>Ga0180223_1000001_pt1 | contig 1438704 bp, 1388 predicted proteins | sample eDN5th30CKraftOP_FD_151337 | JGI IMG/M metagenome (GOLD analysis project Ga0180223, IMG submission 151337) | Enriched Organic Plus compost microbial communities from Emeryville, California, USA - eDNA 5th pass 30_C Kraft OP (version 2) (version 2) ... | reverse complement strand
TCATGTACATCTCGACCGCCATCGCCTTGGTCTGGGTGCTGAACTTGGGCGCCCTGTCGGTGCAATAGCGACCGCACTGACGGCACATATACCGCTGAAACCCCTGCTTGGGTCCGCGCTTGATCAGCCTGGCGCTGCCGCAATCAGGACATTCCATCCCTCGCCCCTCCCCAAATCACTCACCTAACTAGAATCTAGTTCGCGTCCAATGTGAACACTCCCCCCGCAAGGGGGGAGGACGGGAGGGGGGCCTTGCCCCGCCCCGGATCTCAGCTCTTGGCTGCGGGCACTGGCGCCACGGTGGCGGTCTGTTCCACCGTTTCACCGGCGGCGGGCTTCATGCCGAAGAGGCCGCCGATATTGCTGCCGACATCGGTGAAGAAGCCGCCGATGGCTTCGCCGCGGGCCTTGGCGGCGGCCTGGGTAGCGGCGTCGCGTTCGGCAGCGGCGGCGGCTGCGCTTTCCTTCTTGTCGACATAGGCGACTTCGGTCTGGAACGTCGCCTCATCGGCCGCCTGCTTGGCCTTGAGCGCGGCGACCATGGTGGCGTCCTGCGTCAGGGCCGGGCAGGCCGCGACCGGATCGAGCGCCATGCCCCCGGGGCCGGTGGCGTTGAACACGTATTTGCGTCCGCACACGTCCCATTTCGGCGGCACCTTGGCGATCTCGAAGGAATCGTAGCCTTCCTTGATGTTCTGCCAGAAGGCCAGGTTCGGGCTCTTGCTCTGCTTGGCCAGGTTCTGCGGCGTCATGTGGAACGGGAAGATCTGCAGCTGGAAGCTCGGATTGCCGCCCTTGAAGGTTTCGCGCGCCAGTGCATAGATTTCGGCAATGCCCTCGTCGGTCATGGCGTAGCAGCCGCGCGAGGAACAATCGCCATGCACCATCAGGTCCGAACCGGTACGGCCATAGGCACGGTCGAACTTGTTGGGAAACCCGGTATTGAAGGCGAGGTAATAGCTCGAGTTCGGGTTCATCAGGCCCGGGGTGATCGTATAGAAGCCTTCGGGGCTCTGCCGGTCGCCTTCCTTGATCTTGGGGCCCAGATCGCCCGAATAGGCGCAGATGGCATAGGTCTTGAAGAGACGGAAATCCCCTGACGAAGATTGCTTCCAGACTTCGAGCTGGGACGTATCCTTGAAAATACGGACCATCATCGGCGCGCCCGGAGATGAGCCGATGGACGCGAGCTGGGCGGCGGCGGCACTCGTCAGCGGCCGGTTGGCCTTGGCATTGCCCTTGCCGATGAATCCACCGCAGGCCGACAGGGTCAGGGCAACCCCGACGAGCACGAACGCGGCAGCGAGCTTACGGAAAAGACCAGACGACAATTTCTAGAACTACCCGAATAGAATTTTGGTTTTGCTAACCTAAACGGGCTTGGTTACGCCCCCGTAACCCCGCACGGTAAACAGATGCTTACCAAAGAATTCGGGGCCCCTAAAGGCCCCGTTTTCATCAAGCCAGATGCGTGCCGATGGCCAGGAACTTTTCCCGCCGCTGCTCGCGCAGTTCGAGCCGCCCCTTGCCTTCGAAATCCCTGACGAACTTCATGATGGCCTCGCGCGTGGAGCCCATCACTTCTTCGGCATGACGGTGCGCGCCGCCGGCCGGCTCGGGGATGATGCCGTCGATGACGCCGAAGCCGAGCAGGTCCGGCGCCGTGATCTTCATGTTGTTGGCCGCGTCCTGCGCCTTGGCGGCATCGCGCCAGAGGATCGAGGCGCCGCCTTCGGGCGAGATCACCGTATAGACGGCGTTTTCGAGCATGAGCACGCGATTGGCCGTGGCCAGCGCGATGGCGCCGCCCGAACCGCCCTCGCCGATGATGATGGCCAGGTTCGGCACGCCCAGCTCGAGGCTCTTTTCGGTCGAGCGCGCAATGGCCTCGGCCTGGCCGCGTTCCTCGGCCCCGATGCCCGGATAGGCGCCGGCCGTATCGACAAACGAGACGATGGGCAGGTTGAAGCGGTCGGCCATGTCCATGATGCGCACGGCCTTGCGATAGCCCTCGGGACGAGCCATGCCGAAATTGTGCTTGAGGCGGGTTTCGGTGGTCGAGCCCTTCTCGTTGCCCATAATGGCGACGGCCACGCCGTTAATGCGGCCGACGCCGGCGATGACCGCGGCATCCTCGGCAAACTTACGGTCGCCGGCCAGGGGCTGCCACTCGGTGACCAGGCCCTTGATGTAATCGGAGAAATGCGGGCGCTGCGGGTGGCGGGCCACCTGCGTGCGCTGCCAGGGCGTCAGCTTCTTGTAGATGTCGACAAGGGCTTCATCGGCGCGGGCCGACAGGCGGTTGACCTCTTCGTCGATGGAAACTGCCTGGTCGGTCTGGGCCAGCGATTTCAGTTCGGCGATCTTGCCTTCGAGATCGGCGACCGGCTTTTCAAAGTCGAGATAGGATTGCATCCACCAGCCCGGTTGGGTTGTCGTATCGTTGGGCGGAGCCTGTCGCGCCCTAAAGTGGCCGCAAAGTGGCGACGCGGCCCCGCCGAGTCAAGTCACCGGCCCAAAGCCGATGCATCGTGGGACGCGTTTTCGGTCCCTTTTTCAGTCCTCGGCCAGCGGATGGTGCGTTTCGACCAGCGTCCTGAGCTTTTCATCGAGCACATGGGTATAGATCTGCGTGGTGGAGATATCGGCATGACCGAGCAGCATCTGGACGACGCGCAGGTCCGCCCCGCCGGCCAAAAGGTGGCTGGCAAAGGCGTGGCGCAGCACGTGCGGGGTGACGCGGGCCGAGGCGATGCCGGCGCGGCCAGCCAACCCCTTGAGGTCGCGGGCAAAGACCTGGCGGCTCAAATACCCTTCCTCGCCCTTGGCAGGAAAGAGGAAGGGACCGGGTTCGAGCACGGCCAGCCAGACCCGCACCGCGTCGCGCGCCCGGTCGGTGACCGGCACGATACGCTCCTTGTTGCCCTTGCCGCGAATGGTGAGGAAGCCTGCCTCGCGGATGACGGCGGCGCGCCTGAGGCTCACCAGTTCGGAAACGCGCATGCCGGTGGCATAGAGCAGTTCGAGCAGCACGTAGAGGCGCAGGGCCGGGACATTATCCGCCTCGCGCGCCTCCGCCTCGGCAGTCGAAAGCAGGCGGTCGATCTCGGCCACCGACAGCACTTTCGGCAGCGCCCGCCGCGCCTTGGGGCTGGCGACGATCCGCGTCGGATCGTCCCCGCGCAACCCGTCGGCGCAGAGGAATTTATGGAACTGCCGGATGGCGCTCAGTTTTCGCGCGCTCGAAGCGGCAGAAAGCCCTTCGGCCTTGAGGGCGTCGAGATAGGTCACCACGTCCTCGCGCGCCGCATCGGTAAAGCCGGCGCCGCGGGCGCCAAGCGCCGCGCCGTAATCGAGCAGGTCGCGCCGATAGGCCTCGATCGTATTGGCAGCGGCGCCGCGTTCGGCGCTCATCATTTCGAGGAAGGCCCCGACCAGATGCCCGTCCCGGCTCATTCGGGTGCGCCGGGCACGACCAGCGGCGCATTGTCGTCGGCGGGCGGCGTGCTCGTGGTAACCGGCACCGGCGCACCGGGCACGGGTGCGGCCGGGGCCGCGGGCGTGCTCGTCGTCTGCACGTCGGGCAGGCGCGTCGGCTGCGCCACCAGGTCGCGCGCCGGGATGCGCACGGTGATGTCCTTCTCGCCCGGATCGACCATCACGGTGAGCGCGAACATGGCCGCGTAGCCGAGGCCAACGAGAAACAGCAGGGCGATGACGAGGCGGATCAGTGTGGGCATGAGCGCAGTTTGCCGGGCAAGTTCTAACGAATCTTCCACTTTCGGCTGGCCGGATCAAGGTTTGCCTCCCTCATCGCTTGACAAGCGCGCCCGGCAAGGCTTGAACCGCCGGGCGATTTCACGAGCGGAGCGGCATGGTGTCGGACAGCCAGACCAGCAAGGCCGAAAGGCATGAACTGGAGGCCCTGCTGGGCCCCAAGCCGATCGTGCTCGTGGGCATGATGGGCGCCGGCAAGACCACGGTGGGCCGCCGGCTCGCCGCCCGGCTCGGCCGAAAGTTCCTCGACAGCGACGACGAGATCGAGACCGCCGCCGGCATGAGCATCGAGGAATTCTTCGCCGCCCATGGCGAACCCGAATTCCGGGCCGGGGAAGCCCGCGTCATCTCCCGCCTGCTCAAGCAGGACAATGTCGTATTGGCCACCGGCGGCGGCGCCTTCGTCAATCCCGAGACGCGCGCGCTCATCAACGCCAATGCGGTTTCGGTCTGGATCAAGGCCGAGTTCGAGCTGCTGTTCTCGCGCGTCTCGCGCCGCTCCAACCGCCCGCTGCTCAAGACCGCCAATCCGCGCGAAACCCTCAAGAGCCTCATCGAAGCCCGCTACCCGATCTATGGGGAAGCCCATCTCACGGTGGTCTCCACCGACGTGCCGCAGGATACGGTCGCCAGCCAGGTGATCGAGGCCGTCAACGCCTATCTCAAGGACAAGTGACCATGGCGCAGATCGTGCACGTTCCTTTGCCTGGCCGCGAATACGACATCGTCATCGGCAATGGGCTGCTGGAAGGCGCCGGCGAGCGCCTCAAGACGCAGTTTCCCGACCGCCGCTTCGGCATCGTCACCGACAGCGAAGTGGCCAGGGCGCAATTGCCGCGCCTGACGCGAAGCCTCGATGCCGCGGGGCTGAGCCACGCCACCATCACCGTGCCCAATGGCGAGGCCAGCAAATCCTTTGCCCGGCTCAACGAAGTGGTCGAAGGCATTCTGGCCGCCCGGCTTGAGCGCGGCGACATCGTCATCGCGCTGGGCGGTGGCGTGGTCGGCGACCTTGCCGGCTTCGCCGCTTCGGTGGCGCGGCGCGGCATGGATTTCGTACAGGTGCCGACCTCGCTCCTGGCGCAGGTCGACAGTTCCGTGGGCGGCAAAACCGGCATCAATTCCCCGCACGGCAAGAACCTGATCGGCGCCTTCCACCAGCCCAAACTGGTGCTGGCGGACCTCGACGCCCTCGACAGCCTGCCGCCGCGCGAATTCGCCGCCGGCTATGCGGAAGTGGCCAAATACGGGCTCATCGACGACGAGCCCTATTTCCACTGGCTGGAAGCCAATCGCCGCGACATCTTCGCGGGTGGCCCGGCCCGCGCCGAAGCCATTGCCCGCGCCTGTGCCGCCAAGACGCGCTTCGTCTTGGCCGACGAGAAGGAAACCGGCGTGCGCGCCCTGCTCAATCTCGGCCACACTTTTGGACATGCGCTGGAAACCGCTACCGGCTATTCGAGCCGGCTGCTCCACGGCGAAGGCGTCGCCATCGGCATGGTGCTGGCGCACCGCTTCTCGGCCCGGAAAGGCCTGGCGCCCTCCCAGGACACCAGCCGCGTCATCGCCCATCTCGAGGCGGCGGGCCTGCCGACCCGCATCGCCGACATTCCGGGCGACAAGCTCGATGCGGACGTGCTGATGGCCAATATCGCCCAGGACAAGAAGGTGGTGCGCGGCGCCCTCACCTTTATTCTCACCCGCGGCATCGGCCAGGCCTTTATCGAAAAGAACGTCGATCCGGCCGAACTCCGGGCATTCCTCGACGAAGCGCTGGCGGATTAGCCTGCCGCGGCGTCAAGAGCCCTGTCGCATCAAATAGCAGTCGCTCCGGCCTTGCATCGGCGCCTCGGAAAACCGATCTGACTGGAACCGGCCGCTTCAGGCGATGTCGCGCGGCAGGTCAGTGGGTGCGCCGGGCTTGATCACTTCGATGGCGAGCGCATGCACGCCCCCCTTGATCTCCGCGTCGAGGGCTTCCATAACCGCCCGGTGTTGCGCCAGGCGGGTCATGCCGTCAAAATGCCGGGTCGCGATTCTGACGCGGAAATGCGTTTCTCCGCCCTCGCGCCAACCGGCATGACCACGATGCTTGTGGCTGTCGTCGATCACCTCGAGGTGCTCGGGCGCAAATTTGACGGAAAGTTTCTCGATGATGGTCGAGCGGACAGACATCGCGGGTCGCAATCTTTAGTTATCGGTTCGAATTGTAGTTAGGCGCAATGAAACTGGATTCCAAGCTGTTCGATGCCATCCGCATCCGGCCCCGGCACCAGGAAGAGCCCAAGGTGGAAACCCCGCCTTGTGCCTGGGAGGGTTGCGACCAGGCCGGCCTCTACCGCGCCCCCAAGGGCCACCGGGCCGAGGGCGAATACCATAATTTCTGCCTCGAGCACGTCCGTCACTACAACATCGCCTTCAACTTCTTCTCGGGCATGAGCCAGGACGACGTGGAGGCCTATGTCTCGCGCTCGACCGAGACCGACGGCCGCCCCACCTGGGGCATGGGCGCCAAGCCCGGCGCCGAAGCCAAGCCCAACCATCCGCGCAACGCCAAGACGCGCACCTATGCGCGCGGCGAGCGCTTCCACGACCCCTTCCAGGTCTTCGCCCGCTACCGGCGCTATCAGAACCAGAACGGGGCGCCGCAGGGCGAGCAGCGCAAGCGCCCGATGCACGAGCCCGACCGCCGCGCCTTCGAAGCCCTGGGGCTTGAAGGCGGCGCCACGTCCGATGACATCAAGAAGGCCTACAAGGCGCTGGTGAAGATCCACCACCCCGACGCCAATGGCGGCGACCGCTCCTCCGAGGACCGGCTGCGCGCCATCATCGTGGCTTATACGCATCTGAAGAATACCGGGTTCGTGAAACGATAAGGGCCGGGGTCTGCATGGCTCCCGGCCGGCCTTGACGCGCTCCCCATCATCTCCGCTAGGCCCTTGCCGCCAATGCTGCTATAGAGCCCGCTGTCCGATTTGTGACGGCCCACCTAACACCCTGCTCGAGGGACTTCGATATGACTGAATTCGCCAACTTGCCGGATACCGAATACCAGGTCCGCGACCTCTTCGGTATCGATAGCGACATGGTGGTCAAGGGCTATAAGGACGCCAACGGTCACGTGCCGCCGGCCGATCCCGATTACCTTTTCGACCGCAACACCACCCTTGCCATTCTCGCCGGCTTCGCTTTCAATCGCCGCGTCATGGTGCAGGGCTATCACGGCACCGGCAAATCGACCCATATCGAACAGGTCGCATCGCGCCTCAACTGGCCGCTGGTGCGCGTGAACCTGGATTCGCACGTCTCGCGTATCGACCTCGTCGGCAAGGACGCCATCGTCCTCAAGGACGGCAAGCAGGTCACCGAATTCCGCGACGGCATCCTGCCCTGGGCCGTGCAGAACAACGTCGCCCTGGTCTTTGACGAATACGACGCCGGCCGCCCGGACGTGATGTTCGTGATCCAGCGCGTACTCGAGCAATCGGGCCGCCTGACGCTCCTCGACCAGAACCGCGTGATCGTGCCCCACCCGGCCTTCCGCCTCTTCGCCACGACCAACACCATCGGCCTGGGCGACACGTCGGGCCTCTATCACGGCACCCAGCAGATCAACCAGGGCCAGATGGACCGCTGGTCGCTGGTCGTCACGCTCAACTACCTGCCGCACGACAAGGAAGTCGGCATCGTTCTCGCCAAGAACAAGAAATACGGCGAGACCGAGAAGGGCAAGAAGACCGTCTCCAACATGGTGCGCCTCGCCGATCTCACCCGCTCGGCCTTCATGAACGGTGACCTCTCCACCGTCATGAGCCCGCGTACGGTGATCACCTGGGCCGAGAATGCCCAGATCTTCGGCGATGTCGGCTTTGCCTTCCGGCTGACCTTCCTCAACAAATGCGACGAGCTCGAACGCCCGGTTGTGGCCGAGTTCTACCAGCGCGTGTTCGGCGAAGACCTGCCCGAATCCTCGGCCAACCTGGCGGTGACCGCCTGATTTGATCCTCATCGGGCCCGGCTTTTGCCCGGGCCTGTCCTTCCATGAGGCGAGGCCGCAAGGCCTCACGGATTGACGTCTATGGCACAAGCTCCGCGCAACAAAGGCAACAGACCCGACCAGACGGCGACCTTCAAGTCGGCCGTGGGCGCGACGGTGCGCGCCATCGGCGGCAAGCCCGAGCTTGAGGTGAGCTTCACCGCCGACCGCCCCATCCTGACCTCGGACAAGGCGCGTCTCGCCAACCTGCCGCGCCTGCCGACGCGGCGCGATATCGCCATTGCCCGTGGGCAGGGCGACGCCATGGCGATGCGCCTCGCCAGCCACGACCCCGAAAAGCACCGCAAGCGCGCCCCGTCCGACCCGATCGCGCGTGCCGCGTTCGACGCGCTGGAGCAGGCTCGCTGCGAGTCGCTTGGCGTCGTGCGCATGCCCGGCATGGGCCAGAATATTTCCGAGATGCTCGAAGACCGGTTGTTCCGCGCCAACTTCGCCGAGGTCTCCAGCAAGAACGACGCCCCGCTCGCCGAAGTCCTGGGCCTGATGCTGCGCGAAAAGATCGCCGGCGTCGCCATCCCGCCCTCCGGCCACGCCATCGTCGACCTCTGGCGCGACGAGATCGAAGCCAAGGCCGGCGGCTCGCTCGACGACCTGCTCTCGCGCTTCGAGGACCAGGAGGATTTCGCCAAGGTCGCCAAGGCCTTGCTGCGCGACCTCAACCTCGTGCCCGATAGCGAAGTCGACGATTACGACGGCGAGGACGGCGACGAGGACGAGAACCAGGAGCCCGATCGCGGTCAGGCCGATGAGGACAACCAGGAGCAGGGCGAGGGCGAGAACGAGGACGCCCAGGCCGACCAGGACGAAAAGCCCGGCTCCTCGGACGAGGAAGGCGAGGTCGAAGGCTCGGAAACCGAGATGGCCGAGACCGACGAGGACGCGACCACGGAAGCCGGCGAGGAATCGCCCAATCCGCCGCCCGCCGGCCAGGTCGAGGAACGCCTCACCAACCAGTTCAACTACAAGATCTTCACCCAGAAGTTCGACGAGATCGTCAAGGCGAGCGAACTGTGCCCGCCCGAGGAGCTCGACCAGTTGCGCGCGCTGCTCGACAAGCAGCTCGAAAGCCTGGCCGGCGCCGTGGCGCGGCTGGCCAACAAGCTGCAGCGGCGCCTCATGGCGCAGCAGAACCGCTCCTGGACGTTCGACCTCGAAGAGGGCCAGCTCGATTCGGCGCGCCTCACCCGCGTCGTCATCGACCCGATGGCCCCGCTCTCGTTCAAGATCGAGAACGACACCGATTTCCGCGACACCGTGGTGACGCTGCTGATCGACAATTCCGGCTCCATGCGCGGCCGCCCGATCACCATCGCGGCCATCTGCGGCGACATCCTCGCGCGCACGCTCGAGCGCTGCGGCGTCAAGGTCGAGATTCTGGGCTTCACCACCCGCGCCTGGAAGGGCGGCAAGAGCCGCGAAGCCTGGCTGGAAGCCGGCCGTCCGGCCAATCCCGGCCGCGTCAACGACATCCGCCACATCATCTACAAGGCTGCCGACGAGCCCTGGCGCCATGCGCGCCGGAACCTGGGCCTGATGATGCGCGAAGGCCTGCTCAAGGAAAATATCGACGGCGAAGCCCTGCAATGGGCCGAAAAGCGCCTCCTGGCGCGGCCGGAGAACCGCCGCATCCTCATGGTGATCTCGGACGGCGCCCCGGTCGACGATTCCACCCAGTCGGTCAATGCCGGCAATTACCTCGAAGCGCATCTGCGCCAGGTGATCGAGGACATCGAGACGCGCTCGCCCATCCAGCTGGTGGCAGTAGGCATCGGGCACGACGTGACGCGCTATTACCGGCGCGCGGTGACCCTGCTCGATGCCGAGGAACTGGCCGGCGCGCTCACCGACGAATTGGCTTCCCTCTTCGATGAAGAACCGCCCACAGGGCGGGGGCGCCGGGGCCGCGGATGAAATCGGCGGCGGCGGCAGCGCTCCTGCTTCTGCTGCTGCTGCCCGTCGCGCCGGTGCGCGCGCAAACGCCGGGAGATGGCGAGGCGAACGTCGCCGCCACGCCCATTGTTCGCTTCAAGGGCGCCAATATCGGCGAGCGCGTCGACGGCCTCGTCTGGCGCGGCGGCCTCAACCTCACCAGCCAGACCGACCAGTTCGGTGGTCTTTCCTCGCTGGGTTTTTTGGGCGATGACGGCCGCCTGGTCATGGTTTCGGACCGCGGCAATTTCGTTTCCGGGCAATTGCTCTATGACGAGGCAGCCCGGCCGTTGAGCCTCGTCGGCGTGAGGATCGAGTCGCTGCGCAATGCCAAGGGCGACGTGCTGGCCCGCGCCTTCGTGCGCGATGCCGAGGCGCTCGACATCGTGCATCGCGCCGGGCAGCCGGTCGCGGTGCGCGTGGGCTTCGAGAACCTGACGCGGGTCGCCGACTTCGCGCTGAACGACGGCCGGCCGGGCGGCCCCGCCTACCCCGTCGACATCCCGGACTGGATGAGCGCCATCCGTTCCAACAGATCGCTGGAATCGCTCTGCATCGCTCCGCCCGGCTCGCCCATTGCCGGATCGACCCTGCTCATCATCGAAGGATTTCTGGAACAGGGCCGCAACCATCCGGGCACGCTTCTGGGCAGGAGCGACAGGGGCGATCTCGAACTGACCGCCGCCCCCTATGTCAGCCCCACCGATTGCGCCTTCCTGCCCAATGGCGACCTGCTGGTGCTGGAGCGCGGCACGGCGCTCCTCTCCTTCACCATGCGGCTGCGGCTGGTTCCGGCCGCCGAGGTCAAGCCCGGCGCGGTGATGACCGGCCGGGTGCTGCTCGAAGCGTCCGGTGGGGACATCGACAATATGGAAGGCGTCGCCGTCCATCGCGCCCCTGACGGGGAATTGCGGATCACGCTGGTCTCGGACAACAATTTCAACGATTGGGAGCGCAATCTCCTGTTGGAATTCGCGCTGCCCGAGTGAGGGGAAAGCCCCTTACGCCGCCACCGCCCGCTGCGGCACGATCGGACCCATGAGGAGCCTATAGGGCGCCAAGAGGCATGCGGCCGCTAGGAACTTGACGGAGAAATCGCCGGCCGCGAGCGCGATCCAGAGCGGCACCTCCGGTCCGATGCCGAGCAGGGCCGCCGGGAAGGGCAGCGAGCCATCTTCCAGCCCGAAGACGAGATCGAGCCCGGCAAAGGCCGGCGCCATGGCCAGCGAGAAGAAGATCGCCGTATCGATCAGCGAGCCGAAGAACGAGGCCACGAAGGGCGGCAGGAACCAGGCGCGATTGTTGCGCAGGCGCGAAAACACCGAGATATCGAGGAACTGCCCGACGAGGAAGGCCGTGCCCGAGGCAATGGCGATGCGCGGCGTGGCGAGATAGACCGAAATGGCCACCGCCACCGCGAAGCCGAAGATCACCACGATCCGTGCCACGCCCGGCCCGAAATGCCGGTTGGTGAGATCGGAGACGAGGAACGCAAAGGGATAGGTGAAGGCGCCCCAGGTGAGGATGTCGCCAACATGGATCGGGCCGAGGTCGAAATCGACCGGATATTGCACGAGAATATTGGAAGCCGTGACCGTGACGATCATGGCGAGAACCGCCCAGTAGAACCGGGGCGAGGTCAGGTGAGCGAGCATAGACGATGCACCTCGATTTGAAGCCGCGCTTCCGGCAGCAGACCGGCGCAGGCGGAAGGGGAAAATCCCCTCCCCTCATAAAAGCATCGCCGCGCGGCCCAGTCGAGCCGCGCGGCGGAAATTCAGCCGGAATGGCGCCGGGGCTTACGAAGCCAGAGCGGCGCGCACTTCCTTCTTGAGGGCCTGGGCGTTGTCCGACAGGTCGGCATCGTCGGCCTTGAGGAGGAAGGCGTCGAGGCCGCCGCGATGCTCGACCGAGCGCAGGGCAGCGGCGGAAATGCGCAGCTTGACGGTGCGGTCGAGAGCTTCGGAGATGAGCGAGACGTTGACGAGGTTCGGCAGGAACCGGCGACGCGAATGGTTCATCGCGTGGCTCACAGTGTTACCCGTCATAACGCCCTTGCCGGTGAGTTCGCAGCGACGTGCCATTGGTCTTATCCTGTTGTCAAAACGGCGCTCGGCGGGATCATGCCCCGCAACGGGCCATCGTGTGTTCTGAAAAGCTGGCGTCTCCATAAAGAAACGCCTCCCTCCCGTCAAGACATCGGCGCTTGCAAGCCCGCTTTTGTGGAGGCACCGTGGACGCGATGCTGATTCGGCCCCGGTCCAGGGGGCATAGAGTTAAGAACCCTGGAGGTTCCCTTGGCCAGAGCGCGCCTGCTCCGCTTCCTTCCCGCTTTCGCCTTCTCCGCCCTCGCGCTGCCTGCTGTGGCGGCGCCGGTGGCGGCTACGGCCAATTACATCGTCACGCTGGGCGGCATCAATATCGCCGAGCTGCAGGTCGGCCTCAAGGACGATGGCAAGCGCTACGATATCGACGCCTCGGCCAATGTCGCCGGCCTTGGCTCCATCGTCGCCAGCGGCACGGCGAGCGTGCAATCGACGGGCTCATCGAGCGGCCCGGGGCTGGTGTCGCAGAAATTCGACCTGCTGACCCGCGCCCGTGGCGAGGACTTTTCGATCAAGGTCGCCTATGCCGGCAGGAACGTCGAAAGCTTCGTGGTGACGCCGCCGATTCTCGACAATGTCGACCGCGTGCCGATCGAGCGCTCCCAGCTTTCCGGGGTCAACGACTTCCTCGCCTCCTTCGTGCTCAAGGGCGGCGCACTGGACAAATCGCTCTGCACCAGGAAAGCGCGCATCTTTACCGGCGTCGAGCGCTTCGACATCGCGCTGAGCTATGCCAAGGACGACGTGGCCACCTCCCAGCGCACCGGCTATCAGGGGCCGGTCGTGCTGTGCAGCGTGCATTACACCCCGGTCTCGGGGCACTTCACCAGCAGCGACGTCACAAAATACCTCGCCAATTCCGACCGTATCCTCATCTGGTACGCCCCGATGCTGGATACCGGCTATTTCATCCCCTACCGCGTGCTGCTCACCACCACGATCGGCGACCTGTCGATGGTGCTCACGGGGATGAAGAACTAAGGGGCCGTCGCCCCTTAGCCTTTGTTGCCATTATCGGTCGGTTCGTGCCGGCGCTGCCTTTGCCGCAGCGCTGGTTGCGCTCGTGCGCAGCCCGCATTCAGCACCCTTCTCCCACCGCCGACACCCAGTCCCAAAAAAGTGTTTCATCGCCAGACACTTGTGCCTGCCGCCACCGCGCGATTCCGGCAGCGCGCTGTTTCATTCCGGCACGTCAAAAACTATTTTGACAATTTTGCGCGCCCAAAGCCCCGGATAGCGGGGGGTTGTTCGTGAAGTGCTTAAAAATATTCGGAAATTTCGCGTTCACCTTTCGGTAACGAAGGTGAGCAATCGATAAAATTTTACGCAAAATTAACGGAGATGAATGGGCTTGGACCGTGCCGGGGCCCGTTTTGGTCAGTAGGACTCACCCTAGCGTGTCGTCACGAAAGCGACCCCCAACATGCAGTAGTGAACAAAATCGGATTCAGTGATTCTCATCGATTCGGGCTGCGTTTGTTCTCTCTTTGTGCTAGAGGTTAACGGCACGCCGCCTTTTCGCCACAATCGTGCCAGTTGAGGACAGGTGGAAAGGGGCGAGAAACCGGACCGGCCGTCTGGCTTTTGCCCTCATCAACGACCATATTCCCGAGCAATGGACGCCTCTCTACCCTCCCAGTCGCTCAAGGCCGTGCTTGGGCCGACCAATACCGGCAAGACCTGGTTTGCCATTGAGCGCATGCTGGCCCATTCCTCCGGAATGATCGGCCTGCCGCTGCGGCTATTGGCGCGCGAGGTCTATAGCCGCGTGGTCGAGCGCGTCGGCCAGCAGGCCGTGGCCCTGGTCACCGGCGAAGAACGCATCGTGCCGCCGCGTGCCCGCTATTGGGTGTGCACGGTGGAGGCCATGCCCACCGACATGCCGGTCGAATGCGTGGCGATCGACGAAGTGCAGACGGCCATCGATTTCGACCGCGGCCACGTCTTCACCAATCGCCTGCTCCATGCCCGCGGCATTTCGGAAACCCTGCTGATGGGCTCGGCCACCATGGCTCCGGTGATCCGCCAGCTCCTGCCGCATGCCGAGATCATCCACCGGCCGCGCCTCTCGGCCCTCACCTATGCCGGCTCGCGGAAAATCTCGCGCCAGCCCGAGCGCTCGGCCATCGTCGCCTTCTCGGCGGCCCAGGTCTATGCCATAGCCGAACTCATCCGCCGCGAGCGCGGCGGCGCCGCAGTGGTCATGGGCGCGCTCTCCCCCCGCACCCGCAATGCCCAGGTCGAGCTTTACCAGAGCGGGGAAGTGGATTTCCTCGTCGCCACCGACGCCATCGGCATGGGGCTCAATCTCGACGTCCAGCACGTCGCCTTTGCCGACGACACCAAGTTCGACGGTCGCCAGACCCGCCCGCTGACCCCGGCCGAATTCGGCCAGATCGCCGGCCGCGCCGGCCGCCACGTGCGCAACGGCACCTTTGGGGTCACCGGCGGCACCGATCCCTTCGAGGAAGACCTGATCGCCCAGCTCGAGGCGCACGATTTCGAGCCGGTCAAGATTTTGCAATGGCGCAATACGGAGCTGGATTTCGCTTCCATCGATTCGCTGCGCCGCTCGCTCGATTCGACCCCACGGCACCGGTCGCTGACCCGCGCCCCCACCGCAATCGACCAGATTGCGCTCGAATTCGTCGCCCGCAACGAGGCCGGACGGCTCGCGACCGACGCAAAAGCGGTGCAATTGCTCTGGGAAGTGTGCCAGACGCCCGATTATCGCGACATTTCCCCGGCCCATCATGGCGAAATTGTCACACGTCTCTATTCCGATCTGAGAAAGCGCGGGTTTCTCGACCCCGATTGGATTGCCGAGCAGGTACGGTTCTGCGACAATATCAGCGGCGACATTGACACCCTGTCGAACAGGATCAGGCAGATACGTACCTGGACCTTTGTCGCCAACCGCAAAAATTGGCTTGAAGACCCAACGCATTGGCGCGAAACAACCCGTGACATAGAGGACCGACTTTCCGACGCACTTCACGAAAAGCTGATCCAGCGTTTCGTGGACCGCAGGACGAGCGTTCTCATCCGTCACCTGAAAGACAGACGCATGGTATCTCCGCAAATCAACGACCGGGGTGAAGTTTCCCTGGAAGGCCACCTCATCGGAACGATCGAAGGCTTCCGCTTTACGCTCGCCCGGTCGGACGGCGACGGGGACGCCAAAGGCCTGCGCGCCGCTGCCGACAGCGCCGTCGCGCCCGAAATCCGCAACCGCGCCGAGCGCCTCTCGGGCGCGCCCAACGAGGAAATCGTGCTGGCGACCGACGGCCGCCTGCGCTGGCGCGGGGAAATCGTGGGCGAACTGGTCGAAGGCGACCACCTGCTGCGTCCGCGCGTGCTGGTGCTGGCCGATGAATCGCTCTCCGGCCCGGAACTCGAGCGCGTGCAGGACCGGCTGAGCCTCTGGCTGCGCCATCACGTCAACACCCAGCTCGAATCGGTGGCCGCGCTCGCCGAGCCGGCCGACCTCGAGGGCGCTGCCCGCGGCATCGCCTTCCAGCTCTCCGAGCATCTGGGCATCCTGCCGCGCCAGGCCGTGGCCGAGGAAGTGAAGGGCCTCGACCAGGACGTGCGCGCCAAGATGCGCAAGCACGGCATCAAGTTCGGCGCCTATCACATCTACCTGCCGCTGAGCCTCAAGCCGGCGCCGCGCGAGCTGGCCCTGGTCCTCTATGCCTTGAAGCATGGCGGCGTGCGCCAGCCGGGCGTATCGGACCTGCCCCATATCGTGCTTTCGGGCCGCACCTCCTTCGAGATCGACCCCGAAGTGAACCCGCGCCTCTACGAGATCGCCGGCTTCAAGGTGGCGGGAAAGCGCGCCGTGCGCGTCGATATCCTCGAACGCCTGGCCGATATCATCCGCCCGCTCATCGCGCTCGACGCCAAGACTTTTCAGGGCGAGTTGCCGCCCGGCGCCGCCGAGGGCAACGGCTTCCGCGTCACCGTGGAAATGACCTCGCTCCTCGGCTGCGCCGGGGAGGAATTCGCCTCCATCCTCAATGCGCTCGGCTATCGCGTGCGCCGCACGCTCAAGGCGCCGGTCGAGGCCGTTGCCGCCGAGGGTGCTTCCGCCGAGACCGCCGAGGTTTTGGTGACCGACGAGACGCCCGAGCAGATCGAATCCGACCTGGTAGCGGTCGATGAGATTGCCGAAGTCGAGGCCCCGGTCGAAGAGACGACGCTCGGCACCGAGCCGACCGCCGAGGCGGCGCCCGCCGAGCCTGAATATGACGAGGTCTGGTTCCCGGCCGGCCGCCGTCCCGACAATCGCCGCCACCAGCCGCATGGCCGCAACGCCAATGCCGGGGAAGCCGGCGAGGGCGAAAACCGTGGCCGGCGCGAGGGCGAGGGCCGCAATGGCCGTCCCGAAGGCGGGCGCGGCAAGCGGTTCGACAAGCGCGAGTCCGGCGAGCGAGGCGAACGCCGCTTCGACAACAAGCCGCCGCGCAAGTTCGACAAGGACGGCAAGGGCCAGGGCGGCCGCAGCTTCGAGCGCCCGCAGCGCGAGAAGCGCGAACCGGCCTTCGATCCCGATTCGCCGTTCGCGGCTCTGCTGGCGCTCAAGAACCCCAAGTCCGAGTAAAAATGCCGGAGAGCCGCCAGCGCCTGGACAAGTGGCTCTTCTTCTCCCGCGCCGTCAAATCGCGTACCCTGGCGCAAAAGCTCATTGAAAGCGGCGCCGTTCGGGTCAATTCCGAACGGACGCTTTCCAGCGACCACCGGGTCGGCGCCGGCGACGTACTCACCATGAGCGTCCATACGCGCCTGCTCGTTTGGAAAATCCTCGATGCCGGCGAGCGGCGCGGCCCGGCGAGCGAAGCCGCCCTGCTCTACGAAGACCTCTCCCCGCCGCCGCTTCCGAAAACCGAGCGCGTCCCGGTCGTGGCCGAACGCGAGCCGGGCGCCGGGCGCCCGACGAAGAAAGAGCGGCGGGATACGGATCGCCTCAAGGGCGAATAACCGGTGCCGCCCGGATGGCGCCGTCGCACTCCCCCTCATGCGGGTCTTTGGGCACCTCTCCCTTGCGTAGCGAAGGTCGCGCTGCCGGATGCGCGCTTTGCCGCGCGCGTTGCGTTGCTGCTCGGGGAGCATTATGTAACATGTGACGAAGGAGGCTGCGATGGATGCCCAGCGCAAGAAGCTCATGACCGCCACCGAGCGCATGGCGGCCTATCGCCAACGAATGCGGGCGGCGGGCCTGCGTCCCGTCCAGATCTGGCTGCCCGACACCAAGGACCCGAAATTCGTCGCAGAGTTCCGTCGGCAGATAAAGCTGTTGGCTCGGGACGACCCCGGCGGCCAGGAAGCGCTCCACTGGATCGAAGAAACCTATGACTGGCCCGAGGACAATGGTCCGGCTTATTGATGGAGCGCGGGCAGATCGTCGTCGCCGCGGCACCGGGGGATTTCGGCAAGCCCCGCCCCATGCTGGTGGTGCAGACCAACATTGCCGATGAATCCATTTCGGTCATCGTTTGTCCCATCACCTCGGAAATCCGCGATGCCGGCCAGGTGCGCCTGACGCTCGACCCCGACCCGGTCAATGGCCTGCAGGCACGCTCCCAGGTCATGCTCGACAAGATCACGACGCTTCATGTCCGGCGGATCGGCAAGGCGATCGGCAGGGCGACACCCGGGCAGATGGCCGAGGCATCACGCATATTGGCGGTCTTGCTGGGCATCGTCTGAACGGCCCATGCCGCACCGCGGCAGACCGAGCGGCAGCGCTTTTCGTTCTTCTCCCCGGCGCGGCAAAATGGTGCCCGTTCATGGCCTTGCTCTTGCTTTGGAAAAGGTCTAGCAGGAACGGGTACTCCCAACGCCAAGCATGAGCGCCGGCCGCGCTCGCCAGGACTTAAATGACCTACGTCGTCACGGATAACTGCATTCGCTGCAAATACATGGATTGTGTCGAGGTCTGTCCCGTCGACTGTTTCTATGAAGGCGAGAACATGCTGGTGATCCACCCCGACGAGTGCATCGATTGCGGCGTGTGCGAACCGGAATGCCCGGCCGAGGCCATCAAGCCCGACACCGAGAGCGGCCTCGACAAATGGCTGGAGCTCAACTCCAGATTCGCCAATGTCTGGCCCAACATCACCGAGAAGCGCGATCCGCCCCCGGACGCCAAGGAGATGGATGGGGAAGCGGACAAGTTCGAGAAATATTTCTCCGAGGCGCCGGGCGAAGGCGACTGAGTCGACGGAACGTCAAGCGCTGGGAAGGCTTTGAAACCGGGCTTTAGCGCCGGATTCTCGCGCTTGATTCGTCACTTTTGATTCTGCTGAAATTTTGTGCTATGGTGTTCCCATATGCAGTCAAGCCCGTCACATGACCCGGTGCCGCAAGGCACTGTTTTTTTGCAAGGATCATAAAAGCGTCGCATATCCGGCCGGTCTCGCGGACCCGGTTGGACATGCCTTTAGGCTGCATTACCCCTCCCCAATGCGGGAGGGACGGTTGGTTCATAAGTAGGGAACGGACGGTCCTGGTCGCGCAGGAATCGTCCGTCGCGGCGTCAACTAGGAGTACACCCATGGTTGCCAAGAAGCCCGTCCAGCGGCTCGGTTTCAAGACGGGCGAGTATATCGTCTACCCGGCCCACGGCGTCGGCCTGATCACCTCGATCGACGAACAGGAAGTCGCGGGTCTCACCCTCGAACTCTTCGTCATTTCCTTCGAGCAGGACAAGCTAACGCTGCGTGTTCCCACCGCCAAGATCAAATCGGTCGGCATGCGCAAGCTCGCCGAAGAAGATGTCGTGAAAAAGGCACTCGACACCGTCACCGGTCGCGCCCGCGTCAAGCGCACCATGTGGTCGCGCCGGGCCCAGGAATACGAAGCCAAGATCAATTCGGGCGACCTGATCGCCATCTCGGAAGTCGTGCGCGATCTTTATCGCTCCGACGACCAGCCCGAGCAGTCCTATTCGGAACGCCAGCTCTTCGAGCAGGCCATGGACCGCATGAGCCGCGAGATCGCCGCCGTCAACAAGCTCACCCTCACCGAGGCCGTGCAGCTCATCGAGAAGAACCTCGCCAAGAGCCCGCGCCGCTCCAAGGCCGATCCGGCCGAGGAAGAGGCTGCCTGAGCCAATCCGGCAGGACGAAATGAAGGAGGCCGGCAGCGATGCCGGCCTCTTTTGTTTCTGGTGCTGATGGGGACTTGGCGCCGTCCCCCGCGAGACAGCTCGCCTCACCTCCAACGGGTCCCAAAAATCACTGCAGGGTGACGATCTTGTATTTCTGGCCGGGAACCAGGGCGTCGCCGGGGAGCAGGTTGTTGAGGACATAGAAGAGGTCCTTGCCGCGCGTCAGCCCGCTCATGCGTTCGGCAAAATCGGCGGCGGTGTCGCCGGGGCGGGCGGCGACGATCTTGACGGCGACGCGGTGGACCGAGGAGAGGTCGTTGCCGGCCGCGCGGCGGAAGCTTTGCAGGGTTTCGGCGGCGCCCTGCGCGAAGCGCGGACTGTCGGCCTTGGCCGCGAAGATGAAGCGATAGACCGTGCCGTCGAAACGCATGACCGAGACACGGAACGACCATTGGTCCGTGCGGGCAACCCCGGAAGCCATCTCGATGCCGTTAAAGCTCTCGGGCTTGACGCTGGCGGCATCGAGCCCGGCGATCCAGCCGGACTTGAGGTAATCGACCAGCGAGACGTTGGCCGGCACTTCGGCGCTGTCGAAGCGCACGGCCTCCCCGTCCCCGGCAACGCCGACCACGGCATTCTGCGCATTCTGGAGCGTATAGCCGGCCGGCACCGTGAAGGTGAACTTATTGCCCGGATGCACGAACTTGCGCCCCACGATCGAGCCCTGGGTGGGGCTCGGCCCGAAGGTGATGCCGTCGATGCCGTCCATATAGATGTCGCGGTCCTTGTCGCCCGTGCCGGGCGGGCCGAAGGCGCCGCGTGCCGTCTCGATGGCCTTCTGGATGCGGTCGGGCGTGGCCGGATGGGAGGACAGGAAATCGTCGCCCTGGCTCGAATTGCCGGCCGAGAATTTGGCGAACCGGCTCATGACGCCCAGGAACCGGGAGGCGGCATAGGGGTCATAGCCCGCCTTGCCGGCGATCATGATGCCCTCGCGGTCGGCCTCGAGTTCCTGCTGCTGGCTGAAGGCGGCCATCGACACCTTGGCGCGCTGCACGGCCTGGTCGGTCTGGGCATTGCCGCCGAAGACCGAGGTGATGACCTTGTCGACCACCTCGTTGGTGCGGGCGCGGTTGGTGCGGGCGCGGGCATGGCGCAGGATGACATGCGCCATCTCGTGGGCGAGCACGGCGGCCAGTTCGCTCGAATCGTTGGCCAGCGCCAGGATGCCGCGCGTGACATAGACATAGCCGCCCGGCAGCGCGAAGGCGTTGACCTCCGAGGAATCGAGAATGGTGATGGTGAACTTGGAATTGGGCTGGTTGGCCGCCGTCATCAGCCGCCCCACGATGCGCGCCAGCATGATTTCGGCCGGACGGTCCGAATAGATGCCGCCATAGGAGGCGATGATGCGCGGATGCTCGCGCAGGCCGATCACGGCGTCGGACGGATCGGTGCCGGCCGGCACGGCGACGGCGGGCGCATTGTTCTTGCCGGTCTGGGTGACGGCGATATCGGACTGGGGGAACAGGGACGTGCAGGCGGCCAGCACCGCCAGGGCGGGGACGACCAGCCCGCCGCGCAGACCAAACAGAACTTGCCGCATACCCGTCATCGTATGGCCAAAACCTCAATCTGGTCGGGATGAGTCACCTCGATCCGCGGCCCGTCCTTTTCGTCGATCCAGCCCCTGACACGCACCAGCGCATCGGCCAGAGCCAGGGGGTCATAGCCGCTTTCGGCGAAGAGCGGCAGGGCCCGCTCGCCGATCACGACGGTGAAGTCCTCTTTGTAGAGGCGGCCGAAATTGAGATAGACGAGGCCGCGCACCTTTTCGGCGGCGAGCACCCTTCCCTCGACCAGATCGTAGCGCCCCTCATGCCCCTCGAAACTGCGCACCTTCTCGGCCCGCATCACCCCGTAGAAGGGATCGCGCCAGATGCCCAGTCCCGCCGCCCGCGCCTGGCCTTCGGCCTTGAGCAGCGGCGCGAGGCAGGCGCGATTGTCGGCATAGGCATAGACCCGCGCCCAGCCGCTGGCGACCATGGCGCCCTGCACCCAGACCGCCTCGGCGCCCTCGCCCAGGAACATCTGCGCCAGCACCCGCCCGTAGCGGTCGCGCTCGGACCCGCCATAGCGCAGCAGCACCGATCGGCCCAGCACCAGCTGGGAAAGCGCGTCGCGCGCCGTCTCGCCCAGCGGCCAATCCTCGAGGCCCGGCCGCCCCAGCGCCAGTTTTGGCGCCTGCATGCCGACGAGCCGCACGATGAGGCCATTGTCCAGATGCACGGTATCGCCATCGGTAACCGCACTCACCCGCCCGCGCGGTCCATCGCGCAACCCGGCGCATATCTCGGCATTCGCCGGCAGCGCCAGGGCTGCCAAAGCGGCAAAGCTGATCAGTCCGGCTTTGAGCAAATCGGGCCCCATTCCAAGGATTTGCGCAGATTGCACGTAAATGAGGCAAAAATCATCAACGCTTCTGCGAAAAGTGATTATCGAGAGATCGCAGGCGCCGGCTGTGGTTGCCGGTACGGGCAGGTGAACACCCGCCGCCGTGGACTTTCCAAACTAATCGTTCCCCCTGGGGCCAAGTTTTGTTATGGAGCCGCTGTGGTCCCGTAGCTCAGCTGGATAGAGCACAGGATTCCTAATCCTGGGGTCACGCGTTCGAATCGCGTCGGGATCACCACTCTCCACCTGAACTGCATCAAAATGGCCTCTCGCGCCGCGCGCCAAGGCGTGCTCGTCTGGTTTCCCTGTTGCGATCTGGAAAGGAGACCTCTTCATGCGCGTCACCATTATCGGCGGCCACGGCCGCACCGGTCTTCTGCTCGTCGAACAATTGCTCGCCGCCGGCCATGAGGTCGTGGCGACCATTCGCAACCCCAAACACATGGCCGACCTGGTCAGGCGCGGCGCGCAGACGCAGATGGTCGATCTGGAAGGGTCCGGCTTCGATGCCATCGTCGCCGCCATCAAGGGCTCGGACGCCGTGGTCTTCGCGGCCGGCTCGGCGGCGGGCGAAACCAGCGAACTGGACCGCAAGGGCACGCTGCGTACGGTGCGCGCCGCCGAAAAGGCCGGGGTCAAGCGCTATGTCTCGATCTCGGCGCTCGGCGCCAGCACCGGCCTTTCCACCCGCGCCATGGATGGCGAGATGAAGGATTATTACCGCCAGAAGCGCGCCGCCGCCCGCCACATTACCGGCTCGAGCCTGGACTGGACCATCATCGAGCCGGCCGAACTCACCGAAGTCCCGGGCACCGGCAAGATCGCCGCGAGCCTCGAAAAGCTCGACAACAGCCCGATCGCCCGCGCCGACGTCGCCGCCGTCACCATCGCCGTGCTCAACGAGCCGCAATCGATCGGCAAGGCCATCCAGGTCGCCGGCGGCGTCGTGCCGATCAAGACGGCGCTCAAGCAGGCGCTGGGCTGAACCGGCTTTTGACCTGGGGCCGAAAGCGCTGTAGGAACAGCGATCAGGGGATGGGGTTCCCCTTGTAACCGCCTCGTGGCTGATGACTCCTTGCGAACGCGCCTCTTGCACGATGGAATTGTCATGCCTCTAGTCTCCCCTCGAAATTTTTGCCGTTCCCAGCCGCTATCGGCCATAGCGGGGGCATGGGCATGATCGGGTTCGACTTTCTGGCGCCCGTGCTGGTGACCCTGGGCGGCGGCATCGGCGGCTGCCTGCGCTATGGCCTTTCCGGGCTCATCGGGCGCCGCTTCGGGGAATATTTCCCCTGGGGCACGCTGGTGGTCAACATCAGCGGCGCCTTCGTCATCGGGGCGGCGACGGCGCTGCTGGCGCGCATGGCCCTGCCGAGCGACTATCCCCGCCTCTTCCTCGTCGTCGGCATCCTGGGCGGCTATACCACCGTCTCCTCGTTCAGCCTGCAGACGCTGGGCCTGGCGCTCGATGGACGCATGGGGCGCGCCGCGCTCAACGTGCTGGGCTCGGCGGCCGGCTGCATGGCAGCGGTCGGGCTGGGCTACGCGCTTTTCGGGGGAGCGGCATGAACGCTCCCGCCCCCCATATCGCGCTCAGGCGCTTCTATCTGGCCATCGGCATCGGCGCCGGCATCGGCTCGCTCCTGCGCTACCTCGTGGCCCTGGCCGCCGCCGGCATGGCGCTTTCCCCGCTCTACGGCACCAGCGCCGTCAATATCGTGGGCTCGTTCATCATCGGGCTTTTCGCCACGCTCACCGAGGCGGACGGGCGCATCGCCATGTCGACCCTGCGCCGGCAATTCGTGATGACCGGCTTTTGCGGCGGGCTCACCACCTTTTCAAGCATGACGCTCGAAACCCTGCTGACCTTCCGCGCCGCCGGGTTCTGGCCGGCGCTGGGCTATCTCGGCGGCCTCATCGCCGCCTCGCTCCTTGCCGGCTATCTGGGCATCGCGCTGGCGCGAAAGCTCAATCGCTAGCGGCCGCCTCCGCCTCGATGGCCTCCATGTCCTCGTCCGAAAAGCCGAAATGGTGGCCGATCTCGTGGACGAGGACATGGGTGATGATCTCGCCCAGCGTCTCTCCGTCCTCGCTCGCCGCCCAGTAATCGAGGATGGGGCGGCGATAGAGCCAGATATGGTTGGGCAATTGCCCGGTATAACCCAGGCTCCCACCCTGCGGCAGGCCGACGCCGCGGAAGAGCCCGAGAATATCGAACTCGCTCTCAAGCTGCATCTCATGCATGGTTTCATCGTCGGGGAATTCCGACACCATGCAGGGCACGTCGGCCACGAGCGTGCGAAAAGTCTCGGGCAGGCCGGCAAAGGCGGCGGCGGCCATGTCCTCAAAATCGTCGAGCGAGGGCGCCGTACGCTCCGTCCAGGCATTGGCGACGCGGGCTTTGGGGCTCATGGCGGGTTTCCGATGCTGGTTTGTCGTTGAGCCAATCTGGCAAATCGCGCGCCGCCCCGCCAGCGGGCCGCGACAGGCCATCCTCACACAAAAGCCCCACTTGGCGGTCAAGAACCGGTGAAAATGCGGCCTGCTATACGCTTGCTTTACCTGGTTCTGGCTTAGCTCGCCGTTTACCGACCCCGTCAACCCGCCGAGGCCAATCCCTTGTCCCATCCGCTTTCCCGCCTGCGCCCGCTCGCTCCCGTCCTCGCCGCCACGCTGCTGGCGGCCGCCCTGGGCGCCTGTTCCTTCGGAGGCGGCGGTGGCGGCGGCGGCATTGCCCCGGGCCTCGTCGCCCGCATGGATACGCCGGGCGCCGCGCTCGACAAGACCGCCTCGATCGACATCCTCAACCAGTTCCGCGCCACCACCGGCGCCGGGGCGCTGCGGCTCGATGCCGGGCTCGACGCCACTGCCCAGGCCCTGGCCAACGAATATGCCCGCTCCGGCACCGCGCCCAGGACGCCGGCAGGCGCCACCACCATTCGCGTCAGTGCCGGCTATTCGACCTTTGCCGAAACCTTCTCGGGCTGGCGCAACAGCCCGGACGACGCGCGCGTCCTCGCCAATCCGGCGCTCGGCCGCGCGGGGCTGGGCGTCGCCTATTCGCCCAATTCCGGCTACGGCGTCTATTGGGTGCTCGTCCTTGCCAATTGAGGCCATCGAGACGCTCGATGCCAGGGGGCTCAAATGCCCCCTGCCCGTGCTCAAGGCCGAAAAGCGCCTGGCGCAATTGCCGCCGGGCGCGCAGCTCCTGATCCTGGCGACCGACCCGGTCGCCCGCATCGATATCCCGCTCTATTGCCGCCAGCAGGGCCATGCCTGCAGCCATGAGGCGGAGGGTGGGGTGCACCGCTTCCACCTCGTCAAGGACGGCGCCGCCGATTCTTGAGTCTTTGGGGAAACCCGCACCGGCCCTTGCCCGTTTCTTGGCAGGAGCGCCGCGGCCTTCCACCCCACGCGCCATGCAGCGCTCCTTCACCAGTGAAAAGGAGCATTGCGATGCAACAGCGCACCAATCTTCATCGCGAAATCGACAGGCTGTTCAGCGATTTCTCGCGCGGTTTCGGCATGCCGGCGCTGATGTCCCCAGCCGAGCAATATGGCCTCATGCCCGACATGGACGTGCATGAGGCCGGCGGCAAGATCATGCTGAGCATGGAATTGCCGGGGGTCGAGGAGAAGGACGTCGACATTTCCGTCAACGACAACCTGCTCACCGTTTCGGGCGAGAAGCGCTCGAGCGGCGAGCACAAGGAGGCCAATGCCTATCGCAGCGAACGCGCCTATGGCTCGTTCTCGCGCTCGATGAGCCTGCCCTTCCGCATCGATTCCAGTAAGGTCGAGGCGCGCTTCGACAAGGGTGTGCTGACGGTGACCATTCCGCGCCCCGCCGGCAACGGCGAGAGCACGCACAGGATCGCCATCAGCCACTGACGGCGCGCGCCGGCCTCAGCGTGGGCGCGGCCGGGGTTTCGGCACGATGGCGCCCAGATTGCCGGGCTGGACCATGTCGCCCCCGGCCGCCGCCACCGGCGCGAAGGCCTGGACCGGGGCGCTGCCGGGCCGCGGGCGCGGCAGCGGCACGTCGCGGATCTGGCCGAGATCGGTGGCCGCATAGATGCGCCCCTCGACCTGGTCGGTGAGATAGCTCGGCTGGCCCTTGAGCCCGAGCGGATAGGCGGCCTCGCGCTCGGCCACATAGGTCTTGGCCTGCTTGCCGCAGAGCAGCGCGCGCATGTCGGCGGGCGCGCCCGCGACATTGGCCACGTCAAGGATCGAGCGGCCGGTGCCGCCCAGCGCGCCCGAAAAGCCGCGCAGGAAGAGTTCCGCCGTCATCTCCCCGCGCTCGCGCGCCGACGAGCCCCCCAGCACCACGGCCATGAGCGAGCGGCCATTGCGCTGCGCGGTGGCCACGATATTGAGGCCCGAGGCGCAGATATAGCCGGTCTTCATGCCGGTGGTGCCGGAGAAATGGGTGAGCAGGTCGTTGTTGCTTTCGAGCTTGGCCTTGCCCAGCCGCACCGCCTCGGTCTCGAAGATCGGCAGGTATTGCGGGAAGAGCTGGCGAATATAGAGCGAGAGCACGGCCAGGTCGCGTGCCGAGGTCACCTGTTCCTCGGCATGCAGGCCATTGGCGTTGACATAATGGGTATTGGTCATGCCCAGCCGCGCGGCGGTGGCGTTCATCTGCTGGACGAAAGCCGGCTCGCTCCCGCCCACCGTCTCGGCAACGGCCACGGCCACGTCATTGGCCGACTTGACCAGCATCACGTAGAGCGCGTCCTGCATGGAGAGCGCCGAATCGACCTTGAGCCCGGATTTGGACGGCGCCTGGTTGAAGGCATGCCTGGAAATCGTCACCGGCGTATCCAGCCCCACCCGGCCATCGGCGATGGCCTGGAAGGCGACGAAGGCGGTCATGAGCTTGGTCAGCGAGGCCGGGTGCCAGGGCAGGCCGGCATCCTGTTCGTAGAGCACGGCGCCGCTATCGGTATCGATGAGCAGCAGCGGATTGGCCATGGCCGCCGGGACGGCGGCGAAGACCAGCACGGCAAAAGCCAAGGCGAGGCGGCGAAGCAAGGGCACGCGATTCCCGTAACCAAGAAGGATGGACCGGGCGAAGTCTTAACAGCCCCGTCCCGCCCGCTCAACCTTTGCCGCCCGCCGCTGGCGGCGATGTGAACGGCTCAGGTGAGATCGGGCAGGTCATGCGCCGCCCGCCAGCGATGGAAGAGCGTGCGGCGCGGCTCGGGCAGCTTTTCGACGCGCAGCGCCACCTCCGCCATGCGGTCGATGCGGAAGCTGCGATAGTCCTGGCGCAGGGTGCAAAAGGCGACGAGCACCTGCCATCCTTGGGCATAGCCGAGCGCCAGCGGGAAAATGACGCGCCGGCTCGCCACGCCCTGTGCCGTCTCGTAGGCGATTTCGACCTGCCGCTCCTCGCGCAGGGCCCGGCGCAGGGCGGCGAGGCGCGTATCGTCGCCCTCGCGCGCCGGCGGCAGGGCGAAGAGCCCCACCGATTCCATCTCGTCGCGCCGCTCCGGCGGCAGCACGGCGGCGATCTTGGCATTGGCGTCGCGCGCCAGCGCCGCCATCTCGGCATCGGGGCCATAGGCCAGCAGGCGCAGGCCGAGCACCAGCGCCTCGACCTCGCCCTCCGAGAACATCAGCGGCGGCAGCCAGTAATCGGCGCGGAGCTGGAAGCCCAGCCCCGCCTCGCCGTCAATGGCCGCGCCCATGCCCTTGAGCGTTTCGATATCGCGATAGACCGAGCGCAGCGACACGCCCATTTCCCCGGCCAGCACCTGGCCCGTCACCGGCCGGCGCCGACGGCGCAGGGCTTGCAGAAGGGCGAGCAGTCTTTCGCTGCGCTTGGCCATGATGTCTCGCTGCTGACAAAATCGGGCGGCGCCCGCGGCTAGCCTTTAGCGCAACAGCAAAGGAGCGGGCAAATGCCGACCATAGCCACATATTACACCCAGGGTTTCGCCGATTGGGAAACCACTTTCCTCAACGCCGTGGCCCGCGGCTTCTATGGCGTCACCACGCTGGCAGCGACGCCGGACGGCGCGCCGGTCACCTCGATGGGCGGGCTCGTCGTCACCCCCGATTGCGCCGCCGAAGCGCTCGACATGGACGCGATCGATGCCCTCGTCATCTGCGGCGGCACCATCTGGGTAACGCCGCAGGCGCCCGATATCGCCGCCCTCGCCCAGGCCGCCCATCGCGCCGGAAAACTGGTGGCCGGCATCTGCGACGGCACGCTGGCCCTGGCCCGCACCGGCCTGCTCGACAACGTCGCCCATACCGGCAGCGGCAAGGAGCATCTGGCCACGACCGGCTATGGCGGCACGGCGCTCTATCGCGAGGCGCCCGGCGCCGTCGCCGATGGCAGCATCATCACCGCCGCCTCGACCGCGCCCGTGGACTTCATGGTGAATGTGCTCGAAGCCCTGAACCTGGGCGACGCGCAATTGCGCCATTATGCCGGCCTCCATGCCGCCCAGCACCGGGCGGCATGAGCCGAAGGCGGATCAGCGCGGCGCGATCGGGCGCTTCTTCCAGCGTCCCCAGGCGACGAACAGCGAAAGCGCCAGCAGCACCAGGTTGATCGGCAGGCTGCCCGCCGTCTCGCCCAGCGAGGCATGGACGCCGATGGCCAGCACCTGGATGACGACGAAGCCCAGGGCGGCGAGCGGGGTGAGGAAGGGCGCGATGCGCGTCAGCGCCGGCAGGATCATGCCCAGGGCCCCCGCCACTTCGGCAAAGCCGATGAAGCGCACCAGCCAGTCGGGGGAATGATTGACCCAGCTCATCATGGCGCCGAGCGCCTCGATGGGCTGGCTCAGCTTCATCAGCCCGGCGCCGCCAAAGGCGATCGCCAGCAGGATCTGCGCCCCCCAGAGCGTGAGCACCCACCAATCCAGGCCGGCCCGGCCGGCAGTCCCCGTCTGCGTCATTTTCCCCTCCTGGTGACGAAATGGTCACCTGACACAAATTTGAATGCTAGGAACAACAAGTAACCGGCTATATTAAAGGCCATTCTCCCCTGCGCAAGAAGGCACAGCCATGTCACCGACCGCCTCGGTCCTCAAGGATACCACCCAGCACGCCAATTGCCTGGCCATGTCCGACGTCCTCAACCGCATCGGGGACAAGTGGAGCGTGATGGTGGTGGGCATGCTGTCGCGCCGGGGCACCTTGCGTTTCAACGAATTGAAGCGCGGCATCAACGGCATTTCCCAGCGCATGCTGACGCTGACGCTGCGCAATCTCGAGCGCGATGGCCTGGTCACGCGCACCGTCTATCCCGAAATCCCGCCGCGCGTCGAGTATGGCCTGACCGAACTGGGCCAGACCCTCACCAAGCCGATCAACGCGCTCTGGGACTGGTCGGCCGAGCACCATGACGAGATCGTGGAAGCGCGCCAGCTCTACGACACCGAGCACAGCCCGGACGTGGACGAGCCGGTGCGCATCGCCTACGCCCGCTAAGCGGAGGCAACAGGCCCAAAAGCAAAGGCGCGGCTCCCAACGGAGGCCGCGCCTTTTTCGTTTGTCGCGGGCTGCGCCGGGTCAGACCAGCGCCACCACCTTCTTGCGGCGCCAGAAGATCCAGTAATAGGCCGCCTGCAGCACCAGCATGGTGGAGAAGGAGAGGGCATAGCCCATCCAGATGCCGTTGAGCCCGAAATGCTGGGAGAAGAGGATCGCCCCCGGCAGTTCGACGCAGAGGATCGTCGCCAGCGAGATCACCATCGGCATGAGCACGGTGCCGCTGGCGCGCATGATGCCGGTCAGCACCACCGAGGCGCCGAACAGCACCACGCTCCACAGCACGATATGGAGCAGGGTCTGCGTCATCTCGACCACGTGGTCGTCGGTGATGAAGAGCCGCACGATGTGCTCGGAGAAGAGATAGGCGATGAGGATCAGCGCGCCGGTGATGATGACGTTCATGACCAGGCCGGTGCGGGTAATGGCGCGCAATTGCCCGGCCTGGCCGGCTCCGATCGCCTGCGCCCCGAAGATCGAGGCGGCGATGCCGATCGACATGGCCGGGAACTGCACGTAGCTGAGCACCTGATTGACCGCGCCATAGGCGGCGGTGGCGTCCGAGCCGAAATGGTTGACGAGGCCAACCACGACGATGGCGGCGACCGAGGACACCACCATCTGCACGCCGGCCGGCACGCCGAGCCTGAGAATGAGCAGGAGCAGCCCGCCATTGATGCGCAGATGGCTGAGCAGCACGCGATCGGGCGCCAGCGCATGCTTGCGGATGCGCAGGTAGAAGAAGAGGAAGACGAGCACCGAGAGGAAGCCGGCGATCGAGGCCACGGCTGCCGCATCTACCCCGATCCTGGGCAGGCCGAACCAGCCCAGGATAAGGGCCGGCGTCGTCACGAGGCCGACGATGATCGAGATGATGAGGGCGACGAACGGGGTGACCGTGTCGCCGACGCCGCGCAGCACCGAGGTGACCACGAGGAAAAGAAAGAAGGCCGGCATGCCGATGAGGAAGATGCGGCCATAGCTGATCGCCAGCTCCACGATATTGGCCGGTGCACCGAGGATGGCCATGAGCTGGGGCGTGAAGAGCCCGCCCAGCACCGCCACCACCAGCCCGGCCAGGAACGTGACGGTGAGCGTGGTGCCCGCCACTTCCTTGACCTTGTCGATATTGCGCGCGCCCCAGGCCTGGCCGATGAGCACGGTCGAGCCCGAGGAAAGCCCGATGATGAAGCTCATCAGGAAGAAGACGATGGGAAAGAAGGTCGAGGCGGCGGCAAGCGCCTCCACCCCGATCAGCTGGCCGACATAGATGTTGTTGATGGTGCCCGAGAGCGATTGCAGGATGTTCGAGGCCATGAGCGGCAGCAGGAACACCAGGAAGCGCTGCCAAAGGGGACGTATCTTGGGTGTCATCGAGACGTGTACTCCGAATAAGCGAGGCTGGCGGCCGCGGCAAACTCCCCCGTTGCCGGAGCCGGCTGAACATTGCCGGCCATTGCAAGGGGCCACTTCACGTCCCAGTAAGCGGACGCAGGCGGGTCGGAGCACAAGAGATTGAACGGCGCCCGGTTTCCTAGCCGCCCGCCCGATCCGCGTCAATTGCCATGAGCGGCCCACGCCGGGCGGAACGCGCGCCGCTCTCGACCGTTGCCCTGGAGTAACAGGCGGAGGACGCAGCCATGTCGCTGGCAACCGGACTTTTCGACACCGAGGCGGAGGCAGCCGATGCCGTGCGCGCCTTGAAGGATGCGGGCATTTCCGATGAAGACATTTCGCTCATCGCCAATATCACCGACCGGCGGATCGACCATGAGACTGCCCTCGCCGACGATGCGGGAGCAGGCGCCGGCGTCGGGGCCGTGCTCGGCGGCGCCGGCGGGCTGCTGGCGGGGCTGGGCATGCTGACCATTCCGGGAATCGGCCCGGTGGTGGCGGGCGGCTGGCTCCTGGCCACGGCTGTCGGCGCGGTGGCGGGGGCGGTGGTCGGCGGCGCGGCCGGGGGCCTGATCGGCGCCCTCACCGAGGCGGGACTTTCCCCCGAGGAGGCGCAGTTCTTCGCCGAAGGCGTCAAGCGGGGCGGCACGCTCGTCACGGTGCGTACGACCGGAGAAGCATTCGAGCGCGCCGAGGAAATCCTGGAGGGCGCCCCGCGCGTCGACGTGCAGACGCGGCGGGCCGAATATGAGAGCGAGGGCTGGGAGGGGTTCGACGAAACGGGCGAGCCCTATTCCCCCGACGAGATCCGCGATTATCGCGGGCTCTATAGCCGCAACCCGATCTAGGCAGGCCTCCGGCGCAACCCTCTGGCGGGTCATCCCGTTTAGGGGGCGCGAGGGGCGTTCAGATCAAGGAACCCAAATCGATGAAAAAGCTTTCCGCCCTGCTGCTTGCCGGCATCTTCTCCAGCCTGCCCGGCCTGGCCCTGGCGCAGGACAATGCGGCCGACAATCTCAAACAGGGCGCCGAAAACGCCGCCAATGCCGTGGGCAATGCCGCCAATAACGCCATGCAGGCCGCCGGCAACGCCATGCAATCGGCGGCAGATGCCGTGGTCAGGAGCACAGACGACCTGGCGGCCAAGATCACGGCGGGCTCGAGCACCGACGTCAAGGCCATCACCGAGACCACCGACGTCAAGATCGTGCCGCTCTCCTCGCTCACCGCCGGGGGTGCCGCCGACGCGGTGGCCAATGCCGTCGCCGCCCATACCGACTGGCTTACGGCCCTGCGCGCCGATGTCGCCGCCAACGCGGCGCTCTCGGCCAAGCTCGCCGCCGCCGGCTACAAGCCCGACCAGGTAGTCTATGCCGATGCCGCCGCCGATGGCAGCGTCAGCGTCTATGTGGACGACAAGGCCTGACCTTTGCCGGAAAGCCGCGGGGCGCGTTTCCCCCGCGGCTTTTCCCCCGCAAGCGCATTGCCAGCCTTTCAAACCTCCGCTAGAAGCGGCGCGTGCCCCTCTGGCGGAATGGTAGACGCAGAGGACTCAAAATCCTCCGCCGCGAGGCGTGCCGGTTCGAGTCCGGCGGGGGGCACCAGTTCCCAAAAAACTCCCCCAAAAAAATCCGGTTTCGTCAGGCCAGCGTTTCGGTGGCGAAAAGCGTTACGCGCAAGCCGCCATGCAGCACGGGCGGGGGCGGAGCCTTGAAGGCGAGGCCGGTGGCGCGGGCAAGATTGGCGTCGGTGGTGATGATGCCGACGCGCCAGCCGCCGAATTTTTCCCGCAGGGTGGCGCCCAGGGCTTCATAGAGCGGCTTGAGCTTGGCCTTTTCCCCGATGCGCCCGCCATAGGGCGGGTTGACGATGACGAGGCCGGGCGGCCCGTCGGGGCGCTCGACCTTGCTGATCGGGGCCTGCCGGAATTCGGAAAAAGCGGCGGTGCCGGCGCGCTCGGCATTGGCCCGGCTCATGGCGATGGCCCCGCCATCGCGATCGCTGCCGAAGAAGCGGAAATCCGGCTCTTGGGTAGCGGCTTCGGCATCGCGCCGCATATCCGCCCATTCCGCTTCATCGAAGCTCGCCAGGTGCTCGAAGGCGAAGTTTCGCGCGCGGCCGGGTGCGAGGCCGGCCGCCATCTCGGCCGCCTCGATGACGAAAGTGCCCGAGCCGCACATGGGGTCGAGCACCGGCTCGGTGCCGCGATAGCCGCATTGGCGCAGGAACAGCGACGCCATGGTCTCGCGCATGGGCGCGCGGTTGACCGCTTCCTTGTGCCCGCGCTTGTGCAGCATCTCGCCCGATGTATCGACGCTGATGGTGCAGAGATCGTCTTCGATGCGGGCGCGGATCGATACCGGGGCGTCCTCGGCGATGACCGCTCCGAATTCCTCGCGCAACGCCGTCTCGATGCGCTGGGCGGCGGCGCCGGCATGATAGATGCGCGAGCGGCGGCACGAGGCCTCCACCCGCACCGGTATGCCCGGCAGCAGGACATCGCCCCATTCAAGCTTGCGGGCGCGCTTGTCGAGCTGGGCCAGGTGCATGACGCGGAAATCGGCAATGCGGGCGAGGACGCGCCCGGCCCCGCGCAGCACGAGATTGGCGCGCCAGACATCGGGCCAGAGCCCGTCGAACGCCACCCCGCCCTCGACGACCCTGGCGCCGGCAAAGCCCTGCTCCAGCGCTTCCTGGCACAGCACGGCTTCAAGCCCCGGCGGGGCGATGAGGAAGATTTCGAAGGGCGCGGTCATGGCCGTTTCCATAGCCAAAGCCGGGACGCGCCGCGACCCCTTTCTCGCCCTGGCGCGGGTTTGGCGCATAGACACCTTCACAAATCGCTGAGCATGCTGGCATTTAGGGGAGCGCCCGCCTATCGAGGGCGCCAGCGTCATCAGCAGCATTGAGTCTTTCCATGGCCTCGACCCGCGCCCTCCCCGCCGACAAGCTCGCCGCCGGCCTCGCTTTCCTTCTCGGCCTCGTGGCCATCGGGGGCGCCTGGATCTCCCAGCTCTTTTTCGGCCTCGTGCCCTGCGAGCTCTGCCTCGAACAGCGCCTCGCCTATTACTGGGGCCTGCCGATCCTGGCGCTGATCCTCATCCTCTGGAACCGCCTGCCGCTCGTCGTCTGGTTCACCGCCACCGCCGTCGTGGCGCTGATCTTCGTCTGGAGCACTTTCATGGGCGGCTACCATGCCGGGGTGGAATGGGGCTTCTGGCCCGGTCCCACCGCCTGCACCGGCACCGGCGACGGCATCAGCTTCGATGACCTCTCCAACATCAACGCCACCAAGGTCATCCCCTGCGACGCCGTGCAGTTCCGGTTCCTCGGCATCTCGCTGGCCGGCTACAATGCCCTGCTCTCGATCGCCATCGTCGCCCTGCTGGTCTTCGCCATGGTCAAACAAGCCCAGCGTCGCCGGGGCTAGTTCCGGCGCAGAATGCGTCCGGCATCCTGCGCGGCATTGAGAACGTGCAGGATCAGCACATCCTCGGCGCGGCAGACATAGAAGATGTTATAAGCCCCAAAGGGACGGCGGCGGATATTGCGGCGCGGGTAAACCACCGGATAGGCTTCCGGCGCCTCGACCAGGCGCCAGCAGCACGCCATCAATTCCTCAACGAAGCTGTCTGCTCTCGCAGGCGAATCCTGGGCGATATAGTCGCCTATCGCGATCAGGTCGAGCCTGGCCGCAAGCGCGAATGTCAGCCGCATCAAGCGCGCTTCCAGTTGCGATAGCGCTCCTTGAGTTCGGTGAACACCTCTTCGGCCGGACGGACTTCCCCCGCCTCGGCAGCAGCCAGGGACAGCTCCAGCCTGGCCTCCAGCTCCGCCTCCGCCCGCTCACGTTCCTGCACCAGCAACACCCCGGCCCGCAAAATCTCTTCGCGGGAGCCGTAGTGTCCAGACGCCAGCAACTCCTCGATGGCGGTTTCGATCTTCCTGCCCAGGTCGGCCTCGTCTGCCATGTGCCGCCTCCTTGCGGTTCGCAAGGATAGTAGGCGCGCGGCGTCGGCTTTTCCAGCCCGGGGCTAGCTCCTACGGCTCGAGCTCGATATCCCAGTAGAGAAAATCGAGCCAGGAGCGGTGGAGGTAATTGGGAGGAAAGGCGCGGCCGGCATTGTGGAGGTCGTGCACGTCGGGCTGGTAGGGCGCCTGGTGCGGGAACATCCTGATTTCGGCCGGCAGGCGATTGGCCTTGCGCAGGTTGCAGGGCGCGCAGGCGGTGACGACGTTCTCCCAGGTGGTGCGCCCGCCCTTGGAGCGCGGCAGCACGTGGTCGAAGGTCAGGTCTTCCTTGCTGCCGCAATACTGGCACTGGAAATGGTCGCGCAGGAAGACGTTGAAGCGCGTGAAGGCCGGGTGGCGCGCCGGGCGGATATAATCCTTGAGCGAGACGACGCTGGGCAGCTTCATCTCGAAGCTGGGGCTTTTGATCACCCGGTCATATTCGGAGACGATGTTGACCCGGTCCAGGCACACCGCCTTGATCGCGTCCTGCCAGGACCACAGCGAGAGCGGGTAATAGCTGAGCGGCCGGAAATCGGCGTTCAGTACGAGGGCGGGACAGGACCCAGGCGACACAGGTATGGTCACTTGAGGCTCCCGAAGCCGGAATCACTGAAGTCCATAACGGCGATAGTCTATGCCGTTTGTGACATGGCTGTGAAGCCGGAAAGCGCGGCGAAACGCGCCTCAGAGCGTAGCGGCGACCCCGGCGATGAAGGCGCTGGCAAAGGCCAGCCCATCGGGCGAGATGCCGTGCCCCACGCCCCTGTCGACATGATAGCTCACCTCGAATCCGGCCGCGCGCAGCGCCTCGGCGGCCTCCGCGCTCAGGCGCGGATCGACCACGTTGTCGCTGTCGCCATGGACGAGGCAGATCGGCGGGCGGGCGCTCGACTGTTCGGGAAAGCCGGCGGGCGGCATGAAGGCGCCGGCAAAGGCGATGATGCCCAGCAGCGTTTCGTCGAGCCCGGTGCCCACATGCAGCGCCACCATGGCGCCCTGCGAAAAGCCGACAAGCAGCGTTTCGCGGGCCGTGAGCCCGGTCTGGGCCCAGAGCGCTTCGAGGAACGCCGTCACCACCGGGCGCACGGCGGGCAGGCCGATATTGCGGCTCTCGATGCGGTCGATATCGAGGGCGAACCATTGGTAGCCGCCCGGATTGGGCGCGGCCTGCGGCGCGTTGGGCGCCACGAACAGCGCATCGGGCAGCAGGTCGCGCCAATGCGTGCCGAGCGCGACAAGGTCGGCGCCGTCCGAGCCATAGCCATGCAGCAGCACCACGGCCTGCCGGGGCGGACCGCCCGAGGCGGGAGCGAGCATGGGGCCGGACAGAGTGGTCATGGAGCGATACCTTCCCGATGGCGCTTGACCGCGAAATAGCGCCAGAACAGCAAAGCCGCGGTGCTGCGATATGGGGCCCAATCGCTTGCGATTTCAATAAGCGCCTTGACCGGCGGCTTGTCCTCGAGCCCCAGGCCCCAGCCCACCGCCTTCTGCAGCGCCAGGTCCCCGGCCGGAAACACGTCCGGATGGGCAGCGCAGAACATGAGGTAGATTTCGGCCGTCCACGGGCCGATGCCCTTGTGGCGGGTGAGCATGGCCATGGCCTCCCCGGCCTCGAGTCGCTCCAGCGCCGCGAAGTCGAGATCGCCCGCGGCGGCGGCTTCGGCGATGGCGCGGATGGTGCGGCGCTTGAAGCCGGAAAGCCCGACGCCGTCGAGATCGGCTTCGGCGAGGCCCGCATAGCTTTGCGCCTCGAGCGCGCCGGGCACCTGCTCGAATCGCGACCAGATGGCGCTGGCCGAGGCCACTGAGACCTGCTGGCCGATGATGATCTTGGCCATGCCGGCAAAGCCGGGCGGATTGATGCGCAGCGCGAAGCTGCCCGCTTCTGCCCGCACCGGCGCGAGACGCGGATCGGCTTCGACCAGCGCCTCGAGGTGGAGAGCCAGCTTGTCGAGGGAATCGAGCCGTCCTGACAGGGACTTGTCCGCCATGCTAGGGTCGGGTGTTGAAGGAATGTTCACGTGACGTCTCGGCCGATCCTGCGTTTTGCTCCGAGCCCCAACGGCTATCTGCATCTGGGCCACGCCTATTCGGCGCTCTTTACCTGGCGCGCCGCCGCCCAATGCGGCGGGGTGGCGCTGCTGCGCATCGAAGACATCGACACTGGCCGCTGTAAACCCGAATTCGTCGCCGCCATCTTTGCCGACCTCGCCTGGCTCGGCCTTTCCTGGCCCGAGCCGGTCTGGCGGCAGTCGCTGCGCTTTCCGGTCTATGCGGCGGCAGCCGAGCAGCTCAGGGCGCAGGGCCTGCTTTATCCCTGCTTCTGCACCCGCACCGAGATCGCGGCCAAGGCCGAGGGGCCGGACCCGGACGGCGCGCCCTATTATCCGGGCACCTGCCGCCACATCCCCCCCGCGATCGCCGCCGCGCGGCTCGCCGCCGGCGAGCCGGCGCAATGGCGGCTCGACATGGACGCGGCGCTCGCCCGTATCGGGGAGCGCCTGGGCTTTCCCGCCCCGGAAGGCTGGGAGCCGGTTTTCCCCGAGCTGTGGGGCGACGTCGTCATCGTGCGCAAGGATACGCCGACCAGCTATCACCTCAGCGTCGTCGTCGACGACGCCGCGCAGGGTGTGACGCTGGTGACGCGCGGCACGGATCTTCTCGCCGCCACCGCCGTCCATGTCGTGCTGCAGCGCCTCCTGGACCTCGACACCCCGGTCTATTGGCACCACGAGCTGGTGCTCGACGAGGGCGAGCAGAAACTGGCCAAGTCGCGCGACTCGCAAAGCCTCAAAAGCCTGCGCGAAGCCGGCTGGAGCCCGCAGGACGTACGCAGCCGGCTCGGTTTTGACTGAGGAGGCGCGGGTCAACCGCCGCGCCTCCCCGCTCTGCCTCAAGCGGCCTGCTTGCCGGCAAAGTAAGGCGCGATGGTCGCCGCGATCGCCTCGGGGAACGGCGTCAGGAAATCGGGGCCGAGCAGCGCGTCGAGCCTTGGGTCCTCCAGCTCCATCGGATTGTCCCAGAGATAGCGCATCTTGACGATCTCCCGCATGAGCGGCATGGCGAGGCCGAGGAGCGTCAGCATCGTCCAGGGAAAATCCACCACCTTCATGCGGACGGGCAGGACCTGCTGGATGGCCTCGATCAGTTCGCCATGGGTGACGTAATGCCCGTGGAAATGGAAATTCTCGAAAGCCCCCAATTGCCCGCGCGCCGCCGCCACCGTCTCGAAGGCGCGGCCGAGATCGGGCAGATACGCCCAGGCATGACCGATGTCCGGCGCGCCCGGCCGGGCGATCCTGCCCTTGCCCGCCTCGCGCATGATGGCCAGCTCGAAATAATCCCCGCCGGCATGGGGCGCGAAGAAATCGCCGGCCCGCACGATCAGCACCTGCATGTCGCCCTTGTCGGCCGCCTGCCGCAGCATGCGCTCGACCCGCACGCGAATGGCGCCGCGCGGCGTCTGCGGAATTTGCGGGGCATCGGGCGTCACATGCCGCTGGCTGGCGGCGTAATTGTAGATATTGCCGGGAAACAAAAGCGTCTTGCCGCTCTTGCCCATGGCGGCGATGACGCGGGCCACCTGCGCTTCCTTGCGGCCATTGTCCCATTTGTCATAGGGCAGGTTGAGCGCGTTGACCACGACATCGGCATCGGCGATCGCCGCCGCTATGTCCTCGACGCTGTCGGCATCGCCCCTGACGAAGGCGACATCGGCCGCCGGATAGCGGTTGGAACGCCCGAAACCCTTGACCCGCCAGCCGGCATCGGCGAATGCGCGCGCCGCGAAGCGCCCGATATGGCCGTTGATCCCCAGGATCGTAACCTTGCCCTTGCTCGTCATGATGAAATCTCCGTGGTTGACAGGGAGAGCATCTGCCATTCATCATCGTTTATGAATTCACCAAATCAGCAGACAAGACATTCATAAATGAATAATACCGACTGGTCGCTCTGGCGCAGCTTCGGCGCGGTGGTGGAGGCGGGCTCGCTCTCGGCGGCGGCGCGAACGTTGGGCCTCTCCCAGCCGACGCTCGGCCGTCACGTCGAGGCGCTGGAGCAGAGCCTGGGCGTGGTGCTGTTCGAGCGCACGCTCTCCGGCCTCAAGCCCACCGAGACGGCGCTAAAGCTCTTCGAGCCGGTGCAGCAGGCCCAGCGCGCACTGGCCGAGGCCTCGCTCCTGGCCGAGGGCGCCCATGCCGGCCTCAACGGCACAGTGCGCATCACCGCCAGTCTGGTGGTTTCCCATTTCGTGCTGCCCGGGCTCCTCGTGCCGATCCGCCGCGATTTCCCCGATATCGCGCTCGAAATCGTGCCCACCGATTCGGCCGAGAACCTGCTGCTGCGCGAGGCCGATATCGCCATCCGCATGTTCCGGCCCACCCAGCTCGATCTCGTCACCCGCCGCATCGGCGAGTTGGGCATCGTCTGCTGCGCCCACGAGGACTACCTGGCCCGGCGCGGCACGCCGCAGAGCGTCGAAGAGCTTTTCGAGCACGATCTCATCGGCTTTGACCGCTCCGATCTCATCCTGCGCGCCGCCCATGCCATGGGGTTCACGCTCACCCGCGAGGATTTCGCGCTGCGCAGCGACGACCAGCCGCTGGCCTGGCATCTGCTGACCGCAGGGCTCGGCATCGGCTTCGCCCAGCAATTGCTGGTAGAATCGACGCCCGGCATGCGGCGCCTGCTGCCGCAATTGCGCCCGCCCGCATTGGAGGTCTGGCTGACCACCCACAAGGAATTGTTCACCAGCCGGCGGATTCGTGCCATTTATGACGCGCTCGGCGCGGCCCTCTCTGCCTATGTCGTCGGGCCGAAAGGTTAGAATGCAAGGCGCGTACAATATCCTCATCTTCATCGGCCTGGGCGTGGTGGCCTTCATCCTGGCCTGGGGCATGTTCAACATGTTCCGCGGCGGCAGCCCCGAACTCTCCCAGAAGCTCATGCGCGCCCGCGTCATCGCCCAGCTCGTGGTGGTGATTCTCATCCTCATCGCCATGTGGGTGTTCGGCGTCCGGCCCTGACCCGTCGCCAAAGCGGCGGCGCTTGGCTAAGCTGCGCCCTTCGGCGATTTGCGGGAGTGCGCCTTGGTCAAGCTCAACAAGATCTACACACGCACCGGTGACGACGGCACGACGGGGCTGGTGCGCGGCCCGCGCCGCTCCAAGGCCGACCTGCGCGTGGACGCCTATGGCACGGTGGACGAGCTCAATTCCCTCATCGGCATGGCGCGCACCGGCACCCAGTCCATGCCCAAGATCGACACCATCCTCGCCCGCATCCAGAACGATCTCTTCGACCTGGGCTCGGACTTGGCCACGCCCGGCGCCGACGCGCCCGGCGAAAAGTCGCTGCGCGTCACCCCGCCCCAGACCGACTGGCTTGAAAAGCAGATTGACCATTTCAACGATGGCCTCGAGCCGTTGACCAGCTTCGTGCTGCCCGGCGGCACCCCGCTCGCCGCCGAAATGCACATCGCCCGCACCGTGGCGCGCCGCGCCGAGCGGCTGGTGGTGGCCCTGGCCGCCGAGGAAGAGGTCAATGCCGAGGCCCTGCGCTATATCAACCGCCTTTCCGACCTGCTCTTCGTGCTGGCCCGCGTCGCCAACGGCAATGGTAGCAAGGACGTGCTGTGGACGCCGGGCCGCTACACCCAGACCAGCAAGACCGGCTCCTGATGTTCGTCCCCATCTTCGACGAAAACCCCAAGCGCCACATCAGATATGCCGCGGTGACCTATGTGCTTATCGCCGTCAACGTCCTGGTCTTCATCTGGACGGCGACGCTCTCCAGGGACGCCTTCGAGACGGTAACCATCGATTTCGGCATGATCCCCATCGTCATCCGCGGGCTCGTGGCCGCCCCGCTGGCCTGGCTGCCGGTCTGGGCGAACCTTGAGACCTATGCCTTTCTCCATGTCGACTGGCTGCACCTCATCTCCAACATGCTGTTCCTGTGGATCTTCGGGGACAATATCGAGGATGCGATGGGGCATGTGCGCTACGTCGTCTTCTATCTCGTCTGCGCGGCGCTGGCCGCCCTCATCTACCTCGCCTTCAACCCCATGGGGAACGGGCCGCTGATCGGCGCCTCGGGCGCCGTGGCCGGGGTCATGGGCGCTTATATCGTGCTCTTCCCCCATGCCCGGGTCATCGTCATCGCCCGCATCTGGATACCCGTGCCCCTGCCGCTGCCCGCCTTCTGGATGCTGGGCGTCTGGGTACTCATGCAGGTCTTCTATCTCCTGATCGGCTCTGCCGAACCGGTAGCCTGGTGGGCGCATCTGGGCGGGGTCATGGCCGGCGCCATGCTCGCCATCGTTCTCAAGCGCCGCGACGTGCCCCTCTGGGGCGGGAGCCTGCCCAAATGAGCGCCATCGACCTCAAATGGCGGGTCGAGGAGGCCTGCCACAATGCCTGGCCCTCGCCCCGCCAGATGCTGCTCCACGGCTGGGTGCTGCGCTTTTCGGGCGGGCATACAAAGCGCACCAATTCGGTCAATCCGCTGCGCTGGGAACGGCGCGAGGCGGCCCGCATCATCCCCGCCGCCGCCGCGCTCTATGCCTCGGTCGGACAAAGGCTCATCTTCCGCCTGCCCGACATGGCCGCCGAGATCGACGGCGAGCTGGCGGCGCGCGGGTTCGAGCGGCGCGACGACGTCACCACGCTCCTCGCCGATTTCGCCTTCGTCGATCCCGCTCCCGATGGTGTCGAGCTGACCCTCATGCCCGACGCCGACTGGCTTGCCGCCTTTCAGGGCAATGGCAGCCATAGCGACGCAAATGTCGCCCTCTACCGGCGCATGATCGACACCATCGTGCCCCCCAAGCGCTTCGCCGCCATCCGCCGCGAAGGCAAGGTCTGCGCCCATGCCTATGGCGTCATCCATGACGGGCTGCTGGTCATCGAATCGGTCGCCACCGCGCCGGACTACCGCCAGCAGGGGCTCGGCCGCGCCGTCGTCGCCAGCCTCATGCACTGGGCCAAGGAAGCCGGCGCCGAAGCGGCCTGCCTGCAGGTCGTGACCGACAACCTCCCGGCCCGCGCCCTCTACGAACGCCTCGGCTTCACCCGCGATCTCTACCATTACCATTACCGCATGGCGCCGGAGGGCCAGCCCTAGCCGCCAATCACGCGAAAAGGGCGCGCTAGCCAGTTCGACCCAGCGCGCCCCTGGGGTCCGCACTCAATTGCACCGGTAGATGAGGTTCGCGATGCCGCCCCACCACGGACTTCCCCGGACTTGATCCGGGGCCCATTGCCACCCTCCACCAAGTGGAGGAATCCGTGGGCCCCGACTCTGCGGCCGGGGAAGTTCAGCGGTTGTGGCACGACAGACGGAAAGCGCTTCCGTTGGAATCTGTCGGACCGGGAGATTAGGCCCTCGGGGGCGCCGGGACTTATCGAGTAACGGACCCTAGGGCTTTATTTACCGCCCCCTCCTAGACTGCCGGCATGGATACGAACCTCGCCGCCACCGCCGCCATGATGTCGGCGGGCCAGACCCAGAACCTCATCCAGGTCGCCATCCTGCGCCAGCAGCACCAGATGGAATCGAACCTGGCCGACATGGTCGCCCAGGCGGTCCAGAACAACCCGGCCGCCCTCCCCGCAGGCGTCGGCACGCAGGTCGACAAGCTGGCTTGATGCGAAGGCGCCGGCCGGCCAGCTCCTCAAAATCATCAGAGCTTGAGCAGGCCCTTCAGGGCCTCGACGACGCGGGTGCCGTCCGGGGTATTCCAATGGGCCGGGCCCTGCAGCACGGCCATTTCGCAGCCGGAGGCGTCGAGCAGGAGCGTGGTGGGCAGGCCCATCGACACGGCCTGGGTCTTGAGGCGGTCAAAGATCTTGAAATCGGGATCGGCATAGAGCGGCAGGTGCGACCAGCCGCCTTCGTCGAGGAATTTCTGCGCCTTCCTGAGCCCTTCCTCGCCCACATCGAGGTTGATCGGCAGCACCATGAAGCTGCCATCGTTCTGCTGGGCGGCCAGTTCGTCGAGCGCCGGCATTTCCTCCCGGCACGGCACGCACCAGGACGCCCAGAAATTGACCAGCAGCGTCTTGCCTGAAAAGTCCTTGATGGTGAGCGGAGCGCCGTCCTTGTCCTGGAAGGCGAGGTCGGAATAGCCGCGCCCGCCGGCCGTGGCGTTGAGCGCGGCGAGTTCGCCGATCGCGGCGGCGTCGATCTTGGCCAGCGCCGCCTTGTCGACCGGGCATTCCCTGGCCTGGCTCGAACCATTGCTAACCCAAACCCCGACCGCTATAGCTAGCGCCGCTGCGACCAGTCCCATGCTCAATACCAGACGGGGGAACCGCTTCTTGGGGGTTCCGGGCGCGCTTTCACTCATGAACGACTCCAGAGGAAAAGTGATGAGCAATCGTATGTGGGGCGGCCGGTTCTCCTCGGGCCCCGATGCCATCATGGAAGAGATCAATGCCTCTATCGGCTTTGACCAGCGGCTCTACCGGCAGGACATCGCCGGGTCAATCGCCCACGCCCGGATGCTGGCCGAAACCGGCATTCTGACGCAGGCCGATCGCGATGCGATCGTGGCTGGCTTAGAGCAGGTGCTCGCCGAGATCGAGGGTGGCGCGTTCAACTTTTCGCGCGCGCTCGAAGACATCCATATGAATGTCGAAAGCCGCCTCAAGGACATGATCGGCGATGCCGCCGGGCGCCTCCATACCGCCCGTTCGCGCAACGACCAGGTCGCCACCGATTTCCGCCTCTATGTGCGCGATTCCATCGACACCCTCGCCGCCCAGATCGGGACGCTGCAGCTGGCCCTGGTCAAGCGCGCCGAGGAAGAAGCCGAGACCATCATGCCCGGCTTCACGCACCTGCAGAGCGCCCAGCCGGTGACGTTCGGCCATCACCTTCTCGCCTATGTCGAGATGCTCGGCCGCGATGCCGGTCGCCTCGCCGACGCCCGCAAGCGCCTCAACGAAAGCCCGCTGGGCTCGGCGGCCCTTGCCGGCACCTCGTTCCCCATCGACCGGCACATGACCGCCGAAGCCCTGGGCTTTGACCGCCCGACCGCCAATTCCCTCGACGCCGTCTCGGATCGCGACTTCGCCCTCGAAACCCTCTCGGCCGCCGCCATCTGCGCGGTGCACCTGTCGCGCTTTGCCGAAGAACTGGTGATCTGGAGTTCGGCCCAGTTCAACTTCGTCCGCCTCTCGGACAAGTTCACCACCGGCTCCTCGATCATGCCGCAGAAGCGCAACCCGGATGCCGCCGAGCTCGTCCGCGCCAAGATCGGCCGTATCCTCGGCTCGCTGACGAGCCTGCTCGTGGTCATGAAGGGCCTGCCGCTCGCCTATTCCAAGGACATGCAGGAAGACAAGGAAGTCACCTTCGACGCCCTTGATGCCCTCTCGCTCTCGCTCGCCGCCATGACCGGCATGATCGGCGACCTCACGGTCAACCGCGAGCGCATGCATACAGCCGCTTCCTCGGGCTTCGCCACCGCCACCGACATCGCCGACTGGCTGGTGCGCGAGGCCAACATTCCGTTCCGCGACGCCCACCACATTACCGGGCAGGTCGTGGCCCTGGCCGAGAAGAAGGGTGTGCAGCTCGATGGCCTCACCATCGAGGACTTCAAGACCATCGATCAGCGCATCGACAGCCGCATCCACAAGGTGCTCTCGGTCGAAAGCTCGGTACGCTCGCGCAAAAGCTATGGCGGCACGGCGCCCGACAACGTACTGGCCCAGGCCGCGCGCTGGAAAGAGGCGCTGACCGGCGAGAAGACCCAACCCCGTAAGACCAAGTCAGCCTCCGGCCACGGCGACGGCGGCGTCGAGTAAGAAAAGCAACACGAGATGCACCACTTCGAGACCCGCGACGGCGTGCTTTACGCCGAGGACGTGCCCGTGCCCGAGCTTGCCGCCAAGGTCGGCACGCCCTTCTACGTCTATTCGGCGGCGACCCTGCGCCGCCATGTGCGCGTAATGCAGGAAGCCTTCGAGGGCATTCCGATGCTCCTCGCCTATGCGATGAAGGCCAATTCCAACCAGGCAGTGCTCACGCTCATGGCCAAGCTCGGCGTCGGCGCCGACGTGGTCTCGCTCGGTGAGCTCGAACGCGCCATCGCCGCCGGCATCCCAGCCTCGAAAATCGTGTTCTCGGGCGTCGGCAAGACCGTGGCCGAGATGCGCCGCGGGCTCGAGCTGGGCATCTATTGCTTCAACGTCGAGAGCGAGCCCGAGCTCGAACGCCTCGACATGATCGCGGGCTCCTTGGGCAAGACGGCCCGCGTCTCGGTGCGCATCAACCCCGATGTCGATGCGAAGACCCATGCCAAGATCTCGACCGGCAAGTCCGAGAACAAGTTCGGCATTCCCTTCGCCCGCGCCCGCGAGGTCTACAACCGCATCGCCGACCTCAAGAACATCGAGGCGGTCGGCGTGGACATGCATATCGGCAGCCAGATCACCGATCTTTCGCCCTTCGCCGACGCCTTCACCCTCCTCGCCCAGCTGGTGCGCGACCTGCGGGGCGACGGCCACAGGATTTCCCATGTCGATGTCGGCGGCGGCCTCGGCATCCCCTACCACCAGGACGAGGACGCTCCGCCCGATCCGCGCGCCTACGCAAAGATCGTGCGCGAAAAGCTCGGCGACCTCGGCGCTACGCTGGTGATCGAGCCGGGCCGCCTCATCGTCGGCAATGCCGGCGTGCTGGTCGCCAAGGTCGAATACGTCAAGGAAGGCCGGAAGACTTTCGTGATCGTCGATGCGGCCATGAACGATCTCATTCGTCCGACGCTCTACGAGGCCCATCACGATGTGGTGCCGGTGACCCAATCCAACCTGCCCCAGATCACCGCCGATATCGTCGGCCCGGTCTGCGAGACCGGCGACTATCTGGCGCTGGGCCGCAAGATGGCAGGCGTCAAGGAAGGCGACCTGCTGGCGGTGATGTCGGCCGGCGCCTATGGCGCGGTCATGGCCTCCACCTACAATACCCGCGCCCTCATCCCCGAAGTGCTGGTGGACGGCGACCGCTGGCACGTCATCCGCCCCCGCCGCTCGATCGAAGACCTCATCGCCCTCGACAGCGTGCCCGACTGGCTGTGATGGAGTGATTTACATCACCCCAGGGTGATGGTATTGTTTACATCATGGATGCCGAGCTTCTACTCGACCAGCGGACGTATGTTTCACCCACAGCGTTCGTTGAGCGTGTGGTCTGGAAGGTGCCCCACCCCGTTCGCGCCAGCGAACACGTCTACAAGTACCGGCTGGCACTCGTCGTAGAGAACGTGTGCGTCCTGCGCTACGACAATGAGGCAGGCAAGGGGGACCACAGGCATCTGGGCAGGCAGGAAGAGGCGTACGCCTTCGTGGACATCGCGACGGTTTTGGCCGACTTCCAGAGCGACGTTGAAAGGTGGCTTGATGAGAACCGTGGTCATTGAGGTGAAGTCTCTCGAGGAAACCTTCGCTCATGATAGGGCGATCCTCGCCTCGGGAAAGGCCGACCCCTATTCCCGCATCAGTTTCGTCAGTTGGGAGCTTCTGCATAAGATGCTCACGCCCAACCGGATGGCAGTTCTCCAGACGCTCACTGGCGCCGGACCGGTTTCCATCCGTGAACTCGCCCGTCGGGTCGGTCGGGACTTCAAAGGCGTTCACACCGATGTTGCTGCCCTCGCTCAGAGCGGGCTGGTAAGCCGCACTGCCGATGGCGGTGTCGAGTTTCCCTATGACGCCCTCCGTGTGGAGTTCGACCTGTCATCAGCGGCATGAGGCGGGCCGCCTAAAGCAGCCAGTGCACCAGGATCGGGGTCAGGATCGAGGTGAGGATGGCGTTGAGGCCCATGGCGATGCCGGCGAAGGTGCCGGCCAGCGGGTCGACGACAAAGGCCCGCGCCGTGCCGATGCCGTGGGAGGCGAGGCCTACGGCGAAGCCGCGCGCCGCGTAGTCGCGGATACGCAAGGCGTTCATCAGCGGCGTCACGATCACGGCGCCCAGGACGCCGGTGAGAATCACCAGCACAGCCGTCAGCGACGGCTCCCCGCCCAGCTTTTCGGAAATGCCCATGGCCACGGGCGCCGTTACCGATTTGGGCGCCATCGCCACAAGCATTTCGTGCGGCAGGCCGAATATTTGGCCCAGCGCCATCACCGAGACGATGGCCACGATCGAGCCCACGATCAGCGCCGCCAGCAGCGGAATGAGATTGGCGCGCACCACGGCGCGGTTGCGTACCAGCGGCACGGCGATCGAGACGGTGGCGGCGCCGAGCAGGAAATGCACGAACTGGGCGCCCTCGAAATAGACGCCATAGGGCGTGCGCGTGATTTCGAGCACCAAAGCCACGAGCAGGATCGCGAGCAGCACCGGGTTGACGATGGGATTGCGCCCGGCCAGCAGCGCCACGCGATCGGCGGCGAGCCAGGCGAACAGCGTCACCACCAGCCAGAGCAGCGGCTGGGAGGAGAGATAGACCCAGAGGGCGAAGGGCGCCTGGTTCATGCCATCGCCCTCTTGACGAGGAGGAAGGTACCCACGGTCGCCAGCAGCGTCAGCAGCGTCGAGAGCACCAGGGTCACCAGAATGCCGACGGCATGGCTCGAGAGCAGCCCCATCTGCTGCACCACGCCTGCGCCGGCCGGAACGAAAAGCAGGCCGAGATTGGCCAGAATGACCGTCGCCGTCCGCTCCAGAGGCAATTCGACGCTGTCATCGCGCCATCGCGTGCGCGCCAGCAGCAGCGCCGCCAGGATCAGCAGCCCCAGAACCGGGCCGGGCACGGGCAGGTTGAGCCAACGGGTGATGACCTCGCCGGCCAACTGGCAGGCGAGCAATTGCGCAAAGGCGGCGACCATCTGCATCCGCTCCAAGAGAATGACGAAGCCGAGCGAACAGGCCCGTTCGGCAGGAGACAAATCGTCTATGCCCGGCACCCGCCCCGCCGGAAGGCGCGCAATTGTCGCGGGGGGAGAAGGTGGGGGCTGGGCCCTCAGCCCCCGTTCATCGCCTGCCGGGCCAGCGACACGATCTCGGCCGGACGGCCGGCGAGGGCGTCATCGACCTTGTCCATCAGCATCTGCAGGCTGAAGGGCTTTGGGATCACGTCATAGATCAGCGCTTCGAGCCCATGGGCACGCTCGCGCTGGTCGGCGAAGCCGGTCATGAGCAGGATCGTGACTTCGGGATAGGCCGCGCCCACCGAGAGCGCCAGGGCGATACCGTCCATGACCGGCATCTTGATGTCGGACAGCATCAGATCGAACGCGCCGTCATGCTCGGCCATGGCCTCGGCGGCCAGCCCGCCATCCTCGGCGAAGGTGACCTCATGGCCTTTCATTTCGAGCGCCCGCACTACGAACTGGCGAACGTTGTCGTCGTCTTCTGCAACCAGGATGCGGGCCATCAATGCGTCTCGCTGTTAGAGTCGTTGGCGGCCGTTGCGACGGCCTGATTTTGCCCGCGGCCGGAGGCGAAGGTCAGCTTGACCTGCGCGGCCCCCACGGGAGGTTTGGGAAGTTCCGTGGCAAGGTCGACGACCTCGCCGGGGTCCATGTCGCGCGCCCGCGGGGTCACGCTCCATTCGTAGAGCGGGCTGCCCTTCTCGTCGAACAGCGACACCACCACCGGGGGCACCACCACGCGGCGATTGGCCACCGAATGGATGCGCGCCTCGATCGAGAGCAGGTCGCTGCCGGCGCGCTGCGAGCGCATGGTCTTGAGGTCGCGGATTTCGAGGCCCACGACATTGACCCCCAGGCCGACGGTCTCGTAGAGGCCGGCCAGGGCCGGGAATTGCTGGACGATATTGACGCGGAAGAAGAGCCCGCCCCCGATGATGAGAACGAGGAGCGCCGCCGCCGCGGCGCGCGCCGTGCGGCGCACGCGCGCCAGCGGCAGATGCCGCCCGCGCACGATCTGGCGGTGGAAGAAGGCGCGCTGCTGCTTGCGGGCCAGAGCCGGATCGACGGCCGGACGCGGCGCGGCGACCGGCATTTCGGCCACTTCGGAGAATTCGGCGAAGATTTCGCGCGCCTCCTCGGCGGCGGGATCGCGATTCGCCTCGCTCGCCAGCCGCTCCTGGGCGGAGAATTCGGCGTCGAGCCGGGCTTCGTCCGCTTCGTCGAACAGCCGGTCGTCGGCATATTCCCCGTCTGGCTGCACCGGCTGCGGGCGGGGCCGCGGCAGATCGGGCGCTGCCTGCCAGGCTTCCCCGCAATGGGCGCACTGCACCTTGCGGCCGGCCGAGCCAATGGTCTCGAAGGCGACCTGATAACGGGTCTGGCAATGAGGACAGGTAATAATCATCGGCCACAACGCTTGGGGCTTGGAAAGCCCTCAAGCTAAAGGCGGGGAGTTAAGACTCCTCAAATTCGCGCCAAGACTTACGCCCGCAATTACGCCTCGACCGGGAACAGCCGCCAGCGCTTGGGTCGGAAGGCGATGCGGGTCCTTTCTCCCGCCGGGTGATCGAAGGGCAGGTCGATCTCGACCAGGCCCTGATCCCCGCCAATGGCCAGCTCCACGCGCCGCGTCCCCCCGACCCGGCGGCTGGAAACGACGACGCCGACAAGGCATGCATCGCTCTCGACGAGTTCGACATCGTGCGGACGGAAATAGAGCCGCGCCACGCCCTCCTCGGCATCGGGCGCTGCCAGGCCGATGGCGCGGCCACCCACCCACAGCTCGTTATTCTCCACCGTCACCGGCAGCGCGCTCGATTCGCCGATGAAGGAGAAGACAAAGGGCGAATTGGGGCGGTCATAGACTTCGTCTGGCGTACCGACCTGCTCGATGCTGCCCCGGCTCATCACCACCAGCCGGTCGGCCAGCTCCAGTGCCTCTTCCTGGTCATGGGTGACGAAGACCGTGGTGTGGCCGGTGCGGTCATGGATTTCGCGCAGCCATTTGCGCAATTCCTTGCGCACCTGGGCATCGAGGGCGCCGAAGGGTTCATCGAGCAGCAGCACGCGCGGCTCGATGGCCAGCGCCCGCGCCAGGGCGACACGCTGGCGCTGCCCGCCCGAAAGCTGCTGCGGATAGCGCTTTTCGAGGCCGGAAAGCTGCACCAGGTCGAGCAGTTCCATGGCCCGCCGCCGGATCTCGGCCTTGGGCGGGCGCGTCTCGCGCGGCCGCATGCGCAGGCCGAACGAGATGTTGTCGAGCACGGTCATGTTGCGGAAAAGCGCATAGGCCTGGAAGACGAAGCCGACATTGCGGTCCTGCACGCTCTTGGCCGAGGCGTCCTCGTCCCCGAAGAAAATCTGGCCGGCCGTCGGGCTTTCAAGGCCCGCGATGAGGCGCAGGAGCGTGGTCTTGCCCGAGCCGGAAGGGCCGAGCAGGGCGATCAGCTCGCCGCCCCTGATATCGAGCGAGACGTCGTTGAGCGCCGGATAGCGCGAAAATTCCTTGCGGACGTGGCGGACGGAAATATCTTCCATGACTTCCCTTTAGTGCCGTCGAGTCGCCGCGAGTTCGTCGCCGAAGCGCAACTCAAGGACCGTCTTGAGGATGAGGGTGACGAGCGCGAGCATGGCGAGCAGGGAAGCCACCGCGAAGGCGCCGACGAAATTGTATTCGTTGTAGAGGATTTCGATATGGAGCGGCATGGTCGTGGTCTTGCCGCGGATATGGCCGGACACCACCGACACCGCCCCGAATTCGCCCATGGCACGGGCATTGCACAGCAGCACGCCATAGAGCAGGCCCCATTTGATATTGGGGAGCGTCACGTGCCAGAAGGTCTGCCAGCCGCTGGCTCCCAGCGACAGCGCCGCCTCCTCGTCGCCATTGCCCTGCACCTGCATGAGCGGGATCAGCTCGCGCGCCACGAAGGGAAAGGTGACGAAGACTGTCGCCAGCACGATGCCCGGCAGCGCGAAGATGATCTCGATATTGTTGGCCTTGAGCCAGGGGCCCAGGATACCTTGGGCCCCGAAGAGCAGCACATAGACCAGGCCCGACACCACCGGGGAGATCGAGAACGGCAGGTCGATGAGGGTGGTGAGGAAGGCCTTGCCCTTGAACTCGAACTTGGCCACCGCCCAGGAAGCGGCGATGCCGAAGACGAGATTGAGCGGCACGGCGATGGCGGCAACGAGCAGCGTCAGTTGGATGGCGGCCGCCGCGTCGCGCTGGGTGAGCGAAGCGAAGAAGAACTCGACGCCCTTGCGGAAGGCCTCGCTGAACACCAGCACCAGCGGCATGACCAGCACCAGCGCCATGAACAGCACGGCGGCGCCGATCAGGATGGCGCGCACCCAAGGCCGTTCGGTCGTGGCCCCCGAATGGATATCGGGCGCGGGCGGGGCGGGCCGGCTGTCATAGACCATCGCCATACCTCCTGCGGCTCCAGGCCTGGATGAGATTGATGACCAGCAGCATGACGAAAGCGATGAGCAGCATGACCACGGCAATGGTCGAGGCCGCCGGCTGGTCGAATTCCTCGAGCCGGATCACGATGAGGAGCGGGGCGATCTCGGACACGTAGGGGATATTGCCGGCAATGAAGATGACCGAGCCGTATTCGCCCACCGCGCGGGCGAAGGCGAGGGCGAAGCCGGTGAGCACGGCCGGGGTGAGGCGCGGCAGGATGACGTGGCGGATGGTCTGGAGGCGCGTCGCCCCCAGCGTCGCCGCCGCCTCTTCCAGTTCCTGCTCGAATTCCTCGAGGATCGGCTGCACCGTGCGCACGACGAAGGGCAGGCCGATGAAGATCAGCGCCAGGGTGATGCCGGTCGGCGTATAGGCGATCTTGATGTTGAGCGCCCCGAACTGGCCGGCCCACCACGAGCCCTCGGCGAAGAACTGCCCGATGACGCCCTGGGGGGCGAACAGCGACCCCACCCAGCCCTTGGGGGCATAGAGCGTGGAAAGCGCGATGCCGGCCACGGCGGTGGGTAGGGCGAACGGCAGGTCGACGATGGCATCGAGCAGCCGCCGCCCCGGAAAGCGGTAGCGCACCAGGACCCAGGCCACGATCACCCCGAACACCACATTGACCAGGGCCGCGATGAACGAGGACCCGAAGCTCACCCAGAGGGCCGAGACGGTGCGCCGGTCGGTGGCGATTTCGAGCAGCCGCTCGGGCGGCAAGGAAAAGGCCTTGAAGAACAAGGCCGCAATCGGGATCAGGACGATGATCGAAAGATAGAGGAGAGTATATCCGAAGGTCAGCCGGAAGCCTGGAATGACGCTGGGCTTGACGAAGGACCAGCCCGCGCGCGCGGGCTGGCCTCCCCCGTTACTGACCGGGTGTGTAGAGCTTGTCAAAGATCCCACCGTCCCCGAAATGCTTGGGCTGGGCCACCTTCCAGCCACCAAAGATCGGATCATCAATAGTGACCAGCTTCAACTTTGGGAAGGCTTCGACCAGCGACTGGTCGGTGACCAGCTCGGGTTTGGACGGGCGGTAATGGTTCCTGGCGGCGATGGTCTGGCCTTCGGGCGAATAGAGATATTCGAGATAGGCCGTGGCCAGTTCGCGCGTGCCGTGCTTGTCGACATTGGTGTCCACGATCGCCACCGGCGGCTCGGCCAGGATCGATTGCGGCGGGATGACGATATCGAAATTGTCGGCCCCGAATTCGTCGAGCACGAGAAAGGCCTCGTTCTCCCAGGCCAGCAGCACGTCGCCCAGTTCCTTCTGCGCGAAGGTCACGGTCGAGCCGCGCGCCCCGGTATCGAGCACCGGCACGTGCTGGTAGAGCGCCTTGACGAAATCCTCGATCTTGGCCTCGTCGCCGCCGAACTGCTCGTTGGCCCAGGCCCAGGCGGCCAGGTAGTTCCAGCGGGCGCCGCCCGAGGTCTTGGGATTGGGGGTGATGACCTCAACCCCGTCCTTGACCAGGTCGCCCCAATCCTGGATGCCCTTGGGATTGCCCTTGCGCACCAGGAACACGATGGTCGAGGTATAGGGGGTCGAATTGTTCTCGAACTGGCCGCGCCAATCCGGCTTGATGAGCCCGGAATTTTCGACGATGGCGTTGATGTCGCTTTCGAGCGCCAGGGTCACCACGTCGGCCTCCAGCCCGTCGATCACGGCCTGGGCCTGCTTGCCCGAGCCGCCATGGCTGTTCTCGATGGTGACGTTGTTGCCCGTGGTTTCCTTCCAATGGGCAGAGAAGGCGTCGTTGAACTGCTGATAGAGCTCGCGCGTCGGATCGTAGGACACGTTGAGCAGGGACTGGTCGGCGGCGCGTGACGTCACCGTAAAGCCGATGGCCAGGGCTGCCACCAGCCCGCCATAGGCGAGAATTCGTGCGGTCGTCTTCATCTTGTCCTCCAAAGGCTCCTTTGGTGAAGAACTGCGTAAAGCCTACCGGATGGGTCGGCATTTACAAGCCGCCAACCTGCCTTCGAAATCGGGGTTTTGAGAAAAAGTTCCTGCCCGGATCGGCATTTTGCGCAAAACGGGCATGATCGACCACCGGAAACACCCGCCCCTGAGCATTCCATTCCTCCTCATTCCGGGATTAATCCCAATATCGCGACATGCCGGCGGGGCGCTAGAATTTGACAAATGTAAATTGACATTTTACATTCAGAGGCGAATGATAGCCAGTTTCCGGCACAAGGGTCTGCGACGGCTGTTCGAGGAGGATGACGCCAGCAAGGTACCGTCCGAGCTGCGCGACCGGATCGCACGCCTGCTCGCCGCGTTGGACGAGGCGCAGACGCTGGGGGCCCTCGATCGTCCGAGCTTGCGGTTGCATCCCTTGCGGGGAAACCTGCGCGATCATTGGGCCATCGCGGTCAACGGCAATTGGCGGATCGTCTTTCGCTTCGAGGATGGCCGCGCTTTGGATGTCGACCTGCTGGACTATCACTGAGGAGCAAGAAAGATGCCTATGAAGAACCCGCCCCATCCCGGCCTGGGCCTCAAGGATGATCTGGATGCGTTGGGCGTCAGCATCGCCCAAGCGGCAAATGCTCTGGGCGTCACGCGCCAGCAACTCTATAACGTCGTCAACGGCAGAAGCGCCATTTCCGCGGAAATGGCGGTGCGCCTCGAAAAGGGCCTGGGGGGCACGGCGGAAGGCTGGCTGGGCCTGCAGCTCGCCTACGATCTAGCGCAATTGCGGTTGCGCAGTCCGGAGATCAGCGTCAAGCGCCTCTTGCCGCCGCCGCTCGCCCAGGCCGGCTAAAGCGCCTCCAGCTCCATCTGCACGGCATCGGCGAGCGTGGTCGAATCGAGGACGCCCCGCGTCGCTTCGGCGACCCTGGCGAAGACGTGCCGGACCTCGCAGCTCTCCTCCTCCCGGCAATCCTCGCAGCGGCGGTAGAAGACCTTCGAGAGGCAGGGCAGCGGGGCGATGGGACCATCGATGAGCCGCAGCACCTCCCCGAAGGTGATTTCCTCGGGAGCCCGCAGCAGCGCATAACCGCCGGTGCGGCCGCGCTGGCTGGCGACAAGCCCGGCGCGCTTCAATTCGAGCAGGATCTGCTCGAGGAATTTCTTGGGGATGGCCTGCTCGCGCGAGATTTCCGAAATCATCCGGGTAGCACCCGGCGGTGCCCTGGTCAGCGCCACCAGAGCCCTCAACGCGTATTTTGCCTTTTGCGAGATCATGCCTCGAGGACCAGTTGGGCGCCCGCGCGCCGTTTCCCTTTAATAAGCACGATCGCCGGGCCGGCGTGAAGCCCGCACGGCACGGCGCATCGGGCTCACGCGCTTTCGGGCCTGCTCTCCGTCTCGGCTTCCCCTTCCGCCATGGCCGCATCACCCGCCTCGTCGTCTTCGGCTTCCGGCGGATTGCTGCCCGGCAATTCATTGGGCGTCGGATCGCCTGCCGGCAATTCGACCGGCACAGGCTCGCTTTCGGGCGGCGCGGCAGGCGGCAGTTCGGCCGGTGCCGGCGGCAATTCGGTCGGTGTCGGCACCGGCACTTCCGCCGGCGGCGGATTGGCCGGCTCGGGCGTTGGCGGCACCTCCGGCTCAGGCGCCGGCGGCTCGGGCACCGGTTGTGGCTCGGGTTCCGGCTGCGGCTCCGGAGCTGGCGGACTTTCCGGTGGCGAGGGCTCGGGCTGGCGTGGCTCATCCCCGCCAAAGGGCGCCGGCGCGATCACGACCGGAACCTCGCCCTGAGGCAGACCGAGACGCGGTTCGACGAGAAGCGGCTCGAGGACGGCCGGCGCCACCTCTGCCTCGACGAACGCCGCCAGCGCGGCTTCGGGCTCGACCGGCTCGGCCGGCAGGTCCACCAGTGTTTCCTCGGTCACCGCGATGGCGGCCGGCGCGGCAGCGGCAATCGCCGGCTCGATGGCGCGGGTGATGAAGTTTTCGGCCGGAGCCAGCCTGGGCCCCGCCGTTTCCGGCTCCTGGGGCGTCAGCGCGCCGGCCTCTTCGGGACGCTTGCCTTCGAGGAAGGCCAGCATGCCCAGACCGATCTCGCGCTCGCCCATGAGCACTGTATTGGCGCCCATCCGCATCAGATATTCCCGTTCCTCCCCCGAATGCGCCCGCACCACGATATCCATGGCCGGATTGAGCCGGCGGCATTGTTCGACCGCCTGCCCGGCCTCGAAGGAATTGCGCATCGCGATCACCAGCCGCCGGGCGCCGGTGACATTGGCCAGTGCCAGCACGTCCGGCTTGGCGGCATTGCCGACGAGGACCTCGATATCGCGATCCCGTGCCTCGGCGATCCGCGTATCGGAATCCTCGATGACGAGGAATGGTTCCCCGTCGGCCTTGAGCCCTTCCCCGATCACCGAGCCCACCCGGCCGAAGCCGACAAGGATGGTGTGACCGCTCAGCATCGTCGGCACCGGCTCGTCGCCGGGTTCGGGCAAAGGCTCGGGCGCCGGCGGAGCGGTAGCTTCGCCCGCCACCGGCTCCAGCGAGGGCTCGACCGGGGCCGCGGCAACGCCCGCCTCGCCGGTCTCGCCCCGGCGCTGCGCCAGGCGCGCTTCCAGCACCGGCCGCAGCCTGTCGGTGATGAAGAACATCAGCGGGTTGAGGATGATCGAGATCATGGCGCCAGCCAGGATCAGGTCGCGCGCTTCCTCGGGCAGGATATGCAGCGACACGCCCATGGCGGCGAGGATGAAGGAAAATTCGCCGATCTGCGTCAGGCTCGCCGAAATGGTGAGCGCGGTAGCCACCGGCTGGCGGAAGGCGATGGCGATGAAGAAGGCGGCGATGGACTTGCCGAAGAGGATGACGAGGAGCGTCCCCAGCACTGGCAGCGGATTTTCGAGGATGATGGTGGGATCGACCAGCATACCGACCGAAACGAAGAACAGCACCGCGAAGGCATCGCGCAGCGGCAGCGTCTCGTTGGCGGCGCGCTGGCTCAATTCGCTTTCCGACAGGATCATGCCGGCAAAGAAGGCGCCCAGCGCCAGCGACACCCCGAAGAGATAGGCGGCGCCCAGGGCCACGCCCAGCGCGATGGCGAGCACGGCCAGCCGGAACAGCTCGCGATTGCCGGTATGGGCGACGGCATGCAGCAACCAGGGGATGACGCGGCGCCCCACCACGAGCATGAAGCCGATAAAGGCGGCGACCTTGATGAGGGTGATGACGATAACGCCGACCAGGCCCATATTCATGCCGGTCAGGCGCTCGGCCAGCGACACGAAGGAATCGTGCGGCAGCGGCGAGGCATCGCCCCCGAGGAGCGGGGCCAGGGCCGGGATCAGCACCAAGGCCAGCACCGTCGCCATGTCTTCCACGATCAGCCAGCCGACGGCGATCTTGCCGCGCTCGGTTTCCGCCAGCCGGCGATCCTGCAATGTCTTGAGCAGCACGACGGTGGAGGCCACCGAAAGCGCCAGCCCGAAGACGACGCCCGCGCCCGGCCCCCAGCCCATGAGCAGGGCCAGGCCGAAGCCCAGGAGCGTTGCCAGTGCGATCAGCGACAGCGCCCCCGGAATGGCGAGGGTTTTGACCGTCATCAGGTCCTTGAGTGAAAAATGCAGGCCCACGCCGAACATGAGCAGGATCACGCCGATCTCGGCCAATTGATTGGCGATCGCCACGTCGGCGACGAAGCCGGGGGAAGACGGCCCGACCAGGATGCCGGCGAAGAGATAGCCGATGAGCGGGGGCAGCTTGAGTCTGTTGGCGATAGCGCCGAAGATGAACGCCAGGACGAACGCGACGACGATCGTGGTGATCAGGGGCGTATCATGGGGCATGCAACAGGTCTCCGGCGGCGCCGAACCGGGCGCCCTGTGGTCGAGAAAGCCAAGATGAGGATTCGGCTGCCGCCGCGCAAGCGACGGCGCCGGGAAATTCCGAACAAATGGAAAAACCGAACAAATTTGGCTTGGGCCGCATCGACTTCCCGCCAATCGTCCAAGCGTCACTCTAGCGGCAATTGGGTGCAAAACATGGCTGAACTGCCCGCTCTCGTCGAAGACCTGCGCCAGGCGATCAATCGCGGCGACACCGATGCCTTTCTGGCTTTCTTTCCTGCAGACGGGGTGGTGGAGGACTGGGGCCGGCGCTTTGCCGGCCACGCCGCCATCCGCGGCTGGAGCGACAGCGAACTCATCGGCGCCAAAGGTACGCTGACGATCCTGAAAGTGCTCTCGGCCGCGCCCGATCGCGTCGAGGCCCTGACCTGTGGAAAAGCAGCGTCTTCACCGGCGAAAGCAAATTCACCTTTTCGCTCGCCGGCGACAAGGTGCGTGAGCTGCGGATTTCGGAAGACTAGGAAGCCGGAAGCAGTACCACAGCAGGATCGCAGCAACAGCGCCGCAGCCCATCACCACGCCCTCCCCACCACCGAACTTCCCCGGACTTGATCCGGGGCCTACGGATTTTTCCACCCTGGGGGGACGGTGCAATAGGCCCCGGCCTCCGCCGGGGAAGTGCCGTGGACCAGTGGACGTTCCGTGGACCACGGGAGCGCCGCGGAGAAGAGAGTGCTGCGGCTAAAAAAGGGCCTCAGCCGGTCCAGCCGCCGTCGATCACGTGCACCTGCCCGGTCGTATAGGTCGCGCCGGCCAGATAGACGGCAAGGTCTGCCACCTCTTCGGGTCGGGCGATGCGCCCGATGGGCTGGCGGGCGATAAAAGCCTTGCGGGCCGCCTCGAAATCGCCGGTGGCTTTCCAGCGCTCGTGCAGCGAAGGGCTGTCCACCGTGCCCGGCGCGATGGCGTTGCAGCGAATGCCCTTGGTCACGTAGTCGGCGGCCACCGATTTGGTGAGCCCGATCACGGCGGCCTTGGAAATCGAATAGGCGGCGCGGTTGGGCACGCCTTTGACCGAGGAGGCCACGGTCGCCATGTTGATGATGGTGCCGTCGCCCCGCTCCAGCATGGCCGGCAGGAAGGCGCGGATGGTGCGCACCTGCGCCCAGAGGTTGAGATTGAGCGCGAATTGCAGGTCGGCATCGCTCATTTCGAGCACGGTGCCGTTATGAACGACGCCGGCGCAATTGAAGAGGATGTCGAGCGGCCCGATCTCGGCGGCGGCGGCAGCCACCGCATCGTCGCTGAGCACGTCGAGCACGCGCGTCGTCACATTGGGCAGCCCGTTCAGTTCGGCGAGCTTCTCGGCATTAATGTCGGTGGCGATGATCCTGGCGCCCGCCCGGGAGAAAGCCTCGACCGAGGCGCGCCCGATGCCCTGCGCCGCTGCGGTGATGAGCGTGGTCTTGCCGCTGATATCGGCCATTGCTGCTTCCTCCCGAAACCCTTGCCTGTGCATATATGAAGAGTCTATTCGTAAGTAAGCTGGTTGCCGGATCGGCGTCAACTGCCCCGCAAGCAGCCCGCAAGGAGAAGGCGCCGTGCAGACCGACGATGCAGACCGCTACCGCGCGCCGGCCCTCGACAAGGGCCTCGACATCATCGAATTGCTCTCGGCCACCGAGGCGGCGCTGAGCCAGGCCGAGATCGCCAAGGCGCTCGACCGCTCGCCCAACGAGATCTACCGCATGCTCGACCGGCTGGTGCGCCGCAATTACGTGCGCCGCACGGAAGGCGATCGCTACGAGCTGACGCTAAAACTGTTCGAGCTGGCCCATGCCAGTCCCCCGGTGGCGCGGCTGGTGAGCCAGGCGCTGCCCATCATGCGCCGCTTCGCCCGCGAGGCCGAGCAGGCCTGCCACCTCGTCATCCAGGACCGCAACGTGCTGGTGGTCGTCGCCCAGGTCGACAGCCCCGGCTACTGGAACGTCTCCATCCGCGTCGGCTCGCGCATTTCCATGCTCAATACCGGCTCCGGCCACATGTTCCTGGCCTTCACCGCCCCCGAGGACCGGCGCCTGCTGCTCGAGGACGTCGCCGGCGCCGAGGCCTTGCCGCAGGGCTTTGAAGAGCGCCTGCGATTGGTGCGCGAGCGCGGCTACGAATCCATGCCGAGCCTGCAGGTGGCGAGCGTCGTCAACCTCACCGTGCCCATTCTCGGCCCCTTCGGCACGATCCTTGCCGCCCTCACCTGCCCCTTCACCCGCCGGCTGGACAAGGCCGAGGCGCCGGGCGAGGCGCAGACGCTCGACCTCCTCGTCGCTGCTGGCGCGGAAATCTCCAAACGCCCGCTCTCGTCCCGAAAGGCCTGAAAGCCATGCGCATTCTCGATACGCACCTTCACCTCGTCTATCAGGACCGCCTCTCCTATCCCTGGCTCGCCAATGCCCCGGCGCTCAACCGGCAATGGCCGGTCGAGAGCTATTTCGCCGAAGCGACACGCCTCGGCATCGAGAGCGCCATCCATATGGAGGTAGACGTGGCCGAAGGCGACATCGCCGCCGAAACCGCGCTCGTCACCAGCCTCGATCCGCGCATCGTCGGCGCCATCGCCTCCTGCCGCCCCGAACAGGACGGCTTTGCCCGCTATCTCGACACGGTGACACAAAACCCGAAAGTGCGGGGCCTGCGCCGCATCCTCCACGAAGTTCCCGACGACCTCTCCGAGCCGCCGCTCTTTGCGGAAAACCTGCGGCTGCTGGCCGGATATGGCCTCAGCTTCGACCTCTGCCTGCGCGCCGACCAGCTTCCCATCGGCATGCGGCTGGTGGATGGAGCGCCGGACGTGCAATTCGTCCTCGACCATTGCGGCGTGCCCGACGTGCTGGGCAAGGCCTTCGAGCCGTGGCGCACTTACATCACCGAACTCGCCCGACGTCCCAATCTCGTCGCCAAGATTTCCGGCATCGTCGCCTATGCCGGCCCCGACTGGACGCTCGCGGACCTGCGCCCCTTCGCCGAACACGTCATCGACAGTTTCGGCTGGGACCGCGTCGTCTGGGGCTCCGACCACCCCGTCTGCACCCGCACCGCCAACCTCACCCGCTGGGTCGAAGGGACGCACGCGCTCATCGCCGGGGCCAGCGCGGGAGAGAAGGCGAGGCTGCTGCATGCCAATGCCGAGCGGATCTACCGGGTCTGAGTCCTGGCTCGCCCTGTGCATTTCCCGCACTGGGACTCCCAACCCCCGCTCAAAATGCTAAGGAACCCCTAACACTTCGATTCCCGCTAGGACTCCCCGCTTCACATGAACGTCTCGATCGACATGGGAAAAGCCGCCGGCGGCGCGGCGGCCATGCTCGATCTTGAGGAGCTGCTGGCCACCCGCCTTCTCGTGCAGGGCAATTCCGGTTCCGGCAAATCCCACCTGCTGCGGCGCCTGCTCGAACAGAGCGCGCCCTGGGTGCAGCATTGCGTGGTCGACCCCGAGGGCGATTTCGTCACCCTGGCCGATAAATACGGCCATCTCGTCGTCGACGGCGCCCGCACCGAACGCGAACTCACGGCAATCGCCGGCCGCATCCGCCAGCATCGCGTCTCGGTCGTCCTCAACCTCGAAGGCCTCGACATGGAGCAGCAGATGCGCTGCGCCGCCGCCTTCCTTGGCGGCATGTTCGATGCCGACCGCGATTATTGGTATCCCGTCCTCGTCGTCGTCGACGAAGCCCAGATCTTCGCCCCCGCCGCCGCCGGCGACGTTTCCGATGAAGCGCGAAAACTCTCGCTCGGCGCCATGGCCAACCTGATGTCCCGCGGCCGCAAGCGCGGCCTGGCCGGAATCATCGCCACCCAGCGCCTCGCCAAGCTGGCTAAGAACGTCGCCGCGGAAGCCTCCAACTTCCTCATGGGCCGCACCTTCCTCGACATCGACATGGCCCGCGCCGCCGATCTTCTGGGCATGGATCGCCGCCAGGCCGAAATGTTCCGTGACCTGGCGCGCGGCAACTTTGTTGCTTTGGGACCGGCCATGTCGCGAAAACCGCTGCCCATTGCCATCGGCCCGGTCGAAACCTCGGCGCGCTCGACAAGCCCCAAGCTGACCCCTTTGCCCGAGGTCCCGCAGGACGCCGCCGATCTCATCTTCTCTTCCGTCGCCGAAGAAATCCGCCAGCCGCCCGTCCGCCGCCCGGCGCCGCCTCCGCCGACGCCCACCGCCGATATTCTGACCCAGCTGGCGCGCAAAAAGCCCGAGCACGAGCCGATGCCGGTGTCGCTCTTCCCCGAGATCGACGAGGCCGAGCGCGAAGCCCTGCTCGATCAGGTCATGCGCGAGCTGCTCGATGACCCCGATGCCGGCTTCCGCACCGTCGCCGTGCTCTACCAGGATTTTCTGGTCCGCTGCCGCATCCGCCGCGTCCCCGGCGAGCCGCTGGCCCTGCCCGCCTTCCGCCGCCGCCTCGCCGTCGCCAAGGCGACGGTCGACGAGGAAACCGCCTCCTCCGATACCTGGCAGCAGGCTCTGGCCCTCTCCGAGCGCCTCACCGATGACGTGCAGGGGGTCTTCCTCATCGTGGCGCAGGCCGCCGTCACCGGCGCCCCATGCCCGCCCGACGCCACCCTCGCCCGCGTCTATGGCACGCATTCGGTCGGCCGCGCCCGGCGCCTCCTCACTTATTTCGAGGAACGCGGCCTCGTCGTCGTGCGCACCGATTTCCACGGCCAGCGCATCGTGGCTTTCCCCGATATCGGCGTCGAAACCGCCCCCGGCGATCCCAACGGTCCCGACATCGAAGCCGACCAGGCCGCCGAATAGGCCCCTTCGGCCGTTCATCTTCGTTCAGAAACCATTCATCGGCGGGGCTTTTCTGCGGCAAAGCAGCACTTTTGCGCGCCTAAAGACTGTTTTTCGCGTCGCTGTCGACAAATAGAATACAGAGCATTAAGCTCCGGCAAGCCACCTGGACCCGACAAGGACATCATGAACACTTCCATCTTCACCGGCGTGATCCCGGCCCTGATGACCCCCTGCAAATCCGACCGCACGCCCGATTTCGACGAACTGGTCCGCAAGGCCCGGGAGCTGGTCGGCATCGGCATGTCCGGCGTCGTCTATTGCGGCTCGATGGGCGATTGGCCTCTCCTCACCGATGCCCAGCGCCAGGAAGGCGTCGAGCGCCTGGTCAAGGCCGGCATTCCCGTCATTGCCGGCACGGGCGCCGTCAACACCACCACCGCCGTGGCCCATGCCGCCCATGCGCAGCGCGTCGGCGCCGCCGGGCTCATGGTCATTCCCCGCGTGCTCTCGCGCGGCAATTCCCCCACCGCCCAGCGCCACCATTTCGAGGCCATCCTTTCGGCCGCCCCCGACCTGCCGGCGGTGATCTACAACAGCCCGCATTACGGCTTCGAGACCCGCGCCGACCTCTTCTTCGCCCTGCGCGAAAAGCACAGGAACCTTGTCGGCTTCAAGGAATTCGGCGGCGCCAGGGCCATGACCTATGCGGCCGAGCACATCACCAGCGCCGATCCCGACGTGGTGCTGATGGCCGGCGTCGATACCGGCGTCTTCCACGGCTACGTCAAGGCCGGCGCCACCGGCACCATCACCGGCATCGGCAATGCCCTGCCGCGTGAAATCCTGCATTTCGTCGCCCTCGCCAAGGCCGCCGCCGCCGGCGACATCGACGCCCGCAGCCGCGCCCGCGAACTCGGCGAAGCGCTCGAAGTGCTCTCGGCCTGGGATGAAGGCACCGACCTGGTGCTCTATTACAAATACATGCTCGAGCTGCAGGGCGAGACCGCCTACAAGCTCCACTTCAACGCCACCGACGAATTGTCCCCCAGCCAGCGCGCCTGGGCCAAAAGCCAGTACGAGCAGTTCGCCGCCTGGTATGGGGAGTGGAGCCAGCTGCCTGGCGCTGTGCAGAAATATCGGGTTTAGGGTCCGCAGCTCCCCCCTCCCAGCCTCCCCCGCAAGGGGGAGGTGCGGAACCGGGGGTGTGGGCCACTCAACGCACAAGCAACTCGATCAAAACACCTCCCCCCTTGCGGGGGAGGCTGGGAGGGGGGTGAACCACAAGCACCGAGCCCTCCGCGCGAAAACCTCACGCCACCGTAAACCCCTTCACGAAGGGGTCGCGGTCATCCAGAAAAATCGTGTTGTAGCCCGTCACCCAGGCCTGCCCGGCGATCGACGGCACGATGGCCTTATAGGGCCCCACTTCCGTTTCCGCCTCGACCTTGCCCACGAACAGGCTGCCGATAATGCTCTCGTGGACGAAGGTTTCGCCGACCTTGAGCTCCCCGCGCGCCGCCTTCTGCGCCAGGCGCGCCGAGGTGCCGGTGCCGCAGGGCGAACGGTCGATGGCCTTTTCGCCGTAGAACACGGCGTTGCGGGCGTCGGCCTTTTCGTTGCGCGGCTTGCCGGTCCACATCACATGGCGCAGCCCGTTGATGGTCGGGTATTGCGGGTGCTGAAAGGTGTATTTCTCGCCGATGAGCTTGCGCGCGATGGGCGAGAGCCTCTGGATGTCGGCGGCCGAGAACTGGTCCATATCGGCAAAGCCGGGCTGCGGCTCGAAAATGGCGTAGAAATTGCCGCCATAGGAGACGTCGAACTTGAGCGGCCCCACGCCCGGCAGGTCGATTTCAAGGTCGGTCGCATAGAGGAACGAGGGCACGTTGGTGATCTTGACGCCGATCACATGCCCGGCATTGTCCATCGTATATTCGGCTTCGATGACGCCGGCCGGCACTTCAAGACGAAGTTTTCCGGGCACCTTGGGCGTCACGAGCCCCTCCTCGATCATCACCGTCACCGTGCCGATGGTGCCGTGCCCGCACATGGGCAGGCACCCGGAGGTTTCGATGAAGAGGATCGAGCCGTCAACATCCTCGCGCAGCGCCGGATAGAGGATCGAGCCGCTCATGACGTCGTGGCCGCGCGGCTCGAACATGAGGCCGGTGCGGATCCAGTCATACTCGGCCAGAAAGTGCTCGCGGCGGGCATTCATGGTGTCGCCCTTGAGGTCGGGACCGCCTCCGGCCACGACGCGGACCGGATTGCCGCAGGTATGGGCGTCGATGCAGAAAAAGCTCTTCTTGGTCATTGGAACCGCGCGATGTCGAAAGGAGAGAGGTCGGCCGTATCCCGGCCCGCGATGAGGTCTGCGACCCGGCGGGCGGTGACGGCGGAAAGCGTGAGGCCGAGATGGCCGTGGCCAAAGGCGAAGACGATGCGCTCGTCCTGGGGGTGCCGGCTGATGACCGGTACGGAATCGGGCGTCGAGGGCCGGCGGCCCATCCATTCGCGCCCGCCTTCGGGCAGCGAGGGCACGTAGCGGCGCATCTTGGTGCGCATGGCCTTGGCCCGGCCGAAATTGGGCGCGGTCTGCGGCTTGGCCAGTTCCACCGCCCCGCCGACGCGCAGGCCATCGACAAGCGGAGAGGCGATGAAGCCATGGTCGCCGAAGCCGACCGGCATGGAGAGGTTCCAGCCCAGTTCGGTAAAGCCATAGGTGGTGTTGTAGCCGCGTTCGGTCTCGAGCTTGACCTTGAGGCCCAGCCCGCGCACCAGTTCGCGCGACCAGATGCCGGCGCTCACCACGACCTTGTCGAACAGAGCTTCCCCGTTGCCGCTGACCACGGCGATACCGGCCTCGGTCTGCCGCAGGGCCTGCACCCGGCTCGTTACCAGCGTGCCGCGCTCGCGGAAAAACGCCTGGTAGCGCCGCAGCACCGTCAGCGGGTTGGAGACCATCCAATAGACCGGCTGGTGAATGGCGCCGGCAAACGGGCCTTCCAGTTGCGGCACCATCTTTCGCGCCTGCTCCGGGCTGATGCGCTCATAGTCATAGCCCAGCGCCGCCTTGACCTTGCCGGCCTCGGCCAAAGCCGCATTGACGCTCGCCTCGCTGTCATGGAGTGAAATATAGCCGGTCTGGCGCAGATGGTCGGCAAGGCCGGCCTTGCGGCCCAGAGCCTCGTGATCGGCGAGCGCCGTCTCCATGAGCCCGGTCAGCGCCAGGCGCGTGCGCGCTTCCTGGCGGGGCGTGGAGGCCATGAGGAAGGCGATGAGCCAGGGCGTCAGCGCCGGCAGGTCGCCCCAACGCACGGCCAGCGGTCCCAGGGGATCGAGCAGCCATTTGGGCACCGACCACAGGATGCCGGGGCTGGCTATGGGGGCGATTTCCGGCAGGGCCAGAAGCGCGGCATTGCCCGATGAGGTCGGCAGGCCGTCGATATCGGCCTCATAGACCGTGACCTCGTGCCCCTCGCCGATGAGCCAGGTCGCGGTGGCGGCGCCCACTATGCCGGCGCCGATGACAGCGATACGGGCCATTATCGATCCTCGATCCGGATGCCCGAGACCGTGCTGCGGTCGAGATAGCTCTTGATCTGCTTGACGATCTGCTCGGCATGCATGGCGCCCAGCCGCTCGCAGAGGTCTTCCTGGCGCGCCGCGATCGCTTCCACCATCGCCTCATGCTCGTTGACATATTGGCGCGGCAGCCGGTCCTCGAAGGTCGAGTAATAGAGCCGCAAGAGCCGCCGGCCCTCGTCGAGCAGCCGGGTGAAGAGGCCGGTGAAATAGGGATTGCCGCCCGCCTGGGCGATGGCAACGTGGAAATCGCGGTTGGCCCCGATCATGCCCAGCGCATCGCGCCGCCGCACCGCCTGGGCGAAGGCCGCCTGCTGGGAACGGATGGCGATGAGGTCTTCCTCGCGGTGATGGATGGCGGCCGAGCGCGTGGTGACGCGGTACATCAGCGTCAGCGCTTCGAAATAGACCGGCAATTGCGTGAAATCGATGGAGGTGACGATGGTGTTGCGGTTGGGGAGCGTGGTCACCAACCCTTCGGCCGCCAGCCGCACCAGCGCCTCGCGCACCGGCGTGCGCGACATGCCGAACTCTTCGGAAAGCCCCACTTCGTCGAGCGGGCTGCCGGGCGTGAGCGCCAGTTCCAGGATGGATTGGCGCAGCCGCTCATAAACGGTCTGCGCACCCGAGCCGCGCGGCCGGGTCTCCGGTTTCTCGTCCGAGGACGCCATGGGGATCTCCAAAAGCTGGCGCGGACCTTAGTGCGTATTCACTTTGTCGACAACTGCGCCGCCAATGTTTCCAGCTCCGTCTTGAGCTGCACCGCACTCACCGCCTCCAGAAACTCCGCAATCCGCCGAAGCTCCTCGTCGGAATACTGGTCCATCACCTCGCCATAGGCCTGGCGGACCTTGCGGTAGAAGGCGATCGGCACCTCGGCTTTTTCGCGATCGACCTCGATGAGCACGCTGCGCCGGTCGGAAGGATTGGGGATGCGGCGGATGAAGCCATGCCCCTCCAGCCGGTCGAGCAGAGCCGTGCCCGAGCCCGACGAGAGGCCGAGATGGCTGATGATCTGCTTGGGGCTGACCGGCTCGTCATTCTCGATGAGATAGCCGATGCAGGTGAGGTCTGTGGGGTGCAGGCGCAATTGCTTGGCCGCGAAGGCGCTCGCCTGCTCGGACCAACTGACCAGTTCCCGCAACGCCAGCCCGACGCGACGCATGCATTGAATGCGTGCCTGCCCCGCTCTTGACGATTTATCGACCATCAACTATCTCGACCGTAGAGTAATTTGAAGGAAGAGATAAAACTCCTCTTCCGAAACTGCAACCCGGAGCCGTAGATGTCGCGTCTTCAAGCAATCCAGTCAACCGGAGCCGCCCCCGCATCGGCCGCGGCTCTCCCGCTTTCCCCGGTTTCGCAGCCGGCCGAGCCCGCAGCAGTGCCGGCACCGACCGAAACCAAGCCCGCCGCCGCCCGCAAGCGCCCGCCCGCCAAGGCAATCGCCCGCACCCTGCTGGCCGGCCTCGCCGTGCTGGTCGGCTGGTATGTGGCGACCGACAGGCTCGCCCCTTCGAGCTCGACCGGCGCCGTTTCTGCCTTCACCGCCCAGGTGGCGCCGCGCGTCGGCGGCGAGGTGACGGCGGTGATGGTTTCGGACAACCAGAGCGTCAAGGCGGGCGATGCCCTGTTCTCGCTCGACCCGCGCCCGTTCGATCTGGCCGTACGCCAGGCCGAGGCCAATCTGGCCCAGGCCAGCCAGGGCGTCGACGCCTCGACCGCTTCGCTCTCCTCCGCCCAGGCCCGCGTCACCCAAGCGGAGGCCGCGCTCGAAAACACCCGCGCCAGCGTTGCCCGCACCCAGTCCCTGGTCGAGCGCGGCGTGGCCTCCAAGGCCCAGGCCGACAAGGCCAGCGCCGACCTCAAATCGGCCGAAGCGGCGCTGGACGCCGCGCGCGCCGACTACGATTCCGCCCTGCTCAAGGCCGGCGGTCGCGATCTCGCCAACCCGCAGATCCAGCTCGCCCAGGTGCAGCTCGAACAGGCCCAGCTCAACCGCGCCTTCGCCACCATCACTGCCCCCACCGATGGCGTCGTCACCAACCTTCGGCTCGCCGTCGGCCAGTTCGTCAATGCCGGCTCCCCCGCCATGACCTTCGTGGGCAGCGACAAGCCCTGGATCATGGTGGACATGCGCGAGAACCAGTTGGCCAATGTCACGCCCGGCGACGAGGTCTCGATCCTCTTCGATGGCCAGCCGGGGCGCCTGTTCAAGGGCCGCGTGCAGGGCATCGCCTCCGGCATCGATCCGGGCCGCACCTCCGCCAACGGCCTGCCGCAGAACCAGGCAAGCACCCGCTGGTTCGAGCCGGCCCGCACCATGCCCGTGCACGTGCAATTGCTCGAAGACTGGCCCGCCAATGTGCGCGTGGGTTCCAAGGTCGATGTGCTGGTCTATGCCGGCGGCACCTCCAATCCCATCGCCTGGCTCGCCACCGGCCTCCAGCACCTGCGTTCCTACCTCTCCTTCCTCTATTGAGGCCGGAAAATGTATGTCGCACCCAGGCCTGTCGAGGCTGACGACCCCCATTTCGCCACGCGTCTCGCCCTGATGCCGGTGATCGGCTTCGCGGCAGGCATGCTGCTGCAATCGCCCATGGCCCTGATCTTCCCGACCATGATGTTTTCGCTCATGGCCGGGTCGCGCAAGGCGCTCAATATGGGGCGCGCCCTGGGCGGGCCCATCGCCTTCATCGTCATGCTCTGGGTCATGTCCTGGCTGGTCTCGGCCACCATCAACATGCCCCTGCTCATGGTCGCCCTGATGGGCTCGCTGTTCTTCCTCGGCTTTTACCTGATCGGCAAAACCGGCAATCCCATGGGCATGCTCATCATCGTCTCGGCAATGATGACCTCGGTTCTAGGCTCGGGCACCTACCAGGCCATGATCGTGCTGCGGGACGAAATGTCCAAGGCGGCGCTGCTGGCAGCCATCTTCACCCCGCTTCTCTACCTGCTCATTCCACCGGCGACGCGCGAAAAGGCAGTCGACATCTATGTGCCCTATCATGAGGACCAGCTTGTGCTGCGCGCGCTCATCCGCGCCGGCGTGCTGCTGCTCTTCTCATTCTGGCTCTATACGGTCTCGGACAGCTCCAACATGATGCTGGGCGTGGGCGCGGTCTTCGTCCTTACCTTCCCCACGAGCGAAACCCTTTTCACCGAAGCGCGCGAACGCAGCTTCTCGACGCTCATGGGCGGGTTCGCCGCGCTGCTCGTGCTGGCCGTCATGACCATGGTGGCGCACCTGCCGGTGCTGCTGCTGCTCGCTTACCTGGTGACACTCTTCTTCGCCCAGAAGATGATCACGGGCCGGCACCCGGCTATGGTCTACCAATATGCCGCCTCGGTTGCCATTTCGCTGGTCGGCAGCGCGCTGGCGACGCAGGAGCCGGGCTATGCCTTCCTCACCCGCGCGGTGCTGACGATCGGTGGCGCCATCGGCGCGGCGTTCCTGGCCTCGCTCCTTGAAGCGCTCCTGCTTAAGCCGTCCTCGGAACCCGATCCGGCACGCGAGGAGGCGGCGGCATGAGCGGGGAACGGCGCATACCCAATTTCCGCCTGCACCTGCGGCGGCCCGACCTCGTCATCGATGCCGCGCTGGAGGTTTTCGGCAGGGACGGCTACGAAAAGGGGCGGCTGGAAGACATTGCCCGCAAGGCCGGCGTCACCAAGTCGGCGATCTACCACCATTTTCCTTCCAAGCTGGCGGTGCTCGAAGCGGTGGTGCGCCGCCATTGCCTGCCTGAAACACCCGGCGCCACTCCCGAAATCCTGCGCGTCGAACTGGCGACGGGCAAGGCGCGGGCAGTGCTCGACCTCATCCTCGCCGAATATCGCAACCTGCCGGAAATCGCCCGGCTCTATTGGGACGAGGCGGTCGCCCGCCTCGCCTCCCGCGCCGCCATCGACACGGTGGTGGCCGCGGCGATGCTCCGGGCCGCCATCGCGGCCGCCATTATGGAGCGCATCTTCGGCAAGCATTAGCTCGCCAGCAGATGCCCCGCGGATGGCCGCTCGATGATGAAGGAGGCCGCGATGCGATCGAGATCGCCGGCCTGCGCCTCGGTCTGCTCTATGGCGGCATTGGTCTCCTCGACCAGCGCCGCATTGTGCTGGGTGATCTCATCGAGCTGGCTGACCGCCAGGCTCACCTCGACAATGGCAGACGCCTGCTCGCGGCTGACCTCGGTGATCCGCGTCATGGCCTCGGCGTTTTCTCGCACCGTTTCGAGCAGGGACAGCAAGCTATCGGACGCCGCCGACACCAGCCGGGCACCGGCCTCGACCTCGGCGGCGCTTTGCGCGATGAGGTCGCGTATCTCGGCGGAGGCGACCGCCGCCGATTGCGCCAGCCGCCGCACCTCGATGGCGACGACGGCGAACCCCTTTCCGGCATCGCCCGCCCGCGCCGCCTCGACCGAGGCATTGAGAGCGAGAAGGTTGGTCTGGAAGGCAATGCCCTCGATGGTCTTGACGATCGAGGCGATGCGATCGGAGGAGGCGGTGATCCGCTCCATGGCGGTATTGGCCGCCTCCATGACCTCGCGCCCGCCTTCCGCCTCGCGTGCGGCCATGCTCGCCTGCGCCGTGGCGCTCTCGGCCTGACGGGCATTGTCGGCCACCCGCGCCGCGACCTCATCGATGGCGGCCGAGGCCTCTTCGATCGTGGAAGCCTGGCGCGTCGTGCGCTGCGCCAGGTCATTGGTGCCCACGAGGATTTCCGAAGTCGCCACCCTTACCGCCTGGGAGGTCTGGCGCAGTTCGCCGACCAGGGCCGAAAGCTTATCGCCCACAGCATTGACGTCCTCCTGCAATGTCGCGAAGGCGCCGGCAAAGCTGCCGCCCATGCGCTCGGTGAGATCGGCACGCGCCATGGCGGCCAGCACCTGGGTGGTAGCCGAAATGCCGGTCTCGACGCTGGCCATGAGATTGTTGACCGAGCCGGCCAGCCGGCCGATTTCGGGATTGCTTCCTGCGACATCGACGCGCCCGGAGAAGTCGCCGGCCTCCGCCGCCGACACCACGCGGGCGATCTCGCTGTTGAGGGCAGCGGTCTCCGCGCTCATGCGATCGAAATAGGTGCTCACCGCAATGTCGATATCGACCATTACCGCCTTGACCAGAGCCGCTAGCGAATCGGCGAGGTCCGTTCCCACCGCCTCCCGCTGCCGCCCCCAATGGCGGCGCCCCCAGAAATCGGCGATGACGCCGCGCAGCAATTCCTCGACGATGAGACCATAGCCCCCGATATACCAGCGCGGCTCGAGCCCGATCCGGGCATGGACATTGCCTACCACATTAGCGCTCGCGAAATAGGCGGCATCGAGCCGGCCGCCGGCAATGGCACCCCAATGCCGGCTCTGCCGCTCGCGCGCCTGTTCGATCCGGGGGCCGCCCGAGAAGTGCCTCGACACTTCGGGCACCTGGGCGATGCGGCCGTAGAACCCGGCCAGCGCCCCGGGCAGATGGCGGGTGACGATGGGCTCGATGCTGCGCAAGCGCACCAAGGCGGCGCTGTCGAGGCCGATAAAGGCGAGGCGCTCGGCGAGCGCCGGCGGGGCGGCTTGGTCGTGGTCGTCATTCCAGGCTGGCATGGTCACGCTCTCTTGTTCTGGCGCCCAGCCGGCCGCATCCCGCGCCTATTCGCACAGGCGGCTGGTCTTCATGGAAGTTCGGTGCAGTCGAGAAGTCTAACTAAGTACGATACCGTACATATTTGATGGTTAATTGTGGACTAACGGCAAAAGCGCCTCTTTGCGGATCGCGCGCTGGCCTAAGGCTTATGCCATGGGACGTTTGCCACTCACCCAAAGACCAGTATTCAACCGCGTTATCCTCGCTCTGCGACCTGAGGCTCAGGCTTTTATTGCCAGCCGGGTCGAGACCCGTAGTATCGAGGCCGGCATGGTGTTGTTCGAGGAAGACGAACCGATCACGCATGCCATCTTCCCGCAGAGCGGTGTGCTCTCGATGATGGCCGAGATGAAGGACGGGCGCACCGTCGAGAAAGCCTCGATCGGCAACGAGGGCTTCGTCGGCTTCACCTATCTCATGGGCGGCACCTCGGTCGGGTCACGGACCGTGGTGCAGGTGCCCGGCTATGCCACCTGGCTCTCGATCGGCGACCTCGAGGAAGCCATGGCCCGCTTCGTCTGCGTACGCGAAGCCATGCTGCGCTATGCCAAGGCGCTCATCGTCCAACTCATGGAAGTGGTCGCCTGCAACAGCCTGCATACCGCCGAGCAGCGCGTCAGCGGCTGGCTGCTGCTGGCGGACGACCGCATGCAGGGCCAATCGTTCAACCTCACGCAGGAGGCCCTGGCTCGCGGCCTGGCACTGCGCCGGGCGACGGTCTCGGAAATCTGCTCCATCCTGCTGCATGACGGCGCCATTTCCTATAGCCGCGGGCAGATGACGATCCTCAACCGCCAGCGCCTCCACGACCATGCCTGCGAATGCTATGATCGCATAGCGAGCGCGCAGCTCCCCAAGGGCTAGGGCCCGAAAAGCCTAGACTCGCGGCCCGTTCTGCTCTATAGGCCGGCTCACACAAAACCTCCGTGCAACCAAGACCGGGCGATGAGGGGCTGAAAGCCTCGCAAAGTCGCTCCTGTGAAAAGATCAGGCGGATCATGACCAACATTATCGAACAGCTCGAAATCGAGCAGGCCGAAGCCCTCGCCGCGAAGCGCTCCATTCCCGAATTCACCCATGGCGATACCGTCAAGGTGTGGGTGAAGGTTCGCGAAGGCGAAAAGGAACGTCTCCAGGCTTACGAAGGTGTCGTTATCGCCCGTACCGGTGGCGGCCTCAACGAGAGCTTCACCGTTCGCAAGATTTCCTATGGCGAAGGCGTGGAACGCGTGTTCCCGGTGCTCTCGCCCAATATCGACCGCATCGAAGTTTTGAAGCGCGGTAAGGTCCGTCGCGCCAAGCTCTACTACCTGCGCGATCGTCGCGGTAAGTCGGCTCGTATCTTCGAATCGACCAACGCCCGTACCAAGAAGATCCAGGACGACGAGCGCAGCGCCGCTCAGGCCGCCAAGGAAGCCCGCGAGGCCGAGAAGGTCGCCGCTGCCCAGGCCCTGGCTGCTGAAGTCGCCGCCAAGGAAGCTGCCGAAGCCGCTGCTGCCGCCGAGGCCGCCGCTGCCGAGGCCAAGAGCGAATAAGCTCTCAGCCTTCCAAGGCTCGAAGTTTGAAGAACCCGGTCGCAAGGCCGGGTTTTTTGTTGCCTGCCTTCTCCAGAAAAACACATTCTACGATATATCTTGACAGAACGAACTGCCGGCCCCATCTTGCGATCAATCGTAAGATATATCGAAAGACAGCAATATGCATAACCATCATCATCGTGATCCGCGTCATGGCGGCCCCTGGGCGCGCTTCGAGGCCATGGGTCGACGCGGCTTCGGCGGCGGCAAGTTCGGGCCGGGCGGCTTCGGCGGCGATTTTGGCGGGGATTGGGGCCGGTTCGGCGACAATTTCCGCATCGGCCGCATGCTCGCCTCGGGCGACCTGCGCCTCGTCGCGCTCTTTCTCATCGAGGAGCAGCCGCGCCACGGCTACGACCTCATCAAGGCCATCGAGGAAAAGTCGGGCGGCCTCTATTCGCCCAGCCCCGGCGTCATCTACCCGGCGCTGACCTATCTCGAGGAAGCCGGCTACGTCACCTCTTCGGTCGAGGGCAACAAGAAGGCCTATACGATCACCGAGGACGGCCGTACCTATCTCGGCGAGAACCGCGAGGCTGTCGCCTCGACCCTCGATTTCCTTGCCAAGGCCGGCCAACGCGCCAAGGAGATGCGCGAGCATTTCGAGGCCCGCGGCGGCCGTGACCGCGACATTCCGGGGGTGCTGCCCGAGGTCAACGAAGCCCGCAAGGAACTCAAATCCGCCATCGCCCGCGCCGTACGCGGCGGCGAAGAGCAGCAGCGTCGGCTCGCCGATATCCTGCGCAAGGCGGCCGAGGAGATCGGCAAGGACGACGTCGACCTCTAGGAGCTCGGTCGGTGGCGCTGTAACGTGCCTCGCCGCTCCCCGGCGAAGCGAATGGCGGGGACAGCGCAGTTAGCAAGATCGCAGATGAAGGGCCCGGCTTGCCGGGCCCTTTGCTTTTTGACCGCTCCGGCAATCAACTCCATTGGCCTTGCCTATCCAATTGGTGCTAGACCACCGGTCTGACCGTTGAGGGGTTAGGATTTAGGCCGTGAACGTCGTTACCCGTATCGAATCTGACAAGCAGCAAGCCGCGCGCCGCATGGTGGGGCGCCTCGAAACGCTCATCGACCGCAAGCGGCTGATGATCGATCCGCTCTATACCTATGCCTATTCGGGTGACGCCAGTTCCTACCGCCTCGTGCCGGCGCTGGTGGTGATCATCAACACCGAAGAAGAAGTACAGGCGGTGCTGCAGGCAGCGCGCGCCGAAGGTCTGTCGGTGACGTTCCGTGCAGCGGGGACCTCGCTTTCCGGGCAGGCAGTGACGGACAATGTGCTGGCCGTGCTGGGAGACGGCTGGCGCAAGCTGCGCATCCACGAAGGCGCCGATCAAATCACGCTGGGACCGGCGATCATCGTCGCCAATGCCAACAAGGCGCTAAAGCCTTTCGACCGCAAGATCGGGCCGGATCCGGCCAGCCAGGCCACCTGCAAGATCGGCGGGGTGGTCAACAACAATTCCTCGGGCATGTGCTGCGGTGTCGCCCAGAACACCTACCACACCATGGCGCGCCTGCGCGTGATGCTGACCGACGGCACCGTGCTCGATTCCGGCGATTCCGAAAGCCGTGAGGCCTTCCGCCGGCAGCGCCCGGATATCCTGAGCGCCCTCCACGACCTTCATCACGAAGTGACGGCGGACGAGGAGCTGGTGGCGCTGATCCGGCGGAAATACCGGATCAAGAATACCGTCGGCTATTCGCTCAATGCGCTCATCGACTATCACGATCCGATCGACATCCTCATTCACCTGATCGTCGGTTCGGAAGGCACGCTCGGCTTCGTTTCGGAAGTCACCTACAACACCGTTCCCGAGCACCGGTTCAAGTCGACCGCGCTCGTCCCCTTCCCCGATCCCTATTCCTGCGCACGCGCCATCACCAAGCTTTCCAATGGCGGGGTGCATGTGACGACGGGCGTGACGGCGGCCGAATATATCGAGCGGCGCGCGCTGCAGACGGTTATCCACCTGCCGGCCATGGCGCCGCTGGTGCCGTTCCTCACCGAGGATTCCCCGGCCGTGCTCATCGACGTCACCGCGCCCGATGCGGCGACGCTGGAGGCGGAAGTGGCCAAGGCCGTGGCGATCCTTGCCAGCGAGGGCGCCACCAATATCGATTTTTCGACTGATGCCGACAAGTCGGCGGCGCTCTGGGATATCCGCAAGGGCTTCTTCACCTCGGCCGGCGCGGCGCGTCCCAAGGGCACGGCCATGCTCACCGAGGACGTGGCGGCGCCGATCGACAAACTCGCCGATTTCGTCATCGACCTGCGGAAGCTCCTCGATGATCACGGCTATGAGGACGCGGTGATTTTCGGCCATGCCCTGGCCGGCAACCTGCACTTCCAGATGGCCGACGATTTTTCCAAGCCCGGCTCGGACACCAAGTTCGACGAGTTCTCGCATGCTTTGTCCGAACTGGTTTCGGTCAAGTACGAGGGCTCGCTCAAGGCCGAACACGGCACGGGCCGCGCCATTGCCGCCTTTGTCGAGCGCGAATGGGGACGCAAGGCCTACCTGCTGATGAGCCGGATCAAGGTGCTGTTCGACCCCGAGCAATTGCTCAATCCGGGGGTGCTCATCAACCCCGACCCGCTGGTTCACACCAAGAACCTCAAGACCATGCCGCTGGCCGATCCGCTGGTGGACATGTGCATCGAATGCGGCTTCTGCGAGCCGGCCTGCCCCTCGGCGGGCATGACACTCTCGCCGCGCCAGCGCATCGCGGTGACCCGGGAACGGGCGCGGCTGGCGGCCACCGGAGAAGATCCGGCGCGGCTCGAAGCGCTCAACGCGCAGTTCGTCTATCCGGGGCTCGATACCTGCGCGGCCTGCAATCTCTGCTCGTTGCGCTGCCCGGTGGGCATCGAGACCGGCACGATGATTTTGGGGCAGCGCGCCGAGCGGCGCGGCGGGGCGGCGGACAACATCGCCCATTGGGTGGCGGACCATACCGGGGCGGTCGAGAACTTCATGCAGCTGGGCGTGGGCGCGCAGTCGCTGGCGCGCAAGGTAGTAGGCGACGGTTTCGTCGACGCGGCTTCGGATGCAGCGCGAAAAATTTCGGGCAATCGCATTCCGCGGGTGTCCGAGACGCTGCTGCGGGGGCCGGGTGCGCCCAAGGCGGAAAGCGTCGACCTGCGGGACAATCCCAAGGAAACCGGCTTCCCGGTACCGATCGCCAAGCAGGACGCCAATACGGTGGTCTATTTCCCGGCCTGCCCGTCGCGCATGTTCGGGGCGCCCAAGACCGATCTCGACCTGTTGCCGACGACCGAGGCCATGATCGCGCTCTTGAAGCGCGCCGGGTTCAACGTCATCGTTCCCGACGGGCTCAATGGCCAGTGCTGCGGCCAGCCGTTCCTCTCCAAGGGTTTTCCCGATGAGGCGGAGCGCGTGGGCGGCAAGCTCGATGCTGAACTGACGAGGCTCTCCAATGGCGGCGCCTATCAGGTCGTCACCGATGCTTCGACCTGCTCCAAGCACATGAAGGAGCATGCCCAGACCAAGGCGCTGGATTCCTCGGAATTCCTGCTGGCCGAGGTACTGCCGCGGCTCAGGATCACGCGGCCAGTGCCGGTGGTGGCGGTGCATCACAATTGCTCGGCCCAGCGGCTCAAGGAACAGTCGGCGACGGAAGCGCTGGCGGCGGCGATGGCGGAGCGGGTGGCGGTGCTGTCCTCGGTCACCTGCTGCGGCTATGCGGGCGACAAGGGGCTTTTCATCCCCGAGCTCAATGCCCATGCCACGCGCTTTGCCAAGGACGACATCCCGGACGATTGCAAGATCGGCATCTCGACGGTGTCGACCTGCGCCTCGGGCCTTTCCGAGCGGGCCGGCGTGCCGTTCGTATCGGTGGTGAGCCTGCTCGAAGCGGTGAGCCGGCCCTGATGACGGAAGTTACGATTTCGGGACTGGGGGCACGCGGCGAGGGTATTGCCGAGGTCGCGGGCCAGAAGGTCTTCGTGCCGTTCACGCTGCCGGGTGAGGTGGCCGAGGTGGAAGTAGCGGGCGACCACGCCCGGCTCGAGCGGCTGATTTCTGCCAGCGACGATCGCGTCGAGCCGTTCTGTCCGCATTTCGGCGCCTGTGGCGGCTGCCAGCTTCAGCATCTGGGGTTCGAGACCTATCGCACCTTCAAGCGCGGGCTGGTGGAAACGGCGCTGCGGCGCGTGGGGCTCGAAACGCCGGTGGGCGCGCTGATCGATGCCCAGGGCGCCGGGCGGCGGCGCGCAACGCTCCATGCCCGGCGCGAGGGCTCGGGCTATATGCAGGCGCGCAGCCACGAGGTGCACGACCTCGACCGCTGCCCGATCCTGGTGCCGGCCCTGGCCAAGGCCACCGATATCTGCCGCGCCTTGCAGCAGGCGATCGGAGAGTGCGATGTGAGCCTTACCGCCACACGCACCGGGCTCGATGTCGCCATTCGGGCCGAGAAGGCGCGGGCGAAGCCGGAGCGGCTGGCGCCGATCACGCAGCAATTCCGCATCGCGCGGCTGTCGCTCAATGGCGAAATGCTGCTGCTCAACCAGGTGCCGGCGGTGGCGATGGGCAAGGCCATGGTCGAGGTGCCGGTCGGCAGCTTCCTGCAGGCGACCGAAGAAGCCGAGACCGTGCTGGCGGGGCTGGTGCTGGAGCCCCTGGCGAAGGCCAAGGTCAAGTCGGTGGCCGATCTCTTCTGCGGCATCGGGCCATTCACCCTGCGCATGGCCGCGATTGCAAAGGTCTATGCGGCCGATACCGACAAACCGGGCATTGCGGCGCTGCAGAAGGCGGTGCGCAATACGCAGGGACTGAAGGCCGTGACGGCGCAGGTGCGCGACCTGTTCCGCGAGCCGCTGACCCAGTTCGAGCTGGGTGGCTATGACGCCATAGTGTTCGACCCGCCGCGCGCCGGAGCGGAGGCGCAAGCCAGGGAACTGGCCAAGGGGAAGGTCAAGACCATCATCGGGGTCTCGTGCGAGCCCAAGACCTTTGCACGCGACGCGGCGATCCTCATTGCCGGCGGCTATCGGCTGGAAAGCGTGGTGCCGGTGGACCAGTTCGCCTGGTCGACGCATGTGGAGCTGGTCGGTGTGTTCCGGCGGTAGGCGCCTTGGTCCTCTCAATCCCCCCGATGGTAGGGATGTCCTGAGAGGATGGTCGTCGTCCGGTAAAGCTGCTCTGCCAGCATCATCCGCACCATCTGGTGCGGCCAGGTGAGCGGAGAAAAGCTCAGGACGAGATCGGCGCGTTTGACGAAGTCGGGCTCCAGCCCATCGGCCCCGCCGATGACGAAGCTCACGGCGGCTTTCCCGTCATCGCGCCAGCGCGCGATCGTATTGGCCAGCGCTTCCGAACCGATGCCCTTGCCGCGCTCGTCAAGCGCAACCACCACCGACCCTTGCGGGAAAGCGGCAGCCAAGGCCTTGGCCTCTTCAACCTTGCGGGATTGGGACGAACCGGCACGGGATTCCGTCAGTTCGGAAACGTCGAACCCGGTGAGCCCCAGAGGCTTGCCCCCGGCGATGGCGCGTTCGAGATAGCGCGCGACAAGCTCACGCTCGGGCCCGGATTTCATGCGCCCGACAGCGGCGATCTGGATTCGCATGACTTACGCCGTCACGCGAAAGCTTAGTGCGCGTCGGCGGCGAATTCGGCCTGCCACATCTTCTCGATATTGTAGAATTCCCGGACTTCCGGGCGGAAGATGTGGACGATGACGTCGCCGGCATCCACCAGCACCCAATCGCAATGGGGCAGGCCTTCGATACGCGGCTTGCCGTAGCCAGCCTCGCGCAGGGCCTTTTCCACCTGGTCGGCAACGGCGCCGACATGGCGGTGCGAACGTCCGGACGTCACCACCATATGGTCGGTGAGCGAGGACTTTCCGGTGATGTCGATGGCAACGGTCTGCTCCGCCTTGGCATCGTCAAGGGTTTCAAGAATTACGTCGATCATGGGGCGTTCCGCGGCGGCGGCAGTCTGTTCGAAGGATGGTCTGGGGGAAGTGGTCATCAGCAAATGGCCTTTTCCCCTGCTTCACGAGCATGGGTCATGAATGGTCGATCATTCCTTGGTTTCGGGTTCGAAGGGGTTTGGGTGCAGTATGAATTGCGCTTCATCCCATTCAGTGACGTGCAGTCACTCTAACAATATGCGCTCTGCCTTGCGCATCTGCAAGGGTCGCGCCTTTATTTGGCAAGAATGCTCTCCTTGCGTTGCGCGCGGATGACGGAGGAGGAAAGCCCCGACATGATGCCGTGCAGATAGACCCAGGCCGGCGGCTGGCGCGTGGCGAGGAGCGGCGCATCGCTCTCGTCGAGCCGGTAGCGGGCAAAGGTCGCCGCCGCGCGCGAAACCGGCGCCTTGCGCGAGGAGCCGGGGCGCACATAGACGGCGATGGGCAGCATGTTGGCGATCTCGCGCCAGCGGTCCCAGCGATGGAAGCCGACCATGTTGTCCGCGCCCATGATCCAGACGAAATGCCGGTCGGCCAGCGTCGTCGTCAGGAACTTGAGCGTGTCATAGGTATAGCGGAAGCCATGCGCCGCCTCGAAACCCGTTACCCGGATACGCGGATGGGAGAGCTTGCTGCGGGCGTCCTCCACGCGATCCCTGAGCGGCGCCAGTTCGTCGTGATTCTTGAGCGGATTGCCGGGCGACACCAGCAGCCACACGGCATCGAGGTCGAGCCGCTGCAGGCATTGTTCGGCCACCAGCAGATGCCCCTCATGGACGGGGTTGAAGCTGCCGCCGAAAAGGCCGATGCGCATGCCGCGCGCCGAGGGCGGCAGCTCCGTGATGCCGGGGATTTTCTGGACCGGGAACCTCAAGGACGGGTTTGCCCCGTGCCTTGCACCAGATATTTGAAGCTCGTCAGCTGCTCGACGCCCACAGGCCCGCGCGCGTGCATCTTGCCCGTGGCGATGCCGATCTCCCCGCCGAACCCGAACTCGCCGCCATCGGCGAATTGCGTGGAAGCATTGTGGATGAGAATGGCGCTGTCGATGTTGTTGAAGAACTTCTCGACCGAGGCCGGGTCCTCGCTGAGGATCGCCTCGGTGTGGTGGGACGAATAGGTATTGATGTGCGCGATGGCCGCATCGACGCTCTCGACCACCTTCACCGAAATGATCGCGTCCTCGTATTCGGTGCGCCAGTCCTGCTCGGTCGCCGCGATGGCGGAGGGAATGAGGCGCATCACCGTTTCATCGCCACGGATCTCGCAGCCCTTGACGATCAGCGCCGCGATGACGGGCTGCAAATGCGTGTCGACCACGTCCTCGTGGACCAGCAGCGTCTCGGTGGCCCCGCAAATGCCGGTACGGCGCATCTTGGCATTGACGACGACGCCGACGGCCATGTCGAGCGCGGCCGACTTGTCGATGAAGGTATGAACCAGGCCTTCGAGATGCGCGAAGACCGGCACCCGCGCCTCGTCCTGCACCCGCGCTACCAGCGTCTTGCCGCCACGCGGCACGATGACGTCGATATTGCCGTTGAGCCCCTTGAGCATTTCGCCCACGGCATCGCGATTGGTGGTCGGCACATACTGAATAGCATCCGCCGGCAGCCCGGCCGAAACCAGCCCCTCGACGAGGCAGGCATGGATGGCGCGTGCCGAATGCACCGAATCCGAACCGCCGCGCAGGATCACCGCATTGCCAGACTTGAGCGTCAGGGCGCCGGCATCCGCCGTCACATTGGGGCGGCTTTCGAAGATGACGCCGATAACGCCCAGCGGCGTGCGCACGCGCTGGATGTGAAGGCCGTTGGGGCGATCCCATTCGGCGATGACGGTGCCCACCGGATCGGGCAGTTCGGCAATGGTGCGCAGGCCGTCAATGATCCCATCAATGCGGGCATCGGTCAGCAGCAGGCGGTCGAGAAAGGCCTTGGTCATGCCGCGCTCGCGGCCAGCCTCCATGTCGCGCTGGTTCTCGGCGAGGATTTCGGCGCGGTGCTTGTTGAGTGCCTGCGCCGCTCCCACGAGGGCCGCATATTTTCGCTCGGCGCTGGCAGTGGCAAGCACAGCCGCGGCCTTGCGGGCGCGTACACCCATATCGGCCATCAGGGCCACGACATCTTCTTTCTCGTGAACGGTCATCGTGCTGCCGCCTCCGCTGCGGAGAGCAATACCATATTATCGCGATGCACCAACTCGGCGCGATTACCCAGGCCCAGAAGCTCGATCACCGACTGGCTCTTCTTGCCCTTGACGAGATTGGCTTCCTCGCTGTCGAGCCCGACCAGCCCGCGCGCCACTTCCCGGCCCTCGGGATCGAGGATCGAAACGGCGTCGCCGCGCAGGAACTCGCCCTTGACCCTGGTGACCCCGATCGGCAGCAGGCTCTTGCCCGTCTGCAGCGCCCGCACGGCGCCGGCATCCACATGGAGCGCGCCGGCGACTTCGAGCGTCCCCATGATCCAGCGTTTTCGCGCCTGGGCACGGGACTGCACCGGATGGAAGAGCGTGTGCTTGCCGCCTTCGGTCAGCGCCTTGAGCGGATGCTCCTCGGTGCCCTTGGCGATGATCATCGCCGTACCGGCCTGCGTCGCGATCTTGCCCGCTTCGATCTTGGTGGTCATGCCGCCGCGCGACAGATGCGATGCCGCTCCGCCCGCCATTGCCTCGATGCTCGGCGTTATGGCCGACACTTCCGAAAGATGGAGCGCCGAGGGGTCCTTGCTCGGCGGCGCCGTATAGAGCCCGTCGATGTCCGAGAGCAGCACCAGGCAATCGGCCTCGATCATCGTGGCCACGCGCGCCGATAGGCGATCATTGTCGCCGTAGCGGATTTCCGCCGTCGCCACGCTGTCGTTCTCGTTGATGATCGGCACGGCGCCCAGCGACACCAGCGTTTCGATCGTGGTGCGGGCATTCAGGTAATAGCGCCGCTCTTCGGTGATGTTGGGCGTGATGAGAATTTGCCCCGTCACGATCCCATGCTCGCCCAGGGTCTCGGCCCAGGCCTGGCTGAGCGCGATCTGCCCGGCCGAGGCGGCTGCCTGGCTCTCTTCGAGCAGCAGCGAAACCGCGTCGAGTTTGAGGAGCCGCCGCCCCAGCGCAATGGCACCGGAAGAGACGATGACCACGTCCCTACCCTCGGCCTTGAGCGCGGCGATATCAGCGGCCAGTGCCCGCAGCCATTGCGTGCGCAGCTTGCCGGTCTTGCCGTCCACAAGCAGCGCCGAGCCGATCTTGACCGTCAGGCGCCGGAAAGGCGCCAAAGCATTTGAAGTCCCCCCACTCATCTGCTTTACGGCGCCCAGTTCGGCTGTATGGCCCTTCGCGCCTCTTCCTCGCGTTCGGCCTTGTTGCGGTCGATCACGTCGATAATGGCGTAGAGCACCGCGTCGAGCCCCTGATGGGTCGCGGCGGAAACGCCAAAGACGGGGGCCTTCGAGATACGCTTAAGGGTCTTGAGCTTTTCCTTGACCTCGTCCTCGGGCAAGGCGTCGATCTTGTTGAGCACGACCAGTTCGGGCTTTTCGGCCAGCAGCTCGTCATAGAGGAAGAGCTCGTTGCGGATGGCCTTGTAGGCGCCCTTGATGTCTTCCTGCGTGCCGTCGATCAGGTGGATCAGCACGTTGCAGCGCTCGATATGGCCGAGGAAGCGGTCGCCGATGCCGATGCCTTCATGCGCGCCCTCGATGAGACCGGGAATATCGGCCAGTACGAAATCGCGCTCCCCGATCTTGACCACGCCCAGATTGGGATGAAGCGTCGTGAAGGGGTAATCGGCTATCTTGGGCTTTGCCGCGGAGACGGCGGCCAGAAAGGTCGACTTGCCGGCATTGGGCTGGCCGACAAGGCCGGCATCGGCAATGAGCTTCAGCCGCAGCCAGACAGCCTTTTCGATGCCCGGCTGGCCCGGATTGGCGTGGCGCGGCGCCTGGTTGGACGACGTCTTGAAATGGGCGTTGCCAAAGCCGCCATTGCCGCCCGAAAGCAGAACCACGCGCTGGCCGACTTCGGTGAGGTCGGCGATGAGCGTTTCGCGGTCTTCCTCAAAGATCTGGGTGCCGACGGGCACGCGCAACACCACGTCCGCGCCATTGGCGCCGGTGCGGTTCTTGCCCATGCCATGCGTGCCGGTCTGGGCGCGGAAATGCTGCTGGTAGCGGTAGTCGATCAGCGTATTGAGGCCATCCACGCATTCGGCAACCACGTCGCCGCCGCGCCCGCCATTGCCGCCATTCGGCCCGCCGAACTCGACGAATTTTTCGCGCAGGAACGATACGGAACCGCCACCGCCGTCACCGGATCGAATATAGACTTTGGCCTGGTCGAGAAATTTCATCTTTTCTGTCCAATCCACGCGTCACGCGTGAGTTCGGTGTCGATATGGCGCACCTCGGCGTTGCGCGCAAGGCAATGCATGGTGGAACGGCCGATCTCGGTAAATCCGAGCTTGGTCTGGACGTTCAGGGACGCCGTGTTGAAATCGAAGACGCCGGAGAGGACCCGGTCCTCGGCGGTCACGTCGAAATACCAGTCGAGCGCGGCCCGCGCCGCCTCGGTCATGTAGCCGCGCCCCCAGAAGGGCTGGCCCAGCCAGTAGCCGATCACCGGCTCGCCCCCCGCTCCCAGATGATAGCCGACCGAACCGGCAACGCCCTCGCCCGGCACCTCGATGGTGAAATTGGTCTCCTGGGGCGGCAGGTCGTCATGCCGAGTACGCAGCCAGGCCTTGGCATCGGCCAGAAAATAGGGATAGGGCACCCGCGCCAGATTGCCCGCCACCCCGAAATTGTTGAGGTGGAAGGCGATGCGCTCGGCATCCTCCATACGCGGCAGGCGCAGGATGAGGCGACCGGTGTTGAGAGCAAGACTCATCGCTCCCTCTCCTCGAAGGCTTTTCGCGTCAACTCGTGATTGACCACGACATAGACGTGGCCGCGCAGAGGATGCGTGCGCTCCTCGAGCCCCATTTCTACGAAACCCAGCTTGCGCAGCACGTTGCGCGAACCATGATTGTCGTCGCGCGTGCTGGAGGTCACCACGTCGGCAGCGGCCTTTTGACCGTAGTGCCAAGCCAGCAGCGCCGCCGCGGCTTCGCTCATATAGCCACGCCCCCAATGCGCCTCAGCCAGCCAATAGCCGAGATAGGGCGTCAGGCTGACGACGCCGATCACCCCGCTTCCGGGCAGCTCGATAGCAAAGGGAGCGCGCCCAAGTTCCGGCTGCTCGGGTAAATTGCCGAGCCATTGTTCGGCATCGGCCAATCCATAGGGATGCGGCACGATCGCCAGCCAGCGCGTCACGTTGAAATTGTCCAGCCCAGCCACGATAGCCGCCGCATCGCCCACTTCCGGCAAACGCAGCCGCAGCCGTTCCGTTTCCAGCACTACACTCATGCCGCCTCCTCAGCCGTTTCCAGCCGGAAGTGAATGACCGACTTGCCACGGTTGTTCCCCACGGCGTCGATAGACGTGTGGGTGCGCCCGAAGCCCGCCTTTTCGAGGACGCGCGCCGAGGCGTAGTTATGCGCCAGGACCTGGGCGCAGATCACCGGGAAATGCCCCGTTGTCCGAGCCGCACAAAGCATGGCTTCGACGACCTCGGTCGCATAGCCGCGCCCCCAGAAACTCTCGCCGAACCAATAGCCGATCTCGGGCGGATAGCCGTCGGCGAACATGAAGCTCGCCACCCCGACCAGCGTGCCGCGCTTGCTGCACACGATATAGGCCCGCTCGCTCTCGCGCTGCGCCACGACCTCGATAAAGCCGATGGCATCGGCCCGGCCATAGGGATGAGGCATGCGCTTGAGCATGCGCGCCACCTTGTAATTATTGGCCTGCTCGACCAGCGCCAGGGCGTCGCCCCGCATAGGGGGTCTGAGAGTCAGCCGTTCGGTCTCAAGCCGAGACGGCAACGCATTCTTGAGGTCGATCCCACTCATTTCAACCATCCAAAGCAAAAGGGGAACCGGAAGACCGATTCCCCTTTCGGATTTGGTTGGCCGCCTTAGTGCGCGCCTTGCCGGGGATCGATCTCCGGCAGGGTACGCAGCGTCCTCACCGGGTTATTCAGCAGCTTCTGCCGGTTGAACCGACACGAAGACCTTCGAATTGGCGCGGGTGCGGAAGGTGACGGTGCCGTCAACCAGGGCATAGATCGTGTGATCCTTGCCCAGGCCCACGCCGGTGCCCGGATGCCATTTGGTACCGCGCTGGCGAACCAGGATGTTGCCGGCGATGACAGCTTCACCACCGAACTTCTTGACGCCGAGACGGCGACCAGCGGTATCGCGACCGTTGCGGGATGAACCGCCTGCTTTCTTATGTGCCATCTTAGTTCGTCCTTATTCCTTGTCGGCCTTAGGAGCGGCCTTCTTGGCCGGAGCCTTCTTGGCAGGGGCCTCGGTTTCAGTCTCGGCAGCAGCCTTCTTGGGCGCTGCCTTCTTGGCCGGAGCCTTGGCCTCGGCAGCCGGAGCTTCGGCCTTGGCGGCGGCCTTCCTGGCCGGCTTGGCTTCGCTCACGCTGTCGGTCGCGGCAGCGGCCTTGGCCGGCTTGGCGGCGATCGTCGGCTTGGCGCCGCCGGTGAGGATCTCGGTGATCCGGACGGTCGAGAGCAGCTGACGGTGGCCGTTGCGACGGCGGTAATTGTGGCGACGGTTCTTCTTGAAGACGATAACGGTCTTGGACTTGCGGGTCTCGACCAGCTCGGCAGCGACGAGCGCGCCTTCAACGACCGGCGTACCGACCGTCTCGCCAACCATGAGAACCTGATCGAAAGTCACGATCGTGCCCGGCTCGGCATCGAGCTTCTCGATCTTGAGAACGTCGTTTGCGGCAACCTTGTACTGCTTGCCGCCAGTTTTGATGACTGCGAAAGTCATTCGTCACATGCCGAAACCTCAAGGGTCCCGGTCCCATTTGCGCGCTTTGCGGCGCCGCAGGCTTTTCGCCTTCCTGCGGACTTCGGCTGTTTCGCCGGGCTTACGCCCGGCCGGCGGCCTCAAGCAGCGGTTTCAAGTTCAAAAAGCGCGCAGGTCTCCCCGCACGCAATCGGAATGGGCTTATCGGGGCAAAAGCCCCAGGAGTCAAGCCAGAAGTCCTATTCGGCGTACCAGTCGCGCTGGCGCACCTCGATACCCGGCTCTCCGCTGAGCTCGGTGACAAAAATCTCGTTCTCGGCCCCGCCCATATAGTGGAAGGGATAGACGATGCGCGGCCGGAAGGCCCGCACCGCATCGGCCGCCTGCTGCCCGCTCATCGTATAGGGCTGGTTCATCGGCAGAAACGCGACGTCCACGCCTTCGAGCGCCCGCATCTCGGCTGTGTCCTCGGTGTCGCCGGCGACATAGACCGTCTGGCCGCCAAAGGCGAGGAGATAGCCGTTGCCAACGCCTGGCGGATGAAATTTGAGTTTTTCCGGGCTCACATTCTCGGCCGGAGTGGCGGTGATGGCGATGCCGCGGAAATCGGTGGTTTCGCCGCGCGCGAGAATCCGCGCCCGGGCGGCCAGCGGCCCTTCGAGCTTTTCAATGGCGCTGCGTGCCCCGACGATTTCGGTCTGCGGCATGGCGATGGCCTCGAGCGTGGGCGGGTAGAAATGATCGCCATGCTCGTGGGTGAGCAGGATCAGGTCGGGACGCGGCTGGTCCTTATAGCGGTCGGGACTTCCGACCGGATCGAGATAGACCGTAAGGCCGGCAAAGCCCAGGACCAGGCTGGCATGGTTGATGGGCGTAATGGTGATATCGCCAGCAGGCGTGGGCAGGATGTCGGCCTTGGTCATGTCGCTCTCGTTCCTCAATACCAGTCGCGCAGGCGGATCTCGGCCGCATCACCGACAAGACCCGCAAGCGTTTCCACCTTCGAGCCCTGGTAGTGATAAGGATAGACGATACCGGGACGAAACGTCTTGATGGCATCGGCCGCCTGCTCGACGCTCATCGTATAGGGCAGGTTCATTGGCAAAAAGACGACATCAATATTGGCAAGGGCCCGCATCTCCGGCACGTCCTCGGTGTCGCCAGCCACATAGATGCGCTTGTCCCCGATATTGAGCACATAGCCGTTGCCCACGCCCTTGGGGTGATATTGCAGCCGCTCTTCAGTCGTATTGTAGGCCGGCACGGCATCGATCCGGATGCCGGCAAAGTCTGCGGTCTCGCCATTGCCGACGGCACCCGCCTTTTCCTTGAGTCCTTCGGGAAGCTGGGCAAGCACCTGTTCGGTGGTGAGGATCGGCGCGTCCCCGGCAATGTCGCGCAGCGTCGCCGGATCGAAATGATCGCCATGGGCATGGGTGATGAGAATGCCCGTCGGCACGGGCAACCCCTCATAGCGCCCGGCCCCGCCGACCGGATCGACATAGAGCACCTGCTCGCCCCAGCCAATCAGCAGACTGGCATGGTTGACCGGATGCAGGGTGATGGGCCCGGCGCTGCTTTCGATTATGTCGCCGCTCAGCGTCCCATCCTGGGCAAAGCCCCTGCCGGGCGGAAGCAATCCGACCAGCGGCAGGGTAACGAGACCGGCAATGAACTGGCGGCGGTGAGTCGTCATCATCGTAAATCTCCTTTGGTGAATAGGGGAGACTGACCCCGCCGGAGCGTTCCGATCAAGACCGCGCCCGAGCTTGTGATGCGGCACGCCCTGCTTCGGCCAGCGCTGCCGGCTTGTGATTCCGCCGCCAGTCTGCAAGCAACCAGACCGGCGCGCCTCCCTCGACAGTCTTGCACGACCAGTACGCCTGCGTGGTCATGGGACCGCCGGCGGCGATCACCGTCACGATCCTGCGGACATATTCATCGCCTTCATAGGCATCGAGCAAGGCCAGATCGCGATGCGAAAGCCCCAGCAGCACCAACCCCTCCGCCGCCCAGCCTCTCCTCTCGATGAGCGCCGGATAGACGCGCTCGGGGTAGAAGACCGCCGCAACTCCGCGGGCTAAGGCCGCCTCAACCGCAACCGCACGCCCCAATACCTGCCTGCGCAAATCATCGTCTCTAAGGGTTCCATAGACGAAAAGCGGGAGCGTCAAAGACCTGTCCATTTTCGCGGGATTGGGTGTTGCAGCTTGGCATTTGCTATGCCATAAGCCCGATCCGGTTGACCACCCGCGCTTGACGGCACGGAATACCTCTCGCGGAGAGATGGCAGAGTGGTCGAATGCACCGCACTCGAAATGCGGCATAGGGGCAACTCTATCGGGGGTTCGAATCCCTCTCTCTCCGCCAGTTTCTCGAAATCCAGTATTTTCAAAGACTTAGGCTCCAGGGGTCGGCGAAGACCATGGCGGACAAATGCGCCTATGTGGAAAAGATTGGTGCGGTCTATTATGTGCGCAGACGAAGCCCGCGCGCCGTGACCCACTGGTGGCGCCGTCGCTGTTGAATGTGCCCGAGGCCTCTTTTATGTCCTGGGTGCTCACGCCAAGAAAGACCGTCAAGGACAGGTCGTGACCTGATTTGAGCATGTTCGCCTCGCCCAGCCGGTCAGTTGCGTGTCTATGAAAATCCCCTCGACCTGCACCCAATCTCCCTGACAGGTAATGAGACGAGTGACCCTAAACGAATCCGCCCCCGCAACGTTTCCGTTGGCATCCTGGTAGAACAGATGAGCCACCACCGGGCTCTCTTCCCAAGGGGCGGTGTGCAAATCCGGATCGTTGACCAGGAGGCCGAGCAATCGCCCGGAAACCCAACCTTCGCCCTCAAACACCACCTTGGGCTGTGTAGCCGTGTAGTCGTCCAGCACCGCCTTATCAATGCGGAACCAGCCATCCTGCGCCCCGGTGATCGACACCTCGGCCGGAAAATAGTCGTCGTCCAGGGGGAGCCGACCTATGATCGCCGCATTGCGGCTAGGCCCGGCCCGTACATTGAGCCCATTGGGGTCGGAGTCGTTTACCCAAGCCGAGATGGAGCAGACGGCACCCGTAGCGGCAGCGGCCATGGAAGCCGATACCGCACTTGCTGCCATTGCCAGACCCACCGCGACGATCGTGCAGTATAAAGAGCGTTCCACGGCGTCCTCCCAGTCGCATGTCATGCAAGCCAATACCTTCGGCTCCACGCAGGCAATAGCCATCACCCGGACAGATCGGTCGACGCGGAACGGGATTTGCCAAAACCTTGGATTAATGCTGCCTTGGCGCTCGGAGCGCTCACCATGAACAATTTACTTCGGGTCGCGGCCGTTGCGGTTATTGCTCGACTTGAGGGTATCGTCGGCGACCGGCTTTAGTGTCATTTAATGACCGCAAGCGGTCGGGGAGTTGAGGGTGACTGGCGCTTGATGCCCAAGGAGGAGCCTTCCTATCAGTTCTACGAACTGCATCCGGCGACGGCGGAGCATTGCTTGAGAGCGCGCGGCTTCCTCGGCTTCCTTGTCGTACCAGATGCAAATGGTGTTCTTGGCAATCGCCATCGTTCGTCCCCTTGCTGTGATTTCGAGCCTATCCTGAAATGCAATGAGACGCGCGAGCGTTCCGCCTCAGGCGCCGGCTTTGTCGGGCACGCGCTGGAGAACAGAGCCCAATGCCGCATAGAGCGGCCGGAAGAGGGTCGGCAGATTCCGGGATGCGCCAAGGCTGTCAGCGGCGGTGAGATCGCTGGCGAGGAGTTCGAAAACCGTGAGGTCCGCACGGCTGCCGGCGTCGAGATTGCGGGCGGATTCGAGCCCGAGAACGCTGCGGGGACGCTCTGAAATCGCAAGGACGCAGTCTTCGAGGGGAAGACCTATGGCGAGGAGCTTCGAGGCGGTCGTGGCCAGGTCGTAGACGGGTCCGCGGATATTGCGCTGGTGGAGGTCGGTCGAGATCGAGAACGGCTTGAAGCCCGCGGCAAGCGCGCGTTCGGCCATGTCGAAACTGTAGGACGCGGCGCCGTGGCCGACATCGAACCGCACGCCGCGGGCGGCGGCCGCGCAGGCCAGGGCCACGCGCTCTGGGGTCTCGAAGAGCGCCGTGCCCTGCTTGCCGTGGAAGCAATGGGTGACGAGATCGCCCGGTGCGAGGAGTTCGAGGACGTCTTCGACGGCCGGCGGGGCCTCCCCGATATGGACCATCAGTGGCAGGCCGGCCTCGTCGGCCACCGCGCGTGCGATGCGGAGGGGTTTGAGACCCCATTGGCCGACGACGAGACCGCTGCACCGGACCTTTACGCCGCAGATGACGTCCCGATTGGCGGCGATCACGCGCCTTGTGCGCTCTACGTCGATGGAGCCGGGACCTGAGAGTTCGGAGACGCGGTTGGCGGCAACCAATCCGATCGAGCCGATATTGATGAAGGCCTTTATGGTCTCGCGCTGCCGCTCGAGGACGTATTCGCGCAGGCCGTGGAACGTGGCCTCCCCTGCCGAGCCGGCATCGGCCATGGCGGTGACGCCGCGGCGCAGGCCTGCTTCATCGGCGCGGACGGAAAAGTCGGAGCCGCCATACCAGACATGGACGTGCAGGTCCGCCCAGCCGGGTGAGACGAAGGCGCCGCCGCAATCGATGCGCTCGGCGCCGGCAACCGGCTCGGCGCAGACGAAGCCTTGCGCATCGACATGGATGTCGCGCGGGCCGGCAGTGTCGGGAAAGCCTATCGGCCGGACGTGTTCAAGCGAATAGCCGCCCATATGCGCTCTCAATGCTCGCCGGCGAAAAGATGGACATGCTCGGGCAGCGGCCGCAACCAGATCGTCTGGCCCGGACGCACATCCGGCCGCCCCTTGCAGGAAATGGTCATCTCGCCACCTGCCGTGCGGGCGACGATCATCGTCTCGGCGCCGGTCGGCTCGACCACCGCCACATTGGCCATGAAGGCGCCCGGGGTTTCGGTGGTGGCGAGATCGAGGTGCTCGGGGCGGATACCCAGGACGACGTCGCCGGTCGACGGCAGGTCCCTGCCCTTCTCCAGGGCGATGCGCTCGCCCATCGGACCGAGGAAGGTGGCGCCGCTCTCAGTGCGTTCGAGCTTTCCGGCGAGGAAGTTCATCGAGGGGGAGCCGATGAAGCTGGCTACGAACTGGTTGGCCGGGCGGTCGTAGAGTTCGAGCGGCGTGCCGACCTGCTCGATGCGACCACCGCGCATGACGACGATCCGGTCGGCCATGGTCATGGCCTCGATCTGGTCGTGCGTAACGTAGATCATCGTGGTGCCGAGGCGCTGGTGGAGTTCCTTGATCTCGGCCCGCATTTTCACGCGCAGCTTGGCATCGAGATTGGACAGCGGCTCATCGAAGAGGAAGACGCGCGGCGAACGCACGATGGCGCGCCCCATGGCGACACGCTGGCGCTGGCCGCCGGAAAGCTGGCGCGGATAGCGCTCGAGCAGGTCTTCGAGGCCCAGCGTGCGGGCCGCCTCGGCCACCCGCTCCTTGATCGCGGCAGCTTTCTCGCCGCGCATCTTGAGGGGGAAGCCGATATTGGCCGCCACCGTCTTGTTGGGATAGAGCGCGTAGTTCTGGAACACCATGGCGATGTCGCGGTCCTTGGGGAGGAGTGCGTTCATCACCGAGCCGCCGATGCGGACCTCGCCGCCCGAAATGGTTTCGAGCCCGGCGATCATCCGCAGGAGCGTGGACTTGCCGCAGCCGGAAGGACCGACCAGCACGACGAATTCGCCATCGGTGATCGAAACGTCGATGCCACGGAGCACATGGGCATCGCCATAGGACTTGCGCACATCGACGATATCGACATTGGCCATCAGTTGAGCTCCAGACTTTCGGGAGAAGCGAAATGCGCCTCGGAGGCTTCGAGTGAAGCGACCTCGATGGGCGGGCGCCCGGCATTGGCGATGATCTCGCGGGCGGCGACCATGTCCTTGAGGCCGAAGCCAGAGATGACGCAGACTGTGAGCGCATCGGGATCGAGCGTGCCCTTGTCGGCCGCCTCGATCATCGCCGCCAGAGCATAGGCCCCGTGCGGCTCGGCGAAGATGCCTTCCTGCCGCGCGAGCTCGCCCTGCGCGGCGCGGATGGCGTCATCCTCCATGATGTGGAGCGTACCGCCGGAAGCCTGGATCGATTGCCATGCCCAATGGCCATCGAGCGGCAGGTAATAGCCGGTCTGGTATTGCGGCTCATCCATGCGATCCACCGGCGCGAAATAGGCGCGGCGCTGGCCACCGCGCAGTTGCGGCACCGTGTCGGCGAGGCCGACGGCTACGAGATCGGAAAACGCCTTGAAGACGCCTCCGGCGAGGCCGCCGCCGCCGACGGGCACAAAGACGACGTCAGGATTGCGCCCGAGCGTGGCAGCGATTTCATAGCCGATCGCCTTGGCGCCTTCGACCATATAGGGGTTGATGGGGCGCGCCGAGATCATCGGCACGAGGCCGTGGCGCGCGCAGAAATCGGGCAGGCCCTTGAGCGCGGAGAAATACGGCCCCGGCCCCCCATCGCCCTGCGGGGACGGCAGCAGAAAGACCTGCGCGCCATAGATTTCGATCTGCTGGCGCTTGGCTTCGGCGGTCTCGTGCGACACCCAGATATCGGCGCGGCCGCCGGTATGTGCGGCATAGGCAGCCAGCGCATTGCCGACATTGCCGGATGAGACGGTGGCGAAGCGGCGACGGCCCAGTTCGCGTGCCTTGGAGATGGCAATGGCGACCTGCCGATCCTTGAAGGAACCGGTAGGGTTGGAGCCTTCGAGCTTGAAATAGAGATCGCGCAGGCCCAAGCGACGGGCGAGATTGTGCGAGCGCACCAGCGGGGTGTTGCCTTCGCCCAGGCTCACCGCAGACTCGGGCGCGGCCAGCGGCATCAGCTCGGCGAAACGTTCGGCCATCGGGCCGGGCTGCCGCCAGCTTTGTGCAAGGCGGCCGTCTTCGCGGATGCGGTCATGGTCGTATTGCACGTCCAGCTCGCCGCCGCATTCGGGGCAGGAATAGTGCTCGGCCGCAGGCAGTTTGGCGTTGCAGGAGAGACAACGGAGATGCGCAGTCATCGTGGATTATCCTGAGAGAAAGCGAGAGGGCCGGAGGCCTTGACGATAGCGCCGCGAGCCATGACCCCGACAGGCGCCGCGAAACGGTCGAGCCGTTCCAGCGGATCGTCTTCGAACACCAGAAGATCGGCGGCGTAGCCGGGCGCGATGCGGCCGATTTGCTTGTCGAGATGGAGAGCCGCCGCCGCTTCGAGGGTCGCGGCGCGCAGGGCCTCGACCGAAGACATACCGCCCCGCTCCAGCCAGACCAGTTCCAGCGCGGTATCGGAGAACGGCGTATCGCGTACGCCGGCATCGGTGCCGCAGACGAAGGGAATGCCCATGGCGAGCATACGGCCGAAATTCTCGATCATGAGATCGAATTGCTGCAATTGATGGCTCGCGTCGGGAGACGCTGACGGGTCCTGACGCAGGCGCTCGAGCGCGCGCGTGGCCGTCGAGAGATTGGCCATGACGCGCGAGCCGCTATCGCGCACCAGCCCGGCAATCGCCGGATCGAAATGACGCTCCAGCGCGCCCTGATCGTTGCGGACGAAGAAGGCGCAATGTTCGAGACTGTCGAAACGCGCCAGCGCGCCGCGCCTGATGCTCTCAGGCGCGAGAACATGCACCACGCTCGGCAGGTCTGCCCGGCGCGCGTGCCCGGCAACATGATCGAAGACGAATTGCGGATAGGCCGCGCTTTCCGGCAGGGTGCCGGGGGTCATGCCGCCGCCGCTGCCCATGAGCTTGAGACTGCGCGCGCCATGCTCGCGACCGGTCTGGATGACCGCATCGATCTCGGCAATGGTATCGGCCTCCCCTCCCATCATGTGGAGATGCCCACGGGTGATGGTGATGGGCGGTCCCGACATCACGAGACGCGGAAGCGTGACCGGATGCAGGTCCGGTCGCCGCGCCAGCGCCAGCAATTCGAGGCTCGAACCGCAATCGCGCGCGGTGGTGACGCCGCTTTCCAGCAGCACGCGGGCATTGCCGATGGCACGCAACAGGCGCTCGCTGACCGGCTCCTTTTCGAACTCAGCCAGCGGACGCGAGGACGCGCTGAATTCAAGATGGACATGCGTGTTGATGAGGCCGGGGAGGAGCGGTCGTTCGCCGAGATCGATCACGCGCCATTCCGGCCCAAGCTCGGCGGCAGCCGAGATCGGAGCAAGTTCGCCAATGACGCCCTGCTCGATGAGGATTGCACGGGGCTCGTAGCGGCCGGGCGGGTCGAGCCAGACGCGCCGCGAGACGAGGCAGAGTTTTTCCGTTGCCTGATGCACGGGTCCTACCCCTTCACCGCGCCGCTCGTCATGCCGGAGACGAGATAGCGTTGCACGAGAAGGAAGAAGCAGGCGGCGGGGAGCGCGAAGATCACGGAAGCCGCCATCATCTCGTTCCAGGCGATGGTGTACTGCCCCTCAAAGGAGGTCAGCGCCACCGAGAGCACCCAATTGCTCTGTGAGGAAATGAGGGTGCGGGCGAGGAAGAACTCGTCCCAGGCCGAGATGAAGGACATGACGGTGACGACGACGAGGCCCGGCGCGGCCAGAGGCAGCGTGACGCGATAGAAGGCGGCCACGCGCCCGCAGCCATCGATCTGCGCCTGTTCCTCCAGGTCGATCGGGATGCGATCGAAAAAACCCTTCATCAGCCAGGTGGCGAGTGGCAGCACGAAGGCGGAATCCGCGATGGCGAGGCCGATGAGCGAATTGTAGAGGCCGAGCTGGCGGAAGATAACATAGAGCGGCACGACGATGAGCGCTGCCGGCAGCATCTGCGAGAACATGATGAGCAGCGAGAACCCGCCCGTCAGGCGTGTCTTGAAGCGCGAAAGCGCGTAGCCGGCATTGACCGAAACCACAGTGCAGAAGATCGCGGTCGAAACCGACACCAGCGCCGTATTCTGCAGCCATTGCAGCAGGGGGCGCTCGGCAAAGATCTTCGCATAGGCGCCGAGCGAGAGTTCATCGGGAATGATCCGCGGCGGCCATTGGAAGAGGGATTGCGTGCTCGCCGAGGACACGAACATCCAATAATAGGGGAACACCACAAGGGCGGCGCAGACCAACGTCAGCAGGAACAGCCCGACGGCGATCGCCCGGCGCAGGAAGGTCGGGCTCATTGCGTATCCCTCTGGCGCAGCAGCGCGATGTAGTAGATGAGGCTGAAGACCAGGAGGATCACCAGCAGGGCCGTGCCGATGGCCGCGGCATAGCCGATGCGCTGGTAGTCGAAGGCCGTGTTGTAGGTGAGGATCGAGAGCGTTTCCGTCGCCCGGGCCGGCCCGCCGCCCGTCATGGCGTAGATCATGGTCACGCGGCGGAAGGAATTGAGGATCAGCAGCAGCACCAGCACCACGTTGACTGCCCGCAGACCCGGCATGGTGACGTGGATGAAGCGCGACCAGGCATTGGCGCCATCGACCATCGCCGCTTCATATTCTTCCTTGGGAATGGTCTGGAGGCCGGCAAGGAGAATGAGCATGGCCAGCGGGAATTGCTGCCATGAGGTGACGAGCACAAGGGCCGGCAGGGCCAGGTCGCGGTTGGCGAGCCAGGCCAGCGGCTCGCGGATCAGGCCAACCGAGACCAGCGCATAGTTTATGACGCCGAACTGCGCATCGAGCATCCAGACGAAGATAAGAACCGCCACCACTTCGGGGATGGCCCAGGGCAGGATGAAGAGCGTGCGGATGAGCCCGCGCCCGGGGAAATTGTGATTGAGCAGCAGCGCAAAGCCCAGGCCGAGCAGATAGGTGCAGACCATCGAGGCTGCGCCGTAGATGAAGGTGACGCGCACCGCGTTCCAGAAATAGGGATCGACGAAGAGGCGCTCGTAATTGGCGAGACCGATGAACTTGCCGCGTGCGTAATTGAGAATGCGCGTATCGAAAAAGCTGAGCAGAATGCCCTGCACGATCGGGTAGATGAGCAGGCCCGTCATCAAGAGGCCCGCTGGCGCCACCAGCCAGACCGGCAGCCAGTCGAAGCGCCGCATGTTGCGCGCGGCCAAGGCCTCGCGTTTCGCCAGAAACGACATCTTAGAGATTTTCTCCCGACCGCAGGAAAGTGCGCTGGAACAGCGGGCCTGCCGGGCGCGTATCAACCCGGCAGGCCGAAGCGACTAGAGCGACTTGGACCAGTCCTCGAGCGCCTTCTGGGCATCATCGAGACCCTGCTGCACCGAGACCTCGCCGGCATAGATGCGGGCCAGGTTGTCCGCCGCGATCTGGCGGAACTCGGGGGCCTGGATGGCATAGCCCGGAGGCGCATAGCCGATGCCGCCCGGATACTTGGCCGCGATCTCGGCCATCTTGCCGACCCAGGCATGGGTCTTGAGGAACTCGGCGCTCGGCTCAACCTTGGTGCCGGGGATCTGCAGCAAGTCTTCGAGGTAATGCTGCTGGGCGGTCGGATCGAGGATCACTTCGAGCAGCTTGCAGGCATCCTCCTTGTGCGGAGACGCTTCCGGCACGACGTAGAAGGCGCCGCCGGTGACGGCAGCGTGGGTCGGGGTCGGCATGACTTCGAAGCCCACTTCCGGCAGCAGGTCCGGATTGGTGTTGGCCACCTGGTTGATGACCCAGGGCCCATCGACCATGAAGGCGGCCTTGCCCTCGGCGAACATCGTGCGCACCGAATTGGCATCGAGCCCCTTGGGGCTGATCTGGTCGTCGAGGAAGCTCTTGATGAGCGTGACGGCCTCGGCATTGCGCGGATCGTTGGCGGTGATGGCGCCATCGGGCTTGGACCAGTCCGAGCCCATGCCGATGATCCACTGCATGCTCACGATATAGGTGAAGAGCGTGTTGGAATCATTGGGGAACACATAGCCCCACTGCCCGGTCTTCTCCTTGACGGCCTTGGCCGCCGCCACGAATTCCTCGACGGTCGTGGGAATACCCACGCCGGCCTCGTCGAGCAGCTTCTTGTTGTAGATCAGCGATTGCGGGCTCATCGTGACCGGCAGGCCATAAGTCTTGCCATCGATCACGGCAAAGCTCACCGACGGCAGGATGCGATCCTTGAAGGAGCTGCCGGCAATGCAATCGTCGAGCGGCGCCAGCACGCCGGCATCGACCATCGGCGCGATCATGTTGGTATAGGCCGGCATGAAGTCCGGCACGTCGCCGCCGGCGATCTGCGTGGTGATGGTCTGCTCGTAACTGGTATTAGGAATCAGGGTCGCCTCGACCTTGATATTGGGGTTGGCTGTCTCGAAGGCGGCCACCCGATCCTTGTTCCACGGACCGACCCCACCCTCTTCCCACATCCAGCTGGGATACTTGAAGGTATAGGCCTCCTGCGCCGGAGCCGCTGCGGTCAGCGCCAGCAGCGATACGGCGGCTGCAAATAGTGCTTTCATATTTCCCTGCCCTTTGAGCATATAACTCCCTCCAGACGGATTTCCTTCCGTTCATGGTATAGGTATCATACATGTATGATCTGGCACGGCAAGATGAATCAGCAGCTCGCAACCGATAGGGCCCCGGACAAGACCAAGGCGCTGGCCCACACGATCCGCGAGGCCATCGCGGCGGGCGAGTATGCGGCGGGCGAAATGCTGCCCTCCGAGCGCGAGCTCATGGAGCACCACGACCTTTCGCGCACCACGGTCCGCCGCGCCATCCAGTTACTGGTCGATGAGGGGCACGTCTATCGCCGCGCCGGCAGCGGCACCTTCGTCTCCGATGCCCCGGAAGTCGTCGGGAGGCCGGCGGTGCGCGCGAGCGGCACGCCGACCATGTCCCTCATCATCCCGACCTTCTCCAACCCGCTTTATGCCGAGATGATCGATGGTATCGAGCGCGAGGCTCGCGAGCACGGCCTCAAGCTCATGACCAACCAGTCGGGCTATTCGCTGCAGAGCGAGAGCGACCAGCTCACCGAGCTTGCCGCCGACCCGCATGTGCGCGGCGTCATCGTCGTGCCGAGCAACGTGGAGGCCTCTTCGCTCGGCGCGCGCAAGTACATGGCGACGGGGAAACCCCTGGTTTACATGGGCCGCTGGCCGACCGACCTGCCGGCAGACGGCGCCAGCGCCGACTATCTCGCGGCCGGCCGCATCGCCGTCGAGCACCTGCTCGCGCAAGGCCATCGCCGCATCGCCTATGTCGAGGGCGCACCGAATCTGCCCGGCTTCTCCCTGCTCGACGGCTATTCCCAGGCGCTGCGCAATGCCCACATCGCCACCCACAAGGAACTGGTGCGCATCACCGACCTCGCCTCCGAGGAGGCCGGCAGGCAGGCCATCGAGACGCTTCTGGCTGAGGACGTCGAGTTTACCGCCGTCTTCGCCCGCAACGACGTCACCGCTCTCGGCGTCGTCCAGGCGCTGCGCGCCGCTTCGATCGCCATTCCCAAGCAGGTGGCCGTGGCCAGCGTCAACGACAGCCTTCTCGCCCGCTCGATGGAGCCGCCACTGACCAGCGTCCATATCTATCCCGAAACCCTCGGTCGCATGTGCTTCCGGCTGCTGCACGACCGCATGACCGGCGCCTATGACGGCCCGGCGCTGCATGTGTCGATCACGCCCTCGCTGATCGCTCGCACTTCGACGGCACAATAGATACCAAAGCATGATACCTGTATCACAAAATCGGGCATCCAGCATGCAGCGTTTCGTCGTTGGTAGCTATACCGAGCCTTATGGCCCGTTCCGCGCGATCGGCGATGGCATCTCGTTGGTCTGCCTGCATCCGACCGGCAAGCTCGCGACCCTGGCGCACCTCGCGCTGCCCAATCCAGCCTATCTGCGCCCGCTTTCAGCCGACCGCATCGCCGTGGCCATCGAGACGGATGACGAGCGCGCGAGCATCGCGCTGGTGCGCGTCGAAGCCGATGCGCTCGAACTGGAGGATCGCATCGCGGCGCCCGGCCGCATTCCGTGCCACGTTGATCTCCATTCATCCGGCCGGTGGCTCGCGGGCGCGTGCTACGGAACCGGCGAGGTTTTCGCCCTGCCGCTGATGGGCGGTCGGTTGCAGCCAGACCGCATGGTCAGCACCCGCCACGCCGGCAGCAGCGTGCATCCGGTCCGACAGACCGGCCCGCATCCTCACGCTGCCCGCTTCTCCCCTGACGGCGCCTGGCTGATCGTGCCGGACCTCGGCGCCGACACGGTCTCTATCTGCCCCTTTGACGAAATGGCCGGCCCCGACTTCTCGGGGCCGCGGCTCTGGCAGGCCCCGGCCGGCAGCGGCCCGCGCCTCCCGCTCTTCAGCCTCGATGGGAGACACGTCGTACTGGTCGAGGAAATTGCTTCCCGCCTGGTCAGTCTCCGCTGGAACGACGGCAAGCTCAACGAATGTCAGCGCATCTCCAGCCTCATCGGCCCGTTCTCGGGTGAAAACACCGCGGCGGGCTTGCGCTGGCATCCATCCGGACGCCTGATCGGCGTCTCCAATCGCGGTGCCGACGCGATCTCGCTCTTCGCGTTTGATCCGGAAACCGGGCGCCTCACGCCCTGGCGCCAGATTCCCAGCGGCGGTGTGAAGCCTCGCGATTTCGAATTTTCATCCTGTGGCACCTGGCTGATCACCACCAATCAGAACGGCGACCGCCTGGCCGTCTATTCGATTGAGCAGAACGAAATTCGGGACACGGGCGAACGCCTCACCGTGCGCTCGCCTTCGTGCATTCGGCAGATGCCTGGCAGTGATAGCTGGAGCGCCAGGCGGTCGGCCACCCTGGGAAGCGGAGAGCGCGTCAATCAATTTGATGGATTTATTCAGAAGCCGGAGGAAACTAGATTCTAGATCATCGAGCCTGCCTGATACACATTAGTTTTCCAGCCAGGACATTGAAGGCACGCGCTTCGCTCTCCGCCAGTTCCTCGAAATCCAGTATTTTTCGATAGCTTGATATCCCCGAAGAAATCTTTCGGGTTCGTCGATATGGCTGGTCGCGGAAGTGCCGAACGGGGGCGCCACTAACTCAACGCGGCGACGGTTCGGACGGCCATGTAGATGGCGACGATGATGATGAGGGCGGCAAAGGCGGTGTCGAGCATGCCTTTCTGGCGGGCCAGATGTCCGGCGACCCGAGCGCCGAGAAGGCCGCCAGCCATGCCACCGCCGATGAAGACAGCGGCAAGGGGCCAATCGACGAGGCCGGAAAAGGCATAGCTCAGGGCAGTCGTGAGTCCGAACGCGGTGACGGCGACGAGAGAGGAGCCGATGGCATTGAGGATGGGCATGCCGGTGGAGGCTACGAGGCCGGGCACGATCAGGAACCCGCCGCCTATGCCGAAAAAGCCGGAAAAGGCGCCCGTGACCGCCCCGTAGCTGAAAACTTTGGGCGCTTTCTCACGGTTGCAGGTGGCGCCGGGCGTGCCTGGATTGCCGCGTCCGCGGAACATCAATATGCCGACGACGGCCATGAGCAGGGCGAAGAGAAACAGGAGCTTCTCGCCATCCATGGCCTTGCCGAGCGTCGAGCCCAGCATGGCCCCTGCTATGCCGGCCAAGGTGTACATCAGGGCACAGCGCCAGATGACGTTGCCGCGCCGGGCATGGGTGACGAGATTGGTGGCGGCATTGGCCGCCACCGCGAAGGCGCTCGTCCCGATGGCGACATGGGCGACCGGAACCCCCACCACATAGACCATGAGCGGCACGGCGAGGATGGAGCCGCCGCCGCCGAACAGGCCCAGCGTGAACCCGACCAGGCTGCCGGAGAGTGCGCCCAGCAGGTATTGTAGGGGCTCAAGAAGCATCGTCAGCTTTTGGCCTTGAGCGCAGCGGCGTAAAGGCTGCCGGCACGGCCGCCGGAGCGGCAATAGCCGAGGAGCGGCCCATCGGTCGCGGCAAGCGCCTCCTCGAAACGGATGAGCTGTCCTTCGCTGAGGGCTCCCGACACCGGGATATGGAAGGCCTTGAGACCCGAGCGTTCCGCCGCCGCGGCAATCTCGGCGAAAGCCGGCTGCCCGGCATCCTCGCCATCCGGACGGGCACAGACGATGCCCCTGTAGCCGGCCGCGGCGATGCCCGCGACCTCCTCGGGCCGGATCTGCGGACTCTGGGCGAAATTTTCGTCGATCTTCTGGATGGCCATGGCCGTCACTCCGTGGATTGGGAAAACCCGTTAACGGGCACTTTGAGGAAAGTCCTGCCGCCTTCGTCGGCGGGCGGCAACTGACCGGCGCGCATGTTCACCTGCAGGGAGGGAATGATGAGCCTTGGCATGGAGAGCGTCCTGTCGCGCGCCTCCCGCATCCGGACGAACGCCTCTTCGGAGGTGCCGCGACCGACATGGATATTGTGGTCTCGCTGTTCGGCAACGCTGGTCTCCCATGCGATGTCGCGGCCGTTCGGCCCGTAATCGTGGCACATGAAAAGGCGCATCTCGCCCGGCAGGGCGAGAAGCCGCTGGATGGAACGGTAGAGAATGCGGGCATCGCCGCCCGGAAAATCGGCACGTGCCGATCCGCCGTCCGGCATGAACAGCGTGTCCCCGACAAAGGCGGCGTCGCCGATCACATGCACCATGTCGGCCGGCGTATGACCCGGCGTGAACAGGGTATGGGCCGTCATGGTGCCGATGCGGTAGCTGTCTCCGTCCGTGAACAATTGATCGAATTGCGAGCCGTCCCGCTGGAATTCCGTGCCTTCGTTGAAGATCTTGCCGAAGGTGCTCTGAACCACGCAGATCTGGTCGCCGATGCCGAGCTTCCCGCCCAGGACCGACTGGATATAGGGGGCGGCCGAAAGATGGTCGGCATGCACATGCGTCTCGATCAGCCATTCCAGCCGCCAGCCCTGGCTGCGGATATGGGCGATGATCGCGTCGGCGCCGTCATAGGCGATGCGGCCGGAGGCATAGTCGAAGTCCATGACCGAATCGATGACGGCGCAGGCATCCGAATCCGGGTCCCTGACAATGTAGCTGATGGTGTTGGTCGGCTCGTCGAAAAAGGCGACCACTTCCGGCCTGACCGAGAGGTCAGGGGTAAAAGGTATGGCTGATATGGACATGGAAAGCTCCTTTCCGGTGCGATGGTCAGGCCGTGGCCTTGCGGCAAGCCGAGTGCAGCCGGTTGGCGAGCCTGCCCGGAGCCCAGCGCCGCCGGGACGGAACCCCGCAATGCCCAGCCCTCGCCGGACCGAAATACCCGACGGGTGAAATCCGTTGTTTTGTATATTCGAATGTTCTAATGTGTCAATCAGGAAAACGCAGAGAGCCTGCCCATGCACATCACCGATCTCGAGCCGAGGGCAGAGGAGGCCGCCCAGCTTCTCGCCGCCATGGCCAACCCCAGGCGCCTGCTGATCCTGTGCCACCTGCTCGAACGGGAGCGCAGCGTCAGCGACCTGGCCGGCATTGTCGGGCTGGAACAGTCGCCGCTCTCCCAGCATCTCTCCAGGCTGCGCGCCCTGGGGCTGGTCAAGACCCGGCGGGATGGCCAGACGATCTTCTATCGCCTGGCGTCTGAACCGGTCACCCGCCTCCTTGCCACGCTCTACGATATTTACTGCCGGCCGTAACTATTGCCGATCGACCCGGCAGAGGAAAGGCTGCGCCTTAATTCTTTTTACAGTTCAGTGGGCTAGAGCCAAGGGCGTCATACTGGTCGACGGGCACACCGAAATGAGTTTAGCCGAAGCAACGATCTTGCCCGTCGAGGGCCGGGAACGCGTGATGGGCGCTGACGACCTGATCGTCAGCAAGACCAACCTGAAGGGGCATATCACCTATGCCAACGACGTCTTCCTCAAGATCGCCGACCTGACCCTGGCCGAAACCATCGGCAAGCCGCATTCCCTGATCCGCAGCCGCGCCATGCCCAGAAGCGTCTTCCAATTGCTGTGGGAGAATATCCAGGCCGGCACCGAGGTCTTCGCCTATATAGTCAACAAGAGCAAGTTCGGCGACCATTACTGGGTGTTCGCCCATGTCACGCCCAGCTTCGACGCCAAGGGCGACATCGTGGGCTACCACTCCAACCGCCGCAAACCGCGGCCCGAGGCGATCGAGGAAATCTCGCACCTTTACCGGCGCCTGCTCGCGGCGGAAGCCAGCGTCAAGAATGCCAAGCAGGGCATGCAGGCCGGCTACACCGAATTGCAGCATACACTTCAGACACTCGGCATGGACTACGATCGCTATGTTCTCTCCCTCTAAAGCCGTGCTGTTCGGCGCGGCGCTCGTGGCCGCAATACTTGTCAACGGTGCCCTGATCCCCTTCGGCCTCCCTCGGGAAATCGCGCTGGCCTTTGCGGCGCTGCAACTGCTGCTGGCAGGCCTGCTGATCGCGTCGCTGGTCGCAACCCGCCGTTTCCTCAATCACGTTCAGGCGGTATGCGCAGCCATCGCGGCCGGGGATTTCGAGCATCGCGTCGAGCTCTCGGGGCAATCCGGCGACCTGCTCGCCACCGGCAACCGCATCAACGCCGTCATCGACATCAACGACGCCTTCGTGCGCGAGGCGGGGCTGGCGATGAAGGCGGCGAGCGAAGGCCGCTATCATCGCAAGATCCGCCCTGAAGGCATGCGCGGCGCCTATGCGCTCGGCGTCGCCAAGGTCAACCAGGCCATCGAGCGTCTTTCCGACCGTCCGGCGCTAATGCGCGAATTGCAGAATTCCTTCGGCCATGTGGTCGAAGCCGCCGTAGCCGGCGACCTTTCCTATCGCGTCGAGGCCAAGTTCCCCGATCCCGAGCTCAATGCCCTGGCCCGCAGCGTCAATCGCTTCGTGGAAACGGTGGATCGCGGCATCAACGAAACCGGCGCCGTGCTTTCGGCCCTGGCCCATGCCGACCTGCGCCATCGCGTCGAGGGCGAATACCAGGGCGCATTCCTGCGCCTCAAGGACGACACCAATGCCGTCGGCGACAAGCTCGCCTCGGTCGTCAACCAGCTGCGCGGCACCTCGCGCTCGGTGCGCACGGCGACGGGGGAAATCCTCGAAGGCATGAACGATCTGGCCGACCGGACCACCCGCCAGGCCTCGATGATCGAGCGCACCAGCACCACCATGCGCCAGCTTGCCGGCACGGTGAGCGCCAATGCCGCCTTGGCCCAGAGCGCCAACGAAAAGGCGCTGGCCGTGCGCGGCAAGGCCGAAAGCGGGCGGCTGGTCATGCAGAACGCCACCGAGGCCATGGAGCGCATTTCGGGCTCGTCGGCCATGATCTCCAAGATCGTGGCGATGATGGACGATATCGCCTTCCAGACCAACCTTCTCGCCCTCAACGCCTCGGTGGAGGCGGCGCGGGCCGGCGACGCCGGCAAGGGCTTCGCCGTGGTCGCCGTCGAAGTGCGGCGTCTGGCCCAGTCCTCGGCGCAGGCGGCGCAAGACGTCAAAAACCTGGTCGAACAGAGCGTGAGCGAAGTCGACGCCGGCTCGTCCCTGGTCCTCGAAGCGGCCGGGAGTCTTACCGCCATGCTCGATCTGGTTCGCGAGAACAGCGACATGCTGACCGATATCTCGCGGTCGAGCCGCGATCAGGCCGAAGCCATCGACGATGCTTCGGCCGCCGTCATCGAGATGGACGAAATGACCCATCACAATGCTGCTTTGGTCGAGGAAACCAACGCCGCCATCGAACAGACCAATGCGCGCGCCCACGACCTCGAGGCCCTGATCGAGGTCTTCAGCCTCGGCGAAGGCAGCGCCTCAGAGAGAAGCCGCGCTGCCTAAGACATCGGCGTCGCTTCGCCTAGGGCATGGCGGCGCCGGTGAAGTCGGCCCCGGTCGTATCGGCGTTTCGCAGATTGGCGCGGGTCAGCCGGACATGGATCATGACGGCGTCGGCAAGGTCGGCGTCCTGCAGATCCGCCTTCTGGAAATCGACATCGGTGAAGTTGGCGCGCGCTAGCGACGCCTGCCGTAGATTGGCCTCGGTGAAGTTGGCCCCGACCGCCTGCGCATCGTCGAACTGCGCCCGCAGGAAACTCGCCTGATAGAAATAGGAGCCGGCAAGCGCCGCCCCGCTCAGCACGGCGTCGTTGAGCCGTGCGCCGCCGAGATCGGCCTTCTTGAGGCTCGCTCCGGCAAAGCGCGCCCGCCGCAACTCGATATCGCCGAGCCGCGCGCCGTCGAGCGTGGCCTTGTCGAAGATCGGCTGACTGCCTCGCACCCGATAGAGCAGCGCCCCCGAAAGATCGGCCCCGGTAAAATCGGCGAGCGTGAGATCGGCGGCATTGAGATTGGCCGTATCGAGATTGGCCCCGGCAAGCGTGGCCGATTTGAGGACGGCGCGATGCAGCACCGCCCCAGCGAGATTGGCCCCTGTGAGATCTGCGCCGGTGAGATCGCGATAGCGCAGATCGGCGCCCGCCAGCGTGCAACCGGGACAATCCTTGCTTTCACCGGCCAGGAAACGCGCCTCGACCTGTCCCGCGGCCACCGGCGCCACCGGCGGTGCGCTTGGCGCAGGCGGCGTAACGTCGGAAAGGTCAACGACCTCGAGGCTGGCGGCGCTGGCAAAGGCGTTGACCATGCGCTTGGCATTGCTGTCCAGCACCTGCTGGCCAGGCTTGAGATAGAAATCGGCGGTGAGCGTCGCATGCCGCTGCCCGGCCTCGAGCGTGCAGCGCGACTTGACGAAATTGCCCTCGATCGGCTCTTCCCCCGGCCCCGGCGTCAGCTCCCGGCAATCCCAGGGTTTTCCGGCAATTGCCCGCAGCGTCGCGGAGACGACATGAGCGTCATAGCGCTCGCGTTCGGGCGCCTTTGGATCGGTGAAGATGCGGTAGCCGCGGATATGGCCCTCCCCGTCGACGAGGAAGGAAAAGATCGCCATCTGGCCGTTCACGGCATTGAACCGATGCTGCATGGCCAGCACCGGATTGCGATAGGCCAGGGCGATGAATTCGAGCGCGTCGTCGTAGCGAAACCAAATTTCGCGCAGGCCGCGCGTATCGGCCGGACAGATAGCAAAGTCCGCGAAGCGGGCCAGCGGTTGGCTCGGCGGCCCGCCATTGGTGCCGCAGGCGGGCTCGATGAATTGCGGATCGAGCGCCGCCACGGGCGTCCCCATCGGCACGTCCCAGATCTTGATCTGACGATCCTGCGCCGCCGCCGGCGATACGGCGAGAAGCAGCAGGGCAAGGAGAGCGAAAAGACTGGACCGCATGGCGTGTCAAAACCGGGAGAGGGGAAAGCTCCTCCCCCGGTCATTGGCGTCAAAGACCGAAGACGACGATCTGCGAAGCGGCCTCGTAGAGGCTCAGGCGCGGACCGCTACCCTTGGCCCCACCGACGACGACGGCGATATACTGCTTGCCGTTCACCGAGTAGGAGATCGGCGGCGCGCCGATCGGGGTGCCGGTATTGAAGGACCAGAGTTCCTTCATGGTGTCGGCATCATAGGCGACAAGCCGGCCATCCGGATTGCCGCCGAAGACGAGACCGCCGGCCGTGCTGAGCAGGCCCGAATTGGTCGGGGCCGGCGTCTTGATTTCGCTGACCTTCTCACCGGTTTCGGTATTGATGCCGATGATGAGGCCGGGCGCGCCCGGGAAGGCATAGTCAAAGGTCCAGAAATTGCCGCCGCCCCACATGCCCGGATTGCCCTTGAGGTCTTCGCGGGTCGGATCGATGTGCTCGGCGATAGCCTGGTTGAAGCAGGCGTCGATGGCCTGGACCCAGGCGATCTTGCGCTCCGGGTCATAGGCCGGCGGCCACCAGGTCGCGGTCGGGAGAGCCGGGCAGACGTCCTGCGCCGTGGTCGGATCGCCCACCTTGAGGGTCTTGCCGGCCGCATAATCCTGGGTCAGCTGCCCTTCGACATATTCGACCGGCTTGCCGGTCTTGGGATCGAGCCCCTTGGTCCAGTTCGGATCGCGATAGGGCGAGCCGAAGATGAAGGCGCCGTTGGTGCGGTCCATCGTGTAGAAGAAGCCGTTACGCGAGAACGTGCCGACCGCCTTACGCGTCTCCCCGTTCCACTTCACGTCGTAGAGCATCTTCATGTTGATGGTGTCGTAGTCCCAGGTTTCCTGCGGAACTTCCTGGAAATGCCACGCCACCTCGCCCGTATCGGCATTCACCGCCACGGTCGAATTGGCATAGAGATTGTCGCCCGGACGGAAGCCCGGATCGGCCCAGGGCTGGGCCTCGCCCGTGCCAAAGATGATGAGGTTGGTGTCCGGGTCGTAGGACGCCGTCGACCATACGCCCGCGCCGCCGGTGAGATAGGCGTCGTGATCGTCCGCCCAGGTCTCGTGGCCCGGCTCGCCCGGTCCGGGAATGGTGTAGCGGCGCCAGAGCAGGTGCCCGTCATCGGCGCTGAAGGCGGCGATCCAACCGCGCATGCCGGGGCCGGCCGCGCTGGTGATGATCTTGTCGCCCACGGCAAGCACGCCGCCCGTGGCGCGCTCGGCGCCCGGCACGTTGTCCGGCCCGCGGGTATCCACCTCCCAGACGACGTCGCCATATTCGTCGTCGAGCTTGACCAGGTGCATGTCGTTGCGGGTGACGTAGTAGATGGAATCGCCCAGAAGCGCCACGCTGCCCATCTTGCTGGCCGCGCCCTGCGAACCGAGGTCAGTCTTCCAGATGGTCTCGGCGTGATCGCCGCTCGAAACGTCGATCTTGAGGATATTGTCCCAGGCATCCTGGACATACATGAAGCCGTCCTTGACCAGCGGAGTGGCGCGCTGGCCGGGGCTCTGCCCGCCAATGCTGCCCGCCTGGCTGCCGCCGATGGCGTGCATGAACTTCACCTTGAGATTGGCGACGTTGTCCTTGTTGATCTCATTGAGCGCCGAGTGAGACTGGGACGAGTAGCCGCCATAAGGCAGCAGCCAGTTCTGCGGCTCGGCTGTCTGGGCATTGACCAGGCGCTCGGGCGTCACTGGGTCGGCGACAGCCGCGGTGCCGGTCAGGGCCGATGCAGCCGCGAACAGCGCGGCATAGGACAATCTCATGCGTACCATTTTTCCTCCGGTAACATGGTAACCGGCGCTGCCGCGGGCCTTGATGCCGCCGATGCGCCTTGGTGCTTCAGATGAACTCAACGATAGTCGGCGCAGGCGACCGCGTTCGCATCGCCGTGGTACTCGACGCATTCCTGCTTGGTGATCCGGCGCTTGCCGACCACCTTGTCGAAGAGATAGGCGACCAGATCGTCGATCTCCGCCTCGGAAAGACCGGCACCCGGAACCGCGCCTTCCTGCACCTGCCCGACCGTGTCGCTGTAGCAGGGGTGCTCGGTATAGGCGCCCAGGAGGTTGAACGGCATGGGCGTGCCCGGCAGGCCGCACTCGACCACCTGCTTGAGCGTGTCGCGATCGAGCTGGGTGCTTCTCAGGCTCGGGCCGGCCGGAAAGTGTCCGCCCTCCCCGCCCTGGCCGAAATCGCCGTGGCAATTGAAGCAGCCGCCGCGTTCCTTCCAGACCTTGAGGCCTGCCGCGACCTGATCGGGGCTGGCACTCTGCGCCGCTGCAGGCACCACCAGGGCGACGGCCAGCAGAAACGGCGCAAGAAGCCGGGCGGCACGCTCATTCAAATACCTAATGTCGAACATTATGCATTTCCAAGTTCGAGACTTTCATATGGTCCGAACATGCCATGTGGATGACGAGGCGGCATGACCCGTTTGGGTCACATGCCGCATCTCTGGAGGGTTCGGTTTGGGGCTGATCGCCGAGGTGGGCCTATTGTCCAATCTCGCCTACGAGATCGCCGAGGGGCGCGGCTCCTGGCGCGATTTCGTCGTCGAGGCCGGCCGCGTCTTCGATACGGTTCATGCCGTCCTCACCACCGAGACGCCTGACCGTGGCTCGGGCGGTGCCGAGGGCAATGCCCATGTCTGGGCCCGCTACAATTGCGGCAGTTATCGCGGCCAGGACCTGCTGATGGAGCGCGCCTGGCGCTTGCCGCGCGGACAGATATCGCTGGTGCAGCGCGTGGACGACATCCCCAGCTTCACCTCTTCCTCCTTCTACAGTGATTTCCTCGACAAGTCCGGGCTGCGCCATTTCGTGCATGTGCTACTGCCGGAAGGCCCCGGTGCCGTCGCCTTCTTTTGCCTCACGCGCGATGCCGGCCAGCGCGAATTTTCGCGCGAGGAGATCGAAGCCGTCGAGGCGCTGATGCCCCATCTCACCCGCGCCCTCCGGCTGGCGCGGCGGGGCCTTTCCACCCAGCATCCCGATACGCTTTTCCAGAATTGCGGCTTCGGCCTCGTGCTCTTCGACAGCGACGGGCGCGTCGCCGCCAGCAATGCCATCGCACGCCGGCTCATCGAAACCGCCGAGGGATTGCGGGTCGAGGGCGAGCGTTTCTTCATCGCCGGAGTCACCGGCGATATCGGCGCCCTCGCCAACCGCGTAGGCCGGGAGCGCTCGGGTCCGCTCCCCATCGACATCGAGAACATCGGCAGCGGCCGCAAGGTGGCCGGCGCACTGACCCCGGTTCCGGCAGAATGGGTCGAAATCGGCGCCACCCCGGCAACCGCCATGCTGGTACTGAGCGATCTCCACAATTCGCGCTTTCCCGACGCGGCGACGCTGGCCGAGCATCTGGGCCTCACCATACGCGAAGCGCATTTCGCCCAGGCCCTGGTGCAATCGCGCGGCCTCAAGGCGGCCGGCGAGCAGCTCGGCATCGCCCAGGAGACGGCGCGGCGCCACCTCAAGTCGATCTTCGAAAAGACCGGCACCCACAGTCAGTCCGACCTCATCCACCTGCTGGCCCGGCACCCAGCCGGTTTCCTGTCCTCGCCCAACTGACGGGCCGGGCCAAGACGGCCCGTCCCATGTCGCACTTGTGACAGGCCCGTTGTCGCTAAATTAACCCGGTCCCGGCAGCTTGCCGGCAGGAAAGGACTTCCTGCTTCGTGGCGCGTCAGGCGCGCCGGCAAGCGCACTCATTCTCTAGAGTAGACTATGCGTAAGTTAGTTACAGGCAGCATCTCCCGCCGGATGGGATTTCTGCTGCTCATGTTCATCCTGGGCTTCGTCGCCCTGGCCAGCTTCCAACTCTCCAACACCCGCCACAACCTCGTCGAGCTCAAGAAAGCCGAGATCAAGAGCGTTGTTGAATCTGCCGTCGCCATGCTTGACAGTTTCCAGGCGCGGGTCACCACGGGCGAACTCACCCTGGAGCAGGCCCAGACGCAAGCCAAGGCCGCCCTTACGGCCATGCGCTACTCGAACGACGACTACGTCTTCGCCGTCACCTACGACTATGTGATGATCGTCAACGCCAACCCTGCCGTGGTCGATACCAATATGCGCGACCGCACCGATTCCTCGGGCAAGCGCTTCATCGAGGAATATACCGACGGCGCCCGCACGCAGGGCTCTATCTTCACCACCTTCCTGTTCAGCGGCGCTGACGCCGATACAGAGATCGAAAAGCTCACCTATGTGCAGAGCTTCGCGCCTTGGTCCTGGGCCATCGGCACGGGCGTGCTGCAGACCGATATCGACGCCATCTATGCCGAAAACGTCATGGCCAGCGGCGGCGTCGCCCTCGCCATCATTGCCGGGCTCCTGCTGGCCGGCTGGCTCCTCGCCCGCAGCCTGACCAAACCCATCAATGCCCTCAATGCCGAAATGGTCGAGATCGCCAATGGCCGTTTCGACCAGGCCGTGTCGGGCACCGACCGCATCGACGAATTGGGCAACATGGCCCGCGCCGTGGAAGTCTTCCGCGAAAACGGTCTCAAGGTCTCGCAGATGACCGAGGCGGAGGCCGCCCGCATCGTTGCCGATCAGCGCGCCCGCGCCCAGATGATGCAGCAGCTCCAGCAGGCTTTCGGCAACGTGGTCGACGCCGCCGTCGCCGGTGATTTCTCCCGCCGCGTCGATGTCGAATTCCCCGATGCCGAACTCAACCAGCTCGCCGGCTCGGTCAACAACCTCGTCGAAACCGTCGATTCCGGCCTTTCGGAAACCTCCCGCGTCCTGGCCTCCATCGCCAAGGCCGACCTTACCGAAAAGGTCTCGGGCTCCTATTCGGGCGCCTTCGGCCAGCTCAAGGACGACACCAATGCGGTAGCCGACAAGCTCACCGAGATCGTCGGCCAGCTTCGTCAGACCTCCGGGGCCATGAAGACGGCCACCGGCGAGATCCTCTCGGGCGCCAACGATCTCTCCGAACGCACCACCAAGCAGGCGGCGACCATCGAAGAGACTTCCGCCGCCATGGAGCAATTGGCGACGACCGTGCTGGAAAATGCCGAGCGCGCCAAGGAAGCCTCGGTCGTAGCCGCCGACGTGACTCGCACCGCCGAGGAAGGTGGTCATGTCATGGGCGAGGCCAATTCGGCCATGGAACGCATCGAAACCTCGTCGGCCAAGATCTCCAACATCATCGGCATGATCGACGACATCGCCTTCCAGACGAACTTGCTGGCCCTTAATGCCTCCGTGGAAGCGGCGCGTGCGGGTGAAGCCGGCAAGGGCTTTGCAGTCGTGGCCGTTGAAGTGCGCCGTCTGGCTCAATCGGCTGCCGAGGCCTCCTCCGAGGTCAAGGCGCTGATCGAGCAATCGGCCAATGAAGTGAAGTCCGGCTCGCGCCTCGTCGCCGATGCGGCGGCCAAGCTCGAGACCATGCTGGCTTCGGCCCGCTCCTCCAATGCGCTGATGGAAAGCATCGCGCGCGAAAGCCGCCAGCAGGCTTCCGCTATCGATGAAGTCAATGTCGCCGTCCGCCAGATGGACGAGATGACCCAGCACAACGCCGCCCTGGTCGAAGAAACCAACGCCGCCATCGAGCAGACCGAGGGCCAGGCCCGCGAGCTCGACCGGATCGTGGATATCTTCACCATCACCGACGGGCAGGTTTCCATGCGCCGCGAGACGCCGGGCGCCAGGACCGCCCCGCCCAAGCCCGGTATCAAGGGCATGCAGCAGCGCGTAGCGACGGCCGCCAAGGCCTATCTCAGCCATGGCAATGCCGCCGTCAGCGCCGACTGGGACGAGTTCTGAGGCCGAGGCCCCCGCGCCATTGCAACGACGAGATCGGAGGGCCAGAGCGCCCTCCGATGCATTTTAGGGCCTTCGATATGGCACATACCGATCATCTGCCAGCCTTTTGCAGCCCCGCGCAATCGCAAGCGAAAAGCGCTGGAACCGGAATCAGGAAACTAGGTTCTTCCCTGCGTTCGGTTCCCTAAAAGGAGAGATTCGATGAACATCAAGGTTCTCGCAACCACAATTGCATTCGCCTCCACGCTCCTCGTTCCGGGCCTGGCCTTTGCGCAGGAAGATCACATGATCGGCGGCAAGGCCGTGCCTGCCGACCAGGTCGCCGACGTGCAGGCCAAATGCGACGAACTGCGCAAGAGCGACGCCATGGCTGCCGCCCCCGCCGCCGACGCCTCGACCCTGTGGACCGCTGACGGCAAGGTCGACACCACCAAGCTCACCGTGGCCCTTTGCGACGAAGGCAAGTTCGCCGCGCCTGCCCAATAGGCCGGCTGGTACCGCCAGGGCCAGTTGGACTAGCGTCAATGCTCCGCAGGGTGACCGCACGCTCCTGCGGAGCATTTGTCTTCATGAGGAGATGGTTCAGATGGCGAACGACCGGCACGGCGACAGTCACCATGAAACCAGTTCCGCCAATTTCGCTTTGGCCAGCATCGCGCTCGCCAATGCGCTTTCCATGGCCTTGCGCGAATTGAGCGAGGCCTTGCCCGATCACGATGATGCATGGCTGGAGGATTTGCGCCTGACCGCCATCCGCGACGCCAAGAATGCCGCCGTCGAGGGCCTGCCGCTGGAAATGGAAGTGGAGGCCATCCAGTTCGGAGTGGACGTCGTCGGCTCGGTCTTCGATTCGGCTCTGGCCGAACGGCTGCATCGCCGCAATCGCTGGCAGGCTGGATAGGCATTGCCTTCCTGCCATTGGTAAAATGTGAGGTTCCCAGGCTGGAACCCCCGGCCCGCTCTCAAGTTGTGCTGCCACACCCTCATCATCGTGACAGCCGATCCCCGCGCGCGGGGCGGGAGGAAAAGCATGACTGCAGCGGGCGTCAAACGGCGAGCGCCGAGACACGAACGCCTCGTTCTCCAAGAGATTTCGAAGGCGCTCGAAAATATCTATCTTCCGATGTTCGAATGGCAGAATCGGGCGATCACCCTGCGTTCGCGCGCGGTGCGGCGACCGGGCGATGGCGCTATCGCCCGCGAGGTCGCCGCATTTCTGCACGAGGTCCGCAAAACCCGCCGGACGATCGAGGCGCTCTCCGCGACGCTTTCGCAAGCCGCCTCGTCCGATAGCCACTACCTCGACGGCATCCGTTCCCTTACCAAGCTCGACACCCATCTGACCGAAACCGCTATGCTGCTGGGCCGAACATAGACGCGGCGCATCAAAGGTGATGGCAACGTACGGTATGCGCCGGTCCAACCACAGTCGACGCTGGCATGGTCTGCTGACAGATTGCGCTGGCCTTGGGGCACCGCGACACGAAGGGACAGCCGCGCTTCTCGCTGGTCCAGATCGGGATGTCGCTGGCCCGCCGCGCCCGCGCCGCGCCGATCTTGCGGTTGGGATTGGGTACCGATTCGATCAGCAATTGCGTATAAGGGTGCCGGGGATTGTCGGTAATCTCCTGGCTCGGGCCCTGCTCGACCAGATGGCCGGCATACATCACCGCCGTCTCCTCGGCGAAATAACGCGCCGTGGCGATATCGTGGGTGATATAGAGGGCCGCCAGGCGGCGCTGCTGCTTGAGGTCCTCCAGCAGGTTGAGGATGCCCAGGCGCACCGAAACATCCAGCATCGAGGTCGGCTCGTCCGCGAGCAGCACTTCGGGCTGCACCGAGAGCGCCCTGGCAATGGCGACGCGCTGGCGTTGCCCGCCCGACAATTCATGGGGGCGGCGCTTGAGGTAATCCTCTGCCGGCCGCAGGCCCACGCTTTCGAGCAGCGCCAGCATTTCCGCTTCGACTGCCTTGCCCTTGAGATCGGGCCGGTGCAGCCGCAGGGGACGCTCCAGGTGATAGCCGATGCTCTGGGTGGGATTGAGCGAGCCGAACGGGTCCTGGAACACCATCTGCACCTGGGCGCGATAGCGTTGCAGCCGATCTCCGCGGAAGGCGCTGATCGCCTCGCCGTGAAAGCGGATGGCGCCGCTGCTCGGCTGGTAGGCGCGCGCCAGCATGCGTGCACAGGTGGATTTGCCCGAACCGGATTCGCCCACCAATGCCAGGGCCCTGCCGCGCGTCAGCTTGAGGGAGACGCCCGAAAGCGCCCGCAAATGCATGCGGTTGAGGAAGGCGCCGCCGAGGAGGAAATCCTTGTCGACATCGTCCATCTCCAGCACCGGTGCGTCGGATCCGGAATCGAGCCCGTCCCGCGTCAGTTCAGCAAGTGACATGCGGCCTCGCTTTCATGCTCGGGATAATAGCGCAGCGCGGGCGCCTGCTGCCGGCAGATGGCCATGGCCTGCGGGCAGCGCGGAGCGAAGCGGCAGCCTGTGGGCATGCTGCGCAGGTCGGGAGGTGTCCCCGCTATTCCTTCCATGCGCAGGCGCGGGCCGGTAAGCGGCGGAAAGCTCTTACCCAGGGCCTTCGTGTAAGGATGCTGCGGATCGGTGAGGATGGCTGCGGCCGGCGCCACCTCCACCAGTTCGCCCGAATACATGACCCCGATGCGGTCGCAAAACTCGATCATCAGCCCGAGGTCGTGGGTGATGAACAGTACCGAAAAGCCCAGCCGGGCCTTGAGTTCGACGATCTGCTCGATGATGTCGCGCTGCACCACCACGTCAAGCGCCGTGGTCGGCTCGTCCATGATTACCAGCTTGGGCCTGAGCGCCAGCGCGATGGCGATGCAGATGCGCTGGCGCATGCCGCCCGAGAACTGGTGCGGGAAATCGTCCAGCCGCAACGGCGGAATGCCGACGAGTTCGAAGAGCTCGACCGCCCGCTGCCGTGCCCCCTCCTTGCCGAGCCTGGGTTCATGGGTCTCGATCACGTCGATGATCTGCTCGCAGACCGGAATCACCGGATTGAGCGCGTTCATGGCTGACTGGAAGACGAAACTCACCTCGTTCCAGCGATAGGCCTTGAGACGGGACTTGTCGAAACGCAGCACGTCCTCGCCGTTGAGCCGCACCTCGCCGCCCGAAACCAGGCCCGGCAGCCGGGTGAGACGCGCCAGGGCGAAGGCGACGGTGGACTTACCGCAGCCGCTCTCGCCGGCAAGACCGAAAGCCTCGCCCTCGCGGATTTCGAAGTCGATGCCGTTGACGGCCCTGGCGACGGAATGCTCGCCGACATAATCGACGGTGAGGTTGCGGACCTCGATGAGCGGGCGCTCAGAAGACATCGGCGCTCCTCCCTCTTCCCGAGAGGAACCTGCGGATGCGGTTGATGCGGCGCGAGGCCTTGAGCTGCGGATTGGTGATTTCATCGACGGCGAAATTGATGAGCACCAGGGCCGCCCCGGTCGCCATGATGGCGAGGCAGGGTGGCCACACCTCCCACCACGCCCCGCTCTGGAGCGCCAGGTTCTTCTGCGCCCAATAGAGCATGGTGCCCCAGGTCACCGCATTGGGATCGCCCAGCCCGATGAATTCGAGCGCCGCTTCGGCCAGGATCGCCGCGATCGTGCCGAGCACGAAGCCGCCCATGAAGAAGCTGAGCATGTTGGGGAAGATCTCGAAGAGGATGATGCGCCATTTGCGCTCGCCCATCAGTTCGGCCGAGAGCACGAATTCGCGCGTCCGCAGCGCCAGCGTCTGCGTGCGGATGGTGCGCGCCGCCCAGCCCCAGCCGGTCAGCGCCAGCACGAGGCCGATGACGAGGGGGCTGGCCTGTTCGACCATGGTGGCGATGACGATGATCAATGGCAGCCCGGGAAGCACCAGCACCACATTGACGAAGAAGGTGAGGACATCGTCGACCCGCCCGCCGAAATAGCCCGCTGAGATGCCGATGGCGAGGCCGATCAGCGCCGCGGTGATGCCGGCGCCGAAACCGACGCCCAGGCTGATGCGACCGCCATGGACGAGCTGGGTGAAGACGTCCTTGCCCATACGGGTCGTGCCCAGCACGTGCTCGTAGCCCGGCTGCACATGCGGCTTGCCGGCGCGGCGGCCCGGGTCGTAATCGGTGAGCATCGGCGCAAACACCGCCGAGAGGATCAGCACCAGCAGCAGGATGACCCCGACCATGCCCTTGCCGTTGGTGAGGAAGGCGGCGAGGCCGCGCGGCAGGCCGGCGGTCCAGCCCGGCTGCGGGCGGATGCCGAGTTCGCGCATGATCTCGGTCGGACTGGGCGCCGCGCTGCCCGGTTCGGCGCGCAGGCGCAAAGACGCGGCGAGGGCGGTTTCTTCGGTCACTTCACTCATGATCGTCCCTCCCCTGGCTTAGGTCCGCAGACGCGGATCGAGAATGACATTGGCGATATCGGAGAGCAGGTTGGCCACCAGCACCGAAAAGGTGAGCAGCAGCAATTGGCCCTGGATGAAGGAATAATCGCGCGCGCCGATGGCGGTGAAGGTGAACTTGCCCAGGCCCGGATAGTTGAAGACCTGCTCGGTCACCAGCGCCCCTCCGAGCAGGAACCCGATCGAGAGCGCCAGGGCCGTGATCTGCGGCAGGATGGCGTTGCGCGCCACATAGCGATAGCGGATGCGCCTGTCGCTCAGCCCCTTGGCCTTGGCCAGGGTCACGAAGTCCTCGTTGAGGAGGTTGATCATGACGTTGCGCATGCCCAGATGCCAGCCGCCGAAGCTGACGAGGAAGATCGAGAGCACCGGGAGCGTCGCGTGGTAGAGGACGCTGCCGATGAATTCGAGCGACAGGCCCGGCTGCAAGGCCGGGTTATAGGCCCGCCCCAGCGGAAACCACTGGAGCTGCATGGAAAAGGCATAGAACAGCACCAGCGCCACGATAGCCGGGGTGAAGGCGTTCATCATGACGTTGATCGGCGTGAAAAAGCTGTCGAAGAAGCCGCCGCGATGCCAGGCCGCATGGATACCCATGAGCGTGCCGACGATGAAGGCGAAGAAGATGGCAAGGCCCACCAGCACCAGCGTCCAGGTCGCGCCGTAAAAGAGGAGCGAGGCGGTCGGTTCGGGGAACTGCACGGTCGAGATGCCGAAATCGAGCCGGAAGACGCTGCCGATATAGGTGACATATTGCTCCCAGAGCGAGCCGCTAAGGCCATAGGACTGGCGAATGGCATCGATCTGCGCCTCATTGAGCCGCCCCTGGAAGGAGGCGATGATGCGTGCCGAGGGGTCGCCCGGCATCAGCCGCGGAATGAAGAAGTTGAAGGTCACGGCCACCAGAAACGCCGCGACGTAGAAGACGAGCCGCCTGAGCAGAAAGATCATCCCGCCTGTTCCTCCCCGATAGGCCGGGCGGACCCCGAAGGTCTCCGCCCGGCATCGCCTTAGTCCGCGATCGGCTGCAGGGAGAGGGCGTGCAGCACGCGCTCACGGGTGCCGTCATGCACCTGCGGACGGACGCGCGGATCGTCCTTGGTCACCCAGCCGGTGAAGCGCCGGGTCGAATATTCGTACCAGGTCGGGTTGGCGAAGAGCGACACTACCGGCACGTTCTCGGCCACGAGCTTGTGCACCTCGGTGAGCGCGGCCTTCTGCTTGGCGAGGTCCGAAGTGGCGCGGAAGGTCTTGAGCGCCTCCTCGATGCCCGGGATCTGCAATTGATGCATCGCCTGGAAGTCGATGCGGCCCGGCACCATCAGGCGCGGATTGAACATGGGCTGGTATTGCTGGTAGGGCGTCGGCCCGCCATTGGTCCACATCACATAGATGTCGAAATTGCCCTGTGGCACCGCATCGAACCAGGCGCCCTCGTCCATGGTCTTGAGGCTGGCATTGATCCCGACGTCCTGGAGGTTTTCGGCCACCGTCTGTCCGGTATTGACCCAGTCGGTCCAGCCCGAGGGCATGGAGATGTTGAAGGCGATCGGCGTGCCGTCCGGGTTGTCGCGCCAGCCGTCACCGTCCTTGTCGATAAAGCCGGCGGCGTCGAGCAGTTCCTTGGCCTTGTCCGGGTTGTATTCCATCAGCCACTTATAGGGCGCCAGCGCCGCTTCGTCGTACCAGGTATTGTACATCTCACCGGTGCCGATCGGGTACTTGGTGTGGGTGGTGAGCCCGAAGGTCGAGATGTCCACCAGCGTGTCGCGGTCCACCGCCACCGAAATGGCCTTGCGGAATTCCGGATTGTTGAACGGGGCCTTGGTGGTGTTGAGCTGCAGGTTCACGTCCGAGCCGGCTGGCAGCCAGTAATTGTTGAACTCGGACTGCGGCAGGAAGGTTACGTCAGGATCGGTGAGGCCGTCGCCCAGCCAGTCGAGTTCGCCCGCCGAAAGCGCCGCCACCGTCTGCTCGTTGCCGTTCATCTGCGGGAAGCTCAGGCAATCGATCTTGTTCTGGGCGTTGTAATGGCTCAGTTCATTGCGGCAGATCTCGAAGCCATTGCGCGAAAAATTGCGCACCTTGGTCCAGGGGCCCGTCGCTACCGGATCGAGATTGGCGAAGTTCTTGGGGTCCTCCACGCTGCTCCAGATATGCCTGGGCAGGGGATAGATGCCGCCCAGACCGTAGCGGGCCAGGGAATCGGGCTCGTGGAGATTGAACCTGACCGTCAGGTCATCGACCTTTTCGGCGCTCACCACGTTGCCGGTACCCACCTCGGCGCTATAGACGTCGATCCCCATCGGATAGTCGGGATGCGCCTTGGCATAGTCGAAGGTGAAGACCACATCGCCCGCCGTGAACGGGGTGCCGTCGCTCCACTTGGTATCGGGGCGCAGGTGGTAGGTGACGCTCATCAGGTCGTCGGCAATGTCGAAGGATGTCGCCAGCGCCGGCACGTCCTGGTCGGGGTGCCAGATATTGTCGATCCAGAGCGGCTCGTAGGCAAAGTCGCGCATGCGCTGCTGCGGGCCGGTCGGGTTGTTGGGGTTGTAGTTCTCGACCATGGCGTCGGTGTGATAGGGCAGCAGCCGCAGGATCACCTCGCCCTGCGCCAGAGCCGGCGTTACCGCCGCCAGGGCGGCCAGCCCGACCGTGCCGAGGGCGATGGCCCTCACTGTGTTCATAACCATTCCCACTTTCTCCTCCTTGGTGGGTTCTGGGATCGATCCCATATTGCTAGCGTCCTACCGGCAAACCCTCCCGCTGGCCGGTGCAGCGCCGTCCTTCAGGCATCCTCCCTGGCTGGCTGCGGCGCGACCACGCTGGAGCGCACCACGAGATTGGTATCGATAGTCGTTCCGAGCGGCCCCAGCGTCGGATCGGCGAGCAAGTCGAGCAATTGGGTGGCTGCCGCCTCGCCCAGGGCATCCACCGGCTGGCGCACCGTCGTCAGCGGCGGCCAGAAATGCTTGGCATGGAAGGCATCATCGAACCCCATGACCGACACGTCCTCGGGCACGCGCCGCCCGTAGTCGCGCAATGCCAGCAGCACGCCAGCGGCCATGTCGTCGTCGCCTGCGAAAATGGCCGTGAAATCGGCGCCCTCATCGAGCAGCGCCCGCGTCGCCGCATAGCCGAAATCCTCGTGGAAGATGCCGTTGACGATGCGGATGTCGGCAAGCTCCAAACCGTATTCCGCCAGGGCCGCCGTGATCCCCTCGATACGGGTCGCCGTGTCGCCGAAATCGCTTTGCCCGGACAGATGCACGATCCGGCGATGTCCCTGCTCGAGCAGGTGCAGCATCGCCGCCCGCGCGCCGCCGAAATTGTCGAGCACGACGCGGCCACGCGAGAGCGGGCAGTGATCGCTGCCGATCGAAACCACCGGGATGCGCGCCTGCCGCAGGATGTCCACCACGTCCTCGCGCATCGGCCGCTCGAGATAGAGCAGGATGCCGTCGCAGGAACGATCGACGAGTTCCATCACGGCGCGCGCTTCCTCGTCGCGATCGGCATAGCCGGAAGACACCATCAGCGACTTGCCGGCGGCGCGGGTCGCGCGCTGCACCCCATAGATCATGTTGGCGAAATAGGGCGTGCCCACGTCCACCATGACGGCGCCGATGACATTGGAGCGATGCGAACGCAGGGCCTGCGCCAGCGTATTGGGACGATAGCCGAGTTCGGCGATGGCCTTCTCGATCGCCTTGCGCTTGCTCTCCGACACATAGCCGTTGCCGGCCACCACCCGCGATACAGTGGAGCGAGATACACCCGCACGCCTGGATACGTCGGTAATGGTGACCATACCGCGCCTGCCCTCCCTGCCGGCCTCTTATGGGACCGATCCCATAGATCATGAAATCGATTTAGATCGCCTGTCAAGCCGTTCCGGTGGCGATCCGCACCGCTCTTTGCAGCAGTAAAAAAAGCCCGCCGCGATGCGGCGGGCACGCGCAGACCGGATGCAATGCCTCTAGAGCCAGCCGCCCAGAATGCCGATACCGGCAAGGGCGAAGACGCCGCCCGCCAGGCGCGCCGCCACCCTGCCATATCGCCCCAGAAGCGTGCTGACGGCGACTGTTCCGGCAATGCCGGCGAGATGCAGCAGCAGGCTCGCAGCTACGAAACCTCCGGCATAGGCCAACCCGTCGGCGGTGGCGGGCATTTCGGCGCCATGCGCATGGCCGTGGAAAATGGCGAAGATTCCGACCAGCGCCATGGCCCCGGCAACCGGGAGCGGACGCCCCCATGCGGCGGCCGCGCCGATGACGATGCTCGAAACGGCAATGCCCATTTCGACGAACGGCAGGCTCACCCCGGCGATGCCGAGGGCGAAGCCCGATACCATCATGGCCACGAAACTGAGCGGCACCAGCCAGAGCGCCCGCCCGCCCAGGACGCCGGCGAGCACGCCGACAGCCAGCATCGCAAGAATGTGATCGAGGCCGCCCAGGGGATGCAGGAAGCCATGGATGAGCCCGCTTGTATCCCCGTGTCCCGTATGGGCAAGGGCGACGCCGGGGGTGAGGACGGCGAAAATGAAAACCAAAAGCGCGCGCATGCTGCTCCTTTTCGGGGCACGGCCCCCAGGAAAAACCGATCCGCCAAAGGCTTCCCCAAACTCGCGCCCGCAGTGTTTCAGGTCTCGTTCTCCAATTCAATCGCCTCGTCCGCCACTTTGCCGCATGACAGCACCAGGCAGGATCGGCTAAAGGGTGCTCGCTGACGGGGAGACGGATTTTGCGCCTCTGGGAAAGGAAATTGCTGGCCAAGGACGTGGTGCGGGCTGTGCTCGTTCTGGCGCTCTTCTGCCTCAACTTCCTCCAGCACAATGCCGTGGCCGTGGCCTACGATGCCGACCTCAGGCCCTATGTGCTAGCCGGCGACGGCGTCGCCGTGCTCTGCGCCCAGGATCCTGACGGCGACAAGGGCGACCATACGCCTTGCCATGCCTGCCGCGTCGGCTTCGACCTTGCCTTGCCGCCCGCCCCCCTTGCCGCCGTGCCGGTCATGCTCGCCGTGGCGGCCATCGCCTATCGGCAGGACAGCGCCGCGCCCGGCCTCGGGGCCGAGCAGCGTGGCTTTAGCGCCCGGGGACCACCCGCCGCCTGATTTCTTGACCGCATCCGACTTTTGCTCAAGATCATCAGGAAGACATCATGTCCAAGATCGTTCTGCGCGCCGCCCTCGGCGCATCCCTCGTCATTTCGGCGAGCACCGCCGCCTTCGCCCATGCCGGCATCGTCCCGGCCAGCGCCGCCAACGGCGCCAGCGTCAAGGCCGTCATCACCATTCCCCATGGCTGCGACGGCGCCGCCACCGACAGTGTTTCGGTCAAGCTCCCCGAGGGCTTCGTAAACGCCAAGCCCATGGCCAAGCCGGGCTGGCAGATCGCCATCGCCAAAGGCGACTATTCCAGGCCCTATGACGACCATGGCAAGCCGGTAACCGCGGGCGCGCTCGAAATCACCTGGAGCGGCGGCGCGCTGCCGGACGACCAGTTCGACGAGTTCACCATCCAGGGCCAGTTCCAGGGCTTTGACGCCGAGACCCCGGCCATTTTCGTCACCACGCAGAAATGCGGTACTGCGGAGGTATCCTGGAGCGAATTGCCGGCGCCGGGCCAGAGCCCGCATGCGCTCGAGCACCCGGCTCCGATCATCCTGGTGACGCCCGCCGCTTCCGGCGGCGAACACGACCACATGAATATGGACGGCATGGATATGGGCGCGATGGACATGAGCGACATGGCCATGGACGCGGTCACCGTCGGCGACCTCGAACTCACCGCCCCCTTCGCCCGCGCCACCCTCCCCAACCAGCCGGTTGGCGGCGGCTATGTCACCATCACCAACAAGGGCAGCACCGCCGATCGCCTGGTCTCGGCCTCTTCGCCCGCCGCCGGAGAGGTGCAGATCCACGAAATGAGCATGGAAGGCGACGTCATGAAGATGCGCCAGCTCCCCGACGGCGTCGAAATCCCGGCGGGGCAATCGGTCGCGTTGTCTCCGGGTGGCCTGCACCTGATGTTCCTCAAGCTCAATGGCGCCTTCAGGCAAGGCGAAGAGGTGCCGGTAACGCTCAATTTCGAGAAGGCCGGCTCGGTTGAGATCAAGCTCCCGGTCATGGCCGCCGGCGCCGACGCGCCCGGCCACGACCACATGAAGATGTAGGAGAAAGGGGAATGACCCTGCGCACAATCCGTATCGGGCTCTGGGCGGCCGTTGTCGCCCTCGCCCTCATCGCGACGGCGGCCTATTTCCTGGTGAAGGTGCCCGGTCCCGGGCAGGCCGGCACCTTCGGCGCAGGCACCTATAGCCTGGTTGACGGCAATGGCGGCCCGGTGACCGAAGCCAGCTTCAAGGGCGCGCCCTCGATGCTGTTCTTCGGCTATACCCACTGCCCCGACGTCTGCCCGACGACGCTCTCGGACATGGCCGCCTGGTTCGCCCAGCTGGGTGACGAGGGCAAGGCGCTGAAAGGCTATTTCGTCACCGTCGACCCCGAGCGCGACACGCCCGAAGTCATCAAGGACTATGTCGCCTCGGTCACCGACCGCGTCACCGGCGTCACCGGTACGCCCGAGGAGATCGCCAAGATCCTCTCGGCCTGGCGCGTCTATTCCAAGAAGGTGCCGGGCCAGGACGGCGACTACACCATGGACCACACGGCCTCGGTGTTCCTGCTCAATTCCAAGGGTGAATTCGAAGGCACCATCGCCTACCAGGAGGCGTCGAGCGTCGCCATCGAGAAGCTGAAAAAGTTACTCGCCAAGGCCTAGTCGTCCAGCAGATCCGGCCGGCGCGTCCGCGTGAGTTCGAGACTCTGGGCGCGCCGCCACTTCTCGATCCTGCCGTGATCGCCCGAGGTCAGCACCGCCGGGATTTCCCGCCCCTCGAAGACCTGCGGCCGCGTATAGTGCGGATATTCCAGCAGCCCGTTCTCAAAACTCTCGTCGGCATGGCTGTCGGCCGCGCCCAGCACGCCCGGGATCAGCCGCACCACGGCCTCGAGCAGCACCATGGCCGCCACTTCCCCGCCCGCCAGTACGTAATCGCCGATGGAAATCTCTTCGAGGCTCCGCGCCTCGATCACGCGCTGGTCGACGCCCTCGAACCGCCCGCAGACGATCACCGCCCCCGGCCCGAGCGCCAGTTCCCTGGCGCGCGCCTGGGTCAGCGGATTTCCGCGCGGACTCATCAGAATCTTAGGTCGCGGATCGCCCTCGGGCGCAATCGCATCGATAGCAGCTGCCAGAATGTCGGGCTTGAGCACCATGCCCGCGCCACCGCCCGAAGGGGTGTCATCCACCGTATGGTGCCGGTCATGGGCGAAACTGCGCAATTGCGTGGCCTTGAGCGACCACAGGCCATCGGCCATGCCGCGCCCTAGCACCGAGGCGCCTAGCGGGCCCGGAAACAGGTCCGGAAACAGCGTGATGACATCGGCGTCAAAGCTCAATTGGGCTCCTCGGCTTCGCCCGGCCCGGTCTCGACCGGCGGCTCGATGACGAGATAGCCGTCCGCGAGCCGCACCTCCGGCACCACCTGGCGCGTGAACGGGAACAGGAACGTGTCCCCGCTCCGCCCGTCACGCACTTCGATGAGGTCGCTCGCCCCGAAATTGGGCACCGAGATCACTTCGCCGAGCACGCGTCCGTCGGTGAGCCGGGCTTCGAGCCCGATAAGATCGGCATGGTAGAAATCGTCTTCGTCGTCGGTTTCGGGCAGGCGTGCACGGTCGACATAGAGATCGACCCCGTTGAGCTTTTCCGCCTCGTTGCGGTCCGAAACGCCCTTGATGCGGGCGATGACGACGTTACCCGATGAGCGGGCGGATGCGATCTCGATCCGCACGCCCGGCTTGTCGGTATCCAGCGGGCCGTAGCTGGCAATGGCCAGCGGCTCGCCGGTAAAGGGGGTTATGCGCACTTCGCCCTTGATGCCGTGGGCCGCACCGATGCGGCCCAGCAGCAGGCGGTTCTTGTCGTCCGCTTTGCCCCCAACCATGGCGGATTAGGCCGAGGCTTCTTCGGCGGCTTCGGCCGGAGCATTCTTGGCTTCTTCGGCGGCGGCAGCGGCAGCAGCGCGGGCTTCGGCACGCTCGGTCGCCTTGGCGCCCGGCACGGCCTTTTCCGGGTTGTTGCGGGCTTCGCGCTTCAAGAGGCCCGCGGCGTCAAGGAAACGCTCGACGCGATCGGTGGCCTGGGCGCCGACGGAGAGCCAATGGGAAGCGCGCTCGGTGTTCAGCACGATGCGGTTCTCGGCATCCTTGTTGAGCAGCGGGTTGTAGGTGCCCAGCTTCTCGATGAAGCGGCCATCGCGCGGCGAACGGGCGTCGGCAACCACGATGTGATAGAACGGGCGCTTCTTGGTACCGGCGCGGGCGAGGCGAATCTTGAGGGCCATGGGTTACTCCTGAATCTGGCTTTGTCTGTCTGTTTCGCGTTGGGTTATTTCTTTTTCGGCACGAAGCCGCCACCGAGCCCGGGAAGGTTCGGGAAGCGCGAGGCGCCGCCAAGTCCGGGCAAGCCGCTGCCCGAACCCGATTTCAACAGCTTGCCGACATCGGTCGGCAGCTTGTCGGAAATGTCGCCCGGCATCTGCTGCGGGATCGACTTGGGGTCGATCCCGGCGCGCCGCGCCATTTCCTCGATCTGCTTGGGGTCCATCTTGGAGAGGTCCGGCATCTGGCCGAGGCCGGGCATCATGCCCCCCATCTTGCCGCCGAACATCCCGGCGAGCGAGCCGAGGCCGCCCTTGGAAACCTTCTTCATCATGTCCGCCATCTGGCGGTGCTGCTTCATGAGCTTGTTGACTTCCGAGACCTCGACGCCTGCGCCGGCGGCAATGCGCTTGCGGCGGGAGGCGTTGAGAAGATCGGGCTCGGCCCGTTCCTTCTTGGTCATGGAATTGATGACCGCGATCTGCCGGTCAAAGATCTTCTCGTCGATATTGGCCCCTGCCATGGCCTTCTTGAGCTGGCCGACGCCGGGCATCATGCCCATCAGCCCGCCCATGCCGCCCATCTTCTTCATCTGCAGCAACTGGCCGCGAAGGTCTTCGAGGTCGAACTGACCCTTCTTGAGCTTCTTGGCCATCTTCTGCGCGTCTTCGGCGGAGACGGTTTCGGCGGCCTTCTCGACGAGCGAGACGATGTCGCCCATCCCGAGGATCCGGTCGGCGATGCGCGAGGGATAGAAATCCTCGAGCGCGTCCATCTTTTCGCCGGTGGCGATGAGCTTGATCGGCTTGCCGGTCGCCGCGCGCATGGAAAGCGCTGCGCCGCCACGGCCGTCGCCGTCGACACGGGTGAGCACGATGCCGGTAATATCGACGCGTTCGTCGAACGAACGGGCGAGATTGATGGCGTCCTGGCCGGTCAGCGCATCGGCGACCAGCAGGATTTCATCGGGATCGGAAACCGCCTTGATCTCGGCGGTTTCGGCCATGAGTTCTTCATCGATATGCGTGCGGCCCGCCGTATCGAGCATGAGCACGTCATAGCCGCCGAGCTTGCCTTCGCGCGCGGCGCGGCGGGCGATCTCGACCGGGGTTTCGCTGACGACGATCGGCAGCGTATCGACGCCGATCTGCGCGCCCAGCACCTTGAGCTGCTCCATCGCGGCCGGACGGCGCGTATCGAGCGAGGCCATCAGAACCTTCTTGTTCTGCTTGTCCTTGAGGCGCTTGGCGATCTTGGCGGTGGTGGTGGTCTTGCCCGAGCCCTGCAGGCCCACCATCAGGATCGTGGTCGGCGGATTGGTCTTGAGCTGGATCGGAACAGCGGTCTCGCCGAGCACGCGGACCAGTTCGTCATGAACGATCTTGACGACCTGCTGGCCCGGCGTCACCGAGCGGGTCACCTCGACGCCGACGGCGCGCTCGCGCACCTGTTCGACAAAGGCGCGGACAACTTCGAGCGAAACGTCGGCTTCGATCAGCGCGCGGCGAACTTCGCGCAGCGCTTCGTTGACGTCGCTCTCCGAGAGCGCGCCACGGCCCCGCAGGCCATCGAAGATTTTCCCTAAGCGGTCGCTTAGACTTTCAAACATGCTCAAATGTCCTTTTCTTCGTGGGCGGCCACGAAGATATGGGTAATCCCGTCCAAAACCAAAACGCACCCGCGAGCGCAACGCGCTGACGGATGGTGACTGCCTGCCTCCCGGGCAGACTAGTGGCTCGAATTCAGGTCTTGGTCCTGAGATCGCCGGCCTTATAGGCGCCAATGCGCGCGCGAGTCAATGAAGTCCGCATCTCAACGGGCATTTACGGCCCGCTCGGTTAACCTTTGGTCGGCCTCAATATGCTAGTGCTGGGGCTGGTTTTCGCCAAGAGAGACCCTATTGCCCGTTACCTCGCTCAGATCCCGGCCGCAGGGCGCCTTGGGCACCGCCGCTCCGATCGTTCACGGCAGCCTTGCCGCGGCGGAAGCGGATTGGCGCGCGCTCGAAGCTGACGGCATTCTCACGCCCTACCAGCGCTATGACTGGATCAGCGCCCTTCTCCAATCCGGCCTCGAACGCCAGGGCCGCATCGCCATCGTCGTGGTGCGGGACCGGGATCGACCGGTCGCCCTGCTGCCGCTGATCATCGAACGCCGCTCCGGCTTTGCCATAGCGCGGCTTTTGGGCTCCGACATTTCCAACAGCGACTGGCTCGCCTTCCGTCCCAACACCGACATCTCGCCCGAATGGCTAGTCTGGATGTTCAATGAAGTGTGCGAAATGGTGGGCCCGCTCGATCTCGTCTGCTTCTTCAACCAGCCGCGTCAATGGGCCGGGTATCATAACCCCGTCCTCGCCCTGGCCGCCGATCCCGGCCCCAACAATCTCTATACCGCAATCATCGGCCCGACGCCGGTGCCCTATATCGAGCACCGCCTCACCCACAAGCGCCGCGGCAACATCAAGCGCGGCGAGCGGCGGCTCGAGGAAATGCTGGGCAAGGTGGAGCTGCGCCGCGTCACCACATCCGACGAACTCGACCGCGTCCACGCCGCCTTCCTCGCCCAGCGCGGCGAACGCTTCGACCAGATGGGCGTTGGCAACCTCTTTGCGGAAGAAAGCTTCGTGCGCTTCTTCAAGCACCTCGCCACCGAGGGCTTCACGGAAGAGCACCCCGCCCTTTGCTTTCACGCCCTCTATGCGGGCGACGAGGTGGTCGCTACCACTTGCGGCGCCTTCGCCGGCAAGCACTATTCCCAATATATCAACTCGACCGCCAGCGGCCCGGCCGCCAAATACAGCCTGATGAGCATCCTCGTCGCCAGGCTCATGGACGAACTCACCACGTCAGGTATCGAGACCTTCGACATGGGCATCGGCGATTTCGACTACAAACAGGATTGGACGGCGCCCGAGCCGCTCTTCGATACCCTCATCCCCCTGACCCCCGCCGGCCACCTCGCCGCCCTGGGCCTCAGGGCCAGCCAGGGCGCCAAGCGCGCCATCAAGCAGAACCCGCAACTCTGGGGCCTGGCCCAATCCATCCGCAAGACGCTGCACGGCCTGCGCCGGCGCTGACGAAAAAGGCGGCCAACTGGCCGCCCGATTGCTTTCCGCTCCGACTTATTCACCCCGCACTCTCCCCACCCACCGCACTTCCCCGGCCGCAGAGCCGGGGCCCACGGATGGCTCCACTCGGGTGGGAAGGTGCAATAGGCTCCGGATCAAGTCCGGGAAAGTCCAGTGGTGGTGGCAAGTCCGTACCGAGGCAGCTCGACAGGCAGAGCCCCAGCCAGCCCTCACATCCCCGTCTTCTTCTTGTCCTGATAATAGTAGTTGGCGTCCTTACCCAGCACCAGCGACCGGATCACCCGGCGCAGCGACTCGCTCTTGCGCAGCGGCGCCGCAATTCCCGCCATGACGCGGAACGCGCCGAGCTTGACCGCATCCCAGCCCGGCGACGTGCCCGGCGCCTTCTGCGGGAAGCCGCGATCGCGCAGCATGGAATTGGCGACGTAAAGATCGTTGCGGCGCTTCACCACCGCCGTCTTCCAGGTAATCGCCACCGAGATCGAGTAGGTCTCGGACGTGCGCACCCAGTGCGGCCAGATATAGGGCACGAACACACCCTCGCCCGGCAGCAGCCGGTTATGCATGCCGCGCGCTTCGAAGCTTTCGTCGAACTTGAGGTTACGGTGCTTGGTGATGGCGTGCTCGATCTGGTCCTCCGTGGCGATCGAGCGGTCCTCGTTGTCGTAGATGTTGAAGAACTTCTCGCCGTGCACCTGGATGAAGAAATTGTCCTCGCTGTCGAGATGGAAGGGCGTGGTCGAACCCGGCGAGGACACGAAGAGGAAGCCCTGGATATCGGTGAACCCGGCCTCGGCGAGGCTGCGATGCCCCTGCGCCCGCGCCACCGACATCAGCGCCTCTTCAAGCAGCGCGCGATAGGCAGGGTGGACTTCGACCCGCTTGAGCACCATCCAGGCGCCCGCCGTCTCGATCTTCTGCACCACGTCCTCGGGCGAAAGATCGACCAGCGGCGTGCTGGTCGGGTCCTGGCTCACCGCCGCCTTGCCCGAATTGTATTCGATCCGGTCGCGGGGCAATTGCTTGACCAGGTCGAGAATGGCCGGAAGCGTCAGGCGCGGATCGTCGGCGAAGCCGTGGCGGATACGGAACGGTTTTAGCGGAAAGAGGTTGGCGAACGCGGAGTCGTCGGCGCTCAGAACCTCGGCATTCATGACCTTGTTCATTGGCGTTTTTCCCTCAAAGACCTGAAATGTCTGAAAATGCGCTTGGCCTGCTCCCGCGCCGCCCGGCGCAGGCGCAACAGGAGGATAAGCCCGCCGGCCAGCGGATCGTTGGCGTGCAGCGGCACCAGCATGTCGGCGACACGCAGACGTTCGCGCCAGATATGGTCGATCATCGGATGTCCGGCATCGGCGGTGGAATCGGCGAAGGTGATCGTCTCGTCGGCACAGAGCTGGCGAGTGAGTTCGAGCGTCAACTGCACGCCGGGGGAGAACCGCGACAGTTTTTCGTCATAGGCGATCTTGAAGAAAAACGCCGTCCGGCCCTGCCGCATGACGAGGCCCGAGGCGATGGCGCGCCCATCGAGTGTCAGTTCCAGCACCTCGAAGGCGCCGCGTCGTCCGAGACCCTGCGCCATGGCCCGCACGAAGGCGGCATCGCCCGCATCCTGCCCCAGCCCGGTGCCGCCCTCGCCCTTCCAGCCCGAGGCTTCTAGCACGAGGAACCGCTCCAGCGCCGCCGCGATCTCGTCGGGCGTCCGCGCCAGCGCGAAGGCGACCGCGCCTTCGTCGTCGAGCCGGTTGCGCAGCCGCCGCAATTCCTTGAGCTTCTTGCCACCCATCGCGTCGCGCAGATAGGTCTCGGCATCCTGGCTGGCATCGAGAGCCGCGCGCTCGTGCATTTCGAGGCTGACCGGGCGAATGCCGCGCCTCTCGAGAATCGCGAGCAGCGCCTTGCCCGCTGCGCCGTCGAGCGGCAAGGCCGGCAGGTCCAGCAGCCGGGCGCCGCTCGCCGCGCCCGCGTCCAGCAGGGCCTCGGCGGCCGCCAGCGGCTCATCGGCGGCGAGCAGCGGCGCCGTCAGCGGCGAATAGGGTTGCCTGGCGACGAGGACCGGCAGCGGCAGGCGAAATGCCGCGCTGGCCCAGACCACCGGCAGCAGCGCCACCAGCCGCCCGCCAGCGCGCGCCAGTAGCGCTTTGCCCCCGCCGCCGGAAGCGGCAAGCGAGAAAGCGGCCCGGCTATAGGCCGGATCGAAAAAGGCATTGGTTTCGAGCGCGCGGTCGGCCAGCGCCTCCCACTCTGTCACCGGCACGTCTTCAATTGAAGCAAGACACGACGGCGCCTCGCCCGCGACCGACAACGGCGCAGCGAACGGATCGGCGATTTCAGCGCTCATGACGCCGCCCCTTCGCCGCAACCCGGGATGAACTCGGGAACCCAAACCATGGCCGGACCATAGCGGTTTCCCTGTGCCTGCGGGGGTTTGCCTCGTGAACTGGTTAAGCCGCGCCTAAGCGTCCCCGCGACAAAGCAACCCCGCCATGACGGCGCCGAGGCTGGCAATTGCACGTCGTTTCCGCCATATAGAGGCTCAAGCTAAGTAACGAGGCTCAAGGTGAGCGGCACTCCGTTTTTGAAGATGAACGGTCTGGGCAACGAGATCCTGGTCGTGGACATGCGCGATGGCGCCGCCACCATGACCGGCGCCGTCGCGCGCGCCGTCGCTGGCGAGGATCGCACCGCCTTCGAGCAGATGATGGTGGTCTATCCCCCGCGCGCCGACGGCACCGAGGCCTATATCAAGATCTTCAACAACGATGGCTCGGTCGCCGGCGCCTGCGGCAATGGCACGCGCTGCGTCGCCCATTTCCTCAACCGCGCCACCGGCAAGGACCACATGACGGTCGAGACCGATGGCGGCCTGCTCGAAATCTTCAATGCCGGCGGCGATCTCATCACCGTCGACATGGGCAAGCCGCGCTTCAACTGGGACCAGATTCCCCTGGCCGAGGAATTCGCCGACACCACCGGCATCGAACTCCAGATCGGCCCCATCGACGCGCCGGTTCTGCACACGCCGTCCGTCGTCAATGTCGGCAATCCACACGCCATCTTCTGGGTGGACCGCGACCCCGACACCTATGAGCTCGACCGTTTCGGCCCGCTGCTCGAAAACCATCCGATCTTCCCCGAGCGCGCCAATATCTCGCTGGCCCAGGTCCTGGCGCCCGACCGCATCAAGGTGCGCGTCTGGGAGCGGGGCGCGGGCCTGACGCTGGCCTGCGGCACCGCCGCCTGCGCCGTCGGCGTCGCCGCCGCCCGCAAGGGCCTTGCAGACCGCAAGGTCACCATCGAACTCCCCGGCGGCCCGCTCGGCATCGAGTGGCGCGCCGACGACCATATCCTGATGACCGGGCCCTGGACGCTCGAATGGGAAGGCACGCTTCCCGAAAACCTTCTGCCGGGCCGGGCCGCATGAGCATCGAAACTCTCACCTTCGGCTGCCGCCTCAACGCCTATGAATCCGAGGTCATGAAGGCCGAGGCCGAAAAGGCCGGGCTCTCGGACGCCATCATCATCAATACCTGCGCGGTGACCTCCGAGGCCGTGCGGCAGGCCAAGCAAGCCGTCCGCAAGGCTCGCCGCGACCACCCTGACGCCAAGATCATCGTCACCGGCTGCGCCGCCCAGACCGAGGCCCGCGCCTTCGGCGACATGGCGGAAGTCGACCTCGTCATCGGCAATGCCGACAAGATGAAGGCCGAGAGCTACAAGCCCATGGTTTTTGGGCTCCAGCTCAACGACAAGGTGCAGGTCAACGACATCATGAGTGTCCGCGAGACCGCCGGGCACCTCATCGAAGGCATGGATGGCCGCGCCCGCGCCTTCGTCCAGGTCCAGAACGGGTGCGACCACCGCTGCACCTTCTGCATCATCCCCTATGGCCGCGGCCCCTCGCGCTCGGTGCCCATGGGGATCGTCGTCGACCAGATCAAGCGCCTCGTCCAGAACGGCTATGGCGAGATCGTGCTGACCGGCGTCGACATCACCTCCTATGGCCCCGACCTTCCCGGCACGCCGACCCTCGGCAAGCTGGTGCAATCGATCCTGCGCCACGTCCCCGACCTGCCGCGCCTCAGGATTTCCTCCATCGATTCCATCGAGGCCGACGACGCGCTCTATGACGCCATAGCCTCCGACAAGCGCCTGATGCCGCACCTCCACCTCTCACTCCAGTCCGGCGACGACATGATCTTGAAGCGCATGAAGCGCCGGCACTTGCGCGCCGATGCGCTCCATATCGTGGACAAGCTGCGCGCGCTCCGCCCCGAAATGGTCTTCGGCGCCGATATCATCGCCGGCTTCCCCACCGAAACCGATGAGATGTTCGAAAACACCCTCAGGATCGTCTCGGAAGCCGACCTCACCTATCTCCACGTCTTCCCCTATAGCCCGCGCCCCGGCACCCCTGCCGCGCGCATGCCGCAGGTGGACAAGCGCATCGCCCGCGACCGCGCCGCCCTGCTGCGCGCCGAAGGCGACAAGCAGTTCCGCAAGCTCGCCGCCTCCCGCGTCGGCAAGATCGAAAGCGTGCTGGTCGAACGTGACGGCCTTGGCCGCACCGAGCAGTTCATGCCCGTTGCCGTGCCCGGCACCGAACCCGGCCAGATCGTCCCGGTCCGCATCACCAAAATGTCGGCCGATGGCCTTGTCGGGGAAGCCGTGAGGTCCGCCGCATGAGCGAGACCAAAAAACCCGGCTTTTTCGGCCGCCTTTTCGGCCGCGGCAACCAGCCCCAGCCGCAGGCGGATGCCGAAACCGAAGACGCATTGAAGCGCGCCACCGGCGAAGTCGCCACCTCCACCGACGAACTCGACGCCTTCCGCGAGCGCCGCGAGACCGAGGAAGCGCAGGCCGAGATCGATCGCGAGGCCGCCGAGGCCCTGCCGCCCGAGCCAGCCAGCGAGGAGCCCCCTCCCGCGCCGCCGGCTCCGCCCGAGGCCATCGCCCCGGTCGAGCTGACCCCGGCCACCGCCACGCCCATTCCCGAGCCGGCCGAGGAGATTCCCGCGCCGCCGCCCGCACCCGAACCTGCGCCCGCTCCCGAAGAGGAAGAGCGTCCGCTTCCGCCTGGCCCGCCCGAAACCACCCTAGATTACGTCGAGGACGTACAGGAAGCCGAGCAGGCTGCCGCGCCCGCGCCGGTCGCCGAACCCGCCCAGGCCCCGCGCCAAAGCTGGCTGCAGCGCCTCACCTCGGGCCTCAAGCGCTCCTCCGACCAGATCACCGGCGGCATCAGCTCGGTCTTCACCAAGCGCAAGCTCGATGCCGCCACGCTCGACGAGCTCGAAGACGTGCTGCTGCAGGCCGATCTGGGCATGGATACCACCAGCGCCATCGTCGAAACCCTGCGCCGCGACCGCTTCGACAAGGACATTTCGGGCGATGACGTCCGCGCCGTCCTCTCCGAGGAAGTAGGCAAGGCCCTCGCCCCGGTGGCCCGGCCGCTGGTCATCGACACAGCCCAAAAGCCCTTCGTCATCCTCATGGTCGGAGTCAACGGCTCGGGCAAGACCACCACTATCGGCAAGCTGGCCCAGAAACTGGCCGCCGAGGGCCGCACCGTCATGCTCGCGGCCGGCGACACTTTCCGCGCCGCCGCTATCGAGCAGCTCGAAATCTGGGGCCGCCGCACCGGCGCTCCCGTGGTGACCAAGCCCGCCGGCTCGGATGCCTCTGGCCTCGCCTTCGACGCGGTCACCCGCGCCAGGGAAGAGGGCAAGGACGTCCTCATCATCGATACGGCGGGGCGCCTGCAGAACCGCGACGAGCTGATGAGCGAGCTCGAAAAGATCGTGCGCGTCATCAGGAAGGTCGACCCGACCGCTCCTCACGCGGTTTTGCTCACGCTCGACGCCACCACCGGCCAGAACGCCCTTAATCAGGTCGAAATCTTCGGCAAACGTGCCGGTGTCACGGGTCTGGTGATGACCAAGCTTGACGGCACCGCGCGCGGCGGCATCCTTGTCGCCATCGCGCGGCGCTTTGGCTTGCCCGTGCATTTCATCGGCGTCGGTGAGGGTGTGGACGACCTCCAGCCCTTCAAGGCGTCCGAATTCGCAGCGGCCATTGCCGGCAAGGACGAAGCATAATGACCACCGAGAACAGCAAGCCCCAGGACAAGGCGGACGAGCCAAGCTGGGAAGAGCTGCGCCCTCAGCTCACCAAGCTCGCCCTGGAACTGGGCCCGCTCGTGGTCTTCTTCATCGCCAATATGCGCGCCGACATCTTCACCGCCACCGCCTGGTTCATGGGCGCCATGGTGCTGTCGCTGGCGCTTTCCTGGCTTATCCTGCGCAAGATCGCGGTGATGCCGCTGGTGACCGGCGCCGTCGTCGTCGTCTTCGGCGGGCTCACGCTCTGGCTCCAGGACGATACCTTCATCAAGATGAAGCCGACCATCACCAATGCGCTCTTCGCCGTGGTGCTGCTGGGCGGGCTGGTCTTCAAGCAGTCGCTGCTCAAATACGTCTTCGGCGAGGTCTATAAGCTCAAGCCCGAAGGCTGGACCATCATGACGCTGCGCTGGGGCCTGTTCTTCGTGGTCCTGGCCATCGTCAACGAAGTGGTCTGGCGCAATTTCTCGACTGATTTCTGGGTAGCCTTCAAGGTCTGGGCGACCATGCCCATCACACTGGTATTCACCATGTTCCAGCTTCCGCTGCTGCAGAAATACGCGCTGGTGCCGGAGCCCGAAACCCCGGCTCCCTGAGCTCGGACACCCTCACATCTGCCGGATCAACTGGTCCTTGCTCGCCACGTTGAGCGTGATCTCGTCATCGGCGACCGAGGCGATCTGGTCGGCCAGGATATAGCGGTCGGCGGCGAAAAGGCCGTCTGCATCAAGCCGCACATAGCCCTCGTTGAGCAGGCGTTCGCGGATTTCCTCGGGCAGTTCACCGGGACGGAAAGCCTCGACGATATTGTCGACGATCGAATCGCGCCTGCGCATGTCGATCGGGTTGATGCCCGGCGCCTCCGGCCCCGGCACGTTGGGGTCTTCGTCGCTATACTTGAAATCGTCCACCACGCCGATCCGGCGATGCTGGCTGTCGAACACCTTCATGCCAATGTGAAGACCTTCCGGTAATGCGTCCATCGCATCCTCCTGCCACTGCTCGCTGGCTAAACGGAGGATGCCGCATTCGCGTTCCCGGGCCGCTATTGGGCACCGGCTTCCGCCCTCTGGATGGCCGGGATCATTTCGCGATTGAGCGTCTCAGCCGACATCGGCCCCACATGCTTGAAGGTGATGACGCCGTTCCGGTCGACAACGAAGGTTTCCGGCACGCCATAGACGCCCCAGTCGATCGAGACGCGATTGTCGCGGTCGGCGCCGATCCTGTCATAGGGATTGCCCAATTCGTTGAGGAAGGCCGCGGCGTTTTCCGGGGCATCCTTCTGGTTGATGCCGAAGAGCCGCACGCCCGTCGCCGCCTTGAGCTGGGTCAGCACCGGATGCTCGGCCCGGCAGGGAATGCACCAGGAGGCGAAGACGTTGACGATCGTCACCTCGCCCTTGAGCGCGGCCGTATCGAAACCCGGCACGTTGAGCCCTTCCACCGCCGGCAGCGCGAATTGCGGGGCCGGCTTGTCGATCAGCACCGATTGCACGAGGCTCGGATCGCGATTGAGGCTGGTCGCGAAGACAGCCACCAAAGCGACGAGCGCCACCAGCGGCAGGACGAGCAGCGCGATGCGGGTCAAGAAGCCTTCTCCGCGCGGCGGCGAACGCCCTGCGCTTCGAGAGCGGCGATGCGCGCTTCCACGCGCCGTCCCGAAATCACCGCCCAGGCGACGAGTCCGGCAATGGCGAGCGTCACCCCGATATAGGACCAGATGATGAAATCGGCATGCTGCCCAAGATCGATCATTTCGCGGTCTCCGCGGCCACGGCGCGCTGCCGTTCGAGCGTGGCCAGGCGCCGGCGCCGGATTTCGGTATGCATGAACTTGACCTGCAGGGTGACGAAGAGCAGCGTGAACGCCGCCATCATCACCAGGAGCGGAGTGAGGATCGAAGCGGGCATATGCGGACCGTCGGGCGTGATGACGCTCGAGGGCTGGTGCAGGGTCTGCCACCAGTCGACCGAGAATTTGACGATCGGGATATTGATCGCGCCGATCAGCGTGAAGACCGCCACCACGCGCCCGGCGCGCAATTGGTCCTCGAAGGCGCGCCAGAGCGCGATGAGGCCGAGATAGATGAGCAGGAGCACGAGCGTGGAGGTCATGCGCCCGTCCCATTCCCAGAACGTGCCCCAGGTCGGCCGCCCCCAGAGCGAGCCGGTATAGAGGGCCAGGGCCGTAAACACCGCGCCGAGCGGGGCCGCCGCCTTCATGGAGACATCGGCCATCGGGTGGCGCCAGATGAGGCTGCCCAGCGCCGAGACCGCCATCACGCCATAGACGAACTGGCTCAGCCACGCATTGGGCACGTGGATATACATGATGCGGACCGTATCGCCCATCTGGTAGTCGGGTGGGGAATCGAGGAAGGCGAAATAAAGCCCGGCGGCGAACAGCACCGCGGTCACAATGGTCAGCGGCCAGAGCAATGGGCGCGACCAGCCGAGGAACTGGCTTGGATTGGCGATCCGGGCGAACCAATTGGGTTTGGGGGCAAGGTCCACAGTCATGGCCGTTTGTCTATTCCTCGCTCACGCGCAGTGCAAGCGCCGCCGCGAAGGGGGCTATGGCCACGAGCACGAGACTGATTGCCGCAAGGAACAGCGTCGCCGCCCCCGCCTGCTGGCCCGAGATCGCCGACGAGCCGAAGATCAGCATCGGAACGGCGAGCGGCAGGATCAGCACCGGCGCGATCAGCCCGCCGCGCGGCAGCGACACGGTGACCGCCGCCCCCATCGTCCCCAGCGCCACCAGGCCCGGCGTCCCCAGCAGCAGGGAAAGCATGGTGCGCAGCCAGGCCTCCATATCCATGTTGAGCAGGATGGCCAGCACCGGCGTCGCCACGATCAGCGGCAGCGCCGTCAGCAGCCAGTGCGCAATCACTTTTGCGGCAACGACGGCTTCGAGCGGCGTGCGCGCGAAGCGGAACAATTGCAGCGAGCCGTCCTCCGCATCGTTGCGGAACAGCCGGTCGAGACCGAGCAGCAGCGAGAGGAAAGCCGCGATCCAGACGAGACCCGGCGCCAGCTTGGCGAGCTGCGCCTTGTCCGGCCCGATGGCGAAGGGCACGATCGCCCCGACCATGACGAAGAACAGCACGAGCGTAAGCGCGTCCCCGCCGATGCGGGTGGCGACGCGCAGGTCGCGGGCGATGACGGCCAGAAACCCCTTCATGCCCCCAGCTCCAGCGTGCGGATGCGGCTAGGGTCGGCGATCTGCAATTCGAGATGGGTGGCGGCCACGGCCAGCCCCCCCGCTGCCAGATGCGCGTCGATCAGCGCCCCTACCAGCCGGTCGCCGTCCTTGTCGAGCGCCGAAGTCGGCTCATCCAGCAGCCAGATCGGGCGCGGCGACACCAGCAGCCGCGCCAGCGCCAGCCGCCGCGTCTGCCCGGCCGAGAGATAGCCGGCATCGAGATTGACGATGGCACCCAGCCCGACGCGCGCGAGCGCCGCCTCGATGTCGCCGTCCCCGCCATTGAGCGCCGCCCAGGCTTTCAGGTTCTCGCCGACCTTGAGCCGCGCCTTGACCGCCGACAGATGCCCGAGGAAATGCACGTCCTCCTGCCAGCGCGCTTCTGCGCCCTGGCCGGAAAACACCACCGCACCCTCGTCGGCACGCAAGAATCCTGCCAGGCATTTGATAAGGCTGGTCTTGCCGACGCCGTTGGGTCCGCGCAGCAGCAGGATTTCGCCCGGACCGACGCGGAAATCGATACCCGAGAACAGCACACGCTCGCCCCGCCGGACGGCAAGGGCGGAAACGCTCAGCGTTCTGGCGGGTAAAGCGTTCAGCAAGGACATGGCCTGATGTCCTATTGAACTCATAGAGGTACTGGCAAGCGCGAAATGATTTGACTATAAGCCCCACTAGATTGGACCGGTTCCAATCTCCGAGACGCCCCAACTGGTCCGCCGGACCCCTTCTGGGTCCTATTGTCGCAGGCTATTTGGTGCGGTGCGGCCAACCCAAAAGCGATAGGCGGTCCCGTGACTCAGTCCCTCAACAGCTTCAATTCGAAGGCCACTCTGACGGTCGGAGGGAAGACCTACACGTACTTCTCGATTCCCGAAGCCGAGAAGAACGGCCTGCCCGGCGTTTCCAGGCTCCCGCACTCGCTCAAGGTCGTCCTTGAAAACCTGCTGCGCTTCGAAGACGGGCGCACGGTCACCAAGGAAGACATCAAGGCCTTCGTGACCTGGCTGACCGAAAAGACCAGCGAGCACGAGATTTCCTATCGCCCGGCGCGCGTCCTCATGCAGGACTTCACCGGCGTCCCCGCCGTCGTCGATCTCGCCGCCATGCGCGATGCCACCGCCAAGCTCGGCGCCGACCCGCAGAAGATCAACCCGCTCGTCCCCGTCGACCTGGTCATCGACCACTCGGTCATGGTCGACAGCTTCGGCACCCAGCTTGCCTTCAACCAGAACGTCGAGCTCGAATACGAGCGCAACGGCGAGCGCTACGAGTTCCTGCGCTGGGGCCAGCAGGCTTTTGACAATTTCCGCGTCGTGCCGCCCGGCACCGGCATCTGCCACCAGGTGAACCTCGAATACCTGGCCCAGACCGTCTGGACCAAGGACGAGAACGGCGAAACCGTCGCCTATCCCGATACGCTCGTGGGCACCGACAGCCACACCACCATGGTCAACGGCCTCTCGGTCCTCGGCTGGGGCGTGGGCGGCATCGAGGCAGAGGCCGCCATGCTCGGCCAGCCCATCACCATGCTGATCCCCGAAGTCATCGGCTTCAAGCTCACCGGCAAGATCAACGAAGGCATCACCGCCACCGACCTCGTGCTCACCGTCACCGAGATGCTCCGCAAGAAGGGCGTTGTCGGCAAGTTCGTAGAGTTCTACGGTCCGGGCCTGGATTATCTCTCTCTCGAAGACCAGGCGACCATTGCCAACATGGCCCCCGAATACGGCGCCACCTGCGGCTTCTTCCCGGTCGACACCGATACCCTCGCCTACCTCACCACTTCCGGCCGCGCCATCGACCGCGTCGCCCTGGTCGAAGCCTATTCCAAGGCCCAGGGCATGTTCCGCGAGACATCTTCGCCCGATCCGGTCTTCACCGACACGCTCGAGCTCGACCTTTCGACCGTCGTGCCCTCGATTTCCGGCCCCAAGCGCCCGCAGGACCGCCTGGTCCTCGCCGAGGCCAAGGACAAGTTCGCCGCTTCCCTCGTCAAGGACTTCGCCAAGACCGACGATCCGAAAATCGCCGTCGAGGGCGAGGACTTCTCCATCGGGCACGGCGATGTCGTCATCGCCGCCATCACCTCGTGCACCAATACCTCCAACCCCTCGGTGCTGGTCGCCGCCGGCCTCGTTGCCCGCAAGGCGCGCGAACTCGGCCTCAATTCCAAGCCTTGGGTGAAGACCTCGCTGGCTCCCGGCTCCCAGGTGGTCACCGACTACCTCACCGCCTCGGGCCTGCAGGCCGACCTCGACGCCATCGGCTTCAACCTCGTCGGCTATGGCTGCACCACCTGCATCGGCAATTCCGGCCCGCTGCCGCCCGCCATTTCCAAGGCCGTGCAGGCCGGCGACCTCGTCGCCGCCTCGGTGCTCTCGGGCAATCGTAACTTCGAGGGCCGCGTCAACCCGGACGTCAAGGCGAACTTCCTCGCCTCCCCTCCGCTCGTCGTCGCCTATGCGCTGGCCGGTTCGCTCAAGATCGATATCGCCAAGGACCCGATCGGCACCGGCAAGGATGGCAAGCCCGTCTATCTCAAGGACATCTGGCCGACCAACAAGGAAATCGCCGACATCGTCCGCGCCAACGTCACCCCGCAGATGTTCACCAAGCGCTATTCGGACGTCTTCAAGGGCGACGAGCATTGGCAGGGCATCGCCGTCGATGGCGGCGAGACCTATCGCTGGAACTCGTCCTCGACCTACGTGCAGAACCCGCCCTATTTCGAGCACCTCGAAATGACCCCGGCGCCGGTCACCGACATCAAGGATGCCCGCGTGCTCGGTCTCTTCCTCGATTCGATCACCACCGACCACATTTCCCCAGCCGGTTCGTTCAAGCCCTCGACCCCTGCCGGCATCTATCTCACCGAGCACCAGGTCGCGCCCAAGGATTTCAACTCCTATGGCGCCCGTCGCGGCAACCACGAAGTCATGATGCGCGGCACCTTCGCCAACATCCGCATCAAGAACCAGATGGTGCCGGGCGTGGAAGGCGGCTTCACCCTCGGGCCCAATGGCCAGCAGATGCCGATCTACGACGCCGCCATGGCCTACCAGAAGTCGGATACCCCGCTGGTGATCTTCGCCGGCAAGGAATACGGCACCGGCTCCTCGCGCGACTGGGCCGCCAAGGGCACCACGCTTCTCGGCGTCCGCGCCGTCGTCGCCCAGAGCTTCGAGCGCATCCACCGCTCCAACCTCATCGGCATGGGCGTGCTGCCGCTCCAGTTCGCCGAAGGCGAGAGCTGGCAGACGCTGGGCCTTGATGGCACGGAGACGGTCACCATCGAGGGCCTCACGACCCTGACCCCGCGTTCGGACGTCATCGTCAAGATCGTCCACTCGGACGGCCGTATCTCGGAAGTGAAGACCCGCTGCCGCATCGATACCGAGAACGAACTCGACTACTTCAACAATGGCGGCATCCTGCACTACGTGCTGCGCAACCTCGTCGCCGCCTGACGCCTGTTGCGGCGGGGAGCCAAACTCCCCGCCCGCCTCTCGGCGAGGCGACCTGAAGGCGAAGATTGCCTCTCATCGATTTGACTGGCTCTCTCACCGATCCCTGCCTAGAACTTTGCCCATGATTTTCCGACCCCTTCTGGGCACCTTTCTCGGCCTCGTTCTCGCGCTCCCCGCCAATGCGGTGGAGGTGCGCGTCCAGCCCAAGGCGGTCCTCGAACTCTTCACCTCCCAGGGCTGCGTCTCCTGCCCGCCGGCCGATGCCCTGCTTGCCAGGCTGGCCCAGCAGCCCGACCTGATCGCGCTCTCCTATCATGTCGATTACTGGGACTATATCGGCTGGACCGACACTTTCGGCACCAAGGCCAATACCGCCCGGCAGAAGGATTACGCCACCCGCTGGGGCAGCAACCGGCTCTATACGCCGCAAATGGTGGTCAATGGTGCCAAGGGCGTCGTCGGTTCGCGCCAGCGCGACATTTCCACCGCCGTGGCCACCAACAAGCTGGCCCTGCCGGTGGCGCTGAGCACCGCCGACGGCATGCTCGCCGTCGATATCGAAGGCCAGGCCGGTCTTTCCGACGCCGTGGTCTGGCTGGTCACCTATCTCGACCGCGCCGACGTCGCCATCGAAAAGGGCGAGAATGAAGGCAAGCACGTCACCTATACCAATGTGGTGACCTCCCGTCAGGCCGTTGGCATGTGGGAGCCGGGCGCCGGCGCCCATCTCAAGCTGCCGCTTTCCGAAGTGCTGACCGACCAGAGCAACGGCGCCGTCATCATCGTTCAGGAAGAAGAGGACGGCCTGCCCGGCAACATCCTGGGCGCCGCCGCCGTCCAGCGCTGAGCCCCGGCATATCTCGCCCCATAACAAAACTCCCGCCTGGGCAAGGCGGGAGGGACGAAGTCTGACTGGTCTTTAGGGGCGGCCGGTGTCTGGGCATCATGGTTTGGGGGCTCGGTCAGCCCGGACACCGGCCACTGGAGGCAATGATCAGTTTATGCCGGTGCTTTCAGGCGCGAGCGCGGACACATTGTGTCCGAATTTGGGTAATTTCGCGTAAGTGATGACATAATCTGCTATATCGAAAATGCTCCGCGGCAGGCGGGCGCCACATGCTTGCTTCGGCGCGCAAACGACGCGATCATGACGCAGGCATGACACCCGGCGGGTTTGGACCGCCGAACGAGGAGTTCACGGAGTGGCAGAAGGGCAGCGGGGCAATGCGGGCGGGATCAGCCTCGTCCATGTAGGCGAAGCGCAACCCGCCGCCTTTTCGGGCAAACCGGCACCCTATGTCGCTTTCGACCGGGTCGAGCTGGGCCTCATTCTCTCCGTTTACGGCCGGAAGGTCGCCAAGGGCGAATGGCGCGACTACGCCATGGATTTCCTGCGCGACCGTGCCGTGTTCTCGGTGTTCGCCCGCAATTCCGAGCGTCCGCTCTTCGCCATCGAGAAGCAGCCCAGGCTCAGGAACCGGCAGGGCCAATATATGGTCATGAACCAGCAGGGCCGCGTCCTCAAGCGCGGCCACGATCTGCGCCTGGTGCTCAATGTGCTCGAGCCGCATCTGTCGGTCGTGACGTGACCGGCGCTACGGTGCGCCCGGCCACGGCCGCCGATATTGCCGCCATGAGCGCGGTGCTCATCGCTTCGATCACCGAACTGTGCGGCGAAGATCACCATCAGCGTCCCGAAGTGCTTGCCGGCTGGCTGCGCAACAAATCCGAAGACGGCGTGCGAGCCATGCTGGAAAGCGGTCCCACCACGCTCTACGTCGCCGAGATCGACGGCGAGGTGGCCGGCGTCGGCGCCACCATGACCGATGGCTCCATCCGCCTCAACTACGTCGCGCCCCGCCACCGCTTCCAGGGCGTCAGCCGCGCCCTCATGGCCCATATGGAGGCGGCGCTGCGCGAAGCGGGCTTCGCCTTCGCCACCCTCGATTCCAGCACCACCGCCCACCGCTTCTACCAGGAAGGCGGCTGGATCGACGCCGGCGAACCCCAGACCGGCTTCACCCTCGTCGCCTATCCCATGCGCAAAGTGCTTTGAGGGAGCGTCGTCTCGCTCCCGCCGCCGCGGGCCGGTTGCCCCGAATCCCGTCCCGCCACCCACGAGCGGTGTTCTCCGGAAAGCAAGAAACGCGAGGTCGTCGGAGCGTGCCTCGACCCCACGCAGCGCCTGCCGCGCAGCTGCACCCTAGATAGCCCGCTGCATGTGGACGATGTCGAGCCAGCGGTCGAACTTGTAGCCGAGCTGCGGGAACTCCCCGAGGATGGCGAAGCCGAACTTGCGGTGCAGCGCGATGGAGGCCTCGGTGCCCCCGGTAATCACCCCGATCATCTGCTTGAAACCGAAGGCGCGCGACTGGACGATGAGCTCGTCCATGAGCCGGCTGCCCAGGCCCTGCCCCACGGCATCGGGCGCGAGGTACAGCGTATCCTCGCAAGTGAACCTATAGGCCGGCCGCGGCCGGTAGGTCGAGGCATAGGCATAGCCGCGCACCCGTCCCTCCTCCTCGGCCACGATCACAGGGTGGCCCAGATCGACCATATGACCGAATTTTTCGGCCATGAACGCCTCGCTCGGAACGTCCAGGTCGAACGTCACCGTCGAGTTGACGACGTAATGGGCATAAATCGTGGAGATCGGCCCGACATCGGACCAGGTGAAGGGGCGCAGGATTGTTTCGGGCAAGATGGCTATTCCCAGGGTGGCGGCCAATTCAAAAAGGCCACGGTCCTTTTAGACCGTGGCCCTGAAAGCTTCCAACGAGAAATCTTGATCGCTGGGCGCTGTTTTGTCGACGCGCGCGTTAAGCGGTCAGTCGCGGTTGCCGAAGAGGCGAAGCAGCATCAGGAACAGGTTGATGAAGTCCAGGTATAGCGAGAGCGCGCCCATGATGGCGTTCTTGGCCAGGACGTCTGCGCCGTAGCTTTCCGAATAGCTCTCCTTGATCTTCTGGGTGTCGTAGGCGGTCAGGCCTACGAAGACCAGCACGCCGACCACCGAGATGGCGAAGTCGAGCATCGAGGACGCCAGGAAGATATTGACGAGGCTGGCGATGATGATGCCGATCAGGCCCATGAACAGGAACGTGCCCATGTTCGTCAGGTCGCGCTTGGTGGTATAGCCGTAAAGGCTCATCGCGCCGAACGTGGCGGCGGTGATGAAGAACACCTTGGCGATCGAGGCGCCGGTATAGACCAGGAAGATCGACGACAGCGACAGGCCCATGACGGCCGCGAACGCCCAGAAGAGCAGCTGCGCGGCGCCGGTCGAGAGCTTGTTGATGCCGAAACTGAGCACCAGCACGAAAGCCAGCGGCGAGAGCATGATCACCCACGCGAGCGGGCTGTTGAACAGCATTACGCCCCAGTTCGTCAGGTAGACGCCATTGCTCATCTGCGCCACGGCACTGGCGGCATCAGGGGCGATCGCGGCGGCGGCGGCGAAATAGGCGACCAGCCCGGTGACTACCAGGCCAAGACCCATGTAATTGTAAACGCGCAGCATGTAGCTGCGCAGACCTTCATCAATGGCGGCGGCGGAGCCGGCCCTTGCGGAGATGGTCGGTCTGTCAAATTGTGCCATTGGTTTCCCTTTCACATATACCAAGTGTGGCCGGGGATCCCATGGACCTGTGCCACCTGCCCGACAATATGGCGGTGCAAAGGCGCGGTTTCAAGAACAAAGCCCTGATGGCCTCGGGCTTTAGCCGCTCTGCCGGTCAAACTGGCGTGAAGGCGGGCCGGCGGAGAAAGCTGTGCCCGGCAATGGACTTGTGACCTGCCGAGGCCTTTTCCCGCGTCATATTCGTGTTACCGTTCCCGGGCGAGTGTGCCGAATCGGTTCGTGTAACGGGGAGAAAAGCTCATGCCTCGTCTTTTCACTGGCCTCGAGGTTCCCAGGGAGGTGGCCTTTGCCCTCTCGCTCAAGCGCGGCGGCCTGCATGGCGCCCGCTGGATCGATCCTGAGAACTATCACATCACCCTGCGCTTCATCGGCGATGTGGACTACGCCACCGCCAATGAGGTCAGCGCCACGCTCGAGCGCCTGGCCAACGGCCTCTCCTTTTCCGTGCGCATCACCGAACTGGGCGCGTTCGGGGGCAACAAGCCCCATGCGCTCTATGCCGGGGTCGCGCTCAACGACACGCTCTCGCGCCTCCAGGCGGCCCATGAGCGCGTGCTCCAGCGCATCGGGCTCGAGCCCGAGGGCCGCAAATACACCCCGCACATCACCCTCGCCCGCCTGCGCGGCACCGCGCCCGAGGAACTGGCGCGCTATCTGGCCGTCACCGGCCGCATCGAGCCGCTCGAATTCCAGGTTGGCCGGTTCGTGCTCTATTCCAGCCGGGATTCGGTCGGCGGCGGCCCCTATGTGGTCGAGCAGAGCTATCCGTTGGCGGCCTGAAAGACGTCGTCCAGAGCCCGTTCAGACTTCGTTCATCTTGCGGGCCTTAAACCGGCAATGCATCAAGCACTACGCCAAATTGCGGTCAAATTTGACCTCGATAGAAGCGAATTAGTTCAATTGCGCCGCGTTTTTGAGACCTTGGTAACCATGTCTGACGCATCCTCGTCGCTGCCGGTCTCATGCGGCTCCACTGAAAATTCAAGGATGGTTTGGCGATGAAATCCACGACGCGCGGCTTGCTGTTCTCCGTTCTGGCAGGCGCCATCGCGGTCAGCGGCCTCACCCCTGCTCTGGCCCAGGACGCCGGCGCCAAGAGCCTGGGCACCTTCAAGGCCTGGACAGCCTGGCAGGGCACCGACGCCAATGGCATGATCTGCTACATCTCGGCCGCCCCCTCGTCGAGCGAACCCAAGGGCGCCAACCGCGACCCCATTCATTTCCTCGTGATCCACCGCAAGGGACTGGGCACCAAGAACGAAGTCCAGACCCTGATCGGCTATCCCTTCAACGCGCAGGCGCCGAACGCCTCGGCGAGCGTGGACGGCAAGACCTATCCCATGGTGACCGAAGGCTCGGCCGCCTGGCTCGCCAGCGCGGGAGACGAAGCTGGTTTCGTCAGCGCCATGAAGGCCGGCACCACTCTCGTCGTCAAAGGCACCAGCCAGCGCGGAACCAACACCGTCGACACCTATTCGCTAGGCGGCGCCACCGCAGCCATGGCAGCCATCGACAAGGCCTGCAGTTAGTAGCCTGGCGGCTGGAAACGCGTCGGGCGCTCCGCTATGGTCCGCCCGACTTTCACGCCCCTTCGCTTCGAGGCCCAGATGCTTTCCCTCACCATGCGCCGCATCGCACTCGCCCTTGTAGGCCTCGTCCTCCTGCCCACCGCGGCTCAGGCCCAGGGCGTCAAGCTCCTCGGCGATTTCCGGGACTGGTCCTCCTATTCGACCACCGAAGGCAACGGCGCGCTGTGCTTTGCCCTCTCCAAGCCCAAAAGCGTCGAGCCGCGGCCGACAAGCTATGGCCAGGGCTATCTCTACCTCACCCATCGCCCGGCCGAGAACGTCATCAACGAGCTCAACGTCGTGGCCGGCTTCACCTTCGCACCCAATACCGCCGCCACCATCAATGTCGGCGGACAGGTCTTCGATCTGTTCACCGAGGGTGATGCCGCCTGGCTGCTCAATCCGGGCCAGGGTGACGCTCTGGCGGCGGCCATCCGTGCCGGCTCCTCGCTGGTCTTCCAGGGGACGACGGCAGATGGCCAGGCGGTAACGCAGACCTATTCGCTCTCGGGCGCCACTGCCGCCTCCAAGGCCATCGACACCGGATGCTAGATTGCCGCGGTCTCTTGTGGTAAGGGACCGGTTAAACCAGATATTGAGGGCGCCAAGCCTTGCTGACCCCGGCCCTGCCCGGGGTCAAGTGTTTTGGGCGCGCCGCACAAGCCAATCGAGTTCGCCGCCAATGAGCATCGCTCTCAATCTCGACCATGCGACCGCGCCGCGCCCGGCGCGCCAGAGCCTCAAGCCGCTCGTCGGCTTGGACCGCGCCGCCCTCGCCCGGACGCTGACCGAAGCCGGCATTGCCGAGCGCGAAAGCCGCATGCGCGCCAGCCAGCTCTGGAACTGGATCTATGTCAACGGCGTCACCGAGTTCGACCGCATGACCAATATCGGCAAGGGCGTGCGCCAGCAGCTTGCCGACAATTTCATGCTCGACCGCCCCGAAATCGTCACCGAGCAGGTGTCGAGCGACGGCACCCGCAAATGGCTGTTCCGCTTCCGCGACCCGGCCAATCCCAACATGCCGCCGGTCGAAGTGGAAACCGTCTATATTCCGGAAGCCGATCGCGGCACGCTCTGCGTCTCCTCCCAGGTCGGCTGCACGCTCACCTGCTCGTTCTGCCACACCGGCACACAGATGCTCGTGCGCAACCTGACGGCCGGCGAAATTCTCGGCCAGATTCTCATGGCCCGCGAGCGGCTGGGCGATTTTCCGGGCGGCTCCCGCCCCACCGACGGGCTCGTGCCCTCGGGCGATACCCGCGCCATCACCAATATCGTGATGATGGGCATGGGCGAGCCGCTCTACAATTACGACAACGTCAAGCAGGCTTTGCTCATCGCCTCGGACGAAGCTGGCATCTCCCTTTCCAAGCGCCGCATCACGCTTTCGACCTCGGGCGTCGTGCCCAAGATCGGCCCGACCGGCTCGGAGATCGGCGTCATGCTCGCCATCTCGCTCCATGCCGTGCGCGACGACCTGCGCGACATCCTCGTCCCGATCAACAAGAAATGGCCGCTCAAGGAATTACTGCAGGCCTGCCGCGACTATCCGGGGCTTTCCAATGCCCGGCGCATCACCTTCGAATATGTGATGCTGCGCGACATCAACGATTCCGATGCCGATGCCCGTGAACTGGTGCGGCTCCTCGCCGGCATTCCGGCCAAGATCAACCTCATTCCGTTCAATCCCTGGCCGGGCAGCAATTACGAATGCTCGACCTCTTCGCGCATCGAGCAGTTTGCCGATATCGTCAACCGCGCCGGCTACGCCTCGCCGGTCCGCACTCCGCGTGGCCGCGATATCTTTGCCGCTTGCGGCCAGTTGAAGAGCGAAACCGAGCGCCTCTCCAGGAAAGATCGCGAGGCACTGGCGGGCTGAGCGCCCCTGGCGATCCTTCCCATCAAAGTTACCCAATCGTAAGCGGTGCGTTTACTTCCCGTTTGCTATGGTGCGGCCGTGATTCGGTTGCGGGAGAAATGATGTCGGTGCCCCCCGGCGCATGGGCGAAAATCTCGGTCGGAAGCTTGGCTCTGACCGCGGCTCTGTTTCTGGCTCCTGCCCTCCACGCCCAATCCGAAAATGCCGCTCGGGCCGAGAGTCCTGTGCCTGCTACTGCGCCGGCGCCGGTAACCCCGGATGCGGGCCTGCCGGCCAGCGTCGATCCGCTCGATATTCCTCCGCCTGCCGCCAATGCCGCGCCCGACACCGTCGAATCCGGTCAGGCTGCGCTCGACGAGATCGAGCGCTCGATCACCGTTTCCAATGACCGCGCCGAGCAATTGCGCCGCGAGATCGAGGAAATGTCGGGCGATCGCGCCAAGCAGAGCGCCGCGCTGATCGCCGCCGGCCAGCGCCTCAAGATGGCCGAGCTCGAAGTCGCCTCCATGGAAGAGCGCATGGGCGAGCTCATCGTCTCCGAGATGGAAGTGCGCGGACGCCTCGACGGCGCCGACCAGGATATCGGCACCCTCCTCGCCGCGCTCGAGCGCATTTCGCGCAATCCCCCCCCGGCCTTGCTGGTCGACCCCAACAACGCCCTCAACTCCGCGCGCTCGGCGCTCCTGATGTCGGCGATCTTCCCGCAATTGCGCAGCAAGGCCGATGCCGTCACGGCCGACCTCCAGCATCTCACCGAGATCAAGGCCGAGGCCGTCGAGGAAGAGAAGCAGCTCAAGGCCAATTACGCGGTGCTCGGGGAGGAGCAGTTGCGGATCGCCACCCTGATCGCGGCGCGCAAGCGCGGGGTCGACCAGATGACGGCGCAACTGGCCCAGGAAGAGCAGGAGGCGCTCGCCCTCGCCTCGCGCGCCACCGATCTCAAACAACTTGTCGCGAGCCTGCAAGCCAAGGCCAATGACGTGGCCAGCACGCAATCGCGCACGCCGGCCGCTGCCGGCACGCCGACCATGACGCCCGACCAGATCAAGCTCGCCCTCGCCAATACCGCGCGCACCGAACCAGCCTTTCCGTTCGATGCGGCAAAGGGTTACCTCGCCATGCCCTCGACCGGCAGCAATGCCGTCGACTTCGGCGGCAGCGACGGCTTCGGAGGCATCTCGCAGGGGCTTTCCGTGCTCACCCGCCCCGACGCCGCCGTGGTGGCGCCGGCCGATGGCTGGGTCATGTACAAGGGCCCCTACCTCAATTATGGCCAAATCGTCATTCTCAATCCGGGCAATGACTACACGATCCTCCTCGCCGGCCTTGCGGCGACTTCAGTCAATATCGGCCAGTTCGTCATGATGGGCGAACCCGTGGGCACGATGGGATCACATACAATTGGCCGGACGGTGACCACCAATGCTGGCGGTTCACGACCGACCCTCTATATTGAGCTGCGAAAAAACAACACGCCTATCGACCCGACGGGATGGTGGGCCCCGAACCCGACCCAAAGTGGATAAGTCCTGATGAAATTGCCGCCAGTCCGCGCCGCCGCCATCGTGCTCGCGCTCATGCTGCCCACTCTATCCGCGGCCAGCTTCGCCCAGGAAGAGCCGGCGCCGCCTGCCGACGTCACCCAGGGCGCCGACGCGGCCGAGAAGGCCCAGGCCCGCGATCCCTCCGAAGTCTATTCGGACCTTAACCTCTTCGGCGAGGTCTTCGATCGTATCCGGGCCGAATACGTGGATGTGCCCGACGAGAAGGAACTTATCCGCGCCGCCATCCAGGGCATGCTGACCTCGCTCGATCCGCATTCGGGCTATCTGGCGCCCAAGGACTACGCCGATACCCAGGAAGACGTGTCCGGCAAGTTCGGCGGCCTGGGCATCGAAGTCACCATGGAGAACGACGTTCTCAAGGTGGTGTCCCCGATCGATGACACGCCCGCCGCCAAGGCCGGCATCCTGCCCAACGACTTTATCGTGCAGATCGACGGCACCGACGTGCAAGGGCTTTCGCTCGATGACGCCGTCGCCAAGATGCGCGGCACCGTCGGCTCCAAGGTCAAGATCACCGTGGTGCGCGAGGGCCAGGACAAGCCGATCGATTTCGAGCTGACGCGCGATATCATCGCCATGCGCGCCGCGCGCCTGACCATGGAAGGCGATATCGCCGTGCTGCGCCTGTCGCGCTTCTCCGAACAGGCCTTCGTCGGTATCAAGAAGGGGATCGACGACGCCTTCGCCCAGCGCAACGGCGTGGCCCCCAAGGGCATCATCCTTGACCTGCGCAACAATCCGGGCGGGCTCGTGGACCAGGCGGTGTTCGTCGCCGATGCCTTCCTCAAGCAGGGCTCGGTGGTCCTCACCCGCGGCCGCTCCGAGCAGGAAAGCGCGCGCTATGACGCCAAGCCCGACGCGCTCGACGCCAAGATCGCCGACGTACCGCTGATCGTCCTCGTCAATGGCGGCTCGGCCTCGGCTGCCGAAATCGTCGCCGGCGCCCTCCAGGACCACAAGCGCGCCACCGTCATCGGCACGCGCTCGTTCGGCAAGGGCTCGGTGCAGTCCATCATCTCCCTGGGCGAGAACGGGGCCATGCGTCTCACCACGGCGCGCTACTACACGCCCAACAACCGCTCGATCCAGGCCGCCGGCATCCAGCCCGACATCGTCATCACCGAGAACGTGCCCGACGAGTTCAAGGGCCGCGACGAGATCATCGGCGAAGCGGCGCTGCCCGGCCAGATCGGCGGGGGCACCGAGGAAAAGGCCACCACCGGCTCCTCGGTCTACGTCCCTGCGGACAAGGCAGAGGACACCCAGCTCCAATACGCGCTCAAGCTCATCAACGGCGAAGAGCATAACGACGCCTACCCGCCCAAGTCGGACCAGCAGACTATCGCAAAGGTTAACTGATTTGGTGCTAGAAACGGCATGAGCCGGGCGGGTGCTGATTCGGCGCCCGCCCTTTTTGTTTCTATCCGTTAGACGAGACTGGCCATGGCCGACGAGCTGAGCGCTCCCCTCAGTCGCAAGACCGACCGGACCCGCAAGGCCCGCGCGAACCGCAATCCCCGCCATCTGCCGCTGGCTCGGCTCGGTTTTGCCGCCATCGCCGTCATCGTCGCGGTCGTGGCCGGCCGCCTGCTCCTCGTCAACGATCCCTTGGGCGGCCGCCCCCAGGCCGTGGCCGAGATCAATTCGAGCCGCAACGCCAATAGCCTTGCCGCCCAGGTCTCCTCGCCCAGCATGGTGACCATCACCGCCGACCCCGAGGAACGTCCCGTCCAGTCGGGCGGCGCCACGATCGTTGCCGTCGATCCGAATCTCCCCACGAGTGTGGGTGCTGCCGCCCACATGCCCAATGCCTTCGGCGTGTTGCCCGACCTCGTCGAGGAAACCCAGGACGGGCCGATCCCTCGTATTGCCGGCGATGGCACGACCCCGTTCCAGGCCTATTCCCGTGCCTCCCTGACGCCGGAAACAGCAGGTGGCAAGCCGCTCGTCGCCATCGTCGTCACCGGACTCGGCCTCAACCAGCAATCGACGCTCGACGCCGTCGAGCGCCTGCCGGCCGCGGTGAGCCTCGCCTTTGCGCCATACGGCAAGACGCTCGATGTCACCACGGCCGCAGCCCGCAATGCCGGCCATGAACTGCTCCTGCAATTGCCGCTCGAACCGTTCGACTACCCGGACAACGATCCCGGCCCGCAGACTCTGCTCACCAACCAGCAGCCGCGCAGCAATATCGACAAGCTTTATTGGCTCATGACCCGTATCGGCGGCTATGTCGGGGTGATGAATTACATGGGCGCGCGCTTCACCTCCTCGGGCGCCGACTTCGCCCCGGTCATGGAGGAGCTGGGGACGCGCGGCCTGGGCTATCTCGACGACGGCTCCTCCAATCGCTCGCTGGCCGCCCAGCTCGCCGGGGCCAACCAGGTGCCCTTCGCTCGCGCCGGCGCCGTGCTCGACAACAACCCTTCGCGCGACGCAATCCTCGCCGCGCTCGATGCGCTCAAGGCCGAGGCCCAGGCCAGGGGTTCGGCGATCGGCACCATCTCCTCGCTGCCCGTTTCCATCTCCACCATCGCCGAATGGGTCAAGACGGCGGAAGACAATGGTGTCATTCTCGTGCCGGCAAGCGCCCTGATGAAACGGTAGGAAAATGACCAGACCCATCCGCGAACAGATGCCCTACCGCGATTGCGTCGGCATCGCGCTCTTTAACGACAAGGGCCAGGTCTTCATCGGCCGCCGCAAGCCCGAGGACGACCCGGAGGACAGCTCCGAACGCGGCGCTCCTTGGCAGATGCCGCAAGGCGGCATCGACAAGGGCGAGTCCCCGATCGACGCCGCCCATCGCGAGCTCTTCGAGGAGACCAATGTCCGCTCGGCGCGCCTGCTCGCCGAGGCGCCCGAATGGATCTATTACGACCTGCCGGACGATGCGCTCGGTATCGCCCTCAAGGGCAAGTATCGTGGCCAGCGCCAGCGCTGGTTCGCCTTTCTCTTCACCGGCGCCGAGAGCGAGATCAATGTGCTCGAGCCCGCCAATGGTTCCTACCCGGCCGAGTTCGACGCCTGGCGCTGGGAAGAGCTCGAGCGCACGCCCGACCTCATCGTCGAGTTCAAGCGCGAGGCCTATCTCAAGGTCGCCGCCGCCTTCGCCCGGATACCGATCGAGGTGAGCGATGGCTGACATCCGGCACCTTGCTGCGGACGACTTGCCGGCCTGGCGCGAACAGCGCATGCTGCTGTGGCCGGGGCATTCGGCCGCCGATTTCGACGCCGAACTCGCCCAGGCGCTCACCAATCCTGATACACCCGGCTTCGGCGCTTTCGAGAACGGCCGCCTCGTCGGCTTCGCGGAAGCCTCCGTGCGTCCCTATGGCGATGGCTGCGAGACGTCACCCGTCGCCTGGCTCGAAGGCATTTATGTTGCGCCCAGCCACCGCAGGCAGGGCGTCGGCCGCCAATTGGTCGAGGCCGTGGTCGCCTGGGCGCGCGGCCGGGGTCTTTCCGAACTAGGTTCGGACGCCGCCATCTACAACACCGCTTCCCACCGCAGCCATGCCGGCTGGGGTTTCGAGGAGACCGAGCGGATCGTCCTGTTCCGGCGCAAGCTCATATGAAGACGATCGGCCTTCTCGGCGGCATGAGCTGGGAATCGAGCGCCCATTACTACGCCATTCTCAATCGCGAGACGGCGCGGCGCCTAGGCGGGTTGCATTCGGCTCCGATCATCCTCAACTCCCTCGATTTCGCCCCCATCGAGCAATTGCAGCGCGACGGGAATTGGGTTGAGGCTGGCGAAATCCTGGCGGCAAAAGCCACCGGCCTCGAAGCGCAGGGCGCCGGGGTTATAGGCCTCGCCACCAACACCATGCATATCGTCGCCCCGGCCATCGAGAGCCGGATCGGCGTGCCCTTCATCCACATCGCCGATCCGACGGCCGACGCGCTCATTGCCGATGGCTTCGACACGGTCGGCCTGCTGGGCACGCGCTTTACCATGGAGATGCCCTTCTATCGCGAAAGGCTGGAAGCGCGCGGGCTCAACGTGCTGGTACCCGAGGTCGGCCGGACCAATCTTAACGGCATCATCTACGAAGAACTCTGCCGCGGCATCGTGCGCGAGGAGAGCCGGGCTACCTATCTGCGGGCGATCGAGGCGCTGGCCCTGCGCGGGGCACAGGCGGTGATCCTGGGCTGTACCGAGATCGACATGCTGATCGACGAATCCAATTCGCCTTTGCCGGTTTTCGATACCACCGACCTTCATGCCCGCGCTTTGGTGGAAGCGGCCCTCGCCGACTGACGCGGGGGCACCTGAACGAGCGATCAGAATTCGGCCCAATCCTGCCCGACGGCGACCTTTTCCTTGGTGAGATAGGCTTGCGCGGCGCCCTTCAGCCTCTCCTGCATGGCCCGGACGGGCACATGCGCTGCGTGCTGATCCTCGGCGTGGAAGACGTCCACGATCTTGTCCAGCTCGCTCGCCTGCGCCTCGGTCTGCTCGATCGCTGCATTGGTCTCCTCGACCAGCGCTGCATTGTGCTGCGTCATCTCGTCGAGCTGGCGCACGGCCGTTGACACCTCTTCGATCGCGCCGGCCTGCTCTCGGCTGGCCGAGGCGATGCCCTCGATAAGCGTAGAATTCTCCTTGACCGAATCCAGCATGGCGACGAGCTTGCCGGCCGCTTCCGCGACGAGCCGCGAGCCGCTGCCGACTTCCGAGGCGCTCTGCTCAATGAGTTGCTTGACCTCGGCCGACGCCCCCGCCGCGCTTTGCGCCAGCCGCCGCACTTCGACTGCCACCACCGCAAAGCCCTTGCCGGCGTCGCCTGCCCGCGCCGCTTCCACCGAGGCGTTGAGAGCCAGCAGGTTGGTTTGGAAGGCGATATCGTCGATCATGCCGATGATGTTGGAGATCTTGGAGGACGATACCGTGATGCGCTCCATCGCCTCGTTGGCATGATGCATCACCTCCCCGCCTTCGCTGGCCGCTTGACTGACGCTGCGCGCCTTGGCGCTGGCCGCTTCGGCGCGCTTGGCGTTCTCGACGACGGTGGCGGCAAGCTGCTCCATCGTGGCCGAAGTCTCCTCGATCGTCGCCGCCTGCTTGGTGGTGCGCTCGGAAAGATCGTTGGCCCCCGAAAGAATTTCGCCCGTCGCGGTCTTGAGGGCGCGGGACGTCGTACGCAAGCGGCCGATGATGTTGGTGATCTGCTCGAGCGACTGATTGAAGGCTTGTCGCAATTCTTCGTACTGGCCGGTGAACTGCGTATCGATCCGCCCGCCGAGATCGCCTTCCGCCATGCGGGCGAGGCTGGTCTTGAGGCTCTCGATAATGCCTTCCGCCCGCTTGCGTTCGGTGATGTCGGTGGCGAATTTCACCACCTTGACCGGCTTGCCGGCAGCGTCGAGCACTGGATTATAGGAGGCCTGTATCCAGACTTCCTGGCCGCTCTTACCCAGGCGCAGGAATTCGGCGGCAATGAACTCGCCGTCGCGCAGGCGCGACCAGAAGGCCTCGTAGTCGCGGCTGGCGCCATATCCGGGCTCGACGAACATGCGATGATGCTTGCCGACGATCTCATCGAGCCGGTAGCCCAGCGTCGCCAGGAAATTCTCGTTGGCCTCGAGGATGGTGCCATCGAGCTTGAATTCGATCACGGCCTGAGCCCGCGAGATGGCGGCGATCTTGCCGGCGAGATCGGCAGCGGCATTCTTCTGCTCGGTGATGTCGGTGGCGAACTTGATCACCCTTTTCGGCTGACCGCGCCGGTCCAGGACCGGGTTGTAGCTGGCCTGCAGCCAGATTTCCCGGCCGCCCTTGCCGATGCGCCGGTATTGCGCAGCCTGAAACTGGCCGCGGGCGAGTTCCTGCCAGAACGCAGCATAGGCGGGTGAGGCGGCTTCGGCCGGATCGACCAGCATGCGGTGATGCTTGCCAACGATTTCGGCCAATTCGTAGCCGACCGTGTCGAGAAAATTCCGGTTGGCATCGAGGATAGTGCCGTCGAGGCCGAATTCGATAACAGCCTGCGAGCGCAGGATGGCGTCGACCTTGGCCCGGTCGTCGGACTGTTCGGAAGTCAAGAAATTCAGCGATGCCAATTTGTCCCCCCATGTCGACAAACAGTTCGAGCGGCAATGAAAATTCTCCAGGACTTACCGCATGATGGGGGGATTGATTGAAGCTTCTCCTGCCTCGCCTCTGCGGTTAGTTTCCTAGGGTTCAATACGAATGGGGACGCTCGGAATGAACGCTTCCTGAACGAAGATGAACGGCACCATCAGAACTCCTGCCAATCCTCTTCGAGGGCGGCGTTGCCCTCGCTCAGATACGCTTTGGCGGTCCTGGCAACACGCTGCAATCCCCTGATGCCGCGATCGAGGACATCGGGTGCCGGCGCACCTTCGGCCATGCCGCGCTCGAGGGTGAACACATCCACCACCCGGTCGAGTTCACGCGCCTGCGCCTCGGTCTTCTCGATGGCGGCATTGGTCTCTTCGACCAGGGCCGCGTTGTGCTGGGTCATCTCGTCCATCTGGCGGACGGCGGCGTTGACCTCGTCGATGGCGGAAGCCTGCTCGCGGCTCTCGCGGGCGATACCGCTCATGAGCTCGTTGGACGAACGTGCCGCCGTCAGCATGGATTGCAGCTTGGCAGCGGCATCGGCGACGAGGCGCGAGCCGACCTTGACCTCTCCGGCACTCTGCTCGATGAGCGCCTTGACGTCGGCGGAAGCCTGCGCGGCCGATTGCGCCAGGCGCCGCACTTCGACGGCGACGACCGCAAAGCCCTTGCCAGCCTCGCCGGCCCGCGCCGCTTCCACCGAAGCATTGAGCGCCAGCAGGTTGGTCTGGAAGGCGATGTCGTCGATCATGCCGATGATGTTGGATATCTTGGCCGAGGAGGTCTCGATCCGTTCCATGGCCGAATTGGCCTGGCTCATCACCTGCCCGCCGTCTTCGGCGGTATGGGTCACCGTCGCCGCGACCTCGGACGCTTCCCTGGCGCGCTCGGCGTTCTGGAGCACGGTTGCGGCCAGTTGCTCCATGGCCGCCGAGGTCTCCTCGATCGTCGCCGCCTGCTTGCTGGTGCGCTCGGAGAGATCGTTGGCACCCGAAAGGATTTCGCCGGTTGCCGTCTTGAGGGTCGAAGACGTGGTCTTGAGCTGGCCGACGACATCGGTGAGCTTGTCGGCGACGCGATTGGTATCCTGCTTGAGCTTGAGGAACGCCCCTTCATAATCGCCCTGCATGCGCAAGGAGAGATCGGCCTCCGCCAAAGCCGCGAGCACCTGGGCGGTCTCGGCCAGACCGCGATCGACGGTCGACACCAGGTTGTTGACGCTCTGCGCCAGGAGATTGAGTTCGGTATCGTCGAACTGCGCCTCGATGCGGCGCGAGAAGTCGCCCGCCACCGCCGCGTCGACGACCTGGCCGAAGGCGCGCTGCAAGGCCGCCATCATCTGCGCCCGGTCCTGCCGCCGCTGGATGGAGGCGGCGCGCTCTTCCTCGGTCATGTCCGCCATGCGATGGGCATTGTTGCGGAAGACTTCCAGCGCCCGCGCCATGGCGCCGAGTTCATCGCCTCTCTTGCCGCCTGCGACGGCGACCGAGAGATTGCCGGAGGCCAGCTCGTCCATGGCCTGCGCCATGCCGGTCAGCGGACGCGAAATCGAGCGCGAGAACAGCCAGCCGCCAAGCGCGGCAATAGCGAGCAGCGCCACGCCGATGAGCAGCATCGTATTGCGCATGCCGGTGACGGGAGCGAAGACCTCGTCCTGACCGATCGTGGTTACGAACGCCCAATGCGTGCCGTTAAAGGACAATGGCGTCGCCGCGGCCAGCATCGGCATGCCGCGATAGGTCTGGGTGGGCGCGAAGGCCGGGTTGCCCGAAAGCGCCTCGTCCACGACCGCCTCGTGATATTGGGTGGTCAGGGTGTCGTCTTCCGCACTGAAGGCAGAATCGTTGCGCAGCCTGTAATCGGTGCCGACGATGAAGCTCTCGCCGGTTTCCCCCACCCCGTTGCGATCGCCCATGACGGCGTTGATCACGGTCTGCGACAGCCGCACCGCCAGGACGCCGATGGTCTTGCCGCGCGCGTCGAACACGGGCGCCGCCGCAAAGGCCGCCGGCGCGCCATGGCTGGGCTCATAGGCCGAAAAATCCGAAAAGGCGATCTTGCCCGGCTCCGCCATGGCGACGGCGGCAGCATAGGCCTGGCCGAGGCCGGACGCGGCCAGCTTGCCGCCGTCCGCGAAATTGGCGGCGAAATCCGGTTGCTTCATCACCGAATAGATGAGGTTGCCGGTATTGTCGAAAAGGTACATGTCGCCATAGCCGCGCAGCTCGAGCTGGCGGCGATAGGTCGGATGCACCTTGGAATGAGTGAAGTCGTAATTGGTCTTCTTGTCGGCAGCCGAAGTGTCGAGCAATTGCCGCTCGGCTTCCTTGTTCGGGTTCTGCGTGATGTAGGCTTCCTGGAGCGCCTCGGTCGGATCGCGCTCGACAGGGGGCTTGGCGAACTGGCCCCAGGCGATCGAGAAGTCGCGCAGCGTCGTGCGCGCCACCTCGCTGGCGGCCGTCGCCATCAGGTCGTCCTCGATGCCTTCGAGATAAGTGCTGAACGCTGCCGCGCGCGATTGCGCGATGGTCTGCATCTGCTGGCGAGCCAGGTCGCCCACGGTCTGCGAGCCGATATAGGAGCTCACCAGGCCCACGCCGGTGGCAACCAGCAGGGCCGAGCCAACCATGGCCATCGGCAGCTTATGCGCTATGCGAAGTCGGTCTAACAGTCCCATGATTCCCCTTTCCTGGGTCGTCAGAAGGGAGCATGACCGCCGATGCGCCCGCTGTTTCTGCAGGCGCTGCGCAACACACGGCGGACCTTTCCTCCCAGGCAGGCCTCATGGAAACGTTACAGATGGGGGTTTAAGAAGTTCTTACGCAGTCGCACGCACCGGGAAGGGGACGCGGGAAACAAAAATGCCGGCGCGAAGCCGGCATCTTGAAAACCCCGAATCTGGCGCAGAGCCTCAGGTCAGCGCGCCGATCACCGCCTCGATCCGCTTCTTCATGGTGCCGGCATCGAACGGCTTGATGACGTAATTGTTGACGCCCGCCGAAATGGCTTCCTTGACCTGCTCCTTGTCGGAGCGGCCCGTTGCCATGATGAAGGGCATGGACTGGGTCTTGGGATGCTTGCGGATGACCTTGAGCAGGGTCAGGCCATCGATGTCATCCATGTTCCAGTCGGAGATGATGAGGTCGATATTGGTGGTCTCGAGCTTGCCCAGGGCATCGCGGCCGCTCTTGGCCTCGTGGATGTCCTTGAAACCGAGCTGGGTCAGGATGTACTTGCAGATGCCCCGCATGGACTGCTGGTCATCCACCACCAAAACGCTCACTGCACTTGCTTTTGGCATCTTACGAATTCGCCTTCTGTGCGCCCCTCATGGTCCGTTTCTGGACAGGGCTTCGTTGTTCGAACCCTAGGCTAGAACCGTTACAAATGTCTCAATCCAGCCTGTCGCATTATGCGGCCGGGCGCAGTTTCACCAAGGCATTGGCCAGCTTGCCGGCAATGGCTTCCAGCGGCGCCTGCTCGACCACCGCCCCTTCCTCGAAGGCGACGCGCGGCATGCCGTAGACGAGGGCGGAAGCCTGGCTCTGACCGACCGTATAGGCGCCGGCATCGCGCATGAGCTTGAGGCCCCGGGCGCCGTCGCGCCCCATGCCGGTGAGGATGGCGCCCACGGCCATGGGGCCGACGGTGCGCGCCACCGATTCGAAGAGCACATCCACGCTCGGGCGATGGCCGGAGGCCAGTTCGTCCTGCGACAGGCGGCATTTGAGCTGGCCCGAGGACCGCTCGAGGCGCAGGTGGAAATCGCCCCTGGCCACATAGGCATGGCCGGGGGCCAGCACCATGCGGTCCTCCGCCTCGACCACCGTGAGCGCGGTGACCTCGTCGAGCCGGGCAGCGAAGCGCCCGGTAAAGCCGGGCGGCATGTGCTGGGCGATGACGATGGGCGGGCAATCGGACGGCAATTGGCTGAGCACGGCGCGGATGGCTTCCACCCCGCCGGTCGAGGCGCCGATGGCGATGACCGAGCCGAGCGGCGCCGAGGCGGTGCGGATGCCCACCTTGGGGGCCTCCACGCGCATGGCGCGGCCGCGCACGTCGCTATGGGCGGCAGCACGCACCTTGTCGCGCAGCACGGCCCCGAAGGCCTCCAGCCCCCCGGCGAGGTCGGCACCGGGCTTGGCGGCGAAATCGACCGCACCCAGTTCGAGCGCCAGCAGCGTTTCGCTCGCGCCCTTCTTGGTGAGGGTCGAGACCATCACCACCGGCAGGGGGTGCAGGCGCATCAGCTTTTCGAGGAAGGCCAGCCCGTTCATGTTCGGCATTTCGATGTCGAGGGTCAGCACGTCGGGATTGAGCTGCTTGACCTTTTCGCGCGCCTCGATGGGGTCGGCGGCGGTGCCGACGACGACGATGTCCCCATCCTTGGCAAGGGTCTTGGAGAGCAATTCGCGGATAAGGGCGGAATCGTCGACGATGAGGACACGGACACTCATGCCGCTTCTCGCTTCTGGGCTGGCTTATGCTGATAGATGGTCTTGCCGACCAGGCGGAAGCCCTCGGCGCCGGCGCCGAGATTTTCCGAATGGCCGATATAGAGGAAGCCCTCGGGTGCCAGCATCTGGCCGAGGCGGCCGAAGAGCCGGCCCTGGGTGGGCTTGTCGAAATAGATGGCGACGTTGCGGCAGAAAATGGCGTCGAACGGTCCCTTCATCGGCCAGTCGCCGATAAGGTTCAAGGGCTTGAAGGCGACGAGCGCGCGCGCCGCTTCCGGGATGCGGATCATGCCGGCGCCGGCGCGCTCGAAGGGCGCGGCGCGATCCGGGGTGAGCCCGGACAATTCGCCCTCGGGATAAACCCCCGTCGCCGCCTTGGCGATGACGTCGGTATCGATATCGGTGGCGAGGATGCGGAAATCCCAGCGCTTGAGGTCGGGAAAGGCTTCGAGCAGGCTCAGCGCGATCGTATAGGGCTCCTGCCCGGTCGAGCAGCCCGCCGACCAGATGCGCAGGCGCGGCTTGCCGTCCGGTCCGAGGCGCGGACGCCGCGCCATCAGGTCCCGGACATAGCCGGTCAAATGGGTGAAATGGTGGTCCTCGCGATAGAAGCGCGTGAGGTTGGTGGTGAGAGCGTTGACGAATTCCTGGCTGTCGGCGCCGCTGCCGCCACGCTCGAGAAAATCGACGTAGTCGTCGAAGCTCGCCAGCCCCATGCGGCGCAGGATCTTGGAAAGCCGCGAGACGACCAGCGTGCGCTTGGCGTCGGAAAGCGAAATGCCGGCGACTTCATAGACGCGGGTCTTGATGCGCGAAAACTCGCGATCGGAAAGCGGATACTCGCCCTGTTCCATACTCGTTCCCTGGCTTCTGCCGAACGGAATTGGGAAGCCTGGCCCGCTCTTCTCGCCTTCAGCCGCCCCCAGGGCGCGCCGCATCCAGCGTCCTGCCGGCGGCGTCCCCTACCTGGTCGACCTGATCTTCGAGGCGTCTGAGCGCGCTGCCTCCTTCGTCCAATACGAGGGCGATTGTGTCTGTCTCATTGCCAAGATTGCGTAAATGCGCCTCGATGCCGGCGATCATTTTTTGCAATTGCTCGGTCTGGGCCACGCTCTGGCCCGATTGCTCCTTGCCGCGACCGACAAGCGAGCGGATCTCCTTAGCCGAGCGGTTGGCGACCTGGGCGAGCGTGCGCACTTCCTCGGCCACCACGGCGAAGCCGGCGCCCTTCTCGCCGGCTCGCGCCGCCTCGACCGCCGCGTTGAGGGCGAGCAGGTTCGTGCGGAAGCTCACGTCCTCGATGGAGGCCACCATGCGGGCGATCTCGGCGGTGACGGCATCGACCCCGCCCACAGCCGCAAAGGCATGGCGCGCCGCCTGGTCGGCGCTGCCGGCAAGGTTGCGCACTTCTTCGCCTGCGGCCCTGGCGCGCTGGGCCGCCTGCTGGCCCGCAACGACGCTGGCGCCGGCGCGGCCGGCTTCCTGGCGGGCATCTCCGGCCAGGCCGGCAAGGCGCCGGGCCTGGACATGATAGGCTTCCACCAGTTCGCCCACGCGCCGCAGCCTGCCTTCCGCCGCCGCGCGGGCCTGCGCCTCTTCCTCGCGGGCGCCGTCGAGCATGAGCAGGGCATCGCGCACGCCGTTGGCGAGGGCATCGAGCCCGCCATTGCCGCGCTGCGGGCCGATATCCTCGCCTTCGAGCAGGCGGGCGATGCCGCCCACGCCCCTGTCGATGGCGGCAAGGCCCTCATTGAGCGCGGCGAAGGCCGGCGTGCTGCCCTTGAGGCGGAAGCCGGTCTGGCCGCCGATCAGGGCCTGGCTCAAGGCGTCGAGGTCGGCGGCGGCGATGAAGCTGCCGGCGGGGGCCAGTTCGACCACTTCGCAACCCGAGCCGCTGCTCGACCGCGCCTCGAAGCGCTGGCTGCCGACTGTGACCTGCCCGCGCGCCGCGATGAGCGCACCGGCCCGGGCGCCGGGCGCCAGCGTCGGCTCAAGCGCCTGCAGGGCCGCGGAAACGGCGAGCACATCGCCTTGTGGGGAAGCGAGGAGAACGGGCTGGGTCAGCCGGGCAATGCCGGCGGCGATGAGGTCGCGTTCCACTTGCGCGCGCTCGAGCGCGGCGGCGAGCCGGTCGTGGCCGATCGCCATCTGCGCCTGGGCGCGCGCCAGCAATTGCCAGGAGGCGGTTGCGGCAAGACCGGAAAGCGCCAGGCCCGCCACGATGCCCGGCACCGGGCCGAGCAGAGCCAGCCCCGCCATCGCCATGATGACGGCGGCGAGCCAGATCGCATTGGCCAGAACCAGCCTTTGGCGCGACACGTCCTGCAAGATGAATCAAGAGCCCCGGAACAGGGCCCAAGACTAGTTTGGCTATGGTTAACCAAACCTTTGCGCGGCGACCGCCTAGAAGAGTTCGATATCGTCCACCGGCGGGCGGACCGGGGTGCGGCGCGTGACCAGCGCCAGTTCGTCCTTGACGATGCGGGCATTGTCGGCGCTGTCGAGGCGCTTGACGAAAGCGCGGCCGGAATGGGGCTTGAACAGCACGCGGCGCGCAAAGGTGCCGCCGACATCGGCGCCGGCGAGCTGGTAGCCTTCATTGGCGAGGAATTCGCGCACGAATTCGATATTGCGCGCGCCCACGTCGTTGAGGGCCGAATTGATGTTGCCGCCGCCGAAAACCTTGATCTCGAGATTGGCCTTGCGCCCGGTGCCGCGCGTCAGCACCATGTTGAGCAATTGCTCCATGGCGAAGGCGCCATAGCGCGCCGAGGCGCCAAATTTCTCCCCGCCATGGCTGTTGGGCGGCTCGGCCAGCAGAAAATGGTTCATGCCCCCGACATTGGCCTCGCGGTCGCGGATGCAGGCCGAGATGCACGAGCCGAGGACGGTGGAATAGGTGAGGTCGGTTTCCCGCGAGACGTGGCAGTCGCCCTGATGGATCGTAGTGACCACCCCACGATCGAATTCGGGGGGCAGGGAAGAAGTGGAAGCGACAACCATTAGATCTGAACCCTCCTGGGTCTGGCCGCGATCCTGCGGCAAATTCGTTATGGAAGCTCTAATCGGTGCGCCAAGCACAAAACCGAGCGAGTACGGCAACCAGAGATTCAGAAATGGCCTGCTAGGGTGCCTTGTCTAAAGAGGCCAACTTTATGTCTTTGCACAAACTTGCGGCCGAGCTGGAAGAAACCGCTCGCCAGACTGCCGAAATGGTCGATGGGGTCTATACCGCCCTCGCCACGCTTTCCGACAAGGCCATGACCAGCGAGAAGGCCCGCGCCGAGGCGATCTCCCAGATCGTGTTGGCGCTGCAGGCGCAGGACCGCATCGAGCAGCGCTGCCGCAACATGGCCATCGCCACCCGCCATTTCGCCAAGATGCCGCCCACCGCCTCCGAGGAAGCGCTCGACGCCGTCTGGCATACGCTCGAAATGGACGAATTGCGCATCAATGCGCTGTCGGGCGTCGCCAAGCGCGTGGTGAGCGGGGAGCCCGAGCTCTTCTGACCCGACAGAACGACCGGCCGAAAAGCAGAAAGGGCGCCGTCGGGCGCCCTTGTCGTTTGCGGTTGTCGCCCCGGCTCAGCCGTCGAGACGCGCGCCCGAAACCACCTGGTGCAGGTCGATGAGGCCGACCATGCGGTTGTCATGGGTGACGATGCCGTTGAGGAGCTCGGTATCGACCGAATTGCCCTCGGGCACCGAATGGATGTCCTCGCGCGAGACGGTGAGGATGTCGCTGACCGCATCCACCAGGATGCCGACCCACTTTTCACCCACCGACATCACCACCACGACGTGGTTCTTGGTGACCGTGGTCTGGCCATCGCCGAACCGGGCGCGCAGGTCGAAGATCGGCACGATGGTGCCGCGCATGTTGATGACGCCGCGCACGAAGGGGCGCGTATTGGGCAGGGGCGTGGCCCCGTTCCAAGCGCGGATTTCGCGCACGGTGGTGATTTCAACGCCATAGGTCTGTTCGCCGATCGAAAAGGCGATGAACTGAATGGTGTTGGCGGCACCCGCGGCGGAATTGCCGGTCAGGTCGTCTCTGAGATCAAGTGCTTCCATGGTCTTTTGCCTTCTGGCTCTAAGCTGCGTTCTTGTGGATGGCGGAGGTCTTGAGGCCCTGGACATCGACGATCAGCGCCACGTTGCCGTCGCCCAGGATCGTGCCGCCGGCAATGCCCTCGATGCGCTCGAAATTCTCTTCGAGGCTCTTGATGACCACCTGCTGCTGGCCGATGATTTCATCGACGATCAGCGCGACCTTGACCGACCCTTCCGCCTCGCAGAGCACCACGAACCGGTTCTTGTCGTCGGCCTCCGTCTGCATTTCGAAGCGGGCGGCCAGGTCCACCACCTGCACATATTCCCCGCGCACCTGCAGCACCTTGGCGCCCGAAGGCACCCGGCCGAAATCGGCGCGGCTGCATTGCATGGTCTCCACGATCGAGGAGAGCGGGATGACGTAGGGATTGTCGGCGACCTTGACCAGCATGACGTCGAGCACGGCCAGCGTCAGCGGCAGGCGCAGGGTCATGCGGGTGCCCAGGCCCGTGCGCGAGCGCACATGAACCGAGCCGCCGATCTTCTTGATGTTGGAAAGCACCACGTCCATGCCGACGCCGCGCCCGGAAATATCGGAAACGGCGGAGGCCGTGGAGAAGCCGGGGGCGAAGATGAGCTGATCGATCTGCTCTTCGGTCAATTGCTGCTCGGGCGCCACCACGCCGCGCTCGCGCGCCACGTCGAGCACGCGGTCGCGATTGATGCCGGCGCCGTCATCCTCGACGACGATGAGGATGTTGCCGCCCGCCTGCTCGGCCGAAAGCGTGATCGTGCCGTGCTCGGCCTTGCCGGCGGCCAGGCGCTTTTCGGGCGTCTCCACACCATGGTCCGCCGAATTGCGGATCATGTGGGTCAGGGGATCGGAAAGCTGCTCGATGATGGTCTTGTCGATTTCGGTATTCTCACCGATCATCTCGAGGCGGATCTTCTTGCTGGTCTTGCCCGCCAGTTCGCGCACCAGGCGCGGCATGCGCGAGAACACCGATTTGACCGGCTGCGCGCGAATGGCCATGACCGCGTCCTGCAGTCCGCGCGTCGTCTGCGCCAGCACTTCGAGGCCGCGCACCAGTTCCTGGTAGCGGGCGCGCAGATTGTCGTCGAGCTGCTGGGTGAGCATGGACTGGGTGATGACCAGTTCGCCCACCATGTTGACGACGCGATCCACCTTGTCGAGATCGACGCGGATGGTCTGGACGCCGGCATGGCGGCCCCCGCCCTCTTCGCTGTGATTGCCCTCGGCCAGCGGCTGGATGACCTTTTCGGGCTGTGCCGCCACCGCCGCGCGCACGGCGGCGGTCGGCTTGATGCTTTCGGCGAGATCGGCAAAGGAGAGGATTTCGGCTTCCGCAGCGGGCGCCTCGGCTGCCGGCCCCCCGGTTTCCGGCGCTGCGGCGGCCGAGCTCTCGGCCTTGAGGTCGGCGTCGAAATCGGCTTCATCGAGTTCGGTGATATGGCTGGCGACGACCGGCGCGCCGGTTTCATCCGTGACCACGGGCGCGGCCATCTCGCTCACCGCGATGTCGCAATCGCCTTCGACGAATTCGAAGACTTCGCGGATGGCGGTCTCGGTCATGTCCTCGCCGGCGACCAGCGTGATCTGCCAGGAGCAATAGACGCCGAAGGGCTCGAAATCGGCGAGCGGCGGCACGAAGGCCGGCTCGGCCTTGACGGTAATCTGGCCCAGGGCCGCCAGTTCGCGGAAAAGCAGCAGCGGATCGTTGGCGCGCGCGTAAAGGGCGCTGTGCGGCGCGAAGCGGATGTCCCAGTGGGTGGTGGCGGCCGGCTCGAAGGGAATGGTCTCGAAGGCGTCAGAAACCAGCGCCGGGGCGGGTTCCTCGCCATCCAGATTGACCATGACCGGCACGAAGTCGATATCGAATTCTTCCATCGGCTCGCCGGACATGTCGTCGTCCTCGCCGCGGCAGAGCGCATCGAACCGCGCCTTTTCCTCGGCGCCGTGATCGGCATCGAGCGGGGCGCCGTCACGGGCGGCGGCGACGAAATCGGCGACGATGTCATTGGCGCGGATGCAGAGCGCCACCACCTCGTCGGTGAGCTCGACGCGGCCGTCGCGCACATAGTCGAGCAGCGTCTCGAAGGCATGGGCAAAGCCGACAAGGCCGGTAAAGCCGAAGGCGCCGGCACCGCCCTTTATCGAATGGATGGCCCGGAAGACGGCGTTGAGGCGGTCGGCTCCGCGCTCGCCCTCCTCGATGGCGGCGAACTGCTCTTCCAGATCATTGAGCAGTTCGGAACATTCGTCGAAATAGGTGGCCTTGAAATCGTCGAGATCGCTCATGGTCGCTCTGTTGCACCCTTCTGGGCTGGAGCTTGGTAGTGGATTGGCTCAGGCCCGCACGTTCAGTGCACGACCTTGTTGATGACGCTGATCAGCTTGTCCGGATCGAAGGGCTTGACGATCCAGCCGGTGCCGCCGGCCTGCTTGCCCAGGTCGCGCTTTTCCTGGCTGGTCTCGGTGGTGAGGATGAGGATGGGCAGGCTCTGGTGCTGGCCGGAGGCGCGCACCTGCTTGATGAATTCGATGCCATCCATGACCGGCATGTTGATATCGGTGATGACGACATCGACGGCTTCGGTCTTGAGGACATCCAGGCCTTGGCGGCCATCTTCGGCCTGCAGCACTTCGAACCCGGCATTCACCAGCGTATGCCGCAGCATCGCCAGAATCGTGCGGCTGTCATCAACAGTCAGAACACGCATCAAATCACCCTTTCACGAGCCCGGCGAACTGCTCGCCCAGGCCCAGCCTGTCCGCGGCGCCCAGCATGGCCGGGCTCGGTTCGCTGATCGCGAACGCGGTGCCGTTGCGTCGTGCCGTCTCGGCCGCGCTCATGAGGAGGAAGAACGCATTGGTGGAGATGCGCTCCACAATGGCGCCCGAAACCGAGGTTGCGCCCAGGTCGATCGCCTCGGCCAGCATGTCGCGGATGCCGTCGAGCGCATCGAGGTCCACGATCGCCGGCAAGGCGAGATTATTGGCAGTGGCGGTGGCCATAGGTCCTGTGCCCCCAAGCTGACGACCCGAGATGGAATTGTCCGGGCAGTCTCCATGGGAAGCGTTTAGGAAGTGCTAAAAAGCGCCGCGCACTAAGCCGCCGGAACCGGCGCCAGCGCTGCGGCCACCACCTCGCGGATCGCCTCGACGCGGACGCCGCCGAACCCGGCGGGCGACCAGGCCGGCTTCTGGTCCTTGTCGACCAGCACGGCGCGCACGCCCTCGCAGAAATCGGCCTCTCCGATCATATAGCGGGCCAGGGCGAAATCGAGCGCCAGCACGGCTGGAAGGCCATGAAGGCGCCGCGCCGCGCGGTGGCTCTGGAGAATGGCTTCCAGGCTCGTGGGCGAACGGGCGGCGAGGGCCATGCCCAGCTTTTCCTCGGTGCCGCTGCCCAGGGCCGCCGCCACCACCTGCCCGGCCGTAGCCTCGGCGAAGACGGCGGCGAGCGCATCGGCCGCCTCGCAGAATTCGGGCACGCCCGGCTCGACCCCTTCCGATTGCATCAGGGCCACGATCGCCGTCTCGACATCGCCCGCTTCGCTGGCGGCGATGAGTTCGGACTTGATGGCTTCGAGCGCCCCCTCGCGCACGGCGCAGTCGGCCAGGCCGAGCGCCAGCGCGTCGGCGGGCCCGACCGGCAATCCGGCCATGAGGAAGGCCAGCGCCCGATGCTCGGGCGCACGGGCGAGAATGGCGTTGACGCCGGTATCGACGACGAAGCCGATCGCCGCCTCGGGCATGGCGAAGCGCGACTGCATGCTGGTAAAGCGGAATTTGGCGTGCCCGGCAATGCCAATGCCGCCGCCCATGACCGCGCCATGGGTGAGTGCGATCACCGGCTTGTCGTAGCCGGCAATGAGGCCGTTCATGGCATATTCGGCGCCGAAATAGGCCTCGGCCTCCGCCTGCCGGCCGGCCAGCATCAGCTCGCGCGCCGCGCGCACGTCCCCGCCGGCACAGAAGCCGCGCGGCCCGCGGCCTTCGAAGAGCACGGCCCGCACGCCGTCGTCGGTCCGCCAGTTTTCGAGCGCGGCGACGATAGCGGCGATCATGTCGCCCGACAGCGCATTGATGGCCTGCGGCCGGTCGAGCGTTATGATGCCCAGCCGCTCCTCGGTCGTCGTCTCGATCCAGTCGCTCACGCATGCCTCCCTGCAACAATGCTGCCCTTATGCTCAAACATGGACATTTGAGCGCGCAACGGCTAGTCCCTCATGGACGTTCCGCAGCGCCGTCAGGACGTGCGCGCAATCGTTAAAATTTGGACAAATTCGATGCCTTCTAACGTCGCTCTGACCGGACTTGCCCGCGATCTCAAGGCGCGGGCCGATGCCGGCAAACCCATCCGCGTCGGGGTGATCGGCTCGGGCGAAATGGGCACGGACCTGGTGACGCAGGGCATGCTGATGGACGGCATCCAGATCGCCGCCATTTCGACCCGCCGCCCGCATACCGCGCTCGACGCCGCCCGCATCGCCTATGGCGAGGACGGGCATGCGCGCGAGGCGACGACCGCCTCCGGGGTCACCGAGACCATCGAAGCCGGCAGGATCGCCGTGACCTCCAATGACCTGCTCGTCACCAATCCCCTGATCGACGTGGTGATCGACGCCACCGGCAAGCCGGGCGTCGCCGCCGATTTCTGCCTTGCGGCCATGGAGCACGGCAAGCACCTGGTGATGATGAATGTCGAGGCCGACGTCACCATCGGCCCCTACCTCAAGAAAGAGGCCGACCGGCTGGGCGTCGTCTATTCGGTGGGCGCCGGGGACGAGCCGTCCTCGTGCATGGAGCTGATCGAATTTGCTTCCTCCATGGGCTATCGCATCGTCTCGGCCGGCAAGGGCAAGAACAACCCGCTCAACCATGACGCCGTGCCCGACGATTACCGCGAAGAGGCCATGCGCCGGAACATGAACCCGCGCATGCTGGTGGAGTTCGTGGACGGCTCGAAAACCATGGTGGAAATGTGCGCCATCGCCAATGCCACGGGCCTGGTGCCGGACGTGCCGGGCATGCATGGCCCCAATGTCGACCGCGACAACCTGGCCAAGGTGCTGATCCCCGAGGCCGATGGCGGCGTGCTCAGGAAGAAGGGCGTCGTCGACTACACGATCGGCAAGGGCGTGGCGCCGGGCGTGTTCGTGGTGGTTGAGGCCGAGCATCCGCGCATCATCGAGCGCATGGACGACCTCCATATCGGCAAGGGGCCCTATTACGCCTTCTTCCGCCCCTATCACCTGACGAGCCTGGAAGTGCCGCTGACCTGCGCGCGCATCATGCTCTACGGCAAGCCGGACATGGTTCCCCTGGCCCAGCCGGTGGCGGAAGTCTGCGCCGTGGCCAAGCGCGACCTCGCCATGGGCGAGACGTTCGACGCCATCGGGGAAACCTGCTACCGCTCCTATACGATGACCATTCCCGAAGCCCGCGCCGCCCATGCGGTGCCGGTGGGCCTGCTCGAGGGCGGCAAGGTCACGCGGGCGGTGCGCAAGGGCGAATTGCTGACCACGGCCAACGCCCTGCCCGACACCTCCACCAACCTGTTCCGCCTGCGCCAGCGCCAGGACCAGATGTTCGGGATTTCGGCCTAAACCCGCTCGACGCGCCGCGGATAGTTTATGCGCGGCGGCAGGCGGTGATGGACGATCGCGACCGCCACCAGGCACGCCGCGCCCGCGAGGACCGCGCCGGCCAGCGTGCCGGGCGCGATCGGGCCGGTGACCGCCACCAGCGGCACAGCGCCAGCCGGCGGATGGGTGACGCGTAGCAAGAGCATGGCCGCGATGACGACGCCGACAAGGATCGTCGCCACCCACCAGTGATGCTCGGGCCAGAGCAGCACGGCGATCGTCGCCAGCACCACCGCCAGCGCATAGCCGCCGAAGACATTGGCCGGCTGCGCCAGCGGGCTCCCCGGCTGGGCGAAGAGCAGCACGGCGGTGGCTCCGAGCGGAGCGATTAGCATTGGATAGCCGGTGAGCGCCGCCACGGCGCCCACCAGGGTCATGCCGATAATGGCCCCCACGCCGGACTTGACGTGCATGACATGGGAGCCTTCGGGCTCGTGGCGAGCGAAAAAATCGAAAAGCGGGCGCATCGTCGGCAATCGGCGAAAAGGGGCCGATCAGATAGCAAAGCCGCCCTCGCGGCGCCACGCGGCAAAATGGGAATATTGCGCTGAATTGCCAGAGCTTTGAGGCAAGCCGTTCTAGGGATGGAGGGCGATCTTGCCCGGCCGGCCCGGAACGGCGCTGGCGGCGGCCGCCGCCCCAGCCCGCTCCAACGGAAAGCGTGCGGCAATCGGCAATTGCAACCCGCCGGCAGCGGCGAGCGCCAGCAATTCGCCGACCATGGCGCTGCGCTTTTCCACACCAAGGAGCGGCGCGCGCTTCTGGCCCCAGAAACCGCGCACGCTGGCCTGCTTGAAGAGCAGGTTGGCCGGGCTGATGACCAGAGGCTTGCCCGACATGGCGCCGAACGAGATGAGCACGCCGCCCTCGCCCAGCGTCGACATGATCTGGTCGGCCGCCTCGCCCGCGATGGAATCGATGGCGCGGATGATGGGCTTGCCGCCGGTCAGCTCCTTGACCCGACCCTGCCAGCCGGCGCGTTCCGTCGAGACGGCATTAGGGATGCCCAGGGCTTCGAGCTCGGCCACGCCGGCATCGCGCCGCACGAGATTGACGACATTGACGCCGCGCGCCCGGGCGAGCCCGGCCAGCGTCTTGCCCACGGCGCCGTTGGCAGTGTTCTGGATGATCCAGTCGCCCGAGGCGACACCGAGATCGTCGAGCAGCATCACCGCGCTCATCGGCATGGAGAGCAGCTGGCAGGCCAGCTCGTCCGGCACGGTATCGGGCATGGGGAGCAGGCGCGACGCATCGGCGAGAAAATACTCGGACCACAGGCCCAGCCCGTTGACGGCCACGCGCTGGCCGATGGCGAGGCCGGCAACGCCTTCGCCCAGGGCATCGACGGTGCCGAGCGCCTCGGTGCCGGGCACAGCCGGCAGCTGGGGCTTGAAGCCATAGGTGCCGGCAATGGTCGCCAGGTCATGGTTGTGGATGGGCGAGAGTACGAGGCGCAGGCGCACCTGTCCGGCGCCGGGCTCGGGCATGAGCCGCTCGGCCGTGGTGAGGACTTCGGCGGGATCGCCGAATTTTTCGTAGATGACCGAACGCATGACGGTGCCTTTCGCTGACGCCTCCCAGCCTGAGCAGAAAACCCAAATCAGCGCCGCGTCAATCCAGCGTTTGCCGGTAGCGCAGCATGGCGACCACCGAGATGACGACGAGGATGATGGCGAGGGCCAGGAATTCACCGGAAACATCGGCGGTGTCGGCGCCCTTGAGCATGACCTTGCGCACCACGCGCAGGAAATGGGTGGCCGGCACGATGGTGCCCAGCCATTGCGCCCATTGCGGCATGCCTGCGAAGGGGAACATGAAGCCGGACAGCAGGATCGAGGGCAGGATGGTAAAGAAGGAGAGCTGCATGGCCTGCATCTGGTTGCGCGCCGCCGTCGAGATGAGGAAGCCCAGCGCCAGATTGACCAGGATGAAGAGGTTGAACCCCCAGAAGAAGGCCCAGACCGAGCCGTCGAAGGGCACGCGGAAGAGAATGGCCGCGGCGCTGACGAACACGATGGTTTGCACGTAGCCGACCAGCACATAGGGCAGGATCTTGCCCAGCATGACCTCGAGCGGGCGCACCGGGGTGGCGATGAGCATTTCCATGGTGCCGCGCTCGGTCTCCTTGACGATGGCCACCGCCGTGATCATCACCATGGTCATCGAGAGGATGATGGCCAGCAGCCCCGGCACGATATTGGTCGAAGTGCGCCCTTCGGGATTATATTCGCGATGGACGACGACCGAGAAGGGCGGCGCCCCGCCGGCCAGCCCCTTGAGCGCGCCCTCGAAGGTCTCGGCGACGGCGACCTGCACGATGCCGCTCAGCGCCGCCGCCGCGCCGCTGACGGCGGAGGGATCGGAAGCGTCGGCCGAGATGAGGATTTCCGGATTGCGGCCGCGTATGGTGTCGCGCTCGAAATTGGGCGGCACCACGATGACGAAATTGGCCTCGCCCCGGCGCAGCGCCGCCTCACCCGCGGCGGTGCCGCCGACCGGGCCGATGAAATCGAAATAGCCCGAATTCTCCATGCCGGCGAGAACGGCGCGCGTCAGCGGCCCGTCATCGGCGATGTCGACCAGCGTGGGCAGGTGATGCGGATCGGCATTGATGGCGAAGCCGAAAAGCAGGAGCTGGATGATCGGCAGCCCGATCATCATGGCGAAGGTGATGCGGTCGCGCCGCATCTGGATGAACTCCTTGATGAGCACGGCGCCGAACCGGGCCGGCGAGAAGACGCCGCTCATGACCCGCCGCTCCCCGCCGCCCCGTCGCGGGCGAAATTGTCGCGCGCCCCGGCCATCAGATAAATGAAAGCCTCTTCGAGTCCGGCCACCTGCCGGCTCCAGCGATGGGTGCCCTCGGCCTCGAGCCGCTCGACCGTGGCATCGAGCGTGGGCTTGTCGGTGCCCGAGACATGAAGGACCGAACCGAACCTGGCCACCTGCTCGACGCCGGGCTCATGCTGGAGGCGTGCTTCGAGCGCGCCCAGGTCCGGCCCCTCGGCGCGCCAGGTTTCGAGCCCGACCTCTTCTGGAATCTTCGCCGAAGGCCCGTCGATGAGCTTCTTGCCATAGGCGATATAGGTGATGAAATCACACTGCACGGCCTCGTCCATGTAATGGGTGGAGACCAGAACGGTGACGCCCTGGGACGAGAGCCGGCGGATTTCGTCCCAGAAGTCGCGCCGCGCCTTGGGATCGACGCCCGCCGTGGGTTCGTCCAGCAGCAGCAATTGCGGGTCGTGGATAAGGCAGGCGGCCAGCGCCAGGCGCTGCTTCCAGCCGCCCGAAAGCGTGCCGGCCAGTTGCCGGGCGCGATCGGCAAGGCCGAGGCCGGCCAGCGCCGCCTCGACGCGCTGCCGACGGTCGGAAACACGATACATGCGGGCGACGAAATCAAGATTTTCCGAAATGGTGAGGTCTTCGTAGAGCGAGAACTTCTGCGTCATGTAGCCCACCTGCTCCTTGATCCGCTCGGCCTGCCTGCGGATGTCGAAGCCCAGGCATTCGCCCTCCCCGCCATCGGGGGTGAGCAGGCCACAGAGCATGCGGATGGTGGTGGTCTTGCCCGAACCATTGGGGCCGAGGAACCCGTAGATGGCGCCGCGCGGCACGGTGATGTCGAAATCATCGACGACCTTGCGGTCGCCGAAAATCTTGGTGAGACCCTTTACGGCGATGACGGGCTGGCCGGCATCGGGCGTGCTCATGGCTGGCGCCTGACGCTCACCGGCTGGCCGGGCAGGAGATTGCCCGGCGCAGCGAGCTGCGCTTCGACGAGGAAGACCAGGCGCGAGCGCTCGTCGCGCGAATAGATGATGGGCGGCGTGGTCTGGGGATCGGAAGCGAGGAAAGTGATAGTGGCCTCCAGCCCCTCCGCGCAATTGTCGCAAGCCACCTTGACGCTTTCGCCCAGGCTAAGCAGCGCCCGATCGGCCTCCGGCACATAAAAGCGCGCCTTGAGCTTGCCCTCCGGCAGGAGCGAGAGCACGGGCGTGCCCGTCGGCGTCACCTCCCCTTGCGAGAAATAGAGCCGTTCGATTCGGCCGTCGATGGGGGCGGTGAGCGTGCGGTCGGCCAGATCGGCGCGGGCCTGATCGGCATCGGCCTGCGCCGCGTTGAGATCGGCTTCGGCGGCCACCTGCTGGGCGTCGCGCGCCGGCAGTTCGGCCACCTGGAGCTGGGCCTGCGCCTGCTCCATCGCCGCCTGCGCGCTCTGCAGGGCCGAGCGGGCCTGATCGACCTGGGCCTGGGCGATGACGCCACGATCGAAAAGGTTCTGGCTGCGGTCGAAATTGGCCTGGGCGAGGGCGAGATCGGACTTGGTCTTGGCGAGCGCGGCGCGGGCGACGTCGAGCTCCTGCGCCCGGCTGCCGGTGACGAGATTGCGCCAGGTGGCGTCGGCCGCTTCCACCCGCGCCTCGGCGCCGCGCAAGGCCGCCTCCTGCTGGGCGGAGCCGAGCACCGTCAGCACGTCGCCGGCCTTGACCACCTGGCCCTCGGCCACCGGCAATTGCGCGATCCGGCCGCCCGTGACCGGCGCCACATAGACGAAATCGGCTTCCAGATATCCCGAATAGACCGGCTCGGGCGGCGGCCCGAAACCGGGAATGGCCGAGAGCAGCCCCATGACGAAGGCGATGAACCCGTTCATATCGAGTCTCCGCGGACGGCGAGGCCGTCAAAGAGAATGGCAAGGTGATTGTCGATGAGCTTTTCCATCTCCAGCCCGGCTCCGGGCGTGACGGCAAAGACTTCGGCGAGGATGAGATGGAGGGCGACCGGCCCGACGATCGAGCGGATGGTGAGTTCCGGATCGAGCGGACGCAGATAGCCGTCGCGCATGCCGCGTTCGAGCAGGCCCGTCACCACGGGAAAGATCCGGTCGAGCACTTCCCTGCGATACATCTCGGCCAGCTCGGGGAAGCGCGCCACCTCGCGCATGATGAGGCGCGGAATGGCGATGAGCCCCGGATCGCTCAGCTTGGCGGCCACCATGCGCAGGGTCGCGGCGATGACCGGACGCGGATCGCCCTGCCAGTTGTCGAGACTGGTGAGCGCCATGGCCGCCACCGGCGCCACGGCCCGCCGCACCAGCCCCTCGATCACGGCTTCCTTGGAGGGAAAATAGAGATAGAGCGCCCCCTTGGAGAGGCCGGCGCGCCGGGCAATGTCCTCGACGCGCGTGGCGGCGAAACCGCGCTCGATGAAGAGCGCCAGCGCCGCATCGAGCACCTCATCGGGCCGCGCTTCGGCCCGGCGGCGGAACTTCGGGCCGCGCTGCGGATTGTCCTCGGTCGGCCCTGTGGCCTGGGGCTTGTCTGCGGTCATGGCATCCACCTTCCGCGCTACTAATAACTGACCGGTCGGTTAGTTACAAGTCAGGATTTCGCGATTGCGCCATCCCGTCCGCCTCGCTAAGCCGGACGGGAACGGGAGGCGGCGATGGCACAAAGGGTTCTCGTCACAGGGATTTCAGGTTTTTTGGGCGGACATGTCGCCTTGGCGCTGCTCGAGGCCGGATATGTCGTGCGCGGCAGCCTGCGCGATATCGGGCGCGCCGAGACGGTCCGCGCCACGCTGGCGCGGCATGGCGCCGATACAGAAAGACTCGAATTCGTGTCGCTCGACCTGCTGGCGGATGCGGGCTGGGACGCGGCCATGGACGGGGTGCGCTATCTCCAGCACACGGCCTCGCCCTTCATCGCCACCACGCCCGCCGACCGCGCCGTGCTGGTGCGTCCGGCCCTCGAAGGCACGGAACGGGCGATCGCAGCGGCCCTGGCGGCAGGTGTCGAACGCATAGTCCTCACCTCCTCGATGGCGGCCATCGCCTATGGCCATGAGCGCTCGCGCCGCGATTTCGGCGCCGCCGACTGGACCGACCTCGATGGCCGCGACATCAGCGCCTATACCGAATCCAAAACCCGCGCCGAGCGCCGCGCCTGGGCGCTGATGCGGGAAGCCTCCTGCCCCGAGCGGCTGGCGGCGATCAATCCAAGCGTCATTCTCGGCCCGCTGCTCGATGACGATCCGGGCACGTCCGTGGCCATGATCGGGCGCCTGCTCTCCGGCGCCGTGCCGGCCGCGCCCCATGTCGGCGTCGGCATCGTCGATGTGCGCGATGTCGCCGCCCTGCATGTCGCCGCCATGACCGACCCGCGCGCCGCCGGCCAGCGCCTGCCGATCAGCGCGGCGACGCTCAGCCTCATGGCCATGGCCCGCATCCTCGCCGAAGCCTTTCCCGAGCGCGCCGGGCGGCTGCCGCGTTTCGAAGTGCCCGACTGGCTGGTGCGCCTCGCCGGGCTCTTCAACGCCGATATCCGCGCCAATCTGGGCGAACTCGGCCTTTACAAGACCCTCGATTCCAGCCTGGCGCAAACCCTGCTCGCCCGCCCCTTCATACCGGCCCGGGATGCCGTCATCGCAGCAGCGCACAGCCTCATCGCACAAAAGCTGCTGTGACAAAAATCCTCGAAAAGGGGCTAGGACTCACCGGCGACTTTCGCTAAAAGCATCGGCGCAAAGCGGAGCGGGGCTGTAGCTCAGTTGGGAGAGCGCATCGTTCGCAATGATGAGGTCAGGGGTTCGATTCCCCTCAGCTCCACCATCTCCGTTTGCTCTCCTCCCAGGACCGAAATGTCCGGTAGTTGAGCCGGCAACCGCGTTGCGCGGATGCCGGCCTTTTGATTGTCAGCTGACGTCCACGATCGCGGCCACGGTGCCGCCGCCGGCGGGGCCCTGGTGGGTGGCGGAGGCGGAGATCCAGACCAGGTTGTCCTGGAGGATCGAGGAGAACATGCCTCCCAGAGCGGCTTTCACCTGGTTGCCGTATTGCGGGTTTTCGACGATCTGACGGCGGCCGCGCAGCAGGCCGCCGGTGGGCATGCTGAACTTGACATAAACGGCGACGACGCGCTTGCGGTGCTCGGGCGAGAGCGGACCGGGACCGACATCGAGACCGGCGCGGCGCAGGGCGCGGGTGAGCGCCTCGACATCGAGCGCGTCGTTCATGGCCGAATGGCCGATCCGCAGCCGCCCGCCGGCGCCAGGGCGATTGCCGAACGCCATCAACTGCGTCTGCGGGCCGGAGCCGCCCACCGGCTCCCACTCATTGGCGGAAACCGCGACCTTGCCGGACCAGAGCGAGAACTCGCTGCCGATTTCTTCCGGTCCGGGCATGGCAAGGCCATCGGCGGCGACGGCCACGGCAAGGCCCGCCGCGCCGCTGGCCTTGCGGAACAGAGCCTTGTCCTCGAATTCGGGAATGGCATGCCCGGCGGCGCGGGCGGCGGCGAGATCGGCCTGCGAGGGGTAATAGGCCTTGCCGACCACATATTCGATGGCGCGCGGCGCGATGCCGGCATCGGCGGCGGCCGCTTCGATGGCGGCGACATTGGCTTGGACGATCCGCGTCGTCGCCATCCATTCGGGGCGGATGAGCTCGGAGCGGGCGACGCCCATGGCCAGCCGGCCGGCGGGATCGGACGACGGCCTGGCGCGCGTGCGGGTATAGAGCACGACATGCGGGGTCAGGATGCCGATGCCGCCGGTGGTGAAGACCATCGGCACCTGATCGATGGCGCTGGCCGGACGCGTGCCGTGTTCGAGGAGAAAGCCGCGGATCGCCCGGTCGGCATCGACACGGCTGGTCTCGCCGGCCTGCCAGCCCTCGGTCTTGCCGGTCACGGCAATGACGTCATCGGCGCGCAGCCGCCCTTCCTTGACCAGCTTCTCGAGCCCGGCCGTGTCGGCCGTGTGGTCGAGCGTCACCCGGAAGGCATCGATAGTGGGGACGAGTCCGTCATCGGTCATGTGCATTCTCTCACGTCAGTCGCTTTGGGCTGCAGTGATTGAATACATAGTTTTGTGATTTTGGATACAAAATTCACGCGATCCGGGATCGTCAGCCCGCCAGCCACACGCAGGCAAGGCCAATGGCGGCGGGGAGAGCCTGGACGAAGAGGATAGAGCGCTTGGCGGTGAGGGCGCCATAAAGGCCGGCCGCCAGCACGCAGGCCAGGAAGAAAATCTGGATCTGCATGCCTACGGCGTGGTCCGGATGCAGCAGGCCCCAGACGAGCCCGGCGGCGAGGAAGCCGTTATAGAGCCCCTGATTGGCGGCGAGGCTGCGCGTGGAGCGGGCGAAATCGGCATCGGTGCCGAAGCGCCTGCGCGTCGAAGGCGCGGTCCACAGGAACATTTCGAGGATGAGGATATAGACGTGGAGCAACGCCACGAGCGCCACCACGATCCTGGCAAGAACGTCCACGAAAAATCCCCCTCAGCTTTGCGGCTGGCCCCCGATGGCCTTGACCGCTTCCGAGCCTGCGACGATCCCGGCCTGCAGGCAAGCCGCTTCGCTCTCGCCGCGCAATTGCGCCGAGATGAACCCGGCGGCGAAGGCGTCGCCGGCGCCGGTCGTGTCGAGGACATCGACCACGGGCGCCTGCAGGCTGAGCCGGATGCCGGCCAGGGTGCCGATGGCCGCCCCCGCCCCGCCGCGCTTGATCACCACCCGGCCATAGCGCTGGCCGAGCATCTTCATCTGCGCCTCGCATTCATTGTAGCCGGACAGCGCCAGCGCCTCCGCCTCGTTGGCAAAGAGCAGCGAAGCGCCTTCGGTCCAGTCAAGGAAATTGCCGACACCCACCTCGTTGAGGAAGCCGACCGAAGCGGGATCGACGGCAACGGCAATGCCGGCCTGGCGCGCCATGGCGACAAGCCCCATAACGGCGGCACGCGGCCCCGCGGCGAAGAAGGAATAGCCCGAGACGACCACAAGGCCGACGTCCTCGAGAAGGCTTGGCGGCAAGTCAGCGGGAGAGAGCGAAAGATTGGCGCCGCGATCGGTGAGGAAGCTGCGCTCGCCATCCGGATCGACGATGGTGACGAGGACGCCCGAGGGCTGCGCGCTGTCCCCGACCAGACGCGTCTCGATGCCGCAGCGGCCGAAATAGGCTTCGAGCCCCGGCAGGTCATCGGTGCCAACGCGGGCGGCAAAGCGCACCGGCGCCCGCATCGCGCCCAGCCACACGGCCTGGTTGGCGCCCGAGCCGCCGGGGCGCGAGCGAATGGCGGCGCGCCGGTCGGAGCCGCGGTTGAGCGGCCCCTCGGGCTTGACGATGATGTCGGTCATGACGTCGCCGACAACGAGGACCTTTGGGGTCCGCGCTTGCGGCGCCATCAGCTCTTGGCCTGGCCCGCGAGTGCCACGGCGATGCGTGCGCCGACGGCGGCATTGTTCTCGACCAGCGCGATATTGGCGGCGAGGCTCTTGCCCTCGGTGAGCTCGAAGATGCGCTTGAGCAGGAACGGGGTCACGTCCTTGCGCGAAACGCCCTGCTTTTCGGCATCGGCCAGCGCCTCCTCGATGCGGGCGCCGATGACGGAGGCCTCGAGCGCGTCCTTGACCGGGATCGGGTTGGCGACGAGCACGCCGCCCATGCCCAGTTCGTTCTGGAGGGCAATGACCCGGGCGATGTCGGCGACGTCGTCGAAGCGGTGATCGACCCTGTTGCCGCTTTCGCGCGCCCAGAAGGCCGGGAACTGATCGGTGCCGTAGCCGAGCACGGGCACGCCATTGGTCTCGAGCACTTCGAGGGTCTTGGCGATATCGAGGATCGACTTGGCGCCGGCGCAGACCACCGCGACCGGCGTGCGCGACAGCTCTTCGAGATCGGCGGAAATGTCGAACGTCTCCTCGGCGCCGCGATGCACGCCGCCGATGCCGCCGGTGGCAAAGACCTTGATGCCGGCCAGGGCCGCGATCTGCATGGTGGTGGCCACGGTCGTGCCGGCGAGGCCGCCGGTGACGAGCAGGGTCGAGACGTCGCGGCGCGAGGCCTTGGCCGCCTTGCCGCCTTCCAGCGCCAGGCGCTCAAGGTCCTTGTCGGTGAGGCCGACGGCGAAGCGCCCGTCCATGATTGCGATGGTGGCCGGGGTCGCGCCGTTGTCGCGGATCACCTTCTCGACGTTCCTGGCCATCTCCAGGTTCTGCGGATAGGGCATGCCATGGGTAATGATGGTCGATTCCAGCGCCACCACGGGCTTGCCGGCGGAAAGGGCGGCGGAGACTTCCGGGCTGATGGAGAGATAGGACTTGGCCGACACGTGAAAATCCTTTGAATTCGCGGGGGCGGAGCCGCGCTTCCGGCCCCGGTTTTTCGCCTATAGAGGCCCCTGGGCCACAATGGTCAAGCCCCCCACAAGAATCGCCTGCCCAATCCCTTGCGGGGGGGAGAAATCCGCTCTAACGTGCCCCCGTTTCTGAGAGAAAAGGTCCACTTCGCTGAACCAGACTTTCGTTGATCCGGACGCTCCGCCGGATCGATATGCACCCCGGTCCGGGGCCATTGCCAGCGATCTTTCCAACGGCGCATTTTCGCGCCGCTTTTCATTGCATGTTGCCGCTTTGCGTACCGCACCCGCCAGGGAGTGCGACCGGACCGGCACGAACACGGTTTCAGGTGACGGCACGCGCCCCCGGAGGGGCGCGACAAGAACCTCTTAACGCGAGCCGACCTCGCGGACATGAACCGGGTGCCCTCTCCACCCGGCAAGCAATGAGAGAACCAGCCGGAAGGCGAGAAACCCTTCCGGGGAACGTGCCCCAAGACTTAGGAGCCCTTCTTATGAAAACCCAGCTCATTCTGGCTCTCGGCGCCCTTGCGGTGGCCGCGCCAGCCCTGACCACGCCGGCTTTCGCCCAGGAAAACGTCGTCAACGTCTATAACTGGTCCGACTATATCGCCGACGACACCATCGCCAAGTTCGAGGCGCAGACCGGCATCAAGGTCAATTACGACGTCTATGACAGCAACGAGATCGTCGACGCCAAGCTCCTGGCGGGCAATTCCGGCTACGACATCGTCGTGCCCTCGGGCAATTTCCTGCAGCGCCAGGTCAAGGCCGGCCTGCTGCTGCCGCTCGACAAGTCCAAGCTGCCCAACCTGGTCAACATGGACCCCGCCATCATGCAGGCGGCGACCGAGTTCGACCCGGACAACGCCCATTCGGTGCCCTATATGATCAACACGATCGGCCTGGGCTACAATGTGGCCAAGGCCAAGGCTGCCCTGGGCGAGGACGCCGCCTTCGACAGCTGGGATCTGCTGTTCAAGCCCGAAAACGCCGAAAAGCTCGCCTCCTGCGGCATCGCCGTGATTGACAGCCCCTCCGAAGTCATGGGCATTGCGCTCCACTATCTCGGGCTCGACCCCAATTCGGAGAGCGAGGAAGACCTGGCCAAGGCCGAGGCGCTGATGACCTCGATCAAGCCCTATATCCGCTATTTCCACTCATCCCAGTATATCGACGACCTGGGCAATGGCGAAATCTGCCTGGCGCTGGGCTATTCGGGCGATATCTTCATCGCCGCCGACGCCGCTACCCAGGCCAACCAGGGCGTGGAAGTCAACTACATCATCCCCAAGGAAGGCGCGGCAACGCTCTTCGACTTCCTGGCCATTCCGGCCGACGCCCCGCACCCCGACAACGCCCTGAAGTTCATCAACTTCATCATGGAGCCGGAAATCGTGGCCGCGATCACCAATTACGTGTTCTACGCCAACCCCAACACCGCCTCGCTGCCCTTCGTGGATGAAGAGGTCAGGAACAATCCGGGCATCTATCCGCCCGCAGATGTCCTGGCCAAGGCCTTCGTGATGACGGCACATTCGCCCGAATACGAAGAGGTGTTGACCCGCACCTGGACCCGCATCAAAACCGGCCAGTAAGAGCCAAACGGGGGCGGTGCGAGCCGCCCCTCACGTCTTTGAAGAGTCCGCAAATGGCCAAGAAGCCCCAGCTCGCCGTCGACACGCGCCCCTGGCGCGATCCGAACGCCAAGCCGTTCGTGCGCATCAAGAACGTCACCAAGAAGTTCGGCGACATCGCCGCCGTCGCCGATGTCTCGCTCGATATCTACAAGTCCGAACTCTTCTGCCTTCTGGGCGGATCGGGATCGGGCAAGTCGACGCTCCTGCGCATGCTCGCCGGATTCGAAGAGCCGACCTCCGGCTCCATCGAGATCGATGGCCAGGACATGACCGGGGTGCCGCCCTATAAGCGCCCCGTCAACATGATGTTCCAGTCCTATGCGCTCTTCCCGCATATGAGCGTGGAAAAGAACATCGCCTATGGCCTCAAGCGCGAAGGCCTGCCCAGGGACGAGATTTCCGCGCGCGTCGAGGAGCTGCTGCGCCTCGTCAAGCTCGAGCCCTATGCCCAGCGCCGCCCGCACCAGCTTTCCGGCGGCCAGCGCCAGCGTGTGGCCCTCGCCCGCGCCCTCGCCAAGCGCCCCAAACTGCTGCTGCTCGACGAACCCCTCGGCGCGCTCGACAAGAAGCTGCGCGAAGAGACCCAGTTCGAGCTGGTCAAGATCCAGGAAACGCTCGGCGTCACCTTCATCGTGGTCACCCACGACCAGGAAGAGGCGATGAGCCTGGCCACCCGCATCGGGGTGATGAACCAGGGCGAGATCGCCATGATCGGCGAGCCCACCGATGTCTATGAATTCCCCAATTCGCGCTTCGTCGCCGGCTTCATCGGCTCGGTCAACATGTTCGAGGGCATCGTCACCGAGGACGAAGCGGATCATGTGCGCATCCGCTCGGCCGAGGCCGGCTGCGATATCTATGTCGACCATGGCGTCGACTGCGCGCCCGACCAGATCCTCTGGTACGCCATCCGCCCCGAAAAGATCACCCTTACCCGCGAAAAGCCCGAGGGCGACGCCAACGTCACCAGGGGCATCGTCGAGGACATCGCCTATCTGGGCGACATGAGCGTCTTCCAGGTCAAGCTCGACAGCGGCAAATATCTGCGCGTCACCAAGGCCAATGCCGAGCGCGGCGACCCCAACGCCATCAAGTGGGACGAGGAAGTCTATGCGCAGTGGAGCGGAGGCGCGGGTTCCGTGTTGACCGTATGAGCGTCCACGGTGCGCTCCCCGAGGTAAAGCCCTGGAAGGGCCTGCGGCGCTTGAAGGAGCGCGGCGTTACCGGCCGCTGGACGGTGATCCTGCCGCCGCTCCTCTGGCTCATCGTCTTCTTCCTCATTCCGCTGGCCGTGGTCTTCGGCATCTCGCTCTCGACCAAACAGTTCGGCCGCCCGCCCTATTCGAGCCTCTTGAGCTTCGGGGAAAACGGCACGGTGCAACTGACGCTGCACCTTTCCAATTACCTCAAGCTTTTTCAGGACAACCTCTACATCGCCGCCTATCTCAACTCGATCAAGATCGCGGCGATCTCGACGGCGTTCGCGCTGCTCATCGGCTATCCGATGGCCTATTTCATCGCGCGCTCGTCCGACCGCTGGCGCAACATCCTCTTGATGCTGGTCATCCTGCCGTTCTGGACCTCGTTCCTGCTGCGCGTCTATGCGCTGACCGGTTTCATGCGCGGCAATGGGGTGATCAATAACTTCCTCGGGCTTTTCAGCATCCAGCCCATCGTGATGCTGCAGACCGATTTCGCCGTCTATGTCGGCATCGTCTATTCCTACCTGCCCTTCATGATCCTGCCGCTCTATACGACGCTGGTGAAGCTCGACGGCGCCCTGCTCGAAGCCTCCGCGGACCTGGGCGCGCGGCCGTTCCGCACGTTCCTCTCCATCACGCTGCCGCTCTCCATGCCCGGCATCATCGCCGGCTCCATGCTGGTCTTCATTCCGGCCATCGGCGAATTCGTCATCCCGTCCCTACTCGGCGGCCCCGGCACGCTCATGATCGGCCGCGTCCTCTGGGACGAGTTCTTCGCCAATACCAACTGGCCGCGCGCCGCCGCGGTCGCCATCGCCATGCTGGTCGTGGTGGTCGTGCCCATCATGCTCATGCAGCGGGCGCAGAACGCCGTCGTGGAGAAGAAGTGATGCGTCGCGGCTGGCTGCTTCCCACCATCGCTGTTCTCGGCTTCGCCTTCCTCTATGGGCCTATCGTTTCGCTTGTCGTCTTCTCGTTCAACGAGAGCCGGCTGGTGACGGTGTGGTCGCGCTTCTCGCTCAAATGGTATGGCGAGCTCTTCGCCGACCCGCAGATGCTGGGTGCCGCCTGGCTCTCGTTGCAGATAGCCGCCACCTCGGCCAGCATCGCACTGGTGCTGGGCACGCTCTGTGCCGTGGCGCTCGTCCGCTTCCGCCGCTTCCGCGGCCGCACGGCCCTGGCCGGCATGGTCTCGGCACCGCTGGTCATGCCCGACGTCATTACCGGCCTTTCCCTGCTGCTGCTGTTCGTGGCCATGGAAGGCCTCATCGGCTGGCCCTCGGGACGCGGCGCGACAACCATCACCATCGCCCACACCACGTTCTGCATGGCCTATATCACCGTGGTGGTGCAGTCGCGGCTGGCGGACCTCGACCTGAGCCTCGAGGAAGCGGCGATGGACCTCGGCGCGACGCCTGCCCGCGTCTTCTTCGACATCACCCTGCCCATCATCGCCCCGGCGCTGATCTCGGGCTGGCTGCTCGGCTTCACGCTCTCGCTCGACGACCTCGTCATCGCCAGCTTCGTCTCCGGCCCCGGCTCCTCGACCCTGCCCATGGTGATCTTCTCGAAGATCCGCCTCGGCGTGTCGCCGGACGTCAACGCACTGGCGACCATCATCATCGGCATCGTTTCGCTCGGCGTGCTGGGGGCCACGATCTTGCAGATGACGCGCCCCAAGACGAACAAGGCGTGAGGACAGCACTTCGCCGCCCCCCGCCGCCCCTTACACTCACCTCAACGCGAAAAATTCGTGATCGCGGAACCCCTTGCGCGAAGGCGCGATTGGTTCCATCTTCACGTCATGTTCAACCAATCGCAAAGGAGGTGATCCAATGTCTAATGGGATGACGGCTCTCAAAGGCCTTGGAGTGATGGTGTTCGTGTCGGGGCAGCCCTCGGCATAAAATCCTCCCTCCTTTCGGATCGCTCCCGCGATCCGGGTCAGATGAGGACCTGAAAACTCATGGGGGCCGTCCGCAAGGGCGGCCCTTTTGCATGGTGCGCATCGTTCGCCAAAGCATTCCGGCTTGTTCAACATATGCGCAACAAGTCGAACTTGCACCGCGCCCGCACATCTCCTAGCTTTAAGGGGTCGCTCGATCGGGCGGCACGAACATAACGTTCTCAGGGCGGGGTGAAATTCCCCACCGGCGGTAATGGAAGCCTCTGGCTCCCTAGCCCGCGAGCGCCACTTCGGTGGGTCAGCAGATTTCGGTGCGATTCCGAAGCCGACGGTCATAGTCCGGATGAAAGAGAACGGGTGAGCTTTGGGCTTGCGGCCGCCTTGCGCCTGTTTTGCGCGGGGCTTTGCCGCCGGTTTCTTCGATCCCCCGTAAACCCTGAGGAAACTGGTTTACGAAAGGATCGAAATTGAGCCAGCTTTCCTCCCCGACCAACCAGCCCATCCAGGGCGCGGTCTATATGCTGGGCGCCGGCATTACCTTTGCCGTCACTAACCTGCTTACCCCCTACATCACCTATACGCTCGGCGTGCCTTCGACCGCGGTGGTCTTCTGGCAATATGTTATCGCCACCGTCTTCGCCTTGCCGCTGATCCTGCGCATCGGTTTTGGCGCGCTCAAGACGCGCCACCCCATCGCCCATGAGCTGCGCGCTTTCCTCTCGGCCCTGGGTGTCCAGTTCTTCGCCTTCGGCTTCGCCTCTGGCGTGCCGGTCTGGCAGATGGTGGCGCTGTCGATGACCGGGCCCTTCTTCATCATTGCCGGCGCCGTGCTGGTGCTGGGCGAGAAGGTGACGCCGCAGCGGCTGCTGGCGACCCTTGTCGGCTTCATCGGCGCGGTACTGGTGGCCGGCGTCGGTACCGAGAGCTTCTCCTGGGCCTCGATCCTGCCGATCATCGCGGCGGCGCTCTGGGGCACGGTTTCGGTGATGACCAAGTGGCTGGCTCGCGAGGAGACGCCGGAATCGCTGACGCTTTACATGCTGGTGCTGATCACGCCCAACCACTTCCTGATCGGCCTCATCCTCGGCGTCATCGTCACCGCCTTCCCGGGCGTGCTGCCGGGCAGCCTCGCCAACGGCTTCGATTTCATGCCGCCGGGCGGCGACGCACTGTGGTTCATCGTGCTGCTGGGCCTGGTGACGGCCGGGGCGCAGTATTTCCTGTCGCTCTCCTACAAGGTCGCCGACGCCACCTTCCTGCAGCCCTTCGACGACCTGAAGCTCCCCATCAACACCATCCTTGCCTGGATCGTGCTGAGCCAGGTGCCGAGCCTGCTGTTCTGGCCGGGCGCGCTGCTCATCATGGGCGCGTCGCTCTTCATCCTGCGGCAGGAGACCGGTCGCTCCAAGACCGGCTCCCTTCAGGCAGCCTGACGACAACGACCCGTTCGCGCGATAGCCGCGGGCGGGTCAACCCTTTTCGGCTACGTTCACCCAGCGCCCCTCATGATGCGAGCGGGCCATGGCGTGGACAGTCCGCTCGATCTCGAGCCCCTGGGCGAAATCGATGACGCGGGCTTCCTGGCCGGCAATGGCCTTGAGCAGTTCGTGCGCCTCGATGATTTTCAGGTCGTTGAACCCCAGGCCGTGCCCCGCCGCCGGAATGAAGCGATCATAGGGCGGATGGGACGGGCCGGTGAGGATGGTCCGAAAGCCCTGCTCGGCCGGCTTGTCGCTGGTCACATAGACCTGCACTTCGTTGAGCCGCTCCTGATCGTAGGTAATGGTGCCTTTGGCCCCGAAGATCTGTACGGCGATGCGGCCCTTGCGGCCCCAGGCCGTACGGCTGAGCGCGATGAGCCCGGAGGCGCCGCTTTCGAGTTCGATGAGGATCGAGGCGATGTCGTAGGTTTCAACGCTCCGCCGCCCGCCATCGCGGGCGGGACGGTCGGCATAGGGCTTTGACATATTGGCCATGACCCGCTCGACCGGCCCCAGCAGCGTGTTGATGAGCGAAAGCGGGTGTACGCCGAAATCATCGATGGCGCCGTAGCCCGAGGACGCCTCGCTCTTCCAGTAGAAAAGGGCATCGGGATCGGCCATGAAATCCTCGTCCATCTCGACCCGGACATGGTTGACCGGACCGATCACTCCGTCGCGCAACAGCGCATCGATATGCCGGATGGCCGGGTTCTGGATGTAATTGTAGCCGAGCACCGCAACCTTGCCCGCGGCGCGGGCGGCGTCGGCCATGCGCTGCGCATCGGCGAAGGCGACGGCCATGGGCTTTTCGCACCAGACATGCTTGCCCGCTTCGAGGGCGGCAATAGCCATCTCGGCATGGAACTGGTTGGGCGTGGTGATCGAGACGACTTCGACCTCGGGATCGGCGACCACGTCGCGCCAATTGCCGGTGGCACGCTCGAAGCCGAATTCCTCGGCCTTTTGCCGCGCCAGTTCGACCGTGACTTCGCCCAGATGCACGAGGCTCGGTCGCCTGCCATTGCCGAACACGGCCTTGACTGAATTCCAGGCCAGCGCATGGCATTTGCCCATATAGCCCGTGCCGATAAGGCCGATGCCGATCGTCTGCGTCATTTGCAAAGCTCTCCGTCAAGAAAACGCCCGGGCCGTGGTCCGGGCGCGTGGGCAGGGAGGGAAATCCCAAATTACTTGTACTGCTCGGCATTGTCCTTGGTGACCAGCACCGTGCCGGTATCGATCACCGGCTCGATGGTCTTGCCGGCCTTGAGGTCAACCAGCGCCTGCACGCCGAAGCCGCCGATATTGCCGGGGGCCTGGGCGATCGAGGCGGTCATTTCGCCGGCGAGGATCGAGGCGGCGGCATCCGGATTGGCGTCGAAGCCGACCACCATCACGTCCTGGAGCTTGGCCGCAGCCTTGAGCGCCTCGACGGCGCCGAGCGCCATATTGTCGTTGGAGGCGAAGACGCCCTTGATGTTGGGGTTGCCAGTGAGGATGTTCTCCATAACCGATTGGCCCTTGGCGCGATCCCATTCGGCAGTCTGCTCGGCCACAACCTTGAGGCCACAGGCCTCGAGGCCCTTCTTGGAGCCTTCGGCGCGGGCCTGGCCGGTGGACTGGGAGATGAGCCCTTGCAGGATCGCCACGTCCGAGCCCTGCGGCAGGTTCTTGCACATGAAATCGGCGGCGAGCGCAGCGCCCACGGCATTGTCGGTGCCGATAAAGGTCACGCCTTCATTGATGCCCTTGGTATCGACGAACACCACCGGGATGCCGGCGGCCTTGGCGGCGTCGACCACCGGAGCAAGGGCGTTGGGATCGGTGGGAGCGAGCGCAATGCCCGACACCTTCTGGGCGATAAGGTCTTCGATCTGGGTGATCTGGGCCTGGACGTCGGATTCGGCCGGCGGGGCAACGACCACGACATCGACGCCGAGTTCGGCGCCCTTGTCCTTGGCGCCCTTCTCAACCGCAGCCCAGAACGGGTTGCCGGCGCCGGGGCCCTTCATGCCCACCACATAGGTATCGGCCGCATATGAAACGGCAGTCATGGCGGCAAGCGCGACGCCTGCCAGCAGAAGCTTGTTCATTTGGTCCTCCCTAAGAACCTTGTCTCCGCTCCTCGTTGGCGCCGTCCATCCGGAGACGGTCACGGACGGCGATTGATAAACTCCCTTAACTCCGCAGCGCCGCCTTGCGCCGCAGCACGTCGATATAGACGGCGACGATGATGACGAGGCCGATGAGGATCATCTGCCAGAAGGCCGAGACATTGTTGATGTTGAGCCCGTTGCGCAGGATGCCCATGATGAGCACGCCCGCCAGTACGCCCAAGACCGTACCGCGCCCGCCGAAGAATGAGGCGCCGCCGATGATGACCGCCGCGATGGCATCGAGCTCGATGCCGATGCCGGCATTGGGGAAACCGCTGTCGGTGCGGCCGGCCAGCAGCAGTCCGGCAAGGCCGGCAAAGAAGCCGCAGAGCACATAGACCAGCACCAGGACGGCATCGACATTGATGCCCGAGACCCGCGCCGCATGCGGATTGCCGCCGATGGCGAAGATGTGCCGGCCCGTCGAGGTCTTGGCCAGGAACCACCAGAGCGCGATGGCGCAGACCAGCACCACGATGAGGCTGGCCGGAATGCCGGCGGGCGGGGCGAAGATGCCGAGATCATAATAGGCCTGGCCGAGATAGCGCACTTCCGGCTGGAGGCCGGAAACCGGCGCGCCGTTGGTGACGAGATAGGTGAGCCCACGCCCGATATTGAGGGTGCCCAGCGTCATGATGAAGGGATGGGGCAGGCGCAGCAGCGTGAGGCCGAGGCCGTTGATGAGGCCCATGGCGATGCCGATGGCGGGGCCGATGAGCAGCACCAGCGGCCAGGGCACGCCGGCCTTGCTGGCAATGGCCAAGGTCACCATGGCCAGCGCCATGGTGGAGCCGACCGAAAGATCGATGCCGGCGGTGACGATGACCACGAACATGCCCAGCGCCAGGAGCGCCAGCGAGGCGTTCTGCTTCAAGATATTGGTGAGGTTCTCGGCCGACAGGAACACGCCGGGCTTGATGGCGGCAAGGATGGCCATCATCACCACCACCACGATGATGATGCCGTAGGTGTCCAGGAACTTGGCGAGGCGCGGGTTGTGGAACATCACTGCAGCCTGTCATGGGCGAGGCTGTCGGTATGGCCCTTGGTGCCCATGATCCAGCCGATGACTTCGTTGCGGTGGGTTTTGTCCAGTGGCGCATCGGCGAAATTGGTGCCCTGGTAGAGTGCCATCACCCTGTCGCAGCAGTAGAAAATATCGTCCATGCGGTGCGAGATGATGATGACGGCGACGCCGTGATCCTTGAGGCTTTTTATGAGGTCGAGCACCTTGCCGACTTCCTTGATGGCGAGAGCCGCCGTTGGCTCGTCCATGATGACGAGTTTGGCTGAAAACGCCGTGGCGCGGGCGATGGCGACGGCCTGGCGCTGACCGCCCGAGAGTTCCTCGGTGTTCTGGTCGATCGACTTGACGTGGATCTTGAGATTGTCGAGGTGGCGGCTCGCCATCTCGCGCGCTTCGTGGTGATTGATGAGCGTCAGCGGGCCGAGCTTCCGGCCCGGCTCGCGGCCGAGATAGATGTTCTCGTAGATCGGCATGTTCCCGGCCAGAGCGAAATCCTGGTAGACCATCTCGATGCCGAGGGCCCGGGCATGCTTGGGGCTGGAGAACTGCACCGGCTGGCCATCGAAGAAGAGCTGGCCTTCGCTGGGCGTGTAGAGGCCCGAGAGAATCTTCATCAGCGTCGACTTGCCGGCGCCGTTATCGCCGACGACGCCGAGCACTTCGCCGTGGGCGACGTGAAAATTGACATTATGCAGGGCCGTGATCGCGCCGAAATACTTGGAGATGCCCTTGGCCTCCAGTAGCGGCGTGGATGACGTTTCCGCCATTCCGCTCCTCCCCTCAAGCATTCGTCATTCCAATTGGAACAAACGCTGCTTTTTATCTTGTCTTGGAATATTTATTCCACGTATTTTGCAAAGGTCAAGGGACATTATTGGTCCCCCTGATGACGATTTCGGGAATTTCTCCGATGGAGCGCCGGCAAGGGCGGGGCAGCGGGGAATTCTAACCTGGAACAGGCATTCCGGGGATAAACCCGCCCGACCATTGACGCCGGGCCGGCGCGGGGAGGAGGAAGGCAGCGATGAGCAGTTCCACCGATGACAGCGACACCCAGGACAACGGCGCCCCGCGCGATTTCTCCGCGCTGCGGACGCTGATCGCGGCGCGCTGGGAAAAGCTGCCGCGGCGCCTGACGCAGGTGGCGAGCTACGCACTCGACAATCCCGACGAGATCGCCTTCGGCACCGCCGCCGGCATCGCCGCCAAGGCGGAGGTGCAGCCTTCGACGCTGGTGCGCTTCTCGCAGGCCCTGGGCTACCAGGGCTTTTCGGACCTGCAGGACGTTTTTCGCTCACGTCTGCGCGAAAAGGTGCCGAGCTATGACGAGCGGCTGGCCCAGCTCAAGGAGCATGGGCTGGGCGGCAGCAAGGCCGGGCTGGTGCTCGCCGGGTTTCTCGACGCCGCCGAACGCAGCGTCGAGGATTATCGGGCGCGGCTGGAGCCGGAAACGCTCGACCGCGCCGTCGCGGTGCTGGCACGCGCCAAAACCATCTATCTCATCGGGCTGCGGCGCTCGTTCCCGATCACGGCCTATATGGCCTATGCCATGGGCAAGCTGGGCATAAGGCACATTCTTGTCGATGGCGTCGCCGGGCTGGGGGCCGAACAGGCAAGCTTCATCGACGCGGACGACGCCGTGGTGGCGATCAGTTTCACGCCCTATGCCTCGGAAACTGTGGCGCTGACCAATGCGGCCCTGGCGCAGGGTGCCGCGCTGGTGTCGATTACCGATAGTCCGTTTTCACCCATCGCCGGCAAGGCCGAGGTTTGCCTCGAGATCGTCGAGGCCAATTTCGAGGGGTTCCGGTCGATGACGGCGACGATGGCGCTGGCCATGGCACTGAGCGTGGCGGTGGCGGGGAAGCGCGGGGAATAGGTTTCTCAAGACCCCTCACCGCCCTGCCGGGCATCCTCTCCCCGACGGGGCGAGGGTTTTCGTTGGGGCGCGGACTGGAGGAATCGGCGCAGTTTTGCGGACTTGGCTCCCCCCACCCTGTCCCTCCCCCGCAAGGGGGGAGGTGACGTGCTGGCTAGGGTGGGGCATGAGGCGGCGCAACCGGCTCGGTCGGAGCACCTCCCCCCTTGCGGGGGAGGCTGGGAGGGGGGAGAGCCCCAGACCCCTTACTTGACCTTCACCGCCTGCCCGGTCTTGAGCGATTCCGTCGCGGCTTCCGCCAGCTTCTGCGCCATCAGGCCGTCATAACCCGAGGCGGTCGGCTTCTGACCCTTTTCCAAAAAGTCCAAAAACGCGTTGATCTCGATGCGGTAGGCTTCTTCGTAGCGTTCGATGAAGGAGAACGGGATCTTGTCTTCGATCCAGCCGCTTTCATCGGCCTTCTCGACCGTGGTCACATGCACGTTGCCGGCGCGCAAAAGACCCTTGGAGCCGTGCACTTCGATGCGCTGGTCGTGGCCATAGGTGGCGCGGCGGGAATTGGTGATGACGGCGATTTTTCCCGAGGCCGTTTGCATGTGGACGGCGGCGGTGTCGATGTCGCCGGCCTTGCCGATGGCGGGATCGACGAGGTTGCCGCCCAGCGCGTGGACGACCACCGGTTCTTCGCCGAGCAGGAACCGGGCCATGTCGAAATCATGGATCATCATGTCGCGATAGAGGCCGCCCGAGCGCTCGATATAGGAAACCGGCGGGGCTGAGGGATCGCGGCAAGCGATGGTGACGATTTCGACGTCGCCGATCTCGCCATTGCGCAGGCGCTTTTCGAGCACCGAGTAATTGGGATCGTAGCGGCGGTGGAAGCCGATCATCAGCGGCACGCCGGCCTTTTCGACCACCGGCAGGCACTTTTCGATGCGCTCGACCGACAGCGAAACCGGCTTCTCACAAAGGATGGCCTTGCCGGCGCGGGCGGCTTCCTCGATGAGGTCGGCATGGGTATCTGTGGGGGTGGCGATGAGGATGGCGTCGATATCCTTGGCCGCGATCACATCGGCGACCGAGGCGACCCTGGCGCCGACCTTGCCGGCCAGCGCATTGGCCGCATCCGGCATGGCATCGGCGATATAGGCGACGCTGGCCCGACCCGAATTCGCCAGTGTCTGCGCGTGGACATTGCCGATACGCCCTGCCCCAAGAACACCAAATCGCACCATCTTGTCCTCCGAACTGGGCGCCCAATCGATAAAATTTGAATCCTTTTTCGGTGTCTTCTGCGGCGCGCCCCACAGCACTCCCCGTCACCGGACGCGCCAAAACACCGTCACGTCAAAACAGAACAAACATTCTGAATTGACGCAATTTCAGAATTGATGTTTCATTTCGGCCTAGGCATATAGCGGCGCTAAATGCCTGTCCATTACTTTTCGAGGGAGAGCCAAGCATGGCCGGTGAGCAACGTCAAAACGAGCCTGCGCTCGACGTGATCACCATCGGCCGGTCCTCGGTCGATCTCTATGGCCAGCAGATCGGCACCCGGCTCGAAGATGTCGGCAGCTTCGCCAAATCGGTGGGCGGCTGCCCGACCAATATCGCGGTGGGCACGGCGCGGCTGGGGCTCAAATCCGGGCTCGTCACCCGCGTCGGCAACGAGCAGATGGGGCGCTTTATCCGCGAGCAGCTTTTGCGCGAGGGCGTCGATGTCAAAGGCGTCGCCACGGACAAGGAGCGGCTGACGGCTCTGGTGCTGCTTTCGGTCGAGGCCGAGGGCGTATCGCCCATGATCTTCTATCGCACCGATTGCGCCGACATGGCGCTCGACGAAGGCGATATCGACGAGGCGCACATTGCCAGCGCCCGCGCCATCGTGGTGACGGGGACGCATTTTTCCAAACCGCACAGTGCGGCGGCGCAGAAGAAGGCCATTTCCATCGCCAAGGCGCATGGGCGAAAAGTGGTGTTCGATATCGACTACCGGCCAAACCTCTGGGGGCTGGCCGGGCACGAGGCGGGCTTTGAGCGCTATGTGAAATCGGACGGCGTTTCGGCGGTCTACAAATCGGTACTGGCCGATTGCGACCTCATCGTCGGCACCGAGGAAGAAGTGCTGATCGCCTCGGGCGAGGCCACGCTGGTGGCCGCGCTCAAGACTATTCGGGCGCTCACGGCGGCGGTGATCGTGCTCAAGCGCGGGCCGATGGGCTGCATCGTCTATGACGGCGCCATTCCCGACGACCTCGAACAGGGCATTGTCGGCAAGGGCTTTCCCATCGAGGTGTTCAACGTGCTGGGGGCGGGCGACGCCTTCATGTCCGGTTTCCTGCGCGGCTGGCTGCGCGGGGAGAGCCATGCAGTTTCGGCGACCTGGGCCAATGCCTGCGGCGCCTTCGCGGTATCGCGGCTGCTCTGCGCTCCGGAATATCCGAGCTGGGAGGAGCTTTCCTATTTCCTCGCCAACGGGTCCAAAGAGCGGGCGCTGCGCAAGGACGAAAACCTCAACCACCTGCATTGGGCGACCAACCGGCGGCGGCATTATCCGCGGCTGATGGCTCTGGCCATCGACCACCGCTCGCAGTTGGAGGCGATTGCGGGCGACAAGGCGGAACGCATTCCGGCCTTCAAGGCGCTGGCGGTGGAAGCGGCGGCGCGGGTAGCGGGGGACCGCGACGGTTTTGGCATGCTGCTCGACGACAAATACGGCCGCGATGCCCTCTTCGCCTCGACAAAATACCAAAGATTCTGGATCGGAAAGCCGATCGAGCTGCCGGGGAGCCGGCCGCTGCAATTCGAGTTCTCGCAGGATGTGGGGAGCCGGCTGGTCGAATGGCCGGTGGACCATTGCATCAAGGTGCTTTGTTTCTATCACCCCGATGACGAAGCGGAGCTCAAGCGCGTGCAGACCGAAAAGCTGCGCACGGCCTATGAGGCGGCGCGAAAAGTCGGGCGCGATATTCTGGTCGAGATCATTTCGAGCAAGCATGGCGCGCTTGAGGACGACACCGTGGCGCGGGCGCTGACCGAGCTTTATGCGGCCGGGATCAAGCCCGACTGGTGGAAGCTCGAGCCGCAGAAGAGCGAAGCGGCGTGGCGGGCCTTGGACCAGGTGATCGAGGGGAACGATCCCTGGTGCCGGGGCGTGGTGCTGCTGGGGCTCGATGCGCCGCAGGACGAGCTCGAAAAGGGTTTTGAGGCGGCGCAGGCGGCGAAAGCCGTCAAGGGTTTTGCCGTGGGGCGGACGATCTTTGCGGATGCGGCCAAGGCGTGGTTTGCTGGGTCGATGAGCGACGAAGAGGCGGTGGCCGACATGGCCACGCGGTTCGCGGCGCTTGTGGGGATCTGGGAGCGGGTTGCGGGGCCGGTGGAGGCTTAAGGCCGGGCCGGTGACTGCGGCCTCCCCTCACCCGGCCTTTGGCCGACCTCTCCCCGAGGGGGCGAGGTGAAGGGGTGGCGGGGCACGGTTCGAGTGCAAGGCTCCAGGTTCTGGAATTGGGCGGGATCGTGCCAACTAGCCTTCGCCCCGTCGGGGAGAAGGTGCCCGAAGGGCGGATGAGGGGTCTTTCTTGACCCGAGGGAGGAAAACGGCCATGAGCCAGAAGACCGTAAGACTGACCATGGCCCAGGCCCTGGCGCGGTTCATGACGCGGCAGATGACGGTGGTGGATGGCGAGAAGGTGCCGATCTTTGGCGGCGTCTTTGCCATTTTCGGGCATGGCAATGTCGCCGGTATCGGCGAGGCGCTTTATGCTGTGCGCGAGGAATTGCCGACTTTTCGCGCCCAGAACGAGCAGGGCATGGCCCATGCCGCCATCGCCTTCGCCAAAGCGAGTTTCCGGCGGCGGTTCATGGCGGCGACGTCCTCCATCGGGCCGGGCGCGCTCAACATGGTGACGGCGGCGGCGCTGGCGCATGTCAACCGCCTGCCGATCCTCTTGCTGCCGGGCGATGTCTTCGCCAATCGCGGACCCGACCCGGTGCTCCAGCAGGTCGAGAATTTTGGCGACGGCACGGTTTCGGCCAATGATTGCTTCAAGCCCGTCTCGCGCTATTTCGACCGCATCACCCGGCCCGAGCAGATCATGCCGGCCTTGCGGCGGGCGATGGAAGTGCTCACGGACCCCGCCGAATGCGGGCCGGTGACGCTCAGCCTCTGCCAGGACGTGCAGGCCGAGGCCTACGATTATCCGGAGAGTTTTTTCGAGGAAAAAGTCTGGCGAACGCGGCGTGTGCTGCCCGACGCCGACGAATTCGCCTCGGCGGCTGTGGCGCTGCAAAAGGCCAAAAAACCGGTGATCATAGCGGGCGGCGGGGTGCTCTATTCGGAAGCATCCGAGGCGCTGAGCACGTTTGCGGAAAATCACGGGATTCCGGTGATGGAAACGCAGGCGGGCAAATCGAGCCTGCCGCATGACCATTACCTCAATATGGGCTCGGTGGGCGTGACCGGGACTTCGGCGGCCAACCAGCTGGCGGAGGAGGCCGACCTGGTGCTGGCCGTGGGCACGCGGCTCCAGGATTTCACCACCGGCAGCTGGGCGCTGTTCCGGAACGAGGATCTCGAAATCGTCGGGCTCAACGTGCAGCCTTTCGACGCCGGCAAGCACGGAGCCATGCCGCTGGTGGGCGATGCGCGCACGACGCTCGAAGCGCTCGATGCTTCGCTCGGCGGCTGGATGGTGAACTCCGATTGGCTCGACAAGGCCCTCAAGGGCAAGGCCGCCTGGCTCGAAGCAGCGGGCCAGGCGACGGCGCCGACCAATGAGCTGCCGTCCGACGCGCAGGTGATCGGCGCTGTACAGCGGGCGCGGGACAATTCCATTCTCGTCTGCGCGGCGGGCGGGCTGCCGGGGGAGCTGCACAAACTCTGGCAGGCCAGGGGACCGGGCTCCTACCACCTCGAATACGGCTTTTCGACCATGGGCTACGAGATCGCCGGGGGCCTGGGCGTCAAGCTGGCGCGGCCCTATGACGACGTCGTCGTGATGGTGGGCGACGGCAGCTACATGATGCTGAACTCGGAGATCGCCTCCTCGATCATGCTGGGGGCCAAGCTCACCATCGTGCTGCTCGACAATGCCGGCTATGGCTGCATCAACCGGCTGCAGATGGCCACCGGCGGCGCCAACTTCAACAATCTCCTCAAGGACACCTATCACGAGGTGCTGCCGCAGATCGATTTTGCCGCTCATGCCGCCTCGATGGGGGCGGTGGCCAAAAAGGTGGCCTCGATTGCCGAGCTCGAAGCCGCACTGAAAGAGACCGAGCGGGAGACGCGGACGACGGTGCTGGTCATCGACACCGATCCCCTCATCACCACCGAAGCCGGCGGCGCCTGGTGGGATGTGGCGGTGCCGGAAGTCTCGGACCGCAAGCAGGTGAATGCGGCCCGCAAGGACTACGAGCAGGCGCTAAAAGACCAAAAGCACGTTTAGGACCAAGAATATGAAAGCCAAACTGGGGATGTCCCCGATCGCCTGGTGGAATGACGACCTGGTGGAGCTGAGCGACGACGTTTCGCTCGAGGAATGCCTGCGCCAGTCGCGCTCGGCCGGGTTCACCGGCATGGAGAAGGGAAGGCGCTTCCCGGACGATCCGGCGGTGATGCTGCCGATCCTGCGCGCCGCCGACGTGACGCTTTGCGGCGGCTGGTTTTCGGGCACGCTGGTCAACGAGGAGCTGGCGGCCAACAAGGACCGCATCGCGCCGATGATCGAGCTCTTCAAGGCCGTCGACGCACCCTGCATCGTCTATGGCGAGGTCGGCCGCTCCATCCAGGGGGATCGCTCAAAACCGCTGGCGACCAAGCCGAAGCTTTCGGACGGCGAGATGAAGGCCTACGCGAAAAAGGTCACCGCCTTCGGGGAATGGTGCGCCGAGCAGGGCATGCCGCTCTCCTATCACCACCACATGGCGGCCGTGGTCGAGACCGAGCCGGAGCTGGATGCCTTCATGGCGGCGTCAGGTCCGGGCATTCCGCTGCTGCTCGATGCCGGGCACCTGGCCTTTGCGGGCGGGGACGTGCTGCGGGCCATCGACAACCACCATGCACGCATCAACCACGTGCACGTCAAGGACATCCGCCGCACTGTGGTGGATGGGTTGGATCGGACGAAGCAGAGTTTTCTCGATGCCGTGGCGCTGGGCGCCTTCACCGTGCCGGGCGATGGCTCGCTCGATTTCGGCGCCATCGTGCAGCGCTTTGCGGACTATGGCTATGAAGGCTGGTTCGTGGTCGAGGCCGAGCAGGACCCCAAGAAGAACCCGCCGCTCAGAATGGCGCAGGTCGGACATGCCGAACTGATGCGCGTGATGAACGCCGCCGGCTATACGGTCGAGACGCAGGGCTTTCCGACCCGCTGAGGGAGGGCTAGAAAGCCCTTTCCACCGAGGAGGATGCGATGACGGACGACAAGCAGCCGGAAAAGCCGGGTTTCATGACGCTGGGCTGGTTCGAACCGGTCTATCGCCGGGTGATCGTGGTCGCCGCCATCGCCTGCTGGACGCTCTGGGAATGGCTTTACAACCACGACCAGTTCTGGGGCCTCATCGCGCTGGTGATGCTGGTCTATGGCGTCTGGACCTTCTTCATCAATTTCGACAAGGCGCTCGAGGAGGCCCGCAAGAATGCCAAACCTAAAAGTTAGGCCGAACGGGACTTCCGGCCGCGTGGTGTCGGTGACGCCGGAAAGCGCGGGCTGGACCTATGTGGGGTTCGAGCTTTTCAAGCTCAAACCCGGCGAGACGGCGAGTGAAAAGACCGGCACCCGCGAGGTTTGCCTGGTACTGGTTTCGGGCCGGGCGAAAATCTCGGGCGGCGGCGAAGATTTCGGCGAGATCGGCGAGCGCATGTCGCCCTTCGAGGGCGCGCCCTATGCGGTCTATGTGCCGGCGGGCGCCGAGTGGAGCGTCGAGGCGACCACCGCGCTGGAACTGGCCGTGTGCTCGGCGCCGGGCGCCGGCGGCACGCTGCCGGCGCGGCTGATCCCGCCGGGCACCAATCCGCAGATCACGCGCGGCACCGGCACCAATACGCGCTACGTGACCAATATCCTGCCGGAGACCGACCCGGCGGACTCTTTGCTCGTGGTGGAAGTGATTACGCCGGGCGGGCACACATCGAGCTATCCGCCGCACAAGCACGACACCGACAACCTGCCGCACGAAAGTTTTCTGGAAGAGACCTATTACCACCGCCTCAACCCGCCGCAGGGTTTCGGGTTTCAGCGGGTCTATACCGATGACCGGAGCCTCGATGAGGCAATGGTGGTGGAAGATGGCGACGTGACGCTGGTGCCCAAGGGCTATCACCCGGTGGCGGCGACGCACGGGTATGATCTTTATTATCTCAACGTCATGGCCGGGCCCAAGCGCACGTGGAAGTTCTACAACGCGCCTGAGCATGAGTGGCTGGTGAAGTAGGGTCGGAGCCTCTGGCTCCCCCTCACCCGCCGCTGCGCGGCGACCTCTCCCCGAGGGGGCGAGGTGTCGAAGGTGGCCGAAGGCCGGATGAGGGGTCTTTCTAGAAGTCCGTCGCCGCAACGAAAATCGCCGCGGCCTTCTCCAGCCCGGCGCGGTCTTCTTCATCGAACCGGCCGGGATTGGGGCTGTCGAGGTCGAGAACCCCTATGACCTTGCCGTCCTTAAGCAGCGGCACCACCAGTTCGGAGCGCGAGGCGGCGTCGCAGGCGATGTGGCCGGGAAAGGCGAAGACGTCGGGAACAACGATGGAGCGCTTTTCGGCCACCGAGGTGCCGCAGACGCCGCGACCGATGGCGATGCGCACGCAGGCCGGCTTGCCCTGGAAGGGGCCGACGACGAGTTCGTCACCGGCCGCATTGAGGAAATAGAACCCGGCCCAGTTGAGATCGGGCAGCATGGCGAAGATCAGCGCCGACATGTTGGCCGCATTGGCGATCCTGTCGCGCTCGCCGGTGAAGAGCCCGCCAAGCTGCAGCGCGAGTTCGGCATGAAGCTCGGATTTGCTGGCAAAGGCATCGGCGGCGGGAGCGGGCTGGAACATTTTTTCGGACTTGGGTTCGGTGGCGGTGGGGGAGATATAGGCCGGGCGCGGCGGGAAGTTAAGGCGGCATGTGGGCGCGGTCGGTGAGCAAGGTCACTGAGCAAGATCAGTGACTGGGGCTCCGCCGCTTCCCCTTGACTGTTGCCGCGCTTGGCTCGCATATCGCCGCCGACCTAGACACTCTTGGGGATCGCGCAGATGCCGGCCAGCAATTTCATCCTCACCCTCTCCTGCGAGGACCGGCCGGGTATCGTGGCGGCGGTTACCACCGAACTCGCCGCCCTCAATGCCAATATCGCCGAATCCAACCAGTTCTGGGACCGCGAGACCGGCCGCTTCTTCATGCGCCTGGCATTTACCGCCCCCGAGGGCGTTGCGCGCGAAACCATCGAGAAGGCGCTGAAACCCGCCATCGAGCGTTTCGGCATGCGCACGGCCCTGATCGACCAGAGCCAGAAAAAGAAGATTCTGGTCATGGTCTCCAAGTTCGACCATGCGCTGCTGCACCTGCTCTACCAGATCCGGGTCGGCTGGCTGGATGCCGAAGTGGTGGCCATCGTCTCCAACCACGAGGACTCGCGGAAAACCGCCGAATACGAGGGCATTCCCTATTTCGTGCTGCCGGTCAGCAAGGACAACAAGGCCGCCCAGGAAGAGGAGGTGCTAAAACTCTTCAAGGAGACGGGCGCAGACCTGGTGGTGCTGGCGCGCTACATGCAGATCCTCTCGGACAGGCTGTCGACGCGGCTCTATGGGCAGGTGATCAATATCCACCACTCTTTCCTGCCCAGCTTCAAGGGCGCAAAGCCCTATCACCAGGCCCATGAGCGCGGGGTGAAGATCATCGGGGCGACGGCGCATTACGTGACGCCGGACCTGGATGAAGGTCCGATCATCGAGCAGGAAATCGAACGCGTGAACCACGCGATGAGCCCGGACGACCTGATCGCCACCGGGCGTGACGTGGAGAGCCGGGTGCTGGCACGGGCGGTGAAGCTGCACCTTGAAAGCCGGGTCATGCTCAATGGGCGCAAGACGGTGGTGTTCGGGTAAAAACCGTCAGTCGCCGGCTGCGGCGGCGCCTTTTCCCACCGAGGGGAGAAGCAAGACGTTGGCCAACGCCATTTTGTAGCGCGAAGACTACGGGAAACGCTCCCCAGTTTCCTCCGGTGAACCATTCCCACCCCGATCTTCCCCGGCCGCAGGGCCGGGGCCCATGGGTAGCTCCACTCGGGCGGGAGGGGACAATAGGCCCCGGATCAAGTCCGGGGAAGTTCCGTGGGTGGGGGAGGTTCGATATTCAAAGCCGGTCAGTCTTCAACTTCCGTCTCTCAAGAGCAGACGCGATCTCGCAAGCTTGTGGGCGAGGCGCCCGAAGGGCGAGTGAGAGATAGGCGGCGCTCCTCGCGCCCCCTCATCCGGCGCTGCGCGCCACTTGCTCCCCGAAGGGGCGAAGGAAAGGAGCAGCGGGCTTACAATTGGCCCACAAATCCCAAAAGAATCAGGCAACGCCTGTGTGGCGGTAGCCGGCGGGCATGCGGCGGACGGAGCGGTTGATGCCGACGGCGTAGGCGCCGACGGCTTCGCCCACCGGGGCGCGGCGCTTTTCGCGCTGGTCGGGCAGGCGCTGGCGTTCGGCGATCATCTGGCTGATGAAGGAGGCATCCGAGCTGGTGCGGACCAGAGACGGACGCTCGCCGCGCGGCTGGGTGGCCACGGGCAGGTAGCGGGTGAAATCCTGGCTCTTTTCTGTCTCGTTTTCGGACACTTTGCGGCCATCCTGTTTCGGATCGGGCCGTTTGTTCCATCCCGGCACATGCCGGTTCGACCCTTATCCGCTAACATGCAGCCAACGTGCCAAACGTAAAGGACTTGTTAAGACTTTGCCCCAGCTTTGGAATGTCTTTGCGTATGGTTGCCGTTTGGTTAGCGGCTCATGCTCAAACGCATGACATGCCGCCGCGTTCCGGCCATGCCGGCGGCAACGAACCCGGCGCGCTCGAAAGCCGGCACGAAGCCCATGAAGCGGTAGGAGGGCGCGTCTGGCGCCACCGGATAGGCCTCGACCACATTGGCGCCTTCTGAACGGGCATAGGCCACGGCCGCCGCGATCAAGCGATGGGCGATGCCCTGCCCGCGCCAGCGGCGCCGCGCGAACATGCAGGCCAGCGACCACACCATCTCGCCCGGCGCCGGCTCGGGCCCCTTGAGGCGCTGATAGGTGGCTTTGGGCGCGATCGACACCCAGGCGACGGGCTGGCCGGCAGCATAGGCGAGGAGGCCCACCGGCACGCCGCCGGCAATGCGCCCCAGCATCTGGTCGTGGCGGCGGGCGCCCGATGTCGACTGCCCGCGCCCTTCGGCGGCCGTGGCGCGCCAGACCATGCACCAGCAGAATTTGGGGCTGCCGGGCGCATTGAACAAAGCCTCGAAATCGGCGGCATTGGCTTCCGTGACGGAGCGGAAATCGAGTTTTTCGGGACTTGACGTGGTCATGGCGGAAAGCCTGACGGATTGGCGGGGGCGGGGCGACCCGGTTTCAACGCGGCAGGCGCCCTCAGACCGGCGCCGGCGGCGGCCCGCCGCTCCCTATTCGCCCGCCAGCCAGTCGATACGATAGCGCCCCCGCCCCTCGTCCGCCAAGAGCCCGGCCAAAGCCGGAAACAGCACGTCGAGCTCGCTTTCGAGCGGATAGGGCGGGTTGACGATGACCATGCCGGTGCCGTGGAGGCGCGGCGGGGTGGAGGCGGGCCGGATGGTCAGCTCCGTGCGCAGGATTTTCGGGATGCCCGTGGCCTTGAGGTCGGCGGCGAAACGCTCGCTGTCGCGCGGGTCCTTGACCGGATACCAGAGGGCGAAGACGCCGTTGGGAAAGCGCTTATGGGCCTTTTCGAGGGCGCGGACCATGCGGGGGAATTCGTTGGGCTCCTCGAAGGGCGGATCGATGAGGACGAGCCCGCGCCTCTCCTTGGGCGGCAGATGCGTGCCCAAAGCCGCCCAGCCATCGAGCTCGGTGACGCGCACCTGGATGTCGCCGGCGAAATTCTCGCGCAGCGCCATGACGTCGCGCGGATGCAGTTCGAGGGCGAAGAGCCGGTCCTGTTCGCGCAGCATCCGGCGCGTGATGAAGGGCGAGCCGGGATAATAGCGCAGCCCGCCATCGGGATTGAAGCCGCGCACGATATCGAGATAGGGCGCGGCGAGCGCGCCGGCCTCGCCGGTGAGCGGCCGCTCGAAGAGGCGCTTGATCCCCTCCTCCCATTCGCCGGTCTTGGCGGCCTTCTCGCCCCGCAGGTCGTAGAGGCCGACACCCGAATGGGTGTCGAGCACGCGGAAGGCGGCGGGCTTGAGGGCCAGGTAGGCGAGGATCCGGGTGAGGATCAGATGCTTGACCACGTCGGCGAAATTGCCGGCATGGAAGGCGTGGCGGTAATTCATCGACGGCCTTCCGCCAGGAGGATGGTGGCGGCGAAGCCGAGGAAGACGGCGGCGAACGACCAGTTGAGCGCCCTGCCCACCCAGAGCTTTTCCCGCAGCGTACGCGTCAGCCATTCGGCGAAGAGCACGACGGCGATGACCACGGGCAGCGAGACGAGCACGAAGACCAGCCCCAGGAACAGCAGCTTGCCCGAGGCATGGGGATCGGACGCCGAAACGAATTGCGGCAGGAAGGTCACGAAGAACAGCGCCACCTTGGGATTGGTGAGATTGATGCCCAGGCCCGTCAGATAGCTCTGCCAGAGGCTGGGCTGGCGCCCGGCCTGGCGCACCACCAGCACCCCGCCTCCGGCGCGCAGCGCCTGGATGGCCAGCCAGATGAGATAGAGCGCGCCAACGATCTTGAGCACCCAGAAGGCGGCGGGCGCGGCGACGATGAGCACGGAAATGCCGAAGGCGACGAGCGTTGTATGCACGGCGATGCCGCTGATGGCGCCGAGCACGGTGGCGAAGCCATGCACCCGCCCCCAGTTCATGGTGCGGGCGATGAAGAGCGCCATGTCGGGGCCCGGCGTGATCGCCAGCGCCAGGGAGGCCAGCGCGAAGGCCAGCAAAGTGGTCAGGTCAGGGACGAAGCTGGGCATCGGTCACACTCGCGGGGACAGCGGCGCCCCTTACGGCAGGGGCAGCTCGTAGCTGTGCTTGATAATTTCCATCGGCACGTCGGTCTTGACGCTCTGCACGCTCGGAATGCGGGTCAGATAGTCGGCCTGGAAGCGCCAATAGGCATGCAGATCTTGGGTTACCACTCGCATGATCGCGTCGCATTCGCCAGTGGTGAGATAGCACTCGACCACTTCGGGGAATTTGCGCACGGTTTCGGCGAACTGCTCGGTAATGGTGGAATCCTGCGTCTTGAACCAGACGCGCACGAAAACCGTGAGCCCCAGCCCCACTTTGGGGCCATTGAGCACCGCCACATAGCGGTCGATAACGCCCTGCTCCTCGAGCAGGCGCACCCGGCGCAGGCAGGGGGAGGGCGACAGGCCCACCTCGTTGGCCAGCTCGACATTGGACATGCGGCCATTGCGCTGCAATGCTTTGAGAATCCGGCGATCGATGGCATCGAGCATTTCTGGCATTTTTTGTCACTCATGGAGCGTCGATTGGCACAATCTGCCAGAGATTGGCCCAAGAGTGATGTGATCGCAACAATATTGCGCTGCCATCGGACTATTGTACCAAAAATCGAAAAGGGAATGACCATCGCCATGGCCAAAGACATCAAGAAAGTCGTGCTCGCCTATTCGGGGGGCCTGGACACCTCCATCATCCTCAAATGGCTGCAGGAAACCTATAATTGCGAGGTGGTGACCTTCACCGCCGATCTCGGCCAGGGCGAAGAGCTCGAGCCGGCGCGCAAGAAGGCCGAGATGTTCGGCATCAAGGACATCCGCATCGAGGATTTGCGCGAGGAATTCGTGCGCGACTTCGTCTTCCCGATGTTCCGCGCCAATACGGTCTATGAAGGCCAGTACCTGCTCGGCACCTCGATCGCCCGGCCGCTGATCGCCAAGCGCCTGGTCGAGATCGCCCAGGAAACCGGCGCCGACGCCATTTCCCACGGCGCCACCGGCAAGGGCAACGACCAGGTGCGGTTCGAACTGACCGCCAACGCCCTCGATCCCTCGATCCAGGTCATCGCGCCCTGGCGCGAATGGGATCTGCGCTCGCGCACGGCCCTGCTCAGCTACGCCGAGAAGAACCAGATCCCGATCGCCAAGGACAAGCGCGGCGAGGCTCCGTTCTCGGTGGACGCCAACCTGCTCCACACCTCGTCCGAGGGCATGGTGCTGGAAGACCCGGCCATCCCGGCGCCCGACTATGTCGCCCAGCGCACGGTCGATCCCGAAAAGGCTCCCAACGAGCCCGAGATCGTCACCATCGGCTTCGAGAAGGGCGATCCGGTTTCGGTCAATGGCGTGAAGCTGTCGCCGGCGGCGCTGCTCACCAAGCTCAACGAGCTGGGCGGCAAGCATGGCGTCGGCCGGCTCGACCTCGTCGAAAACCGCTTCGTCGGCATGAAGTCGCGCGGTCTCTACGAAACGCCGGGCGGCACCATCCTCCTGGCGGCGCACCGCGGCATCGAATCCATCACGCTCGACCGCGGCGAAGCCCATCTCAAGGACGAGCTGATGCCCAGATATGCCGAGCTCATCTATAACGGCTTCTGGTTCGCCCCCGAGCGCGAAATGCTCCAAGCCGCCATCGACCACACCCAGCGCTATGTGAGCGGCGAAGTGACGGTCAAGCTCTATAAGGGCTCGGCCAATGTCATCGCGCGCACCTCGCCCAATTCGCTCTATTCGATGGACCTCGTAACGTTCGAGGAAGGCGCGGTGGCCTATGACCACAAGGACGCCGCCGGCTTCATCCGCCTCAACGGCCTGCGCCTCAAGACCTGGGCCGCCCGCAACAAGAAGGCCGGCAAGTAAAGCCGACGTCTTCGCGGCCCGCCGGCAAGTCCGGCGGGCCGCGGCATTTGCGCGAGCCAGCGCATTCTCCATCCGGTTAAGTACCCATTAATCCGTCAAGGATTAGCCTCCGCACACTTATTTTGGGGACATTTTCAAAAACAAGGGTGGACGCATGCAGGCCGGTTTGGGGGACCAGCAGGCAGACGAAGCCGGGGAGCTGCTGCTCAACGCGGCGCTCGAAAGCATTCCGTTTGGATTTTGCGTCTGGAGTCCGAAGTTCCGCCTCGTGATGTGGAACCGGCACTATCTGGACATCTACAATTTTCCCGCCAAGAGCATCCGCAAGGGCATGACCCTGGAAGAGGTCATCGAGATCTCCTCCCGGATGGGCAACCATCCGGGCCAGACGCCCTCCGATTTCTACGAAGCCTATACCAGCCAATTGCTCGCCAATCGCAGCGGCGCCCGCGCCAAGGAGCAGGAGGCGCTGTCGGGCGGCCGCACACTCGAGCGCGCCCATGTCTTCGCGCCCGGCCTGGGCTGGGTCGTCACCCATGAGGACGTGACCGAGGAAATCGCCTCCAGCGAAATCATCCAGAAGCGCAAGCGCGAGCTGGAGCGGCAGAACATCCGGCTCGACGCCGCCGTCAACAATATCAGCCAGGGCCTGTGCATGTATGACCCGCAGGGGCGGCTCGTCATCTGCAACGAGCCCTACCAGCGCATCTACGGCCTGCCCCAGGACTATCTGCGGCCCGGCACCCAGCTCGAAACCATATTGAGCTGGCTCTTCGATCAGGGCATGTCCTCCAACGAGAACCGCGAGGACTATATCGCCTGGCGGCGCGCGGTCATCGCCAAGGGCGAATACGGCAAGAACGTCCACGAGCTCAACGGCCGCATCATCATGATGCAGCACCATCCCATGCAGGATGGCGGCTGGGTCTCGACCCATGAGGACATTACCGAACAGCGCCAGCACGAGGCGCGCATCCGCCACCTGGCCCGCCACGACGCGCTCACCGACCTGCCCAACCGCATCCAGTTCCTCGAGGAAATGGCCCAGCTCGAAACCGCGCTCCTGCGTGGCGACAAGGCCGCCGTACTCTGCATCGATCTCGACCATTTCAAGGCCGTCAACGATACGCTCGGCCATGCCATCGGCGACGAGGTCCTGAAGCAGGTCTCGGCCCGCCTCTGGGGCACGACGCGCGAGACCGATATCCTGGCGCGCCTGGGCGGGGACGAATTCTCCCTGCTGCTGCGCCCGGTCGAGCATCCGGCCGACGCCGCCCGCGTCGCCGAGCGCATCGTCAAGGCCATCGCCGCGCCCTTCCAGATCCAGGGCCACCATATCCTGATCGGCGCCAGCGTCGGCATCGCCATGGCCCCCTCGGACGGGGAGAGCACCGATACGCTGATGAAGAACGCGGACCTGGCCTGCTACAAGGCCAAGAGCGAGGGCCGCTCGGCCTTCCACTTCTTCGAGCCGGGCATGGACGCGGACCTGCAGAAGCGCCGCGTCATCGAGCAGGGCCTGCGCCTCGCCCTCTCGCGCGACGAATTGCGCCTCGTCTTCCAGCCGCTTGTGGGCCTGAAGGAAAACCGCGTCACCTGCTTTGAGGCGCTGCTGCGCTGGCAGCATGCCGAACTGGGCAATGTCTCGCCCACCGAATTCATCCCCATCGCCGAGGAAACCGGGCTCATCGTCCAGATCGGGGAATGGGTGCTGCGCCAGGCCTGCCGCGCCGCTTCGGCCTGGCCCGAACATGTGCGCGTGGCCGTGAACCTGTCGCCCATCCAGTTCAAGAACCGCAAGCTGGCCGAAATGGTCAAGACCGTGCTGCGCGAAACCGGCCTCGCCCCGACGCGGCTGGAACTGGAAATCACCGAATCCCTGCTGCTCGCCGACAACGAATCGACGCTCAAGACCCTCCACGCCCTGCGCGCGCTCGGCGTGCGCATCTCCATGGACGATTTCGGCACCGGCTATTCCTCGCTCTCCTACCTGCGCTCCTTCCCCTTCGACAAGATCAAGATCGACCGCTCCTTCATGCGCGATCTGGACAGCAAGGGCGACAGCCTCGCCATCATCAAGGCGGTGATCGGGCTGGGCCATTCCCTGGGCATGTCCACCACCGCCGAGGGCGTCGAGACCGCCGAGCAGCTCGAAGCGGTGCGCGACCAGGGCTGCAACGAGGTCCAGGGCTATTATTTTTCGCCGCCGGTAGCGGCCGAGGCGGTGCAAAAGCTGCTGCGCGAGGAAACCACCCGCTTCAACCCGCTCCGCCAGGCCTCCTGACGGGGCCCGGAAGCCCCCCTGCGACCATGTCCCGCGCCCGCGCAGGCCAGCCCTGCACGGAAATTGTCTTGTTTCGGACACGTGCCTGCGGTATGGGCACAATCGAAAAATGCGCCAACGCGTCCCGGTATGGACCTTGGCGCTTTATTGTTCCAGCACGATCCGTCCGGTCCCCCTCCGGTTCCCCGCACGGGAATCGTGCCTAAACTGGTGACCCTTTCGATGTCCCTGCGCAATATCGCCATCATCGCCCACGTCGACCATGGCAAGACCACCCTGATCGACGTCCTGCTCAAGCAATCCGGCTCGTTCCGCGAGAACCAGCGCGTCGAAGAGCGCGTCATGGACTCCAACGACATCGAGCGCGAACGCGGCATCACCATTCTCGCCAAGGTCACCTCCCTGGTGTGGAAGGATACCCGCATCAATATCGTGGACACGCCCGGCCACGCCGATTTCGGCGGCGAAGTCGAGCGCATCCTCTCGATGGTGGACGGCGTGGTGATCCTCGTGGACGCGGCCGAAGGCCCGATGCCCCAGACCAAGTTCGTGCTCGGCAAGGCGCTGGCCCAGGGCCTGCGTCCCATCGTGGCCATCAACAAGATCGACCGCACCGACGAGCGGCACCTGGAAGTGCTCGAGGAAATCTTCGACCTCTTCATCTCGCTCGACGCCACGCCCGAACAGCTCGACTTCCCCGTGCTCTACGGTTCGGGCCGCAATGGCTGGATGGCCTATGAGCCCGATGGCGCCCGCGAATCCATGGCCCCACTTCTCGACAAGGTCATCGAATACGTGCCCGAGCCCAAGGTGGAGGAAGGCCCGTTCCGCATGCTGGTCACCACCATCGAGCGCAACCCGTTCCTGGGCCGCGTGCTGACCGGCCGCATCACCTCCGGTTCGGTCAAGGCCGGCGATGCCGTCCACACGCTCGACCGCTCCGGCAAGGAAGTCGAGAAGGGCCGCGTCTCCAAGGTCCTGGCCTTCCGCGGCCTCGAACGCACCCCGATCGATATCGGGGAGGCCGGCGATATCGTCGCCATTGCGGGCCTCGAAGATTCGACCGTGGCCAACACCATCTGCGCCCCGCAGGTGAGCGAGCCGCTGGCCACCAAGCCGATCGACCCGCCGACGCTCTCGGTCACCTTCCGCATCAATGACGGCCCGCTGGCCGGCCGCGAAGGCGACAAGGTGCAGTCCCGCGTCATCCGCGAGCGCCTGCTGCGCGAAGCGGAGGGCAATGTCGCCATCCGCGTGACGGAAGGGGAAGACAACGATTCGTTCGACGTCGCCGGCCGTGGCGAACTTCAGCTCGCCGTGCTCATCGAAAACATGCGCCGCGAAGGGTTCGAGCTGACCATCGGCCGCCCCAAGGTGGTGCTGCGCGAAGAGAACGGCCAGAAGCTCGAGCCGATCGAGGAAGTCATCATCGACGTCGATGACGAGCATTCCGGCGTCGTCGTGCAGAAGCTCACCGAGCGCAAGGGCGAGCTGGTGGACATGCGCCCCTCCGGCGTCAACCGCACGCGCCTGCGCTTCTACGTGCCGACCCGTTCGCTCATCGGCTACCAGCCCGAGCTGCTTTCGGACACCCGCGGCACCGCCATCTTCAACCGCCTGTTCCACGAATACGCCCCCTATAAGGGCGCGCTGCCGGGCCGCCGCACGGGCGTCCTGATCTCGAACGCCACCGGCGTTTCGGTGACCTATGCGCTCTGGAACCTCGAGGATCGCGGCCCGATGATGATCGAAGGCGGCGTCGACGTCTACGAAGGCATGATCATCGGCGAGCACAACCGGGAAAACGACCTGGAAGTGAACCCGCTCAAGGGCAAGCAGCTCACCAATATCCGCACCACGTCCAAGGACGAGGCGGTCAAACTGACGACACCGAAAAAGCTCACCCTCGAACAGTCGCTCGGCTATATCGCCGACGACGAATATGTCGAGGTGACGCCCAAGTCGATCCGGCTGCGCAAGATCGCCCTCGACCCCAATGAGCGCAAGAAGCTGATGCGCGCCAAGGCCGCCGGCTGAGGCGTCACTGAACGAACGGAGCTGAGGACGGCATGAGCGAGTGGATTATCGGATTCATCACCGAGCAGGGTTATCTCGGAATTTTCCTGCTGATGGTTCTGGAGAACATCTTCCCGCCCATTCCCTCCGAACTCATCATGCCCTTCGCCGGCTTTGCCGCGGCGGAGGGCAATCTCGGCTTCGGCGGCGTGATGATCGCCGGCGTGCTCGGCTCGCTCGTGGGCACCATGCCCTGGTATTTCGCCGCGCGCTGGCTGGGCCTCGAACGCCTCAAGGCGCTGGCCGACCGCTTCGGGCGCGTGGCCACCATTTCCGGCGATGACATCGATGACGCCAACCGCTGGTTCAACCGCTATGGCCGCCTCGCCGTGCTCTTCGGCCGGCTGGTCCCCGCCGTGCGCACGCTGATCTCGATCCCCGCCGGGCTCGTGGCCATGCCCATGGCCCCCTTCGTCGCCTGCACGGCCCTGGGCAGCTTCGCCTGGACGCTGGTGCTGACCGGCGCCGGCTACCTGCTGCACGAAAGCTACGACCTGGTCGAGCAATGGGTGGACCCGGCGACCAAGGTGGTCGTGGTGGTGATCGTGGCGGTCTATCTCTACCGCTTCGTCACCTGGAAGCGCTCCGACGCGCGCTGACCGCGCGCCGGTCTCCCTTCGAAAAGTCCCAAAAAACTAGCCGCGAAAATCGTCCTTGCCACGGCGCAGGGCGGCGAAGACTTCGTCTGGGGTGGCGTCGGGCATGCCCATGGCCGCCGCCATGGCGGGGCTGTCGGCGCGCAGGAAGGGGTTGGCGCGCTTTTCCTCGCCCAGGCGCGCCGGGATGGTGAAGCGGCCGGCCTGGCGCAGGGCCATCACCTGCTCGGCACGCAGCTTGAGATCGAGATTGCCCGGATCGATCGAACGCGCATAGCGCGCATTGGCCTCGGTATATTCGTGGCCGCAATAGACAAGCGTATCGTCGGGCAGCTCGCGCAGGCGCTTGAGCCCCTCCCACATCGGCTCGGGCGTGCCCTCGAACATGCGTCCGCAGCCGAGCGAGAACAGCGCGTCGCCGGTGAAGAGATGCAGCCCCGGCCGGTCGAAATAAGCGACATGGCCCAGCGTGTGGCCAGGCGTGAAAATGACCTCGAACGGGGTCTTGCCCAGCATCAGGGTTTCGCCCGGATCGACGAGGGCGTCGAGCCCCGCGATCTTGTCGGCCTCGGCGCGCGGACCGGTGACGGTCACGGCGAAATCGCGCTTGAGCTCGGCAACGCCCTCGACATGGTCGCGATGGTGATGGGTGATGAAGATATCGCTCAGCGTCCAGCCGCGATGCAGCAGCGCCGTCCTGATCGCCTGCGCCTCCGGGGCATCGATGGCGGCGGTACGCCCGCTCTGGGTGTCGTGGGCGAGATAGCCGTAATTGTCGGAACGGGCCTGGAAGACGTCGACGAGCAGGGTCACGGGAAAAGCAGAACCTTGGCTGTTGCGGACGACCCGAAGGTAGGAGGCGCGTCCAAGGATGACAAGCGGCCCCCGTTCACGCAAACTGGAGCCATGGCCCAGGACGTCAGGCGACTCATCGATTTCTACAAATCCCCGCTCGGGCGCATCGCCCGCGCGCTGCTGCGCGAGCAGATCCTGGCGCTGGCCGGCAATGTGCGCGGCCAGCGCGTGTTGGGCCTGGGCTTCGCCACCCCCTATCTGCGCTTCGCGCTCGAGCCGGCCGAACGGGTGCTGGCCTTCATGCCGGCCCGGCAGGGCGCCTCGTCCTGGCCGCGCGAGGGCCCGTCGCATACGGTGCTCTGCGACCCCCTCGAAATGCCGCTCACCGACGCCGCCATCGACCTCACCATCGCCGTCCATGCCTTCGAGCATATCGCCGATGCCGAGGAGCTGATGCGCGAGCTCTGGCGCATTTCGGCACCCAATGCGCGGCTGATCGTGGTGGTGCCGCGCCGGCGCGGCATGTGGGCGCAACGCGACAATACCCCGTTCGGCACCGGCAATCCGTTTTCGGGGCCGCAGCTCGAAAAGCTGCTGCGCGACCATTCCTTCACGCCCGAAGCCTGGCGCGATGCCCTCTTCGTGCCGCCGTTTCAATCGGGCCTCGTGCTCAAATCGACGCGGCTCTTCGAGCAGGGCCTGCGCGTTTTCGGGCCGGCCTTTGCCGGCGTCACGCTGGTCAAGGCGCGCAAGGAAGCGTTTCCGGCAGTGCCGCGGCGCACCCGCATCGAGCGCTATATCCGCGTGCCGGACCTGGCGCCGCAGGCGGTGATGGAACTGCCGCCGCGCGCCTGATAAGAGCGGCGCTTTCCTTTGCCTTCCGCGCCGCGTTTGAATATGGTCCGGCCCGTTCCCGTCCAACGCCTCTCCAGCGCGAGAAATCCGCGAAAATCTCATGTCCGAGCTGCCCGACCGTCCCGTTCCCCGCCCCGGCCTTCTCAACATCGCGCCCTACGTGCCCGGCCGCTCGCAGGCCGCGCCGGGCGTGACCCCGATCAAGCTCTCGGCCAATGAGAGCCCGCTGGGCACCAGCCCGCGCGCCCTGCGCGCCTTCAACGCCGCCGTGGCCGAAGGGCTCGAAATCTATCCCGAGGGCACTTCCAGACACCTGCGCGTCGCATTGGGCGAAGTGCACGGGCTCGACCCCGACCGCATCGTCTGCGGCAACGGCTCGGACGATATCCTGCACCTGCTCGCCCAGGCCTTCCTCGGGGAAGGCGACGAAGCGGTGATGAGCAGATACGGCTTTTCGGTCTATCCCATCGTGACGCGGGCGGCCGATGCCGAGATCGTCATGACCGAAGAGGACGATTACACCGCCAGCGTCGACGCCATGCTCGCCGCGGTCACCGCGCGCACCAAAATGGTGTTCCTCGCCAATCCCAACAACCCGACCGGCACCTATCTCTCGACGGACGAACTCAAGCGCCTCCATGCCGGGCTGCGCCCCGACATCCTTTTCGTGCTCGACAGCGCCTATGCCGAATTCGTCACCGCCGACGATTACACGGCCGGCATCGACCTCGTCGACAATGCCCGCAATGTCGTGATGGTGCGCACGTTCTCGAAAATCGGGCTGGCGGCGGCGCGCGTCGGCTGGATGTACGGCCCGCGCGAAATCGTCGATCTCCTCAACCGCATCCGGGGTCCCTTCAATCTCAACCGCCCGGCCATCTATGCGGCGGCCGAGGCGGCGCGCGACGTCGAGTTCAATACCAGCCTGCGCGAATACAATGCCGATTGGCGCGACTGGCTGACGCAGAGCCTGCAGTCGAACCAGCTGCGCGTCGTGCCTAGCCAGGGCAATTTCATCCTCGTGCTCTTCCCCGACGCCGCCCAGGCAGCGGCGGCCTTTCGGGCGCTCTTCGCCCAGGGCCTCATCGTGCGCGAGATCGGGGAGAGCTACGGCATTCCCAATGGCCTGCGCATCAGCATCGGCCCGGAAGACGCCATGCGCCGCGTGGTCGAGATCTTGAAGGATTTTGGGGGACGCCCGTAAGTGTTCGAGAAAATCGCCCTGATCGGCATCGGGCTGATCGGCTCCTCCATCGCCCGCGCCGCCCGCCAGCATGGCCTCGCCAGGACCGTCGCCATCTCGACCCGCAGCGCCACGACGCTCGAGGAGGCCCGCGCGCTGGGCCTGGGCGACATCTATGAACTCGACCCCGCCAAGGCGGTGGCCGACGCGGACCTGGTCATCCTCTGCACGCCCGTGGGCGCCTATGAGGCGGTGGCGCGCGCCATTGCGGCGGCGCTCAAGCCCGGGGCCATCGTCTCCGACGTCGGCTCGGTCAAGGCGCATGTGGTCAAGGTGGTCAAGCCCTGGCTGCCGGCCAATGTGCATTTCGTGCCCGGTCACCCCATTGCCGGCACCGAGCATTCCGGCCCTGCGGCGGGCTTCCCCGAACTCTTCATCAATCGCTGGTGCGTGCTGACCCCGGAGCCGGGCACCGATGCGCAGGCCGTGGCCAAACTCGCCGCCTTCTGGCGCGCCATGGGCTCGAACGTGGAAGTGATGGACCCGGCGCACCACGACATGGTGCTGGCCATTACCAGCCACATCCCGCACCTCATCGCCTACAATATCGTGGGCACGGTGGCCGACCTCGAAACCGCCACGCAGTCGGAAGTCATCAAGTTCTCGGCCTCGGGCTTCCGCGATTTCACCCGCATCGCGGCCAGCGATCCGGTAATGTGGCGCGACGTCTTCCTCACCAATCGCGATGCCGTGCTCGAAATGCTCGGGCGCTTCAACGAGGACCTGTCGGTGCTGCAGCGCGCCGTGCGCAATGGCGACGGGCCGGCGCTCGAAGCCATGTTCACCCGCACCCGCGCCATCCGCCGCTCGATCATCAATGCCGGCCAGGAAACGGCAGCCGCCGATTTCGGCCGCCCGCACGGTGCCGACACCCCTGCCCCCGCCCCGGCCGAGCCGGCGCAGCGCGACCATGGCGGCGGGGAAGACGCCTGAAGCCGGCCGGGTCCTGACGCCGGCATCGGACGAGCGCTCTTCCAGCCGAAAAGCGCTCGCCTCTCTATCGTCAGGACGCCATCTGGAGCGGCTCGATGCCGTGGCGTTGCATGGCCGCGCCGATGCGGGCAAAGTCCGGTGCGGCCTGGGGTTCCGCGGTGCCGATTTCCCGGAAGAAGGCGGTCATCGACGGCTCGACCATTACCAGCATCCGCGCCGACCTATTGCCTTCGTTCACATAATTATGCGGCGCCCGACCATCGATGGATATGCAGGTCCCGGCCTCCGCCGCAACCACGGTCGGTGGCTTGCCGTCCGCAAAATGGCGGATCGTGACCACTCCATCGAGCACATAGAACAGTTCAGGCGAAGCATGACTGTGCGGCGGGGTGCCAGACCCCGGCGGGATTTCCACCTCGACCAGTTCGAGCCGGTCGCCGGACACGCTGCCCAGAAAGCGGACGCGGTCGGCCACGACCCAGCAGGCTTCGCCATGCTGGCTGGTCGTAACGTTGATACTCATTGCCATTGTCTCCTTGGCTTTCGATTGTCACGTCCGCGGCATCGAGCCCGAAGCGACCGCGGACAGGATCGTGTCGAGCGCCCAAGAAGCGGTCTCACCGGCTTGGGCACCGGTGAGACCGCCGTAATCCTTGAGGACCTCCCAGGCGGAGGCCGAGTAGAGAAGATGCGCCAGCGCCTCGACCCTTCGGGCCTGGTCGGGCTCAAGATTGGAGAGAACGGAAACAAGCGCTCCGCCGAAACGCAGCCGGCGCGCAGGGACCATGCCGGCACGCATCGCGCGTCCCGTCGGGGAGTGCAGTGACGCGCGGATCGCGGCCTCATGCGCGTCGAAGCGCGGAAAGGCGTCCTCCGGCCCGGCAACGATGTCCGCGACGGTCTCGGGGGCGATCGAAGCGCCGATCAGCTGGTTGAGCCAGGGCCAGAAGGCGGTCAGCAAATCGTCCTTGGTGGGGAAATGGCGGAATATCGTGCGCCGCTGGATGCCCGCCTCGGCCGCGATGGCATCCATGCTGATTTCGTCCGGTATCGTCACCGTGCTCATCAGCCGATATAGCGCGTGCAGGATGGCTTCACGCGTCTGGCGGCTCTGTTCCTCCCGCATGGGGCTGTTGTAGCTGCGAGTCTCGGCCACGAGGGTCTCCCGTTATTCATGACACTCTATGTGTCATGAATTTAGGACCGAGTCAATTCGCGTCATTCAATGTGACACTAATTCACGCGCAGCATGGCGGCGCCTCTGCTGACCGCGCTCACCACATTTGGCAAATTTCGCCTAAAGCAGCGGCGGGATCATGCCGACGGGGATGAGGCCGACCAGCACCACGCCGGCGCGGATATTGATGGTCTGCCCGTAGGAGCCGTCCGGCGCCTGCTGGCCGAGCATGAGCGACCTGATCTGGCCCGGCACCTTGTCGCCCAGCCGTTCGACGATGCCGCGCGAGGTGAGCTGGACCTGGCCTTCGGCGCGCATCTGGCTATCGAGCTGCAGATTGCCGGACGCCTTGATGAAGCTGTCGGCACTGGTGCCTTCGATGCGCACCAGCTTGAGCATGCCGCCGGCGCCCTGCCAGCGGCGCACGGCGTCGGGCTCGCCCATGAGCCGCACGTCATCGGGAAGGCCGTTGACCTCGGCTTCGAGCTCGAGCCTGGCATCGGCGAGCTGGATGCCGGGCACGGCCAGGCCTTCGGCCACGGAATAGAGCGCCAAAGCCGCCAGCCCCTTGGCCGGCTCGTGCTGCTCGGGAATGTCGATGAGGTGGAGTTCGGCAAGGCTGGCCTGAGCCAGCAATTCGTCGCTCGGCAGGGTATTGAAGAAGGCCGGGTTCTCGACATGGACGGAAATGCGCGCGATGCGCCAGTCCTCGAGCCGGGCGCTGGCCTGAGCCGTCGTGAAATCGAGCCGCTGCTCATTGCCGGTAAAGGCATCCTTGAGCGTCAGCGGCGCGGTGGCGAAGAGCAGGGCATGGCGTGGCTGATAGACGAGGACGCTGGCCCGCAACTCGGCCAGTTGGGCGGTGACGTCGCCGCTCACCAGCGTGGCACCCTTGCAATAGACGTCCATGGCGAAGGGATAGCCGCCCGTCGACAGGTCGTCGCAGGTGATTTTCGGGTTGGTTATGCCATCGGCATCGGCGAGGCTGCGCACCTGCCGGCTGACGAAATCGGCGGCGAAAAGCCAGGCCCCCGACCAGGCGAGGACGACGAAAACGACGGCTGCGGCAAGAATGATGATTCGCTTCATGGCGTTCTCTTCTACCCGCCCGCCGCAAGCTCGTCACGCTTGCCGGTCAAGCTGGCGCAGAGGCTCGGCACGCCGATTGATCGGCGCGGCGAAGCGGTTCAAGGTAGGCATGATGGACGACACTCCCTTCGACACCTCGACCCATTGGGTCTTCGGCTACGGCTCGCTGATCTGGAATCCGGGCTTCCGCTTCGCCCGCAGCCAGATCGCGCTGCTGCGCGGGGCGCATCGGAGCCTGTGCATCTATTCGACCCATCATCGCGGCACGCCCGACCGGCCGGGCCTGGTCTTCGGGCTCGTGCATGGCGGCTCCTGCCAGGGCATGGCGTTCGAGGTGGCCCATGACGACTGGAACGCGGTGCGCGACTACCTGCGCGAACGCGAACAGGTCACCAGCGTCTATCGCGAAGTGCAGCGTCCGGTGCAGCTTGCCGACGGGCGCTCGGTGCCGGCCCTGGCCTATCTCGTCGATGAAAGCCATGTGCAATATGCCGGGCGGCTGGCGGTGGAGGAGCAATTGCGCCTCGTGCGCGACAGCCGGGGCTCATCGGGCCCCAATACCGAATATGTGGTCAATACCGCCGAGCACCTGGAACGCCTCGGCATCCGAGATCGCGGCCTGCTGGAACTGACGCGCCTGCTGCGCCGGGCCGAAATGGCTTAGTTTTTTAGACTTTTTCGGCCCTGACGCGCCCGGCCAGCCCGCCGGTCCCAAAAGAGTCCCAAAAAAATCAGGCGGCGGAGAGGGTTTCGGGTTCGGCGCCTTCGAGGTCCCAGATGAGGGTCATGCGGGCCACTTCGTCGGCGGGGGCGGCGAGGTGGAAGACGCGATCGGCGCAATCCATGGCGAGGCGGAAACGCGCACGGCTCTGCTGGTCGTTGACGATATCGTCGATGGAGCCGACCCAGAGCACCAGCGCGCCGCTGGCGACGACATAGAGATTGCCGGGCACGAGCGCGAAACTGTCGAAACGATCGGGCGAGAGCAGATAGGCGCGGCCGGACTTGCCCTGCCAGTTCACGCTGCGCGTGAAGGCGGCAACTTTGCTGGTGGGTTCGAGCGTCGGCACCATGGCTTATCCCTGGATCGCGAATAGAACAAAACTAGAACATTCACTGGGAAAGTGTCAAGCAGTCTCGCGATAGATACTAGGGATATGGTTTCATTCCGATAGAATGTCAATATGTGGTGGTTTGTGCCGTGCGTCCGGTCCGCTGCCGAGCGGCCTCGATGCGCTCGGCGAGCTCGGGGGTAACGGGGCGGGAAAGCCCGGCATCGACGGCGTCGAGCGCCAGCCGATCGGAATGGGTTTCGATGGTCTGGATCAGTTGCCGCTGGAAATCCTCGAGCGGCAGCCCCGGCTCGATGGGCGGCAGGAATTGCGCCCGCGCCGTGCCCGGCCAGAGGATCAGCGAATTGCGGCCCCAGAAGAGCCCGGAATTGAGCGCCACCGGCACGACGGGCACGCCCAGCTCCACATACATGCGGGCGAGGCCGTATTTGTAGTCGGGCTCAGCCAGCGGCGCCCGGCGCGTGCCTTCGGGGAAGATGATGATGCGGCAGCCCCGCGCCAGCGCCCCGCGCGCGTCCTCCATCATGGCGGGAATGGCCTGGCCGCCGCGCGAGCGGTCGATGGTGATGGTATCGAGCGAGGAGGCCGCCCAGCCGAAGAACGGGATGTTCATCAGCTCCTTCTTGGCGATGAAGGCCGGCCGGATCGTATGGGGAAGGATGGCGAAGATATCCCAGTCGCTCTGGTGCTTGGCGGCGAGGATGCAGCCGCCGGGGGGAATGTTGTCGCTGCCGGTCACCTCGGTGCGGATGCCCACGATCCAGCGCAGCAGCGCCTTGTTGGACTCGCCCCAATATTGCCCGATGCGCCAGTTGAGCTCGACCCGGCGCCGCGCGAGGATGGCGATGGTGCCCACGAGAACGGCCAGGATCACCGTCTGCCCGATGAAGAGCAGATAGAAGAGCGCCGAGCGCAGGGCCTGAAGGAACAAGACGACGTCTCCGGAAATCTCAGGCTTTCGTTGTAGGGGCTGGCGGCGGCTTTGGCGAGAGCGGCCGCCGCTCCTCCCGCTCAGGAAAGCTGGCTGAGGAAGCGGCGGACGGTCATGCGCGAGGTGATGGCGGTGAGCGCGGCGATGACCGGGACCACGGCGGCGATGCCGATAATGCCGTCGAGGCCCAAAGCAAAGGTGCCGAAGAAATAGCCGAGCTGGGTGTTGGCGACATCGGGCGCGACATTGCCCACGGTCATGCCGATGAGGAAGAAAAAGAGGATGGCCGCCAGCCCGCCGAAAATGCCGCCGCGCAGGCCGATGGCCAGGAACCGCCCCTGGAATTCGCCGGCGATGAAGGCGTTGGAGGCGCCGATGAAATGCAGCACGTCCACGATCTCGCGGTTGGAGGCCATGGTGCCGCGCGTAGCGAAGATGATGGCCAGAACCGTGGCGACGCCGATCAGCGCCAGCACCAGCAGGCCCGAGACGACGATGGTGCCGGCCATGGTGTTGAGCTGCTGGCGCCAGACGGCATGGGTATCGAGGGAGGCGCCCTTGATGGCCTTGAGGTCCTCGGTGAGCTTGCCGATATCGGCATCCTCGGGATCGGAAAGCTCGACGACGACGAGGCGCGGCACGTCTATGGCCGAGAGGTCGAGCCCCGCACCCAGCCAGGGCTCGAGAAGTTTTAGATTTTCCGCTTCCGAGAGGGCGCGCGCGCTGGCGACGCCGGGCGTGGCTTCGGCGAGCGCCACGGCGGTGCGCAGGTTCGATTCCATCACTTCGCCCTCGACCGGACGGATCTGGATGGTGACTTCGCGGCCGACCTCGGCCGACCAGCCCATGGCCGATTTCTGCACCAGCACCACCCCGCCGAGCGTCAGCGCCATGAGGAAGGTCATGATGGCGATGAGCAGCAGCAGCGTGCGCCCGGCCACCGAGCCTTCCGGCACGATGGGCGTCGAGCGCGCGCGGTTGAGGGCCTTGGCGATAGCGGGCTTGCCCCGCGGCTTGGGCGGCACCTGCCTGACGGCGGCGGGACGGGCCGGCTTGGCGGCGGCCTTGCTGCGGGAGGTGTTGGCGACCTTAGGCATGGATCTTCACCCCGCCATCGCGCAGCACCATGCGCGGATAGCCGAACTTGTCGAGAAGCGGCAATTCGTGGGTTGCGAGGATAATGGTCGTGCCCGAGCGGTTGAGTTCGGCGAAAAGATGCACGAGGCGCTCGGAAAGCTCGGGATCGACATTGCCTGTGGGCTCGTCCGCCAGCAGCAGTTCGGGCCGGGCGATGACGGCGCGGGCGATGGCCGCGCGCTGCTTTTCGCCGCCCGAGAGCAGGGGCGGATGGGCATTCATGCGCTCGCCCAGACCGACCCAGCGCAGCAATTCCTCGACATTGTCGCGGTAATCGCTTTCCGGCTGGCCGAGGACGCGCAGCGGCAGCGCCACGTTCTCATAGGTGGTGAGGTGATCGAGCAGGCGGAATTCCTGGAAGACGATGCCGATATGGCGGCGCATCTGCAGCAGGCGATCCTGATCGAGCTTGGTGACGTCCTGCCCGAACATGGTGATGCGCCCGCGCGAGGGCTTTAGCGACAGCAGCAGCAGGCGCAGGAGCGATGTCTTGCCGGAACCGGACGGCCCGGTGAGGAAGTGGAACGTGCCCGGCTCGACCTTGAAGTTGAGGTCCTTGAGGACTTCCGGCCCCTGCCCGTAGCGCAGCCCCACATCGTTAAATTCGATCAATGCGCAACTCTCCGAATCAGCGCTTGGCGGCATCATAGAGCAAAAGCGCGGGAGATGCGGCGCAACTGGACGTGTGGACGGGCAGAAAACCCCTCATCCGCCCTTTAGGCACCTTCTCCCCGACGGGGAGAAGGTGATGGGGCGCGATCGGGGGCATCGCTGATGCATACCGCACTGTTCGTTCCCCACCCACCGTACTTCCCCGGGCGAAGACCCGGGGCCCATGGATGGCGCCACTCGGGTGGAGGGGTGCAATAGGCCCCTGTGTAGTTGTGCTGTGCCATATTGGGTGCGGGCGGGAGACCGTTGGGCCCCAGGTTTAAAGACCGAGAGCCGGCACGGGTCCCCGCCCGCTTTGACAAACACCTGAACAGTTGCACGAGGCCGCTTGAGACGGACCTCGGATCACAGGGACAGGCCCATGACCCTATCACCGACCTGGATTGGAATCGACGTTTCGAAAGCCTGGCTGGATATCGCTTCTTCCGGCGGGGAGGGCGTGCAGCGGATTGCCAACACGATGGACGCCATCGCCACATTCGCCGCCACGCTGGAGCGGGAGGGCACTCTCGTGGTGCTGGAGGCGAGCGGGGTTTACGACAAGAGCTTGCGCGCCGGACTGGCGCTGGCCGGGATCGGCCATGTCCGGGTCAATCCGCAGCGGGCCCGTGACTTTGCGCGGGCGAGCGGCCAGCTCGCCAAGACCGATGCGCTCGATGCGGCCATGCTTGCCGAAATGGGCCGGGCCCTGCGCCTCGTGGCCGACCCGCTGCCCGAGGCCGGACGCGAGCGGCTCGGCCTGCTCAGCCGCCGCCGCGACCAATTGGTGGCCATGCGCATCCAGGAAAAGCAGCGCCGGATCGAGATAACCGATCCCTTCATCGGCGCCGACCTGGACCGGCACCTGGCCGGTCTCAACCAAGCCATCGCCGCCATCGAGATCGAAATCCAGAACCAGATCGGCAGCGATGCCGCCCTGGCACAGGACCAGGCCCTGATCCGCTCGGTGCCCGGCATCGGCCCGGTCACCGCCTCTGTCCTGGCCGCCCTGATGCCCGAACTGGGCCGGCGCTCGGGTAAGCAGATCGCCACCCTGGCCGGGTTGGCCCCGCTCAACAACGATAGCGGCCTACGGCGCGGACAGCGCTCCATCCGCGGTGGCCGCCGCCGCGTCCGCCAGGCCCTCTACATGGCCGCCGTTGCATCCTTGCGAACACAATCGCCTCTCAACGCCTTCTACCACCGCCTGCGCCAGGCCGGAAAACCACCCAAGCCTGCCCTCGTCGCGCTCGCCAGAAAGCTCCTCGTCACCATCAACGCCATGATGAAAACCCGAACAAGCTTTGCAACCTGAATTACAGTTGCCGGCTCTGCGGCCGGGGAAGATCGGGGTGGGGGCGTGAGTGCTATCCCGGATAGTACGTCCGGGGGTCGAAGGGGGACTAGTCCCCCTTCTTGACCTTCAACGGCCCGACCATGTTCTCCGGCTTCACTTCCGCATCGAACTCCTCAGCGGTCAGCAAACCAAGCTCGATCGCCGACTCCTTCAAGGTCGTGCCCTTCTTGTGGGCATTCTTGGCGATCTTGGCGGCGTTGTCGTAGCCGATCTTGCGGTTGAGCGCGGTGACCAGCATCAGCGAATTGTTGAGGTGCTCGTTGATGCGCTTGCGGTCGGGCTCGATGCCGATGGCGCAATTGTCGTTGAAGGACACGGCGGCGTCGGCGAGGAGGCGGACGGATTGCAGGAAGTTGTAGGCGATGACGGGCTTGAAGACGTTGAGCTCGAAATTGCCCTGGCTGGCGGCGATGCCGATGGCGGCGTCGTTGCCCATGACGTGGACGGCGACCATGGTCATGGCTTCGGACTGGGTCGGATTGACCTTGCCGGGCATGATCGAGGAGCCGGGCTCGTTCTCGGGAATGGTAAGCTCGCCCAGGCCCGAGCGCGGGCCGGAAGCCAGCCAGCGCACGTCGTTGGCGACCTTCATGAAGGCCACGGCCAGTTGCTTTAGGGCACCCGAGGCGCCGACAAAGGCGTCGTGGCCGGCCATGATGGCGTATTTGTTCGGGCCGGTGACGAAATCGCGGCCGGTGAGGGTGGCGATCTCTTTTGCGACGGTCACCGCATAGTCGGGGTGGGCATTAAGGCCGGTGCCGACGGCGGTGCCGCCCAGCGCCAGTTCCTTGAGCTGCGGGAGCGTCGCCTTGATGGCGGCCAGCGCATAGTCGATCTGGGTGACCCAGCCGCTCATTTCCTGGCCGAGGGTCAGGGGCGTGGCATCCTGCAGATGCGTGCGGCCGATCTTGACGATGCCCATGAACTCTTCGCTCTTTTCGGCGAGCGTGTTGCGCAGCTTTTCGACGCGATGGATGAGGTAACCCTCGATCGCCTCGACCGCCGCGATGTGCATGGCGGTCGGATAAGTGTCGTTGGACGACTGGCTCATATTGACGTGGTCATTGGGGTGGACGGGCTTCTTAGAGCCCATGACGCCACCGGCCATTTCGATGGCGCGATTGGAGATCACCTCATTGACGTTCATGTTGGACTGGGTGCCAGAGCCGGTCTGCCAGACGACGAGCGGGAAATGCTCGGCCAGCTTGCCGGCGATCACCTCGTCGGCCGCAGCGACGATGAGGTCGCGCGTGGTTTCATCGAGAAGGCCGAGCTTGTTGTTGGCCAGCGCCGCCGCCTTCTTGAGGATGCCGAAGGCGTGGATGATCTCCCTGGGCATCTTCTCGCCGCCGATATCGAAATTGGCCAGGCTCCGGGCGGTCTGGGCGCCGTAATACTTGTCGTTCGGCACGTTGATCGTGCCCATGGAATCGCTTTCTACGCGCGTCGTCATGCTTGGCTCCCCAGCGAATAAAACGAAACGGCCAGCCCCGCATGGGACTGGCCGTTGCAAAGAGTTTCAGTCCCGCTTGCGCAAGGAGCTTACTTCTTGGCCTCAAGAATCTGCCGGCCGCGATACATGCCGGTCTTGAGGTCGATGTGATGCGGGCGACGCAGCTCGCCGGAATCCTTGTCCTCGACATAGGACGAGGCATTGAGGCCGTCGGCGGAACGGCGGAAGCCACGCTTCATCGGCGAGGTCTTGCGTTTTGGCACTGCCATGGTCGTTACTCCACCATAAATTGCATAGGAACCCAGCCGGACTGCCGCCCGGGGGCGCAAAGGCTGGTCCTGAATTGGATTGGCCGGTTCTATATAGACTCTTTTGCCGCTTGGCTAGACCCAAATAAGCCCTGAAAACGGGGCTATTTGAGGCAGTCGAGCCGTGCCCCGGCCAGCCGCGCGCGATCTTCCACCACCTGCGCCACCTTGAGGAGCTGGTCGGACGGCTTGCCCGGTTTGCGCAGGCGCGGATTGGGCAGCGCCACGGCCATCAGCGAAGCCTCGTGCCAATCAAGCTCGGCCGAGCTCTTGCCCAGCGCCTTGCGCGTCCCCGCCTCGATGCCGAACTCGCCCACCGGCCCCCACTGGGCGATGTTGAGATAGATTTCCATGATGCGCTTTTTGGGCAAGACCAGGTCGATATAGAGCGCCAGCGGGATTTCGAGGCCCTTTCGCAGGAACGAGCGGTCGTTCCAGAGGAAGAGGTTGCGCGCCACCTGCATGGTGATGGTGGAGGCGCCGCGCGGCTCTCCGCCCTCGCGCCAGATGCGGAACTCATCGCGCAGCGCACCGATATCGACGCCCCAATGGCGGCAGAACTGGCCATCCTCGCTCATCATCACCGAGGCCTTGGCCGGCAGCGAGATATCATCGATCGCCATCCAGACGCGATCGACCGGGTGACCGGTGAAATGCCGGCGGATCATGGGGACCGAAACCGGATCGACCACGGCATAGACCGGCACCAGCACCAGCGGCACCAGGATGGGCAAGGCGATAATGAAAGCGAGCCCATAGAGCACCCAGCGCCACCAGGGGCGGCGCGGGCGCTCTGCCTTTTCCGGTTCTGCGGGCGGCACCGGGGCCGCAGCCGCCTCTTCCATGACCAAGAAACCTTCGCACTGGACAGGACCGCCGCTGCGGTCCAAACCTTGCCCCCGATAACGCGAACGGCCGGCAAGAACAACATGACCGACTTCCAATCCGAGCTTTCCGGCATTGCCAAGGCAATCGAAGCGGCGCTCGACGAGTATCTTTCCGTCGAACGCCTGGGCGGCCCCGGCGCGCCGCCGGACCGGCTGGTCGCCGCCATGCGCCACGGCAGCCTCAATGGCGGCAAGCGGTTGCGGCCGCTGCTGGTGAAGCAGGCCGCCGCAGTGTTCGGGATGGAACGCGAGCAGAGCCTCGTGGCCGGGCTCGCGGTCGAACTCATCCATTGCTATTCGCTGATCCACGACGACCTGCCGGCCATGGACGACGACGATTTCCGCCGCGGCCAGCCGACCGTACACAAGGTTTTCGACGACGCCACGGCGATCCTGGCGGGCGATGCCCTGCTGACCCATGCCTTCTCGCTACTGACCGGCGAACGCTGCCATGCCGATCCAAGTATCCGCGTGAAACTGGTGACGGAGCTGGCGGCGGGAGCCGGCGCCGGCGGCATGGTGGGCGGGCAGATGCGCGACATCGAAGGCGAAAGCCGCGGCTTTTCGGAGGGCGAAATCGCCCAGATGCAGGCGATGAAGACGGGCGCGCTGATCCGCGCCTCGGTGCGCATGGGCGCGATCCTGGGCGGCGCCGACGAGGCGGCGTTGACGGCCCTTACGCTTTATGGCGAGGCGGCTGGCCGCGCCTTCCAGCTGGCCGACGACATTCTCGATGTCACCGCCTCGGCGGAAACCATGGGTAAAGCGACGGGCAAGGACGCGGCGGCGGGCAAGCAGACGCTGGTGGCGCGATTAGGCGTCGACGCCGCGCGAAAGCATCTCGATGCCACGATTGCGGAAGCCAACGCCGCTTTGGCGACCTTCGGGTCCGAGGCCGAGCCGCTGCGGGCGACGGCCCGCTATTTCGGGGACCGCACGACATGAAACTGCTGGCCGTCAATCTCGGCAAGCCCGAGCCTATTCCGTCCAAGACCGGGATGACCGGCATCTACAAGCGCCCGCAGGCCGGACCGATGCGGATCGGCAAGCTGGGGCTCGAGGGCGATGCGGTGCTCGACCGCAAGCATCATGGCGGGGTGGACCAGGCGATCTATGTCTATTTCCAGTCCGACTACGATTTCTGGGACGCGCGGATGGACACGAAAATCCAGCCCGGCACATTCGGCGAGAATTTCACCATCGACGACATCGATGGCACCCAGGTCGCGGTGGGTGATCGTTTCGTGCTGGGCGACGTCCTGCTGGAAGTGACCTCGCACCGCACGCCCTGCTCGGTATTTGCCGCGCGCATGGGCGACCCGAAATGGGTCAAAACCTTCCATCGCGCCGGACGGCCGGGAGCCTATTGCCGGGTACTGGCCGAGGGTTCGGTTGAGGCCGGCATGGATGTGGGCTACCAGCCCTTCGCCGGCGAGAGAGTGACCGTCAGCGAATTGATGGCGTTCGATGGCGTGCGCGAGATTCCGCGGGACGTGCTGGAGCGGGCGCTGCGGGCGCCGGTGCATTACAAGATGCGCGACGATTACGAAGCACGCCTCGCCCGATTGTTCTGACCAACGAGATTTTGAAGCGATGTCACTTGAATCCGTAAAGGCCGACCTGGCCGCCCGCGCTCCCGACCTCATCGTCATGGTGACCGAGGATTCCACCGCCACAGTGGACCTGGCGGCGCAGGTGCATGGGGTCGAGCCGGGGCAGATCGCCAAGACGCTCTGCATCCGCGTCGATGGCGAGGTTTTTCTTCTCGTGACGCGCGGCGATGCGCGGCTCGACAATGCCAGGGCCAAGGCGGCGTTCGGCGGGCGTCCGCGCATGCTGGGAGCCGAAGAGGTGGAGGAACTGACCAGCCACAAGGTGGGCGGGGTGTGCCCCTTCGGACTGCCGGGGCCGCTGACGATCTATCTCGATGAATCGCTGAAGATTTATGACGAGGTGATTCCGGCAGGTGGCTCGACGCACGCCTCGGTGCGATTGCCGCTGGAGCGGCTGGCGGAACTGGTCGGGGGCCGGTGGGTAAGTGCGTGCCGGGTGCCGGAAGCGGCGGTGGCGGGGTAGGAAGACCGACGCCTTTGGCCTTCCCCCTCCCTAGCCCTCGCCACGAGGGAGAAGGAGACGATGGGGGAGGACGTGCTTGCAGTGCTCGTCACTCTCCACGACCACCGCACTTCCCCGGCCGCAGAGCCGGGGCCTATTGCACACCTCCACCCGAGTGGCGCCATCCGTGGGCCCCGGGTCTTCGCCCGGGGAAGCGCGGTGGGTGGGGAACGAATTGCGGTCTCATCGAGCCGTTGGCGCCGCGTCCCCGCACTTTGCCATGACGATCGCTACTCGGCCGCCTCGGTCGTCTTCGCCCCGGCCCCGAACTTCTTCTCGATATAGTCCGCCACCATCACCTTGAACTGATCGGCCACGTCGGCTCCGCGCAGGGTCGCGACCTTTTCGCCGTCGATGAAGACCGGTGCCGCCGGTGTCTCGCCCGTGCCTGGCAGCGATATGCCGATATTGGCGTGCTTGCTTTCGCCCGGGCCGTTGACGATGCAGCCCATGACGGCGACCGAGAGGGTCTCGACGCCCGGATATTTTTCCTTCCAGTCGGGCATGGACGTGGTGAGGTGATCCTGGATTTCCTTGGCCAGGGTCTGGAACGTGGTCGAGGTGGTGCGTCCGCAACCGGGGCAGGCAGCCACGACCGGCAGGAACTGTCGGAAACCCATGGTCTGGAGCAGCTCCTGGGCGACCCGCACTTCCTGCGTGCGATCGCCGCCCGGCTCTGGCGTCAGGGAAATGCGGATGGTGTCGCCGATCCCCTGTTGCAGGAGAATGCCGAGCGCCGCCGAGGAGGCGACGATGCCCTTCGAGCCCATGCCGGCTTCGGTGAGGCCGAGATGGAGCGCGTAGTCGCAGCGGGCGGCGAGGTCCTGATAGACGGCGATGAGGCTCTGGACGTCGGAAACCTTGGTCGAGAGGATGATCTTGTCCCTTCCGAGGCCGATTTCCTCGGCGCGCGCGGCCGAAAGCAGGGCCGACTGGATGATGGCTTCGCGCTGCACGGCGGCGGCCGAGACGGGCACGGCCGCACCGGCGTTCTCGTCCATGAGGCGGGTGAGCAGCTCCTCGTCGAGCGAGCCCCAGTTGACGCCGATGCGGACCGGTTTGTCGTATTTGAGGGCGAGCTCGATGAGAGTCGAGAACTGCGTGTCGCGCTTGGCCTTGAAGCCGACATTGCCCGGATTGATGCGGTACTTCGCCAAAGCCTCGGCGCAGGCCGGGTGGTCCGTGAGAAGCTTGTGGCCGATATAGTGAAAATCCCCGACCAGCGGCACGTCGATGCCGCGGGCGAGCAGGCGGTCGCGGATATGGGGGACGGCGGCAGCGGATTCGTCGCGATCGACGGTAATGCGCACGATTTCAGACCCGGCGCGCCAGAGCTGGGCCACCTGACGGGTGGTCGCCTCGATATCGGCGGTATCGGTATTGGTCATCGACTGGACGACGATGGGGTTGTCGCCCCCCACGATCACGCCGCCGACATTGACCCCAACCGAATGCCTGCGGGAAGCCGCGCCTGCCATGGATCACTCCTTGTAACGAGGAGAGGAAATAAGCCTTTGCCGGTAAGCGCGCAATGTTACGTTTGTGTGATGGCGAGGGCGAGCCTTGATCGCAGCGCACGGGGCACCATCTATCAAGCCATGAGCAAGCTATCTCCCCTCGCCGCCTTCGGGCAGTTCGCCGCCGGTCGCCTGTTCCTCTTCCGCAAGGAGGTCGGGACGCTGTTCCGCGCTTTCTTCCATCCCGCGACGCCGTTCCCGCTCAAGGCGGCAATGCTGTTCGTGGTCTTCTACCTGGTGAGCCCTTTCGACCTCATTCCGGATTTCATCCCGCTCGCCGGCTGGATGGACGACCTGGTGCTGGTGCCGCTGGCGGTGAGCTTCATCGTCGGCCTGCTGCCGCTCGAAGTGACGGGCAGGAAGGTGCCGGTAACGGCGCCCGCTCGCCGCCGTTAAAACCACTGCCGGTTTCTGACAGCGGGGGCTGCTAGGCCTGAGGCATCAGGAGAGCCCCGAAAATGCCAAAATACTGGATCGCCGTCGCTTCGGCCGACCATGCCCGCAAGGGCAAGGCCGGCTTCATGCAGGTCAATCACGGCAAGGCCGCCCCGCTCCGGCGCATCAGTCCGGGTGATGGCGTGGTCTATTATTCCCCGACAGTGACCCTGGGCGGCAAGGACCGGCTGCAGGCGTTCACCACGATCGGGCGGGTGAAGCCGGGCGATGTCTATCCCGGCGAGATGGGAAGCTGGACCGCCTACCGGCGCGATGTCGACTATTTCGACGCGCGCGAGGCGCCGATCGCACCGCTTTTGCCGGAGCTAGATTTTACGCGCGGCAAGACCAATTGGGGCTATCAGATGCGATTCGGGCTCTTCGAAATCAGCGCCCATGATTTTGGGGTGATTGCGCAGGCGATGGGCGTACCGGCTACGGCATTCTCCGGGCCGTGACCCAGAGCCAGTCGGTGGGCACGCCGTCATAGCCCGAGCCTGCCTGCTCCCTGACGTCCAGGTGCTGCCAGGAGCCGGCGGCGCGGTAGTGGTCAAGCAGCGTGGGCGCATCCAGATAGTTGTAAAAACGCCCGAACCGGTCGCGGCCCTCGGCCGAGCCCGCCTTAAAGCTGGCGACGAACAACCCATCGGGCCGCAGGGCCCGCCAGATACGGCCCAGAATGCCGGTGAGTTCGGCGCGCGGGGCGTGGAGGAGCGAAGCGGAGGCCCAGACGCCGGCATAGGCCGCTTCGTCATCGAGTTCGTCGAACCGCATGACCCGTACGGGACGGCCGAGCCGCCGTTCGGCCTCCGCCGCCAGTGCGGGCGAGGCGTCCGAGGCGGTGACGGCAAAGCCCGCTTCCTGCATGGCCAGCGCATCCTGCCCGCCGCCGCTCCCCAGTTCGAGGATCGGCGCGCCGGGCGGCAATGCCGCCAGGAATGCGGCCAGTTCGACATGTGGCAGGCGACGCTCGCGCGCCGCATAGGTGCGGGCGTTCTCGGCGTAAAAACGCAGCGTTTCGTCGTCGGCCATGAACTTGCCTCCAGCAAAAAGGCCCGGGATCGCTCCCGGGCCTCGTATTCAGAGCACCAGTCCCAAAATTACTGGATCTGGCCCTTGTTGATGATCTTGCCGCCTTCGATGACGAAATAGTCGATGCCGCCGGCAACGTCGCCATTGGCGTCGAATGCGACGGGGCCGGAAGCGCCGGCATAGTGGATGTCCTTGCCGGCCTTGATCAGTTCGACGGCCTTGGACCATTCACCCGGCTGGATGGCTTCGCCGGCGCCCGAGGTTACCGCGCGCAGGGCTTTGGAGAGGCCCTCGCGGTCGGCCGTGCCGTTCTTTTCGATGGCGAGAGCCAGAACGAACGCGGCGTCGTAGGACTGCGGGCCATAAGTGGTGTCGGGCACCAGGCCCGCATCGGTGGCCAGCTTGGCATAGATGTCATAGACCTCGCCCGAAGCCGCCGAGGACTGGGTGAGGATCATGCCTTCCAGCGAAGCCGGATCGCGCGAAGCCAGCAGGGCGTCGCCGGCCATGCCGTCGCCGCCCACGAACGTCTTGAACGAGCCGGATTCGATGGCCTGGTTGAGGATGGCGCCGCCGCCGGCATTTTCGTAGCCGTAGATCACCAGCGTCTGCACGCCGGTCGATTCGATCTGGCCGATTTCCGGACGGTAGTCGGCCTTGCCGTCTTCGTGCGCGACATTGGCCGTGACCTTGCCGCCGCCGGCGGTGAAGGTGGCGACGAACTGGTCGGCCAGGCCCTTGCCGTAATCGTTGTTCACATAGGTCACGCCGACTTCCTTGATGCCCTGCGAGAGCAGGAGCTCGGCGGCCTTGGAGCCCTGGAAGGCGTCCGAGACCACGGTGCGGAACACCAGGTCGTTGTCGTTGAGCGTGGTCAGGGTCGGAGCGGAAGCCGACGGGGAGATCATCACCACATTGCCCGGAATGGCGGCGGTATTGGCGGCGGCGATGGTGCTGCCCGTGCAGTAATCGCCGAAGATCGCCGTCACCTTCTCGGTATTGACCAGGCGGTCGGCGGCCGGGCCGGCCGTATCGGCCGAGCAGGCGCCGTCGGCCATGACAGAAACCAGCTTCTGGCCCCCGAGGATGCCGCCCTGGGCATTGACTTCGTCCACGGCCAGGTTGCCGGCCGAAACCATGCCGCCGGCAAAGCCCGCAATCGGGCCGGTCACGTCGGCGAGAAAGCCGAGCTTGACGTCATCGGCCAAAGCCGGCGCGGCTGCGGCGAGCACGGAGGCTGCCACGGCCAGCGAAAGCGTTTTCCTGAACTTGTTCATCAGTTTCCCTCTGTTGTGTGCCGCCGCCCCCAGCGCCCTTTCCGGGCGTCTTCGGGGCTCCCAAAGCACGGCACAATAGCTGGGGGCGTGAATGCCACGCCCCGCTGCCCCGAACACTGGCATATTTTCCGGCCGGGTGTCACCGGGGTTTGACGGGCTCACGCCCGGATCGCGCTTTGTTGCTTAATCCCCCCGCTTTTGCCAAGTTCGGCCCTGCCTGCCGCCATTCTGGAGCGCCCGCTTGAACCGCCTCGCCGCCCTGCTCGTCCTTCTCGCCGTGACGCTCCCGGCCGCCGCCCAGGATTCCTTCACCTCGCTCGACGTCAATACCGGCGAGGTCAGTGCGGGCCTGGCACCGCCCCCCTGCGGCACCCAGCCGATCGCCATTGCGCGCATGCAATGGCCCTCGGCGGCGATCCTGGCGGAAATCCACGCGCGCATCCTCGGCCAGGAACTGGGCTGCCAGGTCCGCCTCGTGCCCGGCGACCTCGCCGCCACCGCCGCCTCCATGGGCTCGACCCAGCAGCCGGCCTTCGCCCCCGAAATGTGGGTGACGCGCGTGGCCGAAGTCTGGAATGCCGGCATCAAGGCGCAGAAGCTCCGCCAGGCCGCGCCCACCTATGCGGAGGCGCAGTTCGAGGACTGGTACATTCCCGATTACCTCGCCGCCGCCGACCCGCAGCTCACCAGCGCCGCCAGCCTCAAGGACCACGTCGCCGCCTTTTCCGCCAACGGCAAGCGGCCACGCTTCATCTCCTGCCCCATCGACTGGGCCTGCTCGGTCATCAACCGCAACCTCTTGCGCGCCTATGGACTGGACCGGGTTTTCGACATCGTCGAGCCGGGCAATCGCTTCGAGATGGATACGCTCATCGCCGAGGCCGTGGGCCGCAAGGAGCCGGTGCTCTTCTATTACTGGTCCCCCAATGCGGTGCTCAGCCAGTTGAGCTTCCGCGCCCTGGACCTCGGGGCCTACGACCATGACGCCTTCGCGTGCCTCGCCACCCGTATCTGCGCGCAGCCGAAACCCTCGGCCTTCGCGCCCGACGCCGTGGTGATCGCGGCGGCCGAATGGGTGTTCACCGATGCGCCCGGCCTCGCCGCCTATCTCCAGCGCGCCACCCTGCCGGTGGCCGAGATGAACGCCATGCTGGCCGAACTCTCCCAGCCGGGCATGAGCGAGGCCACCGTCGCCGAGCGCTTCGTCGCCGAAAAGCCCGCGATCTGGCGCCCCTGGCTCGGCCAGGTCGCGCCCGAGGCGGTACCCCTGCCCATCCCGGCCCCGCCGCCGCCCGCGACGGCGCCGGTCCAACCCTGACCTGTCATCGCCGCGTCATGCCGCTCGGGCATTGTTGGAGCGATTCGCCTGAGCAAAGCCCAATGTTTACAAGGCGATGCTGGCAATCATCGATACCGGATTTCACGGGCCGTTAAGCTTTGACTGGCGATATGGGGTCGGATCAGGAGATCCGGGTTAAGCGGCCAGGAGTGCGCGGGACATGGTGAGACTGGAACGGCGGGCGCGCGCCGCGGCGGGAATCGATCGCCATCTGCGCCTGACGGCCATTGCCATCGCCATCCTGATCGTGCCGCTGGCTCTGGTGGCGCTCGCGCTGCTGCAGGCGGGGGGCGAGCCGGCCGACGGCCATCCGCTCGGCTGGGCACTGAGCGGCGCGCTGGCCAGCATGGCCATCGCCTTCGCCATCCTCGCTGCCAGCTTCCTCATCCTGCGCCACAATCTTTATGCCTTCGCCGCCGACCGCATGGCGGCGGCCGACCAGGGCCGGTGCGACGGCCTGACCGGCGCGCTGTCCCGCGCCGCCTTCCTCGAGGAATTCAACCAGCGCGTCACCGGCGCCGCCAGCGCCCCCGTCGCCTATCTCCAGGTCGACATGGACCACCTCAAGACCCTCAATGACGGGGACGGGCACGGCGCGGGCGACGCGGCTCTGAAACACCTGGTCGGCGCCATCCGCACCGCCGCCCCCGATGCCCTTGTCGGGCGGCTGGGCGGGGACGAATTCGGCATCCTGCTCGAAGGCTGCGGCTCCAAGCGCGCCGCCATCACCATCGGCCACAGCATTCTCGACATCCTCAACGCCCCCACCAATGTCGCCGGGCGGCAGGTGCGGCTGAGCGCGACGCTGGGCATCGCGCTTTCGCCCGAGGACAGCGCCTTTCCGGACGAGTTGATCTCGCTGGCCGACCTCGCCCTCTACGAAGGCAAGCGCACCGGCCGCCACCGCGTCCTCGCCTTCGACAAGGACATGCTCACCGACGTGCGCCACAAGCGCCTGATCGAGCGCGAATTGCGCGCGGCGATCCTGCTCGACGAGCTGGAGCTGCATTACCAGCCCATCTATCGCGCCGATGGCAGGACGCTGGCCGGCCACGAGGCTTTGGTGCGCTGGCAGCACAAGGTGCGCGGCACCATTCCGCCGGGCGAATTCATCCATATCGCCGAGGAAAGCGACCTCATCAGCCGGCTGGGCGAGTGGGTGCTGCGCCGCGCCTGCGCCGACATCGACGCGCTGGCGGCGCCGCGCCTTTCCATCAACGTGTCGGCGGCACAATTGCGGCGCGGCGATTTCGCCGAGCGCTTCGCCGCCATTCTCGCCGAAACCGGCATCGAGGGCAGCCGCTTCACCGTGGAAGTCACCGAGACCGTGCCGCTCAAGGCCACCCATGTCGATGAACGCAACCTCCTCGCCCTGCGCGAAATGGGCGTGCGCATCGCCATCGACGATTTCGGCGCCGGCCATGCCAGTCTCGAATATCTCAAGAAATTCTCCTTCGACGTGCTCAAGATCGACCGCTCCTATATCGCCAATCTGGTCGAAAGCCCGGTCGACCGGGTGCTGGTGGCGGCTTTGTGCGAAGTGGGCCGCGTGGCGGGCATCGAGATCGTGGCCGAGGGCGTCGAGACCGAGGAACAGTTCCAATTGCTCAAGACGGCCGGCTGCACGCTCTACCAGGGATATCTTCTCGGTCGTCCCGCCCCGCTTTCGCGCAAAAGCATTTCGCCCGGCATGGCTGCGGCATAGCAGCCAGCCTCCCGCGCGCAGTTGCGTCGCGCTCCCCCCCGTGGATATAAAGGGCGCCGGGAAGCGTCGGCAGCGCAAAGGGAGTGCCTTTCTTGGAACTGAAGCGGATCAACGACCACATCAGCGTTTCCGGGCAGATCCAGCCCGCGGACGTCTCCGCGCTCAAAGCCGCCGGCTTCACCACCATCATCAATAACCGCCCCGAAGGCGAATCGCCCGATCAGCCGGCAGGCGCCGATATCGAAGCGGCCGCCCGGGCCGCGGGGCTCGATTATGTCGCCATTCCGCTCGGACGGGACGGCGTCACCCCCGACATGGTCGAAAAGACCAAGGCGGCCCTCGCCGGCAGCGCCGGCCCGGTCTTCGCCTTCTGCCGGTCGGGCACCCGCTCCACCACGCTCTGGGCCCTGAGCCAGGCGGGAGAGATGGACGGAGCCGAGATCATCTCGCAGGCGGCGGGCGCCGGCTACGACATGAGCCATCTGGCCGCTCACCTCAGCAAATAAAGAGGGCGCGTAAAGCGCCACGCAGAATCGACGGGCTCGCTCAGGCGGGCCTTTTTCTCCTCTAAGCTCGAGTTAAATCGATGCCGATCAAGAAAATCCTTGTCGCGAACCGCTCCGAGATCGCGATCCGCGTCTTCCGCGCCGCCAATGAACTGGGCATGAAGACGGTTGCCGTCTATGCCGAGGAAGACAAGCTCGCCCTCCATCGCTTCAAGGCCGACGAGGCCTATCTCATCGGCAAGGGCAAGGGCCCGGTCGAAGCGTATCTGCAGATCGACGAATATATCCGCATCGCGCGCCTCTCGGGCGCCGACGCCATCCATCCCGGCTATGGCCTGCTCTCGGAGAGCCCCGAATTCGCCGATGCCTGCGAGGAAGCCGGCATCATCTTCATCGGCCCGCGCGCCCAGACGATGCGCGATCTGGGGAACAAGGTGGCGGCCAGGAACATGGCGATCGCCTCGGGCGTGCCGGTGGTGCCCGCCACCGACGCCCTGCCCGACGATCTCGATGCCGTCGCCAGGATGGCGGCCGAGATCGGCTATCCGCTCATGCTCAAGGCGAGCTGGGGCGGCGGCGGGCGCGGCATGCGCCGCATCATGAACGAAGGCGACCTCCGCCACGAAGTCTCCGAGGGCAAGCGCGAGGCCAAGGCCGCGTTCGGCAAGGACGAGATGTATCTCGAAAAGCTGATCGAGCGCGCCCGGCACGTCGAAGTGCAGCTGGTCGGCGACGATCACGGCAACCTCGTCCACCTCTTCGAGCGCGACTGCTCGGTACAGCGCCGCAACCAGAAGGTGGTCGAGCGCGCGCCGGCCCCCTATCTCTCCGAAAAGACCCGCGCCGACCTCACCGAAGCCGCCCTGCGCCTGGGCAATGCCGCCAATTATCGCGGCGCCGGCACCGTCGAATTCCTCATGGATGCCGACACCGAGAAATTCTACTTCATCGAAGTCAATCCGCGCATCCAGGTGGAGCACACCGTCACCGAAGTCGTGACGGGTATCGACATCGTCAAGGCGCAGATCCGGCTGCTTGAAGGCGCGGTCATCGGCACGCCAGAATCCGGCGTTCCCCGCCAGGAGGACATCCGCCTCAACGGCCACGCCATCCAGTGCCGCATCACTACCGAGGACCCGGAAGAGAATTTCATTCCGGATTACGGCCGCATCACCGCCTATCGTGAGGCGACCGGTTTCGGCGTGCGCCTCGATGGCGGCACCGCCTATGCCGGCGCGGTCATCACCCGGTTCTACGATCCGCTGCTCGAAAAGGTCACCTGCTGGGCCCCCTCGCCCGAGGAGGCGATCGCCCGCATGCATCGCGCCTTGCGCGAATTCCGCATCCGCGGCGTCCAGACCAACCTGGCCTTCCTCGAAAACATCATCACCCACCCCGATTTCGTCAACAACCACTACACGACGCGCTTCATCGACACGACGCCCGAACTTTTCGACATCAAGCGTCGCCAGGACCGCGCCACCAAGCTTTTGACCTACATCGCCGACGTGACCGTCAACGGCCACCCGGAAGTGCGCGACCGCCCGCGTCCGCCGGCCGATGCCTTAAAGCCCGTGGTGCCCGAGTTCGAGCCGCTGACCATCATCGAGGGCAGCCGCCAGGTGCTCGACCGCGAGGGGCCGGAGGGCCTCGCCCGCTGGATGAAGGCGCAGGAGCGCGTGCTCTTCACCGACACCACCATGCGTGACGCCCATCAGTCGCTGCTGGCGACGCGCATGCGCTCGTTCGACATCACCCGCATCGCCCAGGCCTATAGCCGCGGCCTGCCGGACCTCTTCAGCCTCGAATGCTGGGGCGGGGCGACGTTCGACGTCTCCATGCGCTTCCTCAACGAAGACCCGTGGGAGCGCCTGGCCAAGGTGCGCGAGGGCGCGCCCAACATCCTGACGCAGATGCTGCTGCGCGGCTCGAACGGCGTCGGCTACACCAACTATCCCGACAATGTCGTCAAGTTCTTCGTGGCCGAAGCGGCGCGGGGCGGGGTCGATGTCTTCCGCATCTTCGACTGCCTCAACTGGGTGGAGAACATGCGCGTCTCGATCGACGCGGTGCGCGAGGCCGACAAGGTGGCCGAAGGCGCCATCTGCTATACCGGCGACCTCTTCGACCCCGACCGCGCCAAGTACGATCTCAAATACTACGTCGCTTTGGCCAAGGAACTGGAAGCAGCCGGCGCCCACGTGCTCGGCCTCAAGGACATGGCGGGGCTGCTCAAGCCCGCCGCCGCCTTCAAGCTGATCTCGACGCTCAAGCAGGAAATCGGCCTCCCCATCCACTTCCACACCCACGATACGTCGGGCGCCTCGGCGGCGACGATCCTGGCGGCGGTGGAAGCGGGCGTGGATGCGGTCGACGCCGCCATGGACGCGCTTTCGGGCACCACCAGCCAGCCGACCTTCGGCTCGCTGGTGGCGGCGCTCGAAGGCTCCGAGCGCGATCCCGGCCTCGATTCGAAGGCCATCCGCCAGATCTCGTTCTATTGGGAAGCGGTGCGCACGCAGTACCGCGCCTTCGAGAGCGACCTGCGCTCGGGCGCCTCGGAAGTGTACCTGCACGAAATGCCGGGCGGCCAGTTCACCAACCTCAAGGAACAGGCGCGCTCGCTAGGCCTCGAAAGCCGCTGGCACGAGGTCGCCCAGACCTATGCCGACGTCAACCAGATGTTCGGCGATATCGTCAAGGTTACCCCCTCCTCCAAGGTCGTGGGCGACATGGCGCTCGCCATGGTGTCTTCGGGCCTGACGCGCGCGGATGTTGAAGACCCCAATCGCGACGTCGCCTTCCCCGATTCGGTGGTCGGCTTTTTCGCCGGCGACCTGGGCCAGCCGCCGGGCGGCTTCCCCAAGGCGCTCCAGAAGAAGGTGCTCAAGGGCCGCGAGCCCATGACCGAGCGCCCCGGCTCCTATCTCAAGGATGTCGACCTGCTCGAGGAGCGCAAGAAGGCCGAGGACGTGACCGGCATCAAGATCGACGATGCCCGGCTGGCCTCGTACCTGATGTATCCAAAAGTCTTCGCCGATTTCGTCAAGACCCAGGACAAGTACGGCCCGACCGAAGCGCTGCCGACCCCGGTCTATTTCTATGGCCTCGAGGATGGTGAAGAACTCTTCATCGATCTCGAAAAGGGCAAGACGCTGGTGATCCAGTATCTCGGCCGCGCCGAGACCAACGACAAGGGCATGGTCCGCGTCTTCTTCGACCTCAACGGCCAGCCGCGCACCATCACCGTGCCCGACCGCCTCAAGGCCGGTGAAGTGGTGGCCCGGCCCAAGGCGGCGCTGGGCGATGCCAAGCAGGTCGGCGCGCCGATGCCGGGCGTCATCTCGACCCTCGCCGTCAAGGCCGGCCAGCCGGTCGTCGCCGGCGACGTGCTGCTCTCGATCGAAGCCATGAAGATGGAAACCGCCATCCACGCCGAAGCCGATGGCGTCGTCGCCGAGGTTTACGTCAAGCCCGGCGACCAGATCGACGCCAAGGACCTGCTGGTCCGCTTCGAATAAACCAAAAAAGGGGCGCTTAGGCGCCCCTTGCTTTATTCCGCCAACGCGTAGGCGCGGGCCAGCCAGTCGATCATTTCGGTATCGATCTGCCCGTCCTCGGTGACGCGCACGCGATGGGTGACCATCGCGTTCCAGTTGCCGGCCTCAAGGAACCTGTCCGTCGCCGGCTCGCCCTTGCGCTTGATGCCGATATCGAGATGGGCGGCGCCCGGCTGCAGGATGGCGAATTTCTTGTTGCCGCGCAGCAGGCTCACATAACTGTCGGTCGGGGCCGTGCCAACCGCGCCCAGCTCGCGCCCCAGCTTTTCGACAAGGGTATCATAGGTCTGCCGCCAGCGCGCCTTGCCGCCCGAAAACAGCTTGTCGATCCGCTCGTCCGAGGAGCCGCGCGGCGTCTTTGCATCCTTGAGGATGGCATAGATGGCCATGGCATGGCCGCGGCCGAGATCGTATTCGGCCTTGAGCCAATCCACGATCTGGCTGGCCTTGGGCGCGGCATCGAGCAGGCCCTTGGCCTGCGCCTCGGCCAGGAAATCCTTGGGCTCCTTGCCGGTCTTTTCCCGGATCGAATCCAGATAGGCCTGAAATGACATCGCCCGCACTCCTCAATGAAATGCGGGCGATCCTAGAGACGAGGACCGGGCTTGTCAGCCCTCGCGGCGCGTGACCTCGGGGATGAGGCCGCGAGGCGCATAGCGCAGGGCTATGGTGATGATGATGCCCAGGATGAAGACGCGCATCTGCAGGGCCCGGGAATCGATCTCGGGGATGGCGCCCCAGCCCATGGACTGGGACCAGTGCGAGACGTTCACGAAGATCACCTGCGCCAGCGGATCGGAAATGATCCAGATGACATAGATGAGCAGCGCCCCGATCAGCGCGCCCCAATTGTTGCCGGCCCCGCCCACGATCACCATCACCCAGACGATGAAGGTGTGGTTGATCGGCTGGTAGCTCGAGGGATCGAAGATCTGGTTGAAGGTGACCAGGATCGCCCCGCCCATGCCGATGAGGATGGAACCGAGCACGAACAGTTCGAGCTGGCGGCCCTTGACGTTCTTGCCCATCGAGCCGGCGGCGATATGGTTGTCGCGGATGGCGCGCATCATGCGGCCCCACGGCCCGCCATAGGCGCGCTGCACCAGCCAGAAGACCAGCGCGAACACCACCAGCAGCAGGGCGAAGAAGCCGAAGCGGGCATAGATGAAGGATTCGGTGATGGGAATGCCGTTGGCCTGGTAATCCTGCGGCAGCGGCACCGGCCAGGGGATCGGCGAGACGGTCTGGGTGCCGCGGGTGAGCCAATCCATGTTCTTGACCAGCGCGCGCAGAATCTCGGAAATGCCGATGGTGGCGATGGCGAGGTAATCGGTGCGCAGGCCCAGGCAGATGCGTCCGATGATATAGGCGATGACCGCCGCCACCAGCCCGCCCAGCAGCCAGCCCAGGATCGGGTTGAGCCCCAGCCCGCCGACCCAGCCGGCATTGGCCTCGATATAGGCGGCCGCCGGATCGATCTGGCTGCGATAGATCACGTAGGCCACGAACCAGACCAGCGCGATGACGGCATTGCGCCAGCCGCCCCTGATGCCGATGCGGTCGACGCGCCGCGTCGCCAGGACGAGGGCGGCGCCGATGAGGAAGGCGAGCAGCGCCCGCCCCAGCAGCATCGGCCCGTCCCCGTTCCAGAAGGTCGGGTTGACCGGCACCGAGACCAGCGTCACCGCCGTGCCGCCGACCATCATCAGGCCCATGATGGCGAAGTTGAAGAGCCCGCCATAACCCCACTGAATGTTGAGGCCGAGGGCGATGAGCGCATAGGCGAAGGCCTGCGACAGCAGCAGGCCCGAATTGGCCGCGCCCTGCACGATACCCACCAGCAGCACCAGCACGAAGATGCCGATGAAGAGGATGACGCTGCGCTTGACCGGATTGTCGAGGTCGAGCCAGCCCTTGGAGACGGGAGCGCTCATGTCGAAGCTCCCTTGAAGATACCGGTGGGCCGCGCCAGCAGCGTGATGACCAGGATCACGAAGGCCACGGTGAGCTTATATTCGGTGGGCACCAGTGCCAGATTGTCGGGAATGGCCAGCCAGGAAGGCAGCAGGTCCTTGAAGGGCCGCAGCATGGTGGACCAGTTGAAGACCGACATGGTTTCGGCGAAGGCGATGAGAAATCCGCCGGCAATGGCGCCATAAACCTGGCCCAGCCCGCCCACGATCGCGGCGGCGAAGATGGGCAGCACGATGTTGAAGGCAAGGTCGGGCATCAGCGCCACGTCGAGCGCCAGCATGGTGCCGGCGACGCAGGCCAGGGCCCCGGCGATGAGCCAGGTGATGCGCACGACCACTGCGGTGTTGATGCCCGAAATCTGGGCGAGATCGGCATTGTCGGCCATGGCGCGCATGGCCTTGCCCAGCCGCGAGCGGGTGAGGAAGAAATGCAATGCCAGCACCAGGATGATGGTGAGCACGATCATGATCGCCTGCGGCTCGGTGATGGTGATGGGCCGCGTGCCCGCCATCCAGGTGGTATCGATGCGGAAGATGACCTTCGGCTCGCTGCCATAGAGCGAGCGCGTGCCCGCCCCGAAGAGCAGGCGGATGAGGCCCTGGATGATGAGGGTGACGCCGATCGAGGCCACCAGCAGCGTCACGGGCTTGACGCCCTGCCTGCGCAGCGGCGCGTAAAAGCCCTTGTCGATGCCCAGGGCAATGCCGGCGGTGAGCACCATGGCCAGCGGCATGACGAGGATGGCCAGCGGCACCGGCGCGGTGATGCCCATCATGGTGGCGAGGCCCGCCAGCACGAAGGTGATGAAGGCACCCATCGTCATCATGTCGCCATGGGCGAAATGGGCGAAACGCAGGATGCCGAAGATGAGGGTGACGCCGATGGCGCCCAGCGCGTAGATCGAGCCGAGCACGGTGCCCGAGATCAAGACGCGGTTGATGAAGAAAATCAGCTCGTCCATTCAGCCCCCCAGGAAGCTCTTTGCGACCTCGGGGTCGGCGATCAGTTCGGGACCCGTACCGGTAAAACGATTCTGCCCGCCGGCAAGCACGAAGCCCCTGGAAGCGAAGGCCAGCGCCTGGCGGGCGTTCTGCTCGACCATCAGGATACCCACGCCCGAGCGGTTGACCTTGACGATCTGCTCGAAGATTTCGATGACGTAGCGCGGCGACAGGCCCGCCGAGGGCTCGTCGAGCATGAGCAGGCGCGGCTTGCTCATGAGCGCGCGGCCCATGGCCACCATCTGGCGCTGCCCGCCCGAAAGCTCGCCGGCCTTCTGGTGGCGCTTTTCGAGCAGCGGCGGGAACATGTCATAGACCCAGCGCAGGGTGTCGGAAAAATCGTCCTTGCGCGTGAACGCCCCCATTTCGAGGTTTTCTTCCACGCTCATCGAGGTGAAGACGTTCTTTTCCTGCGGCACGAAGGAGAGGCCGCGCGGCACCAGCCGGTCGGGCTGGGCATTGGTGATGTCCTCGCCGTCGAAGACGACGCTGCCGCCGGTGACCTTGAGCAGGCCGAAGATCGCCTTGAGCGTCGTCGACTTGCCGGCTCCGTTCGGTCCCACGATCACCCCGATATCGGACTGCTCGATGGCGATATTGACGCCGTTGAGGATGGGCGCGCCGCCATAGCCTCCGACGAGGCTCTTCAATTCTATCAATGCCATCAGTCGGCCTCCACCGGAGAGCCGAAATAGGCTTCGATGATTTCAGGATTTGCGCGGATTTCTTCCATCGGCCCCTGGGCGATGACCTCGCCCTGCGCCATGACGATGACCGGGTCGCACAGGCGTCCGATCAGGTCCATGTCGTGCTCGATGACGAAGAAGGTATAGCCCAGTTCCTCGTTCATGCGCTCGATATTGGCGGCCAGGTCCTGCAGCAGGGTCTTGTTGACGCCGGCGGCCACCTCGTCGAGCAGCACCACCTTGGCATCCACCATCATGGTGCGGCCCAGTTCGAGCAGCTTCTTCTGGCCACCCGAAAGATTGCCGGCAAGCTCGTTCTTGACGTGCCCGAGCTTGAGGAAATCGATGACGTCGAGCGCCTTGCGGCGCACGTGGTGCTCGGCGCGGCGCACGTAATCGGGGCGGAACCACATATTGGCCAGCGTCTCGCCCGGCTGGTCGCCCGGCACCACCATGAGGTTTTCGAGCGCCGTCATGTGGGAGAATTCGTGGGCGATCTGGAAGGTGCGCAGCAGCCCCTTGGCGAACAGTTCATGGGGCGGCACGCCGGTGACGTCTTCACCGTCAAAGTAGATCGCCCCCGCATCGGGCACGATGTTGCCCGCTACAATATTGAAAAGCGTCGATTTTCCGGCGCCATTGGGACCGATCAGTCCTGTGATCGATCCGCGCTCCACCCTGAGCGAACACTTGTTGACGGCTTTGAGCCCGCCAAAGCTTTTGGTGACGTCTTTAACGTCGATGACTGCGTCGAACGACACTCACCCCGTCCCGGTTTCCTGAATATGTTCATTCCCGGCAATTGGCTGTCGGGTTCTTTTGTCCCGCATCTGCTCACATGCGCCGGTCACGGTCAATGCCGGGAAAGGCGCCGTTAAGCATCAAAGCGCGGCCAGAACGGCGTCGGCGGTCGACTGGTTGATGGCGAAAAGCGTATTGTAGAGCGTGGCCAGGCGGTTAAGCGCCTTGACGTCGACATCATGCGGCAGGGCGGTCAGCGGGTCCTGGAAGAAAATCAGCACATCCAGCCGCCCTTCGGCGATCATGGCGCCGAGTTGGGCATCGCCGCCGAGCGGGCCGCTCTTGAGACAGGTGACGTCAAGGCCGGTGCCAGCGATGACGCGGCTGCCGGTGGTGCCGGTGCCCCAGAGGTCGTGATTGGCGAGCGTTTCGCGATTGGCCAGCGCCCAGGCGACCAGTTCATCCTTCTTGTCGTCGTGCGCGACCAGCCCGATCCGTGCCATGCCTATTCTCCCCTTTTGGTCCTTTGACCATGCCTCGGGCCATGAGCGCAATGAGGATCAACGGCCTGCCGGGAGAAACGGGGCGCGGGGCCGATGGCCCCGCACCTGAATGCTTTTTAGAACTCGTCCCAATCGGCACTGACGGCGGCATTTCCCTGGCTGAGATAGGCCTTGGCGGCCGTCGCCACGCGCTGCTGCAGGCCCTTGATGCCCTTGGTCTGCGCCGGACGGGGCGCGGCCTTGGGCGCCACCTCCTCGCGGCGGCCGGATTCCTCGATGGTGAAGATGGCGACGATCCGGTCGAGCTCGGAAGCCTGGGCCTCGGTCTGCTCGATGGCGGCATTGGTTTCTTCCACCAGCGCAGCGTTGTGCTGGGTCATCTCGTCCATCTGGCGGACGGCGACATTGACCTCTTCGATGGCCGAGGCCTGTTCGCGGCTCTCCCGCGCAATGCCGTCCATGAGCGTATTGGAGGACCGCGCCGAGACCAGCATGGTTTCGAGCTTGGCCGCCGCATCGGCGACAAGGCGCGAGCCGGACTTCACTTCCGAAGCGCTCTGCTCGATGAGAGCCTTGACCTCGGACGAGGCTTCCGCCGCGGACTGGGCCAGACGACGAACCTCGACCGCCACCACGGCAAAGCCCTTGCCGGCCTCACCGGCCCGCGCCGCTTCCACGGAGGCATTAAGGGCCAGCAAGTTCGTCTGGAAGGCGATGTCGTCGATCATGCCGATGATGTTGGAGATCTTGGACGAGGAGGTCTCGATGCGCTCCATGGCCGAATTGGCTTCGCCCATCACCGCGCCGCCTTCTTCGGCGGTGCGGGTCACGTCGTTGGCGACCTGCGAGGCTTCGCGGGCACGCTCGGCGTTCTGGAGAACCGTGGAGGCGAGTTGCTCCATGGCCGCCGAGGTCTCCTCGATGGTCGCCGCCTGCTTGGTGGTGCGCTCGGAGAGGTCGTTGGTGCCGGAAAGAATTTCGCCAGTCGCGGTTTTGAGGGCACGAGAGGTCTGGCGGAGCTGGCCGACGATCTCGCCGAGCTTGTCGGCCACCGCATTGGTATCGTCCTTGAGCTGGCCGAAGGCGCCCGAATAGGAGCCGGTGACCTTTTCGGTGAGATCAGCCTTGGCGAGCGAAGCAAGGACGCGGGAGGTTTCCGAAAGGCCGGCATCCACCGTCTCGACGAGGTTGTTGACCGAACCGGCGAGCTGGTTGAGTTCGGCATCGGGAAACTCGACGTCGACGCGCTTGGAGAAGTCGCCGGCGACGGCGGCATCCACGACATTGCCGAAAGCGGCCTGCAATTGCTGCATCATCTGCGCCCGCGCCTTCTGGTCGCTGATGATGCGGGCGGCCTCGGCCTCGGTCATCTCGGCGACCTTGAGGCCATTGGCGCGGAAGACTTCCACGGCCCGCGCCATGGCGCCCACTTCATCCTTGCGCTGGGCGCCCTGCACTTCCACGGTGAGGTCCCCATCGGCCATCTTGTCCATGGCATTGGTCAGCCTGGCGATCGGCTTGACGATCGAGGTGCCCAGGAACCAGAAGGCGACGAGCCCCAGGCCCAGCAGAATCAGGCCGCCCACGATCAGCATGTTGCGCTGCGCAAAGGTATCGGCGAAGAGCGTGGCTTCCGGCACGGCGATCATGATGGTCCAGGAGGTGCCGTATTCGGGGAGCTGGAGCTGGGAGGCGGTTATGCGCCAGCCATCCCCGCCCGAGCCGGTGGATCCGTAATAGGTGCCCGACTTGGCGCCGTTGATGGCATCCAGGCTCGACTGGTCGGCGGCCGGCTTGCCCAGGAGGCTTTCGTCCGAATGCACCACCCAATTGCCTTCGGCATTGATGACGCCGACCCAGCCGGTCCCCATGGGCTTGGTGCCGCCGATGAGCTTGGCGAACATGCCGCCGTTGAAATCGACGCCGACGAGGCCAACGCCTTTGCCGGCGGGGGTGCGCACGATGGAGGTGGCGCTGGTGAAGAGCCGCCCGTCATAGAGATAGGGGCCGTTCAACACCGGGCCGTCCTTGGCCAAAGGCGCCAGGAACCAGCCGGAAAAGCCGTCTTCCTCCGAAAGGCTGAGCGCGGACCAGGACACCGAGCCGTCGGTGAGGCTGCGGGTGATCGAAGGGCCGAAATAGCCATCGCCCAGCCCGTATTCGGACGCCATGAGCGCCGGGTTGGCGGCGGCGGGTCCGTCCTTGTTGGTGAGCGCCCACACGCCGATGGCGTTGGGCAGCAGGGCGAGCTGCTTTTCGAACAGGGTTTTGTAGGTGTCCGGGCCGACGGCGGGATCGGCGAGAAGCGTCGACATGGTCTCGGCAAGGCCCGCGGCCGCGGTCGAGTGCTCCTTGAGGATGGTGCGGATGGTCTCCGCTTCCGTCTGCGCGATCGAGGTCATGAGCTCGTCGGCACTGGCCAGATCGCTATTCTGGGTGGACTGCACGACATAGATCAGGCCCGAACCGAGCGCGATGGTGAAGACGGCCGCGGCGGCGGCGATGATGGTGCCACGCAATTTGAGCGTGGGTAGGCGCACAGAGATCGGAAGAGGCATTGGTAGCACTATCCTGGTGGCGAAAAGACCGTTTCTGGTCCGCCATCAGAGGCTACAGGCATGTCGTTAACACCCGGTCACCAGGCGTTGCCGGCCGATTCGGCGGCAAGGGCAGGGCCTGGAGGCCCTGCCCCACGGACGGTCAGAATTCGTCCCAGTCGGCGCTGACGGCAGCACTGCCCTGGCTGAGATAGGCTTTCGCTGCACTCGTCACCCGCTGCTGCAGGCCCTTGATGCCGCCGGCCGGCCTGGCCGTGACTGGGGCAGCCGAACGCGCGGGGGCTGCGGCACGCTGCTCGCCATCGGCGACCGTGAAGATGCTCGAGATGCGGTCGATCTCGCTGGCCTGGCTCTCGGCCTGCTCGATCGAAGCGTTGATCTCCTCGACGAGGGCGGCGTTGTGCTGGGTCATCTCGTCCATCTGGCGCACGGCGACATTGACCTCTTCGATGGCCGAGGCCTGTTCGCGGCTCTCCCGCGCAATGCCGTCCATGAGCGTATTGGAGGAGCGCGCCGAGACCAGCATGGTTTCGAGCTTGGCCGCGGCATCGGCGACGAGGCGCGAGCCGGACTTCACTTCCGAAGCACTCTGCTCGATGAGAGCCTTGACCTCGGACGAGGCTTCCGCCGCGGACTGGGCGAGACGGCGCACTTCAACGGCAACCACGGCAAAGCCCTTGCCGGCCTCACCGGCACGCGCCGCTTCCACGGAGGCATTAAGGGCCAGCAAGTTCGTCTGGAAAGCGATGTCGTCGATCATGCCGATGATGTTGGAGATCTTGGACGAGGAGGTCTCGATGCGCTCCATGGCCGAATTGGCTTCGCCCATCACCGCGCCGCCTTCTTCGGCGGTGCGGGTCACGTCATTGGCGACCTGCGAGGCTTCGCGGGCACGCTCGGCGTTCTGGAGAACCGTGGAGGCGAGCTGCTCCATGGCGGCGGAGGTCTCCTCGATCGTCGCCGCCTGCTTGGTGGTGCGCTCGGAGAGGTCGTTGGCGCCGGAGAGGATTTCGCCCGAGGCCGACTTGAGCGCGCGAGACGTCACCTTCAGCTGCCCGACGATCTCGCCGAGCTTGTCGGCTACGGCATTGGTATCGGTCTTGAGGCGGAGGAAGGCGCCCGAATAATCGCCCTCCATGCGCTGCGTGAGGTCGGTATTGGCGAGCGCCGCCAGGACGCTCCCGGTTTCATCGAGCCCGCGATCGACGGTTTCGACGAGGTTGTTGACCGAACCGGCGAGCTGGTTGAGTTCGGCATCGGGGAATTCTACGTCGACGCGCTTGGAGAAGTCGCCGGCGACGGCGGCATCCACGACATTGCCGAAGGCGGCCTGCAATTGCTGCATCATCTGCGCCCGCGCCTTCTGGTCGTTGATGATGCGGGCCGCTTCCGCCTCGGTCATTTCGGCGACCTTGAGGCCATTGGTGCGGAAGACTTCCACGGCCTCGGCCATGGCTCCGATCTCGTCGCGCCGGGCGGCATAGGGCACTTCCACCTGGTAATCGTTGTCGGCGATGCGGCGCATCACGGCGGTCATGCGGCTCACCGGCCGGGCGATATAGGTGCCCACAGCGGCGAAGGCGAGGAGACCGACGAGCAGGATGACGCCCGAGCCGACCATGAGGTTGAAGGTCAGCGCCTGAGTCGCGGCAAGGAGCGTCGATTGCGGCACCGCCACTACCACGCTCCACTGCTCCTGGGAGCCGACGACAGCGAAGCGATGGGCCGTCACCTGCCATTTGGCCCCCTCGACCTCGTCCTGATACTGGAAGGTATCCTGCTGGGCCAGCTTGGAGCGCACATTGTTGACCCAGCCATCGGTGGCCGTGGTGCCCACGAGCGAACGGTCGGGATTGACGATCCAGACGCCATTGGCGTTGAGAACCCCGAGGAAGCCGGTACCCATGGGCGGCTCGGCCCCGATGATATCGGCGAGCTTGGCGGCATCGAACGCCACGCCGCTGAGGCCGACGACCTTGTGGCCGGCGTCATAGATCATGTCGTGGAAGGTCGTGTAGAGCAGGCCTTCGGAGGGAATGAAGGAGATGTTCGGCCCCGCTGCTGCCAGGGGCGCGTCGGACCAGGAGAAATCGCCATTGGCCGAGTCCATCGAGCGGTAGCCGATCTTGCCGTCGGCGGAGAACTCGGCAAAGGGCGCGAAATAATCACGGCTGACGAGATAGGGCGAGCCGGCAAAGCCGGGGCGGCTGGCAAGGCCCGCTTCGGGCTTGATCAGCATGTAGACGCCGAAAGCGCCCGGAAAGCTTTCGAGCTGGCGCGCAACCACGTCGCCATAGACCTTGGGGCCATTGGCTGGATCGGCGAGCAGGGCCGTGCCGACCTTGGCCATGGAGCCGGCGGCGCTGGCATAGCCGCTCAGCACCTCGTTGATGCGGCCCGATTCCTTCTGGGCCATTTCGAGGACCACGGCGTCGCCCTGCTCGATGGCATTGGCACTGATGCTGGTCACGACGTAATAGAGGCTGCTCGCCAGCGCGATGACGAAAATGGCGGCAGCGGCAAAAACAATGGTGCCGCGCAGCTTGAGCGCCGGCAGCTTGAAAATTCTTTGGCGAAACATGCAAATACTGTCCTGGTAGGTGCCGGCCGATTTCTGGCCTGCTTCCAGCCCAGCACGGGCGGCTTTAACGCCGCGTCAATCCGGCGCCGCGCCTGCTGCGACAAATTCGCACAGATGAGGGGGCGAAAAGCCTTCGCCCCCGCTTTTTCCGGTCAGAACTCGGCCCAGTCCTTGTCGACCGCGGCATTGCCGTGGCTGAGATAGGCCTTGGCGGCGCTGGCGACGCGCTGCTGCAGGCCCTTGATGCCGGTCTTTGCCGGGGCTTCCGCCCGCGCCGGAACCGGCGTGGCGGCAGCGCGGCGGGCGCCAGGCTCGATGGTGAAGATATCGACCACGCGATCGAGTTCGCGCGCCTGGGACTCGGTCTGCTCGATGGCGGCGTTGATCTCTTCGACCAGCGCGGCATTGTGCTGGGTCATCTCGTCCATCTGCCGGACAGCGGTGTTGACCTCCTCGATGGCCGAGGCCTGTTCGCGGCTTTCGCGCGCAATGCCGTCCATCAGGGCATTGTTGGCGCGCGCCGCCTCGAGCATGGCCGAAAGCCGCTGGGCGGCGTCCGAGACCAGCTTGGAGCCGGCCTGCACCTCGCTCGAGGACTGCTCGATAAGCGCCTTGACCTCCGAGGAGGCTTCGGCGGCGGACTGGGCAAGGCGGCGCACTTCGACGGCCACCACGGCAAAGCCCTTGCCGGCCTCCCCGGCCCGCGCCGCTTCCACCGAGGCATTGAGCGCCAAGAGGTTGGTCTGGAAGGCGATATCGTCGATGAGGCCGATAATGTTGGAGATCTTGGCCGAGGAGGCGGTGATCTTTTCCATGGCGTCGTTGGCGCGGGTCATCACCTGCCCGCCCTCCTCGGCGGTGCGGGTGACTTCGGCGGCATTGACCGAGGCGTCGCGGGCGCGATCGGCATTCTGCAGGACCGTGGTGGAAAGCTGCTCCATGGCGGCCGAGGTTTCCTCGATCGTCGCCGCCTGGCGCGTGGTGCGCTCGGAGAGATCGTTGGCGCCCGAGAGGATTTCGCCGGTCGCGGTCTTGAGCATGCCCGAGGTCGAGCGCAATTGCCCGACGATCTCGGTGAGCTTGTCGGCCACCGAATTGGTATCGTCCTTGAGCTTCCTGAGCGCGCCGGAATAGTCGCCGCGCATGCGCTGGGTGAGGTTGGTATCGGCCAGGGCCGAGAGCACTTCGCCGGTCTCCCCGATGCCGCGATCGACGGTTTCGACGAGATTGTTGACGGAGGCGGCGAGGTTGTTGAGCTCCTCGTCGGGGAAGGCGACATCGACGCGGCGGGAAAAATCGCCGGCCACCGCCGCATCCACCACATTGCCGAAGGCGGCCTGCAATTGCTGCATCATCTCGGCGCGGGCGCGCTGGTCGGCAACGATGCGCGCCGCTTCCGCCTCGGTCATCTCGGCCACCTTGAGGCCGTTCTCGCGGAAGACTTCCACGGCCTTGGCCATCTTGCCGATCTCGTCGCGCCGCTCCACGCCCTCGATGCGCACGCCGTAATGGCCGTTGGCCACTTCGACGATGCCGCCATTGAGCCGGGCAAGCGGGCGGGTGATCGAACGCACGAGCACGAAGCCGAGCGCCAGCAGGCCGAGGATGATGACGAGGGTGATCGAGGTCGAGACGATGGCGACCTCATTGAAGATGTTCTGCACCGTGGTCATCAGCACGCCCGAGGCGATGACCCAGCCCCAGGGCTTGAAGGCCTGGGCATAGGTGGTCTTGTCGAAGAAGCCGCCGGCCGGGTCCTCCCAGAGGTAATCCTCATAGGCCGAGCCATTGGCTTTGGCGTTGTCGATCATCTCGGCGAGATAGAGCTTGCCGCGCCCGTCCGCTTCCTTGCGGCGGTCGCTGCCTTCCTTCTCGGGCTTCTTGGCATGGACGATGTTGATATAGTCAAAGGAATCCACGAAGAGGTATTCCCCGTCCTGGTAGCGGACGGCGCGCAAGGCGGCCTTGGCCATGTCCTGTGCCTCTTCGGTGGTCAGCTCGCCCGTCTGCGTCCGGTCGTAATAGCTCTGCACGAGGCTGGCGGCCGATTGCACCACGCTCTGGATTTCGGTGCGCTTGAAATCGGTGAGGTTACTTTTGAGATTGCCGAGCTGATAGAAGACGATGCCGGCCAGCCCCAGCGCGAAGACGGCGAGAAGGGTATAGAGCCGGCGGGCGATGCTGGCCGTGAAGAACGCGAACATGGTTTCTCCTCCTGGAGATGGGGCGAAGGCGGTACGGGTTTGCTTGTCGTTGGAAAAGGCAAAGCAGCGCACAGCGGGGCCGTCGGCAGGAAAAGCCGCCCAACACCCCTCGGTCGCAAACATCAGCAGTGAACGGAGACTTTTGGGGTCGCGTTCGAAAAATCACTTGTGGCCGGGTTGCCGGCAGGCAGGCCCCGCAAGGTGCGACGAAATGTGTCGCTCGCCTGTCACAAATGCCGCAACGGCCTTAACACTTGATGAAAAAGCGAAGGGGCACCCCTTGCGGGCGCCCCTTTTTCGTCGCGGGTTTCGGGCGCGGGTCAGGCGGCGGCGCGCTGGGCGTGACGCGGCTCCTGCGGCTCGTGGGAACGCCGGTCCGAGAGCGTAAAGACATCGACCACCCGGTCGAGCTCGGAGGCCTGAGCCTCAGTCTGCTCGATGGCGGCATTGGTCTCCTCGACCAGGGCCGCGTTGTGCTGGGTCATCTCGTCCATCTGCCGCACGGCCGTGGTCACTTCCTCGATGGCCGCCGCCTGCTCGCGGCTGGCGCGGGCAATGGCGTCGAGCGCATCGTTGTTCTCGCGCACGCCCGTCAGCATCTGGTGGAGCCTGTCGGCAGCGTCGGCAACGAGCTTGGACCCGCCCTTCACTTCCATGGCGCTCTGCTCGATCAGCACCTTGACCTCGGACGAGGCCTGCGCGGCCGATTGCGCCAGGCGGCGCACTTCGACGGCCACCACGGCGAAGCCCTTGCCGGCATCCCCCGCCCGCGCCGCTTCCACCGAAGCATTGAGCGCCAGCAGGTTCGTCTGGAAGGCGATATCGTCGATCATGCCGATAATGTTGGAGATCTTGGCCGATGAAGCGCTGATGCGCTCCATGGCCTGGTTGGCCTCGATCATCACCGCGCCGCTCTCTTCGGCGCTGTCGGCTACCGACATAGCCTTGCGGCTAGCGTCCTGCGCCTCCTCGGCATTGCGGGCGACGGTCGAGGCGAGCTGCTCGATGGCGGCCGAGGTTTCCTCGATCGTGGCGGCCTGGCGCGTGGTGCGCTCGGAAAGATCGTTGGTGCCCGAGAGAATTTCCCCGGTGGCGATCTTGAGGGCCTGCGACGTGGTCTTGAGCTGACCGACGATCTCGGCGAGCTTGTCGGCCACGGCATTGGTGTCGGTCTTGAGGCGGGCGAAAGCGCCCTGATACTGGCCCTCGACGCGGCGGCGCAAATCGGTTTCGGCCAGGGCCTCGAGTACTTCCCCGGTCTCGGAGAGCCCGCGGTCGACGGTCGAGACCAGGTTGTTGATCGAGGAGGCGATGGCGTTCAGTTCCTCGTCGGGGAAATTGGTCGGCACCCGGCGGGCGAAATCGCCCTCGACGGCGGCATCGACCACGTTGCCGAAGGCGTCACGCAGCTCGGCCATCATATGGGCGCGCGCTTCCTTGTCGGCGATGATGCGCACCGCTTCCGCCTCGGTCATCTGGGCGACCTTGCGACCGTTGTCGCGGAAGACCTCGACGGCGCGCGCCATGCCGCCCAGCTCATTGCGGGACTGCACGAACGGCACCGCGCTTTCGAAATCGCCATCGGCGACCCGCGCCATGGCGCTGGCGAGCTTGGGGATCGGACGGGTGATGAGGAGCGAGGCGAAATAGCCGAGCACGCCCAGCACCAGCACCACCGCGCCGCCGACGCCGGCCAGCAGCATGACGATGCCGTTGATCGTGCCCTTGACCACCTCGACCTGCTTGCCCACGAAGAGCACGCCGGCCAGATCGCCATTCTCCTTGACCACCGGCTGGTAGGCCGTGAAGTAGTCGACGCCGTGGACGGTCTCGACGCCCAGATGCGTCTGGCCAGCCGAGACGTCGGCGAAGACGGCGCTCTTGGGATCGAGGGTGTCGCCAAGCGCGGGCGCGCCGTCCTCGAGCTTCATCGAACTGGTCTTGACCGTGAGCGCCTGGCTGTCGCGATCGAAGATGTAGAGGCTGGCTTCCCCGCCGGTGACGCGGGCAATGCCATCCATCAGGATATTGTCGAAGAAGGGCATGATGGCCCAGACCTGAACCTTGGTCAGCCCGCCATCATCGGCCCATTCGAGCTTGGAACCGGAAATCGCGCCCGAAAATACGGTAGCGGCGGTCTTCATGGCCGTGGTCTGCTCGGTGCGCGCCTGCGCATAAAGGCTCGAAGAGAGGCTGGCATATATGCCCAGCGACACGGCGGTGATGGAAATGAGGATGGCGGCGATGACCAGGGCGGAGATCATCAGCCTGAGGCTTATATTGCCGAAAAAGGCGGAAACGGCTTTCATTCTTGTCCCCCAACGCTCGAACGGGCTCCTGCCCAGCGTGACGGCGGACGGTAATGGCGGAGTCTTAAGCGGACGTTACGGGAAAACCCTGATCGCGCCCGCGATTTGCCCGCAACGAAAAAGGCGCCCCTGAGGGCGCCCGACGCAGGTCCGGTCCGGCGGCCATCGCTTGGCCGCAACGGACTTAGTGGATATGGGCCTCGTTGATCGTGCCCGCTTCCATCATCAGGTTCATCCAGCCGTTGACGACTTCCTGGGCGAAGGACTTTTCCTCGAAGGATTCGGCGCGGGCCAGCTGCTCCTGCGCTTCATTGAGGGCCTTTTCGACGGCGGCCAGATCGAAATCGGCGAAGGTCGAGGCTTCCTCGGCGAGGATGGTGAGGCCTTCGGGCGAAATGTCGGCAAAGCCGCCGCGCACATAATAGGTGCGGGTAGCGCCGTCAGCGCCTTCGACGGTGATGAAGCCGGCGCGCAGCGTCGTCATGAACGGGGCATGGTCGCCCATGGCGGTGAAATAGCCTTCGGTGCCCGGCACGACGACGGAACGCGCATCCTCGGAAAGGATGAGCTTTTCGGGCGAGACGATTTCGATGTGGATGGCGGCCATTACCTTTGTCCCCAAAACGGCGGGCGGTGGTCAGGGGAAGGCCCGGAACACGGGCCTTCCCAAAGTGCGATCAGGAAACTCAGGCAGCCTGGGCCGCGAGCTTCTGGGCCTTCTTGACGGCGTCCTCGATGGTGCCGACCATGTAGAAGGCGGCTTCCGGCAGGTGATCGTATTCGCCGTTCACCAGACCCTTGAAGCCCTTGATGGTGTCTTCGAGCTGCACGAACACGCCCGGCGAGCCGGTGAAGACTTCGGCCACGTCGAAGGGCTGGCTCATGAAGCGCTCGATCTTGCGGGCGCGCGCCACGGTGAGCTTGTCCTCTTCGGAGAGTTCATCCATGCCGAGGATGGCGATGATGTCCTGGAGGGCCTTGTACTTCTGCAGGATTTCCTGCACGCGGCGAGCCACGGCGTAGTGCTCTTCGCCAACCACGTTGGGGTCGAGAATACGCGAGTTCGAGGCCAGCGGGTCCACGGCCGGGTAGATACCCTTTTCCGAGATGGCGCGGTTGAGAACGGTGGTGGCGTCGAAGTGGGCGAACGAGGTCGCCGGCGCCGGGTCGGTCAGATCGTCGGCCGGCACGTACACGGCCTGCACCGAGGTGATCGAGCCCTTGTTGGTCGTGGTGATGCGTTCCTGCATCGCGCCCATATCGGTCGCCAGCGTCGGCTGATAGCCCACGGCGGACGGGATACGGCCCAAGAGAGCCGACATTTCGGCGCCAGCCTGGGTGAAGCGGAAGATGTTGTCCACGAAGAACAGCACGTCCTGGCCCTGGTCGCGGAACTGCTCGGCGACGGTCAGGCCGGTCAGGGCGACGCGGGCACGGGCGCCCGGCGGCTCGTTCATCTGGCCGAAGACGAGGGCGCACTTGGAACCGGCGGAGGAACCGCCATTTTCCTTGGGGTCCTTGTTCACGCCCGATTCGATCATTTCGTGGTAAAGGTCGTTGCCTTCGCGGGTACGCTCACCCACGCCGGCGAACACCGAATACCCACCATGCGCCTTGGCGACGTTGTTGATGAGTTCCTGGATGAGCACGGTCTTGCCGACGCCGGCGCCGCCCATCAGGCCGATCTTGCCGCCACGGGCATAAGGACCGATGAGATCGACGACCTTGATGCCGGTGACGAGCACCTGGCTCTCCGGGTTCTGCTCGGCAAAGCTGGGCGCGTCCTGGTGGATTTCGCGCTTCTCGGCTTCCCCGATCGGTCCGGCTTCGTCGATCGGCTCGCCGATGACGTTCATGATGCGGCCCAGGGTCGCTTCGCCGACCGGCACCGAGATGGCAGCGCCGGTATCGACGACTTCAGCGCCGCGCACCAGGCCTTCGGTGGTGTCCATGGCAATGGTGCGCACGGCGTTTTCGCCCAGGTGCTGCGCCACTTCCAGAACCAGACGCTGGCCGTTATTGGTGGTTTCAAGTGCGTTGAGAATCGCGGGCAGGTGATCGTCGAAGGTGACGTCCACGACGGCGCCGATGACCTGGGAAACGCGACCGGCCTTTTTATCTGCCATCTGTAGGTCCTCGCTTACGGGTTAGAGCGCTTCCGCGCCCGAGATGATTTCGATGAGTTCTTTGGTGATCTGGGCCTGGCGCTGGCGGTTATAGCTCAGCTGCAGCTTGCCGATCATTTCGCCGGCATTCCGGGTCGCATTGTCCATGGCGGACATCTGCGCGCCGTAGAACGAGGCGCCGTTTTCGAGCAGGGCCCGGAAGATCTGCACGCTGACATTGCGCGGCAGCAGATCCTGAACGATGGCTTCCTCGTTCGGCTCGTATTCGTAGGTCACCGCGGCGTCGGCTTCGCCCTGCCCCTCGGCGGCCTCGATCTTGGCCGGGATGAGCTGGAGCGCCGTCGGCGTCTGGCTGATGACGGAATTGAACTTGGCGAAGAACAGGGTCGCCACGTCGAAGGCGCCGGCCGCGAACATGGCCTGCACCTTTTCCGAAACCAGGGAGGCCTGCGCGAAGCCGACATTCTTGACTTCGCGGAAGCTGATGGTTTCCACGATCAGGTCCGGATACTGGCGCTTGAGGATATCGTTGCCCTTGCGCCCGACGGTCAGGATCTTGACGGTCTTGCCTTCGGCCAGCAGCCGGGCCGCGTGCTCGCGCGCCAGACGCGCGATTGAGGAATTGAAGCCGCCGGCCAGGCCGCGCTCGCCGGTGGCGACCACCAGCAGATGCACCTGATCCTTGCCGGTGCCAGCCAGGAGGACCGGAGCCCCTTCCTGGCCGTCATAGACGGAGGCCAGGCTCGACAGCACCTTGCCCATGCGCTCGGCATAGGGGCGCGCAGCCTCCGCAGCTTCCTGGGCACGGCGGAGCTTGGCCGCCGCGACCATCTGCATGGCCTTGGTGATCTTCTGGGTCGATTTGACCGAGTCGATCCGGTTCTTAAGGTCCTTTAGCGAAGGCATAAGCCAAGGCTCTCCTTACTGGGCGGCGCGTCTTTAGGCGACGTAGGTCTTCTTGATCGCGTCGAGCGCGGCCTTGAGCTTGGACTTGGTGTCGTCGCTGATGGCCTTCTCGGCAGCGATGGTCGAGAGCAGATCGGCATGCTTGGACCGCAGGGTCGAGAGCACCGTCTTCTCGAAATCGCCGACCTTGTCGACCGGCAGGTCGTCCAGGTACCCGTTGACGCCCGCAAAGATGACCGCGACTTCTTCTTCGGTCTTGAGCGGGGAGAACTGCGGCTGCTTGAGCAGCTCGGTGAGGCGCGCACCGCGGTTCAGCAGGCGCTGCGTCGCCGCGTCGAGGTCCGAACCAAACTGGGCGAAAGCGGCCATTTCGCGATACTGGCTGAGCTCGCCCTTGATCGAGCCGGCAACCTGCTTCATCGCCTTGACCTGGGCCGAGGAGCCCACGCGGGAAACCGAGATACCGACGTTCACGGCCGGACGGATGCCCTGGAAGAAGAGGTTGGTCTCAAGGAAGATCTGGCCGTCGGTGATCGAGATCACGTTGGTCGGAATGTAGGCCGAGACGTCGTTGGCCTGGGTTTCGATAACCGGCAGAGCGGTGAGCGAACCCGAACCGTGGTCTTCGTTGAGCTTGGCAGCGCGCTCGAGGAGACGCGAATGCAGGTAGAACACGTCGCCCGGATAGGCTTCGCGGCCCGGCGGACGGCGCAGCAGCAGCGACATCTGGCGGTAGGCCACGGCCTGCTTGGTCAGATCGTCATAGGCGATAACGGCATGCATGCCATTGTCGCGGAACCACTCGCCGATGGCGCAGCCGGTGAAGGGAGCGATGTACTGGAGCGGCGCCGGGTCCGAGGCGGTAGCGGCCACGACCACGGAATATTCCATGGCGCCGGCTTCTTCGAGCTGACGCACGAACTGGGCGACGGTCGAGCGCTTCTGACCCACGGCGACGTAGATGCAGTAAAGCTTCTCGGTCTCGGAGGCATTGGCCTGATGGGCCGGCTTCTGATTGAGGAAGGTGTCCAGGATAACGGCGGTCTTGCCGGTCTGGCGATCGCCGATGATGAGCTCGCGCTGGCCGCGGCCGATCGGGATCAGCGCGTCGATGGCCTTGAGGCCAGTGGACATCGGCTCGTGCACCGACTTGCGCGGCAGGATGCCCGGAGCCTTGACGTCGACGCGGCGGCGCTCGGTGTACTGGATCGGGCCCTTGCCGTCGATCGGGTTGCCCAGACCGTCGACCACGCGGCCGAGCAGCCCCTTGCCGACCGGGGTATCCACGATCGAGCCGGTCCGCTTGACGGTGTCGCCTTCCTTGATGGCACGGTCATTGCCGAAGATCACGACGCCGACATTGTCGGTTTCGAGGTTGAGCGCCATGCCCTTGACGGCACCCGGGAACTCGACGAGTTCGCCGGCCTGCACGTTGTCGAGACCATAGACACGGGCAATGCCGTCACCAACCGAGAGAACCTGACCGACTTCGGAGACTTCAGCTTCCTGGCCGAAATTCTTGATCTGGTCCTTGAGGATGGCGGAAACTTCCGCGGCCTTGATATCCATTACCCGACCTCTTTCATGGCGATCTTCATCGCAGTCAATTTGGTTTTGAGAGATGAGTCGATCATCTGCGAGCCGACCTTGACCACAAGGCCGCCGATGAGAGACGGATCGACGTGTTCGGTGAGCGCGACGGTCTTGCCGAGCTTGCCCTTGAGGGTGTCGGCGAGAGCGGCGAGCTGATCCTTGGTGAGCGGAGCGGCGGACGTGACGTCGGCGGCGACTTCGCCGCGCGCCTTGGCCGCCAGTTCCTTGAATTGGGCGATGATCGCCGGCACCGCGAAGAGCCGCCCGTTCCGCGCCACCACGCGCAGGGTATTGGCGACGGTCGGCTCGACCGCGGTCTTGCCCAGCACGGCGTCGAGCGCGACGGCCTTCTCATCGGTGGTGATGACGGGGGAGCGCAGGAACCGCTGGAAATCGGCGCTTTCCGCAATGAGCCTGGACACGGCGTCGAGCCCGGATTCTACGGCAGGAACCTTGCCTTCGCTGCTGGCGAGATCAAAAAGCGCCGAGGCATAGGGCCTCGCAATGTGCACAAGTACCGAATTCTGCGCGCTCAAACTCGCATCATCCTTTTGTTTTCGCCTGGACATTTTCCACGCGCGAACCACGCGGAGTTCAGAAAAATCGAACCGGGCGGCCGTTGACGCTTGAAACTGTCTAGTGGTGAGGGCTACCCGCGAGCCCCTCAATTCGCGCCCCCACTTACACAAGGATTAAGCCCCGCGCAAGGCTCGGCCACCGGATTCCGACGCCGTCATTTGTCGCAGTGCACAGCCCTCCGGCCAAGGCGCCGCACCGTCTCGCCGATTCCCGGCGGCCGGGCATTTGGCGATCGCAAAGAACTCAGAAGAAACTCTGGGGGTCGATGTCGACCTGGACCCGCAGATTGCCCGTCGGACGCTCGGCATTGCTCAGCCAGAAACGGACATAGCCGGAAAGGTCGAAGTCCTTGGCGCTCTGCGCCAGCAGCCTGACACGATGACGGCCGCGCACCATGGCGACGGGGGCGTCGGCCGGGCCATAGAGGCGCAGGTCCTCCGCCAGCGGCGCGGCGGCGAGCAGGCGCTTGGCGAAGTTGAAGGCATCGTCATGCTCGTTGGCCGAAACGATAAGCGCCGCCAGCCGCCCGAACGGGGGCAATTGCCCGTCCTGGCGCACCTTGAGCTCGTGCCGGTAAAAGGCCTCGCGGTCGGACTTGACCATGGCTTCCATCACCGGATGGGTCGGATGATAGGTCTGCAGGAACGCCTTGCCTGCCCGCGAAGCGCGCCCGGCCCGTCCCGTCACCTGCGTCAGGATCTGAAAGGTCTTTTCGGCGGCGCGCGGATCGCCATGGGCGAGGCCGAGATCGGCATCGAGCACCCCCACCAGCGTCAGCTTTTCGAAATGATGGCCCTTGGCAACGAGCTGGGTGCCGATGACGAGGTCGTATTCGCCTTTCTCGATCTCGGTGAAGCGGTCGCGCAATTGCGCGTTCGAGCCCATGTCCGAAGAGAGGATCACCCGACGCGCATCTGGGAAGCGCGCCGCCGCCTCCTCGGCCACCCGCTCGATGCCCGGCCCGATCGGCACCAGCGAATCCACGCTCCCGCATTCCCCGCAGGCCTTCGGGACTTTCTGCTCGTGCCCGCAATGATGGCACATGAGCACGCCGCGAAAGCGGTGCTCCACCAGCCAGGCCGAGCAATCCGGGCATTGATATTGATGACCGCAGGCCCGGCAGAGCGTCAGCGGCGCATAGCCGCGCCGGTTGAGGAACAGCAGGGCCTGCTCGCCCCGATCGAGCGTCGCGAAGATTTCCCGCGCCAGCCGTGGGGCGATCCAGCTGCCTTTCTCCGGCCCCTCCTCGCGCATGTCGAGCGCGGTGATGTCGGGAAGCTGGGCGGCGGCGAAGCGGCTTTCGAGCTTCACATGCAGGTATTTGCCTGTATCGGCATTGTTGCGCGATTCGACCGAAGGCGTGGCCGAGGAGAGGATGACGCGCGCTTGCGCCAGCGAGCCGCGCACCACTGCCATGTCGCGCGCATGGTAATTGACCCCGTCCGACTGCTTGAAGGCACCGTCATGCTCTTCATCGAGCACGATCATGCCCAGTTCGTGGAACGGCAGGAACAGCGCCGAGCGCGCGCCCACTACGGCGCGCACCTGGCCCGTGAGCACGCCGCGCCAGGTGCGGGCGCGCTGCACCGGGGTCATGTCCGAATGCCACTCGGCCGGCCGCGTGCCGAAGCGGCGGGTGAAGCGTTCGAGGAAGGTATGGGTGAGCGCGATTTCGGGCAGCAGGATCAAGGCCTGCCGACCGGCGGCCAGGGTATCGGCGACCGCCTCGAAGAACACTTCCGTCTTGCCGCCCCCGGTAACGCCGTCCAGCAGGGCCACGCCGAATTTATCGACATCGAGGCTGCGGATCTGGTCCATGGCCTGCTGCTGCTCGCCCGAAAGCGTCGGACGGGCGGCATCGGGATCGGGCGACAGCACGATGGGCGGCGGGGGAATCTCGATCCGCTCCAGCGCCCCGGCCTTTTCGAGCCCCTCCACCACCGAAGGGGAGACGCCCGAAGCCCCGACAATCGCCGCCTTGGCCCAGGCGAGGCCATCGGCCACCACGTCCATGACGCGCAGCCGTGCATCGGTCATGCGCTCGGGCTCGTAACCGGTCTTGCGGAAGGCCGTGATCGGCCGCTCGACCTCGAGCGCCTCGCTCGAGCGCAAGACGGCCCGCAGCACGGCGCCGGGCGCGGCCAAAGTATAGCGCGACACCCAGTCGACGAGCCGCAGCAATTCCTCGGAAAGCGGCGGCACGTCATAGACGCGGGCAATGTCCTTGAGCCGGTTATGGGCGACATTGTCCTTGGGCGCTCCCCAGACGACGCCCAGCGTCAGCCGCCCGATCAGCGGCACGGCCACGATCGAGCCGCGCGTGACCTGCATCCCCGCCGGCACCCGGTAGGAATAGGGCCCCTCGACGGAAACGGAGACCATGACGGCAACGATGTCGGGAAAGTCTTCCATGGAGGACCCGTTTTGTTCACGTTTTAGATAATCCTGGCAAGCTGATTCTGCCAAAGGGCGGCCAGCCTGTTGCTCACGCTTTGCTAACCACGCCGCTCTACCCTCCCCCCATGCCCGACACCGCCTTTTCCGCCGATGCCTTCATCAACAGCGAACTTGCGCGCTGGCGGCGCGATCTCGTTTCGGTGCGGCGGCTTGCCGACAGGACCGTCGAGGCCTATGGCCGCGATCTCGGCCAGTTTTTCGGCTTTCTATGCCGCCATAGCGGGGGCGAAGTGACGCTGGCGACGCTCAAGGATCTGCGCGCCGCCGATATCCGCGCCTTCCTGGCGGCGCGGCGTGGGGAGGAGGTCACCTCCCGCTCGCTGGCGCGGGCGTTGTCGGCGCTCAAATCCTTCTTTGGCTTTCTCGAACGCGAGGGGGTGATGGCGACGGAGGCTTTCAACGCGCTGCGCACGCCAAAAATCGGGAAATCCCTGCCCAAGGCCCTGACGGTGATCGAAGCCAAGCGCACCATCGCCACCACTGCCGAAATGGAAGAGCGCCCCTGGGTGGCGGCGCGCGACATGGCCGTGCTCTCGCTTTGCTACGGGGCGGGTCTGCGTATCTCGGAAGCGCTCGCCCTCACCCGCGCCGATCTCGACACCACGACGCTGCGCGTCACCGGCAAGGGCGGCAAGACGCGGATGGTGCCCCTCATCGCGCCGGTGCGTGCGGCCGTCGAAGCCTATCTCGGCCTTTGTCCCTTCGGGCTCGAACCGGGTGAGCCGCTCTTCCGCGGCGTCAAGGGCGGAGTGCTTTCTCCCCGCCTCGTCCAGATGCGCGTTGTCGAACTGCGCGGCGCGCTCGGCCTGCCGCCCTCGGCGACCCCGCATGCCCTGCGCCATTCCTTCGCCACCCATCTTCTGGGCAAGGGCGGCGACCTGCGCGCCATCCAGGAATTGCTGGGCCACGCCTCGCTCTCGACTACCCAGATCTATACCGCCGTCGACACCGAAAGACTGCTCGACAGCTACCACAAGGCCCATCCGCGCGCCTGAAAACCCTTGCTCAGGAGGCAGACGCGGGTGTAAGCGCTTGACCCCATGTGCAGCAAACGCGCCCTTCTCAGCCTTATCGAGCTTCTTGGCCCCTATCGGGTGCCGGGACGAGGGCGCATGCACTAAGCAAAGAGCGTTTCGTTTCACCGGTCCCGCCATCAGGCGCTCCGGTGACAGATGGCAGGACCAATCTTTAGACAAAGGTCGTTCATGTCATCCGTCGTTTCTGACCCTGCCGCCTCCGCGCCCGCCCGCATCGATACCCTGGGCTACGCCCTCGCCATCGGCGGGGCCGTGCTGTTTTCGACCAAGGGCATTTTCATCAAGCTCGCCTACCAGCATGGCGTACCCACCGAGACCGTGCTGGCGCTGCGCATGCTGGTGGCGCTGCCGGTCTATGCGGTGATCTTCATCGCCATGCTGCGCCGCAACCCGGACCTGCGCGCAAGGCTGACGCCCAGGCTGGTGCTCTCCAGCATGGCCGTCGGCATTCTGGGTTATTACATTTCGAGCTATCTCGACTTTGCCGGGCTCAATTTCCTCTCGGCCCAGTTCGAGCGGCTGGTGCTCTTCACCTATCCCTTCTTCACCCTGCTGTTCGGCGTCTGGTTCTTCGGGGACCGCATGCACTGGAGCGTGGTGCCGGGCATGGCCCTTTCCTATGCGGGACTGCTGGTGATCTTCGGCTGGAACCTGACGGCCGATCCCGACGGCCTCTGGGTCGGCACGGGGCTGGTCCTCGCCTCGGCCCTGACCTTCGCGCTCTACCAACACCTGGCCAAGCGGCAGATGAACCATATCGGCACCGGACTTTTCACCTGCATCGCCATGGGCACGGCGGCGATCGCGGCCATCGCCCAGAACACCATCTGGCACGGCATTGCCAGCTATGGCGAACTTTCCGCGCCCGTATGGGGCTATGGCCTGGCCCTTGGCGTGCTCGGCACCGTCGTGCCCTCGTTCCTCATGAATGGCGGCATCGCCCGGATCGGCGCGCGCGCCACCTCCTCGACCGGCGCCTTCGGCCCGCTTTTCACCATCGCCATCGCGGTCGTCGTTCTCAACGAGCCCTTTACGCTCTATCATGCCATCGGCACGGCCTGCGTGATCCTGGGATCGGTCTGGTTCTCCCGCGCCGACAGCCGCGCCAAGGCCCGGGCAGCCGCCTGACGGGCAGGCTTCTTGCGCCCGCGCCGGAGCTTAATGCTTGAGAAACGACAAGATTAGAGAAAGCGCGATCGGCGCAATCGGCCATTAACGCGTTTGCGCCATCATCTCGAGGTTTTGGAACCCAAGCATGTTCTACTCGGCAAGGCGCAAACTACCGGCCGTTGATTACGTGTCGATCGTGCGGTCGCTTTACGCCGATCCGCGCTCGATGGCGTATGGCATGATCTGTGCGGCATTCGGCGCGGCCCTTTCGGGATTCCGCGCCGGATCGACCCCGCTTTACCTGATCGCCGCCCTCTTCATCGTCGTCGGCATCGCCCGCTACTGGGACATGCGCGAATTCGCCCGCGCCCGCATCGCGCCGGACGACGCCAATGCTGCCGCGCATTGGGAAATGCGCGCCACCATCGGCGGCGTCGCCTTCGCGGCCCTGCACGGCTTCTGGTGCTTCTTCAGCCTCACCGTCGTCGATGACGGCTTTGCCGCCTTCACCGCCGGCGTCGTCACCGTGGCGGCCGTGGTCGGCATCGCCAACCGCAATTTCGCCCTCGACCGCCTGGTGACGCTGCAATCGCTCTGCGTCTTCGTTCCCTTCGGCGCCGGGCTCTTTCTCATGGGCGACCTCTATCACGGCGCCCTCGCCACCCTCCTGCTGCTCTTCATGGCCAGCGTGCGCGTCATGTCGGCCAGCCTGCGCGAAAACCTGCTGGGCGCCATCCATGGCCGCATCGAAGCCAACCGGCTGGCCCGCGAACTCGATACCGCCCTCGCCACCATGCCCCATGGCCTGGTCATGCTCGACGAAGCCGGGCGCGTCGCGGTGGTCAATCGCCGGGCGCGCGAGCTGTTTCCGGCCCTCGCCGCCGAGCAGGCCACCGGGCGCTATCTCTCCCAGGTTATTTCGCAGGCCCGCCAGGAAGGCGGCATCTCGGCGAGCCTGGCCACCCGCCTGCTCAAGGCCGTGGCCACCGGCGCCGGCCACCGCAAGCTCGTGGTGACGCTGCCGCCCCAGCTCTATTGCGAAATCACCGTGACCTCCGGCCAGGGCCATACCGTGCTCATGCTCGAGGACATCACCGAGCGCGTGCGTGCCAATGAACGGATCAATTACATGGCGCGCTTCGACGGGCTGACCAGCCTGCCCAACCGCCATTATTTCTCCGAGGAGGTCGAGGCGGATCTCCTGCGCAAGCGCCGCAGCGGCAGCCGCGACCACGTCATGCTGATGATGATCGATATCGACGACTTCAAGCATGTTAACGATACCTTCGGCCATCCGGTCGGCGACGCGCTGCTGGTCGAGGCCGCCCGCCGCATCCGCACGGTCTTCGACGGCGCCACCATCACCGCGCGCTTCGGCGGCGACGAATTCATCGCCTATCGCTCGACGGGCGTGACCCAGTCCTCCGTCGCCCAGGACGCCGACGCCGTGCTGGCCGTGCTCAGCCAGCCCTTCTTCATCATGAACCAGGTGCTCAAGGCCCATGCTTCGGTCGGCATCGTCATCGCCAAGTCGAGCGAGGACGTGCCCACGCTCCTCACCCGCGCCGACCTCGCCCTTTATGGCGCCAAGGGCAAGGGCAAGGCGCAATGGTCGCTGTTCCACGACGTCATGGATATCGACTATCGCCAGCGCCAGCGCCTCAAGGTCGACCTGCGCGACGCCATCGACCGCGGCGCGCTCAGCCTCGCCTACCAGCCGATCGTTGACATGCATGACCGCCGCATCATCGGCTGCGAGGCGCTGTCGCGCTGGGATCACCCCGAGCTCGGGCGCATCCCGCCCTCCGTCTTCATCCCCATCGCCGAGGAGATCGGCGCCATTTCCGATCTCTCCCGCTGGGTGCTGGTGAGCGCGGCGCGCGACTGCAAGCACTGGCCGCAGCCGCTGCGCGTGGCCATCAACCTCTCGGCCACCGATTTCCGCACCAACGACGTCGCCGAAATGGTCCGCCAGGGCCTCGAAGAGGCAGGCCTGCCGCCCGAACGGCTGGAAGTGGAAATCACCGAATCCACGCTTATCGAGGAAAAGGAAGCGGTGAGCGCGGCCCTCGGGCAATTGCGCCAGCAGGGCGTGGGCATCGCGCTCGACGATTTCGGCACCGGCTATTCGAGCCTCTCGTACCTGCACGCGCTGCCCTTCACCAAGCTCAAGATCGACCGCTCGTTCGTAGCCGACATCACCACCAGCGAGCGCTCGCGCAAGCTGCTGGCCAATATCGCCCGGCTGAGCAAGGACCTCGACCTGACGGTGACCGTGGAAGGCATCGAGACCGAGGCCCAGCTCGCGGCGCTGGCCGGTGCCGCCGATATCGACCAGGCCCAGGGGTTCCTGTTCGGGGTGCCGCTGCGGCGCGCCGAGATCGCCGAACTCATCGCCCGCGTCAATCCGCCGGCCCGGCCGCATAGCGGCGCCCGCCTCTCCGCCAAGCACTGACGAGACAGATTTTAACCATAACTTAAGAATTCGCGTTCAACGCATTCTTACATGGTTAAAATTTTAATAAAATTGCACTCAACTGCCACGAACGGACTGGCCAAATGAGTGCAGAACAACACCCATCCCTGACAAAGCAGCCTTCCCGCTTTGCCAGCACGCTTCTGGACGTTCTCGACAAGGTCGAGTACGGCCGTATCAAATCCGAGGATGTGACGGACCCGGTTTACAGGCTCCGGTACCAGGCGTACCGGCGCGAGGATTTTCTGCCCCATAACGAGGCGGAAATCTATACCGACCCGCTCGATACCGCCCCCAATGCCTATTGCTTCGGCGTCTTCATCGACGGGCAGTTGAGCAGTTCGCTGCGCATCCACCACATCACGCCCGGCTGTCGCATCTCGCCGAGCCTGGGCGTCTATGGCGACGTGCTCGAGCCCCTGCTCGACCAGGGCATGACCTTCATCGACCCGACCCGCTTCACCGCTGACCACGACATGTCGTTGGCCTATCCGGCCTTGCCCTACATCACCCTGCGGCTGGCGCTGATGGCGTCCGAATATTTCAAGGTCGATTATTGCCTGTCATCGGTCCGCCCCGAGCACGCGCCCTTTTACCGGCGCGTGTTCCGGTGCGAGGAAATGGGCCCGCTCCGCTCCTATGGCGGACTGACCTTCCCGATCGTGCTGATGGCGACGCACGTGCCCGTATCCATGCCGCGCGTGCTGCAGCGCTACCCCTTCTTCTCCTCGACGGCGCGGGAGCGGCAATTGCTGTTCAGCGGCGACCGCAGCCTCGCTTTCGGCGCCCGCGTCAGCGCCAGCGCCCGGACCGCCTTCGAGGACGAACGCGATCCGGACGCCATCGCGGCGGAATAGGCATCGGCGCCTTAGGCCTCGGGCACCCAGACGACCATCGAATGGGTGCCCCGATTGGCCCAGAGGTAATAGGGCAAGGCGGTCAGCGTGGCCTTTTCCTGCCCTGGCGGATCGGTGCGGTAGAGGGTCTTTTCCCAGCCGCCCTGGTCGATGGCCACGGCATCGGCCGAGATCGTCACCACCGGCAGGCCGCCGAAGAGATCGGAACGGGTCTGCGCCTTGAGCTCGGCCGCGCGCGGCAGTTTTAGCCGCTGCACCGGACCGCCAGGATTGTCGGCGCCTTCGAGGCAATAGACGAAGGGACCGCGCCTGAGGCTGACGCGGCCGATATCCATCTTGACCGAGGGATTGGCGTAAAGACGCTCGGCGACCATGGGCAGGTCGAGTTCGATGACATCGCCCTTGGACCAGGTGCGGTTGAGGGTGAAGTAGCCGTTGGCCGGCTGCGCGGAAACGGCCTCGCCATTGACCTTGACCGAGAAAGATTTGGCCCAGCCGGGAATGCGCAGTTTGACGTCGAAGGCTTTTGGCGTTTCGGGGGAAAGCTCGATACGGATATCGCCCGACCACGGATAGTTGGAGATTTCGCGGACGCCAACCTCCGTGCCGGCAACGCCAACGCTGGTCGAGATGCCGCCATAGAGGTGGAAGGCGATGCCGTCTTCGGCGCTTGAGAGGAAGTAGCCGCCGACAGAGGCTACGAGCCGGGAAACGTTCATCGTGCAGCAGGGGCAGGTATGCCAGTCCCAGCGGGTGTCGCGGCCATCGCTTTCGAGCGGATTGGCGTAGAAATAATGCGTGCCGTCACGGCTCAGGCCCGAAAGCGCGCCGTTGAAGAGGGCCAGTTCCAGAATATCGGCATATTGGCCGTCGAGATCGAGATGCAGCATGCGCTGCGCCCAGAAGATGAGGGCGACCGAGGCGCAGGTTTCGGCATAGGCGGTCTCGTTGGGAAGGTCATAGTCCCAGGTGAACCCCTCGTTATGCGCCGAGGGGCCGAGGCCCGCCGTCACATACATCTTGGTGTCCATCACGTCCTTCCACAGCACCTCGCAGGCGTGCTTGAGGGCCTCGTCGCCCAGCTCCGCCGCCAGGTCCGCCATGGCGGTGTAGAGGTACATGGCGCGCACGGCGTGGCCGACCACCTTGTCCTGTTCGCGCACCGGCTTGTGGGACTGGGAATATTCGTAGTTCGGGAAGACGTAGCGCTGGGTGTCGATGCCCTTCTTCTCGCGCTCCTCGCGCTCGACATCGAAGAAATGCGGCGGCTGGTGGCCGCGCTCGTTGATGAGATAGGTGGCGAAGTCGAGATGCTTGCTGTCCTTGGTGAGGTGATAAAGCTTGATCAGCGCCAGCTCGATTTCCTCGTGCCCGTCATAGCCGTGCTTCTTGCCCGCTTCGCTCCCGAAGACCGCATAGATGTGGTCGAGATAGCGCTCCATGATCGAGAGCCAGCGCCGCCGGCCGGTCGCCTGGAAATAGGCGATGGCGCCTTCGAGCAGGTGCCCGGCATTATAGAATTCGTGGTTGTCGCGCAGGTTCGTGAAGCGCTTTTCGGGTTCGCGGCCGAGATACCAGCAATTGAGATAGCCGTCCGGCGCCTGCGCCTTTTCGAAATCGTCGACGATGGCCTCGATCTTGGCCTCGATATCGGCGTCGCGTCGATGGGCAAGGGCATAGGACGCTGCCTCGATCCACTTGCCGACATCGGAATCCCAGAACACCTGGACGGTAAAACCGTTGGCATGGCGCGGAAAGCGCAGCGGCGGGGGCGGCTGCGGGAGTTTCAAGGAATCGAGAATGCCGTATTCGCCCAGCTTCTTGTGCTGGGAGGGAATCGTCCGGGCCAGGACCGTATCGAGGCGCTCGCGCCAGAAATCCCCTTCGAGCCGCACATCCGGAAAGCTCACCGGCGCGTATTTTCTCATTTCCTCAACTCTCCACAGTCGATTGGCGGACGACGAGAGTGGCAGGCAGGCGTCGCGTGCCCGTCTCCCTTTCGCCCGAAATCATGGCCAGCAACCGCTCGCCCGCTTCCCGCCCGAGCGCGGGCAGGTTCATGTCGATGCTGGTAAGCGGCGGCCGCGCCGCCTCGGTCATCACCAGCCAATTGTCGAAGCCGACGATGGCGACATCCTTGGGCACAGCGATGCCGCGATCGCGCAACGCCTCGGCGGCGCCGCGCGCGATCTGGTCGTTGCCGCAGAAAAGCGCGTCGGGCCGGGGCGCATCCGCGCCATCGAAGAGTTTTGCCACCGCATCGCGCCCCCATTCCTCCGACCACGGGCCGGAGAGGAAGAGATCGGACTTGAGCCCGGCCCGTTCGAGGGCACGGCTGAAGCCGCGATGGCGCAGTTGCACGGCCTCGAAATGCTCGGGGCCGGTGATGTGGGCGATGCGCGTGCGGCCGAGGCCGATGAGGTGCTCGCTGGCCAGTACCGCCCCGCCTTCGTCATCGGGCAGGAGGCAAAGGGCATCCGGGTCGTCGGCCTGCGAGAAGACGTAGATGACGGGAATGCCGCCGACGAGGATCGCCGGACGCCGATCGGAACGGCGGGCCGTCACCACCAGGCCATCGATGCGCTTGCCGAGGAGCTGGTCGATGTGCTGGCGCTCGCGGGCCGGATCGTCGGTGGCGTTGCACATGAAGACGGCGACGCCCTGATCGGCCAGCCGCTCTTCGAGCGCGCGGATGATGGGAAAGCTGAAGCGCCCGAAACTGTCATTGGTGAGAATGCCCACGGTGCGCGAACGGGCGCGGTGGAGGCTCTGCGCCAGGTCGTTCGGCCGGTAGCCGATCTCCTTGGCGACGCGCATGACCTTGTCGCGCGTTTCCTGCCGCAGGCGTCCGCCGGCATTCATGGCCTTGGAGGCGGTGCCGATCGACACCTCCGCCAGCCGCGCTACATCGCGGATGGTGACGCGCCGATTGGGGCTCTTGTCTTGCGTATCCTGGCTCACTTGCGGACGGTCTTCCCTATTTGACGGCGCCGTTGAGAAAGCCGGAGACGTAATATTTCTGCAAGAGCACGTAGACGAGCACACAGGGCAGGATCGAGATGATGACGCCCGCTTGCAGCGCCCCCCAATCGACGGCGCCCAACCGTCCGGTGCGCACCGAAACCAGCATGATGGGGACGGTGAAGGCCGTCTCCTTGTTCATGAAGATCAGGGCGGCAAGGAACTCGTTCCACGAATTGATGAAGGTGAAGAGCGCCACGGTCACCATGCCGGGGATGACGAGCGGCCCGAAGATGTTGCGCAGCACCTGGAAGGACGACGAGCCATCCATGACCGCCGCTTCTTCGAGCTCGCGCGGAATGCCCTCGAAGGAATTGCGCATGAGATAGATCGAGAACGGCAACTGCAGCACGGTATGGATGATGGCGAGCCCCAGATGGGAATTGGCGAGGCCCACCTTGGCGAACATCATATAGAGCGGGGTCAGCAGCGCCTGATAGGGGATCATCAGCGGCGCCAGCATGATGAGGAAGAGCACTTCCTTGCCGCGGAAATTGAAGCGCGCCAGCCCATAGCCGGCCGGCACGGCCAGCGCCAGGCAGAGCAGGATGGCGATGCCAGCCACCGCCAGCGAGTTGAAAGCATAGGTCGAGAGCCCCGCCTGGAAATCGAAGATCTTGAGGTAATTCTCGAAGCTGATCTGGCTGGGCAGATAGACCGGCGGCGACTGCGAGGCTTCCTGCGGCGTCTTGATCGAGGCCAGGAACGAGAGCGCGATCGGGGCCAGCATGATGGCGAGCACGGCCACGCAGATGGCGCCGACGAGATAGCGCAGCTGCCGGCGCTCGCCGGCTACCCGGCCCTGGGCATGATCGGCGACGGCGATTTCGGCCGGATTGGCGGCGAGGTCAGTCATTGCCCGGGCTCCGGTTGGAGAGGAACACCTGAATGGCGGAGAAGAAGAGGATGATGGCAGTGAGGATCAGCGACAGGGCCGCCCCATAGCCGAGTTTGAAGGAGATGAAAGACTGCTGGTAGATCCAGTAAACCGCCGTAAAAGTCTGCCCGCGCGGACCGCCGCCCGACATGATGTAGAACTGGTCGAAAGCCAGCATCGAGCCGATGGCGGAGATCAGCGTGGCAAGCAGGATGGTGCGGCGGGTCAGCGGCAAGAGGATCGACCACACCCGCTGCCAGGGTCCGGCGCCATCGATCATGGCCGCCTCGGTGATCTCGGTATTGATCGACTGGATGGCGGCGACGAAGAGGATCATGCCGAAGCCGACCACTTTCCAGGTCACCGAGATGATGACCGCCCACATGACCAGATCTGCCTTGGTGAACCAGACCATGGGCTGGGCCAGAAGGTGGATATCGACGAGGAAGCGGTTGATGAGGCCGACCTGCTGATCGAAGAGCCAGAACCAGAGAAGGCTCGATGAGCCCAGGCCAATGACCACCGGCAGGAAGACGATGCCGCGCGTCAATTGCTCGAGCGGCCGGTTGGGCGCGGTGAGCAAAGCCAGCGCGAAGCCGAGGCCCATGAGGATCGGCGTTATTATGATGGTATAGCGCGCCGTGAACCACAGGGCGCGGAGGAATGTGGGATCGGCAAAGGCCTTGGTGAAGTTTTCAAGGCCGACGAAGCCGCCCCCGCCGAGCAGCGAGGCGTCGGTGAACGAAGTCTGGACGAGCTGAACGAAGGGCACGACCACGAAGACGAGGACGAAGAGCAAGGCCGGGGCCATGTAGAGCAGCCCGACGCTGCCTTTGCGTGTCGCTATCATTTTGGGGTCCTCCGTCAGATGCAGGTTCCTGGCTCACCCCCCTCCCGACCTCCCCCGCAAGGGGGGAGGTGAAGAGGCGGCTGCAGCCCGAACCGTTCAGGATCGCGAACATCTCACCAGCGTCGCGATCCCAAAGTCCAAAGCACTACGTGCTAGTTGGAGGCGATCTGCTTCATGGCGTCCTTGGCGGTGGCGATGGCACCATCGATGTCGCCGTCGAAGATCGCGGTCTGCAGCATCTGGATCCAGGGGCTGGAATCGGAGTTGACCATGTCGTTGAAGTGGAACACCCACGGCACGTAGCCGATGCCGAGCGCCTTGGCGGTGGTGACGACACGCGGTTCCTCGGCGAAATACTTATTGTCGGCGAGGGCCGGGCGAGACGGCAGGATGTTGTTCTTGGCGAGGCCTTCAAGCTGGGCTTCGTCGGTCAGCTCCCACTTGATGAACTGCTTGGCAAGATCGGCATGCTTGGAGCCCTTGGGGATGGCGATGACGTCGCCGCCCACGAAGGCCGAATGCTGGCCCGGTTCGACGCCCGGCAGGAAGCCGACGCCGAAATCGATATTGGGAGCATTGGCCTTGAGGTCCGAGATGAGGAAGCCGCCGGCGCCCTGGATGCCGAGCTTGCCGGTCGAGAAGTTGGCGACGAAATTGGTGCCGGTATCGGCTTCGGCGCTTTCGGGCACCAGGCCCTCGTCCCACATGGCCTTGAACTCGGAGAGGACGGTCTTGATGGCATCGCCCTGGAGCGGCTCGTCACCCGGATTGGCCGGCAGGATCTTGGCGCCACCGGCGACCATCATGGGCGAGGTGGTGAAGATGTTGCAGCCCGGGCAGGCGCCCGAGAAATAGAAACCGTAGATGTCGTCGCCCAGAGCGTGAATCTTGGTGGCGTATTCGTGGAGCTGCTGGACGGTTTCCGGGCCCTTGTCGGGATCGAGCCCGGCCTGGCGGAAGAGGTCCTTGTTCCAGACCAGGATAGAGACGTCCGGGGTGAAGCCGGCGCCGTAGATATTGCCCTCATAGGTGGCGATGTCCTTGTAAGCCTGGGCGACGCCGGCATAGTTGGGATCGTCCTTGAGGTCGGCGGTGAGGTCTTCGAGGAACCCGGCCTTCATGAAGTCGGGCATGTAGATGAGGTCGAACGAGATGAGATCGGGCACTTCGCCCGCCTGCACGCCGGTGGCGAGCTTGGTGACCATCTGATTGTCGGGAATGACGGTAAGTTCGAGCTTGTCGTCATGGCCTGAATTCCACAGGTCGACGAGGTGCTGGGCGGCATTGGCGCCCGAGGCGCGCACCCAGATAGAAAGCGTCTCGGCCGAGAGGCCCGGCAGCGTGGCGAAGACGGACGTGCCGAGCGCGAGCGCGGCAAATCCCATGACTTTTGGCAGATGCATTGGTTTCCTCCCTGATGTCTCGAATTGCGCCCGGGCTCCTCTTCCCGGACGCTAAGGAAAAGCTTTTCCCCTGTGGTGGCGCCGATAATCCGATTGCGGCGCCGGCGAATTGGGAAAAGCTTTTCTCAAAGCCCGGAATTTGTGCCGCAGTTTTCGAGCGAGCGCAAGAGGGTGCTGGCAGGGAGTTTTAGGGAGGGGCGCGTGAAGTCGACGCGCCGCCCCATCTGAGCCACCCCCATTCCGATCTTTCCCGGGCGAAGAACTGGGGCCCATGAAGTGCGCCGCTCGGGTTGAGAGGGGCAATGGGCCCCGGCTTGAAGCCGGGGAAGTGCGGTGGTGGGGTTTAACGCAAAAACTCAGGCGAAGGAGGCGAGCACACGGGCCCAGGAGCGGATGCCGCGGTGGTAGCTTTCGAGATTGTATTTCTCGTTGGGGCTGTGGATGCGGTCATCGATGAGCGCGAAGCCGATCATGAGCGATTCCATGCCGAGGCGGCGCTTGAATTCGCCAACCACGGGGATCGAGCCGCCCGAGCCGGTGAGCGCGGTGTCCTTGCCCCATTCCTCGGCCAGGGCCGCCTTGGCGGCGGTGAGGAACTTGCCATCGAGCGGCAGGGCGATGGCGGGGCTGCCGCCATGCTCCTTGAAGGCGACCTCGCAATCGGCCGGCACGCGGGCCCGCACATGGGCGCGGAACGCTTCGCGGATCTTCTTGGGGTCCTGGCCTGCAACGAGGCGGAAGGAAATCTTGGCGCTGGCCCTGGAGGGAATGACGGTCTTGAAGCCCTCGCCGGTGTAGCCGCCGATCATGCCGTTGATCTCGCAGGTCGGGCGCGCCCAGATCTGCTCGAGCACCGGCCGGCCCTTTTCGCCGGCAGGGAGGGAAAGGCCGACATCGCCCAAAAACTTCTTTTCATCGAAGCCGAGAGTGGCCCATTGCGCCTTGAGGCTGTCGGGTACTTCGGCGACGCCGTCATAGAAACCGGCGACGGCCACGCCGCCTTCGGGGGTGCGCAGGCTCGCAATGATATCGGCCAGCACCTGGTTGGGGTTGCGGGCGGCATTGCCGAACATGCCCGAATGCAGGTCCTGGCTGGCGCAGGTGATTTCCACCTCCTCGCCGACGAGCCCGCGCAGCATCGTGGTGATCGAGGGCGTTTGCGGGTCCCACATATCGGTGTCGCAGACCAGCGCCACGTCAGCCTTGAGCTCGGCCTTGGCCTCTTCGAGGAAGCCCGGCAGGCTGGGCGAGCCGGATTCTTCCTCGCCTTCCAGCAGGATCGAGATTTTCACCGGCAGCTTGCCCGTCACCGCCTTCCAGGCGCGGCAGGCTTCGAGGAAGGTCATCAGCTGACCCTTGTCGTCCGAAGCGCCGCGGGCGCGGATGCGGCCGTCGATGAGTTGCGGATCGAAGGGATCGGTATCCCAGAGTTCGATCGGATCGACCGGCTGCACGTCGTAATGGCCGTAGAACAGCACATGCGGGCCTTCGCCCTTGCCGTGGGCCACGACCATCGGATGGCCGGGAGTGGCACGCACGCCGGCATCGAAATCGAGGCCGTCGAGCTCGCGCTTGAGCCATTCGGCGGCCTTGCGGACATGTTCGGCATAGGCCGGATCGGTGGAGATGGAGGGAATGCGCAGCAGGTCAAACAGGCGCTCCAGGCTCTTGTCGATATCCTTGTCGACCTGCGCCAGCACTGCATCGAGTTGAGCTTTATCGGCCATCGCATCCATCCTTCGCTTTCAACCTTAGGCCGGTGACATTACACATCGGGGACGCCAACGCCACCCCGACCGAAAGCCGCCAGAAACATGCACAAGCTCATCGTCCTGCAATCGCTCTGGACCATGCAGAACCTCAAGGCGCCGCCCTGCGGCGAGACGCTGGCGGAGCAGGTGGAAGCCATTGCCGCGGCCGGTTTCGATGGCCTGGGCTCGCTCTGGCTCGACCGCGATTCGGCCCGTGAGGTTTCGCATCTGGCAAGCGGACATGACCTCCTCATCGAGGGCCTGGCCCTGCCCTCCGACATCGACAGCCTCAAGCCCGCGCTCGACTGGGGCACCGAGTTCGGCCTCCACCATCTCAACGTCCAGCCCAATGTACGCCCCCGCGCAATCGCTGAATCGGCGAGGATTCTGGAAGGCTGGCAGCGGCTTGCCGAAGAGGTGGATTTTCCCGTCCATATCGAGACGCATCGCGGGCGGATGACCAACGACCTGCTGGTGACCCTCGACCTCCTCGACGCCTTCCCGGCACTCAAGCTGACGGCCGATCTTTCCCATTATGTCGTCGGCCGCGAGATCGAGCTGCCGGTGAGCGAAGAGACGGAAGCGCAGATCGCGCGCATCCTCGATCACACCCACGCCTTCCACGGCCGCGTCGCCACCAGCGAACAGGTGCAGGCCGAGCTCTCCTGGCCGGTCAACAAGCCGTGGCTCGATCAGTTTGCAGACTGGTGGAAAGCGGGCATGGCGAGTTGGAAGCGGCGCACGCCCGAGGGTGGAGAGCTGAGCTTTCTTTGCGAACTCGGACCGCAACCCTACGCGCTGGCCGGCGCGGATGGCATCGACCTCGGCGACCGCTGGGCGGATTCGCTTGCGCTGGCAGAACTGACGCGGGAGATTTGGGCTTCGCTCTAGGAGCCCCCGCGATGGCTGCTCACCCTGATATCGAGGAACTGCGCGCCACGCGCAGTCGCATGGAGGCGAAATATCTCGCCGAACCGCAGATGCGCGCGCTTTACGACCGCCTGAGCCGCCGGTTTCGCGACGACCTGACCGATGAGCGTGACGTGCTGCTGAGCGAGTGCGCCGTGCTGATGGCCATCAAGGATGGCGTGGGCAAACTCTAGCGTTTTTGGAAGAAGTGGTGCCGCAGAAGGGACTCGAACCCCCGACCCCATCATTACGAATGACGTGCTCTACCAACTGAGCTACTGCGGCGGATCGCTGGGCCGGAGGCTGAAGCGATCGGCGGTCTTTTACTGGCGCGCGTCGCAAGGCGCAAGGGCCAATTCGCGGCTTTGCGATGTGGTTTAGGCGCCGGGCAGAGCCGGGCCCGCCGCGGGTACGGATGCGGACGGGGCGGCCTCGACGGCGCGGGTGGCCACGGCGCTGACGGGGACTTTCCACTCGAAGGCGTCGAGCTTGCCGGTAATGGGCGAAACCGGCTCCCATTCGTCGCTGGTGACGCCATCGGCGGTCCAGACCGGATCGCGCGGGGCGCGTACGGCGCGGGCCAGCCATTCGCGGGCCTTGCCCTGGTCCCCGTTCTGGCCTTCCTCGATCTCGGCCATGAGCAGACATACCGCCTGGCTGGGTTCGCTTGCCGCGTAATTGGCCAGCGCGTTGCGCGCCAGGCTCCAGTCGAAGGCGTCGATGGCAGCGCGCGCCAGCACCAGGGCCGCCGCGCGGCTGGGCGGCGGCAGGTCGATGAGTTCGCGCACGCGCTTGAGCCGCTCCACCGCCGAGGCGCCGTGGACGGCGTTGGCATAGAGCGTGGCCACATCCGGGTGTCCGGTGGCGCGATAGACGCGGCGCAAAAGGCTCATGGCCTTGCGCGTTTCGCCGCGATTGGCCTCGATACGCGCCGCGATCAGCGCCGCCGGCACGAAATCGGGCAGCAGCTTGAGCGCCGCCAGCGCATGGGCCAGCGCCCCGGCAGGATCGCTGGTTTCGCCATCGCGGGCCAGCGCGGTTTCGAGCACGGCCTGGCGGCGGCGCAGATGGGCACGCTCCTCGCGGCTGCGGGCCGGATCGGCCGCGACCATGGCCAGGGCCTCGCCCCATTTGCCTGTAGCGGTGAGATCGTCGAAGACGGCGCCGCGCGCCCAGCCCGGCGGCTGGCTCAGCGCCGCCGCCTTGCGGGCAAAGGTCAGCGCCGCATCCTTGCGCCCCTGCGCCTGGGCCTGCTCGTAGAGCCCGGCCAGGGCGGCAACGGCGGTGCGCTGATTGGCGATCAGCGCCCGGTAATGCTCGCGCGCCGCCGGCATGTCGCCCAGCGCCAGATCGGCTTTGGCTTCGAGCAGCCGCGCCGCCTGGTTGTCGGGCAGGCGCGCCTGCGCATCGCGCGCCAGAGCGCGGGCCCGCGACGGATCGCCGGCCTGGAGCGCGATAAAACCTTCGGACAGAGCCTCGACGCCTTGGTCCTTGCGGCGCTGCCGGCTGGCGCGCGAAAAACTCGATGGCGCCCCGATGATGCGGCGGATGATAGCCCAGGCGGCGATCACCACGACGATGAGCACCAGCACGACGAAAATCGCCGTGCCCAGCCGCGGCTGCATGCGATAGCCGGCCGCTTCCAGCGACAATGTTCCGGGCAGACTCACGATCCAGGCAATGCCGGCTGCGACCAGCAGGCTGCCGACGATCCAGGTGGCGAGACGGATCATGGCGTCGTCCCCAGCGCCTTGCTGCGCAAGGCCTGGATCAGGGCAGCGCCCTCGGCCTGCAGCGCGATCTTTTCGTCGAGTTCGGCGGCTGGCGCCTGCATGGCGAGCGGCAATTGCCCGAACAGCGCATGGGCGCGGGCAAAGTCGCGGCGATTGAGCGCCGCTTCGAGCTGGGAGACCAGCGCCTCGGGCGTGGTGCCGGCAATTTCCCCGGAAGGCCGCAGGGCCAGCAGCGACTTGGCCCAGTCGAGCGCCGCCTCGCCCCAGCCGGCATCGGGCCGGGTCGGCGTCGCCGCCAGCATGTCGGGGAGCACGGTAGCGAAATCGCGCGCCAAAGCGTCGGGACGTTCGAGCCCCTGCGGCGCCGCGGCGGCCAGAGCCGGCGACACGGCGATATCGGGCGCGATGGCCTGAAGGCTGGCCAGTTCCGCCGCGAAGGGGCGGCCATCGGCAAAGGCGCTTTCGAGGCTCGAAATCAGCAGCGGCGCCTGCACGGTCGCCGGCTCCGGGGCCTTCTGGGCTTCGGCCGAGAGTTCGGCCACCTTGCTGTCAGTGGTGCCCACCTTGTCCTCGAGCGTGCCCAGCTTGCCCGAGAGATCGGCAAGGCCCTGGCGCAGGCTCGTCACATCCTGGTTGAGCGTTTCGCTCGCCGCCCCGCCCGCGCCGGCCGACAGGCTTTCGACCCGCGCCTGCAGCGCGGCGATCTCCTCGCGCAGCGGCGTCAGGTCGGGTGCGACGCTTCCGGGCGCCTGCTTGAGCGCCGTCACCGCCTCGTTGGCAGCCTCGAGGCGGGCGGTGAAATCGTTCTGCAGCGTGCCGAAGCGCTGCGTCAGGGTGTTGATGGTCGCCTGGCTGTGCTCGGTGGCATCGGCCAGGCGCTTTTCCAGCGCCGCGATGCGCGGATTGTCCGAGGGTCCCGGCAGCGGCACGGCTCCGGCGATGAGCAGTCCATAGGTGATGGCCGTGCCCAGAAGCGCGCCGCCAGCAATGCCTGCGGCGGCGGCGCCCCAATGGAAACCGGCGGTCACCGGCGGATTTTCGGCAGCGGGCCTGGCCGCGCCATCGGCCGGCTCGCCGGCCGTTTCGGCCCTGGACTTGCTGGCTTCAGGCTTCGCGTCCTCCGCCTTGGGCGTGGTGTCGCGCGCCGAAAGATCGAGAACGGGTGGCTTTACCGGCCCGGTATTGCGCTCTGCCATGGCAAGAATCCCTGTTGCGGCAAGAAATTATGACGCGTTTTGCGCGCGGGCAAAAGCCAGGGTCAGATGCATCATGGCTTCTTCGTCCGGATGTTCGGCGACGAGCACACGCTTGAACCCCGCCGCCGCCAGCGGCTGGGCGGCCTTGGCCGAAATGCAGAGCGCGGCGAAATTCTCCTTGCCCCCCCCGCCGATCCTTCCAGCGGCCAGGCCGACGAAGATCTCGGCGGTACGGCGCGAATAGAAGAGCCCGGCATCGATCCGCCCGGTCTCGATCTCATCGAGCATGGCCTGCGGCATCTCGGCGACATCGCGCATCTCATAGACGGGCACCGTCTCGACGGCGACGTCGTGGGTGGCCAGCGCCGCTTCCAGGTCCCCGCTCAGCCGGGTGCCCGATGGATAGAATACCGGAGCCCGCAGCCGGGCCGCCGCGATCAGGGAGACGAGGTCCGCAAAGGCGCCGCTGGCGCTGCGCACATCGGCAAAGCCGAGATAGCGCGCCTCCTCGGCCGAGCCGTCCCCGACCGTGAAGACCGGCAGGTTCCTATAGGCGGGCACCGCCCCCAATTCGTCGAGCGAGCGCAAGGCATTGGCGCTCGAAATGGCGATACCGCCGAAACCGGCGGCAGCCGGCAATTGCGGGGCGAGCGTCACCCGGCGCATCAGCGGATAGGTGACTGCATCGAGATTGAGCGCGCGCAGGCGGATGGTGGATTTGCCGAGATCGGGTTCGGGGCGGGTGACCAGGATCGTGGTCATCGCTCGCGTTCCGCGAACTGGGACAGGAAGTCCGGCCCGGCCATGGCCTTGAGCTCTTCCCCGAGCTGGCGGCCGATTTCGGCGGCATTGGCGGCGGGGCCGGAGCGCTCGGCCTCGAACACAATCTGCCCGTCGGGGCTCAGGATCTGGCCGAACAGCATCAATTCGGCGCCGGCGCGCGTGGTGAGCGCGGCGATCGGGGTGCGGCAGGAACCATCGAGCACGTCGAGCAGCGCCCGCTCGGCCAGCAGCGCCTCATGGGTAGGGCGATGGTCGATGGCGGCGACGAGGTCACGCACGCGCCGGTCGGCGCTGCGGATTTCGATGCCGATGGCGCCCTGCGCCGGGGCGGGCGGGAAGCGGCGGGCATCGAGCAGGCTCGTCGCCTCGGCGGCGCGACCCAGCCGGTTGAGCCCGGCGGCAGCGAGAAGCGTCGCGTCGGCGACCCTTTCCGTCAGCTTGCGGATGCGGGTATCGACATTGCCGCGAAACGGCACGATCTCGAGGTCCGGGCGCTGGCGCAGGACCTGGGCGGCGCGGCGGATCGAGGATGTGCCGAAGCGCGCGCCCTGCGGCAAACTGTCGAGATCGGGCGCGATGAGCGAGACGAAGGCATCGCGCACGTCTTCGCGCTCGAGGAAAGCCACCAGCTCCAGCCCTTCGGGCAGGCGCGTGGCCACATCCTTGGAAGAATGCACGGCCAGGTCTATGTCACCGTCGATGAGGGCCGCTTCGATCTCCTTGGTGAAGAGGCCCTTGCCCCCCACTTCGCTCAGCGGCCGGTCCTGAATGCGGTCGCCGCTGGTGCTGATGACCGTAACGGCGATGCTCTCCTCATCGACGCCATGCGCCTCGGCAAGGAGGCGGCGGACGAGGTTGGCCTGCATGAGCGCCAGCTGGGAGCCACGCGTACCGATGCGGAGGAAGGGGGTCTGCAATTGCAATTGAGCGCTGTCCTATTGTAGGCCAAGGCGGCATGAAGGCCATAGACCAGATCGACGTGAACGGGCAAGCGACACAGACCATTTTGGGCATCGAGACAAGCTGCGACGAAACAGCCGCGGCCATTGTCGTGCGCGATGCGGCAGGGAAGGGGCGCATCGTCTCCAATATCGTGCGCTCCCAGCTCGACGAGCATGCCGCCTTTGGCGGGGTGGTGCCCGAACTGGCGGCGCGCGCGCATGTGGCCTGGCTCGATCACATTATCGCGCAGGCCGCCGCCGAGGCCGGCATTGCGCTCAAGGACGTCGATGCCGTCGCCGCCACCGCCGGCCCCGGCCTCATCGGCGGCGTGCTGGTCGGGCTCACCACCGCCAAGGCCATCGCCGCGGCCCTCGGCAAGCCGCTGGTCGCCGTCAACCACCTCGAAGCCCATGCGCTGACGGCCCGCCTCACCAATGGCGTCGCCTTCCCCTATCTCATGCTGCTGGTCTCGGGCGGCCACAGCCAGTTCGTGCTGGTGCGCGGCGTCGGCGACTACGAGCGCTGGGGCACGACCATCGACGATGCCCTGGGCGAAGCCTTCGACAAGGTGGCCAAACTGCTCGATCTCGGCCATCCGGGCGGCCCGCAGGTCGAAAAGGCGGCGCTGCGCGGCGACCCGGCGCGCTTCAAGTTTCCGCGCCCGCTGCTGCGCGAAGAACGGCTCGACTTCTCCTTTTCCGGCCTCAAGACCGCCGTGCGCCTCGCCGCCGAAGCGATCGCCCCGATCACCGATCAGGATGCCTGCGACATCGCCGCCAGCTTCCAGGCGACGGTGACCGAGATCGTCGCCACCCGCACCCGTCAGGCGGCCGCTAGGTTCCGTTCAGAATTCGTTCAGCAGCAGGGCAGAATCGTCGTGGCCGGGGGCGTCGCAGCCAACCGCTCCATCGGCGCCGCCCTGCGCAACGTGGCGGCAGAGACCGGTTTCGAGCTCATCATCCCGCCGCCCGCGCTTTGCACCGATAACGGCGCCATGGTCGCCTGGGCCGGCGCGGAACGGCTGGCACTGGGCGATACGGACGGGCTCGATTTCGTCGCCCGCCCGCGCTGGCCGCTCGATTCGGACGATATGGGGCTCGACCATGGCGCTTGAAACCGTTTCGGTCATCGGCGCCGGCGCCTGGGGCACCGCTCTGGCACAGGCTGCCGCCATTGCCGGCCGCCACGTCAACCTTCATGGGCGTTCCGAAGATTTCGCCAGCGAAGTCAATGACTTCCACACCAATGAGCGCCACCTGCCCGGCCAGCGACTACATCCCGCCATTACCGGCCATGCCGATCTGTCGGCCCTGCCGCAGGCCGATTTTGTTATCCTTGCCGTCCCCGCCCAGTCGAGCCGCTCCGTGCTGGCCGGCGCCGGCGCGACGGTGCTGGCCGGCAAGCCGATCGTGCTCTCGGCCAAGGGGCTCGAACACGGCACGCTCATGCGCCAAAGCGAGATTCTCTCCGCCCTCGCCCCCGATGCCCAGCCCTATGTGCTCTCCGGCCCGAGCTTTGCCGCCGACGTCGCCGCCGGGCGGCCGACCGCGGTGACGCTGGCCGGCCTCGACGCCGAACCGCTGGCCGCAGCCTTGGCCGGTCCGACCTTCCGGCCCTATGCGGCCGAAGACATTATCGGGGTCGAGATCGCCGGCAGCCTCAAGAACGTCTATGCGCTGGGTTGCGGTGCCGTCGAAGGTGCGGACCTGGGCGCCTCGGCCCGCGCCGCCTTCCTCGCCCGCGCCTATGCCGAAATGTCCCGCCTGGTCAGCGCCCTGGGCGGCTCGCCCTCGACACTCACGGGCCTGGCAGGGCTCGGCGACCTCACGCTTTCCTGCACGTCGACGCAATCGCGCAATTACCGCACCGGCCTGGCCTTGGGCCGCGGCGAAGGGCTGGAGGGCATCGGCCTCGCCGAAGGGCTTGCCACGGCGCCCGTAGCCCGCGATCTTGCCCGCAAGCTCGGCATCGACGCCCCGCTGATCGAGGCGGTCAACCTGCTCCTCGACGGGCAGGTGAGCATTTCGTCCATCGTTTCGAGCCTCATGGCTCGGCCGCTCAAGAGGGAGACCTGAACCATGCCGCTTTATTCCTTCATCGCCCGCGACAAGGCCGGCGGCCTCGACCATCGCCTGGCCGTGCGCCCCAAACATCTCGAGCATCTCGACCGGCTGGGTGACAGGCTCGTCCTCGCCGGCCCGTTCCAGGACGAGGATGGCAAGCCCACCGGCAGCATGATGGTCATCGAGGCCGATAACCTCGAAGCGGCCAAAGCGCTCTACGGCCAGGACCCCTTCGTTCAGGAAGGCGTCTTCGAATCCTACGAGATCAGCCGCTGGTCGCTGACCATCAACAAGGCCGCGGGGCGCTGAACATGGCCTATTGGTTGATGAAATCGGAGCCGGACGTCTTTTCTTTCACCGACCTGGTCAACAAGCCCATCGAGGAATGGCACAGCGTGCGCAATTATGCGGCACGCAACAACATGAAGGCCATGAAGAAGGGCGACAAAGCCTTCTTCTATCACTCCAATATCGGCAAGGAGATCGTGGGCATCATGACGGTCGTCAATGAGGCCCACCCCGATTCCACCGCCGACATCGTGGATGGCAAGGTTATCTGGGAATGCGTCGACGTCGCCGCCGACAAGCCCCTGCCCAGGCCGGTGACGCTGGCCCAGATCAAGGCCGACCCCTTCCTCGAAAACATGGCGCTCATCAAGCTTTCGCGCCTTTCCGTGTCGCCGGTGACCGAGGCGGAATGGGCCTATATCTGCAAGCTCGGCGGCCTCTGACCGTCATCGACGGCAGGGGACCTGCCCGGCTCGCTAGAAGTCGGAGGTCAGGCCCTTGATCTCCCAATCGCCGTAGCGGTTGGGCTCGAGCCCGCCGCGGCCGCCCTCTTCGGGCGGGGCATTGCGCGTGCGCGCGTCGATCTCGGCGCGCCGCGCCTCGGCCTCGGCCAGCGCCCGCTGGGCGGCCGGCGAGAGCTTGCGGCGCAGGGCATCGAACACGCTGGTTTCGGACATCGGCACTTCCTCGAAAATCTCAATGCCGCGCCCGCTCTTGTATGCGGGCCAGGCAGGGACCATCATAATTGGGGAATTCTCCAAGTCGAGGTCCTCAGGTCCCTTCCATGGTCAACGCGCTCCGCACCGGCATCCTCCTGGCAGCCATGACCGCCCTTTTCATGGGCGTGGGCTACCTCATCGGCGGCACCAGCGGCATGATGATCGCTTTCGGCGTCGCCGTGGTGACCAACCTCTTCGGCTACTGGAACTCCGACAAGATGGTGCTGCGCATGCAGAATGCCGAGCCCATCGACGAGCGCAGCGCCCCCGAGCTTTACCGCATGGTCGGGCAACTGGCCCAAAATGCGGGCCTGCCCATGCCGGCCATCTATCTCATCCATACCGACCAGCCCAATGCCTTCGCCACCGGCCGCAACCCGCAGAACGCGGCGGTAGCGGTGTCCTCGGGCCTGCTCGCGCGGCTCGAGCCGCGCGAAGTGGCCGCCGTCATCGCCCATGAACTGGGCCATGTCCGCAATCGCGACACCCTGACCATGGTCGTCACCGCCACCTTTGCCGGCGCCATTTCCATGCTCGCCCAGTTCGGCCTCTTCTTCGGCGGCGGCAACAACAATCGCGATAATCCGCTGGGCGGCATCGGCGTGCTGCTGGCCGTGCTCGTGGCCCCGCTTGCCGCCATGCTGGTGCAAATGGCCGTCAGCCGCACCCGCGAATACGAGGCCGACCGCGCCGGCGCCGAAATCTCCGGCGACCCCCTGGCACTGGCCTCGGCGCTCTCCAAGATCGCCTCGGCGGCGCCGCGCACCGTCAACGTGGCGGCCGAGCGCAATCCGGCCATGGCCCATCTTTACATCATCAACCCGCTCTCGGGCGCGCGGATGGACAACCTCTTTTCCACCCACCCGGACACCGCCAACCGTATCGCGGCGCTCCAGCAGCTTGCCGAATCGATGCCGGGCGGCGACAAGTCCGGCTGGACCCGCCCGCAACAGGCCCCGCGCTCCACCGGCAACAGCCCCTGGACCAGCGACAGCCCCTGGCGGGTGCCGCCCACGGGGCGGAACGACGACGACAATGGCCGCAACGGCCAGCCGCCACGCGGCCCCTGGGGTTGATGCATTTGCCCAAAGACAAGAACCCGCCCGGATTGAAACTCCGGCTCCTTGCCGCCGAGCGTCTCCGGACCGTGCTGGGTGGCGACAATTTCCTGCCCTTCACCGCCGCCGAGATCGCCGATGGCCGCGACCGCGCACTGGCTAACCGCCTCATAACCACGGCTCTGCGCCGACATGGCCAGATCGACGTCGCCATGGGCGAACTGCTCGACCGGGGACTCCCCAAGAAATCGGGCAGTTTCGAAGCCGTGCTGCGCCTGTCGCTGGCGCAATTGCTGTTCCTGCCCGATCTGGGCGCCCATTCCGCCCTGTTCCTGGCCGTCGAAGCCATCAAAGCCGACGCCAAGGCCCGGCATCTGGCGGGCCTCATGAACGCGGTGCTGCGCAAAGCCCAGGCCAATTCCGCCCGCCTGTCGGGACTGGACGACGATCTTCTCATCCCCCAAGCGCGTCGCCGGAGCTGGGTGGAAACCTATGGCGAAGCCAATGTGACGCGCTTCGCCCAGGCCCTGATCGAGGGCGCCCCGCTCGACCTCACGCTCAAGACCGATGATGCCGAGCTGATCGAAGCCCTGGCCGCCACCCCGCTGCTTTTCGACAGCGTCCGCCTCGAGCACCGCGACCGCTCCGTCGACGCCCTCCCCGGCTATGCGGAGGGAAGCTGGTGGGTGCAGGACGCGGCGGCCGCCGTACCGGCCCGCCTCATCAAACTGGCGCCCGGCGCCCGCGTCGCCGATTTCTGCGCCGCGCCCGGCGGCAAGACCGCCCAGCTCGTCAAGGCCGGCTATGCGGTGACCGCCCTTGACGCCGATCCGGAGCGCATGGAGCGGCTGCAGCAGAACCTTGCCCGCCTCGGCTATGCCGCCGAGATCGCCATTGCCGATGCCGGCAATTTCCAACCGCCGGAAAAATTCGATGCCGTGCTGCTCGATGCGCCCTGCACCGCCACCGGCACGTTCCGCCGGCATCCCGAAGTGCTCTGGCACACCGACGACAGGGACATTGCCAGCCGGGTGAAGCTGCAGCGCCAACTCCTCGCCAATGCCGCACGCTGCCTCAATCCGGGCGGAGTTCTTCTCTATTGCGTGTGCTCGCTCGAATCGCAGGAGGGCGAGGAACAGGTGCGCTGGGTCGCAGAGCACCTGCCCGATCTCGAAATCCTGCCGGTTGCAGCCGAAGAACTCGGCTGGCTCGAAACTGCCCTCAGGCCGGATGGCACGGTGCGCCTCCATCCCGGACTTGCACTTCCCGAAGGAACGAATGGCAGCATGGACGGGTTTTTTGTCGCACGATTCCGCCGGCGCGGCGGATAGGGGTTGGAAAGTCTTTACCGGTTCTCTACGCCTCTAGCGCTAGATTCGCCGGTTGAGGCTCAAAGAGGGCGCGTTCTTGTTGAGTGTTATACGGTACCTCGCATGGCGCTGGACCTATGGGGCCATCGACTATGCAGTGACCATGCCGCTTTTGCGCTGGACCTGGCAGGGCCTGTCCGAGGACGCCTTTGCCGGTGGTCTGCCTGAGTTCCGCCCGGCCGATACCGAAACCGTCATCGACATGATGCAGGGCCGGTATCTGCTCGCCTCCAAGCTGGTGGATACCGAGGGCACCTCGCCATTCTCGGTCGAGGTCGAGCACGAGGACTGGCTGCAGGTGCTGCACGGCTTTGCCTGGCTGCGCCATTTCCGCGACATCCACGACGACGGCTCCCGGCGCTTCGCGCGCACGCTGGTGCTCGACTGGATCGGACGCGACGGCCAGTTCGACGCCGAGACCTGGGCGCCCGGCCTCACCGCCCAGCGCGTGCTCAACTGGCTGCGCCATTACCCTCTGCTCGTCGACGGCGCCACCCCGGAACAGGCGGCAAGCATTGCCCGCGTGCTCGGCACGCAGGTGCAGTCGCTCAAGATCCGCGCCCGCTTCATCACCAATCCCTATGAGCGCGCCCTGGTGGCCGCCGCCCTCGCCGGCGCCGCGCTGTGTGACGACGAAGGCAAGGGCGAGGTCGGCAAGTACGCCCTGCGCCTCTGCCGCATTCTCGACGAACAGCTTGACGCCGATGGCCTGCACCAGACGCGCAATGCCCGGGTGCAGCTCAACCTGCTCATCGAGGTCATCACCATCCGCCTCGCCCTCATCCGCGACCACGCCGAGCTGGCGCGCGAGCTCGGGTCCCGGATCGATGCCATGCACAAGGCCCTCGATGCCCTGATCCTGGGCTCGGGCGAGCCGGCCTATTTCAACGGCTGCGGCCAGGTTCAGCACGACCTGCTGGTCGCCGTGCAGGCACAGAGCCCCGAACGCCCCCGCGACAGCGGCAGCCGGCTGTTCTCGGGCTATGGACGGCTCGAAGCCGGCGCCACCACCATCATTGCCGATGCCGGCCTCGTCCCCGACCTGCCCTATGCCGCCGAAGCCGCCTCCTCGGCCCTGGCCTTCGAATTTTCGCGCGGCACCGAGCTCGTGGTCGGCAATTGCGGACCGGCGCCGGCCGAACTGGCCGACAGCAAGCCGCTCTTCCGCGGCGGCCTGGCCCAGACCGGGCCGACCATCGACGCGCAATCGGCCGATGACCTGCCCGAAAAGGGCGCGCTCAAGGGCCTGCTGCGCCCTCGCGCCGCACCGATCGCGGCCGAACTCGATAGGGACGAGATATCCCTTCTCCTCCATACCGACGGCTTCCTCGCCAGCAATGGCGTGCGCATCGAGCGCCGCATGACCCTGCTCAACGAGGGCCGCACGCTTGTCGGCCAGGACAAGGCGCTGGCCGAGGGCGAAACCGTTTCCGGCACCATTACCCTGCGCTTCCACCTGGCGCCCGGCGCCGAGATCTGGCACGGCAGCAGCGAGAATATCGCCCGCGTCTATCTCTCCAACGGCACCACCTGGACCTTCCTCTGGGAAGGCGCCGAGATGCACGAAGAAGAAAGCGCGCGCCAATCGGCCTATTTCGGCCTGCACCGCACCCAGCAGATCGTGCTGGAAGCGCCAGCCGCCGCCGGCCACGAGATCGCCTGGATTTTCACCCTCGAAGAGGGCTGATCCCGGTTCACATTGCCGCCCCATCGTGGTAGCGAGCCCCAGGAATTTCCCAAATCTCTGGCGGTGATGCGATGACGGACGGCGTGGTCAAGATCGGAAGGGCCCTGCTTTCGGTTTCCGACAAGGCGGGAATGGCGGACTTCGCCAGGGAGCTGGCAGCGCTCGGCGTCGAGCTGGTTTCGACCGGCGGCACCCACAAGCTCATCGCCGATGCCGGCGTCAAGGTTCGCGAGATTTCCGACCTCACCGGCTTCCCCGAGATGATGGACGGCCGCGTCAAAACGCTCCACCCCAAGGTGCATGGCGGCCTGCTCGCCGTGCGCGACAATGCCGAGCACAAGGCGGCGATGGAGGCCCATGCCATCGCCCCGATCGATCTGGTCGTGGTCAACCTCTATCCCTTCGAGGCGACCGTCGCCAAAGGCGCCGACTACGATACCATCATCGAGAACATCGATATCGGCGGGCCGGCCATGATCCGCTCGGCGGCCAAGAACCATGCCTTCGTCACCGTCATCGTCGACCCTGCCGATTATGAAGCCGTGATCGCCGCCATCCGTGCCGAGGGCGGCGTGCCCTATGCGTTGCGCCAGCGCCTCGCCGCCAAGGCCTATGCCCGCACTGCGGCTTATGACACGGCGATCTCGACCTGGTTCGCCAACGAAATCGACTACCAGGACATTCCCTATCGCAGCTTTGCCGGCACGCTGCGCGAGGTCATGCGCTATGGCGAAAACCCGCATCAATGGGCGGGCTTCTACACCACCGGCGAGGCCCGTCCGGGCGTCTCGACCGCCACGCAGGTGCAAGGCAAGACCCTCTCCTACAACAATATCAACGATACCGATGCCGCCTTCGAACTGGTCAGCGAGTTCGATTCCCATGAGAGCGCCGCCGTCGCCATCATCAAGCACGCCAATCCCTGCGGCGTCGCCGTGGCCGACGATGTGATCACCGCTTACAAGCTCGCCCTGCGCACCGATCCCGTCAGCGCCTTCGGCGGCATCGTGGCGGTCAACCGCGAGATCGACGCCAAGGCTGCCGAGGAGATCGTAAAAGTCTTTACCGAGGTGATCGTGGCTCCGTCTGCAACGCAGGAAGCCATCGACATCATCGCCGCCAAGAAGAACCTGCGCCTGCTGCTCACCGGCGGCCTCGCCGACCCCAAGGCGGCCGGCCTCAATGTCCGCACCGTGGCCGGCGGCCTGCTGGTGCAGACGCGCGACAACAAGAATGTCGACGATACCGAGTTCAGGGTCGTGACCCGCAAGCAACCGACGGCGCAGGAGTTGATCGACCTCAAGCTCGCCGCCAAGGTGGCCAAGCACGTCAAGTCCAACGCCATCGTCTATGTCCGCGGCGGCGCCACTGTCGGCATCGGCGCCGGCCAGATGAGCCGCGTCGATTCGAGCCGCATCGCCTCGCGCAAGGCCGAGGACGCCGCCGAGGCAGCGGGGATCACCGAGAGCCTGACCAAGGACTCGGCCGTGGCCTCGGACGCCTTCTTCCCGTTTGCCGACGGGCTGCTGGCGGCCGTCGAAGCCGGCGCCACCGCGGTGATCCAGCCGGGCGGCTCGATCCGCGATGACGAGGTGATCAAGGCCGCTGACGATGCCGGCATCGCCATGGTGTTCACCGGCATGCGGCATTTCCGGCACTGAGTTTTCGGGCTCGATAGCCCCTCACCGCCCTGCCGGGCACCCTCCCCCAACGGGGCAAGGGTTTTCGGCGCGGCACGGTCCCGCCACCTTCATCCCCCTCGGGAGAAGGTGGCGCGCAGCGCCCGATGAGGGACGGCCAGCACAGGGGACCTCCGCCCCTCCCCGCCGGTTACGTGCCGCTGGCCAAATCCGACAGCAGCCCCGCCGCTACCGACAGGCGCGACACCGTCAGCTCGCCCTGCGTGATATCGGCCACCGCCCGCCCGGTGCGGCCCACCGCATCGGCGCGGGCCGCGCGATAGGCGGCGATGTCGCCGCCCTGCGCGAGAACGTCGGCCGTGAGGTCGCGCAATGCACGCCAGAGATTGGCGTTGGCGCGGTCGAGGGCCATGCGGTCGAAACGGTCGGGCAGGACGAGATCGCGGGCCCGCAGCAGCACGTCACCCAGATCGAACACCTCCAGCACCCCGAAGAACGCCCGCGCCGCCGCGAGCGGCGACACGCCGTTGCGCTCGGCGATGAAGACGATGTCGGTCGAGAACGACAGGATCGAGAGCGTGGCGATGCGCTCGGCCAGCGCCTTGGACGCGCCGCCCTCGCGGAAACCGTCGGCCTTGCGGGCGACATTGGCCTTGAGGAGCGGCGGAAGCAGGCGCGGCAGCTCGCCCCGCAACTCGTCGACGCCGGCGCGGTAGCGCCCGACCAGCGGCTCGAGGCCATCGGCAAAGCTGGCATTGCGCAGGAACCAGAGGCTTTCCCGGCGCAGCAGCGCTTCGACCTCAGCATAGAGGGCAAGCTGGGTGGCGCCAGCCATCTTGCCGTCCTGCGTATCAATCTCGGCATTGAGGGCCGGCAGGCCATAGGCATCGCGTGCCGCCGCATAGGCGAAGGCCACTTCGGCGGCGGTGGCGCTGGTGGCGTCCATCATCTGCCGCACATAGGCCGGGCCGCCGCGATTGATCATGGCATTGGCCAGGACCGTGGCGATCACCTCGCGCCGCAGCCGGTGGCCATGCACGGCTTCCGGATAGGTGGTGTTGAGGGTTTCGGGGAAATAGCGATAGAGCTCGCGGCCCAGATAGGCGTCATCGGGCACCGGTGAAGCCAGCAGCTCGTCATAGAGCGTGAGCTTGGCATAGGCGAGCAGCACGGCCAGTTCCGGTCGGGTCAGCGGCCGGTTGGTCAGCTCGCGCTCGGCCAGCACGGCATTGGTCGGCAGGAATTCCACGGCGCGGCTGAGATGGCCCTCGCGCTCGAGCGCCAGCATCAGTTCGCGATGATCGGGGAATTCGGCCATACCGCGCCGTTCGGTGAGCGAAAGCGCCAGGGTCTGGAGGTAGTTGTTCCGCAGGCAGAGCTCAGCCACTTCCGCCGTCATGCCGGCGAGGAAAGCGTTGCGCCCGTCGAGATACAGTGCCCCCGAGCGCACCACGCTGCCCATGGCGATCTTGATATTGACCTCGAGATCGGAGGAATTGACGCCGGCCGAATTGTCGATGGCGTCGGTATTGATGCGGCCGCCCCTGAGCGCATACTCGATGCGCCCGCGCTGGGTGACGCCCAGATTGGCGCCCTCGCCCACCACCAGCGCCCGGATATCGGCCCCGGCGACGCGGATGGCGTCATTGGCGCGATCGCCGGCCTCGGCATCGCTTTCGCCCGACGCGCGCACATAGGTGCCGATACCTCCGAACCAGAGCAGGTCGACCGGGGCCTTGAGGATGGCGGTCATGACCTCTGCCGGGGTCAGCGAGGCCTGGGCGACGCCCAGTGCCTTGCGAGCCTCGGGCGAGAGGGCAATGGACTTGGCCGAACGCGGGAAGACGCCGCCGCCCTTGGAGATCTTGTCCTTGTCGTAATCCTGCCAGCTCGACCGCGGCAGCGCGAAAAGGCGCTTGCGCTCGGCATAGCCGGCCGCCGCATCGGGCTCGGGGTCGATGAAGATGTCGCGGTGATCGAAGGCGGCGACGAGGCGCGTGGCCCTGGACAGCAGCATGCCGTTGCCGAAGACGTCGCCCGACATGTCGCCGACGCCGGCGACGGTAAAGGCCTGCTTCTGGATATCGCGGTCCATCTCCCGGAAATGCCGCTTGACCGCCTCCCAGGCGCCGCGCGCGGTAATGCCCATCTTCTTGTGGTCATAGCCGGCCGAGCCGCCCGAGGCGAAGGCGTCGCCCAGCCAGAAATCGCGGCCCAGCGCAATGGCGTTGGCGGTGTCCGAAAAGCTGGCCGTGCCTTTGTCGGCGGCGACCACAAGATAGGGATCGTCGCCATCGCGACGGATAACGTCGCCGGGCGGCACCACCGCGTCGCCGTGGAGATTATCGGTGATATCGAGGAGCGAGCCGATGAAGACCTTGTAGCATTGCGTGCCCTCGGCCTGCACCACCTCGCGCGGTGCGCCCTTGGGCATGCGCTTGGGCACGAAGCCGCCCTTGGCGCCCACCGGTACGATGACGGCGTTCTTGACCTGCTGCGCCTTGACCAGCCCCAGAACCTCGGTACGGAAATCCTCGGGCCGGTCCGACCAGCGGATACCGCCTCGGGCAATGGCGCCGAAGCGCAGATGCACGCCCTCGACCTGCGGCGAATAGACGAAGATTTCACGATAGGGCCGTGGCTCGGGCATGCCCTCGACGGCGGCGCAATCGAACTTGATGGCAAGAGCCGGGCGGCCCGCGCCGGAAGCGTCGCGCTGATAGGCATTGGTGCGCAGGCTCGCCTCGATGAGATTGGCGAAGCGCTTAAGAATGCGCTCCTCGTCGAGCGAAGTGGTGGCGTCGAGCGCCGCGGCAATGCCCGTCCGCGCCCTGTCGGCCGCCTTGTCGCGCCCCTTGGCCGCCGGGTCGTGAAGGGCGTGGAAAAGCGCCACCAGATGCTCGGCCGCCTGCGGCTGCGCCGTCAGCGTGTCGGCGAGATAGGCGTGCGAATAGGTGATGTTGAGCTGGCGCAGATAGCGCGCCAGGGCGCGCAGCAGCGCCACGTCCGGCCAGGCGATGGCCGCCTTGAGGGTCAGGGCGTTGAAGCTGTCGCTCTCGGCCGCGCCGTCCCAGACGGCGAGCAGCGCCGCTTCGAGCGAAGCACCGAGCCTCTCGATATCGATGGCCGCGCCATCGGCACTCGCCAGCACCATGTCATGTAGGAACCGGCCGATGCCGTCGCTGGCCTTGATCGTATAGGTGCGTTCGTCGATGACCCGGAAGCCGAAATTCTCCAGCATCGGCACGCGATCCGAGAGCGGGATCGGGCTGCCGCGATGATAGAGTTTTAGACCCAGCGCCCCGTCGGCGAGACGGCCGGCGGAGAAATCGACGGCGATCTGGTGATCATCCTCGAGCCGCGCGAAAATCTCGATATCGGCCAGCGCCTCGGCCGGGCTGTTATGGGACTGATAGGCCGCCGAGAAGGCATCTCGGAAAGGCGCGGCCCGGCCCGGATCGGTCGCTTCGGCAAGGAGACGGTCGCCGAAATCGCGCGCCAGAGCCGTGATATCGGCTTCGAGCTTGCGCCGGTCGGGATGGGGCGTCTTGCCCTCGTCGCGCCCGATGATGAAGTGGACCCGCACCAATTCGCCATCGAGGAAATGCGGATACCAGGCCGAGACCCGGCCCTTATAGGCCTTGGCGAGATAGTCGCCGATGCGGGCGCGGTTGTCCGCGTCATAGCGCTCGCGCGGCATGTAGAGCAGGATCGAGACGAAATTGTCGAACGGGTCGAGCCGCGGCAGCACCCGCACGCGCGGCCGGTCGGCCAGCGCGGCGATATCGCCGGCAAATTCGGTAAGTTCGTCCAGGCTCACCTGGAAGAGCTCATCGCGCGGATAGGATTCGAGCGCATGCAGCAGCGCCTTGCCCGAATGTCCCTGGATGTCGAGCCCGCCCCGGCGCAGCACCTCGGCCAGCTTCTCGCGCACCAGCGGCACTTCGGCATGCGGCTGGTTGAGGGCCTGCGAAGTGAAGAGGCCGAGGACGCGCAATTCGCCCGCCACCTTGCCGTCATCTCCGAAAAGCTTGATGCCGACATAATCCATGTGGCTACGGCGATGCACGCGGGCGCGCACATTGGCCTTTGTGACCATCAGCGGGACGGCGCTCCTGAGGAAGGCGCGGTGCTGCGGCGTCATCTCGACGAAAGCGGTGCCGGCGCGCAGGAATCGGTAATCGGGATCGGCAAGGACGCCCAGGCCCGAGCCGGCCACCGGCACCAGTTCGCCTTCGGCGAGGCGATAGTCGCGCATCCCCAGGAAGGTGAAATTCCTGGCCTTGAGCCAATCGAGGAAGGCCAGGGCCTCGGTGTTTTCCGGACTCTGCCGTCCGGCAGCAAGGCCGGCGCGCGCGCTTTCGAGCCGGGCCAGCATCTTGGGCCAGTCGGCAACGGCCAGGGCGACATCGCGCAGCGACGCGGCGATATCGTCGGCAAGCGCGGCCAGTTCGGTTTCGGCCAGCGGCTCGACGAGAATGGTGAGGGCGCTCACCGCACCTTTCCCGAGATGCAGGATCGGGTGGCTGACCAGCCGCACCTGCCCGCCCCGGGCACGGATGGCGGCCAGCACCGAATCCACGATGAAGGGCTTGTCGCGCGACACCACGCTGATCGGCAAGGCGCCGGTGGCGCCGATCCTGCGGCCGGCGCCGATCTCGACCACCGGGTCTGCCTCCTCCAGCGCCGGGAGCGCCGCGAAGGTGAGCCGGAACACGGGCTCGAGGTCGGCGGTTTGGAAGACCACAAGGTCGTCCGGGTCGGTCGCCTCCAGCGCGCGCTTGAAAAAGGCCTCGAAGGAAAGTTCTTCCGTCTTCGCATGGCGTTCCGACGGCTTGGTCTCGTGCATCGATTGCTCCCACGACTCGCTGCCGCCAGAGTGCTTGTGCCGGACCCGAAAGTCGAGCTTGGGCGACTTGGTCGAAAGCCATATTGACAAGACCGCGATGACACCCGGTCAAGGGCCCCGTGTGCCTTGCATTAACGTGAAGGAACCATATTCTTGATTCTATGCCGGGTGCGGCTTAGAACCACCCGCGCACGCCCAATTGAAAGGCCTTAGGTATCTCGCCGATGAGCAAGAGCAGAACGCTATACGACAAGATCTGGGATGACCATTTGGTCGGCACGAACGAGGACGGCACCGGCCTCCTCTATATCGACCGTCATCTCGTACACGAAGTCACCAGCCCGCAAGCGTTCGAAGGCCTTCGCATCAATCACCGCAAGGTCCGCGCCCCCGAGCGCACCCTTGCCGTCGTCGACCACAACGTCCCCACCTCCGACCGCCGCAACGGCATCGATGATCCCGAGAGCGCGCTGCAGGTGGCGACCTTGGCGCAGAACGCCAAGGATTTCGGCGTCGAGTATTATGACGAACTCGACAAGCGCCAGGGCATCGTTCACATCGTCGGCCCCGAGCAGGGCTTTACCCTGCCCGGCATGACGATCGTGTGCGGCGACAGCCATACCTCCACCCACGGCGCTTTTGGCGCCCTGGCGCACGGCATCGGCACCTCTGAAGTCGAGCATGTGCTGGCCACGCAGACACTGATCCAGCAAAAAGCCAAGAACATGCTGGTGCGCGTGGACGGGCAGCTCCCGCCCGGCGTCACCGCCAAGGACATCATCCTCGCCATCATCGGAGAGATCGGCACGGCGGGTGGCAACGGCCACGTCATCGAATTCGCTGGCGAAGCCATCCGCTCGCTTTCGATGGAAGGCCGCATGACGGTCTGCAACATGACCATCGAAGGCGGCGCCCGCGCCGGTCTCATCGCCCCGGACGAGACGACCTTCAACTATATCAAGGGCCGCCCGCGCGCCCCGCACGGCGCCGCTTTCGAGCAGGCCGTCGCCTATTGGCAGACGCTGTTCTCGGACGAAGACGCCCATTTCGACCGCACCGTCGTGCTCGACGCCGCCAAGCTGCCGCCGATCGTCTCCTGGGGCTCCTCGCCCGAGGACGTGATCTCGGTCACCGGCGTCGTGCCCAATCCGGACGAGATCGAGGACGCCAACAAGCGCGCCTCCAAGTGGCGGGCGCTCGAATATATGGGCCTCACCCCTGGCACCCGGATGACCGAGGTTGCCATCGACCGCGTGTTCCTGGGCTCGTGCACCAATGGCCGCATCGAAGACCTGCGCGCCGCCGCCGCCGTGCTCAAGGGTCACAAGGTGCGCGAGGGCGTCAATGCCATGGTCGTGCCGGGCTCGGGCCTGGTCAAGGAACAGGCGGAAGCCGAGGGGCTGGACACGATTTTCAAGGAAGCCGGTTTCGACTGGCGCGAGCCGGGCTGCTCGATGTGCCTGGCCATGAATGCCGACAAGTTGAAGCCGCTGGAGCGCTGCGCCTCGACCTCGAACCGCAATTTCGAGGGCCGTCAGGGCTTCAAGGGCCGCACGCATCTTGTGTCGCCGGCCATGGCCGCCGCCGCGGCGGTGGCCGGCCACTTCGTCGACATCCGCGAATGGCCCCGGCATTGACGGAAAGCTGAACGCTTTCTGAACGAAGATGAACGGCCCCCGATGGGGCCGTTTGCCTTTCAGTCCATCGGATTGTCGGCGAGCGAGACGAACTCATAGGTATTGTCGAGGCTGCCCGGAATATCGTCCGGAACGCGCAGGCCCAGATTCTGCTTCTGGAGTTCGGCGATCCATTCGTCCCAGGAGACGAGGTCGAGCCCGCCCGGGCGATCCTGGTCCTGCGCCTCGCCCGAATTGAGCAGATATTGGTCGAAGGCGATCTGCAGGATGATCTTGCTCTTGGAGCCGCTGGGTAGCTCCGCCAGAGCCGGCTGGCCGGAACGGGCCTCGGCCCAGGTGCGGATATCGGCAGGATTGGTCAGGATAAGGGACAAGTGGCGCTCTCCATCGGACGTTTTGCCTTACCGGCAAGCTTACACCCGTTGGCGGGCCCGGCGACAGAAATCGTCAGCCCGCGCCCTGGCGCTTGACGAAGACGAAGTCGTTGCCGACCCCGGCCTCGTCGAGAATCTTGAGCGCCAGATTCTGCCGATCGAGCTCGGCCAGCCATTCTTCCCAGTCATGGGCGCTCTTGGCCGGCCGGCCGTCGAAGGTGATCTGCAGCGTCCGGGCCGGATGGCCCTGCGCGTCGAACCCCAGGCGCAGGCGCGGCCGCCCGGCATGGGCGCCGACCCAGCGGCGGATATCGCTATGCCTGGAAATGACCTGCCCCATGGCGCCCTCCCCCAACGCCGGACATGCTGCCCGCGCCGGCCATGCCGGTCGAGTCGGGACCAGCCCCGATAGGGTCGTTCAGCGGGCGTTAATGCAATTCCTTGCGATCGACGAGTTCATAATGGCTGGAGCGCTCGGAAACCCGCAGCGCCAGGTGCCGGCGGTCGAGCTCGGCCAGCCAGGCCGACCATGAGCAGGGGCTCATGCCGTCATCCTGGTTGGGAGCGGTGACGGGAGCGCGTTGCGGGCGGCTGAAACGCAGCCGCAATTGCGATTCCTCCAGCCCCAGAGGGGTGCGGATACGCGCGATCGCCGGCAGGCCCTGCCGGGAACTCACCCAGTTCTGGATGTCGCTGTGGCGCGTGAGGACTTGGGTATCTTTCATGACAGGCTCCCCTCCTTCATCAGATACGTCAACGGAAGGTTAAGCTGATTTGTTCCGCAAGAATATGACAGGCCCGCTGCCCTGCCGGCCCGCCGGACACCCGGAGCGAAAATGCCTCGCATTTTGCAAGACCTCCCTCGCATTTCGCAAAGGAAAGCGCCGCCCGAACCTGCGCAAAACCCCCGGCGCGGCGGGCGCCCGGCATCCGGCACGCTTCCCGCAAGATCTGGCACGCTTCCTGCAATTGCAGGAGCGATCCGGATTTCAGGTCTTGCGTACCGGATGTCAGTCACACGAAGCCCGCCGGCTGCGACCCGGCGGGCTTCGCTGTTTTCGCGCGCCGCCTTGCCCGAAGCCGTTCCACCCACTAGATATCTTGGCGTTGTTTGGAGGAAAGCTTTAGAAAATGCGCGCGCTTCTGGATGTGATCCTGGTCGTTCTGCAGCTCTATTGGTGGATCGTGATCGCCATGATCATCATGAGCTGGCTGATCAGCTTCAACGTCATCAATACCCGCAATGAATTCGTCGCCACCGTCTGGCGCGTGCTCAATGCCCTGACCGAGCCGGTGCTCGGGCCGATCCGCCGGGTGATGCCGAATTTTTCGGGACTGGATATCTCCCCGATCATCCTCTTCCTCATCATCATCTTCATCCAGCAGATCATCGCCCATTACATCTATCCCTACGTGTTCTGATGGCGTTCTGGCGTGAGGCGAAGGGAGGCGTGCTCGTCTCCCTGCGCGTGACGCCCAATGCCGGTGCAGACGCGCTGGAAGGCGAGGAAATCCGCGACGACGGCTCGCGGGTTTTGCGCGTGCGGGTGAAAGCGGTGCCCGACAGAGGCAAGGCCAATGCCGCGGTGATTGCCGTGATCGCCAAGACGCTGGGCCTGCCCAGGAGCGCAGTCAGCCTCGAGAGCGGGGAAACCGCCCGATTCAAGACCGTGCGCATCGCCGGAACGGCCGCCGACCTCGCCCCGCGCCTCGCCGCGCTCGGCCGGAATCCGAAATAAGCCGGCCTGCCTGCGCGTTTGCGCGCAAAATCAATTGCCTAGTTCGGAAAAACCCGCTTACCCTCTCCCTGTTCTGTTTCGGGGTCGTTGAGGGCCGCGTTTTTCGGAACGAAAACTGGAGGAATTTTCGTCCGGAACTCTCGGAACGACCCCTTTCACCTGACTCCTGGGAGGGGATTTTATGAGCCTGGTACTCTGGCTGGCCGTCATTTGCGGCGGCCTTTCTATTCTATACGGTATCGTGACGACGCGGGGCCTGCTGGCCGCCGACGCCGGTTCGGCGCGCATGCAGGAGATTTCCGCCGCCGTCCGCGAGGGTGCGCAGGCCTATCTCAAGCGCCAGTACACGACCATCGGCATTGTCGGCGTCGTTATCTTCATCCTGGCCTGGCTGCTGCTGGGCGTTTACTCGGCCATCGGCTTCCTGATCGGAGCGGTGCTGTCGGGCGCGGCCGGCTTCATCGGCATGAACGTTTCGGTGCGCGCCAATGTGCGCGTGGCCCAGGCCGCAACCAAGTCGCTGGCCGGCGGGCTCGACCTCGCCTTCAAGTCCGGCGCCGTGACCGGCATGCTGGTGGCGGGGCTGGGGCTTTTGGGCGTCACCGTCTATTTCATGATCCTCACCTCGGGATTCGGCTTCGAGCCCACGAGCCGCACGGTGATCGATTCGCTGGTGGCGCTCTCGTTCGGCGCGTCGCTGATCTCGATCTTCGCCCGTCTGGGCGGCGGCATCTTCACCAAGGGTGCCGATGTCGGCGGCGACATGGTGGGCAAGGTCGAGGCGGGCATTCCCGAGGACGATCCGCGCAATCCGGCGACCATCGCCGACAATGTGGGCGACAATGTCGGGGACTGCGCCGGCATGGCGGCCGACCTTTTCGAAACCTATGTGGTGACCATCGTCGCCACCATGGTGCTCGCGGCCATCGTCCTGCCCGATGCCTATAAGCTGATGGGCATGGTATTGCCCCTCGCCATTGGCGGGGCGTGCGTGGTGACCTCGATCATCGGCACCTATTTCGTGCGGCTGGGCGCCTCCAACAACATCATGGGCGCGCTCTACAAGGGCGTCATCGCCACCGGCGTGCTCTCGCTCATCGTGCTGCTGCCGGTGCTGGCCCTGGTCTTCGGCGGGCTCGACGTGGCGCTGGGCAACGAGGCCAAGGCCTTTACGCCCTGGAGCCTCTTCTGGTGCGGCGTCACCGGCCTCGTCATCACGGGCCTCATCATCGTCATCACCGAATATTATACCGGCACCGGGCGGCGTCCGGTGAACTCGATCGCCAATGCCTCGGTCACCGGCCACGGCACCAATGTCATCCAGGGCCTCGCCGTCAGCCTCGAATCGACGGCTTTGCCAGCGCTCGTGATCATCGCCGGCATCATCGTCACCTATAACCTCGCCGGCCTTTTCGGCATCGCCTTCGCGGTGGCCACCATGCTGGCTCTGGCCGGCATGATCGTGGCGCTCGACGCCTTCGGCCCCGTCACCGACAATGCCGGCGGCATCGCCGAAATGGCCGGCCTTGACAAGGAAGTGCGCCACAATACCGACGCGCTCGACGCGGTGGGCAATACCACCAAGGCCGTGACCAAGGGCTATGCCATCGGCTCGGCGGGCCTGGGCGCCCTGGTGCTCTTCGCCGCCTATACGCAGGACCTGCAATATTTCGTGGCGCAGGCCGCCGAAGGCACGTTCTTTTACGGCATGCAGGCGGTGAACTTCTCGCTGGCCAATCCCTATGTGGTGGTGGGCCTGCTCTTCGGCGGGCTCCTGCCCTTCCTCTTCGGCGGCATGGCCATGACCGCCGTGGGCCGCGCCGCCCAGGCGGTGGTGGTGGAAGTGCGCCGCCAGTTCAAGGAGAAGCCCGGCATCATGGCCGGCACCGACAAGCCCGATTACGGCAAGGCGGTGGACATGCTGACGCGGGCCGCGATCAAGGAAATGATCGTGCCCTCGCTGCTGCCCGTGCTCTCCCCGATCGTTGCCTTCATCGTCATCTTCTGGATCGCCGGCCGAGCCGAAGGCTTTGCCGCGCTCGGCGCCATGCTCATGGGCGTCATCGTCACCGGCCTCTTCGTCGCCATCTCCATGACGGCAGGCGGCGGCGCCTGGGACAATGCCAAGAAGAGCTTTGAGGACGGCTTTACCGACAGCGCCGGCGTCACCCATTACAAGGGCTCGGACGCCCACAAGGCCTCGGTCACCGGCGACACCGTCGGCGACCCCTACAAGGACACTGCCGGCCCGGCCGTGAACCCGATGATCAAGATCACCAACATCGTGGCCCTGCTGCTGCTGGCCGTTCTTGCCCATATGGGCTGACAAGGCATTCGCCTTGACTGGACTTTTCTGAGGGCCCGGAGCGATCCGGGCCTTTTTTCTATTTTCTACAATGGGTTACGGGGTCGCGTGGGAGCCTCAATCAATAAAATTTGAAAGCTTTTCGGCGCTTCGCCATCAATGGCGAGCGGGTCTAGAGCCGCGCCAGGCGCTCGAACGCACTCACCTGCGGCCGTGCGGCAAGGGCGGCGGCGATGGCGGCGGCCGCTTCTTCCGGCGACAGCAGGGACGTATCGAGTTCGAGATCGTAGAGTCCCGGATCGTGGACGGCCCTTTCCCAGCGCTCGACGATTCCCGGATCGGTCGAATAGAAACTGCTCTGCGGATCGGCGCACCGCCGCGCGATGTTGACGGCGACGGGGCAACGCACGCCCACGAACAGCACCGGCAGGCCGGCCAGCCTTCTGGCGCAGGCGGGGAGCAGGCCCAGCGGACGCGAATAGGAATCGTGGTGGCCGAGATCGGCAACGACGTCGAAGCCCTGGCGGGCATGGGCGGCGATGGAATCATAGAGCGCCGCATAAAGGCCGGGCAGGAGCGGCTCGAGATCGGGGCGCTCGCCGCCGGGACGCAGGCCGATGCCGGGAAGGTAGCGCTCGGGGGTCTGCCGCATGGCATTGTCGACCCCGACATTCATCCACACGCCGGGCAGCGCGGCCTGCATGGCCCGCGCGATGGAAGACTTGCCCGAGCGCGGGGCGCCGTTGAGGATGACGATCTGCCCCGGCCCGGCCATACGGGTAAGCCTTAGCCGGCGGCCTTGGCGCGCTCGATGGAATCGAGGATCACTTTTCGCGCTTCATCGACATCGCCGATGCCGCGGATCTTGGCCCACTTGCCGGGCTCCAAATCCTTGTAATGCGTGAAGAAGTGCTTGACGCGCTCGGTTTCGATGGCCGGCATGTCGGCAATGGTCCTGACGTCGTCATAGACCCTGGTGAGCTTGGAGACCGGCACGGCGAGGATCTTCTCGTCCTCGCCGCCATCGTCTTCCATGAGCAGCACGCCGATCGGCCGGCAGCGCACCACGCCGCCCGGAATGATCGGGCGCGAATTCATGACCAGCACGTCGAGCGGATCGCCGTCGCCGCACAGCGTATGGGGGACGAAGCCGTAATTGCCCGGATAGCGCATCGGCGTATAGAGGAAGCGGTCGACGAACAGGGCGCCCGATTCCTTGTCCATCTCGTACTTGATCGGCTCGCCGCCGATCGGCACTTCGATGATGACGTTGAGGTCCTCGGGCGGGTTCTTGCCGATGGCAATGGCATCGATATTCATGGGCGGGCTCGTTTTGGGAGGAGGTGCCGCTTTTTGCCTATCTGGGGTCACGAATGCAAGCCATATTGGCCCATCCGAGCTTGAGGAGCCCGCCCCTTGCCGATCACGACGCCCAGAACCCTGGCGCTCGCCGCCCTTTTCGTCCTGCCCGCCCTGCCCGCGGCAGCGGCCCAGTTCGATTCGGCCTATACCGAACTCAATCTCGACGAATGCACGGTGCTCTCGGCCGACGATTTCGGGGCGCAATATGCCTGTCCCGGCTACAAGGGCATCCCCATGTTCGTGGCCGAGGGCGACCTGCGCTATATGGCGAGCTATGGCTTCGGCGCCCCGAAATCCAAGGCCGCCGGCCAGACCCTGCCGCCCTTCAACGTCCTTGCCCCGACCATAGAATGGCGCGTTTCCAACGCCGAAGGCGGCTGGAAGCCCTTCGCCACCATCGTGCGCTACCTGCTCGACGACGACGAGACCGAAGCCCAGAAGAAGCGCCAGGTGCTGGTGGTGACGCGCTTCGATACGGACGGGGCCTGCCAGATCGCCTGGATCGATGCCAAGGCCAATGCCGACGCCAACCAATTGGCGCGCAAGGCAGCCGATGAAAAGGCAAGGGATTTCGATTGCGGCAAGGACCCCGAAATCATCGGCAAGTTCGAAGCCTGGAAACGGTGATTTTTGCTTTTTCAGTAGGTTAAGCCGAGCATCTGCGCCTGGCCGAACTCGGTGGTGAGCGCGCCCCGGACCAAAAGGCTCAAAAAGGACGGGTGCGTTCGGCGAGGAGGCGCAGGGCGCGCTCCATCTGGGCGAAGAGATCGGGGCCGAGGGCGGCGCGGTAATCCTCCTCGATCTCGCGCTTGACCGCGTTGCGCTCGACGAGGTCGAACAGCCCGAGCCCGGTGAGCTGCACGAGGCGCAGGCGCCGGTCCTTGGGATCGGTCACCCGCTCGATGACCCCCTCCTTTTCGAGCTGGTCGAGAAGCTGCTGCACGGCCTGCTTGGAAAGGCCCATGCGCTCGGTCAGCGCCGACTGGCTGATGCCGGACGGCCCCACATGCGCCAGGACGTCGCCGCGCGCCTCCAGATGCCAGGGAAAGCCGCGCCGCGCCATTTCGCGCTGCATGCGCTCGCGCCAGTTCTGCGCCGCCCCCCAGAGGAGCAGGCCGATATGATCGATGCTCCGGGCATCGTCAAGGTTCTTGACCAATTTTCGGACTCGGTTTATAGGCTCGTCAAGTTGCTTGACGTTTAGAGCAGAACCCAAGGAAAAGCGAGACTTTCTCATGTTTGTTCACGAAAAACCCGTCCTCGACGCACTGCTGACCGGCTCCACCCACCATCTCGACATGGGCAATGGCATCTCGGCCGCGGTCTATTACGGGGCGGCGGGAGAGGCGCAGATGCGGGCCCCTGATGGCGGCCGGCGCGTCGGGGCCTGGGCGATCACGCCCACGGGCTATCATGTCGACTGGACGAACGGGCCGAGCGCCGACTGGCAGATCGACCTGGTGCCCGGACGCATCGGCTATTGCGACGGCGCCGGCGCGCAAAAGGCCATCGTCACCCGCATCGTGCCGGGCAACGACCTCGGCTGAGGGCGCCGGGCACCCCGTATCGGGTCTCAAGGTCTGGCACGGTCCGGGACCAAAACCCGGACCAGGGCAAAGCCGGCGAAGCCGGTCAGTTGCTGCCCTGGCCTTCGGCCAGGGTCTGCCGGGCGATCTGGTTGCGCAGGATATTGCGGTCGCGGGTGGAGACGCCGATGAGCTCGGCGATGCGCCAGACCATGTTGTCCTCGAGTTCGTGGTTCTTGTGGTCGGCGAAGACCACCTGCCACATCATCCGCACCACCTCGATGCGCTCGTCGTCCTCGAGCGTGGCGAGGGCCGAGGTGAACTGGTAGAAATCCACCGCATCGGCATCACGCCGCATGGCCTCGGCCAGGAGCCGCTCGACCTCCGAATCGGCCAGGGCGTAATGGTCCTTGAGGATGCCCTTGATGGCCTGCTTCTCCTCGGGCTTGAACGAGCCGTCGATCGCCGCCAGATGGACGAGCAGGGCCGCCACCGACAAACGCGGGTCATGCAGGTCTGGACCTGTTTCGGTTCTGGAGAACAGGCGGTTGAGAGCCTCGAACATGCTGGGAACGCTCCGGGACAAGTGTCCTAGACATAAGGGGAGCCCGCACGCGGCTCAATGACCGCAAGGCCACACTCGCGAAAGCTTTATTGGCGCGCGAGGGGGCGATTCTTCCCCGTTTTTGAGGACACCCACGACTCGGCTTGACTCTTGGAAGCGCAAGTTGTTCTCTTTTTGTTCTAGTCAGGAACGAAGGAGCGGCCCGATGGGCCCAGCGAAACAGGAAGCCAGGCAGAGCGCGCGCCAGCAGGCGCTGGCGGCCTTGCGGGAAAGCATCGTGGCGCTGGAGAATCGCCCGCCCCTGGGCGAGACGGCCGCCGATCTGCGCCGCAAGCCCGGAAAGGATTTCCTGGCATCGGCGCCCGGCCTGCTCCACGAGATCTTTACGCCCGAGGCGCGCAATGCCGGTGCCGTCCTGGGCTTCGCCCTGGGCCAGGCGCGCAGTCTCATCAAGCCGCAGCGCCCGGCGGTATTCTATATGGAACTGGCCCATGAGAGCCAGGAACGCGGCCTCCTCTATGGGCCGGGCCTGGAGAATTTCGGCTTCGACCCCCGGCACCTGACGCTGGTGCGCACCAGAACCCTGCCCGAGCTGCTCTGGGCGATCGAGGAAGCCCTGGCCTGCCGCGCCGTCGCCGCGGTGATCGCCGATATCGGCGGCAATCCCAAAATCCTCGATTTCACCGTGAGCCGGCGCCTGAGCCTGCGGGCCGCAAGCGGGGGCGCCTCGCTCTTGCTCAACCGCTATGGCGAGCAACGGGAGGCCAGCGCGGCGCAATTGCGCTGGCGGGTGGAGCCGGCAGTGAGCGAGGGACACCGCTACGACACCCAGTCGCCGGCGCGGCCGCGCTGGGCGGTCTTTCTCGAAAAGGGACTTTTGAGCACCGAACACGGACGGGAGGGGGGGCACTGGCTACTGGATTGGAAAAATGGCTTCGCCTGCATCGAACGCAAAACCGACAGCCCGGCTCGACCTCAATACCGCCCGGCGCCGCTACCTGGTGCTCAGCCTGCCGCGCTGGGCCACCGATTGCTTAAAACGGCGTGATCCGGCGCTCGCCGCTTCCGGCCGGCCTTTCGCCCTTTACGAAAAGCAGAAGAGCGCCCTCAAGCTGGTGGCCGTGGACGCAAGGGTCTCCAAGGTCAATGTCTGGCCGGGCCATAACCTTTCCGATGCCCGCGCCCTCATCCCCGACCTCGAGGCCCGCGAAATCGACCGGCCGCTCGTCGAAGGCCTGTTCGCCGACTTCGCCGACTGGCATTCCTATGCCTCGCCCATCGTGGCGGTGCTGCCCGACATGGGCGCTTTCGGGGACCTGGCGCTCGACATAACCGGGGCCTCCCATCTTTTCGGCGGCGAGAGGGCCATGCTGGACACGGTCCTCGGCCGGCTCGAGAAACTGGGCCTGGAAGCGGGCGGTGCCATCGCCGCCAGCATCGGGGCGGCCTGGGCGCTGGCCCAGCATCGCCCCGGCACGATCCTGGGCGCGGAGACCGGCATGGCCTTGGGCATGAACTTGGACTTGGACTTGGACTTGGACGCGGCCCTGGCCGACCTTCCGGTCAGCGCCCTGCGCCTCCTGCCCGAACAGGAGGCGACGCTCCGGCATCTGGGCCTCAAGCGCATCGGCCAGCTTTATCCCCATTCGCGCCAGGCATTGCAGGCACGCCTGGGGGCATCGCTGCTCATGCGCCTCGACCAGGCGCGCGGACTGATCGCCGAAAACCTCAAACCCCGTCTGCCCGCGCCCGAGCGCTTCGTCGAACGGCGCTTCGCCGAGCCGCTGGGCCTGCTCGACAGCGTCATGGAGGCCATGCGGGAACTGGCCGGCGCGCTCTGCGCCGATCTCGAAACCGAGGGCATGGGGGCCCAGGCCTTTCATCTTCTCGTCTACCGGGTCGATCACAAGGTGATGTGCCTGTCGGTGCGTGCCGCCCGCACCACCCGCGAGGCCGCCCATCTCGCCCGGCTGTTCGTGCACCGCACGGAGCGGCTGGCCGGAGAATTCGACGCCGGCTTCGGCATCGACATGATCCGGCTGGGCGCCACGGAAGTCTCCCGTCTCGAGGCCGCGCAGGCCGGCGCCTTCGACGGCGATGGCGGCCAGGCCGACCTCGTGCGCCTCCAGGACCGCATGACCAGCCGCCTGGGCGAAGCCGCCATAGCGCGCAGCCTTGCCATGGGCTCGCATCTGCCGGAACGGGCCAGCCGGCTGCAGCCGGTGAGCCGGTCGGCAGAGGCGCCGACGGCGGCCATCGCTGCGGGCAAAAGGCGGCCCCTGCGGCTTCTCCCCAATCCCGAGCCGATCCGGGTCACCGCCGAAGTGCCGGACGGCCCGCCCGCCGACATGACCTGGCGGCGGGTGACCTATCGCTTCGTCAAGGCCGCCGGGCCCGAGCGGCTCGGCGAGGAATGGTGGCTGACCCGGAGACCCCTGACCACCGCCCCGCCGGACCCGGCGCCGGCCAGGCCCGGAACGAAAAAGTCCCGCCATGGCCGGGACCAGGAGGACGAGCCGCCCCTCCCCCGGCGCCCACTGGCCTGCCGCGACTATTACGTCGCCGAGGACGAGGAGGGCCGGCGCTTCTGGCTCTTCCATGACGGCTTTCCCGGCGCGCAGGGCGCGGGCTGGTATCTGCATGGATTGTTCTCGTGACCGCCGTCATCACCCTCACCCAGCCCGAGAGACCCGCAAGGCCTCCCGCCGCGCCGGCCTATGCCGAGCTCATGGTCACCAGCAATTTTTCCTTCCTGCGCGGCGGTTCCCATCCCGACGAACTGATCGCCCGGGCGGTGGCTTTGGGCCTGAAGGGCATGGGGCTTTGCGACCGCAATTCGCTGGCCGGCGTGGTCCGGGCCTATGCGGCCCTGCGCGACCTCAAGGGCGACGAGGCCATCGAGCCACAGATCGCCGATTTTCGTTATGTGGTCGGGACCCGGCTGGTCTTTGCCGACGACACCGCCGACATCCTCGCCTATCCCACCGACCGCGCTGCCTATGGGCGCCTGACCCATCTCCTCACCACCGGCAACAGGCGCGTGGCCAAGGGGGAATGCGACCTCCGGTTCGAGGACCTGGCCGCCTTCGCCCAAGGACAACTCTTCATCGTCCATATCGACGAAAGCCGTTTCGAGGCGGGAGCGAGAACCCTGCGGAAACTGCACATGCTGGCGCCGGGCCGGGTGTGGCTGGCCGCCGCCTGCACCTTTGGAGGCGAGGACCGTCTGCGGCTCAACCGGCTGGCGCATCTGGCGGCGCGCACGGGCGTGCCCCTGATCGCGGTCAACGACGTCATCTACCACGATCCCGGCCGGCGGCCGCTGCAGGACGTGGTGACCTGCATCCGCGAGCACCTGACCATTGCCGAGGCCGGCACCCGGCTCGAAGCCAATGCCGAACGCCATTTGAAGGAGCCGTGGGAGATGGCGCGGCTGTTCCGCGAACACAAGCAGGCCCTGGCCGAAACCCTGCGCTTCCTGGAGCGGATCGAATTCAGCCTCGACCAGCTGCGCTACAATTATCCCGAGGAAACCGTCGGCAATGGCGAGACGGCGCAGCAGACGCTGGAACGGCTGGCCTGGGAGGGCGCGGCGCGGCGCTACCCGCCGGAAAAATTTCCGGACGGCATCCCCGAAAAGGTCCGGCAGAGCCTCCTCGCCGAACTCAGGCTCATCGCCGAGCTCGAATATGCCGCCTATTTCCTCACCGTCCAGGACATCGTCCGCTTCGCCCGCGACGAAAGAAAAATCCTCTGCCAGGGGCGCGGCTCGGCGGCCAATTCGGCGGTCTGCTATTGCCTGGGGATCACCGAGGTCGACCCCGCCGTCAGCAAGCTGGTCTTCGGCCGCTTCCTGTCCACCGAACGGGAGGAGCCGCCCGATATCGACGTCGATTTCGAGCATGAGCGGCGCGAGGAAGTAATGCAGTATATCTACGAGAAATACGGGCGCGAGCGCACGGGGCTGACCTCGACGGTGGTGACCTATCGCTCCAAGGGCGCCCTGCGCGAAGTGGCAAAAGTCTTCGGGCTCTCTTCCGACACGATCACCGCGCTCAACGGGCTGGGCTGGGGCTGGTACACGAAAAAGCCCGATGCCGGACAGGTCAATTCGCTCGGCCTCGATCCCAATGAGCCGGCCTTGAAAAAAGTGCTGGAACTGGCGGGAGAACTGATGGGCTTTCCGCGCCACCTCTCCCAGCATGTGGGCGGCTTCGTCATCACCCGCGACCGGCTCGACCATCTCATTCCCATCACCAATGCCGCCATGGAAAACCGCACTGTGGTGGAGTGGAACAAGGACGATATCGACGCGCTGGGCATTTTGAAGGTCGACGTGCTGGCGCTTGGCATGCTCACCTGCATCCGCCGCGCCTTCGACCTGATGAGGGACCATTACGGTCAGGACCTCACCTTGCAGGGCGTGCTCGACGAGGAGCGGGAGGATGGGGTGCGGCGAAAGCAGGGCCTGCCCACCGTCAGCGACCGCGTCTATGCGATGACGCACCGGGCCGACACGATCGGGGTCTTCCAGATCGAGAGCCGGGCGCAGATGTCGATGCTGCCACGGCTCAGGCCGGCCGAATTCTACGATCTGGTCATCGAAGTGGCCATCGTGCGGCCGGGCCCGATCCAGGGCGGCATGGTGCATCCCTATCTCAAGCGGCGGCTGGAACGGGAGGCCGTGACCTTTCCCTCACCCGAACTGGAGGCTGTGCTGTCGCGGACCCTGGGCATCCCCCTGTTCCAGGAACAGGCCATGCAGATCGCCGTGGTCGGCGCCGGCTTCACGGCCGGCGAAGCCGACCAGCTGCGCCGGGCCATGGCGACCTGGAAGCGCAATGGCAAGATCCATGAGCTTCGCGAAAAATTCATCGAGGGCATGCTCGCCAACCATTATGAGCGGGAATTCGCCGAAAGCTGTTTCCGGCAGATCGAGGGTTTTGGCGATTACGGCTTTCCCGAAAGCCATGCCGCTTCCTTTGCCCTGCTCGTCTACGTGTCGTGCTGGCTCAAATGCCATTACCCCGACGTCTTTGCCTGCGCCCTGCTCAACAGCCAGCCCATGGGCTTTTATGCGCCCGCCCAGATCGTGCGCGATGCGCGCGACCATGGCGTGGAGGTGCGCGCGGTGGACGTCAATTCCTCCCTGGCCGAGAACAGTCTCGAAGCAGGCAGGTGGCTCAAGGAGAAGCTGATCGACCGGCATGTTGAGATGCGAAACGACATCTGGACCAGGCATGCCCTGCGGCTGGGGCTTTCGACCATTGGCGGCTTCGACAAGAAGCATCAGGACGCGGTCGTGGCCCATCGCGGCGCCGGCTATGCCTCGATCCGCGATCTCTGGCTGCGGACCGGCCTGCCGGTGGCGGCGCTCCAGAAGCTGGCCGAAGCCGATGCCTTCGGCTCGATGGGGCTCACGCGGCGGCAGGCCCTGTGGACGGTCAAGGGCCTGATGGGGACGGCCGGGGCGGAGACGCTGCCGCTGTTTTCAGCCGCCGGCCTGCCGACCGGCAGGCCCGCCGAGGACGAGGAGAGGCTGCCGCCCATGGGACCGGGAGAAGCGGTCATCCACGATTACCGCTCGCTCTCGCTTTCGCTCAAGGGCCACCCCGTGCAGTTCCTGCGCCCGCTGCTCGAGCGGCGCGGCACGCTTCCCGCCGACAGGCTGGTGGAGACGGCGACCAGGAAGATCGTCGACGTGGCGGGGCTGGTGCTGGTGCGCCAACGGCCTGGCACGGCGAGCGGCGTCATCTTCATGACGCTCGAGGACGAAACCGGCATCGCCAATATCGTGGTCTGGAACAAGGTGTTCGAGAACAACCGCAAGATCATTCTCGGCTCGCGCATGCTGGCGATCCGCGGCGAAGTGCAGCGCGAAGGCCTGGTGACCCACCTCATCGCGCGGTCCTTCTACGACCTGACCCCGCAATTGCTGGCTTTGGCCGATGGCCGTGAACTGGGCAATGGCGCCCTGGCGCGGGCCGATGAGGGCAGAAACGCTTCCCGCCCCGATCCGCGGCGCGATGCCGAACGCCGGCAGAGGCAGGAAACGCTGCGTCAGACCCATGCCGCCCTGCCCTCGGGCCGCAATTTTCACTAGCCTATTCGATCAGGGCGTCGATCTTGCGGGCGAGATCGAGGTCGTTGCGGGTGACGCCGCCGGCATCGTGGGTGGAGAGGGAGATGGCCACGACATTGTAGGAATTGGACCAGTCCGGGTGATGGCCGGCCTTTTCGGCGAGGAGGGCGACGCGGGTCATGAAGGCGAAAGCTTCCGAAAAGTTGCGAAAACCATAGCTGCGCACGATGGCCTTGCGCTCCTCGTCATAATCCCAGGGCATTTCGGCCAGGGCCGCGGTACGTTCGGTGGCGGGGATGAGGTCGATCATGGCCAAAATTCCTCCAGAGGTTTTGGGAAAGCATGCCTCGAGCGCTTCGGCGCTCCAAAGCTAAAACCCCCGTCCTGGGTTCGGCTGATTCAGCTTTCTAAGGCTGAGGCCGATTCCTGGGGCGGGGGCTTGCGACATGTGTCGCATTGATGAAACGTGGGGGACCCAGGAGGGGTTCCCCAAAACGTCAGATGTGAATGGCGCCGTCGCCGAGCATGAGCGCAGCTTCGCGGATGGCTTCGGAAAGCGTCGGGTGCGCATGGGTGGTGCGGGCCAGGTCTTCGCCGGCGCCCGAAAACTCCATGAGCACGGTCAGCTCGTGGATCATCTCGCCGGCATTCTTGCCTACGATGGTGGCGCCGAGCACGCGGTCGGTGGCGACATCGGCCAGAATCTTGACGAAGCCCTGGGTGGCCAGCATGGCCTTGGCGCGGCCATTGGCGGTGAAGGGGAATTTTCCGACCTTGTAGTCGATGCCTTCGGCCTTGAGCTCGTCCTCGGTCTTGCCGACGGTGGCGATCTCGGGGTTGGTGTAAACCACCGAGGGAATGGCGCCGTAATTCACGTGGCCCGCCTGCCCGGCAATGATCTCGGCCACGGCAATGCCTTCGTCCTCGGCCTTGTGGGCGAGCATGGGGCCGGCAATCACGTCGCCGATGGCATAGATGCCGTCGACGCTGGTCTTGTAATGAGCATCGGTGCGCACGCGCCCGCGCTCATCGAGGGCGATGCCGACGATTTCGAGGCCGAGGCCTTCGGTATAGGGTTTCCTGCCGATGGCGACGAGCGCCACGTCGACATCGAGGAATTCGGCATTGCCGCCGGCAGCCGGCTCGATGCGGACCTTGAGCGAGCCGTCTTCCTGCTTGTCGATACCGGCGACCTTCTGGCCGAGCTTGAATTCAAAACCCTGCTTCTGGAGCATGCGCTGGAACTGGCGCGCCGCTTCGCTGTCCATGCCGGGAAGAATACGGTCGAGGAACTCGACCACGGTGACCTTGGAGCCGAGGCGGTTCCAGACGGAGCCGAGTTCGAGGCCGATGACGCCGGCGCCGATGACCAGCATCCGCTCGGGCACCTTGTCGAGCGCGATGGCGCCGGTCGAGGTCACGATCTGCTTTTCGTCGATCTCGATGCCCGGCAGGTTTGCCGAGACCGAACCGGTGGCGATGACGATATTCTTGGTCTCGATGGTCTGGGTGGGACCGCTCTGGGGCGTCACCAGCACCTTGCCGGGTGCGGCGATCGAGCCGATGCCGCGGAAGGCGGTGATCTTGTTCTTCTTGAATAGATATTCGACGCCGTTGACGTTGGAGGCCACCGTCTCGGTCTTGTGGTTCATCATCTGCGGCAGGTTGAGGACCGGCGCCGGGATGTCGATGCCAAGCTGGGAAAAGCTATGGCCGGCTTCCTCGAACAGCTCGGTGGCATGCAGCAGGGCCTTTGAGGGAATGCAGCCGATATTGAGGCACGTGCCCCCGAAGGTCGCCCACTTCTCGACCACCGCCACCTTCATCCCGAGCTGGGCCGCCCGGATGGCCGCCACATAGCCGCCGGGGCCGCTGCCGATGACCGTGAAGTCGAATTGCTCCGCCATTTTCCCTAAAACCTTAGTGTTGCCTTGCGACCGCCACGCGGATCGCCAACAGGATGAATGTAAGGCCGGTGATCCGGTTGAACCACCGCCCGAGTTTGAAAAATCCGTTTCGGATCTGCGGCATGGTGAAGAACACCGAGACCAGCACGAACCAGATGAAGAGCTCAAGGCTCATCGAGACGACGTAGAAGACCTTGATGGGGCCGGGCGTCGTGGCGCCGACAAGCGTGGTGAAGAGCGCCAGGAAGAACAGCACCGCCTTGGGGTTGAGGAGATTAGTCAGGAACCCCAGCGCGAAGGCGCCCCAGGCGGTGGCCGCGCGCGGATTGTGATCTTCGAGATCAGTTGGCGGCTGCGGGGATGGGCCGCGCAGCGTCGCGATGGCGAGGTAGAGGAGGTAGGCCGCGCCGATATATTTGAGGATATCGAAGAGCAGGATCGACTGGCTGACAATGACACCCATGCCCAGGAGCGTATAGGTGCCGTGGACCAGGATGGCGGTGGCGATGCCGCCCGAGGTGAAGAGCGCCGCCTTGCGGCCATGGGCGATCGACTGGCGCAGCACCATGGCGAAATCGGCGCCCGGAATCACCGCGCTGATGCCGAAAGCCACCATGAGCCCCAAGAATTCGAGCCAGTGTCCCTGCATGCCCTGCCCCTGAAACAGAGGCCGGCAGTGCCGGCCTCCTCAACGTTCTAGCGAACCCTAGCGGTCCTAGAGATCGAGCACCAGACGTTCGGGCGCTTCGAGGCTTTCCTTGACGCGCACGAGGAAGGTCACCGCTTCCTTGCCGTCGACGATCCGGTGATCGTAGGAGAGGGCGAGATACATCATCGGACGGATGACGATCTGGCCATTCTCGACCACCGGGCGATCCTGGATCTTGTGCATGCCCAGAATGCCGGATTGAGGGGCGTTGAGGATCGGGGTCGACATCAGCGAGCCATAGACACCGCCATTCGAGATGGTGAAGGTGCCGCCCTGCATGTCGGCCATCGAGAGCTGGCCGTCGCGGGCGAGCCTGCCCAGGCGGTTGATTTCCTTCTCGACGCCGGCGATCGAAAGCTGGTCGGCATTGCGGACCACCGGGACCACCAGGCCCTTGTCGGTGCCGACGGCGACCCCGATATGGGCATAGCTCTTGTAGATGAGCTCGTCGCCATCGATCTCGGCATTGACCGCCGGGATTTCCTTCAGGGCATGAACGACCGCCAGGGTGAAGAAGCCCATGAAGCCCAGCTTGACGCCGTGCTTCTTCTCGAAGACGTCCTTGTAGCGGGCGCGCAGGTCCATGACCGGCTTCATGTCCACCTCGTTGAAGGTGGTGAGCATGGCGGCGGTGTTCTGGGCGTCCTTGAGGCGGCGCGCAATGGTCTGGCGCAGCCGGGTCATTTTCACCCGTTCCTCGCGGGCGCCGTCTTCGGCGGGAGCCGGAGCGCGGGGGGCCGGCGCGGGAACCGGGGCCGGAGCTTCGGCCCGCGCAACCGGTGCGGGCGCCGGCGCGGCGGCAACGGCGGGCTTGCCGGCAATGGCCGACAGCACGTCTTCCTTGAGCACCTGGCCGTGCTTGCCCGAGCCGGCGATGGCGCCGGCCGAAAGGCCGTTTTCGGCGATGAGCTTGGAGGCCGAGGGGCTGGGCGCAATGGCGGCCGAGCCGGTCGCGGTGGAAGCGACAGGCGCAGCAGCAGCGGTGGCCTTGGGCGCTTCGGCGGGCTTGGCAGCGGGAGCCGCAGCCTTGCCGTCGCCCGAACCGATGGCGCCGATCAGGGCGCCGACATTGACCGTATCGCCCGGATTGGCTGCGATGGCTTCGAGTACGCCTGCAGCCGGGGCCGGGACCTCGATCGTCACCTTGTCCGTTTCCAGCTCGACCAAGGGTTCATCGGCGGCGACGACATCGCCCACCTTCTTGAACCATTGGCCGATCGTGGCTTCGGTGACGCTTTCGCCCAGAGCGGGCACCCGGATATCTACCGACACTTTTTGTTTGTCCTCTTACTTGGCGAAAGCTTCTTCGAGGAAGCTGTGCAATTGCTCCAGATGCAGGCGCATCAGGCCGGTTGCGGTGGATGCGGAGGCCGGGCGGCCGACATAGCGCGGGCGCTGGCCGGCACGGCCCATCTGGTCCATGACCCAGTCGATATAGGGCTGGACGAAAGCCCAGGCGCCCATATTGCGCGGCTCTTCCTGGCACCAGACGATCTCGGCATTCTTGAAGCGCGACAGCTCGTCGAGCAGCGCCTTGGCCGGGAACGGATAGAGCTGTTCGAGACGCAGCAGGTAGACATCGTCGATGCCGCGCTTCTCGCGGTCTTCGAGGAGGTCGTAATAGACCTTGCCCGAGCACAGCACGACGCGGCGGATCTTGTCGTCCGAGGCGAGGCGGATCGTGGTCTTGGGGGCGCCCGGCGCCTCGGCATCGTCCCAGAGCAGGCGATGGAAGCAGCTATCGGGACCGAGTTCGACGAGGCCCGAGACCGCCCGCTTGTGGCGGAGCAGCGACTTGGGCGTCATCAGGATCAAGGGCTTGCGGAAGTCGCGGGCGATCTGGCGGCGCAGGATATGGTAGTAATTGGCCGGCGTCGTGCAGTTGGCGACCTGCATGTTGTCTTCGGCGCAGAGCTGGAGATAGCGCTCGAGGCGCGCCGAGGAATGCTCGGGGCCCTGCCCCTCATAGCCGTGCGGCAGGAGCATGACGAGGCCCGACATGCGGAACCACTTGCGCTCGCCCGAGGAGATGAACTGGTCCACCACCACCTGGGCGCCGTTGGCGAAGTCGCCGAACTGCGCTTCCCAGAGGGTGAGCGTGTTCGGCTCGGCCAGCGAATAGCCGTATTCGAAACCGAGCACCGCTTCTTCCGACAGCATCGAGTTGATGACTTCGTAGCGCGACTGGTCGGCATCGAGATTGTTGAGCGGGGTATAGGTCTCGTCCGTCTCCTGATCGTTGAGGACCGAGTGACGCTGCGAGAAGGTGCCGCGCTCGACATCCTGGCCGGAGAGGCGCACGGGATGGCCGTCGGTGACCAGCGTGCCGAAAGCCAGGGCTTCGGCGGTGGCCCAATCGATGCCCTCGCCCGAATCGATGGCGGCAAGGCGATTGTCCATGAAGCGCTTGACGGTGCGGTGAATGTTGAAGCCTTCCGGCACGGTCGAGAGCTTGGTGCCGATGGCCTTGAGGCGGTCGAGCCCGACGCCGGTGTCGCCGCGGCGCGGCCCGTCGACCTCGGCGGCCTTGAACTTCTTCCACTGCCCGTCGAGCCAGTCGGCCTTGTTGGGGCGGTAGTCCTGGCCGGCCTCGAACTCGCTTTCGAGGTGCTGGCGCCAGCCGGCCTTGAGCTTGTCGATCTCCTCGGCGGTGAGCAGGCCTTCGGCGACGAGCTTTTCCGAATAGATTTCCAGCGTCGTCTTGTGGCTGCGGATGCGCGAATACATCAGCGGCTGGGTGAAGCTGGGCTCGTCGCCTTCGTTATGGCCGAAGCGGCGATAGCAGAACATGTCGATGACCACCGGGCGCCCGAAGCGCTGGCGGTATTCGGTGGCGACCTTGGCGACGAAGACCACGGCCTCCGGGTCATCCCCGTTGACGTGGAAGACCGGCGCCTCGATCATCTTGGCCACATCGGTCGGATAGGGCGAGGAGCGCGAATAGATCGGGGAAGTGGTGAAGCCGATCTGGTTGTTGATGACGAAATGGATCGAGCCGCCCGTACGGTGACCCTTGAGGCCTGACAGCCCCAGGCTTTCCGCCACCACGCCCTGGCCGGCAAAGGCCGCATCGCCATGGATGAGGAGCGGCATGGCCATCGAACGATCAATGGTGCGGGTCTGGTCGTAGGAGAGGAGCTTGCCGTCGGGCGAATTGTACTGGTCCTGCTTGGCGCGGGCCTTGCCCAGCACCACCGGATCGACGATTTCGAGGTGCGACGGGTTGGCCGTCAGCGACAGGTGCACCTTGTTGCTGTCGAACTCGCGGTCCGAGGAGGCGCCCAGATGGTACTTCACGTCGCCCGAACCCTCGACATCGTCGGGGTAGAAGGCGCCGCCCTTGAACTCGTGGAAGAGCGCACGGTGCGGCTTGTGCATGACCTGGGTGAGCACGTTGAGGCGCCCGCGATGGGCCATGCCCAGCACGATGTCCTTAACGCCCAGCGCGCCGCCGCGCTTGATGATTTGTTCCAGTGCCGGGATCAGCGATTCAGAACCATCCAGGCCAAAGCGCTTGGTGCCCGTGTACTTGACGTCGAGGAACTTCTCGAAGCCTTCGGCTTCGATCAGCTTGTTGAGAATGGCCTTCTTGCCCTCGGGCGTGAAGGTGATTTCCTTGTCCGGACCTTCGATGCGCTCCTGGATCCATTGCTTGGATTCGGGATCGGAGATGTGCATGAACTCCACGCCCACCGTCGAGCAATAGGTGCGCTGGAGGATCGCCAGCATCTCGGGCACGGTCGCGAATTCGAGGCCGAGATAATTGTCGATGAAGATCTTGCGCTCGTAATCGGACGGCTGGAAACCGTAGGTGGCCGGATCGAGCTCCGGCGCCGGCTCGGGCGCCTTGAGTTTAAGAGGATCCAGGTCCGCCTGGAGGTGCCCCCGCATCCGGTAGGCCCGGATCATCATGATGGCGTGGATGGAATCGCGCGCAGCCTGCATGACTTCGGCGGGCGTCGGGACCGGCGCGCCGGCCGTCTCGGCCTTGGCGGTGACGGCCTTGGCCGTCTTCATGGCGATCTGGGAGGGGCTGATGCCCCAATTGCCGTCGAGCGCCGACACCAGCTCGCCATTGGCGGCCTGCGGCCAGTCGCTGCGGGCCCAGGACGGACCTTCGGCATTCTTGGAAACCTGGGCGGCGTCATCGCCGAGCTTGCCGAAATAGCTCGCCCAGGTGGGATCGACACTCGAGGGATCGGCTTTGAACCTCGCATAAAGCTCCTCGATATAGTCGGCATTGCCGCCATAGAGGAAGGAGGTCAACAAGAACGCTTCGTTCTTTTCCTGTCGTGTCATTTTGCTAGCGCGGGCTTCTCGCCCGCCATCCTTTTCATCGTGCCGGGCGCCCCCGGCTGGGCGCGGTCCTCAATCTGACCGCTTTGGCTTGCAATCGTCTTAACAGGCGGGGATTGCGTGGCTCCCCGCCGGCTTCTTTTACCGCCCGGTGTCAGCCCTTGAGGACTTCGGCCAGCGTCACCCCGATACGCGCCGGGGACTTGGAGACGCGGATGCCGGCCCGTTCCATGGCCGCGATCTTGTCTTCCGCACCGCCCTTACCGCCCGAAATTACGGCGCCAGCATGGCCCATGGTGCGCCCGGCCGGCGCCGTGAGGCCGGCAATGAAACCGGCCATCGGCTTCTTGCGGCCGCGCTTGGCCTCGTCGATCAGGAACTGGGCGGCGTCCTCTTCGGCCGAGCCGCCGATTTCGCCGATCATGATGATGGATTTGGTGGCTTCGTCGGCCAGGAACATCTCGAGCACGTCGATGAATTCGGTGCCCTTGACCGGATCGCCGCCGATACCCACGGCAGTGGTCTGGCCCAGGCCCGCATTGGTGGTCTGGAACACTGCCTCATAGGTAAGCGTGCCCGAGCGCGAAACAATGCCGACCGAGCCCTTCGAGAAGATCGAGCCCGGCATGATGCCGATCTTGCATTCTTCCGGCGTCAGCACGCCCGGGCAGTTCGGCCCGATAAGCCGCGACTTGGACTTTTCGAGGCGGGCCTTGACCTTGACCATGTCGAGGACCGGCACGCCTTCGGTGATGGCGACGATGAGCGGGATTTCCGCGTCGATCGCCTCGAGAATGGCGTCGGCGGCGCCGGCCGGCGGCACATAGACCACCGAGGCATCGGCGCCGGTGCGCTCCCTGGCTTCGGCCACGCTAGCATAGATCGGCAGGTTGGTGCCGTCGACGCCGCTGGTCCAGGTCTCGCCGCCCTTCTTGGGGTTGATGCCGCCCACCATCTTGGTGCCGTAATAGGCCAGAGCCTGCTCGGTATGGAACGTGCCGGTCTTGCCGGTCAGGCCCTGCACGAGGACCTTGGTGTCTTTGTTGACGAGAATGGACATTTAATCTTCCGTCTTTTCCGGCGCCGGGGCGGCCGCGGGTTCGGTGGACGCCTGATCGATCAGCGTGTTGATTTCGAGCTGGAACTCGCCATCGTTGAGCTGGGCGATCGCGAACATTTGCTTGTCGGGGCTGGAGGTTTCCACCGCCCAGGCGCCGTAGCTGCCGTCATCGGTGGTCTGGGACGAGCCCTGCATGTCGGGGAGGCCGGCGAGATCGGCGAAATCGAGGATATTGCCGTCGCTATCGGTGGCATCGACGCGGCAATAACCCAGGATCTTGCCGGGATAATGCTCGATCGTGCCCCAGATCGTGGCCTCGCCGAGCCCGTCGAAGGTCTTGGTATAGGAGATCATCTCGTAGAACGGCAGCTCGGTGCCATTGTCCGATTCAGCCTCCCAGCCGGCTGCCGCCAGCTTGTCGTCGGCGCCATCGGCACCCAGCGCCAGATTGGCGCAGAGTGCGAAGCTTTCGGCCATGAAATCAGCCGAGGAGACAGCCACCGGCGCGGCCTGGGCAGGATTCTTGTCGCCCTTGCCCAGCGCCATACCCGGGCCGACAAGCATGAGGGCGGCCGCGATCGCCAGGGCAGGAGCCGGGGCGCGCATGGTCATTGGCCCTTGATCGCCTTGACGATCTTCTGGGCGGCATCGTCCAGATCGTCGGCCGGGATGACGTTGAGGCCGGAATCCTTGAGGATCGCCTTGCCTTCCTTGACGTTGGTGCCTTCCAGCCGCACCACCAGCGGCACCTTGAGCCCGACTTCCCTGACGGCCGCCACCACGCCCTCGGCGATGACGTCGCAGCGCATGATGCCGCCGAAGATGTTGACGAGGATGCCCTTCACGTTCGGATCGGCGGTGATGATCTTGAAGGCCGCGGTGACCTTTTCCTTGGAGGCGCCGCCACCGACATCGAGGAAGTTCGCCGGCTCTTCGCCGTAGAGCTTGATGATGTCCATGGTCGCCATGGCGAGCCCGGCCCCGTTGACCATGCAGCCGATATTGCCGTCGAGCGCCACATAGGCGAGGTCGTATTTGGAGGCCTCGATCTCCTTGGCGTCTTCCTCGCTGGTATCGCGCAGGGCGACGACATCGGGATGACGGAAGAGCGCGTTATTGTCGAACGACACCTTGGCATCGAGGACGCGCAGGTGCCCGTCCTTCATGACGATCAGCGGATTGACCTCGAGGAGGCTCATGTCCTTGTCGCAGAAGGCCTTGTAGAGCGCCGGGAACAGCCGCTGGCTGTCGGCCTTGGCTTCGCCGTCGAGCTTGAGCGCCGCGGCTAGCTTGTCGACATCGGCGGCGGTGACGCCGGCATCGGGATCGATGGCGACGGTGATGATCTTTTCGGGCGTGTGCTCGGCCACGGCCTCGATGTCCATGCCGCCCTCGGTCGAAACCACAAAGGCGACGCGGCCGACGCTGCGGTCGACGAGGATCGACAGATAGAGTTCGCGATCGATGTCGGCGCCGTCCTCGATATAGAGGCGGTTGACCTGCTTGCCCTGGGCGCCGGTCTGCTTGGTGACCAGCGTATTGCCCAGCATTTCGCGGGCATTGGCCACCACATCCTCGACCGTCTTGGCCAGGCGCACGCCGCCCTTGGCGTCGGCGGACAATTCCTGGAACTTGCCCTTGCCGCGGCCGCCGGCATGGATCTGGCTCTTGACCACATAGAGCGGGCCGGGAAGCGAGCGGGCGGCGGCTTCGGCCTCGTCGGCCGAGAAAATGGCAACGCCGGAAGCGACCGGCACGCCATATTCCTTGAGCAGCGCCTTGGCCTGGTGTTCGTGGATGTTCATGAAAACCTCGTCTTGAGGTGAGGGAGGAGGCCCGCCGCAAAGGGGCGGGCCGTTGCGCTTAGGCGAGCTTGGGAGCGATCTTCTTGCAGGCCTCGATCAGGCCTTCGACGGCGCCGACCGACTTGTCGAACGCCTTCTGCTCGGACGAATTGAGCGAGATCTCGACGATCTTCTCGGCGCCGCCGGCGCCGATCACGGCGGGAACACCCACATAGGTGCCCTTGACGCCATACTGGCCATTGAGCTGGGCCGCGATGGGCAGCACGCGCTTCTTGTCCTTGAGATAGCTTTCGGCCATGGCGATGGCCGAGGCGGCCGGGGCGTAGAAGGCCGAACCGGTCTTCAAGAGCCCCACGATCTCGGCGCCGCCGTCGCGGGTGCGCTGGATGATCTGGTCGAGCTTTTCCTTGCTCATCCAGCCCATCTTGACCACGTCGGTCAGCGGAATGCCGGCAACGGTCGAATAGCGCGGCAGCGGCACCATGGTGTCGCCGTGGCCGCCGAGCACGAACGCGGTCACGTCTTCGACCGAGACGCCCAGCTCATCGGCGATGAAATGGCGGAAACGGCCCGAATCGAGCACGCCAGCCATGCCGACGACGCGATTGGCGGGCAGGCCCGAGAACTTCTGGAGCGCCCAGACCATGGCATCGAGCGGATTGGTGATGCAGATGACGAAGGCGTTCTTGGCATACTTGGCGATGCCGGCACCCACCTGTTCCATCACCTTGAGGTTGATTTCGAGCAGGTCGTCGCGGCTCATGCCGGGCTTGCGCGGCACGCCGGCGGTGACGATCACCACATCGGCGCCCTCGATGTCCTTGTATTCGGACGTGCCCTTGAGCTTGGCGTCGAACCCTTCCACCGGGCCGGACTGGGCGAGATCAAGGGCCTTGCCCTGCGGAACGCCGTCCTGGATGTCGAAAAGCACTATGTCGCCGAGATCTTTGAGAGCCGCCAGATGAGCGAGAGTTCCGCCAATCTGTCCCGCCCCGATGAGAGCGATCTTCTTGCGCGCCATAGTGGTGTCCTTGCTGTCGATGAATGAGTGTGCATCAGGTCTGACGGCGCCCTTCTAATCCCCTCTCCCCGCGCGCGCAAGTCAGCCCTTGGTCTGAATGGCAATGCGGCAGGACAACGCAGTGTTCACTTTTTCTTAAAGGCTTGATTCTGCTTTGTGAGGAGCCTCGAGATAGTCGGAGGACTGCATTTCGATGAGGCGCGAGACGGTGCGGGCGAATTCGAAGCGCGTCCTGTCGTCCTGGCCCAGTTCCTCGAGCGGGGCGGCAAAGCTCGCCGCCAGCTTGACGCCGCGGTCATAGAGCGTGTCGATGAGCAGGATCAGGCGCTTCGCCGCGTCCGAGCGCGTGCGGTCGAGCTGCGGGATATCGTCGATGAAGATGGTCTCGTAGGCATGGGCGAGCTTGAGATAGTCGAACGCGCCCAGCGGCTTTTCGCAGAGATCGGAAAAACCGAATCGCGCCGCGCCCAGCGCCGCATGTGGCACCTTGAGCCGGCGCGTCCCCAGCCGCAATTCGGCCGGCGCTCCCGCCTCCCCGCCGGTGAGGCGGGTCCAGAGCTGGTCCATGCCGGCCCGGGCATCGGGCCCGAAGAAATAGACCTGCTGGCCCTCGAACTTGAGGCGGCGGTAATCGACGGGACCGTCGAGCCGCACCAGTTCGGTATGGTCCTTGAGCAGCTCGATGAAGGGCAGGAAAAGCTGGCGGTTGAGCCCGTTCTCGTAGAGCCGGTCGGGCACGACATTGGAGGTGGCCACCAGCGTCACCCCGCCCTCGAACAGCTTTTCGAACAGCCGCTGCAACAGCATGGCATTGGTGATGTCGTTAACGTGGAATTCGTCGAGGCAGAGGAGTTTTAGCGACTTGACCAGCGGCCTGGTCACCGCCGCGATCGGATCGGCGTTTTCCCTGCTGCCCTTGGGTCTGGCGCGGAAGGCGATGATGCCTTCATGCACCTCGCTCATGAATTCGTGAAAATGCACGCGCCGCTTCTCGCCGATGGGCACGGCGGCGAAGAAGAGGTCCATGAGCATGGTCTTGCCGCGCCCGACCTCGCCCACGAGATAGGCGCCCTCGACGGGCTCGCGCCGTCCGAACAGCCCGGAAAGCCCGCGCCTCTCGCCGCCGGCAAGCGCCAGCGCAATGCGGTCGAGCACCATTGCGGCGGCGCGCTGCCGGGAATCGTCGCTGATGGCATCGCGCCCGACAAGCGCAGCATAGGCGTCCGAAACCGGACCGCCCGCCGCCATGCGCTGGGCCGGGAAAATCTTAGCTGACCATGGTCACGGCGATGCCGCCGGCGGCGGTGCCGATGAACTGGTTCCCCGTCTGCGTGAGGATGGCGAGGATCGACCCCGCCTCGTCAAAGAGCTGCACCTGGCTGCCGACCACCGCCCAGGACGAGACATTGGCCAGCCCGCCGATGGCGCAGCCGGGCACCGAGGCGCGATAGCGCGCCGTGCCGGTCTTGATGGTCTGGGTGAGGTTGACGCGGCACTGGCTGTTGCCGGCCGCCAGCGTCCAGCCGCCGATGAGGCGGTCGACGGTGAGCCCGGCGCTCAGGTCCCGTGCCCCCATGGCTGTCTGGCCGGGAATGGCAAGGGGATCGAGCGAGGGGCCGTTGCCGTAATTGCCGCCATAATTGCCGTTGAGGTCGCCGCTCTGCATCGGCGTCGGTTGCGGCGTGCCGCCCAGAACCGGCGTGCCGGTGAGCGACGGACTGACCGGGCCCTGCACGGTCGAGCCGGCGATATTGGGCAGGGCCGAGCTCGAAACCGACGAGGTCTCGACCGGCGGCAGCGCCGATGGCGAAGCCTTGCCCACGATATTGGGCATGCCCTGGGTGGTGGCGCCGCAGGCGGCGAGGGTCAGTGCCAGCAGAGCACCGGCAGCGGTCGAGGGGAGTCCGCGCATCCAATCCATGAAAATCGTCCGTAGCTCCAGCGCCGTTGGTCGCGTTTCGGGAAAAAGCGCTCTGGCGGCAATTCTTAACAGCGGTTTAGTTGCGCATATACCCAAAGATGCTTGGGCCCGCAACGTCGGGACTGTAAAGCTTCCGGCATTATGTGGCGGTTTTGCGGTCTGGCAGGCCTAGACGTCCATCTCGCGCAGCAGGTCCTCGGCCAGGATGCGCGCATCGCGCGCCTCGTCCTCGGGCACGCGGATGGGAATGCCGCGCGGACCGACGACGCCCGGCAGGCCGGGCAGACCGTCGCCGTTTTCGAGCGGGTTGAAGCCATGCGCCCGCAGCGCCGCGATGAGGACGCGGGCGCGGGCCGGGTCTTCCACATGCGTGATGGTCTCGAACAAGCCGGCCTCCTCGGATATCGCGGGAAGCTTAGGCGCTGACCTTGCGTTCGACCATCATCTTCTTGATCTGCGCAATCGCCTTGGCCGGGTTGAGGCCCTTGGGGCAGGTTTTCGAGCAGTTCATGATGGTGTGGCAGCGATAGAGCTTGAACGGATCCTCGAGATTGTCCAGCCGCTCCTCAGTGGCCTCGTCGCGGCTGTCGATGAGCCAGCGATAGGCCTGCAGCAGGATGGCCGGGCCCAGATACTTTTCGCCGTTCCACCAATAGGACGGGCACGAGGTCGAGCAGCAGGCGCACAGGATGCATTCATAGAGCCCGTCGAGCTTGGCGCGCTCGGGCTTGGATTGCAGCCATTCGGTCTTGGGCGTCGGCGTCGTGGTCTTGAGCCAGGGCTCGATCGAGCGGTGCTGGGCGTAGAACGTGGTGAGATCGGGCACCAGGTCCTTGACTACCGGCATGTGCGGCAGCGGGTAGATCTTGATGGCGCCCTTGATCTCGTCCATGCCCTTGGTGCAGGCGAGGGTGTTGAAGCCATCGATATTCATGGCGCAGGACCCGCAGATGCCCTCGCGGCAGGAGCGGCGCAGCGTCAGGGTGGGATCGACCTTGTTCTTGATCCAGAGCAGACCGTCCAGGATCATCGGGCCGCAATCCCTGGTGTCGACCCAATAGGTATCGACGCGCGGGTTCTCCCCGCTATCGGGATCGTAGCGATAGACACGGTATTCGCGCAGGGCCGAGCTATCCGGCTTCGGCCAGGTTTTTCCGGGCTTGATCTGGGAATTCTTGGGAAGCGTCAGCTGGACCATTTCGGTGTCCTAAATCGCAAAAGTCAGTAGTTCGGCTTGCAGATCTGGTTGGAGCGGGCGACGTAGTCGTTCCATTCCTTCTGCACGTCCTCTGGCGCGTTGCCCGCGCCCTTCATGCCGGCGATGACGTAGCCCATCATGCGCTCGTCGATGAGCTTCATGGCGGCATCGGCCTTGCAGGTGCACAGGGCATTGTCCTGCGAAATGCCGACGCAGACCTTGGTGAACTCGGCCTTCTGCGCCGCCGTGGGCGCGCCGGCCAGGGCCGTCCCGGTCATGGCCAGCGACAAGCCCAGAATTGTCCCAAAAAACTTCACCGCAATTCCTTCCGGATAACGAGTTTGAGCCCCGACCAGACGGCATCGACCGCGGCCACTTTCACATCCACCAGCCCGGTTGGCAGCAGCACCTCGCGGATCACGTCCTCGGTGATGTCCGTGGGCACCTTGCTGGCCTTTTTGGGCCAGGAAATCCACACCATGCCATCGCGCTTGATGGCGGAGAGAAACGGTTTCGCCGCATCCTCGAGCACGGCACGGGAGGCCGTGAAGCCATGGACGAAATCGAAGCCTTCGGCCTCGGCCAGGCCATCCCAGCCGCTGCGGCGGACTTCGGCAAAATTCCGTGCCTCCGCCAGCGGGCTCAGGCTCTCGGGCAGATCGAGAAACAGCACCCGCTGCCCGTCCTTGAGCCCCAGTTTCTGGGCCAGCGGCGTGCCGGAATATCCAGCGGGTGCGAGCGACATGGCCGGCTTCCCTTAATAGACGCGCGCCTTGGGCGCGATCTTCTTCAAGGGAATGCCGCCTTCGCTTTCAGGGGTCAGCGGATCGACATGCACCGGGCGATAATCGAGGCTGACCGCGCCCGTATCAGTGTCGATCAGCGAGAGCGTGTGCTTGCGCCATTCGGCATCGTCGCGGTTCGGGAAATCCTCGCGGGCATGTGCGCCGCGGCTTTCCTTGCGGGCTTCGGCCGACACCACCGTCACCATGGCGTTGGCCATGAGGTTTTCGAGTTCGAGCGTTTCGACGAGATCGGAATTCCAGATCATCGAGCGGTCGGTGACCTGGATATCCTGGAGCTGGCCATAGACCTCGCTCATGCGCTTGACGCCCTGCTGCAGCGTCTCGCCGGTGCGGAAGACGGCGGCATCTTCCTGCATGGTGCGCTGCATTTTTTCGCGCAAAACCGCGGTTGGGGCATTGCCCTTGGCGTAGCGGAGGCGGTCGAAGCGCGCCAGAATCTTTTCGTCCTGGGCGCGATTGATGCCGGGGATCGGCGCGGCGCGGTCGATGACTTTTCCCGCGCGCAAAGCGGCGGCGCGGCCGAAGACCACGAGGTCGGTCAGGGAGTTCGAGCCGAGGCGGTTGGCGCCATGCACCGAGGCGCAGGCGGCTTCGCCGGCGGCCATCAGGCCCGGCACCACGCGGTCGAAGGCGCCCGGCGCCGGGTTGAGCACTTCGCCGTGATAGTTCGTGGGAATGCCGCCCATATTGTAGTGCACGGTCGGCAGCACCGGAATGGGATCGCGGGTGAGGTCGACGCCGGCAAAGATCTTTGCGCTTTCGGTGATGCCCGGCAGGCGCTCGTGGAGCACGGCGGGGTCGAGGTGATCGAGGTGGAGGAAGATGTGGTCCTTCTTAGGGCCGACGCCCCTGCCCTCGCGGATTTCGAGCGTCATGCAGCGGCTCACCACGTCGCGCGAAGCCAGGTCCTTGGCATTTGGGGCATAGCGCTCCATGAAGCGCTCGCCTTCCGAATTGACCAGATACCCGCCTTCGCCGCGCGCGCCCTCCGTGATGAGGACGCCGGCGCCATAGATGCCGGTGGGGTGGAACTGCACGAATTCCATGTCCTGGAGCGGCAGGCCGGCTCGGGCCACCATGCCGTTGCCGTCGCCGGTGCAGGTATGGGCCGAGGTCGCCGAGAAATAGGAACGGCCGTAGCCGCCGGTGGCCAGGACCACCATCTTGGCGCGGAAGCGATGGAGGGTGCCGTCGTCGAGCTTCCAGGCCATGATGCCCTGGCAGACGCCGTCATCGCTCATGATGAGGTCGAGCGCGAAATACTCGATGAAGAACTGCGCATTGTGGCGCAGCGACTGGCCGTAAAGCGTGTGGAGGATGGCGTGGCCGGTGCGGTCGGCGGCGGCGCAGGTGCGCTGCACCGGCGGGCCGTCGCCAAACTCGGTCATGTGGCCGCCGAACGGGCGCTGGTAGATCTTGCCTTCTTCGGTGCGCGAGAAGGGCACGCCGTAATGCTCGAGCTCATAGACGGCGGCGGGCGCCTCGCGCGCCAGATATTCCATGGCGTCGTTGTCGCCGAGCCAGTCCGAGCCCTTGACGGTATCGTACATGTGCCATTGCCAGCTATCGGGCCCCATATTCTGGAGCGAGGCGGCAATGCCGCCCTGGGCGGCCACGGTATGAGAGCGCGTCGGAAAAACCTTGGTGACGCAGGCGGTATTGAGGCCCTGTTCGGCCATGCCGAGCGTGGCGCGCAGGCCCGCGCCGCCGGCGCCGACGACCACGACGTCGAATTCGTGATCGATGATTTCATAAGCCGTCATCAGGCACTAACCCCAGAAAGCGATCTTGGCGATGGCGAGGACGCCGATCAGGGCGATCGCCAGGCAGAACAGGTTGTTGAGCAGCGTCGACAGCGAATGCAGGCGCGGATCGACCACGTAATCCTCGATGATCTCGAGCATGCCGATGCGCATGTGGACACAGACATTGACCACCAGGAGCGCGGTGATCACGGCGACGAAGGGATTGCCGATCACCGCCAGCATCTCGGCGCGGTCGGCGCCGACCAGGCGCACCACCAGCCAGATGAAGAAGAGGGTGAAGAGAATGCCCAGCGCGCCGGTGAGGCGCTGCGTGATGAAATGGCGCGTAGCCGCCTTGCCCGAGCCGTAATGGCTCTTGGGATCGGAAATGACGCTTCTATCCATCTTTACCCCCGATACCAGACGAAGACGGCCCAGACGGCGACCGTGAACAGGATGGCCGAAATCACGTTGGCCCAGGCAATAGCCTCGCGCTGGCCGGGTTCGAGCCCATGGATCGAATCCCAGATGAAATGGCGCACGCCGCCGAACAGGTGCTGGAACAGCGCCCAGGTGGCGAGGAAGAAGACGAGCTGGCCGAACCAGCTGCCATAGACGAGGTTCACCAGCGCCAGCGGCTCCTCCCCGATCGCGGCGGCGGCGAGCCAGGCGACCAGGAGAATGGTGGCCGCATAAAGCGCAATGCCGGTGGCGCGCTGAATGATGGAGGCCGCCATGGTAATGGTGAAGCGGTAGATCTGAAGATGCGGAGAAAGGGGGCGCGGACGCGGAGTCATGAAGCCTCGCTCTGAGCTCGGCCGCGGATTTGGCCGATGCAGTCTGGAACGGTTCGAGACTTCTAGTCCGCTCGCGAGCGTTCGTCAAAGCCTCCTATGTCCGTCTTAGGTCTAACCTATGAAGGCTTTATGGAAGGGGCGATCCAAAAGCGGCCGTCACGCGCGGGGCGGGGCGGACATTGCGCTGGCCGCCGCTTTGCGCCTAGTTGGACCCTTCGAGCGAAACCTGCAAGGAGCCCTGCGCCGTGGCCGAGAACGTCAAAGTCCTGTCCGAAACCGTGCTTGCCAAGCAATGGGGGACGCTCAGCCGCGCCGAAATCGAACTCCAGCGCCGCGACGGCACCTGGCAAGCGCAATCGCGCGAAGTCTACGATCACGGCAATGCCGCCGCCGTACTGCTCTGCAACCCCGATTCGGGCATGGTGGTGCTGACGCGACAGTTCCGCTATCCGGTGCATCGTAACGGCGATCCGGCCTGGCTGCTCGAAGCCTGTGCGGGCCTGCTCGACGGCGACACGCCGGAAGATTGCGCCCGACGCGAATCGGAGGAGGAAACCGGCTATCGCCCGCATCGCCTCGCCTTCGCTTTCGCCGCCTATACCAGCCCCGGCTCGCTGACCGAGAAGCTTTACGGCTTTATCGGCTATTATGACGAGATGGCGCGCGTTTCGGCCGGCGGCGGGCTTGATCATGAGGGTGAGGACATCGAAGTGCTCGAAATGCCCTTCGCCACCGCCATGGCCATGCTGGCCAACGGCGAGATCAGCGACGCCAAGACCGTCATGCTGCTCCAGCACGCCGCTTTGACCGGTGTTTTCGCCGGGCGTCAGACGTAATCGACGAGCTTGCGGTCCGGGTCATAGGGCTGGTCGGCGACCTCTTTGGTCACGGCCTGCCCGCAGCGCATCTTCATGGTGGCGCCGTCGAAGGCATAGCTCGGGGAGCCGTGCAGGGCCCAGCCCTCCGAGAGCGCCTTGGTCACCTTGTGGCAGAAGGCCGAATCGTCCTCGCCGGTCAAAAATCGATAGATCTGCATGCCGTCCTCTTGCGCCGGGCGCAAAGCTTTCAATCAGCGATTGTGATTGATCCGGCACCGACTTACCGCTAATTCAACCGGCATGCACCGTTTTCCTGAGTTCCTGCTCAACGGCTATTCCAACTTCATGTCGGGCCGCTATGCCCGCGAAGAGGAACGCTATCGGGACCTGGCCAAGGAAGGCCAGAACCCCTCCGCCATGATCATTGCCTGCTGCGACAGCCGCTCGGCCCCCGAGACGATTTTCGACTGCGGGCCCGGCGAATTGTTCGTGCTGCGCAACATCGCCAACCTGGTGCCGACCTACCAGCCGGACGCCAACCTGCACGGCACCTCGGCAGCGATCGAGTTCGCGGTCAAGCAGCTGGAGATCAAGGACCTCATCATCATGGGGCATGGACGGTGCGGCGGCATCCATGCCGCGCTCAACCCGACCAGCAGCGCCTTGACGCAATCCGATTTCATCGGCAATTGGGTCAAGCTGCTCAACCCGGTGGCCGAGCAGGTGTCCAAGAATTCCTGGATGACGGAGGCCGAGCGGCGCACGGCGCTGGAGCGCATCTCCATCCGCCATTCGATGAACAATCTGCGCACCTTCCCCTTCATCAAGGCGCTCGAGGACGAGGGACGCCTGGCGCTGCACGGCGCCTGGTTCGATATCTCGACCGGCGAATTGTGGGTCATGGACCCGGAAACCGGCGATTTCGAGCGGCCGCTCTGAAGCGGCCCCGAAAAGGTTCCACCAAAATTTTGTGATTGCGCCGGGCGGCAACGGCCCCGGCAGGGTGACGTTGTGCCCTTGTGGTCCTCATGCGATCGCAAGCGCTGCCTCCCTCCCTTGGCGGCGCACGACAATCGACAAAACAAGAGGTTAGAGCCATGAACAAGCTATTGCTGACGACAGCCGCAGCCCTTGTGCTCGGCACGGGCGCCGCCCTTGCTCAGACTACGCCCGACTTCGCGACCACGGACGGCGACAGGAGCGGCGAAGTGAGCTTCGGCGAACTCAACGTCCAGTATCCACAGGTCACCGAGGCCGAATTCAACACGGCCGACATCGACAAGAGCGGCGGCCTCAACGAGGAGGAATTCCTCAAGCTCGTCAATCCGGGCACGGGTTCCCTGACCTCGGAAACCCCGTCCGATGGCGACAGCCAGGACGAGGCCCAGCCCAACCCGCCGCCGGCCCAATAAGAATTGCGACCCTTTCGCCCCCGCCCCGGCGGGGGCGATCCAATCGCTTTCCCCTGCCTCCCGGAACCATCCCGCGGAGGCTTTTTTATTCACGGCACCGTGATTGGTGGTTTACTGAGACGAAGCCGAAACGTTCCGGCCACATCTGGCGACAACGTCACATTATTGTGCTTCACAATGGCCGGATTTGCCCGGCAGATTACCATTACTGCATTGAAATTGTTAAGAAATAAATCGCGATGAACGATCACGGAAAAATCGAAATGTTTCCCGTCTTCCGCCGCGATGCGGACCTTTGACGGTCACATTCGCCGATCACGATCTCTCTCACGGTTCGCAGGGAGCGGCCGTCGGCGGCGCTCGGCGTCGCTGCTTATAATCCTAAACACAGGGACTATATCCCATGAAGAAGATCCTCATCTCGGTTGCCGCTCTGGCTCTTGCGACTTCGGGCGCCTTTGCTCAGAACACCGTCGACTTCGCGACCGTCGACACCGATGGCAATGGCACGGTTTCCCTCGCCGAAGCCCAGGCTGTCTGGAAGGATCTGACCGAAGACGCTTTCAAGGCCGCCGACGCTGACGGCTCGGGCGAGCTTTCGGCCGAAGAACTGGCTACCCTTCCGGCTCCGGCGCAGTAAGCCGACCGGCCGTATCAAGCCTTGCAAGGCCGCTCCGCTCTGGCGGAGCGGCTTTTCTATGGGGCCGAGGCCCGCCGGCGACGCCCCAGAGCCGAGCCGAAGACGTTGAGGAGAAGCCCGGCAAAGACCAGCGCGCTGCCCAAAGCCTCGATGAGGGTCAGCGGTTCATCGAGAACCATGACGGCGGCAGCGATGCCGACGATCGGCACCAGCAGCGAGAACGGCGCGACGAGGCTCGCCGGATAGCGCGCCAGCAGCGCGCTCCAGAGGCCATAGCCCATGAGCGTGGACACATACCCCAGGAACGCCACCGAGCCGATGCCGCGGGGGCTCAGGTGCATGAGGCCGGCAATGGCGCCGGGCCCCTCAAAGATCAGCGACAGCGCCAGGAGCGGCAGCGGCGGCACCAGGCTCCCCCAGACGACGAGGGCGAAAGTATCGACCTTGCCGGCCTTCTTGACCGCGATGTTGGAGACACCCCAGAAGAAGGCGGCGCCCACCGTCATCAGCAGCGGCAGGAGCGCAGTGGCATCGAGCCGCTCGACGCCGATGACGGCAATGCCGCCGAAGGCGATGACGGCGCCGAGCACCTGGGAAAGTTTCAACCGCTCACCCAGGAACACCATGGCCAGCGCGATGGTGAAGAAGGCCTGCACCTGCATGACCAGCGAAGAAAGCCCGGCCGGCATCCCCAGGCGGATGGCGCTGAATAGCAGCCCGAACTGCAGCACGCCCACCGACAGCCCATAGACCAGCAGCAGGCCGAGGCTCACCTTGGGCGGGCGCACGAAGAACACCGCCGGCAGGGCCGCCGCCAGATAGCGCAGGGCGGTGAGCAGCAGCGGCGGCACCTCCTCGACGCCCCATTTGATGGCGACGAAATTGATGCCCCAGACGATGACGACGAAGAGGGCCAGGAGGATATCGCGCGGGGTCATGGCAGGACTGCTGGAAGGAAGGGCAAGGGGCGGAAGAACGAGGGGCGAAAGAAAACGGGGCCGCGCGGGCCCCGTCGATCATCTTGAGGGCAGCCCGCGCTCAGGCGGCCGCGTTGCGGTTCATCAGGCCGCGCTCGATCAGGGTCTCGGCGATCTGGATGGCATTGAGGGCGGCGCCCTTGCGCAGGTTGTCGGAGACTACCCAGAGGGCGAGGCCGTTCTCGACCGTCACGTCCTCGCGGATGCGCGAGACATAGGTGTCGTATTCGCCCACCGATTCGATCGGGGTGGCGTAGCCGCCCGGCTCGCGCTTGTCGATGACCGAGATGCCCGGCGCCTCGCGCAGGATGTCCCGCGCTTCGTCGGCGGTGATGGGATTGTCGAATTCGATATTGATGGCTTCCGAATGGCCGACGAAGACCGGCACGCGCACGCAGGTGGCGGTGACCTTGATCTTGGGATCGACGATCTTCTTGGTCTCGGCCGTCATCTTCCACTCTTCCTTCGTATAGCCGTCTTCCATGAACACATCGATGTGCGGGATGACGTTGAAGGCGATCTGCTTGGAGAACTTGGAAGGGGTCGGCGCGTCGTTGACGAAAATGCCCTTTGTCTGGGCCCAGAGCTCGTCCATGCCTTCCTTGCCGGCGCCCGAGACGGACTGGTAGGTGGAAACCACCACGCGCCGGATCTTGGCCGCATCGTGCAGCGGCTTGAGGGCCAGCACCATCTGCGCCGTCGAGCAATTGGGATTGGCGATGATATTGGTGCGCTTGGGATTGGCCATGAAGGCGTCGAGCACGGCGCCGTTCACCTCGGGCACCACCAGCGGCACGTCCGAATGGTAGCGCCAGAAGCTGGAATTATCGATGACGATGGCGCCGGCCGCGGCGATGCGCGGGCCCCATTCCTTGGCAACGGTCGAGCCGGCCGACATGAAGACGAAGTCGACGCCGGTAAAGTCGAAGGTTTCCAGGTCCTTGCACTTGAGCACGCGGTCCCCGAAGCTCACCTCGCGGCCGATGGAGCGCGAGGAGGCCAAGGCCACGACCTCATCGGCCGGGAACTTGCGCTCGGCCAGAATATTGAGCATTTCGCGGCCCACATTGCCCGTGGCTCCGACGACTGCAACACGATAACCCATGGGACTTTTGTCCTTTTGCCTATTTTCCCCCACGCGGCGTCTTTGACCGCGGCCCAGAAGGTTCGGCCTCTCCCCGGCGGGAGACGGCCCGGGGAAAGGTCTAGGCGGTTTTGGTGGTTTTGGTGAGTTTTTCCGAACGGCGGCATGCAACAGCGCCGGGCATTTCACCCGTCAGCGCCATTACCATCATGTCGAACCCAGCGCGCATGAGCGCTCCATCCGTCCTACGATGGCAAGCTACATACGCCCTATTGGCAAAGAGTCAATGTATTGGCGGCGCCGTTGCAGCGGCCGGCGCTTGCGCTTTGGGCCGGAAAGCCGCAATGAGGCGCCATGAGCCAGAAATATGATGTCGTGATTTTGGGCGCCGGCGCTGCCGGCATGATGGCCGCTATCGAGGCGGGCAAGCGCGGCCGCAGCGTGCTGGTGGTCGACCATGCCGAGGCGGCGGGCGAAAAGATCCGCATTTCGGGCGGCGGACGCTGCAACTTCACCAATGTGAACGCCACCAGCACCACCGGGCGCGAGCGCTTCCTTTCGGACAATCCGCGCTTCGCGCTCTCGGCGCTGTCGCGCTATACGCCGGAAAACTTCATCGCCCTGGTCAGGTCCTACGGCATCGCCTTCCACGAGAAGACCCTGGGCCAGCTCTTCTGCGACGGCCCCTCCAGCCAGATCATCAACCTCCTGATCCAGGAAATGCGCAAGGCCAGGGCCGTGCTCAAGCTCAAGACCACGGTCGAAGCGGTCGAAAAGACCGAGAGCGGGTTCGAGCTGCGCCTTTCCGACAGCAGCGTCGCCTGCCAAAGCCTCATCGTCGCCACCGGCGGCAAATCCATTCCCAAGATGGGCGCCACCAGCTTCGGCTACCAGCTTGCCGCCCAGTTCGGCCTGCGCGTCACCGAAACCCGCCCGGCTTTGGTGCCGCTGACCTTCGCCGAACAGGTGCTCGAGCCGCTCAAGGAACTGGCCGGGGTTTCGACCAATGCCGTGGTCCGGCACGGCAAAACCGCGTTCGAGGAAGCGCTGCTCTTCACCCATCGCGGCCTCTCCGGCCCGGCCATCCTGCAGATCTCGAGCTATTGGCGCGAGGGCGACGCCATCCTCGTCGACCTGCTGCCCGCTTTCGACCTGCTCGATGCCTTGCGGGCCGCGCGCAGGGCGACCCCGAAACTGGCCATCCAGACGGTGCTGGCGGCACATCTGCCCAAGCGCCTCGCCCAGCTCATCGGCGAGGAACTGGCGCTGCCCGGCATGATCGGGGATTTTTCGGACGCCAAGCTCGAAAAGGTCGTGGCCGCGGTCAAGGCCTGGAGCCTCAAGCCGGTGGGCTCGGAGGGCTATCGCGCCGCCGAGGTGACGCTGGGCGGCATCGATACGCGCGATCTCGACGCCAGGACCATGGCGGCCCGCGCCGTGCCCGGCCTCTATTTCATCGGCGAAGTGGTGGACGTGACCGGCTGGCTGGGCGGCTACAATTTCCAATGGGCCTGGGCCTCGGGCTTCGCCGCCGGCCAGGCCGCCTAGAACTTGAAGCCGAGCCGCATGCCGATATTGCTCAGCCCGTCATTATAGGGGCAATAGCCGTTATTGGAGGTGTGCTCATAGGTGAGCGTCATGGTGGCATTGGGGCTCAGGTTCGCGCCGACGCCGAAGGATTCGTAAAAACCGATGCGGCAGCCGAAGCGGCGCATGGGCAATTCCGTTTCCCCGAGCGAGCCGGTATTGATGGCGGCGCCGAACCCCGCTTCCAGATAGAAGACATCGCCGAGCGGCACCTGCCAGAGCAGGCCGGCATGGGCGATGGAATCGAGGCCCTGCAGGCTCACCGTCGCGCCGATGCGCGGGCGCGGCGAGCCGATCCAGCGGAAGGCATCCACTTCCGGGGTGCGGAAGATGACGTCGAAACTGACATCGGTAATGCCGTTGAACCGGTAGTTTTCCGAGGTGAAGGGCAGGAAGCCGTTATAGGCATCGTGCGACTGCGCCCCGATCCGCACTTCGGACAGGCCGAAAACATCCTGCGCCGCGGCCGGCGCGCAGGACAGAGCCAGTCCCGCCAGAGCCGCCCCAAGCCTCTTCATACGCAACTCCACGCCGGTCCGCATGACCGGCAAGGGACTCAACAAATCCGGCTTTTTCGGGCCGGTGCCGATTCTTCGGAACAGGCGCTACGCCGCCCGTCTCCCGAAAGCGTCAAAACCGCCGGACGCCCGGCGGTTCAAAGACCGGCGAAAAGTCGCCTAGAACTTGAAGCCGAAGCGGACGCCCATATTGGTGAGGCCGCGATTGTCGTTGCCGCAGAGCCCGGCATGGGAGGCATGCTCGGCCGTGAGCATGACCGAAGCATTGTCGGTGATGTTGGCGCCCAGGCTGACGGCCTCGTGGAACAGCACGGGGCAGCCCAGGCTGCGCAGGGGATCGACGGCGCCATGGAGTTCGCCGTTATGGATGGCGCCGCCAAAGGCGCCTTCCACGAAGAACATGTCGCCTAGCGGCACCGTCCAGGAGAGGCCCGCATAGGCCATCGATTCCTTGCCGCCGAAATTGACCGTGGCGCCCACATGCGGGCGCACCTGGCCGAGCCAGATGAAGCTGTCGAGCTGCGGCAGCGAGAACAGCGCCTCGAAATTGGCATCCTCGACATGGTCGAAATGGAAACCGTCGCTGCCGTCTACGCTGTGGCCATAAATGCCGCCGCGCAGTTCGACCCCGCTCAGGGTCTGGGCAGAGGCGGGACTGGCACACAGCACACTCAGGATCGCAACCGCGATTGCAGAACGCTTTTTCATCACTCGCTCCGGCAGGGTGGATGATGAACACCACGCGGCCCACCCGCTGTCAAACCCGGCGAAGCTAAGCCACGGCCCGGCCGCACCGATTTGCCGGCAGGTGAGGCTTTTGGGTTGCTCTTCATCGTTTAACACCGATATATGACGACAAAATAGTTCAAACTTCGTTGAACCGTATCATGGCCCCCATTATTCCGCTTTCCGTCCTCGATCTCGCTCCCATCTCCGAAGGCACGAGCACGGCCGGGGCCTTCGCCCAGACCGTGCGCCTGGCCCAGACCGTTGAACAACTGGGCTACGAGCGCCTCTGGTATGCCGAGCATCACGGCATGCCCTCGATCGCTTCGTCCTCCCCCGACATCCTCATCGCCAGCGCCGGCGCGCATACCTCCGCAATTCGCGTGGGTTCCGGCGGTGTGATGCTGCCCAATCACGTGCCGCTGCGCGTCGCCGAGGATTTTCGCACCCTCGAGGGGCTCTATCCGGGGCGCGTCGACCTTGGGATCGGCCGCGCCGGCGGCAGCGACGGGCGCACGCTCCAGGCCCTGCGCTCCTTCGGGGGCGAGCACTTTTCCGAGCAGCTTGCCGAACTGCTGGCCTTCGACACCGATGGCTTTCCGGATGGCCATCCCTTTGCCAGCGTCCGGGTCGTGCCCGACAACGTCACCCTGCCCCCGATCTGGCTGCTCGGTTCGAGCGGCGCCAGCGCCCATGCGGCCGGGCAATTGGGCATGGGCTATGCCTTCGCGGCGCATTTCTCGGCGACGCCGCCCAAGCCGGCCTTCGACGCCTATCGCCAGGGTTTTGTGCCTTCGGCACAGTTCCCCGAACCCCATATGATCGTCTGCCTCTCGGTGCTGGTGGCCCCGACCGACGAAGAGGCGCAATTCCTTTCCGGCTCGCAGGAATTGAGCTGGGCCCTCTTCCATTCGGGCCAGGTGCGAAAGCTGCTCTCGCCCGAGGAAGCGGCGGCGCATCATTATTCGGCGCAGGAAATGGCGATCATCGAGAACCAGCGCCCGCTCTGGATCGCCGGCTCGCCGGAAACGGCCAAGCGCAGAATTCTCGAAAAGATCGAAGGCTCGGGCGCCAGCGAAGTGATGATCTCCACTACCGCCTTCGACTACGATTCGCGCCTGCGCAGCTATCAATTGCTGGCCGAGGCTTTTGGGGTCGAACCAAGGTCCTGAACGGGCCAAGTGCGCCTGGCCACCCCTCATCCGGCCTTCGGCCACCTTCTCCCCGTGGGGGAGAAGGCGCTGGGGCCGGCTCGGTGGCTCCAGAAACAAAAAGGCCGTCCGGAATATTCCAGACGGCCCCAACACCCAAAAAAAAATCCCAAAATTAAGGGGAAAGCTTCTTGAGGATGGCGGCGCCCATTTCTTCGGTGCCGACGATCTTCATGCCGTCCTGGGCGATGTCGCCGGTGCGCAGGCCATCGGCGAGGACGCCGGCAATGGCCGCTTCGAGCTGGTCGGCCAGTTCGATCATGTTGAACGAATAGCGCAGGGCCATGGCGAAGCTGGCGATCATGGCGATCGGGTTGGCGATGCCCTTGCCGGCAATGTCGGGGGCCGAGCCGTGCACGGGCTCGTAGAGCGCCTTGCGCTTGCCGCTGGCCTTATCGGGCGCGCCGAGCGAGGCGGAGGGCAGCATGCCGAGCGAGCCGGTGAGCATGGCGGCGGCGTCAGAGAGAATGTCGCCGAAGAGATTGTCGGTGACCATGACGTCGAACTGCTTGGGATTGCGCACGAGCTGCATGGCGGCGTTGTCAGCCAGGATGTGCTCGTACTTGATGGCCGGGAAATCCTTGGCGACGCCGGCCACGACTTCGCTCCACAGCACGCCCGACTTCATGACGTTGCGCTTGTCGGCCATGTGCACCTTCTTGCCGCGCGTACCGGCCAGATCGAAGGCGACACGGGCGATGCGGTCGATCTCGTAGGTCTCGTAGACCTGGGTGTCGACGGCGCGCTTCTGGCCGTTGCCCAGATCGGTGATCTCCTTGGGCTCGCCGAAATAGACGCCGCCGGTGAGCTCGCGCACGATGAGGATGTCGAGGCCTTCCACCAGCTCGCGCTTGAGCGAGGAGGCGTCGGCCAGCGCCGGATAGCAGATGGCGGGGCGCAGGTTGGCGAACAAGCCCAGATCCTTGCGCAGGCGCAGCAGGCCCGCCTCCGGGCGCACGTCATAGCCGACATTGTCCCATTTGGGGCCGCCCACGGCGCCGAAGATCACGGCATCGGCCTTGAGCGCCTTGGCCATGTCCTCTTCCGAGATGGCGGCGCCGTGCTTGTCATAGGCGCAGCCGCCGACCAGGCCCTTGTCGGTGGCGAAGTCGGTCTTGCCGTTGGCATTGAGCCAGGCAATGAGCTTTTCGACTTCGGCCATGATTTCGGTGCCGATGCCGTCGCCGGGCAGGAGGAAGAGGTTTTGGGTGGCCATGGGCGGAGAGTCCTCGGGAATTGCGGTGAGGCCAGAACGTTTCGATGAAACGGTGAGCGGCTCTAGTTACAGCGATGGGGGCCCGCCGGGCAAGACCGGCGAGCCCCCATGGCGTTCGGTAGAGACGACTTTTATGGCGCCGGTCAGCTCGAGAAGAACGACTGCGTGCCGTGCGCCGCGATGGCGGTCGACAGGCGCGAGAGCGCGTGGACATAGGCGGCGGTGCGGGCCGTGACCTTGCGGTCGCGGGCAATGTTCCAGACCGCGCGGCCTTCGCGCTCCATGATCTTCTTGAGGCGCTGGTGGATTTCCTCCAGGTCCCAGTAGAAGCCCTGGCGGTTCTGCACCCATTCGAAATAGGAGACGGTGACGCCGCCGGCATTGGCGAGAATGTCGGGCAGCACCACGACGCCGCGCTGTTCCAGGATCTTGTCGGCATCCGGGGTGATCGGGCCGTTGGCGAGCTCGAGTACCACCTTGGCCTTGATCGTCTCGACATTGGCCGGGGTGATCATGTCCTCGAGTGCTGCCGGGACGAGGAGGTCGCAATCGACGCCGATGAGCTTTTCGGCAGGGATGACCTGCGCGCCAAGCTCGGCGGCGAGGGACGCCACGGACTGGCCCGCGGCCTTGCCGGCGATGAGCTTGTCGACATCAAGGCCCGAGGCCTTCTCGATGGCGCCCGAGGAATCGGACACGGCCACGACCAGGTCGCCATCGGCGGCGGCGAGGCTGGCATAGAACTGGCCGGCATTGCCGAAACCCTGGATGGCGACGCGCTGCCTGGCGCCCAGGCCCAGCTCTTCGGCCAGGTGACGGACGAGGTAATAGCCGCCGCGCGCCGTGGCGTCGTTGCGGCCGAGCGAGCCGCCCAGGGCGATGGGCTTGCCGGTGATGACGGCCGGGGATACCTCGCCGACGATCTGGCTGTACTCATCGGCCATCCAGCCCATGATCATGGCATTGGTATAGACGTCGGGCGCCGGGATGTCGCGATCCGGGCCGACCACGCGGGCGAAGGCCTGCATATAGGCGCGCGACAGGCGCTCCAGCTCGGTCTTGGAGAGCTTGCGCGGGTCGACGCGCACCGCGCCCTTGCCGCCGCCATAGGGCAGGTCCATGACCGCGCATTTGAAGGTCATCCAGAAGGCGAGCGTCTCGACTTCCTCGACCGTGGAATCGGGGTGGAAGCGGATGCCGCCCTTGGTGGGGCCCCGGGTGTCGTCATAGCGGCAGCGCCAGGCCAGGAACGACTTGCGCGAGCCGTCGTCCATGCGGATCATCAGCCGCATCTTGGTGGTTTCTCGCGGGTATTTGAGTTTTTCGAGGACGTCCTGGTCGATTGCCAAATGGCTCGCTGCCGCTTCCAGGCGGACAAGGGCTCTGTCGAGCAGGCTGTCTTCACTCATGGTCATTCCCTCAATATGACGATGCATTGGGCATCATGCGCACTTTCAAGGCGGTTTTCGTGCCACAGCCGCGCGCTTAGGGCAATAAGGCTGTCTCATTTTGAGCAAATTCTGTGCATTTCGCCCATTGACGCGGCAAAACCGCAGCCTAGACTTGACCGACAATCCGCCTTCGAGTCCCACCTTGCTGCCCTCCGCCCCGCTTCCGGACATCGTCATCAATTCGGACGACTTTAACCGCGTGCTGCTGCTGGCCGAGCGCGTGAGCGAGCGCATGCCCTATGTCGCGTCCTACCTGGTGCGCGAACTCAACCGCGCCGAAGTCTGCCAGCCCTGGGACCCGGCGGGCGTCTCCATGGGCCAGCGCGTGCGCTTCCGGCTCGACGACGAACCCATCCAGCGCCTCGGCCGCCTCACCTATCCGCGCGGCATGGTGCCCAATCGCGGCGACGTGCCGATCCTGGGCGCCATCGGCGCCGCGCTGATCGGCATGAACCGCAATTCGAGCATCGAATGGATGGACAATGGCCGCCTGCGGACGCTGACCGTCCTCGACTTCGGCTGGTAATTTTTTGGGATTTTTGCGGTGGGGTGGCGAGAAGGACGCCTCAGGCGGGCACCTTGCTGCTGGCGCAGCTCGCCGGAAAAATCAGGCCGCGCCTGAATTGCCGAAGGTCGCCTCGAAAGGCGACCCCGTGGCGATGCGCGTGACCAGGCGGGTCAGACCCAGGGACGCTCGGCCGCCATCTTGTCCTCGAAGCCGCCAATCCGCGTCTCGTTCCTGAGCGTGGTGGCGATATCGTCCAGGCCTTCGAGCAGGACATGCTTGCGCGCCGGGTCGATATCGAAATGCAGCGTGCCGCCATCCGGTCCCTGGATGGTCTGGGCTTCCAGGTCAATGGTGAGCGTGGCATTGGCGCCGCGCTCGGCGTCGTCGAGCAGCAAAGCCAGCTCCTCGGGCTTCACCACCAGCGGCAGGATGCCGTTCTTGAAGCAGTTATTGTAGAAGATGTCGGCGAAGCTGGTGGAGATGACGCAGCGGATGCCGAAATCGAGCAGCGCCCAGGGCGCATGCTCGCGGCTGGAGCCGCAGCCGAAATTGTCGCCGGCGATGATGACCTTGGCACCGCGATAGGCCGGCTTGTTGAGGACGAAATCCGGGTTCTCGGTGCCGTCTTCCCTGTAGCGCATTTCCGAGAACAGCGCCGTGCCCAGGCCGGTGCGCTTGATCGTCTTCAGGTACTGCTTGGGGATGATCATATCGGTGTCGATATTGATGATCGGCAGGGGCGCGGCAACGCCCGTCAGCGTGGTGAACTTTTCCATGGCCTTGCCTCCTTAGGCAGCGAGGCTGGTGGCCGCGTCGACCCCCAGCATCAGATTGAGATTCTGCACGGCCGCGCCCGAGGCGCCCTTGCCGAGATTGTCGTAGATGGCGACCAGGATGGCCTGGGCCTTCTCGTCATTGGCAAAGACATGCAAGCGCATGCGGTTGGTGCCGTTATAGCTTTCGGGATCGAGTTCGCCCGTGCGCTCGAGCGCTTCGAGCGGCGCCACTTCGACGAAGCCGTCGCGGCCGGCATAATAGTCGGCGATCGCCGCGTGCAATTGCGCGCCGGTCGGCACGCTCTCGAGAATGCCCAGTTGCAGCGGCACCGCCACCAGCATGCCCTGGGCGAAATCGCCGACGGCCGGCATGAATAGCGGCACGCGCGCCAGCCCGGCATATTTCTGCATTTCGGGCAGGTGCTTGTGCTTGAGCGTCAGGCCATAGGGCATGAATTGGGGCGCTTCCTCGCCCTTGCCCTGGTAATCCTCGATCATGGCGCGGCCGCCGCCCGAATAGCCGGTGACGCCGTTGACGGTGACCGGAAAATCGGCGGGGACATAGCCGGCCTCGATCAGCGGGCGCAGCATGGCGATCGGCCCCTGCGGCCAGCAGCCCGGATTGCACACGCGCTTTGCAGCGGCGATGACGCCGGCCTGGTCGCGGCTCATTTCGGCAAAGCCATAGGCCCAGCCCTCGGCGACGCGATGGGCGGTCGAGGCGTCGATCACCTTGGTCGTGTCGTTGGTGATGAGGCTGACGCTTTCCCTGGCCGCATCGTCGGGCAGGCACAGGATCGCCACGTCGGCGGCGTTGAGCAGCTCGGCGCGGGCCGAGATGTCCTTGCGGCGCTCGGCGGGAATGGAGAGCAGTTCGATGTCGGAACGACCGGCAAGGCGTTCGCGGATCTGCAGACCCGTCGTACCCGCTTCCCCGTCGATGAAGATCTTGGCCGCCATATCCTTGGTTCTCCGCAAATCCGGGAAGTCGGTCAGCGAACGGCGCGAGCCCCGGAAAACCTGCGCCGGTTTCAATGAACCACCCTGAAAGCGAGGTCAAGAACTGCGTTGGCCGAGTAGCCCGGCAATGGCCGCCAGCATGCGTTCCCAGCTCTTTTCGGTGCGGGCGCGATAGGGCGCCCGGATGGGCGCTTTCCTCCTTCCGGATTGCCAAGATGGAGGCAGCGCCCGCCGCCCGCAAGCCGCATGGCCGGCGGCGCTAACCCAAGCCGGCGCCAATATTATTCATTTGACGCCCCGGCGCGGCCACGCATAGGCTCCCCGCAAGATGAGTGGCATCGTCGTGCTCGAGGGGAAGAGTGAATGACTGCCCGCCCGCCTCTGCTTGAACTGATCGATATCCGCAAGAATTATGGCGCCATAGAAGCGCTGCGCGGCATCAGCTTTTCCGTGGGCCGCGGCGAGGTCGTGGCTTTGCTCGGCGACAATGGCGCCGGCAAGTCCACCCTCGTCAAGATCATTGCCGGCGGGCTCCCGCCCAGCGGCGGCCGCATGATCTTCGAAGGCGCCGACTATCTCGCCAATTCTCCCTCCGAGGCCAAGGCCCGCGGTATCGAAACGGTCTATCAGGACCTCTCGCTCTGCACCAATGTCGACGTCGTCGCCAATTTCTTCATGGGGCGCGAGCTGACGCGAAAAGTGCTGGGCATTCCGGTGCTGCAGGAGCGCGAGATGGAGGCGGCGGTCGCCAGGGCCATGGCCAATGCCGGCACCAAGATTCCTTCGCTGCGCGCCAAGGTCGAGCACCTGTCGGGCGGCCAGCGCCAGGCAATCGAGCTCAACCGCTTCGTGCATTGGGGCGGCAAACTGGTGCTGCTGGACGAGCCCTTCGCCGCGCTCGGCGTCGAGCAGACGCGGCGCGGGCTCGAAATGATCAAGAACGTGGCGGCCCAGGGGATCGGGGTCATCATCATCACCCACATCATGCCGCAGGCCTTCCAGGTGGCCGACCGCATCGTGGTCATCCGCCAGGGCCTGGTGGCCGGCGATGTCGCCACCGCCCAGACAAGCCCAGACGCCGTGGTCAGAATGATCACCGGCGAATCCTTTGCCGGCGCCGGGCCGGCCGTGGAGCAATCGGCTTAGCAAGCCCGGCCAAACAGTCAGGAGCGTTACTCATGAAGAAGTTCGTTCTAAGAATTCTGGCATTGATGGCGGTGCTTGCTGCCATCGTCTCGCCGGCCTTCGCCCAGGATGCGCAGAGCAAGGGCAGGATCTATTATCTCGTGCCTACCCTCCTCGATGAATTCCAGACCGCTTCGGTCGACGCCATCACCCTCTTCCTCAAGCAGGTGGGCTACGAGGTCGTGACCCTCAATGCCGACAACAAGACCGATGTGCAGCAGGGCCAGATGAACGACGTCATCGCGCTCAAGCCCGCCGCCATCGTCCTCGCCGCCGTCGATTTCAATGCGCTCAAGCCTTCGATCGAAAAGGCCCGCGCCGAGGGCATTCCGGTGATGGAATTCGACCGCCAGATCACCTCCACGCCCTCCGACTTCACCTCGGTGGCCGGCACGATCGAGATCGGCCATATCGCCGCCGACGAGGTCCAGCGCCTGCTCAAGGCCAAGAACGGCGCGGTCAAGGGCAAGGTGCTCCAGGTGCTGGGCGACCCCGGCGATCCCTATACGCTCGATATCCAGAAGGGCTTTGAGGAAAAAATGCAGGCCTTCCCGGACGTGCAGATCATCTCGCTGCCGGCCATGCAATGGGAGGCTTCCAACGCCGGTACCATCGTCGCCGACCAGCTGCTGGCCAATCCCGATATCGATCTGATCTTCGTCCATGCCGCCCACCTCGCCGTCGCAGCCGTGGCTTCGCTCGAAGCCAAGGGCAAGCAGCCGGGCGACGTGCTGCTGGTCTCCTCCAACGGCGCCCCGGTCGGGCTCGACCTCATCCGCAAGGGCTGGGAGCAAGTGGAAGTGGAGCAGCCGCTCTTCGCCCAGGCCGCCGCCATCGCCATGTTCGCCGACCTCGTGGTCAACAAGAAGCCGATCAAGCCGGGCGAATACGACGTGCTCGGCCTCAAGTCGGAAGTGACCGACGAAGCCTGGGGCCCCAATATCAAGATCCCCGGCGCCGCCATCACCAAGGACAATGTCGATGACCCCAAATTCTGGGGCAACATGAAGGTGCCGGACACCAAGATCACCCCGGTGACCGACTAAGATCTGCTCCTGGGGCGGGCCGGCGCGGCCGGCCTGCCCTTTTCGTCCCGCCTGTCGTTTCTCCCCGGGGGCCAATAGTGACGCCGCAAACCCGCGCCGCTCTCGAATTCCTGCTCGACAATCTCGTCTGGGTGCTGCTAATCGTCGTGCTGGCGGCGTTCTCGCTGTTCGTGCCGCACTTCTTCCAGATCGGCATCTTTTCCAACATCATCGAGCAATCCACCTTCGTGGGCGTGATGGCGATCGGCCTTGCTTTGGTGGTGATCGCCGGCCACATGGACCTGTCGGTGGAATCGGTGGCGGCGCTCTCGGCCATGGTCACCGGCATGCTCTTCTGCACCAGCGGCATCGGCATGGGGCTGACCGTCTCGCCCGAATGGCTGCTGATCCCGATCTCGCTCGTCATCGCCATGGCGGTGGGCGCCGCGATCGGCATCGTCAACGGGTTCCTGGTGGTCAAGGTCAAGCTCAACGCCTTCATCGTGACCCTGGCCTCCTATATCTGGGTGCGCGGCCTCGTCGTCGCCATTTCCGGCGGCCGCTCGGCCCAGGACCTGGCCCCCGCCATCCGCATCATCGGCATCCAGACCATCCTCTACATTCCGCTCATCGCCTGGATCGCCATTGCCTGCTTTGCCCTCTTCACCTTCATTCTCGCCAAGACCCCGTTCGGGCGGCACCTGACCATGATCGGCGGCAACGAGGCGGCTGTATTCCGCGCCGGTATCAAGGTCGACCGCATATTGCTCGTCGCCTTCGTGCTGGCGGGCGCCATTTCCGGCCTGGCCGGCTGGCTGCTCGCCATCCGCACCTCGGGCGCCACTGCCAATCTGGGCACCGGCATGTTGTTCAACGCCTTCGCTGCCGTCGTCATCGGCGGCGTCAGCCTCAAGGGGGGCGTCGGGCAATTGCCGGGCGTCTATGCCGGCGTGCTGCTGCTGTCCTCGATCCACACCGCCATCAACCTGATGGGCCTGCCCGCCAATTACACGCAGGTTATTTTGGGATTTCTCGTGCTCGCGGCGGTGCTGCTCGACACGGTCAAGCTCGCCATCCGTCAGCGGCTGGCCTAGCGTCCGGCGGCGGGAGAAGCGAGGGGCGGATCAGGGAGCGGCCTCGCTCGCCCGCTTTTCGAGCAAGGTCTTTTCGCGGGCATTGCGGGTCATGGCGGCAGCCTTGAGGAACTCGGCGCGAGCCTCCTCGCGACGATCGAGCCTGGACAGCAGGTCGCCGCGCACCGAATGGAGCAGGTGATAGCCCTTGAGCACCGGCTCATCGAGCAGGGCATCGACGATCTCGATGCCGCTTTGCGGGCCCAAGGCGAAGGAAAGGGCGACCGCGCGGTTGAGCTCGACCACCGGGGACGGCGCGATCTCGGCCAGCGCCGCATAGAGCGCGGCGATGCGCGTCCAGTCGGTGGCTTCAGGGGTACGCGCCTGCGCGTGGCAGGCGGCGATCGCCGCCTGGAGCGCATAGGGCCCGCCCCCGCCAAGGACCGCCACCTGCTCGAGGGCGGCAAGGCCGCGGCGGATCAGCATCTGGTCCCAGAGCGCCCGGTTCTGGTCGAGCAGCAGGATCGGCTCACCCTCGGCATTGACCCGGGCGCGGGCACGCGAAGCCTGGATTTCCATCAGCGCCACCAGCCCATGCACTTCCGGCTCCTGCGGCATCAATCCCGCCAGCACCCGACCGAGCCGCAGCGCTTCCTCGCAGAGGTCCTGGCGCAGCCAGTCCTCGCCGGCGGTTGCCGCATAGCCCTCGTTGAAGATGAGGTAGAGCACTTCGAGCACCGAGGCGAGCCGCGCCGCCCGCTCCTCGCCGCGCGGCACTTCGAACGGCACCCCTGCCTCGGCGATCGTCCGCTTGGCGCGCACGATGCGCTGGGCAATCGTGGGCTCGCTGGCGAGAAACGCCCGGGCGATCTCCTCGGTAGTGAGCCCGCCCAGGAGCCGCAGGGTCAGCGCCGCCCGCGCCTCGGCCGACAGCACCGGATGGCAGGAAGTGAAGATGAGACGCAGCAGATCATCGCCGACATCATCGTCGAGCCGCTCGGCCAGCGCCGCCTCGCCGTCGCCCTGCCGCTCCTCGCTTTCGACGTCATGGCCCAGTTCGTCGAGCTTGCGGGCCAAGACCTTGTTGCGGCGGAAATAGTCGATGGCACGCCGCTTGGCCGTCGCCATCAGCCAGGCGCCGGCATTGCGTGGAATGCCGCTTTCCGGCCAGGTCTTGAGGGCAATGACCAGCGCATCCTGCGCCAGCTCCTCGGCGAGGCTGATGTCCCGGACGATCCGGGTCAGGCCGGCAATGAGTTTGGGCGCCTCGATCCGCCAGACGGCTTCGACGGCGCGTTGAATCTGCTCCTCGCTCATGGCGGCGGATGAGACCACGCTCCATCCGCCGCCGCAAGCGCAGGCGTGTTCGTGGAGCGGCTATCGCGTCAGCGGCTTCTGATTGGCCTGGCGCCAGGCCTCTTCCTTGGCGAGATGCTCATCCGATACCGAATCGGGGGGAAAGTCGGAGACTTCCGCCACCCGGCGCAGCTCGACCTCGCCCTCCTCGAACGGAATGCGCTTGACCCAGGCCAGCGCCTCTTCCCTGTCCTTGACCTGGATCAGCCAGAACCCGGCAATGAGTTCCTTGCTTTCGGTGAACGGACCATCCTTGACGCTGCGCGCTCCGTTTTTGCCGAAAGCGACCCGCGCCCCCTCCTTGCTGGCACGCAGGCCCTCGGCGGCGAGAAGAATGCCGGCCTTGATGAGTTCGTCGTTATAGCGGCCCATTTCCGCCAATTGCTCGGGCGTGGGCATGTCCCCAGCCTCGCTTTCTGGCGTTGCCTTGACGATGACCATGAAACGCATTTTGCAATCCTTTCATGTCTCAGCCGTGTTTGGCTTCGGATTCGGCGCGCATGCGGTTTTCGCGGTCGCGCTGGTCCTGCGTGAAGGCCTCGCCGAAATCGTCCTCGGTGAGGATGGGGAAGATGTCGATCTCGACATTGCCGTGGCCATCTTCCTTGGGCCACTTCCTGACCCAGTCGATAGCGTCCTGCATCGAGGGCACTTCGATGATCGAATAGCCGCCGACCAGTTCCTTGGCCTCGGCGAAGGGACCGTCGATGACCTTGGGTTGGCCGTTGTTGAACTTGACGCGGGCCGCCTTCGAGCTCGGATGCAGGCCATCCCCGCTCACCATGATGCCGGCCTTGACCGCCGCCTCCATGTAATCGCCCATCGCCTGGATGAGTTCGGTAGTGGGCAGCGCGCCCGCTTCGGTCTCTGCATCCGCCTTGCGGATCACCATGAAACGCATGTTTTCTCTCCTTGCTGGCTGGCGCCGTTCTTGCGCCGTCAAACGACACGACGAACGCCGCGTCGCCGGTTCGACAATTCGCCCGGCATGCGGACGAAAAAGATTCACGTGAAACGCCGCAAAGAGGCGTTCAGACCACCGGCCCTTCGAAAAGCGGGCGGATTTCCGCCGAGCCGTGATAATCGGGCCCGAGCACATCGGCATGGATTTGCATCCAGCGCCGCGCCACGGCCAAAGCCTCTTCCTTGTCGGCGACATCGACGATGGCAAAGCCCCCGATCAGTTCCTTGCTTTCCGAGAACGGACCGTCGCGCACGACGAGCTTGCCATCGCCGACCTCGATGCGGGTGCCGAAGGCGCTGGGCTTGAGCCCTTCGGTGGAGACGAGCTTGCCGGTAGCCATCATCTCCCCGATCAGTTCGCCCAGCGCCTCCATCAGCCCGGCCGGCGGCGGCCCGAGCGATTCGGTATTGGCGTCGGAATTATGGATGAGCATGAAACGCATGGATCTCTCTCCTAAAGGGCAATTGGTGGCACGCTGCCCCCAAAAGGCAAGCCGCTGCGCCGATCACCAGGACGACGAATGGACCGACCCCGATTCGACGAGCCGGCTCGAAAAAATGAGAAAAATGCCAGAAAAGCAAAAAGGGCCCGAAACGGACCCTTTTGCGCATCCACCCAAATAGGCGGAAAATTGGAGCGGGCGATGGGATTCGAACCCACGACCCTAACCTTGGCAAGGTTATGCTCTACCCCTGAGCTACACCCGCGCTCCAGTCGCGGCGCTTGGCAGCGCGTCGACGGGCGCCTATATGCCCAAAGACAAACCCGATTGCAACCCCAAATTGCGATCGTGGTGGCGCGATGTGGATAGGGCTTGTCACGAGCCTCGCCCAGCGCCAGAAACAGCTACAGTTTGAGCCAGCCGGCAAAAGGAAAATCATGACCCTTGATGGCGCCACTTCCCCCCAGGCCGCGTCTCCCGCCGCAGCCCTCGTCGCCGAATCGTCGGACCGCGCCTTCAAGGCGGACGTGATCGACGCTTCGCTCAATACCCCGATCCTCGTCGATTTCTGGGCGCCCTGGTGCGGCCCCTGCCGCCAGCTCACCCCGGCCCTCGAAAAGGTAGTCAACGAGAAGAACGGCGCGATTCGCCTGATCAAGATCAATATCGACGAGAATCCCTCGATCGCCGGCCAGCTCGGCATCCAGTCCATTCCCGCCGTCTTCGCCTTTGCCGGCGGCCGCCCGGTCGATGCCTTCATGGGCGCCATTCCCGAAAGCGAAGTGCGCCGCTTTGCCGATCGCGTGATTTCGCAGGCCCCGGCCGCCGCGCCGCAGCCCGGCTCGATCGACGAGCAGATCGCCAATGCGCTCGAAGCCGCCCAGGCGGCGATGACGGCGCAGGATTATCCGCAGGCCGCCGAAATCTTCACCCTCGTGCTCCAGCATGCGCCGGACAATGCCAGGGCTCTGCTCGGCCTCGCCCAGGTCTATCAGCGCACCGGCGACCTCGAACAGGCGCGCGCCGTGCTCGAGGACCTGCCGGAAGAGGCGCGCAAGGGCGAGGACTACCTGGCGCTCGCCGGCGCCTTGAAGCTTGCGGCCGAGGCCGAGGGGCTTTCGGACACCGCCGCGCTCGAAGCCGCCATTGCCGCCGACCCCGACAACCTCCAGGCCCGCTACGACCTGGCGGTCGTGCTCAATGCCAATGACCGCAAGGTCGAGGCCGCCGAGGCGCTCGTCGCCATCATGCGCAAGGACCGCACCTGGAACGAGGACGGGGCCCGCAAGAAGCTGCTCGAACTTTTCGAAGCCTGGGGCCCCAAGGACCCGGCCACGCTCAAGGGGCGACGGATGCTGTCCTCGCTCCTGTTCTCCTGACGGACAAGACTATGCACAAGCGCCCCGCATCGCCCGCAGATTTGCCGCCCAGCGTGCCGATCTTCCCGCTGTCGGGCGCGCTGCTGCTGCCCTTCGCGCATCGCCCGCTCAACATTTTCGAACCGCGCTATGTGCGCATGGTCGACGATGCGCTGGCGGGCGACCGCCTGATCGGCCTGGTGCAGCCGGTCGAGACCGACGAGGAATCGCCGGCCGGCTCGGTGCCGCTGCGCACCATCGGCTGCATCGGACGGCTCACCCATTGGGAAGACAATGGCGAGAACCGCTATTTCATCATCCTGGAAGGAGTGACGCGCTTCCGGCTCAAGGAGGAACTGACGGTGATGACGCCCTATCGGCAGGCCCGCATCGTCACCCGCGACTTCGCCAACGATTTCGACCGCCATTACGGGGAAGACGACGTCGACCGCGAGCGCTTCCTCAAGATGATGCACGACTATGCCGAATTCGGCAATTTCGACCTCAACTGGGACGAGATAGACCGCACCTCCACCGCCGACCTCGTCAATTTCTGCTGCATGGTAAGCCCCTATGGGCCCCGCGAAAAGCAGGTGCTGCTCGAAGCCGGTTCGCTCGAGGAACGCGCCGAAACCCTGATCGCGCTCGCCGAAGTCGAAATGGCCAAGGGCGAGGGCGCCTCGCTCCTGCAATGACCGGTCCGCGCGACGCACTCGACCGCAGGACCCTGGAAATGCTGGTCTGCCCGCTGACCAAGACGCGGCTGCTGCTGTCGCCAACAGGAGACGAGCTGATCTCGGTGGCGGCCCATCTCGCCTTCCCGATTCGCCAGGGCGTGCCGATGCTGGCGCTCGATGAAGCGCGGCCGATAGACCTGAGCGAATTGCGTCGGCTACCCGATCTCGGTCCCGACGCCGACCGCCATTAAAGCGGCAGGCCGCGCAGCAGCTTGGGGCCGCCGGCATCGAGGCCGGCAGCACGTGAAATCAGGAAATCCTTGGCCGGCGGCAGGCGGTCGACGAGGCCGAGGCCGAAATCGCGCAATGCCCGTACCGGGGCGATGTCGTTGGAGAAAAGACGGTTCATGCCGTCGGTGACCATGGCCATGAGGGCCGTGTCGAAGCGCCGCCAGCGCTCATAGGCTACCAGCACGTCATCGGCGCCGTGATCGAGCCCGAGCCGCATGGCGCCGACGACGATCTCGGCCAAAGCCGCCACGTCCTTGAGCCCCAGATTGAGCCCCTGCCCGGCAATGGGATGGACGACATGGGCGGCATCCCCGATCAGGGCCAGGCGCGGCGCGGCGAAATCGCGCGCGATCTGGAGGCGCAGCGGAAAGACCTGGAGCTTATCCTCGAGCGTCACCTTGCCGAACGTCGAGCCCATGACCGCCTCGATGGCCAAGGCCACCTCTTCGGATGACTGCGCCAGATAGCGGGCCGCATCCTCGGGCCGCTCGGTCCAGACCAGCGAGGAGCGCCTGCCCGGCAGCGGCAGGCTGGCAAAGGGGCCGGCCGGCCGGAAATGCTCATAAGCCACGCCCTCGTGGTCGAGCTCATGGCCGATCGTGGTGACGATGCCGGACTGGCCGTAATCGTGGGCGACGGTCTTGATGCCGGCCATGTTGCGCAACGCCGAATTGGCGCCATCGGCGGCCACGACCAGCGGCGCCCGCACCTGCCTGCCATCGGCAAGGCTCAACACCCCGCCGCCGGCTTCTGCGGCAAAAGCCTTGACCTCGACGGGGGCGAGGAAATCGACCTTGCCCTCGAGCCCGGCCAGCATGGCGGCTGCCATGACGGTATTGGGCACCATATGGGCAAAGGGCTCGCCGCGCGCCACTTCGCCCTCGAAGGCCAGGAAGAGCGGGCGGGAAAGATCGCCCTCCCCCGAATCGGTGATGCGCATTTCGCGCACCGGCTCTGCCTCGGCCGCGATCTGCGACCACACGCCCAGGCCTTCGAGCACGCGCCGGACGCCGGCGGCGATGGCCGAGGCGCGCTTGTCGTTGGGCACGGTGACCGGGCGCCGGTCGAGAATGGCGATGCGGGTGCCTTCCAGGAACCGGATCAGCGCCAGCGCCAGCGCCAGCCCGACCGGACCGCCGCCCACGATCAGCACGTCATATCGATCTTCCTGCATGGCGCTATCGTCCTCGTTCCGGTCCTTCTTTTCCACGCTTTCGCCCGAACGAGCAACCGCGCGCTTCCGCATAATTTTTGTGCATATTCTCTCAAGTTGACCAAAATCGATGCATTTCGGTCGTCCGGGTCAGCGGCAAGCCCGCGTTTTCGGATGAGAGCTGCAAAATTTTCAATTCAAAAACAAAAGGATAATGCGAGCCTTTGCAGTTTGGCACGCCTCTTGAGTCCGAAAAAGGCAGCTCAGGAAAGGAGTTCCCATGAAACTGGTGGTGGCAATCATAAAACCATCGCGGCTCGAAGAGGTGCGGCAGGCGCTCAATTCCCTGGATGTCCACGGCATGACCGTGACCGAGGTCAAGGGTTACGGCCGCCAGAAGGGGCATTCGGAGATCTATCGCGGCACCGAATATGCCGTGCATTTCCTGCCCAAGCTCAAGATCGAGATCGCCGTGGACGACACACAGGCCGACGAGGTCTCGACGGCCATCCGCGACGCCGCCCAGACCGGACGGATCGGCGACGGCAAGATCTTCGTCCTCGATCTCGAACAGGTCACCCGCATCCGCACCGGGGAAACCGGCGCGTCCGCGCTTTAACGCCGCTTTGGAGGCTCAACGATGACAAGCAACAAGACGTCCAAACTACTGGGGGCCGCGGCGCTCGCCTCCCTTGCCCTGACCCTGCCGGCCCTGGCCCAGGAGGCGGCGGCGCCCGCAGCCGAGGCCGCCGCCGAAGTCGCCACGCTCGATACGGGCGACACATCCTGGATGATCGTTTCCACCGTTCTGGTGCTGCTGATGATCATTCCCGGCCTGGCGCTCTTCTATGGCGGGCTGGTGCGCGCCAAGAACGTTCTTTCGGTGCTCATGCAGGTTCTGGCCGGCTTTTCCATGATCGCCCTGCTCTGGGTGGCCTATGGCTATTCCCTCGCCTTCGGGGGCCCGGCCGAGGGCGGCGTTTCCGGTTTTATCGGCGACTTCTCGAAATTCTTCCTCAACGGCGTGCCGCCTGACGCGCTCTCGGGCTCGATCCCCGAACTGGTCTTCGTGGTCTTCCAGCTCACCTTCGCGGCCATCACCGCCACCCTCATCGTCGGCGGCATTGCCGAGCGCATGAAATTCGGCGCGGTGATGCTGTTCCTGGCCCTCTGGTTCACCTTCTCCTACCTGCCGATCGCCCATATGGTCTGGTCCTCGGGCGGCCTGCTCTTCAATATGGGCGCCCTCGATTTTGCCGGCGGCACCGTCGTTCACATCAATTCCGGCGTGGCCGCGCTCGTCGCCGCCGTCGTCGTCGGTCCGCGCCTGGGCTTCCTCAAGGAGCCGATCGCACCGCACAACCTGGTCTTCACCTTTATCGGCGCCTCCCTGCTCTGGGTCGGCTGGTTCGGCTTCAATGCCGGCTCTGCCCTCGCCGCCGACGGCATCGCCGCCCAGGCTTTCCTCAACACCATCACCGCCCCGGCGGCCGCGGCGCTGGCCTGGGCCCTGGGTGAGAAGTTCACCCGCGGCCATGCCTCGCTCCTCGGCGCCGCCTCGGGCGCGGTGGCCGGCCTCGTCGCCATCACCCCGGCGGCCGGCTTTGCCGGCACGTTCGGCGCCATCGTGCTGGGCGCCGTCGCCGCGCTCGTGTGCCTGTGGGCCGTGGTGACGCTCAAGCCGTGGCTCAAATACGACGACAGCCTCGATGTCTTCGGCATCCATGGCATCGGCGGCATTGTCGGGGCCATCGGCACCGCCATCGTCGCGGCGCCCTCGCTCGGCGGCTTCGGACCCGGCGGCGCCGACTATTCGATCGGCGGCCAGCTCGCCACCCAGGCGACGGCCGTGATCATCGCCATCGTCTGGTCTGCCGTCGTGGCCCTGGTGGCGCTGCTGATCGTCAGGGCCGTCATGGGGCTGCGCGTCACCGAATCGGCCGAAACCGACGGGCTCGACCTCACTTCCCATGGCGAGCGCGCCTACAACTGACCCGGCTTCGCCGCGGCGGCGAACCTCCTCCCCGCCGCCGCGGCGACACCCGGATGGCCCGGTACGCCGGACCATCCACCCCTGGTCCCGAAGGATGTTGGTCGGGGCGTGCAGCCCATGTCCTCTTGGTCCGCCACAGAGGCTTCCCACTCGCAAACCACATGGGCTGCACCCCCCGGCCAATCGCTTTCCGCTTTCTCCTCCAAGCCCGGCTCCTGCCGGGCTTTTTTCGCTCCATTGCGGCCACAAAATCCGCCCCGCCCAGGGTTAGCGTCGGATTAACCATGGACCTTTAGCATCGTGGCAGTTTGGACGAACCGTCCCCCCACGGTTCCGCTCATCAGTAAAGATTTGCCCATGCCCCCACGCCCCACCCCCATGCTCGAGAACTTCTCGGCGGCCCAGAACGCGCCGGTCCTCGCCATCCGCATCCCCGTCCGGCTGGCCGGCTTCGTGCTCCTGGCGCTGGTGGCGGTGATCGTGCTGGCCATGGCGTCCTGGTCGGTGGACGATCCGAGCCTTTCCTATGCCACCTCGAAACCCGCCGCCAACTGGCTGGGCTTTCCGGGCGCGGTGATCGCCGATCTCATCGTCCAGCTTTTCGGCGTGGCGGCGATTCCCACGCTCATTCCGCTGGCACTGTGGGGCTGGAATTTCGTGCGCCGCCGCGCCCCCACCCATATGGGGCTGCGGTGCCTGGCCTGGCTGGGCGCCATGCTGCTCGCCACCGGGGTCTGCTCCTTCTTCGCGGTCCCCGAATCCTGGCCGCTGCCCACCGGGCTGGGCGGCCTTACCGGTTCGGTCTTCTTCAACCTCGCCACGCTCGTCAGCGGCGGGGCGCCCAGCGGCATCACCCCGACGCTCTTTGCCATCATCCTCATGGCGCCAGCCCTGGCGCTGTTCTGGATCGCGCTCGGCCTCAAGGCCCTGCCGGTCGGGGCCGGCATGATCGCGCCCAAGGCGGCCGCGGCCAAGCCCGGCAAGGCCAATGCCCGCCGCATGGCGGAGGAAGAAGACGAGGAGGAAGAGGCCGTCGAGGAGCCGGAAAGCGAGCGCAATCCGGTGCTCGACGTGGCGCTGGGCGCCTTGGTGCACATGGGCTATTCCGTCCAGACCGCCTTCCGCCGCGCCCGCAGCCAGGCGCGCGAAAAGCGCGATGCGGAAGCCGCACAATGGCGCAGCCACGATACCGAGCCCTCGCTCGAACCCGATGCCGCCATCCCCCATATCGAGCCGGAAACCCGCGCCGAGCCGCGCCCGGCCGAGCGCCGCGTCGTCCAGGTGCATTCGGGCTACAATCCGCGCCGCAATGTCGAGCCGGACGTCTCGGCCGCCTCGGTCAACGACGAGGACCTTTACCCGCAGACGGGCGAGGAAGACGGCTACCCACTCGACGACGATTTCCCGTTCGAGCCCGATGACGTGCCGCAGGCGCCCGTTCAGCAACGCCGGCCCGAACCGGCTTTCGAGCGCCCGGCCCAGGCCGCCGCGCCCGCCGTCATGCCCTCCCCGCGCATCGCCGCCCCTGCCGCCCGCCCGGTGCAGGGCGCCCGCGTCGTGCGGGAAGCCCAGGGTTCTCTCCTCGATGATCCCTTCGCGTTCGAGCTGCCGGCGCTTTCGCTCCTCGCCGAGCCCAAGCACAAGGGCCCCAGCCCCGAGCATGCCCCCGAGCGGCTCGAGGAAATGGCGCGTCAGCTCGAAGGCGTGCTCGAGGATTTCGGCGTCAAGGGCGACATCATCAATGTTCGCCCGGGCCCCGTCGTCACTCTTTACGAACTCGAGCCCGCTCCCGGCATCAAGTCGAGCCGCGTCATCTCGCTGGCCGACGACATCGCCCGCTCTATGAGCGCCATTTCGGCCCGCGTCGCCGTGGTGCCGGGCCGCAATGCCATCGGCATCGAACTACCCAATGCCAGCCGCGAAACCGTCTATCTGCGCGAAATGCTCGGCTCCGCCGATTTCGAGAAGATGAAGGGCAAGCTGCCGATCTGCCTGGGCAAGACCATCGGCGGCGAGCCGGTGATCGCCGACCTCGCCCGCATGCCGCATTTGCTCATCGCCGGCACCACCGGCTCGGGCAAGTCGGTCGGCATCAACACCATGATCCTGTCGCTGCTCTACCAGATGACGCCCGAGCAGTGCCGCTTGATCATGATCGACCCCAAAATGCTGGAATTGTCGATCTATGACGGCATCCCGCACCTCCTGACGCCGGTCGTGACCGATCCCTCCAAGGCCGTGGTCGCCCTCAAATGGGCCGTCCGCGAGATGGAGGACCGCTATCGCAAGATGAGCAAGATCGGCGTGCGCAACATCGACGGCTTCAACCAGCGCGTCGGCGAGGCCCAGAAGAAGGGCGAGGTCATCACCCGCACCGTGCAGACCGGCTTTGACCGCGAGACCGGCGAAGCGATCTTCGAGAGCGAGCAGTTCGACCTCGAGCCCTTGCCCTATATCGTCATCATCGTCGACGAAATGGCCGACCTGATGATGGTGGCCGGCAAGGACATCGAAGGCGCCATCCAGCGCCTGGCCCAGATGGCCCGCGCCGCCGGCATCCACATGATCACCGCCACCCAGCGCCCGTCGGTGGACGTCATTACCGGCACGATCAAGGCCAACTTCCCGACCCGCGTCTCCTTCCAGGTGACCTCCAAGATCGACAGCCGCACGATCCTGGGCGAGCAGGGCGCGGAAACCCTGCTCGGCAACGGCGACATGCTCTATATGGCCGGCGGCGGCCGCATCAAGCGCCTGCACGGCCCGTTCGTTTCGGACAGCGAAGTGGAATCGATCGTCAACCACCTCAAGTCCCAGGGCCAGCCCGATTACCTCGATTCCATCACCGAGGAAGAGGATGAGGAAGGCGGCGGCGCCATGGCCGAGGACGAGTATGGCGGCTCGGGCGACGAGCTCTACGACAAGGCCGTCAACATCGTGCTGCAGGACAAGAAGGCCTCGACCTCCTATATCCAGCGGCGCCTGGCCATCGGCTACAACAAGGCGGCAACCCTCATCGAGCGCATGGAGCGCGAGGGCGTCATCAGCCAGGCCAACCATGCCGGAAAGCGCGAAATCCTCGTCGGCGGGGACCAGTACTGATCCCAGCTCGCCGGCGATGAACGCCACGTGAACGGAACCAACGCCCTGTTGCCGCAATTGGTTTCTAGGTAAGCTTTCACCTTGAACCCATAGGGACGAGATTGTTCATGATTCGCCGCGATGCTCTTCTGCTTGGTCTCACCGCCGTTCTCGCCTCGGCCTTTCCGGCCCTGGCGCTCGACCGGGCCCTGACGCCGGAGGAGACGCAGCTCATCCAGGAGATCGGCGCGCATAATTCGGCCATCCGTACCATGGCCGGACGCTTCCTGCAGGTGGATAGCCAGGGCGGACGCACCGAGGGCACGTTCTTCCTCGAGCGCCCCAACAAGGTGCGCTTCCGCTACAACCCGCCCTCGCGCGAGGAGATCATTTCGGTCGGCCGCGGCTTTTACGTCATCAACCGCAAGGACCAGACGCAATACGCCTATCCGCAGGACCGCATTCCGCTGCGCAACTTCCTGGGCGACAGGATCGACCTGCTCTCGGCCAATATCGTCGACGTGACCTCATCGGACGCCTATATGGCGGTGACGGTCTCCGATGACACCCCGATCGGAATGGTGCAGGTGGGCCTGATCTTCGACAAGGCCACCAAGGACCTGGCGCAGTGGACGCTGACCGAGCCGTCGGGAGCCGAGCTTACCTTCTCGCTCTACGACATCCAGAAGGACGTCCAGATCCCCAAATCCTATTTCTACATCGACCCGACTTATAAGTCGGTCGAGCCGAAATAACCCCGCTTTGCCATCGGAGGGTTTTGGGGCCATAAAGGCCCCGCGCCCATCCCGAGAGACTCCATGCCCGTTTCCGTCGCCACCTGGAACATCAATTCCGTCCGCCTGCGCCTGCCGATCGTTCTGGATTTCTTAAAGCAATATCGGCCCGACGTGCTGATGCTCCAGGAGATCAAGTGCACCAACGACCAGTTCCCGGCCAATGCCTTCGCCGAAGCCGGCTATCCCCATCAGGCCGTCCACGGCCAGAAGGGCTATCACGGCGTCGCCATTGTTTCGCGATTCCCGCTGACCGATATTTCCAGCAAGGTTTTCTGCGAGATTCCCGACAGCCGGCACGTCTCGGCCCTGCTCGATTTCGGCCAGGGCGCGGTGAAATTCCACAATTTCTACATTCCGGCAGGCGGCGACGAGCCGGACCCGGCGATCAATCCCAAGTTCAAGCACAAGCTGGGCTTTCTCTCCGAGCTCCAGACCTGGTTCGCAGATCCGAGCTTCGAGCGTGGCCACCTCATCGCCGGCGACTTCAACATCGCCCCGCATGAAAACGATGTGTGGAGCCACAAGCAGCTTCTCAAAGTGGTGAGCCACACCCCGGTCGAGACCGAAGCGCTGACGGCCCTGCTCGAAGGCGGGCATGGCTGGGTCGACCTCGTGCGCAAGCACATTCCCTTCGACCAGAAGCTCTATTCCTGGTGGAGCTATCGCTCGCCCAACTGGGACAGCGCCGACAAGGGCCGGCGGCTCGACCATATCTGGTCGACAAAGGACATCGCCAACCATACGAGCGGCGCCGAAATCCTGCGCCCCGCGCGCGGCTGGAGCGAAAAACCCTCGGACCACGTGCCGGTCATCGTCAGGTTTGGGTGAGGGATTTCCCCTTTTTATCCCGGTTAACGCCACAACCACTGCACTTCCCCGGCCGGCAGAGCCGGGGCCTATTGCACCGTCCCCCTGGAGTGGAGAAATCCATGGGTCCCGGGTCTTCGCCCGGGGAGGTTCCGTGGTGGCGGCGGCACCGCACCCCAGTCCCAAAAACCTAGATTTCGTCCTTGCGGATGCGGCCCTTGAGCGGGGCGATGGCGCCCAGATAGCCGGTCAGCTCGCGCCGGATATGATCGGCGGCGCGGGCGGCGAGGTCGGGATATTGGGTGGCCAGTTTGAGGAAGGCGTGGCGCGGCACGAACAGGGTTTCGGACGCAAAGACGGCGGTGACCGTCACCGGGCGCGGGCGGGCGATCACCAGCGCCATGGCGCTGACCAGCGTGCCTTCGCCGGAAAGATCGTGCGGCTTGGCGCCGTCCTGGACGGTGCGCAGGCGCCCGGAAATGAGGACATGGGCGCCGTCGGGCACCTCGCCGGCCTGATAGACGACCTCACCGGCGGCGAAGCGGCGGCGTTCGCTGGCAAAGGCGAGCAGGCGCCTTTGCTCAGAATCGCAGATTTCGAAGAATTCGGCGTGCGCCAGGATTGTCGCCGCGTCGTCCAGTTGCATCGTGCCCCAGTCCTCGCCGAGCACATGCCGCAACGTCCGGAAATGACTTCGATGCGCTCTAACGCTTTATAGAGAGCGATTTTCCGTTCGCAAACCGTCTCGATAGCGGTTTTCCGCCACGGGCAGGCCGTGGCGGAGCCGAATCAGGGCACCAGGCGATAGCCACCCTCTTCGGTGACCAGCAGGCGCGCATTGGAGGGATCGCGCTCGATCTTCTGGCGCAGCCGGTAGATATGGGTTTCGAGCGTATGGGTGGTGACGCGGTTATTGTAGCCCCAGACCTCCTTGAGCAGCACGTCGCGCGTAATGGTCTTGGGGCCCTGGCGGTAGAGGTATTTGAGGATGGAGGTTTCCTTGTCGGTGAGGCGCACCTTGCCGCCATCCGACGATTCCAGAAGCTTAGCCGCCGGCTGGAAGCTGTACTGGCCGATGGTGAAGACCACGTCCTCGCTCTGATCGTGCTGGCGCAGGGCCGCGCGGATGCGGGCCAGCAGCACCGAGAAGCGGAAGGGCTTGGTGATGTAGTCATTGGCGCCCGATTCGAGGCCGAGAATCTCGTCGGCATCGGTATCGTGGCCGGTCAGCATCAGGATCGGCCCCTTGAACCCTTCGCGGCGAAGGATCTTCACGGTTTCCCGCCCGTCCATGTCAGGCAGGCCAACATCGAGCACCATGAGGTCGACATGGTTTTCGCCGATGGCCTTGATGGCCTCGGCGGCGGTGCCGGCTTCGACGATATCGAATTCGCGATACTGCGCGAGCTGGTCGACCAGCGTCTTGCGCAGGTCCGTATCGTCATCGACCAGAAGAAGGCGTCGCTTGTTCATCTAGGCAATTTCCTCAAGGTAGCCCCCCGGCTCGCCTCTTCAAATGTAGGTGCGAAGTCCGAGGGTGCCAATCACAAGGCCGTTATGCAGAAAAACGATGGGCTCGGCGTAAGGTTGCAGCCCTGCACGCAAATCCGCCGTCAGTCGCGCCGCCCGAACAAAGCCGAGCCAACCCGCACGTGGGTGGCGCCCATGGCGATGGCGGTTTCGAAATCGGCGCTCATGCCCATGGAGAGCCAGGGCAGGCCCGCCTCCCGCCCCAACATGGCGAGATGGGCGAAATACGGCCCCGGCGGCTCGTCGGCCGGCGGGATGCACATGAAGCCGCGAATATCGAGTTTTTGGTCCTTCATGCAGAAGCGCGCAAAGGCCACGGCCTCTGCAGGCGCGATGCCGGCCTTTTGCGGCTCGCCCCCGATATTGACCTGCACCAGGCCCGGCAGCTCGCGCCCGGCGCGGTCCATTTCCTGGCGGAGGACTATCGCGAGCTTTTCCCGGTCGATGCTTTCGATGACATCGAAAAGCGCCACCGCCTCGCGCGCCTTGTTGGTCTGTAGCGGCCCGATGAGGTGAAGCTGAATATTGGGATATTTTTCGCGCAAGGCCGGCCATTTGCCCTGCGCTTCCTGCACGCGGTTTTCCCCGAAGACGCGCTGGCCCGCTGCGAGGAAGGGCTCGATCTCTTCGGCGCCAAAAGTCTTGGAAACGGCAACCAGCGTCACCGCCTCGGGCGGCGCCCCGAAACGCCTATGGGCGCGCGCAATGCGCCCCTCGATCGCGGCCAGCCGTGTTTCCGCCGTCTCCATCATTCGAAATCGCCTTGTATAGGTTGACCGCGCCGGGCTTTTCTGGTGATGGTCCGGTAGCCAAAATCCCCCGATAACGCAACATAATCGGCAGTAAACTGCCCTTCTTCCAGGACGATTCGAAGTGAGCGTCGAACGCTATAATCCGCGCGAAAAAGAACCCCATTGGCAAAAGGTCTGGCAGGACCGGAAATCCTTCGAGGTCGCCAACGACGATCCGCGCGAGCGCTATTACGTCCTCGAAATGTTCCCGTATCCGTCCGGCCGCATCCATATGGGCCATGTGCGCAATTATTCGATGGGCGACGTCGTGGCCCGTTACCAGCGCGCCCGCGGCAAGAACGTGCTGCACCCCATGGGCTGGGACGCCTTCGGCCTGCCGGCGGAAAATGCCGCCATCGAGCGCAAGGTCGCGCCGGGCGCCTGGACCTACCAGAACATCGCCACCATGCGCGACCAGCTGAAGTCCATGGGTCTGTCGCTGGACTGGAGCCGCGAGATCGCCACCTGCGATCCCGAATATTACCAGCACCAGCAGGCCATGTTCATCGATTTCCTCGAAGCCGGCCTAGTGTCGCGCAAGAAGTCGAAGGTCAACTGGGACCCGGTGGACCATACAGTGCTCGCCAACGAACAGGTGATCGACGGGCGCGGCTGGCGCTCGGGCGCCCTGGTCGAACAGCGCGAACTGACGCAGTGGTTCCTGAAAATCTCGGATTTTTCCGAGGAGTTGCTTTCGGCCATCGATACGCTCGAGGAATGGCCCGAAAAGGTGCGCACCATGCAGCGCAACTGGATCGGCAAGTCGGAAGGGTTGCGCCTGCTGTTCGACGTGGCGGAGGGCCGCGAGCACGCAACGAGCGTGGAGGTCTTCACCACGCGCCCCGACACCATTTTCGGTGCTTCGTTCATAGCGCTCTCGGCCGACCACAAGCTGACGACGGCTCTCGCCGCCGGCAATGCCGAACTCGCCGCCTTCGTCGAGGAATGCCATCGCCTGGGCACGGCAACCGAAACCATCGAGAAGGCCGACAAGAAGGGCTTCTTCACCGGTTTGCGCGTCAAGCATCCGGTGCTGGAAGGGCAGACGCTGCCGGTCTATGTCGCCAATTTCGTGCTGATGGATTACGGCACCGGCGCCATTTTCGGCTGCCCGGCCCATGACCAGCGCGACCTCGACTTCGCCCGCAAATACGACCTGCCGGTGATCCCCGTCGTGCTGCCGCCCGACGCCGACCCGGCCAGCTTCGCCGTCGCCGACGAGGCCTATACCGGCCCGGGCGCCATCTATCACAGCCAGTTCCTCGACGGGCTGGCAGTGGACGAGGCCAAGAAGCGCATCGCCGCCTATTTCGGCGAGCGCAGCATCGATGGCCGCCCGCAGGGCGTGGTCGAAACCAATTATCGCCTGCGCGATTGGGGCATTTCCCGCCAGCGCTATTGGGGCTGCCCGATCCCCGTGGTCCATTGCGAGGTCTGCGGCACCATTCCCGTGCCCAAGAAGGACCTGCCGGTCCGCCTGCCCGAGGATGTGACTTTCGACAAGCCCGGCAACCCGCTCGACCACCATCCGAGCTGGAAGCACGTCAACTGCCCGCAATGCGGTGGGGAAGCGCGGCGCGAGACGGACACGATGGATACGTTCGTCGATTCCTCCTGGTATTACGCCCGCTTCACCTCGCCCAGGGCGTCGACGCCGACCGAGCCGGCCGTCGCCAGCGCCTGGCTGCCGGTGGACCAGTATATCGGCGGCATCGAGCATGCCATCCTGCACCTGCTCTATTCGCGCTTCTTCATGCGCGCCATGAAGGCCACCGGCCATGTCATCGGCATCGATGAGCCCTTCAAGGGCCTTTTCACCCAGGGCATGGTGACCCACGAGACCTATAAGACCAAGACCGGCGAATGGGTGCTGCCCTCCGAGGTCATTCTCGAGAGCAACGGCGAGACGCGTAGTGCCAAGCGCGTTGGATCGGGTGACGACCTCGTCATCGGCTCCATCGAAAAGATGAGCAAATCCAAGAAGAACGTCATCGATCCCGACGAGATCGTGGCGACCTATGGCGCCGACACCGCCCGCTGGTTCATGCTCTCGGACTCCCCGCCGGAACGCGACGTGCAGTGGACCGAGGCCGGCATCGAGGGTGCCAGCCGTTTCCAGCAGCGCGTCTGGAAGCTGGTGACCGACACCGTGGCGCTGCTGGCCAAGGGCGCCTCGGGCGACAGCGAGGACGGCGTCAACGCCCTGCGCAAGGCCACGCATCGCGCCACCAAGGAAATCGGCGACGCCATCGAGGGCCTGCGCTTCAACCGCGCCGTGGCCCAGATCTATGAGCTCACCAATGCCCTGGCCAAGTTCGTGCAGGCCAATAGCGAGAAGGCGAGCGCCGCACAGGCCGCGGCGCTTTCCGACAGCGTCGAACGCCTGGTGCTGATGATCGCCCCGATGATGCCGCACCTCTCGGAAACCTGCTGGGCCGAACTGGGCAAGCATGGCCTCGCCTGCGACGCGCCATGGCCGGCCTATGAAGAGCGCTTCCTCCTCGACGACGAAGTGGTGATCGCCATCCAGGTCAACGGCAAGCGCCGCGCCGAGCTGGCTTTGGCCAAGGGCGCTTCCCGTGAAACAGTGGAAGCGGCCGTCTTGTCACTGGAGCCGATTGCCCGCATGCTGGAGGGCAATGCGCCCAAAAAGCTCATCATCGTGCCCGATCGGATCGTCAATGTGGTCATCTAAGCGCGCCGCCCGCAACATATTGGTATCGCTGGCGTTCCTGACGCCGGCACTGGCGCTTGCGGGCTGCACGTCCTTTACCCCGGTCTATTCGGACGTGGCGATGGCGGAGGGAAAATTCGCCTTCAATTTCGCCCGGCCGGCCAGCCGGCTCGATCAGGTGGCCTATCAGGAACTGGCCCTGCGCTTTCCCGACGCCAAAGCCGATTCCCCAACCCTGACAGTAAGCGTGAGCGCCGGCGGCCGGCGCCTCACGCGTTCGGCCAGCGTCAATCCGGTGACCAATTACGAGGCCGTGGCCAACGGCACCGTGACCATTACCGATGCCAGCGGCAGAAAACTCTTCAGCGCGACGCGTTCGGCCAGTACCGGCTACCAGACCAATGGCCAGGTTTTTGCCGACACGGAAGCCTTCCGCTCGGCCTCCGAGCAGGCAGCCCGCGACGTGGCGGAAAGCCTGCGGCTCGCCATCCTCGCCGGCTATCAGGGCCCTGTGCCTGCCGCCACGCTCAAATGACAGCCCTCAAGGCGCATGAAGTCGCCCGGTTCCTGACCCGCCCCGACCTTTCCGAGGGTATTTTTCTCGCTTATGGGCCTGATACCGGGCTGGTGCGCGAGACGGCCCAGGCCTTGGTGCGCCAGTTTTCCGGCGACAAGGGCCAGGGTACGGAAGTCGTGACTTTCGAGGGCAACGAACTCGATGCCGACCCTTCGCGACTGGCCGTCGAAGCGCGCACGCCGTCGCTCTTCGGCGACAAGCGCATCATCCGCGTGCGCGGCGCCGGCAAGTCGCTGGTGATGACGCTGACCGAGATCCGCGATGATCCGCAGGGCGCCATCGTCATTCTCGAAGCCGGTAACCTGACGCCCAAGGACGCGCTGCGCGCCTTGGTCGACGCCGCCAAGTTCGGCCGCTCCCTGCCTTGCTATGCCGATAGCGATGAAACCATTGCCGCGCTCATCCGCGACACCTTTTCCAAGAACGGCATCCGCGCCGATAACGATGCGATCTCGACGCTGCGCGAAGTTCTGGGCAATGACCGCGAGATCACCCGGCGCGAACTGGAAAAGCTCGTGCTCTATGCCGCGCAGAGCAAGGTGATCACCGAGCAGGATGTCCTGACGCTCTGCGCCGACAATGCCGCCCTCGTCATCGACCAGATCGCCGACGCCGCCGGCACCGGGCACGCCCAGAAACTCGAAGACGCCATCAACCGCGCCATCGGCAACGGCGTCGACCCGCAGCGGCTGCTGGCGACGGCCCTCATCCATTTCAACATGCTGCGGCGCCTGCGCGCCGAGGTCGACAATGGCCGTTCGGTGCGCGATGTGCTCGACAATGCCCGCCCAAAACCGCATTTTTCGCGCCGCGCCGCCCTCGAACAGCAGGTGCGGCTTTGGAACGACGCCGCGCTCGCCAATGCCTGCGAGCGCCTGCAGGTCATGACCGGCGAAAGCCGTCGCAAACCCGGCCTCGCCGAAACGCTGTTTCGCCGCACCATGCTGGCCCTCTGCATGGTCGCTGCCGAGCGATAGGCGCTGGCGCCCGCACCACGAGTTTGTTTTTTTCGCACATGCACCGCGTTGTGGCCGTGTGATGCGCCGCCGTGTTTTGTTCGTCCGATGAATGTCCAGGATGAAAGTCTCGGGCTCACCCGCACTTTTAAAAAAGCAAAAAGAACGCGAGCCGGTGACGACTCGCGTTTCACGTGAAACCTGCGACTAAGTCGCTGAAATCAGAACGATTCCCGCGTCGACAGCCGTGTGCAGATGGAATCGAGCTGCTCCACGGTCCGGTAACGGATCTCAAGCTTGCCGCCGGTCGGGGAGTGATTGATGGTCACTGCCAATCCCAGAAAATCCGAAAGCTGCTTTTCGATGGCGCGGGTATCGGCGTCCTTTTCGGCGGGCGCCTGGCGCTTGCGCGGCTGTGCCGCCTCGCGCTGGGTGAGCGCTTCGGCCTCGCGCACCGAAAGCCCGCCACCGACGATCTGACGCGCCAGCGACGCCGGGTCCTCGGCCGTGATGAGCGTACGGGCATGGCCGGCCGTCAGCTCGCCGCGCGCCAGCATGTCGCGTACATCGTCGGGCAGACGCAGCAGGCGCAGGGTATTGGCCACATGCGAGCGGCTCTTGCCGATGACCTGGGCGAGATCCTGCTGGGTATAGCCGAACTGATCCATCAGCTGGCCGTAGCCCATGGCCTCTTCGAGCGGACTGAGGTCGGCGCGCTGCACGTTCTCGATGATGGCAAGCTCAAGCGCTTCCTTGTCATCGACATCGCGAATGATGACCGGAACGTCGTGCAGCCCGGCCTTCTGCGAGGCGCGCCAGCGGCGTTCGCCGGCGATGATCTCGAAAATATTGGGGTCGCTGGTGGGGCGCACCAGCAGCGGCTGCATCACGCCTTTCTCGCGGATGGAATTGGTCAGGTCTTCGAGCTGGTCGGGATCGAAATCGCGGCGCGGATTGGCGCGATTGGCGATCAGGAATTCGACCGGCAGGCGCTTGCCGCCGGACGACGATTCGGCGACACGGGCGCCCTCGAGGGTCGCCATGTCGCCGATAAGCGCGGCGAGGCCGCGGCCGAGACGGGAGGGTTTGTCGTTCATGGGCCCAAAAACTCCTGTCGTTAGGCGGCTGCGAGACGCCGTTCCCGGCGGATCACTTCGGTGGCAAGGCGCAGATACGCCTGGCTGCCGGCGCATTTGAGATCATAGAGCAAAGCCGGCTTGCCATAGGACGGCGCCTCGGACAGCCGGACATTGCGCGGAATAACAGTGTCATAGACCAGATCGCCCATTTCCTGGCGGACGTCGGCCAAAACCTGCTCGGAGAGGTTGTTGCGACGATCGAACATGGTCATGACCACGCCCTGGATGGAAAGGCGCGGATTGAGGGTCGAGCGGATCTGCTCGATGGTCTGCAGCAATTGGCTCAGGCCCTCGAGCGCGAAAAATTCGCATTGCAGCGGCACCAGCACGGCATCGGCTGCGACCAGGGCATTGATGGTCAAAAGATTGAGCGAGGGCGGGCAATCGATCAGCACATAGGTGATCGGCTTGCCGTCGATGGTGAGTTCGCTGATGGCCTTGAAGGCGTCGCGCAGCCGGAAGGCGCGGTCGGCATTGGCGGCAATGGTAAGTTCGACGCCGAGCAGATCGAGCGTCGACGGCACGATCGCCACGTTGGGCACGCTCGTCATGACCGAAGCTTCGGCAATGCGCGCTTCGCCGACCAGCAGGTCATAGCTCGAAACCTCGCGATTGGCGCGGTCGATGCCCAGACCCGTCGAGGCATTGCCCTGCGGATCGAGATCGATGATCAGCACGCGCTCGCCGACGGCGGCCAGCGCGGTTGCCAGGTTGATCGCGGTGGTGGTTTTGCCAACGCCGCCCTTTTGATTGGCGAGTGTCAGAATGCGGGGAGCCAAGGCGCCCTCCAGATTTTGCCGCTAACTATCTGTCTTTTCGGCTCAAATTCGTGAGCTCAAGCAAGACACCGTTCGGATCGGTATCGCTTTTCGTTACTAACACGTTAAAGGCAAAACGGGTACTGGCTTGTTCGATCTCTTCAACATGTTCCCCGCCCTTGTGCAGGATGGCGCGGCTATTCGGGCCGAAGAAGGGCAGCATCATTGCGCAGAGCGAATCGAGACTCGCCAAGGCGCGCGAGGTGATGACGTCGGGAACGAATGTTTCACGTGGATCAATTTGCTCGATTCGACGCGCATCCACCTTGAGGGAAAGACCGAGTTCGCGGCCTACAGTCCTCAAAAAGCTTACTTTTCTCTGCGTCGGCTCGACCAGCAGATAATTGACGCGCCCCCTGAGCGCGGTCGCCAGAGGGATCGCCGGGAAGCCGCCACCGCTGCCCAAATCGATAAAATTTGAATCCTTTTCGGTGATCTTCGTGAGTGCTTGCAGGCTGTCGGCAATGTGCCGGCTCCACAACTCGGTCAATGTTTCACGTGAAACAAGATTCTGTATCCTCTGCCATTTGCGCAGAAGTTCAGCATAAGATTCCAGGTCAGCGGCAACCAATTCCGCCGGTCGCGTCAAGTATTCGGCATAGGGCTGAACCGCGGCAAGCGCTTCCGGGGAGGCCACTAGGAAGCCTTCGCCATGGTGCCGCGGCGAATCACCGACAGCAGCAATGTGATTGCCGCCGGCGTCACGCCATCGATGGCCTGCGCCTGGGCAATGGTCGACGGCCGCTGCGCCTTGAACTTTTGCCGCAGTTCTATCGAGAGGCCGGCAATGGCGTCGTAGTCGAGCCAATCAGGGACGGCACGGCTCTCGTCACGCTTCACCGCCTCTATATCGGCGCGCTGGCGGTCGAGATAGACGGCGTATTGGGCGTCGATGGAAAGCTGTTCGAGGATTGCCGGCGAGAGCTCGGCGACCTGCGGCCAGGTGTGGGCGATATCGGCGATCTCGACATCGGGGTAGGACAGCAGATCGAAGGCGCTGCGCGCTTTACCGTCGGCATTGACGGAAAACCCGGCTTTCCGGGCCTCCGTCGGCGTCACCGAGAGATTTTGCAGGAGGTCAAGGCCCTTGACGAGCTGGCTGCGCTTGCTTTGGAAGGCTTCCGCGCGCTCCACGCCGACAAGGCCGGTATCGATGCCCAGCTGCGTCAGTCGTTGATCGGCATTGTCCGAGCGCAGGTGCAGGCGGAACTCCGCGCGGGAGGTGAACATGCGATAGGGCTCCGAGACGCCGCGTGTCACCAGGTCATCGATCATCACCCCGAGATAGCTTTCGGTGCGCGAGAGCACGATCTGTTCGTCGCCGCGCGCCGCGAGCGCAGCATTGGCACCGGCCAGAATGCCTTGTGCACCAGCTTCCTCATAACCCGTCGTGCCGTTGATCTGGCCGGCCAGAAAAAGACCCGGCAGGCGCTTGAGTTCGAGCGTGGCCTTGAGCTCGCGCGGATCGACATGATCATATTCAATGGCGTAGCCGGGACGAATGATGACCACATTCTCTAGCCCTGGCATGGACTTAAGGAACGCCTCCTGCACATCGGCCGGGAGGGAAGTCGAGAGGCCGTTGGGGTAAATGGTCGGATCATCCAGCCCTTCTGGTTCCAGAAAGATCTGATGGCTGTCGCGGTCGGCAAAGCGCACGACCTTGTCCTCGATCGACGGGCAATAGCGTGGGCCGCGGCTCTGGATGCGGCCGGAATACATGGCCGAACGGTGGAGGTTGTCGCCGATGATGCGATGCGTCTCCGCCGTCGTGCGGGTGATGAAGCAAGAAACCTGCGGCGTGGTGATCGCCTGCGTCAGCGCCGAGAAGGGCTCGGGCGGGTCGTCGCCTCGCTGCTCTTCGAGGATCGAAAAATCTATCGAGCGACCATCGAGACGCGCCGGCGTGCCGGTCTTGAGGCGGCCGAGCTTGAGGCCGAGAGCCTCGAGGCGCGTCGACAGGCCGAGCACCGGCTTCTCGCCGATCCGCCCGGCTGGCGTCGTTTCTTCGCCGCGATGGATGAGACCGCGCAGGAAGGTGCCGGTGGTAAGGACCACGCCCCTGGTGGTAAAAGCACGACCGTCAAGCAGCTTGACGCCCGTGACGATGCCGTTTTCGACGACGAGATCGTCGACTTCCCCCTCGATGACATCAAGGTTCGGCTGCGCGCTGATCGCAGCCTGCATGGCCTGGCGATAGAGCTTGCGGTCGGCCTGGGCGCGCGGGCCGCGCACGGCGGGACCCTTGCGGCGGTTGAGCACGCGGAACTGAATGCCGGCCTGATCGGCGACGCGGCCCATCAGGCCGTCGAGCGCATCGATCTCGCGCACGAGGTGGCCCTTGCCCAGGCCGCCGATGGCGGGGTTGCAGCTCATTTCGCCGATGGTCGCGAATTTATGGGTGATCAGCGCCGTGGGCACGCCCAGACGCGCGGACGCAGCGGCGGCCTCGCAGCCGGCATGTCCGCCCCCAACAACGATGACGCCGTAATCGCTCATGATCTTCTCCGGAAGCCGGCGGTTTAGGTCATTGTTTCACGTGAATCAATGGCGCGGCGATCAGGCACGCGTGAGCGCCGGTGTTTCACGTGAATCATTTGCCAATGCAGAAGGCGGAAAACAGCCGGTCCAAAACCATTTCGGTATCGATCCGGCCGAGCAGACGCTCCAGTGCCACGCCGGCCAGACGCAGGTGTTCAGCCGTGATTTCCGACACGTCGGGTCGCGCTTGCGCCTGTCGGATTTGCACCAAAGCCTCGGACAGACCAACGCGGTCACGCTCGCGGCTGACAAGCGCCGGCTCGCCCTGCCCGGCCATGTCCCGGGCGAAGCTGGAGAGACGCGAGGTGAGGCCATCCAAACCATCTCCCGTGAGGGTCGATATGGCGAAATCGCCGGTGCCGCGCGCGATGTCTGCCTTGGTGGCAACGCGCCAGATCGGGGCGTCGGTGGCCGGCAGGACTGCGGAGGTGCCGTCGGGCGCCTGCAGCCAAAGCACGAGGTCCGCCAGCTCGAGTTCGGCGCGGGCGCGGCGGACGCCTTCAGCCTCCGCTTTGCTGTCCGTCTCGCGTAACCCGGCCATATCGACCATGATGACGAGCTGGCCATCCAGGTCGATGGCGACTTCGCGGACGTCACGCGTGGTACCGGGCTCATCGGTCACAATAGCCAGTTCGGATTTTGCCAAGGCGTTGAGCAGGCTGGATTTTCCGGCGTTCGGGGCACCGGCCAGCGCGACGCGGACACCTTCGCGGACGATGCGGCCGCGCGTTACGCTTTCAATGGCCAGTTCGAGCTGGCCGGCCAGCGTTGCCAGGGCGATGGCGAAATCGGCGGGCAGATCATCGCTCACATCGCCTTCGTCGGAAAAATCCAGGCGCGCTTCGATTTCGGCGCGCAGATCGAGCAGGGTTTCGCGCCAACCGGTCAGTTGCGCGGAGAGGCCACCGGCGGCGCGAGCGACAGCCTGACGGCGCTGGCTTTCGGTTTCGGCTTCCAGGAGGTCGCCGAGGCCTTCGACCTCGGTGAGGTCGAGCTTGCCGTTCTCGAAGGCGCGACGGGTGAATTCGCCGGCTTCGGCCAGACGTACGCCCTCGATTTCCGTCAAGGCGCGCAGGATCGCGCGCACACCGGCGGGCGAGCCATGAACCTGCAGTTCGGCACAATCTTCGCCGGTGAAGCTGGAGGGTCCCGGAAAGAAGACCAAAAGACCGGAATCAAGGACTTCGTCCTTGAACCTGAACTGGGTGAGGTGGAGGGAGCGGGGCTTTGGCAGCGCGCCGCGCAGGTTTTGGACAATTGCCGGAGTGGCGGGGCCGGACAGGCGGATGATGGCTACGCCGGAAGGAAGTGAGCCCGTCGATAGGGCGACGATGGTATCGCCTTGACGCATCGGCGGGCTCGCAAAGTCTTAGGTGTTCATCGAATCGAAGAATTCCGAGTTCGTCTTGGTCTGGCGAACCTTGTCCATCAGGAATTCCATCGCATCGATCGTGCCCATCGGCGCCAGGATACGGCGCAGGACATACATCTTCTTCAAGATATCCGGCTCGATCAGCAGTTCTTCCTTACGGGTGCCCGACTTGGTGATGTCGATGGCCGGGAAGACGCGCTTGTCGGCGACCTTGCGGTCAAGGATGATTTCCGAGTTACCGGTACCCTTGAACTCTTCGAAGATCACTTCGTCCATGCGGCTGCCGGTATCGATCAGCGCCGTCGAGATGATGGTCAGCGAGCCGCCATCCTCGATATTGCGCGCCGCGCCGAAGAAGCGCTTCGGGCGCTGCAGGGCATTGGCGTCGACACCACCGGTCAGCACCTTGCCCGAGCTGGGAACGACAGTGTTGTAGGCGCGGCCGAGGCGCGTGATGGAATCGAGCAGGATCACCACGTCGCGCTTGTGTTCGACCAGGCGCTTAGCCTTCTCGATCACCATCTCGGCGACCTGCACGTGGCGGCTGGCCGGCTCGTCGAAAGTCGAGGAAATCACCTCGCCCTTCACCGAGCGCTGCATGTCCGTCACTTCTTCCGGGCGCTCGTCGATGAGCAGCACGATCAGATAGCATTCCGGGTGATTGGTGGCGATCGACTGTGCGATATTCTGCAACAGCACGGTCTTACCGGTACGCGGCGGCGCAACGATGAGGGCGCGCTGGCCCTTGCCGAGCGGGGCAACCAGATCCAGCACGCGGGCCGAACGATCCTTGAGGGTCGGATCGGGCAATTCCATGCGCAGCCGCTCATCGGGATAGAGCGGGGTCAGGTTGTCGAAGTTGATCTTGTGGCGGACCTTTTCGGGGTCCTCGAAATTGATGGTGTTGACCTTGAGCAGCGCGAAATAGCGCTCGCCTTCCTTGGGCGACCGGATCTGGCCCTCGACCGTGTCACCGGTGCGCAGCGAAAAGCGCCGGATCTGGGAGGGGCTTACATAGATATCGTCGGGACCGGGAAGGTAGTTCGCATCGGGGGAGCGCAGGAAGCCGAAACCATCCGGCAAGACCTCGACCACGCCCTCGCCCGTGATGTCCACTTCCTTGGCCGCCAATTCCTTGAGAATGGCGAACATCAATTCCTGCTTGCGCATGGTCGAGGCGTTCTCGACCTCGTGCTCCTCGGCAAATGCAAGCAATTCTGCCGGGGACTTGGCCTTAAGCTCGCTGAGCTTGAGATTCTGCATACGGGATGACCCTATGGGACAGTCGGTGGGATTGTAAAAAAGGAGGGAAAAGCACCGCGGCGGCGGCCAGGCTCGGGCCGGACTCAGTGGGTGGGTGGCATTTAGTTAGCGAAAAGCCTTGTCAGATTCAAGGCTTTTGCGCGGGCCGCCGGGATTCACGTGAAACAGGAAGACGAAAAGCCCTTCGATCAGAAGGGCTTCACGATGACCATGATGACGATGATGACCATGAAGATGGTCGGTACTTCGTTGATAAACCGATAAAAGCCTTCCGAGCGCGTATTGCGGTCTTCGGCGAAGGCGCGCCGGGTGGAACCGAGAAAGCCCTGATAGCCGGACATGGCGATGACGAACACGGCCTTGACCCAGGACCAGCCGGCCGACCAGTCGACCATGCCGTTAAAGACCATGATGAGGCCGAAAACCCAGGCGGCGATCATGGCCGGGGTCATGATGCCCCGGTAGAGCTTGCGCTCCATCACCTTGAAGGTCTCGGACTGCACCGAGCCCTTCTCGGCCCGGGTGTGATAGACATAAAGCCTGGGAAGGTAGAAAATGCCGGCCATCCAGGCGATGACCGAAATCACATGCAGCGCCTTGACCCATTCCATGGCTTAGCGACCTTTCACGATGTCGATGAGGCGGGCGACGTGGTCGATCGGCGTTTCCGGCACGATGCCATGGCCCAGGTTGAAGATATGGGGACGCCCGGCAAAGCCGGCGATGATTTCCCGCGCCCGGGCTTCCATCTGCACGCCGCCGGCAACGAGGCGCAGCGGATCGAGATTGCCCTGCACGGCCAGCGTCTTCGGCAAGGCCTTGTCGGCAAAACCGACCGGCATGGAATAATCGAGGCCGATGGCGTTGACCCCGGTAGCTTCCGCATAGGCCGCGACCATGCCGGCGGCGCCGCGCGGAAAGCCGATGATCGGGGCATTGGGGATCTGGGCTCGCACGCCGGCAACGATGCGGGCGTTGGGCTCGATCACCTGGGAACGGAAGGCCGCCTCGTCGAGGTTGAGCGCCCAGCTTTCAAACAGCTGCACGACATCGGCGCCGGCGCGGAACTGCGCCACGAGATAGGCGATCGAGGCTTCGACCAGCACATCCATCAGCGCCTTGAAGGCCTCCGGGTGCCGCAGGGCGAACAGCCGGGCCGGGGCCTGGTCCGTCGTGCCGCGGCCGCCGATCATATAGGTCGCCACCGTCCAGGGAGAGCCGCAGAAGCCGATAAGCGTCTTTTCGGGCGCCAGCGCCGATTTGACGCGCGAAACCGTCTCCAGTACCGGCGCCAGGGCGGCAACCACGCCCTCAGGCTTCAAGGCAGCAATGTCTTCAACGCCCAGGGGATCGAGCCGCGGACCCTCGCCCGTCTCGAAACCCACTTTCTGGCCAAGGGCATCGGGAATGACCAGAATGTCCGAGAAGAGGATAGCCGCATCCAGATCGAACCGCCGCAGCGGCTGCAGCGTTACTTCCGTCGCCAGTTCCGGATTGTAGCAAAGGTCGAGGAACGTGGCGGCCTTGGCGCGCGTTTCCCGATATTCGGGAAGATAGCGGCCGGCCTGGCGCATGATCCAGACGGGAGGACGCTCTTGGCGCTCGCCGAGCACCGTCTTCAAAAGCGGCTTGCCTTGGGACGCTGAACTCAAAGGGAGACCCCCCTGCCCTTCAAAGAAGAGAATCTTCTCTTTTGTATCTTCTTTATCATGGCGGTGTTTAACCCCAATTCCTGCCCATTCACAACCGCAGGTCCGGTGACGAAAGCGCGCAGGAAAACCCGTAAACGAAGTGTTAACAGCGATCGGGGAAGCCGGGCAAAACCCCGGCGCCACGGGTGGGTTAACAAAGTCTTAACGGGCTTTTCGGCCCCGACCCCGAAAATCGCCGCTGGGGAAAACCGGTGAATCCTTTGCGGGGCGCCCAAAGCAGTTTTCCACATTGTTACCGGTCTTGCCCGGACGCCTCCCCTGAGGGGCTCTTCTGGGGACGAATTTGGGGACGATGTGGAGAAAAACCGTCCTCACCCGAAATGATGAGTCATTTTCACGGCTTGCCGCTTGTGGCAGTGGGAACAGTGTGGAAAAGCTCTCACCCATGCTGATCCTCGCTTCTCAGTCGCCGGCCCGAAAAGCCCTGCTTTCCGGGGCCCGCGTGGCCTTCGACACCGTCTCCACCCATATCGAGGAACGCCGCCTCGAAGCCGAGGCGCTTGTGAATGGCGCCGATGCCGACGCCGTGGCGCTGACTTTGGCGCGCGCCAAGGCTCTGTCGGCCGCCGCGCAATCGCCGGCCTCCATCGTCATCGGCGCCGACCAGACCCTGTCGCTGGGCGATGACCTGCTGCACAAGCCCAAGACCATGGAGGACGCGGCCGCGCAACTGAGCCGCCTCAAGGGCAAGAGCCATCGCCTTCATGCCGGGGTCGCCCTGGTGCGCGGCGAAAAGCTGCTCTGGGAGCATGTCGAGACCGCCGATCTCACCATGCGCGACTTTTCCGACGCCGAGCGCGACGAGGTGCTGGCGCTCGAGGGCGAGGATGCGCTGTCCTCGGTGGGCGGTTACCGGCTCGAAGGTCCGTCGGTGCGGCTGTTCGAGAGCATTTCCGGCGATTATTTCACCATTCTGGGCCTGCCGCTGCTGCCGCTGCTGGCGGCGCTGCGCGAACATGCCCCGCAATATCTCAAGGGAGCCGAATTGTGACCAAGGCCTTCGTCATCGGCCATCCCATCGCCCATTCGCGTTCGCCCCTGATCCACGGCACCTGGCTCAAGGCGCATGGCATTGACGGGAGCTATGAGGCGATCGAGGTGACCCCCGAGGCCCTGCCGCAATTCGTGGCGCAGGTGCGGGCCGGGGCCTTTGCCGGCGGCAATGTCACCATTCCCCATAAGGAAGCGGTGTTCGCGCTCTGCGACGAGGTCGATCCGCTGGCCCGCCGCATCGGCGCCGTCAACACGCTGGTCGCCCGCAATGGCCGGGTCTGGGGCACCAATACCGATTATCTCGGCTTTATGGGCAATCTCGACCAGGAAGCGCCCGGTTGGGACGACGGGCTGGCGGAAGCCATCGTCATCGGCGCCGGCGGCGCGGCGCGGGCCGTGCTCGTTGCTCTGGCCGAACGCGGCCTCAAGCGCATCGCCATCCTCAACCGCACCGCCGACAAGGCCAAAAGCCTCGCGGCCGAGATGGGGCCGCAATTTTCCGGCCATGCGCTCGATGCCTTCGCGACCCTGGCACCGGATGCCGGGCTTCTGGTCAACACCTCTTCGGTCGGCATGCACGGCACGCGCTTCGACGACCTGCCGCTCGCGGCGCTGCCGGCGGGGGCACTGGTGACCGATATCGTCTATACCCCGCTCCAAACCCCGCTTCTGGCCGATGCCCGGGCGCGCGGCCTGCGGGTCGTCGATGGTCTGGGCATGCTGCTGCACCAGGCCGTGCCGGGTTTCGAAGCTTGGTTCGGCACGCGCCCGCAGGTGACGGCGCAATTGCGCCGGACCATCGAAGCGACGCTGGAGCCCTGAACATGCTGCGCCTGGGGCTCACCGGCTCGATCGCCACCGGCAAGTCGACGATTCTCAAGGCCTTCGCCGATCTGGGCGTGCCGGTATTCTCCTCGGACGACGCCGTCCATGCGCTTTACGAGGAAGAAGCGGTGCCGCTGGTCGAAAAGGCCTTTCCGGGCGTGACGCGTGATGGCGCTATCGACAGGGTGGCGTTGAGCCAGAAACTGCTGGCCGCGCCCGAGCGGCTCAAGGACCTCGAAGCCATAGTTCACCCACTTGTGCGCGCCAGAATGGCTGCCTTCCTTGATTCGGCACGGGAATCAGGGGCAAAGCTGGCCGTGGTCGACATTCCGCTCCTCTACGAGACCGGGTTCGATTACGGGCTCGACAAGGTCGCCGTGACCTGGTGCGATCCGGCCCTTCAGCGCGAGCGCGCGCTGCGGCGGCCGGCAATGACCGTGGAAAAGCTCGAGGCCATCCTTGCCCGCCAGATGCCTCAGGACGAAAAGAAGAGACGGGCCGATTATCTCTTCGACACCGGCCGCCCGATTGCGGCGGTGCGCGAGGAGGTCGGCAAGCTGGTTGCACAACTGAACGCGGAACCATGAAGCGCGAGATCGTCCTCGATACCGAAACCACAGGCCTCAACCCGGCAACGGGCGATCGCATCGTGGAAATCGGCTGCGTCGAGCTCATCAACCACCTGCCCACCGGCAAGCACCTGCATCTTTACGTCAACCCCGAGCGCTCGATGCCCGAGGAAGCGTTCCGGGTGCACGGACTTTCCGAGGAATTCCTGTCGGACAAGCCGCTCTTCAGCGACGTTGCCGAGCAGTTCATGGAATTTCTGGGCGACGCGACGCTGGTGATCCACAACGCCGCCTTCGATATCGGCTTCCTCAATGCCGAACTCGAGCGCATCCGCCGCCCGCGGCTCGGCAACGAAGTCATCGACACCGTGATGGTGGCCCGCAGCGTCTTTCCGGGCGCGCGCGTGAGCCTTGATGCCCTCTGCAAGACGTTCGGGATCGACAATTCCAAGCGCGTGCTGCACGGGGCGCTGCTCGATAGCGAGATCCTGGCCGAAGTTTACCTGGAGCTGATCGGCGGCCGCCAGGTCGGTCTGGAACTGGTCAGCGAAGCCCGGATCGAGAGCGTTTCGGCCAGCGCCGGCCTGGCGCCCGCCGCCCGCCGCCCGTCGCCGCTTCCGGGCCGGATCAGCGCTGAGGAACAGGCGGCCCACGCTGCCTTCATCGCCGCCATGGGCCCGGATTCGCTCTGGGCCAAATATGGCGCCGAAGATCCGGCCGAAGCCGCCGTCGCCTGAAATCCCTCAAACAAAAACTCCCCCCGGGCCGTTAAGCCAGGGAGGAGTCGAAAGCGACCCAAAAGTCCCAAGAATTAATTGGGCTGGGGAGCGGTGCCCTGCTGGGCCTGCAGGTTGCGCAGGTTCTGCAGGTAGATGGCGTTGAAGTCGACCGGTTCCATCATCAGCGGCGGGAAGCCGCCCTGCTGGGTGATGCTGGCCAGAACCTGGCGGGCGAAGGGGAAGATGAGGCGCGGCGCTTCGACCATGAGGAGCGGCGCGAGCTGCTCTTCCTTGAGGTTGCGGACGCGGAACACGCCGCCATAGACGAGCTCGACATTGAACAGCAATTCGCTGCCGCGCTCGGCCTTGGCGTCGAGCTTGATCTCGACGGCATAGATGTCGTCCGGCTGCTGCTTGCGCACGCCGACATTGATCGAGACGTTGAAGGTCGGGGTGCCCGTGCCGGTCATGATTGAGGCGGGAGCGCCCGGATTTTCGAAGGACAGGTCCTTGATGTACTGGCCGATGAGCTGGAAGGAGGGCTGGTTAGCCGGATTGGGTGCTGCCGCAGTTTCGTCGGCCATGGTCTCGTCCCCTTGAGAAAGCAATTGGCAGGCTGGCTAGCACTTTTGCCAATAAGGGACAAGGCGGGACCGATGAGGGAATCGCGGCAGGGCTCAGCGCTGCTCGCGATAATCGTCATCGTCCAGCTCGATGACGCGCGGACCCCGCGCCGGGCCGCCATAGGAGCGCGAATGCATCTCGGCCACGACCACGGCGCGCTTGGAGAGGTGGTTGTAGAGCAGGGTCCGCACCGGCGGGATCAGCAGCAGGAGGCCAAGGAAATCGGTGAAGAAGCCGGGAACGAGCAGCAGGATGCCGGCCACGAACACCATCATGGCGTCGGCGACGGTGCGCGCCGGCATCTCGCCGGTGCTCATGGCGCTACGGAGCTTGGCGCCCAGCGCCAGACCCTGGCTCTGGATGACCAGGATGCCGAGCACGGCGCTGACCACGACGCCCAGCAGCGTCGGCCAGACGCCGATGAGTTCGCCCACGCGAATGAAGGTGGCGATTTCGATCAGCGGGATCAGCAGCGGCAGCAGGAAAAACGAGCGCATGGCGAAGGCAATCCTCTTGCTGGGCACGGGGTCCGGCAAAAGCCGGGAAACTATCGCCCAATCGTGAACTGGTTTCAGGGTGAAGCTTTTCCTATATATAAGGGCGATCCTGCGATATGCGATCCCTTGCCCACGAAAACCCAGGTTAGTGCCCAATGGACGAGTTCTTCGATCTGCCCACTCTTATCGTCATCGGTCTGGCGATCGTGATCCTGTTCCGGCTGCGCTCGGTGCTGGGAACGCGCACGGGCAACGAACGCTCGCCTATCGATCGCCAGAAGCAGGCCGAGATCGCCAAGACCGCCAAGGACGAAGACGGCTCGGTGGTGCAGATGCGCCCGCGTCCGGTGGAGGCGGCACCGGTCGACGATGAACGCCGCGCCCGCAAGCTGGCCGCCGAGATCGAGCAGTTTTCGCATGGCGATGCCAAGGTGGCCGAAGGCCTCAAGGCCATTGCCGATGCCGACGGCACCTTCGGGCCCAAGAGCTTCATGGAGGGCGCCAAGGCCGCCTATGAAATGATCGTGACCGCTTTCGCCCAAGGCGACCGGGCCACGCTCAAGAACCTTCTCGACAAGGATGTCTTCGATGGCTTTGCCGGCGCCATCTCCGCCCGCGAGGCGGCCGGTCAGAAGATCGATTTCACCTTTGTGGGCCTGCCCAAGGTCGAGATTTCGGAAGCCGAGCTCGACAAACGCGCCGCCCAGGTCACCGTGCGCTTCCATGCCGAAGTGGTGTCGGCCACCCGCGACAAGGACGGCCAGCTCATCGAGGGCAATGCCGACCAGGTGCAGTCCATCGCCGACGAATGGACGTTTGCGCGTAATCCCAAGTCGCGCGACCCCAACTGGAAGCTGGTCGCGACCAACCAGATCGCCTGAGTGCCGTTCGGACTGCCGGGTGCCGAAATGGCCAAGCGTGGCAAAAGCGGCCCCCCGCTCAAGGACTGGCATCTCTGGACCGAGGTGAAGCGCACTGTCGCGCCGCTCCGCCCGGAGCGCCCGCCGCCGGAATCGACTGTCCCCGAACCCGAGGACGACCCCTTGCCGCTGCCGGCATCCGAGCCGCCAAAGCCGCAGATCCGGCGCGACTGGACCATCGGCGGCGCCGCCAGCGGCACGCCCAAATTGCCACCCCCCTCGCGCCGTCCGCCGAGGCTGGAACGGCCGATCGAGCCGAAATTGCGGCGAAAACTGATGCGCGGGCGGATGGAGATCGACGGCACGATCGACCTGCACGGCATGCGCCAGGACGAGGCGCGCGCCGCCCTGGTGCGGTTCATCAATGCCCGGGTCAACCGGGGCGACCGCACGGTGCTGGTCATCACCGGCAAGGGTCTCAAGAAGACCGACGACACGGCGACCGTCATCATCGAGCGTGGCGTTCTACGTTCCATGCTGCCGGTCTGGCTCAACCAGCCGGACCTGGCGCCGCTGGTGTCCGGCTGGGGCAGCTCGGCCCAGGGCCATGGCGGGGACGGCGCCTTCTATGTGCGGCTCCGGAGGTTTGCCCCATGACCCCGCTCGGCGCCAAATTGCGGGCTTTGCGCGAGGAACGCGGCGTGACGCTCAAGGACATGGCCAAGGCGCTCAACGTCTCGAGCGCCTATCTCTCGGCCCTCGAACACGGCAAGCGCGGCAAGCCCACCTGGTACCTGCTGCAACGCATCATCGCCTATTTCAACGTCATCTGGGACGAAGCCGAGGAATTGCAGCGCCTGGCCGAATTGTCGGACCCCAAGGTCACGATCGACACGGCGGGGCTGGTGCCCGAGGCGACCGAACTCACCAACCGCCTGCAAAAAGAGATTTCCCGATTGTCGCAGGAGGACCTGGCGTTTCTGCGCAACGAGGTGATCCGGCGCGCGGGGCGGCAGGAAGGGTAGAGCGGGAAAGCTCCACTCGCTCTGTTTTAATCTTGAAGGCGCTACCTGCTCGATCTTCCCCGGACTTGATCCGGGGCCTATTGCGCCTTCCCGCGCGAGTGAAGGAATCCGTGGGCCCCGGGTCTTCGCCCGGGGAAGTTCCGTGGTGGGAAAGAGCCGAACCGATGAAGATTCGCCGGTTCGGCTTGCTTTTTTACAGCACGAACTTGGAAAGGTCCGTGTCGATGGCCAGGGCGCCGATCTTGCCGGCGACATAGGCCTTGTCGATGGTGATGATCTCGCCGTCCTTGTCGGGGGCCTCGAACGAAATCTCTTCGACCAGCCGCTCCATCACCGTCTGCAGGCGCCGCGCGCCGATGTTCTCGACCGTGGCGTTGACGTGGACGGCGGCCTCGGCGATGGCGTCTATGGCGTCGGCGGTGAAGTCGAGCTTGACCCCTTCGGTGCCGAGCAGGGCCACATATTGCTTGATGAGGCTGGCTTCGGTGTCGTTGAGGATGCGCACGAAATCATCGTGGGTCAGCGCCTTGAGCTCGACGCGGATCGGCAGGCGCCCCTGCAGCTCCGGCAGCAGGTCCGAGGGCTTGGAGACGTGGAAGGCGCCCGAGGCGATGAAGAGGATATGGTCGGTCTGCACCGGGCCATATTTGGTCGAGACCGTCGTGCCTTCGATGAGTGGCAAGAGGTCCCGCTGCACGCCTTCGCGCGACACGTCGGCGCCGCCGCGCGCGCCCGATGAGGCGATCTTGTCGATCTCGTCGATGAAGACGATGCCGTGGTTTTCGACGAGGTCGATGGCTTCGCTCTTGAGCTGTTCCTGGTCGAGCAGCTTGTCGGCCTCCTCGCCCATCAGCACGTCATAGCTTTCCTTGACCTTGAGCTTGCGCTTGACGGTCCGCTGGCCGAGCTTTCCGAGCATGTCGGAAAGGTTGATCATGCCGACATTGCCATTGGGCATGCCGGGGATGTCGAACATGCCGTTGCCCTGGGGCGCGGCGACCTCGATCTCGATTTCCTTGTCATCGAGCTCATTGTCGCGCAGCTTCTTGCGGAAGCTTTCGCGCGTAGAATGCGAGGCGGAGGAGCCGACAAGGGCGTCGAGCACGCGCTCCTCGGCATTCTGGTGTGCCTGCGCCTGCACCTCGGTGCGGCGCTTGTCGCGCAGCAAAGTGATCCCGGCCTCGACCAGGTCGCGAACAATCTGCTCGACATCGCGGCCGACATAGCCGACCTCGGTGAACTTGGTGGCTTCCACCTTGACGAAGGGCGCCTGGGCCAGCCGCGCCAGGCGGCGCGAAATCTCGGTCTTGCCGACGCCGGTGGGCCCGATCATCAAAATGTTCTTGGGCGTCACTTCGCGGCGCAGCTCGGGCGAGAGCTGCTGGCGGCGCCAGCGGTTGCGCAGGGCGACGGCCACGGCGCGCTTGGCGTCGGCCTGGCCCACGATATTGCGGTCGAGTTCGGAAACGATCTCGCGCGGGGAAAAATTGGTTGCACTCATCTTATTTGTCTCCAGGTGCCTTATCCAGGAAGCGCACCATCAGGTGTTCGTCGACATAGCGACCGTTCACATTGAGCGAGCGGGGCTCGGTGCCGTAGATCGAAAAACCCGCCTTCTCGTAGAGGCGGATGGCCGGCTTGTTGTGGGCGCCCACACCCAGATGCACTTGCAGCACCTCGTCGCGGGCCTGGTCCACAGCCGTTTCGATCAGCTCGAGCGCGCAGCCCGTGCCTCGAAGGGCCGGTTGCACATAGACCTGGTAGATCCAGCCGCGATGCCGCTCGCGTTCGCCATCGCTCCGAGCATAGGCGAGAATGCCGCCCAGGCCCGTTTCCGCGAAGACGCCGTAGAAGCTCATCTTGCGCAGAAGCGCGGCGAGTTCCGCATCGCTTCTTTGCGCAAAATTCTCAGGGGTGGAGGCGTATGCCTCCGGATGATTGCTCAGGGCTTCGAACCGGATCTTCCGGTAGGCGCCGAGATCATGCTCCCCGAGGCGGCGGATCGAATAGGTCACTGCTCGATGCTTTCGAGCGTCACGTTCTCGTTGGTATAGATGCACACCTCGGCGGCGATCTTCATGGCCTTGCGGGCAATGGTCTCGGCATCGAGGTCGCTGTTCTCGAGGAGGGCGAGACCGGCCGAATAGGCGTAATTGCCGCCCGAGCCGATGGCGACGACGCCATGGTCGGGGGTCAGCACGTCGCCTGTGCCGGTCAGCACCAGCGTATCGTTGGCGTCGGCCACGATCATCATGGCTTCGAGCCGGCGCAGATAGCGGTCGGTGCGCCAGTCCTTGGCCAGTTCCACGGCGGCGCGCATCAGCTGGTTGGGATATTGCTCGAGCTTGGCCTCGAGCCGCTCGAACAGCGTGAAGGCATCGGCGGTGGCACCGGCGAAACCGCCGATGACCTTGCCGCCGGCGAGCCGCCGGACCTTCTTGGCCGTGTGCTTCATGACGGTGGCGCCCGCCGTCACCTGGCCGTCGCCGGCCACCACGACCTTGCCGTCCTTGCGGACCGCAACGATCGTCGTGCCGTGCCAGCCGGTGAAATCGTCGTTGTTACTCATCTACAACTCCAAAAGGATTTGACCAAAATATTGGGTGCGTGAACGGAAATGCAACGGCAGGCGGGCCATGCCCTTTTCGGCGGGTCGGCAAGCTGTTAGAGAACGCCGAACCCTTTTTCGAGCGATCCTTTCCCGAGCGGTCCCATGCGCCAGGCAGAAATCTCCCGCAAGACCAACGAGACCGACATCTTCGTGTCGGTCAATCTCGATGGTACGGGCCGCCATGCCATGAATACCGGCATCGGTTTTCTGGACCATATGCTCGACCAGCTCTCGCGCCATAGCCTCATCGATATCGATGTGACGGCCAAGGGCGACCTGCATATCGACATGCACCACACGGCCGAGGACGTTGGCATCGCTCTGGGCCAGGCCATTGCCAAGGCGCTTGGCGACAAGAAGGGCATCCGCCGCTACGCCAGTTGCGACCTTGCCATGGACGGCACGCTGACCCGCGTGGCGCTGGATGTGTCCGGCCGCCCGTTCCTCGTCTGGAAGGTGGACTTCACCCGCGACAAGGTGGGCGACATGGATACCGAGCTCTTCCGCGAATGGTTCCAGGCTTTCGCCATGAATGCCGGCATCACGCTCCATGTCGAGACGTTCTATGCCGACAACAACCATCATATCGCCGAAAGCGCCTACAAGGCTCTCGCCCGGGCGCTGCGCGATGCGGTCGAAATCGACCCGCGTGCGGCAGATCGCATTCCGTCGACCAAGGGAACGCTCTAGGCTGCCCTGAGCTTTTTCCGGTCGGGCTCATAGATAGGAGCCTAGCATGACCCTCTATTCGCTTTTCACCCGGAACGGGGCCGATGGCCCGGACACGGCGCCGCAAGCCGTGGCCGAGCGCTTCTCCCGGTTCGCCTTCCTGCTGCCGCCCGTCTATGCGCTGGTCCATCGTCTCTGGCTGGCTTTTCTCGGACTTGTCGTCGCCCTGTTGGCTTTGAGCTTTGCCGGGCGCTGGCTGGGCGGGGATGCCACGTTCTGGCTCTATTGGCTGATGGCGCTCTGGTTCGGCTTCGAGGCGCCCGCCTTCCGGGCGCGAAAACTGCATCGTCAGGGCTATCTCCATGCCGGCGATACCATCGCCGCCGCCGAAGACCTCGCCCGTATCGACTATCTCAAGAACCGCTAAGTCATGACACAGACCGTCACCATCATCGATTACGGCTCGGGTAATCTCAAATCCGCCGCCAAGGCCTTTGAGCGCGCCGCGCGCGGGACCGAGACCGATATCGTCGTCACCGCCGATGCCGATGCCGTGCGCCGCGCCGACCGCATCGTGCTGCCGGGCGTCGGCGCCTTCGCCGATTGCAAGGCCGGGCTCGAAGCCGTGCCCGGCATGATCGAGGTGCTCAACGAGCGTGTCATCCGGGGCGGCACGCCGTTCCTGGGCATCTGCGTGGGCATGCAGCTCATGGCCGAGGAAGGCCGCGAAAAGGGCGTGCGTCAGGGCCTCGGCTGGATCAAGGGCGCCATCGTGCACCTCGAGCCCAGCGATCCGACGCTCAAAGTGCCGCATATGGGCTGGAACACGCTGCGCTTCGAGAAGCCGCACGAGCTGCTGGCCGGCATCGAGGATGGGCCGGAGGGCCTGCATGCCTATTTCGTCCATTCCTACCACATGGAAATGGGCGATCCCGCCGCACTCATCGCCACGGCCGAATACGGCCAGCGCGTCACCGCCGCCATCGGCCGCGACAACATGTTCGGAACGCAGTTCCACCCCGAGAAAAGCCAGAGGCTCGGCCTCACTTTGATCGGCAACTTTCTGGGTTGGAGCCCGAAATAATGATTCTTTTTCCGGCTATCGACCTCAAGGACGGCCAGTGCGTGCGCCTGAAACTCGGCGACATGGCGCAGGCCACCGTTTTCAACGATTCGCCCGCCGAGCAGGCGAGGAGCTTTGAGGACCAGGGTTTTAAATATCTCCACGTCGTCGACCTCAACGGCGCCTTTGCCGGCGAGAGCGTCAATGGCGCGGCCGTGGAAGATATTCTTCGTACGGTGAAATTCCCGGTGCAGTTGGGCGGCGGTATTCGCACACTCGCCCATGTCGAAAGCTGGCTGGAAAAGGGCCTGGCCCGCGTCATCCTCGGCACGGTGGCGGTGCGCGATCCGGCGCTGGTCAGGGAAGCGGCCAAAAAATTCCCGGGCCAGGTTGCGGTGGGCATCGATGCCCGCGGCGGCAAGGTGGCGGTGGAAGGCTGGGCGGAAACCTCCGAGCTCGACGTGGTCGAGCTGGCCAAGCGCTTCGAGGGCGCGGGCGTCGCTGCGATCATCTATACCGATATCGACCGCGACGGCATTCTGACCGGCATCAACTGGGACTCGACGCTCCACCTGGCGCGCTCGGTTTCGATCCCCGTCATCGCTTCGGGCGGCCTTGCTTCCATGGACGACATCCGCCGCATGACGGAGCCCGACGCGCAGGTGCTGGAAGGCGCCATTTCGGGCCGTGCGCTCTATGACGGGCGAATTGATTCACGTGAAGCATTGGCGCTGCTGCGAGGCGAGCGTGTATGAACCGGGAGCAGCCAGCGCTGAAGAAATTCCCCTGGGCGATCTACTGGCTGATCCTTGCCGCCATCCTGCTCTTCGCGCTCTGGCCGGTGTTTTCGGTGACCTTCGTGTCGCTGGTGGCCGATGCCAATGGCTGTCGGGTGGACGAGGGCAGCGTGCATCCCTGCATGGTGCTGGGCTCGGATTGGGGCGAACTGCTCTATGGCATGGGGGTGATGGGCTGGTTCATGCTCGCCACCATTCCCATCGGCCTTTTCGCCCTGGGCGGCTGGCTCGTCGCGCTCATCGCCCATCGTATCGCCTGGCAGCGCAATGCGCGCCGGCAAGGCTCATAGACATTGAAAGCAAGGAGTCTGCCCCATGACTCTCAAGACCCGCCTCATCCCCTGCCTCGACGTCAAGGACGGCCGTGTGGTCAAGGGCGTGCAATTCGTCGATCTCATCGATGCCGGCGATCCGGTGGAAGCGGCCATCGCTTATGATGCCGCCGGCGCCGACGAATTGACCTTTCTGGACATCACCGCCTCGGCCGACGGACGCGAGACGATTTTCGACGTGGTGGCGCGCACCGCCGAACATTGCTTCATGCCGGTGACGGTGGGCGGGGGCGTGCGCAGCATCGAGGACATTCGAAAGCTGCTGCTCTCGGGAGCCGACAAGGTCTCGATCAACACCGCGGCGGTAAAGGACCCCGATTTCATTGCCCGGGCCGCCGACAAGTTCGGCGACCAGTGCATCGTGGTTTCGGTCGATGCGCGCCGCCGCACCGAGGGATCGGGCTGGGAAATCTTCACCCATGGCGGGCGCAATCCGACCGGGCTCGATGCCGTCGAATTCGCCGCGCGCATGGTGGAACTGGGGGCCGGCGAATTGCTGGTCACCTCCATGGATCGCGACGGCACCAAATCCGGCTTCGATCTCGAACTGACCCGCGCCATCGCCGACGCGGTGCATGTGCCGGTCGTCGCCTCGGGTGGCGTGGGCACGCTCGATCACCTGGTGGAAGGGGTCAAGATCGGCCACGCCAACGCCGTGCTGGCGGCCTCGATCTTCCACTTTGGCACCTTCACCATCCCCGAGGCCAAGGCGCATCTGGCGCGCAACGGTATCGCGGTGCGGGCCGACCGCGTATCGGGAGAAGGCAAGTGACGCTCGAGGAACTCAACCAGCGCATCGCTCTTCGCGCCTCGGCTTCGCCCGAGGAAAGCTACACTGCCAAGCTCATTTCGCGCGGCATCCAGAAATGCGCCCAGAAAGTGGGTGAAGAGGGCGTCGAGGCGGCGATTGCCGCCGTGGCCGGCGACCACAAGGGGCTCGTCGGGGAAGCCAGCGACCTCCTCTATCACCTATTGGTCCTATTGCGCGCCACCGGTGTTTCGCTCGATGAGGTCATGGCGGAACTCGATGGCCGCACCGCCCAGTCCGGGCTGGCCGAGAAGGCCGCCCGCCCCAAGGAGTAGTTCGTGCTGACCGCCCAAGAGAGTCTGGACCTCGCCCCCTATCACCGCTTCACCAAGACCGAATGGTCGAAATTCCGCGCCGACGAGCCGATGACGCTGACGGCCGATGACATCGACCGGCTGCGCGCCCTCAACGATCCGATCTCGCTCAACGAAGCCGAAGAGATCTACCTGCCGATCACGCGCCTGCTCTCGCTCTATGTCGAGGCCGTCCAGGGCCTGCACCGGGCCTCCAACATGTTCCTGGGCACCACCGATTCCAAGGTGCCGTTCGTCATTGGGGTGGCGGGCTCGGTGGCGGTGGGCAAGTCGACCACGGCCCGCATCCTGCAGACCCTGCTGCAGCGCTGGAAATCCTCGCCCAAGGTCGACCTCGTCACCACCGACGGGTTTCTCTTCCCCAATGAAGAGCTCGAGAAGCGCGGCCTCATGGACCGTAAGGGGTTTCCGGAAAGCTATGACCGGGCGCGGCTGGTGCGGTTCCTCTCCGAGATCAAGTCGGGCAAGGGCAATGTGCAGGTGCCGGTCTATTCGCACCTCGTCTATGACGTGGTGCCCGGTGACGAGGTGATTGTCGACCGTCCCGATATCCTGATCGTGGAAGGTCTCAATATCCTGCAGCCGGGCGAATTGCCGAAATCGGGCCGGCCGATCCTCTTCGCCTCCGACTTCCTCGATTTCTCCGTCTATATCGACGCCGACGAGGACGACCTCACCGCCTGGTTCCTGCAACGGTTCCTGAAGCTGCGCGAGACGGCGTTTGCCGACGAAAAGAGCTTCTTCCACAAATTCGCGCTGATGAGCGAGGACGAAGCCAAGACCTTCGGTAAATGGGTTTGGGAAACCATCAACCGCCCGAACCTGGTCGAGAACATCGTGCCCACCCGTGGCCGGGCCGACCTCATCCTGCGCAAGGGCCGCAGCCACGCCATCGAAGAGGTGTTCCTGCGCCGCATCTAGGCGGCGTCGGGCTGAGCCGCTAGGCTGGCTTCCTCCTGGCGTTCAGAGGCTTGGTTGAACCAGATGAAGACGGCTTTTACCCTTTGCGGCTCGACCCGCACGGGCTCCTATAACGAAATCCTCCGCCGCTATGTGAGCGGCAGACTGCGGGAGGTCGAAGGGCTCGAGGTCATCGATCTCGACCTCAAGGATTTTCCGATGCCGATCTTTTCGGAAGACCTGGAAGCGGATGGGCAGACCCCCGAGGCGGCCGGGCGGCTGGCCGAAATGTTCGGCAGGGCCGATATCGTCCTCATCGTCTCGCCCGAATACAATTCCGGCACCACCCCGCTCATCACCAACATGGTCGCCTGGCTCTCGCGCCAGAAGCACGGGCAATGGCGCCATGCCGTGTTCGGACTGGGGGCGGTGTCGTCGGGCAAATATGGCGGCGTGGTCGGCATCGCCCATCTGCGCGACAGCCTTTCCAAGCTCGGCGCGCTGCTGGTTCCGACGCTGCTCGGTGTCGGTCCCGCCTCCGAGGCTTTCGACGAGAACGGCGTGCCGGTCGAGGACGGGGTGCGCAAGAAGGTCGAGCAGATGGTGCGCGAGCTGACGCATTTTTCGCGCGGGGGCATCTGATGGCATTGACGCTCTATATCACCCACCCCGAAGTGGTGATCGATCCCGCGGTGCCCACGCCGCGTTGGGGCCTCAACGCCATAGGCCGCCGTCGCGCCGAAACCTTTGCGGCGCGAAAAATCCTGCCGGAAGACACCGTGTTCTTTGCCAGCACCGAACAGAAGGCCCTCGACCTGGCTGCCATTCTGGCCAGCCCGGCGACCGAAAAAATCCACTCACGACGTGAGTTCGACGAGAATGACCGGTCCTCGACCGGGTTTCTGGCGGGCGAAGCCTTCGAGGAGGCAGTGGTGGCTTTGTTCGGGCAACCGGACGTGAGCTATCGCGGCTGGGAGCGGGCGGTCGATGCACAGGCGCGCATCGTCGGTGTGGTGCGGCGGGTTATCGACGAGACGCCGGCAACGACGTCCCTGGTGTTCTGCGGCCATGGCTGCGTCGGCACCCTGCTTAAATGTCATCTGGCTGGTCGCCCGATCCGGCTCGAGGAAGACCAGCGCCGCATGGCCGCGCCGGGCGGCGGCAATGTGCTGGTGATCGACCGGGAAAAATGGGGGCTGGTCACCGACTGGATGGCTATGGAGGACTTTGCGCCTTAAGGCGCTTTCAGGCTTTCCGGGCGAGTTCGGGGCGTTTGCGGTAATCGGCGAAGCCGAGCACATTGCCGGAGGGGTCGCGCGTCTCGACGGTAAAGCCGGTGGCGGTTTCCAGCCAGACGGTCGAATGCCCCAGCTTTTCGAGCGCCTTGCGCGTCTCGACCGCATCGGCGACTTCCACCCAGAACTTGCCGCCGCCTGCATCCTCGCCTTGCCGGATGACGAGGCCCGGTTCTTCCCCGCCGATGGCGAACAGCGCCATAGGCGCGGCCGCCACCCGGAACTTGAGCCTGAGGCCGACGGCCTCGTAGAAGCCGATCGCCGCTTCGAGGTCGGCGACGGTGAACAGCACGTTGTCTATGCCGAGGGGCATGATGGTCATTGTGCAGCCTTCTCCGTTCTTGTGGACTTCTCGGCGCCGCCGGACGGCGCCCAGGGGGTGAGGGCGAAAAGCTCCATGGCGTCCTCGAGGGCGCCGGTGAGGCGGTCGAGCCGGTCGGGGTCGTGATCGACCTGCCGCAGGCGCACGGGTCCCGCGAGCGGCGTCGCCGCTACCAGTACGGCGCCTTCCGGCGTGATGGCCACGAGCCGCGCCCGCTTGTCCTTGGCGTCGCGCCTGACGGTGCACAGGCCCTTGAGGCGCAATTCGTCGATCGACTGGCCCAATGTCGCCGGATGCATGACCAGCGTCTTGCGCAGCGCCGCCAGCGGCAATTGCGGGCGCTCGGCGAGAATGCGCAGCACCGCCAGTTGCAGCCCGGTCAGGCCGAACTGCTGCTTGAGGTCGAGATTGAATTTCTCCATTGCCCGCTCGAGACGAATCCAGGCGACGATGGCGGATAGGGCTTGTTGTTGCATGGCGGTCTTATGGCGCCATAATATCCCGGCCGCAAGGGCGATTTTGCGGCGCGCTTCGCACTTGCCCTTGTCGCGGATCGCCTAATGTGCGAGGGAGCCGGAACACGCCCCACATGGAGAATCCGCCGATGACCGGAACGTTGATCGTCGCCCTCGACCTCGACTCGCGCGCCGAGGCGGAACGGATCATCGCCGATATCGGCGATGCGGTGGATTTCTACAAGATCGGCTACCAGCTCTTCTACGGCGGGGACGGCCTTGATCTGGGCAAAGCGCTGATCGCTGCCGGCAAGCGCGTCTTCTTCGACCTCAAGCTGCTCGATATCGACAACACCGTCGAAAAGGGCGCCGCCGCCATCGCCGCCACCGGCGCGCATATGCTGACCGTCCACGCCTATCCCAAGGCCATGCGGGCGGCCCTCAAGGGCGCCAGGGGTTCGGAACTCTCCATCCTCGGGGTCACGGTGCTGACCTCGATGGACGACCAGGACGTCCACGATGCCGGCTATGCCCGCGACGCGGCGGGGCTGGTGGCGCTGCGCGCCGAGGATGCCAGGGAGGCCGGGCTCGGCGGGCTCGTCTGCTCGCCCAGGGAAGCCGAGCTGGTGCGCACCATTGTCGGCCCGAAACTCTCCATCGTCACCCCGGGCATCCGCCCGAGCTGGGCCGAGCATGGCGACCAGAAGCGCGTTTCTGGTCCGCGCGCCGCGCTCGATGCCGGCGCCAGCCATCTCGTCGTTGGCCGCCCCATCACCGGTGCCGCCGATCCGGCCGAGGCGGCGCGGCGCATTCTTGCCGAAATGGCGGGCGGCACCCGCCTCGCCTGATTGGCAGCGAGGCCGGCGGCCTGCTAGAAGCACAGCCGCATTTGTTTTGTTCGGAGACGAGATCATGGCCGATATCAGGGTAGCCGTCGCAGGAGCAGGCGGGCGCATGGGCGCCGCCAATATCCGCGCCATCGCCGCGACCCCCGGCCTCAAACTCGCCGCCGCCTTCGACCGGCCCGGCTCCCCCGCCATCGGCAAGGATGCCGCCGCGCTCGCCGGGCTCGATGCCGCCGGCGTCCTCATCACCGACGATATCGATGCCGCCCTGGCTCTGGCAGATGCCGTTATCGACTTCACCGCGCCCGCCGCCTCGGTGGCGCTGGCCGAAAAGGCCGCGGCGGGCGGGCTCATCCATATCGTGGGCACCACCGGCTGCTCGGCGGCAGACGAAGCGGCCATCCGCGCCGCCGGCGGCAAGGGTGCCCGCATCGTCAAGGCCGGCAATTTCTCGCTCGGGCTCAACATTCTCGCCAGCCTCGTCAAGGAAGCGGCGGCCAAGCTGGCCGAATGGGATATCGAGATCGTCGAGATGCATCATAACCGCAAGCTCGACGCGCCCTCGGGCACGGCGCTGATGCTGGGCGAAGCGGCGGCCGATGGCCGCAACGTCTCGCTCGAGGAGCATGCCGTGCGCGGCCGCGACGGCATTACCGGTCCGCGCGCCGCCGGCACCATCGGCTTTGCCTCGCTACGCGGCGGCACCGTGATCGGGGAGCACAAGGTCATCGTGGCCGGCCCCTCCGAGCGGCTCGAACTCGGCCATGTCGCCGAGGACCGCAGCCTCTTCGCCAATGGCGCCATGAAAGCCCTGCTCTGGGCCGCCGGACAGCCGGCCGGCTTTTACACCATGAACGACGTTCTCGGCCTCAATTAAGGACATCCCTGCATGACCGGTACCCTCATCCTCGTGCGCCATGGCGAAAGCGAGTGGAACCTCAAGAACCTCTTCACCGGCTGGCGCAATCCGGACCTGACGGAAAAAGGCATCGGGGAAGCGCGGGCGACCGGCAAGATCCTCAAAGCCAAGGGCTACGCGTTCGAGCTGACCTATACCTCGGCCCTCAAGCGCGCCCAGCACACGCTCGACCTCATCCTTGAGGAAATGGGCATCGAGAACGTCACCATCGTGCGCAACACGGCGCTCAACGAGCGTGACTATGGCGAGCTGTCCGGCCTCAACAAGGACGACGCCCGCGCCAAATGGGGCGAAGAGCAGGTTCATATCTGGCGCCGCTCCTTCGACGTACCGCCGCCGGGCGGCGAAAGCCTCAAGGATACGGCGGCGCGCACCCTGCCCTATTACAAGGCCGAGATCGAACCCAAGGTCGCGGCCGGCCAGACCGTGCTCGTCGCCGCGCACGGCAATTCGCTGCGGGCGCTGGTCATGGCCATCGAGGGGCTGACGCCCGAACAGATCCTCAAGCGCGAGATCGCGACGGGGGAGCCGACGGTCTATCAGCTCAATGCCGATGGGTCGCTCAAGGCGCGCGTTTCGCTCTGAGACTGAAGAAGAAGGGGTCTAGACCCCTTCAACCCCGGCTGGAGATGACGCCGGCTTCCCAGCCCAGGATGGCGCGTTTGCGGGGGACGCCCCAGTGGTAGCCGGTGAGGGCACCCGTCGAGCCGACGACGCGGTGGCAGGGGACGACGAAGGAAATCGGGTTGGCGCCGACCGCGGCGCCGACCGCGCGTGCTGAGTTGGGGCGGCCCAGATGGCTGGCGATGGTGCCATAGGTCGTGGCCTTGCCGCAGGGGATGGAGAGCAGCGTCTCCCAGACCTTGATCTCGAAATCGGTGCCGATGAGGACCACCCGCACCGGCTGGTCGGCCGACCAGCGCGAGGCATCGAAGATCTGCCGCACGAGCGGGGCGATCCGGGCATCGTCGCGCACGAACTTTGCCGCCGGCCAGCGATTGGCCAGGTCTACGAACGCGGCCTCCACGCTCATGGTCTCGTCGGCAAAGCCCAAGCCCGAAATGCCGTAATCGGTCGCCGTCACCACGGCCGTCCCGAAAGGCGACGGCGCGGCGCCCCAATACATGGTGAGCCCTTCCCCGCGCGCGCGAAAAGCGCCGGGCGGCATGGCTTCATAAGTCACGAAAAGATCGTGGAGGCGCGAGGTCGAGGACAGGCCGACTTCATAGGTGGTATCGAGCACCGAGCCGTTCTGCCGCAGCAGCGACTTGGCATGGTCGAGCGCCACCGCCTGCGCGAAGGATTTGGGCGAGAGCCCGCACCAGCGCCGGAAAAGCGCGGTGAGCTGGCGTTCGTTGAGGCCCATGGCGCGGGCGAAACGCGGAAGATCGAGTTCGTCCGGCCCGGTTTCGGAGAGATAGGCAATCGCAGCGCGAACCGTCTCGTAGTCCGATTGGGGGGAAAGAGTCTGATGCTGTGTCATAAGGAGCAGTTTAGCGCGGTATCGGGAAGGCCTGCGACCCGGTTTTGACGAGCCCGATGCTACCGACGCGCCCGGCGCAAGGCCGTTCCGAAAACCTTGGCGAAATCGGCTTTCTCGTTGGCGGCGAGGAAGGAGCCGAGTTCGTGGTCGGCGCCGTTGTCGCGCAGGTAGAGTGCGGTGGTCTTCTCGTCATAGTCGCGATCGAGGATGAGCTTGGTGCGGCGCGGATCGAAGGCAAAAATCTGCTGGCGGCCGCGGGCGCTGACGGTGCGCACTTCGAGGCGATTTGGCCAGAGCGTCACTTCCTCGAACCGATTGGCTTCGCGCGAGGACCAGCGCAAAGCCACCCAGACCGCGGCGACGTCGAGGCCCATGAAGCCGACCACCGGCCAGGCCCCCAGCGCATAGAAGACAAGGCCCGGAATGGCGGCCATCACGGCGATGGCGGCGACCAGAATATTGCGGCCACGCGGACTGAGCGAACGATGCGGGGTCAGCTTGGCGGCAAATAACGGGTCGGCTTGCGTTTTGGTGATCATGTTTGCATCACTACGGCGACTCAGCAGGTAAACGCTCATGCCCCCCAAAAAGATCAAACGACTCCCCGCCGCCGATGTCGAGGCCATTTTTGCCGCGTTCGAGCATGCGGACCCGGAGCCGAAGGGCGAGTTGGACTATACCAACCCCTTCACGCTTCTGGTAGCGGTCGTGCTCTCGGCGCAGGCCACCGATGTCGGGGTCAACAAGGCGACCCCCAAACTCTTCGCGCTGGCGCCGACCCCCGAAAAGATGGTGGCGCTGGGCGTCGAGGGGATCGAGACGCTGATCAGGACCATCGGGCTCTACCGCACCAAGGCGCGCAACGTTTACGCGCTCAGCCAGATCCTCGTCGAAAAATACGATTCCCAGGTACCCGACACTCGCGCGGCGCTGGAGGAATTGCCGGGCGTGGGGCGCAAGACCGCCAACGTCGTGCTCAACATCGCCTTCCGGCAGCCGACCATCGCGGTGGATACCCATCTCTTCCGCGTCGGCAACCGCACCGGCCTGGCGCCCGGCAAGACGCCGCTCGAGGTCGAGAACAACCTGCTCGAGGTGGTGCCGGGAAAATACCTGCTCCACGCCCATCACTGGCTGATCCTGCACGGACGCTATGTGTGCAAGGCGCGCACGCCCGAATGCTGGCGCTGCATCATCCGTGAATGGTGCCGGTTCGAGCCCAAGACGCCGGCACCCAACAAGCCGCTGCCCAAGGCCGTCTCGCCGAACCGCCCCTAGCTGCCGAAGCCGCGCGCCATGGCGGCGGCGAAGGCCGGGATGAAGGCGAAGAGCACCGCCTGGGCGAGGAGGAAGCGCCGCGCCTGCGCCACGTCCCCGGTGGAAGGTGAAAAATCGGGCTCGGCCAGCGCCTGCCGGCGCCAGCGCAGGATGGCACGGGTCGGCATGATCGAGACTAGTCCGACCAGGGCGAAGGCGACCATCTTGGCCCAGAACATCTGGTTGCTAAGGTAATACCAGGGCCCGGCGGCGCCATAGACGACGCGCACCACGCCCACGACGATCACGAGCATGGCCAGGAGCCCATAGAGGCGGTCGACCCCGCCCAGCTGGGCGAGGCGCGGGCCGGCAATGCCCTCGCGCAGCAGGAAGAATTCGGCGGCGAAAATGCCGACGAGCGAAAACACCGCCAGATGATGGGCAATGGCAAGGACGAGATCGAGCACTTTTCGGGCCTCCGCTCTGGCGTGCATTGCGCCTTGATGTTAACGCTGTTCGCATTCGGCAATAATCTCTTGTGTGAACAATGTCAACATCAGGCGAGTCTACCTATCATCACGGCGACCTGCGGCGGGCGCTGATCGAGGCGGGGTTGCAATTGCTGGCGACGGGCGGGGCGGACAGCCTGGGCCTGCGTGAAGTGGCGCGGGCCGTGGGGGTATCGGCTTCGGCCCCCTACCGGCATTTCACCAGCCGGCAGGCGCTGCTGGCGGCGGTGGCGCGGGAAGGGTTTCTGCGCTTCGATGCGGAACTGCGCCGTGCGGGCGACGGCTGGGACCGGCAATATCAGCTCGAGGCCATGGGCCGCGCCTATATCGGCTTTGCGCTCGACAACCCAAAACTCTTCGGCCTGATGTTCTCGCCCGTCCTGAGCAAGGAGAGCCATCCCGACCTGCTCGCGGCGGCGCAGGCCTCCTACCAGGCGCTGGCTGCTCTCGCCGATGGCGCCGGCACGAAAGGCCACCGCGCCGCCATCGTCTCCACCTGGGCTTTGGTCCATGGCCTCGCCGTGCTGCTGCTCGACGACCAGATCCTCATCGAGGGCGCGGCTGATCGCGACATGCTGGTCGAGGCCGTGCTGGCGCGCCATGTCGCCGGCATGCGCGCCATTGCCGGCCGCTAGTTGCGCCCCGGGGGGAAGTCCTTTATGCCCGAACCTGTTTGTCTTCTCTTTGCGGCTCGGAGCCCTAAATGGCCGATACCCGGTACGACGTTCTCACCATCGGCAACGCCATCGTCGATGTGCTCGCCAGGATAGAGCCGGGATTTCTCGAGAAAGAGGGCCTCGCCGAAGGCATCATGCACCTGGTCGACAGCGACCGCTCGGCCTATCTCTATGAGCGCATGCCCATCGACAAGCGCCAGATTTCGGGCGGCAGCGCCGCCAATACCGCGGCCGGCGTTGCTTCGCTGGGCGGGCGCGCCCGCTTCATCGGCAAGGTTGCCGCCGATCCGCTCGGCGATGTCTTTGCCGAGGACCTCAACGCCATCGGCGTCCATTACGACACCGCCCGCCTCATCAACGGCGCCGCCACGGCCCGCTCCATGATCCTGCTGTCGCCGGACGGCGAGCGCACCATGAACACGTATCTGGGTGCCTGCCACGAGCTCACCGAGGCCGATATAAGGGAAGACGAGATCGGCGCCGCCGCCATCACCTACATGGAAGGGTATCTGTGGGACCCGGTCGAGGCCAAGAAGGCTTTCGTGCGCGCCGCCCATTATGCCCACAAGCACGAGCGGCCGACCGCGTTCACGCTCTCGGACCCGTTCTGCGTCCATCGCTTCCGCGACGAATTCCTCGACCTCATGCGCTCGCGCACCATCGACTACGTCTTCGCCAATGTCGAAGAGGTCAAAGCGCTCTACCAGACCGACAACCTGCAGGACGCGGTCCGCGAAGTCGCCAAGGACGCCGAAGTCGCCGCCATCACCATGGGCGCGCAGGGCGCCATGGCCATCCATAACGGCGAAGTGGTGACGGTGCCGGCTTTCCCGGTTGACGTGGTCGACGCGACCGGCGCCGGCGATCTCTTCGCCTCGGGCTTCCTACTGGCGGTCGCGCGCGGCCAGAATTTCGAGATGGCGCTCCGCGCCGGGTGCCTGGCGGCGTCCGAAGTCATTTCCCATATCGGCGCGCGGCCGCTGACCGAACTGCGTACGCTGGCCGCCGAAAAAGGCGTCGCGGTCTAAGGGATCACGCCCTTTCCTCTCCGCGACGCACCGAAAAATCCCGGGGGACTACGTCCCCTAGGCTTCGAAAATGTGCTTGAGCTTGGAGAAGAAGCCGTTCGAGGTCGGGTTGTTGTCGTTCGTGGAAATCTTGGCGAATTCCTCGAGCAGCTCGCGCTGGCGGCGATTGAGGTTCTGCGGCGTCTCGACGTCGAGCTGGACGTAGAGATCCCCCACATCCTTGCTGCGCAGCACCGGCATGCCCTTGCCCTTGAGGCGCACACGCTGGCCCGGCTGGGTGCCGCCGGCCACCTTGACCTTGGCGCGGCTGCCGTCGAGGACCGGCATTTCGAACTCGCCGCCCAGCGCCGCCGTGGTCATGGAAATGGGAATGCGCGCGTAAAGATCGGCGCCGTCGCGCTGGAAGAGATCGTGCGGCTTGAGCGAGACGAAGATGTAGAGATCGCCCGGCGGGCCGCCGCGCAAACCCGCTTCGCCTTCATTGGCCAGCCGGATACGGGTGCCGTCCTCGATGCCCCGGGGGATATCGACGGAAAGCTTGCGGTTTTCCTGCCGACGGCCCTGGCCGCCGCAATCGGTGCAGGGATTGTCCATGGTCTGGCCGCGGCCCTGGCAGGCCGGGCAGGTGCGCTCGATGGTGAAAAAGCCCTGGGCGGCGCGCACCTTGCCGTGGCCGTTGCAGGTCCGGCAGGTGGAAGCGCCGGTGCCGGGCTTGGCCCCGCTGCCGTCGCAGGTGGTGCAGCCGACAAGCGTGGGCACGTCGATCTCGACGGTGCGGCCGGCAAAGGCCTCTTCGAGGGAGATTTCCAGATTGTAGCGCAAGTCCGAGCCGCGCAGGCGCGAGGCGCCGCCGCGGCGGCCGCCGCCACCCATGAAATCCCCGAAAATATCCTCGAACATGTCCGACATCGAGGAGGCGAAATCCGGCCCGAAGCCGTTGGGGCCGCCGCGCCCGCCGCCATTCTCGAAGGCGGCATGGCCGAAACGGTCATAGGCCGCGCGTTTTTGCGGGTCCTTGAGCGTATCGTAGGCCTCGTTGATTTCCTTGAATTTGTGCTCGGCCTCGTGATCACCCGGATTGCGGTCGGGGTGAAACTGCATGGCCAGCTTGCGATAGGCGCTCTTGAGCCCGGCTTCGTCTGCGCCGCGCTCTACGCCGAGCACGTCATAAAAATCTCGTTTGGCCAAGAAAGCAGTTCCCCGATCGGTCGCCAAAAAGGGGCGGCCAAGTCCAGTCCGTTGTTCAATCTGCCCCGACGGGCGCAAAATCCAAGCAATGCGGGCCTTGCGAACCCGCATGTTAAGAATGGTAAAGCGCCCCGCTCTTATCAAGAGGGGCGCTTGCCCGCAACCTGCGGCGCAGAGGGGAATGTGCGTTCAAATCTTGCGGCTTTTGGCGGCGAAGGCTTCGAGGAGGTTGCCGGCCACCTGGCTCTGGGCGAACATGGCCTTGTTGACGAGGGCGCCGAGGCCGAAAAAACCCTGCGTCACCCCTTCATAGATGCGCAGGTCCACCGAGACGCCCTGTTCGTGGAGGCGTTCGGCCAAAACCTCGCCCTCCCCGCGCAGCGGATCGATCTCGGCGAGGACGAGCGTGGTGGGCGGCAGGCCTTTGAAATCCTTGCGGCCGAGGAGCGCGATCCTGGGATCGGCCGCGTCGGCGCGCGAGGCAAAGGCGTGCCGGAAGAAATATTGCATGGTCGGGGTGCCGATGGGGACGGCGCGCAGGTTCTCGATATAGGAAGGGCTGGTGAGATCGTTGCTGGCGATCGGGTGGATCAGCACCTGATGCACCGGCTTGATGCTGCGCTCGGCATGGGCCTGGAGCGCGACATTGATGGCGAGATTGCCGCCCGCCCCCTCCCCGATCAGCGCCAGCCGCGCCGGATCGCCGCCAAGGCTCCTGGCTTCTTCGACCAGCCAGAGCCAGGCGGCATAGCTGTCGTCATGGGCGGCCGGGAAATGGTGTTCGGGCGCCAGCCTGTAGGCGGGCACGGCGACGATGGCGCCGGTGCGGCGCGCCAGCGCCCGGGGGACGGCCTGGCTCTGCTCAATGCCGCCGGCGACGAAGCCGCCGTCATGGAAATAGAGGATGACGGGAAGCGGACCGTCGCCGGCCTGTTGCGGGCGATAGAGGCGGATGGCCATGTCGCCATCGGGCGTCGAAACGGCAAGGTCCTCGGTTTCCACGTTCTGGGCGAGTTCGCCTTCGCGGTCGGCGCGGGCGAGCAGCGCGCGGGCGGCGGCTTCGAGGTCGGGCTGCCGGCGCACGTCGCGCGGCAGCAGCGATTCGATGGGGCGGGCGCCCAGATCGGTCCAGGCCTCGACCACGGCGCGCATGTCGCTATCGGCGCGGGCCATGAGATTGCCGGGCAGGAACTCGCCGGCCGCAACGAAGCGGCCACCAAAGGTGGATTTGTGAAATTCGGTCATCTCTCGCGCAACGAGACCCCGAACCCCCGGCCCCGCATTCTCCAAAACGTGAACGAGCCCCGAAATTTCCCTTCCAGTTGGGCCGAGTTGGGGCGATGCCGTGGCGGCAAGAGGGAAAGATGGTGGCGGGGGATAACGTGATTCACGTGAAACTCCCCGCCCACGGCCCCCGTTTGGAGCCGTTTCAGGCGAAGACGAGCTAGCGCGAATGACCTGCTAAACCTGCAACCGCCGCCCAAACAAAAAGGCCGGCCTGCTTGCGCAGGTCGGCCTTGATTCGCTGCTGTCGGAAGCGCGTCAGGCGGACTTCTGGTCGTCGTCCTTGACTTCGGTGAAGTCGGCATCGACCACGTCGTCGTCCTGCTGGCCTTCGCCGGAAGCGGCCGCTTCGGCTTCGGCCTGGCTGGCCTTGTACATGGCCTCGCCCAGCTTCATGGAGACTTCGGCCAGGGCCGCGGTCTTTTCCTTGATCGCCTCGGCATCGTCGCCTTCGATCACGCCCTTGAGGCTGGCGATCGCGGCTTCGATGGCGCCCTTGTCCTCGGCCGAAACCTTGTCGCCATAATCCTTGAGCGACTTTTCGGTCGAATGGATGAGGCTTTCGGCCTGGTTCTTGGCTTCGACGGCTTCGCGCTTCTTCTTGTCGGCGTCGGCGTTCTGCTCGGCTTCCTTGACCATGCGCTCGATATCGGCGTCCGAAAGACCACCGGAGGCCTGGATGCGGATCTGCTGCTCCTTGCCGGTGCCCTTGTCCTTGGCCGAGACCTGCACGATGCCGTTGGCGTCGATGTCGAAGGTCACCTCGATCTGAGGCACGCCGCGCGGGGCCGGCGGAATGCCGGCGAGATCGAAATTCCCCAGGAGCTTGTTGTTGGCCGCCATTTCGCGCTCGCCCTGGAACACGCGGATGGTCACCGCGCTCTGGTTGTCCTCGGCGGTCGAGAAGGTCTGGCTCTTCTTGGTCGGGATCGTGGTGTTGCGGTCGATGAGGCGGGTGAAGACGCCGCCCAGCGTCTCGATGCCGAGGCTCAGCGGGGTCACGTCGAGCAGCAGTACGTCCTTGACGTCGCCCTGGAGCACGCCGGCCTGGATGGCGGCGCCCATGGCCACAACTTCGTCCGGGTTCACGCCCTTATGGGGTTCCTTGCCGAAGAAGTTCTTGACCGTCTCGATGACCTTGGGCATGCGCGTCATGCCGCCGACCAGCACCACTTCGTCGATCTGCGCGGCGGTGACGCCGGCATCCTTGAGGGCCTGCCGGCACGGCTCGATGGTCTTGGCGATGAGGTCATCGACAATGGCTTCGAGCTTGGCGCGGGTGAGCTTGAGGGTCAGGTGCTTGGGACCGGAAGCGTCGGCCGTGATGAACGGCAGGTTGATTTCGGTCTGCGTGGCGCTCGAGAGCTCGATCTTGGCTTTTTCCGCAGCTTCCTTGAGGCGCTGCAGGGCGAGCTTGTCCGAGCGCAGGTCGATGCCCTGTTCCTTCTTGAACTCGTCGGCGAGGTAGTCGACCAGGCGCATGTCGAAGTCTTCGCCGCCCAGGAAGGTGTCGCCGTTCGTCGACTTCACCTCGAAGACGCCGTCGCCGATTTCGAGGACGGAAATATCGAAGGTGCCACCGCCCAGGTCATAGACCGCGATGGTGCCGGTGTTCTTCTTGTCGAGGCCATAGGCGAGCGCAGCCGCCGTCGGCTCGTTGATGATGCGCAGGACTTCAAGGCCGGCGATCTTGCCGGCATCCTTGGTGGCCTGACGCTGCGAATCGTTGAAATAGGCCGGAACGGTGATGACGGCCTGCGTGACCGTTTCGCCGAGATAGCTTTCGGCGGTTTCCTTCATCTTCTGAAGGATCATGGCCGAGACCTGGCTGGGCGAATACTTATCGTCGCGCACTTCCACCCAGGCGTCGCCATTGTCGGCCTTGACGATCTTGTAGGGGACGAGGTGCTTGTCCTTTTCCACCATCGGATCGTCATAGCGGCGCCCGATCAGGCGCTTGACGGCAAACAGCGTGCCTTCCGGATTGGTGACGGCCTGGCGCTTGGCCGGCTGGCCGACCAGGCGTTCGCCGTCGCTGGTGAAGGCGACCATCGAGGGGGTCGTACGCGCACCCTCGGCATTTTCGATGACCTTGGGAGTCTTGCCATCCATCACTGCCACGCAGCTATTGGTGGTCCCCAGGTCGATACCGATTACTTTTCCCATTTGCTTAGCCTCTCTCTCAGCAGACCCGATCCGGAACCCCGCGTGCGGCAGTCCCGCGACCACTTGTCGGGCCGGGTCCCTATAGATTGCAAAGTGCCCATATCTGGGCCTGGCGCTGATATAGGGGCAAGGCCAAAAGCCTTCAAGCGCAGGTGAGGAGGAAAAGCAAGACGGCGCCGACCGGTTCCGGGCGGCGCCAGGGCCAACTCAGTTGTCCGAGAGCGTATATTCGCCCAGCGAGCACAGATCGACGTCCTCGCGCACGAATTCGCTTTCGTCCTCGAACACGAACTTCATGTCGTAGACGCACTGGTCCGAACCGTCGGCGATGGTGACGTTGGCGCTGGTGCCGGCGGCCATGATGTCCTCGCCCAAGACGTCTTCCTGCCAATCCTCGACATTGGCCGGCGAGGTGTAGAAGCCGGCGATGTCGAAGGAAGAGGCATTGTTGAGGACGAAGGTGAGGTCCTCGGCGAAGGCCGGCATGGAGGTCGCGGCGAGTGCGAGGGCGGCGAAGCCGCCCTTGAGGATGTTGGCGGTGATGTTCTTGGACATCTTCTTGTTCCTTTGGAAGCCGGAGCGACTGTCGTTCCGGCGGCGCGCATTATTTCCGTTTCCTTTTCCGCGTGGCAGGGGCTCGTTTCCGACAAGCCGTGCAAATGTCGGCATTTGGTTAAAACTTTCGTCGAAACGGACGGGCTCTTTGTCGGCCGGGGCTTGCGCAAATCAGCGGCGGCCGGTTTGGTGCCCGCAATGTTGAAACCCGGCACGATCCTGCTCCACGATTCCCGCCCCGAGGGCGGCCCGAGCCATCTCTTCGCCGCCCCGCGCGAAGTGCTGGTGGCCCATGACGCCGAGAGCGCCCGCGCCGCGCTCGCCCGGCTCGATGCGGCCGGCCGCGAAGGGCTGTGGGCTGCTGGTTATTTCTCCTATGAACTGGGCTATCTCTTCGAGGAGCGTCTGGCCCATCTCCTGGCGCGGCCGCGCACCATGCCGCTGCTCTGGATGGGGCTCTATGAAAACCGCGAAACGCTTGCGCCCGCAGCGGCGGCGCAATGGCTGGCCGCAGCGGCCGGACCCGCTGCGGGGATCGGAGCCATCGCGCCCGACACGGATCTTCAAACCTATCGCCCCCGCTTCGACCGCGTCATGGACTATATCGCGCGCGGCGACGCCTATCAGGTCAACCTCACCCTGCGCGCCGGCTTCTCTCATGAGGGCGATGCTGCGGCGCTCTATCGCGACGTCGCGCGCCGGCAGCCGGTGGCCTACGGGGCGCTATTGGCGGCAGGCAACCACGACGTGCTCTCCTTTTCGCCCGAGCTTTTCCTCGAAAAGCGCGATGGCCTGCTGCGCACCCGGCCGATGAAAGGCACCATGCCGCGCGGCCGCACCCCCGAGGAAGACGAGGCGCAGCGCGGCAAGCTTGCCGCCGATCCCAAGAACCGCGCCGAAAACCTCATGATCGTCGACCTGCTGCGCAACGATCTGGGGCGGGTGGCGCAGATGGGTACGGTCAAGGTCACCGATCTGTTCACCGTCGAGATCTATAAAAGCCTCCATCAACTCACCTCCGGCATCACCGCTTTGCCGCGTGAAAACCTGCGCTTTTCCGAGATTCTGGCGGCGCTCTTTCCCTGCGGCTCGATCACGGGGGCTCCGAAACTGCGCGCCATGGAGATCATCGCCGAAAACGAAGCGACGCCGCGCGGCGTCTATACCGGCGCCATCGGCGCCATTGCCCCATCGGGCGACTTCTCGTTTTCGGTCGCCATCCGTACCCTGGTCCTCACGCCCGACGGGCGTGGAGAGATCGGCATCGGCGGCGGCGTCGTCGCCGACAGCACGGCGGAAAGCGAATACGAGGAGGCCCTGCTCAAATTGTCGTTCCTGAAGCCGCGCGATCCCATCGCGCTCATCGAGACCCTGGCCTTCCGCCCGCAAGGGGGCCTTGTGCTGCTAGACCGGCATCTCGAGCGCCTGGCCCGCTCCGCCGCCTATTTCGGCATTCCGCTCCCGGCCGGAGCCGCGGCGGCGGCGCTGGCAGCGGCGGGGAAGGATTATGAGGAGCCGATGCGCGTGCGCCTCTTGCTGGAAGAAGACGGGGCGCTCTCGATCAGCGCCGTGCCGCTGGCGCCGACCGATCCCCAAAAACCTTTCCGCTTCGTCCTCGCGTCCGAGCCGGTCGACGAAAACAACCCGCTGCTTTACCACAAGACCACGGCGCGCGCCTTTCTCGATGAGCCGCGCCAGCGGGCCGCCAAGGCTCATGGCGTCGATGAAGTGGTCTTTACCAATGGCCGGGGCGAATTGACCGAAGGCTCGATCACGACGCTTTTCGTCGAGCGCGACGGCGTGTTGCTGACCCCGGCTCTGGCCAGCGGGCTGCTGCCGGGAACGCTGCGCGCGCAATTGCTGGCCGAAGGCCGGGCGCGCGAGGCGGTGCTGACGCCGGCCGATCTCGAAGGGGCCGAGAAACTCTATCTGGGTAATTCCGTGCGTGGCCTCATGCCGGCGCAATGGGTGCGGGTTTCCACCGGCCCATCGAAATGACACAAAGACGAGGCCCTTCTGGCCCCGTCGCGGTAAAACCATACCAAAGCAAAAGGAACATATGATGCGTATTCTCACCGGCCTGCCGCTTCTCGCCCTGCTGGCTTTGGCCTCGCCGGCCATGGCCCAGGAAGCGGCAAGCCCGACCCCCGAGGCTCCGGCCGCCGCCGCACCGGTCACGCCCGCGCCCACGCCCGATGGCGTGACGCCCGAAGCGGACAAGATTCTCTGGTGCGGCCACGCCCTGAGCTTTGCCTCCACCCTCGCCAAGGCGCAGGGCGACGAGGAAGGCGCCAAGACGCTGCTCGACAATGGCGGCAAACTCATCGAGAAAGGCTCCGAGCTCCTCAAGGATCTGGCGCCCGAAAAGCTCGAGGCCGCCAAGGGCGTCTATGTGGAGCAGATCAAGATCGAACTGGCCGGCACCGGCGAGAACGCCAAGTTCACCTATGATGATTGCATGACGCTGGTCGACTGAGCCAGGAGGGGAGAGCGGCCATGACCATTGCACCCGATCCACGACGCGACGCGCTGGTCGTGGTCGACCTCCAATATGATTTCCTGCCCGGCGGAAGTCTTGCCGTCGCGGCGGGCGACGAGATCGTCGCCCCGATCGAGGCGCTTTCCGCCCGCTTTTCCAACGTCATCCTGACCCAGGACTGGCACACGCCCGACCACATCTCCTTTGCCAGCCAGCACAGCGGACGCCGGGCTTTCGAGCGCATCGAACTCGACTACGGCACCCAGGTGCTCTGGCCCGACCATTGCGTGATGGGCACGCCCGGCGCGCGCATCGTCTCCCAAGACCTGCTCGACCGGGCGCAATTGTTGATCCGCAAGGGTTTTCACCGCGCGGTCGACAGCTATTCGGGCTTCAAAGAAGCCGATCGCACCACCCTGACCGGGCTTGGCGGCTATCTGCGCGAACGCGGCATCGAACGGCTGTTCCTGGTCGGCCTCGCCACCGATTTCTGCGTCAACTGGACGGCGCTCGATGCCTCGGCATCCGGCTTTGAGGCGCTGGTGATCGAGGATCTGACCCGAGCCATCGATACCGAGGGCTCGCTGGCCCAGGCCCATGCCGAAATGGACAGCGCCGACGTGCGCCGCATGGCGGCGGCCGACATCGGCTGAAATAGCAAAAAGCCGCGCTTTTCGGGCGCGGCTCTTTCATGCGTTTCGTTGCCGGGGCACAGCTGCCCCGTTGCCTCAGGCGCTCTTGTCGACGCCGCCTTCGCCGGCCTTCTCGGCACCCGGCTTGGCGCCGCCCTTGGCCACGCCCACCATGGCCGGCCGCAAGACGCGGTCGCCGATGGCAAAACCGGTCTGCACCACCTGCACCACCGTGCCTTCCGGCCGACTCGGATCGGGGACCTCGAACATGGCCTGGTGCTTGTGGGGATCGAATTTCTGGCCTTCGGCCTCGATCGGGGTCACGCCATGCTTGGCCAGGAGCCGCTGCATTTCACGCTCGGTCATCTCGATGCCTTCGATGAGCGACTTGGTGGCCGCGTCGCCCGTTTCGCGCGCCTCGGCCGGCAACACGGCCAGCGCCCGGCTGAGCGAATCGGTGGCGGTCAGCATGTCGCGCGCAAAGCCGGCAATGGCATAGCTGCGCGTATCGGCGATCTCGCGCTCGGTGCGCTTGCGCAGGTTTTCCATGTCGGCGGCGGCGCGCAGCAGGCGATCCTTGAGCTCCGCGACTTCGGCGCGCAGGGCCTCGGTCGCATCGATTTCGGGCATGGCGGCCCCGGCGTTCTCGGTCGTGGCCGTTGCTTCGGGCGTCTCGGGCGCCGTGGTTTCGTCACTGGTCATTACGATATCCGCATTCGGGTTGAACTGTTTGCCCCGCATATCGGCCAAGGCTGGGTTTTTTTCAACCCTGCCGCGCCTTGCGCGCCATCATGGCGGAGATGACATTGGCGGTGTAGTCCACAACGGGCACGATGCGCGAATAGTTCAATCGCGTCGGTCCGATGACGCCGAGCACGCCCACCACCTTGTCGTTGGCGTCCTTGTAGGGCGAGAGGATCACCGAGGAACCGGAAAGCGAGAACAGCTTGTTCTCCGAGCCGATGAAGATGCGCACGCCCTGCGCCGTCTCGGCATCGCCGAGCAGCTCGATAAGGCCGTCCTTGCTTTCCAGCTCGTCGAAAAGCTGGCGCATGCGGGCCAGCTCCTCCGATTCCATGGTGGCATTGATGAGATTGGCGCGGCCGCGCACGATCACCGTCGGCAGGGAGGAATCGGCATTGGTGCTCATGGTGGCGAGGCCCTCTTCCACCAGCTTGCGGGCCAATTCGTCCAGTTCCACCAATTGCTCGGCGCGCTGCTGCTTGAGCGCCGCCCGCGCCTCGCGCAGCGTGCGCCCGACCACGAGGCTCGAAAGATAATTGCCCGCCTGCGTCAGCGCCGCCGAGGTCAGGCCCGCCGGCAGCGACACCACGCGGTTTTCCACCTGCCCGTCCTGCCCGACCAGCACGGCCATGGCGCGAAAGGGATCGAGCCGCACGAATTCGATATGCTTCAGGATCATGTCGGCCTTGGCGGCGATGACGACGCCGGCGCCGTGGCTGAGGCCGGAGAGCAATTGGCTGGCTTCGGTGAGCAGGTCTTCGAGCTTTCCCGCCTCGGCGCTGCCCTCGATATGCTTGGTGATCTCGGTGCGCTCGCGATCGTCCATGGCGCCTACTTCGAGCATGGCGTCGACGAAAAAGCGCAGGCCCTGCTGGGTGGGCGCGCGGCCGGCCGAGGTGTGCGGCGCCGCGATCAGGCCCAGTTCCTCCAGGTCCGCCATGACATTGCGCACCGAGGCCGGCGAGAGCGAAAGATCGAGCAAGCGCGAAAGGTTGCGCGAGCCGACGGGCTCCCCGGTTTCGAGATAGCGTTCGACAAGCTTCTTGAAAATGTCCTGGCTGCGCGCGTTGAGCGCGGCGAGGAAATCTTCCGGTGCCTTGGGCATGCGCGAGGACAAGGGCCTTCCCTCGTTAACGATCACGCTTCATTTAAGGGCAAAGCGGCCCCCAGCCAAGCCGCTCCAGCTTGTGGTGGGGGCGCTGGAGGGTTAAGAGCGGGTTAACGATCCAGAATTCAGGTGATTTGCCCATGCGCCCTTCCGGACGCGATTCCAGCCAGATGCGTGCCGTGACCCTTGAGCGCAACGTCGCCCCCAAGGCGGAAGGCTCGTGCCTGGTGGCCTTCGGCTCGACCCGCGTGCTGGTCACGGCCTCGGTCGAAACCTCCCTGCCCCCCTGGCGCCGCGGCCAGGGACTGGGCTGGGTCACCGCCGAATACGGCATGCTGCCGCGCGCCACCGGCACCCGCACCCGCCGCGAAGCCACGGCCGGCAAGCAGACCGGGCGCACCCAGGAAATCCAGCGCCTCATCGGCCGCTCGCTGCGCGCCGTGGTCGACATGGCCGCGCTCGGGGAAAATCAGATCACCATCGATTGCGACGTGCTCGAAGCCGATGGCGGCACCCGCACCGCCTCGATCACCGGCGCCTATATCGCCCTGGCCGACGCCATTGCCTGGATGAATGAACGCAAGCTGACCAAGGCCAACCCGCTGCGCGACAGCGTCGCCGCCGTCTCCTGCGGCATCTATCGCGGCACCCCGGTACTCGACCTCGATTATCTCGAGGACGTCGAGGCTGAGACCGACGCCAATTTCGTGCTGACGGGCGCGGGAAAGTTCGTCGAGATCCAGGGCACGGCCGAGCAGACCCCGTTTTCGCGCGAGGAACTGGAAACCCTGATGGGCCTGGCCGAGAAGGGCATTGCCGAACTCACTTTGTTGCAGAAAACCGCCCTGGGGATCTGATGGCGCCCAATATAATGCTCAAGCCCGGCGACCGGCTGGTCGTCGCCACGCACAATGCCGGCAAGCTCGTCGAATTCCGCCAGCTCTTCGAACAGCTCGGCGTGGCGCTCGACCTGGTTTCGGCGGGCGAACTGGGCCTGCCCGAGCCGGACGAGACCGGCACCACCTTTGCCGAGAATGCCCGCATCAAGGCTCATGCCGCCGCGCAGGCCTCGGGCCTTGTGGCGCTTTCCGACGATTCGGGCCTCTGCGTGGATGCGATCGGCGGCCAGCCGGGCGTCTATACCGCCAACTGGGCCGGCGTCGCCTCCGATGGCGGCCGCGACTTCATGGTCGGCATGCGCCGCGTCGAGGACGAGCTGCAGGCTGCCGGGGCGAGGAGCCCGGCCGAGCGCCGCGGCTCCTTCAACGCCACGCTCTGCCTCGCCGCTCCCGACGGGCGCGACGACCTCTATGTCGGCACCGTGGACGGCACCCTCGTCTGGCCCCCGCGCGGCGACAAGGGTTTTGGCTTCGATCCGGTCTTCATGCCGGACGGCTACGATATCACGTTCGGCGAGATGCCGAGCGAGGACAAGCATTCCTGGTCGCATGGCAAGGCGGGCCTGTCGCACCGCGCCAAGGCCTTCGCCAAGCTGGTGGAGAGCGCCATTGAGCGTTGATAGGTTCAACAACCTGTTCGGCGTTTATGTGCATTGGCCGTTCTGCGCGGCCAAGTGCCCTTATTGCGACTTCAATTCCCACGTCCATCGCGGCCCGTTTGACGAGGCGGAATATCTGAAGGCCTATGAGCGCGAGATCGCGGCCACGGCCCAGCGCGTTCCGGGCCGGAAGGTGCAGTCGGTGTTTTTCGGCGGCGGCACGCCCTCGCTGATGGCGCCGAGGACGGTGGCCGGCATTCTCGATGCCATCGCCAGGCACTGGACCATCGACGACAGGGTCGAGATCACGCTCGAAGCCAATCCCACCAGCGTCGAAGCCGACCGCTTCCGCGGCTACAAGGCGGCGGGCGTCAACCGCGTGTCGCTGGGCGTGCAGTCCCTGCGTGAAAAGCCGCTGGCCGAGCTCGGGCGCCTGCATTCGGTGGACGAGGCCATTGCCGCCGTGCGCCTGGCGCAATCGATCTTTTCGCGCTCGAGCTTCGACCTCATCTATGCCCGCCCCGGCCAGACGCTCGAGGATTGGGAAGATGAGCTCAAGGAAGCGCTGTGGCTGGCCCAGGGCCATATCTCGCTCTACCAGCTCACCATCGAGCAGGGCACGCGCTATTACGACCTGCACCGCGCCGGCAAGCTCAAGATGCCGAGCGAGGACCTGTCCGCCGATTTCTACGAGCTGACGCAGGATTTGACGCGCTCGGCCGGCATGCCGGCCTATGAGATTTCCAACCATGCCCGCCCCGGCCAGGAAAGCCGGCACAACCTCACCTATTGGCGCTATGGCGAATATGCCGGCATCGGCCCCGGCGCCCATGGCCGGTTGCTCATCAACAACGAGCGCCACGCCACCGCCGCCGAGCGCATGCCCTTCGAGTGGCAGAAGCTCGTCACCCAGCGCGGCCAGGGCCTGGTGACCGACGACGTGCTGACCTGGGAAGAACAGGGCGACGAATTCCTGGTCATGGGTTTGCGCCTGCGCGAGGGCATCGACCCGGATCGCTACGCGGCCCTCTGCGGTCGCCGGATTTCGGAGCGGCAGATCAATGCGCTCAAAGGTTATGGTTTCGTGGAAACCCTGCCCAACGGGCACCTGCGCGTCACCGATCGCGGCTGGCCGGTGCTCGACGCCGTGGTGGCCGACCTGGCGGCTTAAAGCTTACGCGGAACCCGCTCGACCTGCCGGAACAATGCGATCTAGACTGATCGCGTTGGGAGGCTCGTCATGTCCAGGATGGATGAACATGAACGCGGCAGGCGCGATGGGGTGAGGGCCGCTATCGAGTGGCTGCATCTGCGCGCGCAGACGATGGGCGACCCCCATGCGCGGCTCGTGCTCAATGTGGCGGCCGACCATCTGGGCAAGGACCGGGCAACCGATCAGTCCGGCCGGCTTCAGGCCAGGCCGGCGCGGGCGGATACGCCCTCCGATTCCTGAATCAGAGTTTTGCGGCGTCCACGATGCTGGCGCTGCCCGCGCCGATGCGCTTGATGACCAGTGCATATTGGCTGCGCCCGTCCGCGAGGAAGCGGAAGACGCCGTCGCTGCCGGCAAAGCCGGACGGATTGGTCAGCACATTGCGATCATAGCGCGGATTGGTCAGCGAGAGCCGTGAATTGTTGACGAGGATCACCGCCGTATAGGAGATGGTGGCGAGGGGATGCGGCTCGCCGCCGAACTTCGCCCGGTATTCGGGCGCCAATGCGCGCAAACCCTTGTCGTCGACGGAGGGGAAGACGGCCCCGGCAAAGGCGCTGTCGGCAAACAGGTCATTTGCCCCCTGCCATTGGCTCGATCCGAGCACGAGGCCCGGCTTGACGCCGGCGCTTTTCAGCGCCGCGAGGATTTTGGGCGCCGAGGCGCGGTCGGGAAGGTAGAGCGCGTCGAACCGCGCCTGCGCCAGCGTCTGGATGGCCGCCCGCAATTGCGCGTCGTCGGCAAAGCCGAGGCTGGCGCTCATGGCGAAGCCCTGCTCGCCCATGCCCTGCTCGAAAGCCTGCTTCTGGGCGGCGCCGAGATTGCCCGCCGGAAAGAGCCCGGCAATGCGCGATTTGCCCTGGGCCCGCGCATAGGCGAGCACGCGGCGCGTCTCCATTTCCGGCAGCACCGAGAGGAGATAGACGCCCGGGCCGGCCAGCGCGCCATTGCTGGCGAACGAGATCATGGGAATGCCGGCATTGCGCGTCACCTGGCTTGCCGCCGGCAATTGGCTGCCCAGCATGGGGCCGAGGACGAGGCTGACCCCGTCGGCCAGAGCCGCCTGCGCCTGCCGCGCGCCGCCATCGGGGGCGGTGCCGGTATCGCGCAGCACCACCGTGATATTGTCGGCGATATTGGGGCTGGCCTCGATGAAACTCATGGCGAGGCGTGCGCCATTGGCCATGGAGCGCCCGGCCTGCGAGAGATTGGCGTCCCCGCTCAGGGGCAGCAGCAGCGCCACCCTGACCGGGCCGCGTCCGATGATTTCGCTGGGTGCAGCGGAGCCGGCGGCGGGCGTCGTCAGCGCCGGGCCGGCCGGATCGGGCATAGGCATGGCCGCGCCCATACTATTGCCTGCCGCCATGCCTTGACCGGGAGCCGGCTGGCCGGGAATCTGGCGCAGGGCATCGAGATCGATTCCCGCCACCACGCACCCGCCAAGGCTCGCGCCGAACAGGGCGGCGGCAACGAGCTTGCAAAGGCGAGCGCTTGGGGCGATCACTGGCGGGCCTCGTGCGGTGGACGAATTGCCAAAAGCATCTGCCAGCCGCATTAACATGAGCCTAAGCGAAGGACCGGCGATTTGCCCCCAGCGAGTGAAACCAGACCCGCCTATTTCATCGCCGCGGCGCGCTTCGAGGCGCCGGCCCTGGCGCCGGGGCTCTATGTGGTTTCGACCCCGATCGGCAATCTGCGCGACATCACCATCCGCGCCCTCGAAACGCTGGCGGCAGCCGACGAGGTGTTGTGCGAGGACACCCGCATGTCGGCGCGCCTGCTCGACCATTACGGCATCCGCACGCCGCGAAAAGCGCTGCACGAGCACAATGAGCGCGCCCGCGCCGATGCCATTGCCGATGCCATCGCGGCGGGTAAGGCGGTGGCGCTGATCTCGGATGCCGGCACCCCGCTGCTTTCCGATCCCGGCTTTCCGCTGGTGCGCACCCTGGCCGAGCGCGACCTGCCGGTCTTTGCCGTGCCCGGCCCCTCGGCCCTGCTCTCCGGGCTCGCCGTGGCCGGCCTCCCCACCGACGCCTTCGCTTTTTTCGGGTTTTTGCCCACCAAGGCCGGCGCGCGCGGCAAAGCCATCGCGGCGCTCAAGGGCCGCACCGAAACGCTGGTCTTTTATGAATCGCCGCGCCGGCTCGACGATACGCTGGCCGCCATGGCCGAACATCTGGGCGCCGAGCGGCAGGCGGCGGTGGCGCTCGAACTCACCAAGCGTTTCGAGCGCGTGCGGCGCGGCGCCCTGGCCGAACTGGCCGCCGAGTTCGCCGCCGACGAGACGCGGGGGGAAGCCGTGATCCTCGTGGCCGGTGCGTCCGAGGCGTCGGCGCCGGAAGCGGCCGACTGGCAGGGGGCGCTGGCCGAGGCTCTGGCCGAGCAGCCCTTGCGCGGCGCGGTCGACGCCGTGGCCGAGCGCTACGGGCTCAAGCGCAAGGAGGTCTATGATGCCGCCCTCGCCCTCAAGGCAGCGCGCTGAGCGCGCCGGCCGGCGCGCCGAAACCCTGGCCGCATGGCTGTTGCGGCTCAAGCTCTATGCCATCTGCGAAGAACGCTATCGCACCCCGGTCGGGGAGATCGACCTCATCGTCCGCCGCGGCGACCTGCTGGTTTTCGTCGAGGTCAAGGCGCGCTCCAGCCGCGACTACGAGCGCGAGGCCCATGAGGCGGTCAACCGCCGGCGCCTCTCGCGCGCCGCTCTCTATTATCTCAGCCGCAACCCGGCTCTGGCCGGATGCGATACCCGCTTCGACATGATATTCCTTGCGCCCTTCGCCTGGCCGCGCCATGTCGTTAACGCCTTCGATGCCCTCTAGAGAGAAGCCATGACCCTCAAAGTTGCCGTGCAGATGGACCCCATCGCCTCGATCAATCCGCGCGGGGATTCCACCTTCGCGCTGATGCTCGAAGCCCAGCGGCGCGGCCACGCGATCAGCTATTACACCCCCGATACGCTGGCCCTGCGCGACAATCGGGTTTCGGCCAATGTCGCGGCGATCACCGTCTTCGACAAATCCAAGGGCGAGCATTTCGCGCTCGGCGAATTTTCCCGCGCCGACCTTTCCGATTTTGATGTCGTGCTGATGCGGCAGGACCCGCCGTTCGACATGAACTACATCACCCTGACCCACCTGCTCGAGCGCATTCACCCCAAGACCCTGGTGGTCAATCCGCCGGCCGCCGTGCGCAACGCGCCCGAAAAAATCCTCGTCACCGAATTTCCCGAGCTGATGCCGCCCACCCTCGTCACCAGGGATCGCGACCTCATCTATGCCTTCCGCCAGGAGCACGGGAACATCATCGTCAAGCCGCTCTACGGCAATGGCGGGGCCGGCGTCTTCTTCATCCAGGAAGGCGACCACAACCTCGCTTCGCTCCTCGAACTCTTCGACCAGAATTATCGCGAACCCTATATGATCCAGCGCTACCTGCCCGATGTGCGCAAGGGCGACAAGCGCATCATCCTCGTCGACGGCGAGCCGGTGGCCGGGCTCAACCGCGTGCCGGCCGAGGGCGAGGCGCGTTCCAACATGCATGCGGGCGGGCGCCCGGAGCTGTCCGAGCTCACCGAGCGCGAGCGCGAAATCTGCCGCACCATCGCCCCGGCGCTCAAGGAGCGCGGCATGATCTTCGTGGGCATCGACGTCATCGGCGGCTACCTGACCGAAATCAACGTCACCTCCCCCACCGGCATCCGCGAAATCAAGCGCTTCGGCGGCCCCGATATCGCCGCCCTCATCTGGGACGCCATTGAACGCCAGCGGGCGGGCTGACCCATGCCCACCCAGACGCTGCTCGTCGCCTTCACCACCTTCTTTGCCACCATCGGCCCGGCCGACCTGGCGCTGGTCTTCCTCGCCCTCACCCGCGATTCCACCCCGGTCGAGCGGCGGCGCTTCGCGCTGCGCGGGGTGCTGATCGGCGGCGCCATCCTGCTGTTCTTCGCCGTGTTCGGCGAGGCGGTGCTGCGGCTCTTCGGCATTACCCTGCCGGCTTTGCGCACGGCGGGCGGCGTGCTGCTGCTGCTCATCTCGATCGACATGGTGTTCGCGCGCCATTCGGGCGGCACCTCGACCACGACCGAAGAAGATGTCGAGGCGCGCACGCGCGCGGACATTTCGGTGTTCCCTCTCGCCACCCCGCTCATTGCCGGGCCGGGCGCCATCTCGGCGGTGATCCTGCTCATCACCAGCGCCGAGGGCGACTACCTCAAGGACGCCATGGTCATCCTGGCGCTGCTGCTGATCCTGGCGCTCACCTATGTCGCCCTCCGCCTCGCCATTCCCATTCAGCGGCTATTGGGCGTCACCGGGCTGCAGGTGGTGTCGCGCATCATCGGCGTGCTGCTGTCGGCGCTGGCCGTGCAGTTCATCTTCGACGGCGTGCGCTCGAGCGGGCTGATACCGGGGCTCGGCGGCTGAGCCGCCCAAGCGGAAAGTGATTCACGTGAAGCAACAGGGCGCCCGCCGGCGCCCTGTTCTCATTTCATCGAGGCGCAGCGGCCCTGCGGCCCCAGCACCGGGAGCCCGCGTGGATCGCAGCCGGTGAGGAGGAAGGCGGTCCACTCGCTCTCATTGCCGTAGAAGACGTTGCGGTCGACCTCGGTGCGGACGCCCGGCATGGTGCCGGTCTGCGTCCATTGCCAGAAGGTCCAGCCGCGCTGGTTGTAGCGCATATGGGGCTCGGCGGCGGTCGAGCGCAGCCAGAACGGATTGTCGAAGCTTTCGCCTTCGAGAATGTCGCGGTGGAAGGTCATGTCGGTATAGATGATCGGCACCTTGCCGGTATGGGCTTCCATGGCCGCGAGCATGACGCGGATCTTTTCGAGCGCATCCTGCTTGGAGGGGCGGTTCTTGCAGCTCGAGAGGTGATTCCATTCGAGATCCAGCACCGGCGGCAGCGCCGAGGGATCGGCCGGCACGTTCTGCACGAACCAGGCGGCCTGCTCGGAGGCGAGGCGGCACCAGGTCATGAAGTGATAGGCGCCATGCGCCATGCCCGACGCCTTGGCCCGCTCCCAGTTCTGGTAGAACATCGGGTCGACATAGTCGCCGCCCTCGGTCGCCTTCATATAGACGAAGCGGGTGCCGCCGGCACGGGCGGCCTCGAAATCGATCACGCCCTGATAGCGCGCGATGTCCAGACCCTGGATCGGCATGTTGCGCGCCCGGTCGACGCCCGGATGGGGCTTGTTGTCGCCCTTGATCGGCCCCGAATAGCGGGCGCAGGCGGCAAGGGCCGCCAGAACGACGAGAAGGAGGACGGTCTTGGCGATTTGTCCGGGACGGGCAAAGGGCATCGGGGTAACACGCGCGGATACTGAAACGGTAAAATTTGATTCAACATGGCGCGGTTAATGAAAGCTTCCGGCGCGGGGTTCGGCCCCCGGAACTCTCGCGTTCATGGTTAAGACTTCCCTCTCTCGCAAGAAGTCCCAATAGCGCTCGCCCCCTCCGCCGCGCCAAGCTCGCCTCTCGGGAAGAGGGAGGCGCGCGCCCATGGTGTCTCGGGTGATGACGGTGGCGTTCCAGGGCATCGAGGCGGTGCCGGTCGAAGTGCAGGCCCAGCTGGCGCCGGGCCTGGCGCGCTTCACCATCGTCGGGCTGGCCGACAAGGCGGTCAAGGAGGCCAGCGAGCGCGTGCGCGCCGCGCTCTATGCCTCGGGGTTGGCGCTGCCGCCCAAGCATATCACCGTCAACCTCGCCCCCGCCGACCTGCCCAAGGAGGGCACGCATTTCGACCTCCCTATCGCCATGGCGCTGATGGCGGCCATCGGCGCCATCCCGCAGGACGCGCTGGCCGACCTGCTGGTGGTGGGCGAACTGGGGCTCGACGGCCGGCTCACGCCTACAGCGGGCACCCTGCCCGCCGCCATCGCCGCCCATGCCCGGCAATTGCGGCTCGTCTGCCCGTCCCAGGCCGGGCCGGAAGCCGCCTGGGCGGGCGAGGATATCGACATCGTCGCGCCCGAAAGCCTGCTGGCGCTGGTCAATCACCTGGCCGGCCACCAGCTCGCGCCGCGCCCGCTGCCGCAGCGGCGTCTCGATCCGGGCAATTTGCCCGACCTTGCCGAAATCCGCGGACAGGAGGTGGCGCGGCGGGCGCTGGAAGTGGCGGCGGCCGGCGGCCACAACCTCCTGATGATCGGACCGCCCGGAGCGGGAAAATCCATGCTGGCGGCGCGATTGCCCTCGATCCTGCCGCCGCTCAATCCGCGCGAACTGCTCGATGTCTCCATGATCCAGTCGATCGCCGGCGAGTTGGCGGGCGGCCTCCTCTCCGATCGCCGCCCCTTTCGCGCGCCGCACCATTCGGCCTCGATGGCGGCTCTGGTGGGGGGCGGGGTGAAGGTGCGGCCGGGCGAGGTGAGCCTGGCCCATAACGGCGTCCTCTTCCTCGACGAATTGCCCGAATTCGCTCCGCAGGTGCTCGACAGCCTGCGCCAGCCGCTCGAAGCGGGCGAGGCGGTGATCGCGCGGGCCAATGGCCGGGTGACCTATCCGGCGCGCTTCCAGCTCGTGGCGGCGATGAATCCGTGCAAATGCGGCCTCGCCGGCACGCCCGGCCATGTCTGCAAGCGCGGCCAGGCCTGCGCCGCCGACTACCAGGGGCGGCTATCGGGGCCGTTCCTCGACCGCATCGACATCCGCATCGAAGTGCCGGCGGTGACCGCCGCCGACATGATCGGCACCCGCCAGTCCGAACCTTCCGAAAGCGTCGCCCGGCGCGTGGCGCGGGCACGGGAGATTCAATACGAGCGCTATCTGCGCCGGGGGCTGGCGGGCGTCCACACCAATGCCACCGCCAGCGCCACGCTGATCGAGGAGGTGGTCGATCCCGATCGCGACAGCCAGGCCCTGCTGCTGCAGGCCGCCGAACGCTTCTCGCTTTCGGCGCGGGCCTATCATCGCGTGCTCAAGGTGGCGCGCACCCTCGCCGACCTTGGCGGCAGCGAGCGCGTGACGCGCCCGCATATCGCCGAGGCCTTGAGCTATCGCCTCAATTCCGGCCTGGTCTAGGCCAAGCCGCGCGTACGCAGCCGGCGCTGGATGCGGTAGGAGAAGGCGACGAGCGCCAAGACCGTCACCACGAACGGGATCATGTGGATGAGTTCGGCCGGGATCCAGTTGAAGAGGTTCGGCATCACCACCGAGAGCGCCTCGAAAACGCCGAACAGCAAGGCCGCCCACATGGCGCCGACCGGGTGACGCGCGCCCAGCAGCACCGCGCCCAGCGCGATGAAGCCGCGGCCCGCCGTCATTTCGCGGGTGAAGCCGACATAGTTGAACATGGCGAGTTGCGCCCCGCCCAGCCCCGCCAGCGCGCCCGAAACCACCAGGCTCCAGGCCCGCACCTTGTTGACGGCGATGCCGGCGGCTTCCGGCGCCGCCGGATATTCGCCGACGCCGCGTAGCCACAGGCCCCAGGGCGTGCGGTAAAGGAAGAACCAGATGAGGAAGACGGTGAGCGCCACCAGCCAGGACAGGATCGAGTGGCCGGAAAGGAAGGCGGTCAGCGTCGGTCCGATCCCCGGAATGGCGGAGAGGAAGGAAAGATCGACGGCCGGTACGGCCTTGGAGGGCAGGTTGATCGAGGTGCCCTTGTCCCCGCCCGTCGCCAGCGTCAGCGCATAGACGGTAGCGCCGGTGGCGAAGATGTTGACGGCGAAGCCGACAAGGATGATGTCGGCCTTGAGCTTCAAATGGAAGAACGCCATCACCGCGCCGAGCAGCCCGCCCGCGACCAGGGCGGCGAGCACGGCCACGTACCAGGGCGCGTAGACCGAGACCACCACGGCGGTGAGGCAGGCCACCAGCATCATGCCCTCGAGCGCCACGTTGAGCGCGCCCGAAAGGTCAGAGATAAGGCCGCCCAGGGCCGCGAAGAGCAGCGGGGTCGTGGTGCGGATAACGGTGACGAAGAAGGTCGCCGAGAAGACGGTGAGCAGGAGTTCGGTCACGGCTGCGTCTCCTGAGCCTTGCTGGGCACGGGCGGCTCGCCCGCCGGCCTGGTGAGCCGGGCGATCAGTTTCTTACCCGGCAGCGTGAAGGAAGAGGCGACGAGCAGGATGATCACCGCCTGGACGACGCCGATGACTTCGGCCGGCACGTCGGTGCGGATGCCCATCAGCGCCGCGCCCTGGCGCAGATAGCCATAGAACAGCGCCACCACCGGCACGGCCAGCGGGCGGCTGCGCGCCACGATGGCGATGAGGATGCCCTCGAAGGCGAGGCCGCCCTCGAACAGCACCGTGAGCTTTCCGAAAGCCTGGCCGTTGACGAACATCGAGCCCAGCAGTCCGCCCAGCCCGCCGGCCACGGTCATGGCCGAGACCATGATGAAGGTCGAGCGGATGCCCGAATATTCGGCGAATTTCGGATTGTGCCCGACAAGGCGCAGCTTCAGTCCCCAGCTCGTGCGGTAGAGCGCGAACCACACGCCCAGGATGCAGAGGATGGCGATGATGAGACCCAGATCGATGCGGGTATTGGCGATCAGCGCCGGGAACACTGCGGTCTTCGGGAAGGGGTCGGTCATCAGCAGGCCCTTGCCCGGGGGCGAGAGATGGGCACGGATGAGGTAATTGACGATATCGATGGCGATATAGTTGAGCATCAGCGACGAGACGATCTCGTTGGCGCCGAGCTTGGCCTTGGCATAGCCGGGAATGAAGCCATAGACGGCGCCGGCCAATGTCGCGGCGACCATGCAGAGCGGAATGGCGGCCCAGGTCGTGCCGAGCGGGGACATGGCCACATAGGTGGCGGCGAGCGCCCCCATATAGACCTGGCCCTGGACGCCCATCGAGAATTGCCGGGCCTGGAAGACGAGGCTGAAGGCGAGGCCGGTGACCGTGAGCTTGGCGACGTCATCGATCCAGAGGCCGATCGTGCGCTGCTTCTGGAGCGGCGCGACGAGGAGCTGGAACATGGCCTCGAACGGCTCCTTGGAGGTGAACAGCACGACAAGGAAGGCCACGAGCAGCGCCATGACGAGGGCGGCAAGCCCGCGCAGGGCCTCGCGGCGGAACAGCGACCAGCGGGAATTGGGATTGGCGGCGGTGGCGGTGAGGCTCATTTGAGGCCTGCCTGCATTTCTTCGGGAGTCTGCGCCGAAAGCCCGAGCATGTAGGTGCCCAGCGTTTCGGGCGCCAGGTCGCCGCGGTTGAGGAAGGCCGCCACGATCCTGCCGCGGTAAAAGACCAGCAGGCGATCGGAAAGGGCCAGGAGTTCGGAAAGGTCGGCCGAGGACAGCAGCACCGCCGCCCCGCCATCGCGCGCATCGGTGATGGAGCGCCAGATGAATTGCGTCGCGCCCAGGTCGACGCCGCGCGTCGGTTGGCTGACCAGCAGCAGTTTGGGCTGCTCGGAAAGCTCGCGCGCCACCACCACTTTCTGCATGTTGCCGCCCGAAAGCGTGCCGACGGCGGCATTGGGGCCGGAGACGCGGATGGAAAAGCGCTCGATGAGCCTTTTGGCATTGGCCGAGATGGCTTTGAGGTCGAGCAGGCCATTGCGGACATAGCGCCTGTCGCCAAGCCGGGTCGATACCAGGTTCTCGGCCACCGAGGCGCCGGTGGCGAGGCCCGAGGCGATGCGGTCCTCGGGGATCGAGGCCAGGCCCGCCCCGCGCCGTTCGAGCACCGACAGTGGAGCGATGTCGCTGCCTTCGAGGTCGATCCTGCCGGTTTCGACGGGGCGCAGGCCCGCTACGGCTTCGAGCAGTTCAGCCTGTCCATTGCCCTCGACGCCGACAAGGCCGACGATCTCGCCGGCATGGACGTTGAGTGTCAGGTCCGAGCACACTTCCGTGCCGCGCTCGTTGAGGATGGTGACGTTCTCGACGGCGCAGACGCGCTTGCTCTGGTCGGTATCGGCGCGATCGACCCTGAGCGCCACTTCGCGCCCGACCATGAGCGTGGCCAGGCTCTGTTCGGTGACTTCCTTGGCCTTGACCTGCCCCACGGTCTTGCCGGCGCGCATCACGGTGATGCTGTCGGAAATCTCGAGCACTTCGGGGAGCTTGTGGGCGATGAAGATGACGGTCCGGCCCTGGGCGACCAGCGAACGGATGGCCACGAACAGCTCGTTGACCTCCTGCGGCGCCAGCACGGCGGTGGGTTCGTCCAGGATCAGGATGCGGGCATTGCGATAGAGCGCCTTGAGGATTTCGACGCGCTGCTGCTGGCCCACCGGAAGCGAGCCGACCGGCGGGAGCGGGTCGACCTGGAGGCGGAATTTTTCGGAAAGCGCGCGCACTTCGGCAATGGCCTTGGCGCGGTCGAACCTGACGCCGGCCCGCGGCTCGGAGCCCAGCACGACGTTTTCATAGACGGAGAAGGACGGCACGAGGGAAAAGTGCTGGAACACCATGCCGATGCCGGCATCGATGGCCTCGCGCGGATTGGTGAAGCTCACCGGCTTGCCTTCGAGGCGCAATTCGCCGCGGTCGGGGCGTTCGATGCCGAAAAGGATCTTCATCAGTGTCGATTTGCCGGCGCCGTTTTCGCCGACCACCGCGTGAACTTCCCCGGCATTGACCGAAAGGTTCACGCCATCGTTGGCCACGGTCCCACCGGGATAGGTCTTGCCGATCCCGATCGCCTCGAGAAGTGGAGCCATGAATGTATCGTCCTGCCCTTTTCGAGCCTTCGGGTTAAACCCCGAAGGGCGCTGGAACAACCCCGCCGAACCTGGTGGCGCGGCGGGGTCGTTCGGCTTCTTACTGCATCACGGTGTCGACGACGATTTCGCCGGACTTGATCTTGGCTTCCTGCGCGTCCACTTCGGCGCGCACGTCGGCCGGCACGATCTTTTCGTACTGGGCGTTCTTGGAAATGCCCACGGCGCCATCGGCGAGGCCGAGCAGGAGCTTGTTGCCATAAGGCGCATTGCCGGCAATGGTCTGCTCGAGCGCGGTATAGAGCGACCGGCCGACCTTCTTTTCCACCGAGGTGAAGATCACGTCGGCCTGGGCCGGATCGGTCGGCGCGAAGATGGCAGCCTGGTCGCTGTCCACGCCCACGGCGAGCTTGCCCGAGTCACGCACGGCCTGCAGCGCGCCGATGCCGGTGCCGCCGGCGATCGGGAAGACGATGTCCACGCCCTGGGCGATCTGGGCGAGCGCCAGTTCCTTGCCCTTGGCCGGGTCGACGAAGGAGCCGGCGACGGCGCGCGTCACCGACACGTTCGGGTTGGCGGCCTTGGCGCCCTGCTCGAAGCCGACGGCGAAATCGACCACGGTCGGGCCTTCGGCGCCGAGGATTTCACCGAGCTTGCCGGTCTGCGAGATCTTGGCGGCCGCGTAGCCGGCGAGATAGCCGCCGGTCGAGGTCTGGTAGGTGATGGCCAGGACGTTGCCGAAATTGCCGGTCGAGAAATCCGGGGCGTCATCGAAAATGATGAACTTCTTGTCCGGGTACTGGGGAGCCAGTTCCGAAAGGAAGCCGGTCATGTCGAACGTGCCCACGACGATGACGTCGTAATCGCTGTCGGCGGCATCGGCGAAAGCCGGCTGCCACTTGCCGCGATCGGCGCCCGCTTCGATGACCTTGAGGGTCACCGGCAGCTCCTGGGCGGCCTTTTCAAGCCCGGCTGCGGCGGAATCGAAGAAGCTCTTGTCGCCCAGGGTGCCGTGGACGACCAGGGCCACCTTGAGCGGGTGGTCCTTGGTATATTCCTGGGCGGTGACGGCCGGCACGGCGACCGACGAAAGGCCGGCGGCGACGGCGACGGCTGCCGAGGCGTTTCGAAGGGATTTGAGGAAGGACATGCGCACTCCTTAGTGTGCTTGTTAGGACGGGTAGGCGGCGGAAACAGCATAGAGGCTGGCGAGCCGGTTGGCATCGACTTCCTCGATGATCTTGGCTTTGGGCGTGCCGAGGCGCCCGGTGGGATCGATGATCGTCATGCCGCGGGTCGGCCCCGGCGCCAGCGCCACGGCGATCGAGGCCTCAATGCTTTTGGTGACGATATCGGGCGCCACCAGCACGGCGGCGGCCAGCGGGTCGACGAGGTCGAGCACGTCAGCGCCCCCGCGCTCGATCGTGCCCTGCCGGATGAAGCCGGCGAGGCTCTGCGAAAAGTCGCGCGCCGTGCTGGCCGGGATGCCGGCAAAGATGGCATCGATCCTGTCGCCCGCGATCGGATGGTTGAGGCAGGGCTCCCAGGGGATGACGACGATATCGAGCGGGGCGGAGAAGACGATCTCCGCCGCCTCGGGGTCGGCATAGATGTTGAATTCGGCGGCCGGCGTGACATTGCCGCGCCCGTAAATTGTGGCGCCCATGATGGTGAGCTGGCCGATGCCGGCGGCGATGGCTGGTTCCGTCCGCAGCGCCAGGGCCAGGTTGGTCAGCGGCCCGATCATCAGGATATCGATCTTGTCGCCCTTGGCGGCCGCGGCGCGGAAGCTGGCGCGCAGGTAGTCGACGGCGTGGATATCGGAGGGCTTTTCGGTGAGCGCCGGGCGCGGCGCCCCGCCCAGGCCGTCTTCGCCGTGAATGTCGGTGGCGTCGATCAAGGGCTGCACCAGCGGACGGTCGGCGCCCTTGTGCACCGGAATGCCGACCCCAACAGTGGCGAGAACGGCAAGGATATTGGCGGTGGCGACATCGAGCGCCACATTGCCGAAAACGGTGGTGATCGCATCGGGCCGGCGGCCATGGGCGATCAGCATCAACAGCGCCTGGGCATCATCGACACCCCCGTCGGTGTCCAGGATCAGCTTGTTGTGCGGCAAGTCAGGCAACCTCTCTGGCTTTCTCGACCCGCTGCCAGAAGTCCTTGTAGGTCTGGCTGTAATCGTGGCGGATTTGCGCATAGTCCTGCCGCAAGAGCTTTCGGTCGGCAACTAGCCTTTCGCCCGATACCCACACATGGCGCACGTCGCGCCCGCTGCCCGAATAGACGAGCACGGTTTCGACGTCGGGCGTTTCCGAATAGCCGGGGCCGGAAAGATCGATGGCGATGATGTCGGCGGCCTTGCCGACCTCGAGGCTCCCGATCTCGGCGTCGAGGCCGAGGGCCTTCGCCCCCTCGATCGTCGCCATGCGGACGAGATCGCTGCTCGAAAGCGGCTGGGCCACGCCTTCGCGATGCGAGGCGACGAGCCCGGCCACGCGCATCTCGGCGACCATGTCGTAGGAATTGTTGGCGGCGACGTTGTCGGTGCCGAGCGCCACGACGACACCCGCTTCGCGCAGCTTGACCGCCGGGCAGATGCCCTCGCGGCCCGAGCGCAGCCCGGCCGTGGCGCAATAGGCGACCGATGCCGCCGGCGCCTTGGCGAAAATGGCGATGTCGTCGTCGGAAAGGTCGAGGCAATGGGCGGCATGGACGCGGCCGTTGAAGAACCCGTCGCGATCGAGCGCCTGCGTGGCGGTCAGCCCATAGCGCTTGAGCGTCTCTTCATTGTCCTCGGGCCCTGCCGCCATATGGAGGTGCATGCCCACCCCATATTTCACCGCCACCGCGACTTCGGCGCGCAAAAGGCTTTCGGAATTGTCGACATAGGGGGCGTGCGGGCCGAACCAGGGCACGATGCGGCCATCGGCCGAGCGCTGCTGCTCGATGAAGGCCGAGGCCTTGGCCAGTTCCTCGGCGCCGCGTTCCTCGTCGCCCAGTTGCACGATGCCATAGGCGATGACGGCGCGGATGCCCGCCTGCGACACCGCCTCGGCGATCTCCTCGGCGAAAAAGTACTGGTCGCAGAAGGTGGTGGTGCCTGAGAGCGCCATTTCGGCGCAGGAGAGTTTTACCGCCGGCCCGATATCGGAGGAAACCAGCGACAGCTCCGGCTCGCGGATGGAATTGTACCAGCCGTCCATGGTGAGCAGGCTCTGCCCTTCCGAGCGGCCGCGGAACAGCACCATGGCCGAATGGGTATGGGCATTGACGAGGCCCGGCATCACCAGGTGCCCGGCAAGGTCGACGACGTCATCGAAAAGACTGGTCTGGGGCATGGTCGCGCGCGGGCCGACACCGGCAATGCGGCCATCGCGAATGGCCACCCAGCCATCCTCGATAACGCGGTTTTCGGCGTCCACGGTCAGCACTGTGGCGCCGTGGAGAAGCGTCGATACCATTTGACCCCCATCTGGTAAACCGGTTTACATGTCAATGTAATGACAGTCCGGCGGTGCTTGTCAAATGCTATTGCGGCATCCAGTCCGGTCAACGCACAAATTGTTGGCTGGTGCGTGATTTGCCCAATAAGGCGGCATCGACGCCCGTGCCGAGCACGTCTGGGAGTGGAGCGCGATGAGCCTTAATCCTTTTGCCGCGGATGCGCAAATCCGCGCCCGCATCGAAAATCTGGCCGCTGCCTGCGGCCCGGCGGTCAACGCCGCCGTGGCCGAAAGGCTGGCGGCCCGCCGCCACGCCATCGCCGATAATCTCGGCGGCGTACTCCTCGCCGGCGAGGCTCGGGCGATCGCCGAAAAATTCGGCCTCGCCTCGGTCGAGGAACTCATGCTCCTGGTCCTGCCCACCGCCCAGACCATGGCCAGCCCGCCGATCTCGACCTTCTATGTCGGTGCTGTCGGGCTCGAAGCGGACACCGGCGATCTCGTCTTCGGCGGCAATGTCGAATTTCCGCAGACCCATCTCGGCTTCACCCTGCATGGCGAGGGCTTCGTCTTCACGCGCGCCTGGTCGCGCGGCACTTCCATCGCCAAAATTGCCATCGGCGAGGCGCATCCCTGCGCCCATTGCCGGCAATATCTCTCCGAATTCGCCGCCACGAAAAACCTGCGCCTCATCGATCCGCTCGGCCACGACCTCACCATGGCCCAGCTCTATCCCTGGCCCTTCGACCCGGCCTATCTCGGCGAGCCGGGCGCTGATCCCCTGACGGTGCAATGGCCCGGTCTTGCCCTCGACGAGCCCCATCCCCTGGCCGAAAAGCTGCTGACCGCCGGTCGGCGCGCCCATACGCCCTATGGCAAATCGCCCGCCGCAGTCGTATTGACCCTCAGGGACGGCGCAGTCGTCAGCGGCACGTCGATCGAAAGCGTGGCCTTCAACCCCACGATCGGCCCGCTGCAGGCGGCTATCGTCGACCTGCTTGCTCATGGCTATCGCTATGACGACATAGAATCTGCGGTGCTCGGCACCGTTCGCGGCGGCGCGGTGGATTATTCCCGCAGTGTCGCCGAATTGCTGGGCGCCATCGCGCCCCAGGCGAAACTCGATATTTTGGGATGGATTGTTTGATGCTCGATGTCGCCAAGGCCAGTTGGGTGGATGTCAAAGCCGCTGCCGAGCGCGGCGTCCTCGCCGTGCTGGCCGTCGGCGCCGTCGAGCAGCATGGCGCCCACCTGCCGCTGCTGACCGATACCGTGCTCGCCGCCGGCGTGGCGCGCCGCGTCGCCATGGGGCTGGACGCCCTGCTGCTGCCCGCGATCGCCTATGGCGATGCCTGGAACAATGAGGGCTTTACCGGCACGCTCTCGCTCTCGCCCACGACGCTGCGCGCGGTGGTGGAAGATATCGGCCGCGGCCTCCATCGTATCGGGGTCAAGGGGCTCGTCACCATCAACGGCCATTTCGGCAACCGCGAACCGATTGCGCTGGCCGCCCGGACGCTGGCGGAACTGGGCCTGCCCGTGCTCCATCTCGACTATCCGAAACTGGACGTCTTTGCCGGCGAGATCTGCACCAGCGAGCCGGCCGGCAATCATTTTTACCATGCCGACGAGGTCGAAACCTCGATGATGCTGGCCTTGGCCGCCGAGACCGTCGCCATGGACAAGGCCGCGCCCGAATATCCGGCTTTCCCCGAAACTTTTGGGCTCGAGCCCATGCAGCTTTCCACCTTCAACCGCTCGGGCGTCTTCGGCGACCCGCGCCCGGCCAGCGCCGAAAAGGGCGAGGCCCTGATCGGAAAGATCGTCGCGGAAAGCCTGCGCCTCGCCGCGATCTGGAAAACCCGCCACTCCCTGGGACTTTGACCATGACCACCCTCCCCGACGATCTCCTCATCAACGGCGCCGACGAAGTCGCTATCCGCCAGGACCTGGCGCTGGTGGCCCTGGGCAAGCGGCCCGCCGACAAGTCGCTGCGCGTCGGGCGCCTGCTCGACGTCCATGGCCGCCGCTGGCACGAAGACCAGGAAATCGTCATTCGCGGCCGCCGCGTCGCCTGGGTCGGGCCGGCCGGCGCCTATAAGGGCGAGATATCGGGCGAGCGCGTCCACGAACCCGGCCTCGCCGCCGTCCCCGGCTTCGGCGAGATCCACAAGCACATCGAAAGCTCGCACCTCACCCCCGAATACGAGGCGGCTCTGGTCCTGCCCTTCGGCTGCACCTGGACCTGCGAAGCCTCCCACGAATTCTCCAATGTCGACGGGCCGCACAATCTCGAATTTTGGTTGAAGGCCCGCCTCGCCGGCAGCCCCAACAAGATTTTTCCGCTCCCCGGCTCGGCCGTGCCCCCCACCGCCTATGAATGGGGCGGCGGCCATTTCGGCTATGACGAGCAGCAAAAGTTCCTGGCGCAGTCGCTGATGGTGGCCGGGCTCGATGAGGTCATGGATTGGCCCGCGGTCTGGAACCCGGAAAACCCTTCCTATGACCGCCTCTGGGGCATGATCCGCGCCACCTTCGAGCAACGCGGCGTCGTCGAGGGCCATGCGGCGGGCCTCAAGGAATTGCCCGAGATCAACGCCTTTGCGGCTGCCGGCCTCTCCTCGGACCACGAAGCCTGGACCCCCGAAGAGGTGCGCGAAAAACTGCGCCGCGGCCTTTTCATGGAACTGCGCCCGCATTCCCTGCCCGATATCGTCAAGGGCCTGCTGGCCGATGGGCAGCAGGACTGGTCGCAATTCGCGCTCTGCACCGATGATCGCTCCTGCTCGGACACGATGAAGCTGGGCGCCACCGATCACAATGTCCGTGTGGCCATCGAGAATGGCCTCGCGCCCGAAATCGCCATCCAGCTCGTCACCATCAACCCGGCCCGCCACATGCGCCTCACCCCCTGGGTCGGCTCGATCGCGCCGGGACGCTATGCCGACATAGTTCTGCTGTCGGACGTCGAAAAGCTCGAAATCGCAAAAGTCTGGGCCGATGGCAGCCCGGTTTCGGAAGGCCGCAAATACACCGCGCCAATTCCCCGGATCGATTGGCCGACCTGGGCGACGAACACTGTCAACATCAAGCGCGAGCTGACGGCCGCCGACTTCGCCATCCCCGCCCAGACCGGCCGCCAGACCATGCAGGCGGCGCTGCTGCGCCCCTTCCACTGGTCGGACGAATTCATCACCATGGATCTCCCGGTCCGCGACGGAGAGGTGCAGCGGGATGAAGCCCGCAACGTCACCAAGTTCGCCATCGTCGATCGCTTTTCGGGCGAAGGCAAAGTGGCCAAAATGTTCTGGCTGGGCACGGGGCCGAAAACACCCGACACCGCCCTTGCCTGCTCGATGGGCCACGACAAGCACAATATCTGGGTCGTCGGCTCGTCCGACGCCGCCATGGCCAAGGCCGTCAATGCTCTGCGTCAAAGCCAGGGCGGCTGGGCGCTGGTACGCTCGGGGGAAGTGGTGGCGACGGTCGGCTACGAGGTCGGCGGCCTCATGACCGCCCGGCCGCCCGAAGCGCTCGACGCCGAGATGAGGCACCTTTACGCCGAGGGTGAAAAGGTCGAGTGGATGTACGAGCCCACCTTCTCGCCGCGCTGGTGGCCGGGTTTCCCGGAACGGCTGGCTTTCGCCACCCTCACCTGCGCGCCCTGGCGCTGGGTGCTGGTGGCGCCCTCGCCTTTGGCGCCCGAAGGTTTCGTCAACGTGCAGACCGGGGCGACCCATCCCATCGTTTGGTGAGAATACGCAAAAACGGACCTACTAAACCGCTTTACTAAACAGTTTTGGTGATCTATCGCTTGTACGGCTGAGGGGAGCCTGATGGCCACGATTCACGATGTAGCTGAAGATGCCGGCGTGTCGCCGACCACGGTTTCGCGCTATCTCAACAACCGCATCGAATTGCCGGCGGCCACGGCCGCCCGCATCGACGCCGCGATCGCCAAGCTCGATTACCGGCCGAACCTGCTCGCCAAGCGCCTCTCCACCGGCAAGACCGAGGCCATCGGCCTCGTTGCCCCGGAAATCGGCAATCCCTTCTTCGCCGAACTGGCGGCCGCCGTCGAGGACGAGGCCGAGAGTCACGGCTATGCCGTCTTCATGTCGTCCACCCATGGCCGGCGCGAGCGCGAGATCGCCGCGCTCAATCGCCTGGCCGACCGGCATGTCGATGGCCTCATCATGATGACCAACGCCCCCGATGACGGCACCCTGGCGCGGCTCCTTGCCGGCCACGAAAACGTGGTGCTCATCGACGAGGACATTCCGGGCGTCGACGTGCCGCGCATCCATGTCGACAATGCGCTGGGCGGCTATCTCGCCGGAAAGCACCTCATCGAGATGGGCCATACACGCATCGGCCTCATCGGCGGCCCGGACGGCCTGTTCTCGGTCAACGAGCGCCGTGCCGGCTTCGAAAGGGCGCTAGTTGAGGCCGGTCTGTCCCTGGCTCCCGACGATGTGCTGCTGGGCGACTATACCCGTGAATTCGGCCACGCCGCCGCGCTGAAACTCTGCCGCCGCTCCGACCGGCCGACGGCGATCTTCGCCCAGAGCGACTACAACGCCATCGGCATCCTTTCGGCTTTGCGCGAGTTGGGGCTGACGGCCCCCAAAGACCTTTCCATAGTCGGCTTCGACGACATGCCCTTTGCCGAGCTCACCAGCCCGGCGCTGACGACGATCCGCCAGCCGATCGCCGCCATGGGGCGCCTGGGGTTCCAGACCCTGCTGGCTCTTCTCAACAAGCGTGAGGTCGCGCAGATGACGCGGTTGCCGGTGGAGCTGGTGATCCGCGATTCCGTGGCCCCACCCCCCAAGGACTAAGCATTTCATGACCAAGCGCGTATTGATCGCCGGCGAATCCTGGACGGTTCACTCTATCCACCAGAAGGGCTTTGATAGCTTCACCACCACCGAATATTCCGAAGGCGTGAAGTGGCTCAAGGCCGCGCTCGAAGCGGGGGGCTGGAGCGTCGATTTCCAGCCTTCCCATGTGGCGGCGCGCGATTTTCCCTATACCGCTGACGATCTCGAGCGATATGACGCCGTGATCCTCTCCGATATCGGCGCCAATACGCTGCTGCTGCACCCGGAGACCTTTACCAAGTCCAAAGTGCTGCCCAACCGCCTGCACGCCATCCGCGACTACGTGGCGCGCGGCGGCGGCTTCGTCATGGTGGGCGGCTACCTCACCTTCCAGGGCATCGATGCCAAGGGCCAGTATGCCGGCACCGCCATCGAGGACATCCTGCCGGTGACGCTCTCCCGGTTCGATGACCGCGTCGAGACCCCGCAGGGCGTCACCCCGAAAGTGGCGCTCGCCCATGATACGGTCGCCAGGGTCGAGGGCGACTGGCCCGATATGCTCGGCTACAACCGCGTCACGCCCAAGGACAGCGGCAATGTCGTGGTCATGGTGGGCGAGGATCCGCTGCTGGTCACCGGCACCTATGGCCAGGGCCGCACGGCGGCCTTCACCAGCGATTGTGGCCCGCACTGGGCGCCACCGCCCTTCGTCGACTGGGCCGGCTATGCTCCGCTCTGGCAGGGCATTCTCGACTGGGTCGCCGGCAAGTAACTTTTTGGGACGGTCTGGTGGGGTCGGTCAGCGGTCCCCGCCATAGGCCTGGCGCATCCGGGCGATATCGGCGAGGGCGGTTTCAAAGCCGCTCCAGTCGTCGGACTCCGCGATGGGCGCCCAGATCGCCTCGACATCCTCGACCAGCATCGTGCGCGGTCGCTCCTGGGCGAAATAGGCATGGTCGAGATTGACGCTGTCGCTGGGCGCAAAGGCTTCCATGAGATTGGCGACGGGCTCGAAGGCCGGGTTGGCATAAAAATCCGCCGCCGGGCTCTTCGCCGCCCGTTCCGCGCTCAGCGCCCCGCCGCGCCAATCGAAGAAGAATTGCTCGTAGGGCGCCTGGCTCTGGGCGAGATAGGGAAATAGCGCGCCCATGAACTCGGCGTCGATTGCCTCGCCGGCTGAATTGAGGCCCAGCCGCCGCAGCAGCGCGGCACAGAGCTGCAGGCGGAATTCGGGCCAGAACGTGTTGAGCGCCGGCTCGAGGCTTTCCACGCTGGCCAGCGGCACCAGGCATTCGGCAAGGCGCGTGGCGTTCCAGGCCAGCGCATCGGGCTGGTTGCCGAAGGCATAGAGCCCGGTTTCGTCGAAATAGGCGGCGGTGAAATGCGGGTCGTAGACCGGCAGGAACCGCCAGGGCCCGTAATCGAAGCTCTCCCCGGTAATGTTGATATTGTCCGAGTTGAGCACGCCATGCACGAAGCCGGCGGCGGTCCATTGCGCCGAAAGCCGCGCCGCATTGCGCGCCACCCGTTCGAGCAGGTTGGTGGCGCGCTGGCCGGGATCGGGCGCCGTCAGCTCGGGCATATAGACGGCGATGCAATAATCGACGAGGCGCGAAAGACTGTCATTGTCGCCAAGAAAGGCCAGGCGCTGGAAGGTGCCGATGCGGATATGGGAATGGCTCAGCCGCACCAGCACCGAGGAGCGGGTCGGCGAAGGCTCGTCGCCGCGCATCAGCGCCTCGCCGGTTTCGATCAGCGAAAAGCTCTTGGAGGTATAGACGCCCAGCGCTTCGAGCATTTCGGTGGCGAGCACTTCGCGCACGCCGCCCTTGAGCGTCAGCCGTCCGTCCCCGCCGCGCGACCACGGCGTGCGGCCGCTGCCCTTGGTGCCGAGGTCGAGAAGGCGCCGGTCCTTAAGGTCGTAAAGCTGGGCGAAAAGGAAGCCGCGCCCGTCACCGAGATCGGCATTGTAGCTGCGGAACTGGTGGCCGTGATAGCGCAAGGCCAGCGGCTCCTCGAAACTGCCCGGCAGTGGCTTGAAGCGGCCGAAATGGGCGAGCCAGGCATCCTCGTCGAGCCCGCCCAGCCCCACGCGCCCGGCCCAAAGCTGGTTGCGAAACCTGAGAATCGTCTGCGGGAAGATGGCCGCGGCGACCGGGTCGTAGAATTCGGCGCCGAGTTCGGCGTGCTTGCGGGCTGGTTCAAAGCGCTCCATGCCGGCCACCCTGCCCGCTTCGCGCCGATTTGTCGAAGTTTTCCCTTGTGGCCGCGCCGGTGGCGGCGATGATTGCAACGCCTCGGGCGCTGGCGGGTTAGTTCGGGGCGATGACGAGAACCCAAAGGAGCCGCCATGAGCAAGGACAAGCTCAGGACCGCGTCCGACGCCGCCGCCGCCTATAAGGGTGGCAAGAAGCCGGGACCGGTCTCCTCGCATGTGCAGATCCGCCCTGCCGGCCCCAATGCCCAGGCCGACAAGCCCAGGCAATGGGACAAGGTCGACGAGGCGGCCGATGAAAGCTTTCCGGCCAGCGATCCCCCGGCCTATTGAGCCGTCGATATGAAGAAGGCGGGCAATGCCCGCCTTCTTTTTGCCTTCAGCGATGGATGAAGAGCAGGATGATGATGATCAGCCAGATGGGTACACCCAATAGCCACAGACCCAAAGCCCGGAACATGATCGCTCTCCTTTCGCTCAATAGCGCCTGAAGACATCGGCGAATACCGTGCCTTCGTCGCGATGCCGCCCGCCCATGGAGGCGGCCCAATAGGCACCTGCCGCGGCCACGAGAAAGGACGCTGCCGTCAGGAACGCCGCCAGCACCGACATCTTGCGCGCCGTCTCGGCCGCTGCCGCCGCCTTCTGGCGGGCCTCGTCCACGCTGGCCAGCACCTGGTCGACCCGCGCCTTGGCGTCGGCCTCGTTGAGGCCCGCCACCCCGGCCACGATCTGGCCGAGATAGGCCTTGTCGGCATCGCTCACTGCCCCGGCCAGGGCCGATTGCGTGAGGATGCGTGCCGCTTCGCCCCGGGCATCGGCGATATTGACCGCCGTACCGATGCCAGCGGGGGGCAGCGGATTGCCGGCGCCCGCTGTGCCGGCGGCGGGCCGCATCAGCATGTCGGCGAAATAATCGCTCGCCGCATCGGCCGCTTCCCCGCCCGCGGCCTGGGTGATTGCAGCGGCGGCCGAGCCGGCGGTGCTGGCGGCGGCGCCGAGCCCGGAAAGCGTCACCAGCACGGCCACGATCGTGGCGCCGGCCCAGACCAGGAGGCCATGCGCGCCGTCGCGCACATCGGATTCATGCTCGGTGGCGTCGAACAGCCGCCGGCGCATGCGGCCGGTGAGATAGCCCCCGGCCATGGCGCAGGAGACTTCCACCCAGAGCAGCCAGGTGCCCGCCGCGATGGCGATCCAGACCGGGGAGACGTCGGGCCCCGCCGAGAAATTGACCAGCGACAGCCCGATGGCCGATCCGAAGGTCAGCATGACGAGGCCCAGCGCCACTGCCAGCACGATGCCGGCGAAGATGGCCGGCCAGTCGACATGGGATTCACGCGCCGCCCCGGTTTCGGGCGCGGCAAGCGCGACGATATCGGTTTCAATTGCCATGATGATCTCCTCCACACACGGCCGTTTTCAATGCAGGCCGAAAAAGGAGAGGATGGCCATGATGACCACGACCAGGCCGACCAGATAGATGATGCCGTTCATTGGATTGCCCTTCTTTTAGCAACATGCCAGCGGGACAACCTGAGCGGCGCCGGGAAAGTTCCGGCAAAAAAACACGGGCGGAGCTGCCCCCGCCCGTGCCCGATGCTTGCGGCAAGCCCCCCTCAGAGCTTGTCGGTGATTTCTGTCGTGTAAGCACCTTGGGGCTTGTTGACGATGATCTTCTGGTCGAGCAGGGCCTTTTCCGTGCGGTCATAGGCGGCCATGTCGAGCTTGAAGTCGTGCGGGTCCACGAGCTTGGCCACTTCCTTCATCATGTATTGCTGGTGGGCCAGGGTCTGGGCGCCGGAATCGTCGTTGTCGATGACGATCTGTGCCGCTTCGTCCGGGTGCTCGACGGCATATTGCCAGCCCTTTTCGGAAGCGCGCACGAACCGGACCATCTTGTCGGCGAAGGCCGGGTCGGTGAGCTTGTCGCCCATGGCGTAAAGACCGTCTTCGAGCAGGTCGTTGCCCAGGTCGGTATAGTTGAAGATGACGAGCTTATCCTGCGTGAACCCGGCATCGATGGCCTGACCGAGCTCGTTATAGGTCATCACCGAAATGCAGTCGGCCTGCTTCTGGATCAACGGCTGCACGTCGAAGGATTGCTTGAGCACGTTGACGCCGTCCGCCCCGCCATCGGTCGGGATGCCGAGCTTGTTCATCCAGGCATAGAACGGATATTCGTTGCCGAAGAACCAGACGCCCAGCGTATGGCCCTTGAAATCGGCTTCCGTCTTGATCGGCCCATCCTTGGGGCAGATCATCAGGAGGCCCGAGCGCTTGTAGGGCTGGGCGATATTGACCAGCGGCACGCCCTTTTCGCGGGCCGCCAGGGCGCCACCCATCCAGTCCACGATCACATCGGCGCCGCCGCCGGCAATCACCTGCTCGGGGGCGATGTCGGGGCCGCCCGGCTTGATGGTGATGTCGATGCCTTCGTCGGTGTAAAAACCCTTGTCCTTGGCGACGTAATAGCCGGCGAACTGCGCCTGCGTCACCCATTTGAGCTGGAGGGTGACCGGATCGGCCGCCTGGACCATCCCGGCTGCGGCAAGCGACATGACGCCCGCCAGAAGGCCTCCGATGAACTTATGCATTGACGTTTCCCCTTTCCCTTGAAAACCCGCTCATCCACCACGGACGGACGGGTGCCAGAAGGTGAGCGCCCTTTCGATGAGGGTGATCACCCCGTAGAAGACGGAGCCCGCGACAGCCGCCACCGCGATTTCCGCCCAAACCATGTCGACATTCATCCGGCCGACTTCGGTCGATATCCGGAAGCCCATTCCCACGATGGGCGTCCCGAAAAACTCCGCCACGATCGCCCCGATCAGCGCCAGGGTCGAATTGATCTTCAAGGCATTGAAGATGAAGGGCGCCGCGGCGGGCAAGCGCAACTTGAAAAGGGTCTGCCAATAGCCCGAGGCATAGGTGCGCATGAGGTCGCGCTCCATGCTCGAGGAGGCGGAAAGCCCGGCAATGGTGTTCACCAGCATCGGGAAGAACGTCATCACCACGACCACGGCCGCCTTGGAGGGCCAGTCGAAGCCGAACCACATCACCATGATCGGGGCGACGCCGATGATCGGCAGCGCCGAGACGAAATTGCCGAGCGGCAGGAGGCCCCGCTTGAAGAAGGGCGAGCGGTCGATGAGGATGGCGACGAGGAACCCCGAACCGCAGCCGATGGCATAGCCGATCAGCACGGCCTTGAGGAAAGTCTGCTGGAAATCGGCGAGCAGCGTCGGCACGCTCGAGATCAGCCGCTCCCAGATCATGGAGGGCGGCGGCATGATGACGGTCGGCACGGCCAGGCCCACCGTGATCGCTTCCCAGATGACGAGGATCGCCGCCCCGAACACCACCGGGATGATGATGCCGATGCGCTGGTCGACCCGCTTGTTACTGATCGCCCTGGAAAGCCGCTCCACGAACAGCCAGCCGAAGAGCCAGAAGGCGACGAGCGCCGCCCAGAACCAGGCCGGCGCCGGCGCAAGGCCCGGCAGCGCCATGAGCAGGACGACGGCCCCGACAATGGCGATGGCGCCATCCAGCCAGAGCGACCAGCCGAACCAGAAGCGGCCCAGCGAGACGACGCCCAGCCCCAGCATCACGGCGATGACCGGCTGCGCTCCGATATTGAAGCCGAGCAACAGGCCCAGCGCCATGGCCGCGACGCCGCCGGCGACGATGGCGAGATAATATTGGAACTGGCTCATGCCGGTCGCGCTCCCATGCGGGCATTGACGAATCTTTCGACCCCGCCGACGGCGATGACCAGCACGGCCGCCAGCGCCGAGGCGGCGAAGAGCGCCGACCAGATCTGCACGGTCTGCCCGTAATAGGAGCCGGCCAGCAGGCGCGCCCCCAGCCCCGCCACCGCGCCCGTCGGCATTTCGCCGACAATGGCGCCGACAAGGCTCGCGGCAACGCCCACCTTCATCGAGGTGAAGAGATAGGGCAGCGCCGAAGGCCAGCGCAGCTTCCAGAACACCTGGCTGGCCGAGGCATTATAGGTGTGCATGAGATCGAGCTGGATGAATTCGGGGCTGCGCAGCCCTTTCACCATCCCCACCGTCACCGGGAAGAAGGCGAGATAGGCCGAGATGATGGCCTTGGAGATCAACCGCGCCGTATCGGCGGAAAGGTTGATCGGCGGCGCCGTGAAGAGGTTGAAGCCGATCACCACGAAAAGCGGCGCCAGCGCCAGGATCGGAATGGTCTGGCTGGCAATGACCCAGGGCATCAGCGAGCGGTTCATCGCCCCGTTATGGACGATGAGCACGGCCAGCAGGATGCCGAGCGCCGTCCCCAGCACGAAGCCCATCAGTGTCGCCGAAAGCGTGATCCAGGCGTGGTAGAAGAGGCTCTTCTTGGAGGTGACCGCCAGGGTCGCCGTGGTATTCCAGATTTCGCTCGCCACCTGATGCGGGGACGGCAGCACCGGGCGGTCCTGCGCCCAGGCATCGAGCACGAATTGCTGCGCCGTCCAGTCGGTGACGCCCTTATTGGCGTAGACCTGGTATTGCCAGGGCGTATTGAGCCAGAGGGAAGCGCCGTACCAGAGGACCAGAAGACCGAAGAGGACGATGAGGATGGGAAGGATGTTCTTGCCTTGCTGCATCGCCATCCCGCCTATTCCTCGTAGGAGTGGCCGGCGCGCAGCCCATCGCGGACCCGCGCCGCGATGGCCAGGAATTCCGGCGTCTCGCGGATATCGAGCGGGCGTTCGGCGGGGAGCGTGGACTCGATGATGTCGGTCACCCGGCCCGGACGCGGCGACATCACCACGATCTTGGTCGAGAGATAGACCGCCTCCGGAATCGAGTGGGTGACGAAGCAGATGGTCTTCTGCGTGCGCGCCCAAAGCTTCAGCAGCTCGGAATTGAGGTGGTCGCGCACGATTTCATCGAGCGCGCCAAAAGGCTCGTCCATGAGCAGCAGGTCGGCGTCGAAGGCCAGCGCCCGGGCGATGGAAGCGCGCTGCTGCATGCCGCCCGAAAGCTGCCAGGGAAATTTTTTCTCGAAACCCGTGAGGTTGACCAGGTCCAGCGTGCGGCGGATGCGCTCGGCCTTGTCGGCGTCGGCATAGCCCATGACTTCGAGCGGCAGCGCTACGTTCTTCTCGATGGTCCGCCAGGGAAAGAGCGCCGGGGCCTGGAACACATAGCCATAGGCCCGGCGCTCGCGCGCCTCAAGCGGGGTCATGCCGTTGACGTCGAGCGTGCCCGTGGTCGGCTGCTCGAGATCGGCAATGGTGCGCAGGAACGTGGTCTTGCCACAGCCGGAAGGGCCGATGAAGGAGACGAACTCGCCCTTGCTGATGTCGAGATCGACGTCCGAGAGCGCATGGACGGGCCCGTCATTGGTCTCAAATGTCAACCCGAGGCCGCGAGCGGAAACCACGGCTGCCGCCGTGCCGGCCGCTTGCGTCGGGACGGCGCGGGTATGCTGGTCGAGGGTAAGATCGGCCGTCATCAGACACCCGTCGCCGGAATGCCGGAGCGCTGCACTTTGCGCGGTGCAGTGATCTCCTTCCAGGTCGAGAGCGCGCGGTTGACGGCGCCCTTGGGCTCGCGCGCCACGAATTTTCCGTGGCCGGGCCTGGCGTCGACCTTGTTCTCGACGATGGCGACATCGCCGCGCGTCAGCACGTAGCGCGGCAGGCCCTCGACCTCAAAGCCCTCAAAGACATTGTAGTCGATGATCGACTGCTGGTTCCTGGCCGAAATAGTCTTCTTGCGCTTTGGGTCCCAGACGACGATGTCGGCGTCGGCGCCCACCAGGATCGCGCCCTTCCTGGGGTAGCAGTTGAGAATCTTGGCGATGTTGGTCGAGGTCACCGCCACGAATTCGTTGGGAGTCAGCCGGCCGGTGTTGACGCCCTTGGTCCAGAGCAGCGGCATGCGGTCTTCGAGGCCGCCCGTGCCGTTCGGGATCTTGGCGAAATTGCCCAGGCCGACGCGCTTCTGCTCGGTGGTGAAGGCGCAATGGTCGGTCGCCACCGCCTGCAGCGAACCCGAGGCGAGGCCGGCCCAAAGCGAATCCTGATGCTGCTTGTTGCGGAAGGGCGGGCTCATCACCCGGCGCGCCGCATAGTCCCAGTCCGGATTGAAATATTCGCTTTCGTCCAGCACCAGATGCTGGATCAGCGGCTCGCCGAAAACGCGCATCCCCTTGGCCCGTGCCCGGCGGATGGCTTCGTGGCTCTGTTCGCACGAAACGTGCACCACATAGAGCGGCACGCCGGCCATGTCGGCGATCATGATGGCGCGGTTGGTGGCTTCGCCCTCCACTTCCGGCGGACGCGAATAGGCATGGCCTTCCGGCCCGTTATTGCCCTCGGCCAGAAGCTTGGCCGTCATCTGCGCGACGATGTCGCCGTTCTCGGCATGGACGAGCGGCAGGGCGCCCAAGTCCGCGCAGCGCTGGAAGGACGAGAACATCTCGTCGTCATCCACCATCAGCGAGCCTTTATAGGCCATGAAATGCTTGAACGAGGTGATGCCGCGATCGACGACCTCTGCCATTTCGTTGAAGACCTGCTCGCCCCACCAGGTGATGGCCATGTGGAAGGAATAGTCGGCCGAAGCTTTGGCGGTCTTGTTGTCCCACATCTGCAGCGCTTCGAGCAGCGACTGGTTGGGATTGGGCAGGCAGAAATCCACCACCATCGTGGTGCCGCCGGCAAGCCCGGCCCGCGTGCCGCTTTCGAAATCGTCGGTGGAATAGGTGCCCATGAAGGGCATTTCGAGATGCGTATGCGGATCGATCCCGCCCGGCATGACATAGCACCCGGTGGCATCGAGCACCTCGTCGCCGGAAAGATTCTTGCCGATCTCGACGATCACGCCGTCTTCTATTTTGACGTCAGCCGGATAGGAAAGATCGGCGGTGACGATCGTCCCGCCCTTGATAACCTTGCTGCTCATTATCCCTGCCCTTGTAGTCCTGTGTTCCTCGATGCAGCGGGGCCCCTCAGCGCCCGCCGCACCGGATTGATGTGATCAGTCGACGATCTCCGCCGTATCGAGCACTGCGTGGAACAGCACGTCGGTTCCCGCCGCCGCCCATTCCTTGGAAATGCTCTCGGCCTCGTTATGCGAGAGCCCGTCCACGCACGGGCAGAAGATCATCGCGGCCGGCGCGACCCGATTGATCCAGCAGGCATCGTGCCCGGCGCCCGAGACGATGTCGCGGTGCGTATAACCGGCGCGGTCCGCCGCCGCCCGTACCGTGTCCACGAGCTTGGGATCGAACGCGACCGGATCGAAATGGCCGACCTGCTCGACTTCGCTTTCGATATCGAGGGCTTCGGCGATGGTCTCGATGCCCAGGCGAATGCGCGTATCCATCTCGTCGAGCACGTCCTTGTCGGGCGAGCGGATGTCGATGGTGAAGACGGCCTTGCCGACGATGATGTTGCGCGAGTTGGGATAGACGTCGATATGGCCGACCGCGCCCACCGCGTCCGGCTGGTAATCCATCGCCACTTCATGGACGAGCTCGATGACCCGCGCCATGCCAAGGCTGGCATTGCGGCGCTTGGGCATCGGGGTCGAGCCGGTATGGGCTTCCTTGCCGGTCAGCGTCACCTGCAGCCATTTGAGGCCCTGGCCGTGGGTGACCACGCCGATGTCGATATTTTCGTCCTCGAGGATCGGGCCCTGCTCGATATGGAGTTCGTAATAGGCGTGGATCTTGCGATCCCCCGTCTTCTCTTTGCCCTTCCAGCCGATCCGTTCCAGCTCGGCGCCAAAAGTCTTGCCGTCATGATCCTTGCGGGCATAGGCCCAGTCGAGATCGTGCATGCCGGCAAAGACGCCCGAGGCCAGCATGGCGGGGGCGAAGCGCGTGCCTTCCTCGTTGGTCCAGTTGGTGACCACGATCGGGTGTTTGGTCTTGATGCCGAGATCGTTCATCGTGCGCACGACTTCGAGCCCGCCCAGGACACCGAGCACGCCGTCATACTTGCCGCCGGTGGGCTGGGTATCCAGATGGCTGCCGACATAGACCGGCAGCGCCTCGGGGTCCGTGCCCTCGCGGCGGGCGAACATGGTGCCCATCTCGTCCACGCCCATGGTGAGCCCGGCCGCGTCGCACCACGACTTGAAGAGCTTGCGGCCCTCGCCATCGGCGTCAGTCAGGGTCTGGCGGTTGTTGCCGCCCGCCACACCCGGCCCGATCCTGGCCATGTCCATCAGACTGTCCCAGAGCCGATCGCCGTTGATTTTGAGGTTTTCGCCCGGGGCTGACATGGTTTTCGTCTCTCTGCTTTTGTTATTTCATCGATGGGAAGGTGAACTCGGCACCTTCCTTGATGCCCGCCGGCCAACGCGTGGTGACGGTCTTGAGGCGCGTATAGAAATGCACGCCTTCAGGGCCATAGATCGAATGGTCGCCAAACAGCGAACGCTTCCAGCCGCCGAAGGAGTGATAGGCCACCGGCACCGGAATCGGCACGTTGATGCCTACCATGCCGACCTCGATCTTGTCGGCAAACTCGCGTGCGGCATCGCCGTCGCGGGTGAAGATCGCCGTGCCGTTGGCATATTCGTGGCCGTGGATGAGGTCGACCGCTTCCTGGTAGGAATGCGTGCGCACCACCGACAGCACCGGCCCGAAGATTTCCTCGCGATAGATCTTCATGTCGGGCTTCACATGATCGAACAGCGTGCCGCCCACGAAGAAGCCGTTCTCATAGCCCTGGAGCGAAAAGCCGCGGCCGTCGACCACGAGCTCGGCGCCCTGCTCGACGCCCGAGTCGATATAGCCGACGATCTTGTCGCGCTGCATTTTCGAGACGATCGGGCCCATCTGGGCGTCCTTGTCCGTCGCCGGACCGATCTTGAGCGCCTCGACACGGGGTTTTAGCTTGGCCACCAGCGCGTCGGCAGTCTTGTCGCCCACCGGCACCGCCACCGAAATGGCCATGCAGCGCTCGCCGGCCGACCCGTAGCCGGCGCCCATCAGCGCGTCGGCCGCCTGGTCCATGTCGGCATCGGGCAGGATGATCATGTGGTTCTTGGCGCCGCCCAGCGCCTGCACGCGCTTACCGGCCTTGGTGCCGCGCTGGTAGACATATTCGGCGATCGGGGTCGAGCCGACAAAGGACACCGCCTTGATATCGGGATGGTCGAGAATGTGGTCGACCGCTTCCTTGTCGCCATGGACGATGTTGAAGACGCCATCGGGCAGCCCCGCCTCCTGGAAGAGCTTCCAGGCCAGCATCGGCGCACTGGGATCGCGCTCCGAGGGCTTGAGGATAAACGTGTTCCCGCAGGCGATGGCGATCGGATACATCCACAGCGGCACCATGGCCGGGAAGTTGAACGGCGTAATGCCCGCAACGACGCCCAGCGGCTGGCGATCCGAATAGGTGTCGATATTCGGACCGACATTGCGCGAGAACTCGCCCTTCAAAAGCTGCGGGATGCCGCAGGCGAAATCGACCACGTCGATGCCGCGTGCCACTTCGCCCAGCGCATCGTCATGCACCTTGCCGTGCTCGCGCGAAATCTCGCGCGCCAGCTCGTCCGCATGTTCGTCGAGAAGCTGCTTGAACTTGAAGAGCACGCGCGCCCGCTTCATCGGCGTCGTATTGGCCCAGCCCGGCAAGGCCGCCTTGGCGGCCGCCACGGCCGCGTCGATCTCGGCATTGGTCGAGAGCGGCAGGGTCGCGATCGCTTCGCCCGTTGCCGGGTTGAAGACCGGGCTCGTCCGCGTCGAGTTCGACATTACCAGCTTGCCGCCGATGGCATTGGATATCTTGGTCATGGTTTTGGTCCCGCCTCGCAAAATGGAACGTTCGTTCTAGTGATTAGAAAATAGAACATTCATTCCATTCTACTCAAGCGTTTTCAGGATCCCCCGGAGCGTTTCGACGATGGTGTCGATATGCTGCTTTTCCACGATCAGCGGCGGCGAGAGCGCGATGATGTCGCCGGTGGTGCGAATGAGCACGCCCTGTTCATACGCCTTGACGAAGGCCGCGAAGGCCCGCTTGGTCGGCGCGCCGGGGATCGACTCCAGCTCGATGGCGCCGACAAGGCCGATATTGCGGATATCGATGACATGGCGCTCGCCCTTGAGCGAATGCAGCGCCTGTTCAAAATAGGGCGCCAGTTCCGCGCCCCGGGTCAGAAGGCCTTCGTCCTTGTAGGTCTCGAGCGTGGCCAGGCCCGCCGCCGAGGCGATCGGGTTGCCGCTATAGGTATAGCCATGGAAGAATTCGATGACGTGTTCCGGCCCGGTCATGAAGGCGTCGTGGATTTCGCTCGACACCAGCACCGCGCCCATCGGGATGACGCCGTTGGTGAGGCCCTTGGCCGTGACCATGATATCCGGCGTCACGCCGAAATAATCCGCCCCAAACGGCGTGCCCAGGCGCCCGTAGCCGGTGATGACTTCGTCGAAGATCAGCAGAATGCCGTGCTTCTTGGTGATCTCGCGCAGGCGCTGGAGATAGCCCGGCGGCGGGATCAGCACGCCGGTCGAACCGGCCACCGGCTCGACGATGACGGCGGCGATAGTGGAAGCGTCGTGGAGCGTGATGATGCGCTCGAGCTCGTCGGCCAGTTCCACGCCATGCTGCGGCAGGCCCTTGGAAAAGGCGTTCTTGGCAAGGTTATGCGTGTGCGGCATGTGGTCGACGCCGGTCAGCAGCGTACCGAACATCTTGCGGTTGGTGACGATGCCGCCCACCGAAATGCCGCCGAAATTGACGCCGTGATAGGCGCGCTCGCGCCCGATGAGGCGGGTCCGCGCGCCTTCGCCCTTCACGCGCTGATAGGCCAGGGCCACCTTGAGCGCCGTTTCCACCGATTCCGAGCCGGAATTGGTGAAGAGCACATGGTTGAGCCCTTCGGGCGCGATATCGACGATGCGGTTGGCGAGTTCGAACGCCTTCGGGTGCCCCATCTGGAAGGCCGGGGCGTAGTCGAGCTCGGCCGCCTGGTTCTGGATGGCTTCCACGATCTTGGGCCGGCAATGGCCGGCGTTCACGCACCAGAGGCCGGCGGTACCGTCCAGCACCTGCCGCCCGTCGGCAGTGGTGTAATACATGTCCTTGGCCGCAACGAACATGCGCGGCGCCTTCTTGAACTGGCGGTTGGCCGTGAACGGCATCCAGAAGGCGGAAAGATCGTTAGGTACGGTGCGGTTGGACACGATTGCTCCCTTGGACGTGGCCAGGCCGAATTACTGATTTTTTAAGTCAAGTTTGATTGCCACTTGACCGATCGGCATGGTAATTGGAATTTTGACCAGTTGGAAAAATGTTAGCATCCCCATGCCGCCGATCAAGGTCAAAAATGCTGGCAAGTCCGTGTCCGCAAAGCGCAAGAGCGGCGTAACGGGCAAGGCCGTGACCCGCATCCAGCGCGAAAAGCAGGATGCGATCCTGGAAGCGGCGCTCGACGTCTTTTCGCTGCATGGTTTTCGCGGCGCCACCATCGACCAGATCGCCGAGCAGGCCGGCATGAGCAAGCCGAACCTGCTCTATTATTTCCCCCGCAAGGAGGAGATTCACAAGCGGCTGATGAAGACCATGCTCGACACCTGGCTCCAGCCCCTGCGTGAATTCAGCGCAGAGGGCGATCCCATCCCCGAAATCCGCTCCTATATCCGCCGCAAGCTGGAAATGGCCCGCGACTATCCCCGCGAATCGCGCCTTTTCGCCAACGAGATGCTGCAGGGCGCCCCGCGCCTCATCGATATCCTGGAAGGCGAGCTCAAGGACCTCGTCGACGAAAAGGTCGCGATCCTGCTTTCCTGGATGGACGAGGGCAAGATCGCCCGCACCGATCCCTACCATCTCATCTTCTCGATCTGGGCCACCACCCAGCATTATGCCGATTTTGACGTCCAGGTCCGCGCCGTCCTCGGCAAGGACCGCGGCGGCGAAGGCCGCTTCGAAGACGCCGCCCGCTTCCTCGAAAACCTCTTCATGCAGGGCATCGCTCCCACCAAGCTCCCGAGCCGCTGAACGCGGCCTTTCTCCAATCCTTAGAATTGCGTGCGTTGCGGCTACGCGAAATTGAGCTGGCCGTGAGAGCCTGCGGCGGCAATGGGAGCTCGCCGCACGTGAAACTGGCCGTTCTTGTCGACGCCGAGAATACGCCTGCCAATCGCTTCGATTTTCTGGCCGCTCAGGTCCGGGAGCTGGGCGGAGCCGATATCTTCCGGCTCTTCGCCGATTTCACCAATCCCTGTCACGCCCCCTGGCTGGAGATCGCCGCCCGCCACGGCCTCGAAACCGTGCTGCAGGGTTTTGGCGGCAAGGGCAAGAATTCCACCGATATCGCCATGGTCATCCAGGCCATGGATATTCTCCATGCCGGCCTTTTCGACGCCATCTGCCTGGTTTCGACCGACCGAGACTTCGTCTCGCTGACCCGCCGCCTGCGCGCGGGCGGCCTTAGGGTCTATGGCATCGGCCGTGCCGGGGTCGAAAACGGCTTTGCGGACGCCTGCACCAGATTCGTGGCCCTGCCACAGGCCGGTCCTCCGGCCATGGCGCCCGTCCCCGTTCCGGCGCCTGTCCAGGTTCCGCCCGAACTGCCCGCTTTGCTCCTGCGCGTTGCCGCCGAGCACGGCGCGGACGGCTGGGTCAATGCAAACGTGGCTGCCACCGAAATCCGAAAGCTCTCCCCCGCCCTGGCGGAGCGCCATCTCAAGGGCAAATTCCTCAAGACCCTGCGCGCCGCCGGCCTCGTCACCGAACGCAAGACCCCCGCCCACCAGATCCGCCCCCGCTTTGCCGCTGCCGAAAAGGCCAAGGGGCAGACTGCTTCCCGCTAGCGCGGCGCTCAGCGCCCATCCGGCGTCATCGCCAGCACCGCCAGCCCCAGCACGATCACCAGTGCCCCGGCCGCGACCGGCAGGCTGGCCCAGCCATGGCCGAGCAGGCCCTCATAGACGATGACGAAAACCGGCGTCAGGTAGCCATAGGCCAGGACCTTGGAGGCCGGCAGGCGCAACGAGGCATATTGCAGGCAGAAAAAGCTGATCGCGGTCGAAAACACCGCGAGATAGGCCAGCGACCACCAGACGACGGCCGGCAGGTGCAGCCAGTCGGTGGTGAGGATATCGCCGAGCCCGAACAGCGCGATGCAGATCGTTGCCGCGGCCAGCGTCCAGAAGCTTGAGATGAGGGCGGTCTCGCCGCGGTTGAAATGGCGGACCAGGGGCGCATGGAAGGCGTAGCAGATGCAGCCGACCAGATAGATGAGTTCGCCCTTGCCGATATCGAAACCGGCGATCGCGTCGAGGTCGCCGTGAAAGATCACCCAGATCGCGCCGATCCCGGCCAGCACCAGGCTCAGCAGCACGATGGCGCCGATCCGCTGCTTGAGGATGAAATAGGCGATGGCCGCCGCCATCAGCGGAATGAGGGTGAAGACGGCGCTCGTCGCCACCGGCGCCGTCATGGTGAGGGCAATGAACATGGTGACGAAATAGACGGCGTTGAGCCCGCCCAGAACCAGCATGCGCCAGGGCGCCGGCGGAAGCCTTGGCGGCTCGCGCGCCACCCCGAACGCCACCACGCCCATGATGAGCGTCGCCAGCAGGAAACGCAGGGCATTGAGGGGCACTGGCTCGATATAGGGCACGGCCAGCGCCCCGGCGGTGAACGAGCCGGCAATCATGGCCGCGAAGGCCAGCATCGCCAGATGCGCCAGCATTCTGTCGCGCCTGGCGAGGATCGGTGCGGCGATGATTTGCGTCAAGGCGTCCTCCGGAGAGCCGCCCTGCCTAACCCATCGCCGCGTTCGAGGAAAGCCTAGAGCCCGCTGGCCAGGGCGATGAGGAGGCCGCCGATCAGCATGATGTTGGAGGTGAAGGAATTGATCTTCTGCACCCGCTCCGGCCCGCGCGGCAGCGTCCAGAAATCGTGGAAGAGCAGGGTCGCCATGGCCACAAAGACGATGAGAATGGACGCGGCGAATGGCACCCAGGCCCCGATGGCAAGCAGGCCCCCGCCGGCGACCAGCATGGCGATGCCGGCGATGAGCGCCAGGTCGGGCAGCGGCACCTTGCTGGCCATGAGGCCGCGCAGCACTGGAAAGCTGAGGGCATTGCGTATTCCGGCGACGAACATGCCGCCGCCCAGCAGCAGGCGGCCGAGGAAGAGAAGCGTCGAAGGCAGATCATTGGGCATGGCGGATTCCTGGATGAGCGACCTGATGGTCCGATAGCCCAACGACGGATGGCGGCGCCCGATTTCGACATCCCGCCGGCAAAAAAGCGGATTCGCGCTTCAGCCCCAAAAGGAAAGGCGGGTCGCCGCGCCCGCCTTCCGCCGTTCCGCCAAGGCCAGGCCGGACCTATTCGGCCGGCTCGACCGCTTCCTTGCGCATCGGATTGTTCGGATGCGTCGTCCAGTTCGCGTATTTGCTGGTGACGATGCGGCCGGTGCGCTCATCGATCGAGCCGGGCTCGAGCGCTTCCATGGTGATGCAGTCTTCCACGGGGCAGACATTGACGCAGAGGTTGCAGCCCACGCATTCGTTGTCCATCACCTCGAAGTAACGCTTGCCGTCCTTCTCCTTGGAGATGGCCTGGTGGGAGGTGTCCTCGCAGGCAATGTGGCAGCGGCCGCATTTGATGCAGAGGTCCTGGTCGATATGGGCCTTGGTGATGTAGTTGAGGTTGAGGAACTGCCAGTCGGTGACGTTGCGCACGGCGCGGCCCGAAAAGTCCTCGAGGGTCGCGTGGCCCTTCTCGTCCATCCAGTTGGCGAGCCCGGTGATCATCTCCTCGACGATCTTGAAGCCATAGGTCATCGCCGCCGTGCACACCTGCACAGTGCCGGCGCCCAGCGCCAGGAACTCGGCGGCGTCGCGCCAGGTGGTGACCCCGCCGATGCCGGAGATCGGAAGGCCATAGGTCTCCGGATCGCGGGCGATTTCCGACACCATCGAGAGCGCGATGGGCTTTACCGCCGGGCCACAATAGCCGCCATGCGTGCCGCGTCCGTCGATCGTCGGTTCTGGCGCAAAGGTGTCCAGATTCACCGAGGTGATCGAGTTGATGGTGTTGATCAGCGACACCGCGTCGGTCCCGCCCTTCTTGGCGGCGCGCGCCGGCTTGCGCACATCGGTGATGTTGGGCGTTAGCTTGGTGATCACCGGCATGCGCGAATATTGCTTGCACCAGCGCACGACCATTTCGACATATTCGGGCACCTGGCCGACGGCGGCGCCCATGCCGCGCTCGCTCATGCCGTGCGGGCAGCCGAAATTGAGCTCGATGCCGTCGGCCTCGGTCTCTTCGACCAGCGGCAGGATGGCCTTCCAGGCGTCTTCCTCGCAGGGCACCATGATGGAGACGACCAGCGCGCGATCCGGCCAGTTTTTCTTGACCATCTTGATTTCCTGCAGGTTGCGCTGCAGGTCGCGGTCGGTGATGAGCTCGATATTGTTGAGCCCGAGCAGGCGCCTGTCGGCGCCCCAGATGGCGCCGTAGCGCGGGCCGTTGACGTTGACGACCGGCGGGCCTTCCTCGCCCAGGGTCTTCCACACCACCCCGCCCCAGCCCGCCTTGAAGGCACGCTCGACATTATAGGCCTTGTCGGTGGGCGGGGCCGAAGCCAGCCAGAACGGGTTCGGCGACTTGATGCCGACGAAATTGCTTCTCAGGTCTGCCATTGCATCCTCCCTCAGGCGCTCAGGGCACGATGGATGGATTCGGCGGCGTCGCGGCCTTCCGCGACGGCGGTCACCGTCAGGTCCTCGCCGCCGGTGGCGCAGTCGCCGCCGGCCCAGACCTTGGCCATGGAGGTCTTGCCTTCCGCATCGACGGCGATCTTGCCGCCATCGAGGCGCAGCCCTTCCTCCCCGATCTGCAGGGTCTGGCCGATGGCCTTGAACACCTGGTCGCAGGGCACGATCGTGGTGCGGCCGGTCATGGCCAGCTTGCCGTCCCTGAGCTCGGTATAGTCGAGCTCGATGCCGGTGACCTTGCCGCCTTCGCTGAGGACGCGCCTGGGCGCCAGCCAATGCCGGATGGAAACGCCCTTGGCCGCCGCCAGATCCTGCTCGAACTCGGAGGCATTCATGTGCTCCTTGCCGCGGCGATAGACCATGGTCACCTCCTCGGCGCCGAGCAGCTTTGACTGCACGGACGCATCCACGGCGGTCATGCCGCCGCCGATGACGACGACGCGCCGCCCGATCGGCAGGTTTCCAAGGTCCGACGCCTGGCGCAGCTCGGCGATGAAATCGACCGCCGGGCGCACGCCCTGCGATTCCTCGCCCTCGGCGCGCAGCGCATTGACCCCGCCCAGCCCCATGCCGAGGAACACAGCATCGTAGCCGCCGCTCAGTTCCGACAGCGAAAAGTCACGGCCCAAAACCTTGCCGTTCTCGACGGTGATGCCGCCGATGGCGGTGACGTAATCCACCTCCTCCTGGGCAAAGCCGTTGGTGGCCTTGTAGGAGGCGATACCATATTCGTTGAGCCCGCCTGCCTTGGGCTTGGCGTCGAAAATGGTGACGGCATGACCATGCATGGCCAGCCGGTGCGCGGCGGCGAGGCCGGAAGGACCGGCGCCGACCACGGCGACGCGCTTGCCCGTTTCGGGAGCCCGGGCAAAGAACTGCACGTCCTCGTCCATGGCGATATCGGTGGCATAGCGCTGCAGCATGCCGATCTTGACCGGCTTGCCCTCGGCCTCCTCGCGCACGCAGGCTTCTTCGCAGAGCTGCTCGGTCGGACAGACGCGGGCGCACATGCCGCCCAGAATGTTCTGGCTGAAAATGGTCTCGGCCGCGCCCAGCGGATTATCCGTGGCGATCTGCCGGATGAACATCGGAATGTCGATCGATGTCGGGCAGGCATTCATGCACGGCGCGTCGTAGCAGAAATAGCACCGGTCGGCTTCGACGAACGCCTCGTGGCGATCGAGCGGCGGATGAAGATCGGAAAAGTTGGATTGATATTGGCCGGGCTCGAGACGCCCCGGCACTATGCCCTCTACGAGAACACCTTGTGCCATCGTAATTCCCTTGCTGCAGTTCTCCCAAAGCAACGCTAGCGCGTTCCAAATTTTTTATCAATTGGTCAAATTCTGGCGCTAAAACCCGGCCGGGCGGGGCTCACGGCGCCGTCGCGCAGCCGTGAGGCGACGTGATCGCCTTTTTCGGGAACGGCCGGTGGAGACGGGGCGCGGCGCGAAGACTCTAAAATCGGAGTCTTCGTAAGTGCCTCGACTTCAACTCTGAATCCGTCTTCATGGAAAATTAACCCTGTTGCGCGTTGTGAGAGTCTAGTGGTGCACAAGCGCAACAGTTCCTTAAGAACTCACAATTGTGGCAGTCATCCCGTTAATTGTGACGGGGGAGTCCTCATTGCGGCCACGAGTCCAAAGCATCCGGGAGGCTCCTACTAACTACAGCGAGACTCCAGCTTGACTCGGAAGACCATCGTCACCTCCCTCGTCCTACTGGGTGCATTGACCTGCTTTACTGCACCTGCTTTCGCCGCCGCCCAATGCGGCGTCGCTTCCTGGTATGGACCGGGTTTCCACGGCAAGAAGGCCGCCTCCGGCGAGCGCTTCAACCAGGATGCCCTCACTGCCGCCCACAAGTCGCTTCCGTTTGGTACAAGCGTAAAAGTCACCGACCAGCGTACGGGCAAGTCCATCCAGGTTCGCATCAACGATCGTGGTCCCTATGTGAAGGGCCGCATCATCGATCTTTCCAAGGCCGCTGCCACTCAGCTCGGGATTCGCAACCGCGGCTCGGGTAAGGTCTGCATCGAGCAGATCTGATCGGCTTTCGAGCGTTCGATGAAAAATCGCCCGCGGGGGATGACCCGGCGGGCGATTTCGTTTTTTGGGACTTACTTTTCGAAGGTCACCGCTTCGGTGCTGGCGCCAAGCTTTTCGAGCGTCTCGCGTAAGTCCTTGACCATGGAATCGGGACCGCAGACGTAAAAACGCCCCGAAAAATCCCCCACATGCCGCTTGAGGAAATCGGCGTCGATCCGCTCGTTGAGGAGGCCAGGTACCTTCTCCTCGGTCACCGTGAACAGCCTGTCGAGCCCGTTCATGGCCTCGAACTCGTCACGCAGGATGATGTCGCGCGCTGTCCTGTTGGAAAAGATTAGCCGGTTACCCGCGAGCGCGCCATCGGCATCGAGCCGGCGCAGGATGGCGATGAAGGGCGTCACACCCGCGCCGCCGGCAATGAACGTCCCCGGACCTTTATAGGTAATGGTGCCCCAGACATCGCGCAGGATCAGCCGGTCGCCAGGCACCAGTTCGGAGAGCTGGTCGGTGACGCCCGGATGGTCGTGATAGCTCTTGATGGTGAATTCGAGATAGGGCCACTCGGCCAGCGAGGTGAAGGTGAACGGCCGCTTCCTGTCGCGCCAGCCGTCCTTGTCTATGGACACTTCCGTCGCCTGCCCGGGCTGGAAGACGAAGCCTGCCGGCTTTTCCAGCCGATAGTGCCTGACATTGTGGGTCACGTCCTCGATGCCGAGGATTTCTACGCTCTCTGTCATCATTGCCTCGTTCCTTTGGAACCTAAGACAATTCAAACACCTGAATGGTTCCCGCCGCCAGCGGCCGGTTGAGCTAGCCGTCTTTTGCGCGCGGACGGGTGCGGCAGCGGTGCCTCGGGACAGTTCAGTTCACGCCCATCAGGGCGCAGACCCGGGCCTGGCGCACCCTCCCGCCCGAGCGGAGAAATCCATGGGGTCCGGCTTTCGCCGGGGAAGTCGGGTTGCTGAAACTCGAAACGCCCCTCGGGAAACCCAAGGGCCAAAGCCAAAAAGGTCAGTTGCGCCGCTCGAAGGTCAGGTAGAACGACTTCAGCCGCCCCTCGCGCCGCGCCTTCTGCTCATAGCGCGTCGGCTCCCAACCGGGATAGGGCTCGTGCCAGCTTCCCGGCTTGCCGGGCTCGAACACGAAGCCCGGCGCGCGCAGGATGTGCGCCAGCGTCCAGTCGGCATAGTCCTCGATATCGGTGGCGAAGTTGAATTTTCCGCCCGGCTTGATGGTGCGGGCGAGTTCGGCCAGCGTCAGCGGCGAGACGAAGCGGCGCTTGTGGTGGCGCGTCTTGGGCCAGGGATCGGGATAGAGTAGATAGACCTCGTCGAGCGCAGCATCCGGCAGTTTCTGCAACAGCTTGAGCGCGTCGTCGGTGAAGAGCCGGACATTGCCGATCTCGTCCTCGTCGATCGCCTGCAGCAGCTTGGCGATGCCGCCGGTAAACACTTCGCAGCCGATATAGGCGTCTTCCGGATGCGTGCGCGCTTGCCGCGCCAGGTGCTCGCCGCCGCCATAGCCTATCTCGAGCGTCAGTTTTTTGGGATTTTCGAACAGCGTCCCGGGATCGAGAACGCCCTCCGGCAGGGCAATCTCCAGTTCAGGCAGCAGCTCGCGAAACAGCTGGTCGTGTCCGCGATGCAGGCGCTTGCCCGAGCGGCGACCGAAAAAGGCGCGCGGTTCGCCGGCGACATTAAGGGGGTTCTGTCTTGAGGTCACGTCTGATCTTCGAAAAAGCAATTCGGCCGTCACCGCCCACTACGGGCAATGACGGCCGAATGTAAAGAGGCGAACGCCGTCCTAGCGGATAGCGGCCTTGAGCTTGGGCACGAGATCGACCTTCTCCCAGGAGAAGCTGCCGTCGCGCCCGGCCTTGCGGCCGAAATGGCCATAGGCCGAGGTTTTGGCGTAGATCGGCTTGTTGAGGTCGAGATGCGTGCGAATGCCGCGCGGCGTCAGGTTGACGATATCGCCCTCGAGGAAGATCTTCTCGAGCGCAGCTTCCTCGACCTTGCCGGTGCCGTGCAGGTCCACATAGACCGAGAGCGGCTTGGCGACGCCGATAGCGTAGGAGAGCTGGATCGTGGCGCGGTCGGCAAGGCCGGCGGCCACCACGTTCTTGGCGAGGTAACGCGCCGCATAGGCGGCCGAACGGTCGACCTTGGTCGGGTCCTTGCCCGAGAAGGCGCCGCCGCCATGCGGGGCCGCGCCGCCATAGGTGTCCACGATGATCTTGCGGCCGGTGAGGCCCGCGTCGCCATCCGGGCCGCCCACCACGAACTTGCCGGTCGGGTTGACGTGCCAGACGGTGTCCTTGCTGATCCAGCCTTCCGGCAGGGCCGCGCGGATATAGGGCTCGACGATCTTGCGCACGTCTGTCGAGGTGAGCTTGTCGTCCAGGTGCTGGGTCGAGAGCACGATCTGGGTCACGCCGACGGGCTTGCCGTCCTCGTATTTGACCGTGACCTGGCTCTTGGCGTCGGGGCCGAGCTTGACCGCTTCGCCGTCGCCGTTCTTGCGGGCGGTGGCGAGCGTCTCCAGGATCTTGTGGGCGTAATAGATCGGGGCCGGCAGCAGCTCGGGCGTCTCGCGCGTGGCGTAGCCGAACATGATGCCCTGGTCGCCCGCGCCTTCGTCCTTGTTGCCCGAGGCGTCCACGCCCACCGCGATATCGGCCGACTGGCCGTGCAGCAGCACGTCGATCTTGGCGGTCTTCCAGTGGAAGCCGGACTGCTCGTAACCGATGGCCTTGATGGCCTTGCGGGCGACGGAGCGGAATTTGGAGGGGTTCACCACCGGAGCGCCAGAAGCGTCGTGGATGAGCTTGCCGTCCTTGTCCTTCTTGAGGAGCGTGTCGGGCACGCGGACTTCGCCGGCGATGACGACGCGGTTGGTCGTGGCCAGCGTCTCGCAGGCGATGCGCACGGCGGACGGGTCCATGCCGGCCTTCTTGGCCTCGCGGAAGACCAGATCCACGATCTCGTCGGAGATGCGGTCGCAGACCTTGTCCGGGTGGCCTTCGGAGACGGATTCGGAAGTGAAGAGATAGTTGGAACGTGACACGGTCAAAGCCTTTGTTAAGCGCCCGAAGTTCCCACGGGCTGGCTGGTTGTAGGCGTCCTTGCAGCTTCTTGCAAGCGGACATAAGGAAATCTTTATATGCCCATATTGGTGCCCGCGGAAGGCTATGCCCTGCGCCGGCGCGAGGAGAGCCAGGCGATGGCGAGGCCGGCCAGAAGCGCGATGAGGAACGGCCAGTTGCGCCATTGCGAAAACGGCGTGCCGGCAAGGCGTTGCGCCGGCACGACGTCGAGCAGGGCGACCTGCTGCGGGGCGAGGCTCGCCGTGATCCGGCCGAGCGGATCGGCGAGGAAGGTCAGGCCCGAATTGGCGGCGCGCACCAGCGGCATGCCCTCTTCCACGGCGCGGACACGGGCATGGTGGGCATGCTGGGCCGGGCCGATCGAGCCGTCGAACCAGGCATCGTTGGTGATGTTGAAGAGGAACTGCGCCTTGTCGATGTCGGCGCCGAGATCGCCCGAAAAGATCGCCTCGTAGCAGATGATGGCGAGGAAGGATGGTGTATCGGGCAGGCTCATCAGCCGCCGTCCGTCGCCCGCCGCCCAGCCATTGGCGCCCGGCACGAACTGGCGGATGCCGAATTGCGAGAAGAAATCGGCGTAGGGCAAATATTCGCCGAAGGGGACGAGGTGGGATTTGTCGTAGGAGGCGATGATCTCGCCGTCCGAATTGATGGCGAGGATGGAATTGTAGCCCGGCCCGCCCGCCTCGTAATCCTCGCGCGGCGCGCCGGTGAGCAGCGTCACGTTGGGCGGCAGCGCGCGCGCGATGCGCGCCAGTGCTTCCGGGTATTGCGACATGAAGAAGGGCAGGGACGATTCCGGCCAGACCAGATGCGTCACCCCTTCAAGGCCCGGATCGGCAGGGTTGGTGCGGCTGGCCGAGAGGTCGAGCAGGCGCGTGATGACATCGGCCGGCACCGCCTGGCTCCAGTCCGAATGCTCATAGACTACCGGCTGCACCAGCCGCAGTCTGATGTCGTCGCGCGCGGCGATCTCGGTGTGGTTGAGCCGGTAATTGCCCCAGCCTATCTGGGCGGCGATAACCAGCATGGCCAGCGAAAACGGCGCCAGCCGCCGCGCCCAGCCGCGCCCGTCGGCCGGCCAGATGAGGGCGGGCGTAGAGGCGAGCAGAATGGCGAGGAAGGTGAGGCCATAGACCCCGACAAGCGAAGCGGCCTGCATCATCTCGTCATTGGCGGTCAGGGAATAGCCGACGAGATCGAAGGGAAAGCCCGAAAAGAAGTGCCCGCGCGCCCATTCGGCGGCCGACAGGAACGTGGTGAGCGTCAGGATGCGCCAGGGGCTGTGCGACCAGAAGAGGTGCGCCAGCGCGCAGCCCAGCCCCCAGAACAGCGCGATCAGCGCCGCCAAAGCCACGATGGCGAAGGGCATGATGGCGATCATCACCCCGCCATCGACGAAGAAGGCGGCGCCCAGCCAGTGGAAGGCGACGGTGAAATAGCCCAGCCCGAAGGCGAAGCCGATGCGGAAGGCCGCCCCGAAAAGCCGTCCCAGAAATCCGCGGCCGCGCTCGGCGCCATCGAGCGCCCAGACCAGCACCGGAAAGGCGACGAAGAGGGCCGGAACGATGAAGAATGGCGGCACGCTCAGCCCTGCTATGGCGCCGGCCACCAGCAGCATGAGGAAACGCCGCCAGCCGTGGGCGAGCATGGCGGTCTCGGCCAGCCAGGTCACGGAAGGAATCTCGAATCAGCGCGCATGCCCGGCAAGGTCGCCGGGGCCGGATTCGCCGTCAAGGTGGTGCCGAGGCGATTCCGGCCATGGCAGGGGCCGCCAAGGTCTATTCGGCGGCTTCCGAATTGGGTTCGCCCGCCTGCGGCGGCAGGGCGCCCGGCTCCTCGATCTTCATGGGCAGGTTGCGCTTGTGCCGGCGGATGCGCAGCCGCTTGATGCGGCGGCTGTCGGCAGCCAGGATTTCGAAATCGAAGCCGGGAAACGCCGTCACCACCTCGCCCTTCTGCGGCACGCGGTCGATGAGGTCGAAGACCAGGCCGCCCAGCGTATCGACTTCCTTGGCGTAATCGCCCGGATCGAAATCGGGGATGAGCTCGGCGACGTCCTCGAGTTCGGCGCGGGCATCGGCGAGATAGGTGTCGGCGCCGACCTTGCGGACCAGCGCCACGCCTTCCTCGTCATGCTCGTCCTCGATCTCGCCGACCACCGCTTCGAGCAGGTCCTCGATGGTAACCAGCCCGTCGGTGCCGCCATATTCGTCGACGACGATGGCCATGTGCACATGGCTGGCGCGCATCTGCTGGAGGAGGTCGCCCACCGGCATGGAGGGCGGCACGAACATGGCCTGCCGGGCGATATCGAGCTTGTTGAGCTTCTGGCGCAGGGTCGAGGAGACGAGCTTGACCGGCTGGGTGGCGGCCGCGTCGACAACGAGCTCGGTAATGCGCTGCAGCGCATCCTTGACGTGGATGAAGCCGGTTATGTTGTCGAGGTTTTCGTCATAGACCGGCAGGCGCGAATGGCCGACCATGCGGAAGCGGGCCACCAGCGTGCCCAGCGTCTCGTGGGCTTCGACCGCCTGGATGTCGGAGCGCGGGACCATCACGTCGTCCACGCGCATGTCGCCCAGCTTGAGCACGTTCTGCAGGATCGTGCGTTCGCTCTCGGAAAAATCGGCGGAGTCCGAGGAGGCTTCCGCGTCGAGCGCCTCCTGCAGGTCGTCGCGCAGGGAGCCGGGCCGCATCAGGGCCTTGAGGCGCCCCCAGAGTGTATGCCCCCGCTCGCGGGCGGAGGCGGTACTAGAGCCAGGTTCGGGATTGGGCTCAGGCGCTTTCGGCCTGGGACTTATATCGGTGTCGTTCATCTATCCATGCCGCCACAATGCGGCAGTCCTCATAAAATGGGCAGTCGTTCAGGCGTCGCCGTCAAGGTCGGACGCATAGGGGTCGGGCACACCCAGAGACGCCAATATCTGGGTCTCCAGCCCTTCCATCTCAAGGGCTTCATCGTCCTCGATATGATCATAACCCAGGATGTGCAGGAAACCATGCACGATCAAGTGGGTGAAATGATGCTCAAAGCTCGTGTCCTGCTCGATCGCCTCGCGCTCCAGCGTTTCGCGCGCCAGGATGATGTCGCCCAGGATGCCGATCACCGGATCGAAGGGCTCGATCTGCGGGAAGGAGAGCACATTGGTCGGGGCATCCTTGCCGCGCCATTCGCGGTTGAGCTCCTGCTGTTCGGCGTCGTCGGTCAGCAGGATCGAGATCTCGGCCGCTCCCTTGACCTTGGCGCCCGATTGTTCGAGCGCCGCCAGCACTGCCGTTTCGGCAAGGGCATCAAGGGCTTCCGGCCAGCCTTCCGCATTGCGGGAGATGGCGATTTCGAGCGGGTATCGGGTCAGTTCTGGTTGCTTTCGGTCTTTTTGGCGCCGGCCGCCTCATAGGCGCGCACGATGCGGGCGACGAGGGCGTGGCGCACCACGTCGCGATCGTTGAAGCGGCTGATATGGACGCCTTCGACGCCGTCGAGAAGGTTGAGGGCTTCCACCAGCCCCGAACGCTCGCCGCGCGGCAGGTCGATCTGGGTCGGATCGCCCGTCACGATCATTTTCGAGTTTTCGCCCAGGCGGGTCAAAAACATCTTCATCTGCATGGACGTGGTGTTCTGCGCCTCGTCCAGGATGACGACCGCATTGGCCAGGGTGCGTCCGCGCATGAAAGCGAGCGGGGCGACCTCGATGACGCCCGAGGCGATGCAGCGTTCCACGTGCTCAGGGCGCATCATGTCGTAGAGCGCGTCATAGAGCGGGCGCAGATAGGGATCGACCTTTTCCTTCATGTCGCCCGGCAGGAAGCCGAGGCGTTCGCCCGCTTCCACGGCGGGGCGCGACAGGATGATGCGGTTGATGTCGCCGCGTTCGAGCAGGCTCGCCGCATGGGCGACCGCCAAATAGGTCTTGCCGGTGCCGGCCGGGCCGACGCCGAAGACGAGTTCGGCCCGGTCCATGGCGCGGATATAGGCGTCCTGCGCCGGGGTGCGGGCAATTATGGTGGCCTTGCGCGTGGCGATCTGGGCCATGCGCACCTTGCCCTTCTTCTCCATGGTGGGAAGCGTGAGCTGACTGTCCTCGGTCTCGATCATGCGGATGACGGCGTCGACATCGGCGATTTCCACCGGCCGGCCCTCTTCGAGCGTCGCATAGAGCGATTCCAGCACGCGCCGCGCCTGATCGACGGAAGAGACCGCGCCCTTGAGCATGACGTGATTGCCGCGGGACGTGGCTTCCACCCCCAGGCGCTGTTCGACAAGCGCCAGATTCTGGTCGAAATCCCCGTAAAGCTGGGAAACGAGCCGGTTGTCTTCAAAAGCCAGTTCGAGTTGGGACAAGGTTGAATTGTCGGTCGGCAAATGCCTGCTCAAACGTGATTGCTCCGGGCCTGGGTTCGAGACTCAACAAGGCTAGCAGAATTGCGTTCCATTCCCATGACAATCTTGCCACTGAGGGAATTATTTCCAACCGCCGTGATCTCCACCGGCTGGATGGTGCCGATGAGGTGGTCGGGGGCGTCCAGGTGCACGGCCTGGAGATAGGGCGAGCGCCCGCCGAGCTGGCCCGGCATGCGGCCCTTGCGCTCCAGCAGCACGTCGAGCGTGCGGCCGACGCAGGAGGCGTTGAATTCGCGTTGCTGTTCGATGACGAGCGCTTGCAGCCGCGCCAGCCGCTCGGTCTTGGTCTCTTCTGGCACCTGTCCGTCCATGCCGGCGCCGGGCGTGCCGGGGCGGGTGGAGTATTTGAACGAGAAGGCCGAGGCATATTGCGCCTCGCGGATGATGGCGAGCGTCGCCTCGAAATCCGCGTCGGTCTCGCCGGGGAAGCCGACGATGAAATCGCCCGAAAGCGCCAGGTCCGGCCGCGCGGCGCGGATGCGCTCGATGAGGCGCAGATATTGGGCGCGGTCGTGCCGGCGGTTCATGGCCTTGAGGATGCGGTCCGAGCCCGATTGCACCGGCAGGTGGAGATAGGGCATGAGCTTGTCGAGGTCGCGATGCGCCGAGATGAGGGCGTCGTCCATGTCGCGCGGATGGCTGGTGGTGTAGCGCAGGCGCTCGAGCCCGGGAATCTCGGCAAGCCTATGCAGCAGCTCGCCCAGGCCCATGGCGCGGCCGGATTCGGTGAGGCCGTGATAGGCGTTGACGTTCTGGCCGAGCAGCGTCAGCTCCCTGACGCCGGCTTCGACGAGGTTTTTCGCCTCGGCCAGCACCTGGCTCACGGGGCGCGAAACCTCAGCGCCGCGCGTATAGGGCACCACGCAGAACGAGCAGAACTTGTCGCAGCCTTCCTGCACGGTGAGGAAGGCGGTGAGCCCGCGCGAAATCGTGACTTCCTTCTTCGGCGCCGGCAGGTGCTCGAACTTGTCCTCGGGCGGGAAATCGGTGTCGATGACCTGGCCCTTGAGCGCCTTGCTCACCAGGTCCGGCAGGCGGTGGTAGGATTGCGGCCCGAAGACGAGGTCGACGGCCGGTGAGCGGCGGATGATCTCTTCGCCTTCCGCCTGCGCCACGCAGCCGGCGACGCCGATCATCATGTCCTGGCCCTGGGCCCGGCGCTCGTCGCGCAATTCCTTGAGGCGGCCCAGCTCAGAAAACACCTTCTCGGAGGCTTTTTCGCGGATATGGCAGGTATTGAGGACGACCAGGTCCGCCGCTTCCAGGTCCGTCGTCGGCTCATAGCCGTGCGGCGCCAGCGCGTCCGCCATGCGGTCGCTGTCATAGACGTTCATCTGGCAACCATAGGTCTTGATGAAGAGCTTTTTGGGCGCTGGTGCTGTCGCGAGGTCTTTCATGGGGCGGCCTCATAGCAGGAAATGCCTGCCCGCGCCAATGGCAAGGGCGCCGCAGCCACTCGTGTCGGTCCAGAAGCGGTGCTGCCCCATGCGCTCATTGCGCGCGCCAAACGGCTCTCCCGGGCGAAGGCCGGGCCCATTCATGCACGCGGTATTTGCCGCCTTCGACGTTAACCGAGCCGCTAATCCGTCACCGCCGGCAGCGGCAGCCCGCGATTGAGCGCCACCAGCATGCGCCGCACCTCGTCCTCGGCGGATTTGGCGATGGCCTTGCGGTCGTCCTGCGGCGTCACGGCGTGGGCCCTGCCGAAAGCCAGCGTCACGTCCTTGCTCGGCCCGGAAAGGATTTCGCGGATATTCTGCTTGATCGACTTGGACTTGATCCAGGCGATGAAGGAGCGCTCGTTGCGCGACACCGGCAGACCCTGGAGGCGCGTATAGGCGACGGTGAGCGGCTGGATATAGACGTCCTGTGCTCCGGCCTCGGCCATGGCGTGCTGGGCCGCTCCGATCAGGGCAGAGCGGAAGGGCAGCACATGGGTGCCGATATCGGATTGGCCTTCGGCGAACAGCAGCACGGCCGAGCCCTTGGCCAGGTGTGCACCCATTTCGCGGCTGGCGCGCCCGGCATCGGAGCGCTTCTTGCGGTCGACGAAGAGGGTGCGCTGGAGCGAGGCCATGAAGCCGACGAACGGCCAGTTCTTGATCTCGCTCTTGGCCACGAACGTCACGTCCGCCACCGAGCCGATGGCAATGATGTCGGTCCAGGAAATGTGATTGGAAACCAGGAGCGTCGGCTTACCGGTCTCGGGCTTGCCGACCACCGTGACCTTGAGCCCCAGGAATACGCAGCCCGCCTTATGGAAGAGGCGCGGCAGGAAATTCCAGTCCAGACCCAGCTTGGTGATCACCCATTGCGAGGGGATGCCGACCAGCATGATCGGAATGTAGATGAAGATGAAGAAGAGACTGCGGAAGATCACTTCTTGGGGCCTTTCTCGAGCGGCACGGCGTAGAGCTCGAGGCGATGGTCGACGAGCTTGTAACCCAGGCGCTTGGCGATGACCTCCTGGATGGCCTCGATTTCCTCGTTGCGGAATTCGATGACCTTTCCGGAGCGGATATCGATCAGGTGGTCGTGGTGCTCGTCGGGGATGAGCTCGAACCGGGCGCGGCCGTCCTTGAAATCGTGCTTGGTCACCAGCCCGGCTTCCTCGAAGAGGTTGACCGTCCGGTAAACCGTCGAGAGCGAGATGCGCGGGTCGATGCGGGAGGCGCGGTTGTAGAGTTCCTCGACGTCCGGGTGGTCGTCGCTCTGCTCGATCACCTGGGCGATGACGCGGCGCTGGTCGGTCATGCGCATGCCGCGGGCAGCACACTGGTCTTCCAGCGTCTGAGAAGGTGTGGTGTTCATCGCATTGCCCCTTTGCAGGACGGGTTAGCCAAGATCGCGCGCCATGACAAGGGCGGTCGCCGCGCTCCCGTCCGGCCGTGGATAATAGCCTTTTCGCGAGCCGATCTCGCTGAAGCCGTGACGGCGGTAGAGTTTTATGGCCGGCTGGTTTTCCGCGTCGACTTCCAGGAACATGCGGCGGGCCGGCGAGAGCATCAGGTCGTCGAACGCGGCGCGCAGCAGGGCGGCCCCCACGCCCTTGGCGCGCCATTTCCTGTCGACGACGATGGTGAGCAATTCCGCCTCGTCGCCCGCCAGCCGCAGCATGGCGAAGCCCGCCACCGTCTTGCGCCTGGCGTCGCACGCCACATAGGCGGGCGTGTTGGAGGCCATGAGATAGGCGGCGAAATCCTCGCGCGGCCAGCCGCGATAGAAGCCGGCGGCATGGAGCTTGGCCAGGGAATCGGCATCCTCCTGCCGGCCCGGTTCGATATGCAGCCCGCCGGGGGCCATCCAGAGCTTCATCATGGTGTCGGTTTCACGTGAATCATGGGCGGCCGACCCGGGCGACGCGCGCCTTTTCCTGCGGCTTGGCGTCGGCGTCGCGGATATAGGCGGCTTCGGCCGGATAGTCGGCGGGCGCCAGATGCACGGCGAACCGCGCCAAGGCCCCGATATCGACGAAGGGGCTCTCGATCACCGCCCTTCCATCCAGCCGGCTCCGCGCCGTCTCCATTGGCAGTAGGACCGCCGGCGTCTCCGGTCGGCCCGGTCCCACAAAGGCCTGGAAATAAGCCTCGCCGCGCCGCGCATCGAGCAGCACCGCCGTAGGCGCGTCACCCGCCCCGAGCGAAATGGCGAGAGGGCTAGGCACGCCCACGACCGGAATGCCGAGCGCCAGCCCCAGGCCGCGCGCCGCCGAAAGCCCGATACGCAGTCCCGTGAACGAGCCGGGACCCGTGGTCACCGCGATACGGTCGAGGTCGCCATAGGCGAGGTTGTTGCGGGCCAGCAGCGCCTCGATGCGCGCAAAGAGAATCTCGGCATGCCCCTGGGCGATCTCGTCGATGGAGACGTCGAGCTTTTCACCGGCCAGCAGCGCCAGCTGCAGGCGCGGCGCGGCGGTGTCGATGGCGAGAAGGACAGGGGCGGAAACACTCATGGGGGAGAGATAGTCTCCCCCATGGGCAAAGTCGAGCGCGGCCGGTTCAGGTGCCTTGAGGCGGCGTTCAGAAACCGTTCAGAATTCGTTCAGAATCGCTCAGACCTGGGCGACCTGCTCGACGCCGGGAACGAAATGGCGCAGCAGGTTTTCGATGCCGTTGCGCAGCGTGGCGGTCGAGGACGGGCAACCCGAGCAGGCGCCCTGCATGTGCAGGAACACCGTGCCATCGCGAAAACCCTTGAAGGTGATGTCGCCGCCATCCATGGCCACGGCCGGACGCACGCGGGTGGCCAGCAATTCCTTGATGACTTCGACGGTTTCACTGTCTTCCTCGTCGAAGAATTCCTCGCCGCCCGCCACGGCGCTTTCGGCCGTTTCGTTATCGGCGATCACCGGCTTGCCGGAGAGGAAATGCTCCATGATCACGCCGAGAATAGCCGGCTTGATATGGGCCCAATTGGTGTCGTCCTTGGAAACGGCGACGAAATCGGCGCCGAGAAACACGCCGGTCACCCCGCCCACGTCGAAGAGCGACGCGGCGAGCGGGGAAATCACGGCGGCCTCGGCGGAACGGAAATCGCGCGGTTCGCCGGCCAGCACGTCACGGCCGGGCAGGAACTTCAGGGTGGCCGGATTCGGCGTGGCTTCGGTCTGGATGAACATGGCTTTATCCCTGCAATGAGGCGGCGCGATTTACCTTTAGAACGCTTCTAAAATAGTTGCTGCCTTGTCGCCGCGCAAGGTATTTCGAAAGCGTGGGCTTGTCCAATGCGCTCCTTGCATACCAGCGGCGAAGCGCCACGCAGACAGCGCCGGAGCGGGGCGGTAAGCCCTGTCGCATGATCAGGTTCTTTCGCTTCATCGGGCTTGTCGAGGGCGTCACCACGCTCGCGCTGTTCCTCGTGGCCATGCCGCTCAAATATTTCGCCGGCGACGCCTCCTGGGTGCCCCATGCCGGCGCCATCCACGGCGTGGCCTTCCTGGCCTATATCGCCGCTTTGGCCTTCTGCCTGCACGGCTATGGGCTGACGGCCTGGGAATGGGTGCGCACGACGCTGGCCGCCTTCATTCCCTTCGGCACCTTCCTCAACGATCCCATGCTCAAGCGCAAGCAGCGCGCCGCCGAGGCCGCCGCTAGCTGACGGCGACGATTTCCTCGTCGCTCATCGAGCCGGGTACCACCGTCACCAGCACGTGGTTGCGGCTGTTGCCGGCGAAATGCGCAATGAGCGCATTGGGGCCTTCCGAAAGGGTCGGCGCCGCCAGTACCAGGATGGCGATGCCGGGGTCGTGATGGATCACCGCTTCGATCTGGTCGGCGGGGCGTCCCTCGCGGATCACCGTCTCGGTCTTGATTGCGCCGATCTCGGCGATGCGGCGCAGGCGCCGGTTGAGGTTCTGCTCGGCCGCTTCGAGCGCCTCGGCCCGCAATACGTCCTCGACGCCGAGCCCCTGGAAGCCCGGGGGTTCGATCACCGACATCAGCACCACAGTGCCGCCGGTGCGCCTGGTGCGATAGGCGGCAAAGGTCACCGCCCGGTCGCATTCCTCGCTGTCGTCGATGAAGACGAGGAATTTGCGCCGGTATTCGCTCTCGATTTCCGCCAAGATGCCGCCCCCGTCGCTGCCCGCAGGAATTGTCATCATTTCACCGCCCGCCGCGCCCGGCAAGTTCAGCGGATGAAGCCGACAATGTTGCGGACATCGTGCATGGTGGCCTCGGCGCGCGCGCGCGCGCGGTCGGCGCCGTCGCGCAGGATGCCGTCAATGGTCGCCGGATCGTTGACCAGCCGCTTCATCTCGTTCGAAACCGGCCCCAGCGTGGCGACGGCCAGCTCGGCCAGCGCCGGCTTGAAGACACCCCAGCCCTGGCCGCCGAACTGCTTGAGCACATCGGCCTTGGACGTGTCCGAGAGCGCCGCGTAGATGCCCACGAGGTTATCGGCCTCGGCGCGGCCCTTGAGGCCCTCGACCTCGCTCGGCAGCGCGTCGGGATCGGTGGTGGCGCGCTTGATCTTCTTGGCGATGCCGTCCTCGTCATCGAGCAGGGAAATGCGCGACTGGTCGGAGGGATCGGACTTGCTCATCTTCTTGGTGCCGTCGCGCAGCGACATGATGCGCGTGGCGGGGCCCGCGATCATCGGCTCGGTGATCGGGAAGAATTCCGGGTCGAGACCCTGTTCCTTGAGCGAGGGGGCATAGTCGTTGTTGAATTTCTGGGCGATGTCGCGCGTGAGCTCGAGATGCTGCTTCTGGTCATCGCCCACCGGCACATGGGTCGCCTTATAGAGCAGGATGTCGGCGGCCATGAGCGAGGGATAAGCGAGCAGGCCCAGCGAGACGTTCTCCGAATTCTTGCCGGCTTTGTCCTTGAACTGGGTCATCCGGTACATCCAGCCGATTCGGGCGATGCAGTTGAACACCCAGGCCAGCTCGGCATGCTGCATCACCTGGCTCTGGTTGAAGACGATGGCCTTGGTGGGGTCGATGCCGGCCGCGATATAGGCCGCCGCGACTTCGCGCGTGGCGCGGCGCAGGTCATCGGGTTCCTGCCAGACGGTGATGGCATGCATGTCGACCACGCAATAGATGCAGTCGTACTGGTCCTGCAGCGGCACGAAGCGGCGGATAGCGCCGAGATAATTGCCGAGATGCAGGTCGCCCGAAGGCTGGATGCCGGAGAACACGCGCTGGGTGAAGGCCATGATGGAAAGGTCTCGTTATGGAAGCGGACGGATCGGGCTTATCGCAAGAAGCGCGCCCGCAAGGCAAGAGGATCAGGCCGAGCGCCGGCGCAAACGCCTGAGCAGCATGCCCAGCGGCTGCACGCGCGTGACATGGACCAGCGCGAAATAGAGCGCCATACCCAGCCCGACGAGAAAGCCCAGCGCCAGGAGCTGGACCAGGACGTTGCCCGCAAAGAGCGGCGCCATCAGCCCGGCCAGCCAATAAAGTACCAATGCCATTACCAGCGAGATGGCAACGATGATCGCATGGCGCCGCCATTCGGAGAGATGCAGCCGGAAATGATTGCGCCTGTAGAGGAAATAGCCGAGCAGCAGCGTATTGACCCAGGCGGCGGCCGAGGTGGCGATGCCGATGCCCACATGCTGGAAGCGCGGAAAGAGCAGGAGCGAGAGCGCGATGTTCACCGCGACCGAGATGCCGGCAAAGATCGTCGGCGTCACGGTATCCTCGCGGGCGAAAAAGCCGGGCTGCAGCACGCGGATGAGCACATAGGCCGGCAGGCCCGCCGCGAACCAGACGAGGACTTTTGCGGTCTCGACCGTATCATAGGCGCTGAATTCGCCGCGCTCGAACAGCACCCGCACGATGGGTTCGGAGAGCGCGATGAGCGCGGTGGCGGCCGGCATCGAAAGCAGCATGGAAATCAGCAGCGCCTGCGTCTGGGAGGCCTCGGCCTCCTTGAAGCGCGCGCCCGCCAGGTGCCGCGACAATTCGGGCAGCAGCACCGTGCCGATGGCGATGCCGATAATACCCAGGGGAAGCTGGTAGAGGCGGTCGGCATAATAGATTAGCGCCATGGCGCTGGGGGCGCCCGAGGCGATGATGGTGCCGACGAAAAGGTTCACCTGCGTGATGCCGCCGGCAATGATGGCGGGCACGGCCCGTATCCAGAAGCGCTTCACCTCGTCGTCGAATTTCGGCCAGACGAATTTCGGCACGAAACGCGCGCGCTTGATGGCGATATAGACGAAGGCGAGCTGGGCGACCCCGCCCGCCAGCGTGCCGATCGACACCCAGATCGCCGTTTCGACGTCTGTCTTGGGCGCGCCGATGACCAGCGGGGCCATGAAGGCGATCATCACGATATTGAGCAGGACCGGCGCGAAGGCGGCCGCCGTGAAGCGGTTGAGGGCGTTGAGAATCGCCGCATAAGCAGCCATCAGCGACATGCACATCAGGTACGGGAAGCAGATCCGCGTCAGCAGCACAGTGAGGTCGAACTTTTCGGGATCATCGAGGAAGCCCGGCACGAAGGGCACGAGGATCCAGGGCATGAAGATCTCGACGACGATGGTGACGACCGTCACCACCACAGCCAGCCAGGAAATGATGCGCGACGCCCAGGCCCGTGCCGGGTCCTCCCCCTCCTGTTCGAGCGCCTTGGCGAAGAGCGGGATGAAAGCGGTGTTGAAGGCGCCCTCGGCGAAGAGACGCCGGAAGAGATTGGGGAAGCGGAAGGCGGCGACGTAGGCGTCGGCGGCAAAACCGGTGCCGAGTACGGCGGCGACCAGCGCGTCGCGGATGAAGCCGAGCACCCGGCTGCCGACCGTCCAACCGCCGACGCTCAGAAAGTTGCGATAAAGGCTCACGCGCTCAGCCGTTCGCCATGAGTTGCTGGCGCCGGGCCTCGAGGGGCCTGGGGTGGAAGACCGTCAGCAGGCGGTCGCGTATCTTGGTCTGGCGGCCCTTGGAATGGATTTTCTGGCCGGTGAGGTCGGTGACGTAGAAGACGTCAACCGCCTTTTCGCCGTAGGTGCCGATATGGGCCGAGCCGATGGTGAGGTTGAGGTCCGAGATTTCACGCGTGAGGTCGTGCAGGAGCCCGGTGCGGTCGAGGCCCGAGAGCTCGATGACGGTGAATTTTTCCGAGAGGGTGTTCGAGACCACGACTTCCGCCGGCACCGAGAAGGGTTTGAGGCGCCGGTTATGCCGGCTTTCCTTGCCCAAATCGATGAGAATCTGCCTTTTGCCCTGGAGGAGCTGCTTGGTGGTTTCGATGATGCGGGTGGCGCGCACCTTTTCGTCTTCGTCGGAAGTGAAGGCGCGGCGCAGGCGGAAAGTGTCGATGGCGCGCCCGTCGCGGGTCGAAAAGATCTGCGCGCCGATAATGGAGGCCTCGCTCATCGTGCAGGCGCCGGCGATGAGCGAGAGCAGGCGCGGATGGTCGGGCGTATAGAAGGAGACCTCGGTAATGCCTTCGAAGGCCTTGACCCGGATCGAGCCGGCAAAGGCCTCGCCCGCCGCGTCGGCGGCATGGATCATCTTGGCATGCTGGATCTGCAGCTCGGGCTCGGCGCGCAACCAGTAATGGTTGTAGTGACGAGCCGTATAGGCCTCGATCTCCTCGCGCGGCCAGGAGGAGAGCGCGGCGGCCAGCGCCGTCTTGGCCTCGGCGACGCGGTGTTCCTGGGAAACCTGGGAATGGCCGCCCGACAAGAGGGGCTCGGTGGCGTAGTAGAGGGCGCGCAGAAGCGAGCCCTTCCAGCCGGTCCAGACGCCCGGGCCGACCGCGCGGATATCGCAGGCGGTGAGGATCATCAGCAGCGCCAGCCGTTGCGGCGACTGCACGATCTCGGCGAAGGATTTTGCCGTTTCCGGATCCTGGATGTCGCGCGACTGGGCGACTTCGCTCATCGACAGATGGTATTGCACCAGCCAGACGACGGTTTCGGTCTCGGCAGGCGAAAGTCCCAGGCGTGGGCAGAATTTGCGCGCGATGCGGGCGCCGGCGATCGAATGGTCTTCCGGCCGCCCCTTGGCGATGTCGTGAAGGAAGAGCGCCACGTAGAGCAGCCGCGTATCGTTGAGATGCGGCAGCAATTCGTGGGTCAGCGGCAGCTCGTCGCGCAGCCCGCCATTGGCGATCTCGGCCATGACGCCGACGGCGCGGATCAGGTGCTCGTCCACCGTATAATGGTGGTACATGTTGAACTGCATGAGCGCGACGATCTTGCCGAATTCGGGCACGAACCGTCCCAGCACGCCGCTCTCGTTCATCTGCCGCAACATGCGTTCGACCGAAAGCGGCGAGGTCAGGATGTCGAGAAAGCAGCTATTGGCCCTGGCATTGCCGCGCAGATCGGCATCGATGAGCCGCAGCGAGCGCCGGATTTCCTTGATGGCATCGGGATGGAACAGCAATTCCTGCCGCCCGGCCACCAGGAACATGCGGATGAGATTGACCGGATCGCGCGAGAAGACATCGGGGGCAACGATATTGAGCCGGCCGGTGTCGATGACGAAATCGGTCTCACCTTTGATCCTCTGCTTGCCGGCGCGGAACGGCGCCAGCACGCGCCCGACCAGGTCCATGTCCTTGGCGTGATTGAATTCGAGGCTGGCGCAGAAGATGCGGGTCAGGTCGCCCACATCCTTGGCCACCAGAAAATAACGCTTCATGAAGCGTTCGACCCCCAGCATGCCGACGCGGTCGGCATAGCCCAGGCGCGACGCCAGTTCCGGCTGCACGTCGAAGGTCAGTTTCTCGTCGGCGCGCCCGGTGAGGAAATGCAGGTTGCAGCGCACCGCCCACAGAAAATCCTCGGCGCGCTGGAATTGCCGGAACTCCTCGGCCGAGAATACGCCCTTGCCGACTAGTTCCTCGGCGGTCCGGACCTGGTAGAAATACTTGCCGATCCAGAAGAGCGTATTGAGGTCGCGCAGGCCGCCCTTGCCATCCTTGATATTGGGTTCGACCACGTAGCGGGTATTGCCCATCTGCAAGTGGCGCTCGTCGCGCTCGGCCATCTTGGCGGCAATGAATTCGGGGCCGGTACCTGGCATGATCTCGGTTTCGAAGCGCCGGGTCAGCGTCTCGAACAGCGGCCGGTCGCCGGTAAGGTAGCGCGCTTCGAGCGTGGCGGTGCGCACCGTCATGTCCGAACGCGCCATGCGAATGCATTCATCGACCGAACGCACGGCATGGCCGACCTTCTGGCCCAGGTCCCAGAGCATATAGAGGATATATTCGGTGACCTGCTCGCCCCAGGGTGTCTGCTTGTAGGGCAGGATGAAGAGCAGGTCGATGTCCGAGCCCGGCGCCAGCGTGCCGCGGCCATAGCCGCCCACGGCCGCGAGCGCGATATTTTCGGCGCCCGAAGGGTTGTCGACCGGATAGACGCGGCTGATCGCGTAATTGTGGATGGCGCAGATGATCTCGTCTTCGAGGCTCGCCAGGTTCTGGGCGCAGCGCAGGCCCTTGCCGGTGGCGCGCAGCTCTTCTTCGGCCTCGGCGCGCGCCGAGGCCAGCACGCCGCGCAGATGCGCCAGGACGGCGGCGCGGGCCTCGCGCGAACGCGGGTCGCGCGTTCCCACGGCGCCGTCCAGTTCCTCGACCAGCACCTGGGCGGGCTTGGCGGCGAAGATCGGTTTTCGCGGACGGATGTCAGCTTCGGCGGACGGCATCGCGGATTTTCTTGAGCTCGTAGATGGTGTCGATGGCCTGTCGCGGCGTCAGTTCGTCGGGGCGAAGCTGGTCGAGCATGTCGGTGAGGGGATCGGCGCTGGCAACCCGGCTTTCCGGGGGCGGCTGATGAGCAAACAGTGGCAGGTCATCCAGAACTGTGGTCGGCGCGCCTGAAGAGCGCGCCTCCAGCAGAGTAAGCACTTGCCGGGCGCGACGCAACACCGGCTCTGGCAGGCCCGCCAGCTTGGCGACCTGGATGCCGTAGGAGCGATCGGCGGCGCCATCGGCGACTTCGTGCAGGAACACGACGTCCCCCTCCCATTCCCGAACCTTCATGGTGTGGTTCGAGACTCTAGAGAGCGTCTTTGAAAGCGCGGTTAATTCGTGGAAATGCGTGGCGAAGAGCGCCCGGCACCCGGTGGTCTCGTGCAGGGCCTCCACCGTTGCCCAAGCGATTGAGAGGCCATCGAAAGTCGCCGTGCCGCGGCCGATTTCGTCGAGGATCACCAGCGAGCGGCGCGTGGCGCGGTTGAGGATCGCGGCGGTTTCGACCATCTCCACCATGAAGGTCGAGCGGCCATGCGCGATGTCGTCGGAAGCCCCCACGCGCGAAAATACCCGGTCGACGACGCCGATATGAGCCCGACTGGCCGGCACGTAGCTGCCGGTCTGCGCGAGAATGGCGATAAGGGCATTTTGTCGCAGGAAGGTCGACTTGCCACCCATATTGGGGCCGGTCACCAGCCAGAGCTTGCCGCCGCCGCGCGCTTCGGCGCCCGAAAGGTCGGCATGGTTGGAGACGAAGGCATGGCCATCGGCGGCCGCCATGGCCTCGACCACCGGATGGCGGCCGCCCTCGATCTCGAAGGCGAGGCTGTCATCGATCTGCGGGCGCGAAAAATTCCGCGTCGCCGCCAGATGCGCCAAGGCGGCGTGGACGTCGAGTTCGGCCAGGGCATCGGCCGCGGCGCGCAGCCTGTCGGTCTGCTCGAGAATATCCTCGCGCAGCCGCGAAAAGATGCGGGCCTCGATCTCGAGCGCCGCTTCATGGGCGCGGGCGATGCGGCCTTCGAGGTCGGCCAGCTCGCTCGTGGTGAAGCGCATGGCATTGGCCAGCGTCTGGCGGTGGATGAACTGGGCCCGGTGCGGATCTTCGAGCAGTCGCCCGCCATGGGCGGCCGGCACTTCCACGAAATAGCCCAGCACGCCATTGTGCCGGATCTTGAGGCTCCTGACGTCGGTTTCCTCGACCAGCCGGGCCTGCAGCGCCGCCACGACCTCGCGGGTTTCCGAGGCCAGCGACCGCTCCGCATCGAGCGCGTTGTCGTAGCCGCGCCGCACGAAACCGCCGTCGCGCGCCAGAAGCGGCGGTTCCTCGTCGATGGCCGAGCGCAATTCGGCAGCCAGGTCCTGGGGGGCGGCGGCAAGAGCGGCGGCGATGGCCGCGAGGCCCTGTGGCGGCTCGGCAAGCTGGCCGAGGCGAATGGCGAGGTCGCCGGCCTGGCCGATGGCGGCGCCGATGGCGTTGAGGTCGCGCGGGCCGCCGCGGTCGAGCGCCAGACGCGTCAGCGCCCGCGTGATGTCGGGCACGGCCTTGAGCCCGGTACGCAGCCTTTCGTTGAGCACCGGTTCATCGAGCAAGGCCGCCACGCAATCGAGCCGCGCATTGATGGCGGCGGGTTCGCAGAGCGGCGCGGCCAGGCGCCGGGCCATAAGCCGCGAGCCCGAAGCGGTGACACAGAGGTCGATCTCGCCCAGCAGCGAGCCCTTGCGGCTGCCACGCTGTGTTTCGAGCAGTTCGAGTGAGGAACGCGTCGCCTGGTCGATGGCCATATGCGAGGAGAGGCGTTCGGTCGCCGGCGCGCGCAGGGCCAGCGGCTTGCCCTTCTGGCTTTCGAGCACGTAGCCGAGCAGCGCGCCCAGCGCCGAACGGGCAGCGCGCGAATAGGCGCTCGGATCGACACTACCCGGCTCGAAGGCCGAGACGATGCGCCCGGCGGCCGCCTCGCTATCGAAGAGGCCCGGATCGACTTTGACCAGCGTCGCGGAGGCCAGCGGCATATGCGCTTCGAGCAGGGCGACGCGCGTGGCTTCCGTCGCCAGCAATTCTACCGGATCGATACGCGCCAGTTCATCGGCGACCATGTGGGCCGGCACGTCGATGACCGCGGTTTCGCCGGTCGAGACGTCGGCCCAGGCCAGCGCGAAATCGGCTTCCCCGTGCTGGACCATGGAAAGCGCCGCCAGGTAATTGGAGGCGCGGGCGGGCAGAAGGTCGTCCTCGGTGAGCGTGCCGGCGGTGACGAGGCGCACAACGTCGCGTTTCACCACCGATTTGGAGCCGCGCTTCTTGGCCTCGGCCGGGTCTTCCACCTGTTCGCAGACGGCGACGCGATGGCCCAGCGCAATGAGTTTCTTGAGGTAGTCCTGCGCGGCATGGATCGGCACGCCGCACATCTGGATGTCTTCGCCCAGATGCTTGCCGCGCTTGGTCAGCACGATGCCCAGCGCCTGGCTGGCGATCTCGGCGTCCTCGAAGAAGAGCTCGTAGAAATCGCCCATGCGGTAGAACAGCAGGTAGCCCGGATTGATCGCCTTGATCTCGAAATACTGCGCCATCATCGGCGTCAGCGCCACGGGCGCGGCGGGGGCGGACTGGGAATCGAAGGGCGCCTGATCCATGAAACTGCAATTTAACCGGAGGAGGGGGCAAGTTAGGGCACTTACCCCCCAAAGTGAACCGGTTGCGGCCCGGTTTTGCCCGAAAATCTCCGGCATGGGGCGCCGGCGGGAGTGCCCCGCCGGCGGCGCTGTCAGTCGTAGCGGTCGCTGGGATCGTGCTGCGGCCGATAGAGGAAATAGTCGAAATCAGCCGGACTGGCGGTGCCGTTGAGGTCATGGGCCGCCATGCCGACAAAGGCGCCGGTAAAGCTGCCATGCTCGGCATGCCCGCCGCATTCGTCCGAGAGGATCGAGGCATCGAGCACCGGCCCGATCGGCTGCAGCGCCTCGCCCTCGAGGCCATAGAAGAATTGCAGGCGCGGCCCACGGATGGTCAGCGCCAGCTTGATCTTACCCTCATTGGGGATGGTGACCGGAGCTGCCGGAAATTGCAACCGCCCGTCCGGAAAACTGGCTTCCGAGGACATGATCAGCAATTCGCGCTGGCCATCCGAATGCGCCGTCACCGCCAGGTAGAAGAAGTTGTAGCGGCCGTAATAGGCGACAAGCCCGGCCATGGTGCGTTCGTCGGTCGCCGCGAAATCGAGCGTGGTTTCCGCGTCGAACGAAAAATGCGTCTGGCGCCGGGCGACGAGCGCCTGTTCGAACCACGAGCCGATCGATTCCCGTCCGAAGAGGCGCAGCTTGCCGTTCTCGAGCCGGAAGATGCGCTCGGTCTCGGGGGTGCGCAGCCACTGGAAATCCTTGTCCAGCGCGCCATCGAAGGCGTAGCGGCGCTCGGCCCAGTATTTCGCTTCGTCACGTGTCCCCGACACCTCGACTTCAAGCGCCGGCACATTGGTGCCGTGCTTGAGCCAGAGCCAGTCGTCGTCCCGCCATTCGGCTTCCTGGATCGCCGTCTCGCGACCCAGCACGCAGCGGCGTTTCTGTGTCGTCGGCCGGCCGGTGAGGTGCACGATATAGGTCTTACCGTCCGGCGTCTCGACCCAGTCGCCATGCCCGGCGCGCTGCAGCTTGTTGAGCGGGCTGTCCTTGGCGGTGACGACGTATTTTTCCGGGTGCGTCTCGTAGGGGCCGTCGATCGAGCGCGAGCGCGCGAAGGTCACCGCATGGTCGTAGCCGGTGCCGCCCTCGGCGGTCATCAGGTAATACCAGGGCCGGCCGTCCTTGCCGTTGCGCTTGTAGAGATGCGGGCCCTCGACAAGCTTCAAGTCCGTGCCCTTGTAGATGTTCTTGACCGGCCCCACGAGCTTTTGCGCCTTGTGGTCATATTCCTGCAGCGCAATGCCGGCAAAAAGCAGCGGGCGCACGCGGTGGTCCCACAGCATGTTGACGAACCACTTTTTCCCGTCGTCGTCATGGAACAGCGAGGGATCGAAACCCGAGGAATTCATGTAGATCGGGTCCGACCACGGCCCTTCGATGGAGGGCGCGGTGACGAGGTAGTTGTGAGCGTCCTTGAACGAGCCGTCCTTGCGCTTCACGTCGGTATAGATCAGCCAGAAGAGCCCATCCGCATAGGAGAGGCAGGGGGCCCAGATGCCGCAGCTATCGGGATCGCCGCGCATGTCGAGCTGGCTTTTGCGCGTGAGCGGGCGCGTCACCAGCTCCCAATTGGCCAGGTCGCGCGAATGGTGAATCTGCACGCCCGGATACCATTCGAAGGTCGAGGTGGCGATGTAATAGTCCTCGCCGACGCGCAGGATGGACGGGTCCGGGTTGAAGCCGGGCAGGATGGGGTTCGTGAGCTTGGGCATGAGCCGTTTCCGAAGGCAAAACCCTCCCGCGCGTAACGCGGGGAGGGTTTTTCAGGGTCAGACGAAGCGGTTGATGAGGTTTTCGAGGTATTCCTGCTGGCCCGAGCGCGGCTGGGGATCGAGGTTTTCCTTCTCGACGCGGGCGGTCAGGTCATCGAGCGAGCGCTGGCCCTTGAGAATGGCCTGGCCTTCCGGTGTCTGCCAGCCGGCATAGCGGGCATCGACCGCCTTGTCGTAAGTGCCGTCCTCGATGAGAGCAGCGGCGGCCTTGAGTGAGCGGGCGAGAACGTCGAGCCCGCCGACATGGCCGTGCAGCAGGTCGGCCGGGTCGAGCGACTGGCGGCGCACCTTGGCGTCGAAATTGAAGCCGCCCTTGCCGAGGCCCCCGTTCTTGAGGATCTGGTAGAAGGCCAGCGTCGTCTCTGGCACCGAGTTCGGGAACTGGTCGGTATCCCAGCCCGATTGCAGGTCGTTGCGGTTGGCGTCGACCGAGCCCAGGATGCCGAGCGAGCTGGCCACGGCCAGTTCATGCTCGAAGGAATGGTTGGCCAGGAACGCGTGGCCGACCTCGATATTGCACTTCACCTCGTTCTCGAAGCCGTACTTCTTCAAGAACCCATAGACCGTGGCGACGTCGAAATCGTACTGGTGCTTGGACGGCTCCTGCGGCTTGGGCTCGATGAGGATCTGGCCGTCGAAGCCGATCTTCTTGGCGTGATTGATGACGAGGTCGATGAACCGCGCCATCTGGTCCATTTCCTGGCCGATCTTGGTGTTGAGCAGCGTCTCGTAGCCCTCGCGGCCGCCCCAGAGCACATAGTTGGAGCCGCCCAGATCCTTGGTGATCTCGAGCACGTTTTTGACCTGTGCGGCGGCATAGACGAAGACATCGGGATCGGGATTGGTGGCGGCGCCCGACATGTAGCGGCGGTTGGAGAAGAGGTTGGCCGTACCCCAGAGGAGCCTGGTGCGGCTGGTCTCCATCTTGCGCGCAAAAATCTCGGCGATGGTGCGGACGTTCCTGTTGCTTTCGGCCAGTGAAGCGCCTTCCGGGGCGATGTCGCGGTCGTGGAAACAGAAGAAGGGGATGTCGAGGAGATCAAAGAGTTCGAAGGCGACGTCGGCCTTGAGACGGGCATGATCCAGGGAATCGCCGAACCACGGCCGATCGAAGGTGCGCCCGCCAAAGGGGTCGCCGCCTTCCCAGGCAAAGGTGTGCCAATAGGCGACGGCGGGGCGGATATGGTCTTCCATCCGCTTGCCCATCACCATCTCGTCCTTGTTGTAGAAACGATAGGCGAGCGGGTTGGAGCTCTGCTTCCCCTCAAACTTGACCGGGCTGATGCCCTTGAAAAAATCGGTCACGAACGTGCCTCCTCGATAGGTTCGTAAAGGGCGCGGTAGCGCGCATATTGCTTGGCATAGGCATCGGCGAGCGCCGCATCGGGCTCGACGACGGATTGAATGGCCGGGCGGGTCATGACGGCGGCGGGCGCAGCCCCTTCGGCAGCGCAGAGGCCCAGCCGCGCCGCGCCGAACGCGCCGCCGTAATCGCCGTCATGGGGCAGGGCGATAGGCATGTTGAGATTGGTGGCCAGCATCCTGAGCCAGAGATGCGATTTCGATCCGCCGCCGACGGCGAGCAGATGATCGATCTGCGTGCCGGCATCGCCCAGCACGCGCTGGCAGTCGCGGAAGGCGAAGGTGACGCCCTCCATCACCGCCTGCGCCAGCCGCGCCGGGTCGGAAAGGTGCGACAGTCCGACGAAGGAACCGCGGGCATTGGCATTGTTATACGGCGTCCGCTCGCCCGAGAGATAGGGCAGGAAGATTTCCTCGCCTGGCCCGGTGAACTGGGCTTCCGCCGCGTTCGAGAGTTTCGCTGCGTCCTGGCCGGTGACCTTGGACAGCCAGTTGAGGCTGTCGGTGGCCGAGAGGATCACGCCCATCTGGTGCCAGGTCTCGGGAATGGCATGGCAGAAGGCATGCACCGCTCCCGCCGTGTTGGGCCGGAAGCGGTCGTTGGAGACGAAGAGCACGCCCGAGGTGCCCAGCGACACGAAGCCTTCGCCGGGCCGGATGGCGCCGATGCCGCAGGCCGAGGCGGCATTGTCGCCGCCCCCGCCGGCAACGACGACCGGCCCGGCAATGCCCCAGCGCTTGCGCAGGTCTTGGTTCAGTTCGCCGGAAGCGGCACTGCCCTCGACGAGATCGGGCATGTGCGAGCGGTCGAGGCCCGTGGCCCTGAGCAGGGCATCGGACCAGTCGCGCTTGCCGACATCGAGCCAGAGCGTGCCCGAAGCATCCGACATCTCCGAGACGAAAGCGCCGGTGAGGAGGAAGCGCACATAATCCTTTGGCAGCAAGACCTTGGCGGTGCGTTCGAAAATATCGGGCTCATGCTTTCTCACCCAAAGCAGCTTGGGCGCGGTGAAGCCGGGCATGGCGATGTTGCCGGAGATTTCGCGCAGAAGCGGCTCGGCCGCTTCCATCTCAGCACATTCGGCGAAGGAGCGGCCATCGTTCCAGAGGATGGCGGGGCGCAGGACCTTGTTGTCCTTGTCAAGGAGCGTGGCGCCGTGCATCTGGCCGGAAAGGCCGAGACCGCGCAAAGCCGACATCTCCTCCCTATGTGCGGAGGCCAGCCGGTCGACGGCAGCAAGCAGGGCACTCCACCAATCGGCCGGATTCTGCTCGGACCAGCCGGGTTTCGGCCGGGAAACCTCGAGGGACGCCGAGGCGTCGCCGAGCAGCTTGCCCTTCTCGTCCATGAGCACGGCCTTGACGCCCGACGTGCCGATATCGATGCCGAGATAGGTCATGAGGAACGTACCTCAGGCCCGGTAATCTTCTTCATTTTCGCTCCTCCCAGCCTCTTGTCGGGCCCAATTCTGAACGGAAAACGACGCTTTCTGAACGAAAGCCGGACCCTCTTTTAACGCAGATTGTCGCGCAGGAAAATCCCGATTGCGATGGGCCGGCGCTGACCCTCGCGCGCGCCGCTTCCGGGCCCGCCCGACGCCAGCGAACGGGCGGCGGCGATGGCGGCGCGAATCTCGTCTTCGGGGCTCTGGTCGAGCACCACGTCGATGGCGCCGCTCTGGAGGCCGCTGAGCGTCGAGGGCGTCAGTTCATGGGCGACGACGCGGATGGCGCCGGCGCGCCCGCCGGTCTGGAGCGCGTGGATAAGTCCGGCATTGCCGGCGCCAAGATTGTAGAGACCGGCAAGATCGGGATGGCCGGCGAGAAGCGTGGTGACGACATCGCCGGTGACGCTGGCTTCGTCATGGCCCTCGACCGGGCCGATGGGGACGAGGCGCGGGAATTCGCGGCTGAGGACATCGAGAAAGCCGTCGAGCCGCTCGCGATGGTCTCGCAGGCCGAGCGAGCCGGCGACGATGCCGACATTGCCGCCCTGCGGCAGGAAGCGGCCGAGAAGCGAGGCGGCGGTGCGCCCGGCCGCGACATTGTCGATGCCGATAAAGGCGCGGCGACGCGAGCCGGGCAGGTCGGACACCAGCGTCATGATGGTGATGCCGCGCCGCGCCGCATCCTCGACGGCCTGCTGCACGGCGGCGTCTTCAGTGGCGACGATGACGGCGCAATCGCAGGAGCGCGCCTCCAGCCCGTCAAGGGCGCGGGCGAGGTCGACGGGATCGAGCGGGCGGATGGCGCCGGTGCTGACCCCGATGCGCTGGGACGCTACTTCATGGGCCTGCCGCTCGATGGCGGCCTGCAGGTTGACCATGAACTCGTTGCCGCCCGAGGGCACGAGGAAGCGGATGCGCAGGTCGCGGGCGCGGGCGAGCAGGGACGCCGAGAGGTCGCGCCGGAAATCGAGGACCTTGATGGCGTCCTCGACCTTCTGCGCCGTCTCCGGGCGCACGCCCGGCCGGCCATTGAGCACGCGATCGACTGTCGCCAGGGAAACCCCGGCTTCCCGCGCCACATCGTGAACGGTTGCCCGCCGCGTCCCGAGATTGTCGCTCACTCCACCCCCCTTCAGAACCCCTGCCGTGCAGACTTAACGGCTGAGGCACGTCCGTCAACTCCTAGCTGTTTCCTGAAAACTTTCCCACCCGTGCGGACTTTCCGGCGCCGTCAAAGCCCTGTATCACCGCCACGAACAGGGAGGTGACAGCCAATGGCCATCACGGTTTCGAACTTCGGCGACTATCAGGGCAAGCGCGTCGATCAATTCCACCTCGTCAGCGACACGGGCGTGGAAGTGGACATTATCGGCTACGGCGTGGCGGTGCGCGACTGGCGGGTACCGGTCGATGGCGGTCAGCGCTCGGTGGTGCTCGGTTTTGATGATTTCGCCGCCTATCCCGCCCATAGCCCGCATTTCGGCGCCGTGGCCGGCCGCGTCGCCAACCGCATCGCCGACGCGCAATTCGAGATCGACGGCCGCACCTATCACGTCCCGGCCAACGAGGGCACGAGCAGCCTCCATGGCGGCCCGGAAGGGCTGGGCCGGCAGGTCTGGACCGGGGAGGCCGACAGCGCCGCCAACAGCGTCAAGTTCTCGTTCTTCTCGCCTGATGGCGCTGCCGGCTATCCGGGCAATGTGAATTTTACCGCCACCTATACGCTGGCCGGCAACCGCCTGCGGCTCGACTTTGCCGCCACCACCGACCGCAAGACTCCGATCAGCCTGGTCCAGCACCAGTATTTCAACCTTTCGGGCGCGCCGACGACGCTCGACCACAAGGTCAGCATCAAGGCCAGCGCCTATACCGAAAACGGCGAAGACCTGATCCCGACCGGCATCATTCGCCCCGTCGACGGCACCAAATGGGATTTCCGCACTGCCAAGACCCTGCGCGATGCGGCCGGCCAGCCCATCGCCTTCGACGGCAATCTCGTGCTCGACAATGGCCGCGACCTTGCCGAGCCGATCGCCATCGTCACCGGCGAGGACGGTGCGCTCACGCTCAAGCTGTGGACCGACCGGCCGGGCGTGCAGTTCTATAACGGCGTCTATACCGACATGCCGGTGCCGGGCCTGGGCGGGAAGAGCTACAAGAACTTTTCGGGCTTCTGCCTCGAAGACCAGGCTTTCCCCGATGCTTTGCGCCGGCCGTATTTCCCCAACATCATCTATTCGCCCGAGCGTTCCTACGCGCATTGGTGCGAATTCGAGATCGCCTGAGCGCGATCGAAGAGCGGCGGGCGGGTTTTCCCGCCCGTCTTCCCGCGGCGCGGACGGGATTGACAAACTACCTACCAGTAGGTAGATAGATAGATGCCATGAGCAGTCTCTCGACCACTGCCGATGACATCCTGGACTGCGCGCAATCCCTGATCGTGGCGGGCGGCTATAACGGCTTCAGCTATGCGGACATCGCCGAGGTCGTCGGCATCCGCAAGGCCAGCATCCACCATCATTTCCCCGGCAAGGTCGATCTGGTCCGCACGCTGGTTGCGCGCTACCGCGCTCAATCCGCCACCGGCCTCGAAGCGCTGCTGGCGGAGGCCGATCCGCTCGTCCAGCTCCGCTCATATCTGGGCTATTGGGAAGCCTGCATCACCGATGCCAGCGCGCCCTTCTGCGTCTGCGCGCTATTGGCGAGCCAGCTCCCCGTCCTGCCCGAAGCGGTGAGCCTGGAAGTGCGGGCGCATTTCCGTTCGCTCTCGACCTGGCTGGCTGCGGTGCTGGAGCAGGGCGCGCAGCAGGGGCTGCTGCAATTGGCTGGCAGTCCTCAGGAAGAGGCCGAAATCTTCATGGCCGCTGTGCATGGGGCGATGCTGTCGGCGCGCGCCTATGGCGACCCTGCCAGTTTTGGCGTGGTAACGACCGGATTGCTCAAACGGCTCGCGCCGGGCGCCGCCTGAATCTCTCGACGAAAAATCGCTACGCCACCGCCCCGCATGCATTTGCCTGAATTGCCTACCTACTAGTCGGAAGAAAGAGAAAAGCATGTTTGGAATTACGCCAATTGGCTGGGTGCATACGCTCGGCAGCCTGCCGGCCATCCCGCTGGCCATCTATATGTTTGCGCGGCACGGGCGGATCGTGCCGCGCTCGGAACCGGGAAAGATCTATTTCGTCGCGATGGTGGTCGGCGCGGTGACGGCCTTTGCCGTGGCGCGGGAGCCGGTGAGCTATGTCATCGGTGCGGCAACGCTGTTGCTGGTGCTGGCCGGCTATGGCGTTCATCGCATCGCGCCGCTCGGGCGCGCCGCTGTCTATCTCGAAACGATCTTCCTCAGTCTCAGCGCGTTTCTGCTGATGGTGCCGGCAGTGACCGAAACGCTGACCCGCGTGCCGGACGGGCATCCGCTCGTTGCCGGTCCAGGGTCGCCGCTGCTGCTCGGGGCGCAGGCGGCGCTCCTCGTCATCCTGATCATGGGGCTGACGGCGCAGATCGTGCGTTTGCGCCGTCAGGGTGCCTCAGGCGCTGCCGCTGCGTAAGCGCCAACGGCGGAATTTGGGGGAGCGCGCAAATCGGCTCCCCCTCTCGCGTCGACCGAGGCCTCAATAGCGCAGCGGGCCGGCGGGTTTGTTGCCGACGATGTCGTCGATGCGGGCCATGATCTCGGGCGTCACCTTGTCCTTGTGGGCGAGGGCGGCGAGATTGTCTTCGAGCTGGGAGAGGCGCGAGGCGCCCAGGATCACCGTCGAGACATGCGGGTTGGCCAGGCACCAGAGCAGCGACAGGTGCGTCAGCGAGATGCCGATTTCGGCGGCGAGGTCGGCCAGTTCGCGCACATGGGCTTGCTTTTCGCGGCCTTCCGGGGTCGACCAGCGCTCCTTGAGCCATTCATAGCCGGGCAGGTTGAGGCGGCTGTCATTGGGCACGCCCTGCAGATACTTGCCGGTGAGGATGCCCGAGGCGAGCGGCGACCAGATCGTGGTGCCCAGCCCGAAAAGGTCATAGAGCGGCAGGAAATCGCCCTCGACCTTGCGGCGCTCGAAAATATTGTATTGCGGCTGCTCCATGGTCGGCGGGGTCAGGCCATAGGTGCGGGCCATGCCATAGGCTTCGGTGAGCTGCTGGGCGTTCCATTCGGACGTGCCCCAATAAAGGATCTTGCCCTGGGTGATGAGCGCGTCCATGGCGCGCACGGTCTCTTCGATCGGCGTATCCACGTCCGGGCGATGGCAGAAATAGAGGTCGAGATAGTCGACCTTGAGCCGCTTGAGCGCCGCATTGCAGGCATCGGTCACGTGTTTGCGCGAAAGGCCCTTCTGCGTCGGCTTGCTGCCGCCCCAGAAGACCTTCGAGGAGACGATATAGGTGTCGCGGCCCCAGCCGAGCTCCCTGAGTGCATCGCCCATCAGGGCTTCCGAATTGCCCTGCTCGTAGCCCTCGGCATTGTCGAAGAAGTTGATGCCGGCATCGTAGGCCGCCTGCATCAGCGTTTTGGCGTCGCCGCCATCGACCTGCTTGCCGAAGGTTACCCAGGAGCCGAAGGAGAATTCGCTGACCTTGAGGCCCGATTTGCCCAGACGCCGATAATCCATGATTGGTCCGATCTTCAAAAGTTGAAACAAGCCCCGCCGGAGCGGGCGTGAAATCAGGAGAGCCAGCCGACCAGTGCGGCGGTCACCGCCTGCGGCTGCTCGATCAGCGCCATATGCCCGGCTTTGGGCACGGTGACGACCCTGGCGCCGGCGATGAGGTCGGCCATTTCGCCAGCCAGGGCCGGCGGGGTGATCTGGTCGCCGTCGCCGACCACGATCAGAGTCGGGCAGGCGATGGCGGCGAGGTCGGGCCGCGAGTCGGGGCGGGAGATGATGGCTTCCTGCTGGTCGAGATAGGCGGCCATGCCATTGGCCAGCGCCATGTCGCGATGCAGAATCCTCAGCGCCTCGTCCCCGACATTGTCGGGATGGACGCCGTTGGGAAACTGCAGGTCGGGAATGCGGGCGAAGCCGCCGGCCCGGGCAATGTCCATGAGCTGGCGCCGCCGCTCGGTCTGCTCGGGCGCGTCGGGGCGCGCCGAGGTGTCGATGAGCGCCAGGCGCAGCACGCGCTCGGGCGCCTGCCGCATGATTTCGAGTGCGATATAGCCGCCCATCGAAAAGCCGCCGAGCGCGAAACGCGGCGGCGCGGCGGCGAGGATGCGGGCCGCGATCCCGGCCATGCTGCGGCCGTGGCGGTGATGGGCGACGGTCACCGGACCGAATTGCCAGAGCTCGGGAACCTGCGCCGAATAGACGGCGGCGGTGCAGTTGAGGCCGGGAATGAGGACGATAGGCATCTCGGTCATGGTCGGCAGGTCTTCCCTCGCTCCCTTGCGCTTTACGGCGCGCGGCGTTATATAGGCCATAACATCAATGGCTCTCTTAAGAGAGTGGGTGCCGACCGGCCCCGCTCTTTTTTATTACCTGAAAGACCCTATGGCTTTCGATCTCAACGAGAAACGCTACATCAAGGAAACGGGCCTGGAAGCGCGCATTGCCGCGATCGTCGAGCCCGTCGCCAACGACCTCGGCTTTTCGCTGGTGCGCGTGAAGGTCACCCAGGAAAACGGCTGCACGCTGCAGATCATGGCCGAGGACGAAAACGGCCGCTTCACCATTCAGGATTGCGAGGCCCTTTCCAAGGACCTCAACCCGATCCTCGACGTCGAAGATCCGATCGACCGCGAATATCACCTGGAAGTGTCCTCGCCGGGCATCGACCGCCCGCTGGTGCGCGCCCGCGATTTCCAGGCCTATATCGGCCACGAGGCCCGGATCGAACTGACCGATCCGGTCGAAGGTGACCGCAAGCGCTATCGCGGCTTCATCGCCGGCGCCGACAACGAGAGCTTTACCATCACCCTGCCCGACGCCCCGGCCGGGACCGACCCCAACCATCGCCTGCCCCTTTCGGCGCTTGCCGAGGCCAAGCTGATCATGACCGACAAGCTCATGGACATGGCCCGCATCGACCAGCAAGAGGCCCCGATCGACGACGACGAGGACATCGAGACCGTCGAGATCGATCCGGAAGACGAATCCACACCGAACTGACCCCGCGTGCGCGGATCATAGAGGAGCAAAAAAATGGCCGTTAGCGCGAACCGCCTCGAGCTGCTGCAGATCGCAGATGCCGTTGCCCGCGAGAAGTCGATCGACCGCATGGTCGTGATCGAAGCCATGCAGGACGCCATCGAAAAGGCCGCCAAGGCCCGCTACGGCGCCGAGACCGAGATCAAGGCCGAGATCAACCCGCGTTCGGGCGAACTGCGCCTGTGGCGCCTGCTCGAGATCGTCGAGTCGGTCGAGGAGCCTTCCCGCCAGGTCGACCTCAAGCATGCCAAGACCAAGTCGCCCGACGCCAAGATCGGCGACTTCCTCACCGAGCCGCTGCCGCCGATCGAGTTCGGCCGCATCGCCGCCCAGTCGGCCAAGCAGGTCATCGTCCAGAAGGTGCGCGATGCCGAGCGCGAGCGCATGTATGACGAATATTCCGGCCGCATCGGGGAGATCGTCAACGGCACCGTCAAGCGCGTCGAATACGGCAACGTCATCGTCGATCTCGGGCGCGGCGAAGCCATCATCCGCCGCGACGAGCTGATCCCGCGCGAAATGTTCCGCTATGGCGACCGCGTGCGCGCCTATGTGTACGATGTTCGCCGCGAGCAGCGCGGGCCGCAGATTTTCCTCTCGCGCACCCATCCCCAGTTCATGGCCAAGCTCTTCATGCAGGAAGTGCCGGAAATCTATGACGGGATCATCACCATCCGCTCGATCGCCCGCGATCCGGGCAGCCGCGCCAAGATCGCCGTGACCTCTTCGGACTCCTCGATCGATCCGGTCGGCGCGTGCGTGGGTATGCGCGGTTCGCGCGTGCAGGCCGTCGTCGCCGAACTCCAGGGCGAAAAGATCGACATCATTCCCTGGACCGAGAACATCGCCGACCTCGTGGTTTCCGCGCTGCAGCCGGCCGATGTCGCCAAGGTCGTGCTCGACGAGCAGGCCGAGCGCATCGAAGTGGTGGTCCCCGACGAGCAGCTTTCGCTCGCCATCGGCCGCCGCGGCCAGAACGTGCGCCTGGCCTCCCAGCTCATCGGCTGGGATATCGACATCCTCACCGAGCAGGAAGAATCCGAGCGGCGCCAGAAGGAATTCACCGAGCGTTCCGAATTGTTCATGAACGCCCTTGATGTCGACGAGATGGTTGCCCAACTATTGGCTTCCGAAGGGTTCTCCTCGGTCGAGGAACTGGCCTATATCGATGCGGGCGAAATCGCCACCATCGAAGGCTTCGACGAAGAGACGGCCGCCGAAATCCAGAACCGCGCCGCCGAATACCTCGCCGCCATCGACCGTGCGTTCGACGAAGAGCGCATCAAGCTGGGCGTTGCCGACGAGCTTTACGAGATTCCCGGCCTCACCGCCGGCATGCTCGTGGCCCTGGGCAAGGATGGCGTCAAGACCATCGAGGACTTTGCCGGCTGCGCCGCCGACGACCTGGTCGGCTGGACCGAGCGCGTCAATGGCGAGGTGAAGCGCTATGACGGCACCTTCAAGGACTTCCCGGTCTCGCGCGAGGAAGCCGAGGACATGATCATGCAGGCCCGTATCCGGGCCGGCTGGATCAGCGCCGAGGACATCGCGCCGGCCGAGGATGAGTACGACGAGGCCGCCGGAGAAGCCGGGGACGAGGAGCAGGCCTGATCGGTCCGGCGGCGAAAGGCACCTGACGATGCCGCGTCGCGACGAAACGATCAGGATGTGCGCCCTCACCCGCGAGGAAAAGCCGGTCGCGGACCTGATCCGGTTCGTGGTCGGTCCCGACGAGGTCCTGGTGCCCGATACGGACGCCAAGGCCGAGGGCCGGGGCGTCTGGATTACGCTCTCGCAGGGCGCGGTCGCCGAGGCGGTCAGGAAGAAGGCCTTCACCAAAAGCCTAAAGGCCCAGGTGATCGTGCCGGACGACCTTGCCCAATTGACCCGAACGCGGCTAGAACAGCGCCTTCTTGGCGCTTTGGGTCTGGCTCGCAAGGCCGGGCAATTGCTGACGGGAGCCGCAAAGGTGCGCGGCGCGATCGACAAGGGCGACATCGTGGCGCTCCTGACCGCGACCGATGCCGCCGAAGATGGCCGGGCCAAGCTTCTGGGCGCCTTGCGCGCCCGCGAGCGGCTGGCCGAGGAGGCCGGATTTGGGGCGCCCGAAGTGCCCCATTTCGAGTTGCTGAATTCGGAGCAATTGGGTTTGGCACTCGGCCTTGAAAATGTGATACATGCTGCGCTCACCAACGGGGCTGCAGCCCGATCGGCGCTCGCGCGGGCCCAAAGACTCACCCGCTACGTCGCCGGAAACTGAGCGGACCGTCTAGACGTTCGGTTCGCTGCAAGACGAGATAGAGACGCGAGTACATGGCAGATAGTGACGACACCAATACGGGCGCAGGCGGCAAGAAGACCCTGACATTGAAGGGTGGTCCCTCTTCGGGATCGCGCCCGGGCATGTCGCGGCCCTCGCGCACTGTCGTCGTCGAGAAGCGCACCCGCCGCTTCGGCGCGCCCGGTGCTCCGGGCACCAATGCCCCGAGCCAGGGTAATCCGCAGCGCCCGCAGGGCGGCTCGGCCGCGTCCGGTCAGCGTCCGGGCCAGCCCGGACAGCGTCCGCAACTGCGCGCGCCGCAGGGCAACCGCCCGGCTCCCGGCCTGACCTCGAGCGAAGCGGAGGCCCGCAACCGCGCCCTGCGCGAAGCGGCCGCCCGCGCCGCCGACGAGCAGGCCCGCTTCGCCGCCGAGGAAGCGCGCCGCATCGAGGACGATGCGCGCCGCCGCCAGGTCCGCGAGGACGCCGCCCGCCAGGAAGAGGAGCGCGTCCGCGCCGCCGAGGAGGCCGTCAGGGCCGCCGAGGCTGCTGCTGCCGCCCCCCCCGCTGCCGCTCCGGAAGCCGCCGCGCCCGCCGAGGGTCGCAGCGAAGGCCGCCGCCCGCAAGGCGAGCGCCCGGCACCGTCTTCCCAGCAGCGTCCCGGTCCGTCCAGCGTGCGCTTTGCCAGCGGCCGTCCCGGTCGCCCGGACCAGCCGCGCCGCGCCGCGCCCAAGCCGGCCATGGCGCCCGTCGCCAACGTGCCGCCGGCGCCGCCCAGCGAAGCCGATGGCCGCAAGACCCGCTCGGCTCCTTCCGCGCAGCCGCGCGCTCTGGTCAATCCCGACGAGGTCGAAAACGCCCGCCGCGCCAACCGCGCCACGCCCGAGCGGCCGACGCGCCGTGCCGGCGAAACCGCCAATGCCCGCGGCCGCCTGACCGTTTCGACCGCGCTCACCGACAACGACCGCGATCGCGGCCCGTCGCTGGCGGCCATGAAGCGTCGCCGCGACAAGAAGATGGGGCGCAACCAGCAGGCCGCGCCCAAGCTCAGCCGTGAAGTGACCATTCCCGAGGCGATCACCGTCCAGGAACTGGCCAACCGCATGGCCGAGCGCTCGGTCGACGTGATCAAGCTGCTCATGCAGCAGGGTCAGATGGCCAAGATCAACGACGTCCTGGATGCCGACACCGCCGAACTCATCGCCACCGAACTCGGCCACACCGTCAAGCGCGTGAGCGACGCGGACGTGGAAGAGGGTCTCTATGATCTGCCGTCCGAGGACAAGGCAGAGGATCTGACGCCGCGTCCGCCGGTCGTGACCATCATGGGCCACGTCGACCACGGCAAGACCTCGCTGCTCGATGCGATCCGCGAAGCCAATGTGGTGTCGGGCGAAGCCGGTGGCATCACCCAGCATATCGGCGCCTATCAGGTCGAGAAGAACGGCCAGAAGATCACGTTCCTGGATACGCCGGGCCACGAGGCGTTCACCGCCATGCGTGCCCGCGGCGCCCAGGCGACCGACATCGCCATCCTCGTGGTGGCGGCCGATGACGGCGTGATGCCGCAGACGATCGAATCCATCAAGCACGCCAAGGCGGCCGGGGTTCCCATCATCGTGGCCATCAACAAGATCGACAAGCACGAGGCCGATCCCAACCGCGTTCGCACCGAACTGCTTCAGCATGAAGTGTTCGTCGAATCTATGGGCGGCGAAGTGCTCGACGTCGAGGTTTCGGCCAAGACCCATCAGGGTCTCGACAAACTGCTCGAAACCGTCCTGCTGCAGGCCGAAGTTCTCGAGCTCAAGGCCAATGTCGACGGTCGCGCCGAAGGTCTGGTCATCGAAGCCAAGCTCGATCGCGGCCGCGGCGCCGTGGCCACGGTCCTCGTCCAGCGCGGTTCGCTCCATGTGGGCGACATCGTGGTGGCCGGCACCGAATGGGCTCGCGTCCGTGCCCTTATCAACGACAAGGGCGAGCAGGTTAAGTCCGCCCTGCCCTCGACCCCGGTCGAAGTCCTCGGCTTCTCGGGCGTACCCAATGCCGGCGACCGCTTCTCGGTGGTCGAGACGGAAGCGCGTGCCCGCGAGGTCACCGAATACCGTCAGCGCGCCATCCGCGAAAAGACCGCCGGCGGCGGCGCCACCAGCCTCGAGCAGATGATGAATCAGCTCAAGGCCTCGGGCATCGCCAAGTTCCCGCTGGTCATCAAGGGCGACGTGCAGGGCTCGGTCGAAGCGATCGTGGCTTCGCTCAACAAGCTCTCGACCGACGAAGTGTCGGCGCAGATCCTGATGAGCGGCGTGGGTGGGATCACTGAATCCGACGTGACCCTGGCTTCGGCCTCGGGCGCCATCATCATCGGCTTCAATGTCCGCGCCAACAAGCAGGCCGCCGATCTCGCCACGCGCGACGGCATCGAAATCCGCTACTACAACATCATCTACGACCTCGTGGATGACGTGAAGTCGGCGATGTCGGGTTTGCTTGCGCCGGAACGTCGCGAAACCTTCATCGGCTACGCCGAAATCCTCGAAGTCTTCCAGATCACCAAGGTCGGCAAGGTCGCCGGCTGTCGGGTCACCGAGGGCATCGTCGAACGCGGTGCCGGCGTGCGCCTCTTGCGCGACAACGTCGTTATCCACGAAGGCAAGCTCAAGACGCTCAAGCGCTTCAAGGATGAAGTCAAGGAAGTGCAGGTCGGCCAGGAATGCGGCATGGCCTTTGAGAACTACGAGGACATCCGCGCCGGCGACGTCATCGAATGCTTCCGCGTCGAGACCGTGCAGCGCACGCTCTGAGGCGTTTTCGGCGAATACTGAATACGAAGAGCGCGGGGTTTCCTCCGCGCTCTTTTGTTTTCGGATTGCGATGCCGGGCGGTCGGGATAGACGGCCCGCAGCTCCCGTCGCGTACAGTGTTCACATCGCCAGCGCGGCACAAAAAAGCCGGCACCCGAAGCTGCCGGCTGTCACATGCGAAAAAGTCGGGCGGGCGAGCCCGCTAGCTGATGACCACGACCTTGGTGCCGGTGGGCACGCGGTTATAGAGGTCGATGATGTCCTGGTTGACCAGGCGAATGCAGCCCGAGGAGACGTTGGTGCCGATGGACCAGGGCTCGACCGTGCCGTGCAGGCGGAAATGCGTGTCCGCCCCGTTGCGGTAGAGATAGAGGGCGCGGGCGCCCAGCGGATTGGTCGGGCCGCCTTCCATGCCGCCGGCCACCGGACCGTAGCGGTCGGGCTGGGTGCGGATCATGTTGGCGGTCGGCGTCCAGCGCGGCCAGGCCGCCTTGCGGCCGATCACCGCCGTGCCGCGGAAATTGAGGCCTTCCTCACGGCCGACGCCGACGCCATAGCGCGTAGCGGTGCCGCCCGGATGGACGAGATAGAGGAACTTGTCGGTGGTGTTGACCACGATCGTGCCCGGCGCATAGCCGCCGTCGAAGGGCACGTCCTGCCGCCAGAACTGCTGGGGAATGCGGCGCAGGTCGACCCCGTCGACAGGGAAGGGCTCGCCCCTGACGGCCGAATAATAGGTGGCCCAGGGTTCATCGACCTGGATGACGTTTGGGCGCGGCCCGCGGGTCGTGCTGCAGGCGCTCAGGGTCATCGCGGAGACCCCGATGAGGAAAAGGCGGCGGCTGATCACTTAATGGTTCTCGTTCATTCGGAGTGGCGTCGAATTTCGTGCAGCTAGAAGGCATTGGCTCACAAAAGTCGAGTGCAGCGCGGTAACACTCGTCCCCAGAAGTTAAACAATCGCTAACCATGATCAGCGGGCAATCACGCCGGTCCGCTCTCGAGCAGTGGCAGGCCGAGATCGCTGCGCCGCACCAGCACCTGATCGATCAGTCCCCAGTCCACGGCCTCGTCCGGCGTCATGTAGCGGTCGCGCTCGAGCGCCGCTTCGACCTCTTCGTAGCTGCGCCCGCAATGGCGCATATAGGCCTCGTACATGCGCCGCTTCACCCGCCGGCTCTCCTCGGCATGGATGAGGACATCGGTGACCTGGCCCTGATAGCCGCCCGAAGGCTGGTGAACGAGGATCGAGGCATTGGGCAGCGCCGCCCGCCGGCCCGGCTCGCCCGCCATGAGCAGGAACGAACCCATCGAATAGGCCGAGCCCATGCACAGCGTCGCCACCGGGCTCTTGATGAATTGCATGGTGTCGTAGATCGAGAGCCCCGCCGTCACCACTCCGCCGGGCGAATTGATGTAGAGCGCGATCTCCTTGCTGGGGCTTTCGGATTCGAGATAGAGCAGCTGGGCGCAGATCAGCGCCGCCATCTGGTCCTCGACCTGCCCGTTGACGAAGATGATCCGCTCGCGCAGGAGCCGCGAATAGATGTCGAAGGCGCGCTCGCCGCGGCTGGATTGTTCGACGACCATAGGGACGAGTTGCATCAGGTCGCGCATGGGCGATCCTCCTCGAAATTGTTCAAAATTTTACCGTTTTGGGGGCGAAGGCCGCCTCAGGCGGCCAGTGCCATGAGGACGTTGCTGTTGGCCGCCACCAAAGCCGGCGGGCGCAGCGCCGCATGGGTGAGCCGCAGCCAGGTGCCGCCCTCGATGCGGGTGAGTTCGAAGGTGACCACGCTCTCGGCCTCGCCATCGGCGCGCCAGCGATAGCGCAGCAGGCTCGGCGCGTCCGCCTCGATCACCGCGCACTCGACTGACGGCTGGCCTTCCGGCGTGCCATCGAGGTGGAGCGTCCCGGCCCCCGCACTGGCCGGCAGCAGCCAGGCGCTGAGCAGTTCGGGCATGGTCAGCGCCCGCCAGACCTTTTCGGGCGCCGAATCGAGCTGTCCCTCGAACATGACATCCTCGTCCGGTTCCATGGTTTCGAGCGTCATTGGTCCATCTCCTTGAGGAGGTCCTTGAGTTTGTCGATCCGCGCCGGCCAGAAGGCCCGGTAGCGTCCCATCCAGTCCGCCAGCGGCACCAGCCCGTCCGGCCGCACGCTGTAATTGACGTGCCGTCCCGAGCGGCGCTCCTCGATAAGGCCGGCGCTCCGAAGCACCGCCAGGTGCTGGGACATGGCAGGCTGGGAGATGGCAAAGCCGTCCCGCAATTGCGTGGCATTCTGCTCGCCGCCCGCCAGCCGTTCGAACACGGCCCGGCGCGTCGGATCGGCAAGTGCGCGGAAGATATCGGTCTCGTTCATGCCAATACATAAGCGTATACTTATGAGTCGCGCAAGCCCATGCGATGGAGCCGATGACAAACACATTGACAGCAGGCCCCCGAGAGGCCAATTCAGCGCCATGAACCGCGGACCCAAACCCACCGGACCCACCCAGCGCATGCTGCGCGTCGGCGAACTCGTGCGCCACGCGCTGGCCAGCCTGTTCTCGCGTGACGAGATCGAGGACGAGACGCTGGCCGGCACCGTCATCACCGTGCCCGAAGTGCGCATGACGCCGGACCTCAAGCTCGCCAATGCCTATGTGATGCCCTTGGGCGGGGAGCGGGCCGAGGAGATCGTGGCCGCGCTCAACCGCCATCACCGCTTCATCCGCGGTCGCATCGCGCCTTCGCTCGACCTCAAATTCGCGCCCGATATCCGCTTCTTCGTCGACGACACTTTCGAGGAAGCCAGCCGGATCGACGCCATCCTGCGCTCCGACCGCGTGCAGCGCGACCTGCACGAAGACGACGACGAACCCGATACCGACTGACCGATCATGAACCAGAGCAAGCGGGTGAAGCGCGACGTCTCCGGCTGGGTCGTGCTCGACAAGCCCTATGACATGACCTCCACGGAAGCCGTGGGCAAGGTGCGCTGGCTGTTTGCGGCCAAGAAGGGCGGCCATGCCGGCACGCTGGACCCCCTGGCCACCGGCATCCTGCCGATCGCCTTGGGCGAAGCCACCAAGACCGTGCCGCAAGTGCAGGACGGCCGGAAGATTTATCGCTTCGCCGTCAAATGGGGTGAAGCCACGGCCACCGACGATGCCGAAGGCGCGGTCACGGCGACCTCCGCCATGCGCGCCGACCGGGCCGCCGTAGAGGCGGTGCTGCCGCGCTTCACGGGCACGATCCTCCAGGTGCCGCCGGCCTTTTCGGCCATCAAGGTCGATGGAGAGCGCGCCTATGATCTGGCCCGCGCCGGCGAGGCGGTTGAGCTTGCGGCGCGCGAGGTCACCGTGGATGCGCTGAAATTACTCGAACACGGCGAGGTTGAATCGCGTTTCGAGGTCACCTGCCAGAAGGGCACCTATGTGCGGGCCCTGGCGCGCGACATCGCCAGGGAGCTGGGCACGCTCGCCCATGTGAGCGCCCTCCACCGCGCCGCCGTCGGCCCGTTCAGCGACGCGAAAGCGGTAACCATCGCCGAACTCGAAGCCGCCGACGAGGCCGGGCGCGATGCGCTGCTGGCACCCATCGCCGCCGGCCTGGCGCAGACCCCGGAAATCCGGCTCGATCCGGTCCAGGCCTCGGCCGTCCGCCACGGCAATCCGGTGCTGCTGACGGGCGCCAATGCCCCGATCCGGCTGGAGGACGCCTGGGCAAGCCTTAGGGGGGCGGCCGTTGCCACCGGCTATGTCGAGGCCGGTCAGTTCCATCCGCGCCGGGTGATCGTGGGCTGAAACGCACCGGGCCGGCAACCATGACGGGGCGAGGGGCGTTCCGCCCGAACCGCCACTCTGCGAAACCCGGCCCTTGATTGCAATTCCCGAAAAATCCGCCGAACCTTCCAATGCGCGCAATGCGTTAGTTGCGCCGCCGGGTGTGTCATCTATGCTGGCAGGCTCAAACCGGGAGCCCAGCATGACCAGGAAGCGAGCGGTCCTACCGGCCTTGCGCCGCAAGGGTGATCGGGAACCGCTGCCGATCGCGGCCTATCTCTTCATCCTGGCCTTCATCACCCTGGCCCCCGCCTTCGTGTTCTCGGCCGTGCTGCTGCAGCGCAACAACGATGCCCAGGAGGAAGTGGTGCGCGCCCTCACCCGCGCCACCACTGAAGCCATCGCCCAGGCCATCGACCGCCAGCTCGGCTCGATGATCACGACGCTGCGCATCCTCGTCACCTCGCCCGACCTCGCTGACGGCGATTATGGCGCCTTCCACCGCACGGCGACGCAGGCCCTTACCGGCACCGGCAATTACGCGGTGCTGTTCGACGAGCACAACCTGCAATTGCTCAATACCAGGCTGCCCTATGGCGCCGACCTGCCGGCCGCCGGCAATCCCGCTGCGCTGGGCGCGGCCCTGGCGAGCGACCATCCCATCGTCTCCGGCGCCTTTATCGGCCCTATTTCCCATGTGCTCGCCTATTCGGTATTGCTGCGCTACGAGGAGCCGAACGGCGCGCCGCTGGTGCTGGGCCTGACGGGCCCGACCGATGTGCTCATCTCGGCCCTCCAGACCCGGCAATTGCCCGATGGCTGGAACGTCGCCCTCGTCGACGGCGCCAATACCGTGCTGGCCGCATCCGACAAATCCGGGCTCGATCCCGGCAAGCCCTTCCTCACCTCCGAGGACGGGCCGCTGGGAGAATCGCAGCGCTGGAACGAGGAGCGTGTCGGCGGGGAGGAATTCGTCAGCGTCGGCGCGCAGCCCTTTGCCGCCGACTGGCGCGTCGTCGCCTGGGCGCCGCGCCAGGTGGTGGAAAAGCCGCTGACCGACGCCGTGCTCTCGCTGGTGCTGGGCGGGCTGCTGCTCGCTGCCCTCGTCGTGGCGCTGGTGGTCTGGATCGCCCAGCAGATCAACCGTTCGGTGCGCGGCCTCGCCGACGACGCCAAGCGCTTCGGCGCAGGCCAGGACGTGCCGGCCCGCAATTACCCGGTGGCCGAGATCGCCCAGGTCTCCGACGCCATCGGCGACGCCGCCCGCCAGCGCCGCAAGGCGGAGGGCGAGGTGCGCTTCCTCATGCGCGAGCTCGCCCACCGCTCCAAGAACCAGATGACCGTCATCGCCGCCATGGCCAAGCAGACGGCGCGCAACGCCACCTCCGTGTCCCAGTTCGTCGCCGCCTTCGAGCGCCGCATCCTGGGCCTGGCGCGCTCGACCGACCTGCTGCTGGCCTCGGGCATGGTCGGGGTCAACCTCAAGGACATCATCACCGGCCAGATCGAGCCCTTCCAGCCCCAGGACCCCGAGCGCGTGACCATCGAGGGCCCGCCTATCATGGTCAATACCCAGGCCTCACAGATCGTGGGCATGGCGGTGCACGAGCTGGCCACCAATGCCGTCAAATACGGCGCCTTCGCCGACGAGGCCGGCCTGCTCTCGGTCACCTGGACGCTGGTGGGCGAGGATGTCGACCTCAACTGGCGCGAGCGCGTCAAGACCCGGCGCCGCCGCTCGACGCGCACCGGCTTCGGCACCACCGTGCTCAATTCCATGGTCGGCGGCTCGCTGGGGGCGCAGGTGACGCGCACCATGCATCGGGACGGCATCGAATGGCGCTTTCTCATCCCGCTCGATGCCCTCAATCCCAACCGGCGCCCCGACGAGGTGCTGGCCCCGCAGCGCCATGACGAGGACGAGGACAGCCCCGCCGGCGGCAACCCGGCCTGACGATCGAGGAGATTTGGCTGGTATTGGCGGCGCTTTTCCCCTATATGCCCGGCAAGCGGCAAAGTCCCATAGGGACCTTGCTCGTCTTTGAGCGGCTCCTCCTGGACGACATCCCGGCAGCGAGCGTCCCAAAATCCTAAGAATGAAGGATCACACGATGTCGATCACTGCTGAGCGCAAGGCCGCTCTGATCAAGGAATATGCGACCAAGAAGGACGATACCGGTTCGCCCGAAGTCCAGGTCGCCATCCTCTCCGAGCGCATTGCCAACCTCACCGAACACTTCAAGACCCACGGCAAGGACAACCATTCCCGCCGCGGTCTGCTGAAGCTGGTTTCGCTGCGTCGCCGTCTGCTCGACTATGTCAAGAACGTCGATGAAGCCCGCTACAAGAGCCTGATCGAACGGCTCGGCCTGCGCCGCTAATCCCGGCGCGACGAACTTTGGCATGGGGGCTGAAAACTCCCATGCCGTTTCCGTCCTTCTTGTTTCGGGCGGACCATGCGTAGTCCGGTATTTGACGGAGCATGGCGAGATTATCGGCCGCTCACGCGTCACCGCTTCCGGTGAGCTGCTCATTGTCTTGTCCATGTTCCGCCAGGACCAAGCGGAAGCGTTCGCGTCCCGAAGGGGCGGCGTCTTCCGGCCGGAGCGGAAACGAGTGCCTTGGGGCCGGTCTGCACATGGGGTGCGTCCGGCGAGGCGCACCGGATATGTCCCTCGCGGTCCTACGCACCGCGCCCAACGGGAATCCGGCACAAGGAAAGACAACACATGTTCTTCAATACCCACAAAGTGGAACTCAACTGGGGTGGTCAGCCGCTGACGCTCGAGACGGGCAAGGTTGCCCGCCAGGCCGATGGCGCGGTGGTTGCAACCCTGGGCGAGACCGTGGTGCTGGCGACGGTCGTTTCGGCCAAGTCGGCCAAGCCCGGCCAGGACTTCTTCCCCTTGACCGTCAACTACCAGGAAAAGTATTTTGCCGCCGGCAAGATCCCGGGCGGCTATTTCAAGCGCGAAGGCCGTCCCACCGAGAACGAGACGCTGACCTCGCGCCTCATCGACCGTCCGATCCGCCCGCTCTTCCCCGATGGCTACAAGAACGAGACCCAGGTCATCGTCACCGTTCTCCAGCATGACATGGAAAACGAGCCAGATATCCTGGCCATGGTCGCCGCTTCCGCTGCCCTGACCATTTCGGGCGTGCCCTTCATGGGCCCGATCGGCGCGGCACGCGTCGGCTATATCGATGGCCAGTACGTGCTCAACACGGCAATCGACAAGCGCGTCGATTCCAAGCTCGACCTGGTCATGGCCGGCACTGCCGACGCCGTGCTCATGGTTGAATCGGAAGCCCAGGAGCTTTCCGAGGAAGTGATGCTCGGCGCCGTCATGTTCGGCCACGAAGCCTCGCGCAAGGTCATCGAGGCCATCATCAAGCTGGCCGAGCTCGCCGCCAAGGATCCGCGCGATTTCACCGCTCCGGATTATTCGGCGCTCGAAAAGGACGTCCTCGCCGTTGCCGAGGCCGACCTGCGCGCCGCCTACCAGATCACCAAGAAGGAAGACCGCTACGCCGCGGTCGACGCCGCCAAGGCCAAGGTCAAGGAACACTTTGCCCAGGCCATCGAGGACGGCACCGTTTCGGCCGAAGATCTGGGTGAGGTCATCCATAACCTCCAGGCCAAGATCGTCCGCTGGAATATCCTGGACACCGGCAAGCGCATTGACGGCCGTGACCTCGTCACCGTCCGCCCGATCGTCGCCGAGGTCGGCATCCTGCCGCGCACGCACGGCTCGGCCCTGTTCACCCGCGGCGAAACCCAGGCCCTGGTCGTTGCGACCCTGGGCACGGGCGACGACGAGCAATATGTGGACAGCCTTGAAGGCACCGAGAAGGTGAACTTCATGCTGCACTACAACTTCCCGCCCTATTCGGTTGGCGAGACCGGCCGCATGGGTTCGCCCGGCCGCCGCGAAATCGGCCACGGCAAGCTCGCCTGGCGCGCCATCAACCCGATCCGCCCCAAGGCCGAAGAGTTCCCGTACACGATCCGCGTGGTCTCCGAGATCACCGAGTCGAACGGCTCCTCCTCGATGGCCACCGTCTGCGGCACCTCGCTGGCGCTGATGGATGCGGGCGTTCCCATGAAGAAGCCGGTCGCCGGCATCGCCATGGGCCTGATTCTCGAAGGCGACCGCTATGCGGTGCTCTCGGACATCCTGGGTGACGAAGATCACCTGGGCGACATGGACTTCAAGGTTGCGGGCACGGCCGACGGCGTCACCTCGCTGCAGATGGACATCAAGATCGCCGGCATCACCGAGGAGATCATGAAGGTCGCTCTCGGCCAGGCCAAGGGCGGTCGCGAGCATATCCTGGGCGAAATGGCCAAGGCCCTGACTGCCAGCCGCGACAGCGTCGGCGAATTCGCTCCGCGCATTGAGTCGATCACCATTCCGACCGACAAGATCCGTGAAGTCATCGGTTCGGGCGGCAAGGTCATCCGCGAGATCGTGGAAAAGACCGGCGCCAAGGTCGACATCAACGACGACGGCACCGTGAAAGTCTCGTCCTCGGACGGCAAGGCGATCGATGCGGCCATCAAGTGGATCCGCTCGATCACCGACGAGCCCGAGGTCGGCCATATCTACCAGGGCACTGTGGTCAAGACCGCCGATTTCGGCGCGTTCGTGAACTTCTTCGGTGCCAAGGACGGCCTCGTCCACATCTCCCAGCTCGCCGACGCCCGCGTCAACAAGACCACCGACGTGGTCAAGGAAGGCGACAAGGTCTGGGTCAAGCTGCTGGGCTTCGACGAGCGCGGCAAGGTCCGCCTCTCCATGAAGGTCGTCGACCAGGCGACCGGCAAGGAAATCGCCAAGGAAGAGACCCCGGCCGCCGAGTAAGGCTGAGCCAGTCCAAAAATTGACGAGGGCCCGGATCGGCAGCGATCCGGGCCCTCGCTTTTGGCCGCTTGACTTTGCGCGCCTCCGCACAATACTTAATAATATGCTTAACCAAAATCCGTCCCTCGATCTGATGTTCCAGGCCCTGGCCGATCCGACGCGCCGGGTGATGATCGAGCGGCTGAGCCGCGGCCCGGCCTCGGTCAGCGAACTGGCCAAGCCCCTGCCGATCTCGCTGCCCGCCGTCGTCCAGCACCTGCAAGTGCTCGAGCAGAGCGGGCTGGTGAGGAGCGAGAAGGTCGGGCGCGTGCGCACCTGCACGCTCGATTCCGGAACGCTGAGCCTTGCCGAGCAATGGATCAATGACCGGCGCACGCAATGGGTGCAACGCCTCGACCGGCTGGGCGAATTGCTCGCCGCCAATCCCGAAGACGACGGAGTGCAATCATGACGACGCGTTCGGTCACCCACGCCACCTTCACGCTGCGCCGCACCTATCCCGTGCCCGCCCGCCGCGTCTTTGCGGCTTTTGCCGATCCCAGGCGCAAGGCCGCCTGGTTCAACGGCCCCGAGGAATGGGGCGCGGACGAGCATAGCTTCGATTTTCGCGTCGGCGGCCGCGAGATGAGCCGCGGCGGCCCGCCGGGCGGCACGGTCCACACCTTCAATGCCATCTACCAGGACATCGTCGAGAACGAGCGCATCATCTACAGCTACGACATGCACCTGGATGACACGCGCATTTCGGTCTCCGTCGCCACGCTCGAACTCTATCCCAGGGACAACGGCACCGAACTGGTACTGACCGAGCAGGGCGCCTTCCTCGACGGCTATGACGATGCCGACGGCCGCGAACAGGGCACGCGTGATCTGCTCGATGCACTGGGCCGCTATCTCGAGCGGACCGAAACCTGATTTCACTTAAGTAACAACTTAAGCATTGACTCCAGCCCTCGCGTCTTGATAGTTAAGTGATAACTTAACTGATGCGGAAGGGACCGCAGAAATGACCGAACGCTCCATCGCCTACGGCACTTTCGTGATCGAGAAATACCTTGCCGCTCCGCCGGCCGCCGTATTTGCCGCCTGGGCCGATGTCGACCGCAAGGCGCAATGGTTCGGCGCCCCGGGCGGCGACAACCGCCCCAAGGAATTCGATTTCCGCGTCGGCGGGCGCGAATACAGCGAAGGACCGGCGGGCGCCGCCAGCTTCACCTTCGATGTGCGCTACCAGGACATCATCGAGAACGAGCGCATCGTCTATACCTATGAGATGACCATGAACGGGGCGCGCATCTCGGTGTCGCTGGCCTCGGTCGAATTGCGCCCCGAAAGCGGCGGCACCCGCCTGCTGCTCACCGAGCACGGCGCCTATCTGGATGGCCTGGACACCAACGAGCAGCGCCGCGAAGGCACGATCTGGCTCGTCGACCAGCTCGATGCCTTCCTCAAGCGCCAGGCCGCTGCCTGACCGCGGCGCGCCGCAGAAAACCTTCGTCCCAACCCGATCCCGGCCGTTCCGCCTCTCGCGAGGCGGAACCCGGCCGCCTGTTGCCCGAAAACCGGAGAGAAAAGATGCCCGCTCTTGCCGCTACCGCCGGCTCCGACCGCGCCACCGCCCGGGAATGGACCGGGCTTGCCGTCCTCGCTTTGCCGAGCCTTCTGGTCTCCATCGACGTCTCGGTGATGATCCTGGCCTTGCCGCACATGAGCGCGGCGCTCGGCGCCGATAGCGCCCAGCAGCTCTGGATGATCGACATCTACAGCTTCATGCTGGCCGGCTTCATGATCACCATGGGCACGCTCGGCGACCGCATCGGCCGCCGGCGGCTGCTGATGGTCGGCGGCGCCGGCTTTGGCCTCGCCTCGCTGCTGGCGGCCTTTTCGCCCAGCGCCACCACCCTCATCCTCGCCCGCGCCGTGCTCGGCATTGCCGGGGCCACCATGTCGCCCTCGATCCTGGCGCTCATCACCAACATGTTCCGTGATGCGGGTCAGCGCGGCCTCGCCATCGCGCTCTGGATGGTCTGCTTCATGGCCGGAATGACCGTCGGCCCGCTGGTCGGCGGCTTCCTGCTCGAGCATTTCTGGTGGGGCTCGGTCTTCCTGCTCGGTGTGCCGGTCATGGTGCTGCTGCTGGCGACGGCACCGTTCCTGCTGCCCGAATACCGCGATCCCCATGCCGGCCGTCTCGACCTGCCCAGCGTTTTTCTTTCGCTGCTTTCCATCCTGCCCATCGTCTATGGCCTCAAGGAAATGGCGCGGCTCGGGTTCGATCCGTTGGCGCTGGCCGCGATTGCCGTGGGCCTCGGCTTCTCGCTGGTCTTCATCGCCCGCCAGCGCCGCCTTGCCGATCCGCTGTTCGACCTGGCGCTCTTCTCCAACCGCGCCTTCACCACGGCGGTCCTGGGCATGTTCGGCATCACCTCGACCGGCGTCATCATGCTCTATACCAGCCAGTTCCTGCAGCTCGTCCTCGGGCTCTCGCCGCTCCATGCCGGGCTCTGGGGCCTGCCGGGCGTGCTGGCCATGACCGGCATGCTGCTCGCCGCGCCCATCATCGCCCAGCGCATCCGCCCGGCCCCCTTCATCGCCGCCAGCCTCGTCATGGCCGCCCTGGGCGCGCTTCTCATCACCCGCGCCGATAGCGGTTCGGGCGTCTGGCCGGTCGCCATCGGCTTCCTCTTCTTCAATGCTGGCAGCGCCCCGATGGTGACCCTCGCCAACGGCATCGTCATGTCCTCGGTCCGGCCGGAAAAGGCCGGCTCGGCCGCGGGTCTTTCGGAAACCTGCGCTGAATTCGGCTTCGCCCTCGGCATTGCCGTGCTGGGCAGCCTGGGTACCGCCATCTATCGCGGCGAGATCGCCGCCAATGCGCCCGCCGGCCTGCCGCCGGACGTGCTGGCCGCCGCCGGCGACACCCTGCCAGCCGCGATGGCGGTCGTGCCGAGCCTGGCGCCGGCCTCGGGCGAAGCGCTGGCGATCGCGGCTAGGGCCGCCTTCTCTTCGGGCATGCATGTGGTGGCGCTGACCTGCGCCCTGGTGCTGCTGCTGGTCGCGGTGCTTGTCGCCGTACGGCTGCGCTACCTGCCGCCCATCGGCCAGCAGACCGGTGCCGAACCGAATCGCGAGAGCGTCGAAACCCCCGCCTGAGCCGCCTCAGCCCCGCGCTGCGCGTGCCTGTCCGTGAATTTCGGGCAGCACGCGGTGCGGCGGCTGATGCCCATCGATGAAAGCGCGGATGTTGACGATCACCGTCTCGCCCATCTCGATCCGCGCTTCGAGCGTCGCCGAGGCCATATGGGCGGTCATCACCACCTTGTTTTCCTCGGCCAGCGCCAGGAGCCGCGGATTGATGCCGGCGCGGTATTCGAAGACGTCGAGCGCCGCCCCGCTCAGATGCCCGCTCTCGATCTGGGCGACCAGGGCCTCCTCGTCGATGAGTTCGGGCCGCGAGACATTGACCACCATCGCGTCCTGCTTCATCTGCGCCAGCCGCTGGGCATCGAGGATGTGATAGGTGTCGCGGGTATAGGGCGTGTGCAGGGAAACGATATCGACCGCCTCGAGCATGGCGTCGAGATCGGGCCAATAGACCGCCTCAAGCTTTTCCTCGATGGCCGGCGGACGGCGATTGCGGGAGAAATAATGGATGTTGAGGCCGAAGGCGCGCGCCCTCTGCGCCACCGCCGTGCCGATCCGCCCCATGCCGACAATGCCCAGCGATTTGCCGCGCAGGCGCCGCCCCAGCATCCAGGTCGGCGACCAGCCCTCCCAGCGGCGCTCGCGCGCCAGCAATTGCGTGCCCTCGACCAGCCGCCGCGGCAGGGCCAGCATGAGCACCATGGCCATGTCGGCCGTGTCCTCGGTGAGGACGCTGGGCGTGTTGGTGACGGTGAGCCCGGCGGCATAGGCCGCCTCGATATCGATATTGTCCACGCCATTGCCGAATTGGGCAACGAGGCGGACCGATTTGGGGATGCGGGCGAAAAAGGCGGCGTCGAGCGCATCGGTGATCGAGGAGACCAGCACCTGGCGGTCTTCGAGGCGCGCGAGCACTTCATCGATCCCGAGCTTGCGGTCGTCCTCGTTGAAGCGCGCGTCGAATAGGGTCGCCATGCGGGCTTCGATCGGAGCGGGCAGGCGCCGCGTCACCAATACGCCCGGTTTGGAAGCGGTCATTGCCCCGAAACGGCCCGGAAAGCCTGACTGGCGGCGCTGCGGCCGGATGTCACGATCGGCTGGGTGGTCATTGCGCGCCCCTTTCAGCGACCATTAAGGTCTTTCAAATAGTGATAGGAAAATTCCAGAAGTCTGCAAAGTCATGTTTCACGCGCCCGGCGGGTCCAGAAACCTTTCCGTTCTTGCAACGCTCGCCAAAGCCCTCTTCGTTGTCCTGATTCTGGCTCTTGAGCCAGCGGCGGCTTTTGCCCAGGCCAACAATCCCAGCGGCCTGCCGTTGCCGCGTTTCGTGACCACGCGCTCCAATCCCATCAACGTCCGCGTCGGGCCCGGCACCAAATATGACGTCGCCTGGGTCTATGTGAAAGCGGGCCTGCCGGTCGAGATCGTTCAGGAATTCGACACCTGGCGCAAGATTCGCGATCTCGATGGCTCGGAAGGCTGGGTGCACCAGAACATGCTCTCGGGCAATCGCGCCGGCTATGTCGCGCCCTGGTCCAAGGGCCAGCAGATTCCCCTGCGCACCAAGGGCGCCGACGAATCGGGTGTGCGCGCCTACCTGACGCCCGGCTTCAAGGTCGAGATTTCCGGCTGCGATGGCTCCTGGTGCTCGGTCTCGGCCACCGACCATCCGGCCAATGGCCGCCCCTCGACCTATGCTGGCTACCTGCCGCAAGCCGAGCTCTGGGGCGTTTACCAGGGCGAAAAGTTCGACTGAGCGCTTCTGAGCCAGGAAACCGAAGGCTCAGGCCGTCTGTTTCTTGACCCGCACCACCACGTCGACATGCGTGACCACCATGCCCTCGGGCGGGTTGGGCAGGCCCTCGATGCGGATCGAGGCGGAGGGAATGTCGACCACGCGCTGCTCGTCCTCGATATAGAAGTGGTGGTGGTCGGACGTGTCCGTGTCGAAATAGGAGCGCGAGGCGTCCACGGCCACTTCGCGCAGCAGCCCCGCTTCCTGGAACTGGTGCAGGGTATTGTAGATCGTCGCCAGCGAGACGTTGACACGCGACTTGAGCGCCTCGTCGTGCAATTGCTCGGCGCTGACATGCCGGTGGGAGCCGGCGAACAGCAATTCGGCCAGCGCCACGCGCTGGCGGGTGGGCCGCAGGCCGGCCATGCGCAGCACCGCCGTCAGGCACGGGCGGCGCGATGGGATGGTGCGGCTCGGCGATGGACGTTCGTGCATCGGGCTCTGATACGCTGTCACAAAGGTGTTGCGTGAGGTTATAGCCATGGGTGCCGGGCGATACAAGCGCGGCAACGGGCGGGCGGCAGCGGCAAATCCGCCCAAAGCCTTGGTACGCGCCCGTTGCGAAGCGGTTGACCCGCCAAGCCGGGCACTCTACAGGGGAGGGCAGTCAACTCAGAGAGAATAGATGGCGGAACGCCTCAACGCATACGGATACGAAGACCTGCTGGCCTGCGGGCGTGGGGAGCTTTTCGGACCGGGCAATGCGCAATTGCCGCTACCGCCGATGCTGATGTTCGACCGCATCACCCATATCGACGAGGATGGGGGCTCCCATCATCGCGGCCAGGTGCGGGCCGAACTCGACGTCAATCCCGATCTCTGGTTCTTCGCCTGCCATTTCCAGGGCGATCCGGTCATGCCCGGCTGCCTGGGCCTGGATGCCCTTTGGCAGATGACCGGCTTCTTCCTCGGCTGGGGCGGCTCGCCCGGTCGTGGCCGCGCGCTCGGCGGGGAAATCAAGTTCACCGGCCAGGTCACCAACGACGTCAAGCTCGTCGAGTATGGTATCGATATCAAGCGCGTCATGCGCTCCAAGCTGGCGCTTGGCATCGCCGATGGCTGGGTCAAGGCCGACGGCAAGGTGATCTACGAAGCCAAGGACCTGCGGGTCGGCCTTTTCACCGACATTTGATAGTGTCCTTTCGGGCCTGTCGTGTTCTTTGCAATCCGCTAGACTAGCCGTGGCGCAAGGCCACGGCTTTGCGCTACAAGAGGCGCCGCCCCGTAAGCGGGACGTGTGCAGGAAACGAGGACGAATATGAGACGAGTTGTCGTTACCGGGATGGGCATCGTGTCCTCCATCGGCAACAACACCCGCGAAGTGCTGGACAGCCTGCGCCACGCCAGGCCCGGCATCACATTCGCCCAGGAATATGCCGACCTCGGCTTCCGCTGCCAGGTCTTCGGCAATCCCACGCTCGACCCCTTCGAAATCCTCGACCGCCGCACGACCCGCTTCATGGGCAAGGGCGCGGCCTGGAATTACGTGGCCATGCAGCAGGCCATCGAGCATGCGGGCCTCGAAGAGAGCGACGTCAAGAATCCGCGCACCGGCATCGTCATGGGCTCGGGTGGTCCCTCGACCAAGGCGATCGTGGAAGCGGCCGATATCACCCGCGAAAAGGGCCCCAAACGCATCGGACCGCTGGCCGTGCCCAAGGCCATGAGCTCGACCGGTTCGGCCACCCTTGCCACCGCCTTCGGCATCCTGGGCGTCAACTATTCCATCTCCTCGGCCTGCGCCACCTCCAAGCATTGCATCGGCAATGGCTACGAGCAGATCCAGATGGGCAAGCAGGACGTCGTCTTCGCCGGCGGCCACGAGGACCTCGAATGGTCCATGTCCAACCTTTTCGACGCCATGGGCGCCATGTCCTCGGATTTCAACGCCACGCCGGCCAAGGCCTCGCGCGCCTATGACCGCGACCGCGACGGCTTCGTCATCGCCGGGGGTGCCGGCGTGCTCGTGCTCGAGGAACTGGAGCATGCCAAGGCGCGCGGTGCCAATATCCTGGCCGAGATCATCGGCTATGGCGCGACCTCTGACGGTTACGACATGGTCGCGCCCTCTGGCGAAGGCGCTGAGCGCTGCATGCGCATGGCGCTCGAAACGGTCAAGCTCCCGGTCGACTACATCAATCCGCACGCCACCTCGACGCCCGTGGGCGACCGCAAGGAGATCGAGGCCCTGCGCGCCGTCTTCGGCACGGGCGACAAGTGCCCGCCCATCTCGGCCACCAAGTCGCTGACCGGCCATTCCTTGGGCGCCACCGGCGTGCAGGAATCGATCTATTCCATCCTGATGATGCAGAACGGCTTCATCTGCGAAAGCGCCAATATCGAAAACCTCGATCCCGAATTCGAGGACATGCCGATCCTGCGCCAGCGCCGCGACAATGCCAGGATCGGCGTCGCCCTCTCCAATTCCTTCGGCTTCGGCGGCACCAACGCCACTTTGGTGTTCAAGCACCCCGACGCCTGATTTTTCTGGATTTTTTTGAGGCCGTCGCCGAGACGGCTCCTTTCTTGTCCGGCGCGGCTAGAAGCCGCCGCCGGTCTTGAAGCCACCGGTCTTGCGGGTGCCGGCGGAGCCGGTACGGGGGCGGGAAAAGCCGCCGCCGGAGGAATTGCCACCCCAGCCGCCGCCCCAGCCGCCACCGGACGCGCCGCCCCGTGAGGAGCCGCCGCCGATCGATGAATCGGGCCAGTTGAAGCCCCCGCCATTGTTCGGCCAGGGATTGCGCCCATTGCGCGGCAGGCCGTAGCCGCCGCCCCAGTCGGACGTTCCCGAATTCCAGTTCTGGCTACGCCGCCAGAGATCCCAATACGTGGCCGCCGCAATGCCCCCGCGCAGAAAATCGTTGAGGAGGTCGCCCACGAGCTTGTCCTCGCGGAAGGTCGAGCGCGGGTCGTCGAAGCGCTGCTTCTTGAACTCGTAGGAAATATCCTCGAGCTCGCGTCGGCGGGTGGCGAGGGTCTTGAGACGGTCCTTCTGGTCGGCGGTCTCGGCGTCTTCTTCGCGCACGCGCATGCGCAGATCGTCGATCTGGGCGATGAGGGCGTCGTCCTGGGCGGTCGCGGTGCGCCGGGCTTCGGCCAGCAGGGTCTTGATGTCCTCGCGCCCCAGGCTCTCGGCAAAGGCGGAAAGCGCCGCCTCGAGCGCCGGATCGCTCCCCTGGGCCAGGTTGCGCATGGCCTTGGCGCTTTCGTCGCGCTCGTCCTCGGCGGCGACGATCTTGGCGTCGATGGCCGCGATGGCGGCCTGCGCCGCTTCGATGGCCTCGCGCACCGGCTGGCCGCCGGCCGCATCGATCGCCCTGTTTTCCAGATCGTCCACCGCCTTTTCGGCCGCCGCCGCATTGGCGGCCTGACGGTCGGCATGCTCGCGCAGGCGCAGCGGCAATTCGTTGAGCATGGCGAAATTGGGCCGTGCGGCATTGAAGCCGATCAGCGCGGCGACCTTGCCGTCCAGCCAGCGGAAGAGATTGTTGGCCTGGTAATTGCGGGTGCCGTAGCCGCGGTTCCACAGATACATGAAGAGCACGTCGTCGCGGTAGGGACGCCCCTTCTGCTCGCGGTCGGCCTCGGCCTGCTGCGTCTTGCGCAGGCTTTCGGCGGCAATGGCCTGCAGGTCGCTGGCCTGCTGGCGCTTGCCGGCATAATCCGGGTCCTTGGCGATGGCCGAGGCGATCCGCGCCGAAAGGCTCTTGAGCTCGGCCTGGCGGGCGTCGACGTCCTTGAGCTTGTCGGCGCGCTCCTGGGTGAGCGAAGCAATGCCGGCATCGAGCTGCTTCAAGGCATCCTCGGTGGCGGTCAACTCCCCGGCATGGCGCTTGATCATCTCGCGCGCCTTGGCCTCGGCCTGCGAGATGGTGTTCGCGAGCTGGGCCTGGGCGGCCGGGTCGAGCCGCACCAGGGCGAGCTGGCGCAGCAATTCTGCCTCGTTCTCTCGGAACTTGGAGATGATCTCGGCCGAGCGCGCCAGGCGCTTGGAGATCTCGTCCTCCTCGCGACGGATGTCGCGCAGGGCTTCCTCGAGCGAGTTGAGGGCTTGCGGTCCGCTAATGGCCATGGGCTACCACCGGGTCACCGCGCCGCCGAGCACGGGTATCACATAGTCCACGTCGAGAAATCCGTATTGCTTGAGCCCCACCACGTTGCGCTGGATGATGCCGTCGTCCTGCTTGTCGGCCGCCACCGCGTTATAGACTGATTCCGGCACCCGGATGCCCCACATATTGACCGTCTCGGTCTGCCCGTTCTCCTCATTGGTGACGGGGAGGCTGAGCGCATTGCCCTGCGGATCGAGCGCCTCGACCACCAGGTAGTAATTGGTGGCCTCGGTATTGATTTCGGGGAAGGTCCAGAAGCCGGACTGCACGCCCTGCCGGTTGACGATCTTGAGCGTATATTCCTGGCGCAGCGTGTCCCGCAGCTTGGTGAGGTTGTCGATGGCCGCCTGCGCCCCGGCGCGATTGCCCTCGGCCGCCGCCGCCTTGCCGCGGCGGCGATATTCCTCGGCTTCGACCACGGCCTGCTGCACCTTGGTCTCGTCGAACACCGTCTGGTAGAGCGCGTCCATCTGCCTGGGCATGCCCTCGGCCAGCTCCAGCCGCGCCTGCTCGGCCTGGTTGGCCTGGAAGGGCCTGTAACCGAAGAAATAGCCGCCAAGACCGATGACGAGGGCGAGCACGAGCGAAAAGGCCCAGCGGCCCCAGCGCCCGCGGGTCACGTAGAGGCGCGCGAGTGTCGTAGCGAAGCCGGGCTTGGGCGGCTCGTAGACGAACCGGCTCTCCTTGAGCGCTTCCACGCCCTCCTTGAGCACGGAGTCGGGCACGTCGATGCCCTGCTGGTGATAGATATCGCGCAGCTTGGCGATGAGCTGCTTTTCGCGCGTATCCTCGTCCAGTTCGCGATCGACGAGGTCCTGGCGGTGGCGGAGGGTATCCACCACGTCCATGGCCATCATGACTTCGTCGAGAGGGGCAGCCGGGGTGGCTGTCGTATCGCTCATATGTTCGTCACGTCCTCGGGACCGTCAGCCGGGGCCTGGAAATCAGGCCTTGCCGGTCTCCAGCAACAATGCATTGCCCTCGCTGGCGAGCTGGGCCAGGCGCTGCTTGCCATCCTCGACGGCGTCGCGGATTTCGGCCGAATTCTTGGTCGAGGCCACGCGCATCTCGTTGATGATGGTCTGCGATTTTTCCTGGAAGTTGACGACGCTGTCGACGAGCTTCTTGACCGCATCGGCCCGCACCGTCGGGCCGTAGCCGGCGCGCACCGCCTCTTCCTGCACCTTGTCGCCCACTTCCGAGAGTGTTTCGAGGCTCTTGGAGACGCCTTCCTTCATGGCATCGAGCGTGGCGGTGGCCTCGTGCAGCCCGAAAAGCCCGGTAAAGGAGGCGGAGAGCGCCGTCAGCACCGTCTCGTTGGTCGAGAAGAACGAGATGGCCTGCTGATAGACGCGCTCCTTGGCATTGGTCGTCTGCATCAGCCGCGCCATCACCACTTCGGACGTGTTGTAGGAGATGGTGAGGTTGTCCGACAGATCCTTGACGATCTGGTAGCGGCGCTCCTCGTTCTGCATGTCGCGCAGCTTCTCGTCGCGATCGAGTTCGAGGCGGGCGCGGTCGGCCGGCGTGCCGTCGGCAAAGGCGGCAAGGGCATCGGCCGACGCTTGCAGGATCGTCTTCCGCTCGGCCAGCTTCTTTTCGGCAATGCCCAGGAGCTCGAGCGCCATGACTTCCGACTGCTTGAGGGCGCCGCGGAAATCGCGATAGGCCTCGAGGATGGTGTGTTCGCGGTCGACCTGATCCTTGGTATCGCGCGAGACGGCGAGATAGGTATCGCGGATGCGGTCGAAACGGGTGGCGATGTCGCCGCGCGACACCTTCATCCAGACATTCTGTATGCGCTCGCGAAAATCGATTCTGTTGTCGTCGAGCTGGTCGACGAGCATCTTGGCGTCGTCGCGGATGGAATCGAAGCCCTTGGTGATGCCCTCGTAGCGCTCGCCGATATTCATGGCGGCGACCTGCTCGCGCACCACTTCGTTGAAGGCCGAGGCCTGGCTGAGCGTGCGCCCGATCAGGATCACCCGCGTCTCGTCGAGTTCGGTGATTTCCTTGAGGAGCGCCGTGATCGGCTGTTCCTGCTGCTGCTCGGGCCAGAGGCCGAGATTGCGGATGGCGCCGACCGCCTTGTCCAGATATTGCAACGGCTTGTCGGCCGTGGGCGCAAGCGCCTGCTCGGCGGTCGTTGTTTCGCTGGCCATCTATCGCTCTCCTTGTTCGACGCTGAAGGCGGACCTGTTGCGGGCATAGATTCCCGCTCGCCGGGCCGGTGACAATTGCAACTGGCCCACAGGGTTCTTATTTTGCCGATATTGGTGCCAAAAAGCACCACGTAAAGGGGCGTGAACATTGGATTTTGGCGGCAGATATCATCTCGGGGCCTCGCGCCAGGACGTCTGGGCGGCGCTCAACGACACCGCCGTGCTCAAGGCCACCATTCCCGGCTGCGAGCACATTGCCTGGACCGGCGAAAATACCCTCGAAATCCGCATCAAGGTCAATCTCGGCGTCGTCCATCCGGTGTTCGCGGGCGATCTCACGCTGTCCAACGTCCTGCCGGCGCGCAGCTACACGCTTTCCGGCAAGGGACGCGGCGGGCTGCTGGGGCTGGCGGAGGGAGCGGCCGACATCACGCTCGCCGATAATGGCGAGGGGTGCGCGCTGGCCTTCCGGGCGCAGGGCGGGGCCTCCGGGCAGATCATGCGGCTGGGCCGCGCGCTTATCGGCAATTCAGCCCAAAAAGTCATAGACGGCTTTTTCGAGCGCTTCGCCGAGGCCATGGGCACCAGCATCGAGGCACTGGCACTCGATTCTCCCTGAAACGCTAGGACGCGGCTCGCAGCGGGCGGGCGGTCGAAAGCAGCGCCTCGCAGCTCGCCGCTTCGAGCAGGCGCCGCAATTGCGGCTCGTGGATCAGTTCGCTGGCGTCTCCCAGCCGCAGCCAGCGCCGCTCGCGCTGGCCGAGTTCCGGCCAATCCTCGAGCTCCTGCTGCACGTCCATGGCATAGACCGCCACCTGGCAGAGGAGGCTCGTGCCGTCCTTGAGGATCTTGTCGTAGCAATAGCTGCCGATCGGTTCGACATTGGCCTCGCCGCGCACCCCGGCTTCCTCGAAGGCTTCCTGGAGCGCCGCTTCCGCCGCGCTCTTGCCGGCAATCGGCCAGCCCTTGGGAATGAGCCAGCGCCGCGAGGTGCGCGAGGTGATGAGGAGCACTTCCACGTCGCCGCCGGCACGCCGCCAGGGCAAAGCCGCAACCTGCTGGGCTTGTGGATCGGTGGAAACAGGCACGCCTTCGGGCACTCTCTTGGCTCGCGAACGGAAAGAAGCTGTCCCATAGCACTTTCCGCCTCAAATGGTTAACGAATAGTTGTCGTGCTTTGGTCGACCTTTTCCGCCGCGCGCCGGCATGGCAGGGTCGGCTGCGAATCGCGTTTTGGGGTATCTCGGTCATGAAGGTCCTGGTTCTGGGCGGCGGCGTCATCGGCGTGACGAGCGCCTGGTATCTGGCGCAAGCCGGCCATGAGGTCGAAGTCATCGAGCGCCAGGCAGGCCCGGCGCTCGAAACCAGCTTTGCCAATGCCGGGGAAATCTCGCCGGGCTATGCCTCGCCCTGGGCCGGTCCGGGCGTGCCGCGCAAGGCCATCAAGTGGCTGCTGATGAAATACGGGCCGCTGGTAGTGCGCCCGCGGCTCGATCCTCAGCAATGGCGCTGGATGCTGCAGATGCTGGGCAATTGCACCTCAGCCCGCTATGCCCGCAACAAGGCGCGCATGGTGCCCATCGCCGAATATGCCCGCGATTGCCTCAAGGCGCTGCGCGCCGAAACCGGCATCGCCTATGACGATCGCGCCATGGGCACGCTCCAGGTGTTCCGCACCCAGAAGCAGCTCGACGATGCCCACAAGGACACCGAGGTGCTCGACCAGTTCAACGTGCCCTATGAAGTGCTCGACGCAGCCGGCTGCGCGCGAGCCGAACCGGCACTGGGCGCGGTCAGCGGCAAGATCGTCGGCGGGTTGCGCCTGCCGGGCGACGAAACCGGCGATTGCAGGATCTTTACCGAGACACTGGCGGGGATGGCCGCAGCCAAGGGCGTGGTTTTCCATTTCGGGGAAACCATCGGCGCCATAAACCGCGTTGGGGATCGTATAGAAAGCGTTCAGACAAGCGCCGGAGAGCGGCGTGCCGACGCCTATGTGGTGGCGCTGGGCAGCTATTCCCCGCAGGCCCTGCGTCCGGTCGGGCTCGACATTCCCGTCTATCCGGTCAAGGGCTATTCGATCACATTGCCCATCGCCGACCCCGACAAGGCGCCGGTTTCCACCGTCATGGACGAGAGCTACAAGATCGCCATCACCCGCCTGGGCGACCGCATCCGCGTCGGCGGCACAGCCGAAGTCGCCGGCTTCGACCTCAAGCTGCGTCCGGCGCGCAAGGAGGCCCTGGTCCACTCGGTCTCCGACCTCTTCCCCGGCGGCGGCAACGTGGAAAAGGCCAGCTTCTGGTGCGGCCTGCGCCCCATGACCCCCGACGGCCCCCCGATCATCGGCGCCACCCGCTACACCAACCTCTTCCTCAACACCGGCCACGGCACCCTGGGCTGGACCATGAGCTGCGGCTCCGCCCGCGTCCTCGCCGACATCGTGAGCGGCAAGCAGCCGGAGGTCGATCCGGGCGATCTGGCGCTGGAGCGGTATGGACGGGGGTGAGGTTCACCTTGCCCATTCGGCAAGATTTGTACGCAAGCTTTGCTTGTTGCCAGCCTTGCCACGATGCGTCTCGGCCCAGAGACGATGCAGTATTTGAGCCAGCACGATTTCATCTAGCCTCTCCGACCGCAGATTTCTACGAAACCGGCGATATCTTCGATCGGAGTAGGAGCAGGAGCAGGAGCAGGAAGACCGATCCGATGTTGGTATTGGCGCCCCGGCCAACCAAGATTGGTTCGACGCGTCTCAGACGACATATGTTGATATGCCACCCGAGGGTGCCATCGGCAAAAGGAATCCGGTACAAGGTCTCCCAATGCTCAGCATACTGCCCCGACTACACCCTTCCGAATAGAGTCCGGAATTAATGCGATAAGGGCCTATTTCTCGCCAACGGAGATCTAACGTGCGGGGCCAAGACCTTCCAGTTGCCGACGGTCAAAAGCGCGGCTGAACTAAGACCGATGGAAAATTCGCGGGTATGCCTGCGGGTTCTTCGGGTGCCGGATTCTTATGGTGACATCGCCCGCGGTGCCCTAGGGACAACCAGCACCGTCATAAACAGCGGCTAATTAAATCCCTTAAAACGAATTGAATTATGTGCGACAAGTAATCGAATAATCAACGGTATGCACTAAGGGTAGTATCGCGTTTGCGAAATCTAGAGTGTTCATAGCCTGTCGAGGCGCAAACGGTCCTTGATTCTGCCTTCGGAGCGCAAAAGACGTTATTTTACCACTTAGTTATGATTTGTAACATTATGAAATATAACAGATGTTATTATATAACGAAAGACGGTTTTGCCCCTCTTGGTACGCCGTTTTGTCCCAAAATTGTCCCAAACATGACCTCTGCCTTCCCGGCAGTGGTTTGTCGGCTAGATTGGATGTCGCTATTCCAGTGGTAACAGAGGCCCATCCATTGGCAAAGCATGGCAATGGTCATGATCATTTAGGCGCGTCTGAAGTTCCACGATGCAAGCCGAGCATAAGTAAATGACGCCATTGCCATCATGGCCAATGGTGCGCGAAAGTGCGGCTGCACAATGTCTGGCGTTATTGGATGTTTGGGGGTCCACGTGGGACCAAAGGCTGAATATGATCTGCTCAAAACTCGGCCGATTAGCGCGCGCCGAGCCCGAACAACACCGTCTTTATGGTTCGAAACAGGATCAGCAGATCCAGATCGAGCGACAGGTGTTTGACGTAATAGAGGTCGTAGGAGAGCTTTTCGAGTTCCTCCTCGGTTGTGCCGGCATAGCCAGTGGTGACCTGCGCCCACCCGGTTATGCCCGGCAGGACCAACGATCGGAAAGCATATTTCGGCTCGACGGCCTCGCTGGAACGCGACACATATTCGGCAACCGGTCGCGGCCCGATCAAGCTCATGTCGCCGTGCAGGATATTCATGATCTGCGGAAGTTCGTCGAAACGTAATTTACGAATGAGCCGACAACCAGGGATGATCCGCTTGTCCTTGACCCCTGTCGAGCCGCCGCCAGTGCCCTGATACATGGTCCGCAGCTTGTACATGCGGAATCGACGGTCGCCATACCCCCTGCGGATCTGAACGAACAGAACCGGACCACGATCGCGGGAATAGATGTACAACGCTGTAAGCAGCGCGACGGGTATGGTGATCGGCAGAGTTGCAATCGCCGCGCAGATGTCGAAAAACCGCTTGCACCGGGCGTAGATCAACTGGCCTGGCCGATATGCAAGATGACTGGTTTCAAAGCTCGCCACGTCGAGCCTGCCACGCTTTTCTTCTAGGTAACGGGTCCAAGGGATGACTTCCACACCCCTCAGATAGCAAGCGGCAAGCAACTTCGACCATTGGGGGCTGTGATGTGTCAGCGGGTCGATCAGGAGCGTCTCGACATCGTCGAGCTCGGCGTCAGGACCGCTCAGAACCGGTAAGTCACCCAGTTCGGTGGCGAGTTCTTCGGCACGGGAAAACGGTGCTAGCGCCACGTAGTCTTCGAATGCTCTGTGGAACCGCAGGTTGGCATAGGTTGCAAGGACGATCGTTACCGGCAGGCACATGGCCAGCGCCTGGTAGCTGAGCGGAATGCGGAGGGCGGAAAGAACGCTGACGGCCACACTGAACAAGGCAGCACTGACCACGGCCGAAACGACAATGGGCGCCTCATTGCGGCGGAATGCATTGAGGACTAGCGCCGCGAAACACGACACCAGTGACAGCGCCGCGATGGCCGCATAGATGTTATGCCAATCAGACCGCCCCGGACGGGTAATGACATAGCTGTAGATTGCGGCTTGAAGCAGGATGGCTGCGATAACCGGCCAGACAAAGGCCTGCATTTGCCGGACAAAGCGATGCCGTCGCGCACGCCCACCACGCGTCGTGACATAAGATAGATCACGAACGGGGTAGTCCACTACCGGCCGTCGAACGCGCTTCAACCGCATTCCGCACTCCAGGTTTTTGGCCTGCTACAAACCCATGATGTCCAGCATCCGAGCGTTGATGGCGCGTACGTCGAAACGCTCCTCGGCGAGTAGGCGACTCTGCTGCCCCATATCAACGATCAGCCTTGGATTGTCGAGAAACTGTTGCATGGCCTGCACAAGTTGATCCGCGTTCCGAGGCCGCACAAGAAAGCCGTTGCGGCCGTGGACAACCGTCTCCCGACAGCCCGGAGCATCTGTCGTGATCACCGGGCGGCCGCTCGCCAAGGCCTCCTGAATCGAGCGCGGAATTCCCTCCCGATAATAGGATGGCAGAACATAGACGCTTGCTTCGGCGACCCAGGGGCGAACCGGAACATGACCAGGCCATTCGATTAGTCCCTCGGTGACCCATTGCTCGACCTGCGAGCGCTCGATTCCGTTTGGATTGGAATCTAAACCACCCAGGAGGACAAATCGCGTGTTCGGTGCCTTTGCCTTGATGGTTCGGGCAGCCGCGACATAATCATTGATGCCCTTCTCCGCCAATAGGCGTGCGGCCAGAAGGAACGTGATGGGTGCGGTTACTGATGGAAGGAACGGCCAGTCCGCAAGATCGACGCCAGTGCCGTTCACTAGCTCCATTTTGTCTCGCGTCACAATTTTCATTGCGGCGAAATCCTCGACATCGTCGGGATTCTGCATGAAGACCTTTTGTGTCTGCAACAGGGCCAGTGTGTACAGACATCGCGCAACGCCACGGATGGTGCGGCGCTTCAGTGTGCTTTGTCTATCGTCGCCGAAGGCATAGCCAAGGCCAGCAATCAAAGCGAAACGCTTGGGTACACGCGCCAACCTTGCCGCGCTGGTCCCATAGATCACAGGCTTGATGGCAAAAGAGAGAACCGTGTCAAGCTTCAGATCTTTGAGTGTCGAGTACAGACCAACAAGATCGCCGAAGTCGCGAAGAGGGTTCAGGCCGGTGCGCGACATGGATATATCGACAGGCTCGGCCCCGAGTTTACGCACGTCGCTCCGCAACTCGTCGGTGAAGTCAGGCGCTAGTGCAAAAACATCATGCCCTTTCGCGAGAATGTCAGCAATCAGGGGACCGCGAAAATTGAGAACCGAGAAGGCGTTATTGCTGATTAGTGCGAAGCGTATTTGTTGATCCTTCCGTCAGACGCGCTCTTATGTATCACAACGAGACGGCCGAAGGCGTCAGCCAATCACTAAGTATCCAACGGTAAGGCACCTAGGCATCAGCATCGCTGCGGTATTTGAGCCAGACGTAAAATACGATGGCCGAGCACGAAATGATCGCAATGTGGAGCAGGCGAGAAAATGGTTGTCTGAACACGCCCGGCAGGTTGGAGAACGCATAGATCTGAAGGGGTGAGGAATAGACCGAGCCGGTCAGCCAAAATCGATCGCCAGAACGCCAGCAAAGAGAGCCACCATCAGTGCTGACACAATGGACCACATAGCCGTTTCCCTTGGGTCGGTTCGGCCGCGGGAAAATATGACGCCAAATGCTGCAGCAGCAACAAGAGATTGCACGAGCCGAGGAATTGCTCCTGCTGAATAGAGGCCCTTGTTCCCGGGTGCAGTCAGTCCCCCAAGACTGCTGAATGGACTGTCTCCTGTCCTCACAAGATACAGTCGAAAGAGTGACGTAGCTTCATGCCAGCTCAGCATCGCGGTCAGGACGACAGCGTAGACAGCCATTGCGGAAAGGTTGCGGGCTGCCCGCCAGTCCATGCCCTTGGCATATAGCGCTGGCGAAAAGCGCGAAAAACAGCACTGCAGCCTTGTGGAAAAGGGCAGCCAAGGTAATGCTTCGCGACGAAGAGCAAGGTGCGCTTTTGTGTCACCGCCAGCATACCCAATCCGGTCGCTGCGCCCTGCCGGCTGAAGCCCATGTAGCCTGCCGTCAGCAGATAAGGGATCGCGACCATCAAAGCCAGCCGCGGGTTGCGTTGGGCCCGGCAAAACAAGACAAGGGGGACGACACCGAGACCTGCGCAGATCAGATTGACAAAATAGATGCCGCCCAGACCATTGGCGCCCAGACAGTTGAGAAGCGTATATCCTAGGTGGGGATAGCGGTGAAATGCGCTCCAGAGGTCTGCGCCGCCAAGCTCCTCCTGCCAATCCAAATACGTCCCACAATCGGGCCCGACCTCATGCCGAAAGCCGACCATTGCGACGAGGATGACGCCGGCCAGAACGCTGTCCCACAGTCCGGGCCTGGGCCGAACGAACGAACGAACGACGCTGCGGCGAGTCCCGAAAAGATCAACCAGTAAGGCCATGCATCCATGCTGCGCTCTTTAGCTTCTTGAGTATTAGGTATCCGCCCAAAAGTCGGCACGGTCTGCACTGTTAGCGACCGCCGGTCTTTCCATTTCACTTCAGGGCACATGCCCGAATTGGGTACATATCCGGGGCCCCATGTTCCGCAACCCTTCGAAGTCAGGACGATCGGGGTGGACGGACCGCTGATCGCCGCGCAGGACATCCTCAACCTCCCAATGATGAGCTGGAACACCGCTGACATCAGAGCGAAGTGGCCGGTGTCGCTTTCCTTCGCGCAGGGCGGGTGGTATCCTTAATGTGTGCGGCGACGATGATCTGACCTGAATCCTCGTTCAGGTACTTCGTTTGAAGCCAGTTTTGTGCTGACGTTGATGCTGGGCGGAGTCGGCTAGCGATGGCCACAGGAGAGTTTTCCTTAGTTAGTCCCTACCTTAAGCCCTAGCGGACGGAATGCCCGCTGTCCTCATCGCGACTACAGAAGCTGATAGACCGTTTTGGCCTCGAAGCGACAACCTACTTGGCCACGGGAACCAAAACTTCCCAATGATTAGAGTGCCATCTATATCGCAGCGGGTGCGCCATTAATTTGAATGAACTAGCAGATTGTTGTTAGTGCTGTGGTCAACGGTTTGTAGCCGGTTTGCAAAATCAGTGCTGCTTGCGTTCTCAAACTTTGGTCATGGCTGATTTGGTCAGGGACCGCGTGGGCGCCAGATATTTCTCCAAAATTGAGTGCACCGACTAAGAAAGTGGCCGTTGATAGAGGCGATCTCGGGTGCATCACAACCAGCCTCCGCGAGCATGGTGATGGCCGTGCCGCGCAGATCATGGAAATGCAGATCGGTGATGTCGGCGGCTTTGCAAATTACGCCCACTGTTCTGCGAAGTAGCGCTCCTAGTAATCGCGACGCCATTGTGCGCCAAAACTTCTGACGACGGATACTACGCCCATTTTTTCAGAGTTCTTTTGTTTCCTCACTGTGTACGGCCCGTGGGGACGCCCGGACACGGCGCTTTTCAAAATTGTTTCCGCCATCGAGAGCAGCGAAGAGATCAAAGTTTATGGACAAGGATGGATGCGACGCGATTTCACTTACGCTGACGATTTGGCTGAAGGTATAATTCAGTTGTTTGGTGTGATCCCCGAAGAGGGCAAGCCGGTTGAAATCGAGCAGATCAGTGATACGGCTTTCAGCCGTGGCTCACTAGCGTACGGTCAACATCGGCGGCCAGCCAGTTGGATTGATGCCCTTCATTGAAAAGGTCGATGAGTCCCTGGGACGAGAGGCGATCAAGCAGAAGCGCCCCATGCAGCAAGGCGACACGTGGTCGAGACTTACGCTGATCCTAGCCTGCCAAGCGCTCTGACAGGCTCGTGCCTCAGGTCCCTGTGGAGAAGGGGGGGCGTGAATTTGTCCAGTGGTACCGCGACTGGCAGGAGGCAGACACCCCAACATTTGACCACCCGGCTGGAGGATTTCTTGGTATTGACATACATGGTTGGTTTCGGCGGCTTCTGGATCTAACCAATGTTCGGCCCCATGTGCGTATCGGCGACTGTCCCAGGAGATGTTGGGTCGCCTTGGTTAGCAGAGGCAGTGCCGCTGAATGTGCTTGAGCAGGAGCATTGATGAAGATTGTCTATGTTAGTCCCTACAACCATGGTGGAGCACATTCCGGCCAGCGGGTGCGCACGACCAACATATGCATGGCGCTTCGGGACGATCCGACGAATGAGGTGGTTTGCCTGTCGCCCTGGACGCCGCCGGAAGGCGTTGAACATCACCACTTCAGCCTAGACGGAGGCTGGTTGCGGCGCTTGTGCAACCTGCCTATCCTCAATCTGAAACTGCTAGTGTTGCGCCCCGACATCGTCATATCCGAATCCCCTCTCGCGCCATTCTCCTTCGGCAGATTTAAGGTCATCCACGTCATTCATGATGCCAAGTTCCTCACTACCCTCGGACGGAGAGGCAGTGGAATTGTACGACGGATGCACTGGCTTTCGGCAAGGATTGCTTGTCGCGTGCTGACCGTTTCCCGCGCTGAAAGCGATAGGATAGCGGCCGGCCTAGGCATTCCGCCACGCAAAATCGTCGTGTCTTATAACGGCATCAGTCCGCAATGGATGACACCACTGCCTACTCATCCGGCCATCGTGTACGACCTGATCTATGTGTCCAACTTTGCCCGCCACAAGGGGCATCAGCGCTTGCTCGAGGCGATCGACGGGTTGGGTCTGAAAGTGCTCCTTGTCGGCGCCGATTTCGGTGAGCGTACAACTGTGCTTGACTACGCGAGGGCCCGGGGCCTCGATGTGACTGTGCGCGAAGGGATTTCGGATGAGGACCTCGTTGCCCTTTACGATGCGAGCCGCGTCTTTGTCTTCCCATCTGCTCTGGAGGGATTCGGCATCCCCTATGTCGAGGCGCGGGCACGAGGTCTGCCAGTTATTGCCCAGGACATCCCCGTTTTTCGCGAATTGCAGGCCGAAATTGGCGGCACGATCGTGACCTTCGATGAACACGAGCAGGTGCGCGAAGCCTTGGCCTCTGCGAATGACGAAACGCGCGAGCGCCCTGATATGGCGCCTTTCTCTTGGCCCGCGCTGACCGAAAAGCTGCTTGGAGACATCCTGGCCTGACGGTTCCCCGTCTAGCGCGCCTTTGGTGTGGCCTCACCGGCTTCGAGTAAAACGTCTTCCCACCGGTCAAAGCAGAGGTCGGCCCGATATTTTCTCATCGAAGTCGTAGCGGCTCGCCCCATCTGTGCCCGCTGGTGATGCGCGTCCATAAGCCGGCGTAAGGCTTCCGATAAAGTCTGCTTGTCTTCGTTTCCGGCGGCAAGGAGACCGGTCTGCCTGTTTTCGATCAGGTCAGCTACTCCAGCGCAGCCTTCAAAGCCGACCGATGGCAGCCCGTGCGCCAACGCCTCCGCCAATGCGTTGGGAAAGCCTTCCCAGCGCGATGGCAAGCAGAAGAGTTGGGCGGCTTCATACTCGCGTTCGACATCCTTCCTGGTGCCCGGGAGGAACACTCGTCCCATCAGGTCGGGCATGGAGGCAATCTGCGCCTCCAGTCGGGCGCGGTCTTTACCTTCACCAACGATGTGCAAATCCCATTGCGGGAACTCGGCTGCAAGCTGCCCGAAGGCGTCGATCAGTGCCGGATAGTTCTTCTGATAGCTCAGCCGCCCAACCGAGAGGAGTCTGTAGCGCCCATCGGCGCTGGGCTGGTCGGGTGCCGCCATTAACTTGGCTGCACTGACAGGGTTCGGTGTCTCGACGATCTTGTCTTGCAGATAGGGGGGATAGTAGGTGCGAAACCTGTCGAACTGGACCGTGATGCGCTTGGCAAAGCGATAGGTGAACCGCTCGATACGCTGTTTGCGTCTGCTGTCCACGTAGTCGTAAAGCGTCGGCGCGTTGCGCTCGGCCACGGCGACCGGAATGCCCAGCCCCAGCGTATAGAGGCGAAGCGCCCGATAGGCCCCACCCTGAAACCCTACGATCACGTCGGGAGCAAAATCGTTGACCATGCGCCGCACTTTTGGCGCACGCTGCAGGCGTAGCCCCAGGCCGGCGCGCGTGGCAGGACGGCCCAAGTCCAGCTTGTACCACTTCACCTTTGAATCGAGCGGATAGAACGCTTCCGCTTCCGCATGGTCCCAACTGAACAGTGCCACCTCATGGCCGCGCCGGACCATTTCGTTCATGATCGTTATGATCATGCGCTCAACTCCGCCCGCCATATTGTCCATGGCGCGCGCCGCAAACATCATCCGCATATCAGGCGTCCGCCTTCATGCGCCGTTCGTGCGCCAGTCGCTTGGGACCGGTGGCCAGGAGATGTTCGGTGGCAAGCAGGGGATTGACAAGCCAGATGCGGGTAAATTGCAGGGCGAAGCGCACATAGTCGCGCTTGAAATGATAATAGCGCAGCACAGGCCAGTTGCGCGCATAGTGGTAGCGGCGAATGGAACGCAGGTAGTCGGCGTGCTTGTCCGCTACCGCCACCTCCGCGTCTCTATTGCGCTCATAAGACTTGTCGGCCCCGGTCGTGGCATGCTGGATGATCAGCTTGTTAACGGTTCCGATGAACCAGCCGCCCGCCAGTGCCAGCCGGATCGCAAAATCCACGTCTTCGACGCGCCGCAATGTGTCGTCGAATCCGCCCATCTGCCTTAGCAGTTCCGTTCGGGCCATGAGCGCACTAGTCGGTGTGCCTCCGTTATAGGTCCAGCCCGGCAAACGGCGATGAAACAGCAAATAGTCAGCTAGCGCTGCACCGTGCGGCCGAGTGTCCGCTGCGCCTATCGCAGGCAGCGTCTTGACATAACCATTGGGGTAATGTCGCTCGCCAGCTGCGTAACATGCAAGGCGCATCGCGCCCTTTTTTGCCTCGAAGGCCCGGATCGCCAGGACTTGTGCCGCTACTCTGTTGGGCAGGCTCTCATCGTCGTCATCGAAAAAGGCCAGAAACTCGCCTTCTGCCGCAGCGATGATGGCATTGCGTGCTGCCGCAGGTCCGCCATTGTGCTTTAGCCGGATCAGTCGCGCCCGAGGATCATTCTGGATGAGGTCGGCAACCAGTTCCGCCGATCCATCCGTCGAAGCGTCATCGGCAATCAGGATTTCAAGCTCCTCCCAGTCCTGCATTTGCGCGCTGGCAATGGCCCGACCAATGGTCTCGCGCGCATTGTAGCAGGTGATGCCGATGCTGACCTTTGTGCTCTGGTTCATGAAGTTTCCACGCCGCCGCCATGAAAGTCGCGAACCGCCCTATTGCCCTCGCTCTGCCGTCGGGCCTCCCACAGCCGGCCCAGTGTCCAGATTGGATGCCGTACGGCAAGTGCTGTTAATCCTCGCCGGAAGTTAGCTCGGTCTCCTGACAGCCAGATTATCCGTAGGTCCATCCAGTCGCGGCAGAACTCGAAATGGGTCCGATTCTTGAAAAGGTCCCGATGCTTTTCAAGAACGGCCCTGCGGAACGTGCGCTCCTTTTCTAGACCTTTGTCGGACCCGGCGGTCATCTGCTGCGTAACCAGCGTTTCCTCGATCCCCACGAAATGCGCGCCGCTGCGCGCGGCGCGCACGCAGAATTCGAGGTCTTCCGCGCGGCGAAATACAGCATCGAAGCCGGCAAGGGCACGAAAGCTTGAAGTGCGGCCGGCCTGTGAGCAGCCAGCGCATGATCCATAGGCGCCCCGAAGCGGGCGACCAAACAGTATCCGCTCGGCGACAGGGATACCAAAAGGCGCCGCTATGCCCTCCACTTCGCCCATGGTGCGCTCTATCCGACGGCGTCCATCTGGATAAATTTGCTGCCGCGCCGAATGGCAAAACACCATCGCACCGTTGGCGAATTCCTCTTCATAGGCCTTGATCCGGGCTATCTGTTTGCGAACGCGATCTGGTCGGCTGGTATCGTCGTCGTCGAAGAAGACGATGAACTCGCCGTCGGCATTCTCCACGATCCTGTTTCGCGAACCGGCTAGCCCGAGGTTTTGTTGGTTTTCGATGATACGGATATGGTCATGTCCCTCGGCTATCTCGCGCAAGATCGTCACGGTATCGTCGCTGGATGCGTCATCTACAACGATGATTTCCACTCGCGGACAGTCTTGTGCTATGGCCGAGTGCAGTGCCGCGGCAACGGTATCCCGCGCGTTGAAGGTATTCAGGCCGATGGTGACAAGCATAGTCATGCTGACCGTCCGAAGCGTCGACGAAAATACGCCGGGACAAGATGCGGCGCCGCCAGATAGCCGAGCGCGCGGTAGAGTCGGCTCTTGAGCATTTGATTCTTACTGCTCCAGAAACTCGCGCGCGCAAACAAAGTCGAGGCGAGATACAGGCCCTGCTTGTCCAGATAGTGACGATGCTTGTTCCGCAGCATTAACGCGTAGTCTAGCGGCCTTGTGCCCGCCTTATCGGTGCTGGGGGTCTTGTATTGGGTAATGAGTGGTTGATCCACGGAAATGAAATGCGCGCCCAGTAGCGCGGCGCGTACGGCGAGGTCCATTTCTTCGGCGCGACGAAATTTCTCGTCGAACAGGCCAGCACGCTGAAGCGTCGATTTTCGCGCCATCATGGTGCCGCAGCCCATCGGGCCACCGATCCGTTTTCCCCCACTCGCTGTCACTCCAAGCACATAGTTTGCCACAACCTCTCCATAAGGCTCCGGCGAAACGCTTCCGATCGGGCTGGGCGCGGTGGAGATGGATCCGCCGGTCACCACATGTCGACCGCAATAGCACAGGACCAGGTCGGCGCCATGCTTTTCCTCATACGCCAGTATCCGCGACACCTGAAGTTCCACGCGATCGGGCCGGCTTGTGTCGTCATCGTCCATGAAACAGATGAACTCGCCGCTAGCGAGGTCGACGATTTTGTTGCGCACCGCCGCGACGCCGCCGTTCGGGGTGTTCCGCCCAATTCTCACATTGTCATGGGTCGCGGCGAAGGCTGCAACCATTTCCCAGGTAGTGTCAGTGGAACTGTCGTCGACAATTACAATCTCCACATTCGGCCAGCTCTGATCCAAGGCCGAACCCAATGCGCGCAAGACAGTTTCTGCAGCGTCGTGGGTTGCTATTCCAATGGAAACTGCTGCGGACAAATCCGGACTCACTGTTTAGCTTCTCGCTGTCGTCTGCAGCCTTGTCTCGTCTGCCCTATCCGATGGCGGACAGTTTGCGATGTTTCGGGCCAAAGACCATCGAGTTTCTCGATCGTCAAGCCTCTGGATGATCCAAGGGCGATATGCTACCGCACCACCAAAGGCTCTGAAAGGTTGAGCCACGCCACCTAAACAGCGGCCCAACAGCTTGATTGTTTATGTAACCTTGAAAATTGAACATTCTTAGGGGGCCGGAGTAGTCCGGGACGTTGTAATGAAGCTTGTGCTACTTGCGGGTGGGCTGGGAACAAGGATTTCTGAAGAAACGTCGACCAAGCCCAAGCCAATGGTTGAGATTGGTGGGAAGCCAATATTGTGGCACATCATGAAAATCTACGGCGCGCATGGTGTGACCGACTTCATAATCTGCTGCGGATACAAGGGCTATATAATAAAGGAATATTTCGCCAACTATTTCTTGCACATGTCCGATGTTACATTTGACATGGAAAACAATCAGATGCATGTGCACCAGCGATATGCGGAACCTTGGCGAGTCACGCTGGTCGATACCGGCCAGGACACCATGACCGGCGGTAGGCTTCGTCGCGTGCGGGACTACGTTAGGGACGAGGAAGCTTTCTGTTTCACCTATGGAGACGGGCTTGCCGATGTAGACATCTCGGCCCAGATCGCTTTTCATCGGGCGCACGGCAAGCTGGCGACCGTCACCGCCGTTCAGCCGCCCGGACGATACGGTGCCCTGGATATCGATGGCCAGGCAGTAAACGGCTTTGTTGAAAAACCGCAGGGTGACGGCGGCTGGATCAATGGTGGCTATTTTGTCCTGTCTCCCAAAGTCATCGATGAAATTGAGGGGGATAACGCCTCCTGGGAGGGCTCGCCGCTTCGCGCCCTTGCCGGACGCGGTGAGTTTCGGGCCTTTATGCATAAAGGCTTTTGGCAGCCCATGGATACATTGCGTGAAAAGGTGATGTTGGAAGACCTGTGGCAATCTGGAAATGCACCGTGGAAGGTATGGGATTGATTGCCGGAACGGACATCGCGGCGCTAAGCGGAAAATCAATATTCCTCACTGGCCACACTGGGTTCAAAGGCAGCTGGATGGTCGCTCTGCTGCATCGGCTCGGCTGCCGGATTCATGGTTATGCCTTGGCGCCCGTCGGGGACTTTAACCTTTATACTCTTTCCGAAACCGCATCCCTGCTGGCTGGCGAAAACATCGCCGACATCCGGGGCGAGGAGACACTTGCGCTGGCCATGAGGCGCGCCGAGCCGGACTTGGTCATTCACATGGCTGCCCAGGCCCTTGTGCGCCGCAGCTACATCGAGCCGGTCTCTAACTGGGCCACAAACGTCATGGGCACGGTCAACGTTCTCGAAGCGGCTCGTGCTTTGCCATCGGTACGGGGCGTTCTCATCGTTACCACTGACAAATGTTATGAAAATGTCGGCTGGGAATGGGGCTATCGCGAAGTGGATCGCCTCGGCGGTCACGATCCCTACAGCGCCAGCAAGGCCGCCGCTGAACTAGTCACGGAAAGCTATCGTCGCAGCTTTTTCGCTGATCGAGATGTAGCCATTGTGAGCGCGCGGGCCGGCAATGTCATCGGCGGGGGGGATTGGAGCGAGGACCGGTTGATGGCCGATGCTGCGCGTGCGGCTGCGTCTGGCGAAATACTGTCCATCCGCAATCCAGGGGCGACCCGCCCATGGCAGCACGTTCTCGATTGCCTCAGTGGCTATCTGGCTGTTGCGGGGCGGATGATCACCACGCCGGCCGGATTGGCGGATGCCTATAATTTTGGACCCGATATCGCGGACAACCTGACCGTGGGCGATGTACTTGAGCGCCTGCGGAATTATTGGCCCGAGTTGCGATGGAAGGCCGGGGAACAGGCAGACAAGCTGCACGAAGCGACGTATCTTTATCTCGACTCCGCGCGTGCCCATCAGCAATTGCAATGGCGCCCTCGCTGGAGACTGGACATGGCGTTACAGCAGACTGCCGCCTGGTATCGGCAAGTTCAGCATGTGCCCACTGACGCGCGTGCCATGATGATCGCCCAGATTGAAGAGTATCTTGCATGACAATTGCCCAATGCCGTTCTTGCGGCGCACCTTTGAGCCGCGTCGTCTGCGACCTGGGCCTGTCGCCTATCTCGAACGCCTTCATCGCCGCTGAAAAGCGATGCGAGGGCGAGATGTACTATCCACTCAAGGCCTGTGTTTGCGAGCAATGCTGGTTGGTCCAGCTCGAGACCAGCCCAGAGTCGTCTGCCCATTTTCATCAGGATTACGTCTATTTCTCCTCCTATTCATCAGGATGGGTGGAGCATGCTCGGCTTTACGTGGAGACGATGACTAACCGGTTCGGACTGTCTGCCACCAATCGCGTCATGGAATTGGCCAGCAACGACGGTTACCTTCTGCAATTCTTCGTCGAGGCTGGCATTCCGGCGCTCGGCATAGAACCGACGGCCAATACCGCCGCTGCAGCCCGAGAAAAGGGAGTGGAGACGCGCACCGTCTTTTTCGGGCGGAAGGAGGCGGAGCGTCTGGCACAGGATGGCTGGACGGTCGATTTGCTGTTGGGTAACAACGTCTTGGCTCATGTACCAGACATCAACGATTTCGTCGGTGGTATGCCTCTGGTTCTGGCACCGGAGGGTGTGGTGACGCTCGAGTTTCCGCATCTGCTCAATCTGCTGGATCAGAACCAATTCGACACCATCTATCACGAGCACTACAGCTATCTCTCGCTCATCGCGCTCGCGCCGATTTTCGCTCGCGCCGGTCTGCGCATATTTGATGTCGAAGCCCTGCCGACGCACGGTGGCAGTCTGCGTATTTTCCTTTGCCACGAGAACGCGGCGCACGCCGAAGCGCCTTCGGTATCCGCGATGCTTGAGCGCGAGCGGGCAGGAAGCCTGGACGACCCGGCGCGGTTCGATCGGTTCGCAGAACAGGTCGCGGCGACCAAGCGACGCCTGCTGAGCTTCCTTGTCGAGGCGCGCGATGCCGGCAAAGTCGTGGCCGCCTATGGCGCGGCTGCCAAGGGTAATACCCTGCTCAACTATTGCGGTGTTCGGGACGACATGATCGTCTTCGTAGCTGACAAGAATCCCACCAAGCAGGGGCAATTTCTGCCTGGCTCGCGCATTCCCGTTGTCGATCCGGCAGTCATCGACGAGCGCAAGCCGGACTATCTACTGATCCTGCCCTGGAATCTCACATCGGAGATTGTCGGGCAGATGCAGCATATCCGATCCTGGGGCGGCCAGTTCGTCGTACCAATCCCCACGTTGGACGTGCTGTCGTGAAACTCACCGAGACACGTTTGGCAGGAGCTTATCTGGTCGAAATCGAACCCCGCGCCGACGAGCGCGGGTTCTTCGCGCGTACCGTTTGCGTGGATGAGTTCGCGGCGATGGGCCTCAATGGCCAATTCGTTCAGCAAAGCGTCTCCTGGAATCCTCATCGCGGCACCTTGCGGGGTCTGCATTTCCAGCAGGGCCCGCATGCCGAAGAAAAGCTGGTCCGGGTCACGCGCGGTGCGATCTTCGACGTTATCGTCGATTTGCGCCGCTCGTCCCCAACCTACTCTCGGTTCGTCTCGGTCGAGCTCTCAGCGGACCGCCGCAATGCGATCTATATTCCCAAAGGCTTCGCCCACGGCTTCCAGACCTTGGAGCCCGACACCGAAGTGCTCTACGAAATGACCGTGCCCTTCGCCCCCGACGCAGCTCGCGGTCTGCTCTGGGACGATCCTTCTTTGGCTATCCAATGGCCGCAGGCCGTTGATCGGCACGATTTTGCGCGGATCTCCCGGGCCGACCTCGGTCATCCTGCCTTGGCGGATTTGCCGTGACCCGGGTGGCGGTCATCGGTGCCAGTGGCTTTGTCGGTCGCCACGTCGTGAACGCCTTGGTTGAGGCCGGTGCGGCTGTCGTGGCTACGGCCCGGGATATGTCCCGGCTTGAGGACTTGCCGATTGGTGTCGAACCAATAGTGCTTGACTTGGCTGATCCAGCGGGTGCGTTCGTCCGCCTAGGTCGTCCGGATATCGTCATCCACCTTGCATGGGAAGGTCTGCCCAACTATGGGGCCCTGCGACATTTCGAATTCGAATTGCCCAGGCAATATGCTTTCCTGCGCCAGTTGGTTCTCGACGGAGCGCGAACACTACTTGTCGCCGGCACTTGCCTGGAATACGGAATGCAGTCGGGCGAGTTGCAGGAAGATATGCTTTCCGAACCCAGGACCGCATACGGGCTTGCCAAGCAGATGCTTCACAGCCAATTGCGGATGTTGGCCTCTGAGCAGCCCTTTGCCCTGACTTGGGCGCGCCTCTTCTATCTTTACGGCGAAGGTCAGGCCCCCTCCGCGCTCTATAGTCTTTTGCAGCAGGCAATTGCCCGTGGCGACCCCATGTTCAACATGTCGGCTGGTGAGCAGTTGCGGGATTTTCTGGCGGTTGGCGAGGCTGCTGGCTTGATTGCCAAGCTGGCGATGCAACAACGTGGCCATGGTGCTGTAAACATATGCTCAGGTACGCCGCGATCAGTTCGCGCGCTGGTCGAAACCTGGCTAAGCGCGGCCAATGCGAGGATGAGGCTCAATCTGGGATACTATCCTTATCCGAACTATGAACCTATGGCATTTTGGGGTAGTGCCAAGAAACTGAAGTCCATCACAGGCGTAGTATGACCGAATACAGAGAATTTTATAGGGTATCGGGACTGCCGGTTTTTCAGAATCGTATGTATCCCTCAAGAGACGAGGCCCGAGCTTGCGCAAGGGGCGACATGGTCCTCGCCGAGAATCTTGGAACCGGGCTGGTCAGCAATCTGGCCTTTCGCCCCGAGCTTATGGAATACGATTCGAACTACCAGAATGAGCAGGGCAATAGCCCGCTTTTCCGGCGCCATCTGGAATCCGTCGCCGATCTAGTCGAGACACATATGGGCAGAGAAGGCCTCGTGGAAGTCGGTTGCGGCAAGGGGCTGTTTCTTGATCTGTTGTCGGCGCGCGGTGCCGACATCCGCGGCTATGACCCGACCTATGAAGGTGACGACCCCCGCATCGTCAGGGAGTATTTCAGCAAGGCGCTCGGTATAACCGGACGCGGACTAATTCTTCGGCATGTGCTTGAACATATCCAGGACCCCGTAGCCTTCCTCCAAGAGCTCAAGGAGGCCAATGGCGGCGGCATGATCTATATTGAGGTTCCGTGCTTCGACTGGATTTGTACCAAGCGCGCCTGGTTCGACATTTTCTACGAACATGTGAACTATTTCCGCCTCAGCGATTTCTTCCGCATATTCGGTACTGTCTACGAGGCGCGCCGGACCTTTGGCGGTCAATATCTCAGCATCGTAGCGGATCTCTCGACCATCCGCGTGCCGGTTCGCGATCCTGCCGACGCGGCTGCTTTTCCCGATGACTTCACTGCCAAACTTCAGCCCCGCGACGTCGTGAACGCTGTCGTCTGGGGAGGCGCGTCCAAGGGCGTCATTTTTTCTCTGATGATGGAGCGAGCGGGCGTCATCGTGCAGCAGGTAGTTGACATCAATCCTGCAAAGCAGGGCCATTTTCTGCCGGCAACCGGCATTCAGGTTAAGTCGCCGCAGCAGGCGCTGGCGCAACTGCCTGATGGCGCCACGATTTTCGTAATGAACAGCAATTACCTGCCGGAAATACGCGAAATGTCCGGACATAGGTTCAACTACGTTGGAATAGATGATGAGTGACTTTGAGCGGGAAGTAGTGGGTCGCATTGCGGCAAACGGCAATAACACCCCTTTGCGGAATGCCGCACGTGCATTCATGGACCAGTCCATTGCCGCAATGTATTCCTACAATTTCTCGGCACTCGGCCGCCCGATCATCCAGTATCCGCAGGATATGGTTGCCATGCAGGAACTCATCTGGGCAACCCGCCCGGATGTAATCGTGGAGACAGGCATCGCCCATGGCGGCTCACTCATCCTGAGCGCCTCCATGCTGACGCTGCTCGACTATTGCGATGCGCTTGCTGCCGGCGAACTGATTGATCCCGCCCGTCCGAAACGCAAGGTTGTTGCCGTCGACATCGACATCCGCGCCCACAACCGCACGGCAATCGAGGCGCACCCCATGGCGAACCGGATCGAGATGATTCAAGGCTCCGCCATAGACCCGGCCGTCGTTGCCAAAGTGAAGCAAGGCGTCGGCGAGGGAAAAAAAGTGCTGGTCAGCCTCGATTCCAACCACACACATGACCATGTTCTTGCTGAGCTCGAAGCCTATGGTCCGCTGGTGAGCGTCGGCAGCTATTGCGTGGTTTTCGACACCATCGTCGAGGATTTGTCGGCCAATGCGTCGGCCAATCGTTCTTGGGGCCCCGGCGACAATCCCAAGACCGCTGTCTGGGAGTATCTCAAGAGGCATGCTGAGTTCGAAGTCGACAGGGCCATGGACGACAGGCTGCAGATTTCGGTTGCCCCGAATGGGTTTTTGAGGCGTGTGAGTTAGCGATGGGGCGAGCCGACACACTCCTCAAGGCGGCGGTTCGCACGCAGGTCAGACGAGCATTCGGGGTGCAGAAACCCCACGTGCTCTTGGCCTGCATGCCGAAATCGGCATCGAGTTTTCTGGCAAACGCGCTTGCCAGCCTTCCTGGAATGGTTCAGTGCGAACTCTCAGGCCGAGACCCGCACAAGGAGCAGGAACTCGATCCTGCCTTGTGCGCTTATCGGGATCTGCAGGCCTATGTCGCCCAACAGCATGTTCGCTACAGCGAACACTCCGCGCAGATGATTGCTGAATTCAATCTCACCCCCGTGGTCCTTGTTCGCAACCTGGACGACTGCGTTGCAAGCATAAGAGATCATGCGCGCCAGCAACCGGGCAAGACGTACTCTTGGTTTCCCCAGCATCTGTCCGAAATGACGGATGGCGATCTGGAGGGCTATATCGTCGACTTCCTGATCCCATGGTATGTGCAGTTTGAAGTCAGCTGGCAGAAATGCCCGTCGGCCATATGGGTGCATTACGACGACGTTCGCACCAATACTGCCCAGGTCTTGCAGCGGATTTCGCGGGCCGCCCGCATTTCCGCGGCCGACCCCATGATCGATGCAGCCGTGCAATCGGCCGTCACCAGAGGAAAACGCTTCAACATGGGTGTCTCAGGTCGTGGCCATAGTATTGCTCCCTATGCCCGGGAACGCATTCGTTCGCTGCTTGAACGATATCCTCACCACCAGTTTCGCAGCGCACCCGGGCAGCAGCCGCAGTCGGCCCAATAGCCGGAGCAGGTTGGCTATTTGCTAGCTTGAATGCGTTCGCGGCTGGCTAGGTCGGCATTCAGGACCTGTTTCATGTTCTCGCCGTCAAAGAACAACCTCTCACTTCCCTTTGTCGCGGGTAGCAGCTGTTTCACGCGGCGAGCGGCCGCCCGCATTACAGTGCTGATCCCGCGCGGCGCCTCGGGAATGGTCCGAAGTGTGAGTTTGTTGTCGCGGCCGTAAGCACTAAGAGCCTGCCGCGCCTCCGTACCGAGATGGCCGTTGTGGTTGAGTTCGATCGCGCGCTCGACTGCCGTCTCGTAGAACGCAGTTTTGTCGATGGCGGGAAACCGTCCCGGCCGGCCCTCGGCCTTACCTATTTCATATTCTCGCAGAATTATGTTGTTGAGGACGGATGTATCGCGGGGGATGGGTCCAAATTGCAGCCACTCCGCTTGTTCCTGGAGCATCCGTCTGTGAAAGTCGGAGCTATCCTCGTTCATCTTGCCGGTCAGGAACGCCTTTCCATTGCTCCGCTCCTCCCCCTGCACGACCAGCAGAGGGTGAAAAATGTGAAAATATGTATCGAACAGGTTCAGGTACCGAAAAAGGAACGCGTAGTCGGGCGCGATACCCGTGAATAGCGTCCTGTAATGGTTCTGAATTCGAGACATCGCATCCCGTGAACAGAAGGAATTTAGAAATCTGGGGTTGTTCTTCCCCATCCGCGACCGAGAAAATGCGGAAAGCGTATCGGAGGACTTGAGGCTGGAGGCGGTGCATTCACCGTCCACCCGAGGAATAAGAAACCGGTGAGCCTCGCCTTTGGCAACACAGGAGCCGAATGATACGGCATCAACATCGGAGGCGGCTTGTATTGCTTCATTCACCGCCGCCAGAGTGTACAAACGAAGTGCCATGCGATCCGTGACTATGCCTACATAGGCGCCTCTTGCACGCGATACGGCCCAGTTCCAATGCTGAGTCATTGGCAGTGGACGCTCCGTCCGGACATAGGATACGCGGTTATCATCCAGAAACGGAGCCACAGCATTTCTGGTCGCCTCGGCATGTTCCGTCGTGCTGGAATTATCCGATACGATGACTTCAAGATCATCGAGTGTCTGATGAACTAGGCTGTAGACGCAGTCAGCCACATATTCGGGACGGTTCCGCGTCGGCACAACAATAGAGAAGAGAGGAGATCTGCTCATTTTGGCTGGGCCAACCGCCTCTTGAGATGCGACCGCCTTGTTCGCAACAGGCGAACGAACTTTGGAAACGCGCCTCGTTTCTTCAGCCTGGATGGTACCGTTAGGACCTCGCCAATGGGACCGTGCTTTTTGAGAACGGCCTTTCCCGATCCGCCAAGGTGGAACTGCAGGTCCAGATTATCCATGTTGGCGCGATATACCTCTTCGATCAGCAACGCGATCTGCTCATTACTGGTCTCGACACCGACATTGTCCCTAATCTGGCCCGGCCGGTAGTTGTGCGGATCGATGTCGTCGAACACGATGACAGAACCTTGCTTAAGATAGGGCCACCATGCCCTCAACTCGCGGAGGACATGGTCGCGCGTGTGCAGCGAGTCGACATAGAGCAGGTCGATGCCCTCGGAAACCTGGGGCGCCTTTTCTATAACGTGTGCCGCATTAGTGCTGTCGCCCCGCACAAACCGAAATCGTGGATCATCCGATACCGACGAGCAGTCATCGACATCTACCGAAAACAGGATCCCGTCATTTTCGGCGCATGCCTGCAGGAACACCGTGGTAGAGACACCGCGTTGTGTACCGAGCTCAAGGATAGTGGGGCGCACGAACGCCCTAGCCAACCCATACATCATCAGCAACTGGCCTCTGCCGCTCCCCGGGGCGGTCTTCGTTAGGCCGTCAAAACTGAAATTTTGTGTCTGTATGTTCATCGCTACAATCCCTCAAAACTCATGAGGCGGCGCGGCAATATCTCGAGCGAACGCCCCTGCCACCTGCACGTGGCAACCTTTCCATACACAATTACCGTCCATCCGCAGTGGCCACTACCGCCTCGATCTCCGACCACGGGCCAGACGCGGTGATCTTGCCCTTGTCGAGCACGAATATCCGGTCGCAGTCCTGCACCGTGGTCAGTCGATGCGCAATCATGATGATGGTTTTGCGCCCGGAGAGGTTGCGGACCGCTTCCATCACCGACTTTTCCGTCTGGTTGTCGAGGGCACTGGTGGCTTCGTCAAAAACCAGGACTTCAGGATCATGATATAGCGCGCGAGCAATGCCGACGCGTTGCCGTTGCCCGCCCGAAAGGCGCACGCCACGCTCGCCCACCATGGTGGCATATCCTTGGCTGAGCTCAGTTGTGACGAAGTCATGCAGGCTCGCCATGCGGGCAGCGCGCTCCACGGCGGCCATGTCGATCTGCTCGGCAGGTACACCGAAGGCGATGTTGGCGGCAATGCTTTCGTCCGCGAGGAAGATGCTCTGAGGCACGTAGCCGATGGACCGTTGCCAGCGACGCACATTCGTTAAGTCGATTAGCGTCCCGTCTACCAGCAGGGAGCCGGCCTGCGGCTCAAGAAGCCCCAGGATCAGGTCCACAAGTGTAGACTTTCCCGCTCCGGTCTTGCCAACAAGGCCGATGCTGCTGTGCACCGGAATGTTGAGAGAAATATCCCGGAGCGCCTCCCGGTCGGCCGCCGGATAGGCGAAACTGACAGTGCGCAGCTCTATGCCGTTGCGCACTGGAAGCGGCTCGACCGCGACTTTCGACAAGTCGCCCTGCGGCACCTTGAGTTCGGCAAAGATCTTGTCGAGGGCGACGCCGGAGGCACGCAGCATAACCACTGATCTATAGAGTCCCTGAACCACCGGTAAAAGGCGAAGACCGGCAAACCCGTATACGGCGATTGTCGGCAGGGCTGCGGCGATGCTGCCCTGACTACGCAACAACAGCGCCATGATGACGATCAGCATGCCGCCGATGGCAATCGCTTCGAGGGCGTAACGCGGTGTGTCGCCTAGTACCTGCAGGCTGGAGCGGTGCCGCTCGAAGATGTAGGACGGTACCTCGAAGCGCTTGATGTAAGCAGTTTCGAGCCCTGCCACCTTGACGTCCTTGATGCCGGACAGGGCCTCGTGCGCGATCCTGTAGCGCTCCTGATTGGCCTCCACCCGCCCACGGCCGACCCGCAGCAAGAGGTTACGCACCACCAAGTAGATGGCGCCATAGGATAGTCCCAGCACCAGAACCGCGCTGATCGCGACCGCCGGGTCAAGGAAGACTACGAGCCCGATGAGGAAAACCGCGGTAATGGCCTGCGACAACAGCTGCAAGGCGGGCATCATGCTGCTGCGGATGACCTCTTCGACCTCTGAAAGGATCGTCTTGCTCAAATCTGTGCTGTGCTGGTTGAGAAACCAGCTATAGGGCCGCCCGAGAAAATTGCGCAACAGCCGCAGGCCTAGAGAATAGCCCCGCATGGCCGAGAATCGCAGGATAGCGTAGCTCGAAAGCGCGGTGAGTGCAGTGCGGCCCACTACGATCACGAAAACGACGACCGACAGCGCCACAAAGAAGCTGTTTATCTCCGAAAAGCCGAACCCCTCGTACGCCATCTTCAGCCACGGATTGCTCTCGACGACCCCCGGTTCAGAAATAACGGCGATCAGGGGCAGGATGGATGCGACGCCGGCCAATTCCATGATGCCGACCACGAGCATTAGCGCCAGCAGCAACAGCGCCTGGCGCTGTTCGCGCACACTGAGCAAAGCGCGAAGCTTTCTGAAAGTGTCGAGCAAAATTTAGTCTCTGCTAGCTTTCTGCGGATTGCGTCTTACTAATCTGCACCAGCTCCATTCACAAGGGAATTGCCGCAACGCGCCACCCGGGCACCTGGGTGCGTTGTGATCAATGATCTCGTCGGTCTCGTCTGAACGACGAAAGGCCCAGAATGACGAAACTCACGAAGACGAAGAAGCCTGCCGAGCTGGTGGTCAAGGATATCCGCCAGGCGGCCCGATGGCACAGTTCTGCCGAGAACAAGTTTCGGATGGTGCTGGACGGCCTGCGCGGCGAGGATAGCATTGCTGAGCTGTGCCGGCGCGAAGGCATCGTCCAGAGCCTTTATTTTATCTGGTCCAAGGAGTTCATGGAGGCCGGCAAGCGGCGCTTGGCCGGTGATACGGCGCGTGCGGCGACCAGTGACGAGGTCAAGGACCTGGGCCGGGAGGCGAGCGCGCTAAAGGAATGCGTTGTCGACCTGACCCTGGAAAACCGTTCGTCGGGAAATTGATCCACCGGATCAATTTCTGACCCTCCTCACCTCAAAAAAAGCATGCTGGGGGTTGGGGAAGACCAGCAATGAGGTATCCCGCTTCCGAAAAGCTCGAGATCATCCGGCTGGTTGAGCAATCGCATTTGCCAACCAAGCAGACACTGGACCGACTGGGCATCGCCCTCCGGACCTTTTATCGCTGGTATCGCTACCTCAATGGCGGTGCCGAGGCGCTGGAGGACCGATCTTCGACACCCAGCCGGGTCTGGAACCCGCGCATTCTGGGCGATGGCACCGAGCGCAATGCTCGAAGCTGAAATCGCGCGCCTTCGTCTGACGCAGCGAATAGAGCTGCCTGGCACTGTGCACAATATCGGCGAGGAATATGCCGCCGCACAAGTGTATGTCATTTGCCTCTCGCTTCGAGAGCCAGGGCACAGTCCAGATCGTCGCTACGCCATGGCCCATGCGACATTGACGGCGTCACCCGCCTACCAATTCCAGTCGTTTGGATGCCTGGGAGAACCTTCTGAGGGAAATCCGCTCAATGCAACAGCGCTGACACTGCGCTCACGATCCTCGCCTGTCCATATACCAGCTGACAAACTTATTGACGCCTGTTTCAACGTCAGTTCTCGGCAACTCGCCGACCAGGCACCGCAGCAAAGTAGTATCCGACGCCGTGGCCACCACGTCACCGGGCTGCATGTCCATCATGTTGAGGATTGCGTCTCTCCCAACCGCGGTCTCGATAGATCTGATAAAGTCCATCAATTGGGTTGGCTTGCCCCCCGCAATATTGGCCGTCCGAAAGGCCGCGATAGGTGAGAGGCTGTCGCCCGGCATAGGCTTGCCCTTTTCTGGCGGCTTGTCGGCCAGTCGAACGATCGCCTCCACCAGATCGTCAACATAGGTGAAGTCACGGCTCATTTTGCCATGGCCATACACATCGAGGGGGCGGCCTTCGATAATGGCCCTGGTAAATTTGAACAGAGCCATATCGGGCCTGCCCCATGGTCCGTAGACGGTGAAAAATCGTACGCAGGTCGAAGGGATGGCAAAAAGATGCGCGTATGAGTGGATCATCGCCTCCCCCGCCTTTTTCGTCGCGGCGTAGAGTGACGCCTGGGCGTCTGCGCGATCGCTCTCGGCAAAAGGCATTTTGGTGTTGCCGCCATAGACAGAACTGGTCGAGGCAAACAGAAGATGGCGCGGGGGCGCGGCCCGCAGGGCTTCGAGCAGGTTGGCCGTTCCGACGATATTGGACTGGATGTAGCTTTGCGGATGCTCAAGGCTGTAGCGAACACCTGCTTGCGCGGCCAGATGGAGAACCACGTCCGGCTGAACCCCGGAAACGATTGCCGCCAGCGCAGTCGCGTCTTCCAGCATGGCCTCGACCTGATGAAACTGCTCGTAGCGCTTCAGGATGGCGACGCGATCACGCTTCAATGCAGGGTCGTAATAGTTGGTGAAACCATCATAGCCGGTCACCTGGTGCCCATCTGCCAGGAGCCGGCGCGCGACATGGAACCCGATGAAGCCCGCTGTGCCCGTTACAAAATACTTCATGACAAAGCGCCGGTCTGGTCGCCGCGGCCAATGCTGACATAGTCAAAGCCATGTTCGGTGACCTCGTCGGGCCGATACACATTGCGCAGATCAACAAAGACCGGAGAAGACACCAAACCTTTAAGCCGAGAGAGGTCAAGTGAGCGGAACTCATTCCATTCGGTCACCAGAACAACGGCGTCGGCGCCCTTGGCAACGTCATAGGCGTCTTTTCCGAAGCACACATCACTGACCATTTCGCCAGCAGCTTGCATGCCCTGTGGGTCATAGGCGGATATTTGGGCACCGCGGTCCTGGAGACCGCGAATGATGTCGAGCGCAGGGGCTTCGCGCATATCATCCGTATTCGGCTTAAAGGTAAGACCGAGTAGCGCGATCGTCTTGCCGCGCACATCGCCGCCACAGGCCGCAATCACCTTGCGCGCCATGGCGCGCTTGCGGTGGTCGTTGATCGCGACGGTCGTTTCGACAAGACGCATCGGACTGTCATGATCCTGCCCGATCTTGAGAAGGGCCAGCGTATCCTTAGGAAAACATGAACCGCCATAGCCGGGCCCTGCATGCAGGAACTTGCTACCGATACGATTATCGAGTCCCATGCCTCGTGCCACGGCCTGCACATCTGCGCCGGTCGCTTCACAGAGGTCGGCAATCTCGTTGATGAAAGTGATCTTCATGGCCAGGAAGGCGTTGGAGGCGTATTTGATCAACTCGGCCGTGCGGCGACTGGTGAACATCAACGGCGCCTGGTTGAGATAGAGCGGCCTATAGACCTCCGTCATCACCGCCTCGGCGCGCCCATCCTCAACGCCCACGACAATACGATCGGGTCGCTTGAAGTCGTCGATCGCCGCGCCCTCGCGCAAAAATTCCGGATTCGACACAATGGCGACGTCCGCATCCGGATTGATCGTTGTAATGATGTGCGCCACCTCGTCGCCCGTTCCCACCGGAACGGTGGACTTTGTCACCACGACCGTAAAGCCCTGGACAGCAGTGGCGGTTTCCCGTGCTACCGCATGAACATAGGAAAGATCGGCATGGCCATCGCCGCGGCGGCTAGGCGTCCCGACGGCGATGAAAACCACATCGGCATCCGCGACAGCGGGCGCCAATTGTGTCGAAAAGGCCAGTCGTCCGGCCGCCACATTGCTTGCGACCAACCCGGCCAGACCAGGCTCGTAGATTGGCATGATGCCGTTTTCGAGCGCTTCGATCTTGGCGCTATCCTTGTCGATGCAACTGACGCTGTGCCCGAAATCTGCAAGGCATGCCCCAGTGACAAGGCCAACGTAGCCCGAACCGACAATGGCAATCTTCATCTGAGCAATCTCCGCGAATCATTGGCGATTGACGAGGGTTCGATCCGCAGAGCCCCAGACGCTTTTTGAATACCGATACGGGGGCTTGGATTCAAGATTCGTGGAAACCTAAGACCTTGCCGAACATCAGCATTCTCCCGGCCCATTTGACATCGACCCTGGTACTGATGGGACAGTTCTCTGTTCTCAGAGCTGTCCATCCTTTGAAGCGCTAGCGATTTTGATCGTGCTGCCACACATTGATATCCACATTCCCCATATACCGCGCGACCACATTCATCGACCGCCAGCCTCCTGCCCGCATGATCGGCAACAGCTGAACACCGTTGATCGTCAGCTGCTGGGCCGCTCCAGGCCGTAGAGAGTGGCCGGATATTTCAAAAACGTCTTCCGGCGTGAACCCCGCTCGCGCCGCCAGCTTCTTGAGTATCTGCAGGGAGGCGGGCGAGATTAAAACGTTGTTCGAAGCGGCTTTGACGACGCTCGAAAGCAGACTAAAGGGGGGATTAACCATATCGTGTCCTGTTCGCTCAGGAGTGGATGTGGCCAGGTCGCTGCCGCAGCACCACCTGCGGTGGCGATCGCCCTGATACGGCGATCGCCCGGACTTGGCAGCTTTCGACCCGAAAGCTTGATCAAAAACATAATCCAAATGTGCACAGGTTCAATAACGTTTGCGAGGATTTCAGCGGGCCGGGTGCAAGTTCGTCCCTGCCCGCTAGATTTCAGTTGCACTTATCATGGCAGCCGATAATATCGCCGGTTATATACAGGGCCTGCTGGACGGAGTCGCGTTCACCCACACTGCCTACGCGCTCGATAGGGATTCCAGAAAGTCAGCGCTCGCCCACTTCCTTGGACAGACGGACAAGGCCACAGCGGGTACCGAGAAGGAGACATAGGGCGGAAACCGACGCAAGTCGGAGGCGCCAATCTCCCGACATTTGCGTCAAGTACGGATGCAAGCCAGGCAGTGGAATGCCTCAGCTCGACCGATTGCGAATTGCGAGCCACCGTTCGCGTCTCACAGGACGCCAGCAAGAAGCATCATTTGACCATCTCCAAATCATGGCGTGACACGGCCGTACCATAGGCTCGAGCGGCAAGGCCAGGTGGCAGCGCCTTTCACATGGGCGTCATGCAAGTGCGACACGAAACTGACTGATCAATGGGACATCGGCACGGTAAGCTGGGTCAGTTGGAGCAGTTATGAACGACCTTTCAAGTATTACCTCCCGTATCGAACGCGTCACGCCGGAGATTGCCAAGCAACCTGCTTGAACGGGTGGTCAGCAGCGGCAAGCTTGATCAAGCGTCGGTTCAGGCGGTTGAACGTGATATGCGCGACGGACGGTGGACTCTAAATGGGGCGCCCATCGTGCTGTCGCCCGACGGACAAGTTCTAGACGGCCGCACTCGTCTCAACGCATGCATCCGATCTGGCGCGTCCTTTGATACACTAATCGTTCAGGGGGTAAAACATTGCTGCCTTCGAAACAATCGACTCCGTTGGCAAGCGGACCCTTGCGGACGTTCTGTCTATGCGGAAAGAGAACCACGGTCGGGCGCTCGGCGCAGCGCTCAAGATACTCTGGACCTACGGTGCAGGAGGTACACCGGGTGCCGGAAAGGCACCTACTCCAACTACGCTTTTGGGCGTATTGGAGGAGCACCCGGGGGTCCGTGATAGTATCAGGCTGGCGCTGCGCGCCATGCCACTTTTGCCGCATAGCTGCGGTATCGCGCTTCACTACTTAGCCGGTGCGGTTGACCCGACACGGGCAAGCCAGTTCCTAGCGCAGATTCAAGACCCCATAACCGAGGCAACTGACGATCCCGTCGGGCAACTCAGGGAAGTATTGATGGCGACCCGCGGTCAGGGTGGCGCCAGGAAACAAACCTATGTGCTTGCTGTCGCGATTAAGGCATGGAACGCCTTTGCAGCTGGCAAAACTATCAAAATGCTGCGCTTTGCGCCTGAACGCGAAAGCTTCCCACGCGTTGCGGGTGAACTGGATTGGGGACCTTTGAGCCGCGTAGTTGCGCCTCGGCAGCCCGAGGCTAGGCCTATGGCCAGCGATCAGATTAACGTCCGTGTCCTGATGATCGATCCCGCCTTGGCAGATGCTCTTCTCACTGATCGAGGACCGAACAGGACGGTATCCTCCGTCGTAATTGCCAAATACGCGCGCGACATCGAGGCGGGTCGATGGCGACTTAACGGCCAGACAATCAAGATCAGCGCTACTGGGCGTTTGCTAGATGGCCAGCACCGCTTGGAGGCAGCTAAGAAGGCAAAGAAGGCCTTTCCGGCAATCATCGTCGAGGGACTACCTGATGGAGTCATCAGCTCGCTCGACATCGGACGCAGGCGAGCAATGAGCGATGTGCTCCGCGAACGCGGCGAGGCTAACACAATCATCCTGGCCCCCGCACTGCGCTGGTTTTGGATGATTCGAACCGGCGTGGTCTTGGCAGCAAATTCGTCCCCGTCCACGGGCGAGTTGCTTGAACTGCTAGATGCAACGCCGCAGATTAGAAGCAGCCTGAAAAATGTAGCAGCGATCCGGGAAATTATGGGAAGCGGCATTGCTGCAGCCCTGCACTATACCTTTGCTGAAAAAGACGCAGAGCGTGCCGATGCTTTTTTTGCCCGGTTGATTGACGGTGTGAATTTGGCGGAACACAGCCCCGTTCGCCATTTGCGCGAACGCTTGATCAGAACACGTGCTTCGCATCGCGTGCGACTCGCTGAGGCGGAGCGTGTGGCCATCAGTATTAAGGCTTGGAATGCGTTTCGAACTGACCGTCCGCTACAGCTGCTTCTGTGGCGCAATCGCGGCACGGCCCGAGAAGCGTTGCCCACACCGGTGTAGGATCATACTTTTGGAAAAGAAGTCCGAAGACATGCATATTCGCATGGAGCCAGACCTGCATGATTTATATGCGATGTCGCTGATCAGATTGAACTACCGCCCTCGACTGCTGCACGGGTTATGCTTCGGGATTGGCAGCGGTTGGGGCCGAGGGGTGCGGCCGAAGTGATCCAGCAGCTCAGGCGGAATGGCGAAACGCGGCCAGATCACGAGTGATCGCTATTCGCTTTGGAAGGAGCCTCCATCCGAACAAGTAGGCCCGTGGCTGTGAAAGCGACGATCCAAAGCGTCCTAGACCAGCCGTCTCGCGCAACCGAGATAGTTCCATACCGCATATTATGCGAATCTGACGGCATCCGCTTCGCGCCCTCATATCAGCCATTCAACCCTCTCTGGCGATCAACCGAAAGCTGCCGTTCGATTTCGGTCGGCTAGATGTCCATATGGAAATGGTTCCCGGACTGGCAGCTCTCGGTAGGCGATGCTGAAAAACTGCCAGTTTATATGACCGCCGGCGCAACGGAAGGATTCTGCGAAAGGCCGAGTTCGACGAGCTCGGTCAGCCGTTGACCCCTGAGTGAAGTCCACCATTGGACCTGGCGGTTGGACACCCCATCAGCCTTCATCCAGATGCGTGTCGAAGGACGGGGCGTGGCAAATGTCACCACTCGCTCGCCCTCGTTGCTTGAGGCTAAAAGTTCCACCGCTCCGCCAGCGTGGAGCAGTGGCCGACTATTTTGGCCCCTTGGGCCGGCCGAACTCCAAAATCGCCTTGAGCAAGGCCTTCACGCCATCGCCAAACGATTTGACCGGCACCTGCTCGACAACCGGTCGGGCGGGATTGCCGGCGCCAGGCGTCGTCGGCTCAAGCGCCTTCGTCTCGTAGTACCGGTCGCGCATTTTGCGGTCGTGCGCACGACCTTGATCGATGCGCTCCTGACTCATGTCGCCCGCCCAGACCACCGTGTCCTTGCGGATGATGTAGTGCGACCGACAGTGCAAACCCCAGCTCCCGACAGAAGGCCAGAGGCTCACCGTGTCGCCGTCATAGGTGAGTTCCCATCCAGCCGGCTTGATCGGCGTCACGACTTTGGTGCCGCAGCCGCAAAAGCAACTATGCACGGCGGTCGCGAAGGGGATCGACACATAGAGGACCCCCTCCTCGCGCTGCGGCGGCATCGTCTCGACGAACTCGTGCCTGATGCGAAAGTTCGTGTTCATGCCGCGTCTTCGTTGCTGAGCTCGTTGGTGACGATCTGCAGCGTCGTGTGATGCTCGTGCTGCAGGTCGGCATAGAACCCGAAGAGCTTCTTCCACCGCATCACCGCCATGAACGCGTTCGCCATGTTCAGATCCGCGATCTGAATGTTGCGGTCGTATTCGTTGCGGTCGTTGGCAGCATTGAATCCGATGCGGTCATGTTCGTGCACATGCTGGCGCATTGCGGGCGTCGACAAGGTGGCGCGCACCACGCCGCCGAGGCTGCCGTTGGCGGTCATATAGACGCCCATGCCCACATCGATGAACGGAACGCCGAGTTCCTCGAGCCTAGCGACGACGGCGCGCTTGCCCTCGCCCTCCATGCACAGGAACACGAAATCCATTCCTGCCAGCTCGTCGACCGTCTCGGGCGTGATGAAGTAGGCGTGCGGCACGATCCCACGCCGCATGTTCCGGTAGATGCCGTGGTAGTACTCGACCTTATAGGGCGCCTCGGCGAGCTGAGTCCGGGACGCAGCACCAGGCGCGCGAAACGCGTTGTGCTGATACATCCGGTCGCCATCGAAGGTGTTGATCTCCCGCACCGGCGTCTTGGCAACCAGGTCGAGAACATATCCGCCGGTCCCGCCCAGGCCCACGATGCCGACGCGCGGCAAAGCGAGCTTCTGCGAGAGCGCGACGATGTCGGCGCGGCTCGACGCGGTGTCCACATATTCGAATACATCGTCCGCTTCGACGTCGTCGCCGGAAACGAGCGGGAACACCGCCGCCGTCGCCGTGGCATCGATGGCAGCTGCCGGGCCACCGAGGATGGCGATGTAGCTCGTCACCTGATGGTAGAAGTCGTCATAGTGATCGAGGGGCTTGGGCTTAGCCGAGAAGTAGTGACGACCAACGACACCCTCGCCGATCTCGGTGTTCGGCCCACCCGCGTTCATGCGCTCGATGCGGCGACCATTTGCGTGGCATGGATATTCCCCATCGAAGAGGATGGTGTGGTCGCGGGGCATCTTGGCCACGTCGTCCGCGGTATCGCCGAGCGAAATGATGATGGTGCCGCGGGCAACTTCGCGCTTGCTCGTCACATAGGGCACCTGACGCACGGTCAGTTACCCATTGATGACGCGCAGGTCGAAGCCCTCGTCGCGCAAGCGCTTGAGGTCGGGACTACGAGCGATCGGTCGTTGTGACATCGAAGACCATCCCCTTTTTGATCCGCACCGTGTCGCCTTCGAGCAGCGAGCCCTTCGGATTTTTCCGCGGCCCCCGGCTGTAGACGATGGTGAACATAATGTTCTCGCCCGCCGGCACGGGGTTGAACGCGAGCTTCACCACATCGTCGAAGCTCAGCCGCGTCTCCGTCGTGGTCTTCGGCTCGGCGTTCACGAAGATGGTGATCTCCTTCTCGGTGTAGAAATGGTCGCCCTTCCGGAGATCGACCGGGGTGTCGTCGTTGGGGATGAATTCATCCTCATCGTCGCCCGGCAGATCGCGGAACAGCTCCCGCTTCCGGCCGATGTCGGCCAGCTCATAGAGCGCCCCGCCCGTGGTCGGATCGGGGGAATCGTACTGCTGACGGTCGATATGGATGCGCACCGTCGGGCGCTTTTCAGAATCGCTCATAACCGAGCTCCTGCTTGATGTTGCGCCGGCACCAGATCGTCCGGCTTGTTTACATCGTAGGCAGGTAGCGACAAAAATCGCAAGAGAAAGTTTACATTGTTGTGTTTTTGGTTGACACTCATGACGGAATACGGGACACTTAGGCCATGGAAATTGACAAGAAAATCCTCATCGCGCTGATCGAAGCGGCCATGTCCGCCGATTACACGCGCGTCCGTCGGACGGCGAATGTGCTTTCCAAACAGTTTCTGGAGCTTAAGGACAGCGACACCGCCAAGCAGATTCAGACGATCGTCCGCAAAAAGGGCGTGCCGCTGCAGGCCTCGGGCTATGCGCAGGCGCTGCCGCTCGATGCCGGGTCCCGTTTGCCCCTCCTGGAGGAAGGCCCTGCCCCCTCGTCACCGATCCTACTCGATGAAGCCCCAGGCAAAATCGTAAGCCAATTTCTCGAGGACGCCGCGAACTTCAATCTGCTCGAAGAGATGGGCCTGACCTCGCGGCTGGGCCTCCTGCTGTACGGCAAACCGGGCACCGGCAAATCCCTTCTCGCGTCTCACATCGCCGCAAAGCTCGAGCGACCATTCTATGTCGTCCGGCTCGACTCGCTGATTTCATCGCGACTTGGCGAAACAGCCAAAAACATCCGCGGCATATTCGACTTCGTTCCTGCCGCCGGCGCAGTTCTGTTTCTTGACGAAATGGATGCTATTGCCAAACTCCGCGACGATCGCCAAGAACTTGGCGAGCTGAAGCGCGTGGTCAATGCTGTGCTACAAGGAATCGACTCGCTGAGCGATGACGTTGTCATTATCGGCGCCACCAATCATCCACAGTTACTCGATCAAGCCATCTGGCGCCGCTTCCCTTACAAGGTCGAGCTTGAGCTTCCCGGCGAATCCGTTCGACAGACGATGTGGCAGGAATTCTTGCTCGGCGGTCGGGAAGGTAGCGCGTCCGATGCACTTGTCCTTGCCAAGCTATCCGATCAGCTCAGTGGCGCTGACATCGAGAACATCGCCCTCAGCGCTCGCCGGCGCGCCATTCTCGATAAGACCGCAATCAACATGCCGTCGGTGCTGCTCGCTATTTCAACGTCGCGCACGGGGAGTCCCACGCTTCCCGATGCGCGCCCCCTCAGCAGCGACGAGAAGCGTGCGCTCGCCCTGGTCCTCCGTGATCGCGCACAGATCGCCGTCAGCGAAATCGCGCGCGTAATCGGGACCAGCCGACAGATGGCGCATCGCTATTTGAAGAACGAAGTGGAGGGCGACGATGGCTGACGAACCGGTCAAACGGCCGCTGCTCAATCCCGTTCTCAGGTTCACGAGGGACCCGAGGCCCGAGGGCATTACCGGCGGCGGCAAGAATGCCACCGGTATCCGCACCGAGCGCCTCACGGAACAGCGAAAGGCCCTGAGCGACGCATTTGCCAGCATCCATGCGCAACGCACCAGCCTGCCTCAGCACGGCAAGCGCGTGGTCCTCTATGCATCGATGTTCGCGGATTCGCACGCACCCACCTGGACGCCCGGCGATATCTTCAACGCCGATCACGGTGCGACGCTCATCGCGCCATTCCGCGCGGGTTATCTCGTCGAGGTTGAGACCAACCGACTTCAGTACCTCTCCGGCGTGATGGCGACCGCCACAACCGCGCGTGAGATGGTCGATATCTCCCGCGTCGAAGCGGTCCGCCCGTTCGATGCCGATGATGCCTCGCACGGCGTGGATTTTGACGACCTCTGGGACGAAGCACCCGAAGTAGATGATGGCCGGGCATTTGTGGTCTGGCTTATGCCGTTCGCGCACACCGAGGCCGTCGATAGCGTGCTGCGCGACGTGGAGCGCCTGCGCGGCGATATCCTTCTGCCGGCGCCCAACTCCACGTTCGATAACGCGAATAGCACTCTGCCCGCCACGCTGAGCAGCCGCCTCGCCGTTCAATCCGCAGACAGCATCGCGACGCTGATGCGCGACTATCGGCTGCGCGGCCGCGGCAAGGCTACGATCGTCGTTCCAAATCAGGATGCCCTCGTACAGCTGACGGCGTCCGGCGGTGTCTTCCGCCTTGATCCCGTCGTGCCCATTACCTCGACGTCGCCCGGTGAAGGTGCGGAGCCGAACCGGCCGCTTCCACGAGATTTGTCGTCCATGCCAATCGTTGGCGTGGTCGACGGCGGGCTCACGGCAGCGTCCTACAAGTCCGCGGAGGCCTGGCGCGCACCTGCGCTGATCAAGGACGCGTTCGCAGACGCAAAGCACGGCAACCGCGTCGCCTCGCTGATCGTGCAGGGCCACGACTGGAACAACAACCTCACCCTGCCCGCGCTCTATTGTCAGGTCGGCGTGGTTCAGGCTGTTGCGCGCGAGAAGACCAAACAGTTCGTCAACACCACCGACTTCATCGCCTATCTCGATGCTGTGATGACCGCCCGGCCCGAAACCAAGGTGTGGAATTTTTCGCTCAACCAGAAGATCGACTGCGAGTTCGATCAGGTGAGCGAGCTTGGCCATGCGATCGCGATGCTCGCTCGCAAGCACAAGGTGCTGCCGATCATCTCCATTGGCAACAAGCCGGGCGACCGCATGCAGCCACCAGCCGACTGCGAGGCGGCGCTGACGGTTGGCGGGCGTTTGCACACATCGAACGGCAAGCCAGGTCAGTACTGCACGGTATCGACTTCCGGCCCCGGACCCTCGAGCATGCTTAAGCCAGAGCTCGCGCATTTCTCGCACGTTCGCGCCATCGGCGGTGCGATCGTGCCGGGCTCCAGCTTTTCCGCGGCGTTGACCTCACCCTTGGCCGCCCACACAATGGCTCAGTTGCGCGACCCCAACCCGGATCTCGTCAAGGCGCTTTTGCTGAACCAGTGCGATGGTCACGGCTTCGACCCGACCATCGGCTTTGGCTCACCAAGCGAAACGATGCCCTGGAATTGTGCACCCGGCATGGTCACGCTGCAGTGGTCCGCATCCCTGAAGGCGGGCGCCGCTTATTATTGGGAGCTGCCGATCCCACTCGCCATGCGCAAGACCGGCAAGCTCCGTGGACAGGGCACTCTGACGGCTATCATCAATCCGCACCCGCTCGTCAGCGAATACGGCGGCGCCAACTATTTCAGCGTTCGTCTTGCGACGGCGCTCCAATACGAGCGCGGCAACAAATTTCACAACTTCCTCGGCTCCATCGACACGAAGAAGATCACCGAAGAAGAGGCACGCGCCAACGACCACAAGTGGAGCCCGGTTCGTCATCACCATGCGGGAGTAAGCTCGCACGATTTCGACGGTGACAATCTACGCGTCTATGGTCGGATTTTTACGCGTGACCTCTTCCTCTACGGCTACTCCCACCCGGACGAGACGCCCGAAATGGATGTCGAGTTCGTGCTCTCGATCGGCACCGGCGATCCCGAGGATGATATTTACGGTCAGGTGTTCACCGACCTCGGCAGCTACGTTGAAAACGCTACGATCAATGCCGACCTCGAAGTGACCCACTAAAGGTGAAGCATGAAGGTCGGCGCGAAGGACGATTTCGAGAATAGGTACATGGGCCGGTTCCGCCAGCTCATGGCGCCACATGGCGTGTTCGTTGAGTACGAGCGTGATAGAGCCGGTCGCGACATCGGCGTTCACCTAACGCAGCCGAACCCGAAGAAAACGGGTCATTTCATGACACCCGCCCTCATCTGGTTCCAGATGAAGGGCCTGATGAAGTCTACCCTCACCAAGGCCAAATTCGACGCTGCCACTGACGTCCCCATCAGCCTCAAAACTGAGCACCGCGGTTTTGGTATATGAACCCGCAGCCGACCTACTTGGCCCTTTACGTCGAAAGCGTCGACCGATTTCTGGTCATCGATATCCAGGATTGGGTGCGCAATAAATTCGGCCAAGCGATCCTCACGCTCAAGCAAAAAACCGTTCAGGTGCGCGTGGGAAAACACAACGTTCTCGATGACGATTTGTTCCGGATCATCATCCAGAAGAATCTGACGCGGGTGTTGAAAGCGACGCTGGCCGATGAGAGCGATGCGGACATCAGGCGCTTTCTTCGCGACTCTGGCGTCGTAAAGTGGATCGCGGAATGTCGGAAGAAGCGGATACCCACGCGGCTGACAGTGTACAAATACATGTCGAAAACGCGTACCGAGGCGTACTTCGAGAGTCAGGACGCCGACGGCGAATGGCAAAGATTTCGCGAGCATTGGCAATATATGATGGGCGATATCGACGTGGCTTTTCCCTACCTCACGTTCAGCCCTGAGCGACGCGCCAGAATCTCGAATTGGATCGACGACGAGGATTCTGACGGCAATCCTATCTGGGCCGGAGACATCACGATCGTCGAGAACGAGGACGACGACGCTCTTGTCTACGACGATGAACCGCTAGATGGAGAATGCCTGCTCTCAATCGGGGAGAACGATTACTCCTATGGAGAGATGTTCGGCGGAGAGCTGATCGTCCATCGCATCGGCATTGGGCTCAACGACATCGGCGACCGGTGGGCCGCGAGAATTGATGTTCTCGAAGCTGCCGAGGTGCTTTCAGTCGTTCGCGAACCGCACAGCATCAGCGTCGCGCCTTGGCACGCGAGGGATATCTAGGCAATGCCGTTGCCATGAGCCAAATGTCCGCTCTTCATAGACGCGCGGCGCCAAAAGCTGCCAGTCCGCTTTCCGCCCCGTTTCTGCCGTCAGCCGGATCAGGCGCGCACCGTCCACTTTGGGGCCGGAAGCTGTTAGTCAGCTTTTGGCCTGGTACCAACGATTCCGGCCGTCAATTGTCAGTCCTCATCGCGCATTGCTGGGAACCAGCCATACCCCCGACTGACTCATCTCAGTCGCGACCGTACGTGCATGAGCCCTTCGCATCCGGTCAGCCTGCCTTTACTAAGAGTACTCTGGATAATTAGCACTGCTGGTAGGTCCGTTTGCCAAAAGAAAGAACTATCACCGTCGACTCTGTCCGGGCGTCTCGAACGGGCCACAATTTCCATGAGCGATGGACGGCGCGGCGCGCTCTGCAACTGGTTTTCCCTAGCGATCATCTTTACGCGATAGCGATAGAAGGTCTGTCGACCAATGAGGAAGCCGAACCAGGAAGCGCGGCGCAGGAAATCGCTGACCTGGTTCTATACTACGGTACCGGAGATTCTTTTGGATCGGCCTCGGCTGTCCAGATGCTGCAGTTCAAGTACCGGGTCGACCGGACACCCGTTACGTCCTCGTACCTGAAGAAGACCATCGAAAAATTCGCCGATAGCCTCCTTGGATACCAGAAGGAGGCGACGGCTGACGAAGTAGACAAGAAGCTTTCCTTCGGCTTCGTAACAAACTGTCAGTTTGCAACGTCCCTTTGGGACGCGATTGCGGCCCTAAAAGCAGGCACCGAGCCTCCCGCGGATGGGAGTGCCAAGGATCAGTTTGACTATCTGTCGCTGTGGTGCCGGGATCGGGGCGTCGATCCGCACCGTCTTTTCAGCATGACAGAATTTCGGGCAGGCGAGAAAAATCTCCCCGTACAAAAAAACCTGCTGCGCCGTTCGCTTACGGACTGGTCAGCTGGCAATGACGGACGTGCAAGAATTAGGGTCCACGAGCTTGTAGAACTTGTCGTGGACAAAGCCGGTGTCGGAGGCGCCCGAAACAACCTCGTTAAACGCGAAGACGTCCTTGATGCGCTCGGTTGCGAACCGGAGGACCTTTTCCCTGCCGATACCCGTTTTGTTGACGTTGGCGAGGTGGTCGAACGCTCGGAACTAAATGACGTCCTTTCGCTGGTAAAGACTTCTGCGGTCCCTGTGCTCCTCCATGCAGAAGGTGGCGTTGGTAAAACCGTCTTTGTACAAAGTCTGGCTGCGAAGCTTACCAGTGACTTTGAAGTCGTTGTCTTCGACTGCTTCGGTGGCGGCGCATACCGATCTGAGGATCAGGCCAGGCACTTGCCCAGCGTGGGTTTTGTTCAGATCGCCAATGAACTCGCATCGCGCGGATTGTGCGATCCCCTCTTACCGGGAGATGCCGATACCAGGGGGCTCGTGACTGCCATGCGCAGGCGGCTGGAGCAGGCGGCCGGAGCGGTACAGGAACAGTCCGAGAAGAGCGGCATCGTCGTTGTGCTGGACGCCGCAGATAACGCGCAGCTAGAGGCGGATAATCGAAAGGACGAGGCCTTTCCAAGGCTGCTGCTTGCTTCGCTAAGCCGCGAGCCGATTGACGGCGTAAAATTACTGCTCACCGCCCGTCCGGAGCGGAAAGACGGTGTGATCGGACGCGCATCTGTCACCCTGTTCAAGCTGGGGGTCTTCTCGGACGAGGAGGCGCGCGCCTTTATTGCCGGGAGACTGCCTACTGCGACTGAGGAAGAGGTCGCCGTCGCCCTTCAGCGATCCCGGTGCAATGCCCGCGTGCTGGCATACCTTGTCGAGTCATGGGATCAGAATGTTTCCGGCAATCCGCCATCGACGCCGATTTCTGTCGAAGAGATTGTAGCGCAGCGCTGCGAAAAAATCTTCGCGGACCTTCACGTTGCCGGATGGAATGACGGTCAGATCAAAGAGTTTTTTGCGGCGATTTCGCTGCTGCCGCCTCCCATACCACTGGATGAACTGGCAAACGCGCTTGGCTGGCCGGTCACCCAGGTCAACAGTGCTGCTGCCGACCTGGCTCCCATGCTCGAACTGGTTCCGCAAGGCGCGATCTTTCGCGATGAACCAACGGAAACATATGTCTGGAAGACCTATTCCCAGGAGACCAGCGCGCAACAGGCAATTGCGCAGCGGCTCACAAACAGTCAGCTAACGTCGTCCTATGCGGCAGAAGCCCTGCCAAGATTTCTGGTCACGATTAATGACAGCAACCGCGCATACGAGCTGGCTGGATCGTCCAACTTCCCGGCATCGATCCAATCCGACTATGGACGCCGCGGTCTTACACTGGCGCGACTGCACGCCGCATTTCGTCTGGCAGTAAAGCAGGACGACCTCAATCGTGCCCTCCTGCTTACGACACAGCTGGCGCAGGTTGCCGCTGCCAACGCACGGGGCGACGACTTTATCCGACGCGCGCCGGGGCTTGGGATCAAGCTTGGGGACAAGGATGTCTCGCGCCGCCTGTTCAATGATCGGTCAGGCTGGCGTGGGGCGCGCAACGTCCGTCTCACGCTGGCATATTGTTTTGCCGGAGAGATGGAAGAGGCAAGAACCCATCAAAACCGTGCCATTGGCTGGATCAACTGGCGCTACCAGAACCAGGATGAAGATAGGCCTCTCGACGGTCCACGCCCCCAGGACGATGACTTTGCCGCTCTCATGTTCCTGAGCGTCCTGAGGCGTGAATTCGACAGTGTCGATGGCAATCTCGGGAACTGGAATCTTCGGTTTGCCATATCAGTCTGCAACGGCGTGATCAGGCTCGCCCATCAGTATGAACAGCTTGGTCTGGGCCGGGTGCTGGATGATCTGTGCGATTTCGCGGCCAGCGACGAATGCAAATCCTATGCGCTGCGCATAGCCATGCTGGGCCGGCATGCTTCTCTGGCGCCACACCATGTTGCCGCTATCGCGAAAAGGGTCGAACACCCCGGGGATGACGAGAACGACCGAGGAGTCAGACTTGATGATGAACGGGTTATAGAAGCCGCCGTCTCGAAGGCAGCGTTCGCTGCGCTGGTTCGTTCGTCAAGATCGGCGTCCCGCCAAATTATGAAGACGGGTACCACCTTGCGTGCTTCCAGTTATGATTACGGCGAGCGGTATGGCTTTTCGCGCATCTGGACCCCGACATTCAGCGCCTGCCTTCGCGCCTGGTCGGTTGGGCAACGCGTCAGCTTCCACCACCTGCTTCCCCGTGAATTGAAGATTGGCCGGAAAGCCAAGGCGCTCAAATCGAACGACGAACTCCGCGAGTTCCTATCGCAACAATTCGGCTCACGAGTGAGAGGCAGACCTGCGGGCCGACGTAAAGTAAGGGAAGGCCGCAAGCCTCTGCTTGACGACAATGAACGCCGTACGATAGCCAGCGGTATTCAATTGATCCGATCTATGGCCGAGCCGATTGAGACGGCGGTTCTGGGCGGTCAGGGTATCGGGAGTCAGTGTGTCGATGGATTCCTGAACGCCTGGTCGGCCGCGTTGCGCCTGAATGTTCATTGGCGCGCGGAAGAAGCAACGGACGTGCTCTGCCGCACAGTCGGGATCGGATTCGCGGCCTCTGTCTTTGAACATGCCGATCAGATCACCGAGGCCCAGGGCACCGCGCTGATCGAAGTTGTTTCCAGCGACAAGTTTCGTGTCCAGGACCGGCTGACGATACTTAACCTCCTCGCAAAGCGGCCAAATCTTCACAATCTGACAGGGCGTTTCGCGCAGAAGGCTGCGGAGAGCATTCGCCGGAACGAGTCGATCGATCAGCGTGGGAACAACTACCGGGAGCTTGCGGAAAATCTGCTCCCAATGAGTGTTGCAGAGGCTCGGGAGTATTATCGTCAGGGCCTTGCAGAACTTGATCAGATGGGGGGCGACGACCACGACATCATCTACGCGATACTGAATTTCGCGGCGGTACAGCCGGGAGGCCTTGTTCGTCCCGAACTCGGCCACAGGCTGCTGAATCTTTGTCAGACCATCATGTACGATGCCAGCAAGTTCGGGTGGACATTGCTGGCGAAGGCCGCTGCAAACTCTATCGGAATGCCGGCAGCGTATAAGTTCGTGCGTTGGGCCGATCAGGATGTAGCGCCTTTTTCGTATGGGCTCCCTCAGTTCGTCGGATTCTCTGCGGCCAAAGGGCGGCTTGATCCCCGGTGGGCGGCGGTCATTTTCATCCTGTGCGAGGACATTGGCTGGTACGACTGGAAGCTGGGAGACAGTCTGGCCGACGTTTTGGGCAGGGCGGCGCCTGAACAACGACCGGGTATCTTTGCCGCCGTACGGGACAAAGTAAGGGCGGAACATCCCTTGGGCGGTTGGGCATCGCTATGGGAGGGTTTTGCCGGACTTGCCGGATGGTTCCCCGAGGTAATTTCGGGCGAAGAACAGAAGGCCCTGGAAGAGCGTGCGATTGAGGCCCAGAAGCGAACGGACGAGATAAACCGCCGGAATAATCCAGGCAGTGAGCATCTCTTCGTGTCGGGCGTCGACGACACCGACGAGAAAACCGAGGCTGACGAGAGTATTGTCAGGCTCGTTGAGAGTTGCGACCTCACATCGGCGGTCTCCATCGACGCAGCGCTCGCCCAGATCACGGGGGAGCCGCCACTCCCTTACCATGCAAGGCAACAGTTCTTCGGGCTGCTCAAGGAAAAGTGCCCCTACGATCAGCGAGCGAAGCTCCTGTTTGCGCTCTGCGAGGTTTCGGGTCTTGAAGTCGACGACGTGATCCGACACATTGTCGACCTGATGCAGGCTTGGTCGGAGTCTTCTACCCATTTGCGGGCTGAGGCAAAGGCGGTGGCCGAACGCCTGTTCGCGTTCCGGGGCTCTGAGATTTTCGAGCTGCGGTTTGCGAATATCTCGCGCGAGGTCAATCAGCTTTCGGAGCTGTGCCAGGATCATGGATTCGTAATGCGCCAGCTTCTGCTGACCGTTGCGAACGAAGAAGTGGATCTTGGTGGCGAGGAATGGTTGCAGGTTGCGACAAACCTTTGCAAAGACACGTCGCCATCAACCGGCCTTGAGGCGTTGGAAAAGCTCCTGTCGAGCCCTGTTGCGCGGATAGCCGATGAAATTGGGGAGGGTCCGTTTCGTCCTGAGTTTGCTCCGGATATCACAGAGGCACAGCACCTCGCGACCTTCATATGGCACTTCCTTGGAGCGGATGATGCGTATATGCGGTGGACGGCCGCGAAATGCATCTCAACGTTGGCCGCGCTTGGCCTCCACGATGACCTGAAGGCTCTCTTCGATCTATTCGATGAGAGGGTCGTTGGCGCTTTGGAGACGAAAGATCAGCCGCTGCCGTATCTGAACTCGCAGGAATGGCTTCTCATGGGTCTTGCGAGGGCAACGGCGCGTTTCGGACATGAATTGGGCTATCTTGGACCTTTGCTGGTCACCTTGGCCAACCGTGACGATCTTCACGTCATCGACAAACTGCATGTGGAGCGCTGCCTCCAGCATCTCAATAGTGACGGGACGTATGATGCCACGCTGGCCAAACTGCATTCTGAAATCGCAGAACCACCACACGGATACGTGGACAAGGAGGGATATCCAAAGCCGGTGGAGCCCCAGTCTGGATTCTCCTTCGACTACGAGTTCTCGAAATCGGAAATAAGTACCCTCGCAAGGCTGTTTGGGCTCTCGCAAGGCGAGGTCATCGATCAGATGGCTGCGGAGATCAAGAAGCGCTGGCCTGCTGCGACAGGGATGGACTATTTCTCAGGTCATGAGCGGTATCGATGGCGTCGGTCCGACCGGCATGAATTCTTCAGGGAGCATGTCCAAAAACATGCCCTCCTGCATGCCGCCACGACCTTCCTGAAAACGCTGCCGGTCGTTCGCCGAAGTTATGAAATGGATGGTTTAGGCCCGTATCACGACTGGCTTGGGCGGTATGACGTGGCCTTCAAGGACGGTTCTTTCCTGTCTGACCATAAAGACGCCGTCCCGGAATGCGCGAAAGCCTATCTTCTGGCGCGTCTGAAAGACAGGCAACCCGCCCTTGAACCAGTCGACATTCTCCTGAACAGGCTTGGTTTTACCGGCCAGCCGGGTGGCGAAATTCCGCTGTACGGTCGCTGGAAGTCTGTGGATGGCGTCTGGGTTCGCATAACGGCGGGTCTTTCGCCCTTGAAGGGGGCAGTAGGGCGGTGTCAGCAATTTTCCAAACGACCGGATCATGAGCTCTGGATACCGATCTTTGACAATGACGGGTATGACGACGAGTACCGGCAGGGAAGTCTCTTCGAACCCCTGGTTTGGGACTTTGACCCGTATCCGCGCGGCATAGATGAGGGTGATAAACTTGCGACTCCCAGTGCTGCTGCGCGACCTAGGCTGGGTGTCGAACTGACGTCGGCATTGGGTTTGTCGCCGGACGCCGATCTGCGCGAGTGGTGCACGGCGGACGGTGAACTGGCGATCAGGAGCCGGGTCTGGGGCGAGTGGCAGTCCAACGAGTATGACCATCGGGAAGACGAGAACAACAATGGCGAGTTGCTGCTGACAAACCCGACCTGGCTCGACAATGCCCTGGAACGGCAGCGCAAGCGATTGGTACTGACCGTATCATTCGCGAAGTACAAGTCCCGCTACGACTTCGAAGAAGTCCAGCAAATCAGCAGCGCTTATGTGCTTTTGTATGACAAAGGCGGTATCTACAGAACTTGGCATGCCAAGAGGGCCGCGGGGTAACGACGCGACTGTTAAGCTTTGCCTGGGGGATGCAACGGGTGTGCAGCTCCCATGCCCGCACACGACCCGATCTGGTCAATATCTGGGTCGGGCGGCGATATCCTTTTCAGGAGGGCACTGACGCTCTTCCAACAGCCGGAACGGGGCGCATCATAGAAGCTTCGCAGCAGTCAGCCGAGGCCGTGGGCCCTTTCCCTTCTGATCACCTTTGAAGGCGGTGCCAAGCTATGCTGAATTGACGTAGCCGCAACCGCCGCTTCAAGGGCCCTTCATGCCATCCGACGTGTTCAAACGTTTGACCGCCTTCAAACTCGACCTCGTCGACATTGAGGAGATTATCGGCTGGCATTTTGGGAACTCAAGCTTCCACGACGACCGCGTAGAATATTCGCATGGAAGTTATCGGTTCGATCAGCCGGCGCTGACGCTGTACTTTGACAAGAAGCGCAGGCTCCTGGACGCGAAATCCGGACCTAGCCTGCGTGACAATGACATTGACGCCATAGAGGCAGCCCTAGAGGTTTTGTTATTGAGCTCGCAGCTCTTCCACATCCGCCAGTCAGTTTTGTGCTGATTCAAACCCGCTTATGAACCACGATTCCGACCGCTGCCTACGGGGGCAGCGCTCAACAGCGCGGTAGCATTCATCGCGCGACCGCTTCCGCAGAAAATGAATGAATCCGACGGGAAATTGCACCCATTAGCGGCAGTCAGCTCGCACTAAAGTGAGCTCTACTGCTTACGGGCGGCTTGCCTCTTGTAAAAAGACTTACAGGAACCGGCTAACGCATTGAAATGTAACGAGAAAACTGGCGCACCCGGCGAGATTCGAACTCACGACCTCTGCCTTCGGAGGGCAGCGCTCTATCCAGCTGAGCTACGGGTGCATCTGGGCCGGGAGGTTCCGGCGAGGGTCGGGCGCAAACTAGCGAAAGTGGGGCGGTTCGGCAACTGGGGGGCGGCGGGTTTTTGGGGATGGAGGCGGCGGTGTTCCTAGAAGGGGCAGGGAATGAGGAATTCCATGCGTTCGCCGGAACGGGGATGGGTGAAGGCCAACATTTCGGCATGGAGCTGCAGGCGGTCGGCGGCGGCGAGCGCTTCACCTTCGGCATAGAAGGGGTCGCCCAGGATGGGGTGGCCGAGGCTGAGCATGTGGACCCTTAGTTGATGGGTGCGGCCGGTCAGCGGCATGAGCTTGACGCGGGTGATGTTGTCCTGGCGCGACAGGACCTGCCAATCGGTCCGGGCCGGGCGGCCATGCTCGAAATCGACGCGCTGGCGCGGCTTGCGCTCCCAGTCGGTGGCCAGTGGCAGATCGACGCGGCCACTATCGGGCTCGAGCAGGCCCCAGAGGCGCGCCTCGTAGAACTTTTCAGTCAGGCGTTTTTCGAACTGGATGCCGATGCGGCCATGGGCCCATTTGTTGAGCGCCATCACCACGACGCCGGAGGTATCCTTGTCGAGCCGGTGGATGGTCGAGGCGGTGGGATAGCGCTCGCGGGCGCGGCTTTCGAGGCAATCCTTGAGTTCCTCTGGCTTACCCGGAACGGAAAGCAGGCCCGAGGGCTTGTCGAGGACGATGATGTCCTCGTCCTCATAGATCACCGTGAGATACGGCTCCATCGGCGGGGTATAGATATACTGGTTGGGCAGTTCCTGCATGGGCGCGTCTTAGCAGAGCCGGAATGGATGCGACAGTCCGGACGATGGTCGTCAATCTTCCCTGGGCAGCCGGAAATAGACTTGCTACTGGCGAGGCCCGATCAAATGTGGCACTGACGGCAATGCTGCCATCAAGGCGCCGCTTTTGGACCATACTGGCACCACCATAACGGAACTGTTGAGGACGCTCCGCTTTTGCTTTCCCGCCTGTGCTTCCTGCCGCTTATCATAGCGGCTGCCGTTCTGGTTTCCGGCTGCTCGATGTCGGGCATCAAGTTTGCCCATAACGAGACGGGGACGAGCGCACTGGCGGAAACCAGCAAGGTTGCCGAAGCCTCAGAAACCCCAGATACCGATATGGCCGCGGTAAGCGGAGAGGCTCTGGCCGTGGCCTCGCTCGCACCCGACGCAGCTCCCCTTGCCTATTCGGCGCCCGCCGGCAACGGCCGGCTCGATGGGCTCATCGCGCAATATGCGAGCCATTACCAGGTGCCCGAATCCCTGGTGCGGCGCATCATCGTGCGGGAAAGCCGCTACAATCCGGGTGCCCGCAACGGCCCCTATTTCGGGCTGATGCAGATCCGGCACCAGACCGCCCAGACCATGGGCTATCGCGGGCCGGCCAACGGCCTTCTCGATGCCGAGACCAATCTCAAATACGCGGTCAAATATCTGCGTGGCGCCTATCTTGTGGCGCGGGGCAACCCGGATCAGGCGGTGCGTTTTTATGCCAGCGGCTATTATTACGACGCCAAGCGCATGGGCCTCTTGGAAGAGACCGGCCTGCGCTGAGCTGGCCCATCATACTTAACGACAAGTAAAAACAGCGAAAAAGTCGGCGCGCCGACTTTCAGCTTTTCCGGCCTTTGCTAAGATTCTCCCCGGTTTGCAAAAAGTGGGGACAATCACAAATGGCAAATGATTCGGGTTCGAGTTTCTCTATGCGGCGCCTCGGCGCCGAGTTTATCGGCACTTTCTGGCTGGTGCTGGGCGGGTGCGGGGCGGCGGTGATCTCGGCCGGTTTTCCTGAACTGGGCATCGGCTTCCTTGGGGTGGCGCTCGCCTTCGGCCTCACCGTGCTTACCGGCATCTATGCATTTGGCGCCATTTCGGGTGGGCATTTCAACCCGGCAGTGACGCTGGGCCTGGCCGTCTCCGGCCGCTTTCCCTGGAGCGAGGTCATTCCCTATTGGGTGGCGCAGGTCGTGGGCGGGCTGGTCGCGGCCCTGGTCCTCTACGTGATCGCCACCAATTCGGCCGACTTTACCGGTGTGGGCGGCTTTGCTTCCAACGGGTTCGATGCCAATTCGCCGGGTGGGTACAACATGGTGGCGGCTTTGGTCACCGAGATCGTGCTGACGGGCGTTTTCGTGATCGTCATCCTGGGGGCGACGAGCCCGGCGGCACCGGCCGGCTTTGCCGGCATCGCCATCGGCCTGACGCTGACCCTCATCCACCTCATCTCGATTCCCGTGACCAATACCTCGGTCAACCCGGCCCGCTCGACGGCTGTGGCCTTCTTCGCTCAGAACGGGGCGGCAGGGCAGCTCTGGCTGTTCTGGCTGGCGCCGCTTATCGGCGGGGCACTGGGCGCGCTGGTCTGGCGGGGGCTTTTCGGGCGCGACTGAGCCCGATCGGGATTGGACAAGCAGGCGGCTGGGGCGTGAACAGCGTCCCGGCCGCTGCCTTTTCGGCCTAGTGGCCCATGCTGAACACCTTGATCATCGCCGGCGAGATGATGACGATGAAGAGGACCGGCAGGAAGAAAAGAATCAGCGGCACGGTGAGTTTTGGGGGGAGGGCGGCGGCTTTTTTTTCGGCCTCGTTCATGCGCAATTCGCGGCCTTCTTCGGCCATGACGCGCAGGGCCTGGCCGACCGAGGTGCCGTAGCGTTCGGCCTGGATAAGGGCGGTCATGACCGAGCGCACGCCGTCGATACCCGTGCGGCGGCCGAGATTTTCATAGGCGCGGCTGCGGTCGTCGAGGAAGGAAAGCTCGGCGGTGGTGAGGGTGATTTCCTCTGAAAGTTCAGGGCTTTGCTGGCCCATCTCGCGGGCCACGCGCTTGAAGGCGTGCTCCACCGACATGCCCGCTTCCACGCAGAGCAGCATCAGGTCGAGGCAATCGGGCCAGGCGCGGCGGATCGATTGCTGACGCTTGGTGGTGGTGTTGCGCAGCAGCAGAACCGGGAGGTACGAGCCGACGATTCCGACGCCCACCGAGATCACCAGATTGAAGTAGAGCGGGTTATCGGCCTTCACGAAACTGAGGTAGATGAACGAAATAACCAGCAAGATGAACGGCGTGACGAAGCGCATGAAGACATAGGTCGTCAGATGCCCCTGACCGCGGAAACCGGCGCGGGCGAGAGCGTCGACAGTGTTCTCGTCGACGAAGGCCTTCTGGAGCGAGAAGCGCTCGACCACGCGCTTCATGTAGTCCTTGGTTTCGGTGCGGCGCGCGCTCAGGCGCGGATTGTCGCCACCGCCGCCGCGCAGGCGCGCCATTTCCTCGGCGCGCATCTTTTCGCGCTCCAGCGCCACGCGCTTGATGCGGTCCTTGAGGCCCGTGCGGGTGATGAACTGGGAGCCGAAGGTGAAGACGACGGCCGCTGCCGAGACGGCGGCGAGCACGGCGATGAGGAAGTTGCGATCGGTGAGGAGGGCGACGAGCTTTTCCATCGGTCAGAACTCGAACTGCACCATGCGATACATGACGAAGACACCCATCGAGAGCATGGCAAAGGCGATGCCGAGCATGAGCATGCCGATATTGGTGGTGACGAAGGGCGCCAGATAGGTCGGACTGGTGAGGGTCACGAGGATGGCCACGACGAAGGGGAGCGAGCCGATAATGCCGGCCGAGGCCTTGGCTTCCGAGGACATGGCCTTGACCTTGGCTTTCATCTTCTTGCGGTTGCGCAGCACGCGCGAGAGGTTGGTGAGCGCTTCGGAGAGGTTGCCGCCCGCCTGCTGCTGCACGGTGATGACGACGATGAAGAAGTTGACCTCGGGCACCGGCACGCGCTCGAACAGCGTCACGATGGCCTCGGCCATGGTCTTGCCCACGGCCTGCTGGTCGAGCACGCGCTGAAACTCGGACTTGAGCGGTTCCTTGGATTCCCTGGCGACCACGCGCATGGAATCGTTGAGCGGCAGGCCGGACTTGACACCGCGCACCACAGCCTCGACGGCATTGGGCAATTCGTCCAGGAACTTGTTCTGGAAGGATTTGCGGCGCTGCCCGACATAAAGGCGCGGCAACAGGTACCCGCCGGCAATCCCGAAGATGAGGGCGAAATAGATCGGCACCTGCACCAGGAACGTGACGACGAAAATCACGACGCCCAGGATCACCGAATTGCGGATGAAGGCCGCCGGCTTGATGCGCATGCCGGCCTGGTAGAGCCGGGCGGGAAGGGGCACGCGCTTTTTCTGGTTGAGGGCATCGGTCTGGCTCTTGAGCGCCGCCTGCACCTGCTTGCGGCGATCGAGCCGGGTGCGTTCGGCATGGTCGTGCTGGCGATTGGCGCGAATATCGCCCTGGAACGCCTTGCGGCGCTTTTCGGCGCGCGAGGAGCCGAGGAGCGACGGCGCCAGCGCAAAGCCCAGGGTGCCGAGCGAAATGATGGCGAGCAGCGCCAGGACGATCGCGTTCAAGCGGCTCTCCTCCCGTCATGCTTCGAGCAGCGCATGCTGCTCGACATTGGAGCGTTCCAGCGCTTCGACGAGATTGGCTTCCTCGTTGAAGTAGCGGGCGCGCTCGGAGAAATTGGGCTTGGTGATGCCGGTGGAGCGGTGGCGGCCGATGAGCTGGCCGTTCGCATCCTCGCCCAGGATGTCGTAGACGAAGATGTCCTGGGTGACGATGACGTCGCCTTCCATGCCCAGCACCTCGGAAATGTGGGTGATGCGGCGCGAGCCGTCGCGCAGGCGCGCCGCCTGCACGATCACGTCGATCGAAGAGGTGATCATTTCGCGGATGGTGCGGCTGGGCAGCGAATAGCCGCCCATGGTGATCATCGATTCCAGACGCGACAGCGCCTCGCGCGGGCTGTTGGCGTGGAGCGTGCCCATCGAGCCGTCATGGCCTGTATTCATCGCCTGCAGCAGGTCGAAGGCTTCCGGTCCGCGCACTTCGCCCACGATGATGCGTTCGGGACGCATACGCAGGCAGTTCTTGACCAGATCGCGCATGGTGATCTCGCCCTCGCCCTCGAGGTTGGGCGGGCGGGTTTCGAGACGCACCACATGCGGCTGCTGGAGCTGGAGTTCGGCCGAGTCCTCGCAGGTGATGACGCGCTCGTCGCGCTCGATGAAGGCGGTGAGGCAGTTGAGGAGCGTCGTCTTGCCCGAGCCGGTACCGCCGGAGATCAGCACGTTTGCCCGCACGCGGCCGAGCACGCGCAGCACCTCTGCGCCTTCCGGCGAAATCGAGCCGTATTTGACGAGCTGCTGGAGGGTCAGCTTGTCCTTCTTGAACTTGCGGATGGTAAGCGCGGCGCCATCGATCGAGAGCGGCGGGGCGATGACGTTGACGCGCGAGCCGTCCGGGAGGCGCGCGTCGCAGATGGGCGAGCTTTCATCGACACGCCGGCCGACCTGGCTGACGATGCGCTGGCAGACATTCATGAGGTGGGAATCGTCGCGGAAGCGGACATTGGTGAGCTTCACCTTGCCGCCCACTTCGATGTAGCACTTCTGTGACCCGTTCACCATGATGTCGGCGATGTCGTCGCGCGCCAAAAGCGGCTCGAGCGGGCCATAGCCGAGCACGTCGTTGCAGATGTCCTCGAGCAGGTCTTCCTGCTCGGAGATCGACATGACGATGGATTTGAGCGCGATGATCTCGGCGACGATGTCGCGGATTTCCTCGCGCGCCGCCTCCTGCTCCATGGTGGCGAGCTGGGACAGGTCGATGGAATCGATCAGCGCATTGAAGATCGCCGACTTGGTCTGGAAATAATCCTTGTCGCGCGCCGCAGCCTCGGGGCTGCGCACGTCGATCACTTCGTCTGTGCTCCGGCGCGGCGGCTCGGCATTGCGCAGGGTCGCCTCGACCCGCTCGGCGCGCGGGGCGGCCGGAGGGGCGCTGGGTACGGGACGTGGAGGTGGCGCGACGCCTGCCGTATTGCCGCCGAATGTGGTGCGCTTACCGAACATGTCTGCCGCCTAGCCGGCCTTCCGGCGCTTGGAGAAGAGATTGGTGAGAAGGCTGGCCGCCTTGCCGCTGCCTTCGGGCACGGAACGGCCGGTGACCATGAGGCCAACGGCCTTGTAGATGTCGTTGATCTTGTTGGAGGCGGCGATCTCGGCGATCATCTGGCCGTTATTGGCGGCCGTGCCGAAGAGGGCCGCGTCGAACGGGATCTGGCCGAGCAGCGTGCAATCGACGGAGCTGGCGAATTCGGCCGCTCCGATCTCGGGCCGCTTGGCGACGCCCAGCTTGTTGATGAGCAGGCTCGGCTTGCTCTCGGTGGGGCGCAGCGCCCGGATGGTGTCGGCAAGGTTCTTGGCATTGCGCAGATTGGCCAGGTCCGGCTCGGCCACAATGACAATCTCATCGACCGTGGCCAGGGTATGGCGCATCCAGGCCGTCCACACATGGGGCAGGTCGAGGATCACCACCGGGGTCGAGCGCTGGCTCATTTCCACGATCTGCTCGAAGTCACGCTCGGCGAAATCGCAGGTGCGGTCGAGCGTCGCCGGCGCGGTGAGCAGGTTGATGTGGTTGGCGGCCTTGGAGACCAGCCTGTCGAGCATGGTCTGGTCCATCTTGTCATTGGCGGCCAGGGCGTCGGCGATGCCGTTGGGCGGGTCCTGGTTGAAATTGAGCCCGGCCGTGCCGAAGGCGAGATCGAAATCGAGGATCAGCACATCCTGGCGCAGGCTCTGCGACACCGCCCAGGCGACGTTGTGGGCGACCGTCGAGGCTCCCGCCCCGCCCTTGGCGGCGACGAAGGCGATGGTGCGCCCGATGGGGGCGGCGCCTTCGGCGACGAAAATGTCGGAAATGGCGGTGACGATCGACTGCGCGCTGGCCGGCAACACCAGATATTCGGAGACGCCGGCGCGGACCAGCTCGCGGTAGAGCACGACGTCGTTGACATGGCCGAGGACGATGAGGCGCGTGGAAGCGTCGCAGACCTCGGCGAGGCGCGCCAGCGCACTCATGATGTCGGCGCCGCCCGCGCTGGTCTCCACGATGATGAGATTGGGCGTCGGGTTGGACTTGTAGGTCTCGATGGCGCCGTCGATGCCGCCATTATGGGTGGTGAGCGCGACCTTGGACATGCGCCGGTCATGCACCGCCGATTCCACCAATTGCGCCGTCTGGGAATGCTCGCAGAAGGCCTGGATGGTGATGCGCGGAATGAGGCGGGCGCCCGGGGCGGTGTCGCCGGCCGTCGGCTCGTCCGGCGTCTTGGGATCGTTGTTGAGGAAACTCATGACCTAATCCTTGAACGCTGCGCTCAATCGAGCACGAAGCCGACCGAACCCTGGAAGCTGCCGCGCATGCCGCCGGGGCCCTGGCCGACCGAATAGAGCTTTTCCATCCGGCCCAGGAAGATCGCCTCGGCATCGCCCGCCGGCACATAGGCATCGGTGGGGAGCGGCGGCGGATTGGTGGTGGCCTGGGCCAGATAGGGCGTGACGAGGATCACCAGCTCGGTCTGGGAGTGCAGGTAATCGCGCGAGCGGAAGAGCGCGCCCAGGATCGGGATGTTCCCCAGGCCGGGGAAGGCATTGACCTGCTGGCGGAGCTGATCCTGGATGAGCCCGCCAATGGCCAGGGTCGCCCCGGTCGGCAATTCCACCGAAGTCTTGGCCTGGCGCTCCTTGGTTGCCGGGATGGTGACGCCCGCCACCGAATAGGAGCCTTCCGAGGTCGGCTCGGAAACCGAAGTGTCCACGACGAGCCCGACAATGCCGTTGGACTTGACCGTGGGCGTGAACTTGAGCTGCACGCCGAACTTCTTGAAGGTATAGGTGACCTTGCTGTCCTGCACGTCGGTCGGCACCGGGAACTCGCCGCCGGCAAGGAATTCGGCTTCCTGGCCGGAAATGGCGGTGAGCGTCGGTTCGGCCAGGGTGCGCAGCGCGCCGCGGCGTTCGAGCGCGCGCAGCGTGGCGTCGATGGAGAGCGCGCCGACATTGAGACCGACCCCGATGGAGCCGCTCGGCGTGACGCTGCTGGCGCCGCCTAGCCCCGGCGTGTTGATGAGATTGGTCACCATCGAGCCGGACGTCAGCGACGCGCTCAGGTTGAGGCCGAGCTGCTTGACGGTTTCACGCGAAACCTCGGCCACCGTGACCTTGAGCATGACCTGCTGGCCGCCGGTGACGTTGATGACATTGGCGACCTTGGTGGCATCACCCGTGAACTGGGCGGCGATGGCCACGGCCTTCTGCACGTCGTCCTGCGACTGCGCCGTGCCCGAGAGCACGAGGCCGGAATTGAAGGCCTGCACCTGGATGCTGGAGCCCGGCAGCAGCGCCGCCAGGGTCGAAGTGAGGCTGGAGGAATCGCTGCCCACCACGATCTCGATCACCGCGATCCTGCCGCCATTGGCATCGAGGAACATGATATTGGTCGAGCCCGGTCCGACGCCCTGGATCACGGCGCTGGTCTTGGTGCGCATCATGGCGCTGGCAATCGAAGGGCTCGAAACGATGACCTCGCTCGCCTCGATCGGCAGATCGACGAGAAGCGACTTGTTGAGGCCGACCGTCACGTGCTGGGTGCGGCCATATTCGTTGCTCGACACGCGCAATTGCGATTGCTCGGCGGCAAGGGCCGGCAGCGGCAGAGCGGCGAGGAGCGGCAGGACGAGCGCGAGGGCCTTGAGGGGCTTCATGAGGGGCGGCCTGTTCTGGGCGGGATGGGACATGGTTGGAGCCTGTGCCTAGTTCACCGCCGACTGCTCGGCGGGCTCTTCCTGCGCCGTCTCGTTGCGTGAGACGCCTGCCAGGATATTGGCCTGCTTGCCGGCACGGATGACGCTGATGGCCTGGTTGCGGCGCGTCTCGGGTTCGCCCGAGGCGACGAAATCGACGACCGAGCGCAGCACCAGCGACAGGCGCCCGGAGGTGGAGGCGTTGATGAGGGTTTCGGCCTGGAGCGGATCGAGCTCGAGGGTGGCGATGGTGTTGCTGTCAAAGGTCTTGGAGGCCGGATCGTTGGGATCGGGATTGCCGGCGGACGCGCCGACCTCGCCCAGGCGCTTGCCGATGGCCAGAACCTTGATGTTGGAGAGGATGGTCTCGGAGATTTCGCCGGCATCGGCCGAACGGGAGACGACGACATCGACATGGTCGTTGGGCACGATGAAGCCGCCCGAGCCGGATTCGGGCGTCACCGCCACCGAAACGCCGCGCATGCCCGGCGACAGCACGGCCGAAAGATAACCCTGGTCGGAGCGGACCAGCTTGGCGTCGCGGATCGGCTCGCCCGTAAAGATCTCGAAACGCGCCACGGCATTGGTGAGGTCGCCGGCGGCGTCCGGGGCGGCGGCGATGGTGATATATTCGGGGCGCACGGCCCCTTCCGGCCAATCCTGCCATTGCACGGCGCCGGCGGCGAGCCGTTCGCCGACCCCGATATCGTGCGCTGCCACCAGAATGCGGGTCTTGGGTTCTGCAATGATCTCGGTCTTGGCCGTCGCCGCGGCGGGCGTCGGCTTGCTTCCGCTGCCCAGGACGAGATAGGCGGCCAAGCCGCCCGATACGAGCGCCACCGCCAGCAGCAGAACCTGCGACCGTTTCATCACCCAACTCCGGTTTCGGCATCGGGCAAACGGCCCGAGCCCCCAGCGCGGACTATGGCGGGCAAAGGGTCAAAGTTTGGTTAATCACTGCTTTGCGCGCAGGGTTAACGCGCCATGAAGACGGTCAGGCGCCGACCAGTTGCTGGAAGAGCGCGGTGTCCGGATAGACCAGCAGCGCCGCCGCCGCCAGGGCGATGCCATAGGGCACCCCGGTCTTGCGATCGTGCAGGCGATCGATCCAGGTGACGCGCATGAGCGTCGCCGGCAGCGGGAAACGGCGCACCGCCAGCAGCACCAGCGTCAGCGCGCCGCCCAGCAGCGCCGCATAGACGAGATAGGGCAGTGCCATGCCGAACCCCATCCAGAGGCCCGTGGCTGCCGCCAGCTTGGCGTCGCCCCCGCCGATCCAGCCCATGGCGAAAAGCGCGAAGGCGACAACCAGCACCGCCACGCCGCAGGCGACATGCACGGCGAGCTGCTCGAGCGGCATGTGGATGAAAAACGCGATCGCGAAGAAGGCGACGGTCAGCACCAGGACGAGCTTGTTGGAGATGCGCATGGTCAAAAGGTCCGACGCGGCCGCGAACGCCATCAGGACGGGAAAAAGCAGAAGCGCGAACTGGCCGTACATGGCGTCTCCGGGTCTTGGCTGCGGCGATCATCGCCGTACCCGGTTAAGGAAGGACAAAAAGCAAGGGGCCGCAGCGCGGCCCCCTTTTCGAATCTTTCGATCGAAGCCGAAATCAATCCGGGACTTGAACGGTGTCCAGCTTGCCGGCGATGTTGTTAAACAGATCGCCAAGGCTATTCCCAAGCAGCGTGGCTGCGGCGATGATGGCAACTGCGATAAGGGCGGCGATCAGACCGTATTCAATAGCGGTCGCGCCGGATTCGTCCTTCGCAAACTTTGCGATGATGTTCATTTATTGCTCCTAGCTCCCAGTCAGTATGCTGACTTCATGTCCGACGCGTCACACATCGAACTCGCCACGAGAGTTAGGCGGCAGACCTTGAAATTGCGTTAATCGGCGCCGCCAATACAGCGGCTCGCCAAGACATTCGCCTCATAGTGGATTATATATGAAAGCATTCGATTGCATTTTACTTATCATGCGCATATCGCTCGCGGTAATCGATAACAACAGGTCGTTAACGATGCCGGGTAACGCTCCCGGACGCCCCACGCGGCGCGCATGAAGGGCTGTGAGCTGGCTCTTTGCCATTTATTCACCATTCCCGGTAACACTCCCGGTCAGGATCAAAGGGTTCGGGGCCGGTCATGTCGTTGCGTCAGTCCATCTGCATTGCCGTTGCAGCCTTGCTGCTGGCGTCACAGGGCGCGCTGGCGGACGCCAATACGAGCCCTACCGCGTCGACCGGTCCGATCAGCGTCAAGGTCAACATGGCCCGCGTCCTGCGCATCAATTCGCCTGCCGCCACCGTCATCGTGGGCAATCCGGGCGTGGCCGACGTCACCATCCAGGACCCGCTGACGCTGGTGCTGACCGGCAAGTCCTACGGCCAGACCAATCTCATAGTGCTCAATGCCTCGGGTACGCCCATCGCCGATACGGTCCTCGAGGTCGTGCAGAACCAGGCGGACCTGGTGACGGTGTTCAATGCCGGCCAGCGCGCCACCTATGCCTGCGCCAGTCGCTGCGCCCCCACCGTCATGCTCGGGGATGCGCCGGCCTTCACCCAGGAACAGACGCAATCGCTCGATCTCGTGCGCAATTCGCAGAATTAACCCGGCGTTAAGCCTGCGGGCGAACCCGGCCAAATCTGCGGGTTTCTACTAACCTTCAATTAAAGACAGTCTCATTAGGGTCCGGCAGTGCCAATTTGCCAGCCGGTCCATGCAGCAGCGCCCTTCCAGACTGAGGACTTTCCTCTCCGGGATATGCCGGCCGCTCCGGGCCGCGCGCCGCGACGAGCGCGGCGCCACGCTCATCGAATTCGGCATCCTCTCCCCGATCTTCTTCGTTCTCATCGGCGCCACGCTCGAGACCGGCATGGTGTTCCTCGCCAGCGAAGTGCTCGACAGCGCCGTCCAGGACAGCACGCGCAAGATCCTCACCGGCCAGGCGCAGTCCCAGCAGATGACGGCCGAGGGCTTTCGCGGCCTCATCTGCGACGGCCTTTACGGGCTCTTCGATTGCAGCAAGCTGCAGATCAAGGTCGATGTGATCAGCGATTTCAGCTCGGCCCAGGTCGAGCCGCCGCTCGATCCCGACGATCCGACGCGCTGGACGCTCGTGCCCAGCTTCACCCCCGGCAATGCCTCGGAAATCGTGCGGGTGCGCGCCTATTACAAATGGCCGACCATCATCAATTTCCTCGGTTTCAACCTCGCCACCCATTCGGACAATACGCGCCTGCTCGGCGCCGTCCGCGTCTTCAAGAACGAGCCGTTCCAATGATGAGGATCGGGGCCTGGCGCGCGCGGCTGCAGCGGTTCCGGGAGGCCAATGGCGGGGCGGCGGCGGTCGAGTTCGCGCTCATCGTACCCATCCTGCTCCTGCTTTATTTCGGTTCGGTCGAGACCAGCCAGCTCATTATTGCCGACCGGCGCGTCAATACTGTCTCGGGCACGCTCGGTGACCTCGTCGCGCGCAGCAAGGACTCCATCAGCCAGTCGACGCTCGACAATTATTTCAGCGCCGCCTCCTCGACCATGGGGCCGCTGCCGATCGCCCGGCTCGCCCAGGTCGTGTCCCTGCTCAGGGTCGATGCGAGCGGCGCGGCCAAGGTGGTCTGGAGCCGGGCCTATCCGTCCAGCGTCACGCCGCGGGCGGTCAATTCGGTCTATGACATGTCTTCGAGCCCGCAGATGCGCTCCCTGGCGCAGGGCAAGGACCTGGTGATTTCGGAAGCGAGCTACAGCTATAGCCCGATGCTCACCCTCGTTTTCCGCGACGACATCACGCTCTCGCACACCAATTTCTACCTGCCGCGCTTCGAAGGCACCATCACCTGCTGCTGAGCGCCGCCCGCAGCTTGCGCCCCTTGCGCACAAGTGGCATAGCCTCGCTCGGCTTTCTCAAACACTGGTGCTCCGATGTCCGACGATACGCTCATTCCCGTCTTCGATCTTGGCGGCGTGTTCGTCGACTGGAACCCGATGTATCTGTTCCGCAAGCTCTTCGAGACCGAAGAGGAGGCGCGCTGGTTCCACGAGAACATCTGCACCGCCGGCTGGAACCTCGAATTCGACGCCGGCGACATCTATTCGGAAGGCGTCGCCCGGCTCATCACCCGCTTCCCGCGCTATTGGCGCGAAATCCAGGCCTATGACCTGCGCTGGAAGGAAACCTTCAATGGCTTCTTCCAGGGCACGATCGACATCCATGACGAGCTGATCGAAGCCGAAATCCCCACTTTCGCCATCACCAACTTCTCCTGGGAGAAATGGGTGAGCTGCCTGGGGGAATGGCCCTTCCTCGAAAAGTTCGATGGCGTGGTGGTGTCCGGGCTCGAGCGGCTGGTCAAACCCGATCCGCGCATCTACCAGCTCTTCTGCGAGCGCTATGGCCTGGCGCCCGAATCCTGCGTCTTCATCGACGACAACGAAGTGAACGTGATCTCGGCCCGCAAGTTCGGCATGAAGGCCATCCACTTCACCTCGCCCGAGGCGCTGCGCGCCGAACTTATCAGCTACGGGCTGCCGCTCAAATCGTAAGCCCTAGCTCGAGGCACCTGGGAGCGTCGCTACATCCGCCACCTTTCCCCGGCCGCTGGGCCGGGGCCATGAATGTGTGAGAGGCAGCTTACTTCGTGCCGTACATGCGGTCGCCCGCATCGCCAAGGCCGGGGACGATATAGCCCTTTTCATTGAGATGGTCGTCGATCGCGGCGGTGAAGACCGGCACGTCGGGATGGGCGGTGGTGAACTTTTCCACCCCTTCGGGCGCAGCCAAAAGGCATAGGAAGCGCAGGTTGTTGGCCCCGCGCTGCTTCAAATGGTCGATGGCGGCGATGGCGGAATTGGCAGTGGCCAGCATCGGATCGACGACGATGACGAGCCGGTCATCCAGGCTCGACGGCGCTTTGAAGTAATATTCGACCGGCTGGAGCGTCTCGTGGTCGCGATAGAGCCCGATATGGGCGACGCGCGCCGCCGGCACCAGGTCGAGCATGCCTTCGAGGAGGCCATTGCCGGCGCGCAGGATCGAGGCGAAGACCAGTTTCTTGCCCTTGAGGGCCGGTGCCATCATCTGCTGGATCGGCGTCTCGATCGAGATCAGCTCCATTTCGAGATCGCGCGTCACCTCGTAGCAGAGCAGGTGCGCGATCTCGCGCAGCAGCCGGCGGAAGCCGGCCGTGGATGTGTCCTTGTTCCGCATGATCGTCAACTTGTGCTGGATCAGGGGATGATCGACTACAGTGACGTTGCGCATGAAAGAGCCTGCTGAAATCTAGAGGAAGGGGCGGCCGTGGGGGCCGGGCGGCAGGCCGAGCCAGCGGGCCGCGCTTTCGCCAATATCGGCGAAGGTTTTGCGAATGCCAATCTCGCCGCGCGACAGCCTTGGGGAAAAGGCCAGAATCGGCACCTGCTCGCGCGTGTGGTCGGTTCCCGGCCAGGTCGGATCGTTGCCGTGATCGGCGGTGAGGATCAAAAGGTCGTCCTGGCGCATGCCGGCGATGATCTGCGGGATGCGCCGGTCGAAGGCTTCGAGCGCCCCGGCATAGCCGGCGACGTCGCGGCGATGGCCGTATTCCTGGTCGAAATCGACAAAATTGACGAAAATGAGCGCGCCGTCGGCGGCCATCTCCATGGCTTCGAGCGTCCTCTCGAAGAGGGCCATATTGCCATTGGCCTTGAGCTTGTGGGTGACCCCGTGCCCGGCGAAGATGTCGGAAATCTTGCCGATGGCGTAAACCTGCCGCCCGGCGGCCTCGGCGCGGTCGAGCAGGGTCGGCTCGGGCGGCGCCATGGCGAAGTCGCGCCGATTGCCGGTGCGCTGGAAGCTTTGGGCGCTTTCCCCGACAAAGGGCCGGGCAATGACGCGGCCGACGCGCATGGGCTCGGTGAGCGTGAAGGCGATGGCGCAGATCTCGTAAAGCCGCTCGAGCCCGAAATGGCTTTCATGGGCCGCGATCTGGAAGACGCTGTCGACCGAGGTGTAGCAGATGGGCTTGCCGGTGCGGATGCTCTCCTCGCCCAGTTCGGCAAGGATTTCGGTGCCCGAAGCGTGCTTGTTGCCCAGAATGCCGGGTAGGCCGGCCTTTTCGACGAAAGCGGCGACGAAATCCTCGGGAAAGGCCGGATCGGTGCGCGGGAAATAGCCCCATTCGAAGGGCACCGGCACACCGGCGATTTCCCAATGGCCCGAAGGCGTATCCTTGCCGCGCGAGATTTCGCGCGCCACGCCGAACCGCCCGCCGGCGGGAATGGCGGAAAAGCCGGGTGGTACGGCGCCGGTGGCGAGCGCCGCTGCCGCGCCCAGGCCCATGGCATCCATATTGGGCAGGATCAGCGGACCTTGCCGCAGGCCGTCGCGATCGGCCTCGCCGCGGGCAGCGGCGCGGGCGATGTGACCGAGGGTGTCGGCCCCCTCATCGCCGAAGGCGGCGGCATCGGGTGCCCCGCCCAGGCCGAAGGAATCGAGGACGGCGAGGATGACGCGGGGCATCAGGCTTCTCCCTCAGGACCCAGCCGCGCCGCCACCAGCGGATGGTCGGGCGCGCTCTCCCCGATCACATAGGCGGCGAGCAGGCGCCGCTCGGCCTCGCGAAACCCCTCCTCGGAGCGGAAATGCACGCGGGCGAGCAGCGAGCCGCGCTCGACGCGCGTGCCGATGCCGGCGAGGCGGTCAAAGCCCACCGCATGATCGATGCTGTCGGTCGGCCGGATGCGTCCGCCCCCGAGCGCGACCACGCCCATGCCGACGCCGCGCGTATCGATGGCGCTGACGATGCCCGCCGCCGGCGCTGACACGTCGCGCATCTGCGGGGCCGGCGTCAGGTGGCGATCCATGTTCTCGACGAAATCGGCGGGGCCGCCCAGTTCGGCCACCATGCGCCCGAAACGGTCGGCCGCCGAGCCATCGGCCAGCGCCGTCTCGACCCTTTGCCGCGCTGCGTCGGCTTGGGCGAGGCCGGTGATCTCGATGATGGCGGCGCAAAGCGCCAGCGTCACCTCGCGCAGGCGCGCATCCTGATGGGCGCCGGTGAGGAAGTCGACGGCGTTGCGCACTTCGAGCGCGTTGCCGGCGGCCGAGGCCAGCGGCTCGTTCATGTCGGTGATGAGCGCTCCGGTTTTGAGGCCGGCGCCATTGGCGACCGACACCAGGCTCTGCGCCAATGCCTGCGATTTTTCCAGCGTCGGCATGAAGGCGCCCGAGCCGGTCTTGACGTCGAGGATGAGGGCGCCGAGCCCCGCCGCCAGCTTCTTGGAGAGGATCGAGGCGGTGATGAGGGGGATGCTCTCGACCGTGGCGGTGACGTCGCGAATGGCATAGAGCGTGCGGTCGGCGGGGGCGAGGTCGTCGGTCTGGCCGATGATGGCGCAACCTGCCGCCTTCACCACCTTCCTGAAGAGGGTGTTGTCGGGGTTGGTGGCATAGCCCGGAATGGAATCGAACTTGTCGAGCGTGCCGCCGGTATGGCCGAGCCCGCGCCCGGAAATCATCGGCACATAGATGCCGCAGGCGGCCAGGATCGGCGCCAGCATGAGAGAGACATTGTCGCCCACCCCGCCGGTCGAATGCTTGTCGGCCACGGGGCCGGGCAGGTCCGACCAATCGAGCACCTTGCCGCTGTCGCGCATGGCCAGCGTCAGCGCCACGCGTTCGTCCACGCTCATGTCGTTGAAATAGACGGCCATGGCAAAGGCGGCCGCCTGCGCGGGCGATACCGAGCCATCGACGAGCCCGGCGACGAAGCGGGCAATGTCCTCGGCGGCGAGCGACAGGTTATCGCGCTTGCGGGCGATGAATTCCTGGGGGAGGAGGGTCATGAAGCTTTGCCTTCGGCGCGAGCAGCGCCGCTCCTTGCTCTCCCTCCCTGAGCGGGGAGGGAGAAGTGCTGGCCGATATCGAGGCCGTCAGGCCCCATACGGCACCCAGACGTTTTTCACCTGCGTGGCGCGGCGGAGGAAATAGTCGCCGTCGAACTTTTCCGTGTCGGAAAGGTCGTAATTGAGGCCGCGGCTGGTCCAGGTCTGCTTGAGATTGCCCACCGAGGCCTTCTCCACCATTGTGGAGGTCGCCGCGTCGCCGACGCACCAGATGGCGTCGATGCCGTCGTGCTCGGCCAGGGTTTTCGCCAGAACGGCGCTGTCGCCGGTGACGACGTTGACCACGCCCGAGGGCACGTCCGAGGTTTCGAGGACCTGGTAGAAATCGGTCATCGAGAGCGGGGACTTTTCGCTGGGGACGAGAACCACCGGATTGCCCATGGCCAGGGCCGGGGCCAGCAGCGCCACCGAACCCAGGAGCGGGCGGGCCTGCGGGGCGAGGATGGCGAGGACGCCGATGGGCTCGACCATGGCGGCGGCGATGGCGCGCAGCGGCGGGTTGTGGACGGCGCCGTCATACTTGTCGGCCCAGCCGGCAAAGGCGAAGAGCCGTTCGATGGCGGCATCGACTTCGGCCTCGCCCTTTTCGCCGGTCTGTTCCTTGATGCGGGCGGCGAATTCGGCGCGGCGATATTGCAGGTTTTCCGCCAGGAAATAGAGGATCTGCGCACGGTTATGCGCCGAGCTCGTGCCCCAGCCCAGCGCCGCGCGCGCTGCCTCGACGGCGTTGCGGATATCCTTGCGATTGCCCTCGCCGGCCTCGCCGACGAGATTGCCTGCGGGACCAAAGACCGGCCGCGAATAGCCGCTGTCCGGGCGCGCCTGCTTGCCGCCGATATACATCTTGGCGGTCTGGTCGATGCCCTGCGAGGCGTCGAGTGGATTGGCGGGCTTTGCGGGTGATGCTTTGGCGGCGGGCGCGGGCTTGAGGTCCTTTTCCCAGGCGGGCTTCAGATAGACGCCCATGCCTTCCTTGCCGCCTTCGCGACCGAAACCGGATTCCTTGTAGCCGCCGAAGCCGACGGCGGCGTCGAAATTGTTGGTGCCGTTGATCCAGACGACGCCCGCCTTGATCTTGGGCGCGATGTCGAGGGCGAGGTTGATATTCTCGCTCCAGATGGTGGCGGCGAGCCCGTAACGGGTATTGTTGGCCAGCGCCACCGCCTCCTCGGGCGTGCGGAAACTCATGACAACCAGCACCGGCCCGAAGATTTCCTCGGCGACGACCGTATTGGCGGGCGAGACATCGGTGATGAGCGCGGGCTTGAGGAAACAGCCCCCGGCGGGCAGGTCGATATCAGGCTCATAGACCGAGCCGCCTTCCTCGATGCCTTTCTGCATCAGCTCGCGCACGCGCTCCACCTGCACCGGGGCGACGAGCGCGCCGATATCGATGGCCTTGTCGAGCGGATCGCCGACCCGCAGTTTCGACATGCGCAGCTTGAGCTTGGCGATGAAGCGCTCCTCGATCGATTCCTGCACCAGGAGGCGCGAGCCGGCGCAGCACACCTGCCCCTGGTTGAACCAGATGGCGTCGACAAGCCCCTCGATGGCGCTGTCGATATCGGCATCCTCGAAGACGATGTAGGGGGATTTACCGCCCAGCTCGAGCGACAGGCCCTTGCCGGTGCCGGCAGTGGCGGCGCGGATGGCCTTGCCGACATCGGTGGAGCCGGTAAAGGCGATCTTGTCGATGTCGGGATGGGCGACGATGGCCTGCCCGGTTTCCCCGAACCCGGTCACGATATTGACCACGCCCTTGGGCAGCCCGGCCTTCTCGCAGATTTCGGCGAAAAGCAGCGCGGTGAGCGAGGTGAATTCGGCGGGCTTGAGCACAACTGTATTGCCGGCGGCCAGTGCCGGCGCGATCTTCCAGGCCAGCATCAGCAGCGGGAAATTCCACGGGATGATCTGGCCGCAGACGCCATAGGGCACGGCGCCGGGGAATTCGCGGTCGCGATGCTGGGCCCAGCCGGCATGGTGGTAGAAATGGCGGGCGACCAGCGGAATGTCGATGTCGCGGCTCTCGCGGATCGGCTTGCCGTTGTCGAGGCTTTCGAGCACGGCGAAGAGACGCGAATGCTTCTGGACGAGGCGCGCGATGGCATAGAGATATTTGGCGCGCTCATAGCCCGAGAGCGCCGACCACGACTTGAAGGCGGCGCGGGCGGCCTTGACCGCCTTGTCGACATCCTCGGCCGAGCCGTCGCTCACCTGCGCCAGGCTTTCGCCCGTCGCGGGGTTGTCGGACGAAAAGGTCTTGCCGGGCTTGGTCCAGGCGCCATTGATGAAATGGCCGAACACCCCGTCATGGGCCTTGATCCAGTCGAGCGCCGGCTGGGCGCTTTCGGGCGCCGGGCCGTATTCGAGGGTTTCAAAAATCTTGGCGATCTTGTTCATTCCGTTTTCTCCTCCGCGAGGCAGGCGGCTGGGGCGTCCCCCTCATTCGCCCTGCGGGCACCTTCTCCCCGAGAGGGGGCGAAGGACGATGTGGCGCGTTTTTTTGGGGGGTCAGACCATCGGCTGCCGGTAATCGGCGGCGTAGTGACCGGTCAGGTTGTGTTCGAGCTGCCGTTCGATATCGGTCAGGAGCGAGGAGGCACCGAAGCGGAAGAGGTGGGGCTGGAGCCAGTGATTGCCCAGTTCCTCCTTCATCAGCGCCATGTAGTCGAGCGCCACCTTGGCCGTCGAAATGCCGCCAGCCGGCTTGTAGCCGATCTCGATGCCGGTCTGGTCGTGGAAATCGCGGATCATGCGGATCATGGCCAGCGAGGTGGGGAGATTGGCGTTGACCTTTTCCTTGCCCGTCGAGGTCTTGATGAAATCGGCACCAGCCAGCATGCAGACCAGCGACGCCTTGGCGACATTGGTGAGCGTGGCCAGTTCGCCCGTGCCCAGAATGGTCTTCATATGGGCGTCGCCGCAGGCCTTGCGGAAGGCGCGGACCTCGTCATAGAGCGCCTGCCAGTCCCCGCGCAGCACCATGCCGCGCTCGATGACGATGTCGATCTCCCTGGCGCCATCGGCGACAGAAGCCTCGATTTCCTTGATCTTGGTCTCGAAGGGCGCCAGGCCGTGCGGAAACGCCGTGGAGACGGCGGCCACCGGGATATTGGTGCCTTCGAGCGCCTTGACCGCGGTCTTGACGAAGGTGTGGTAGACGCAGACGGCGCCGGGATGGATATCCAGATCGGCAATGCCATAGCCGTCGATGATGTCCTGGCGCAGCGGATGGCGCGCCTTGGCGCAGAGGCGTTCGACGCGCCCGGCCGTATCGTCGGAATTGAGCGTGGTGAGGTCAATGAAGGTGATGGCCTTCAGGAGCCAGGCCACCTGCCAATCCTTCTTGACCGTGCGGCGCGTGCCGATGGTGGCGGCGCGACGCTCGAGGGCCGAGCGGTTCATGCGCACGCGCTCGACCCAGTCGAGGTCGAGCGGGAAGCCGGGATTGCGCTTGTGGGCCACCGCATGGGCAGCGGGCTTATCGACGATTCTGAGGTTCATGGAGGCCTCCAGGGGCGCCACTCACGCGCCCGGGCTTGGTCGTGCCGGCCCGATCGCGCCGGGCCGGTTTGGCGAAGTTTATCACACCGGGCTCATTTGCCCAGAAATTCGGGTCCGAAGGAATGCGGCAGCAGCGCTCCCAGCGCCGCTTCCAGCGGCTGGCCGTCGACGCCGTGGGAAATCACCACGACATCGAGATCGGCGAATTCGCGGATGCGCTGGCGGCAGCCGCCGCAGGGGGTGACCGGCGCGCTGCCGGGCCCGGTGACGTAGATGCGCCTGATGCGGCGGGCGCCGCCGGCGATCATGGCGGCGATGGCCGAAGCCTCGGCGCAATTGCCCTGCGGATAGGCGGCGTTCTCGATATTGCAGCCGGCATAGACCTTGCCGTCATCGGCAAGGATGGCGGCGCCCACCGAGAATTTCGAATAGGGGGCATAGGCCTTGGCGCGGATGGCCTCGGCGGCGGCAAAGAGGTCGGCATCGGTGACCGGCATGGCTCAGCGCTCCTTGGTATAGGGAATGCCCGAGGCCTTCGGGGCCACGGCCCGGCCGATAAAGCCGGCGAGAAGGATGACTGTGAGCACATAGGGCAAGGCCTGAATGGCCTGCACCGGCACTTCTCCGATGATCGGGAAGACCTGGCCCTGGATGCGGAACTGGGCGGCATCGAGGAAGCCGAACATCAGGCAGACGAGCAGAGCCGGACCGGGCCGCCACTTGGCGAAGATGAGGGCGGCCAGGGCGATATAGCCGCGGCCCGCCGACATGTTGTTGTTGAAGCCCGCCGATTGCGCGATCGAGAGATAGGCGCCGCCGATGCCGACGAGCACGGCGGTGATGACCAGCGCCTGGTAGCGCAGGCGGGTCACCGAAATGCCGGCCGTGTCGATAGCCTTGGGATTTTCGCCCACGGCGCGCAGGCGCAGCCCGAAGCGGGTGCGGAACAGCACCCAGGCGGTGATCGGCACGGCGATGAAGGCGAAATAGGTGATGATGTTGTGGCCCGAGATCAGCTCCCAATAGATCTCCCCGATCACCGGCACGTCCTTGACGGCATCGGCGAAGGGCAGGGTGATGGGATTGAAGCGCTGGTCGCCGGAAAGCTGCGGGGTATAGCCGCCGCGATGGAACCAGCTCTGGCCGAGGAAGGTGGTGAGCCCGGCCGCAAGGAAATTGAGTGCCACGCCCGAAATGGTCTGGTTGCCCTTGAAGTTGATCGAGGCAAGGCCATGGATGGCCGAGAACAGCAGCGCCGCCCCGATGCCGGCCAAAAGGCCCAGCCAGGCCGAGCCGGTGACCGCGGACGCCGCCGCGGCGGCGAAGGCGCCGGCCAGCAGCTTGCCCTCAAGGCCGATATCGACGATGCCGGCGCGCTCCGAGAACAGGCCCGCCAGACAGGCCAGGATCAGCGGCACCGCCAGGCGCACGGTGGAATCGAGGATGAGGACGAGATCGACGAAGAACTGCTCCATCACTTGCCTCCCATGCTGGCATCGGGCCGCGCCAATATCCGGGCGAGCGGAGTGCGCAGCATGTCGCCCATGGCGCCGGTGAAGAGAATGACGAGAGCCTGGATGGTGACGATCATTTCGCGGGTAATGCCGGGCATCTGGAAGGCGAGTTCCTGCCCGCCCTGGTAGAGCATGCCGAAGAGCAGGGCCGACAACCCCACCCCGATCGGATGGGCACGGCCCATGAAGGCCACGGCGATGCCGACGAACCCGGCGCCATTGACGAAATTGAGGATGAGCCGGCCCTGCACGCCGCCGACATTGTTGACCGCCACCATGGCGGCGAGGGCGCCGGACATAGCCATGACGATCATGATCATCTTCTGGTTGGAAATGCCGGCATAGGCGGCAGCGACCGGATTATGGCCCAGGGCGCGCAGCGCATAGCCGAACTTGGTGCGCCAGACCAGCCAATAGACCGCCACCAGCGCGATGATGGCGAGAATGAAGGTGAGGTTCACAGGCGAGTTCTTGAAGAGCTCGATAAAGGTGCGCAATTGCGGCACCCGCGTCATGGCGTCGAGCGGGGCGCTCTCATCGGAATTGACGCCGGCAGGCTTGAGGATACGCGTGATGATATAGCCCATCAGCGAGACGGCGATGAAGTTGAAGAGAATCGTCGTGATGACGATGTGGCTGCCGCGCTTGGCCTGGAGATAGCCGGGGATGAAGGCCCAGGCCGCCCCGAAGAGCGCGCCGCACACGATCATGAGCGGGAAGACCAGCGCCCAGTGCATGCCGTTGAGCGCCAGTCCGACAAGGATCACGCCCAGACCGGCTACATAGGCCTGGCCTTCCGGCCCGATATTGAAGAGGCCGGCATGATAGGCGAGCGACACGGCGAGGCCCGCGAAGATGAAATCGGTGGTGTAGTAGAGCGTATAGCCGAAGCCCGAGCCATAGCCGAAGGCGCCGTAGAGCATGATGCCCACGGCCTGCAGCGGGTTCTGGCCCACCGCCAGCACGATGAGGCCTCCCACCAGGAAAGCCAGCACCACGTTCAACAGCGGCAGCAGGACGACATCGGCCCAGCGTGGCAATGCGGTCATCAATTCTCATCCCTGCCGGAATTGTCTTTCGGGCTCATTTCCACCAGCGTTTGCTGGATGGCGGTCTCGTGATCGGACAGCACGCCCGGCCCGGCATCGCTCCGGGGAGTGAGCGAGCCGGTCATGAGCAGGCCCAGTTCGGTCTCGTCGGCGGTGGCCGGGTCGGCCTCGCCCACGATCTGGCCATCGAACATCACCAGGATGCGGTCCGAGAGCGAGCGGATTTCATCGAGCTCCACCGAGACGAGCAGGATGGCCTTGCCGGCATCGCGCATCTTGATGATCTGGTTATGGATGAATTCGATGGCGCCGATATCGACGCCGCGCGTCGGCTGGCCGACGATGAGAACATCCGGGTTGCGTTCCATCTCGCGCGCCAGCACGATCTTCTGCTGGTTGCCGCCCGAGAAATTGGCGGTCTTGAGATCGAGATGGGGTGGGCGGATGTCGAACTTTTCGATATGGGCCTGGGCCGCCCTGCGGGCCTGGCCGATATCGAGCCCGACCCCGGAACCATAGCTGTCCTGATAGCCCAGAATGGAGTTCTCCCAGGCGGAGAAATTGGTGACGAGGCCCATGCGCAGCCGGTCCTCGGGCACATGGGCGAGGCCCGCGGCGCGGGCGCGGGCGGCGCCGTCATCGCCTTCGAGCGCAAGCATCTGGCCGTTGACGCGCACGCTGCCGGCCTGCTGGTCGCGCATGCCGGCAATGGCTTCGAGCAACTCGGACTGACCATTGCCGGCAACGCCGGCAATGCCGACGATCTCGCCGGCCCGCACCGAAAAGCTCACGTCCTTGACGCGCGGCACCTTGAAATCATCGGTGACGAGGAGGTTCTCGACGTCGAGCAGCACCTTGCCCGGCTTGGCTTCGCCCTTTTCGACGCGCAGCAACACGCGGCGGCCGACCATGAGCTCGGCCAGCTCGCCCGGCGAGGTGTGCGCCGTCCTGAGCGTCTTTACCATGGCGCCCTGGCGCATCACCGAGACCTCGTCGGTAATGGCCATGATCTCGCGCAGCTTGTGCGTGATCAGGATGATGGTCTTGCCCTCCTCGCGCAGCTTGCCGAGGATGCGGAAAAGGTGATCGGCCTCGGCCGGCGTCAGCACGCCGGTGGGCTCGTCCAGAATAAGGGTCTCGGCGCCGCGATAGAGCGCCTTGAGGATTTCGACGCGCTGCTGCTGGCCGACCGAGAGGTTTTCGATGATGGCGTCCGGGTCCACCTCGAGCCCGTAGTCGCGCGCCAATTGCCTGAGATGGCCGCGCGCCTTGGCGAGCGTGGGCGCCAGGAGCGCCGAATCCTCGGCGCCGAGCACGACGTTCTCGAGGACGGTGAAATTGTCCACCAGCATGAAATGCTGGTGCACCATGCCGATGCCGAGCGCCAGCGCGTGGCGGGAATCGGCGATCTTCTGGGCGGTGCCGTTGACGCGGATTTCTCCGCTATCGGCGGTATAGAAGCCATAGAGGATCGACATCAACGTCGACTTGCCGGCGCCGTTTTCGCCGACAATGCCGTGCACGGTGCCGCGCCGGACCTGCAGGTTAATGTCGCGGTTGGCGTGCACGGGGCCGAAATGCTTGTTGATGCCGACCAGCTCGATGGCAAGCGGGCTCGCAGCGGCCCCTTCGGGCCGCTGCGGATGTGTTGGTTCAAGACCTGTCATCGGGTGACGTCCAGTCCTCGGGTCTCAGATCAAGCCGGGCACTTCTTGTCGGTACGGAAGTCGTGGACGACGATCTTGCCCGAGACGATGTCGGCGGTGGCCTGCGCGACCGCGGCCTTCATGTCGTCGGTGATGAGGCTGGCATTGTACTCGTCGAACGCGGCGCCCACGCCGTCTTCGGCCAGGCCCAGAACGATGAGGCCGGGCTTCCAGGTGCCGGTCTTCTCGTCGTTCATGGAATTGTAGGTGGCCACGTCCACGCGCTTGAGCATGGAGGTGAGCACGCTGCCCGGATGCAGGTAGTTCTGGTTGGAATCCACCCCGATGCCGTACTTGCCCGCATCGGCAGCCGCCTGCAGGACGCCCGCGCCGGCGCCGCCCGCCACCTGATAGATCACGTCCACGCCCTGGTCGAGCTGGGACTTGGCCACTTCGGTGGCCTTGACCGGATCGTTGAAGGCGTCAAAGCCGCTGCCGACATAGGTCTCGCGCACTTCGATATTGGGATTCACCGACTTGGCGCCCTGGGCATAGCCGCAGGCAAAGGCCTCGAGCAGGTCGAAGTTGAAGGCCGGCACCACGCCGATCTTGCCCGATTGCGACTTCATCGCCGCCAGGATACCGACGAGATAGGAGCCTTCCTGCTCCTTGAACACCACCGACTGCACGTTGGGCAGGTCGACGACGGTATCGATGATGGTGAACTTGGTATCCGGGAAGTCCGGTGCCACGGCCTTGAGCGCCGTTTCCCAGGAGAAGCCCGGCAGCACGATCGGGGAATTGCCGCGCGAGGCGAACTGGCGGATGGCCTGCTCGCGCATGGCGTCGCCCGAGATTTCGAGGTCCTGATAGGCGCCGCCTTCGGCCTTGAACTTCTCGGCGCCGTCGAAGGCTGCTTCGTTGAAGGATTTGTCGAACTTGCCGCCGCCGTCATAGATCAGCGCGGCGTCGGCAAGGGCGGCGCCGGCCATGAGGGCACTCAGCGCAACGCCGCCAGCGAGCAGGCCTGCACGGGCAGCCAGCGTCGTGGCGAAGGTTTTGACTGTCATTATTGATCTCCCTGTATCGCGCCGGGCAACGGTCTGAAATGCCGAAGGACAATCCCGGTGCGCTAACCGGCGATACAATCGTGCAAATGTTCCGCCCGCAAGAGGGAGTCGCGGATATTTTTCCGGTTGGTCAAATTTTTCGCGGGCAGCAACGGCCGGCAATGGCGCCATGCCGGGTGCCCAAGCCGCCGTGGCGGCAGGCCGGGCAGGAGCAGCCTTGCGAGAACACGTCAACCCGGGCCATGGCGGCGGCACCGTGACGGGGGCTCGGGTGCCAGAGGCCGGCGGCGGATGGCGTGCCGCTGCGTCCCCGTTCGCGGTCGGACGGATGAGGGCCCATATTCCTCACCCCCGCGCGGCGATATGGCCGATGGCCACGCCCATTTCCGTGCCGGCCGTCAGCACGAGATAGGCGGCGACGATGCCGGCCAGAAACAAGACGATGGTGTCGCGGGTCCGCACGCTCATGACAATTTTACCTTTCCTGTTGCGGAGGAGGTAACCCAAAACCGGCGGCGCGATTGTGATGCTTTTTGGGCGTTCGGCGACAGGGTGAAGAAGGCGTTAACGCACCGCCCGACCCCCAACCCAGACCCGCCCGATATTGGCGCGGGTGGCGGTATAGACGAGCTTTTCGAGAAGGGCCTGCGGGCCGTTTTCCACCAGCAGGCGCACCCCGCCCTCGGCCACGCGCGTATCGATGAGCAGGGCATCGAAATGCTGGCCGGGCTCGAACGTGCCGATGGGCAGGTCGAGCGTCTTGCCGCCGCCGGCCGTCGCCAGGTGGAAGGCGGTGGCCATATCGACGCGCGATCCCGGCCGGCCGCGCCGCTCGGCCGGCACAGCCGGGTCGACGCCGGTTTCGAGCATGCGTGAAGCGGCGACGGTCATGCGTGCCGCATCAAGCATCGAGCCTGACGGGCCGCCGGAAATGTCGGTGCCCAGCCCCACATGCACGCCCTTTTCGAGCGCGGCGCGCAGCGGGAAGACGGAATTGGCGAAATAGGCATTGGAGAGCGCGCAATGAGCGACGCCCGCGCCGCGCGCCACCAGCCGCTCCATGTCGGCCTCGGTGAGGAAATTGGCATGGGCCAGGACGCTGCGCCGCCCCAGCAGCCCGAAACGGTCGAGGCTTTCGGCGTCGGTGACGCCGTGCCGCTCGAGCACATGGGCATGGGCCCAGTCGCTTTCCGAGCAATGGGTCTGGACGTGGCAGCCGCATTCCTTTGCCAGTTGGCCGAGCCCGGCCAGCGCCGCATCGGTACAGGAGGGAATGAAGCGCGGCGTCACCACCGGCAGCACGCAACCATCGGCATTGCCGGGATGGGTGCGCACATAATCGATGAGCGCCCGCGTACCCGCCACCGCCTCCTCGGGCGAGGCGTCGCGATAATAGTCGGGGCAGGAGGCGGGATCGTCCATCGCCACCTTGCCGACCAGCGCCCGCTGGCCCTTTTCCAGACAGATATCCACAAGCAGCCGGCTGGCCTGCTGGTGGATGGTGGCGAAATAGAGCGCCGTGGTGGTGCCATTGGCGAGGAGATCGCCGACAAGGGCCGTATAGCTCGTGCGGGCGAAGTCGAGATCGGCGTAACGGGCTTCGAGCGGAAACGTATAATGTTGCAGCCAGACTTCCAGCGGCACGTCGAGCGCCTGCCCGAGCTGGGGATATTGCGGCGCATGGACGTGGCAATCGACGAAGCCGGGCAGCACGTAGCAGCCTTCGGGCAGCGTGAGGTCGGCCTCGGCGCAGGCTGCCTTGTGATCGGGGTCGTCCGGTCCGATGACGCGCGCAATGCTGCCGTCGCCGCCAATGGCGACCACCGTGTCCTCGAGCGCCTCAATGGCGGCGGATGTGGGAGCATGAAAGAAAGTGGCGCGGATGGTCCGTCCCCTCAGGTCGCTCATCGTCAGCTCATCCTCTCGATTCGATTTTGCCCAGGCTAGCAGCCGCTGCCGCGCGCTTAAACGCCACCACCCTCGACGCGGGACGAAAAGCTCTCTATTCGAACGGAAGGTCGCCCCCTCCGGGACCGGCCGTCTTCGTCTCTCCAGCCGGGAGCCCCGCAAGGGGGTCGTCTAGTTTCGCCCATGTCCATCAAAGTCTATCTGGCCGGTCCCGAGGTGTTCCTCGCCAATGCGAGCGAAATCCTTGCCGCGAAGGCCGAACTGGCCCGCCGCGCCGGCTTCGTGCCGCTCTCGCCCGGCGATCTCGACATACCGCCCCAGCCCACCCGCAAGGGTTTCGGGCTCGCCATCAGCGCCATCGACGAGCAGATGATGCTGGAAGCCGATGCCATCATCGCCAACCTCACTCCGTTCCGAGGCATCGCGGCCGATGTGGGCACCGCCTTCGAGCTCGGCTTCATGTGCGCCCGCAACAAGCACGCCTTCGCCTATACCAATGTGGCCGCCGATCACGGCGCGCGCGTGCGCGTCTATTACAACGGGCAGGTCAGCACCGACGACAAGGGCAGCCCGCGCGGTCCCGACGGCCTGGCGGTGGAAGATTTCGACATGATCGACAATCTGATGCTGCATGGCGGCGTCGAACGCCGCGACGGCGCCATCGTCGTCCACGATGCGGCGTCCGATGCGCTCTATACGGACCTTGCCGGGTTCGAGCGTGTTTTGGCCATCGCCGCCGCCAAGCTGCTCTGAGGCGGTTGGCGCCCGCCATCCCGCGGCGTTAGGATCGCGGCCATGGACAAGACCGAGCGCCTGTTCGCCATCATGGATACCCTGCGCCGCCACCGCCAGCCAGTGACGGCGGCGGCCCTGGCCGAGGAACAGGGGGTGTCGGTGCGCACGCTCTACCGGGACGTGCAGACCCTGATCGGCCTGGGCGCCCCGATCGAAGGCGAAGCGGGGATCGGCTATGTGCTGCGCCCCGGCTTCTTCCTGCCCCCGCTCATGTTCAGCCCCGAGGAACTGGAAGCCCTGGTGCTCGGCGCGCGCTGGGTGGAGGGGCGGCCCGACGAAAGCCTTTCGCAGGCGGCGGGCCGCGCGCTCGCCAAGATCGCCACCGCCAGCCCCGAGGATCTGCGCGACCGCATCCAGACCAGTGGCCTCTGGGCCGCGCAAGGTCATTGGGGGCGGGACATGGAGCCGCTACTGGCCGTGATCCGGGAGGCCATGCGCATCGAAAGAACGCTCTCGATCACCTATGCCGACGAGGCGGGAAAGCTGAGCGAGCGCGCCATCTGGCCGGTGACGCTGGCCTATTACGAGGAAAAGCAGATCGTGGGCGCGTGGTGCCTGATGCGGCAGGCCTTCCGCAATTTCCGCGTCGACCGCATCCGGGCCGCCAGCCCGACCGAAGAGCGCTTCGGCAAGCGTCGCGTCATCCTGCTCAAGGAGTGGGAGAATGTCTGGCGCGCCGAGGCCGGCGAGCGCGCCCAGCCGCAGTCGCCAGCCTCCTGACGCATCCTGTCAGCAGGGCAGGCGCACTCTTCGAGCAACGGCAAGGGCATCTGGCCCGCCGTCCCGCAAGGAGAGTTCCATGTCCCTCAACCGCCGCGATTTCGCCGCTCTGGCCGGTGCCGCCGCTTTCTCCCTGCCGCTTTTCGCCAGGGCTCGAGGAGAAAGCCGAATGCCCCAGAAACCCGAAGACATCGTCCCCTTCAGGATCGCCATATCCGATGCCCAGATTGCCGACCTCAAGGAGCGGCTGGCCATGGCGCGCTGGCCGGCGGCCGTCGCCCGCGACTGGAGCCATGGCCAGCCCGTCGCCTTCGTGCGCGAACTGGCCGACCAATGGCTCAAGGACTACGACTGGCGCCGGCACGAGGCCGAACTCAACGCCTATCCGCAATTCACCACCATCATCGACGGGCAGACCATCCACTTCCTGCATGTCCGTTCGCCCGAGCCCGGCGCCTTTCCGCTGATCCTGAGCCATGGCTGGCCCTCCACGATCGCCGAGTTCCTCGACGTCATCGGGCCGCTGAGCAATCCGCGCAAATATGGCCGCGATCCCGCCATGGCCTTCGATCTCGTCATCCCCTCGCTGCCCGGCTATGGCTGGTCGACGCCGCTGACCGGCTCGGACTGGGACGCGATTCATACAGCTCGCGCCTGGGATGTGCTGATGAAGCGGCTCGGCTATACGCGCTATGGCGCCCAGGGCGGCGATGGCGGCGCGTTGATCGGGCGCGAACTGGGCATTCTCGCGCCCGAGGGACTTGTCGGCACCCATCTCCAGCAGATTTTCGCCTTCCCCTCCGGCGCGCCGGGGGAAATGGAAAGGGTCACGCCCTTCGAGAAGGCGGGCTTCGCCAATCTGTCGCATTTCCAGAAATATTCCGGCTATGCCGATATCCAGTCCAAGCGCCCCGCCACCCTGGCCTTCGGGCTGGTGGATTCGCCGGTGGCGCAACTCGCCTGGAATGCTGAACTCTTCGTCGGTTTCGAGGGCGAGTATGCCCGCTCCGCCGATCGCGACCGCTTTCTCACCCATGTCTCGATCTACTGGTTCACCGCCTCGGGCGGTTCGGCCGGCGAGTTCTACATGGCCAATGCCGCCAGCAATGGCGGCTATCGCGAGGAGCCGGCCGGCACCGTACCCACGGCGGTGGCGGTCTTCCCCGACGATTTCCGCTCGGTGCGCGCCTTTGCTGAGCGCTCGACCAAAAACATCGTGCAATGGACGGAAATGCCGCGCGGTGGCCATTTCGCCGCCAGCGGCGAGCCGGACCTGCTGGTCGAGGACATCACCCGCTTCTTTGCCGGCCTGCGCTGAAAAGCGAATGGGCGGGGTTATGCCCCGCCCTCCGAAAGTTCATTCCGCTGCCGCAAAGCTCGAAGCGGGCCGCGTCTGCACCATGAGCGCCGTCGTGCGCAGGGCGGCGAAGAAGGCCAGCACCGCCATCAGCGCCCCGAGCACGAAGACCGGCACGATGGCCTGGTGGATGGCGTCGGGCGTAGTGGCGCTGGCATAGCCGGCGGCATTGGCCGCCACGCCGGCCAGCGCCGCGCCGATGGCATTGCCCGCCGATTGCGTGGTGGGCAGCAGGGCCGAGGTGCGGTCGCGCTCTTCATCGCTCGCCGCTTCCATCATCGAGAGGTTCAGGTAGCCGTTGGAAATGCCGAAGCCGGCGCCGATGGCGAGCTGGGCGACGATGAGGATCGGCAATTGCTCGGCCAGAAGGCCCCAGAGCAGGCCCGCAAGGCCGATGGCGACGAGTGCCGGGCCGGTGCGCATGAGCACCTTGCGGGTGCTGCGCTGCACATTGGCCACGGTAATGGCCGAAAAGCTCCAGGCCACCGCCATGACCGCGCCGATGCCGCCGGCCAGGGTCGGGCCGAACCCCCACAATTGCTGGAGCAGCAGGATGAGATAGACGGCGGCGCCGGCCTGGGCGACGGGCATGAGCAGGGCCACCAGCAGGCCCGAGCCCACGACCGAGCTCGGCCAATAGGCGCCCAGCGGCATCAGCCGGATGCGGGAGCGCCGGTCGAGCAGCACCGCGCCAACCAGCAGCAGGGCAGCGCCGACAAGGAGGCCCGCGGCTTCGAGCGGCGGGGTGATGCCGGCCAGGGCCACCAGCATGATGCCGGCGCCGATGGTGAGGAGCCGGATGCCCGGGAAACCCGGATTGCCGGTTTCGGCGCTGCGCCCGCCCGGCACGACGAAGAAGACGCCGACGGCAAAGATCAGCACCAGCGGCACGTTGACCAGGAAGGCGGCGCGCCAGGAGACGAGCTCGGTCAGCAGCCCCGCCCCCACCGGCCCGCCAAAGGCGGCCACGGCCCAGATCACTGCCTGCATGCCGAAAACCTTCGGCACGAGCCGCGAGGGGAAGAGCTCGGGGATGAGCGCGAAACAGACGGCGGCGACGATGCCTTCGCCCAGGCCCTGCAGCGAGCGCCCGATCAGCACTTCGACCATGGAGGAAGCGCTGGCGGCGACGATGGTGCCGACGAGGAAGACCGCCGCCGAGGAGAGCAGCGCATTGCGCGCGCCCAGCCGCGCCTTGAGCAGCGCCGCGCCGGCCCCGCCCATGATGGCGAAGACGAGGTAAAGCGTGAGCGCCCAGGAAATGAGGGCGATGCCGCCCAATTGCTGCACGGCCGTGGGCAGCGCCGTCGAAGCCAGGAAGGCGTTGAAGGCGAAAAGGGCGACGCCCAGGCACAGGATCAGGGTCACCGTGGCGTAGCGGGGCGTGAAAATCTCGGCCCAGCCGCCGCGCTCTGAGGAATCAGACATTTACGAACCCATGCAATTAAATTAGGCTTGCCTTGTTATATCCGGGTATTTTAGAAAGCAATCGCTTTCTTAATCCAATGGAGATCGCAGGCTTGCATCAGGACCGCGCCGCCGATCGGCTGCTCTATGCGCTCAAATCGCTCGGACCGCAAACGGCGGCGACTTTGGCCGGGCATCTGGAGGTCACGGCCGTGGCCGTGCGGCAGACGCTGGAGCGCCTGGAGGTCGAAGACCTTGTGGCCTTCGAGGACCGGCGCGTCTCGGTCGGCCGCCCCAAACGCTACTGGGCGCTGACCGCCGCCGGGCACAACCGCTTCCCCGACCGCCATTCGGCGCTGACGCTCGAACTCATCAATGCTACGGCCGCAATCTTCGGGGAGGAAGGGCTCGATCGCCTGATCGCCCATCGCGAGGACAAGACGCGCCAGAGCTACGGCACGGCGCTGGCCGGGCTGGGCCTCCCCGAAAAGGTGGCGCGGCTGGCCCAATTGCGCAGCGCCGAAGGCTATATGGCCGAGGCGCGCAGCGAGAACGGGGAATTGTTCCTCATCGAGAACCATTGTCCGATCTGCGTGGCCGCCACCCGCTGCCAGAATTTCTGCCGCTCCGAACTGTCGATCTTCCGCGAAGCCCTGGGACCGGGCGTTGCCGTCGAGCGGGTCGAGCACATCGTTTCGGGCGCACGGCGCTGCGCCTATCGCATCAGTGTCGAAGCGGCCTGACGCCCCAGGGTCGGGGCTGCGCCCGATCCCAGGCAAGCGCCTGAACGCAATCGGGTTTGCACCCGGCGGCGACTCAGGCCTAGAAATAGCATCCCGTATATCGCGTTCCACGCCATGCCCGCATCCCGGATGGCCGTTCGGCCAATGGGCTTGCGCCCCGCCGAGCCGCCGAGCCTCCGACGGGAACGCCCGAACTTAATACGCATTGATTCCGGCCGCGGCGCGTTCGCGACCGGCTGGCGCTCCGGCGCCGGAACCCGTTTCTTCAATCATTGGTTCGTGCCCGCTCGCTCATGTCCAACATCAAATCCAAAACCTTTATCGCTGAATTGCTGTCGCGCTCGAATGTGGCGTTGGACGGCGACAATCCCTGGGACATCAGGGTCCATGACGATCGCTTCTATGACCGCGTGCTCACCCATGGCACGCTGGGCATCGGGGAAAGCTACATGGAGGGCTGGTGGGATGCCGAGCATCCCGACGAGCTCATCTATCGCGGCCTTGTCGGCGACGTCACCTCCGCGCTCCGGCTCGATCCGGGCCTCATCTGGAGCGTGCTCAAGGGCCGGCTGTTCAACATGCAGCGTGCCCGCGTCACCGAGGTGGGCGAGAAGCACTACGACATCGGCAACGATCTCTATACCCGCATGCTCGACAGGCGCATGATCTATTCGTGCGCCTATTGGGAAAACGCCGAAACGCTCGATGCGGCCCAGGAGGCCAAGCTCGATCTCATCTGCCGCAAGGTCGGGCTGGCGCCCGGTATGCGCATCCTCGACATCGGCTCGGGTTGGGGCGGCTTCCTCAAATTCGCTGCCGAGCGCTATGGCGTGGAGGGGATCGGGGTCACCGTCTCCAAGGAACAGGCGGCCTATGCCAATGCCAATCGCGATGGCCTGCCCATCGAGACGCGGCTCATGGACTACCAGGCGCTCGACGGCCAGTTCGACCGCATCATCTCGATCGGCATGTTCGAGCATGTGGGCTACAAGAACTACCGGCCTTTCATGGAAAAGGCGCGCAGCCTGCTGCGTCCGGGCGGATTGCTGCTGCTGCACACGATCGGCGGCAACATCTCCACCACCCATGGCGATCCCTGGACGGAAAAATATATCTTTCCCAATGGCATGCTACCCTCGGCCAAACAGATCGCCGGCGCCGCGGAAGGTCTTTTCGTCATGGAGGACTGGCACAATTTCGGCGCCTATTACGACAGGACGCTCATGGCCTGGCACGCCAATTTCGAGGCGGCCTGGCCCGAGATCAAGGACCGCTATGACGAGCGCTTCCGCCGCATGTGGCGCTATTACCTGCTCTCCTGCGCCGCGCTTTTCCGCGCCCGCCGCATCCAGCTCTGGCAGGTGGTGTTTTCGCCTACCGGCGTTGCCGGCGGCTATCGCAGCGTGCGCTGAGGCGTTTCAGGTCCGGCGCTTCTCCCGCGCCAGATATTTGGCGGCCGCTTCGGGCGTCAGCGGGCGGCCGAAGAGATAGCCCTGGGCCACGTCGCAACCATGGCCGGCCAGGAATTGCGCCTGGCTAGCCGTCTCGACGCCCTCCGCCACCACTTCCATGCGCAGATTGTGCGCCAGGCTGATGATGGTGCGCGCGATGATGCCTTCATCGCTCCCCGTGCCGATATCCTTGACGAAGGAGCGATCGATCTTGAGCCGGCTGACCGGAAAGCGCTTGAGATGGGAGAGCGAGGCATAGCCGGTACCGAAATCGTCGAGCGCCACGACGATCCCCGCCTGGTTGAGGGCGGTCAACTCCTCGGCGATGCGCTGCCCGGCCCGGTCGAGCAGCACGTTTTCGGTCAATTCGATCTCGATCGCTTCGGGCGGCAGGCCACGGGCGGCCAGTCGGTCGAGCACCGTGCGGGCAAAGCCGCCGCGCCGCAATTGCGCTGCCGCGACATTGATGGCGATGCGACCCGGATCGAAGCCTTCCGCCCGCATGGCGGCGGCAAAGGCAAGGGTCTGCTCGAGGATGCTGCTGCCCAGGGCGGCGATGAGCCCGTTCTCCTCGGCCACCGGGATGAACTCGGCCGGTGCTATCCATTGCTCCTGATGGCGCCAGCGCGCCAAAACCTCAAAGCCCAGATGCTGGCGATCGCTCAGCCGCACCTGCGGCTGCAGCGCGATCGAGATGTCCCCGGCGGCGATGGCGATGCGCAGGGCATCGCGCATCGCCTGGCGCCGCTCGATGCCGTCGCGCAATTGCGGATCGAACAGGCAATAGGTGCCGCGCCCGCGCGCCTTGGCCTGGTAAAGGGCAATATCGGCGTGCTTGAGCAGCTCGCGCGGCGAGCCGCCCTGGTTGGGAAAGGTGGCCAGCCCCATGCTGCAGAGCGGCACGAGCGGGCGCCCTTCTACGCTGAGCGGGCGCCCCACGGCTTCGAGCAGGCTCTCGGCCGTCCGCGCCGCCTCTTCGCGCGTCGCCGATGGCAGCAGCACGGCGAATTCGTCCCCGCCCAGCCGCGCTACCACGCCGGTCTTGCCGACCGCCGCGGCGAGACGCTTGCCCAGCTCCACCAGCAGCACGTCGCCGGCATCGTGGCCGAGCGTGTCGTTGACGTTCTTGAAATTGTCGAGGTCGATGAGCAGCAGCGCGCCTTCGCGCTGCGTGCGCAAAGCCGTGGCCAGCGCTTCCCCGGTGCGCTCGATGAGCACGGTGCGGTTGAACAGCCCGGTCAGCGGATCGTGCTCGGCCTGGCGGCGGATCATCGCCTCGGCCTGCTTGAGTTCGGAAATATCGGTGCGCACGCCCACTATATGGCCGGAGGCCGAGCGGCGCTCGCGCACCTGCAGCCAGCGGCCATCGGCCAGTTGCAGCAGCCGCGGCTTGCCCGGCTCGCGATGGTCGCGCAGGCGGGCCGCGATCCAGGCCTCCTTGGCCTCGGCCGATTGCCGGGGCAGGCGAAACTGCCCGCGCTCGACCCCGAAGCGCAGAAAGGTCTCGAAGGACGTGCCCGGCTGGATGACCGGAGCGGCCACCGGGTAATAGCTCTTGTAGGCTTCGTTGAAGAGGATCAGCCGATCATCCGGATCGAAGGCGGCGACGGCGCCCGGGATGGTCTCGATGACGTCGCGCAGCAGCATTTCGGTCTGGCGGCGCTTGTCGATCTCGGCCGTGACCGCCGCCTCGGCGGCCTTGCGCGCCGTGACGTCGAAGCGGATGGAGAGGTAGCCGCGAATCTTGTCCTGCCCGCCATGCAGCGGCACGATGGTGGTATCGACCCAGTAGAGCGAACCGTCGCGCGCCCGGTTGCAGATCTCCCCATGCCAGAGCCCGCCATTGGCGATCACCCGCCACATATCGGCAAAGAAGCGCCGGGGGTGCAGGCCGGAATTGACGACATTGTGCTTGCGCCCGAGCAGTTCGAGCCGCGTATAGCCGCTGATCTGGCAGAACATGTCGTTGACATGGACGATGGTGCCCGACCGGTCGGTAATGGCGACGATGGCATGGCGGTCGAGCGCGGCCTTGAAGGCGTCGAACTCGTCCATGGCCATTTCGACGCTCTGCGTCTCGGCCGGCATGGTGGCGGGCGCGTCCTGCGCCTCGCGGTCGTCCTCGATGGTTTCCAGCACCCTCTGTCCCCCAAGAGATGCGCTGCGCCGGGGCTCTCCTGAGCCACAAGCTGCAATGCACAGTCATATTCCCCCGACCGCCCGCGCAAGCGGGGCGACCAACACGACTAAAGGCAAGATACGGTACCGTATGAACGGTACCGTACATATAAAATCGTGAACGGGGAATTAACCGCCGGCGCGGTCAGGCGTCCGCGCGCAGGTCGAGCAGCGCGGCGATCTCGGCCATGGTGCCGGGTGGCAGCGGACCCTTTTCGAGCGCGCCGAGATTGTCGCGGATCTGCGTCTCGGTCTTGAAACCCGGGATCGGAATGGTCGCTGGCGAACGCGCCAGGTTCCAGCCGAGCGCGCCCTGGGCGAGCGAGCGCCCGTCGCTGCGCAGCAATTCGCGCACGGCGTCGAGCCGGGCCTGGAATTCGGGCAGCAGGCGGCCATTGCGGAAGAAGCGCACCCAGGCATGGCCGGCGCCGCGCACGTCGCTCGCCGGCAGCACGGTTCCTCTGTCGAACTTGCCGGTGAGTACGCCCATGGCGAGTGGCGAGCGGTTGAGGCTCACCAGATTGTTGGCCTCGCAAAGTGCGAGCATTTCCGGGCCATCGTGGAAAAGACTCAGTTCCTGCTGGACGGCGACGAAATGCCGATGCCCCGACATGCGCCCGGCGGCTGCCGCATTGTCGGTGCTCCAGCCCCAGGCGCGGATGGTGCCGCTCTCGGCCAGCCGCTCCAGCTTTTCGGCCGCCGCATCGGCAGCGCCATCGTCCAGTTCGCCCACATGGATCTGGTAGAGATCGATATGATCCGTGCCCAGGCGCCGCAGCGAGGCGCCGAGCGCCTTTTCGATATAGGCCGGCGATACATCGGTGCCCGCCACCCGCTGGCTGGCCTCGTCATAGCGATAGCCGAACTTGGTGGCGATCAGCACCTGGTCCCGGCGGCCGGCAAGGGCGCGGCCGAGCACGGTTTCGCTGTGGCCGGTGCCATAGACGTCGGCGGTGTCGAAGAGCGTGGCGCCGAGATCGGCCGCCAGTTCGAGTGCCCGGATCGATTGCGCATCGTCGACATCGCCCCAGCCATCGGGGCGTCCGTCGAGCAGGAAGGGGCCGCCAATGGCCCAGCATCCGACCCCGACGCGAGCGGCATTGCTGCCGTTCCAGAGGCGGCGGCGCGATTGCGGATGGTGGGTGGCGTTGAGAAAGCGGGAATCCATTGGGCTTTTCCTCGGTTCTGGCGATGGGATTGTTTGAGGCGCTGGTGCAGATCGGTGCGCTCCAGGCCCATATCGGCGAGCAGGCGGTCGTCGGTATCGGTGAGCCGGGAAAGCGCCCGCCGATAGGCGAGCCAGTCGGCCAGCCGCCTGTGCAGCATGGCGATCACGGACATGTTCTCTTCCTTTGTCGATTTTGAAACGCGAGCGTGTGTTACCCGCTCGCTTCGTTCCGCATTGTCGGACGTTTCGGAATGCGCCAATCCTTGCGTGATTAAGCAGGCTGGCGCTACACCGGGCATTGCAAGACACTTTTCAGGAATGAAAAATGAATATCGGCTGGGATGATCTGCGGCTGTTTCTCGACGTGGCGCGTCTGGGTGGCCTGTCGGCGGCACGGACGACGACCGGGCTGAGCGCGGCCACGCTCGGGCGGCGGGTGACCGCGCTCGAGCGGCAGATCGGCGAGCCGCTGTTCCTGCGCTCGCAGACCGGCTACCGTCTCACCGCGGCCGGCGAGGAATTGCTGGCCCGCGCCGAGGACGTCGAAGCGGCCATGCTCTCGCTGCGGCGCTGGCGCGACGGCAGCGTCGGCGATCGCGTCGTGCGCGTTTCTGCCGGCCCCTGGACCTCGGCCTTCCTCGCCGCCCATATCGGGGAAATCTGGCAGGTGGAGGATGGCATCCGGGTCGAGCTGGTGACGGCCAATGCCAAGCTCGATATCGGCCGCCGCAATGCCGATATCGGCATCCGCAACCAGCGCCCGAGCGAGCAATGGCTGGCCGGGCGCCTCACCGGGCGCACCGCCTATGCCATCTATTCGGGCCGTCAGCTCATCAACGGTATTGCCGCGGGACTCTTCGTCGGCGTGGCCGGGGAGGCCGCTGCCACGCAATCGGCGCGCTGGCTCCAGGCCCATCATGGCGATCGCATCGGGGTGCGTGGCAACGATGCCCGCACGCTCGTCGACCTCGTCGCCGCCGGTGCCGGCCTGTCGGTGCTGCCCTGCTTCATCGGCGACAGCGATGAGCGCCTCATTCGCGTGGCTCCGCCCATCCCGGAGCTTTTCGCCGAGCAATGGATCGTCAGCCACCAGGACGAGCGCCATTCCGGGCCCATCCGCATGGTCCTCACGCGCCTGGCCGACCTCATGGCCCGTCACCAGCCGCTCATGGCCGGCGAACTGTCCCGATTCTGAGGTCTCTCATCGGGGCGGCGCTTGTGCACCCAAACCGCTTTGGGTAACGTCCGGAACCTTCGTTTGCGAGCTTTCCAATTGACGCGATTCGGTCTCGATCTCCCTCCGCAATGGCGGGTCTATGGCGCTTTTCTGCTCTATTCGTTCTGTATGGGCTCCCTGTTCCCGCGCCTGCCCGATCTGCAGCACGCCATGGGCGTGGCCGAGGGCGCGCTGGGGCTGGCGCTGATCGGGACGGCGGTCGGCACGCTGATTTCCCTCACCTTTGCCGGGCCGCTGCTCGAAAGGATCGGCTATCGGCGCGCCATCCTCGTGCTCATTCCGGTGCTCTCGCTGCTTTATGCCGTGGCCGTGCTCGCGCCGGCGCCCACGGCGCTTTTCGTGATGCTGATCCCGGTGGGGCTGTGCATCGGGGCCATCGAGATCATCGTCAATCTCGAGGCCGATCGCACCGAGCACGCCATCGGCCATCGCATCATGAACCGGGCGCATGGCTTCTGGAGCCTGGGCTTTTTCTCGTCCGGCCTGCTCGGTGCCTTCATCGCGCAGATGGGCGTTGATTTCCGGGTGCATCTGTGGGTGATGGTGCCGGTGATCATAGTGGGCACGGTGCTGGTGCTCGGGCGCTTCGACCCGGCCCCGCATCGCACCGGAACCTCGACCGATCCGGCGCCGCGCTTTGCGCGGCCGACTCTGGCTATCGCCGTGCTGGTGGCCGTCACCATGTCGGCCATGATCCTTGAGGGGGCCGGCGCGGACTGGTCGGCGATCTATATGCGCAAGGAGTTCGCGGTGACCCCGTTCCTTTCGGGCCTGGCCGTGGCCATCGGCGCCTTCACGCAGGCGATGACGCGGCTCGTGGCCGACCATTTCGTCGAGCGGTTCAGCCCGACGGCGGTGGCGCGCACGCTGCTCTCGATCCTCGGGGTGGGCGCGCTCATGGTGTTTTTCGCGCCCGAGCCCTGGGTGGCCCTGGCCGGGTTCGCGCTCATGGGCGTGGGCACAAGCGCCATCTTCCCGCTGGCCATGTCGGCGGCGGCGCAGCGCACGGACCGCCCCTCGGCGGTCAACGTGGCGGCTTTGGCGCAGATTTCCTTCGTCGCCTTCCTCTTCGGGCCGCCGCTCCTCGGCTTCGTGGCCGAGCATTTCGGCATCCGCTGGTCGTTCGGCATCGGCATTCCGCTGGTGGTGCTGAGCCTGCTTACGGCTGGCGCATTGGGCAAAAAACCGATACCGCACGAAGTCGACTGATATCGAACGCGCCAGGACCGGCGCACGGGGAATTCCGATGCGCCTGGCGCAGCACCATCGTCTCTATGCCTGCTTTTTCATCTTCTCGATCGCGACGGGAGCGGTGCTGTCGCGCCTGCCCGATGTGCAGCACAATATGGCGGTGACCGAAAGCCAGCTCGGGTTGACGCTGATCGGCATGGCCATCGGCTCCCTGATTTCGCTGACCTTTGCCAGCCCCATCATCGAGCGGCTGGGCGCGCGCCGCACGGCGCTCATCACGGTGCTGGGCACGGCGGCGCTCTATTGCAGCGTGGCCTTCATCCATTGGGCGCCACTGGCCTTCCTGGCGCTGGTGGCGGCGGGCCTCCTGGCGGGTGCGCTCGAAATCAACATCAACGTGCAGCTCGACCGGCGCGAGGCGCAGCTGGGGCGCGGCATCATGAGCCGGGCCCATGGCTTCTGGAGCCTGGGCTTTTTCGTCACCTCGCTGGTGAGCGCTGGCGTGCGGCAGGCCGGCGTGCCGATCGAGGTGCATGTGGGCGTGGTGCTGCTGATCGTGCTGGTGGCCGGCGCGGTGATCATCTCGCCGCTCGAAGAGGCGCCGGCGCGCGCGTCGGCGGCGGTCGACGAAGCAGTCCACCGCATCGCCTTCCCGACCTGGGGGCTGCTGCCGCTCTGCATCATCGGCATGGCGGCGTTCCTGGTCGAAGGCGCGGGGGTGGACTGGTCGACCATCTATATGCGTGACGTCTTCGCGGCGGCACCCTTCGTGGGCGGCATGGGGCTGACGCTCTTCACCTTCTTCATGGCCATGGCGCGCCTTTTCATCGACCCGATCGTCGATCGCTACGGGGCGCGGATGATCGCAACGATCCTGCTGGGCGCGAGCGCGCTGGGGCTTATCGCGGTGGCCTTCGCGCCGACGACGGCAGTGGCACTGCTCGGCTTCTCGCTGCTGGGGCTGGGCTGCAGCGCGGTCTATCCGCTGGCGGTGTCGGCGGCGGCGCAGCGCACGGACCGGCCTGCATCGGTCAATGTGGCGGCGATGGGCCAGGTGACTTTCGTCATCTTCTTCCTCGCCCCGCCCCTGCTGGGGTTCGTGGCGCAATATATGGGCATCCGCGATTCCTACCTCGTCTGCCTGCCGCTGGTCTTTGCGGCGCTGGCTCTGGTACGATCGCTGCCCGGCCGGCGGATGCAGCCGGCTCTGGCCTGATGGCCGACCTGCCGCAAATCGTCGACCTGCGCCAATCGCCCACGGCGCTGCGCGTGCAGCGCGGCGTGATGCGGCTCTTGCGCGGGCAGCACGATTTCTGCTGCTTTGCCGAGGTGCCGCTGGCCAATGGCCGGCGCGCCGATATCCTGGGCATCGGCCCCAAGGGCGAGATCTGGATCGTCGAGATCAAATCCAGTCTCGTCGACTTCCAGGTCGATGCCAAATGGCACCATTACAAGGACTTTTGCGACCGCTTCTATTTCGCCAAGCCGCCCGAACTCGATCCCGACATCTTCCCCGGGAGCGAGGGACTGATCGTGGCGGACGCGCACGACGCCGCCATCCTGCGGCAGGCCGTCGAGAACCCGCTGCCGGGTGCGCGGCGCAAGGCACTGACGCTCAAGCTGGCCCGGCTGGGGGCGGATCGGATCCATACGCTGATGGATCCGAACGAGATGTAGGCCGGCCTGCCGGCACTATTCGCCGCTGGGTTCGGCGTGGATGGTTTCGCTCAGGGTCGGCATCACCTGTGTCGTCACCGGCGCGTTGACGGCATTGAGCTGGCGTTGCAGCGCCGACATCACCGCCAGTCGCCTCGCATCGCTGTCGGCGCTCTTGAGTACGTCCCCCAGTCCGATGAGAAATTGCGCATAGGCCATATGCCAGTCGGCGGTGAGCTGCGCCGGATCGATGCGCTGCACATCCGGGCGCACGACGCCCGCCACGCCCGAGGCGCGCAATTCGAATGCATCGTCGAGCATGGGCATGACCACCTGATCCCCGCCGATGCCGGAGGTGACGAGCGCGGCGCGCAGGGCGGCGCGTTCCTCGTCCTCGCCATGGGTGAGGAAGATGGCGCCATGGGCGGGCAGGCGCTGGCGGATCCAGGCCATGAGTTCGGAATGATCGGCATGGGCCGAGTAATTGCCCAGGCTCCTGACGCGGGCGCGCACCGCGACCTCCTCGCCATGGATGCGCACCTCGCGCGCCCCCGACTGAATGATCTGGCCGAGCGTGCCCGGCGCCTGGTAGCCGACGAACAGCACCGTGGCATTGGCGCGCGGCAGGTTGTTGCGCAGGTGATGCTTGATGCGCCCGGCATCGGCCATGCCGGAAGCCGAAAGGATGATGGCGCCGCCGCGGATGGAGTTGATGGCCTTGCTCTCCTCCACCGATTCCACGATGCGGAAGCGCGGATCGTTGAAGAGTTCGTCGGCGGTGAGGTCCGTCTCGGCGAACATGGAGGCGTATTTCTTGTAGACGGCGGTGACCTTGCTGGCCAGGGGGCTGTCGAGGAAGACGAGGCTCGGATTGATGGCGCCTTCCTTGATGAGCAGGCCGATATCGTGCAGCAGCTCCTGGCTGCGCTCCACGGCGAAGGCGGGAATGACGAGATTGCCGCCGCGGCCCAGCGCCTCGTTGATTTCGTTCTTGAGCGTCTGGCGGCGCTGCTCGAGCGTATAATCGTCGCGCTCGCGCCCGCCATAGGTGCTTTCGCAGATGACATAGTCGAAACCGGCCGGCGCCTGTGGGTCCTTGTAGAATACCTTCTCGTCCGGCCCGATATCGCCCGAGAACAGCAAGGTGACGGTCGAGCCGTCATTGTCGGCCACTTCCACCTCGATCGAGGCCGAACCCAGGATGTGGCCGGCATTCCAGTAGCGGGCGCGCACGCCGGGGCCGGGCGTGATCCAGGTTTCGTATTCGACGGTTTGCCGGTGCTTGAGCGCCTCCTGCGCGTCCTCGATCGTATAGAGCGGGGTCAGCAGCGGTTCGTTCCGGCGCGCCAGCTTGCGGTTTTCCTGCTCGGCCTCGCTTTCCTGGATGCCGGCGGCATCGAGCAGGAGATATTCGAGCAGGCCCGCCGTCGGCGGGGTCATCCACATCGGGCCCGTAAAGCCGTTATGGTAGATTTTCGGCAGGAGGCCGCAATGATCGATATGGGCATGCGTGAGCAGCACGAAGTCGATATGGGCCGGATCGAACGGGGTGGGCTTGAGATTGAGGTCGCGGACGGTGCGGTTGCCCTGGAACAGCCCGCAATCGAGGAGAAATTGCCCGTGCGGATGCACGATGCGGTAGCATGAGCCGGTGACGGTGCCAGCCGCCCCGTGGAATTCCAGAGTGACGGTCAACGGCTTCTCCTTGCGGAATGCGGTCAGGGCATGGACAGGGTCAATCGGTCAGCGGGGGGCCCGCTTGGCCAGGATGCGCTGGAGCGTGCGGCGATGCATGTTGAGGCGCCGGGCGGTCTCCGAGACATTGCGGTCGCACAGCTCATAGACGCGCTGGATATGCTCCCAGCGCACCCGGTCCGCCGACATCGGGTTTTCCGGCGGCTCGGGGTGGTGCTCGCCGGTGGCCAGCAACGCATTGATGACGTCGTCGGCATCGGCCGGCTTGGCGAGATAGTCGACCGCGCCCAGTTTCACGGCGGTGACGGCGGTGGCGATATTGCCATAGCCGGTCAGCACGACGGCGCGGGCATCGGGACGCTTTTCGTGCAGTATTTCAAGGACCTGGAGGCCATTGCCGTCCTCGAGGCGCAGGTCGACCACGGCGAAGGCCGGCGGGGCAGCCTTGACCGCCTCGAGCCCGTCGGCCACCGTATCGGCAATGCGCACGTCAAAGCCGCGCTTGACCATGGCGCGCTCGAGGCGCGTCAGGAACACCTTGTCGTCATCGACCAGCAGCAAGGTCCGGTCGGACTGCAGAAGTTCGTCAAAATTACTCATGGCTCTCACATAAGGCCTTAGCGGCCAAAGGTCAAAATTTTGGCGCCTCAGGCGGATTGTTCGATGGCCTTGCGCGGCCAGACGACTTGCACCTGCGCGAAACGATCGGGATGGACGTTCTGGAAGGCGAGCTTGGCCCCGGTGCGCTCCAGCAGGGTCTTGGCGATGAAGATGCCCAGCCCCAGCCCGCCGGAATCGGAACCGGCGACGCGGGCGCGGGTGGTGAGGTAGGGCTCGCCCAGCCGCGCCATGAGTTCGGGCGGGAAGCCGGGGCCATCATCGGTTATAGTAACCGAAACCGTCGAGGCATCCCAGGCGGCGCGCACCGTCACCTTGGCGCGGGCGAATTCGGTGGCGTTCTCGATGAGATTGCCCAGCCCGTAGAGGAGGCCGGCATTGCGCCGCACCGTCGGCACGGTTTCGAGATCGCCCTGAGTTTCGAGGATCACCGCCTTGCGCTTTTCGTGCGGCTTGGCGACTTCGGCCAGGATGTCCTCGAGCGAGGCGGCGGCGAAAGGGTCGCCGTCCGAAGCGCCCAGATTGCGCAGCTTGGCGAGGATGGCCCCGCAGCGCTGCGACTGCTCGATGAGCAGGTCGACATCGGCGGCAAGCGGGCCGGGCGGGACTTCCCCGCGCATCTCCTTGGCGACGAGCGCAATGGTCGAAAGCGGCGTGCCCAATTCGTGGGCGGCCGCGGCCGCCAGCCCGTCAAGGGCATTGAGCTGTTCGTGGCGCGACAGCGCCAGTTCGGTGGCGTTGAGTGCATCGGCGAGCTGGCGCGCCTCATGGGCGACGCGGTTGATATAGGTGGCGATGAAGACGACGCCGCAGAGCAGCGAGACCCAGATGCCCACCACATAGAGCCGGTCGAAGACGAGCCTCGTGCCCGGCTTCCAGGGCAGCGGCATGTGCCAGACCGAGAGCATCGAGGCGATGATTGCGACCAGCAGCACCAGATAGACGGTGGCGCGCTGCGGCAGGGTCGTGGCCGAGACCGAAATCGGCGCCAGCAGCAGGATCGAGAAAGGATTCTGCAAGCCACCGGTCAGGGCGAGGAGTCCGCCGAGCTGGAGGCAGTCATAGGCGAGCTGCACCGCCGCCACTTCCGGGCGGAGGCGATCGCCGGCGCCATAGCGGAAGATGAAGAAGAGATTCATCACGACCGACAGGCCGATCAGCGCCAGGCACGGCGCCAGCGGGGTGGGGAAGCCCAGCACGAATTCGACGAACAGCACCGCCACCACCTGCCCGCCCACTGCGAGCCAGCGCAGCCAGACCAGGGTTTCCAGGCGTATCGGGCGGAAATTTCCCGCCTGCAGCAGTGGGGATGGGGTGTCCGTGGCGATCATCTTTGTTCCTCGTCCCGTCGCGTTAGGTAGGGCCAAAGCCCATTTCAAGGGCAAAAAAGCCGCAGGGGTCGCTTGAACCAGCGTCGAGCGGGCCCAAATCAGCCTTGTTCGTGACTGGGAGACTAAGCAATGCACACAGCCATTATCAAACCGCAATGGTCGCCGCTCACCATTGCCCTGATGGTTCTGGGCTTCATCGTATTCTGGCCGCTTGGTCTGGCGATGCTTGCCTATATCCTTTGGGGTGAAATGTTCGGCGGCTCGGCCGAACGCGCCGATGCCTGGGTCCACCGGCAGAAGGCGTGGGCCAGGAGCAACTGGAATTGCGGCCCGCGCGGCCGCCGCGGCTTCGGCGGGAGCGGCAATGCCGCTTTCGATGAATATCGCGACGAGCAACTCAAGCGCCTCGAAGAGGAACGCCGCCGGCTCGATGAAGAGATCAACGAGTTCCATGACTATATGCGCAACCTGCGCATGGCCAAGGATCGCGAAGAGTTCGATCGCTTCATGCGCAACCGCAACGGCAGCCGCTCGAACTATGATCGACCGTCCGGGAACGCGGACGGCCCGCACCAGGTTTAATCGTCTCCTCCTGACGCAACTTTTACAAGTTGCTACCTGACGCCCCGCAAGGGGCGTCTTTTGTTTGTGCGCCCTGTTTGCGTGCCGGGCCGAATCGGCTCTTATCGAAGGAATGCTGCGCTTGTTCGAACCGAAATTCCCGCAATCGACCCTGGTCCGCATCGACGGACGCGACGTGTCGGTCGCCGTGCGGGTCAGTGCGCGGGCCCGCAGCTACCGCCTTTCCCTGCCCCATCACGGCGGCCCGGTACTCACCGTGCCGCGCCATGGCCGCTGGGCCGAGGCCGAGGGGTTCTTGCGGCGCCAGGCCAATTGGCTGGCCGCGCGCCTCAAGCGCGGGCCGGGCCCGCTGCCCTTCGCCGAGGGCGCCGCCATACCGCTGCGCGGCGTCCGTCACACCATCATGGGCACCGGCAAGGTCCGCGGGCGGGTCGAGGCGCTACTGGCCGCCGATGGTCCGGCGCTGCTGGTGCCGGGCGAGCCGCAGCATCATGCGCGGCGGCTGACGGATTGGCTCAAGGCGCAGGCGCAGTCCGATCTTGAGGCGCGCGTTGCCGTGCATGCGGCCAATCTGGGCGTGACGGTCAAATCCATCAGCATGCGCAGCCAGTCGACGCGCTGGGGGTCATGCTCGAGCAGTGGCCGGCTCAACTTCAACTGGCGCCTGGTCCTGGCGCCCGATTACGTGCTCGACTACGTCGCCGCCCATGAGGTGGCGCATCTGGTCGAAATGAACCATTCCCCGGCCTTCTGGGCCACGGTCAAGCGTACTCTGCCCGACATGGAGCGCGGCAAGGCCTGGCTCAAGGCCCATGGCCGCGAGCTCATGGCCTATGGCCTTGAGGCCTGAGCCCGCCTAGTTCCCGAACAGCCCGTTGATGATGTCGACCACGGTCGTGCGCTTCTGCGGCTCGACCGGCTGCACCTGCACCGGCTGTTGCTGCTGCTGGACATCGGCCGGCGGCTGCGTGAACACCTGATCCTGAGGCTGGCTGAACACCTGCTGCTGCGGCTGGATACCGTTGATGTCGCCGCCGAAATTGCTTTCGGCGGGCAGCGTCTGCTGCTGGCCCAGAATGTCGGTCGGGGCGCTGTTCTGCGCCGGTTGCAGGAATTGCTGGGGCACCGGCTCATAGACCTGCTCGCCGTCGGGCGTCAGCACCGGCTCGCCATTGGCGTCCATCATCGGCTGCATGGGCTGCTCGGCCATGGTCGGCTGCGTCACGCCGCCCGGAATGGGAGCGGCGGTGATGCCCTGATGCGCCTTGGTCATGAAGTCTGACCAGATCTGCGCCGGCACGTTGCCGCCCGAAAGCGAGGTCTTGGTGTCGTTGTCGTTGCCCAGCCACACGCCGGTGACCATGTGCGAGGTATAGCCGACGAAGAGGGCGTCGCGGGCCTTCTGGGAGGTGCCGGTCTTGCCGGCGATCGGCCAGCCATTGAGGTGCGCGCCCTTGCCCGTGCCCACCTGCACGGCAGTCGAGAGCATGTCGTTCATCTCGGCCAGGACCGGCGGGGAGATCACCTGGCCGGGGCCGGCCGGCACGGCGTCGTAGAGCGTCTTGCCGCTGGCGGTCTCGATATGGGTGATGACATTGGCGATGACCCCGTTCCCGCCATTGGAGAAGGGCGCATAGGCCGCCGTCAGTTCGAGCAGCGACACTTCGGCGGTGCCCAGCGCGATCGAGGGCACGGCATCCATATGGGAGGAAATGCCCATGCGCATGGCCGTCTCGACCACCACCTGCGGGGTCACGTCGATGGCGAGCCGCGCCGCAATGGTGTTGAGCGAATAGGCCAGGCCCGTCCGCAGGCTCACCGGGCCGGCGAACTTGCGCGAGGCGTTTTCCGGGCTCCAGCCATTGTAGTTGAAGGGCGCATCGTCGGCGACGGTATCGGGCGTATAGCCCTTTTCCATCGCCGCCAGATAGACGAAGGGCTTGAAGGCCGAGCCGGGCTGGCGGCGGGCGGTGACGGCGCGGTTATACTGGCTCTTGGCGTAATCGACGCCGCCCACCATGGCGCGCACGGTGCCGTCGGGCTCCATGGCCACGAGCGCGCCCTGCGTGAAACCGCGCTTGGGGCCCTCCTTGGCCACCGCTTCCTTAACGATGAATTCGGCCTGTTTCTGCAGGTCCCAGTTGATCGTGGTCTGCACGATCACGTCTTCCTTGGCGTCCCCGATATAGGCCTGCATCAGGCTTTCCACCCAGTCGGCCACATAGGATTCGGCACCCGCCACCTTGGTGCGGATCGGCTGGCCCGGATTGATGACGGCCGCCTTGGCCTCGTCCTGGGTGATATAGCCTTCCTCGGCCATGGCCTGGAGCACGAGCTTCTGGCGCTGGGCCGCGCGCTCGGGATTGGATTTGGGATTATAGGTCGAGGGCGCCTTGAGCACGCCGGCGAGCATGGCCGCCTGGGCGAGCGAGAGATTGCGCGCCGAAACGCCGAAATAGGTCTGCGCCGCCGCCTCGATGCCATAGGAATTGTGGCCGAAGAACATGCGGTTGAGATAGAGCTCGAGAATCTGCTCCTTGGTATAGTTGCGCTCCAGCCAGAGCGAGAGCACGGCTTCCTGCACCTTGCGGCCCAGCGTCTGGTCGGGCGAGAGGAAGAGGTTCTTTGCCACCTGCTGGGTGATGGTCGAGGCACCGCGAGTGACCCCGCCGGCCTTGAAGCTTTCGAGCGCCACCGCTGCCAGGCCGATCGGATCGACGCCGAAATGGCTCATGAAACGCCGGTCTTCGATGGCGATGAAGGCCGCCGGCACGTAATAGGGCAATTCGCGGATGGAGACGGCTTCGCCGCCCGTCTTGCCGCGATTGGAGATGAGCTGTCCGTCCGCCGCCAGGATGCGGATATTGGGCGGCCGATCGGGCACGGCCCAGGTATCGGAGGAGGGGAGCTGGGCGGCGAAATAGACCACGACGCCGGCCGCGGCGATGCCGCCCCAGACGGCGAGGATGAACACCCAATAGAAGAGGCGCATGAGGAAGCCGCCGGAGCGGCTGCGCTTGCGGCGCGCCTTGCCCTTGGCCGGCTTGGCCTTGCCGCGCTGCGGCTTGCCCGGAGGTGGCGGCGTGCCGCCGCTGCGCTCGTCATCCACGAAGGAGCCGACGGCGGCGGCCCCCAGCGAGGGCTCGACCTTCTTGCCGCTCCAGCCGCCCCGCTTGGCGGCAGGCTTGGACGCGCGCTTTGCGGGCTGAGCGCCGACGCGATCTTCGGGAGAGAGACGAAATTCCATGAACGAGCCCCAGGGCCAATCTCAAGCCATCCCGCCCATGGGCGGTTGGCGCATCAGGCGCCTTAAAAACCGAGCCTTAGCAGCAAACCGGCCGGGCCACAAAACCCTTTCCGGTGCCCTGCGGCGCCGGTACCGCTATCGCGGGAAAATGTGGCCGGTTTATGTGGCGCTTTTCGTGCGCTCTGGCATTGTTGCGCCCATGTGACAGGGCCGGACAGGGGGAAATCATGCAGCCACAGCCGGAAGCGGAGACGCTGCTGGCGCTCTATGGCGAGCGCATCAATGCGCATGATTTCGATCTTCTCGAGCCGCTGATCTCGCCCGCGGCGACCTTCTGGTTTTCCGAAGGCAGCTTTTCCGGCCCCGCGATCCGCGCCGCTTTCGAGCGCACCTGGGCCCAGGTGGCCGATGAAACCTACTGGCTGGAAGACGTCGAGTGGATCGCCGGCGACGATGAGGGCGCCGCCTGCATCTATGGCTTTCGCTGGCGCGGCCTCATCGCCGGCCAGCCGGCGCAAGGCGGCGGGCGCGGCACCAGCGTGCTGCGCCGGGAGGCCGATGGCTGGAAGATCGTTCACGAGCATTTGAGCCCGCTCCCGCGCAACCCCGCGCCGCAGGCATGAAAAAAGCCCGGCTGCGAGCCGGGCTTTTTCAAAGGATCAGACGTCGAGATTGGCGACGCTCAGGGCATTGTCCTGGATGAAGTCGCGCCGCGGCTCGACCAGTTCGCCCATGAGCTGGGTGAAGGTGAGGTCGGCTTCGTCCGATTCCCGCACCTCGACCTTGAGCAGGGTGCGCACATTGGGATCGAGCGTGGTTTCCCAGAGCTGCTCGGGATTCATCTCGCCCAGGCCCTTGTAGCGCTGCAGCGACAGCCCCTTGCGGCCGGCATCGGTCACCGCCTGGAAGAGCGAGGAAGGGCCATAGATCGGGGTATCGTCGCTCTTGCGGGTGAGCTTGGCGACGCCGCCATAGAGCTCGTCCAGCCGGCTCGAAATCTGGCGCAGCTTGCGGGCATCGGCGCTGTTGAGCAGGGCCCGGTCGATGAGGTGGCTTTCGGTGACGCCGCGCACGGTGCGCGAGAACAGGAACCCGTCCTCGTCGGTCACCGATCCGGTCCAGCCGCGCTCATACTCGTCGGTGATGCGGTCGAGCCGGTTGGAAATGCGCGAGAGCACTTCCCCGGCGCGCGCCGGATCGGCCGCCGCTTCCGGGTCGAGCCCGCCCACGATCGCCGCCTGCTCGACCAGCGAGCGGTTGTAGCGCGTGTTGAGGTTCTCGATGCCATGCACGAGCTCGCGCGCCTGGTTGACGATATCGAGCAGGTCCGCCCCGGCATGGGTCGTGCCCTGGCGCGTGGTGAACACCGCATCCTCGACGCCTGCCGAGATCAGGTAGTCCTCGAGCGCCCGCTCGTTCTTGAGATAGAGTTCGGACGATCCGCGCTTGACCTTATAGAGCGGCGGCTGGGCGATATAGACGTGGCCACGCTCGATGAGCTCGGGCGTCTGCCGGTAGAAGAAGGTCAGGAGCAGCGTGCGGATGTGAGCGCCGTCGACATCGGCGTCCGTCATGATGATGATCTTGTGGTAGCGCAGCTTGTCGGCGTTGAATTCCTCGCGTCCGATGCCCGTGCCCAGGGCGGTGATCAGCGTGCCGACCTGGTCGGACGAGATCATGCGGTCAAAGCGCGCGCGCTCGACATTGAGGATTTTGCCGCGCAGCGGCAGCACGGCCTGGGTGGCGCGGTCACGGCCCTGCTTGGCGGAACCGCCGGCCGAGTCGCCCTCCACGATGAAGATTTCCGACTTGGCCGGGTCCTTCTCCTGGCAATCGGCGAGCTTGCCGGGCAGCGAGGAGATTTCGAGCGCCGACTTGCGGCGGGTGAGCTCGCGCGCCTTGCGCGCCGCTTCGCGGGCGGCGGCGGCTTCGGCCACCTTGCCGACCACATGCTTGGCCTCGGTGGGATGCTCCTCGAACCACTGGCCGAGCTTGTCGTTGACGACGTTCTCGACGGCCGGTCGCACCTCGGAGGACACCAGCTTGTCCTTGGTTTGGGAGGAGAATTTCGGGTCAGGCACCTTGACCGAGAGCACACAGGTCAGCCCCTCGCGCGCGTCTTCACCCGAGAGCTGCACCTTTTCGCGCTTGAGGATGCCGCTGGTCTCGGCATAGCCCGTGATCTGGCGCGTCAGCGCCGCGCGCAGGCCGGCCAGATGCGTGCCGCCGTCGCGCTGCGGGATGTTGTTGGTGAAGCAGAGCACGTTCTCGTGGTAGGAATCGTTCCACTGGAGCGCGACTTCCACGGTGATGCCGTCCCGCTCGTGGGTGAACGAGATCGGCTTTTCGATGATGGGCTGCTTGGCCTTGTCGAGATATTTGACGAAGGCTTCGAGGCCTCCTTCGTAATGCAGTTCGACATCGACCGGCTCGGGATGGCGGCGGTCCGAGAGGATGATGCGCACGCCCGAATTGAGGAAAGCCAGCTCGCGCAGGCGGTGTTCGAGCGTCTTGAAGTCGAACTCGACCAGCGTGAAGGTTTCGGGAGAGGGCAGGAAGCTGACCTCCGTGCCCGAGCGGCCCTCATAGGTGCCGGGGGTCTTGTTCTGCACATAGGTGCCGGTCACGGCCAGCGGCGCGTCGGGCTCGCCATGGGTGAAGCCCATTTCGTGGATTTCGCCGTCGCGGCGGATTTTCAGGCGCAGCCAGGTCGAGAGCGCGTTCACCACCGAAATGCCGACGCCGTGGAGGCCGCCGGAAACCTTATAGGAGTTCTGGTCGAACTTACCGCCGGCATGGAGCTGGGTCATGATGACCTCGGCCGCCGAGACACCCTCTTCCTTGTGGATACCGGTCGGCATGCCGCGGCCATTGTCGATGATCGAGGCGGAGCCGTCGGCATTGAGGATCACCGAGACCAGGTCGGCATGGCCGGCCAGAGCCTCGTCGATGGCGTTGTCGACCGCCTCGTAGATCATGTGATGCAGGCCCGAACCGTCGTCGGTGTCCCCGATATACATGCCCGGGCGCTTGCGCACGGCATCCAGGCCCTTGAGGACCTTGATGGAGTCGGCGCCATACTCGGAGGAATCGTGGTTGGTATCGTCGGTCATGAGGTCCCGAATCAGGAAAAATCGGATGAATCCGTTTCTAGCGGATGGGGTGCTTATCCCCAAGCAAAATGGCCGATTTTGGCCGGTTTTGGAGGGGATTACGCCCCGCGTCAGGGGTTGGGCGCCAGCCTGCCGTCCCGGACGGCGATGACCTGCGCCCGCGCGCCCAACGCTTCGAACAGCACGGGGTCCGTGCCGGTCATGAAACACTGGGTGTTGAGGCCATCGAGCGCAGCGAAGAGCGAGGCGCGACGGCTCGGGTCGAGATGGGCGGCGATCTCGTCGAGCAGCAGGAACGGCGTGATTCCCGCCATGCGGGAAACGAGCTTGGCCTGCGCCAGCACCAGCCCGATCAGCAGCGCCTTCTGCTCCCCGGTCGAGCCGAGGGCGGCGGGCATGTGCTTCTGGGCGTGAAAGACTTCGAGGTCGACGCGGTGTGGTCCTAATGTGGTGCGTCCGGCGGCGCGATCAAGGGCGCGCGCACGCGACCAGGCGTCGCGCAATTGCGCTTCGAGCCCGCTCGAAGAGGCCGCCACGCCTCCGTTCTCGAAGAGCGGCGTCAGCGCCAGATGCGCCTTGGGGAAGGAGCCGTCGTCGACGGTTTCCTCGATCAGCGCCTGCAGATGCCCGAGGCTGTCGGCGCGGGCGAAATGGATGGCGGCGGCCTGCTCTGCCATCTGCTGCTCGACCGCGCCGATCCAGAGCGGATCGGCATTGTCTTCGAGCAGCCGGTTGCGCTGGCGCATGGCCTTTTCGAAATCGGAGACGGCGGCGGAATGGCCGGGAATGAGGGTAGTCACCAATCGATCGAGAAAGCGGCGGCGGTCGCTGGCGGGCCCCGAAAACAGGCCATCCATGGCCGGCGTCAGCCAGAGGACGCGCAGATAGGCGCTCATGTCCTCGACGCTTCTGGCATTGGCGCCGTTGATGCGTACCCGTCGCGGTCCATCCCCCGGCGCGCCGCCGGTGCCGATATCGACCGGGCCGCCATCGGTCTCGATCGTCGCCGCCACCGCCCAGGGCAGGTCGCTGCCGTGATTGGCGAGCGATTCGAACGTGGCGCGCCGCAGGCCGCGACCGGGCGAGAGCAGGGAGATGGCTTCGAGCAGATTGGTCTTGCCGGCGCCATTGGGCCCGATCAGCACCGCATGGCGCGAATCGAGGTCCAGTGCCGCCGCCGCGTAATTGCGGAAGGCAGTGAGGCGAAGGCGGGAAATGTAGCGCATCAGGTCCGGCGAAACGCGCCTAGACGCGCATTGGCATCAGGACGTAGAGGGCCTTGGCGTCTCCGTCCTCGCGCACCAGCGTGGGTGAGCCGGCATCGTTGAAGAGGAAGACGGCATTGTCCGAACGAATCTGGCCGACGATGTCGAGGAGGTAGCGGGCGTTGAAGCCGATCTCGAAATTGTCGGTCTCAAAGTCCACCGGCAGCTCTTCGGAAGCCGTGCCGTGGTCGGGATTGGTGACCGAGAGCTCGAGCTGGCCCTGGCCGAGCGAGAGCTTTACCGCCTTGCCGCCGCGCTCTGAGGCAATGGTGGAAACGCGGTCGACGGCCGTCGCGAAGGCGGCGCGGTCGACATTCATTTCCTTGTCGTTGTTCTTGGGCGTGACGCGGTCGTAATCGGGGAACGTGCCCTCGATGAGCTTGGAGAGCAGCACGACCGAGCCGAGCGTGAAGCGGATCTTGGTGTCGGAGACTTCCACCGCCACATCGCCCTCGGCGCCATCGAGCAGTTTCTGGACTTCGCCCACGGTCTTCTTGGGCACGATGACGCCGGGCATGCCGGCCGAGCCCGCCGGTGCATCGGTTTCGGCGCGCGCCATGCGGTGGCCGTCGGTGGCCACGGCGCGCAGCGTCGGCTGGCCGTTGACTTCGAGCGTATGGAGGTAAATGCCGTTGAGGTAGTAGCGCGTCTCTTCGTTGGAGATCGCGAATTGCGTACGCTCGATCAGCTCGCGCAGCGTGGCGGCGGCGATCGAGAAGGAATGGGCGAAGGTTCCCGATTTGAGATCGGGGAAGCTGTCGGGCGAGATGCAGGCGAGGTGGAAGCGCGAACGGCCGGAGGTGAGCAGCATCTGCTCGGCGCCCGAGGTTTCGAGCCGCACTTCGGCGCCATCGGCGAGTTTTCGCACGATTTCGTAGAGGGTGTGGGCCGGGACAGTGGTGGTGCCCGGGGTGCCGACCATGGCCGGAACGCTCTCGGTCACCTCGATATCGAGGTCGGTGGCTCTGAGGTCGAGGCCCTCGGGCGTCGCCTTGAGCAGCACGTTGGCGAGGATCGGATAGGTGTTGCGGCGCTCGACCACCCGGTGCACATGACCGAGAGACTTGAGCAGATGGTTGCGTTCGAGCGTTACAAGCATGACACCATACCCCTATTGATCTGCCCTCTCATGGGACAGCAAAAGCCCCGGCAAGCCGGGGCTCTGAATCTTCGCGCAGAGGACCCTAAAAGGCAAGGGTCGGGGCGGAAAATCCGCCCGTCTTGCACTATTCTTCCAGCATGCGCTTGAGCAGTTCGATTTCCTGGCAGAGATCGCCGTCGTCCTTCATCATCTGCTCGACCTTGCGGACCGAGTGCAGGACCGTGGTGTGGTCGCGCCCGCCGAAACGGCGGCCGATCTCGGGCAGCGAGCGCGAGGTCAGCGACTTGGCCAGATACATGGCAATCTGGCGCGGACGCACCACGTCGCGCGAGCGGCGCGAGGAGAGCAGGTCGTTGCGCGGCACCTTGTAGTGGCGCGAGACGATGCGCAGGATGTCCTCGATGCGGACCCGGCGCGCCTCGCGGGCGCGGATGAGGTCGGCGAGGGTCTTTTCTGCCAGCGCCACGGTAATGGGCTCGCCGGTCAGCTGGTTGGCGGCGACGAGGCGGTTGACGGCGCCATCGAGGTCGCGGCCATGGGAGACGACGACGCGGGCCACGTAGTCGAGCACGGCCGGCGGGAAGCTGACGCCGGCGAAGCGGGCCGAAGCCTGCTCGGCGCGCTTGGCGATGATCGAGCGCCGCAGGTCGCCGTCAAAAGTCATGATCGGCACGACGAGGCCGCCGGAAAGGCGCGAGCGCACGCGCTCGTCGAGCATTTCGAGATCGCGCGGGGCGGCATCGCCCGCCACCACCACCTGCTTGGCCCCGGTCAGCAGCGCGCCCAGCGTGTGGCCGAACTCGGTAGCCGATTTGCCCTGCAGGAACTGCATGTCGTCGATGAGCAGGAGATCGACCCGGCGCAGCCACTCCTTGAAGCCGAGCGCGGACTGGCGCTGCACAGCGGTGATGAAGTGGTACATGAAATGGTCGGCGGTGAGATAGACGATGTTGCGGCCCGGCTCGCTGGCGCCCGCCGCCCAGGCAATGGCGTTGAGGAGATGGGATTTGCCCAGGCCGACCGTCGAATGGATATAGACGGGGTTGAAGCTCACCGTGTTGTTGACCACGGCATGGGCCACCTGTTTGGCCACGCCCAGCGCGATCTCGTTGGACGCTCCCGGCACGAAGGTCTCGAAAGTCTGGCGCGGATCGAGCGCGCTGCCCGAAAGCGCATCGGCCTTGGCCGCGGCGGTGGCGGGCGTGTCGCGGATGAGGCGGGCGGCGACCGGCTGCACGATCTCGGCCGGCTTTGCCGCAATGGCGGCGGGCTGTTCGGCGCTGGCCGGCGTCGCTTCGGCGACCGGCGCCAGGCGCGGCCGGGCCTGGCCGTTCACGCGCACCGTGAAGTGCAGGCGTGAAATGGCTTCGCTTTCCCCGCGGAAGGATTCAAGAATGCGCTCGGCATAATTGGACTGGATCCAGGAGCACAGGAACCGGGTCGGCACCGACAGATGCGCCAGGTCCTCGACGACCTCCTCCAGTTCGAGACGCGCGAACCACGAGGTGAAGACGTCTTCGCCCACCGCGGCCCGCAGCCTGGCCCGCACCCGCGCGAAAAGCTCGCGATGCTCGGTTGAATTGCCAGACTGCTGTTCGGTCATTGTGAGCGCCTCGTTGCTTCCTGCCCAGCGGCCAGGAATGTTGTTGTTGTCACGCCAAACCGCACGCCCCGCCAATGCTTCGTTGCTCATGTTTGGTGCCCTCTTCGCTATCGTCGGTCTTCGTTTCTGGAAGCACGACGCAACGCCTGCGCCTTGGAAGATGCAGGCAATAAAAACTCATTCGCTGCAACTTCGTCACAGCGCAAACACTACGTCATATTGTTGTGGGTGCCGGTCGGAACGACCTGCTAATTAGTCAAAGATACGCCAACGCAAGTTCAGATAGTTTGCCGCAAAGAACTCATAAACGAACTGTTGTACCCCAACATTGCCCCTTGTCCGGGATGGGCCAGGCGATAGCGATTTAGACTTCCCCAAGCCTGCCGGACCAGTTCAATACGCAGGTCTTGCGCCCACGTTTCTTGATCTGACGGGAGGCATCTTAGACAGCCAAATTTGGCCCCGCAACACGCGATTCATTGAAAAAGGGGCTTGACTCCGGCCAGCGGAAAAAGGTTTCCGCGGCCCCGTTGCCAGGGGCAAGGCAAGCTCCTGTGACTCAATGCAGAATCGGCGCGCAAGAGGGTCTTTCGGCAAAAAAATATATTCCCGATGCTGTGCGGAAAACCGGGAGAAACCGACTGAAAATACCTCGCATCGACGCTCCGCTGCTTCGCAGCAAGGTCTTGAAAGCGCTGGGCTTTCATCGAGGTCAAACTGTCGCAATCTCCGGTGCCTGCCCATGGGTTTTGGGCAAAAGAAAAGCCCCCGTCTCCGGGGGCTCGCTTGCGCGTGGATAGGGTGCCTCGCAAGGCCCCGTTACGCTCAGGCCAGGGCCTTGATGCGGTTGTTGAGGCGCGACACCTTGCGGTCGGCGAGGTTCTTGTGAACGATGCCGTTGGTCGCGGCGCGCTGCAGCTCGGGCTGCGCGGCCTTGAGGGCTTCGTTGGCTGCACCCTTGTCGCCCGAAGCGATGGCTTCCTCGACCTTGCGGAGGAAGGTGCGCATACGCGAGCGGCGCGACTTGTTGATGGCCGTGCGGGCTTCGATCTTGCGGGTGGCCTTCTTAGCCGACGGGGTATTGGCCATGAATGTCCTCTTGGCGCTGTCTCCCGAACCGGACTGCGCTCGGAGCGCCCGCCAATCCCGGAGTCTGAAATGAAAGCGGCGGCATAGGGCCGCCAGTCGCCGGGGTTATAGGCAGAGCCAGCCCGTCCCGTCAACTGGATTCATCGCTCATGGCCCCTTCTGGCAGACCGGGCAGAAAAAGCTGGAGCGGCCCGATTGCACGATGCGGGTGATGGTGCCGTTGCAATAGGGCGTGGGGCAGGGCTCGCCTTCGCGGTCATAGACGGCGAAACTGTGCTGGAAATAACCCGAGCCGCCCTCGGCATTGCGGAAATCCTTGAGCGTGGAGCCGCCCGCCTCGACCGCTTCCCTGAGCACTTCGCGCACCCCGAAGACCAGGTCGTCGAGCCGCGCGCCCGCGCCTACCAGCGCCCCCGAGGGGCAGTCCGGCCTTATATGGGCGCGATGCAGGGCTTCCGAGGCATAGATATTGCCGATTCCCGCCACCACGCGCTGGTCGAGCAAAGTGGCCTTAATCGGCGCCTTGCGGTCCGCGAGCCGCTCGCCGAGCGCCTTGGCGTTGAAGTCGTTGCCGAAGGGTTCCGGCCCCAGCCCTTTAAGATAAGGACTCTCCTTCTCCTGCTCGAAAATCTCCATGAAGCCGAAGCGGCGGGCATCGGCATAGACAAGATGCATGTCGCCCAGTGCCGGATGATGAAGATCGAAGATCACGTGGTCGTGCTTTTCGCCCGGCGGCGGCTCGTAGTAGCGGCTGGGGTCCTTATAGGTGAATTCCGTGAAGCGATAGGCGCCGGTCATGCCCAGATGGCTGAGCAGCGTCCTGCCGCCCGAGAGCGGGAATAGCAGGTACTTGGCCCGCCGCGCCGCGCGCAGGATCGTCTGCCCCTCGAGCGCGGCGACGAAATCCTTCTGGAAGGGAAAGCGCAGGTCGGCCCGCCGCAGCGTCACCTTGCGGATCAGCGCGCCTTCCACATAGGGCGCCAGCCCGGCGCGGACGGTTTCGACTTCGGGGAGTTCAGGCATGGTCCGGACCTTCAACGACGAGCAAGGCAAAGTGGCATGGCAAAGGCCGACCCACTCCGCTATGGTGCCGCCAAATCACGAACGCGGAGGCGGCTTTCGGCCGCGAAAGTCATGAGTGAAGCCCGCGAAACCACGCATTTCGGCAATCGTCAGGTAGCGCTAGAGGAGAAACAGGGCCTCGTCAACGCGGTGTTCCACGGCGTGGCCGATCGCTACGACCTGATGAACGACCTGATGAGCGGCGGCATCCATCGCGTCTGGAAGGACGCCATGGTCGCCAACCTCGCCCCGCCCAAGAAGGGCAGCCGCCCCTATCGCGTGCTCGACATGGCGGGCGGCACCGGCGACATCGCCGAGCGCATCATCAACGCCTCGCTCGGCTATGCCGAGGTCACGGTCTCCGACATCAATTCGGACATGCTGCGCGTGGGTGCGGAGCGCGCCAAAAGCTGGCGCTTCGGCAGCCAGGCGCGGTTCGTGGAAGCCAATGCCGAGGAATTGCCGTTCGAAAGCGACAGTTTCGACGCCTATACGATTGCCTTCGGCATCCGCAACGTCCCGCGCATCGACAAGGCCCTGGCCGAGGCGTACCGGGTTCTGAAGCGCGGCGGTCGCCTTCTCGTCCTCGAATTCTCCCAGGTCGACGTGCCCGGGCTCGACGCCGTCTACGACATCTTTTCCGATCGCGTCATCCCGCCAATGGGGCGCGTGGTGACCGGTGATGCCCAGCCCTATCAATATCTGGTCGAATCCATCCGCAAATTCCCCAAGCCGCAGGCCTTTACCGCCATGATCGCCAAAGCAGGGTTCAAGCGGGTCACGCACACGCCCTATTCGGGCAACATCGCGGCGCTGTTCGGCGCCTGGAAGATCTAGGCGGTAGCGCATGGGGCTTGGTGCCTATTTTCGCCTTGTCCGGGCGGGCTTTGTGCTGGCGCGCGAAGGCGCCTTCTCGATCGTTGATCCGGTGGCGCTGCCGCCCTCGTTCCGGCTGGGCGTCAGGCTCGGGCGGCTGATCGAGCGCCCCTCCGTGCGCCGCACCGGCAGCGTCGACCGGCTGACGCGCGCCCTCAACCGGCTGGGGCCGACCTATGTGAAATTCGGCCAGACCCTGGCCACCCGCCCCGATATCGTCGGACCCGACATCGCCAGGGACCTTTCCGGCCTCCAGGACGCCATGGAGCCCTTCGATCCGGCGCTGGTCCCGAAAATTCTCGAAACGGCGCTGGGCGAGAAGGCCCATGACTTGCAGGAACTCTCGCCGCCCGTGGCGGCCGCCTCCATCGCCCAGGTCCACAAGGCCAGGTTGGTCGGCGAGGACGGCATAGCCCGCGCCGTGGCCGTAAAGGTGCTGCGCCCGGGCATCGCCGAGCGCTTCCACGCCGATATCGACAGCTACCTGGCCGGCGCGCAATTTGCCGAACGCTGGATCGCCTCCACGCGCCGCCTGCGTCCGGTCGAGGTGGTGAAAACCCTCGCCCATTCCGCCCAGATCGAACTCGACCTGCGGCTCGAAGCGGCCTCGATTTCCGAATTCACCGAGAATATCGCCGAGGACAAGGGCTTCGTCGTCCCCAAGGTCTTCTGGGATCACACGGCCCAGAACGTCCTCACCACCGGCTGGGTGGAGGGCATTCCGATCCGCGATTTCGCTGCGCTCGAGGCGGCGGGCCTCGAGCGCAAGGAACTGGCGCGCAACCTGCTGCAGAGCTTCCTGCGCCACGCCATCCGCGACGGCTTCTTCCATGCCGACATGCATCCGGGCAATTTGTTCGTCGATGCCGGCACCGGCGACATCATCGCCGTCGATTTCGGCATCATGGGCCGCCTCTCCAAGCGCGAGCGCCGGTTCCTGGCCGAAATCCTCTACGGCTTCATCACCCGCAATTACCGGCTCATCGCCCAGCGCCATTTCGACATCGGCTATGTGCCGCGCACGCAGTCGATCGACGATTTCACCCTCGCTTTGCGCTCGATCGGCGAGCCGCTGTTCGGGCGCAAGGCGAGCGACATTTCCATGGCCCGCGTCCTCGGCCAGCTCTTCACCGTCACCGAGCTCTTCGACATGCAGACGCGGCCCGAGCTCATCATGCTCCAGAAGAACATGGTGCTGGTCGAGGGCGTTGCGCGTGCGCTCGATCCCGATCTCGATATCTGGACGCTGGCCGAGCCGGTGGTGGGGGATTGGGTGCGGCGCGAGGCCGGCCCGCTCGGCCGGATCGAGGATGCCCGCGACGGCTTCGGCATTCTGGCCGATACGATCGGCCGCCTGCCGGGCATCGTGCGCCAGACCGAGGCGGCGCTGGCCGAATGGCAGGCCGAAAAACACCAGCGTGAACCCTGGCTTTCCCGCTGGATGGTTCTGTCCGCTTTCTGGCTGCTGGTTATCGCCTGTCTTGTTGTGCTCTGGAAAACCCTTGTCTGAAATCCCCGATTGCCTGTGCCGCCGTTCGTGCTAGAGGAGCCGTGGGGCACGTCTGCCGAGCAGGGCAGGACGACAATCTGGAAGGGACATTCATGAAAGTTCAGTTCTATGGCAAGCTCGCTGGCGCGCTTGCCCTGACCGTGGCATTGGCCGGCTGCATCGACGCCAAGGTCGAAGTCGATGTCACCAGCGAAACCACCGCCAAGGCCATCGTCACGCAGACGATGGGCCCTGAAATCTATCCGATGATCAAGGCGGCGCAGGCCGAAGCGGGCGAGGATGCCGGCGACGATCCGGCGGCGGCCGCTGCCAGCGATTTCTGCTCGGATGGCACGCTGACCGAAAATGCCGATGGCGGCGCCACCTGCACTATCGAGAAGGAAGGTGCCTTCGCCGACCTCGTCTTCGACGAAGAGGGCGAAGACCAGGGCGTTAATTTCTCCTCGGCCGGTCCGGGCCTGGTGCGCGTCTCCTTCCCGACTTCCGAGATCACCAAGGACCTCGGCAATGACGAGGAAATGGACGCCCAGACCAAGGCGATGATGACCTCGATGTTCGAAGGCCATTCCTTCACCCTCAAGATCGGCGGCGGCGAGATCACCGACACCAACATGACCCTGGCCGGCGACAGGCAATCGGCCGAGAAGGTGATTCCGTTCCTCGACATCATCAACGGCACCGTCGAGCTCCCCGAAGAGCTTTATGCCGTGGTCAAGAAGTAATTAGCCTAGGGAATAAGGAGTGAGGCCATGACCGAACGCGTCAGTGTGGGCTTTAGCTGGCTCGAACACGGCAAGGGCCTTGCCATTCCCAGGCAACAGACGGCTGGCGCGGCGGGCATGGACCTGCTTGCCGCGCTGGCCTTCGAGGACGATATCGTCATCGCCCCTGGCGAGCGGGCGCTGGTGCCGTGCGGCTTTGCCATCGCCTTGCCGGAAGGCTACGAGGCCCAGGTGCGGCCGCGCTCGGGCCTTGCCGCCAAGTTCGGCGTGACAGTCCTAAATGCGCCGGGCACAATTGACAGCGATTATCGCGGCGAGGTGCAGGTGATCCTCATCAACCATGGCGACCGCCCGTTCCCGGTGCGCCGGGGCGACCGCATCGCCCAGATGGTGGTGGCGCGCTTTGCCGGCGTCGATTTCCGCCTGGAGGAAAAGCTCGATGACACCGCGCGCGGCGCCAAGGGTTTCGGTTCGACCGGCCATTCGGCCTGAGGGAGCGCGCAGGTGACCGGCGCTCTCACGCCGGAGGAAACCCGCCGCTATGCCCGCCACATCGTCCTCAAGGGCTTTGGCGGCGACGGCCAGCAGAAACTGCGCTCTGCCCGGGTGGCGGTCATCGGTGCGGGTGGCCTGGGCAGTCCCGTCATCGCCTATCTCGCCGCCGCCGGCATCGGCACGCTCGTCGTCATCGATGACGACACGGTGTCCCTCTCCAATCTGCAGCGCCAGATCGTCCATCGCATGGACGATATCGAGACCCCCAAGGCGCACAGCGCCGCCCGCTTCGTGGCGGCGCTCAATCCCAATGTCGCCGTCGAGATCGTCAACCGCCGCCTCGATCCGCAAAATGCCGTCGAACTCCTGGCCGGGAGCGACGTCATCTTGGACGGCACCGACCGGTTCGACGCCCGCGTCGCCATCACCGCCGCCGGTGAGGCGCTCGCCATTCCGGTCGTCTCGGGCGCCGTTTCCATGTTCGATGGCCAGGTGACGGTTTTCGCCCCGCATCTCGCCGATGCCGATGGCCGCGCCTATCCCGGCTTCCGGGCGCTCTATCCCGACGACCCCGAAGAGGGCGACCTGCCTTCCTGCGAAGCCGTCGGCGTCCTCGGTGCCGTCACCGGCGTCGTTGGCACGCTCATGGCCATGGAAGCCATCAAGCTCCTCACCGGCCTCGGCGATCCCCTGCTCGGCCGCCTTCTCCTCTACGATTCCCGCGCCGCCCGCTTCACCGAACTGGCCTATTAGACGCCGGAAGGCGTGTTTCTCGAAACGGGCCCCGGCTCCGCCCTCAGCACGCCTCCAGCGCCGTCTGGTTGGAAAGCGCCAGCGCGTTGGCGAGGATTTCGTCCTTGATGAGCGGGGCGGCCTTGAGGGTGCCGGGGAGGGTGACGTTGACAGAGAACCGGGCCTTGTTGATGTCCACCGGCCCCGTGCCGCAGAAGCGCGGGGCGACCGAGAGGCCGCCGGTGGCGGCAGCGTTGCCGCCCGAGCGGGCCCAGGCCTGGGCGGCGCGCAGCCTGGCCTTGTCCTCGGCGCCAAAACCCAAAAAGTAATAGGCGCGGCCTGAAGCGGGCGGGGCAAGCGTGTCGGCGATTTCGCCCGGATCGGCGAGGGCGAGGGACGCATCGACCTGGCGGTCGGGCTGGCCGGGCAAGCGATAGACCACGCGCATCCGCGTCGTATCCGGCACCGGCTGCACCGCCGCCGGCAGGTCGAGGATCAGCACCAGCTCGGCTATATCCTGTCGCACGGGGTCGACCGCTTCGAGCGTCTTCTGCGTGGCCGGCACCAGCGAAGAGCAGGCGGGAAGCAGCGCTCCCAGCGTCACGGCGGCCATCCAGCCCATGGCGTTGCGTCGAATCATGGGGCTCATCTTAGGACTGAAGCGCCCAAAAGAAAAAAGCCGGCCCGCGGGCCGGCTTTCGATCGTTGCGATGGCGCGGCGGCTCAGGAGGAGCCGGCGCCGTCCTGGCGCACGAAGGCGATGCGCAGCATGTTGGTGGCGCCGGGCGTGCCCAGGGGAATGCCGGCGGTGATGGCCACGCGGTCGCCCGGCCGGGCCAGGCCCTGCTGGTAGGCGATGACGCAGGCGCGGTCGACCATATCCTCCAGGTTCACCGCGTCTTCCGTTTCCACGCAATGGATGCCCCAGACGATGGCGAGGCGCCGTGCCGTCCGGTAATTGGGCGAGAGCGCCAGGATCGGCTTGGAAGGCCGCTCGCGGGCGGCGCGGATGGCGGTCGAGCCGGAGGACGTATAGGTGACGATGGCGGCCAGATCGAGCGTTTCGGCCACCTGGCGGGTCGCCGCCGAAATGGCGTCGGCCGCCGTGGCTTCCGGCTCCGTCATCTGCGCCCGGATGATCGAGCGGTAATTGACGTCGTTCTCGACGGCGACGGCGACCTTGTTCATGGTCGCCACCGATTCCACCGGATACTGGCCCGAGGCGCTTTCGGCCGAGAGCATGATGGCGTCGGCGCCTTCGAACACGGCGATCGAGACGTCCGACACTTCGGCGCGGGTCGGCACCGGCGAGGAGATCATCGATTCGAGCATCTGGGTGGCGACCACCACCGGCTTGCCGTAGCGGCGGGCGATGCGGATCATGCGCTTCTGCAGGCCCGGGACCTGTTCGAGCGGCATTTCCACGCCCAGGTCGCCGCGGGCGATCATGAAGGCGTCGCAGAGCTTGATGATCTCTTCGAGGCGTTCGACGGCCTGCGGCTTTTCGATCTTGGCCATGACGCCGGCGCGGCCCTGCACGATCTTGCGGACATCGATGATGTCCTCGGGGCGCTGCACGAAGGAAAGCGCGATCCAGTCGGCGTCGTTCTCGAGCGCCTTGAGCAGGTCCGCATGGTCCTTCTCGGTAAGCGCGCCGACGGCCAGGAGCGTGTCGGGCAGGCTCACGCCCTTCTTGTCGGAGAGCTTGCCGCCATGGATGACGGTGGTTTCGATGGCGCCGCCGCCCACGCGCGTGGCGCGCAGCTCGATCTTGCCGTCGTCGAGCAGCAGCCGGTCGCCCACGCTCACCGCTTCGAGGATTTCCGGGTGCGGCAGGTTCACGCGCACGGCATTGCCGGGCTCGGCGCTGTTGTCGAGCGTGAAGGTGGCGCCGGCTGCCAGTTGCACCGAGCCGCCGTCGAACTTGCCGACGCGCAGTTTCGGGCCCTGCAGGTCCACCAGGATGCCGATCGGGTGCTTGAGCGTCTTCTCGACGGCGCGGATGCGCTTGACGGTCTGGGCCAGCAGGTCATGGCTGGCATGGCTCATATTGATGCGGAACACGTCGGCGCCGGCGCGGGCCAGCTCCTCGATGGTTTTTTCGTCCTGGGACGCGGGGCCCAGGGTGGCGACGATCTTAACGCGTCTCAAACGTCTCATGAATCAATCCGAATCTTGCGTGGTCGCCGGTTGATCCGGCTGCGTTGTGGTCTGGTCGTCGGAGGGCGGGCCGCTCTCGTCGGGCGGGGGCACGCCGGACTCGTCGCCCAGCGGTTCGCCCGAGGCGTCATCCCCCTCCGGGATGGCGTCGCGGTTCTCGGTGAGCTGAAGCGTCCAGTCGGTGCGGTTCTGCGTGTCGACTTCGAAAAACCCGGTGCGCTCATAGCCGCGCGCCAGGCAATCCTCAACTCCGAAGATGGTGAAGCTCTCGTCGCGCGTGCACATATAGACCGAGCCGTCCCAGGCCCCGCCTCCGATGTCGTCGGCGACATAGAGATAGTAGAAGCGCGAATTGAGGTCGCCTTGGTAGACCACCGCGCATTGCTGGGGCGTTGCCACCCACCAGCCTTCCGACTGCCAGCCGCGTTCGGCGCGGTAGCCCAGGGCGATCGACACCTGATTACCCGTCTCGTTGCAGACCCGCAGGTCCGCGTAAGCCGGTTCAATCGATATAAACGGGCTGCATAGCAGCGCGCCGATCAGGGCAAGACCGAGTCGGGTATGGGACAACAGATCGCCGAATGCCATGAGAAGGAAGTCCCTGTTTGTGCGCAAGCGTCCTCGCCAAGTCAACCGCTAATCACGGGTTATGACCGAATTGCGAAGATCAAGGCCGCGCAGGGGTGGATTGGCGGGGAAAGCTCTTGAACCGGAAGCGCAGAAGCGCTTGAACGATGCTCCAAAAGGACTCAACAGGAACCGTGCAATGGCAGAAGACAGCGTCGCCCAGGATCAGCTCAGGGCATTCGTCGAGCGGATCGAGCGCATGGAAGAAGAAAAGGCCGCCATCGCTGCCGATATCCGTGAAATCTATGCCGAGGCCAAGGGCAACGGCTTCGACACCAAGATTCTGCGCCAGGTCGTCAAGATCCGTAAGCAGGACCATAACGAGCGCATGGAAGCCGAGGCCATCCTCGATCTTTACCTCTCCGCGCTCGGCATGCAGTCCGCCCCCGCCGAGGATTGAGCGCCGGCCCATCGGCCCACGCTTTTCCAGCCGCAGAGCGCCCTCGGGGCCCTGCGGCTTTTTCATGGGCGCAGCTTTCGAGCCAGGCCTGGCCGGTAGCGCCCGCCGGCACTTCCGGGTGCCAGGGCGACCATGCCTCTGGCCGATCGTCGCTTTCCATCATCGTGCATTTAGAATTGACAACGTTGACTTCCCTTTAACCCAACTTGCCGGATCGGTCGTGAAGACGGGTTTATTTCGCGGCAAATCCGGTTAGCCTGTGCGATCGCAGGGGGCGCGCTACGCGTCCGGCAGCGTGTATTGATATTTCATGGGTTGCAGGCGGTACCGGGGGGCACTTGTGTCTGCGCGACAGAATCTGGCGAGGCGCCTCAGTCAGGCGTTTCTCGATCACGGCTATGAACAGGTGACGATGAGCAGTCTGGCCGAGATCTGTGGTCTCACGCGCCGGGCGCTCTATCATCATTTCTCCAACAAGGAGGAAGCCTTCCGCTACGTGCTGCGCTACGATGGCGAAGTGGCGATCGATGCGGGCATGGCGGCGGGCCGCGCACGCCTGGCGCAGGGCGCCGATGCGGTGGACATCCTCACCACCATCATGGACGCGCGCTATGCCGACAATCGCCGCCGGCTGGCGCGTTCGCCCCATGCGCTCGAAATCAACGACCAGGCCTTTCGCCGCGCCCGCGATATCATGATCGAGGCCGCCATCGATTTTCAGGCGCGGCTCGCCGCCCTTGTCGGCGACCTCGAAGCTGCGGGTCTTCTGTGCCTGCGCGCCGACGTGCCGGCCCCCGCGCTGGCCCAGATGCTGTGTGATAGTGCCCGCGGCAGCAATCAGACCCTGCCGCCCATCCCGATCGAGCAATTGCCGCAGCGCTATGCCGCCATAATAGCCGCGATCCTCTACGGCACTTCGGCGTCCTCGCCGCCCGCAAATGCCTGAATTTTCATCGTAAACTCAGCCTGTTCAGATTCTGAGCGATCGCTCTTGACAATTTCCCTCTCCGGACCCCTAGATTGAAACCGGTTTCATATACCGGCTCGCGGGAGGACACTTGCGGCTCGATCTCTCCATTTTGACGCCGCATCTGGGCTTTCTGGCCCAGGGCGCGCTGCTGACGGCGCAGGCCTGCGGACTGGCGCTGATCGGCAGCCTCATCATGGGCGCGCTGGTCGCCATCGCGCGGACGTCCTCGTCCAAGGCGCTGCGGACGATCGCCTTCGCCTATGTCGACCTCTTCCGCAACGTCCCCTTCATCGTCCAGCTGTTCTTCTTCTATTACGGCCTGCCCGAACTCGGCATCTATATCGATGCCTTCACCACCGGCGTGCTCTCGCTCTCGATCGCCGGCGGCGCCTTTGCTTCCGACGTCATTCGCTCGGGCATCCTCGCCATCGATCCGGGCATCATCGAAGCGGCTGAAGTGAGCGGCCTCTCGCGCCGCACGACGTTCACGAAAATCGTGCTGCCCATCGCGCTCAGGACCTCGATCCGCCCGCTCGGCTCGGTCTTCGTCAACCTCATCCTCACCTCCTCGATCCTGTCGACCATCACGCTCAACGAGCTGACCGGCACCGCCAGGATCGTAGCGTCCGATACCTTCAAACCCTTCGAGGTCTATGTGGTCCTGCTCGTCGTCTATGCGGCCTTGACCTATATTGTCTCGATCCTCATCGGGCTCCTCCACAAGCGCCTCAACCGCGATCTCGTCGATGGAGCGGTGGCCTGATGCGCTATTCCGATTTCACCCCCTTCGACATCGTGCTCCTGGCCCAGGGCCTGGGCGTCACCATTGGCCTGTTCCTGGCCACCACGCTCATCGGCCTCCTCGTCGGCGTGGGGTTGGCGACGATCCGCTATTACCGCCTGCCGGTGCTGACCCAGGTCGTGACCTTCATCACCGAGCTGCTCAAGAACTCGCCGGTCCTCGTTCAGCTCTTCCTGGTGTTTTTCGGCCTGCCGGCCTTCTTCAGGATCAACGTGACGCCGGTGGAAGCAGCCGTCATCACCATGTCGGGCAATACGGCGGCCTTCATCTACGTCATTGCCGTTTCGGCCATCGAATCCATCGGCCGCGACCAGATCGAGGCGGCGCGCGTCTTCGGGCTCACCCGCTGGCAGGTGCTGCGCCACGTCATCGCCCCGCAGGCCACGGCTTTCGCCATCGGGCCGCTGACGGGCCTCCTGGTCAACCAGCTCCAAGTGACTTCGCTCATCTCCGTGATCGGCGTCATGGACCTTACCAAGATCGGCAACACCCTCAACCTGCGCACCCTCCAGCCCTTCATCGTCTGGGCCGTGGTCGGGGTGCTCTACTATCTCTGCGCCAAGCTGATCGCCTGGCTCGGTGTGCGCCTCGAGACGCGGCTGCGCGCCCACACCGCCTGGAAGGGCCTCTGAAATGATCAAAGCCGAGAACGTCAAGAAGGTCTTTGGCACCGTCACCGTCCTCGAGGACGTCAACCTCACGGTCAATCCGGGCGAGGTCGTCACCATCCTGGGCTCCTCGGGCTCGGGCAAGTCGACCCTCATCCGCTGCATCAATGGCCTCGAAAAGCTCGATGGCGGCCGCATCACCGTCGACGAGTTCGATGTCGCCAAGCCCAAGGAGCTGGCCGAGGCCCGCAAGCGCTCGGGCACGGTGTTCCAGCTCTTCAACCTCTATCCGCACATGACGGCGGTCCAGAACATCACCTTGGCTCCCATCGAGGTGTTGAAGCGCCCCAAGGCCGAAGCCGAGAGGGAAGCACGGGACCTCCTGGCCTCGGTTGGCCTGGGCGATCGTGCCGACGCCTACCCGTCCCAGCTTTCGGGCGGCCAGCGCCAGCGCGTCGGCATCTGCCGGGCCCTCGCCATGCGGCCGCGCTATCTCCTTCTCGATGAGGTGACGAGCGCACTCGACCCCGAAATGACCGCCGAGGTGCTCAACATCCTCGCCAAGCTCGCCGCCGAGGGGACGACCATGGTTTTCGTCACCCACGAAATCGAGTTTGCCCGCCAGATCTCCGACCGCATCGTCTTCCTCGAAAAGGGCAAGCTCGTGGTCGACCTCCCCACCGAACGCTTCTTCGCCGAGGACGGCGGGCTCGCCAATCCGCGCGTCGCCCAGTTCCTCTCCAAGATGCGCAAAGACTGAGTATTTCGTGATGCTGCTTCTCGCCAATTCCGAAGCCTATCCGGGTTTCGAGACCTCCATCGACCTCCTGAAGAAGGGCGAGCACGGCCTTGATGCCATGGTGGCCGGCATTGCCCATGTCGAGCGCGACGTGCGCGTGCGCTCGGTCGGCTTCGGCGGCTGGCCCAATATGCTCGGCCGCATGGAATTTGACGCCGGCGTCATGGATGGCACCACCCGCGAGGTCGGCTCGGTCGGCGCCGTGCCGGATACGCTCCCCGTCGCCGCGCTTGCCCGCAAGGTGATGCAGACGCTGCCCCACGTCATGCTGACCGGCGACGGCGCGCGCCGCTTTGCCACTGAAACCGGTTTCTCTATCGACGAGACCCTTTACGAGGATTCCAAGCGCGTCTGGTGGGAACGCCTCGAAAAGGAACTGGGCCCCGACGGCATCAAGCAATTCCCGGACGTGCCGCTGGCGCCCCTGAGCAAGACCATCACCGATCCCGAGCGCGTGCGTGACACCACGGTGTTCTTGTGCTCGGACGCCAGGCAGGGCATCCACACGGCCACCTCCACCTCCGGCTGGGCCTGGAAATATCCGGGCCGGCTCGGCGACTCGCCCATTCCCGGCGCCGGCTTCTACGCCGATAGCCGCTATGGCGCGGCCGCCTGCACCCATACCGGCGAGATGACCATGCGCTGCTCGACCGCGCGCACGGTCGTCCTTGCCCTGAAGCTCGGCTATTCGCTCGGCGACGCCATCAAGCTCGCCGTCGAGGAGCTTGCAGAACTGACCGAAGGTTTCCTCGCTGGCGTCGTGATCCATGCGATCGATGCCAAGGGCAACCACGAGGTCGTCAATTTCCGGTGCCCCGGCGACATTGCCTATTGGTACTGGGACGAAACGATGTCCGCGCCTGAAAAGCGGGCAGCGAAAACGGTTTGATCAAGAGAGGAACCCAAATGAAGCGCATTCTTTCCACCTTCGCCGCGCTGGCGCTCGTCGCCGCCACGGCTTTGCCCGCCACTGCCGGCATGATCGACGACATCCGCTCGCGCGGCACCGTCCGCATCGGCGTCTCGCTCGGCGGCGAGCCGATCGGCTTCCGCGATGCCCAGAACAATCCGGTCGGCTATGACGTCGACGTCGCCACCATGCTTGCCGAAAAGCTCGGCGTGCCGGTCGAATTCACCGACGTCTCGGGCGATGCCCGCGTCTCGATGCTCGTTTCCGGCCAGCTCGATATCGTGGTCGCCAACACTTCGGCCACGCTCGAGCGCGCCAAGTCGGTGAACTTCTCGATTCCTTACAACCGCGCCGGCCTGCGCATCATCGTCCAGAAGGATGCCGGCATCGCTTCGCTCGAAGACCTCGCCGGCAAGAAGGTCGCGGTCGGCCGCGGCACCACCGGCGAAGCCTTCCTCAAGAAGGCCGTCCCGACGGCCGAGCTCGTCTATACCGACAATTTCTCGCCCGATGGCGTGCTGCTGCTCCAGCAGAAGCGCGTTGACGCCGGCATCGAGGATTCTTCGCTCCTCGATTACCTCGCCACCAAGAACGATACCCTCGTGACCCTGCCGGGCCTCTATTCGAACGACCCGATCGGCATTGCCGTCGCCAAGGGCGATCCGGAATTCGTGCGCTGGATCGACATGTTCGTCTCCGACTACATCCAGTCGGGCGCCTACGAAGCCAATTACAAGAAGTGGTGGGGCGAAAGCGCCAACCCGCCCGCGCTGAACCCGCTCTGGTAAGCGCGTTCCGACTCGAGCGCCGCGGACCTGAAACGGTTCGCGGCGTTTTTGTATTTTTGGGACGGTTGTCGCAGAAGCTTCGGTGAAGGCCTACGCCGTCAGCCGCGGCACGAACCGCGTCGGCACGCGGACCGGCTCCTGGCCCGGCTCGAATGCCGTGGGCTCGACGAGGAAGCGCAGGATATGCTCGACATAAGCCGCCTTGTCATAGCCGATCGAGGCGATCGGATAGGCGTCGAAATCGGTGAGCGACAGGTTGTCGAACCCGTAGAGACGGAATTTTCTGGGGCGATTGTGGGGAAAATCGGCGCGGCAGACATCGAGAATGCCCATGGCCATGGCGTCCGAGGTGCAGAACACCGCGTCCGGGCTGTCCCAGCCGGTCAGCGTCGCCGCCGCCTCGTGCCCGCTCTCATAGGAATAGTCGCCCTGTACCATGCGCAGCAGCTCGATGTCATGCGCCGCAAAGGCCCGCCGGTAATGCTCGACGCGCGCCTGCTCGACCAGCGAGGAGGCGCGCCCCGTCACCAGCCCCGCCGATCTGACGCCCTTGCTCGCCGCATCGGCCACCGCCTGGTTGATGCCGACCGCCTCGTCGGGAATGACGGCGGGCGAAAGCGAATCGTGCCGCCCGTTGAGCATCACCACCAGGTCCGAGCGGAACAATTGGCGCACCGTCGCCGCATCGGCGAAATCGGAAAACACCAGCGCCGCGTCCACGTGATAGGCCACGCCCTGCCGCAGGAATTCCTCGACGCGTTCGACCGAGCCGACGCGGATCAGGATCACCTGCTTGCCGATAGACTGGATGCGGTCGAGCAGCAGGTCGAAAAGGTCGAGGTCGGAGAGGTCGTGGATATGGTTGACGACCACGGCGACCAGGTTGACCGTCTTGGTGGTGAGGCTCTGCGCCAGCAGGTTCGGCTTGAAGCCGAGCTGGCGGGCCGCTTCGAGCACGCGCTCGCGCTTGTCGGCCGAAACCGGGCGCTTCTCGCTCGACAGGGCTCTGGAGGCAACCGCGCGGGACACGCCCGCGAGCTGGGCAACGTCCCCGATCGTAGGGGCGCCGTTCTTGGATTCAGCCATGGCCTATATCGTTCTCACTTCGCCGGACCGCTCGCGATTCGCCGGCGCCCTTTATCCGATGCTAGCGCGCCGTTCATTTGAAAGCTGTTAAACCCAATGACGACCATCATCTGTTTTGATATCGGCGGCTCCGCCATCAAGGGCGCGCTGGCACATGCGCCCGACGATATTACCCCGCTCGGCCGCGTGCCCACCCCGCTCGACGATTTTTCCGCCTTTGCCGAAGCCCTGCGCGGCGTGGCCGATGAAGCCGATCCCAAGGCGCCCATCGCCATTTCCATCACTGGCGTCGTCGATCCGCGCACCGGCCGCATCAAATGCGCCAATATCCCCTGCATCGATGGCCGCACCCTATCGGCCGACCTCGCCGCTCTGCTCGCCCGGCCGGTCCATGTGGCCAATGATGCCGACTGCTTTGCCCTTGCCGAGGCCGTCGCCGGCGCGGGCAGGGGCGAGGCCATCGTCTTCGGCGCGATCCTGGGCACCGGGGTCGGCGGCGGCCTCGTCATCGATGGGCGCATCGTCAATGGCGCCGGCGGCTTTGCCGGGGAATGGGGCCATGGTCCCGTCGCCGCCACCCATGCCGGCACGCCGCCCGCCGCCATCCCGCTCTTCCCCTGCGGCTGCGGCCAGGTCGGGTGCGTCGATACGGTCGGCGGCGCGCGTGGGCTCGAACGGCTCCACCAGCATCTCCACGGCGTCTCGCTGCCCAGCACCGCCATCGTCGCCGCCTGGGAGGCCGGCGATGCCGCCGCCGCCCGCACCATCGCGTGCTGCATCGATCTGCTGGCCGGCCCGCTGGCGCTGGTGCTCAATGTCGTCGGCGCCGACATCGTGCCTGTAGGCGGTGGCCTTTCCCGCTCCGCCCGCTTCATCGCCGCGCTCGACGCCGCCGTGCGAAAGCGCATCCTGCGGCAGACCGAGGCGCCCATCGTCGTCCAGGGCTTGTGCACGGTCGAGCCCGGCCTTATCGGTGCTGCCATCCTTGCCGGAGCCCAAGCATGACCCTTCTCGAAGTCTGCGTCGCCGACGCGCTGAGCCTTGCCGAAGCCATCGCGGGCGGCGCCGATCGTATCGAGCTCTGCTCCGCGCTCGAACTTGGAGGGCTTACGCCGACCCCCGGCCTCATCGGCCAGGCCGCCGAGGCTCCCATCCCGATCTACGCCATGGTGCGCCCGCGCAGCGGCGACTTCGTCTTCGATGCGGGCGATCTCGATTGCATGTATCGCGAGATCGACGCCGTCCGCGCCGCCGGCCTTGCCGGCGTCGTGCTCGGCGCATCGCGCCCCGACGGCTCGCTCGATACGGCGATGCTGGAAAAGCTCACGCGCCACGCCGCCGGGCTCGGCACGACGCTCCATCGCGCCATCGATCTGGTTCCCGACCTTGGCGAAGGCGTCGAAGCGGCCATTGCGCTCGGCTTCGAGCGCATCCTCTCCTCGGGCGGCGCGCCGACCGCGCCCGAAGGCATTGCCGGGCTGCAAGCCATGGTCGAGACGGCTGCCGGCCGCATCGGCATCATGGCCGGCTCGGGCGTGCGCGCCGAAAACGTGGCTGCGCTCCTGGCGCAATTGCCGCTCTCCGAGATGCATTCCTCCTGCGCCGTCGCCGTACCCTCGCAGGGTGAAGCAGCCATGCGCCTCGGCTTCGCCGCGCCCGCCCACAAACGCACGGCAGCGGCGGCCGTCCGCGCCTTCCGGGCTGCGATGGAGGCCTGAGCGCCCGACCATCGGCGCGGCGCTGAGGCCGCTATAGGGTCAAGGCAGGGTCTTGTCGGCCAGTGCCGTCTTGAGGAGGGATTCGTCGGCACCCAGCGCATTGAGCGCCGCCGCGACGATGCCGGCGCGGTCGAGACCGGCAGCGGCATACATGTCGTTGGGCGAGGCCTGTTCGGTAAAGGTGTCCGGGATCATCAGCGGCCGGAACTTCACCTTGCCGTCGAGAAGGCCGTTGCTGGCGAGGAACGTCGCCACATGGCTGCCGAAGCCGCCGATCGAGCCTTCCTCGATGGTCAGCATCACCGCATGCTCGCGCGCTACTTGCGCCAGCAGCTCCTCGTCGAGCGGCTTGAGGAACCGCGCATCGACCACGGTGGGCGCCAGCCCCAGGGCGGCGAGCTTGTCGGCGGCGGCCAGGACTTCGCCGAACCGTGTGCCATAGGAAACCAGCGCGATCGGTCCGCCCTGGCGCACGATGCGGCCCTTGCCGATCGGCAGGATCTCGCCATGCGCCGGCATGTCGACGCCCATCCCGTCCCCGCGCGGGAAGCGGAAGGCGATCGGACCCTCCTCATAGGCGGCGGCGGTCGCCACCATATGGCGCAGCTCCGCCTCGTCGGCCGCCGCCATCTGCACGATGCCGGGAATGGCGCCGAGATAGGCGGCGTCGTAATTGCCCGCATGGGTCGGCCCGTCCGCACCCACATAGCCGGCGCGGTCGATGGCGAAGCGCACCGGCAGGTGCTGGATCGCCACGTCATGGATCACCTGGTCATAGGCGCGCTGCAGGAAGGTCGAATAGATGGCGACGAAGGGTTTGAGGCCTTCTGCCGCCATGCCCGCCGCAAAGGTCACCGCATGCTGCTCGGCAATGCCGACGTCAAAAGTGCGCTTGGCGAAGCGCTCGGCGAATTTGTCGAGCCCCGTGCCCGAGGGCATGGCCGCCGTCACCGCCACGATGCGTTCGTCGCGCTCGGCCTCATCGATCAGGCTCGAGGCGAAGACGCTGGTATAGGAGGGGGCGTTGGAGGGCGCCTTGGCCTGCGCCCCGGTAATGACGTTGAATTTGGAGACGCCGTGATACTTGTCGGCCGAATCCTCGGCCGGCGCGTAGCCCTTGCCCTTCTTGGTCACCACATGGACGAGGATCGGCCCGTCCTCGCTGTCGCGCACGTTTTCGAGCACCGGCAGCAAATGGTCGAGGTTATGTCCGTCGATGGGGCCGACATAATAGAAGCCCAGTTCCTCGAACAGCGTGCCGCCCGTCCACCAGGCGCGCGCGAATTCCTCCGTGCGCCGGGCCGGCTCGTGAAAGAATTGCGGCAGGGCTTCCACGATCTGCTTGGCGGTCTTGCGCGCCCCGCGATAGACCGGGCCCGAGACCAGCCGCGCCAGATAGGCGCTCAGCGCGCCCGTGGGCGGGGCGATCGACATGTCGTTGTCGTTGAGGATCACCACCAGCCGCGCGTCCATGGCGCCGGCATTGTTCATGGCCTCATAGGCCATGCCCGCCGACATGGCGCCATCCCCGATCACGGCGATGACGTTGCGCTTCCGGCCTTCGAGCTGGGAGGCGACTGCCATGCCCAGGCCCGCCGAGATCGAGGTCGAGGAATGGCCCGCCCCGAAAGGATCGAAGACGCTTTCGGCCCGGCGCGTGAAGCCGGAGAGCCCGTCCTTCTGGCGCAGCGTGCGGATGCGGTCGCGCCGCCCGGTCAGGATCTTGTGCGGATAGGCCTGGTGGCCCACGTCCCAGATCAGCCGGTCATGGGGCGTATCGAAGACCGCATGGAGCGCCACGGTCAATTCGACCACGCCCAGCCCTGCGCCCAGATGGCCGCCGGTCACCGAGACGGCATCGATCATTTCGGCCCGCAACTCGTCGGCGACCTGGCGCAATTGCTCGCGCGGCAGGTCCCTGAGCTGGGACGGGTCGTCGATCTTGTCGAGTAGCGGCGTGTGCGGCCTGTCGGTCAAATGCCGATCCTTTTTGCCGGCCTGAAGTGTTTCGAGTGCTTTAGACACACACAATAGGCATTGCAACCCGACACTTCAACGGGAGGCGACGACGAGCGCCCGTCCGGTCACAAAACGGCTGTAATCGAGACTTTCCGCCCCGGTGGTGAAAACCAGCCGGTTGACATAGGGGCCCAGTTCCGTCGCCGGATCGAGATCGGCCTCGTCCGGCTCCCAGAGCACGCCATAGGTGGCACTGGTGAGCTTTTCAGGCTGGGCAAAGATTTCGGCCACATGGTCGAGATCGGGCGCCACCAGGTCCACGTCGCGGGCCGCCACCCCGAGCAGCGGCTGGTGGCTGGCCGCCAGCGCTTTGACGGCCTGCGCCACCGGCGCCTGGGACGTGTTGGTGCCCACGGCCTTCCAGGTCGTATCGAACAGTCCGTTGAGCACGCCGCCCGGCTTGGCCGCGGTGCCGCCCAGCGAGGCGGTGCGGAGGTTCCCGGCGTCGATGGCCGGCCTGGGCGGCAGGCTGGCCGTGGTTTCGGCCGAGATGATGGTTTCCAGATCCGTCTGCGCTTCTGCTCCGGCAGGCGCATAGGCGGTCATGAGGGGTGTGTCGTTGCGCGGCCGCGGGGCGGGCACCGGTGCCTCGAGGGCCGCCAGCGCCAGCACTGCGGTTTCCCCGGTTTCCCCCGGCTGGCCGCCGCGCGTCGCCACCATCAGGCGCTCCGATTTCTGCATCGGCACCGGCGCCGGCATGTCGCCGCCGCCCAGTTCTGCCGTGGTCAGAGGCGCGCTGGCATTGCTGCCGAAGGGCAGGGAGGGAGCGGCAGGAGTTTCGGCGCTCGCCACTGCGATGGCGTTGTTGTCGTCGGGCCGGGCCGAGGCGGGCATGGGTGCCACCACATCGACGATCTGGACGGCGCGCTGGGCCGGGCCGGTATCGGCCACCTGCACCACCTGGTCCTGCTTGCGGCCGAAGAGGGAATCGAAAAGGTTGCCGCCGCCGCCTTTGCCGCCCACCGCCTCGCCGATGCCGCAGGGGACGGAACGGCATTTCTGCCACTCCGCCATGGCATATTTCCGGCCGCTGTCGGAAAGCGGTTTGCCGTCGGCGGGCAGGTGCAGGGTCTTGCCGTCCGGGAAGACCTTCTTCAACTGTGCGGTGGTCATGCGCGGCCAGGCGCGCACGCTTCCGGTATCCAGATGCACGAAGGGGCTGCCCGAGGTCGGGTAATAGCCCACGCCCCCTACCTGGAACTTCATGGCGGTGGCGCGCAGCGTCGGCAGGTCGATGCCGGGAATGAAGAAGTCCATCGCCTTGCCCTTCATATGCTGGGAATTCTCGGCCACCCCGGAGGAGGTGGCGCGCAGCATGGCGTTGGTCTTGGGCGCGCGATAGGAGGAAACGATGTTGATCGGCTGGGTGGCGCCGACCGATTGATAGACCTGCCAGACGAGATCGAAGAGCGCCGGGTCCATATTGGTGGGCTCGTTCGTGCGCCAGTCGCGCAGGAAGTAGTTGAGCTTGCGCAGCGCTTCCTGGTCGTAACGGCCATTGCGCTTGAAGGTGATCTGGGCGGTTTCCCCGGTATGGGTATGGTGAAGGTAGAGCGTGCGGTCGCCACCGGCCGCCGCGGCCGGCACGGTTGCCGGCGGCAGCGTCACGGCCAGCGCCATCAGCGCCGCCGCAAAAACCCGCCCCACACGTTGCCTGAACCCTGGACCCTGAGACACGCCGAACTACGCCTATTCCCCGATACGCAATGGCGGGAGGTTAGCAGCTAGTCGCAACGAGTTTGTTAACGCTAACGCCCCGTAACCGCCGCCCCGGCGGCCCTCACTGCATAGTGATAACCCAAAACCCGGCCGAACCAAGGCGCAAAGTTTAAGCAGGCGTTAAGCGAAGAGGCCCGGCGGGGGATGTATCGGGCGCAAAACGCCAGTCCGCCGCCCCGCGGAATTACCCCGGACGAAAGAGTTCTTCACCTGGCAGAGTGTGCAACAGCCTTCGCGGTCAGGTCTGGGAAAAGCGTCGGGGAAAAGCGGCAGCTCAGCCACCGCGCCTCCGTGCCAAAAAAGTCCTCAGCCGCCCAGCAGCTCGATCAGCTTCTTGTTGTGGCCATAGACATCGCCATAGGAGCGGATGGTGCCGTCCTGGTCCACGCGCAGCGTGAAATAGGCCAGGTGCACCGGCACGTGGGTCTCCATGTTCACCCAGCGCTCGGTCGGCCCGTAAAGCGATTCCAGCTTGGCGGAATCGAGGTGGCTGGGCTCGTGCGCCAGCAGCGCATCGGCGAATTCCATTGGGTTCTGCACGCGGACGCACCCGTGGCTATAGGCGCGGAACGAGCGGCCGAACAGCGATTTGGAGGGCGTGTCGTGGAGATAGACGTCGTGCGCATTGGGGAACAGGAACTTGACGTTCCCTAGCGCATTGCCGGCGCCCGGGCGCTGGCGCACGCGGAAATTGCTCATCGAGGTGGTCGACCAGTCCACGGCCGCCGCATTGACGACCTTGCCGCCATAGAGCAGTTCCATGTTCTGCCCGTCGAGATAGCCCGGATTGCGCATCAGCGCCGGGCGGATCTCATTGCTGGCGATCGAGGGCGGCACGTTCCAGTAGGGGTTGACCACGATGTGGCGGATATTGTCCGAGAAGATCGGGGTCTGGGTATTGGCCTTGCCCACCACCACGCGCGTCGTATAGGCGACCTCCCCGTCCTGCATCACCGCCAGGCGGAATTCGGGAATGTTGACGAAGACGTTGAAGCGCCCGAGGTCCTCGGGCATCCAGCGCCAGCGTTCCATATTGGCGACGATGTCTTGCTTGCTGGTGGCGGTGCCGCCATTGAGCGCGGCGATCGTCGCCGGGCCGGCAATGCCGTCGGCGAGGAGGCCGAGGCTGTCCTGGAAGCTGGTGACGGCGGCTGCCAGCGCCTTGTCGTAGATGGCCGGATTGCCGTCCGCTGCCGCCGGCACTTCGAGGCGCTGGCGCAAGAGCGGCACACGCTCGTCCACCATGCCCAGGCGCAGGGTCTGGCCATCGGGAATCTTGACCGCTTCCTGCTCCGCCCCGCCATCATAGAACTTGGCCAAAGCCGCCTTGAGCGCCAGGAATTCGCGATGCTTGGGGTCGAGCTCGCCCAGGATCTTGGCCGGGTCGGAGCTGGCCGCGAGCTGCTGGAGCAGGTCCGGCCGGTTGAGCAGGCGTGGCTTGATGTCGATGTTTTCGGACACCTTGCGCGGGTCGATCCGCCCGCCATAGAGGTTCTGCGCATAGAGCATCACCGCGCCCGAAAACGCCGTTTCGAGCGCCGCCATGCGTGCCGGATCGCCCTGGGCGGCGTCGACGTCGAGGGCTTCGGTGAGATAGTCGGAGGGGCGCAGGCCCTCGTATTGGGCATTCCTGAACAGCGCCACGATCTTGTCGGCAACCGGCGCGAAGCTCAGCTTGCCGCCGGCATCCTGCTGCAGCCAGAGCGGCTCGAAGGCGCGTTCGCCGTAAAAGTAATAGAGCTTCTGGGCCTGCTCGTTCGCGAGCGTGCCGCTGGCGCCGTAATAGGCGGTGGAGAGGCCGGCCTTGATGGCGCGGGCGAGGTCGGTCCGCGGCGGCGCGATCACGACGCGCGTGACGTCCTGGCCGTCTATGGTGAGCGTTTCCTGGGCGAGGGCGGGCGCGGCCAGCAGCAAGGCGATGAGCGCCGAGGTCAGGAGCGGTTTAGCGGGGAAACGCGCGGCAATCATCTCGTCTGGAAACCTCTTGGAAGCGGTGCGCGGGTCGTGGGGAGAATCGCGCCTCAACGCCTCGTTAATATTGGCAGTCATTACTCCTGAAATCTTAACAGCCGCAATTGCTCCACACTTTGTGATCGCCCGCTGTGACCGGCCTGCAACGCCCGCAGGCCCGGCGAAACGCCCATTGGCGCAGCCGTTCGCGCTCTGCACCACGAAGCGCGGGTTTTAACCATGATGCTGCAAGCAAAGGGAGGACGGGCACGGCTGGTGCCGTGCCCGAAAAGGGTCAGGCGGTCTCGAAGACGCTGGCGCCGCGATCGGCGGCGCCGACAAGCTGCCGGAAGCCGGCAAAGAGTTCGCGGCCCATGCCGAAATGCTCGGGGCGCAGGTCCTCGGTCGCCGGCGTGCGGCTGAGCAGTTCCGCCTCGTCGCCCAGGAATTGCAGCGTGCCCGCCTCGGCATCGAGCCGCACCAGGTCGCCGTCGCGCAGCTTGCTGATCGGTCCGCCATCGACCGCCTCGGGGGTCATATGGATGGCCGCCGGCACCTTGCCCGAGGCGCCCGACATGCGCCCATCGGTCACCATCGCCACCTTGAGCCCGCGATCCTGCAAAATGCCCAGGGTCGGGGTCAGCTTGTGCAGCTCCGGCATGCCGATGGCCTTGGGGCCCTGGAAGCGGATGACGGCGATGAAGTCGGACGTGAGCTCGCCCGCCTTGAAGGCATCCTGCAACCCCTGCTGGGAATGGAACACCCGCACCGGCGCTTCGACGAACCGGTTCTCGGGCTTGACCGCCGAGATCTTGATCACCGAGCGGCCGAGATTGCCTGCCAGCAGCTTGAGCCCGCCGGTCCTGGAGAAGGCCGCCGAAACCGGCGCCAGAATCTTCTCGTTGCCCGAATTCTGCGGGGCCGGCTCGAAGCTGAGCTTGTCCTCGACCAGCCTGGCCTCGACCGTATAGCCGGAAAGCCCCGTGCCCCAGACGGTCTTGACGTCCTCGTGCAGATACCCCGCCTCGAGCAGTTCGCGGATGAGGAAGCCCATGCCGCCCGCCGCGTGGAAATGGTTCACGTCGGCCAGGCCATTGGGATAGACGCGCGCCAGCAGCGGCACGGCGTCCGAAAGCGCCGACATGTCGTCCCAGGTGACGCGCAGCCCCGCCGCATTGGCGATGGCGATGAGATGCATGGTGTGGTTGGTCGAGCCGCCCGTGGCGTGGAGGCCCACCATGCCATTGACGATGGTCTTTTCGTCGATGACATGGCCGATCGGGGTATAATCGTTGCCCTGCGCCGTCAGCGCCAGCGCGCGCCTGGCCGCTTCGCGCGTCAGCGCCTCGCGCAACGGCGTGCCCGGATTGACGAAGCTCGAGCCCGGCAGGTGTAGGCCCATGATCTCCATGAGCATCTGGTTGGAATTGGCCGTGCCGTAGAAGGTGCAGGTGCCCGGCCCGTGATAGGATTTGGCCTCGGCCTCGAGCAGTTCGGCGCGGCCGACCTTGCCTTCCATATAGAGCTGGCGAATGCGGCTCTTCTCGTCGTTGGGCAGGCCCGATGTCATCGGCCCGGCGGGCACGAACACGGCCGGCAGGTGCCCGAAGGCCAGGGCGCCGATCATGAGTCCCGGCACGATCTTGTCGCATATGCCCAGGAACACCGCCGCATCGAACATGTTGTGGCTCAAGGCCACCGCCGTCGCCATGGCGATGACGTCGCGCGAGAACAGCGACAGGTCCATGCCCGGCTGGCCCTGGGTCACGCCATCGCACATGGCCGGCACGCCGCCCGCCACCTGCGCGGTGGCCCCGATGGCGCGCGCCGCGTCCTTGATGACCTGCGGATAGGTCTCGTAGGGCTGATGGGCGCTCAGCATGTCGTTATAGGAGGTGACGATGCCTAGGTTGAGCGCGGTGTCGCCGGCGAGCCTGGCCTTGTCCGACGGCGCGCAGGCGGCGAAGCCATGGGCGAGGTTACCGCAGGAGAGGACCGATCGATGCACGCCCGCGCCGCGGGCCTTTTCGATGCGGTCGAGATAATCCCTGCGCGATGCGGCGCTGCGCGCCGCGATGCGGTCGGTAACGTCCTGGATTGCCTTGAGAACGGCCATCTTAGCTCCTTGCCGCGCTCCCCCCGAAGGGGGTCACGGACACCAATAAATCTTCAGCGGCTTGTCGGTCTGGCGCAGGATCGAGCGGATGGGCATGTCCTCTACGGGACCTTCCCCCATGGCTTTATCGAGCACCTCGACCTTCCCCTCCCCCTCGATGTGCAAGTATAGGCTTCTTGTCTCCAGCAGGCGCTTGCGACTCAAGGTCACGCGCGCCTCCCCGGCGCCCGGCGCATGCATGGCCACGACCGGGCCATTTCCCTCCAGCGCCTCGGCCAGGTTGTCCCCGCCCGGAAAGAACGAGGCCGTATGGCCGTCATTGCCCATGCCGAGCACCACCGCGTCGAACGGATGCGGCACGGCGGCCAGCGCCGCGTCGGCCTTGGCGATGCCGGTGGCGTCCGGCTCGTCCCCGCCCTGGTAGAGCGGCACGAAATGGGCGATAGCCGCCGGGCCCTGCAGCATCTTCTCGTTGACGAGCTGGGCATTGGAGCGGTCCGAGGTGTCGGGCACCCAGCGCTCGTCCACCAGGGTTACGACGACCTTCTCCCACTCGATATCCTTGTGCTTACCGAGCCGGGTGAAGAACTTGGCCGGAGTCGAGCCGCCCGAGACGGCGAGCGAGGCGGTGCCGCGCTCGGCAATGCCGGCCTTGAGGTCGGCCGCCACGGCTTCGGCCAAAGCCCTGGCCAGTTCATCCTTGCCGGAAAAGTCGATCCGTTCAGGCATCGTCGGCCTCGTGCCAGGTGCGCCCGTCGCGTTCGATGAGCGCGATCGAGCCGGTCGGACCCCAGGTGCCGGCGGTATAGGGCTGCGGCGGCTCGGACGACGCGTCCCAGGCCACGCGGATCGGGTCCACCCATTTCCAGGCCGCTTCCAGCTCGTCGCGCCGCATGAACAGCGTCTGGCTGCCGCGCACCACGTCGAGCAGCAGGCGCTCATAGGCTTCCGGGGTCCTCTCGGCGAACGCCTGGGCGAAGGAAAGGTTCAGCGGCACTTCGCGCAGGCGCATGCCGCCCGGGCCCGGGTCCTTGATCATGAGGAAGAGTTTCACGCCTTCGTCCGGCTGCAGGCGGATGACGAGCTTGTTGGCCTTGGGCGCGCCCTCGGCATGCTCGAAGATCGAGTGCGGAATCTCGCGGAACTGGATGACGATTTCCGAAACGCGGTTGGCCATGCGCTTGCCGGTGCGCAGGTAGAAGGGCACGCCGGCCCAGCGCCAGTTCTCGATCTCGGCCTTGAGCGCGACGAAGGTTTCGGTGCGCGAGCCCTTCTTTTCGGGCGGCAGCTCGTCCTGGTAGCCCTTGACCGAGGCGGTCTCGGAGGTGACGCCGCGATATTGTCCGCGCACGGTGAAGCGGCCGACATCGCTCCCGGCGATGGGCTTGAGCGAGCGCAGCACCTTGAGCTTTTCGTCTCGCAGCGCATTGGCGTCGTCGGAAGCCGGCGGCTCCATGGCGACGAGGCATACGAGCTGCATGATGTGGTTCTGGATCATGTCGCGCAGCGCGCCGCTCTCGTCGTAATAGCCGCGCGTGCCGGCGCCGACGCTTTCCGAAACGGTGATCTGCACGTGGTCGATATTGGCCGAATTCCAGATCGGCTCGAAGAGCTTGTTGGCAAAGCGCAGGGCCAAGAGGTTCTGCACCGTCTCTTTGCCCAGGTAATGGTCGATGCGATAGACCTGATCTTCCTCGAAGATCGAGGCCACTTCATTGTTGATGGCCTCGGACGATTGCAGGTCGTGACCGAGCGGCTTTTCGAGCACCACGCGGGCGTCGCGCCGGTAATAGCCGCGCTTGGAGAGATATTCGGCGATCGGCCCGAACAGGTCCGGCGCCACCGCCAGGTAGAAGGCGCGCACGATCTTGGGGTCGTCGCGCAGATTGGCCGACAGGTCCGCCCAATGGGCTTCGTCGGTGACGTCATTGGCGACATAGGACAAGATCGACACGAACCGGTCGATGGTCTTCTTGTCCTGATAGGCGGGCTCGACGAATTCGGTGATGGCGTCGCGCGCCGCCTTCTGGAAGTCGGCATCGCTCAGCTTGGAGCGCGATACCCCGACAATGCGCGATTTCTCGTCGAACTGCCCATCCTTGAAGCGGTAATAGAGCGCCGGGATCAGCTTGCGCTTGGCGAGGTCGCCGGTGGCGCCGAACACGACATAGTCGAAGGGCGGGACTGGAATGATGCGGCTGGACACGTTCTGTGCGCTCCCTCAGGGAAGAAATCAGGCGAAATGCTGCTGGGCCAGAAGCACGGCGCCGTGCAGGGGCTCGGACCGCGGATCGACGATGAAGCTGCCATAACGCTCGATGAAGAGCGGGTTGAGCCGGCGCCCGAAGCCGCCGACCACGGCCATCTTGTCCACGCCCCGGCGCTTGAACCAGCTCACATAGCCGTCCACATAGCTCAGCTCGAGTTCCATGAGCTTGAGCGCCACGGGGTCGCGTTGCTCGTAATATTCGATGAAGAGCGGCATGAGCGAGCCGAAATCGGCCGGCTCGGCCTTGAACGACCAGTCCATGAGCGCATCGAGATCGCCGCCGAGCTTGGCCAGCACCGCATGGGTGAGCGGGGTCGGCTCGGAAAAGCCGTCATGGGCTTCCACCGTGATGCGGGCCAGTTCGCGCCCGAGAATGGCGCCCGACATCTGGTCGCCGACCGGAAAGCCCCAGCCGCCGACCTGGTGGCGCTGGCCCTTGACCAGGGCCAGGCCCGCCGAGCCGGTCCCCACGATGATCACCGCCCCGTCCTCGCCCTCATGGGCGCCGGCGCGGGCGATGTCGATATCGTCATAGACCTTGACCCGGGCGAAGGGCCAGTCGCGCGCCTCGAACTCGTCGCGCGCCGAAATCAGCCGCGCCCCGGCCATGCCGAAGCAGGCATAGGTATTGCGCGTTTCCTCGAAGGGAATGCCGGCCTTCTCGAAGACCTGCCGCGTCCCGTCCATGATGGAGCGGTAGGCCGGATCGCCATTTTCCAGTTGCAGGTTCGAGCGGCCATTGGTGGCCTCGGCAAGGGTCTTCAGATTCTCGTCGGCGAGGCGAACACGGCAATTGGTGCCGCCACCGTCAACACCAAGATAGAGCTTGGGCACGCGGGCTATCTCCATAACGTCTTTGACGGACGTAATGTACTGATTTGGCGCGGACCATAATGCGAAAGATGCTAAGACGAAAGTAGAATAAGCAATCGATTTCGGAACCCGGCGCCGGGCCGCCGGTAGCGGTTGTCGGCAACCCGGCGCGGGCTTGCCGGATTGTGCCTGCGGGCGCTATTGGCCAATATCGTGCGGCGGAGGGATGGATGAGCGGACAGCATGTACTGGTTCTGGGCGGCGCGCGCTCGGGCAAGACCGGGTTTTCCGAGCGCCTGGCCATGCGGCTGGGCCAGCGTCCCGCCTATCTCGCCACCGCCGAGGCGCTGGATTCGGAGATGGCCGAGCGCGTCGCCACCCATCAGCGCCTGCGGGGCGCGAGTTTCACCACCATCGAGGAGCCCATCGAGGTGCCCACCGCCCTCATCCGGGCGAGCGCCGATCATGACGTGATCCTCCTCGATTGCCTGACCCTCTGGCTCGGCAATCTGCTGGGCGCCGGCGAGGACGTGGCCGCCTCGATCGAGGATCTTGTCGCCACCTTGGTGCAGCTCAAGCGCTCGCGCGTCGTCATGGTGTCCAACGAAGTGGGTCTGGGCATCGTCCCCGACAACGCCCTGGCCCGCACCTTCCGCGACCTCGCCGGCAGCGCCCACCAGCGCCTCGCCGAGATCTGCCCCCATGTCTATTTCGTCGCCGCGGGCCTGCCCATGACCATGAAGGGCCTTGCTCCCGATCTTCTCATCGAAACCGCGCAGGTCGAAGGCGAAGCCTGATTCTTTGGCATTTTTGCATTCAAATTTTATCGATTCAGACTTGGTCTGATATGTATAACATATTGAAATATAAAGAAAAATACGTCAGAAATGGCCCGAGAGCCGCAATAACGCCACCACCACCAGAATTCCAAAAGTCACGTTGAGCATGGCCTTGTAGAGGCCCAGCGCCTTCTCGACGTCTTCGGCATCGAGGTCGGCGCGGCCGTCGCCCATGCGCGGCAGGTCGACGGTTTCGCCGTCATACTCGCGCGGGCCGCCCAGCGCAAAACCCAGGGCGCCGGCCATCGCCGCTTCCGGCCAGCCGGCATTGGGGGATTTGTGCCCCCGCGCATAGCGCCGCGCCGCCCGCCAGGCCGAACTCGGGCTGGCGCCGGGGATGAAGAAGCAGGCGGCGGTCAGCAGCAGCGCCGTCAGCCGCGCCGGAATCCAGTTGACGAGGTCGTCGAGCCTGGCGCTGGCCCAGCCGAAATCCCGGTAGCGCTCATCCAGATGCCCGATCATCGAATCGGCGGTGTTGACGGCCTTGTAGAGCGCGATGCCGGGGAGCCCGAAGATCACCAGCCAGAACAGCGGCGCGATCACCCCGTCCGAGGCATTTTCCGCCAGGCTCTCGATCGCCGCGCGCGCCACGCCCGCTTCATCGAGCGTCCGCGTATCGCGCCCCACGATATGGCCCACCGCCTCCCGCCCGGCGTCGAGCGAAGTCCGCAGGGCCCGCGCTACGTCGCGCACCATCTCGCCCAATTGGCTGGAAGCCAGGAACGGCGTCGCCAGCAGCGCCTCGATCACCCAGCCATGCTCGATGAGCCCGACGAACCAGACGACGAGGAGGCTGGCGATGAGCGTCACGCCCAGCAACAGGGCCAGCGCCACGATCCCCGCCTGCTGCCGTTCGGTATCGGCACGCTCCGCCTTGTTGAGCCGAGTGTCGAGAGAATCGATCAGTCGGCCATACCAGATGACCGGGTGCCCGATCGTATCGAGCAGCAGCTTGGGATAGCCGAGGAAGCGTTCGGCCAGGAAGGCCAGCGGCGCGATAAAGGGATGCATGCCTCGAAAAACTCCTCAGCGGGCCAGCTTGAGCAGGGCGTCGATATCGAGATGCCGCTCGAGATGCGCCGCCAGCGCATCGAGAATGGCTTCCACCCCGGCCTCGTAGGCGGTGTTGCCGGTCTGGTGGGCGCCCAGGCTTTCAAGGAATGCCGCGCGAAAGCCGTCGGCGGCGAAGAGTCCGTGCAGATAGGTTCCCATCACCCGCCCGTCGGTCGAGACCGCGCCTTCCGGCTTCCCCTCGATCCGCGCGAACGGGCGCTCGGTATCGGGTCCGGTCGTGGCGCCCATATGCATGTGATAACCGCTGAGCGTTTCGCCCGTGCCCTCGTGCCGCCCCGCTTCCAGCCGCAATTGCTTTTGCGGCTCCAGCACCGTCTGCACGTCCAGCAATCCCAGCCCGCGGCTGGTCCCGGCCGCGCCCTCGATGCCGTGGGGGTCGGCGATCGAACGCCCCAGCATCTGGTAGCCGCCGCAGATCCCGAGGATTCGCCCGCCCGCATAATGATGGGCGCGCAGGCCCACGTCCCAGCCATTGGCGCGCAGGGCTTCGAGATCGGCGCGCGTCGCCTTGGAGCCGGGCAGGATCACCAGGTCGCTGTCCACCGGTACCTGCTGGCCCGGCTGCACGATGACGAGTTTTATGCCCGGCTCGCTCTTGAGCGGGTCGAGGTCGTCGAAATTGGCGATGCGCGGCAGCCGCAGCACCGAAACCACGAACGGGCCGTCATGGCTCGCCACCTCCTGTTCGAGCGCTAGCACGTCCTCGGCCGGCAGCTTGCCCGCGTCGGCGAAATACGGCACCGGCCCCAAGCACGGCACGCCGGTGCGCTCTTCGATAAAGGCCTTGCCCTCGTCGAACAGCGAGGCATCGCCCTGGAAGCGGTTGATGAGCGTGGCGACGATGAGTCCTGCGTCTTCCGGCTCGATGACGTGAAACGTTCCCACCAGCGCGGCGATCACCCCGCCCCGGTGGATATCGCCGATCAGCACCACCGGCACGCCGGCGGCGCGGGCGAAGCCGAAATTGGCGATGTCGTTGGCGCGCAGGTTCACCTCGGAGGCGCTGCCCGCGCCCTCGACCAGCACGAAATCGGCATCGGCGCCGAGCTCGTGAAAGGCGTCGAGCACTTCGGGCATGAGCTGCGCCCGGTCGGCAAAATATTGCCGGGCGCTGAGCGATGAGCGCCGCTGGCCGCGCACGACGAGTTGCGCCCCGGTTTCCTGTTCAGGTTTGAGCAGGACGGGGTTCATCGCCGTTAAGGCAGGGCGTCGCGAAGCCCGTGCCTGCAGCGCCTGCGCCCGCCCGATCTCGCCGCCATCGGCGGTCACGGCGGCATTGTTGGACATGTTCTGCGGCTTGAACGGCGCCACGCGCAGCCCGCGATTGGCCAGCGCGCGACAGAGCCCGGCCACGATCAGCGACTTGCCGACGTCCGATCCGGTTCCCATGAACATCAAGGCCTTGGCGCTCATGGGAGCGGTTTAGCGGGCTTCGCGCCGCCGCGAAAGAGGTTTAGGCGCCATCGATCACATGGGCATAGGAGCCCATCACCCGCCCGACCTGCGCACCCATGGCCGGCTGAGGCTCGCCCAGCGCATCGTTGGCGGCAAAGAGCGGGGCAGCCGGCGAGGCCGTCGCCGAGGAATAATGGAACTCGTGCCCGTAAAGCCGCTGCGGCCAGGGCAGGGGACTGGCATGTGCCAGCCGCCGATAACCCAATTGCCGCCGCGGCCTGTCGATCGTGGTCGAAACCGGCAGCAACCCGGTCATGGCGTGGGTGATGCCGGCCTTGTCGGTAAGGCTTTCGCCCAGCACCATGAACCCCCCGCATTCCCCATAGATCAGCGCCCCGCGCTCCCGCGCCGCCACCAGCCCCCCAGCGAATGTCCGGGCCGCTGCCAGCCTTGCGGCATGCAGTTCCGGGTAGCCGCCCGGCAGGAAGATGGCGTCCGCCCGTGCATCGGCAGCCTCGTCGGCCAGCGGCGAGAAGAACCCGATATCGGCGCCCTGCGCCCGCCAGTCGGCGAGAAGATGCTGATAGAGAAAGGCAAAGGCCTCGTCCCGCGCCACGGCGATGCGCTGCCCCAGCGGCGCCAGCCGTCGGGTCTCCTCGCTTCCGTTGGCGACCGGCGCGGCAAGCGCCAGCAGAAGCTCGATGTCGACATAATCGCTTGCCGCCTGCGCCGCCGCTGCAACCACGGTCTCGAACGCCGCCACTTCCTGCGGCATAACCAGCCCCAGATGCCGCTCGGGCAGCCTGAGCTGTTCGCGCCGCGGCAGGGCGCCTAGCCAGGCAATGCCCGTCGCCTCGAGCGCCCGCCGCAACATGGTTTCATGCCGCTGCGTCGCTACCCGGTTGACGATCACTCCGGCCACGCGCACATCGGCGCGCCAATTGGCAAAGCCCGCCACCAGCGGCGCGATCGATTGCGCCTGTTTTTCGGCATCGACGACGAGGATCACCGGCAGGTCCAGGGCCGCCGCGAGATCGCCCGTCGAGCCGGTGCCATCGACCGCGCCGTCGAACAGCCCCATGACCCCCTCGACCACCAGCAGCTCGCCCTCGCCCTGCGCCAGCGCCCGCAGGCGTTCGGGCCGCATGGCCCAGGGGTCGAGGTTGACCGCCGGCAGGCCCGAAACCGCCGCCAGGATGCTCGCGTCGATATAATCCGGCCCCGTCTTGGCCGCGCGCACCACATGCCCTTGCTGCCTCAGCGCCGCGACCAGTCCCAGCGTCAGCGTCGTCTTGCCCGATCCCGAGCGCGGCGCGGCGATGACAAAGCCCCTAGCCAAGCGGGTTCTCCCGCAAGGGCGGCGCGTACCAGTCGAGCATGGCCCGGTAGCGCGTCGCCGGCCCCACGACGACAATGGCGGGCGTTGGAATCTCTGCCAGGGCCAAGGCCCCCGCCAGCGTGGTCTCGATGACGCTCTGGTTGGGCAAGGCCGCGTTGGAGACGATGGCCAGGCTCTCGCTTTCCGGCCGCCCCGCCGCCAGCAATCGCTCGATGATGAGCGGCAGGTGCCTGACCGACATGAACATCACTAGCACCGGCGCGGCGCGGTGGATGGCCTCCCAGTCGAGCGTGCTCACTTCCCCGGTTTCGTCATGGCCGGTGAGGAACAGCACCGAATGGTTGTTGTCCCGGTGCGTCACCGGGATGCCGGCATAGGCCAGCCCGCCCAGCCCCGAGGAAATGCCCGGCACCACCCGAAACGGCACGCCGGCGCGGAACAGCGCGCCGGCTTCCTCGCCGCCGCGCCCGAACATGAAGGGATCGCCGCCCTTGAGCCGCAGCACCCGTTTGCCGGCCTTGGCCAAGGCAATCAGCGTATCGGAAATGTCGGCCTGGCTGGGCGACGGCTTTCCGCCGCGTTTGCCCGCCGGCACGATCTCCGCCTCGGGATTGGCCAGCGCCAGCAGGTCCGCGCTCACCAGCGCGTCATGGACGATGACGTCGGCCTGCGAGAGCGCGTGGTAACCCAGCAGCGTCAGCAGTCCCGGCGCGCCCGGCCCGGCGCCCACAAGCCACACCGTGCCCTTTTGCATTTCGGGAAAGGCGAGCCTGTCCAGTTCAGCGAAGCGCGTCATCTGCGGCCCCTGTTCGTTGCGCGGGCAGGCGCGTATAGATCGGCCCCATGGATGAGCCCGCGCCCGATACCCATGAAGACGGCACGCCGCTGCGGCGCGGCTGGACCACGGGCGCCTGCGCCACGGCGGCGACGCGTGCGGCGCTCGCAGCGCTGCTCACCGGTCGGTTCGAAGACCCCGTGACCATTACCCTCCCCGGCGGCCAGCAGCCCGCTTTCGCTCTGGCGCATGAAGAAACGGGGCTTGGCTACGCCCAGGCCAGCATCGTCAAGGATGCCGGCGATGACCCGGACGTGACCCACGGCGCCACTATCAGCGCCCGCCTCGAACGCGGCCCCGCCGGCAGCGGCGTGGTCTTCCGCGCCGGCGAAGGCGTGGGCATGGTCACCAAGCCCGGTCTGCCGGTGCCGGTCGGCGAGCCCGCCATCAACCCGGTGCCGCGCCGCATGATGCGCGCAATTGTCGAAAGCCTTGCCGCCGATCATGGCGAAAGCCCCGATTTCGTCGTCACCATCTCGGTTCGCGACGGCGCGCGCATCGCACAGAAGACCTGGAACCCGCGGCTCGGCATCGTTGGCGGGCTCTCCATTCTCGGCACGACCGGTATCGTCATTCCCTATTCCTGCTCGGCGTGGATCGCTTCGATCCATCGCGGCGTCGATGTCGCCCGCGCCATCGGGCTCGACCATGTCGTCGGCTCGACCGGCGACACCTCCGAGAAAGCGGCCATGGTCCGGCTGGGCCTTCCCATCGAGGCCTATCTCGACATGGGCGATTTCGTAGGTGGCCTGCTCAAATATCTGCGCCAGCATCCGGTGGCGCGGCTCACCATCGCCGGCGGTTTCGCCAAGCTTTCCAAGCTCGCGCAGGGCGCCATGGATCTGCATTCGGCCCGCGGCGCCGTCGATCTTAACGCCCTTGCCGCCGATCTTGCTGCACTCGGCGCCGACGCCGATCTCGTCGCTGCCACCCGGAGCGCCAACACCGCCAATCACGTGCTGACCCTGGCCCAGCAGGCCGGCCTGCCGCTCGCCGCGCGCGTGGCGCAACAGGCCCGCGATGCGGCGCAGGCCATGGTCGGCGACAAGGTGCGCGTCGATGTCCTCGTCGTCGACCGCGCCGGAAAAATCGTCGGGGAAAGCGGCTAGGCCATGCATGTTCTCATCCTCGGCGGCACCGGAGAGGCTCGCGCCCTCGCGTCTCGCCTTGTCGCTGCCGGGCACGACGTCACCACCTCCCTTGCCGGCCGCACGGAAACGCCACTCCAGCCGCAGGGCGCGCTGCGCGTCGGTGGCTTCGGCGGCACCAGCGGCCTTGCCGCCTATCTGCGAACGACGCAGACGAACCTCCTCATCGACGCCACGCATCCCTATGCCGGCCGCATCTCCGCCAATGCCGTCGCCGCCAGCGCCGAAAGCGGCGTGCCGCTCATCCGCCTGCTGCGCGCGCAATGGAACGAACCTGCCGGCGCCCGCTGGCAGCGCGCCACCGATCCCGAGGCTGCCGCTGCGGCGCTGCCGACGGGCGCCGTCGTGCTGCTCACCACCGGTCATGGCGGCCTCGACGCCTTCCTCATGCGCACCGATTGCCGCTTCCTCGTCCGCGTCATCGAAGCTCCGGCAAAGACCCTGCCGGCTCATATGCGCCTCCTCATCGATCGGCCGCCCTATGACCTCGCCGGCGAAACCGCGCTGCTGCGCCGCGAAGGCATTACGCATTTGGTTTCCAAGAATTCCGGCGGCGGCCAAACCTCGGCCAAGCTCGACGCCGCGCAAGCGCTGGGCATTACCGTCGTGATGATCGATAGGCCTCTTTACGCCCCCGCCCGCGAGGTCGCCGATATCGAAGCCACCATGCTGGCCGTTCACGAGCTGGCCTCGCGGCGATAATGGGAGAAGCCGGCTTCATAGAGCCGGCTGTCGCGAAACCGCCCGTTGCCGAACACGCGCCCGACCAGCACCAGCGCAGTGCGTTTGATCCCCTGGGCGGCGACATCGTCCATAAGTCGCTCAAGCGTGGTGACGATGATCTTCTCGTCCGGCCAGGTGGCGCGATAGATGACGACAACCGGACAATCGGCCCCGTAATAGGGGATCAGCGTCCGTGAAATTTCCGGCAGGCTCCTGAGTGCCAGGTGCAGGACCAGCGTCGCCCGCGTGCGGCCGAGATTGTCGAGCGTTTCGTGCTCGGGCATGGGCGAAGCCCCGCTCGAAACCCGGCTCAGGATCACGGTCTGGGCGATATCGGGCAGCGTCAGTTCCGTCGCCAGCCGCGCCGCCGCCCCCGCAAAGGCCGGCACGCCCGGCACGACCTCATAGGGAATGCCCAGGGCATCGAGCCGTCGCATCTGCTCGCCGATGGCGCCATAGAGCGAGGGATCGCCCGAATGCACCCGCGCCACGTCCTCGCCCCGGTCATGGGCCGCAGCCATCGCCGCGATGATCTCGTCGAGATGCATTGCCGCCGTATCGCACACGAGGGCGTCTTGCGGCGCGCTGGCGACGATCTCGGCCGGCACCAGAGAGCCGGCATAGAGGCAGACCGGGCAGCGTTCGATGAGCCGTTGTCCGCGCAGGGTGATGAGATCGGCGGCGCCCGGTCCGGCGCCGATGAAGTAGACCGTCATGAGGTCATCTCCGCAATGGCGCAGGTGACATTGGCCGACTTGCGCTTGCCGACCAGCACTGGCCCGAAATACCCGGCCGCCGCTTCTGCGATGCCGGCAAGGCCGACGGTGTCGGCAACGAAGCCGGAAGGTGAGGCGAGAGGAACGGCCGCAAGCTGGTCATCGGCTAGCAGGCGCAAGGGTACCCCCAGTTCCTGGGCCACCGCTGCGAGCTCGACGTTCTCCGCCTTGCGCACCGAACTCGCAACGACGGCGATCTCTCCTTCGACGGCAGCAAGACAGGTCGCGACGAGCGCGAGAATCTCTTCCATTTCCGCCTTGCTGTTGAGCCCGATCCCCACTGCCAGCCTCATGGCTTGCGCACCGCCCATTGCGTCACCGGCAAACGGGGGCGCAGCACGTGCCGGCTCCCGATGCGGTCGAGATGGGAAATCTCGAGCCGGATGAGCTCGCCACCCAGGGCCGCCTGCCGCGCATAAAGCGCCGCTTCGCCTTCAAGGGTCACGGCATTGGCGACCAATCGACCGCCGGGCCGCAAGGCGCTCCAGGCGGCATTGAAGATCGCTTCGTTCCCGACATCGCCGCCAAGGAACACGGCATCGGGCGTCGGCGCCTCGGCGAGGCTGGCAGGCGCCTCGCCCGCGACGATTTCCAGGGCCGGCGCACCGAGATTTTGAGCATTGCTGCCAATGAGGGCGCAGCGCGTCGCCGAGCGCTCGAAGGCGATGGCTTTGGCCTCGCGCGCCGCCCGCATCCATTCCACCGAAATCGAGCCGGACCCTGCTCCAATGTCCCAGAGCAGCGCGCCCGGATAAGGCGCCAGCCGGGCCAGGGTCGCAGCGCGCACCTCGCGCTTGGTGATCTGCCCGTCACTGACAAAGGCTTCGTCGGGCAGGCCCGGCACCGACGGCAGCAGGGGGGCGTCCTCGGCGGCCACGCAATCGATGGCGAGGGTCAGGAAGTCGCCGAGCATCTCCGGTTCGATGGCCTCGGCGCTGGCTTCGGTCATCCGCTCTTTCGCGCCCCCAAGGCGTTCGAGCGCCACCAGCCGGCTCGCGCCATAGCCGCGCGCCTTGAGCATCTGCGCCACCTTGCCGACGGTCGTGCGATCGGTGGTCAGGGCCAGGATGCGGTTGCCGGGGAGGATGTGAGGCTGCAGCGCCGCCTCGGCCCGTCCATGCAGTGACAGCGTCACCACGTTCTGCAGCGGCCAATGGAGCCGCGCCGCCGCCAGCGAGAAGGCGGAGGAATGCGCGATGATGGAAAACTCCTCGGCCGGAAGCACCCGGGCCAGCGTCACCCCGATGCCGAACCAGGAGGGGTCGCCCGTCGCCAGGATCACCGTGGGCGTGCCGGCCAGCGCCTCGACCTGCTCGATCATGCGGCTGAGCGGCGATTCCCAGGTCAGAGCCGGCTGCCCTTCGGGCAGGCCCCCCAGCAGGCGCGGCGGCCCCAGCACCATCTGCGCCGCCGCCACGACGGCGCGGGCGGCCGGAGCCAGTTCGGCCACGCCGCCTTCACCCACGCCGACGATATGGAGCCACGGGGTCATGCCCGCACCTGTCGCGCCAGCGCATTGAAGGCGGCGCTGGCCATGGCCGAGCCGCCGCGCCGGCCGAGCAGGGTCAGGAACGGCACCTGCGCGTGACCCTCGGCCAGCAGCGCCTTGCTTTCGGCGGCGCCGACGAAGCCGACGGGAATGCCGATGATCGCGGCCGGTCGCGGCGCGCCGGCCTCCAGCAATTCATAAAGCCGGAAGAGCGCGGTCGGCGCATTGCCGACGACGACGATGGCACTCTCGAGATCATCGCCCCAAAGGTCGACCCCGGCGGCCGAGCGGGTATTGCCGATCCGCCGCGCCAGCTCGGGCACCTCGGCATCGTTGAGCCGGGAAATGACGGGGCTTCGTCCGGCCAGTCCGGCATCGATGCCGACCCGCACCATCTCGCAATCGCAAAGCACCGGGCGGTTCGCGTCGAGCGCGTCTCGCACGGCATCGGGCAGCGCGGGGTCGGCGCGGATATCGACGACCAGGTCGATCATGCCGGAAATCTCGATCATGGCGACGATGGCTGCATCGAGCGCTGCGGGCAGATGTGCGAGTCGCGCCGCGTGCGCGAACATTTCCCGTTGCTCCCCCAGGGAGTCGGCCGTCATCATCATGGGTCCACCTCTCGAATTAAGAGGCAGAGTTCGCATCGAAACCCGGCAGCTCCGGCCTTGGTCCCCGGCTTGGGTCGACCGCACCGGACTGTCTCTCAGTCCCTGTTGGAACGCTGCGCCTTTTTCTTCTAGGCAGGCGGAAACGCCCGGTCAACTGCGGCTTTCCGCCTGTTGCGAATGCCTCCTAAAACCACTTGCAAAGATAGCATTTGCAAGCCCGCCGGGCGGACGCTAGGAGGGCAAACGATCCCTTCTTCGAGAATTCCTATGGCACGGCACTCCCACTCCCCTGTCGCGTTGCAGCTTGCCGTTGGCAGCCTCATCGTGGGTGTGCTGGTGCTGGCGCTCAAGAGTTTTGCCGCCTGGGCCACCGGCTCGATCGCGCTGTTCTCCGATGCGCTCGAGAGCGTGGTGAACGTGGTGACGGCTCTGGTGACGCTGGTAGCCGTGCGTCTCGCCGCCCGCCCGGCCGACGATACGCTGCCCTATGGCTACCACAAGGCCGAATATTTTTCGGCCGTCATCGTCGGCGTCTTCATCACCGTGGCCGCGCTCCTGATCTTCCGCGAGGCCTATGAAGGCTTCATGCGTCCCCGCAACTTTTCCGCCGATCCCATGGGGCTGTCGGTGAGCATCCTCGCCACATTCATCAACGCGGCTTGGGCCTATATGCTGGTTAGCCGTGGCCGCCGCGAGCGCTCCCCGGCCCTGCAGGCCGACGGCAAGCACCTCTTCACCGATGTCGTCTCGACGGCGGGTGTGCTGATCGGCGTATTCCTCGCCATCGCCACCGGCTGGCAGCGGCTCGATGCGATCCTGGCGGCTCTGGTTGGCGTTTCCATTCTCTGGTCAGGCTGGCAATTGCTGCGCGAAAGCGTCATCGGACTGATGGACGTGGCGGTCGATCCGCGCCAGCTGATGCGGATCAAGGAGATCATCTCGGCCAGCGCCGAAGGTGCCATCGAGGCCCATGATATCCGCACCCGCCAGGCCGGCAGCGCCACCTTCATCGAGTTCCACCTTGTCGTGCCAGGCTCGATGAGCGTGGAGGACGCCCACGCCATCTGCGACCGCATCGAGGCCAAGCTGCGCGAGGCCGAGCCCGACGTCATGGTGACCATCCATGTCGAGCCGGAAGACAAGGCCAAGCATTCGGGCATCGTCGTGATCTGAAAGAAAAAGGGCGCCTCGCGGGCGCCCCTGGTTCTCGTTATTCGGCGTGGGCCGCTTCGGGCGGTGCCACCACCAGGTCGTCGTCGCCTTCGGCTGCCGCGGCCGCATCGCGCATGGAGAGCGCCGGCACTGCGGGGCGGGCCGACAGATCGGCCGGGGCCGGCTTCTTCATGAACATGGCGGCCATCGAGCCGATAGTCGGGCGCAGGTTGTGACGATGCACGACCGCGTCGACCATGCCGTGGTCGTAAAGGTATTCGGAGCGCTGGAAGCCCTCGGGGAGCTTTTCGCGGATGGTCTGCTCGATGACGCGCGGGCCGGCAAAGCAGATGAGCGCGCCCGGCTCGGCCAGGTGCACGTCGCCCAGCATGGCGTAGGAGGCCGTGACGCCGCCCGTGGTCGGGTTGGTGAAGACCACGAAGAACGGCAGGCCGGCTTCACGCAGGCGCAGCACCGCCACGGTGGTGCGCGGCATCTGCATGAGCGAAAGGATGCCTTCCTGCATGCGCGCGCCGCCCGAGGCCGCAAAGAGGATGAACGGCGTCTTGCGCTGCGCGGCGGTTTCGAGCCCGGTGATGATGGCCTGGCCGGCCGCCATGCCGAGCGAGCCGCCCATGAAATCGAAATCCTGGACGGCGACGGTCACGTCGAGACCGAAAAGCTTGCCGGCGGCAACCAGCACGGCATCGTCCATGCCGGTCTTGTTGCGCGCTTCCTTGAGCTTGTCGGTATAGCGCTTCTGGTCGCGGAATTTCAGCGGGTCGAGCGGCACGGCCGGCAACGGGATGGATTCATACTTGCCGTCGTCGAGGAACGTGGCCAGCCGATCCTTGCCCTTGATCTTCATGTGATAGCCGGAATTGGGCACAACCCACTGGTTGGCCTCCAGGTCCCGGTAAAACACCATCTCGCCCGATTCCGGGTCCTTGACCCAGAGATTTTCCGGCGTTTCCCGCTTGTTCAGGAACGACCGGATCTTCGGGGGGACCATGTTACTGATCCAGTTCATGAGCAATTCCTCGCTGCACGTGCCTTTGCCGCCTGGCACTTAGGCGTCAATTGTGGCGAATATTATCAGGCTGCGCGGCGCGGCGCAAAGCGCCGCCCGCCTTTGTGGATTAACGGGTAGCAGACAGAGACGTTTCAGGCCCGCGCGCGCTTGACGCCGGCCGAAAGCGCCGAGACCAGGTCGGTGACCGCCGGAACCGTCACGCGGGTGGCCTTGCCGCCATCGAGGCTTTCGGCGATGGCATTGACCAGCACCGAACCGACCACGATCCCGTCCGCATCCTTGCCGATCTTTTCGGCATCCTCTGAGGTCTTGATGCCGAAGCCCACGGCCACCGGCAGATCGGTATGGCTCTTGATCCGCTGCACGGCTTCCCCAACCGCGGCGCGGTTCTTGATCGCCGCCCCGGTAATGCCGGTCATCGAGACGTAATAAACGAAGCCCGACGTGTTCTTGAGCACGACCGGCAAGCGCCTGTCGTCCGTGGTCGGGGTGGTGAGGCGGATGAAGTTGAGCCCGGCCTTGAGGGCAGGGATGCACAATTCCTCGTCTTCCTCGGCCGGTAGGTCCACCACGATCAGCCCGTCGACACCGGCCTTGACCGCCTCGGCGAGGAAGCGTTCGACGCCATAGATGAAGATCGGGTTGTAATAGCCCATGAGGATGATCGGGGTGTCCGGCTCGTCCTGGCGGAAGGTCTCGACCATGGCGAGCGTCTTGGCGAGCGTCTGCCCGCCGGCGAGCGCGCGCTGACCGGCCAACTGGATGGCGACGCCATCGGCCATCGGATCGGAGAAGGGCATGCCCAGCTCGATCACGTCGGCGCCGGCGGCCGGCAGGGCCTTGAGCACGTCGAGCGCCGTATCGAAATCGGGATCGCCCGCCATGACGAAGGTCACGAGCGCGGGACGGTTCTGCGCCTTGAGCGCGGCGAAGCGCTTGTCGATGCGCGTGGTCATTTCATCTGCATCCCGAGATACTTAGCGACGCTTTCCACGTCCTTGTCCCCACGGCCCGACAGGCACAGCACGATAGTCTCGTCCTTGCCCATCTTGGGAGCCAGCTTCATCACCTGCGCCAGCCCGTGGGAGCTTTCGAGCGCCGGAATGATGCCCTCGACCTTGGTGAGGAGCTGGAAGGCCTCGAGGGCCTCCTTGTCCGTGATCGGCACATAGGTGACGCGGCCGCTATCCTTGAGGAAGGAATGCTCGGGGCCGACCCCGGGATAATCGAGGCCTGCCGAAATCGAATGGCCTTCGAGAATCTGGCCGTCGTCGTCCTGCAGCAGATAGGTGCGGTTGCCGTGCAGCACGCCGGGGCGCCCGCCTGTCATCGAGGCGGCATGGCCGTTCTCGACATCGATACCGTGACCGCCCGCTTCGGCGCCGTAGATTTTGACGGAAGGGTCGTCGAGGAAAGCATGGAAGGTGCCGATGGCGTTCGAGCCGCCGCCGACGCAGGCGACGACGGCGTCAGGCAGCGCGCCTTCGGCCTCCCGCATCTGCGCCTTGATCTCCTCGCCGATCACCGACTGGAAATCGCGCACCATTTCGGGATAGGGCGCGGGGCCGGCGGCGGTGCCGATGAGGTAATAGGTGTTCTCGACATTGGTCACCCAGTCGCGCAGCGCCTCGTTCATGGCGTCCTTGAGCGTACCGGCGCCCGCCGTCACCGGGCGCACTTCGGCGCCCAGCATCTTCATGCGCACCACGTTCGGCCATTGCCGCTCGACATCGGTTGCGCCCATGAAGATGGTGCAGGGCAGGTCGAACTTGGCGCAGACCGTGGCTGTGGCCACGCCATGCTGGCCGGCGCCAGTCTCGGCGATGATGCGGGTCTTGCCCATGCGCTTGGCGAGCAGAATCTGACCAAGACAATTGTTGATCTTGTGGCTGCCCGTGTGGTTGAGCTCTTCGCGCTTGAGATAGACCTTGGCGCCGCCCAGATGGCTGGTCAGGCGCTCGGCGAAATAGAGCGGGGAGGGGCGGCCGGTATAATGGGTCGCCAGATTCTTGATCTGCGCCTGGAATTCCGGGTCGTCCTTGGCGGCGCGATAGCTGGCCTCCAGCTCCAGGATCAGCGGCATGAGCGTTTCGGCCACGAACCGCCCGCCGTAAAAGCCGAAACGACCCCGTTCGTCGGGACCGGTGCGCAAGGAATTGGCCCCGTTCGCTACCACTTGCAAAAGTCCTTTATGTTCAGGCGGCACTCGCCATGCGGGCCTTCTGGATGAAGGCTGCGATGAGCCGAGCATCCTTTTCGCCCGGCGCCGTTTCCACCCCGGAAGACACGTCAATGCCGAAAGGCTGTACCCGCTGGATGGCCTCTGCCACCGTATCGGGCGTCAGTCCTCCCGAAAGCATGAATGCGATTGCCGGGTCAAGCGCCTTGAGCAGCGACCAGTCGAACGGCACGCCCAGTCCGCCGGGCCTGTCGGCACCCTTGGGCGGCTTGGCATCGAGGAGAATGCGGTCGGCGACTTCGAGGAATGTCGGGACCTGCGCCAGGTCCTCGGCCGAACCCACCGGCAGCGCCTTCATGATCGAAATGCCGGCCTCGGCGCGGATCGCCTCGACGCGATGGGGCGTTTCCGGCCCATGGAGCTGCAGCCAGTCCGGCCCGAGCGCGGCGATCTCGGCCACCGCCGAATTGTCCGGATTGACCAGCAGGACGCAGGTTTCCACCCGCCCGCGCGCCTGCGAGATCAGGTCGCCGATGGTTTCGACGTCGACATGGCGCGGGGAGCGCGGGAAATGGGCGAAGCCGACCATGTCGGCGCCCGCCTCGATTGCGGCTTCGAGGATTTCAGGCGTCTTGATGCCGCAGATTTTGATGATGGGTTGCGTGCTCATCGTGGGTATTTGAGGGGCTGGACGTTAGGGTTTATCGAGAATCTCGTCGACTTCGGAAAGCATCGAACGGCCCGGCAATTGTCCGGTGGACTTGCGCAGGGCGTCCAGCTCGCGCGTCAGCGTTTCGGCTTCCTTGCGCCAATGGCGCTTTTCCTGGCGCACCCTGCCCTGTGCGAACCAGGTGGCGATGCCGCCGGCGATGACGCCGATCAGCAGCACGATATAGATAACCAGGAAGAGCGGCACGCCATAACCGGGCTGCGTCAACATGGCCGAGGGCATGAAGGGATTGAAATTGACCACCACGAGCTGCCGGTTCGCCAGGGCGAACACGATCAGCAGCACGCAGAGCGGCACCAGGACGACCCAACCAACAATACGTCTAACCATGCTTGTCCCGATGCGAAGCGCCCGCGTCACTCGCGGTTGAGGCGCTCGCGGATTTCCTTGCCGGCCTTGAACTGCGGCACATATTTCTCGCCGACATCGACCTGTTCGCCCGTGCGCGGATTGCGCCCGACGCGAGCCGGCCGGTTCTTGACCGAGAAGGCGCCGAAACCGCGCAACTCGACGCGGTCGCCGCGCGCCATGGCGTCGCCGACCTCATCGAGAATGGCATTGACGATGTTCTCGATGTCCCGCTGGAACAGATGCGGGTTCTCCTCCGCAAGCTTTTGTACGAGTTCGGATTTGATCATCGCCGTCCCCGGATGCGTTGCCGCTGATATGCCTGCCTCAAGATGCCGGCCCAACCTGCCAAAGCGAGACCAGCCCGTCAAGCACGATAGGTCCGGTCGCGTTTAGCCCCAAAGCACTCCGAGCCTCCGAACCGATGAGTTTTCCCAGCCAGCCAAAGCCCTGGTCGGGCAGGGGATAGCGCGTATAGACGGGCAGGTCCTTGGCCACGCCCTTGTCGCTTTCGAGCCAGGCCACGGCTTCCGCCTCCCCGCCCACATCGTCGATGAGCTTGGCTTCCACGCCCTGCCGCCCGGTCATGATGCGGCCGTCGGCCAGGGCCAGGGTCTGCGGCTTGGTGAGGCCACGGCGCTCCGAGACGATGTCGATGAACCAGTCGAAACTGTCCCCGACCAGCGATTCGAGGCTCGCTCGCACTTCGGGCTTGATCGGGCCGGTAAAGTCGGGCTCAGCCTTGAGCGGGCCGGTGGCGACCTTTTCCATGTTGACCCCGATCGTATCGAGGAGCTTGCCGGCATCGACGTTCTGGTAGAGCACGCCGATCGAACCCACCAGCGACAGCCGCCGGGCAAAGATCCTGTCCGAAGCGATGGCGGTCATATAGGCGGCCGAGGCGCCCAGTTCCTTGATGGTGGTCACAACCGGCTTCCTGGCGCGCAGGGCCGAAAGCGCCTCGTAAAGCTCCTCGCCGCCCGCCGTCGTGCCCCCCGGAGAATTGATGGCGATCAGCACCGCCTTGACGTGGTCGTCCTCGCCCAGGTCGTTGAGCATCCTGAGGCGGGTCGGATCGGTGGCGATGGTACCGTCGATATTGATGCGCGCGATATAGTCGCTATTGGCGCCGTTGCGGCTTTCGAGTGCAAAGCGACCGGCCAGCGCCACTACCGCCAAAGCCAGTGCCAGAAACGCCGCGATCCGCCAGCGCGACCGCGATCGCCGCAGGACGCTCGTCGCCACGATGGCCTCGGGGCTCTGACGCGGCGCAGCCGGCTCGGATGTCGTCTCGTTGGTCATGGCGCCTTCCGACAAAAACCAGTTCCTGACGGCAGTTACGCGCGCCTTGGGGCAAATGCAAGGCCGGCCGTCAGGCCAGCGCTTTTACCATGAAACGGGCCGCGTCCTCATAGGAAAGCAGCTTGGCCGAAAGCTCCGGTGCCCCGACCGGAGCAAAGCCCTGCTTGCGCCAGAAACCCAGCGAGCCGTTGACGGCAACGAGGCTCATGGTCGCAAAACCTTTTTCGTGCGCGAGTTCGGTCAGTTGCGCCACGATTGAGCCAGCCGCGCCGGTGCCGCGAGCGGTCGGCAGCAGGGCAAGGTCGTGGATGTAATAGGTGTCTGCCTCCGCCGGGATCGCTCCCAGCAGCGAATTGAGCGCCGGCAGGTGCCGGAGCCGCCAGGGATGGCTGAGCATATAGCCTGATGGCGTGCCGTCGATCTCGAGAAGATGCGTTCCCTGCGGGTAAAGCGCCTGCCGCTCGGCGAAGACCTCCGGTGCCTCGAAGAACCCCGGATGCACCTGCGCGGCAATCGCTTCAACCGCCGCTAGGTCGCCCGCCGCCATCGGCCGCCATCTCGTCTGTCGCGTCATGATCCAAAGTCCAAAAAGAAGGCCCGCGCTGTCGCCAGCGCGGGCCGATCGGTTTCAAGGCGAAGAGAGATTAATTCTCTTCGTTCTTGCTCTTGAGCGCGGCGCCCAGGATGTCGCCGAGCGAAGCGCCCGAATCCGAGGAACCGTACTGAGCCACGGCTTCCTTTTCCTCGGCGATTTCCAGCGCCTTGATGGAGAGGGAGATGCGGTGGGTCTTGCGGTCGTACTGGGTGACGCGTGCATCGACCTTGTCGCCCTTGGCGAAGCGCTCGGGGCGCTGGTCGTTGCGGTCGCGGCTGAGATCGGCACGACGGATGAAGGCAGTCACTTCGCTGTCGGCGAGCTTTACTTCGATGCCGCCATCATTGACGTCGACAACGGTGCCGGTGACGACAGCGCCCTTCTTGAGGGTATCGCCGGCTTCTTCATACGGGTCGTTGCCGACCTGCTTGATGCCGAGCGAAATGCGCTCCTTCTCCACATCGACGTCGAGAACCTTGGCGTGGACCATATCGCCACGATTGTAGTCCTCGAGAGCCTGCTCGCCCGGACGCTGCCAGTCGAGGTCGGAGAGGTGAACCATGCCGTCCACGTCGCCTTCCAGGCCAATGAACAGGCCGAATTCGGTCTTGTTCTTGACTTCGCCCTCGATGGTCGAGCCAACCGGGTGCTTCTCGGCGAAGGCTTCCCACGGGTTCTGCAGGGTCTGCTTGAGACCGAGCGAGATGCGGCGCTTCTCGGGGTCGACTTCCAGGACCATGACTTCGACTTCCTGGGAGGTCGAGACGATCTTGCCCGGATGGACGTTCTTCTTGGTCCAGCTCATTTCGGAGACGTGGATCAGGCCTTCGATGCCCGGCTCCAGTTCCACGAACGCACCGTAATCGGTGATGTTGGTCACGCGACCGGTGAAGCGTGCGCCCAGCGGATACTTGGCGGCAATGCCTTCCCACGGATCGGCCTGGAGCTGCTTCATGCCCAGCGAGATGCGGTGGCTCTCGTGGTTGATGCGAACGATCTGGACCTTGATGGTCTCGCCGATCGACAGCACTTCGGACGGGTGGTTGACGCGACGCCATGCGATGTCGGTGACGTGCAGCAGGCCGTCGATGCCGCCGAGGTCAACGAACGCACCGTAATCGGTGATGTTCTTGACCACGCCGTCGACGATCTGGCCTTCTTCGAGCTGCTGGACGATTTCCGAACGCTGCTCTGCACGGCTCTCTTCGAGGATGGCGCGACGCGACACCACGATATTGCCACGACGCTTGTCCATCTTCAGGATCTGGAACGGCTGCGGCACGTTCATGAGCGGGCCGATGTCGCGGATCGGACGGATGTCCACCTGCGAACGGGGCAGGAAGGCGATGGCGCCTTCGAGGTCGACCGTGAAGCCGCCCTTGACCTGGTTGAAGATGACGCCTTCAACGCGCTCGTTCTTGTTGTGCATCTCTTCGAGGCGCACCCAGCTCTCTTCGCGGCGAGCCTTCTCGCGCGAGAGAACGGCTTCGCCGACGGCGTTTTCCACGCGGTCGACATAGACTTCGACGTCCGAGCCGACCTTGATGGTGCCGTCACGGCCAGCCTGGCCGAATTCCTTGAGCGCGATGCGACCTTCGGTCTTCAGGCCCACATCGATAATGGCCAGGTCGTTCTCGATGGCGATGACCTTGCCTTTGACAACGGTGCCTTCCAGCGGCTCGTTATCCACGAAGCTATCCATGAGGAGGGCTTCGAAATCTTCCTTAGTCACAGTTTGCTGTGCCAAATTATTCTCCAGATGCACCGGTTGTTCGTAGGGTTTCCAAGGATCGAGCGTCCGGACGCGGCGAATGCCGACAGACCCGGTGCAGGGGCGCAAGATCCCGATTCTGATAAAACGAAGAAAGCGCCGGCCGGTTCGTTTTGGTGACCGTTACCTGTGGTCCAGTGCCGCAAGGATGGATTTGGGCTAGTGCCCGGCCTTGCGCGCAATGACCGCATCGACGATCGCGACGGCTGCGCGGAGTGCGGCCTCTATATCCAGTTGCGTCGTATCTAGCAAGTGTGCGTCGGGCGCCGGATAGAAGCCACCATTGGGATTGGCGCGGTCCCGCGCATCCCGCTCCTCTATCTGGGTATAGAGCGTCTCGAAATCAACCGCCTGCCCGCGTGCCGCGAACTGGCGCGCCCGCCGCTCCGCGCGCGCCCGGGCATCGGCGACGATGAAGAGCTTTACGTCGGCTTCCGGGCAGATCACCGTGCCGATGTCGCGTCCGTCGAGCACCGCGCCGCCCGGACGCAGCGCGAAGTCGCGCTGGTACTGGAAGAGCGCCTTGCGCACCGGCCCGATCACCGCAACTTTACTGGCAAGGTTCCCGATCTTCTGGGCGACGAGGAATTCGGGGTCGAGATCGTCGGCATGAAGGTTCAGCGCCGCCTCGATGGCCATGGCCTCGAATTCGGGCTTGTTTTCGTAAGCCTCGACCGCCCGGCCCACGGCGCGGTAGAGCAGGCCCGTATCCAGGTGCGGCAGGCGATAATAGCCGGCAAGCCCGCCCGCCAGCGTACCCTTGCCCGAGGCGGCCGGCCCGTCCACGGCGATGATCATGGTCATGCTAGCTCCGGCTTGTTGCTGTTTCGTGCCGTCGCCTTACCATGGCAGGTTTGCAAGGGCCAAGGCAGGGCCCGCCATGCGTGGCCGGGAACGCTGCCTTTCCCCACGCATTTTGGGTTTGACAGGTTCAAGGTTTCCCCCTAACCGGACCTTCGAAGGCGGGCGAAATCCCGCAAATCCCATCGTGAGGAAAGCAAGATTGGCTAATTCCGACCGCGGCACCAAACGAACCGATCCCGAGACCGGCAAGAAGTTCTACGATCTGAACACGGACCCGATCGTCTCGCCCTATACCGGCAAGAGCTATCCGCGCTCCTATTTCGAACAGATCCTTCCCGGCAAGCCTGCCCCCGCCCGTGCTCGTGAAGAGGACGACGAGGACGAGGAAGTCGAAGAGGATGAAGTCGAGGACGCGAACGCGCCCGAGATCGTTTCGCTCGAAGACGCCGACGACGAAGCCGAAGGCGGCGAGGACATTCCCGATGTCGAGGATGTCGAGGTCGAGGAAGACCTTGGCGACGACGAGGAAGACGTGTTCCTCGAAGAGGATGAAGACGAAGACGATATCGACTTTGACGTCGGTAACGAGGACGAACGCTAACGAAATCAAGCTCTTCCGAGAGTTTTACAAAAAGGTCAAAATAGGCCTTGCGTATCGGAGAGAGCTTGAATACGTTGCGCCTCGCTTCGGGAGGGCATCGCCGCTTCCGGGGCGAAATCCCAAGGGAATATGGGGCCATAGCTCAGTTGGGAGAGCGCTTGAATGGCATTCAAGAGGTCGTCGGTTCGATTCCGATTGGCTCCACCATCCCTCCCAAGAAGCCGCCGCAAGGCGGCTTTTTCTTTTGCTTCCTGAAGCCTAGATTAACGAACATGAACGAGGCTTCCGCCATCCGCCGGTCCGCCTGCCCCGGTCTCTACCGGCTGGCCCCGGCGCGCGACGGCTTCATCTGTCGCATCAAGCTGGCGCTCGGCACGCTCACCGCCGGCCAGGCCCGCGCCATCGCCGCCGCCGCGCGGCGTTATGGCAGCGGCGTCATCGAAATCACCAGCCGGGCCAACCTGCAGATTCGCGGTCTTGCCGCCCAGGACGGCGACGTCCTCGCCGATGCACTCGTGGACGCCGGCCTTGGCGCGGCGAGCGCCGCGGCGGACGATGTGCGCAATGTCATGGTGAGCCCGAGCTACGGCATCGACCCGCAGGCACTGCTGGATCCGGCGCCGCTAGCGCGTGAGATTCTGGTGCTGCTCGAATCGCGGAGCGCTTTTCATGCGCTCTCGCCGAAATTCTCGATTCTTATCGATGGCGGCGAATCGACGGCCCCCCTCGACCATCCGCACGACATCTGGCTCTCCGCTATCGACGACAGCCGATACGCCTTCGGTCTGGCCGGCACGTTGCGCGATGCTCCCCTGGGTTGGGTTTCGACCGAAGACGCGCTCAAGGCTGTCACGGCGACCATCGAAACTTTCCTTGCCGCCGCAGACGGCGCGACAAGAATCCGTCAGTTGGCCGATCCGCGCGCGGTGGCGCCGCCATCGCTGCACCCGTTCGAAAACTGGCGCCGTAGCGAACCGAAGGCTCTGGCCCATATCGGGCTGCACCCGCACTGGGTGGGGGCGCGACCGCCGCTCGGCCGGCTCAATCCCAAACGGCTGGAAGCGCTGGCGGCGCTGGCCGATGAGCAGGCGAAGGGCCTCATTCGCCTGACCCCGTTCCAGTCGGTGCTGCTGCCCGAGCCAGTTGCCCCTGCCGCCACGCTGGCGCGGCTGGCGGAAGCCGGTTTCATCACGGATGCTGCCCATCCCCTTGCCGATCTTCTCGCCTGTTCCGGGCTGTCGGGCTGCCGGTCGGCCCATGCCGATACTCAGGCCGATGCCTTGAGCCTTGCCGCACTCGGCGTCGGCCGAAATCTTCACCTCTCCGGCTGCGAGAAATCCTGTGCGTCGGCGCGGCCGGCGGCGCACACGCTCGTGGCAGTTGCGCCGGGGCGCTATGATCTCTATCGAAGGGCTGAAGGCGCTGCCTCCCGGTTCGGGGAGCGCGAGGCGTCGGGGCTCAGCCTCGCCGATGCCGCCGCGCGGCTGGCCGGCGCCTGAAAGCTGCTCTGGGGACAACGTGCTCGACTATATCCGCGACGGCGCCGAGATCTATCGCCGCTCCTTTTCGATCATCCGCGCCGAAGCGGACCTGTCGGCCGTTCCGGCCGATCTCGAAAAGCTCGCCCTGCGCATCGCCCATGCCAGCGGCATGGTGGACGTGATCGCCGATCTGCGCGCCTCGCCGGGCGCCGGCGCCAGGGGACGCGCCGCCCTCGCCGATGGCGCGGCGATCGTCTGCGATTCCCCGGCGCTGGCGCGCGGCATCACCCGCTCGCGCCTGCCGGCCGACAATGCTGTCCGGCTCCTCTCCGAAACCGAAAACCTTGCCGGAACGGTCCTTGCCGTCGGCTCTGACCCAGCCATTATTGAAGGGCTGGCGACGCGCCAGGACCGGCCTGCCCTCGTCCTCGCCTTTCCTGTCGGTTTTGCCGGCGAAGCCGAGGCCAAGGCCGCGCTGGCTGCCGGAGCAGGCGAGATCGCCTTCGTGACCCTGCTCGGCACGCGCGGCGGCACCGCCATGGCCGCCGCGGCCGTCAACGCCCTCGCCACCGAGCGCGAATGATGGCCGGAAAACTCTTCGGCATCGGCGTCGGTCCGGGTGACCCTGAGCTTTTGACTCTCAAGGCGCTCAAGCGCATCGAGGCGGCGCCCGTCATCGCCTTCTTTGCCGCGCGCAACCGCGCCGGCAATGCCTACGGCATCATCGAGTCGCATCTGCAGCCGAGCCAGCAATTGCTGCGCTTGCAATATCCGGTGACGCGCGAAAAGCTGGCCGAGGGCGAGGACTACGAAACCCTGCTCTCCGATTTCTACGACGCCTCCGCGCGCGACATCGCCGCCCATCTCGATGCCGGGCGCGACGTCGCGGTCATCTGCGAGGGCGATCCGTTCTTCTACGGCTCCTACATGTATATCCACGACCGGCTCGCCGGCCGCTACGAGACGGAAGTGGTGCCGGGCGTCAGCTCGATCTTTGCCGGCGCCGCCGTGCTGGGCACGCCACTCGTCTATCGCAACCAGAGCCTCTCTGTGCTGTCGGGAACGCTGGCGCCCGAAGACCTTGCCACGCGGCTGGCCGGGTGCGACGCCGCCGTCATCATGAAACTGGGCGGGGGAAACCTCGCCAAGGTGCGCGCCTGCCTCGACCGAGTGGGCCTGCTGCCGCGCGCCCTTTATGTCGAGCGCGCCACCATGGCCAGCCAGCGCGTGCTGCCATTGGCCGAGGTCGATGCCGATGCCTCGCCCTATTTCTCGCTGATCCTGGTGCCGGGGCGCAAATGGCTGAGCTAGGCGCGCCCGCCATCTTCGTCCTCAATGCCGCAAGCTTGGCCACCGCCCAGCGCATCCAGGCGGCGCTGCCCGGCGCTGAACTGTTTGGGCTCGAGGGGCGGGTGAGCGGCTGCGAGCACATGGTCGCCAATTTCGGCGATGCCTTTCGCGACGCCTATCGGGCCGACCGGCCGCTGATCGCGCTCTGTGCCGCCGGCATCGCCATCCGCGCCCTGTCGACGCTGCTGCAGGCCAAGATGGCCGAGCCACCGGTCCTGGCCGTGGCCGAGGATGGTTCCGCCGTCGTGCCGCTCCTGGGGGCGACGCGCGGGGTCAACGATCTCGCCCGCTCCATCGGGGCGGCGCTCAAAACCCGCCCGGCCATCACCACGACCGGCGAATTGCGCTTCGGCGTCAACCTCCTCAACCCGCCGCCGGGCTATCGGCTGCTCAACCCGGAAGCGGCCAAGGGCTTCATCGCCGGGTTGCTGTCGGGCCGTCCGGTGCAGATCGATGGCGACGCGCCCTGGCTCGAATTTTCCGATCTCGTCGTCGATCCTTCGGCGCGGCTGCGCATCGCCATCGTCGCCGAGCCTGCCCTCGCCGGGCCAGACGAACTTCTCTATCTCTACCGCCCTACACCCGGCCGTCTCGCCGTCATCGGCCTGGGACCGGGCAACGCCGCCCAGCGCACGCCGGAAGTCGCCGCCGAATTGCGCGCCGCCACCGACATTCTGGGCTATCAGACCTATGTGGACATGGCGGGCCCCTTCCGGCCCGACCAGCGCCTCCACCCTTCCGACAATCGCCGGGAGCTCGACCGGGCGCGTCATGCGCTCGATCTGGCGGCGCAGGGCAAGCGTGTAGCGCTCGTCTCCTCGGGCGATCCGGGTATTTTCGCCATGGCCGCCGCCGTCATGGAAGCTTTGGCCGAAACGGAAAACCCGGCCTGGCAGGCAATCGATCTTGCCATCCTGCCGGGCATATCGGCAGCCATGGCCACCGCCGCCCGCGCCGGCGCGCCGCTCGGCCACGATTTTGCGGTGATCTCGCTTTCGGACAATCTCAAATCCTGGGACGTGATCGCCGCGCGCCTCGCCGCCTGCGCGCAGGCCGACCTGGTACTGGCGCTCTATAACCCGATTTCGCGCGCCCGCCCGCACCAGCTCGATGAAGCGCTGGCCGTGCTGCGCCGATATCGGGCCGAGGGGACGCGGGTGATCGTGGGGCGCGATATCGGCCGGCCCGGCGAAAGCCTTGCCGTCACGACGCTCGGTGCGGTCGGCGCCGCCATGGTTGATTCCCGCTCGACGCTGATCGTCGGTTCTTCGCACACGCGGAGCCTGCGCGTGGGGCAACGCGACTGGGTGTTCACCCCGCGTTTCTATCGCTAGCGCACCAGAACCGGCGGGGCGCAGCGCACGCCATAGACCTGGACATCGGCCTCGCCCACCTTGACGCCCAGGGCGTTGAGGAGCGCTGCCAGCACCGGATCGAGCGCTGCCCCGAGCGGGGAGAGTAGGTTAAGGAGCCCGGTCCTGGCGAGCACGTCGCTCAGGAGGCCTCCGAGAAGGCCCAGCACCCGCACATCAAGGATGAGGGTCGTGAACAGCGTCGAAATCAGCGACTGGGTGATATTGGTGGTCGAGACCGACTTCACGGCGCCGCCGGCGATGTCGCTGGCCGAAAAGGGCACGAGCCGGGGCTGCATCTGCGCCACTTCGACATGGGCGGAGCCGGTTGCAGTCAGCAGGCCCAGGGCGTTGATGAGCCTGGCTTCGCCCACGCTCGGGAAGCTGCCGAAATTGGCCATGGCGCTGTCGCCGACTTCGCCCAGCACCACACGCGCCGCGCCGGGCCGCACCGCGATCACCGCCGTCCCCGAAACCGCATTGCCCGTGGGGCAGGTCGCCGAAGCCACCTGTGCTTCGGCATTGGCCACTTCCACATAGATCGGGACATTGACGTCGAAGAGATGTGGAATGCCCAGCAGGCTGAGCAGGGAGGAAACGACGCCGAGATTGAGGATATCGAGCGTCAGCCCGACATTGACCTTGAGCCGCACCTGCGCGGTGCGCACGATCGTGCCGGCCGGCCCGATGGCGTACCACGCCCCGCCCTGCGGCGGCTCACCCACCGCCAGCTTGATCGTGGCGGACGTCAGTCCCGGCACACTGATGCCGGCATTGACCGCCACCTGATGGTTGCCGTCGCTCAGGGCCGCGCTCACCGAGAGCATTTCGAGGGCCGATATTCTGGTGAAGATGCCGGTCTCGCCGGTGCCGATCGCCAGGCCGGCATAGCGGCCGAGGTCGAAAAGCTTGCCGATCTCGACCTTGCCATTGTGTCCGGCCGAGGCGGCGATGGCCTGCATGGCGGTTTTCTCCGTGCCGTTAAGCAGCCGCGCCAGGGCCCTGGCGATTAGCCCGTGATCGGGCTTGGCGGCGAGCACGTCGGCATAGGTGCCGGCCGTGAGGTTGAGTTCGCTGGCCAGCGCGTCAAGGAAGGAAAAGGCGCTGACCCTGGCATCGAGCAGGGCATTGTAGGAGGCGGCCGAGATGACCAGATTGGCGCCAAGCAGGCTGTTGAGCAGTGTATTGGCGAGCCCGCCCTTGAGCGAGAGCAGGCGCGAGCCGACCGAGAAGGCCACTTCCGGCGTCGCCGTCGCCACCGCCTCGACCGCGATATCGGGCGGTGGCGCCCAGAGGCGTGCGAAATAGAGATCGCCCGGCTGGTGGAAGCGCACGCGCACTGCGTTATAGGGGGTGAGGCCCGCCCGGAAGCGCTGAGATGCCGGCTGGGCCGGATCGGGGGAATATTGCCCCGGCTCGACGAGGAGCGATTTCGGCGCGAGCGGATCATTGAGTGGGGTTTCAAGCCCGGTGACCAGCCCCGCCTCGATCAGCGTACCGCGCGCCAGGGCATAGCCGCCAGCGGGATCGCGCGCCGCTTCGAGCGCCGCCAGATCCACGGCGCCCTGCATGACGCGGCGCTCGTAATAGAGTGCGCCCTCATCGATGGCGAAGGCGCAGAGAACGGCGCCGAGCATTATGGCACCGGCGAACATGATGGCCATCACCCCGTTTTCGTCGCCGATGAAGCGCCGGACGATCCCCATCAGATGCCGCCCTTGCGGATGGTCGAGCTGTAGTGGATCACCATGCCCGGGGAGGGCAGGGGGATATTGAGGCTCCAGATGGGGAGCCCGGAGGCATCGTAGCGGATGGTCACCAGATATTGGCTGGCATCGTCGGGCTTGTCGCCGATACTGAAGCTCACCTTGCTGGCGTCGATGAAGACGTAATCCTTGGCGTTGCGGGTTATGAAGGCGCCTACCAGCGTGTTGCGCTCATCGGCGTTGAGCCCGGCGATCGAGGTGCGCGCGGCGTCGGCCGCGATCTGCTGCACCGAATGGGCGGCGCCGAAATAGACGCCATAGGCCAGCATGCCCATGAGCATGAGCAGGAAGACCGGGGTGAGGATGGCGAACTCGACCGCCGCCACCCCGCTCTGCGTGCTCGGGAAACCTCGGATAAAGCCTTGCCGTGCCATGGCCCCTCCACCGGCGCAGCCCCGCCCCGCGCCGCCGCTGGGAGGTCGGCCGGGAACGCTCGGGACGGGGTGCCGCCGTGCTGCCCTGTTTCGGCTCTTGACGCTTGCCGGAGCCTCAACGGCGGCCTACGAAAGATTGCGGATAAGGCACTCGCGCATATCTGCCACCCGGCAAAGCCCCTGCCTCGCCCCGGATCACGGCGCTAACATTCAAGATGCGAGTGTTCCCTTCCGAAGCCAGGTATGCGCCATGACCAAGCCCCGTCACCCCCGGATCGAAATCTGCGTTGAAGGCATCGATGGCCTTCTGGCCGCCCAGAAGGCGGGCGCCGACCGCGTCGAATTATGCGCCGGGCTGCTGGAGGGCGGGCTGACGCCCTCGATCGGAATGGTGCGCGAGGCGCTCAAGCTCTCGACCATTCCCTTTAACGTCATCGTGCGTCCGCGCGGCGGGGACTTCCTCTATTCCGAGCACGAGTTCCAGAGCATGCTGCGCGACGTCGAGGCCCTGCGCGACCTGGGCGTGGCCGGCGTCGTCATCGGCTGCCTCACCGAGGATGGCCGCGTCAATATCGAGCGCACCCGCGCCCTCGTCCGCGCCGCCAAGCCGCTGACGGTCACCTTCCACCGCGCCTTCGACATGACTCGTGACTATCGCGAGGCCATCGAGGATCTGGTCCATTGCGGCGTCGACCGCGTGCTGACCTCGGGCCAGCGCCGCACGGCGCTCGAAGGCATCGACATTCTTGCCGACAGCGTCGCACTGGCCGGCGACCGGCTCATCGTCATGGTCTGCGGCGGGCTCAATGCCGACAATATCGGCGAGGTCATCGAGCGCACCGGCGCCAGCGAGGCGCATTTCTCGGCCACCCGCACCCTGCCTTCGGCCATGACCTATCTCAACCCGGACGTCGCCATGGGCGGCGCCGCCATCGAGCGGGAATACCAGCGGACCGTCACCAACGAGGCGGCCGTCTGCGCCACCATCGCCGCGGCGCGCGAAGCCCTCACTCAGCCGGCATAAAGCGCAAAGAGCCGCCGCGCCGTCTCGGCCATCCGCGCCCGCAATTCGGGCGGCTCCAGCACTTCGATCTCGCAGCCGATCCGGGTCATTTCCCGGCTGGCCCAGTCGATCTCCTCGATGGGAATGGGCAGCACGGCCCAGCCGGCTTCGTCGGGCTCGATTTGGGCGCTCTCGACCGCCTGCCGCACGGTCTGGCTGATGTCGAGCAGCCGCTTGCGCCCCACCGGGCTCGCACGCACCACGGCTATCCCCACATAGACATCCTTCTCGAACTGGCCGGTCGATGCCTCCCAATAGGCCGGCAGGTCGAATTCGGCCGGACGCTCGAAGCGCTCCTCGGTGCCGATCAGCGCCAGGATATTGGAGAGCCGATAGGTGCGGATCGCCGCCTCGCGGCGCGCCACCACGTACCAGATGCCGCCCTTGAGCACGAGGCCGAGCGGCTCGATCATCCGGTCCGCCACCCCGGTCCAGCTTTCATAGCGCACATGGATGCGGCGCTCGTTCCACACCGCGTCGGCCACCGCCTTGAGATGTTCCTGCACGCGCCCCGGCTGGAACCAGCCTTTCGGGTCGAGATGGAAGCGCCCGCTGATGCGGCGGGCCTCGTCCTGCCAGTCGGCCGGCAGCGCCGCCAACAGCTTGAGCTCCGCCGCCGCCATGTCGTCGGAGAGGCCGAGTTCGGCCGCCGGCCCCGGCAGGCCCGAGAGAAAGAGCGCCTTGGCCTCCGGCGCCGTCAGCCCGGTCAGGCGCGTGCGCCAGCCATCGAGCAGCGCAAACCCGCCATTGCGTCCGGTCTCGGCATAGACCGGCACCCCGGCGGCGCTCAACTGGTCGATGTCGCGATAGACGGTGCGCACCGAGACTTCCAGCTCTTCGGCCAACACCTCCGCGCTCAGCCGGCCGCGGCTTTGCAGCAGCATCATGATGGACAGCAATCGGCTCGCGCGCATGTTTTTTTCCAGGTCGCCAAAACCCTGACACGCCGTGGCAGGGTTCCGATTCCATAATCGGGCACCAACGTCGAGACGACCCTAGCACAAAACCCTGCCATCGGCTGTCAGGGTTAGGGGACTAGTGTCGATTCTCGCCGAGGCCACACCCGAAAGGAGAGCGAAATGCACCCTTCCACGCACGAACTCACCATCGCCACGATATCGAGCCTGCAGGACGCCGACTGCCCGGTGCTTTTTCTCGATGCCGAGCTTGAGGCACTCTATCGCGCCGGCCGCCATCATCACCGGCCGGCGCGCCTCCTCGTTCTCGCCCATGCCGCTACCTGCGCCCTCGCGCAGACATTGCGCAGCGCGGCCGCGCGCCGCGCCGTACTCTGAGGAGCAGCATCATGACCAGCCTTCCGGTTGTCGAACTGCGCCGCTACAGCCTCCATCCCGGCCGGCGCGACGAGCTTATCGATCTCTTCGAGAACCGCTTTCTCGAAAGCCAGGACGAGGCGGGCGCCCACGTCCTCGGCCAGTTCCGGGTCGATGGCGCCCCCGACCAGTTCGTCTGGCTGCGCGGTTTTGAGGATCTGGCCGCCCGCGCCCCGGCGCTCGAGGCTTTCTACCACGGCCCGGAATGGCGGGCTCACGGCGAGGCCGCCAACGCCACCATGGCCGCCTGGGACGATGTCCATCTGCTCGCCACCCTGGCGCCGAGCGACGGTTTCCAGCGGCCCAACCGGCCGCGCCGCCCGCGCGGCGCCTTCGCCACCAATGGCTCGCGCTTCATCGCCATGCTCTACCGGCTGCGCCCCGATGCCGACGCGCAGGATTTCGACGGCCGCCTGCGCGAAAGGCTGGGCGAAACCGGTATCGATCCGCTGGCGAGCTTTTTCACCCTCGCCGCCGAGAACGACTACCCCGCTCTTCCCGTCCACGACGACGATCCGGTCCATGTCGCGCTGCTGCGCTTCGACAATGCGGTGGGCCTCGAAACCTGGCTGCAGGCGCCGCCCGGCGGCCTCGCCGACTATCTGCGGGCCCCGCCCGAAACGCTCATCCTGCAACCCACGGCGCGCTCGCTGCTCCGCTAAGCTTCAAGGATTTTCCGGCCATGAATTACCATCCGACCGATTTCGCCGCCCCTACAGGCACGCTCTCCGATTTCGATTTCCTGCACGGCGACTGGATCGTCAGCAACAGGCGGCTCAAGCAGCGCTTCGCGCACAGTGACGACTGGGAAGAGTTCGAGGCCGAGTTCCATTGCGAGCCGCATCTGGAGGGCAGCGCCAATGTCGACGAAATGCGCGCACCTGCGCGCGGCTTTTCCGGCATGAGCATCCGCCTCTTCGACAGGGACGCACGGCGCTGGGCGATCTATTGGGTTTCAAGCCAGCAGGGCACGCTGTTTCCGCCGGTGCAGGGCGGCTTTATCGGTGATCACGGCGTCTTTGTCGGCCGCGACATCGATGGTGGCCAGCCGGTCAACGTGCAGTTCTTCTGGACCCGGTTGGGGCCCGACGCGGCGCGCTGGAGCCAGGCCTTTTCCCGCGACGGCATCGTCTGGGAAACCAACTGGATCATGAATTTCCGGCGCCGCGCCTGAACATGCTGGCTAGGACGGGCTCGCTGCCTTCCGGCTCGCCGCGCGGCGGGCCTTTTTCTTTTCGAGGTTATCCTGCGCGAAGGCAGACGCCGCATCGCCCATGTGTCGCGCGCCGCGCGCCCCCGCAATGGCGATCTGCCGCTGCCGTTCCTGCGCCCCGGCATTGGCCCTGCCGGCGCAATGGGGGCAGCTGACGCCTTCGACGAAATCGGGATGGGCGCGATCCTGCGCCGTGAGCGGATGCCGGCAGCCGCGGCACAGCGTGGCCTCACCCTCGACCAGCCCGTGGCCGACCGAAACCCGCTCATCGAAGACAAAACATTCCCCGCGCCAGCGGCTCTGCTCCTGCGGCACGGTTTCCAGATATTTGAGGATGCCGCCCTTGAGGTGGAAGACCTCCTCAAAGCCCTTGGACAGCAGATAGGCGGAGGCCTTCTCGCAGCGGATGCCGCCGGTGCAGAACATGGCGACCTTGCGGTCGCGCTGCGGATCGAGGTGTCCTTCCACGAAGTTCTTGAACTCGGTGAAGTTCCTGGTGCCCGGATCGATGGCGCCCTCGAACGTGCCCAAGGCCGCCTCGTAGTCGTTGCGCGTATCGACAAGCACCACGTCCTCGCGCCCGATAAGGCCGTTCCAGTCCTCGGCAGCGACATAGGTGCCGACGCGTTCGCTGGGCTTGGCCTCGGGCGCGCGCAGCGTCACGATCTCTTCCTTGATGCGCACCTTCATGCGCAGGAACGGCATCTCGGCGGCGCCGGAGAATTTCACCTCGGCGCCCTGGAAGGGATAGGTCTCGTTGAGATGATCGATCAGCGCGTCAATCGCCTCGGGCGTGCCTGCCACCGTGCCGTTGATGCCTTCCTCGGCCAGGATCAGCGTGCCCTTGATGCCGCGGGCGCAGCAGAATTGCGCCAGGTCCGCCTTGCGCTCCAGGAACCCGGAAAAGTCCGCGAATTTATAGAGGGCGGCGACCTTGAAGGGGGGCGGTGAAACATGCAGATTGCTCATGAGCGGCCTTCTAGCACCGCCGCGACCATCGCGCCATCATCGCCCCATGACTGCGCCAGCCACATAATCGGAGGACCCCATGACCTATCGTGCTCATTCGGCGCGCTACGACACCATGCAATACCGCCGCACGGGCCGCTCAGGGCTCAAGCTGCCGGTCATCTCGCTGGGGCTGTGGCAGAATTTCGGCGGCACGCGCGACTATCCGAGCGCCTTCGAAATCCTGAGTTATGCCTTCGATGCGGGCGTCACCCATTTCGACCTCGCCAACAATTACGGCCCGCCCTATGGCTCGGCCGAGGAATTGTTCGGCGACGTGATGGCCCGCGATTTTCGCCCCTATCGCGACGAACTCATCATCTCCTCCAAGGCCGGCTGGGACATGTGGCCCGGCCCCTATGGCAACCTGGGCTCGCGCAAATATCTCATCGCCAGTGCCGACCAGAGCCTCAAGCGCATGGGCCTGGATTATTTCGACATTTTCTATTCCCACCGCTTCGATCCCGACACGCCGCTCGAGGAAACCATGGGCGCGCTCGCCCAGCTCCATCGCCAGGGCAAGGCGCTCTATGTCGGCATTTCCAACTACCCGGAAGCCCAGACCCGCGAGGCCTATCGCATTCTGGCCGACATGGGTGTGCCGCTGCTCATCCACCAGCCGAGCTATTCCATGCTCAACCGCTGGATCGAGAACGACCACACCATCGATGCCCTGGGCGAACTGGGCGTCGGCGTCATCGCCTTCTCACCCCTGGCGCAGGGCCTGCTTTCGGGCAAATACAACGCCAAGACGGACCTCAGCGGCACCCGCGCCTCGGAGAATTATTCGCTCTCGGCCCGCGCCATCGAACCGCGCCTCCTTGCCGCCACCGAAAAGCTCGCCGACATCGCCCGCGCCCGCGGCCAGACCATGGTCCAGCTCGCCCTGGCCTGGGTCCTCCGCCGCCAGGAAATGACCTCTGCCCTTATCGGCGTGCGAACCCTCGAACAGCTCAAGGACAATCTAGGCGTGCTTTCCAACCTCGCCCTCGCCCCCGAGGAAATCGCAAACATCGACGCGGCGACCAAGGACGCGCAACTGGACAATTATCCGCTCAAGCGCTCCTGAGTGGCAATCTCACCGATCTTGCTTGACGCCTTCTGCGTCAAGCAAGAATAAGGGCTGCATATTTCTCCGAGGAAGCGACCTGATGAATGATGTGACACGCTTGGCGCCCGGTGCTGCCTTCCGCCGGTCCCTGGCGTGGCTTGTCGTTTGTGTGGCTCTGCTGGCCTGGCCGGTATTGGGTAACCCAAGCACCTATCCGGTGCTCGTGCTGGTGCTGCTTTCGCCGCTCGCGGGCGTCCGCTTCGATGATTTGTCCTGGGTGCTCAGCCAGACCTGGATACGGCTTTTTCTGGTCGCTTTCCTCCTCATCGCCGTAGCCTTCGTGCTCAACGCGGAAACCGCGCACGACTACGCCTATATTCTCGACTTCATCATCCTGCCGCTATCGGTGCCCGTCGCCTTGTTGGCAATGCATCTGGGGGCGCGTTTCGATGCGCTACGGCTGGCACAGCTTTGCCTGGCTAGCGCAGTTATCGCGTTGCTCATCGGGCTATATGGAATTCTCATCCTGCACGAAGGACGCGTGAGCGGATTTGAACTGAGTCCAATCCACTTTGCCGATCTGGCTGTGATCATGGGATTTATGGCGCTTGGCGGCCTTTTCGTGCCTGCCGGGCGCCACCATCGGTATCTTCTTGTCGGGCCGGCTCTCGGGTTAGGCGCGGCCATCTTCGCCGGAACCAGGGGCGCTCTCCTGGTGACGGCGGCACTTGGCGTCAGCTTTATCGTCTTCTATCTGCTTCGGTATCAGGCCGCAAAGGCGGTCAAGCTACGGATGGTGGGTGCGCTGGCCGTGCTCGCTGTCCTGGCCTTGCTCTTAGGCTCGTTGCTAGCTGGCGACCGCTTCTTTGATGCGATCAATGTCGTCGCCAACCTTCTCGGCGGCCGCGAAATCGATAGTTCCAGCGCATACCGCATGGAAATGTATTCATCCGGCCTGAGAGCGTTTTGGGACGCACCGCTATTCGGACATGGCTGGACGCATCAGCTCGCTTCCGCGCTGCCCTATATGAGCGACGCGGGGCGAGCCGGCTATGAACTCGAAAAGTGGGGCTATATCCATAACGAGGCACTCAGCTTTGCTGTTGGAGGGGGCGCGGTTGGTCTCCTGGCCTACATCCTCTGGATGGTCGCACCCTTTGTCGGTCTGCGTTCCATCCCCGTTGACCAGCAGGCCACGGCTCGGGCCTATCTCGTGACCACCCTGGTGCTTGGGCTTGCCATTGCCGGGCTGACGGAGGTGCTGTTCATGAGCGAACTCGCCAAAACGCTGATGGTGGTTCTCACCTGCGTAATTCTCGTTGCCTGCCGCGACACGCCCGCTACCACTCGATCGACGCCATGACCAGTTCGCCCAAAATCCACATCGCGCTCGCCTTTGACGACAATTTCTGGGCGCCGGCCTACGCCGTCATGCGTTCGATCTGCCTCTTTACCAAGCGACGCAATGATCTCGTTTTCCATCTGATTCATCAGCCGATCACCGACGAACACCGTGCCGACCTTGAACGCATTCCGGCCGAGTTCGGGGCCACCCTTGTGTGGCATGACCTGACGAAGTCCGACCTTTTCCACTCGGTCGTGGCGCGCCTGCCGGCCAGCGATCGCTGGACCAGCGTCGTCTATGGGCGCCTGCTGATCGACACCCTTGTCGGACCGGAGGTGGAGCGCGTGATCTACCTTGATTGCGACATGCTGGTCCGCGCCCCTATTGAAGAGCTTTATGGCATCGATCTGGGCCCTTACCCCATCGGAGCCGTTCGCGACACGCAGGGAGCGCTCATTGTCGGCGGTCGCGATATCAAGAACAATCGCGATATCTTCGATCCGGCCGATCCCTATTTCAATTCAGGCATGCTGGTGATCGACATCGCTAGGTGGCGCGATCTGAACATTCCTGAGCGCATCGAAACGCTGATCAGCTCCGGCGTCATGGCCCGCCTCTATTACGACCAGGACGCGCTCAACCTGCTGTTCAAGAACAATTGGCAACACCTGCCGCCGCGCTGGAACACCATCGACGCCCGCCATCCGCATGAAGGGCTCGATCCGGCGATTCTTCACTACACGGGGCCATTCAAGCCCTGGCACGTGATTTCCAACGTCGCCTTCCGCCGTATCTACCGCCATGTGATGACCAACGAGCTTTTCTACCGCTTCATGCGTCATCGCTGGAAGCGGTGGTGGCAGAAGAAGTTGCGGCTGCGTTAGAGGGCAATGCCTTCGCGCTCGCAAAGCTGCGCCAGCGCGCTGCCCTTTTCCGGCGTTGCAATGCCCGCCCGCCCGCGATCGGTGAGCTGGCTGCGCCAGATGTGAACGGCAAGCGTCCTCTCGGTCACCGCCGTGTCGATCGATGAACCGGCCAGCATCAGCCCTGGAATGCCCTCATAGGGCACGGGATAGAACACATCTGTCGGCTGCACGGAGCTAGTCAGCCCGCGTGCCTGCACGAAATGGGTCAGCGCGAAGGGGCCGGTGGCCCCATACTGCATGTATTCAGGCGGCACCTTTGCTCCCAGCAGCCGCCGTGCCGCCACTTCCAGCCGCCGGAATGGCGGCAGATGCGGCTCGAACAACGGTCGCTCGCCTTCGTCGAACACCGACAGCAGGTCATCGAGCAGCGGCGCGTCGTGCGGTAGCAGCAGCACCGCGCCGTTGATGGAGCCGCCGGTGCCGTCCGCCTTGGGCGGGCGCTCGTAGCCGAAGAGATAGGGCGGTGGGTTGGCGATGGGCCTGACGCAATACATGTCCGCGTCCGCCCAGATGCCCCGCTGCTGGCGCATCAGGCTCATGCGGAAAAGGTCCGAGAACACCCCCGCCGTACCGCGTCCCTTGTAGAACACCAGTTTTTCGCGCGGCACCACGTCATTGGCGTCGCGCCATTCGACCCCATCCGGAATACCGGCAATCGGCTCGTAGCCGTAAAGATGCACGGGATGGCCGTGCCGCACGAAGGAGGTGAGGCAGAGCCGCTCGAGCCAGGACAGCTCGCCGAACCAGAAGGAGGCGATGGGCAGCAGGTTCGTCCCGCTGCCCGTTGCGAGTGTCATTTGCGCAAAGCTCCGCCGGTGGCCTTTTCGACAGCAGCGACGATCGCGCCGGAAACCTTCTCGATCTCCTCATCGGTCAACGTCTTGTCCTGCGGCTGCAAGGTCACCTCGATGGCGACGGACTTCTTGCCTTCGCCCACATGCGTGCCCTCGAAGACGTCGAAAACCACCACATCGGTGATCAGCGCCTTGTCGGCCCCGCGCGCCGCCTTGAGGATCGTCGCAGCGGTAACGTCACGGCCGACGACGAAAGCGAAGTCGCGGCTGAGCGGCATCAGGTCCGAGAGGTTGAGCGCAGGCTTGGCCTTGGTGGCCTTCTTGCGCGGCTCGGGCAGGGCGTCGAGGTCGATCTCGAAGGCCGCCACCGGCCCATCGATGTCGAGTGCCTTCGCCCAGGCTGGATGCAGTTCGCCGAACCAGCCGAGAATGACCTTCGGGCCGAGCTGCAACCGCCCGCCACGTCCCGGGTGGCTCCAGGCCGGTGCTTCGGCGACAAGCTGTACCTTCTCGATATCAACGCCCAGCGCATCGAGCACGGCGCCCAGGTCCGCCTTGGCGTCGAACACGCCCACCGGCTTGCCGTTGCCGCTCCAATGGCGCCCGGCGCCATCGAAGTCGGCCGTACCGGTGCGGATGCCCGTAGCGTAAGTGTGCTGGCCCTCGGGCTTATCGGAAAGGAAGATCTGGCCGACCTCGAAAAGGCCCACATCGGCAAAGCCGCGATTGGCGTTGCGCGTGGCGGCCGACAGCAGGCCCGGCAGCAGGGACGGGCGCATGTCGGTCATGTCCGAGGCAATGGCATTGGCCAGTTGCACGTCATCGCCGCCACCGCCGAAGCGAGTGGCGAGATCGTGCGAGATGAACGACCACGTCACCGCCTCGTCGAGCCCGCGCGCGGCCAGTGCCCGGCGCGCGATGCGGCGGCGGTTCTGGATCGCGGTCAGGATGCGCGGCGCCACGTGATTGAGGCGCGGCAGCGGCTCGACGGGGACCTTGTCCACGCCCACCATGCGCATCACTTCCTCGGCGATATCAGCCTTCTGCGTCACATCCGGGCGCCAGGACGGCACGGTGACCTTCACCACCTCGCCCGTGCCCTCGACTTCGAAGCCGAGGCGCGTCAAAAAGTGCTCGGTCTCGGCGCGCGTCACCTCGAGGCCGGTCAGGCGCTTGGTTTCGGCCAGGGGGAACTCGATTTCCGTGTGCGGGCTTTCCACATGTCCGGCCACGGCTATCTCGTGCACGGTGCCGCCACAGAGGTCGAGCACCATCTGCGTCGCGTATTCGATACCCCACATCACCGATTCCGGATCGACCGTACGCTCGAAGCGGTAGCGGGCGTCCGAATTGATGCCGAGCTTACGGCCCACGGTGGCGACATCGGTCGGCTCGAACCAGGCGCATTCGATGAAGACGTTGACGGTCTGGTCGGTCGAGCCGGTAGCCTCGCCGCCCATGATGCCGCCGATGCCGAGCGGCCCCGAGCTGTCGGCGATGACGCAGACGCTCTCGTCGAGCTCATAGGTCCTGCCGTCGAGCGCCAGCAGGCTCTCGCCCTTCCTGGCCATGCGCGCCACGATCCCGCCATTGAGCGTATCGGCGTCGAAGACATGCAGCGGCCGGCCGCGGTCGAAGGAGATGTAATTGGTCATGTCGACCAGCGCATTGATCGGCCGCAGGCCGACGGCGCGCAGGCGCGCCTGCAGCCATTCGGGGGAGGGGCCGTTCTTGACGCCGGTGATGAGCCGGCCGGCGAACATCTTGCAGAACTGCGGTTCGTCCGCGCCGAACGAGAGCGTCACCGGAATCGGGCTGGTCTTCTCGCTCGCCGGCACCGGCTTGATCGTGTCGGGCTTGAGCTTGCCGATGCCGAAAGCGGCCAGGTCCCGCGCCACGCCGCGCACCGCAGTGCAGTCGCCGCGATTGGGCGTGATCGAGATGTCGTAGACCACCCCGTTGAGCCCGGCGAAGTCCACGTATTTCGCTCCGACCGGCGCGTCCTCGGGCAGCTCGATGATCCCCGTGTGATCCTCGGAAAGCTCAAGCTCGCGCGCCGAGCACAGCATGCCGTTGGAGGCCGACCCGCGGATATTGCCCTTGGTCAGCGTGAAGTCCGAACCGGGAATATAGGTGCCGGGGAAGGCGAAGACCGTCTTCATCCCCGTGCGCGCATTGGGCGCGCCGCAGACGACGTCGATCAGTTCACCGGTGCCGGCATCGACCTTGCACACGCGCAGCTTGTCGGCGTTCGGATGCTTTTCCGCCGACACCACATGGGCGACGACGAAATCCCGGAGCGCCTTGCCCTGGTCCTCGACGCTTTCGACCTCGAGGCCGACAGTGGTCAGCGCCTCGGCAATCTCGTCGGCGGAAGCCGTGGTATCCAGATGATCCTTGAGCCAGTCGAGTGTGAATTTCATCGGTACATACTTTCGGTCGCCTCGATCCGCTCGAGGCCGGAGGAAATGGAAAACAGTTTTACCAGCACATTGGCGAAGCCGCGGGCATCGTCGATGGCCTTGTGCGTGTGTTCTATGTGGCCGTACCACTCGGCCGGAACGCGCTGCATGCCCCAGTTGAGATAGGGCGCGCCGCGCAGGGCGCCGGCCATGGTGTAAAGGCACACCCCGCCGCCGCGAAAGATCTGCCGCGTCTTGAACGGCCCGCCCAGCACGCGCGTGCCGGCGAACTCGTCGAGATAATGGTCCATCCACAGACCGTCGAAGATCATCGGCGCTGCCGCGAAGACGCGAAAGCCGGGCAGGCTCTCGACCCAGTCGGCATAGCGCGGCATCACGATCTCGGGCGCCTCGGCATTCGTCGTTGCCGCTTCCCAGGCCTCGGGCTGTGTCTGCCACCAGGCCATGGTGGTTTCGTCCGGCTTGCGGTCCTGTCGCGGCTTGAGCACCGCCTCGAACTCGCCGAACCTTTCGCCCGTCGCGCTGATGGCGACCGAGGCAAAGCTGAGCATCGAGGAATGGAGGGGCGTCGGCCCATCCGCCTCGATGTCGGTGACAACGAAAGTGGTCTGCGGTTCGTCAGTCATCTAGCTGCCGAGAAGTGCTATGCCGAGCAAGCGAATAACAAACGCGATGCCGAGCAAAAAAAGAATAGCCCCGGCAACGTTAAGCTTAGTTCCAAAATTGCGTTGCGTAGCAAAAGGTACCATCTTGGCAAGTGCGTCTTGGCATTTAACGGACCTAACGTTGGCTGCTACCTTATCGATATACACGGTATCGACTACAACAAGCTCCCCAGGGGCTATAAAGGGCAGTGTTATTACCAAACTACCATCAGGTGAGTTTGCTTCGGTATACTGTCTTGATTGCCAAATCGAGATGTCGTCGGGCCGAAAACTCAAAACGAATTCCACAGTAGTGGCCGGCTTTCGACCCGTGTTCTGAAGGTAGAACTTCTCCGCGTAAATCTCGACACGCTTTTCTCCGGCCGGAATAAAATGCAAGCTATTGTTTGACCGGCCCCAGATTAGCTTTACTCGCGGGCGAAAGGTCCAAGCGATTAGGCTTCCGAAAAGGGCTAAACAAAACGCAACCAGCTCGCCCCTGAATGGCTCCATCAGGGTCCATATCTGCGGCCAAGTGTGACTCACGAGCTAAGCCCCCCGAACAGCGTCGGCAGGTCGAGCGGGCGGAAGCCGTAATGATCGAGCCAGCGCTTGTCGGCGTCAAAGAACGCGCGCAGGTCCGGCATGCCGTATTTGAGCATGGCGAGGCGGTCGATACCCATGCCCCAGGCAAAGCCCTGGTAGACATCGGGATCGAGCCCGGCATTGCGCAGCACGTTCGGATGCACCATGCCGCAGCCCAAAATTTCGAGCCAGTCCGAGCCTTCGCCGATCTTGACCTCGTTGCCCGAGCGGTCGCACTGCACGTCCACCTCCATCGAGGGTTCCGTGAACGGGAAGAAGCTCGGGCGGAAGCGCGTCGTGACGTTGTCGACCTCGAAGAAGGCCTTCAAGAATTCCTCGATCACCCAGCGCAGCTGGCCGATATGGCTCGACTTGTCGATGACGAGGCCTTCCACCTGGTGGAACATCGGGGTGTGGGTCTGGTCGCTGTCATTGCGATAGGTGCGGCCGGGCACCACGATGCGGATCGGCGGTTCGACCGTGCCGGTAATGTAATTGGCCGCCGGCTTCTCGTTGGTGCGCTGCATGGCGCGGATCTGCACCGGCGAGGTATGGGTGCGCAGCACCTTGCGCTCGCCATTGGCGTCGGGCTTCAAAAAGAAGGTGTCGTGCATCTCCCGCGCCGGGTGCCCTTCCGGGAAGTTGAGCGCGGTGAAGTTGTAATAGTCGGTCTCGATATCGGGCCCTTCGGCGATCGAGAAACCCATGTCCGAAAAGATGGCGGTGATCTCGTCGATCACCTGGCTGATCGGGTGGATACGGCCGCGCGCCGACGGGGCCGGCTGCAGCGGCAACGTCACGTCGACCTTTTCGGCGGCAAGGCGTGCATCGAGTGCCTTTGCGGCGAGCTCGGCGCCCTTGGCGTCGATTAGCGCCGAAATCTCGTTCTTGAGCCCGTTGATGGCGGGGCCAGCGGTCTTGCGCTCCTCGGGGGCCATGCCGCCGAGTGACGCCAGCAGCGCCGAGACCGAGCCCTTCTTGCCGAGGGCGGCGATGCGCGAGGCTTCCAGCGCGCCCTGGTCCGCGGCGCTCGCAATGGCGGCGGTCAGTTCAGCGCGCAGGGTTTCGATCTGGGTCTCGAGGTTGGACATGAAAAAATTCCGGTTTTCGGGCGTGGGGATGCCTAGCAAACGAAAAAGCCTCGCGCCATCCCCGAAAGGGCGGCGCAAGGCTCTGTTTTGACCTCAGCTAGGCTGAATGGCGCTTAGGCGCCGATGCGGGCCACGGTGGTGTCTTCGACACCCTTGAGGTACCCGAGGGCGGCCTTGGCCTTCTCGACCAGGACGCCGAACGCTGCGGGCTCGTGGATCGCCAGATCCGAGAGCACCTTGCGGTCGACAGCCACCTCAGCCTTGCTGAGGCCGTCGATAAATCGACCATAGGTCAGGCCATGCTCGCGCACGGCGGCGTTGATGCGCTGGATCCACAGAGCGCGGAAATTGCGCTTGTTGATGCGGCGGTCGCGGTATGCGTACTGACCGGCCTTTTCCACGGCCTGCTTGGCAACGCGGATGGTATTCTTGCGGCGACCGTAATAGCCCTCGGCGGCCTTCAAGACCTTCTTGTGGCGGGCGTGGGCGGTAACGCCTCTCTTAACGCGTGACATCTATCAGGTTCCTTTCTGCCAGCCGTTAGCGGTTATACGGCATGTACCACTTCACCAGGCCTTCATCGCCCTTCGACAGCACCTTGGTGCCGCGATTGGTGCGGATGTACTTGGCGTTGTGGCTGAGCAGGCGGTGGCGCTTACCGGCGACGCCGGCCTTCACCAGACCCGAAGCGGTGAACCTGAAGCGCTTCTTGGCGCCAGATTTGGTCTTCATCTTGGGCATTTTGCGTGTCCTTTATTCGTGGATCGGTCTTTTTATGGACCCATCGCATTCAAAGACCGCCACGGCATGCCTTTAGGCCGGGCGGTCCGTAAGAAGTGGGCTGTATAGGGGGAGAAGCGGCCAAAGGCAAGCGGAGTCTCATACACAAGACCACTTCCCAAGGCGCCCGACTTGCCGTCAAAATTGCCCCATCCGCTTGCGTATGGCGTCAACCTCGAGGAACAGCCGCATGAGTATCGCAATTCTGGGTTTGGGTAATATGGGCAAGGGCCTGGCCAAGCGCCTGGCCGGCAAGACCGACATCGTCTTCGGTGCCCACGACAATGCTGCCGCCACCACCTTTGCCGGCCTGCTGCCGGGCCATATCAAGGTCGCCAATTATCATGACGCGGCCAAAATCTCCGACATCATCATCCTGGCCCTGCCTTATGCCGCGGCCCTGGCGGAAGCCGGCAGCAACCGCGCCTTCGACGACAAGATCCTCGTCGATATCACCAACCCGGTGAACGCCGATTATTCGGGGCTGCTCATGGGCCACAGCACGTCGGCGGCCGAGGAAATCCAGAAGGCGGCGCCGCGCGCCAAGGTGGTCAAAGCCTTCAACACCATCTTTTCGAGCCTCTTCGATGCGCCGCCCGCGGCGACCGCCAACGTGCCGGTCTTCGTTGCGGGCAATGACGCCGCCGCCGTCGGTATCGTGGCGGCCCTCGCCCGCACGGCGGGCTTCGCGTCCGAAGAGGTGGGAGACCTTTCCCAGGCCCGGCTGCTCGAACCCTTGGGCATGCTCAACATCCGCATGGGTTTCGGCCTGGGCAAGGGCACCGGCATCGCGCCGAGCTGGCTCAATATCGGCTAGAAAAGGAAGGCGGCGCGACCGGATGGCCGGGCGCGCCGCTGCCTATGAGGCGCGGGGCGCTGCGATCAGCGATTGCGGCGCCATTTCGAGCCCGGCGTCGTAACGGCGCCGGGCCTCCTCGATCTCGGGGCGGTTCTCGACCGCGAAGTCGCGCAGGGCGCTGACGGCCTTGAGGAAGCGCATGCCCACTTCGGTCAGCTCATATTCGACGCGCGGGGGAATGACGGGGAAGAAGGTCCGCTTGACCAGTCCCTCGCGCTCAAGGCTGCGCAGCGTGGCAGCCAGCACTTTCTGGGAAATGCCGACGACCAGCCGACGCAGTTCATTGAAGCGCCGCTTGCCGGCGACGAGCTGGGCGACGACGCGCAATGTCCACTTGTCGCCGATCAGCGAAAGCATAGTACGAGTAATTTCGCCGCCACTCGTGGAGGGCGGCACAGGCGAAGTCTGGGAGGTCAATTTTCTACTCCGGTTTCCCGGGCACCGATGGTGCTCAATAAATGGCGATATAGGCCAGGCGTTCCGCCTTTCCAGAGCCGTGCGGAAATTCCGGATCGAAACTGGCTAAAAAACGGCAAAACTGCGCTGACCCCAAAAAGAATGGGGCAGGCCGCTCGGACCTGCCCCGTTTCTCTGGATTTTCAGTAGCTTAGAACTCGCTCCACTCTTCCTTGAGCGCCGCGTTTCCGCGCGAGAGATAGGCTTTGGCCGCCTGGCCGACGCGCTGCTGGAGGCCTTTTATGCCCGCAGGCTGTGGTGCCGGAGCAACATTGGCGGGCTCCAGGGTGAACACGTCCACGATTCGATCGAGGGAACTGGCCTGGGCCTCGGTCTGCTCGATGGCGGCGTTGGTTTCCTCCACCAGCGCGGCATTGTGCTGGGTCATCTCGTCCATCTGCCGCACCGCCGAAGTCACTTCCTCGAGCGAGGAGGATTGTTCGCGGCTGGCCACCGAAATGCCCTGCATGAGCACGCTGTTCTCTTCCACCGCCGCCAGGATTGCCGCCAGCTTCTGGGCGGCCTCGGCGACGAGCCGCGAGCCGGACTGCACTTCATGGGAGCTTTGCTCGATAAGCGCCTTGACCTCGGACGAGGCTTCGGCCGCCGATTGGGCCAGACGCCGTACTTCCACGGCCACCACGGCAAAACCCTTGCCCGCTTCACCGGCTCGCGCCGCTTCCACCGAAGCATTAAGTGCCAAAAGATTGGTCTGGAAGGCGATGTCGTCGATCATGCCGATGATGTTGGAGATTTTCGAGGACGAGGTCTCGATGCGCTCCATGGCCTGGTTGGCGCGGTCCATCACCGCCCCGCCCTCGCCGGCGAGATGGGAGGCCGAGGTGGTCTTGTCGGCGGCCTGATTGGCATGGGTGGCGGTCTGGGCCACGGCCTGCGCCAATTGTTCGATGGTGGCGGTGGTCTCCTGCAGTGCCGCGGCCTGCCGCGTCGTGCGCTCGGAGAGATCGTTGGTGCCCGAGAGGATTTCGCCGGTGGCGGTCTTGAGGGCCCGCGAGGTGGTGCGCAGGTCGCCCATCATGGTGGCGAACTTGTTGGCCACCGCATTGGTGTCGTCCTTGAGGCGGGCGAAGGCGCCCTGGTAATCGCCGGTGACGCGCTGCGTGAGGTCGGCATCGGCCAGGGCGGCGAGCACATCGCCGGTTTCCGAAACGCCGCGATCGACCGTCGCCATCAGTTCGTTGAGGCTCTGCGCCAGTGCCAGCAATTCCGGGTTGGAGTATTCGGTGCCGACCCGGGCGGAGAAATCGCCCGATACGGCGGCCGAAACCACGCTCGCCACTTCGTGCTGCAAGTGGTCGCGCAGCGCCTGCTCCTCGGCCTGGGCCTGCTGGCTGGCGGCCTTTTCGGCATCCATGGCCTGCACGGCCTTGCCGTTGACGCGGAAGACTTCCAGCGCCTGCGCCATCTGGCCCAGTTCGTTATGGGCATCGACGCCCGTGAGCTCGAGGTCGAGATCGCCATCGGCCAGCGCCCGCATGTTCTGCGCCATACCGCGAATGGCGCGCGACAGCCAGCGTCCGATGAAGATGGCGAGCGCCAGACCCACCGCCATGGCGACGCCGGTAAAGGCCATCAGCGCCAGGGAGGTCAGCGACGCGAACTGGCCCGCCTCGGTGCCCAGCTCTTCCTGGCGGCTGGTGATATTGTCCGAGATCACCCCGAACGCCGCCTGGATGCGCGGACCGAAATCATCGAGCTCGTCGGTACGGATGCGGTTGCGCTCCTCGATGGCGCTGCCCAGGTCTTCGGCCAGTCCCGCATAGATATCGAGTTCGTTGGCGACGGCCTGGGCCTGTTCCTTGAGCGCGGAATCGAACAGCCCGATCGAAAGCTCGGAAACCTGCTCGACCGCGGTGGCGCCGTTCTGGCGCACTTCATCGAGATCGGCCGGATCGTTGGTGGCGCTATAGCGCTCGGCATTGAGCAGCATCATAAGGGCGCTGTCATTGATACGTCCCACCTGCGCCACCGAGGAAATATCGCCATTGGCGGTGAGCGAGGTCACGAGCTGGCCAAGATGGCCCCGGATCTTCTCGGTGCTGTCCCCGATGGCGGCCGCCACCTGCTTGCGCTGTTCCTCGAGCGCGACCGAGCGGGCAAAGGCATCCTTATAGGTGGCAAGGTCGGCCTTGAGTTCGCCGAGCCAGGAATAGGACTCCTCATCCTCCCTGAAGGCCTCGATCATGGCCGGATCGTTGAGTGCGTGCGAAGAAATGAGGTCATCGAACTCGCTGACCTCGTCGGGCGAGCCGTCGAGCCTATAGGCGGCATTGACCATGCGCGCCGCATAGGTGTCGGCGACCATGCGGCTGATCGCGATCGATTGCTGCGATTCGGTCCGGTAATCGGCATAGGACCTGGAAAGTCCTCCGACTCCAAAATTTCCGGCGAGAGCGACGGCGGCAAGCAATATCAAAAGCAGGGCGAACGCCCCGAAAATACGTTGGGCAACACTAAGACGGGAGAACATCCAGCACTCCGAAAAATCACTTCTGTGAGACGTCAGGTATGGTACGGACATTGGCCCGGCCCGAGTTAACAAATGCCGACCGCAACCGGCCCAGTGTGAAGCGCTTTGGGATTTTGAGCAGCTGAGCTGCCAATGGTGGGCATTGGAATTTCCGATGATGCGGCAACGAAAAAGGGCGAACCGTCGGGTCCGCCCATCTTCAGGCACCGCAAAGGCAGCGATCGCGCCTTATTTGGGCGCGAGCACCATGACCATCTGGCGGCCTTCCGAGCGCGGCGCGCTCTCGACCTTGCCCTTGTCCTCCATCATGTCGCGCACCTTGAGCAGCAATTCCATGCCGATCTCCTGGTGCGCCATTTCGCGGCCACGGAAACGCATGGTGACCTTGACGCGGTCGCCACCTTCAAGGAAGCGCGCCACGGCCTTCATCTTGGTGTCGTAGTCGTGCGTGTCGATATTGGGCCGGAGCTGGATTTCCTTGACCTCGATCACCTTCTGCTTCTTGCGCGCTTCGGCAGCTTTTTTCTGCGCAGCGTATTTGAAGCGCCCAAGGTCGAGGAACTTGGCGACCGGCGGACTGGAGTTCGGAGCGATGAGCACCAGATCGAGCCCGGCCTCCTGGGCCATGGCGATGGCTTCACGGGTCCGAATGACCCCTTTGTTCTCCCCCTCGGCGTCAATGAGCTGAACTTCGGGGGCGGAGATATCCTCGTTCGAAAGCGGCCCATCTTTCTGGGGCGCAACGGGTCTCATGGGACGGCGAATGGCAAACGATCCTTGTCTGATTGCGGGAGGGTTGAAAAATCGCTCTTAAAATCGTGATGGTGCGGGGAGAAGTCAACAGGCAAAGAACCGGCCACGCACCCCTCTTCTGCTAATGTAGGAAGGTGTTGCAAGGTTGCGCGCACCGGCAAAATCGGCTTGAGGATAGCGCGCCAGTCCATATCGCGCCCGGGAGTCACGCTCTTGCAGACACAAGCCACCTTTATGACCATCGATGTGGGAGCGGGAGAGGAGGCGCGCGCCATCGCCTTTGAGCAGCGCGCCGGCGGGACCCCCGGCCTCTTCTGGCTCAACGGCTTCAAATCCGACATGGCGGGCAGCAAGGCCGTGGCGGTCGACGCGTTCGGGGCGGCCCATGGGCTGGCCGTCACCCGCTTCGACTATTCCGGCCATGGCCGCTCGGGCGGCGAATTTTTGGACGGCACCATGAGCCGCTGGCTCGAAGAAGCATTGGCGGTCTTCGCCAGGACCCAAGGCCCGCAGATCGTGCTCGGCTCCTCGCTCGGTGGCTGGCTGGCTTTGCTCCTCAACCAGGCGCTGCGCAAAAGCGGCGAGGACCGGGTCAAGGAGCTCATCCTCGTCGCTCCGGCGGTCGATGCCACCCAGGACCTGATGTGGGTCGGGTTCTCGGCCAGGGAGCGCAAGGACTACGAGACCAAGGGGTTCGTCTCCCGGCCGTCCCAATATTCGGACGAGCCCTATATCTACACGCGAAAACTCATCGAGGACGGCCGCCGGCACCTGCTGTTCGACGGCGTCATCGAGACCGGCTGCCCGGTCACGATCCTGCAGGGCGGCAAGGACCCCGACGTGCCGCAGGAGCATGCTTTCAAGCTCGTTTCGCACCTGCTGCACGATCCGGTGACGCTCACCCTCATTCCGGATGGCGACCATCGGCTGAGCCGGCCGGAAGACCTGCAACGCCTACAGGGCGCGATTGCGCGCGCGGTCGAGGCCCAGGCCTAGGCGCCAACGGCCCGCAACGGCTGCTTCTGGTTGCCCGCCTGGTCGAAATTGCCGGGATCGAGCCAGGCTTCGAGCCGGGCTTTGACCGCCGGCCATTCGCTGTCGATGATCGAGAACCAGGCCGTGTCCCGGTTCTCACCCTTGATGATCATGTGCTGGCGGAAAACGCCCTCGAAGGTGAAGCCGAACCGGCGAGCGGCGCGCTTGCTGGGTTCGTTGCGGTCGTTGCACTTCCACTCGAAGCGCCGATAGCCGAGCGTGTCGAAGACATGGGCGGCAAACAGATAGAAGGCTTCCGTCGCCAGCCGCGTGCGCGCCACGCCGCGTCCCCACAGCACCGAACCGATCTCGATCACCCCGTGCTCGGGCACGATGCGCATCAATGCCTGCCGCCCGCCGCATACTCCGCTGCTGCGGTCGACAACTGCATAATGAAGAAAATCGGGGAGGGTGGCGGCCTTCTCGACCCAGAGCGTGAGGGCCTCGAGGTCTGCCGGCGGCGTCTCGCCGAGATAGCGATAGCGCTCGTTCTCGCCCTCGCCGGACGTGGCGGCAAAGAGATCGGCGGCATGACTCGCGGCAAGCGGCTCGAGCCGGGCATAGCGGCCTTCGAGAACGACGCGGGCGGGCGGCGGCGCGGGATGGGGCTGGGTCATGGACGAAGGGCGGCAAGCCCCTCCCTATAGGTTGGGTAAAGCAGGTCGATCCCCAGTGCGCGCTTGATGGCGGCGTTGGAGATGCGCTTGTTGTCGGCGTAGAACGAGCGCGCCATCGGCGTCATCTCGGCGGTTTCGTAAGGCTCCTCGGGCGGAGGCACCACGCCCATGAGTTCGGCGGCATAGGCGACGAGGTCCTGTGGTGGCGCTGGTTCGTCGTCGGCGAGGTTGAAGGCGCCGTCCAGTTCGCGCCGGGCCGCCAGCGCCGTGACGCGGCCGATATCGGCGACATGGATGCGGTTGAAGACCTGGCCGGGCTTGATGATGCGCCGCGCCGTGCCCTCGCGCAGCCGATCGAAGGTCGAGCGCTGCGGGCCATAAATGCCGGCAAGCCGCAGGATCAGCAGCGGCACGCCTTTTTCGCGCGCAAAGGAGCGCCATTCGTCCTCGGCGGTCAGGCGTTGGCGCGAGCGCTGGCTCTCGGGCTGGCGCGGCGCCGTCTCGTCGATCAACGCGCCCCCGGCATCGCCATAGACGCCGACGGTCGAAAAGTAACAGAGCCAGCGCAGCGACGGTGAACGGGCAAGATCCTGCCAGTGCTGGCGCAGGACCGGATCGCCCTTCGCTCCGGGGGGCGTGGAAACCACCACATGGCTGGCATTGGCGAGTGGGACGCCGATGGCGCCGGCGTGCTCGCCGTCAAAGATGCCGATCTCATAGTTCCGCGCCGCCAGCGCCGCCGCCTTGGCCGCGTCGCGCACCGTGCCGGCAATGGCGATATCGGGATCGTCATGCCGCAGCACCTCTGCCGTCGCCTGCGAGGAATAGCCCATGCCGAAAAAGAAGATGCGCACGCAATCGCTCCTAGCGCGCCGGCAACGCGGCCGATACGGCCGCCGCCCACTCGGCGCGCACGTCTGGATCGCTCTCGCGGCCCGAAAAAGCAATGGCGCTTCGGTGCAGGCGCTTCCTCTCCGCCAATTGGGCGAAGGCCCAGACCGCAGCGCCCCGGATCAGCGGATCGGCATCGGCGAGCCGCCTCTCGACGGCAGGGAGCAGGGCCGGATCGCCGCTATTGCCGGCCGCGATGAGCACATTGCGCAGGAACCGGGCGTGACCGATGCGCTTGACCGGCGAGCCGGCGAAGAGCGCCCGGAACCCGGCATCGTCGAGATCGAGGAGGTCGGCGAGGCGGGGCTCGACCAGTTCGGGCCGCGCCTGCAGCTTCATCTCGCGCGTCGTACTGGCGAATTTGTTCCAGGGGCAGACGGCCAGGCAATCGTCGCACCCATAGATGCGATTGCCCATGGCGGCGCGGAACTCGCGCGGAATCGGTCCCTTGTGCTCGATATTGAGATAGGCGAGGCAGCGCCGCGCATCGAGCTGGAAGGGGGCGGGAAAGGCCTGGGTCGGGCAGATGTCGAGGCACCGCCGGCACGAACCGCAGCTTTCCGCCAGCGGCTCGGAAGCCGGCAGTTCGGCGGAGGTAAAGATGGCGCCCAGGAACAGCCAGGAGCCGAACTGGCGGCTGACCAGCACCGTATGCTTGCCCTGCCAGCCGATGCCGGCGGCCTGGGCCAGCGGCTTTTCCATCACCGGGGCGGTGTCGACGAACACCTTGACCTCGGCGCCCGTGCGCCGCGACAGCAGCCCCGCCAGTTCCTTGAGCTTGCCCTTGATGATGTCGTGATAGTCGCGATTGCGGGCATAGACCGAGATATTGCCCTGGCTCTTCTCCGCCAGTTGCGCCAGGGGATCGCTGTCCGGCCCGTAATTGACGCCCAGCATGATGATCGAACGCGCTTCCGGCCAGAGCGCCCGCGGGCTGGCGCGCCGTTCGGCCGTCTCGGCCATCCATTCCATGTCGCCATGCCAGCCGGCATCGAGCGCCTGGCGCAGCTTGTTGCCGAGGTCCGGGCGCGCTTCGGCCGGGGCAATGCCGAAGGCATCCATCCCCAGGCGCCGGGCGCGCTCGCGCAGTTCGGAAACGATGTCACTCATCATCGGCCTATTCTGGCCCGCGACGGGCCCGGCCGTCAAAAATCGAGATCGGCATAGCCGCGATGCGGCGGCATGCCCACGACCCGGTCGTTGAGCAGGGTACGGAAGGCCGGCCGCGACTTGATGCGCGAGTACCAGTCGCGCGTCTCCCCGGCGCGCTCCCAATCGACGTCGCCCAGATAGTCGAGGGTCGAAAGATGGGCGGCCAGCGCGAAATCGGCCAGCGTCATGTTCTCGCCGGCAATCCAGTTCCGCGTCGCGGTGAGCCAGGTGAAATACTGCAGGTGCTCGGAAAGGTTCGCCTTGGCGATGCGCAGCACCGCCGGGTCCGGTGTGCCGCCCTGCCGGTCGCGTTTGACGATCTTTTCCTCTAGCACGTAGCGCGTGACTTCGTCGTTGAGCTTGCCCTGCACCCATTCGAGCATGCGCCACATCTCGGCGCGTTCCGCCGACACTGCCGGTACGAGCCCTGCGATCGAGGGCGGGGCGAAGCGCTCCTCGATATTGAGCATCACCGCCAGCGGGCCGACGACCGGCGGCTCGCCGGCATCGAGGAGGATGGGAACGGTGGCCGCCGGGTTGATTTCGAGCAGTTCGGGCTCGCGCAGCCAGGGCTTGATCTCCTCAAGATCGACCGGCACGCCGTATTCGGCGAGCATGAGCCGGGCCAGTCGGGCCGAGGGGTCGAGCGGATGATGGAGAAGCCTTGCCATTATGTCTTCGCAATCCTTGCGCTTGGTCCCGTTTTCTAGGAGCACTGCTCAGCGCAAGTGCCTGGCCGTGATTCGCATGTCGCGGGTCAGCGGTCGGGCGCCTCCGACGCTGCTGGTTGATGGATAGGAGATCAGATGAACGTCGATCAAGGTCTTTTTGTGCCGCTCATTCTGGGCATTGTCGAAGGGCTGACCGAGTTTCTGCCGGTTTCCTCCACAGGTCATCTGCTGCTGATCGGGCACTTCCTCGGTTTCGACAGCCCCGGCCGCACTTTCGAAGTGCTCATCCAGCTCGGCGCCATCCTGGCCATCGTCGTTATCTATTTCTGGCGCCTGGTGGGCATCGCCCGTGACATTTTCCTGCGCAAGCCCTACGCCTTGCGCTTTGCGCTCTGCGTCATCCTCGCCTGCCTGCCCGCCGCAATCGCCGGCGTGCTGCTGCACGATTTCATCAAGAACGTCGTTTATGAATCGCCGGTGGTCATCTGCGTGATGCTCATCCTGGGCGGCGTGGTGCTGCTCTTCGTCGACCAGATGAAGCTCAAGCCGCGCTATACTGAGATCTACGCCTATCCGCCGCTGATGTGCCTCTATATCGGCCTCTTCCAGATGCTGGCGCTGATCCCGGGCGTGTCGCGCTCGGGCGCCACCATCGTCGGCTCGCTGCTCCTGGGAACCGACAAGCGCTCGGCCGCCGAGTTCAGCTTCTTCGTCGCCCTGCCGCTCATGGCCGGAGCCTTCGGTTACGATCTTTACAAGAACCGCGAACTGATCGGCCCGGAACTGGGCCTCGATATCGCCATCGGCTTTGCCGCCGCCTTCGTCGTGGGCACGCTCGTGGTCAAGTACCTGCTCGACTTCGTCTCGCGCCACGGCTTCTCGTTCTTCGCCTATTGGCGGATCTTCGTCGGCGCGATCGGGCTCTGGGGCCTGCTGCTCTTCAAGTGAAGGCGGCCCGCCGTTCAGGCCGGCAGTTTCTCGAACTGGCCGTTGCGGCGGAAGCGCCAGAGATAGGTGGGCAGGATCGTATCCATGCTCACCGGCGTCAGCCCCAGGCCGGGCAGGGTACGCTTGTCCTTGATCGCGGCCTCCGACACGAGATTGTCCGCGCCCAGCAGGGTCACCTGGTCGCCGGTGATGGGGGGCTTGGGCAGAAGGCCCATTGGCAGGGCCAGCAGGTGGGCAAGGCCCTGCGATACCGGCAGCAGCGTGTTGTTGCGGCCCGTCTCGCGCAGCACGCGCGCCCAGAGCTGGCGATTGGTCTCGATTTCCGGGCCGCCCAGTTCATAGATGCGGCCGTCGCGCACCGTGCCTTCGGCGGCGCGGGCAATCACCTCGGCGACGTCCCCGACATAGACCGGCTGCATCCGGGAATTTTCCCCGATCAGCGGCAGGATGGGAAAGAGGCGGGCAAAGGTGCCCATGCGGGTGAAGAAGTCGTCGCCCGGCCCGAAGATCACCGAGGGGCGCACGATCACTGCCTGCGGAAAAGCCGCCGCGACTGCCGCTTCGCCCGCCGCCTTGGAACGGGCAAAGGCGCTGCCGCTTTCCGCCGAAAGGCCGAGGCCCGAAACATGGACCAGCACGCGGGCTCCGGCGGCGCTGGCCGCCTGCGCCACCAGCTGGGCGCCCTGATGGTTGACGGCCTCGAAGGTCTGCGCGCCGCCTTGGATGCCGATTCCGGCCAGGTTGATGGCGATGCCGGCGCCCTCCACCGCGCGGGCCACCGAGGCGGCATTGCGCACATTGGCCTGCACCGGCACGATCTGCCCCACTGCCCCCGGCATGCGCAGATGCCCGGCCAGGTCCGGCCGGCGCACGGCAGCGCGAATGCGATACCCCTTGCGCGCCAGGGCCTGCACCACCTGGGTGCCGACAAATCCCGAAGCGCCGAATACGGTGACGAGGGGCAGGTCGTTGGGTTCCATGAAAGGCTCCGATTGCCTCAAAATGCCGCAGGGAATTCGCTGGCCTTCTAGCCCAGACGCCTCCGCCCTGTCGAGGGGGAGGCGCTCCAGGCGAGACCTGCCGGTCGGGCATTAATCCACAGCCGCCGGCCAGAACATGAATAAAGCCATTTCCACGATTGACAACAATCCTCGCCCTCTACTAGTTAGGCGCGCTCACCAGTGCCCTGGTGGCGGAATTGGTAGACGCGCACGGTTCAGGTCCGTGTGCCGCAAGGCGTGGAAGTTCGAGTCTTCTCCAGGGCACCAAAGCTTTTCGAAAGCCCCAGGGTGAAAAAAACAGAGCCCGCCGGCGTGAGCCGGCGGGCTGTTTGTTTGTGGCCTAGACGACCAGGACCGGCGAGCCCGAGGGCACGCGGTTATAGAGGTCGATGATATCCTGCTGCAGCAGCCGGACGCAGCCGCTCGATACGGCCTTGCCGATCGAATGCACGTCGCCATTGCCGTGCAGGCGATAGAGCGTGTCGGCGCCGTTCTGGAAAAGGTAGAGGGCGCGGGCCCCGAGCGGGTTGATGAGGCTGGGCTCCATGCCGCGGCGATAGGGCTCGAGCTCGGGCTGGCGCACGATCATCTCCGCCGGCGGCGTCCAGGTCGGCCATTCGCGTTTGTACTGGATCTTGGCGCGGCCCGACCAGGCAAAGCCGTCGCGGCCGATGCCCACGCCATAGCGCATGGCGCGGCCGTTCTCGCCGACGAGGTAGAGGAAGCGGTTGCCCGTATCCACCACCACCGTACCCTGCTGCTCGCCGGTAGGGTCCGCGACGTCCTGGCGCCAGAATTGCGGATCGAGTTTGGAAATATCGGCGGCCGGAATCGGGAAGCGCTCGTCGGGCAGCGCCCCATACATGCTCAGATATTCGGATGGAACGGCATAGCCGGTCTGGCTGGGCGGCACCGGACGGTTCTGGCCGGTCGTGCTGCAGCCGGCAAGGGCCAGGGCGGCAAGGCTGGCGCCGCCGAAAAGGAAATGGCGCCGGTCAAGGCTCATGGTTGGGTTCATATCGGTTTGGCTTTCGGGATTGCGAATGGAAATGGCTCATGCGCCGCACCCCGGCAATGCCGGTCCTGCGGAACGAGAGCGATGGCGCAGGCTTAAAGGGAGCGCCGTGGTGGGCGGAAATGACCGTCAGGCACGAAGATCTCGAAGGCGTCGCTGTCGAGTCGCACGAGCGGCAGTCCCTGCGGGGGCACGAAGGCGGCGAAGGTCACCGCCGCCGGCGGCAGACACCTGTCGGTGGGGCAGGGAATGGCCAGCCGATTCTTGTGGCCGGAACAGGCCTTTGCCAGGAGTGGCCTCTCAGCGTCCGAAACGGCGGCATCGTCGATCAGGTCGCCGCCCAGCACGCAGACGGCGATGGAGAGCGCCTCGGCCGCTGCCGGTTCTCTGGCATGGCTCGCCCCGGCCAGCCAAAGGGAGGCCAGCCCGGCAAGGACCAATGCGAGAAGATTGAGACGCGTCATGGGTTTCTCTTGGCCCGAGTTTGTCGCCAAAACAAGGCAGTCAATAGGGCTGCGCAGCCTTTCCAACGCCACTGTGGTATGGCATCAACGCCCCAGTTTGCGATTAGTGAGGTCCTCATGACTGTTCGGCTGCACAAGGGCGACCTGCCCGACCTTTCCCGCTATGGGCGCGAAGTGGCCATCGATACCGAAACCATGGGCCTCGATCCCCATCGCGACCGCCTGTGCGTCGTCCAGCTCTCCCCCGGCGACGGTAGCGCTGATGTCGTCCAGATTCCGGCCGAGGTGAATTCCGCCCCCAATCTCGAGCGCCTGTTGGCCGATGCCGGCGTCACCAAGATCTTCCATTACGCGCGCTTCGACATGGCCGTGCTCAAGAACCGCTTCGGCGTGGTGACCGGCCCGGTCTATTGCACCAAGATCGCCTCCAAGCTCGTGCGTACCTATACCGATCGCCACGGTCTCAAGGACCTGGTGCGCGAACTGCTCAACATCGATCTCTCCAAGCAGCAGCAATCGTCCGACTGGGGCGGGGAAACGCTCTCGCAAGCCCAGCTCGACTATGCCGCCTCCGACGTGCTCTATCTCCACGACCTCAAGCGCCATCTCGACCGCATGCTGCGCCGCGAGGGGCGGATGGAACTGGCCGACGAGTGCTTCCGTTTCCTCAAGACCCGGATCGAGCTGGATCTGCAGGGCTGGGAAGAGACCGACATTTTCGCGCATAGCTAGGAACTGGCCATGGGCCGCTCGGCGACGGCCGATCAACGGGAGGCGATGTACCGGCGGCTCAATGGCCGCAACCGGCTTGTCGCGGTGCTGCGCATCGGCGTACCCGTCATCGGCGCCATCGTGCTCGTCGGCATAATCGGCCAGATCTTCCTGGCGAGCCTGGGGATCGATTTTTCCATCGGCCAAGTCTCGGTGCAGCAGGACCGCATCGTCATCGACGTGCCCCGCTATGACGGGGTGATGGCCGATGGCTCGGTCTATAGCGTCTCGGCGCAAAGCGCTTCCGCTTCGCTGAGCGCGGTCGATGTGGTCCAACTCATCCAGGCCGAGGCGACCTTGCACCAGCCTGGCGGGCGGGTGTTGTCGGCCCGCGCCGATGCCGGCACCCTGCATATGAGCGAGCAACAGGTGGCGATCGCCGGGAAGGCGACGATCTACGATTCCTTCGGCACCACCGGCTGGATCAATGATTCGCTGGTCGACTGGCCCCGTCAGACCCTGGCGGCGGCAGGGCCTGCCCATTTCGAGTTCAACGATGGCGCTGTGCTCGATGTCGGCGCCATGCGCTATGACGCCGGCCAGGAGGTCTGGACTTTTGAGGCCGCCACGCTCACCCTGCCGCGCCTGCCTGCCTTCGAGGAACCGGAGGCCGAGATGGCCGCCGGCCCGCCGCCCACCGAGCCCGACACCCAATGAGGATAGCATGACCGGCCGCCGCATCGTTCGTTTCGCCGTCGCAGCCCTGCTTGCCATATTGCCGCTCGGCTTGGCGCGCGCCGCCGATTCCATCACCATCACCGGCGACAAGTTCGTCGTGGATGAAGCCAATCGCCATGCCACTTTCGACGGCAATGTCGTGGTCAAGACACCCACCATCCAGCTTTGGGCCAACGAGGTGGTCATCACCTATGGCGAGAAGGGCACCACGGACGTGCAGACCTTCGAAGCCACCGGCACAGTGCGGATCAAGACCAGCGAGCAGGACGCCACCGGCCAGAAGGCGGTCTATGACCCCAAGACGCAGATCCTGCACCTGACCGGCGATGTGACCGTCACCAGCCCCACCAGCACGCTGTCCGGCCCGGAACTGGTGGTCAATCTCAAGACCAATACCTCCACCTTTACCGGCAGCAAGGGCGGGCGCGTCACCGGGGTGTTCTCCTCGCAATGAACGAAGCCCTTCCCCACAACCAGGCCCGCGTCGACCAGAGCGGCTGGCTCGTCGCCCATGGCCTTGCCAAGCATTTCGGCAAGCGCGTCGTGGTGCAGGACGTGAGCTTGGCCGTGCGGCGCGGCGAGGCGGTGGGCCTGCTCGGCCCTAACGGCGCCGGCAAGACCACGGTCTTCACTATGATCATGGGCCTCATCAAGCCCGATCACGGCGAGATCCGGCTTGACGGCCACAGGATCACGCATCTGCCGCTCTTCCAGCGCGGGCGCCTGGGCATCGGCTACCTGCCGCAGGAGCCCTCGATCTTCCGCGGCCTGTCGGTCAAGGACAACATCCTCGCCATCCTTGAAGGCCATGTGCATTCCCGCGTCGAGCGCAAGCGGCGGCTCGAGGAACTGCTCGAGGAATTCTCCATCGGGCATCTGCGCGATTCCAACGCCCTGGCGCTGTCGGGCGGCGAGCGGCGGCGCGCCGAAATCGCCCGTGCCCTGGCGGCCGACCCCGTCTTCATGCTGCTCGACGAGCCCTTTGCCGGCGTCGACCCCATCGCCGTGGCCGAGGTCAAGGGCCTGGTGCGGCAATTGACCGAGCGCGGCATCGGCGTGCTCATCACCGACCATTCCGTGCGTGAGACCCTCAGCCTCGTCGACCGCGCCTACCTCATCTACGAGGGCAAGGTCATGATCCAGGGCCGGCCCGAGACCATCAAGGCCGACCCTGATGCCCGTCGCGTCTATCTGGGCGATACTTTCGACGCTTAGCTGAGCGTTGAGAAACACTTAGCCGCATCTGGCACGAAACTTGCTCACTTTTCGGCCCCCGCGCTTGTCCTTCCCGCCCCGATGAGTCATGGTGCCGCCGGTTGCGATTTGGGGAAGTGTTCGGCATGGCATTGACGCCACGGCTGGAGGTGCGGCAGGCGCAGAGCCTCACTCTGACGCCGCAATTGATGCAGTCCATCAGGCTGCTGCAACTCAGCCATGTCGAACTGAGCGCCTTCGTGGAAACCGAATTGCTACGCAATCCGCTGCTCGAACGCGAGGATGGCGCGCCCGGAGACGAGGGCGATGGCGGCGACGCACCCGAGCCCATGCCCGAAAGCGGCGCCTATGAGGATACATTCGAGCACGGCGACCGCATCCAGTCGGCCAGTGCCATTGCCGATGGCCTCGATACAGCGGTCGAGAACGTCTTTCCCGAGCAGGTCGGTCAGGATTCGGTCGGCCAGTCGACCATGCGCCTCGAAGGCCGCGGTCTCGCCGAGGCCGGCGAGGCGCCCGATATCGACCAGTTCGTGGCCGCGCGCCCGAGCCTTTCCGACCATCTCGAATCGCAGGTCAATCTGATCCTGCGCACGCCGTCCGAGCGCATCATCGCCCGCGCCCTGATCGACAGCCTCAACGAGGCCGGATATCTCGCCACCGATATCGAGGCGATTGCCCGGCAATTGGGGACCGACGAGGCCACGGTCGAAGCCGTGCTGCTCAAGGTGCAGGGCTGTGATCCCCTCGGGGTTTTCGCCCGCGACGTGCCCGAATGCCTCGCCATCCAGTTGCGCGAAAAGGATCGGCTCGATCCGATGATGGCGCGGCTGCTCGAAAATCTCGATCTGCTCGCCGCCCACGACCTGTCGGCTTTGGCCCGCGCCATCGGCGCCGACCGCGAGGACCTTGCCGACATGCTGGCCGAGCTGCGCAGTCTCGATCCGCGCCCAGGCCGTGCCTTCGACGGCGGCCCGGTGGAAGCGGTGGTGCCCGATGTCTTCGTGCGCGAGGGGCCGGGCGGCGGCTGGGCTGTGGAGCTCAATTCGGACGTGCTGCCGCGCGTGCTGGTCAACCGCACCTATTATGCCAGTGTCACCCGCAAGGCCCGTGATGCCGGGGAAAAGACCTTTCTCGCTGATTGCCTGCAGACGGCGAACTGGCTGACCAAGAGCCTCGACCAGCGGGCGCAGACCATTCTCAAAGTAGCGACCGAGATCGTGCGCCAGCAGGACGGCTTCCTCGTCCGCGGCATCTCGCACCTGAAGCCCATGACGCTAAAGATGGTGGCCGAGGCCATCCAGATGCACGAATCGACAGTGAGCCGCGTCACCTCGAACAAATACATGTCGACCCCGCGCGGCCTTTACGAGATGAAGTACTTCTTCACCACCGCCCTGGCCTCGACCTCGGGCGGGGAGGACCATTCGGCCGAAGCCGTGCGGCACCGGATTCGCCAGCTGATCGATGCCGAGCCGGGCGACGCCATCCTTTCGGACGATACTATCGCCGAAATGCTCAAGCGGGAGCAGGGGATCGACGTGGCGCGCCGTACCGTTGCCAAGTACCGGGAGGGCATGAATATTCCCTCCTCGGTCATCCGCCGCCGCCAGAAACGCGACATGCTCGCCGCCCGCTGAGCGGTGTTCTGAACCCGGCTTCGGGAAGGGGATTTCGTGGATGGGAAGGCTAGTCCTCCTTGCCCGCCCTGTCACCCCTGCAATTGCCCCTCTACGCAGCTTGGCGGGTTTGATCCCCCTTGGCGCCGGGGCTACCATGACCTAGCGGGAGAACCATCCGCAAAGGGTGGCCGGAGCCCGCGCCGATCTTTCGAACGAGAGGGGTTGCCATGACCTTACGTGTATCGGGCAAGAACATGGATGTCGGCGATGCCTTGCGCAGCAAGGCTGTCGACCACTTCAACTCAGTGGTGAGCAAGTATTTCGACGGAGGCTATAAAGGGCATCTCACCCTCAGCCACGATGGGTCCGGCTACAGCGCCGACTGCGTCGTGCATCTTGATTCGGGCATGACGCTCCAGGCCAGTGCCGAGGGGAACGATCCCACGCTCGCCTATGAGGTAATGGCGACCAATATCGAGAAGCGCCTGCGGCGCTATAACAGGAAATTGAAGCAGCATCGGCGTCGTCCCGAGGACGAGGACGGTACGGCCCTGGCCTATGTCCTTGCAGCGCCTGATGAAGACGATGTCTTGGACATCGATTTCAGCCCTGCCGTGATCGCCGAAGGCACGGCCGCCCTGAGGCGGTTGAGCGTGGGCGAAGCGGTTATGGAGCTGGATTTGAGCCAGTCCGATGTAGTGGTGTTCCGTCATGCTGGACACGGCGGGCTGAATGTGGTTTATCGCCGAGCCGATGGCAATATTGGCTGGATTGACCCGGCCTTGAGCGCAAACTAGGGCTGTTTGCTAACCCGCTTCTACACCAAAATCGACAAGGTTCTTTCAATGGAACTTTCCGACATCCTCACTGAGGAGTCAGTTCTTGCATGTACGGGTATCAAGACAAAAACTGAACTTCTCGAGATCTTGAGTGACCACGCGGCCAAGATTACCGGATTGGACAGGCAAGCCATCTTTACGGCCCTGAGCGATCGCGAGGCTCTTGGTTCGACTGGACTGGGGAACGGCATCGCTATTCCGCACGGCAAGTTGCCTGGCCTCAAAGGGGTGACGGCGATCTTCGCCAAGCTCGACCATCCGATCGATTTCGACGCGATCGATGACCAGCCGGTGGATCTGGTCGTGATGCTGCTGGCGCCGGTCGGCGCCGGCGCCGACCACCTCAAGGCCCTGGCCCGCGTGGCGCGCATGCTGCGAACCGAGGCCCTGGTGGATGACCTGCGCCGCACCAGCGATCCGCATCGGCTCTATGAAATCCTCATCCAGCCGCTCGCGGCCTACGCCGCCTGAGGCAGGATCAAGGGTGAGACTTGAACGGCGCGCCGGTTCCTGGAGCGCCGTTTTGATTTTCTCTGCTGCTAGTGCACGGCCACCAGGCCCAGGCTGCGGTCGGCGAGCCATTCGTCGACGGCGTCGCGCGTATCGGCCACCATCAGCGGCGTGCCGTCGGCCGACATGACCAGGTGGTATAGGCCCCCCGGCTCGAAACCTTCCTCGGACAGCAATTCGGCGACATCGACGCCCAGGATGGGGCGTACGAAGGCGACCGCGCTCCCGCCCAGCGCCATGAACTGCGCCGGGGTCAGGGTCTTGAGCGGGTGGACCTTGGGATCGATGACGGTTTCGTTTCTATTCTGCATTTGCCCAACTCCTCTCACGAAAGAATTTCGATACGCCTTGCGACCTTCTCGGCCTTGGGGCGCACCACGGTGACAATCAGCATGCCGTCCCGGAGCGCAGCTTCCTTGACCACAACGCCGTCGGCGAGGAGAAAGCTGCGTTGGAACTGGCGTGCGGCGATGCCGCGATGCAGGAACTCACGCGTCGGATCGTCCTTCTGGCGTCCGCGCACGATGAGCTGGTTGTCTTCCGAGATGACTTCGAGTTCGTCCTTGGCGAACCCGGCCACCGCAATGGAGATGAGGAAGCATTCGGCCCCGTCGGCAGCCGGGCGCCGCTCGATATTGTAGGGCGGATAGCCATCCGCCGCCTTCGAGAGGCGATCGACCCGTTCCTCGAAGGCATCGAAGCCCAGAAGAAACGGCGCCGAAAAGAGGGAGATGCGAGACATCAACAACCGTCCTTTAACAAGCAACGCTGGAAAGCGGCCCGAGTGAGTGGCACCGAATTCCTGCGCAAGATATGGGACAAGCACGGTGCCCGTTCAAGATTGGCGGGAAGCGATGAACGGGAGGATTTCCATGGCCGGCAACAAGACCATTGCCGTGATTACCCCAGCCTATAAAGCCCAGGACACGATCGGGGAGACGGTGCGCAGCGTCCTCGCCCAGACCAACGGCGATTTCGAGCACCACATCATCGCCGATGACGGCGTCGATTACGAAAGCCTGCTGGCCAGGCAGGGGCTTGCCGATCCGCGCCAGCGCTTCCATTCCTCTGGCAAGGTCGGTGGGGGCTCGACCCGCGCCCGCAACATGGTGCTCGATCGGCTGGCGACGCCCTACGCCGCGCTGCTCGACGCCGACGATCGCTTCAAGCCCCGCAAGCTCGAACGCGTGCTCGCCGCTCTCGCCGACCAGCCCGTGGTGGCGACCGCGCTCGATGTGATGAGCGCAACCTTCGTGTCACTGCGGCTGGTGGGGGCGGGCCCTGACCGGGTGCTGGCGGCCAGCGAACACAAATGGGTGAGCCTGTCGATGGACACCATGGTCGCCTGGGACCGGCGCCGCACCGATGCGCGCTACGATCCCGACCTGCCCAACATGACCGATCTCGATTTCCTCATGGGCCTCTACCGGACGGCGGCTACCGAGATGTATCTGGGCACCCCGCTGCACGACTACGTCAAGATTTCGAGCTCGATGAGCAATGCCGAAGGCTTTACCGAGCGCATGATCCGCTCCAAGACCATGCTGCTCGCGCGCCTGGAGCAGGGTTTCTATCCCATGGCCGATCCGCGCGCCGCCGAGGAAATCGCCGCCTTCCTGCGCCTGTCGCTGGAAGCGGAAAACATCTATCCGCAGGTGCTGGCCGCACAGCCGGGAGCGCTCTTCGAGGATACGATCGAGCCGATGATTGCCGCGAGGAAGAACCCCCGGCCCCAGTGAGGAGGGACCGGGGCAGGCGCCGGCTTACGCCAGCGCCCCATCCACGTCCTTGCCGTAGGGCACGGCCGGCTGGGCGCCCGGCTTGAGGCAGGCGAGGCTGGCGGCGGTAGCGCCACGGCGCATGGCGGTTTCGAGGTCGAGGCCGGCATCGAGCCCGGCGGCGAGATAGCCGCAGAACGTGTCGCCGGCTCCCACTGTATCCACCGGCGTCACCTTGAGCGCCGGCACGCTGATGAGTGTTTCGGCCGTGGCGGCGCGGGCGCCTTCGGCACCCAGGGTCACGATCACCGTCTGCTTGTTCCTGCGGGCCCAATCCTGCATCAGGGTATCGAGCGGCTCGGTCTTGCCATCGCAAAGAAGGGCAAACTCGGTCTCGTTGGCCACGAGGATCGACGCCTTGTGCGCCATCGACGCCGTCGAGGGCAGGAAGGGTGCCGTGTTGAGGATCGAGACCAGGCCCTTTTCATTGGCGAGGTCGAGCGCGCGTTCGGTCGCCGCCTGGCTGATCTCCTGCTGCAGCATCACAATCGCGCCCTTGGGCAGCGCGCCCAGCGCCTTGTCGGCGTCGGCAGGGGTCATGGTGGCGTTGGCGCCCGGCAGCACGGCGATGACGTTCTCGCCCTTGGCGTCCACGAAGATCGAGGCGATCTGGGTGGCCTCGCCCTCGGCGACCTTGGTGGCGGAGAGGTCGACGCCCTCGGCCTTGAGCAGTTCGAGGGCGCGGACCGAAAAGTCGTCATTGCCCACGGCGCCGGCAAAGCTCACGTTCTGGCCGGAACGGCGGACCGCCATGGCCTGATTGGCGCCCTTGCCGCCCGGCGACATGCCGAAAACTCCGCCCAGCACGGTTTCGCCCGGGCCGGGCAGGCGCGGCACATTGGCGATGAGGTCCAGGCCGCAGGAGCCGAAAACGGTGATCATATAAACCCTCCAGCAGGCGTCACGCGCCCGTTGGTTCAGGCGACCGCCTTCAAAATCGTGTTCCAGTTGCGCATGGTTGTCAGCGTCCCTTTGGGAAACTGCTTTTCCAGCGCGTCCAGGCCCTCGCCGTATCGCCCGTTTGGCATGTGCCACGCAACAGCAAAAATCTCGGTATCGGTCGTCGACAGCACGTCGAAATCGCCCGGCACCCCGAAAGGGAGCGTCAGCGAGCGCCCCACGCTCTGGCGCAGGAACATCACGTAGAGCTTGGCGTCGGCATTCTCGGGCAGCGACGCGAAGGGAGCCGCAGCCACCATGGCTCGCAATTCGCCGATGGAGCGCAGCACCACGCCGATCTCGAAACCGAACTTCTGATGCAGGCCCGCCTCGATCCGCGCCGCCAGCGCCTCATCGGCCTCCTGCCCGGCCTCGAACAGCACGTTGCCGCTGGCAATGAGCGTGCGCGCGCCGGCAAAGCCCATATCTTCGAACGCCGCCTTGAGGTCGGCGCTCTTGGTGGTGCGCCCGCCCAGATTGACGCCCCGCAGGAACGCGGCATAGGGGATCATGATGCCTCTCCCGAAAGTTAGTCTTTCTGCGCGAAGGCCTGCGGATAGGGCGCCTCGCCGCGCGCCAGCATGGCGACGAGATCGGCGATCTTCTTGCGGCGCCCCGCCTCGGTCTTCATGTTGTGGGTCCGGAAGGCCAGGGCATAGCGATTGGTGCCGTTGAGCTGCAGGAAGATGTCATAGGCCCTGGGCTCGGCCTCGATAGCCGCCAGCAGGTCGGCCGGTATTTCCATCCTGCTGGCACTGTCATAGGCGGCGTCCCAGCGGCCATCGGCCTTGGCGGCCTCGACATGGCGCAGGCCATGCCCGGTCATCCGCTCCTCCCGCACCAGCCGCTCGACATGCTCGCGGTTGATCTTGCTCCAGATGCTCTTGGCCTTGCGCGGCGAAAAGCGTTGCAGGAAGGATTGCTCGTCAAAGCTCTTCTTGACCCCGTCGATCCAGCCCCAGCAGAGCGCGACGTCAAGCGCCTGCGCGTAGGTCACGCTTGGAACGCTCGAGCCCTTTTTGTAGATGCGCAGGTAGAGCTCGGTTGCCTTGTCGTGGTTGGCGGCAAGCCAGGTCTCCAGCTCCGCCGGCGTCGCGAAAGCGCGGATGGCATCAGGTGGCGGAACGATGGGGGGCATCAGGCGGTCTCGCGGGCGGAGCGTTGTGCCAGAACCCTTTCCAGGTGCGGATCGAGCAGGTCGGCGGGCGGCAGGTTGATACCGAAAGTGCCCGACAATACCTCCCGGATGTCCTCCAGGCTTGTAAGAAAGCGACGCTCGGGCTCTTCGCCCGGCCGGTAGGTCGAGAGTCGCAGGTCGCGCAATGTATAGCGCGTTTCACGTTCCGTGCGCGCCGCCACCAGGTCCTGCGAGAAGCGCGGATAGACGAAAACGTTGAGCGCTTCGATTTCCGCGTCCGAGATTGGCTGCATGTCGAAAGCGTAGACGGGGCGCCAGTCGCCCTCCATCTCGGCTTCGAGGCGATAGCTGGGCTGTTCGCCGACAAGGCGGAAGCGGCCGGCCGGCGTTTCCTGCTCGAGGCCCGCACGCAGTTTGACCGGGGCGTTGAGCGTCATCGAGCCAAAGCCAACATCGGCGAGATAGAGCGAGCCGCCGGCCTCCACCCCCAATACGAGATGGCTGAGGGGTCGTTCCTCTCCCTCGGGGTGATTCCACAGGACGCGCGCCGCATAGGGCGTCACCGGGAAATCCAGATCGAGCAGCATGCGCATGAGCAAGAGATTGTGTTCTAGGCAATAGCCGCCGCGCCGGTCGTGCAGCAGCTTCTGCTCCAGCGCCTTCTGATCCAGCCGCACCGGCTCCCCGATCAGCGGGGACAGGTTCTCGAAGGGGATCGCCGCCGGGTGCAGCAAGAGCAGGGCTTCGAGCGTCGCCAGGGTCGGCGCGATTGACCCCGAAAAGCCGATACGCTCGAAATAGGCCGTGAGATTGACGGTTTCGTTCATGGCGGCTCCTGAGCCGATTCCGGGACGCAATAATGGCCAAGGGACGTGGGTTTGTCACCCGCCGCACGTGGGTGCGGGAAAAACATGGCGGCCCGCGACGAGGTCGCGGGCCGGAAAAGATTTGCGTTCTGAAGGAGTTGTCGCCAGAAAGGCGCGGCGTCACTCCGCCGCGGCCAGCGCCTGCGGTCCGGCCGGGACCAGATGGTCAAGCGGCCCGAATTTCTCGAAATTCTTCTGGAAGAGCCCGACGAGCTTTTCGGCGGCGCGATCATAGGCATCGCTGTCGGCCCAGGTGCGGCGCGGCTCGAGCAGGGTGTCGTCGATGCCTTGCACATGCGCCGGCACGGCGAGGCCGAAGACCGGATCGATCCGGGTGGGGCCGCGATCGAGTTCCCCCGAGAGCGCCGCATTGAGGAGGCGGCGGGTCGAGGCGATATCGATGCGCTTGCCCACGCCATAGCCGCCCCCGGTCCAGCCGGTATTGAGCAGCCAGGTCGAGGCGCCCGAGGCCCTGAGCCGCTCGGCCAGCAGCGCGCCATAGACGGTGGGGTGCAGCGACATGAAGGGGGCGCCGAAGCAGGCCGAGAAGGTGGCCTGCGGCTCGGTGACGCCGCGCTCGGTCCCCGCGACCTTGGCGGTATAGCCCGACAGGAAGTGATAGACGGCCTGGTCCGGCGTCAGCCGCGCGATGGGTGGCAGCACCCCGAAGGCATCGGCGGTGAGAAACACCACGGTCTTCGGGGTGCCGCCGACGCCGCCCGGCGAAACCACCGGCAGGGTTTCGAGGGGATAGGCGGCGCGGGTATTTTCCGTGAGGGAGATGTCATCGAAGAGCGGCAGGCGCGTTGCCGGATCGAGCACGAGGTTTTCGAGCACCGTGCCGAAGGAGCGCGTCGCCCGGTAGATTTCGGGCTCGGCCGTCTCGCTCAGCTTGACGGTCTTGGCATAGCATCCGCCTTCGAGGTTAAAGACCCCGCTTTCGGTCCAGCCGTGCTCGTCATCGCCGATCAGCAGGCGCTCCGGGTCGTTGGAGAGCGTGGTCTTGCCGGTACCGGAAAGCCCGAAGAACAGCGCCGTATCGCCGTCCGGTCCGATATTGGCCGAGCAATGCATGGGCAGCGTGCCCTGTTGCGGCGCGTGGAAGTTGAAGAGCGAGAAGACGCTCTTCTTGATCTCGCCGGCATAGTAGCTGCCGCCGATGATGACGATGTTCCGGCTCACGTCGAGCGCGATCACCGTCTGCGTGCGCGTGCCATGGCGCTCGGTATCGGCGAGGAAGCCGGGCACATGGAGGATGGTAACGTCGGCGCTGAACTCACCCTGCAATTCCGGGCGGATCAGGAGGTTACGGATGAAGAGCGCATGCCAGGCCTGTTCGGTGAAGACCGTGACATTGAGCCGGTGCGCCGCATCGGCCCCGGCGGCCAGGTCCTGCGCGAAAAGCGAGCGGCCGGCGAGATGGGCGAGCACGTCTTCGAGCAGGATGTCGAATTTTTCCGGGGTCATGGCGGCGGTATTGTCCCACCAGACCTTGTCTGCCGTGAGGGCGTCGCGGACGATGAACTTGTCCTTGGGGCTGCGCCCGGTATGGACGCCGGTGGTCACCGCCAGCGCGCCGTCGGCCGTCAATTCGCCCTCCCCGGCCTGGAGCGAGCGGGCAACCAGTTGCGATGCCGGCTCGTTGAAGGCGATGTCGCCCGCCTGGGCGATGACAAGATTTCGCAATGCGCGGTGGTCGAAAGCGGCCATGAGAACTATCCCTCACTCGGCGCAGTCTGGCGCCGTGACAGGCCGTTCTTAGAGGACGGAAAGGGGCGCAAGGCCATCCGGCAATCGGTCGTAAGACGGAAGTCGAATCGGCCATTTCTGCGCGTTTGCACTGGCGAAACCGCCTTCGACGCCTTACTTTATGCGTAATTGTGGCACCAAAGGCGGGGTGGGACTTGCCGAGAACGGCTCAGAACTCCATTTGCCGGCAGCGGTACTAGGAAAGGGAAGTTTATGCCCAAAATTGCCCTGGTCGATGACGATCGCAATATTCTGACCTCCGTGTCGCTGACGCTCGAGGCTGAAGGTTATTCCGTCTCGACCTACACGGATGGCGCCTCGGGCCTGGAAGGCCTGACCAGCGACCGGCCGGACCTGGCCATCCTCGACATCAAGATGCCCCGCATGGACGGCATGGAATTGCTGCGCCGCCTGCGCCAGAAGTCGGACGTGCCGGTGATCTTCCTCACCTCCAAGGATGAGGAGATCGATGAATTGTTCGGCCTCAAGATGGGTGCCGACGATTTCATCACCAAGCCCTTCAGCCAGCGCCTGCTGGTCGAGCGCGTCAAGGCGATCCTGCGCCGCTCGTCCCCGCGCGATCCATCCGCCGCTCCCATCGGCGGCGATGCCCCCGCGGGCAAGGCGCTTATCGAGCGCGGCGCCCTGGTCATGGACGAAGAGCGCCACACCTGCACCTGGAAGGGGCAGCGGGTCACGCTCACGGTCACGGAATTTTTGATCCTCCAGGCCTTGGCTTTGCGCCCGGGAGTCGTCAAATCACGCAACGCGCTGATGGATGCGGCTTATGACGATCAGGTCTATGTGGACGACCGCACGATCGACAGCCACATCAAGCGGCTGCGCAAGAAGTTCAAGGCAGTGGACGACGACTTCGAGATGATCGAAACCCTTTATGGCGTCGGCTACCGCTTCAAGGAGCAATAAGCCGCCAGTGGCTGCGACCGACCATATCGAGACGACCAGACCAGCCGCGGCAGCCACGGGCCCGAAGGCCGCGCTGCGCAGCGTCGGCCGGGCTTTCAATACTGTCTGGGCGGCCGTCAGCCGCTTCCTCGGCCTCACCATCTTCCGCACGCTGACGCGCCGCATCATCGTGCTGAACCTGGTGGCGCTGCTGGTGCTGGTGATGGGAATTCTCTTCCTCAACCAGTGGCGCGCCGGCCTTATCGATGCGCGCGTGCAGAGCCTGCGCGTGCAGGGCGAGATCATTGCGGCTGCCATTGCCGCCTCGGCGACCGTGGACAGCGACGTCATTTCGGTCGACCCGGACCGCCTGCTCGAACTGCAGACCGGCGAGCCTGTGTCGCCCTTGAGCTTTTTCGATCCGACCCTCGAATTTCCCATCAATCCCGAGCGCGTCGCCCCGCTGCTGCGCAACCTCGTGACCCCGACGCGCACGCGCGCCCGCATCTATGACCAGGACGGCTTGCTGATCCTGGACAGCAACAATATTTACGCGCGCGGCGAGGTGCTTAGGAAGTTGACGGCTGAGGAGCATACTTCCGGCTTCTTCCTCTTTGACTGGTGGAACAATCTGCTGTCCTGGGTGCCTGGAGATCAGTTCCCCATCTACCAGGAATATGCCGCCGACGAGGGCAAGCGCTATCCGGAAGTCAACGCCGCCCTCACCGGCACTGCCGCCGATATCGTGCGCGTGGATCCGCAGAACCAGCTCATCGTCTCGGTGGCAGTGCCCATTCAGCGCCTGCGCGCCACGGTGGGCGTGCTGCTGCTTTCGACCGCGCCGGGCGAGATCGATTCCATCGTCACCACCGAGCGCTGGAGCATCCTGCGGATCGCCATGATCGCCGCCGCCGTGGTGATCATCCTCTCGCTCCTGCTCGCCGGCACCATTGCCGGCCCCATGCGCCGGCTTTCCGAAGCCGCCGAGCGCGTGCAGACCGCCGGCAATGCCCGCGCCGAGATCCCCGATTTCACCGACCGTCCCGACGAGATTGGCCACCTCTCGGGGGCGCTGCGCGCCATGACCGACGCCCTCTATGCGCGCATCGAAGCCATCGAGCGCTTCGCCGCCGACGTCGCCCACGAGCTCAAGAACCCGCTGACCTCGCTACGTTCGGCCGTCGAAACCCTGCCGCGCGCCAAGCGGCCCGAGGATCGCGAGCGCCTCAACGCCATCATCCAGCACGACGTGCGCCGGCTCGATCGCCTCATTTCTGATATTTCCAACGCCAGCCGGCTCGATGCCGAACTGGCCCGCGAGACCGGTGAGCGCGTCGACATGGTCAAGCTCGCCGAGACCATGACCTCCATCCAGCGCGACCTGGCGGCGGTCCGCAACGTCGATGTCGTGCTCGAGACCCATACTGGCCGTTATGCGCCGGTGGTTTTCGGCCATGACAGCCGTCTGGCCCAGGTCTTCAATAACCTCGTGGACAACGCCGTCTCCTTCTCGCCCGATGGCGGGACGGTAAAAATCGTCGTTTCGAGCGATGCCGATCGCGTCGTCTTTACCGTCACCGACGAAGGTCCGGGCATTCGCGGCGACGTCTCGCGCATCTTCCAGCGCTTCTATACCGACCGGCCCGATGGCGAGCATTTCGGTGACCATTCCGGCCTGGGCCTTTCCATTTCCCGCCAGATCGTGGTGGCGCACAAGGGCAAGATCGAAGCGGCCAACCGCACCGACCGGTCGGGCGCGCGCTTCACCGTCTCCATCCCCCGGGCCCGCAAGTGAGCGGCGAGAGCGCGGCCAATATCCACGGCACCGGCCTCGTTCTCGGTCAGCACGGCGTCGTGCTGCGCGGCCCGTCGGGCTCGGGCAAGTCGCTGCTGGCCCTTGAGCTGCTCGACCGCTGGGAGAGCCGCCGCCTCAATGCGCGGCTTGTGGCCGACGACCGGCTCGACCTCACCGTGCGTCCCGAAGGCCTGATGATGGCGCCGCCCGCCAACATTGCCGGCCTTATCGAGATGCGCGGGCGCGGAATCGTCACCCGCCCCCATGTTTCGGCCGCCGTCGTGCATCTGGTGGTCGACCTTGTCGATGAAATCGAGCGCATGCCTGAAATCGAGGCTTTTGCGACCTATATATTGGATGTCCGGTTGGTTCGCTGCCCTGTGCCGCGGCGCGGTCTTGCCGATTCCGGATACCAAATGTTGCTTGTGGCAGAAGCACTAGGCCAGCTTTAAGCTCCGCTCATCCACAGCCGACAAAAAACCACTTGAAACCCGTCCCCTTACCGACAAGACTCGGCGTCGTTGTGCCATCCGGGGCTACGGGCACGTAGGGAATATTGCATGCTAGGTATGGTACTGGTGACGCATGGCGCGCTGGCCGTGGAGTTCAAGTCGGCGCTGGAGCATGTCGTGGGCCCGCAGGAGCAGGTCGAAACCATTTCCATCGGTCCGGACGACGATATGGAGGCGCGGCGCAACGACATCATGAAGGCGGTCGACGCCGCCGATACCGGCGATGGCGTCGTCATTCTTACCGATATGTTCGGCGGTACGCCGTCGAACCTGGCCATCTCCGTGATGCAGAATCGCGAGGTCGAGGTGATCGCAGGCGTCAACCTGCCGATGCTGGTCAAGCTCGCCCGCGTCCGCCCCGATATGGCCATAAAGGACGCTGTACGTATCGCTGCAGAGGCCGGGCGCAAATACATCAACGTTGCCAACGATGTATTGAGTGCGCAATAGTCGAGGGCTCTGAGGCAGGTTTCGATCATGAATACGGCGGCAGGCTCAGGCCGGGCACTCGCGCAGCAACTGACCATCATCAATCGCAAGGGGCTTCACGCCCGCGCCTCGGCGCGCTTCGTGCGCACCGCCGAATGTTTTGAGGCCGATATCCAGGTCACGCGCGACGGCTCGACCGTCAACGGCAATTCCATCATGGGCCTGATGATGCTCGGCGCCGGCCCCGGTTCGACCATCCTCGTCCAGGCCACCGGCAAGCAGGCCCGCGAAGCGCTCGACGCCATCACCGAACTCGTCAACAACGGGTTCGATGAGGACAGCGAGGGCGTCGCCTAGTGGCCGAAGAGGTCAGGATCGCTCCCGCCGATCCGCTGGCCGCCACGCGGTTCGCCACTGAACGCGAACTGATTCTGCCCTGCTTTTCGACCCCGCCGCTCGCAATCGAGCATTTCGGCTCGACCGCGGTTCCGGGCCTCGCGGCCAAACCCATCATCGACATCATGGTGCTCGTCGCCGATCTCGCCGACGGCATGGCCGCGCGCCCGGCGCTGGAGCAGGTCGGCTACACCTATTCCTCGGGACCGCCGGAGCGCCCGCGCATCGTCTTCATCAAGGGCGCCCCGCTGCGCACCCACCATCTCCATATCCACGCCGATGCCGACGAATTTCGGCGCCACATGGTTTTTCGCGATCATCTGCGCGCGCATGCCGACGATCGTGCGGCCTACGAAGCCCTCAAGCACGACCTCGCCGCGCGCTTCCGCACCGACCGTATCGCCTATGCCGACGCCAAGTCGGGTTTCATCGATGCCATTGTCGCCCTCGCCGGTGGGCCGGCGCAGAAATAGGGGAGGATGCCTTGCGGCGAGCACTCGGCGTTTTGGGAGGCCTCTGCCTGGGCGTGGCGCTGAGCCAGTTCCCCGAATATGCCCAGCAATACACCCAGCGCCTCGGCGGCGCCGTCGATGAACTCAAGGTCATCACAGAGGAATTCGACGCCTCTGCGCTGGCCGGCGGCCTCACCCGCCAGCAGGCCCTCGACCGCTACGTCGCCTCCGCCGACGCCTTCCTCAAGGATCGCGGCGTCAGCATGGAGCGCACGTTCCTGCGCTACGGCAATCTCCGTTCGGCGCTTGAGGAAATCCAGGGTGCCGACGCCCTAGAACGCCTCAAATCCATGCCGGCCTATCTCGACACCGAAATCGGCTCGCGCACCCTCGAAAACTTCAAGCCGGCCGTCCCCGTCACCCCCGAAGGCTTCCTCTACGCCGGCGCCGGCTTCCTCCTCGGCTACGCGCTCGTCTCCGCTCTGGTCACCCTCCTGACCCTCCCCTTCCGCCGGCGTCGCTCAAAAATCTACCACACCCGCTGACCCCGGCGATGAGGGCGCCTGGCGCGCCAGCACCCCGATCGAAACACCTCCCCCCTTGCGGGGGAGGCTGGGAGGGGGGTGAGCCCCGCGTCAGGGAAATGGACGCGAGCCCCTCATGATATAAAGCTTTCTTTATATCCCCTGTTGATCGTGAAGCCCCCGCCGCGTATAAGGCCGACAAACACAGCCACAAGCGGAGTTCCCATGAGCGCGTTCACGGACTATTCGGTCAAAGACATTTCCCTTGCCGATTACGGTCGCAAGGAAATCTCCATGGCCGAGATCGAAATGCCCGGCCTGATGGCCATCCGCGAGGAATTCGCCAAGGCCCAGCCGCTCAAGGGCGCGCGCATTGCCGGTTCGCTCCACATGACCATCCAGACTGCCGTGCTCATCGAGACGCTGGTGGCGCTGGGCGCCGAGGTCCGTTGGGTCTCGTGCAACATCTTCTCGACCCAGGACCACGCTGCCGCCGCCATCGCCGCCGCCGGCATTCCGGTGTTCGCGCACAAGGGTGAAAGCCTCCAGGAATACTGGGACTTCACCGACCGCATGATGGACTGGAACGGCAAGGGCGAAACCCCGAACATGATCCTGGATGATGGCGGCGACGCCACCATGCTGGTGCTCAACGGCGCCAAGGCCGAGAAGGACCCGTCCTTCCTCGACAAGCCGGGCAACGAAGAAGAAGAAATCTTCTTTGCCACCATCAAGAAGCGCCTGGCCAAGGACCCGACCTTCTATTCGCGCATTCGCGCCGCCATCAAGGGCGTCTCGGAAGAGACGACCACGGGCGTGATGCGCCTCTACCAGCTGCAGGAAAAGGGCGAGCTGCCCTTCCCGGCCATCAACGTCAACGACTCGGTCACCAAGTCCAAGTTCGACAACAAGTACGGCACGCGTGAATCGCTGGTGGACGCCATCCGCCGCGGCACCGACGTGATGCTGGCCGGCAAGGTCGCCATCGTCTGCGGTTACGGCGACGTGGGCAAGGGCTCGGCCGCTTCCCTCCAGGGCGCCGGCGCCCGCGTGCTGGTGACGGAAGTCGACCCGATCTGCGCGCTGCAGGCGGCCATGGACGGCTTTGAGGTGGTGACGCTCGATGAAGCCGCGCACCGCGCCGACATCGTGGTGACCGCCACGGGCAACAAGGACATCGTCACGGTCGACGACGTGCGCAAGATGAAGGACATGGCCATCGTCTGCAACATCGGCCACTTCGACAACGAGATCCAGGTCGAGGCGCTGCGCAACTTCAAGTGGACGAACGTCAAGCCCCAGGTCGACCTGGTCGAGTTGCCCTCGGGCAACCGCATCGTGCTGCTCTCGGAAGGGCGCCTGGTCAACCTCGGCAACGCCACCGGCCACCCGAGCTTCGTGATGAGCGCCTCGTTCTCCAACCAGACCCTGGCCCAGATCGAACTCTGGACCAACGGCAAGAACCTCGACAAGAAGGTGCACGTGCTGCCCAAGCACCTGGACGAAAAGGTCGCCGAACTGCACCTCGCCAAGCTGGGCGCCAAGCTGACCAAGCTGAGCAAGAACCAGGCCGACTACATCGGCGTGCAGGTGGATGGCCCGTTCAAGTCGGACCAGTACCGCTACTAAGTTTTTGGGACTTTGAATTGAACGCGCCCCGGAGGAGACTCCGGGGCGTTTTGTTTTGGAGGGGGCGGGGTGCGTTGCTCACCCCCCTCCCGGCCTCCCCCGCAAGGGGGAGGTGCTGACCGTGGTTGCGGGGCGCTTTGTGCGCGAGTAGCTGGATCGAAACACCTCCCCCTTGCGGGGGAGGATGGGAGGGGGGAGTCCCAGCCCTCAGACGATGCCGCTGGACCCAGCCGCCACTTCCGGGCGTACTTCGGCAACCCGAGCCCGATACCCCGCCGCCCGATACGTCGCAATGGGGTCGATGGCGCCGTGCTTTTCGAGACGGGCCATGGCGAGGATGGGTTCGACGTCCGTGCGGAAGGCGGTCTTGAGGGTTTGCGTCGCCGCCAATGCGTCGTTGGCGTCCTGATAGCCGGCAAGGGCCTTGCGGTCGACCAGCAGCGCATTGGCGTAATTGCGCTGCACTTCGGCGGCCGAGAGGATGAGGCTCTCGATGGGGTCGGTGACGTTGTGGCTCTGGTCGAGCATGTGCGCCGGGTTAAACCCTTTGGCACGACGCTCTTCGGCGGCCACCAACTCATTGAAGACCAGGAACAGGCGGTAGGGATCGATGGAGCCTGCGTCGAGGTCGTCGTCGCCATACTTGGAATCGTTGAAATGGAAGCCGCCGAGCTTTCCGAACTGGATCAGGCGCGCCACGATCATCTCGATGTTGACGTTGGGCGCATGGTGCCCGAGGTCGACGAGGCAAAAGGCCTTTTCGCCCAGTTCGGTGGCGATGATGTAGTTGGTGCCCCAATCCTGAACGACCGTCGAATAGAAGGCCGGCTCATACATCTTGTGCTCGGTGAAGAGCCGCCAATCGTCGGGCAGATCGGCGTAGATGGTCTTCATCGCGTCGAGATAGCGCTCGAACTGGCGGGTGAAGTCGGCCTGGCCGGGGAAGTTGGAGCCATCGCCGATCCAGACGGTGAGGGCCTTGGAGCCCAGCACCTTGCCGATCTCGATGCATTCCAGGTTGTGCTCCACCGCCTGCTGCCGGGTAGCGGCGTCGGCATGGGCGAGCGAGCCGAACTTGTAGGAGAGCGGCTGGCCCTTGGCGTCCGAAAAGGTGTTCGAGTTCATGGCGTCAAAGCCGAGGCCGAAACGGGCGGCGCTTTGCTTCAGGCGATTGGGATCGGCCTTGTCCCACGGAATATGCAGCGAGACATTGGGGGTGGCGCGGGTCAGCTGATTGATGACGGCGCAATCCTCGAGCTTGTCGAAGATGTCGCGCGGCTCGCCCTTGCCGGGGAAGCGGGCGAAGCGGGTGCCGCCGGTGCCAACGCCCCAGGAGGGGACGGCGATTGTGAAGGCGGCGACTTTGTCCTTGATGGCATCGATGGCGATGCCGCGACGGTCGAGGCGCTCGCCGAGGGTTTCGTAATCGCGGCGAAGATCGATTTCGCGGCGGGCGTTCTCGGCGTCGACCACGGATTGGTCGATGAGTTGGTCGGTCACTTTGGTTCTCCCCCTTGTGCTTGTGGCCCCACCCCACCCTTGTTCCCTCCCCATCAGAGGGGAGGGAGACCTGCTGGCACTCCCTCTGCCTCCCTCCCCTTGTGGGGAGGGATAGAGGGTGGGGGTGGCCGCTAACTCTTACCGCGTAAACGACTGCGCGTTGCCGGCGTCGACGTTGATGATGTTGCCCGTGGACTTCGCCGACATGTCGGACGCGAGGAAATAGATGGCTTCGGCGATGTCTTCCGGGAAGACTGAGCGCTTGAGCATGGAGCGCTGGCGGTACATTTCCTCAAGGCCATCCTTGTCGGTCTTGTAGGTCGAGGCGCGCTGTTCGAGCCATTCGCCGGCCCAGATCTTGGAGCCGCGAAGCACCGCATCGGGATTGACCACGTTGACGCGAATCTGGGCTTCGGCCCCTTCGAGGGCCAAACACCGGGCGAGGTGGATTTCGGCGGCCTTGGCGGTGCAATAGGCCGCGGCGTTGGGCGAGGCGGCCAGGCCATTCTTGGAGGCGACGAAGACGACGTTGCCGCCGATCTTCTGGGCCCGGAACACCTTGAAGGCCTCGCGCGACACCAGGAAATAGCCGGTGGCGAGGATGTCCATGTTCTTGTTCCAGAGCGCCAGCGTCGTCTCCTCGATGGGCGCCGAGGAGGCGAGACCGGCATTGGACACCAGGATATCGAGGCCGCCGAATTCGACCACCGCATCGGAGAAGCCTTTTAGGACTTCCTCCTCGCGGGTGACGTCGAACTTGATCGGGCGGACGAAGTCCTTGCCGTATTTCTTGCCCAGCTCCTCGGTGGCGGCGGCCAGGGCGGCGTCGTCGATATCGGCGATGACCACGCAGGCCCCTTCATTCATCAGGCGATAGGCCGTGGCCTTGCCGATGCCGCCGGCGCCGCCGGTGATGAGGGCGATCTGGCCGGCCAGCGCCTTCGGCTTGGGCATGCGCTGCAGCTTGGCTTCCTCGAGCAGCCAGTACTCGATGTCGAAGGCTTCCTGCTCATCGAGCCCCTTATAGGTCGAGACGGTGGAGGAGCCACGCATGACGTTGATGGCGTTGACGTAGAACTCACCCGAAATGCGGGCGGTGGCCTTGTCCTTGGCGAAGGTGAACATGCCCACGCCCGGCATCAGGTAGACGACCGCATTGGGATCGCGGATGGCGGGCGAATTGTCGTGTTTGGAGCGCTCGTAATAGGCGGTGTAGTCGGCGCGATAGGCGGCGACGTCATCGGCAAGGCGGGCGACGACGGCGTCCACATCGGGATCGGCCGGATCGAATTCGATGACCAACGGGCGGATCTTGGTGCGCAGGAAGTGGTCGGGGCACGAGGTGCCGAGCGCGGCCAGCGGGCGCAGGTCGTTCGAGTTGACGAATTCGAGCACGGCCGGGCTGTCGTCAAAATGGCCGAGCTTGTGGCTGTCTTCCGAGATCAGGCCACGGATTTTCGGCATGAGCTTGGCGGCAACGGCGCGGCGCTCGTCAGCCGGCAGCGACTTGACGGCTTGCCCGCCGAAAATGGCCTTGCCCTCTGTCTCCTTCTCGAACCACTCGATGGCCTGGTTGATGACCGAAATAGTGGTCTCGTAGCACTCCCTGGGTGTATCGCCCCAGGTGAAGAGCCCGTGGCTTTCGAGGATCACGCCCTTGGCCTGCGGGTGTTCGAGGCAGAACTTTTCGAGCCAGAGGCCAAGTTCGAACCCCGGGCGCTTCCACGGCAGCCAGCCGATCTGGTCGCCAAAAATCTCCTGGGTCAGCGCCTTGGAATCCTTGCTCGCGGCGATGGCGATGATGGCATCGGGGTGCATGTGATCGACAAAGGGATGCGGCACATAAGCGTGGAGCGGGGTGTCGATCGAGGCGGCGCGCGGATTGAGGTTGAAGGTGGCGTGCGGCAGGTAGCCGACCATCTCGTCTTCGTGCTCGAGGCCGCGATAGAGGCCCTTGAGAGCCCGGAGCTTGTCCATATAGAGCGTCGAGAAGCCATCGAGCTTGATCGAGGCGCTGTCGCCGCCCGAGCCCTTGACCCAGAGCACTTCCACCTGCTCGCCGGTCAGCGGGTCCTTCTCCATGATCTTGGAAGATGTGTTGCCGCCACCGTAATTGGTGACGCGCTTGTCCGATCCCAAAATATTGGAGCGATAGACCAGCCGTTCCGGCTCGGTCATACCGGCAGCTTTGGCCTCGTCCCATAGGTTGGCGAGGCGCGCGGGCGCGGTTGTGGACATGAGCTCCTCCCCGGAAGTCTGTTGTTTACGCCACAAGCCATAAACACTCGAAGCCTGTCAATCACAAACGATCAGAACCAGTCAGCATCGCTGACGCATGATCGAAACTGAGCTTTTGATGATTGACAATGATCGGAATTGGTGTGACCAAATCGAGCCAGGGAGAAGAAATTTGCACGAAAGCGAACGCCACAGGGTGATCCTGGCTGCGGTCCAGACGCGGTCGGTCGCTACGGTCAGCGATCTCGTCGAGATGACGGGAACCTCCGAGGCGACGATCCGGCGCGACATCGCGGCTTTGCACGTGCAGGGCAAGCTCCGGCGCGTGCGCGGCGGGGCCGAGGCGGTCAATCCGCCGAGCCAGGGCGGGCTGATGGGCCGCCCCTTTTCGGTCAACGAGAGCATCAATAGCGGGCTCAAGCGCGCCATCGCCAAGGCGGCGGTGGACCTGTGCAAGGACGGCGAGCCGATCATCATCAATGGCGGCACCACGACCTTCCAGATGGTGCATCACCTGGTGAACCGGCGCATGCAGGTTTTCACCAATTCGTTCCCGATTGCCGAGCACCTGCTGCACCATTCCAAGAACTCGGTGATGGTGCAGGGCGGCGCGATCTATCGCGAGCAGAACATCATTCTCTCGCCCTTCGACAACGATGTGTCCCGGCACTTCTACGCACGAAAAATGTTCATGGGGTGCCAGGGGCTGGGACCGCACGGGTTGATGGAGGCCGACCCGCTGCTCGTCCAGGCCGAGTTGAAGCTGATCAGCCAGGCCGACGAACTGATCGTCCTGGCGGATTCGTCCAAGTTTTCCGGAAAGTCGAGCCTGCTGCTTTGCGGACTCGACCGGATCACCACGGTCGTCACCGACCGCGGAATCCGCGACGAAGACCGGCAGATGCTGGAAACGGCGGGCGTCGGGCTGATCGTGGCGGAGACGTCTAGCCAGACTATCCAAGAGGCGACACCGGTCGCCTAACGGGCGGGTCGCTTTCATCAACAGCTCAATTGGGAGGAATCAATGAGCTTTCTGAAGAAACTGGGCATCACCACTGCCCTGGCTGCGATCCTGCTGGCTTCGCCGGCAATGGCGCAGACCAAGATCGCCCTCGTGGTCAAGTCGCTCGGCAACGGCTTCTTCGATGCCGCCAACAAGGGCGCCGAAGAAGCGGCCAAGGAACTTGGCGACGTGGAAGTCATCTATACCGGCCCGACCAAGGCCACGGCCGAAGCCCAGATCGAAGTCATCAATTCGCTGATCGCCCAGCAGGTCAACGCCATCGCCATCTCGGCCAACGATCCGGACGCCCTGGTGCCCGTGCTCAAGAAGGCCATGGACCGCGGCATCACCGTGATCTCGTTCGACTCGGGCGTGGCTCCGGAAGGCCGCCAGCTCCACCTCAATCCGTCCGATACCAACCTCATCGGCGAAACCATCATCAAGCTGGCTGCCGACTACCTGCCCGATGGCGGCGATGTGGCCATTCTCTCGGCCTCCTCGACTGCCACGAACCAGAACGCCTGGATCGAAGCGGCCAAGAAGGTGCTCCCCGAAAAATTCCCCAAGATCAACCTGGTCGCCACCGTCTATGGCGATGACGACTCGGCCAAGTCGACCGACGAAGCCAAGGGCCTGATCTCGAGCTATCCGAACCTCAAGGCCATCATCGCCCCGACCACGGTCGGCGTCGTGGCGGCTGCCCAGGTGGTGACCGACCAGAACCTGATCGGCAAGATCAACGTCACGGGCCTGGCCCTGCCGTCCGAGTTCAAGAAGTTCATCGACAACGGCGCCTCGCAGGCCGTGGCCCTGTGGAACCCGATCGACCTGGGTTATTCGGCCATCTACCTGGCCCATGACCTGGCCGTGAAGGGTGACAAGGCGGCTCCGGGCGCAAAACTCTCGATCGGCCGCATGGGCGAGATCACGCTCGACGACACGAACTCGGCCGCCATGGCGCCCCCGTTCACCTTCGACAAGAGCAACATCGACGAGTTCGCCAAGATCTATTGATCCCGCGCGAGCGGCGCACCCCCACCCCTGTCCCCTCCCCGCAAGGGGGAGGGGGACGATGGGGCGCCGCATAAGCCAGCAGGTCTCCTCCCCCCTTGCGGGGGAGGGACAGGGTGGGGGGTGAGCAATGGCCACGAAGCAGCGAAATCGCATGACCAACCCCACCCTGACCCTATCCGGCATCACCAAGAGCTTCCCCGGCGTCCGGGCGCTCAATGGCGTGTCGCTCGAACTTTACCCCGGCCAGGTCACCGCCCTCATCGGCGAGAACGGCGCCGGAAAATCCACCCTGGTCAAAATCCTCACCGGCATCTACCAGCCCGACGCAGGCGAAATCGCCATAGACGGCAAGCCGGTTTCGCTATCCACCGCCCACGCCGCCTTCGAGCACGGCATCACCGCCATCCACCAGGAAACCGTGCTCTTCGACGAAATGAGCGTCGCCGAGAACATCTTTCTGGGCCATGTGCCGCGCACGCGCCTCGGCCTCATCGACTGGGCGACCATGCGTCGGGAAGCCCGCACCATTCTTGATGACATGGGCGCAAAACATATCGACGCCAACATGCTCCTCAAGGACCTCGGCATCGCAAACCGGCACCTCGTCGCCGTCGCGCGCGCCATGTCCATCGACGCGCAGATCGTCATCATGGACGAGCCCACGGCAGCCCTCAGCCAGAAGGAAATCGAGGACCTTTTCGTCCTCATCGACCTCCTGCGCGAGGACGGCAAGGCCGTGCTCTTCATCTCGCACAAGTTCGATGAAATCTACCGCATCGCCGACCGCTTCACCGTCTTCCGCGATGGCGAGCAGGTGGGCAAGGGCTTCATCAAGGACACCAGCCAGAGCGAGATCGTCCGCCTCATGGTCGGCCGTTCCGTCGATCAGATTTTCCCCGAGCGCGAGGTCAAGATCGGCGCGCCGGTGCTGAAAGTTTCGGACCTCTCCCACCCCACCGAATTCGACGCCATCAGCTTCGAGCTGCGCAAGGGCGAGATTCTTGGGTTTTACGGCCTCGTGGGCGCCGGCCGCAGTGAGGTGATGCAGGCGCTCTTCGGGATCACCCGCCCATCGCGCGGGCACATCGCGCTCAACGGCAAAACGGTTGATCCGAAGTCGCCGGCGGAGGCCGTGGACGAGGGCATCGTCTATGTGCCCGAGGAGCGCGGCAAGCAGGGCGTCGTCATCGGCATGCCGATCTTCGAGAACGTCTCGCTGCCCTCGCTCCGCCGCACCTCGCAGAACGGCGTCCTGCGCCTCGCCGAAGAATTCAAGCTCGCCCGCACCTATACCGAGCGCCTCGACCTGCGCGCCTCCTCGCTCAGCCAGGATGTCGGCACGCTTTCCGGCGGCAACCAGCAGAAGGTGGTCATCGCCAAGTGGCTGGCCACCCACCCCGAAGTCATCATCCTCGATGAACCCACCAAGGGCATCGACATCGGCTCCAAGGCCGCCGTGCATCAATTCATGGGCGAACTCGTCGCGCAGGGCCTGGCGGTCATCATGGTTTCCTCCGAGCTCCCCGAAATACTCGGCATGTCCGACCGCGTCGTCGTCATGCGCGAGGGGCGCATGGTGGCCGAGTTCGACAACAAGGGCCTGACGCCCGAAACGCTGGTGCGCGCTGCCGCCGGCATCACGGAAGAAGCCGCATGAAGACGCTCCTGCGCTACCGCGAAATCTGGCTCTCCATCGCCATCGTCGTGCTTGTCGCCGGCGTCGCCCTGCGCCGCCCGGCCTATGCCAGCCCCGCCAACCTTCTCGACGTGTTCAACAACACCTCGCTCCTCCTCATCCTCGCCATGGGTCAGATGGCCGTGATCCTCACGCGCTCGATCGACCTTTCCATGGCCGCGAACCTCGCGCTCACCGGCATGATCGTCGCCATGATCAACGCCGCGTTTCCGGCCTTCCCGGTCCCGCTCCTCCTGGTCCTCGCCGCCCTCATCGGCCTCGGCCTCGGCGCCTTCAACGGCGTGCTGGTCTGGAAGCTCAACATCCCCGCCATCGTCGTGACGCTCGGCACCCTCACCATCTATCGCGGCACCACGTTCCTGGTTTCCGGCGGCAAATGGGTCAATGCCGACCAGATGAGCGCCGATTTCATCGGCCTCACCCGCTGGGCCTTTCTCGGCCTGCCGCTGCTCTCCTGGTTCGCTATTGCGATCCTCATCGCCTCCATCGTGCTCATGACCCGCACCAATATCGGCCGCGCCCTCTATGCCATCGGCATCAACCCCACCGCCGCCGTCTATGCCGGCATCGATGTCGGCCGCACCAAGTTCATCGCCTTCTGCCTCTCGGGCGCCATTGCCGGCCTCTGCGGCTATCTCTGGGTGTCGCGCTACGTCATCGCCTCGGTCGAAATCGCCAACGGCTACGAGCTCAACATCATCGCCGCCTGCGTCATCGGCGGCGTCTCCATCGCCGGCGGCATCGGCACCGCCTTCGGCGCGGCGCTGGGTGCGTTGTTCCTCGGCGTCATCAACTCGGCCTTGCCGGTCATCAACGTCTCCCCGTTCTGGCAGATGGCCATCTCCGGCGCCGCCATCATCCTCGCGGTGATCTTCAACGCCCGCAGCGAGCGCAAGCACGGGCGGATTATCCTCAAGAGCGTGGAGGGGACGAATGGCTGATCCTGTGTTGGTGGCTGCCCCCCTCCCAGCCTCCCCCGCAAGGGGGGAGGTGCCGACCGTGGGTGTGGGGTATTTCGTGCGCAAGCAACTGGATCGAAACACCTCCCCCCTTGCGGGGGAGGTTGGGAGGGGGGTGAGCCCCACACTCCCACGAGGGTCGATGAAGTGACCGAAACCCCAACCCCTCGCCACATCCCCAACCGCCTCGACTCCCCGCTCCGCTCGGCCCTCTTCTCCTGGGAAGCGCTGCTGATTCTGGTGGCCATCGCCATCTTCATCATCAATTCCTTCGCCTCCCCCTATTTCCTCAACGCCTGGAGCCTTTCCGACCTCACTTTCAACTTCACTGAAAAGGCCCTCATCGCCCTCGCCATGGCGCTGCTGATCATCGCCGGCGAGATCGATCTCTCCGTCGCCGCCATCATCGCGCTTGCCTCCACCATGATGGGTCTGGCGCTGCAGGCCGGTGTCGATACGCCCGGCCTCGTCGCCATCGGCATTGCCACCGGCCTCGTCTGCGGCGCCTTCAACGGCTTCCTGGTCACCGGGCTCAAGCTGCCGTCCATCGTCGTCACCATCGGCACGATGAGCCTTTTCCGCGGCCTCTCCTTCATCATCCTGGGCGACCAGGCGTTCAAGGGTTACCCGGAAAGCTTCGCCTTCTTCGGGCAGGGCTATGTCTGGTGGGTGGTTTCCTTCGAGCTGGTGCTGTTCCTCTTCTGCGCGCTGCTCTACTATTTCCTCCTGCACCGGACCAATTTCGGACGGCGGGTCTTCGCCATCGGGAACAATCCGGTCGCCTCGCGCTTTTCGGGGGTGAGGGTCGACCGCATCCGCTTTACGCTCTTCTGCCTCACCGGCCTGATGAGCGGCATCGCCTCGGTCCTCCTCACCAGCCGGCTGGGCTCGACCCGGCCCTCGATCGCGCAGGGCTGGGAACTTGAGGTGATCACCATGGTCGTACTCGGCGGCGTCAACATTCTGGGGGGATCAGGCTCGATCCTCGGCGTCGTCATCGCCGCCTTCATCATGGGCCTCGTCACCTTCGGCCTTGGCCTCCTCAACGTGCCCGGCATCGTCATGTCCATCTTCATCGGCGCGCTGCTGATCCTCGTGATCGCGCTGCCGATCGTCTATGGCATGCTCAAGCGGAGCCGCGCGTGAGCGGCAAACGGTTCATCGGCGTCATCGATATCGGCAAGACCAACGCGAAATTCGCGGTGGTCGATCTCGAAACGCGCTCCGAAGTCGCCGTCCGCAAGACGCCCAACACCGTCCTGCGCGATGGTCCCTATCCCCATTTCGATATCGATGGCCTCTGGCAGTTCCTCTCCGCCGCAATCGCTGAGCTCGATGCCAAGCACCCGCTCGAGGCCCTGAGCGTCACCACCCACGGCGCCTGCGCGGCGCTGGTCGATGAAAACGGCGACCTCGCCCTTCCGGTCCTCGACTACGAATATGCCGGCCCCGACGAGTTCGGCGACGAATACGCCGCCATCCGTCCACCCTTCGCGACCAGCTTCACGCCCCCGCTTCCCGGCGGCCTCAACCTCGGCAAGCAACTCTTCTGGCAAGCGAAAAAATTCCCCGAGGCTTTCGCCCGCGCCCAGTGGATCCTGCCTTACCCGCAATACTGGAGCTTTCGGCTCACCGGCGTCGCCGCTTCCGAAATCACCTCGCTCGGCTGCCACACCGATCTCTGGAATTTCGAGACCGACCTTTATTCCGATCTCGTCGTGCGTCAGGGCTGGCTCGACAAGATGCCCGAAGTCCTCCCCGCCTTCGATCCCCTGGGCCCGATCAAGCCAGAGCTCGCCGCCGAACTGGGCGTCCGCCCCGGTCTGCCGGTCTATTCGGGCATTCATGATTCCAACGCTTCGCTCCTGCCGCACCTGCTCTCGCGCACGCCGCCCTTTGCCGTGGTCTCCACCGGCACCTGGGTCATCGTCGCGGCGCCGGGCGGCGACCTCATGCACCTTGATGCCCATCGCGATTGCCTCGCCAATATCGATGCCTTCGGCAAGCCGGTGCCCTCGGCCCGCTTCATGGGCGGCCGCGAATTCTCGCTGCTGACCGAAGGCCGCGAGGCGAACCCGTCGGACGAAACCATGCAGCGCGTCATCGACGACGCCATCATGCTGCTGCCGTCCGTCGTCGAAGGCTCCGGCCCCTTTCCGCAGCGCAAGGCGCGCTGGACGCATCCGCGCGAAGGGCTGGATGACGAGACGGCTTTTGCCGTGGTGTCGTTCTATCTGGCTTTGATGACCGCCGAATGCCTGGCTCTGGCGGGGGCGGAGGGCGATATCGTGGTCGAGGGGCCGTTCGCGGCCAACCACGCCTATTTGCGCATGCTGGAATCGGCAGCGTGCCGGCCGGTCATTGCCAGCCAGGGCAGTGCGACCGGTACCGCCATCGGCGCCGCCATGCTGGCGCGGATGGAGGACGGGCACGAAATCGAGAGCAGGGAACTCAGCGCCGATCCGGACATGACCCGCTACGCCTGGCGCTGGCGCCAGGCCCTCAATCAGTAAAATTTAAAGCAAATCGTCGCCGAAATCGCCGGTCTTTCCGGCAATTTCGCTGGCCGCGACGCGGGCTTCCTCGACGGTATCGAAGGTGTGCCCGTCGATCCCGAAAACCGGGAACTTGACGGCAAGGAACTTGAAGCCCTCGGCCTCAGGCACGACGACACCCAGGGGTTCCCCGGAAACTTCGATGACGATCGGCCGCTGGGCCGTGGACTTGGAAAACTTTGGCTGCTGCATAATAAACTCCACTCACGCCGCTTGAGGGACGTGGTGCCAGTATCGGATTTGGAAGACGATCTAGTGACGAGGGGTCACATTCGTTTGGATCGGCTACACCACGATACGGCGCCCGCTACCGTAATTCGGGTTCGGGCTTGGAGTTTTGCTACGCGACGAAGACCGTGATGCTGAACTGACAACAATTTCATGTCCCGCCTCCGTCCGTTGGTCGCGTTGATATCGGATGCCACTTTGGCAAGTTCAAGGCCGCAACGCAATCAGACTTTTGATGAAATCGCGTGGCGGGCCCAACGAAAAGTCACAATAGGGGAGTCGGCCGAATTTGGCGAGCTTAAATCTACCAATCCAGTCAGGAAAAACGAAACGTCCGTTTCCCCTGGGCTGGCGGGGGTGGAACGCCCGCCGTCCAGCCTAGACGAAAGGCGCATTCCGCCGCAGGTGCGCCTTCTTGCAAACGTTTGCGGCTTCTGGTGTGGTGCCGGACTGGCGGATGAAATGTTGGGCCCTCGCGGGGAGGGTTCATCTGGAGGATATTCGAAGGTGTCGGAAACGGATCAGCGCGAGACCAAGCGCAAGCGCGGCGTGCCGCCTTCGGGTAAGCCGACCCTTCGCACCATAGCCGACATGACCGGGCTCGCCGTAACCACGATATCGCGCGCCCTCAACAACGCCCCCGAGCTCAGCCAGGAAACCCGCGAGCGCGTGCAGAAGATCGCCGCCGAAATCGGCTATCTCCCCGATCGCGCGGCGCTCCGCCTCAAGACCGGGCGCACCCACGTCATCTCGCTCATCCTCGATCCGCATGATGAAATCCTGGGCTTTGGCCAGTCCATGGTCAACGGCCTCACCGCCGCCCTGCGCGGCACGGCCTACCATCTGGTCATCACCCCCAATTTCATCGGCGACGGCCCGCTCGATCCCATCCGCCACATCATGCGCAACCGCATGGCCGACGGCATCATCTTCTCGCGGACGGAACCCCAGGACGCGCGGGTAAAACTCTGCCTCGACCAGAATTTTCCCTTCGTCTCACACGGCCGCACCGAACTGCCCGTGGCGCATCCCTATGTCGATTACGACAATTACGCCTTCGCCTATGCGGCAGCCAGGCGCCTCATCGCCAAGGGACGCAAGAAACTCACCATCATCCTGCCGCCCACCAAATTCACCTTCGGCAACCATTTGCGCGCCGGGTTCCTGGCGGCAGTCAAGGAGGGTGGCGTCGCCCATGAGATCGACGACGGCCTGACGCTGGACAACGCCGCCGAAGACATCCGCACCCGCGTCATCGCCCGCCTTGGCAAACCCGGCGCCCCCGACGGCTTCATCTGCTCCGGCGACGCCGCCGCCCTCGCCGTCATGGCCGGCATCACCGACGCCGGCAAATCCATCGGCCAGGACATCGACGTGGTCGCCAAGCAAACCTCCGGCATCTTCTCCCTGGTCCGCCCGAAAGTAGACGCCATCTACGAAGACACCGCCCTTGCCGGCGAACAGATGGGAAAATTGCTGCTCCGGCGCATAGCGGGCGAGCCGGCAGAGGATCTGCAATGGCTGGATAAGCCGCGGGTGGATTGGCGGTAGCGGGGCGGGCCGCAACCCTGGGGTGGTGTGAGTCGGCGACCCCATCTTGCCCGCAAAGCTGCGCTAAGTTCGTCTATGCTGCTTTTGCGGAACTTGTAGCCGCAGCCTTGTCATTCTCCTTTGCCCGGATCGCTTGAAAAAGAGCTATCATGTAGTCTTGATAGTGATCCTCTTCTCCGGCCAGCGGGTCTACATACCTCGGCCGCAAAGTGGGCGCCGCACCCTCCGCTGCATGACCAGCGAGGACAGGCATTTCTGGTTGGGTTGGTGCGACGCGCATGCGTTATCCTTTCGGCGGGTACGGGTCGTTCCCGTAACTGTTGCTATCTCGGATTCGGCCATCGGGCCGGTGGATCACCACTTCTGCCTTAGTTCGGATCGCTTGATCACGAGCCCTTTCAATGGCGTCGGCCTGCGTTCCATGACGGCTGCCAGCGCGTGAGGCTCCCTCTGTCTTGGTTTGCCAACCGCCTCGTGGATGCGGCGTAACGTGGACGTCCTTCTTGGTCATCTGCTGTTCCTCAGGTTTCCCGACTCGCCGGGTACCGAGTAAGGTCACCACAAACGAATTTTGGCGTCAAGAAAATCATCGTTTGCTTAACAAACGTCGCGAGCTGCCGTATGAGCGTTTGTAATCTTGACTTTCTTCTGTCGCGCATATACCCTAATGAGGCACATGCGACGGGAGAGGCCCACCTTATGTCGAACGCCGTGAACGTGCAGGTTGGCTCTGCAATTCGTGAATTTCGGGAAAGTAAGTTGCGCATCACGCAGGCTCAGCTCGCTGAGCGCGTGGGTATTTCTAGGCCGTCGGTCGCTAATATCGAGGGCGGGAGGCAGCAGCTTACTGTAGCCCAACTTATGCTTTTTGCGCGCGTCCTAGGCATTCATCCAGTAAAACTGCTGCCATTTGATACCAACGAATTCGTTGGCGGCGACGTAGTGGAACTGCTTCCGGAGGGTACGGACGCTGCGATTGTGGAATGGGCCGGAAAGCTCATGCCTAGCCATGGGTGATCGCAAGCTCAGGATTAGCGATAGCCGGCTAAAGGAGATCAGAGGCAGGGCTGTAGCGATATTGAAGGATGCGGGCTGCCTTGAGGCACCTGTTCCTATCGAACTAATCGCTGAGCGACTTGGTGCTCGAGTATATTTCGCACCCTACGAAGGCGACGACTTGGCTGGAATGCTAATTCGAAACTCAAGCGTTCCCGTTATCGCCGTTAATTCCGCCCACCATAGGAACAGACAACGTTTCACTATTGCACATGAATGCGGACATCTCGTCATGGGTCACAGCGGCGAGACTTACCTAGACCGGAGCTTTGAGGTAATAAGACGCGACCAAAACTCTTCGTCGGGTACGGATATTGCGGAAGTCGAGGCCAATCAGTTCGCGGCAGAGATTCTAATGCCTGTCCGTTTTCTCTTGAAGGATCTGCCTTCTTTGGATTTCGAAAGTGACGAGCGAATTGCGGCGCTCGCTAAGCGTTACGGCGTAAGCCAGCTAGCCATGAGCTACCGCATAGCGAACGTCTTCATGTAGAGGCGCCTAGTGCGCCTCATCCCAATTATGCGCCGCATGCGCATCCACCTTCAGCGGCACTGACAATCTCACGGCCGGTTCCGCTGAACTTTCCATGATCCCCGCGATCACCGGCATCGCCTTGTCTTCCGTGCCCTTGTCGACCTCGAAGATCAGTTCGTCGTGGACCTGCAGCAGCATGTCGGCCTCGATGCCTGCCTTTTTCAGCGCCGGCTCCATCTTGATCATGGCGCGACGGATGATGTCGGCGGCCGAGCCCTGGATGGGGGCGTTGATCGAGGCGCGTTCGACGAAGGCGCGTTCGGCCGGGTGCTTGGAATTGGCGTTGGGGAACTGCACCTTGCGCCCGAAAATGGTTTCCACGAACCCGTCCGCCTTCACGCGCCGGCGCATCTCGTCCATGTAGTCGCGGATGCCCGGGAACCGCTTGAAATAGGTCTCGATATAATCGCCCGCTTCCGCCCGCCCGATGCCGAGCTGGTTGGACAGCCCGAAGGCGGAAATGCCGTAGATGATGCCGAAATTGATGGCCTTGGCCCGCCGCCGCACTTCGGACGGCATGCCCTCCACCGGCACCCCGAACATTTCGGAAGCCGTCATGGCGTGAATGTCGAGCCCTTCCTCGAACGCATCCTTGAGCGCCTGGATATCGGCGATATGGGCCAGCACGCGCAGTTCGATCTGGCTGTAATCCGCCGAGATCAGGATCTTGCCGGGGCTCGCCACGAACGCCGTGCGGATCTTGCGGCCATCCTCGGTGCGCACCGGAATGTTCTGCAGGTTCGGATCGTTCGAGGACAGCCGCCCCGTCAGCACCGAAGCCTGGCTGTAGCTCGTATGCACGCGCCCCGTGCGCTCGTTGATGTAGCTGGGCAGGGCATCCGTATAGGTGCCCATGAGCTTGGTGAGCTGGCGCCATTCGAGCACCGCCTTGGCCAGCGGCACCCCTTGCAGCGCCAGCTCGTCCAGCACATCGGCGCCCGTCGCCCATTGCCCGGTCTTGGTCTTGGTGCCGCCCGGCAGCCCCATGACCCCGAACAGGATATCGCCAAGCTGTTTTGGCGAGCCCAGGTTGAACTTCTGCCCGGCCAAGGCCTGCGCCTCCGCCTCGAACGCCGCCGCGCGCTGGGCGAAATCTCCTGAAAGCCGCGAGAGGATCTGCCGATCCACCGAAATGCCGCGCCCTTCCATCCGCGCCAGCACCGGTGCCAGCGGGCGCTCCAGCGTCTCGTAGACCACACTCATGTTCTCGGCCGGCAGGCGCGGCTTGAGCAGCGTCCAGAGCCGCATGGTGAGGTCGGCATCCTCCCCGCCATAGCGCGCCGCCGCCTCGATATCGACTTCCGCAAAGGTTTTTTGGGATTTGCCGGTGCCGATCAAATCCTTGATCGGAATGCCACCATGCCCGAGCCAGTGCGAGGTGAGCTCGCTCATGGTGTTGAAGCGCGGTCCGTCCAACGTATAGCTCAAGAGCAGCGTGTCATCGATCGGCGTAGCGACGATGCCGTAGCGCGCCAGGATCCCGAGGTCATACTTGAAATTGTGCCCGATCTTGAGGATCGAGCGGTCCTCCAGCATCGGTTTGAGCAGCGCCAGCGCATCGGCCATAGGCATCTGTCCTTCGACGCGCCCGCCGCCGAGCAGGTCGGCGCCCGTGCGATGGTCGAGCGGCAGATAGGCGCCATTGCCCGGCGCCGTCGAGAGGCACACGCCGACGAGGTCGGCCGTCTGGTTGTCGAGCCCGGTGGTCTCCACATCCACGGCCACATGACCGACCGCATAGATCGCCTCGATCCACTTCCGCAGATGCTCGGCATCGCGGATGATCTCGTATTTGGCGTGGTCGAGCGGGATGGCCTTGACCCGCTCATGCACGTCCGCCGCATGTGCCACCAGCGCCGCTTCGGCGCGACCGGAAGCTTCGAGCCGCGCGGCGCGTGCCTCGGCCTTGGCGGCATTGTCAAAGCCCATGGCTTCCACGGGCTTGGCCGCCAGCGCCGGGTCCGCTTCCCAGGCGTCGGGGTCGGCTTCGAGAATGCCCGCGAGCCGCTTGGTGATGGAGTTGAATTCCATGGCCTTAAGGAACGGGAACAGCGCCGCCGGCTCGATCGGCACGCGCCCCAGCGCGTCGAGCCCCAGTTCCACCGGCACCTCGCGCGAGAGCGTCACCAATTGCTTGGAAATCCGCGCCAGCTCGGCATTGTCGATGAGCTTCTGCCGCCGCGCCGGCTGCTTGATCTCCTCGGCGCGCGCCAGCAGCGTTTCGAGGTCGCCATAGGTATTGATGAGCTCGGCCGCCGTCTTGACGCCGATTCCCGGCACGCCCGGAACGTTGTCGACGGCGTCCCCGCAGAGCGCCTGCACGTCGATGACCTTGTCCGGCGTCACGCCGAACTTGGTGAAGACTTCCTCGGGCCCGATCCAGCGCAGCGGCGGCTGGCCGGGGCGGGGGATGGTGTCGAGCATGCGGATCGAGCCATTGGGCTCGACCAGCTGCATCAGATCCTTGTCCGAGGATACGATGGTCACCTTGCCGCCGGCATCGCGCGCCATGCAGGCATAGGTGGCGATGATGTCGTCGGCCTCCCAGCCCTCCATTTCGATGGAGGGAATGGAAAAGGCCCGCGTCGCCGAGCGCGTCAGCGGAAACTGCGGCACCAGCTCCTCGGGCGGCGGCGGCCGGTGCGCCTTGTAGTCGGCATAGATGTCATCGCGAAAAGTCTTGGCCGAATGATCGAAGATCACCGCCATATGCGTGGGGGCATCGTCGCCCTTGAGGTCTTCCGTCAGCTTGAACAGCATGTTGCAGAAGCCCTGCACACACCCTACGGGCAGGTTGTCCGACTTGCGGTTGAGCGGCGGCAGCGCGTGGAACGCGCGGAAAACATAGGACGAGCCGTCGACGAGCAGCAGGTGCATGAAGTGATTCCGATCGAATGGATTGGCCCGACCTTAAAAGAAAGGTCGCCATAAGCGAAGGGCCAACGCCGATCGGTTGGGGATGACGGCGGAGTCGAAAAAGCCCTACCGGCTTTCCTGGATGACGTTCCAGCGGTTCTGCTGGGTGAGGAGCGCACGGATATAGGCCATATTGGCTTCCACCTGGTCCGGTGCAAGCTCCTTTGCATAGATGGCGCGCGCTTCATCGAACCGGCCTTGCAGGCCAATGACCAGTGCCAGGTTCTGCCGGATGCGGGTATTGGCGCCCGGCATGGCCACGGCCCGGCGCAGATGCGCCTCGGCGGCATCGAGCTCGTTGGTCATGGCATAGGAGAGGCCGAGATTGGCTTCCAGCGAGGCTTCGCCCGGCGCGATCAGCAGCGCCTGGTTATAGAGCAGCCGCGCTTCGGCGTTGCGTCCGGTCTGGTCGAGAATGGCGCCCTTGACCGAGAGCGCGTTCCAATCCGGCTGCTGGGGGACGATGGCGGCGTCGATGACGTTGAGCGCCTGGTCGAACCGGCCCTGCGCCGTCAGCGCCTTGGCATAGGCCACCGCGATATCGGCGTCGTTCCGATAGGTCGACATGCCCGCTTCGAGCACGGCCGCCGACTGGTCGTTCTGCCCGGCGCCGCGCAGGGCAGCGGCGTAATAGATGATGGTGACCTTGTCGCGCGGATTGGCCTTGTAGCGTGCTCCGAGCTCGGCCAGCGTCTTCTGCGCATCGGCCTGGCTCATGCCGGAAAAATCGGGCGAAGGCACCGATGCGCGATTGGTCGCGCAGGCCGAAAGGGTAAGCGCGGCGAGGGTGGCCAGAAGCGCGGCGCGGAGCGGCCGCAGCGGAAGCACAAGCAGGCGGGACACGAGGGACTACTCTTGAAAGAACCGAGCCGGCCTCACTCATAAATCATTAACCCTAACGCACGGTTAAGGCGCCCTGCCGGTGGTTGCCGCGCCGGGGCGGGGGGCGTAAACCCAAGCAGTCGTTTTGCAAAATTCTTACCGGTGCGCCATGGCCAGATCCCAGCCCATTCCCGTTACTCTCGTCTCCGAAGCCGCGCTCGATGCGGCCGGCCTCAAGGCCGCTCACCGCGCCTGGGCTGAGGCCAACGGCTTTTCCGGTCAGCGCGGCCGGCTGCTGGCGCTGCCGGGCGAGGCCGGCGCGCTCGATGGCTACCTGCTCGGCATCGGGGGCGAAGCGGGGCGCTCCAAGCTCGTGGCAGGCCTGGCCGCGGCGGCGCTCGAACCGGGTGAATATGTCCTGGCCGGAGAGCTGGGCGACCCGACCCTGGCCGCACTCGGCTTCCGCCTCGGCGCTTATCGCTTCGACCGCTATCGCAAGCGGCGCGAGCCGGTCGCGCTCAAGCTGCCCGAAGGCGCCGATGCGGCGGAGGTGGCGCGGCTCACCGACGCCGCGTTCCTCGCGCGCGACCTCGTCAACGCGCCCGCCAACGATCTGGGGCCGGAGGCCTTCGAGCACGAGATCCGCGCTTTCGCCACGCGCCATCACATGAAGGTCAAAGTCTTCGTCGGCGACGAGCTGCTCTCGCAGAATTTCCCGATGATCCACGCCGTCGGCCGCGCCGCCGCCGAAGCGCCCAGGCTTGTCGACCTCACCTGGGGGCGCGATTCCGATCCAAAGATCACGCTGGTCGGCAAGGGCGTCACCTTCGATACCGGCGGCCTCGATATCAAGCCGCCCTCATCGATGCTGCTGATGAAGAAGGATATGGGCGGCGCCGCCAATGTGCTCGGCCTCGCCCATGCCATCATGGCAGCCGGGCTCAAGGTGCGGCTGCGCGTGCTGATCCCGATCGTCGAGAACGCCATTTCGGGCTCCGCCTTCCGCCCCGGCGACATCCTGCCTTCGCGCTCCGGCCAGACGGTCGAGATCGGCAATACCGATGCCGAGGGCCGGCTGATCCTGGGCGATGCGCTCACCTATGGCGACGAGGAAAGCCCCGAACTGCTGCTGGATATGGCCACGCTCACCGGCGCCGCCCGTACCGCGCTCGGCCCCGAACTGCCCCCGCTCTATTCCTCCGATGACGAACTGGCGCGGGCGCTGATGGCGGCGGGCATGGCCAGCGATGATCCGCTCTGGCACATGCCGCTCTGGGCCAATTACGAGGCCATGCTCAATTCCAGGATCGCCGACGTCAACCACGTCTCCTCAGGCGCTTTTGCCGGCTCGATCACGGCGGCCTTGTTCCTCAAGCGCTTCGTGAAAAATGCCGCCGCCTGGGTGCATCTCGATATCTTCGCCTGGGCCCCCGAACCCCGCCCCGGACGCCCCTTCGGCGGCACCGACCAAGGGATTCGCTCGGTCTATGGCGTGCTCAAGGCGCGCTATTCCTGAGGAATAGGGGGCGGCGCGCTGCCACGCGCCGCCCTTCCAAAAACCTCAATATCCCAACTTGGCGTCCACCACGTTGATCAGCGGCTTGCCCGCCTCATGGTCGAGCAGGATCCTCGAAAAATACCGCACCCCGGTCCGCTCGTTGGAAATGGCGGCGATATGGGGAGTGAGGTAGCAATTGGGGGCGTCCCAGAGGCCGCTGTCGGCGGGCAGCGGCTCGACTTCGAAGACGTCGAGGCTGGCGGCGCCCAAGGTTCCATCGTTGAGGGCCCGGACGATGTCAACTTCCTTCTGGTGGCCGCCGCGGGCGGCGTTGACGATGGCCGGGCCGCCGTCAAGCTTGCGGCGGAGCTTGGCAAAGGTCTCATAGTTGAGAATGCCGCGCGTTTCCGGCGTCAGCGGCAGCAGGTTGACGAGGATATCGGTGCCGGAGAGGAAGGCGTCGAAGGCCGCTTCGCCGGCAAAACCCTCGACCCCGGCTATGCTCTTGGGCGTGCGGCTCCAGCTCCGCAGCGTGAAGCCGATGGCCTTGAGGCGTTCGGCGGCATGCTGGCCGAGCACGCCCATGCCCATGATACCGACGACGGTTTCATGGGCGGCTGGCGGATAGAGCTGCACCCAGCGGCGCGCCTTCTGGTCGGCGGCATAGCGGCTATAGAGCCGGTGATGCATGGTGACATGCGCCAGCACGTAATCGGTCATTTTCTGGCTGAGGTCTTCATCCACGAACCGCACGATCGGCACGTCGCGCGGCAGGTCGGGATGGCGCATGAGCGCGTCGACGCCGGCGCCCAGCGACAGCACGGCTTTCAGGTTCGTGAGGCCCTTGAAGGCATCGGCCTTGGGCTTCCAGACGAATATATAGCGGATAGCGGCCGGGTCGAAAACGTCGCCGCGCCGCACCACCGGATAATCGCCCAGGGCTTCCCGGAACCTGGCAGCCCAATTGGCTTCATCGACATCGGAGAGGTGGAGCAGCAGCATGACGAGAAAAGTCCCTTTGAAAAGCAACGAGCCGCACCAGGGGCGCGGCTCGAAAACAGTCTTCCGATAGGCGTCGCGCCTTAATTGGCGGCGGGCGCGGCCGGCGTGGTTTCGGTCGCCGGAGCAGGAGTGGCCGGGGTTGCGGCCGGGGCCTCGGCGGCCGGAGCGGCTGCAGGAGCCTCGGTCGCCGGCGCTGCTGCGGGGGCCGCGGCTGCAGGGGCGGCAGGAGTCTCGGTCGGCGCGGCAGCCGGAGCCGCCGGCGTGGCGGCGGGCTGGGCCGGCTCGGCCGCAGCCGGAGCGGTTTCGGCAGGGGCAGCGGCGGGCGCCTCGGCAGCGGGTGCCGCGGCTGGCTCGGCATCGGCGGTCGGGAACGGCACCGGGTTGGCCGAGAGCGTCTGCAGATAGGCCAGGATATTGGCGCGGTCCTTGTCGTCCTTGTCGCCCGAATAGCTCATCTTGGTGCCCGGGGTGAAACCCTTGGGGTTGGTCAGGAAGGCGTTGAGGTTCTCGTAGCTCCAGACGTCGCCCTTGGCGTGGTGCTCTTCCATGCCGGCCGAATAGGTATAACCCTCATGGCTGCCGATCGGACGACCGACGACGCCGAAGAGGTTCGGACCGGTCTTGTTCGGGCCGCCTTCGGAGAAGTCGTGGCAGGACTGGCACTTCTTGACGGCGGCCGCGCCGGCCGTGGCGTCGGCGCTGGCGAGGAGCGTCGCCAGCGACACTGCCGGAGCAGCCTCGGCGGTGGCCTCGCCGGCCCCTTCGGCGCCCGGCTCGGGCAGGGCGTAACCGGGACCGCGATCCTCGATCGGGTGGTAGATCGCCTCCGCCAGGAAACCTGTCGCCATGACGAACAGCAGGGTGCCAAGGACAGCCCCGGCGATCTTGTTGACTTCAAACGAATCCATTGCAGGCTCTCTAACGGTTTTGGCCCGGTATAAACGATTGGCGGAACACCTCAAGAGCGCATGTGGCAAAACGCCACCTGGCCCCGGTTCCCGAGCGGCCGGACCATAATATCATCGCTGCCGTGAAGCAACGGTTACACCGGGCCTTGCCGGCCTCCGCCGGCGCATGGGCGAGGCGCGATTGACTCGTGGGACGCCGGGCGTAAATAGAGCGCGCAACTTCACGCCCAGAGACAATTGCCGATGTCCCAGAAAATCGCGTTCCAGGGTGAACCGGGCGCTTTCAGCCACGCTGCTTCCCATGCGCTCTTCCCGACAGGGGAGGCGGTCCCCTGCGTCACCTTTGAGGACACGATCAGCGCCGTGCAGAACGGCACCGCCGATTTCGGCGTGGTGCCGGTGGAGAATTCCATCTATGGGCGCATCACCGACATCTACAACCTGCTGCCAAGCAGCGGCCTGCACATCATCGGCGAGCATTTTCTGCGCGTCGAGATGAACCTGCTCGGCGTCAAGGGCGCCAGGCTCGAGGACGTCAAGGCCGTCCAGTCCCTGGTCGTGGCGCTCGGCCAGTGCCGCACCTTCATCCGCGAGCACAACCTCAAGGCCATCAACGGCGCCGATACCGCCGGCTCGGCCCGCGAGATCGCGCTCAAGGGCGACAAGTCCGTGGCGGCGATCGCCTCGCGCTATGCCGCCGAGGTCTATGGCCTGGATATCCTCGCCGAGAACATCGAAGATGCCGAGCACAATACCACGCGCTTCCTCGTCATCTCGCGCACCCCGCAGGTACCGGCGCCCAACGGCGACAAGGTCAAGACCACCTTCGTCTTCCGCGTCCGCAACGTGCCGGCGGCGCTCTACAAGGCCATGGGCGGCTTCGCCACCAACGGCGTCAACATGATCAAGCTGGAAAGCTACATGCTGGACGGCTCGTTCACCGCCACCCAGTTCTATGCCGATATCGAGGGCCATCCGAGCGACCGCGCCGTGCAGCTTGCTTTCGAGGAATTGCAGTTCTTCTGCGACGAATTCCGCGTGCTCGGCGTCTATCCCGCCGCCCCGATCGGCCGCTAGAGGCTTGCCGTTCAGGCCGCCTGCTCGAAAAAGCGGCCGATATAGCGCGCCAGCGCCGGGCTGTCCGAGGCCCGGCTGACCGAGGCCAAAGCCGTCTCCACCACCGCGTCGGGCGCCTTGCCGCGCCGCATTTCGGCCAGCGCCAGCGTATAGCGGTCCTCGAATTCGGGATGCGGTTGGAAGCTGAGCGCGGCTCCGTTCTGGTAGGCGAGTCCGGCATTGGGCGTGAAGTCGGAGCCCAGGATCACCTCGGCCTCCCGAGGCGCGGTGATCACCTGGTCCTGGTGCGAGCAGGCGATGGCGAGTTCGCCCGGCGCGCCCGCCATGAAGCCGGGACGGGTGCGCACGCCATAAACGTGCCGGCCCAGTCCCCAGCCCTTTTCGGACTTGCGCACGTCCCCGCCCAGGGCGTCGGCCATGATCTGGTGGCCGAAGCAGATGCCGAGCATCGGCGTTCTCTGTGCATAGGCGGAGCGGATGAAGGCGCGCAGCGGCGCCAGCCAGGCATGGTCCTCATAGACCCCGGCCGCCGAGCCGGTGATGACGATGCCCTCCAGTTGCGCCGGATCGGGAAAGGGCGCGCCGGCAAAGACCGGCAGCGTCTCGAAGGCGAAGTCCTGGCCCGCCTGGGCGAACATGCGTTCGAACATGGCCGGGTAGGGGCCGAAATCGGGGCGGAGCGCGGCCGGGACGTCGCCGGTCTGGACGATGGTGATCTTCATGAACACCAAGATGCGGCGTCGCTCGCGTCGCGCCAAGCCCCCGCAAGCGCAATCTTGCCGTGCAGCCATTGCATTGGGGGAAAAGAAACCCCGCGCGGAGGCGGGGGAGGAGGGTCAAGCCTTGTTGGGCGTAAAGGTCAGCGCCAGCCCGTTCATGCAATAGCGCAGGCCCGTGGGCGGCGGGCCGTCATCGAAGACGTGCCCGAGATGCCCGCCGCAGCGGCGGCAATGCACTTCGGTGCGCACCATGCCCAAAGTCGTGTCCTGGGTTTCGCCCACCGCGTTGTCGAGCGGCTGGTAGAAGCTGGGCCAGCCGGTGCCGCTTTCGAATTTTGTGGCGCTGTCGAAAAGCGGCAGCGCGCAGCCGGCGCAATTGAAGATGCCGGCGCGGTGTTCGTAGAGCAGGGGCGAGGAGCCGGGCGCCTCGGTCGCTTCCTGGCGCAGCACGGCATATTGCTTGTCATTGAGGCGCTGGTGCCATTCGGCGTCGCTCAGCGTGATCTCGAATTTGCCCTCGGCGGCCATGCCCGGCCGGACCGGGCGCAGGCTTATGCCGGCCGCCGCAAGCGCTGCGATGGCGCCCCCGCCCAGAAGCATGTCGCGGCGATTGATGGTCATGTCCTTGAACTCCCGTCTCAGCGCCTCGCCCCGGAAGCTGGAGGTCAAATGCTCACGGGACGAGGCATGCTGAGTAAGCGAGTTTAGGACCGGAACGCGCCGGGGCGCACGTCAAATCAAAGTGAGCTGGCCCACCGCCGGATCGACGAAGCGAAAAGTTAAAGATAGGGCGCGGTGTTGCAGCAAAACTGATTTAACCTCCCCCGGAATCCGCTATAGCTTTTCGCGCCATGACCGAGACCAAACGATCAATGCCCGATATCGAATCCTTTTCCCGCGACGCCGCCATCCTGTCCCAGGCGCTGCCCTATATGCAGCGCTACGAGGGCAAGACCGTCGTCGTAAAATATGGTGGCCATGCCATGGGCGATGCCCAGCTCGGCCAGGCCTTTGCCCGCGACATCGCGCTTTTGAAGCAATCCAAGGTCAACCCGATCGTCGTCCATGGCGGCGGGCCCCAGATCGCCTCCATGCTCAAGAATCTCGGGATCGAGAGCAAGTTCGAGGGCGGGCTGCGCGTCACCGATGCGCGCACCATGGAAGTGGTCGAGATGGTCCTGGCCGGCTCGATCAACAAGGAAATCGTCGCCCTCATCAATGCCGAGGGCGAATGGGCCATTGGCCTCTGCGGCAAGGACGGCAACATGGTCTTCGCCCGCAAGGCGCAGAAGACCGTGATTGACCCTACCTCCAATATCGAGCGCGTGCTCGATCTGGGCTTCGTGGGCGAGCCGGTGGAAGTGGACCGCACCCTGCTCGACCTCCTGGCGCGCTCCGAGATGATCCCGGTCATCGCCCCGGTGGCGCCTGGCCGCGATGGCGCGACCTACAATATCAACGCCGATACCTTTGCCGGCGCCATTGCCGGCTCGCTGGGCGCCAAGCGCCTGCTGTTCCTGACCGACGTGCCGGGCGTGCTCGACAAGAACGGCGTGCTGCTGCCCGAGCTCAAGGTCTCCGAGGCCAGGGCGCTGATCCGCGACGGCACCATTTCGGGCGGCATGATCCCCAAGGTCGAAACGTGCCTCGAAGCGCTCGACAATGGCGTTGAGGGCGTGGTCATCCTCAACGGCAAGACCCCGCATGTCGTGCTGGTCGAGCTCTTCACCGAACATGGCGCCGGCACCCTGATCGTGCGCGGCTGACGGAATCGAAGTTCGGCAAATGCAAGGGGCGCCCGCGAGGCGCCCCTTTTGTTTCAGACTTCGACGGCGACCGGCGCCGGTTGCGAAGCGCGGGTTCCGTGCTGTTGCTGCGGCCTGGCGATCTTGAGGAAGAACGCCAGCACCAGCACCAGGGTGAACGAGCCGATCTGGTAGAACATGGCGGTGGCGGCGGCTCCCGCATAGGCCGGATGCGGCGCCACGCCCGTGGCCATCGCGCCTTCGAGGTTGGAGAAGAAGATCTGCCCGACCAAAGCCACGCCCAGCGCGCCCCCGACCTGCTGGAAGGCCTGCAGGGCTCCCGAGGCCGAGCCGGCATCGCGATGCGGCACGCCCGAGAGCACGGCCTGGAAGATCGAGGAAAAGCCCAGGCCCAGGCCCATGCCGGCGATGAAGAGCGGGGCCATGAAGGCGAGCCTGTCGATGCTGTCGACGAGCCCCGCCATGATGAAGTGCAGCCAGGTCATGCCGCAGATGAGCATGAGCGCTGCGACCATCATGCGGGCCTTGAGATGGTTCGAGCCCAGCCGGCCGGCGACGAACGAGATGACCAGCACGCCTACCGAGAACGGGGTATTGGTGAGGCCCGATTCGAGCGGGGTGAGTCCGAACGCGCCCTGGAAGAGCAGCGAGATCACCATGAACATGCCCGGAATGCCCGAGGCATAGATGGTCATGATGGCCACGCCCAGCATGTAGTTGCGGCTGGTGAGGAGGTCGAAATTGAGAAGCTGCGGCTGGCCGATGCGGGCGCGGCGGCGCTCCCAGCCCACGAAGATCACGAGGCCCGCGATGGCCGCCGCCATCATGGCGAAGCTCCAGGCCGGCCAGCCGAAGCTGCGCCCTTCGATGATCGGATAGATCAGCAGCAGGATCGACAGCCCGAAAATGCCGATGCCGACATAATCGTTGCGCAGCGTGCGGTTGCCCGGAACGCTGCGGATGAGGAACCAGCCGGCCACCACGGCGAGGATGCCGAAGGGAATGTTGACCAGGAAGATCGGGCGCCAGTCGAGGCCGGCAATATTGGCGTCGATGAGCAGGCCCCCCAGGATCGGTCCGCAGACCGAGGCGAGGCCGGAGCTGAGCCCGAAGAGCGAGAAGGCCTGGCCGCGTTCCTGCGGCGGGAAGGTGACCTGGGCGATGGCGAGCACTTGCGGCGTCATCATGGCGGCGCCCAGGCCCTGGAAGGCGCGGGCGCCGATCAGCGTTTCGATATTGGGCGCCAGGCCGCAGAGCGCCGAGGCGATGGTGAAGGCGGTGACGCCGAGCAGGAACATGGTCTTGCGACCGACGATGTCGCCGAGCCGCCCGAAGGGCAGCAGGCCGAGCGCGAAAGCCAGCACATAGGCGGCGATCACCCATTCGATATGGGTGGAATCGGCGCCCAGGTTGCGCTGCAGGCTGGGCAGGGCGACGTTGACGATGGTCACGTCCATCAAATTCATGAAGCTGGCGAGCAGCAGGATGGCGAGCGCCACCCAGCGGCGCGGGTCAGCCGAGGCAATATCGAGGGGCGGGGCGGCCGATTGCGGTTGAGACATGCGATTATTCCGTAAAGGATGAATGTGGATTGATGATGCCGCGCCGGCCGGAGCCGGGCGGCACCGGGTTCAGGGCTGGAGCCAGGGCGTCTGCGCGCTCCAGAACACGGCATCCGCGCCCAGGTAATCGGTCGCGAAGGCCAGGAATTCGTCTTTGGTGAAGGGCTTGCCAGTCTTCTCGTTCTTGTAAGTCAGGGTCGGCTCCTGCACCGCCATGCCCACGAAATCGAGCTTGCCCTTGTACTGGTTGAAGAACGGGTAGGAGTTCTTCATCTGCCCCTTGCGATAGGGGATGATGTCCGGTCCGCCCAGGCCCACGCCATTGGCGCTGGCGAACTCGAACAGCCGGCTCATGTATTTGTGGTCGTTCTCCCACTCGCACGGCCAGAAATTGACGTATTGCACGACGTGGGAACGGGTGAACGCCTCGCGGGCGACGCCCAGGTTTTCGAGTTCCGCCGCGAAATAGGCATCGCAGGAAAAGCCGCTCTTCTTGGCTTCGGCCTTCATGTCGATATCGATCGCCGTCTCGGGCAGGTTGATGCCCTCGATCTTGCCGTCGAACTTTTCGCCGAGTGCCTTGAGCAACGCCTGATAGCGGCCGCGAACCTTTTCGTTCCACTGCATGGCGGCCCAGCCATAGGCTTCGGCCTTGCCTTCGCCGGGATTGTCCATCTGCGGCACCAGCCCGCCGCCATATTGCGGCTCCTCGAGCAGGTAGTCCGGCACGTTGCGCGCTTCGGGCGAGAAGAACCGGTCCTGGATCTGGATGAAGAGCTTCTTGCCTAGCGCATCGGCTATGGCGAGGTCGCCCTCGATGGCCGAAAAGTCGTATTCGCCCTGCCGCCGTTCCAGCCGGCGCCAGTTATAGACCACCTGCACCCCGGCAATGTCGGGGCGCTCGACAATGGCCCTGAGCCCGTCGAGCTCACCCGCGCTCGTATAGAGATAATTGGCGGGCGCCGCGAACGCGGTGCCGGCGGAAAGCGTGAAGGCGAGCGCGCAGAACAGGACTTTCATGAAACGGGAATCTCCGACCAAAACAGCCGGCGAGGCCTCGTGGCGGAGCGTGGCCGAAATGTGGTGGCGAGACCGCATGGCACTCATGTCCGCACCACGCCGCGCACGATCTCGGCGCCGATGGCGTCGAACTCGGCGAGCTTTTCGGGAGACCTGTGCCAGAAATCGCCGAGCGCGCCGGTGATGATGCGGGCCTGCGCCTCCGGATCGAGATTGGCGCGGAAGGTGCCGTCGGCGACGCCCTGGGCGAGAATGGCTTCGAACTGGTTGGTCCAGTGCGTGTGGATCGGGGTCATGACCGCGTCCACCTGGCTGTTGCGGCGGGCATGGTCGAGCATTTCGACGAAGACCATGACGAGGTCGGGCGTCTCGGTAATGGTCTCGCGCGTATCCTCCAGCTCCATTTCGAGCTGGCGGAGCGGGGGCAGGTGGCTGCGCGGCCGGCGCGCGCCCTGTTCGGCGAACTGGTCGCGGATGGTTTCCGCCACCAATTGGATCAGCGCCTCCTTGGAGGGCACGTGATAATGCAGCGTGGCGATGTTGATCCCCACCCGCTCGGCGATGTCGCGCGTGCGCAGGCCTTCCAGCCCCTTCTCGATGATGAGCTGGCGCGCCGCCAGCGCGATGGCGCGCCGCCTGTCCTCGCCGCTTTCGCGCCGGATGCTGGTCTGGATGTCGCTCATTTGCATGGGTTCCGTGGAGTGCGGATGCAGCTCATAGATGCTTTGCGCATCTCAATCAAGCGATTGATTGAGGGAAAATCGCGCCCGTCGCCGTTAACCCAATATTAAGGACGCGCTTGCCCCCGGCGCGTCCTCGGCCTAGCCCTGTCTCACCGTCCGCAGGAGGTTCGCCATGAAACGCCGGGGCCATCACATTTCCCTGCCTTTGCGCCTGGCTCTCGCCCTGATGCTGCTGCTGGCCGCCGCTGCGGTCGTTCCTGCGCTCAATCAGGCCGGCCCGGCCCAGGCGGCCGTCGCTGCGCAGAGGTGAAATCGGCGCGCGGATGCGCTATATGCTCTGGGATGAACACTCTTCCCGCCTCCGAGCAGCGCTCGCTCTCCCATGTCACCGACTGGGTTTTCGATCTCGACAACACGCTCTATCCGCGTGAATGCGACCTGTGGTCCCAGATCGACCTGCGCATTACTGACTATGTGATGAAGGTCACGCAACTGGCCTTCGAGGAAGCGCGCGCCCTCCAGAAGGGCTATTACCGCGATTACGGCACGACGCTGAACGGGCTCATGCAGCGCCACAATATCGATCCCGAGCATTTCCTGCGCTCGGTTCATGCCATCGACTATTCGCCGGTGGCGCCCCATCCGGCGCTGGTGGAGGCCATTGCGCGCCTGCCCGGCCGCAAGTTCATCCTCACCAATGCCGATGCCGGTCACGCCGGCTCGGTGCTGTCGCGCCTGGGGGGCAGCGAGCTTTTCGACGGCATTTTCGATATCTGCGCCATGACCTATGTGCCCAAGCCGCACCACTCGGCCTATGCGGCGTTCTTCGCCGCCCATGGCATCGAGCCGACCCGGGCGGTCATGTTCGACGATCTCGAAAAGAACCTCGTCGTGCCCCATGACGTGGGCATGGCCACCGTCCAGGTCGTGGCTTCCGAAGGCTATGCCGACGAGCGCGTCGATCCCTGGGAATTGGCGCAGGCCGGCGGTCCCCATGTCCACCACGTCACCAGCAATCTGGCGGGGTTCCTCAGGAACCTGCCCTGACGCCCGGCACCTCGATCTCGGGCAGGTTGTAATGGTCGCGGATGACGTTCCAGCCGTCCCTGGCCGTATCCACCACCGAGAGCAGGCCCACGTCCTCGGGCGCGATCGTGCCCGCCTCGACCAGCGCCTCGAAATTGATCACCCGGCTCCAGAACGCCGAGCCGAAGAGCAGGAGCGGAATGCGCTCCATGCGCCCGGTCTGGATGAGGGTGAGCGCCTCGAACAATTCGTCCATCGTGCCGAAACCGCCCGGAAAGATGGCGATGGCGCGCGCCCGTAGCAGGAAGTGGATCTTGCGCGTGGCGAAGTAGTGGAAGAGGAAGCTCAGTTCCGGGGTCACATAGGCATTGGGCGCCTGTTCGTGCGGCAGCACCACGTTGAGCCCGATCGAGGGCGCGCCCACATCGGCTGCCCCGCGATTGCCCGCTTCCATCACGCCCGGTCCGCCGCCCGTCACCACCATGAAGTCGCGATAATTGAGCGCCTTGGAGGTGAGCGAAGCATATTGGGCGAAGTGCCGCGCTTCCTCGTAATAGATCGAAGCGGCCTCCAGGTTCCGCTTCTGCTCGGGCGTGCGCCCGGCCCAGGCCGGCTTGCCGGGCGGGGGGATGCGCGCCCCGCCGAACAGCACCACGGTCGAACGGACATTGCGCTCCTTGAGCTGCATTTCGGTCTTCATGTATTCGAGCTGGAAGCGCACGCCGCGCAGGTCCTCGGAGGTCATGAAGACTTCGTCGGTAAAAGCCAGCTTATAGGCCGAGGAAGACGACTGCGCCGTCTTGGGAACGCGGCGGCTGGCGCTGATGTCTTCGACCGATGAGCGCAGCGGGCTGTGGCGACGGCGTTTGGTGGGCATAGGCAACTCCGGATTCGAGTGCGGATGGTCGCACTACCCGGTTAAGGATCAATGGCAAACATAGGCATTCCCGAGGATGGCCTCGGGCAAGATGCGGCCGGCTCGGCCCGCACCACAATTCGAGGAGGAATTGCGATGACGACGTTTGCGACTGCCACGATGGCTTCCGCCTGCCTGCTGCTGTCCCTTTCCGGCGCGCTCGCCCAGCAGGCCGCGCCGGCCGCCGGCACCGAGTCCTTCAAGGCCGGTGAACCGCTGCCGGTCCGCCCCAATATCAAGACTTTCGGCTCGTTCTGCAGTGCCGAGAGCGTCTCGGTCGATACCGAACGCGACCTCTATGTCGTGGTCAGCCCCTGTATCGGCAACAATCTGCGCCCCAATGACGGCTATGTGTCGCTGGTCAACCCGGACGGCACCGTCAACACGCTCAAATGGATCCAGGGCAGCGACAGGACCGGCGTCACCCTCAACGATCCACGCGGTTCGGACATCAATAACGGCATGCTCTACCTCGCCGATATCGACACCGTGCGCATGTTCGACATCAAGACCGGCGAACCCAGGGGCGAGGTCAAGATCGACGGCGCCGTCTTCCTCAACGACCTCCACGTCACCGATGACGGCATCGTCTACGTCACCGACTCGGGCAGCAACGACAAGCCCGAGGCCAGCGCCATCTACAAGATCACCGCCGATGGCCAGGTTTCCGATTTCGCCCGCGGCGGCCCGTTGCAGCGCCCCAACGGCATCGCCTTCGATCCGGACGGCAATATCGTGACGGTGCTGCTGGCCAATACCGATATCCTCACCTATTCACCCGGCGGCGAGCTGGTGAAGACCGAGAGCGGCCTCGATTCCCTTGCCGACGGCCTGGTCATCCTCGCCGACGGCACCAAGATCACCACCTCGCTGCGCGCCAATCACCTGGCCCGCATCCCGCCGGGCGGCAAGGCCGAATTGCTGGCCGACCAGATCTTCACTCCCGCCTCGATCGGCTACGACGCCAAGCGCAACCGCGTCATCGTGCCCGAGAACCAGCAGAACGCCATCACCATGGTCGACCTGAACTGAAGACCGTCTCCCGGTCGCCCTGATTGGCGGAAAACCAACCCCTCCCTCGCTGCCGCGACGGAGGGGTTCTTGCTGCCGCATCCGCCGGCGCCCGCGCGCAACGCCGCATTGACTTGCCGGGCTCGGGCGCTAATGTCCGCTCCCCAATGCAGCCCGTGACCGATTGAGAGCCTAATGTCCCACGCCGATCTCGCCGCCACTATCGAAACCGCCTTCGACGCCCGCGACACCATCACTTTCGACACCAAGGGTCCGGTGCGCGAAGCCGTGGTCGAGGCCCTGGCTCTGCTCGACAGCGGCAAGGCGCGCGTTGCCGAAAAGCAGGCCGATGGCAATTGGCAGGTCAATCAATGGCTCAAGAAAGCCGTGCTGCTCTCCTTCCGCCTCAACGACATGGCCGTGATCGAAGGCGGCCCGGGCGGTTCGGTCTGGTGGGACAAGGTGCCCTCCAAGTTCAGCGGCTGGAACGAGAACCGCTTCCGCGAGGCCGGCTTCCGCGCCGTGCCCGGCGCCATCGTGCGCCAGTCCGCCTATATCGCCAGGAACGCCGTCCTCATGCCGTCCTTCGTCAACCTGGGCGCCTATGTCGATGAATCCACCATGGTCGACACCTGGGTCACCGTGGGCTCCTGCGCCCAGATCGGCAAGAATGTCCACCTTTCGGGCGGCGTCGGCATCGGCGGCGTGCTTGAGCCTCTGCAGGCCGGCCCGGTCATCATCGAGGACAATTGCTTCATCGGGGCGCGCTCGGAAGTCGTCGAAGGCGTCATCGTCGGCGAAGGCTCGGTGATCTCCATGGGCGTCTTCATCGGCGCCTCCACCAAGATCGTCGATCGCGCCACCGGCGAAGTCCATATCGGCAAGGTTCCGCCCTATTCGGTCGTCGTCTCCGGCAGCCTTCCCGGCAAGCCGCTCCCCGACGGCACGCCGGGCCCGAACCTTTATTGCGCCGTCATCGTCAAGCGCGTCGACGCCCAGACCCGCTCCAAGACCGGCATCAACGAGCTGCTGCGCGACTGAGGCCCTGCCGCCACTGGCGGCAGACCCGGGCTTGTTCTACCACTGCCTGATCGGCGCCCGCCGGGCGCCGATTTCATGATTCGGGGGAGTTTATGGATAATCTCGTTCCGCTCTATACGAGCTTTTCCGGCCGCATTTCGCGCAAGACCTATTGGCTGGGCATTGTCGGCATCGTCATCGCTGCCATCGTCATCAGCATCGTCCTGGGCCTTTTCGGCCTGGGTCCCAATGCCGCCAATCCAGGTACGGCCGCCTGGGGCAGCCTCATCACTTTCGTGATCCTGGCCGTGCCCAGCCTGGCGCTGGGGATCAAGCGCCGTCATGACCGCAACGGCTCGGGCAACGACATCTATGTCTATTTCATCCTGAGTGCGATCCTCATCGTCGTGCAGGCGCTGGGCTTCGGCTACGAAACCGTCGACATGGGCGGCACGCCCGTGCCGGCGCCGACAACCACTATGATGATCTTCATGGCGGTTCTGGGCGTTTTCGCCATCTATCTGCTGGTGGTTCTCGGCTTCCTCAAGGGCACTGACGGCGCCAACCAGTATGGCCCCGATCCGCTCGGCGCCGCTGCGGCGACCGCCTGACACTTTATCCGGGGAGCCCGCGCCGATGTCCGACAACGCCACCGACCCCGTTCCCCTGCTCATGGACCTCATCGCCTGCCCTTCGGTCACGCCCGAAGAGGCAGGCGTTCTCGATCTGCTCGAGGCCAGGCTCAAGGCGCTGGGTTTTGACACCACGCGCCTCGTTTTCGAGGGCGACGGCTCTTATCCGGTCGGCAATCTCTTCGCCATTCGCGGCGCGCGCGGCCCGCGCCTGCTCTTTGCCGGCCATACCGATGTCGTGCCGCCCGGCGAGGCCGGCGACTGGCTGAGTTCGCCCTTCACGCCCGAAATCCGCGATGGTCGCCTCTACGGGCGCGGCGCCGCCGACATGAAGAGCGGCATCGCCGCCTTCCTCGCCGGTGTCGAAACCGCCATTGCCGATGGCTCGGCCGACAACGGCACCATCGCGCTCGCCATCACCAATGACGAGGAGGCCGATTCCGTCAACGGCACCGACAAGCTCATGGCCTGGGCGCAGGCCCAGGGGCTTGGCTTCGACTTCGCCATTGTCGGGGAGCCGTCGGCCACCGCGCGCGTCGGGGACAGCATCAAGATCGGCCGGCGCGGCTCGCTCAACGGTCAGGTGGTCGTCACCGGCGCCCAGGGCCATGTCGCCTATCCCGACAAGGCCAACAACCCGCTGCCGGTCATTGCCGCCATCGTCACCGCGCTCTCGACGATGCGGCTCGACGAGGGCAGCGAGCACTTTCCGCGCTCCAATCTCGAAGTCACCTCGATCGATGTCGGCAACCAGACCACCAATGTCATCCCGGCGCGCGGCACCATCCGCTTCAATGTCCGCTTCAACGACCTGTGGACGCCCGAAAGCCTCACCGGCTGGATCAGGGAACGCCTCGCTGCGGTGGACGCGAAGGGATGCGATATCGCCTTCACGCAGGTCGGGCGCGCCTCGCGCTCCTTCCTCTCCCCGCTCGGCGGCGGCGTCGGCATCCTTACCGGCGTCATCGCTGCGGCCAATGGCGCTCCGCCCGAATTGTCGACCGCCGGCGGCACTTCCGACGCGCGGTTCATCGCTGCCTATTGCCCGGTGGTCGAGTTCGGCCTGCCGGGGCCTTCCATGCACAAGGCCAACGAGAATGTGGGCGTGGACGAGGTGCGCGATCTCGCCCGCCTCTATGCGCGCTTCATCGCCGCCTATTTCGCTTCCGGCGAGGCCTGAGGCAATTGCGTCACGGCGCGCCCTTGCCCAATCGGGCCCCGGCTATTAAGTCCTGTGCTCGACCCGCCAACGAGCAAGCTCCCGAGTAGGCTTCAATGACGACCATCATCGACGAAATGGTTGCCGCCGCGCGAGGATGTGCGCTGCTTCTCGTCGGCAACCGCACCGCCGCCCAGCATTTCGATTTCAGCCAGCGCGGGCTTGTCGGCAGCTTCATCGCCATTCTCGTGGCCACGGCCTTCTCGGCGTACCTGCCGGTTCTGCTCGGCATCGGGTCGCACGGCTCGGTACTGCGCGTCATTCTCACCTCCGGCATGGCCTTCGCCCTCCAGGTGGCGCTGGCGGCCCTGGCCTTGCGCCAGATGAAGCGGCTCGACGGCTTCGTGCCCTATCTCGTGGCCGAGAACTGGGCGACCTTCTTCCTCTCGGTCATCACCGCGCTTCTGGCGCTGATCGGCTTCGGCGGCGACTTTTTCCTCGTCGTGGTCGGCATCGTCATGCTGGTGGTGCAGATCAATATCGCGCGCCTCATCGTGACGCTGGCGCCTTTGCAGGTCGCCATCTTCCTCATCGCCCAGCTCGTCGCCGGCAGCATCGGTCTGCTGATCGTGGCCCTCTCCATGCCGCTGCCGCCCGACGCGGCAGCCCTGGTGTCGGCCCTCAGTAATCCACCTGCGTGAGATAGAGCCCTTCGGGCGGCGCCAGCGGCCCGCAGGCGGGGCGGCTGCGCGCATCGAGCGCGGCGCGGAAATCGGCCGGGCTCCACTTGCCCTCGCCGACCAGCTTTAGCGAACCCACCATCGAGCGCACTTGGCTGTGCAGGAAACTGCGCGCCTTGGCATAGATCACCACATGCTCGCTCTGCCGCGAGACGCTGAACGTGTCGAGCGTGCGGATGGGCGAATTGGCCTGGCATTCGGCGGCCCTGAAGGTCGTGAAATCGTGCCGGCCGAGGATCAGTTGCGCCGCCGCATGCATGGCGTCGGCATCGAGCGGCACCGCCACGTGCCAGACGCGGTCCATCTCCAGCGCCGGGCGGGCGCGGCGGTTGAGGATGCGGTATTCATAATGGCGCGCCGTGGCCGAAAACCGGGCCTCGAAATCCTCGCCCACCGCCTCGGCCGCGATCACCGCCACCGGATAGGGTTTCAGATGAAAATTGAGCGCCTCTCGGATGCGAAAGGGATCGCGTGCCTCGGGCAGGTCGAAGCTGATGACCTGGCCGGTCGCATGCACCCCGCTATCGGTGCGTCCCGCCGCCTGGATCACGATCTTTTCGCCGCAGAAGCGTTCTATGGCCGTCTCGATGGCTTCCTGCACCGATATCTGCCCCGCTTGCCGCTGCCAGCCGGCAAAGGGAGTGCCGTCATATTCGATGGTGAGCTTGTAGCGCGCCATCACACCGCCTTGCCGGCAAGCGACCCCGTACCCCGCACGAAGGCGGCGGCATCCATGGCGCCCTTGCCCTCGCGCTGCACCGAAACCAGCCGTACGCTTCCGGTGCCGCAGGCCATGGTGAGGTCGTCCGAGAGCACCGTGCCGGGCGCGCCTTGGCCTTCGCCCAGCGTCGAGCGTAGCACCTTTACCCGCACCGGCTTGCCGTTGAGGTCGATCTCGAACCAGGCGCCGGGAAAGGGCGAGAGCCCGCGAATGTGGTTGTGAACCTCCGGGGCCGGCAGCGACCAGTCGATCCGTGCCTCGGCCTTCTCGATCTTCTTGGCGTAGGTGACGCCGTCTTCGGCCTGCGCGGTGAAATCGAGGCTGCCGCGCTCGAGCGCGGCGAGCGCGCGCACCATGAGGTCGGCGCCCACGCCCATCATGCGGTCGTGCAATTCGCCCGCCGTCATATCGGGGCCGATGGCAATGTCGTCGACCAGCCCCACCGGGCCGGTATCGAGCCCCTCATCCATGCGCATGACCATGACGCCCGTGCGGGCATCGCCCGCCATCACCGCGCGCTGGATGGGGGCCGCGCCGCGCCAGCGCGGCAGCAGCGAGCCATGGAGATTGAGGCACCCTTCGCGCGGCGCCTCCAGAATGGGTTTGGGCAGCAGCAGCCCATAGGCCACCACCACGGCCACGTCGGCGTCGTGCAGGCGGAAAACGTCCTGCTCTTCCTGGCCCTTGAGCGTGCGCGGCGTGAAGACGGGTATCCCGAACCCTTCCGCCGCCACATGCACGGGCGACTTGCGCTCTTCCTGCCCGCGCCCGGCTGGTTTGGGCGCACGTGTATAAACGGCGGCGACCTCATGGCCGTTGGCGACGATTTCGGTGAGGGTCGGAACCGCGAATTCGGGCGTCCCCATGAAGATGATGCGCATGGAAACGCCCCTGTTCCGGCGATTGGCTTAGCTGGCGGTGGCGCGCTTGGCGGCCTTGTCGAACTTCTTGATGACGCGGTCGCGCTTGAGGCGCGAGAGGTAATCGATATAGAGCACGCCATCGAGGTGATCGATCTCGTGCTGCATGCAGATGGCGAGCCGGTCGGAGGCTTCGCGCTCGATCACTTTGCCGTCCTGGTCGAGATAGCGCACCTTGATGTCGGCCGGCCGCTCGACCTCGTAATAGAGATCGGGGATGGAGAGACACCCTTCTTCGGTCACCACGGTTTCATCGCCGAAATCGATGACTTCCGGGTTGATCATCACGATCGGATCGGGGCTCTCGTTTTCCTTGGCGAGATCCATCACCACCACGCGCTTGAGCACGCCCACCTGCGGCGCGGCAAGGCCGATGCCGGGGGCGGCATACATGGTGTCGAACATGTCTTTGACGAGCGTCTTGATCTCGTCGTTGATCTCCTCGACCGGCTCGGCGATGGCGCGCAGGCGCGCGTCGGGGATGATCAGGATGGGGCGAACGGCCATCTTGTGGTCCTTTTCAGCAATTGCCCCCGATATGGTATTTTCTGCGCCCATGGTCAACTGGCGGCTGGTTGAAGCCCGGCGGAACAAGAGGGGAACACTTTCGCGGCGAATCGCGCTAAGCTGATCAGATGGATACCTTCCTCTTCTTGCTCGGCGATTTCCCCGTGACTCTCGGTCACGCCATGGCGGCGGGCGTGGCGCTGATGGCGGTGCTGCTCGTGGTCCTGCTCATCAACGCCCTGCGCTCCGGCCGCCAGCGTGCCGAGGAAGCCTCGCTCGCCATCGGCCGCGCCCAGGAGATGGAGCGGCACATGGCCGATCTCATGCGGGTGCAGAGCGAGATGACCGGCCGCATGCAGACCATGTCCGAAATCTTCGGCTCGCGCACCTCCGACCTCGCCCGCCTCGTCAACGAGCGGCTCGATTCCACCAGCCAGCGCATGGGCCAGGCCATGGCCGAAACCCGCACCAAGACGGAGGAGAGTCTCTCCAAACTTCACGAGCGCCTGGCCGTTATCGATCGGGCGCAGTCCACCATCACCGAACTCTCCGGCGAGATCGTCTCGCTGCAATCGATCCTCTCCAACAAGCAGCAGCGCGGCGCCTTCGGGCAGGGGCGGATGGAGGCGATTATCGCCGATGGCCTGGCCTCGAACGGCTATGCCTTCCAGACCACGCTCTCCAACGGCAGCCGGCCGGATTGCGTCATCTTCATGCCCAATGACGCGCCCCGCCTCGTTATCGACGCCAAGTTTCCCCTCGAGAGCTGGCAGCGGCTCAAGGAGGCGGCCAATGACGACGAGGCCAAGCTCGCCAAGGCCCAGTTCAAGACCGACATCACCACCCATGTCCGGGCGATTTCCGACAAATACCTCATCGCGGGCGAGACGCAGGACACGGCCTTCATGTTCGTGCCCTCCGAATCCATCTTCGCCGATCTCCACGAGCATTTCGACGACCTGGTACAGCGCGCCATCCGCCATCGCGTGGTGATCGTCTCGCCCTCGCTGCTCATGCTCTCCATCCAGGTGATCCAGGCGCTGCTGCGCGACGTGCGCATGCGCGAGCAGGCCCATCTCATCCAGAAGGAAGTGCGCGAGCTTCTGGCCGATGTCGGCCGCCTCGACGACCGTGTGCGAAAGCTTCAGACGCATTTCCAGCAGGCCAATAACGATATCGGCGATATCCTGGTCTCGACCGGCAAGGTCACCCGGCGCGGCGAGAAGATCGACGCGCTCGAACTGGACGAACCGGCGGCCCGCCTCGCCGGCGAATAGTTGGGAAACCCCGCTTCGCCTGTCGCGTTTACCCTCAAGGCTGCAACCTTCAAGGGGAGCGAAAGCGATGAGCCAGATCAATGAGGGCGGCAAGGTGCTCGCCCAGGATACCGGCATCGATGGCGATGACGATGAAGGCCTGCCCGGCTTTGCCTATCCGGTGAGCGAAACCGAGATCGAGGACCTGATGTATGGCGAAGGCCCGGTGGCCGAACGGCTGGCGCGCCTGCGCGACATCCGCGACGACCTGCGCGCCCGCGAACCCGCCGATTTCGGCCTCGACGACCCCAAAGGGCTGTTAAGCGAGATCGAGGGCGCCATCGTCCAGCTCGAAACCGAAAGCGCCCAGGAAGTGCCGCCCGCCAATCTGGGCGATCTCGACAATATGCGCACCGAAGACGTGGACCCTCTCGCCCACCGCGAAACCCTCTCGCCGGACGACGACGCCTTGGTTTCGCTCGACGAGCAGGAAGCCGAATATGGCGACGACGACGTCGTCGACCCCACCGAATGGGACGAAGGCGACGATTTCCGCCCGGAGCGGCATGAGTGAAGGTTTTTGCCTACCCAGCTTCGCCACCCTCACGGAACTTCCCCGGGCGAAGACCCGGGGCCCACGGATGCCTCCACTCCTCGGAGACGGTGCAATGGGCCCGGATCGCGCTTGGCAGACGTCCCCCGCATCTCCACCCGCGCTGAGGAATTCAAGTCGCGCCCATCGCAGAAACCCCGCCCCCTAAAGCGGCAGCGGGCCGTCGTTCTTCACCTCCTCCATCACCGCGTAGGTACGCGTTTCCTTCACGCCCGGCAGCGACAGCAGCACGTCGCCGAGGAACCGGCGATAGGCCGTCATGTCCGGCAGCCGCGTCTTGAGCAGATAGTCGAACCCGCCCGCCACCATATGGCATTCGAGCACTTCGGGCGCCTGCCGCACCGCCCTGGCGAATTTGTCGAAGACGTCGGGCGTGGTCTTGTCGAGCAGCACTTCGACAAAAACCAGCAGCCCATAGCCGAGCAAATCCGGGTCCAGCCGGGCGGAATAGCCCTTGATATAGCCCAGTTTCTGGAGCCTCTTGACCCTGTCGCTCATCGAGGTGGGCGGCAGGCCCAGCCTCTGGGCTAGTTCGGCATTGGAAATCCGCCCGTCAATCTGCAATTCCATGAGAATGCGGCGGTCTGTCTGATCGATACCCGTCATTTCAACGCCAATTGATCGCTGTTGACGTTGAAACTACGAATAGCGCACGCAATCTGCAATAGCGTTACGCCCGCGTGATCTTATGCTCGCCGCCAAACCGGCCGCAAACGGCCGCCATGCAGAAGGCAAAGAATCCAAAGATGTCCGCTCGCCCATTCGCGACTTACGATCCGGCCCCCAGCGAGCGCTCGGCGCTCCGCCAGAAGATCTCCGCCGCCTATACCCGCCCCGAGACCGAGGCGCTGCCCGATCTCATCGCGCAGGCGACGCTGCCCGGCGAGACCGTGGCCTGGGCGCGTAACACCGCCCGCAAGCTGGTCGAAGCCATTCGCGCCAAGAAGAATGGCGGCGGCGTCGAGGCGCTGATCCGGGAATACGCGCTCTCCTCCGAAGAGGGCGTGGCGCTGATGTGCCTGGCCGAAGCGCTGCTGCGCATTCCCGACAACGCCACCCGCGATGCGCTCATCCGCGACAAGATCTCCACCGGCAACTGGCGCAACCATCTGGGCGGGGACCGCTCGCTCTTCGTCAACGCCGCCACCTGGGGCCTGGTCGTCACCGGCAAGCTCACCACGCCGGTGGTCGAGATGGGCCTGGGCAATGCCCTGACCCGCCTCATCGCCCGCGGCGGCGAGCCGATCATCCGTACCGGCGTCGATGTCGCCATGCGCATGATGGGCGAGCAGTTCGTCACCGGCCAGACCATCAAGGAAGCCCTCGAAAAGGCCAGGAAGATGGAAGCCAAGGGTTTTCAGTATTCCTATGACATGCTGGGCGAAGCTGCGGCCACCGCTGCCGACGCCGACCGCTATTACAAGGATTACGAGACCGCCATCAACGCCATCGGCAAGGCCAATGCCGGCCGTGGCCCCTATGCCGGTCCCGGCATCTCCATCAAGCTTTCCGCGCTCCATCCGCGCTACGAGCGCACCAAGTACGAGCGGGTGATGGCCGAGCTGCTGCCGCGCCTCATCAAGCTGGCCGTCCTCGCCAAATCCTACAATATCGGCCTCAATATCGACGCCGAGGAAATGCGCCGCCTTGAGCTCTCGCTCGACCTGATGGAAGCGATGAGCTTCGATCCCCAGCTCGAGGGCTGGAACGGCCTCGGCTTCGTGGTGCAGGCCTATGGCAAGCGCTGCCCCTTTGTCATCGACTACCTCATCGACCTCGCCCGGCGCTCTAAGCGCCGCTTGATGGTGCGCCTGGTCAAGGGCGCCTATTGGGACAGCGAGATCAAGCAGGCCCAGGTCGACGGCCTCGCCGATTATCCGGTCTATACCCGCAAGGTCTATACCGACGTCTCCTACCTGGCCTGCGCCAAGAAGCTGCTCGGCGCGCCCGACGCCATCTTCCCGCAATTCGCCACGCATAACGCCCAGACGCTCGCCACCATCTACCAGATGGCCGGTCCCGATTTCGAAATCGGCCGCTACGAGTTCCAGTGCCTGCACGGCATGGGCGAGCCGCTTTACGAAGAAGTGGTCGGCAAGGACAAGCTCAATCGCCCGTGCCGCATCTATGCGCCGGTCGGCAGCCACGAAACCCTGCTCGCCTATCTGGTGCGGCGCCTGCTCGAAAACGGCGCCAATTCCTCCTTCGTCAACCAGATCGCCGATCCCAATTACCCGATCGACGAGCTGATCGCCGATCCGGTGGCCAAGGCGGCATCGATCTTCCCGGTCGGCGCCATGCATTCGCGGCTGGCGCTGCCGCGCGATATCCTGGGCAGCCGCCGCAATTCGGCCGGCCTCAATCTCTCCAACGAAAATGACCTGCGGACCATCAAGTCCGCCTTCGGCCGCATCAAGCCGGTCAGCGGCAACGGCCTGCCGGTCCGCAATCCGGCCGATCATCAGGATGTGGTCGGCTATGTGAGCTATGCCGAGGCCGCCGAGATCGAGTCTGCCTTTGCCGATGCCGCCCGGGGCGGTCCGGCCTGGGCCGCGCTCGGCGCCCAGAAGCGCGGCGAAATCCTGCGCCGCGCCGGCGACATCATGGAAGAGCGCCTGCCTGATCTCCTCGGTATCGTCATCCGCGAAGCCGGCAAGTCGACCCAGAACGCCATCGCCGAAGTGCGCGAAGCCATCGACTTCCTGCGCTATTATGCCGATGAGGCCAGGGACGACGGCGCCCCGCTCGGCACGCTGGTCTGCATCAGCCCGTGGAACTTCCCGCTGGCCATCTTCACCGGCCAGGTGACCGCCGCGCTTGCCGCCGGCAATGCCGTGGTCTGCAAGCCGGCCGAGGAAACCCCGCTCATCGCCATCGAGGGCGTAAAAATCCTCCACGAGGCCGGCGTGCCGGCCGAGGCCCTGAAGCTCGTCATCGGCGACGGCCCCGTGGGCGCCGCCCTTGTCGGCCACAAGGATACGCACGGCGTCGTCTTCACCGGTTCGGTGGAAGTGGCCCAGCTCATCCAGAAGCAGCTTGCCGGCAAGCATCTGCCCGATGGTCGCCCGATCCCGCTCATCGCCGAAACCGGCGGGCAGAATGCCATGATCGTCGATTCCTCGGCTCTGCCCGAGCAGGTCGTCGCCGACGTCCTGACCTCGGCCTTCGACAGCGCCGGCCAGCGCTGCTCGGCCCTGCGCATCCTCTGCGTCCAGGAAGACGTGGCCGACCACACCATCAGGATGGTCAAGGGTGGCCTCGACGAGCTGGCGCTCGCCAACCCCGAATACCTGGCCACCGATATCGGCCCGGTCATCACCGAGGAAGCGCGCGACCGCATCAACGGCCATATCGAGGCCATGAAGGCCAAGGGCCACAAGGTTACCCAGTTGCCGCTCCACGAGGGCGCCGATAAGGGCACGTTCGTGGCCCCCACCATCATCGAGCTCAGCTCGGTCTCCGAGCTGGCCGGCGAAGTCTTCGGCCCCGTCCTCCATGTCGTGCGCTTCAAGCGCGCCGATCTCGACAGGCTCATCGACGAGATCAACGCGCTCGGCTACGGCCTCACCTTCGGCCTCCACACGCGCATCGATGAGACCATCCGCGAAGTGACCTCGCGCATCGAGGTCGGCAACGTCTATATCAACCGCAACATCATCGGTGCGGTCGTCGGCGTGCAGCCCTTCGGCGGCCATGGCCTTTCCGGCACCGGCCCCAAGGCCGGCGGCCCGCTCTATATGCGCCGCATGGTGCTCGACGCGCCCGTGCTCAAGGGCGGCAAGCCCAATCGCGAGATCGAGTCCTACCGCCACTGGCTAGTGGCGCAGAACCACATGGATGTGGCCGGTGTCGTCGCCGATTATGCCGAAACCACGCTCAACGCCGCTCCGGTGCTGCTGTCGGGCCCGGTGGGCGAGGATAACCGCTACGGCACCAAGCCGCGCGGCGTCATTGCCCTGGTGCCGGCGAGCGTGGAAGGCCTCCTCATCCAGCTCGGCGCCGTCCTCGCTACCGGCAATTCGGCCCGCATCATCGCCGATGCCGCGCTCACCAAGGCCCTCGAAAAGCTGCCGCAGCAGCTAAAGCCCTTCATCGCCCCCGCTACCAGCCTCGAACATGTCGATGGCGTGCTGGTGGAAGGCGATGCCGAGGCCATTTCCCGCGTTAGCCGCGACGCGGCGGCGCTGCCCGGCCCGGTCGTGCTCGTCCAGGGCGCCAGCACCAAGGGCCTCATCGACGGCACGCAGCGCTACAATCTTGATCTTCTGGTGCTGGAAGTCTCGACCAGCATCAACACCGCCGCCGCCGGCGGCAACGCTTCGCTGATGACCATCGGCTGAGCCGGAAAAAGAAAGGGGGCCGCGCGACCCCCTTTTTGTTTCACCCTTCCAGATGCGGCGCGTGCAGCGTCAGGTCCGCCGGCCCCAGCCGGTCCGATGCCGTAAAGCTCTGGTGCCAATAGGGATATTGCAGCGGCAGCAGCGACACCTCGTCGAGCCGCTTGCGCTCGTGGTCGGTGAGCTTCAATTCGGCCGCCATCAGGTTGTCGCGGAACTGCGCCTCGGTGCGCCCGCCGATGATCGCCGAGGTGACCCCCGGCCGTCCCAGCAGCCAGGCCAGCGCGATCTGCGCCGCCGACACTCCGCGCACCTCGGCGATCGAGACCAGCACGTCCACGATATCGTAGAGCCGTTCCCAGTCATGCACCGGCGGTTCCTTGAACCCGCCCGCATGGCGCGCGCCCTCCGGCATGGATTGGCCGCGCCGGTATTTGCCCGACAGCAGCCCGCCGGCCAGCGGGCTCCAGATCAGGATGCCCAGCCCCTGGTCGACGCTGATCGGCACCAGTTCGTTCTCCGCTTCGCGCGAAAACAGCGTGTAGTGGATCTGCTGGGACACGAAGCGCTGCCGGCCCTCTTTGTCGGCGACCCCCAGCGCCTTCATGATGTGCCAGCCCGAATAGTTGGAACACCCAACATAGCGCACCTTGCCATGCCGGATGAGCATGTCGAGCGCTTCCATCGTCTCTTCGAGCGGGGTCTGCCCGTCCCATTCATGCACCTGGTAAAGATCGATCACGTCGGTCTTGAGCCGCCTGAGGCTGGCTTCGCACTGGTTGACGATATGGTAGCGCGACAGGCCCCGTTCGTTGGGATCGTGGTCGTTCATGGGAAAGCGCACTTTGGTGGCCAGCAGCGTGCGCTGCCGCCGCCCGTCGCTCAGCGCGTCCCCGATAATGCTTTCCGAGGTGCCGCGCGTATAGACATTGGCCGTGTCCAGCATGTTGATGCCGGCCTCCAGGCACATGTCGATCTGCCGCTGCGCCTCCTTGAGGTCGGTATTGCCGACCTTGGGATTGCCCCCGAAGGTCATGGTGCCCATGGTGAGCGTTGAAACCTTGAGCCCCGAGCGGCCGAGCAGGCGGTATTCCATCAAAACCTCCACCGAAATCCTGTGCTTGCGGCCAAGACTAGACCTTCGCACCGGACCAGGGAAAGCCGCTCAATCGCAACGCGGATGATGCACCGGCAAGTCGGCCCAATCGCGGCCGCTGAACCGCGCCGTCGGGTCCTCCATCGGCCGCGCCGCCAGCTTCCCCGCCAGCCATGCCCACCATTGCCTATAGATTTTGAACATTTTTGGGACTCCTTGATCTGCGAGAGCCGCAGAAAGGTGCACCTGAGACTGGGCTGTCGCAATGGACAAGAACTGCGTGAAGCTTTAGAAAAACTATATGGCAGGCCCATTTCCGATCCCCCTCAATGCCCTGCGCGCCATCGAGATCGTGGCGCGGCACGGTGCGCTTGGGCCCGCCGCCGAGGAACTGGGCGTGACGCCCGGCGCCGTCAGCCAGCACATCCGCCGCGCCGAGGAGCGGCTGGGCGTGCAATTGTTCGAGCGCACGCCGCGCGGCCTCGTGCCCAGCCGCGAACTGGCCGCGCAATTGCCCGAACTCACCGCGGGCTTTGATCGCCTCGCCACCGGCCTTGCCGGCCTGCGCGCCCCCGACAGCAACAGCCTCACCATCACCGTGGGCTCGATGTTCGCTTCGCTCTGGCTGGTGCCGCGCCTCGGGCGCTTCGCCGCGCTCTATCCCGAAATCGAACTGCGCCTCGTCGCCACTTCGAAATTTCTCGATCTGGGCCGCCAGGACATCGATTGCGGCGTCCGCTTCGGGCTGGGCCATTGGGAGGGCGTGGAGGCCACGCTGTTCGGCTCGCGCGATTATTCGCCCTTCTGCTCGCCCGCCCTTGCCCGCCGCCTGCAGCGGCCGGCCGATCTCGGCGCCATTCAGGTTATCCGCGACGAAAGCACCTTGCTCGATTGGCCCGTCTGGTTCGCCGCCGCCGGCGCGTCCATGCCCGCGTCCATGACCGGCCCCTCCTATAGCGATCCGCTCCTCGCCTATGAAGCAGCGCTGGCCGGGCAGGGGGCATTGCTGGTCATGGATATGCTCATGGTCGATGCCCTGGCGCGCGGCCTGCTCGTGCGGCCGTTTCCGGCTTTGGCGCGCAGCGACTATGCCCATTGGTTCGTCAGCGCCGCCGGCCGGCCCTTGCGCAAACCGGCGCGGCGCTTTCGCGATTGGCTGTTCGATGAAATGGCCGCCTGTTTGCCCGCAGGCTGAAAATCGCAAAAGGCGGCAGGGCTGTGCCGCTGCCGCCTTTTTCTCCCGTCCCGGGGTGGAGGTCATCCCCATCGGGCGTGAGAGAGGAAATTTCAGGATCGGCAAAATCTGCGACAAATCCGGCATTCGTGAGGCTGGCGCCTCGCGCGCAGTTGAACGCCCTTCCGTTCTTGTTTAGAACTATTCTAAATTATGGACTGGAGAATACTGATCAAATGCTGTCCCGGCTGCTCGAACCCCATAGGCGTGATTTCGCCTCGCTCGATGAGCGCGAAGTGCTTTCGCTGGCCATCGCTGCCGAAGAGGAGGATGGGCAGATTTATGCCGCCTTCGCCGAAAAGCTCGCTCCCGCCTACCCGGCGACCGCCAGGGTCTTCGAAGGCATGGCCGCCGAGGAAAACGGTCACCGCCGGCGCCTGCTCGACCTTTATCGCGAACGGTTCGGAGAGCGGCTGGTGCCGATCCGGCGCGAGCATGTGCGCGGCTTCCTGCAGCGCAAGCCGCTCTGGCTCAACGGTACCCATTCGCTCCAATCCATCCGCCAGCTCGTCTGGGAAATGGAGCGCTCGGCCCAGAATTTCTACCAGACCGCCGCCGCCCGGGCCCGCGACGCCTCGCTGCGCAAATTATTGGGCGATCTTGCCGCCGAGGAGCAGGGCCATGCCCGCCGCGCCGACGAACTGGAGGCGACGCATCTGAGCGAGGAAAGCCGCCAAACCGAGCGCAGCGAGGAAGAGCGCCAGTTCCTGCTCACCTATGTGCAGCCGGGCCTGGCCGGGCTCATGGATGGCTCGGTCTCGACCCTCGCCCCGGTCTTTGCCGCCGCCTTCGCCACCGGCGATACCTTCCAGACCTTTCTCGTCGGCCTCGCCGCAGCCGTTGGTGCCGGCATTTCGATGGGCTTTACCGAGGCCGCCGCCGATGACGGCAAGCTCACCGGCCGTGGCTCCCCCGTCAAGCGTGGCTTCGCCTGCGGCGTCATGACCACCATTGGCGGGCTCGGCCACGCGCTGCCCTATCTCATCCCCAACTTTCACCTCGCCACCTCCATTGCCATGGTCGTGGTGGTCGTGGAATTGTGGGCCATCGCCTTTATCCAGAACCGCTACATGTCCACCCCCTTCTGGCGGGCCGTAGTGCAGGTGGTGCTGGGCGGTGCCCTGGTCTTCGCCGCAGGCATCCTGATCGGAAGTGCATGACGCAACGGACTTTTGAAACCAGCGACGGGGTGGGCCTGGTCTATCAGGACCTTGGGCCCGTCTCGGCCATGCCGGTCGTGCTTTGCCACGGCCTCGCCGCGGCCGGGCTGCAATTTGAGGCCGACGCAGCCCATTTCGTGCGCAAGGGCTACCGCGTCCTGGTGCCCGACCTGCGCGGGCACGGCCTTTCGGGCGTGCCCATCACCATGCGCGACGAGGATTTTTCCATCACGCGCATGGCCCGCGACCTCGTCGAAATGCTCGACCATGCCGGTATCGACCGCGTCAACTGGGTGGGCAATTCGCTCGGCGGCATCCTGGCTTTGTCCCTCGTCGGCACCGATCCCCGGCGCCTCGCCAGCCTCGCCACCTTCGGCACCGCCTATACGCTCGACCTGCCGCCCTTCCTGCCGCACATGCTGCCGCTGGTCTATGCCGCCCTGGGGCCGGGCCTCACCGCGGCCATCACCGCCCGCACCACCTCGCGCAATGTCGAGGCGCAGGAACTGGTCGCCTCGATCCTGCGCGAATTCTCGCCACGCGCCGGCAAGGCCGTGGGTGCCAATGTGCGCAAATACGATCTCATCGCTAATGCCCGCGCCTATGAGGCGCCGATCCTGCTCATCCGCTGCGGGCTCGACCACGCCGTCAACCGCGCCCTGCCGCGCACCCTCGACGCCATGGCCGACCGCCCCAATTTCACCCTCGCCGACATCCCCGAAGGCGGCCATTGCGCCAATCTCGACGCCCCGGAAAAGCTCTACGCCATCCTGGAGAACTTCTGGCGCCACCACGGTCTCGCCGCCAAAGCCGTCCCCCGCATGGCGGGGGCCTAGAAACCACGGAACGTCCCCGGCGGGAGGCCACCGGTAAAGCGCTAGTTGAGCGCGACCCTGCGCGGCGCCGATGCCACCACCGTCAGCGGCTGCGCCGGCCGCGATGCTGCCCGCGGCGGGGCGGCGACGGCGCGTTGCAGCAGGCTGTCCACCAGCATGTCCTCGGGCATGGGCTGGCTGAAGAGGTGCCCCTGACCCAGATCGCAGCCCAGGCTTTGCAGCACCATCATATCGCCGGCCTTTTCGACCCCCACGCCCACCGTCAGGCAGCCCAGGAGCCGCGCCAGGTCGATGACCGAATGGCAGATCGTGGAGCGTTTGAGGTCGACCGCGCAATCGGCGACGAAGGCGCGGTCGAGCTTGAGCTCGGCGATCGGCAGGCTGCGCAGGGCTGCCAATGACAGGCCCTTGCCGCCGAAATCGTCGATCGCCAGGTGTACCCCGCAGGCGGTGAGCCCCCGACTCACCGCCTGCACTTCGGCCAGGTTTTGAGTGATCTGCGCTTCGGTGACGTCCAGCAGCAGACCTGGCCATTTGTGGTGTTTCGGTCCCAGCGTTTCCACCATCTGGCGGATCGGCAGGTTCAGCAGGCCCTCGATGGGCATGTTGACCGCCAACCGCAGATTGATGCCGAGCTGGGAGAAACGGCTTGCTGCCTTAAGGGCAGCTTCGAGCGCGCGTTCGCTCAGCGCCACGCGCTCGTCCTCGCCGGCGCCCGCCATGAAATCGCCGGGCAGGAGCGCGCCCAGTTGCGGATGGCGGACGCGGGCGAAGGTCTCCACACCCGCGATCTGACGCTTCTTGAGGTCGATCTTGGGCTGATACCAGAAATCGAGCCAGTCATTGCCCAGGACGTCGCCGAGGCTGACGGCGGGCGTGCTGGCGGCGGTGCCGAGCTGGCGCTGCGCCAAAAGGCGCTGAAGCGCCGCTTCGGGCACGGGCTTGCCGAGCGGGGCGAGCATGGAAAGGGCATGCCGGCTGCCCATGCTGCACAACGCTTCGAGCACCGGGGAGGATTGCGGGCCCATGAGCTGCACCGCGCCCTGGTAATGGGCGCCATCGAGGCGGCGGAGCGTTTCGATGGCTTCGCCGGCTTCCCCGCGCACATCCACGAAAATGATCTGGGGCCGGGCCTGGTCGAGCCCGCCCATCAGGGCCCGGCAATCGGGGAAGGCGACGGTGTCGAGGCCGCTTGCCGAAAGGCGCGCCGCCAGCGAACGGGCGGCGACATCGTCGCTGTCGAGGATAAAGGCCAGGGAACGGTCGGGGGCGCGGGTGCCGCAGAGACCAGGCTGCGCTTCTGCAGCAGGCTGAGGGGCGACCGTCACGATTCCGTCGGTTCCATCCATGATGCCATCCAGCATCTGGAACCAGCTGCGCAATTCTTTGAGCATTATCGAACCAGAGCGCCTTCCTGGCGCATATGAGGCTACCTATAGGGCGCACCCCTTAAGACGATATGTTGCCAAAGCCTTGCTTTTGCCCGCGCCCCTTGCGCCCTCGTTAACCCTCAGGCCGCCGCCCGCATGGCGATGCCGGCCACCCGCAGGCGCAGGATCGTGCGCACGACGAGGAGGGCGCTGAACAGAGCGGAGACGAGCGCCATGGTGAAGAGGAAACCGGCGCTCGCCGCCCCGGCGGGGGAGACGATGGCGGCGACGGTCTTGACGTAATGGCTGGCGAAGATGGCGAGCACGATCACCACCGAGGTCCACTCGCCCTTGAGGCGCAGCCGCCCGTCGGGCAGGGCTTCGGCCGGGTTGCGCTGTTCCATCCGGAAGGCGGCGGCGGTGCCGATGGCGGCGCCGGCGAGCACGCCCAGGAGCGTGGGCGTGCCGGCCCAGGTCGAGGCCAGCCCATAGAGCGAAAGCAGCGTGACGATCGCCGGGAAGAAGACCATCCGGCTCAGCGTGACCTCGCGCGCCTGGGCCCGCTTCACCCCCAGCCAGAGCAAAGCCACGAGTGCCGCCCAGACCCAGAACGGGGTATGCGTGATGAGGTCGATGACGGTGACGTTTTCCATTTGTGTTCATCCTTGGCTGTTGCCGGCGCCCTCGTGGCGCGGCGTCGTGACACCGCTCTTGACGGCCTCGCCCGGCAACGGCAAACCCGGTTACGTCAAACCCGGAACCTGCTTCGTGAACGGCAGCCCCCTGCAATTGGCGCTTCGTGAATTGCGCGCCAGGTTTTCCAACCCGCGCACGCTCGGCGTGCTGCTGGTCGTTATCGTTGCCCTGGCGCTGACCGGGCCGTTCGGCACCTTTGCCGCGCTCTCCCCAGCCGCCCGCTTCGGCTATTGGGCCGCCGTCACCCTCGCCACCTTCGCCCTCGGCCTCTTCTTCGGCATGCTGGCGCTCGAGGCCGTGCGCCGTTTCACGCCCAACCGCTCCGTGCTCACCGTTTCGCTGGCGCTGGGCGCCTGCCTGCCGGTCACGCTGGCCGTGAGCGCTGTTAACATCCTGGTGCTGGGCGAGCCGCTGCCGGGTCTGTCGGCCTTTGTCGAACTCCTGCTCAATTGTTTTTTCGTCACCCTCGGCATCGCCGTGCTTGTCATGCTGACCCGCGCGCGGCCGGTGCCGCAGCCAATGGCAGAGGCTGCCGACATCCCCGATTCGGCGCCGCTGGCGCCCCGGCAGCCAGCCATTTTGCAGCGCCTGCCGCTGCCGCAGCGCGGGGCACTGCAATATCTTTCGATGCAGGATCACTATGTCGATGTGGTCACCGACAAGGGCCATGCCCTTGTTCTGTTGCGCCTTTCGGACGCCATAGCCGAGACCGGGCCGGTCATCGGCCTGCAGATCCACCGCTCGCACTGGGTTGCGCTCGATGCCGTCCGTTCGGTAGCAAGGAGCGAGGGCAAGGTCCTGCTCGAACTGCGCGATGGCACGCGCCTGCCGGTCAGCCGCTCCGCCCTTCCCGCCGTCCGCAAGGCCGGTCTATTGCCATGAAGTGCCGCAATGCCTGAAAATCGTCTCAAATTTTATCGACTCAGCACTGCGTATGTTTAGCGCCTGGGGCTAGGGGTAGGGCCCGGATATCCGCTTACGGAGTGAATTGATGAGTGAACGGCAGCAGCGGATTGCGGTTGCGATCGTGGGCGAGATCGAACGACAGGCCGCCGCCGGAACCCCGCGGGCCCCTGTCATCCACGAGCGTTTCGGCTTCAAGGAATACGATATCGACGGCACTCTCGACATCGAGGCCATCGCCATCGTCGTCGACTCCGCGCTCGAGCGCATGTCCGGTCCCCTGGCTTTCCCGGACCGCAACGCCAATGATCGCCGCTCGGGCCGCGATCGCCGCCAGGGCAACCAGGGCTGGACCGATGCCGAGCGCCGCAGCGGCAAGGATCGCCGCAAGGACGAGGACGACTGACGCCGCCGCTCTTCGCCCGGCGCAGGGGCTCCTTGCCCTTTCGTGAGTGGTCAAGACGGGCGAAGCGTCCTATCTAGGGACAATGATCCAATTACAGCCATTCCGGGCCGCCATATTCGATATGGACGGCACCGTTCTCGATACCGAACTCGTTTTCCGCGCCATTGTTTTCGACGTTGCCGACGAGCTCGGCTTCGAAATGACCGATGCGGTTCACAAGGCCATGGTCGGCTCCTCCCACGAGGTCACCAACCGGCTGCTGGTCGAGACCTATGGCGCCGCCTTCCCCTATTCGCTGTTCGACGAGAAGTGCCGCATCATCATGCGCGAGCGCATGCATGCCGAAGTACCGGTCAAGGCCGGCGCCCGCGAGATTCTCGCCGAGCTGCGCGGCCGCGGCATTCCCACCGCCATTGCCACCTCCTCGCGCAATGCCCATGCCACCGCCCATCTGGGCACGGCCCGGCTCATCGAGATGTTCGATACGATCGTGACGCGCGACGATGTCGTCAATCCCAAGCCGCATCCCGAGCCTTACCTCACGGCCGCGCGCCGGCTGGGCATCGCTCCGGCCGATTGTCTGGCGCTCGAGGATTCCCATTCGGGCGTGCGCGCCGCCTCCGCCGCCGGCATGCAGACGGTGATGATTCCCGATCTCGTCGGCCCGAACGATGAAATCGCCGCCCTCTGCGCCGCCGTGATGGAAAGCCTCCACCACGTCCGCGCCGCCGCCTTTCCGGCAGCCTAGGGCCGCCGCCGCGCCCTGAAGATCTCGGGCACGGCGATGGAGGTGAGCAGGATCGCCGCGCCCACCAGCAGCGCCCCGCTCACGCTCTGGTAGAGCAGCACCCCGGCAATGCCGCCCAGGATGAAGGCGGCGATGGTCATGGCGTGCAGGCGCAGCCGCGAGCGGTTGGCCGGCCATTCCCCTTCCGGCTCGGCGCCGCGCTTGACGTCGAACAGCGTCGCCAGCTCGATTCCCATATCCGTCGCCATGCCCGAAACATGGGTGGTGCGCACCCGCGCATTGGAAATCCGCGTCGCCGAGGCGTTCTGGAGGCCCATCAGATAGCTCAGCCCCAGGATCAGGATGACGCTGCGATGGACGCCCGGCAGGAAGAGGTCGGCCAGGCCCAGCAGGCACAGCAGGATGCCTTCGGTGAGGATCGAGAAGGCATAGACGGCTTTGACGCCGCGCCGCCTGCCGTAATTGATCATCAGCGAGGACGACCATGCCCCGAAGATGAAGGCGATGACGATGCTGGCATAGAGCAGCGCCAGCCGGAAATTGCCGTTGGCGATATAGTCCGAGAGCGCCGAAACGTTCCCGGTCATGTTGGCCGAGTAATAGCCCACCGCATGAAAGCCCGCCGCGTTGACCGCCCCGGCGACGCCGGCCAGCACCGAGGCCAGCCGCACATCGACTTCGACCGAGCGCTCGTCACCCTCGTGGATCAGCATGGGGAGTTATCAACAGGCATGGGCCGAATCGTGAAAGGCAGCCGCAGGAACCTTCCGCATAGCATTGGAGGCCCGGATTCCGCCAGTCCGCGCCGTGTCCGCCAGGCATCAGCGCCGGGCAAATCGTTAAAATTGCCAGGGCCCCGGTAATTAACCATTTGCCCTGTGCCCACCAAAAGCCAACACCCTGGATTTATTGATGTATCAAGACGCGGGGGCCCCGTTAACCGTGTTTTAAGGTGTTAGCGGACATGGTTAAACAGACGTAAATTCTGGGTTCCCTCCCGGCTTTGGCTCCGCTAGGGTGCCGCCCGGGAACAGACGAAAAATCTGGGGTCGCTAGCCGGGCTTGGCTGATTAGGGCGGCGTCGGGGAAAGACGGGGCGTATTGACGAGAGGCCATCTCGCCACTGCAATTCGTGCGAGCGTTCATGCTGCGGCTCTTGCCGCTGCCGCACTCGTACTCTTCGTGACCATCAAGGCCACGCCGGCACAGGAAACGCTCCGCGTTGCCGAAGTCGTGCCGGCCGTCGCTTCGCATGCGCTCGCCATCGACCGCCACAAGCCGGTCGTCGCCAGCCTCGCCGGGCCCTTCACGCTGCGCGGTTCGATCGAGGAGATCATCTCCGCGCCGGTTCAGCCCAAGCTGACGCCCGAACTGCTCTCCGCCTATGTGGAACGTCAGCAGGCCCTGCGCGCGTTCAATCACTTTGACGTGCAGCCGGAAACCAGGCTCACCACCGAAGCGCTGCTCGGCTACATTTCCCGCCAGCAGAACCCGGCGCTCGACGCCATCGATGCGGCCGCCGCCGGCCACAACACCGTGGACGTCGATGCCCTCGCTTCCTATGCCGCCGACAAGTTCGTGCCCACCGCCCGCAAGGTGAAGCTGGCCGATGACGAGCGCCTTTGCCTCACCCAGGCTATCTATCACGAGGCCCGCGGCGAGAGCGAAGATGGTCAATGGGCCGTCGCCAACGTCATCATCAACCGCGCCTTCTCGGGCCGGTTCCCGAGCACCATTTGCGGCGTCGTCTTCCAGAATGCCGGCAATGGCCGCAACCAGTGCCAGTTCTCCTTCGCCTGCGACGGCCGTTCCGATCGCGGTACAGAGCGCCGCGCCTGGAACCGTTCGATGGAAATCGCCGACGCCGCCTTTGCCGAATTCCAGCAGGGCAAGCGTCCGGGCGTCGTGCCCAAGAACGCGCTTTTCTACCACACCACCTCGGTGGCCCCGAACTGGTCCGCGACCTTCCACCGCGTCGCCGAGATCGGCGCGCACGTCTTCTACGCACCCAACAAATAAGCCGCCCCCAAGAGCAGGGGGCGCATGCCCCCGCTTGCCCCTCCCGTCATTGCGCTGTCATACTCGCTCTATAGGGCCAGTGCCCGATTACGAGATCAGAGTTCCGCGCCTATGTCTTTGCCCGAAGAGGTTTTCACCAATGCCCGTCTCGTCCTTGCCGGCGAGGAGGTGAGCGGGACCGTCGTTCTGCGCAACGGGCTCATCGCCGATATTGCGCAGGGCACGGCGCAGGGCGAGGATTTCGGCGGCGACTATCTCATCCCCGGCCTGATCGAACTCCATACCGATCATCTCGAAAACCATTACGCTCCGCGTCCCGGCGTCGTCTGGAACCCCATCGCGGCCGTCCAGGCCCATGACGCCCAGGTCGCCTCCTCCGGCATCACCACCGTGCTCGACGCCCTGCGCCTGGGCACCGACGAGCAGACCGACGTGGACCATGCCGACATGCGGCGCCTGGCCGATGCCATCGAGCAGGCCATGGCCGACGATCGCCTGCGCGCCGACCATTACATTCACCTGCGCTGCGAGGTCTCCTCGCCCGATTGCCTTGAAGGTCTCGAGCTCTTCAAGGGCGATTCCCGCGTGCGCCTCGCCTCGCTCATGGACCACGCGCCGGGCCAGCGCCAGTTCGCCAGCCTCGCCGAATATGCCCGCTATTATCAGGGCAAGCTCAAGATGCCGGACGACGTGTTCCGCGCCTTCTGCGAACGCCGCATCGCCGAGTCGCAGGCCAATGCGCCGCGCAACCGCGCCGCCATCGCCGAGGTCGCCCGCGAGCGCGGCATTGTCCTGGCCAGCCATGACGACGCCACCCAAGGCCATGTGGCCGAGGCGGTGGAGCAGGGCATCAGCGTCGCCGAATTTCCCACCACGCTCGAAGCCGCCCGCGCCTCGCACGAGGCCGGCATGGCTGTCCTCATGGGCGCGCCCAATATCGTGCGCGGCGGCTCCCATTCGGGCAATGTCTCGGCGCGCGAACTGGCCCAGGCCGGCTATCTCGACATCCTCTCCTCCGACTACGTGCCCTTCTCGCTGATGCAGGCCGTGTTCTCGCTCTCCGATAGCGTCGAGGGCATCGACCTGCCCACGGCCGTGGGCCTCGTCACCCGCCGCCCGGCCCAAGCCGCCGGGTTCGAGGATCGCGGCGAGATCGCCATCGGCAAGCGGGCCGACCTGGTGCGCGTGCGCCTGCATGAAGGCATGCCGATCGTGCGCGCCGTCTATCGCCAAGGGCAGCGGGTCATATGAGCGGGCCGGACCTTTCCGAAGCCGATGCCGGCGTCTTCGTCGCGGTCGTCGGCCCGTCCGGGGTCGGCAAGGATTCGGTCATCAACTACGCGCGCGAGCGCCTCGCCGGCCGGCGCGAATTCGTGTTTCCGCGCCGCGTCATCACCCGCCGCGCCGATGCGCGCAGCGAGGATCACGACACGCTCTCGCTCGATGAATTCGCCGCGCTCAAGGCCCAGGGCGGCTTCGCCCTCGCTTGGGAGGCGCATGGCCTTTCCTACGGCCTGCCGGTCAGTGTCGCCACCGATATCGAGGATGGCCGCATCGTCATCGCCAATACTTCGCGCGCGCTGGTACCCGTCATTGCCGAGCGCTTCCCCAACCTGCTCGTGGTTTCGCTGTCGGCCCATCCCGACGTCATCGCCCAGCGTCTCGCCAGCCGCGGACGCGAGGATGCCGCCACCATCGCGCGGCGGCTGAGCCGCATGCAGGTCGAGGAATCCCTGCGTTCCGATGCCGTGCTCATCGAGAATTCCGGCCCCATCGAAATGGCCGGCGAGCGTTTCCTGCATGTGCTGGAGGAAACGGCCCGGCGCCTCTCCGGCGTTTTTCCCGGCGGTCACGCCTGAGAGGGCGCCGCTCGGCTCATCGCCTCGAACAGCGCCGCCCCGATATCGCGCCCGCTTGCCGCGCGCGGCCAGACCAGACGCAGCGTCAGGGCATGGTCCTCGCCCAGCGGCAACCGGCCCAGATCGCTGCGCACATTGCCGACCGAGGCTTCCGGCAGCACCGAGAGATAGCCGTGATGCAGCACCAGGTTGACGATCACCGGAATCGAATCGATCTCGATCAGGGTGAGGCGCCGCTGCTCTTCGGCCGAGAGCGTCTCCTCGATCACCCGCGTCACCGCCTGCCGCAGCCCGCTGCGCAGGCTCGGCACGGCCACCGGCATGCCGGTGAGAAGCGCAGGCAGATCCCTTGAGGCCGCCAATGCCGGCGCCGTGCCCACAAGCGCCAGCCGCGAGCGGTAGATGAGGCGGCTTTCGAGCTCGGGCGGAACCGTTTCGACATCGAGCACGGCCGCATCGAACCGCCCGCTCCTGAGCCCCGCCAGGAGGTCCTCGGCCGTGGTGCTCGAAACGAAAAGCGGCTGGTGCGGATGGCTGAGCCGCCAGCGCGCCGTCAGGTCCGCCAGCATCCTTGCCAGCTCGCTCTCATGGCCGAGAGGAATGACCGAGCCCAGCCGCATGGTCGAAACGCTCCTGCGGAAGCGGTCGCCCGCCGCATGCGAGAGCCGCGCCCATACCGCCGACAATTCCCCGATCTGCGCCACCAGCGCTTCGCCCGCCGCCGTCGTCGTCGAACCGCTGGAACTGCGCGTCAGCAATTGCGTGCCCAGCGCCGCTTCGAGCCCGGATATCTGGCGCGTCAATTGCGGCTGGCCGAGCCGCAGCGCCTGCGCCGCCCGGCGCACGCTGCCGAGCCGCGCCACGCTGGCCAGCCGCCAGAGCGTTTCGAGCGGCGCATTGCCGCCCTGCGGGAACATGGCCGCCACGATCGCCGACGCCCGCGCGATATCGGGCGCCAGCCGCTGCGCCTCCAGCGTCAGCACCAGTCCGGCGCCCGCCTTTTCCACCAGCGGCACCGAAATCGCCGCTTCCAGTCGCCGCAAGGCCGTGGCCACGCTGGCCGGGGCCCGCTGGAGATCGCGCGCCGCTGCGCGTATGCTGCGCGTCTCGATCACCCTGTGCGCCATCGTCAGCGTCGCCGTATCCAACGTGCCTCTTTTCTACCCGCCGCTTCTTCCTGCCCAGGGCGGCGGCATCTGTTGTTCACGATTTGGGATATCCCACGTCGCCGGATTATCCAATAGCGTCTTCAGCAACCGGAGCTTTTCGCCATGACCATCGCCGTGTCCCCCATAACCCTCGACGGAAAGCCGCTGAGCTTTGCGACGATGGCGCGTGTGGGCATCGGCATCGCCGTGCCCCTGGCGGCGCCCGAGGCCATGGAGCGGGTCAGGGCTGCCCGCGTCGTCATGGAAGAGCGCATTGCCGAGGGCGCCCCCGTCTATGGCGCCAATACCGGCGTCGGCGCCATGAAGGATGTCGAATGGTCGCCCGATGACTTTGACACTTATAATATGGGCCTGGTCCGCGCCCACCATTTCGGCACCGGCGCGCCGTTCCCGTCCTCGGTCGTGCGCAATGCCATGGCCATCCGCGTCAACACCGCGCTCACCGGCCGTGTCGGCTGCTCGCCCGAACTGGTCGAAACCTATCTGCGCCTGCTCTCGGCCGATGTGGTGCCGGTCGTGCGCCGCACCGGCTCGATCGGCTGCGCCGATATCGGGCTCATGGGCCAGATCGGCGCCGTCATCACCGGGGTGGGCGAGGCCATCTACCAAGGAAGGCGCCTCAGCGCCGAGGCGGCTTTGGCCGAAGCCGGGCTCAAGCCCGCCCGCCTCGCCCCGCGCGATGCCCTGGCCTCGATCTCGATCAACGCCGTCGGCTATGCCGCCGCCGCCGGGGCCGTGCGCGCCGCCGCCAGCGCGCTGCGCGTGCTGCTCTCGACCGCCCTCATGACCGGCGGGGCGCTGGGTGCCGCGCGCGATCCCTGGAAGGCGGTCGCCCATGTCGGCACCGAGCGCGAGGCCCTGATGGGCACCTGGCTCATGGATGCGGTGGCCGATTGGGAATGGCCGGTCGCCACCCATGTGCAGGACCCGCTGAGCCTGCGCATGATTCCCCAGGTCTTCGGCACCGCCTTTGAAAGCCTGCTCGTCTCCGGCCGCACCATCCTCGCCGCCACCGGCCGCACCGACGACAATCCGGTCGTGGTCGAGGGCGAAGTGCTCACCTCCGGCGGCTCGCTGCCGCTCGATGTCACGGTCTTCCTCCAGACCGCCCAGCTCGCGCTCGCCCATGCGGCGCGAAACTCCTTCAACCGCTGCGTGCTGCTCGGCAACGGCCTGCGCCGCGACCTGCCGATCAACCTGGTGGCCCCCGGCGCCATCGCCACCGGTTTCGGCCCCATCATCAAGCTGGCCGGCGAACTTTTCGCCCGCGTCCATTCCATGTCGGCGCCGATCTCGGCCCAGGCCATGGTGGTGGCGGCGGGCATCGAGGACGAAGCCGCCTTCCTGCCGCTGGTGGTCGAGCGCTTCGAGCGCCAGGTGCGGGCCCTGCGCCGCATGGCGGCGCTCGAAGCCCTGCTTTCGGCACAAGCCATGGATATCCTCGGCGACCGGCCATCCGGCGTTCCGGGCATGCTCTACCAGATCGTGCGCGGCCATGCCGACTTCTACCGGCTCGATCGCCCGCTCTCGGCCGAGGTCGAGGCGATCGAAAGCGATCTGGGGTCCGACGAGACGATGGAAAAACTTATTTCCCACGCACCATTGCCGCAACTGGACGACTTTTTCGCTCTGGGCCCCATTGCCTAGCATGGGGAGGGCTGGCCGCACGGGCCGAAAACGTTAGGGTAGGCAACAGCTTGGCACACAGCCAGGGAAAACACGGGAGTTCACCATGAGACTGACCACTAAGCTTCTCGGCGCCCTGACGGCGCTGGCGCTCACCGCAACCGCCGCTCAGGCGCAGGTGGTGGTGTCGTCCAAGATCGATACCGAAGGCGGGGTGCTGGGCAACATCATCCTCGAAGTGCTCAAGGCCAACCAGGTCCCTGTCACCGACAAGATCCAGCTCGGCGCCACCCCGGTCGTGCGCGAGGCCATCACTGCCGGCCAGATCGACATCTACCCCGAATATACCGGCAACGGCGCCTTCTTCTTCAACGAAGCCGACAAACCCATCTGGAACAACGCCCAGGAAGGTTATGAAGAGGTCAAGAAGCTCGACTACGACGCCAACAAGATCGTCTGGCTCGATCCGGCTCCGGCCAACAATACCTGGGCCATCGCCCTGCGCGATGACGTCGCCGGCCCCAACAACCTCAAGACCCTCTCTGATTTCGGCAAGTGGGTTGCCGGTGGCGGCGACGTCAAGCTCGCCGCGTCCGCCGAGTTCGTGAACTCGCCGGCGGCCCTGCCGGCTTTCCAGACCACCTATGGCTTCACCCTGAAGCCCGACCAACTCATCACCCTCTCGGGCGGTGACACCGCCGCCACCATCGCCGCCGCCGCCCAGCAGACCTCCGGCGCCAATGCCGCCATGGTCTATGGCACCGATGGCGGCATCGCGCCCTCCAAGCTCACCGTGCTCGAGGACGACAAGGGTGTGCAGCCGGTCTATGAGCCCGCCCCGATCATCCGCGAGGCCGTGCTCACCCAGTATCCGCAGATCGCCGATCTCCTCAAGCCCGTCTTCGCCAAGCTCGACCTCAAGACCCTGCAGGATCTCAACGGCCGCGTGCAGGTGGCGGGCGAGCCGGCCAATGCCGTGGCGCTCGACTTCCTCAAGACCAACGGCTTCATCAACTAAGCCGGCGAGGCCGCGCAAATACGGGCGGGGAGGGTATCTCTCCCCGCCTCCTCAATGACCACAGGCGAGGGAGGCCCGGTGACGATGACGCAAAGTGTCGCCACAGCAATGCCGAAACGGGCCGTCAGCCTCGACAAGCTCGGCGTCGTCATCGCCCTCATCCTGGCTGCTGCCTGGCTTTTCCTGCCCTTCGCCGATTTCAAGCCCAACCGCATTCTGCCGGGTGAGCCGCGCTCGATCTTCGCCGCGCTCCCTGCTGCCCATGCCGCCGTGCTGGCGCTGGTTCTTGCCGCATCGATCGCCGTCAGCCTGTTCAGGACGCCCACCATCCAGCGGCTGGTCATGAGCTTTGTGGGACTCGCCGCCGTCGGCATCTGCATCGGCGTCGCCGGCTATTACCTCACGCCGGAGGGCGACAGGCTGGCCCGCATCGCGCCCGGCGCCGGCTTCTGGGTGCTGGCCGGCGCCTTTGGCCTCCTTGCCGCCGATTCCCTGACGCGCCTGCGCCTCGGCCCCTGGCCGCGCCTCGCCATCCTGGCGCTGGTCGCCGCCGCTATCGCCGTGCTGCTCGTGAGCGGAGCGTGGAACTCGCTCTCGATCCTCAAGGAATATGCCAGCCGCGCCGACGCCTTCTGGCGCGAGGGCCAGACCCATATCGTCCTCGCCTTCGGCTCGCTCGTCGTCGCCACTATCGTGGGCATTCCGCTCGGCATTGCCAGCTATCGGCACAGCCGGCTGCGCAATGTCGTGCTCAACGTCCTCAACGCCGTCCAGACCATCCCCTCGATCGCGCTGTTCGGCCTCCTCATCGCGCCCCTCGGTGCGCTTGCCGCCGCCGTGCCCGCGCTCGCCGCCATCGGTGTTTCCGGCATCGGCGCCGCGCCCGCCATGGTGGCGCTCTTCATCTATAGCCTCCTGCCGGTGGTCTCGAACACCGTGGTCGGCCTTGTCGGCGTGCCCGAAGCCGCCAACGACGCGGCGCGCGGCATGGGCATGACCGATCGCCAGCGCCTGTTCTCGGTCGAGCTGCCGCTGGCCTTCCCGGTCATTCTCACCGGCATCCGCATCGTGCTGGTGCAGAATATCGGCCTCGCCACCATTGCCGCGCTCATCGGTGGCGGCGGCTTCGGCGTCTTCGTCTTCCAGGGCATCGGCCAGACCGCCATGGATCTGGTGCTGCTCGGCGCCGTCCCCACGGTCGCCCTCGCCTTCGCCTCCGCCGTCATCCTCGATGCCATCGTCGAAATGGTCTCGCCACGGGAGCCCGCCAATGATTGAGATCGAAGAGATCACCAAGACCTATGGCGACGCCAATGTCGTCGATCGCGTCACCGTGACGGTCGACCCGCATACGATCACCGTCATTGTCGGCACGTCGGGCTCGGGCAAGACCACGCTCTTGCGCATGATCAACCGCCTGGTCGAGCCGACTTCCGGCGTTATCCGCATCGACGGTCAGGACACCCGCTCGGTCCCCGCCTACGAGTTGCGCCGCCGTATCGGCTACGCCATCCAGGGCCACGGCCTCTTCCCGCATCGCACCGTCGGCCAGAATATCGGCACGGTCCCAAAGCTCCTCGGCTGGGACAAGGCGCGCACCGCAAGGCGCGTGGATGAACTGCTCGACCTCTTCCAGCTCGATCCCGGCCAGTATCGCGACCGCATGCCGAGCGAGCTTTCGGGCGGCCAGCAGCAGCGCGTCGGCGTCGCCCGTGCCCTTGCCGCCGAGCCCAATATCCTGCTCATGGATGAGCCCTTCGGCGCGCTCGATCCCATCATCCGCGCCAAGGCCCAGCAGGACCTGCTCGATATCCAGAAGCGCTTCGGCACCACCGTCGTCCTCGTCACCCACGACATGGAGGAAGCCATCCATCTCGGCGACAGGATCGCCGTCATGGACAAGGGCCAACTCCTCCAATACGCCACGCCCGAAGAGATCATCGCCCACCCCGCCACCGATTTCGTCAACGAGCTCATCGGCACCGGCGAGCGTCCCTTCCGCCTGCTCTCGCTGGCTTCGATCCGCGAGGCCGTCGAGCCCGGCGAAGCCCTCGGCGCCCCCATCTCCGCCGACGCGACTCTGCGCGATGCCTTTGCCGAACTCCTTTGGTCCGGTCGCGCCGCCCTGCCGGTGGAGGAGGGTGGAAAACTTGTCGGCCGCGTCACCCTTACCGAGCTCAACCGCCGCGCGGCCCGCCCGCAATGAGATGGCCGCTGCTCATAAGGCTGGTGGTCCTGGCGCTGCTCATCGCGTTCCTGGTGACGCCGGAAAGCTTTGCTTTCCTCCTTGAGCCGCTGACCAAGAACGGCCAGCCCGCCATCTATGATCGCGGGAGCCTGTGGAGCCTGACGCTCAGCCACCTGGCCATCACCTTCGCCGCCACCGTCGCGGCGACCATCGTGGCCGTCGGCCTCGCCATTCTGGTCACGCGCCCCTTCGGGGCCGAATTCCTGCCGCTCTCGCGCAGCCTCGCCAATATCGGCCAGACCTTTCCGCCCGTCGCCGTACTGGCGCTTGCCGTGCCCATCCTCGGCTTCGGCACCGCGCCCACGCTCGTCGCGCTCTTCCTCTACGGCCTCCTGCCCATCTTCGAGAACTCGCTCACCGGCCTCACTACCCTGCCGCCCGCCGTCACCGAGGCGGCCCGCGGCATGGGCATGACCGGCACGCAGCGCCTCACCCGCGTCGAACTGCCTCTGGCCTTGCCCGTTATCCTGGGTGGCGTGCGCCTTTCGACCGTCATTTCGCTGGCCACCGCCACCATCGGCTCGACCGTGGCGGCGCGTACGCTGGGCGAAATCATCATTGCCGGCCTCACCGCCAGCAACACCGCCTTCGTCCTGCAGGGCGGCCTCATCGTCGCCGTGCTGGCGGTGCTGATCTACGACGGCCTCTCGGCCCTCGAACGCTTCCTCGTGGCGCGCACCGGCCGCGTCCGGCAGGAAGCCGCATAGGAGACTTTTGGAACATGTCCGATTTCGATCTCGTCCTCTCGGGCAATGTGGTGCTTCCCACGAGCATCCTTGAAGCCGGCTACGTCGCCGTCCGCGATGGCAAGGTCGCCGAGATCGGGCAGGGGCCCGCGCCCGCCGCCCGTGAGCGCCACGAACTGGGCAACGCCCTCATCCTCCCCGGCGCCATCGACGCGCAAGTGCATTCGCTGTCGCAAAAGGACCAGGAAGACTTCGTCTGGTCCACCCGCTCCGCCGCCGCCGGTGGCGTCACCACCATCGTCGACATGCCCTATGACGAGGGCAACCTCGTCTGTTCCGCCGAAGCCGTGCGCAAGAAGGTCGATCATGCCAGCCCGCAGGCCCGCGTCGATTTCGCCCTTTACGGCACCGTCGATCCGACCGAAGGCGCCAAACGCATCCCCGAACAAGTCGAGGCCGGCGTCGCCGCCTTCAAGTTCTCGACCTTCGGCACCGACCCCAAGCGCTTCCCCCGCATTCCGCCCGGCCTCCTCGAAGAATGCTTCGCCGCCATCGCCAAGACCGGGCTCACCGCCGGCGTCCATAACGAGGACGACGAGGCCGTGCGTGCCGCGATGGAAAAGGTCAAGGCGCTCGGCATCACCGACTACCGCGCCCACGCCCTCTCGCGCCCGCCGCTGACCGAACTGCTGGCCACGCTGCAAGTCTATGAAACCGGCGCCCTCACCGGCGCCGACGCCCACATCGTCCACTGCTCGCTCTCGCGCGGCTACGACATCGCCGCCAGCTACCGCGCCCAGGGTTTTGCCGCCTCCATCGAGTGCTGCATCCACTACCTGACGCTCGACGAGGAAAACGATGTCAGGCGTCTCGGCGGCAAGGCCAAGATCAACCCGCCCATCCGCCCCCGCGCCGAAGTCGAAGCCCTCTGGCGCCAGGTCGCTGCCGGCAATGTCACGCTCGTCTCGACGGACCACGTAAGCTGGTCGGAAAACCGCAAGACCAATCCCGACATGCTCGCCAACGCCTCGGGCGTTCCCGGCCTCGAAGCCATGGTCCCGCTTTTCGTCAAGGGTGCCCTCGACCGCGGCATCTCCCTCACCTGGGCCGCCAAACTCATGGCCGAAAACCCGGCCCACCATTTCCGCCTCGACCACGTCAAGGGCGCCCTCACCCCCGGCCGCGATGCCGATATCACCGTGCTGGTCCCGGTCGAAAAAACCTACGACGCCGCCGCCTCCGGCAACAACGTCGTCGGCTGGAGCCCCTATAACGGCATCAAGCTCCCCTGGACCACGGCCGCCACCTACTTGCGCGGCAAGCTGGCCTTCGACGGCACGAAAGTGCTCTCCGAACCCGGCACCGGCAAATTCCTCCGCCCGCCGCAGCAGATCGTGGTGGCGTCATGAGCATGCGGCCCACCCCCCTCCCAGCCTCCCCCGCAAGGGGGGAGGTGCCGACCGTGCTGCTTGGACACCAGGCGTCCCACCTGCTGGATCGAAACACCTCCCCCCTTGCGGGGGAGGCTGGGAGGGGGGTGAGCCACACCCACCGCCCTCACCCGGGAGCCCCCTCATGAGAAACCTCCCCACCAACCCCGACCGCATCGCCGAGGATATTTCCGACCTCGCCGCCATCACCGAGCCGGACCACCCCTATACCCGCCGGGCCTTCACCCCGATGTTCCTGGCCGGCCGCGCCTATCTCGAACGCCGTTTCGAGAAGGCCGGCCTCGCTATCCGCATCGATGCCGCCGGCAACCTCATCGGCCACCGGCCGGGCAAAAAACCCGGCCTCGGCACCATCCTCCTCGGCTCGCATTCGGACACCGTGCCCGATGGCGGGCGCTATGACGGCATAGCAGGCGTTTCCGCCGCCCTCGAAGTCGCCCGCGCCCTCCACGACCAGGGCGTCGAACTCGACCACGATCTCGAAATCGTCGATTTCCTCGCCGAGGAGGTCTCGATCTTCGGCGTCTCCTGCATCGGCTCGCGCGGCATGATCGGGCTGGTCCCTGAGGACTGGCTCACCCGCGCCTCCGGCCATCTCACCCTCGCCCAGGGCATCGCCGAAGTCGGCGGGCACCCCGAGGTCAGTGAAAAGCGCACCGACATAAAAGCCTTCCTCGAACTCCACATCGAGCAGGGCCCGGTGCTTGAAGACAAAAAGCTCGATATCGGCGTCGTCACCGCCATTGCCGGCATCACCCGTATCGAGATCGTCGTCGATGGCCGGGCCGATCATGCCGGCACCACGCCCATGGGCTCGCGCCGCGATGCCTTGACCGCCGCCGCCCGCCTGGTCCTCGCCATCGAGCAATTGGCCAGCCAGTTCGCCGAAGGCCCGGCCCATTTCGCCGCCACCGTCGGCGAATTCCGCATCGAGCCCAATGCCGCCAATGTCGTGCCCTCGCGCGCCGTGCTGCTCATCGATGCCCGCGCCGAAAGCCGCGCCGACATGGAGCGCTTCTGCGAAGCCGTCGACGCGCTCGCCCTAGAAGTCGCCGACGAAACTGATTGCTCGGTCGCGAGGCCTCGCCGCATCTCGGACAACCAGCCGACCCCCTGCGACCCCGACCTGCTCAAAGTCCTCGACGCCGCCTGCGAAGCCACCGGCGCCCGCCATCGCCGCATGGCCTCAGGCGCCGGCCACGACACCGCCTGGATGGCCCGCGCCACCAAGGCGGCCATGATCTTCATCCCATGCCTTGGCGGGCGCAGCCACGCCCCCGAGGAGTCAGCCAAGACCGAGGACATCGCCCTGGGCGCCGCCGTGCTGCTCGAAGCGGTCAAAACCCTCGACAAGCAACTACAGGAAGCCAAGTAATGGGCCGCATTCTCACCGAAAAAGACATCGAACCGGCGGTCAAGGGCGGCTCCGTCTATGCGGCAGGCGGCGGCGGCTGGGCCGATCACGGCCGCATGCTCGGCCGCGCCGCAGTCTCGGTCGGCAAGCCCGAACTGGTCTCCATCGAAGAGCTCGACGACGACGACTGGGTCGCCACCGCCGCCGCCATCGGGGCCCCGGCCTCGACCACCCCATGGGAAATGCGCGGCGTCGATTACATCAAGGCCGTTCAGCTTCTAGAGGATGCCCTGGGCGAAAAGCTCTCCGGCCTCATCGTCGGCCAGAATGGCAAGTCCTCCACCCTCAACGCCTGGCTCCCCTCCGCCATGCTCGGCACCAAGGTGGTCGATGCGGTCGGGGACGTCCGCGCCCACCCGACCGGCGACATGGGCTCCATCGGCATGGCCGGCAGCCCCGAACAGATGATCCAGACCGCCGTGGGCGGCAACCGCGACGAGAACCGCTATATCGAGCTGGTCGTGCGCGGCGCCACCGCCAAGATATCGCCGGTCCTGCGCACCGCCGCCGACCAGTCCGGCGGCTTCATCGCCTCCTGCCGCAACCCCTTACGCGCTTCCTATGTGGCGAAAAATGCGGCGCTCGGCGGCATCTCGATGGCCTTGAAACTGGGCGAAGCCATCATCGCCGCCGAAGCCGGCGGTGGCTCGAAGATCATCGATGCCATCGTCAAGACCACGGGCGGCACCATCCTCGCCCAGGGCAATGTCGAGGCCAAGGACGTGGTCTACACCAAGGAAGCCTTCGACATCGGCACCATCACGCTGGGATCCGGCGACAAGGCGACAAAACTCCACGTCATGAACGAATACATGGCCGTCGAAGACGCGGGCGGCACGCGCCTCGCCACCTTCCCCGACGTCATCACCACGCTCGACGCCGCCGGTACCCCGCTCAGTGTCGGCCAGGTGCGCGAGGGCATGTTCATCTTCGTGCTGCACGTCCCCAAGACCATCATCCCCCTGGCCTCGTCCGTCCTCGACCCGACGGTCTATCCGTCCGTCGAAAAGGCTATGGGCATCGAAATCGCCAAATACGCGCTCGACCTCGGGCGCAGGAAGACAGACCGGGGCTGAAGGCTCACCCCCTCCCCGCAAGGGGGAGGGTGCAAGTGGGGGGATTGGCTCGCCACAAACTGGATCGAAACACCCTCCCCCTTGCGGGGAGGGTCGGGGAGGGGGAGGGCCTCCACCTGAAGGACCAAAAGAATGCCCACACCCAATCCCCGTCACGCCAATTTTCCCATCCCCGGCGGCAACGAACTGCGCGCCAAAGGCTGGCGCCAGGAAGCCCTGCTGCGCCTCCTCGAAAACGTGCTCTCGGTGGGTGAAGACCCCGATAACCTCATCGTCTACGCCGCGCTGGGCAAGGCCGCCCGCAACTGGGCTGCGCACGATGCCATCGTCAATGCCTTGAAGACCATGGACGAGGACCAGACCCTCATCATCCAGTCGGGCAAGCCGATCGGCCTCCTCAAGACCCACGCCAAGGCCCCGCTGGTCATCATGGCCAATTGCAACATCGTCGGGCAGTGGGCCAAGGCCGAGAACTTTTATGAGCTTGAGAAGAAGGGCCTCATCGCCTGGGGCGGGCTGACGGCGGGCGCCTGGCAATATATCGGCAGCCAGGGCGTTATCCAGGGCACCTACGAGATCTTCATGCGCATCGCCGAGAACCGTTTCGACGGCGATCTGCGCGGCCGCTTCATCCTCACCGCCGGCCTCGGCGGCATGGGCGGCGCCCAGCCGCTTGCCGGCCGCATGGCCAATGCCGCCATTCTCGTGGTCGACGTTGATCCCGAACGCGCCCGCAAGCGCAAGGAGATCGGTTATTTGGAACATGTCGCGCCTGATCTCGACACGGCGCTGGCCATGATCGATGAGGCGGTCAAGGCCAAGCGTCCCACCTCCATCGGCCTTGTCGGCAATGCCGCAGAAATCTATCCCGAGATCGCCCGGCGCGGCATCACGCCCGATATCGTCACCGACCAGACATCGGCCCACGACCTCGTCTATGGTTATGTGCCCAAGGGTTATTCGCTCGAAGAGGTTCGGCGCCTGCGTAAGGAAAACCCCGCCGAGCTCATGGCCGCCAGCCGCGCCTCGATCGTCGAGCACGTCAACGCCATGCTCGAATTCCAGAAGCGCGGCGCCGAGGTGTTCGACAACGGCAATCTCATCCGCACCCAGGCCCGCGACGGCGGCGTCGCGAACGCCTTCGACATCAAGATCTTCACCGAAGCCTACCTGCGCCCGCTCTTTGCCCGCGCCATCGGTCCCTTCCGCTGGATGGCCCTCTCGGGCGACCCCGACGACATCGGCAAGATCGATGAGCTGGTGCTGAAAATGTTCGCAGGCAACAACATCGTCACCAACTGGATCGGCCTCGCCCGCCAATACGTCCCCTTCGAAGGACTGCCCGCCCGCATCGCCTGGCTCGGCCACGGCGAGCGCACGCAACTGGCCCTGGCGGTCAACGAACTGGTGGCCAACGGCACGCTCTCCGGCCCGGTCGCCTTCTCGCGCGACCACCTCGATGCCGGCGCCATGGCCCATCCCAACATCATGACCGAGCGCATGAAGGACGGTTCCGACGCCATCGCCGACTGGCCCCTCCTCGACGCCATGCTGCTGACAGCCTCGATGGCCGACCTCGTGGCCATCCATTCCGGCGGCGGCGGCTATGCCGGCTACATGACCAGCGCCGGCGTCACCACCATCGCCGACGGCACCCCCGAAGGCGCCGAACGCCTCCGGCACGTCCAGACCAACGACACCTCATTGGGCGTCATGCGCTACGCCGATGCCGGGTACGACGAGAGTTTTGACGAGATCGGAAAGAAAGGGATTCCCCACATCGACCTGCGCTAGCGGCGCCCCCCTCCCGTCCTCCCCCGCAAGGGGGAGGTGCTGATCGTGGATGGGGAACGCAAGGCGTTCAATCAACTCGATCGAAACACCTCCCCCTTGCGGGGGAGGACGGGAGGGGGGTGAGCCAGCATCACCAGCCTACCCCCACCCCCTCAATGCTCATGTGCGCAATTGTCGTGGTCCGAGAGCACTTCCATCACCCTGCATTCGGCCACCTTCCCATGCGCATGGCTTTCCAGCATCGAGGCCAGCTCGGTGCGCAGATTGGTCAGCCGGGCGATGCGCTCGTCCACTTCCGCCAGCCGCTCGCGCACCAGCTTGTCGATGTCGTCGCAAGGATCTTCGGGGTGGCCGGCGATGCGCAGCATGGATTTGAGCGAATCCATAGGAAAGCCCATGGCGCGGGCATGGGCGATGAAGCGCAGGCGTTCGAGCGCCGGCTCGCCATAGCGCCGCTGGTTGCCCTCGGTGCGGGGCGGCGCCGCCAGCAGGCCGATCTCTTCGTAATAGCGGATGGTGGGAACCTTGACGCCGGTAAGGGCGGAGAGCTCGCCGATGGCGTAATCGCGCATGAGGAAACCTCCAGTCATTGGAGGTTTATATAACCCCTCACCCCCGCGCCGCCAAGGGCGGCCTTGTGCCCACCGAAACCAGCCCGGCCTCGCCGTTGACGAAATCGGCCGCCGCCGCGATATGCAAAGCCGTCGTATCGAAGGCTGGCAGGTGCGGTACGTCCTGGGGGCTGAGCAGCAGACACAATTCCGTGCACCCCAGGATAATGCCCTGCGCGCCGCGCGCCTCGAGGTCGGCGACCACGTCCAGCGCCTCGTCCTTGCTCTCCGGGCTCACCACGCCGTGGCAGAGTTCCTGGAGCGTGATGTGGTCGATGAGGTCGCGGTCCTGCTCGTCGGGCACGATGATTTCCACGCCCCAGCGCTCGCGATAGCGCTTGTGCATGTTGAGCGAGTTCATGGTGAACTTGGTGCCCAGGAGCCCGATGCGGGTGAGGCCCGCCGCGGAAATGGCCAGCCCCGTTGGGTCCACGATATGGATATAGGGCGTCTGCCGCCGCTCGATCACCGGCTCGAAGGCCAGATGCATCGAATTGGAGGCGCATATCACGACGTCCGGCCGCGCCGCCTCCAGCCGGTCGAGCTTTTCGGAGAGATAGGCTTCTGCTTCCCGCCAGAGGCCGTTGAAGACGAAATATTCGATATTGCCGTAATTGACCGAGACGATGGCGAGTTCGGCGGTATTGCCCGGATTGGCCGCGCCGATCTCGTCATTGAGCATGCGGTAATATTCGGCCGTGGCATGGTTGCTCATGCCGCCGAGCACGCCGATGGTTTTCTGCGCGTAAAACGCTGTCGGGATGGACAAAGGTTTCCCCGTCGAATCAAGCCTCGATGCGTCCGGCCGCCGCGACGGGCCCCGAACCCCCGCCGCCAGAATCGCCAAGATCGCGGCCTTGTGCAATCGACAAAGCGATCGACCCCCAAGCGGGGCCCGCTATGGCAAGTTTTGTGTAAACCGGAGCGCACTTGCTTGCCCGGCGCGCAACAAGGTCCAACACTCGTCAAGTGATTCGTTTTTGGCTAGGGAGGCCGGAATGACACTTAGTGCACCTACTCAAATCGTTTTCTGGATTTCGATAATATTGGCGGTTATCGCCATTGTCGGCTGGTTCGGCGTGCTCGGCGCCGCCATCAGTGGCTATGCCTTCTGGATTCTGCTCATCGGCATGGCCGTGCTCGTGGTCGGCTGCCTGATGCGCGGCGCCTAGCAAAACGTCTAGTGACGGCGCGGCGCGGGTCTTGCGCTGCGCCGCCGCCTGGCGGCACAATGGCCGTCATGCGTTTTGTCTTTGCCACTATTGGGCTTCTATTGATCGCCCCGGCCCTCGCCGCCGATTGGGGCTTTTACCAGAACAGCCGCTACGGCTACGAGATCGCCGTGCCACCCGATTTCGTCGGCGGCGGCGAATCCGCCAGCGGCGACGGCCAGGCTTTTCGCTCGCGCGATGGAGCTCGGACGCTGCTGGTCTGGGGCGGCTTCCTCACGGCCGGGGATTTCTCGGCGGAAATGGCGGCGCGGCAGGAAGCCGACGCCGCCGATGGCTGGGCGCTGAGCTACCAGGCGTCCTCGCCGCGCTGGGTCAGCTATTCGGGCACCCGCAACGGCTCCATCCTCTATGCGCGCGCCATTGCCCGCTGCGATGGCCAATATGCCATGTTCCGGCTCGAATATCCCAAGGCCGATGCCGTCCGATTCAACCCGGTGGTGGACAAGCTCGTCCAGACCCTGCGCGAAGGCCGCTGCTAGTCGAGTTCGCGCAACCGCGCTTGCAGAAACCGCTTCTCGGGCTCCAGCCGCGCCAGCTCCAATGCGCGCCTGTAGGCGGCGCGGGCCGCCTCGCGCCGGCCGAGCCGCCGGCGCAGGTCGGCGGCCGCCGAATGGGCCAGGTGATAGCTTTCGAGCGCCCCGCTTTCGAGCAGCCTTTCGATCAGCGCCAGCCCGGCCTCCGGCCCGTCGCGCATCGCCACGGCCACGGCGCGGTTGAGGGCGATGACCGGCGATCGATCCTGCGCCAGCAGCAGGTCGTAAAGCCCGACGATCTCGGCCCAGTCCGTCGCTTCCGCGCTCGGCGCCTCGGCATGGAGCGCCGCGATCGTGGCCTGGAGGACATAGGGGCCTGGCCGGCGGCTCGCCATGGCGTGGGCCACCAGCGTGCCGGCTTCGGCGATGGCCGCGTGGTCCCAGCGCGACCGGTCCTGGTCGGCCAGCAGCACGATATCGCCATCGGCGTCGAGCCGGGTATCGCGCCGCGAATTCTGCAGCAGCATCAGCGCCAGCAGCCCCTCCGCCTCGGGCTCGGGCAGCAATTGGCAGATGAGCCGGCCGAGCCGGATGGCTTCATCGGCCAGGACCTGCCGGGTCGGCGCCGGGCCGGCGGTGGCGGCATAGCCCTCGTTGAACACCAGATAGACCACGCGCAGCACGCTGGCGAGCCGGGCGGGCAGGGCCTCGGCATCGGGCACCTCATAGGGCAGCCCGTCCTCGCGGATGCGGCCCTTGGCGCGCACGATGCGCTGGGCCATGGCTGGCAGAGCGGTGAGATAGGCGCGCGCCACTTCCTCGGTGGTCAGCCCCATGACTTCGCGCAGCGTCAGCGCCACCTGGCCGTCCGGCGGCAGCGCCGGGTGGCAGCAGGTGAAGATGAGGCGCAGCCGGTCGTCGGCGATGTCGGCATCCTCCTCGAACACTTCGCTGTTCTCCTCGATCTGCCACAGCAATTCGGCCTGCGCCGCGTCGAACCGGGCGCGCCGCCGCATGCGGTCTATGGCGCGGAACCGCCCCGCCGAAATCAGCCACGACACCGGATTGCGCGGCATGCCGGTCTGCGGCCATTGCGCGGCGGCACTGGCGAAAGCCTCGTGCAATGCCTCCTCGGCGGCGTCGAACCCGCCGAGGAGCCGGATGAGCGAGGCCAGTACGCGCCGCGATTCCCGGCGGTAGAGCGCCTCGATTTCCGCCGCGATCTCTCCGCTCATCGCGCCCGTCAGGCCGGTACCGGCACGATCTGGAGCACCGGCCGCACTTCCACGCTCCCGATCCGGGCCATGGGAATGTCGGCGGCGATGCGCAGCGCGTCGTTGAAATCGCGCGCCTCGATGAGGATGAAGCCGCACAGATGCTCGCGCGTTTCGGCGAACGGCCCGTCGGTGAACGTCGTCCGCTCCGGGCGCACGCGCACCGTCTGCGCCTCGCTCGTCGAGACCAGCGCTTCGGCGGCGATGAAGCTGCCCTCGCGCTGCAATTGCTTGTCGTAATCGAGCGAGTCGGTGTCGAGCCGGAACTTGGCGGCGGCGTCGAGCTGGTCGAAGGCCCCAGGCTCGGCGTAGACAAGGCAAAGGTATTTCATGATTTTCACTCCTCGGCGGATCTGTTGACGCAGATGGTCGAACCGCCTCTCCCCGTTTCGACACCCTAGCGCGAAATTTTTCGTTTCACCCCGCCCTGCAATCCTGACGTTTGTTCTCAAGTTTAGTTGACAAAGTTTAGAACTGTTATAAAGTGTTGAAGTCCCTCAGCTTTTCCATGAAGCGCCGAAAAGCAGCGATTCCAAGGGGTTGAAGCCTCTTGAGCCGCCTGAAATCTGGGGCTAGGGATAGGCAGAGGTTGCAGTGTCGGCAGCCGCACGAGCATAAAGGAATGGCCCCATGCGGCTGACCAAGCAGTCCAGCTACGCGATCCGCACCCTGATCTATTGCGCCGTCAACGAGCCGGGGCTGAGCCGGGTTGCTGAAATCGCCAAGGCGTATTCGATTTCCGAACTGTTCCTGTTCAAGCTCATCAAGCCGCTGGTCGAGGATGGCATCATCCAGACGGTGCGCGGCCGCCATGGCGGCATCAAGCTGGGGCGCCCGGCCAGCGAGATCACGCTGCTCGACGTCATCAAGCGCACCGAGGAAAGTTTTGCCCTGGCCGAGTGCTTCGAGGATGACGGGGTGATTTCCTGCCCGCTCCATGTCGGCTGCGAGCTGAGTTCGGCCCTGTCGGAGGCCCTGCAGGCCTTCTTCAACGTGCTCGAGAGCTACACCATCGCCGATCTTTCCGACAAGAAGCGCAATCTGCGCGCCCGCCTGGGGATCGATCTGGGAGAGCCGGTGCACGCCCATTGAGGCGCGCATCCCGCTGCCGGAGGGCGGCGGTTTAAATTTGAGTTTGACAGTCAAGTTTAACTGTGGCTAACTGCCTCTCATAGCGGGAGTGCGGTATTTTCGTGCTTCCCATCGACGACGAGGTCGCTTGCTGCACTCGTCTCCCCGGACCAGCCAGGATCCTCAACGTTCTGGCTGGTCTCCCTTTTTCAGGCAGCCGCCAGGCAATCCTTGCAGCGTCCGCGCAATTCGATCGTGGTGCGGGTGGGGCGGAAGCCCGTTTCCTCGGCCCAGGCGGCCAGGCGTTCGCGCACCGTTTCGTCGGCGAATTCGTCCACGCGCCCGCAGCCCTCGCAGATGGCGAAGGCGATGACGCCGGTGGCGTGGCAATGCGCGTCGGCGCAGGCGACGAAGGCGTTGAGGCTCTCCAGCCGGTGCGCCAGGCCCTTTTCGACCAGCTTGTCGAGGGCGCGATAGACCTGGAGCGGGGCGCGCAGCCCGTCCTCGCGCAGCTTGTCGAGAATGTCATAGGCCGAAAGCGGCGCCTCGGCGCCGTTGAGGGTTTCGAGCACGAGCCCCTGGTTGCGCGTCAGCGCCTCGGCGGGTTCTGCATGCGAATGTGCCATCGTCTTCTCCATGCCCCTAATCTAGGGGAGTCGAGCGCGCGGTCCAAGCCGCCTTGCGATCAAGTGCCGGGGAGGGGACTCCCCGGCAGCCCGGATCATTCCCCCTTCATGGCCGGCACCAGCAGGCTCACATTGTGCCGGAACATGTCGAGATAGGTGGCCGCGCCTTCGTCCGGGCGGCTGAGGGCGTCGGCATAGAGTTCCCCGCCCAGCTTGGCGCCGGTCTCGCGGGCGATCTGCTCGATGAGCCGCCCGTCGCTCATGTTCTCGATGAAGAGCGCCGAAACCCCCTCGCTGCGGATCTGCTCGATGAGCTTGGCGACGTCGGCCGCCGAGGCCTCGCTTTCGGTCGAAACCCCTTCGGGCGCCTCGAACTGCACGCCATAGGCGGCGCCGAAATAGCCGAAGGCGTCATGGGTGGTGATGACCTTGCGCTTCGCCTCGGGCACGCTGGCGATCTGCGCCTTGACCTCGGCATCGAGCGCGGTGATTTCGGCCTCGTAGCTCCTGGCATTGGCCTCGTAGGTCGGGCAGCCCTCCGGGTCCGCCGCGCACAGGCCCTTGCTTATATTGTCCACATAGATGAGCCCGTTGGAAAGGCTCTGCCAGGCATGGGGGTCGGTGATGGTTTCCCCGTCCTCGTCCATCTGGCGCGAGGAGACGCCCTCGCTCGCCACCACCAGCGCGCCCTTATAGCCCGTCGCTTCCACCAGCCGGTCCATCCAGCCCTCGAAACCCAGACCCGAAACGAAGAAGACCTTCGCCTTGCCCACGGCGGCGGCGTCGGCTGGGGTCGGGTCATAGACATGGGTGTCGGCATTGGGGCCGACGATCGTGGTCAGCGCCACGCGGTCTCCCCCGACGCGTCCGACCATGTCGCCCAGGATCGAGAAACTGGCCACGACATCGATCGGCGCCGACAGGGCGGCGCTGGTGCCGAGGGCGCCAAGGGCGAGGGAAAGGGCGAAGACAGTCTGTTTGATCACGTCGGAACTCCTATGCGATGCGGTGACGGCGGGAGACGAGGCGCGTGCGGACGATGCCGCGCGTGCCGGCGATCAGCGACAGGGCATAGACCCCGCCGGCCACCAGGATGATGGACGGCCCCGAGGGGACGCTGAGATGATAGGAGAGCAGCAGGCCCAGATAGCTCGAGGCCATGCCGATGCCGATGGCGAGGAGGCACAGGGCCTCGAGGCTCCTGACCCAGAAGCGCGCCGCGGCGGCCGGCAGCATCATCAGCCCCACGGCCAGCAGCGTGCCCAGTGCCTGGAAGCCGCCCACCAGGTTGAGCACGACAAGGCCGAGGAAGACGAAATGCACGATCGGCCCGGCCTTGCTCACCGAGCGCAGATAGACCGGGTCGAGGCATTCGGCGAAGAGCGCGCGCCAGATCACGGCGAGCGCCGCCAGCGAGATGGTGGCGACCGCCCCGATCATGATGAGGGCATCGTTGTTGAGCGCCAGCACCGAGCCGAAGAGCACGTTCATCAGGTCCACGCTCGAGCCGCGCAGCGAGATCAGCAGCACGCCGAGCGCCAGCGAAATGAGGTAGAAGGCGGCCAGGCTCGTGTCCTCGCGCTGGATGGTGAGCCGGCTGACCAGCCCCGCCAGCAGCGCCACCACCAGCCCGGCGGCGAAGCCGCCCAGCGTCATCGGCAAGATCTGCAATCCCGCCACCAGGAATCCGGCGGCCGCGCCCGGCAGGATGGCATGGGCCATGGCGTCGCCCGACAGGCTCATGCGCCGCAGCATCAGGAAGACGCCGACCGGGCCGGCCGACAGCGCCAGGATGGCCGCGCCCGCCAGTGCCCGGCTCATGAAGCCGTATTGCACGAAGGGGCCGATAAGGAAGTCGACGGGGTTCATGCCGCGTGCTCCCCGTGGCCCTTGTGGGCGGGGCCATCGTGGTCGTGGTGCCCGCCATTGTCGTGCCAGGGCGCATGTTCGTCCCAGGCCTCGACCATGCGGCGGGCCTTGAGGAGGTTTTCCGGCGACAGGGCCTGTTCCGTTGCGTCCCAGGCCAGGGCCTCGCGCGCCATCAGCAGCGTGCGCGGGAAGATGGCCTTGACCATCTCGGCATCGTGGAGCACGGCCAGCACCGTGCGGCCTTCGGCATGCCAGCGCCGCACCAGTTCGATGAGGTCGATGATGGTTTTTTCGTCGATGGCCGTGAACGGCTCGTCGAGGAGAATGATGTCGGCATCCTGCAGCATGGCGCGCGCGAACAATGCCCGCTGCAATTGCCCGCCCGAAAGCGTGTCGAGCGCCCGGTTCTCGAAGCCGGTGAGCCCGACAATGGCCAGCACCTCCTCGATACGGTGATAATCGGGGCCGGTAATGGCGGCAAACAGCCCGCGCCGCCGCCAATGGCCCAGGGCGACGAGGTCGGCGACGCTGGCCGGAAACGAGCGGTCGATATCGGCCGTCTGCGGCAGGTAGGCGATGTCGAGGCCGGAGGCGATCCTGATGGCGCCGGTCAGCGGCCGCAGCATGCCGACAATGCCCTTGAGCAGCGTGGACTTGCCCGAGCCGTTCGGCCCGACAATGGCGGTGAGGGAGCCCTTTTCAAACCCGCCGTCCAGGTGATGGACGGCCGGGTGCCCCTCATAGCCGAGCGTCACGTCGCTGAGCGCAATGGCGTTCATGCCCGCACCAGCGCGATGACCACCACCCAGATGGCGGCGATGAGCACGACGGCCCCCCCCAGCCGCAGCGCCAGGCTCTGCCGGGCCAGGCTGAAGGCCCGCTTCTGCGCGCCAGGCTGGCGGAAATGGACGTGGTTCTGATGGGGCTGTGCGGCCATGGGGAAAGGGCTCCGGAATGCCAGCGGTGTAACGTAATAACATTTTTCTTGTCAACGCTTGCCAGCGACAAAAATGAAACGTTATACAGTTACGTGTTGTTTCGGCGCAGATGGAAGCCCCGGCCTTGCGGGCCGCCTCCTGCTACAGAATGTAATGTTATAAAATATGGAGCTCTTGCATGAAACATGTAACCGCCCCCGCTCTGGCGGCGCTGGCCGTGCTGTCCACCCCGTTCGGTGCCCTGGCGGGCGAAGAGGTGGCCTGGCGGCTCTTCGTGGCCGACCATGCCCAGCCGCGCCTTTTGGCCATCGACCTCGAAAGCGGCACGGTTCTCGACAGTTTCGCGCTGCCCGGCGCCGCGACCCTTTACGCCACTCCCGGCAAGCGGGCCGTCTATGCGGTGGCCGGTGACGCCAACAAGGTCGCGGTCATCGCCTCGGGTGTCGAAATCGCCGACCATGGCGATCACGGCGACCTCAGGCTTACCGCTCCCGCCCTGACAGATGCCGTGCTCACCGGCGACCGCCCGGTGCATTTCGTCGAGCATGAGGGCCAGGTAGCCGTCTTCTACGACGGCGAAGGCGCCGCCCGCCTCTATTCGGAAGCCGCGCTGCTCGATGGCGATACGAACGGGCGCGAAGTGCGCACCGCCGCCCCCCATCACGGCGTCGCCATTCCCATGGATGACCATACCCTCCTCACCCAGCCCAATGCCGACGATCCCACCGCGCTGCCCACCGGCCTCTGGGTGCTCGATGCGCAGGGCGAAAAGCTCGGGGACTTCCATCCTTGCCCCGATCTCCACGGCGAGGCCAGTTCCGGCAATATCGTGGCCATAGCCTGCGGCACCGGCCTGCTGCTGGCGCGCGAAGGCGCTTCGGGGCCGGACATCACCTTCCTCCCCTATGGCGCCAACCTGCCGGCCGGCAAGGCGACGACGCTGCTGGGCGGCTCGGGCTTCCAGTATTTCCTGGGCAATTACGGCGCCGACCGCGTCGTCATCATCGATCCTTCCGTCGCCGACGCCTTCCGCCTCGTCGACCTGCCGACCCGCCGCGTGCATTTCGCCGTCGATCCCCAGCGGCCCAAATTCGCCTATGTCTTCACCGAGGACGGCAATCTCCTCCAGCTCGATATCCTTTCGGCCGCCATCACCGGCTCCCTTCGCCTCACCGAGCCCTATTCGATGGATGGCGAATGGAACCTGCCGCGACCGCGCGTGGCCGTGGCCGGCGGGGAGATCGCCGTCACCGATCCGCTCGAGGGCCTCATCCACATCGTCGATGCGCAAAGCTTCGCCAAGACGCGCGAGATCGCCGTCGAGGGCACGCCCTTCAACATCGTCGCCGTGGGCGGCGCCGGCGAGACGCACGGCCACCACCATCACTGATCCCTCTCCTTTCCCTCCCTCGGCTTAGCGGGGGAGGGGCCTTGTGCAGCGAGTTTTTCCGATGAAACGTCTCCCCGTCACCGTGCTCTCCGGCTTCCTGGGCGCCGGCAAGACCACGCTCCTCAATCACATCCTGAGCAATCGCGAAGGGCGGCGCGTCGCCGTGATCGTCAACGACATGAGCGAGGTCAATATCGACGCGACCCTCGTGCGCGAGGGCGGGGCGAACCTGTCGCGCACCGACGAGAAGCTGGTCGAGATGAGCAATGGCTGCATCTGCTGCACCCTGCGCGGCGACCTGCTCGCCGAGGTGCGGCGCCTCGCCGAGGACGGGCGGTTCGACTACCTCCTCATCGAATCCACCGGCATTTCCGAGCCGCTGCCCGTCGCCACCACCTTCGATTTCCGCGACGAGGCCGGCAACAGCCTCGCCGATCTCACCCGGCTCGATACCATGGTCACCGTGGTCGACTGCGCCAGCCTGCTCAACGATTACGGCTCGGTCGATTTCCTCAAGGATCGCGGCGGGGCGCTGGGGCCCGAGGATGACAGGGCGCTTGTCGATCTCCTCGTCGAGCAGATCGAATTCGCCGATGTCATCGTGCTTAACAAGGTCTCGGAGGCCACTCCCGCCGCGCGCGAGGCCGCCCGCGCCATCGCCAAGGCTCTCAACCCCTCGGCCGAGCTCATCGAAACCGATTACGCCCGGGTGCCGCTCGACCGCGTCCTCGACACCGGCCTCTTCAACCTCGAAATGGCCCAGCGCAATCCGCTCTGGTTCAAGGAACTCAACGGCTTTGCCGACCACGTGCCCGAGACGCTCGAATACGGCATCCGCTCCTTCGTCTATCGCGCCCGCCGCCCGTTCAATCCGGCGCTGCTCGACAGGTTCATCGCCCGCTCCTGGCCGGGCGTCGTCCGCGCCAAGGGCTTCTTCTGGCTGGCCACCCGCCCGCATTTCGTCGGCGAACTGAGTCAGGCCGGCGCCCTGGTGCGCACCGGGCGGCGCGGTCTCTGGTGGTCGGCCGTGCCCGAGCATCGCTGGCCCGACGACCCGGAATGGGAGGCGGCGATCCGCGCCGCGCTCGACCCCGAATGGGGCGACAGGCGCCAGGAGCTGGTCTTCATCGGCCTGGGCGACATGGATGAGACCGCCATCCGCCGCGCGCTCGATGCCTGCCTCGTGCCGGCCCGGCGCTTCACGCCGCAGAACTGGCAGAGCCTGCCCGATCCCTTCCCGGCCTGGAGCTGAAAACCCTAGCGCAGCGGCCCCTTGAAGATGAAGAACGCCCCCGCGAAGATCAGCGCGAAGCCCACCGCATGGTTCCAGGTGAGCTTTTCGCCCAGCACCAGCACGGCGAAGCCGGCAAAGACGGTGAGCGAGATCACCTCCTGGATGGTCTTGAGTTCCGCCGCGCTATAGGTGCCGTAGCCGATGCGGTTGGCGGGCACCGCCAGCCAGTATTCGACCAGCGCGATGCCCCAGCTCGACATCACCGCCGCCCAGAGCGGGGCATGCGGGAATTTGAGGTGGCCGTACCAGGCGATGGTCATGAAGATATTGGAGCCGATCAGCATCAGGATCGGCAGGACGGCGGGAAGCGAGAGCGGCATGGAGGGAACCGGTGGCCAATGAGCGGCGCACACTCTCGCGCCGCTCATCGTCCGTCAACGGCTTCGTTCATCTTGCAGTCATCCGCCGCTTCGTAGAATCTGCGGCGCTAGAGGAATCACGAGGCCCGCCGATGACCCTGTCCCCGATCCTGCCCCTGTCATGCGCGCTAGCCGCCGCGCTCCTCGCTCTGCCGGCCGGCGCCCAGGAAATGGCCTGCTCGGGCGTGCTCGGCCCCGATTCCTCGGAAGCCCGCCTCATCGAGACCTATGGCGCCGAAAACGTCGTGACCGGGGACGTGCCGGGCGCGGAAGGCGAAACCGTGCTCGCCACCACCGTCTATCCTAACGACCCCACCCGCTCCTTCCAGGTCGGTTGGTGGGACGAGAACAAGCGCGAGCAGGTGGCCTATTTCACCGTCCCCGCCAATGGCGTCTCCCCCGGCGGCGTCCGCCAGGGCCAGACCGTGGCCGAAGTCGAGGCCCTGAACGGCCAGCCCTTCACGCTTCTGGGTTTTTATTGGGACTATGGCGGCGCCGCCAGCTTCCAGGATGGCAGACTGGCCGACCTGCCGGGCGGCTGCCAGCTTTCGCTGGCCTTCGAGCCCAGGGCGGAGCTCCCCGCCGGCACCGACGATTCCGCCGTGGTCGGGGACATCGAAGTGCCCTCGAGCGAACCGCTTCTCGTCAAGCTCGACGCCCGCGTCCAGAGCCTCTTCCTCTCCTATCCCGACGCCAGCACCGAGGATGGGGATGGTGGAGCCGAGGCGGCGGGCGCCGAATAATCGGCGCCTAGATATCGATATCGCTCTCGTCCGGCTTGCCGGCCTCGCCGGGCGCGGGCTTGTCGTCCTCGACCGGCTCGATGCGCACCACTTCGATCTTGACCCGCGCCAGCAGCCCGGCCAGCGCCCCGAGCAGGGCCAGCCACGGCGCCGCCAGCACGACGATGCCGCCCAGGCCCACTCCGGCATTGAGCGGGATTTCCGCATAGATGTCGCCGCGCTCGGACTTGACCAGCAGCCGGCGCACATTGCCCTCCTTGAGCAATTGCGTGATGCGTTCCACGAGCTGGCTGCCGGCCACCTCGATCTCTTCGGTAAACGTCTTCCAGTGGTCCCTGGGCTGCTCGTCCATCTTCGCCTCCATGCGGGGATTGGGGAGTGTCTCTTGCTTAGATAGGTAGCCTTATGCGCTTTTCACCCGCATTGACCTTCCAACGACATCTGTGGCACTCCTAACCCCACGTTGGTTCCCCCAAGCCTTGCGCGCGGGGGATGAAAAGGGAACACGGTGCGGATTACCCATCAGGGGCCAATTCCGTGGCTGCCCCCGCAACTGTCAGCGGTGAGTTGTTCCATCATGCCACTGGGCCTTCTGGCCCGGGAAGGCGGCAACGACGATGAAGACACCGCGAGCCAGGAGACCTGCCAGCGCAACCGGGCCGCAAGTGCCCATATCAATCGGCGCGCACGGAGGGTGTCCGCAAATGACTGCTGCTACGCAGACCCAGACCATCAACCTGACTTTGTCTCAGCGACTTGTCGCGGGCGGCCTCGCCCTTGTCCTCGGCTTCGTGCTGCTGGGCGGCATCGGCTTTGCCAGCGACATGCGCGTGCATAATGGCGCCCACGATACGCGCCACGCACTCGGCTTTCCCTGCCACTGAGCTTTAGAGAGACAAATGCAACTTTTCAGGCGAATCTTTTTCGCCGCGGTCCTGTCCGGACTCGCGGCCGGTATTGTCATGGCGGGCGTTCAGCAATGGCGCGTCGCTCCCCTGATCCTCGAAGCCGAGGTCTATGAAGATGCCGAGGCGCCCGTCGCCGAAGCCCACGATCACGGCGCCGCCGCCTCGAGTGAAGCCGCCGCGCCCGCCCATGAACACGAGCACGACGAGGATGCCTGGGCGCCCCAGGACGGCCCCGAGCGCATCTTCTACACCGTCCTTGCCGACCTTCTTGCCGGCATCGGCTTTGCGCTGGTGCTCGCCGCCGTCTCGGTCCTCGTCGGCCTGCCGATCACCGCGGCCAATGGTGTCATCTGGGGCCTGGGCGGCTTCATCGTCTTCCAGCTCGCCCCCGCCTTCGGCCTGCCGCCCGAACTGCCCGGCATGCCGGCCGCGGACCTGGGCGCCCGCCAGCTCTGGTGGTGGGGCTGCGCCATCGCCACGGCCGCCGGCCTCATCGGCATCGCAAAATTCCGCAACTGGCCCGCGATCGTGGTCGCCGCCATTCTCATCGCGCTGCCCCATGTCATCGGCGCCCCGGCCCAGCCTGATGAGGCCAGCGCCGTGCCGGCGCACCTGGCCACGTCCTTCGCTGCCGCGGCCCTCGGCACCGGCGCGATCTTCTGGCTGATCGCCGGCCCGCTGCTGGGCTATCTCAACGAGCGCTTCGCCAGGACCGAAGCCTCACAGACCAGGATGGTGCACGCATGAGCGAAAAGATCCCCGTAACCGTCATCACCGGCTTTCTCGGCTCGGGCAAGACCACGCTCGTCCGCCACCTGCTCGGCCATGCCAAGGGCAAGCGCATCGCCCTCATCATCAACGAGTTCGGCGATATCGGCGTCGATAAGGAAGTGCTGGCCGGGTGCGGTGACGAAACCTGCCGCGAAGAGGATATGATCGAACTGGCCAATGGCTGCATCTGCTGCACCGTGGCCGACGACTTCATTCCCACCATGAAAACCCTGTTGGGGCGCGATGAGCGCCCCGACCACATCGTCATCGAAACCTCCGGCCTGGCTCTTCCCCAGCCCCTGATCCGCGCCTTCAACTGGCCCGAGATCAAGACGGAAGTGACCATTGATGGCGTCGTCACCGTGGTCGACGCCGCCGCCCTCGCTGAAGGGCGCTTCGCCTCGGACGAAGACGCGGTCGACGTGCAGCGCAAGGCCGACTCGATGCTCGACCATGAAACGCCGCTCGGCGAGCTCTTCAAGGACCAGCTGATCTCGGCCGACCTCATCATCGTCAACAAGACCGATCTCGTGGACGAAGCCGGCCTTGCCCCGGTGGAAGCGGAACTGCGCGCCGCCATGCGCCCCGGCACGGGGATCGTGCGCGCCGCCAACGGCCATGTCGATACCGTCGCCCTTCTTGGTCTGGGCATGGCTACCGAGGACAATCTCGACGGCCGCGAATCCGCCCATGAACTGGAACATGGCGGCGAGGGCCACGAGCACGACGATTTCGACAGCTTTTCGATCCGTCTTCCCGCCGGCAACCGCGAGGCCCTGCTCAAGACCATCGAGGACACCATCCGCGCCCACGACGTGCTGCGCCTAAAAGGTTTCGCCGCCATCGAAGGCGCCCCGGCGCGCCTCGCCATCCAGGCCGTCGGCCCGCGCGTAAACGCCTATTTCGACCGCCCCTGGAGGGAGGGCGAGACACGCGAAACGGCTTTGGTGGTGATCGGCGAAAGCCCGCTCGACCGCGAGGCGATCACGGCGAGCCTCAAGGCGGCCTGACCAGCGGCGCGATCGGCGGATTTCCTCCGACCGCGCCCCAACGATCACCTCGCCCCTTCGGGGAGAGGTCGCCGCGACAGCGGCGGGTGAGGGGTGGCCCCAGACACCGCCCACGCCCATAAGGACACGACCATGCACCTTCTCGCCGCCCAGGCCGGCGCCATTCAGCAGGAAGGCGAGGCGATCGATCTCAATCAATCGCCCGGCGAGATCGTCTTCGGCACCTCCGCCGACAGCGAACTGGCCATGCTCGCCGCCGCCACCGATCGCGCCGCCTACAAGGGCCTGCGGCTGGCGAATCTCCTGAAGCTGTCGCACAACCTTTCGGTCGACCTCTGGCTCGACCAGACCGTGCAACACGCCAAACTCATCGTCCTCCGCCTCATCGGCGGCCCCGCCTACTGGCAATACGGCGTCGACGAAATCTACGCCCTGGCCATGCGCAAGAACATCCCGCTGGCCATCCTCTCCCACGACGCCGTCCCCGACCCGGTGCTGCGCAGCCGCTCGACCATTGCGGGGGAAGACTGGGACCGGCTGCTATCGCTCTTCGTCGCCGGCGGCCCGGAAAATGCGGATACGCTGCTGGAGGGGTTCCGGTTGCTGGCCACCCCCACCCCGACCCTCCCCACAGGGGGGAGGGAGGCGGCGTTGGCCGACCTGGCGACAAAACCCTTTGCCCGCTTCGGCTACTGGCACCCAGACCTTGGCATGACCGACGCCGACGGCCTGCGCACCGAACGCGCCAAAACGTCTCCCTCCCCCTTGTGGGGAGGGACCGAGGGTGGGGGTGCGCCCCAGGCACCGAGCGCGCTGCCTACCCCCCTCCCATCCTCCCCCGCAAGGGGGGAGGTGCGGACCGGGGATGCAAACCGCCCAGCGTCCCAAAAACTCGATCGAAACACCTCCCCCCTTGCGGGGGAGGATGGGAGGGGGGTGAGCCCGAGACACCACACCCCCATCCTCTTCTACCGAGCCGCCCTCGAAGGCGCCGGCACCGGCACGCTCACCACCCTCATCTCCGCTCTCGCCGCCGCCGGCCTCACCCCGGTCCCCCTCGTCGTCTCCACCCTCAAGGAACCCTCCTGCGTCCGCTTCGTCAAAGCGGCGCTCGCCGAATTCCCGCCCGCCGCCATCCTCAACCTCACCGGTTTCGCCCTCGGCCTCGACACCCTCGACCCCTCGCAAAACCCCTTCGCCGAGACCGACGCCCCGGTGATCCAGCTCGTCCAGTCCGGCCGCTCGCGCGCGCAATGGGCGGCCGACTACCAGGGGCTTTCCGCCAAGGACCTGGCCATGCTGCTGGTCCTCCCCGAACTCGACGGCCGCATCGGCGGCCTCATCGTCGGCCACAAGGAATCCTCGGTCTGGCATCAGGCCACCGAGTGCGCGCTCTCGTCCTATTCCCCCGACCCCGACGGCATCTTTCGTACCGCAACACTGGCGGCCAACTACGCCCGCCTGCGCAGCCTCAGCAACGCCGACAAGCGCGTGGCCCTGGTCCTCGCCAACTATCCCGTCCGCGACGGCCGCCTGGCCAACGGCGTCGGCTATGACGCCCCGGAGTCGACGGTCGAAATCCTCAAGGCCCTGGAGGCCCACGGCTACGATCTAGCCACCTCGTCTCCCTCTCCCCTGTGGGGAGGGAACAAGGGTGAGGGTGAGCCCCAACCACCGAGCGCGCCGCCCACCCCCCTCCCAGCCTCCCCCGCAAGGGGGGAGGTGCCGGCCGTGGCTGTTGACCACTCCGCGCGCCACAAACTCGATCTGAACACCTCCCCCCTTGCGGGGGAGGCTGGGAGGGGGGTAAGCCCCATCCCCTCCGCCGCCGCCCTCATCGCCAGCCTCCAATCCGGCCCCACCAACGCCGCCCCCGCGCGCGGCGAAGGCATCCGCTTCCCCCTTTCCCGCTACCGCGCCCTCTTCTCCACCCTCCCCGAAAAGATCCGCGCCGAAGTCACCACCCGCTGGGGCGACCCTGCCGCCGATCCCTTCGTGCGCGGCGAAAGCTTCCACCTGCCCGCGCTCACCCTCGGCAACGTCGCCATCATCCTCCAGCCCTCGCGCGGCTATTCGGGCGACGAGACCCTCAACTTCCACGACCCCGACCTCGTCCCGCCGCACGCCTACATCGCCGCCTACCTCTGGCTGCGCCACGAGTTTGGCGCCCACGCCCTCATCCACAACGGCAAGCACGGCAATCTCGAATGGCTGCCCGGCAAGGGCGCGGCGCTCGATGCCGCCTCCTATCCCGATGCCCTCTGGGGCCAGCTTCCGCATCTCTACCCCTTCATCGTCAACGACCCGGGCGAGGGCACGCAGGCCAAGCGCCGCACCGGCGCCACTATCATCGATCACCTGACTCCGCCGCTCACCCGCGCCGAGACCTATGGTCCGCTAAAAGACCTCGAAGCGCTGCTCGACGAATACTACGCCGCCCTCGGCCTCGACCGCCGCCGGCTCGACGATCTGCGCAAGCGCATTCTCGATTTCACCCGCGACGCCCGCCTCGACCGCGATATCGGCCTTCCCGAGGACGAGAACGAAGCCCTCAAGTCCATCGACAACTTCCTCTGCGACCTGAAGGAAGCGCAGATCCGCGATGGCCTCCACGTCTTCGGCCGCTCGCCGCAGGGCGAGATGGCGCGCGATCTCATCGTCGCCCTGGCCCGTGTTCCGAGGGGGGATAACTCTCCCGCCGATGCCTCGCTCATCCGTGCCCTCGCCGATGATCTCAAGCTCGGTTTCGACCCCCTGACCGCACGCCTCGGCGAACCGTGGTCTGGCCCGTTCATCTTCGTTCAGGAACCGTTCATCGCCCCGGCAAAATTGCGGCGCGTGGGCGATGTGGTGGAGGCTCTCGAGAGCATTGCCAGCCAACTGGTCGAAGGCCTTCCCCCACCCCCGGAATGGACAGCTACTCGCGCTGTCCTCGCCACCATCAACGACATCATCCGCCCGCGCCTCGCTGCCTCCGGCCCCAACGAAATCAAGGCCTTGCTGGACGGCCTCGACGGCAAGCACATCGCCCCCGGCCCCTCCGGCGCCCCCTCCCGCGGGCGCCTGGACACCCTTCCCACCGGCCGCAATTTCTATTCCGTCGACACCCGCGCCGTCCCCACGCCCACCGCCTGGGAACTCGGCCGCAAATCGGCGGAAACCCTGGTTCTCCGGCACTTTCAGGACCACGGAGCCTACCTCCGCTCCGTCGCGCTCTCGGTCTGGGGCACCGCCAATATGCGCACCGGCGGCGACGACATCGCCCAGGCCATGGCCCTTATCGGCGCCAAACCGCAATGGGACCCGTCATCCCTGCGCATTTCCGGCTACGAGATCATCCCTCTGGCAAAACTCGGCCGCCCGCGCGTCGACGTAACCCTCAGGATTTCCGGGCTTTTCCGCGACGCCTTCCCCCAGCAGATCGCGCTTTTCGACCGTGCCATCCGCGCCATCGGCGCGCTCGACGAGCCCGAGGATCAAAACCCCATCGCCGCCCGCATGCGCACCGATGCCCTAGGCCTGATGTCCGAAGGCGCCTCCGAAGCCGATGCGGCCCTGCGCGCCGGTCACCGGATTTTCGGTTCCAAACCAGGCACTTACGGCGCGGGCCTCAATGCCATGATCGATTCCGGCCAGTGGCAGACCAAGGCCGACCTCGCCAAAACCTTCCTCGATTGGGGCCAATACGCCTTCGGCGCCCAGGCCGCCGGCCTGCCCGAACGCGCCCACTTCGCCGCCCGCCTCTCGGACATCGACGCCGTCGTCCACAACCAGGACAACCGCGAGCACGATCTCCTTGATTCCGATGACTATTATCAGTTCGAAGGCGGCCTCGCCGCCGCTGCCGAAACCCTCACCGGCCGCCAGCCCGCCGCCTATCACCTCGATCACTCGCGCCCCGAAAACCCTGTCGCCCACACGCTCGAGGAAGAAATTTCGCGCGTCATGCGCTCACGCGTCGTCAATCCCAAATGGATCGGCGGCATGATGCGCCACGGCTACAAGGGCGCCTTCGAGATCATCGCCACCGTCGACTTTATGTTCGCCTTCGCCGCCACCACCGGCGCGGTCAAGACGCACCATTTCGACCTCGCCTTCGAGGCCTATGTCGAAAACGACGCCGTCCGCGAATTTCTTCAGTCCGCCAATAGCTTCGGCTATGACGAACTGCTCAACAAGTTCCGCGAAGCCCTCTCCCGCGGCCTCTGGACGCCCCGCTCCAACTCCGCCTACGCTTTCCTCGAGGAGTCCCAGCCATGACCGAACGCGCCCCCAAAAAGACCGACCTCATGACCGAGGCCGAGCGTGACGCCTATCACGCCGAAAAGATGCGTAAGAAAAAGGAGGCGCGGAACAAGATCCTCGCCACCAAGACCGAGGAAAAGGGCTTGCTCATCGTCCATACCGGCAAGGGCAAGGGCAAATCCACGGCCGCCTTCGGCATGGTGTTCCGCGCCATCGGGCACGGCTTCAAGGTCGGTGTTGTGCAGTTCGTCAAGGGCGCCTGGGAGACCGGCGAGCGCGATGTGCTGCTCAAATTCCCCGACCAGGTGACCATCAGCGCCATGGGCGAGGGTTTTACCTGGGACACCCAGGACCGCCAGCGCGACCTCGCCGCCGCCCGTGCCGCCTGGGAACAGGCCAAGAAGCTCATCGCCGACGAGAGCTACAAGCTCGTCCTCCTCGATGAACTCAACATCGTCCTGCGCTACGATTACCTGCCGCTCGAGGAAGTGGTCGAGGTGCTAAAGAACAAGCCCCACGACACCCACGTCATCGTCACCGGCCGCAACGCCAAGGACGAACTCATCGAAATCGCCGATCTCGTGACGGAAATGACCGAGATCAAGCACCCCTTCCGGGCTGGCGTGAAGGCGCAGGCGGGAATCGAGTTTTAGGTTTTTGGATTTTCGGGACGGGGATTGCCGTGCGGGCTGCGCGGCATCCACTGAACTTCCCCGGACTTGATCCGGGGCCTATTGCACCCCTCCACTCGAATGGAACTATCCGTGGTCCCCGGCTTGAAGCCGGGGAAGTGCGGCAGCGAGTAAGGAAGGCCCTCAGCTCACCACCGTGAGCTTCTCGGCCGCCCGCGTCACGCCGGTATAGAGCCAGCGCCGCCGGTCCTCGCGGAAAACCCCGCTCTCGTCGAACAGGTACACGTTGTCCCACTGGCTGCCCTGCGCTTTGTGGACCGTCAGGCAATAGCCGAAGGTGAATTCGTCATAGCCCCGGCGCTCGGGCCAGGAGAGGTTGGCTTCCTCGCCGGTGAAGAAGGCCTTGTGGGTCACCACCTTGACCTGCTGGCCGATGCCCGAGCCGTCCTCTTCCGGGTCCAGCCACATCTGGATGCGGCCATTGGCGCGGGCATTGATCTGGGCGACGGTAAAAATCTGGCCGTTGAGCAGCTTCTTGATCGGGTTGTTGCGCAGGCAGACCAGCCGGTCCCCGACCACCGGCTCCTGGTGCGGCAGGCCCTTCAGCTCGCGGATGCGGTCGTTGTAGTTGAGGCGCGTCTTGTTGCGGCCCACCAGCACCTGGTCGGCACCCAGCACTTCGGACTGGTCGACCTCGCGCGTACCCACGACCTTGGATTCCCCGTAATTGCCGCGTTCGAGCGTGCGGCCCTCGCGGATATCCATCGACATGCGGATGATGGGATTTTCCTGCGCCTGCCGGCGGATATCGGTCAGCATGATGTCGGGCTCGACCTGGGTGAAATAGCCCGCGCCCTGCACCGGCGGCAGCTGGAAGGGGTCGCCCAGCACCAGCACCTTGGTGCCGAAGGAAAGCAGGTCCACCGCCAGCGCCTCGTCCACCATCGAGACTTCGTCGATGACGATGAGGTCAGCCGTCACCGCCGCCGATTCGGGGTCGAGCACGAAGCGCGGCTCGGAAGCGTTGCCCTCGCCCTGTCCTTCCCCTTCCAGCTTGTAGATCAGCGAATGGATGGTCGAAGCGCCGCGACAGCCGCGCTTACGCATGACCAGGGCCGCCTTGCCGGTAAAGGCCGCATATTTGACGCTCTTGACCCCGGAGCCGAGGTGTTTGGCGAGCGTGGTCTTGCCCGTGCCCGCCCAGCCGAAAAGGCGAAACACCTGCGGCGCCGATTTGTCCTTGAGCCAGGCCGAAACCTTGACCAGGGCTTCGTCCTGCTGGGGCGTCCACTGCACCATGGATCAGGCGATCCGGGTAGAAACTTTGCCGATGCCGGCCACTTCGCCTTCCAGCAGATCGCCGCGCACCACGGGGCCCACGCCCGAGGGCGTGCCGGTGAAGATGAGGTCGCCCGCCTTGAGCTCCACCCATTGGGAGAGATAGGCGATGGCGTCCGCGATCGGCCAGATGAGGTCGCCGATATCGCCGCGCTGCTTTTCGACGCCGTTGACCGTGAGCGTGATCGCGCCCCTGGACGGGCGCCCGGCGCGGGCGGCCGGCACGATGTCGCCGATCGGGGCGGAGCGGTCAAAACCCTTGGACATGTCCCAGGGGCGGCCGGCCTTCTTGGCGAGCGCCTGCACATCGCGCTGCGTCATGTCGATGCCCACCGCATAGCCGAAAATCTTGCCCGGTACGCTTTCCGGCGCGATGTTCGAGCCGCCTTCTGCCAGCGCCACCACCAGTTCCACCTCGAACTGGAAATCCTGCGTATGGGCCGGGTGGGGCGTGTCGGCGCCTCCGGTCACCAGTGCATCGGCCGGCTTGCCGAAAAAGAAGGGCGGTTCGCGATTGGGATCGTGGCCCATCTCGCGCGCATGCTCGGCATAATTGCGGCCCACGCAATAGACGCGGCGCACCGGAAACAGGCCGCCTCCGACCACGGGGACGGCGGCGACGGGCGGCGGGGGAATCACGAACTCGGTCATCTGGGCTCCTTGCTGCTCTTGGGTAACGCGAGAGAGCGTTTGCGTCACGGCCTATCTGCCACTAAGAGCGGGGGCACACTTCGCGTAAGGGAGATTTCCTCATGACCATCAAGCGTATCGAGCCCGGCAAGCGCATGAGCGAAGCCGTCATCCACGGCAACACCGTCTACCTCGCCGGCCAGGTCGCCAACGACTACAATGCCGGCATCGAGGAACAGACCCGCCAGGTATTGGCGGCAATCGAATCGGCCCTGGCCAAGGCCGGCACCGACAAGGCGCATATCCTCTCCATGCAGGTGTGCCTCAACAACATCGCCGATTTCGCCGCCATGAACAGCGTCTATGACGCCTGGGTCGATCAGTCCAACCCGCCGACCCGCGCCACCATCGAAGCCCGCCTCGCCGATCCGCGCCTCAAGGTCGAAATGATCGCCGTCGCCGCTTTGCCGGCCTGAAGACAGGGCTGGCCCTGAATGTCTGAAGGGCGGCGCCTGGCGTTGCCCTTTTTGCTTTTTCGCGCCCGACAGCAAAGCAAGGGGCCATTCGGCCCCTCTATTCCGCCTGCTCCCAACCCGGCTGCAGCCGCGCCATATGGTTGGTGTGCCCATAGCCCCCGCGCGTAAAAATGTCGAAGCGCGTCTGCCCCTCGAAGACAAAGCCGTGCTTTTCGTAAAGCGCGATGGCGGCCAGATTGTCGCTGGCGACGGCCAGTTCGATGCGGATGAGGTTGAGCCAGTTGTCGGCCTGATGCAGCATTTCGCCCATCAGGGTGCTGCCGACGCCGCGCCCCTGGAAGTCGGGATGCACGGCGATGCCGAAGCTGGCGACATGCTTGCGCCGGGCGAGACGGTTGCCGATGAGGCCGAGATGGCCGACGGCGCGGTCGTCCACGATCGCCGCCAGCTCCAGGCCGTCCGGGTCGCGATTGCGGTAGAAATCGCGCCAGAACTGCGCCGTCCGGTACGGCACCTGCGCGGTATTGGCGATCACCGCCTCGTGGGCATAGATGGCGGCGATCTCCTCGAGATCGCGCGCCTCCACGGAACGGACGTTGATCGCCGCCTTCATGCCTTGATGAGCGCCGGGGCGCGCGGCAGCTCGGAGAGCACTTCGGCCTGGTTGCCGCGCACGATCACGATTTCTTCCAGGCGCACGCCGAAGCGGCCCTGCAGGTAGATGCCCGGCTCGATGGAGAAGACATTGCCTTCATCCAGTATCGTCTCGGACGTGCCGGTGATGAAGGGCGGCTCGTGAACGTCGATGCCCAGGCCATGGCCGGTGCGGTGGAGGAAGTATTCGCCATAGCCTGCCGCGGTGATGACGTCGCGGGCGGCCTTGTCCACTTCCTTGGCGGCCACGCCCGGCTTGGCCGCGGCCAGGGCCACCTGCACGGCGCGCTCGAGCACGGCGACCACTTCGTCGAACCCTTCGGGCTTTTCGCCCATCACGGCCACGCGGGTCATGTCGGAGGGATAGCCGTCCTTGCGCCCGCCGATGTCGATCAGCACGGCCTCGTTGGCCTTGAGCATGCGGTTGCCCGTGTGGTGATGCGGGAAGGCGCCGTTCTCGCCAAAGCAGACGGAGATGAACTCGGTGGTGGCGCCGTTGGCGGCGTAATAGTTGCGGATCGCCTGGGCGACTTCGAGTTCGGTGACGCCGGGCTTGAGGGCGGCAAAGCCCGCCTTCATGGCGCCGTCATTGAGCACGGCGTTCATCTTGAGCGCGGCATATTCGGCATCGTCCTTGCGGGCGCGCAGATACCCGACCGTGTCGGTGAGGAACTTGCGCCGGGCGCCGGGCAGGGCGTCGATGACCAGCAGCGCGAAATCGGCGCGCATGGTTTCGTCGAGCGCGATGGTGAGGTTCTCGCCATTGGCCCCCAGGTCCCCGAGCAGGGAGGCGAGGGCCCCGTTCGGGCCGTCGGCGTCCGTCCAGGTGTAGAAGGGCAGCTTGGTGAGGGGACGCTGGCTGTCGGCATTGAGCGCCGGCATCAGGAAACCCGCATTGTCCCTGGAGACGATCAGCAGCACCGGCCGCTCGTCGCCATGGGGCGACATGCCGGTCAGCCAGACCAGGTGCGAGGAAGGACCGATGACGACAAGGTCCGTTCCGGTTGCGGCCATCTGTTCGCGCAGTCGCGTCAGGCGCTCTTCATACATGTCGAAATTCCGTTCAAATTTTATCGATTGAGCCGCCCCGTGGGGCGGCTCTTTGATTGATATATCAGAGACTTAGCTCTTTTTGACCAGACGGTAGAACACGAAGTCGCTGGTCGCCCCGTTCACATAGCCGTCCACGTTCTTGCCCATGCCGACCTGGGTGGCGGCCTGGAACATGATCACGATCGGCGAGGAGGCCTGCACCTGCTTCTGCAGGTCGATATACATCGCATCGCGCTTGGCCGGATCGGCCTCGGCGCGGGCGGCCTTGGTCTCTTCGTTCATCTCGGCCGGGGGAGCCCAGCCGTTGCGCCAGGTCGTGGTCGACTGGTAATTGTCGTCCGAATTGTCTTCGTTATAGGCGAAGGCCTTGGCGTTCGAATCCGGGTCCATGAAGTCCGGGCCCCAATAGAGCAGCATGCCCTCGTGGGTTCGCGCACGGTACTTGGTGATGACCTGCGAGCCGGTGCCGGGGATGATCTCGAAATTGATGCCGGCCTGGGCGAAGGACGCCTGCAGCGACTGCGCCATGTCGGTGAACGGGGTCGAGTTGATGACGTCGAGCGTGACGGTCATCGGGGTCTTGACGCCGCCATCGGCCAGGATCTGCTTGGCCTTCTCGACATCGTACGAATACGGCGTGTCATCGAGCGAGCCCGGGAAGCCCTTGGGCCAGAAGGCCTGGTGGATTTCCATCTGGCCCTTGAGGAACGAGTCCGTCATGCCCTTGTAGTCGACGAGGTAGCGCGCCGCTTCCCAGATCGCAGGATTGGTCAGCGCCTCGTCCTTCTGGTTGAAGGAGAGGAAGTGCACGGCGGCCTGCGGATAGGTCTCGACCTTGACGGCGTCCTTGCCGGCGAGGCCCGAGATCTGGTCCGGGGTCAGGTTCTTGGCCATGTCGACGTCACCCGATTCCAGCAGCAGCTGCTGGGTCGCCGCTTCGGCGACGTGACGAATGATGACGGACTTCATCGCCGGGGCGCCGCCGAAATAGTTCGGGTTGGCGTCCAGGTTGATCAGCTCGGCCGGGCGGAAGGCCTTGAGGATGAAGGGGCCGGTGCCGGCCGAGGCGGCCTTGAGATAGGCATTGCCGTAATCGCCGTCCTTCTCGTTGGCCTGGACGGTCACGGCGTCCACGACCGAAGCCGGACGGGCGGCGAGCACGTTCAGCACGAAGGCGGACGAGAAATCACCGTCATACTTGACCACGACCTTGTTGCCGTCGGCGGTGACCATGGAGTCGATATTCTCCGGGGTCCAGCCGAGCTGGGTCAGGATGAAGGCCGGAGCCTTGTTGAGCATCACGACGCGCTTGAACGAATAGACCACGTCCTCGGCGCGCAGCGGATTGCCCGACGAGAACTTGACGCCGTCGCGCAGGGTGAAGGTGATCGACTTGTTGGCGTCGTCGGCCGTCCACTCGGTGGCGAGGCCCGGCGCCAGCACCTTCACGTCCGGCGCATCGTACTGCACCAGGCGGTCATAGGTCTGGGTGACGTATTCGCCCGACGAAAACTCATAGGCTTCCGCCGGATCGATGGAGACGATGTCGTCGATGTTCTGGGCGACGACCAGCACATCGGCCGGCGTCGCGGCGAAGGTGGCGACCGATGCCATCGGCATGGTCAGGGCAGCCGCGAGCAGCGCGGCCTTGAAGAGCTTCATTCGGTGTTCTCCTTGAGGTCGGAAGTTTTTTTGGTTTTTTCCGTAGCCCTAGAACTGCGCAGGGCCGGGCGCTCGGCGCGCGATCTGAACATCGGCAGGGTGCCGGTCCAGAGCAGGCGCGCAATCCGGTCGGTATCGTTGGTCCAGGAATGCGGGCGGTTGCCGCGGAAATGCATGCTGTCGCCTTCGAGCAGCGCCACGTCCTCGCCGTCGATCCGCATCGAGATGGCGCCAGAGAGCACGTAGAGAATTTCCTCGCCCTCATGGCTCACCGTCTCCGAGTGGTAGCCGGGCGGCACGTTGAGGATGAAGGAGGAGAGGACATTGCCGGTGAAGTCGGCCGCGATGCGCTCGTAGATGATCGAGGAGCCGTCGACCGAGAACCGGTTCCGTTCCCCGGCCCGCGTCATGCCGTCTTCTTTCGAAGGCGTCGAGATGAAATAATCGACCCCCAGGTCGAGGCTGCGCGCGATCTGCGCCAGCGTGCCGAGGGAAGGAGTGGCGTGGTCGCGTTCGACCTGGCTGAGATAGCCCACGGAAATTCCGGCGGCTTCGCACAGTTCCTGGAGCGTCATGCGCAATTGCTGACGGCGGGCGCGGATCAGCGCCCCCACCCTGGGCTGTGTCGTCGCAGCGGATTTCCCGGCCGCTTGTGCCACCCTGTTTCACCCCCACTAAAATTTTTTTGATCTAAGCAAAATTACCGGTATAGTCCAAGCGGAATTTTCCAAAGACGAGGGCGCCAAGCCCCGAGCCTCTCCGCTATAGTTGGAGCAGGCGTCCGACAGGGAACACTAGCGCGCGTGGCATTCGAACCCGACTCCGCAGCCGAGGTCGTCATCGAAGAGGAAACCAGGACCAGCGGCGGGCGACCGCATGGGTTCTGGCGTGTCCTTCTCGCCGTTGCCGGCTTCGTCCTCACCATTGCCCTGACCTTTCTGGGCCTGCTCGCCATCACCTTCTTCATCGGCCGCGTCATCCCGATCGATCCAGTGCTGGCCGTGGTGGGCGATCGCGCGCCGCGCGCCGTCTATGAAGCAGCCCGCCTGCAGATGGGGCTGGATCAGCCGCTGGTCGTCCAGTTCGTCCGCTATGTCGGCGGCGTGCTGACCGGTGACCTCGGCACTTCGGTCTCGACCGGCAATCCGGTGGCGCAGGATCTTTCGCGCGTCTTCCCGGCCACTCTCGAAATGGCGACTTTGGGCATCGTCATCGGCGTCGTGCTCGGCGTACCCATGGGCGTGCTCGCCGCCGCGCGCCAGGGCAAGGCCATCGATCAGGTGATCCGCGTCGTCGGCCTGCTCGGCTATTCCATTCCGGCGTTCTGGCTCGGCCTCGTCGGTCTCGCCGTCTTCTACGCCCGCCTCAAATGGGTGGGCGGCCCCGGCCGGCTCGATATCTTCTATGACGGGCTCGTGCCGCCGGTCACCGGCCTCATCCTCATCGACAGCCTCATCGCCGGCGACTTCGACATCTTCATGAATGCCGTGTGGCACCTCATTTTGCCCGCTTCGGTGCTCGGCTTTTTCAGCCTCGCCTATATCGCGCGCATGACGCGGTCCTTTATGCTCGACCAACTCGCGCAGGAATATGTCACCACCGCCCGCGTCAAGGGCGTGCCCGAGCGCCTTGTCATCTGGCGCCATGCTTTCCGCCCCATCCTCGTGCCGCTCATCACCGTGATCGCGCTCTCCTATGCGGGGCTGCTCGAGGGCTCGGTGATGATCGAGACTGTGTTCTCCTGGCCGGGCATCGGCAACTACCTCACCACGGCCCTGCTCAATGCCGACATGAATTCGGTGCTGGGCGCGACGCTGGTCATCGGCGCCGTCTTCATCGCCATCAACAAGATTTCGGACGTGCTCTATCGCGTCCTCGACCCGAGGGCCCGCTGATGGCTTCCACCCGCGACTGGCTTCTGGACGATTCCCCGTCCTCGCGCTTCCAGGCGCGCATGGGGCGCTCCTACCGCGTCTTCCGCTCGCTGCTCGGCAATCCGCTCGCCGTGGTCGGTGCCATCATCGTGCTTGGGCTCGTGGTCATGGCGGTCTTCGCCCCGCTCTTCGCCACCCATTCGCCCATCGACCAGAATCTGGCCGGGCGCCTCCTGCCGCCCTCGGGCGAAAACTGGATGGGCACGGACGAACTAGGCCGCGATATCTGGAGCCGCGTCGTCTATGGCTCGCAGATCACCCTCGTCATCGTGCTGCTGGTAGCGGTGCTGGCCGCGCCCGTCGGCCTCGTCGTCGGCGCCGTCTCGGGCTATTTCGGCGGCTGGATCGACAAGGTGCTCATGGGCATCACCGATATCTTCCTCTCGATGCCCAAGCTCATCCTGGCGCTGGCTTTCGTTGCCGCGCTCGGGCCGGGCATCCAGAACGCCATCATCGCCATCGCCATCGCCACCTGGCCGAGCTATGCGCGCATTGCCCGCGCCGAAACGCTCACCATCCGCAATTCCGAGTTCATCTCGGCCATCGAGTTGCAGGGCGCCTCGCGCCTGCGCGTCATCGTCGCCCATATCCTGCCGCTCTGCACTTCCTCGATGATCATCCGCGTCACCCTCGACATGGCCGGCATCATCCTCACTGCCGCCGGCCTCGGTTTCATCGGCCTCGGCGCCCAGCCGCCTCTGCCCGAATGGGGTGCCATGATCTCGCGTGGACGCTCCTTCATTCTCGACCAATGGTGGGTGGCGACCATGCCGGGCTTCGCCATCGTCATCGTCAGCCTGGGCTTCTGCTTCCTGGGCGATGGCCTGCGCGACGTGCTCGATCCCAAGCATGGAGAGCGCCAGTGACCAATCTCCTCGAAGTGCGCAACCTCAAGGTCACCTTCCCGACCGCGCGCGGCCCGGTCGAGGTGGTCAAGGGCATTTCCTTCTCGCTCAGCCGCGAACGGCTGGGCATTGTCGGGGAAAGCGGCTCGGGCAAGTCCATGACCGGCCGCTCGATCCTCAAGCTCATCCGGTCGCCCGGCCGCATGACCGCCGACCGCCTCGATTTCGACGGCACCGACCTCCTGCGCCAGTCCGAAAAGCAGATGCGCGCCATTCGCGGCGCCCGCATCTCGATGATCATGCAGGACCCCAAATTCTCGCTCAATCCGGTGATGACCATCGGCGCCCAGATCGCCGAAGCCCTGCGCACCCACCAGCGCCTGGGGCGCGGTGACATCCGCCAGCGCGTCCATGCCATGCTCGAATCGGTGCGCATCGCCGATCCCGAGCGCGTCGCCCGGCTCTATCCGCATGAAGTCTCGGGCGGCATGGGCCAGCGCGTCATGATCGCCATGATGCTCATTCCCGAGCCCGACCTGCTGATCGCGGACGAGCCGACCTCGGCGCTGGATGTGTCTGTCCAAGCGCAGGTACTCGACATCATCGACGATCTGGTCAAGCGCAAGGGCATGGGGCTGATCTTCATCAGCCATGACCTCAATCTCGTCGCCAGCTATTGCGACCGCATTCTGGTCATGTATGCCGGCCAGGTGGTCGAGGAATGCGTGGCCGCCGAATTGCACAATGCCCGGCACCCCTATACGCGCGGGCTGCTGGCCTCCATTCCGCGGCTCGACGAGACGCGGGACGAACTGCCAGTCCTCGACCGCTCCGGGTGGGCCGCATGACTGCCATCGCCATCGACAAGCTCGATATCTCCTACGGGGATACCAAGGTCACGCACGGCATCACCTTCTCGGTCAGGGAAGGCGAAAGCTTCGCCCTGGTCGGAGAAAGCGGCTCGGGCAAGACCACCGTGCTCAAGGCCATTGCCGGCCTCGCGCCCTCCTGGACCGGCTCGATCTCGGTCTTCGGTCAGCCGCGTGGTCACGGCATCGACCGGGGCTTTGCCCGCCAGTGCCAGATGGTCTTCCAGGACCCTTATGGTTCGCTCCATCCGCGCAAGACCATCGATGCGGTGCTGAGCGAACCGCTGCGCATCCACGGCATCGGCGGCGATCACGGCAAGCGCGTCGACGACATGCTCGATGCCGTCGGCCTCGATCGCAAATTCCGCTTCCGCTTCCCCCATCAGCTTTCGGGTGGCCAGCGCCAGCGCGTCGCCATCGCCCGCGCCCTGATGCTCGAGCCCAAGCTGCTGCTGCTGGACGAACCGACTTCTGCGCTCGACGTTTCGGTGCAGGCCGAAATTCTCAACCTGCTCAAGCGCCTGCGCAGGGAGCAGGGGCTCACCTATCTCATGGTGACCCATAACCTGCCCGTCGTGTCGTTCCTGTGCGATCGCCTCGCGGTCATGCGCCATGGGCGCGTGGTCGAGATCGCCGATGTGGACCAGCTCAAGCGCGGTGCCCTGACCAATCCCTATTCGCGCGAACTGATCGAGCTTTCGGCACCGCACGCCGACGCCTGAGCCGCGCGCCAGACTTTTTCCAAGAGGATCATCATGACCGACCCAGCCATCGCCCGGGCACTGGCCGATTTCGACCTGGCCATTGCCAATGCCAAGGATGCCGAGGCTCCCTGGCGCGCCCTCGAAACGCTGGCGCAGGCCGTGGTCGGCGCCAAGCTCTTCACCGTCCTCAAGGTCGATTGGTCCAACGAACGCTCCGGCCGCGTCTATAGCAGCGATCCGCAGGCCTATCCGGTTTCTGGCACCAAGCCGATCAATCGCACCCATTGGTTCGACACCATCCACACCCAGCGTAAGCCGTTCATCGCCAACACCATTGCCGGCATCGCCGAGGTGTTCCCCGATCACGAGCTCATCTGGTCGCTCGGCTGCGGTTCGGTGCTCAATTATCCGGTGACGATTGCCGGCGACATGATTGGCACGGTCAATCTCCTGCACGAGGAACATTTCTATACGCCTCAGCGCGCTGCCGCCGCCGAGCTGCTCTCGCTGCCCGCCAAGCTCGCCTTCACCGCCGCCGACTTCATCGCGCGCAACAAGCCGACCGCTTGATTTTTATTCAAGTGTTGCCGCCATAAACTAGCCGCATAAAGGTCCACCTGTTACCTTCGCTTGGGTGGTTCCGTGTTCCAAACGCGCGACCGTTAACGGGATATTGGCCCATTTGGGCCAAAATTTCCTTTTGGCCGAGTGGGTTGAGTGTTTACCCCCGGCAGCTACAGGGAGCAGGGCTCTGCAGCTTAGTCGCGTAATCATGTGCCTTTCGGCGCTTTCTCTTTCGGCGGCGGTCGTGCCGCCGGCTTCGGGATTCGAGTTTTTCGGCATCAAGCTGTTCGATGAGCAGAGTGACAAGGACGCCGATGCCGTCATTGCCGATCCGGTTCCCTATAGCGTCACCTTCAATACCGGCGGCGCCGAGCGCGACATCGCCGACATCATCCGCAACGCCTCGGCGCTCGCCGCCGGTCAGGACAGCCCCGCTTCGGGTGTGGCCGGCCTGGTGGCCAATGCGCGTAGCGATTATCGCCGCATTCTCGGGGCGCTCTACGACCAAGGTTATTATGGCGGCTCGGTGAGCATCAAGCTCAATGGCCAGGAGGCGGCCAATGTGGCGCCCGACGCCAAAATGGCGCGTCCGGTGGCTGTGACCATCGCCGTCAATCCCGGCCCGCTCTTCCATTTCCGCAACCTGCAGATCGTCAATCGCGCCCCGGCCGATCCCGATAGCCGCGCCCCAACGCCCGAAAGTGTCGGCTTCGTCATGGGCGGGGTGGCGCGGGCCACCATCGTGGTGCGGGCCGAACAGACCCAGATCGATCAATGGCGGCGCCTGAGCTATGCCAAGGCTGCGGCCGGCGAGCGCAAGGTGGTGGCCGACCACAGCACCAATTCGCTCGATGTCGTCATCACCATCAATCCGGGCCGCGAGGCGGCGTTCGGCGAGGTGTCGGTCAGCGGCACCGAGCGCATGGACCCCGAATTCGTGCGGCAGCAGACCGGCCTCACGGTTGGCGAGCGCTATAGCCCGGAAGCCCTGGCGCGCGCGCAAAAACGCCTGCAGCGGCTCGATGTCTTCCGCTCGCTGCGCCTCGAAGCCGCCGAGGATATCGGACCCGATGGCCTTCTGCCCTTTACCGTCTTCGTCCAGGAACAGGCGCTGCACCGCCTGAGCGCCGGCGCCACCTTCTCGACCGTCGATGGCTTCGGCGTCGAAGGCTATTGGCTCAAGCGCAATCTCTTCGGCCAGGCCGAGCGCATTCGGCTCGATGCCAAGATCGCGGGCATCGCCTTCCCGATTAACACCGCCGAATTCGACTATGCCTTTGGCGGCACCTTCACCAAGCCGGGCTTCCTCACGCCCGATACCGATCTTGTCGCCTCGGTCACCGCCGAGCGCAATTTCCTCGATACCTATACCGAGACCTCGCTGACCGCGCGGGCCGGGCTCACTCATTACCTTACCGACGAAATCACGCTGGATGGCGGCTTCGCCTACAAGCGCGCCCGATTCGACGACGATTTCGGCACCCGCGATTTCTCGACGGTCTCGGTCTATGGCTCGGGTACGTTCGACAATCGCGACGACAAGACCGATGCGCATTCCGGCTGGTATCTCAACGGCCGCGTCGAGCCGTTCTACGATCTCAATTACGGCGTGCTGGCAGCCCAGACCATGGCCGAGGCCCGCACCTATTTCGCGCTGGGGGACAGCGTCGTGCTGGCGGGCCGTCTCAAGGCCGGGCTCGTCGCCGGTCCCGACCTCTACCAAATCCCGCCCGACAAGCTGTTCTTCGCGGGCGGCGGCGGCTCGGTGCGCGGCTACGGCTATCGCAGCATCGGCGTCGACAATGCCGATGGCACCGTCACTGGCGGACGCTATCTGCTCGAGGGCTCGCTCGAGGCGCGTTACCGCTTCAACAACGATTTTGGTGCAGTCGCCTTCCTCGACGGCGGCTATGTGGCGGCGGATACTTTCCCGGAAATCTCCCAGATGCGGCTCGGAGCGGGTGTCGGCCTGCGCTATTACACGGGGCTCGGGCCCCTCCGGCTCGACCTGGCCTTCCCGGTCAACAAGCGCGCCGGCGATCCCGATTACGCACTTTATCTCGGTATAGGACAGGCCTTTTGAGACGGCTGCTCGCTTTTCTGCTGATGGCTCTGGCGCTTCTGGTCGCCGCGCCCGCGCTCGCCCAGGATCAGCCTGATGCCGAGGCGGAAAAGAACGGCTTCCTGCGCTTCGTCGAGGATCGGCTGTCCACGCCCGACCGCATCATCCGCATCTCCAATATCGATGGTGCCCTCTCCTCCGAGGCCTCGATCGGGGAGATCACCATTGCCGATCCGGAAGGCGTCTGGCTGCGCATCAACAATGCGCGCATTAACTGGAACCAGGCGGCGCTGCTGCTCGGCCGGCTGCAGATCAATTCGCTCTCCGCCGACAGCATCGACTTCATCCGAAATTCCGCCCCGCCCACCACGAGCGAGCTGCCGTCGCCCGAAGCCGGCGGCCTCTCGATCCCGCAATTCCCCGTGGCCATCAATATCGGCCAGATTTCGGTCCCCAAGATCACGTTCGGGGAGCAGGTCTTCGGGCTGGGTTCGGCCATCTCGCTCAACGGCTCGCTGGTGCTTGACGGCGGCTCGCTCGACACCAATCTCGATATCGTGCGCCTCGACGGGCCGGGCGGCACGCTCAACGCCAAGATCGTCTATCAGGGCGCGACGCAAAACCTCGATCTCAACATCGTCCTGGCCGAGCCCAAGGACGGCATCATTGCCAATCTCCTCAACATCGAGGGGCGGCCGGACGTCAAGCTGACCATAGCCGGCTCCGGCCAGGTCAAGGATCTGCGCACCGACCTCGCCTTCGATGCCGGCGGCCAGCGCGTGCTCTCGGGCACCGCCACGATCAACCAGGTCGCCGAGGGTTTCGATGTCGGCGTCGATCTGCACGGTCCCATCGCCACGCTCTTCACCGAGGCCTTCCAGCCCTTCTTCGGCGCCGAATCCGCCCTCACCGGCAATGCCCTCATCCGCTCGGACGGCGGCGTGGACCTGACCGGCATCAAGCTCTCGGGTGGCCAGTTGGCGCTCGCCGCCGATGCCCGCACCACCCCTGACGGGTTCCTGCGCGAACTCGCGCTCACCGCCCATATCGCCAGCGCCGACGGCGGCAAGGTGCTGTTGCCGGTTCCTGGCGCGCAGTCGCAACTGGGCAGCGCCGATCTCAAGATCGATTTCGGCGCGCAGGACAGCGAGAACTGGTCGGCCGTGCTCGATGTCTCGGGCTTCGAGGGCAAGGCCTTTTCCAGCGATGCACTGACTTTCACCGCCTCCGGCGTCGCCGCCAATCTCGACAATCCGGCCGAGCGGCGCGTGACCTTCAACGGCGATGGTTCGGTTTCCGGCCTCAAGACGCGCGATCCCGATATTCAGGCGGCCTTGGGCGATACGATCGGCCTTGGCATTGCCGGCCTCTGGAATGCCGGCCAGCCGGTGCAGCTGGCGCAACTGCGCGTCGAGGGCAAGGCGCTCGATCTCGGCCTTTCCGGCACCATCGACAACTGGGTCTATGACGGCGATATCGCCATCCGCACCGCCGATATCGCGCCCTTCTCTGAACTCGCCGGGCGCCAGCTCAGCGGCGCGCTGGACCTCAAGGCCAACGGCACGATCAGCCCGCTGATCGGCGGCTTCAATCTCAATCTCGATGGTACCGGCACCAATCTGGGCATCGGCGACGAGACCGCCGACCGGCTGCTGGATGGCCAGGTGCGGCTCACCGGCCGCGTGGCGCGCACCGAACAGGGACTCGAAACCGAAGACTTCCGCCTTGGCAACCAGCAGGTGCAACTGACCGCCACCGGCAATTTCGCCACCGGCGCCGCTGATTTCCGCTTCGATCTCGGCCTTGCCGACCTTGCCTTGCTGACCCCGCAGGCGAGTGGCACCCTTGCCGTCAGCGGCACGGCCAAAGGCCAGGACGGCAATATTGCCCTGGCGCTCTCGGCCAGCGTTCCTCAGGGCAGCCTGGCAAGCCGCAATCTCCAGAACGGCAAGGTCGGCTTTACGGGCACGCTGCGCGATCAGACCCTTACGGGTGCCCTTGACGGCAGCGGCTTCCTCGATGGCTATCGCCTGGACCTTGCCGGCGATGTCGCGGTCGACGGCGACAGCCGGCGTCTCACCGGCCTCGACTTCACCGCCGGCGGCACGCGCCTCACCGGCGCGCTCGTCCAGAACAAGGCGGGCCTCCTCACCGGCCAGCTCCAGCTCAATGCCGCCGATATCTCGACCGCCGCGGCCCTTTTGCTCCGCAAAGCCACCGGCGCGATCAATGCCTCGATCGCGCTCACCGCCAACGATGGCAAGCAGGGCGCCACCATCAGCGGCAACGTCAAGAACCTGGCCAGCGAAGGCATCAGGATCGGCGCCGCCGATATCCAGGCTCAGGTCGATGACGTCTTCGGCGTGCCGCGCGTCAACGGCACCGTCAATGGCAGCAAGATCGCCGCGGCGGGCGTCGATGTGGCGACGCTCTCGGCCAGTGCCGATCTAGCCGGCGACACCACCAATTTTCAGGGCAATGCGGCCCTCGTCAACGGCACCAATGTCGATCTGGCCGGCGCCCTGACCCCGATTGCCGATGGCTACCGACTGGCGCTCGATCGGGTCAACCTCAAGCAGGGCCAGCTCGCCGCCAGCCTTGCCCAGCCCACCGCGCTCACCGTTGCCGGCGATACGGTCACCATGGACGCCGTGCAGTTCAATGTCGGCAGCGGGCGCATCACCGCCACCGGCACCGCCGGCAATGCGCTGGCCATCGACCTCGTGGTCAACGCCCTGCCGCTCTCCATCGTCAATGCCGTTGCACCCGACCTCGGACTTTCCGGCACGCTCGACGGCACCGCCCGCATCGGCGGCACGGCTGGCGCGCCTGAAGCGAGCTTCACCATCCAGGGGCAGGGGATAGACGCAGCAGCCTTGCGCCCGGTGGGCATCTCGCCCCTGGCTTTCAATGCCAGTGGCAGCTTTGCCAACAACGTTGTGCGTCTCACCTCGGTCAGCGCGCGTGGGGCCGGTGGGCTCAATGTCTCCGGCAGCGGTATGGTGCCACTGGCTGGAAACGGACTGGCGCTCGACGTCACCGGTTCTGCCCCGCTCAGCCTTGCCAACCGTTTCGTCGCCGATCGCGGCGGCCAGGCCAGCGGTACGCTCAACCTCAATGCCCGCGTTTCCGGCAGCATCGCCAAGCCGCAATTTGCCGGCCAGATTTCGACACGCGGTGCCCAATATATCGATCCGCTGACCAATCTGCGCCTCAACGATATCACCGGTACCGCCACGCTGACCGGCGAGCGGGCGACGATCGAGAGCCTGACGGCGAACCTGGCCACCGGCGGCTCGCTCGCCGTTTCCGGCTCGGTCGGGCTCATCGCGCCGGCCTTCACCGCCGATCTCGCGCTCCAGCTCAACAATGCCCGCTATGCCGATGGCGACCTCGTCGTCGCCACCATGTCGGGTGGTCTCAAGCTGACAGGGCCGCTGTTCCAGGGACCGCTGCTCTCCGGCAATATCGCGGTGCAGCGGGCGGACATCGCCATCCCCGATCGCATTGCCGGCAATGACAGCGTCATGAGCGTCATCCACAAGACGCCGCCGCCTGCCGTCAAGCAGACGCTGGCCCGCGCCAAGGTCGATGTGCGCCCCGGCGCCGCGCCTGTGCCACGCGAGCGGCCCACCATCATGCAGCTCGATGTGACCATCAGCGCACCCAACCAGGTCTTCATCCGCGGGCGCGGGCTCGATGCCGAGCTGGGCGGCTCCGTGCGCCTGACGGGCCCCGTCACCAATGTGCAGCCCGTCGGCGGCTTCCAGCTCATCCGCGGCCGCATGTCCATTCTGGGTCAGCGCGTCACCTTCACGCAGGGCGAGGTCACGCTCTCGGGTAATCTCGATCCCGAGGTGAACCTGGTGGCGCAGACCCAGGGCGATGACATCACCGTTTTCGTCACCGTCTCCGGCCACATCTCCGATATCCAGGTCGCTTTCTCCTCCGAGCCGTCCCTGCCGCAGGACGAAGTGCTGGCGCGGCTGGTCTTCAACCGCTCGATGGGTGAATTGTCCCCGCTCCAGCTCGTGCGGCTGGCAGGCGCGGCGGCCGAGCTTGCGGGCGGTGGCGGCGGCAGCCTTGTCGACAGCCTGCGCAATGCCGCCGGTCTCGCCGACCTCGATATCGTCACGGATTCGCAAGGCAATGTCGCCGTGCAGGCCGGGAGCTACATCCAGGACAATATCTATCTGGGCGTGCAGGCCGGTGCCAATGGCCAGAGCAAGGTCACGGTCAATCTCGATATCTCGTCCGACCTAAAGGCCAAGGCCGCACTCGGTGCCGATGGCAATTCGAGCGTCGGCGTCTTTTACGAGAAGGACTATTAGAACCGATCGCTAGACCGGTTCGTATGCCGGAAAGAGCGCGCGGAGGCTGCGGCCCTGCTCATCCTTGGGCGATAGCTGCGGCGCAAGGCCTTCCGGCCAGCGCACGGCCACCGTCGGGTCGTTCCAGGCAATGCAGCGCTCGCTGGCCGGATCGTAGAAGCGCGTGGTCTTGTAGAGGAATTCCGTGTCGTCGCGCAGCGCCATGAAGCCGTGGGCAAAGCCCTCCGGTATCCAGAGCTGCCTGCGATTGTCGGCCGACAGCATTTCGGCCACCCAGCGCCCGAAACTGGGCGAGCCGGGCCGGATATCGACGGCAACGTCGAAGGCCTCGCCCCGGACGACGCGCACCAGCTTGCCCTGCGCCAGCGGCGGAAGCTGGAAATGCAGCCCGCGCAATACCCCCCGCGCCGAGATCGAATGATTGTCCTGCACGAATTCGGGCAGATAACCCACGAGGTCCGCAAAGCTGCGCGCGTTAAAACTTTCGAAGAACGCGCCGCGCTGGTCGGAGAACATCTGCGGCTCCAGCATCACCACGTCGGGAATGGCCAATCGGGTCGCTTTCATGCCGGCACCAGCCCCTTCTCCCCGGCCAGCCGCCGCAGGTAATTGCCATAGCCGCTCTTGCACAGCGGGTCAGCCAGCCGCAGCAATTGCTCGTCGTCGATCCAGTGATTGCGCCAGGCGATCTCTTCCGGGCAGGCGATCTTGAGCCCCTGGCGCTTTTCGATGGTGGCGATGAACTGGCCGGCCTCGAGCAGCGATTCATGGGTGCCGGTATCGAGCCAGGCATAGCCGCGCCCCATCAGCTCGACGCTGACGCGGTCGGCACGCAGGTAGAGCCGGTTGAGATCGGTGATCTCCAGTTCCCCGCGCTGCGACGGGCGCAGGCTCTTGGCGTAGTCGACGACCTGGTCGTCGTAGAAATAGAGGCCGGTGACGGCAAAGTTCGATTTCGGTCGCGCCGGCTTTTCCTCGATGCTCACCACCCGGCCCGAGGCATCGAACTGGGCGACGCCATAGCGCTGCGGGTCGTTGACCTGATAGGCGAACAGCGTGGCGCCGCGATCGTGCTGGTCGGCGCGGTCGAGCAATTCGCTCAGCTTGTGGCCGAAGAAGATATTGTCGCCCAGCACCAGGGCGCTGGCATCGCGCCCCAGAAAGCGCTCGCCGATAAGGAAGGCCTGCGCCAGCCCTTCCGGGCGCGGCTGCACGGCATAGGCTAGCGACAGTCCCCATTGCGAGCCGTCGCCGAGCAGGCGCTCGAAGAGCGGCAGGTCCTCGGGCGTCGAGATGATCAGGATGTCGCGAATACCGCCCAGCATCAGGGTGGTGAGCGGATAGTAGATCATCGGCTTGTCATAGACCGGCAGCAATTGCTTGGAGACGGCCAGCGTCGCCGGGTGAAGACGGGTGCCGGCGCCGCCGGCGAGGATTATGCCTTTCCGCTTCATGCCTCAGCCCCTTTCAGGCGTATTGCCGCGCAATCCAGTCGCGATATTGCCCGCTCGTCACGCTTTCCACCCAGGAGGAATTGGCCAGGTACCATTCGACCGTGCGGCGCAGACCCGCCTCGAACCCGGTCTGCGGCTTCCAGCCCAGTTCGCGCTCGAGCTTTGTGGCGTCGATGGCATAGCGCCGGTCATGGCCCGGCCGGTCGCGCACGAAGGCGATCTGGTCGGCATGCGGCCGCTCGCCCGGCAGCGGGCGCAGATGATCGAGGCTGGCGCAGATGCTGCGGATGACGGCCAGGTTCGTCATCTCGGCATTGCCGCCAATGGCGTAGCTCTCGCCCGGCCGGCCCGCCTCGAGCACCCGGCGCAGCGCCGCGCAATGGTCGGCGACATAGAGCCAGTCGCGCACCTGCTGCCCGTCGCCATAGACCGGCAGGTCCTTGCCCGAAAGCGCATTGTGGATGACCAGCGGCACCAGCTTTTCCGGGAATTGGTAAGGCCCGTAATTGTTCGAGCAATTGGTGACCATGACCGGCAGCCCGTAGGTCTGCCAATAGGCACGCGCTACATGGTCGGCACCCGCCTTGCTGGCCGCATAGGGGCTGTTGGGGCGGTAGGGGCTCGCCTCGCTGAACGGCGGATCGGCGGGCGAAAGGCTGCCGAACACTTCGTCGGTCGAAACCTGCAGGAACCTGAAGTCGGCCGGTGCGTCCCCGCTCTGCCAATAGTCGCGCGCCGCCTCGAGCAGCCGCTGTGTGCCGATGACATTGGTCTGGAAGAACGCCTCGGGTCCCGAGATCGAGCGGTCCACATGGCTTTCGGCGGCGAAGTTGATGATAGCGCGCACCGAATGGGCCGAGAGCAGCCGCCTTATCTTGCTGGTTTCCTCGATGCCGATGCGGAAGAAGAAATAGTCTTTCCGCGCCGCTACGCTGTCGAGGTTCTGCAGATTCCCGGCATAGGTGAGCTTGTCGACATTGAGGACCGGTTCACGCGCATGGGCGAACCAGTCCAGAATGAAGTTCGAACCGATAAACCCTGCCCCACCCGTGACCAGGATCGTCATTTTCGCTACGCCTGCCCCGCATACCCAGAAGTCGAGTCCCGGTAATACGCCGCTGCTTGTGTTCTATTATGCGTGCGCAGCTTGGAGATTACGTTATGGACGTGGATCTTGACAGTATATTCGCTCAGCTTGAGCGAGGCGGCGATGCTCTTGTTCTGGAGCCCGCGGGAGACGAGTTCGAGCACTTCCAGCTCGCGCGCCGTCAGGTGTGCGAGAGCCGGCGGCGTGCCTGTTCTTTCAGGCAGCACCACCTGCTCCGGCTCGCTCTGCTCGACCTGCGCCCGGTGGCTGTCGAACAGATCGCGCGGGAAATATTCGCCGCCGCGCAGCATCAGGCCCACGACCGAGAGCCAGAGATCGCCCTTGGTGCCGATGGGCAGCACGCCCCGCACGAAGCGGGAAGCGACGATTTCGGGCGGCACTTCGGCCTTGCCGCAATCGAGAAGCGAGAGCAGCGCCAGCGGATGGCGATCCCCGATTTCGCGCGCCATCCGCGAGGCCTCGCCCAGCAGCGCCGGGTGGACGATGATCAGCGCCACGATATCGCGATAGCTTTCGAAGAGCGCCGCTACGTTCCCCACGACAGTCACGGTCGTCCAGGGGAAGGCGCTTTCGATCGCCTCGATCTGGCGCTCGTTCACCGACGCATAGGGATCAACGAAGACAATGGCTCGATGAGACGGAACACTGGCGCGGCCGTGTCCGACAAAGGTGGCGGTGGAATGATACATCTCGGCCCCCAAACCTCCTTGTTGTGATGACGGGAGCCTAGGGGCGCGACCTGCAACCGCAAACTTGCCAATAGTGATGATGGTCTTCACCCGCGGGCGTCACAAATGAGTAGAACGGGCTAAACCGGGTATGCCCCTTACCCCCAATGATCTATGCGGGTGAGGGTAGGCTGCTCGCTCTTTCTGCCCCTGCGGGCATCTCGCGATCCTCCGGCCGCTGCCGGCTCCTAACACCTTTTAGCTATTCGGAGCCTTCGGACCCCCGCCTAGTGTTTTCAGGCGCAATCGGCATGTCGCCGGTGTCTGGATAGACGGGACGTCAGGGCAATGATCAAGGGCGTGATGCTGGAGGAGGGGGCGGTGGTTTACCACCCCGATCTCGTCAATCTCTACGACTGCCGGATCGGCGCACAGACGCGCGTCGGCACGTTCGTCGAAATCCAGCGCGGTGCCGTGATCGGCCGGAACTGCAAGATCTCCAGCCATAGCTTCATCTGCGAGGGCGTCACCATCGAGGACGCAGTGTTCATCGGCCATGGTGTCATGTTCACCAACGACAAATTCCCCCGTGCCGTGAACGCGCGGGGCGAACTCAAGGGCGGCGCCGACTGGGTCGTTTCCCCCGTGCGCGTCAGAACCGGCGCTTCGATCGGCAGCAATGCCACCATCCTGGGCGGCGTCACCATCGGTCGCTATGCGCTGGTCGGCGCAGGCGCCACCGTCACCCGCGACATTCCCGACGGGGCCATCGTCGCCGGCGTGCCGGCCCGCATCGTCGGGCAGGTGCCCGATCTGTCCTCCCTGCTTTCGAGAGAGCTTGCATCATGATCGGTATCGCGGTCGTCGGTTATGGCTATTGGGGCCCGAACCTGGTCCGAAACCTCTGGGAGGTCCCCGGCGCCGATCTGCGCTGGGTCTGTGACCTGCAGACCGAGCGGCTCGCCGGCGTGCGCACGCGTTATCCCTCCGTGCGCATCACCGAGGATTTCGATGACGTCCTCAACGATCCCGATGTTGATGCGATAGCCATCGCCACGCCTGTGGGCTCCCATCATGCCCTGGCCATGCGGGCGTTGCAGGCGGGCAAGCACGTACTGGTCGAAAAGCCCATGGCCGCCTCCGCGGAAAAGGCCTCGCGGCTCGTGGACGAAGCGGCACGGCGCAACCTCGTCCTCGCCGTCGACCACACCTTCATCCACACCGGCGCTATCCGGAAGATGCGCGAGCTCATCGATAGTGAGGTCGGCGACATCTATTACTACGACTCGGTCCGCATCAATCTGGGGCTCTTCCAGAACGACGTAAGCGTGCTCTGGGATCTGGCGGTCCACGACCTCGCCATCATGGATTTCGTGCTGCCCGAAAAGCCAGTGGCGGTTTCGGCGACCGGTACCTGCCACCTCGCCGGCGGCCCCGAGGACATCGCCTATCTCACGCTCCACTACCAGAGCAACCTCATCGCCCATGTCCATGTCAACTGGCTGGCGCCGGTAAAGGTGCGCCGCACGCTGGTCGGAGGCAGCCGCAAGATGATCGTCTATGACGACCTCGAGCCCTCCGAGAAGATCAAGGTTTACGACAAGGGCATCGTCATCGATCCACGCTCGCCCTCGCGCCGCAACAGGCAGGACCAGTTGCGGGTCGGCTACCGCACCGGCGACATGTGGGCGCCCCAGCTCGACCTCGGTGAGGCGCTGGCGCGCGAGCTGCGCGAATTCATTTCCTGCGTCGAGAGCGGTACCACGCCGACCGCTGACGCCCAGGCCGGGCTGCGCGTCGTCTCCATACTCGAAGCCGCTTCGCGATCGCTGACGCGCGGCGGCGCCATGGTGGAACTGGAGGGCGCCAAATGCCCGGTGTGATCCCACTGCTCGACCTGCGCGCACAATATGCCGCGCTCAAGCCCGAACTCGATGCTGCCGTGCTTGAGGTACTGGGTTCGGGGGCCTATGTGCTGGGCGAGCCCGTCGAACGTTTCGAGCGCGCCTTCGCCGCCTATTGCGGCGTGCGCCATGCCATAGCTGTCAATACCGGTACCAGCGCGCTGCATCTGGCTTTCCTCGCTGCCGGCATCGGGCCCGGCGACGAAGTCATCACCACGCCCTTTACCTTCGTCGCCACAGTCGCCGCCATCCTCTATGCCGGGGCGCGGCCCGTGCTCGTCGATGTCGAGCCGCAGGCCTTCGCCATCGACCCGGCCAGGATCGAAGCGGCGATCACCCCACGCACCCGGGCTATCGTGCCTGTGCATCTTTACGGCCAGATGGTCGACATGGATGCCATTCTCGCCATTGCCGAGCGCCGCGGCCTCGCCGTCATCGAGGACGCCTGCCAGGCCCACGGCGCTACCCATCGCGGCCGCCCAGCCGGCAGCCTCGGTGTGTCGGCCGCTTTCTCCTTCTACCCGGGCAAGAATCTGGGTGCCTGCGGGGAGGGCGGCATCGTCGTCACCGACGACGATGCTCAGATGCGCACCATGCGCTCGCTGCGCGATTGGGGACAGGCCGAGCGCTACAACCACGTGCTCAAGGGCTTCAACTATCGCATGGACGCCATCCAGGGCGCCATTCTCGATATCAAGCTGCGTCATCTCGAAGACTGGACCGAGGCTCGCCGCGCCCACGCCGCCCGCTATCGCCAACTCCTGGGAGATATCGGCAACATCGCGCTGCCGGCTGAACTGCCGGGGCGGCGCCACGTCTATCACGTCTTCGCCGTCAGAACGCGTGACCGCGAGGGGCTCCGCAGGCAATTGGCGGCGGAAGGCGTGCAGACGGGCCTCCATTACCCCATCCCCGTGCATCTCCAGCCGGCCCATGCCGATCTCGGTTACCGGAAGGGGGATTTCCCGGTGGCGGAAGCGCTGGCCAATGAAGTGCTCTCGCTCCCCATCTATCCCGAAATGACCGCCCGCCAGATCGAAACCGTGGCGCAGGCGATCAGGCAGGATGCCTATGTTGCCTAGCGTGGCTGTCGATGATCGCATAGTGCCCGCCGTTCATGCCCAGCGCACGGCGGTGGATGTCGATTACCTCAAGGGGCTCGTGCTCGATCTCAAGGAGAATTACGACCAGAAAGGCCTTGTCGAGCTTTACGGTCGCTTCTCCGCCGGTGATGGCATGGTCGACAACACCATGCGCAAGGCCATCGTCAATGCCGCCGCTCATCGCTGCGGGCCGGGCCTGCGCATCGACAGCAATGTCGGCTTCCGGCACCTGGAAACCATGGATATCGGCGCCGGAGTGTTCTTCGGCCACGGCGCCTATGTGCAAGGCCGGTTCGATGGACGCTGCAAGATCGGCGATCATGTCTGGATCGGCCCGCAGGTCTTTCTCGATGCCCGTGATCTCGTCATCGAGGATCATGTCGGCTGGGGCCCGGGATCGCGGGTTCTCGGCTCCGAGCATACCGGCCATCCCATCGACCGGCCGATCATTGCCACCGATCTTCTCATCAAGCCGGTCAAGGTCGAGGCCTGGGCCGATATCGGCACCGGCGCCGTCATTCTGCCCGGCATCACCATCGGGCGCGGGGCCATCGTCGGGGCCGGAGCGGTAGTGACGAGTGACGTGGCACCGTTCTCGATCGTGGCCGGCGTTCCGGCACGATTGCTGCGCATGCGCGACGACAGGGAGGTGCCAAGATGAAGGGCAAGCGGATATTGATCACCGGCGGAGCCGGCCTCATCGGCTCCCATATCGCGGAACTGGCGGCTCGCGAGCACCCCCGAGAGATCGTCGTGTTCGACAATTTCGATCGCGGGCGGCAGGAAAATCTCGCGCCGGCCAGCGCGCTCTTTCCGATTACCGTGGTCGATGGCGACATCCGCGACGCGGACCTGGTGCGCCGCGTCACCCAAGGTGTCGACATCGTTTTCCATCAGGCCGCGATCCGCATCACCCAATGCGCTCAGGAACCGCGCCTCGCCCATGACGTCCTGGCGACGGGCACGTTCAACGTCCTCGAGGCTGCCGTCGCGGCGGGCGTCGACAAGGTCGTTGCCGCCTCCTCGGCCTCGGTGCTGGGTGCCGCCGATCTGTTTCCGACGAGCGAGTCCCATCACCCCTACAACAACCGCACCATCTACGGCGCCGCCAAGACCTATAACGAGGGACTGCTGCGCAGCTTTGCCGAAATGTACGGTCTGCGCTACGTCGCCCTGCGCTACTTCAACGTTTATGGCCCGCGCATGGACGCTTATGGCGTCTATACCGAAGTGCTGATCCGCTGGATGGAGCGCATCGCTGCCGGCTTGCCGCCCATCATTCTCGGCGATGGCCTGCAGACCATGGACTTCATCAACGCCCGCGACGTGGCTCGCGCCAACATCCTGGCGGCCGTCTCGCCGGTCACCGATGCCGTCTTCAATGTCGGCAGCGGCGAGGAAACCAGCCTGCGCCAACTGGCTGACACGCTGCTGCGCGTCATGGGCTCGATCCTGACGCCCGAATATGGCCCGGCCCGCAAGGTCAATCCCGTACCCCGGCGCCTAGCCGATGTCCGGCGCGCCCGCGAAGCCATCGGCTTCGCGGCGGCGATCGGTCTTGAGGACGGTCTGCGGGAACTGGTGGATTGGTGGAGCGAGGAAGTCGCGATCCCGCGCAAGGAGGCGGTGTGACCATGCCCAGGATTCCAGTCGCCATCCCCCATCTTGGCGAGGAAGAGGCAGAGGCAGCCCGCCGCGTGATCCTCTCCGGCTGGGTGACGCAGGGACCGGAAGTGGCCGCCTTCGAGCGCGAATTCGCTGCTTACGTTGGCGCGGCCCAGGCCTGCGCCGTCTCCAATTGCACTACGGCGCTGCATCTGGCTTTGCTGGCAGCGGGCGTGGGGGAGGGCGACGAGGTCATTACCGTCAGCCACAGCTTCATCGCTACGGCCAATGCCATCGTCTATTGCCGAGCCCGGCCGGTTTTCATCGACATCGGCCCTGATGGCTTCAATATCGATCCAGACCGCATCGAGGCGGCGATCACGCCGCGCACGCGCGCCATACTGTGCGTCCACCAGCTCGGCATGCCCTGCGACCTTGCCGCGATCGTCCCGATCGTGCGCCGGCATGGCCTCTGCCTCATCGAGGACGCGGCCTGCGCCATCGGCAGCGAGATTGCCTGGAACGGGGAATGGCAGAAGATCGGACGGCCGCATGGCGACATCGCCTGCTTCTCCTTCCACCCGCGAAAGGTCATCACCACCGGCGACGGCGGCATGCTGACCACCAACGATCCGGCGCTCGATGGCAGGTTCCGCCTCTGGCGCCAGCACGGCATGAGCGTGCCGGATTCAGTGCGCCATTCGGCCGAGACCGTAACCTTCGAAAGCTACGAGGAAGTCGGCTTCAACTATCGCATGACCGACCTCCAGGCCGCCGTCGGGCGGGTGCAGTTGCAGCGTCTCGACGGCATTGTCGCCGCGCGCCGTGAGCGGGCGGCGCTTTACGGTGAATTGCTCGGCAATGTCGCCGCCATCGGCGTCCCCGATGAACCGACCTGGGCGCGCAGCAACTGGCAGAGCTATTGCGTGACACTGGCGCCCGATCTCGATCAGCGCGCCATCATGCAGGCTCTGCTCGACGAGGGTATCGCCACGCGCCGGGGCGTGATGAATGCGCATCTGGAAACGCCCTATGCCGGGCAGGGCAGGGACCTCGTCCGTAGCGAAGCGGCGCAGGCCCATTCCATCATCCTGCCGCTCCATGATCGCATGCCCGAGGCCGATATCGAAAGAGTGGCGACGGCGCTCATCACGGCCATCGGCACTAGCCGGCCGTCGCTAGAGCGGGCTTTCGGCTGAGCCCGCTTCGCCCGCCGCCGGTACCAGCACGATCTTGACCACATCGCCCGGCACGAGCTGGGTGGTTTCGTCCGCCGCGATCTCGCTGACGCCGCCATCGGCCTGCTGCCGGACGATGTCATAGGTAATGCTGGCAACCTGCGCGCTGGCCGGGCCCGTATCCTTGGGCAGACCCATGAGCAGCAGGCGCGATGTTGCCTGGCCGGTGCGCGTTTCCTCGAGCTTGGCCTCTTCGGCCTGCAGGCCGGTCGAGGCGTCGGTCTTGTATTGGTCGAGCAGGGCGGCGAGGTTGCGCTGTGCCTCGCTCAGCGATTGCCGCGCGCGCATGCTGGCGGTGACGTTGTCCAGCCGGTCGGCGCGCAGGCCGGTCAGAACCGTCTCGATATCCGTGCGGCGGGTGACCGTGGCGATGCCCTGGTCCACCAGGGTTTTGACGCCGGAAAATTCCTGCTCCTTGGCGGCAATAGCCGTATCGAGATTCTTGCCCTTCTGCTCGAGGACATCGATTTCCGAAAGCAGCAGCGTCTGCAATTCCTGGAACGAATCCTGCTGCCGCTTGAGACCGTCCTTGCGGGTGCGGAAGATCAGGTCTTCCTGCGCCACGATCTGGGAAATGCGCGGGTCATCGGGCGTGGCCTTCAGTTCCGCCGGGTAGGTGATGCTGGCCGCTCCATCCACTTCGGCCTGGTAGCGGGCAATATGGGCGAGGCTGCGCAGGATGTCGCCCTCAGCCGTCTGCAGGGAGCCCAAAAGCCGCGTACGCTCGGAATCCTCGGTTGGATCGACCTTGACTTCGCCGCCCCCCAGAGCCAGCGCCTGCAGCGCCGTCATGCCGGGACGAAACGGATATTCGCCCGATTTGCTGACGTCGCCGATCACGTAGATGGGCGGATAGGCGGTGATCGCCACGGTAACCTCGGGCAGGTCGACGAGCCCGATCTTGGCCTTGATGCGGTCGGCGATGATCGCGGCGAGCTTGTCCGGATCGCTCTCAGCCACCGGCAGCCGGCCGACGAGCGGCACGGTTATGGTGCGATCGGGGGCCACCATGAGCTCGCCGCTCACGGCATCCAGGGTCTTGTACTGGCCCTCGATCGGGTTCCACTGCACGACCGAAACCTTGAGCACGGTAAGGGGCGCCAGCCCCGCGTCTTCTGCCGCCCGAACCGGTGTTAGCGCCGTGGCCACAGCCAGCCCCGCGAGCAAGAAACCGGTCCGCTTGATGCGCAATGAACCGAACATGGCGACACTCTATCCTACCACCTTAGGTCTAGAGCCGACCATGATTGCCCGGAGCGCTCCATAGCCCGAAAGGTCGATAGCCCGGTGGGGGCACGTGACGCAGCATGCGGGCATGCAATGATTTTCGGTGGTCTCCCTTGAGCAGCGCGGACATCCGTTTTTACTTGGCCGTCCTCATGAAGCGGCTGCCCTATTTCATCCTCGCCTCGGCGCTGGTCATCGGTGCCGGCATCGCCGCGGCCATCCTGTTGCCGCCTGTCTATCGCTCGTCCTCCAAGGTGCTCGTCGAGGCGCCGCAGATCTCGGCCGACCTGGCGCGCTCGACCGTCTCCGACAATGCCGCCGCCCAGGTTCTCGTCATCGCCCAGAATATCTCGACCACGGCAAGCCTGGTCAGCCTCGCCAACAAGTTCGGCATCTACAAGAGCCATCCCAACATGACCGATCTCGACGTGGCGCAGGACATGGGCAAGCGCCTCAATGTCGAGCAATTGCCGGCGGATCTGCATGGCGCGGCGATCTTCAACATTTCCTTCGATGCCGAAACGCCGGCCCTGGCGGCCGCCGTCGCCACCGAAGTCACTGACCGCATCATTGCCGAGAACGTGCGCGCCCGCACCAGCCGGGCCGGCGACACGCTCGACTTCTTCAAGCAGGAGGTGTCACGTCTGAGCGACGGCCTCAAGACGCTCGAAGGCAAGATACTCACCTTCAAGAACGAGCATGCCGACGCCCTTCCCGACAGCCTCGACTTCCGCCGCAACCAGCAGTCCTCCCAGCAGGAGCGCCTGCAATTGCTGGTGCGGGAGGAGGCGACCCTGCGCAGCCGCCGGGCCAATCTCACCGAGGTCTTCAACACCTATGGCGCCCTGCCGGCACCAGCCGGGCCGCAGACGCCGCAGCAGCGCCTGCTCGACCAGCTGGAGCAGACCCTTGCCGCCCAGTCCGGCGTCTATGCCGAGGACAGCCCCAACGTCAAAGCCATCAAGGCCCGCATCGCAGCGGTACGCGGCGACATCAGCGCCTCGGCCCCGGCGAAGGATGCGACGGCCAGGCGCGCGCCTTCCGACCTCGATGTGGAACTGGCGGGAATAGATGACCGCCTGACCTCGATTGCCCAGGAAAAGACGACGATTACCGACGACCTGGCGAGCCTGGCCAAATCCATCGAGGCGACACCCGCCAACGAAGCCGTGCTCAATGCGCTCGAGCGCGACTATGGCGACCTCAAGACCCAGCATAGCGCCGCCGTCAGCCGCCTGGCCGATGCCTCGACCGGCGAGCAGATCGAGCTGCGCTCCAAAGGCGAGCGTCTTACCGTGCTGGAGCCGGCCATCGCGCCGCAACGGCCGTTCAGCCCCAACCGCACGCGCATCGCGCTGATGGCGGGCTTTGGCGGGCTCGTCGCCGGCGGCGCGCTCGTGGCCCTGCTCGAATATCTCAACAAGACCGTCCGTAGGCCGGTGCAGTTGACGCGCGGACTCCATATCGAACCGCTTGCCACCATTCCCTTCATCACCACGAGGCGCGATCGCCGCCGCCGCCGGGTATGGATAGCCGGCATGGCCGTTGCCGGCTCTCTGGTCATCTGCGCTCTGGCGCTGGTGGCGCTGCATTATACGACCGGCATACTGGGCAATTTGGGGGTCGGCATTGTCAGGAGCTAGAACGCCGCCACCGGCCGAACTCGATGCCGCGCGCGGAACCAGAAATGCGAGGCAAGGACTCAAGATGTTTGCCGTAAGCACATTGCCGCCGGCGCCCGAGGAACTCTGGCGCTCGCTCCCCGAACTCCGGCTCGATCTCAAGAGGCTCGAAGATCGGCGCCTGATCGCCAATGCCCAGAGCGATGGCTCGCATATTCCGGTCGACATGCTGCGCACGCGCGTAGGAGCGGCCATGACCGAGAAGAACTGGGTGAAAATAGCGGTGACCTCCCCCACTGCGGGGTGCGGCAAGACCACGCTCGCCCTCAATCTCGCCTTCTCGATGGCGCGCCGCCGCCAGGGACGCACGCTGGTCATCGATCTCGATTTCCGCCGCCCTCGAGTCGGCGCGCTGCTTGACCTGGCGCCCCGCCACCAGCTCGAGGAATATTTCGACGGCAAATGTTCGATCGGTGACTGCTTCACCCGCGTCGGCAACAACCTGGCCGTGGCGGTCAATACCCGGCCCGTCACCCGCGCCGCCGAACTGCTGGGCGCCGAGAGCACGCGGCTGGCGCTGGCCGAGATCGCTGACGAGTTGCGCCCGGACATGATCATCTGCGACCTGCCCCCGCTGCTGGTCAATGACGACTATCTGGCCTTCCAGCCCAATGTCGATTGCTCGCTCCTCATCGCGGGCGCCGAGCAGTCGACCATGAGCGAGATCGATATCTGCGAGCGTGATCTCGGCGCCCGCGGCAATCTGCTGGGCGTCGTTCTCAACAAATGCCGCTATAGCCCGGCCCGCTACGGTTACGGATATTAGACCAGTATCTCGGCCGCCGCTTCGTGGCCGAGAAATCCGACCGGGCTGGCGCTCGGGCCATAGGCGCCCGACTGAAAGATAACCACCAGGTCGCCGACCTTCGCTTCGGGCAGCAGCACATTGTCTCCCAGAAGGTCGAGCGGCGTGCACAGGCACCCCACGACGTTGACTGCCGTCTCGCTGTCTGCGGCCATCCTGTTGCCAATGGCCAGCGGATAGTTCTTGCGCAGCACCTGGCCGAAATTTCCAGAAGCCGCCAGATGGTGATTGAGCCCACCATCGACCACCAGATAGGTCCGCCCGCGCGATGCTTTCTTGTCCACGACACGGCTCACATAGACCCCGCCTTCGCCCACGATATAGCGGCCGAGCTCGATCGTGACCTTGGCGTCGGGAAGACGCGGTGCGATCCGCTCGCGCAGCAGGGCATCGAGATTGTCCCCGATGGGGGCAAGGTCGAGCGGCTGGTCGGAGGGGAAATAGGGAATGCCGAAGCTGCCCCCCAGATTGATGTGATGGATGGGCCCCGGCGCCCGCTCGGCCAGTGCCAGCACCAGTTCGACCGTCTGCTGCTGCGCCGCGACGATGCTCTGCGCATTGAGGTTCTGCGAACCGGCAAAGACGTGAAATCCCAGGAAATCGAGATCGCGCCCGGCGAGTTCCGCCAGCAGGTCGGGGACCGCTTCCGCATCGACGCCGAATTGCTGCGGGCCCCCGCCCATGCGCATTCCCGATCCCTTGACCTGGAAATCGGGATTGACGCGTACGGCCACGCGCGGCCGCAGGCCGAGTTGCGCGCCGATCGTCGTCACCCGCGCCGCTTCGCCGAAGGACTCGATCTCGATGGCAACGCCCGCCGCGATTGCGCGAGTGAGTTCCGCATCGGTCTTGCCGGGGCCGGCAAAGCTGATATTGGCCGCTCCGATAGGCGTATCGAGCGCTGCCTGCATCTCGCCGGCCGAAGCGACGTCGAAACTGTCGACCCGCCCCGCCAGATGCTGGACTACGGCCGGCATCGGATTGGCCTTGACGGCGTAGCGCAGGGCCACGGCGGCGGGCAGCGCCCGGCGCAGATGGTCGATGCGCTGGTCGAGCTTTTGCCGGTCATAGGCGAAGAACGGCGTCCGTCCGACGATCTGCGCCAGCCGGTCGATGCGGATGCCGCCAACGAGCAGGCAATTATCCTGCTGCGCGAACGCGCTGATCGCCGGGTGCATTCTCACCTGCCAGTTCCTGGCGCAGCAGCGCCCTGTCGAACTTGCCGTTGGGGGAGCGGGGGATGGCCTGGCGCATATTGACGGCCGCCGGCACCATGTAGGACGGCAGGCTTTGCCGCATGGCGAGGAGCAGGGCGGCGATGTCGAGGCTGCTTTCGGGGGGCGGCGCGGCAATCAGCACGATCCGCTGCCCCAGCCGCTCGTCGGGGATGCCGAGCGCCACCGCGTCTCCGACCAGACCGGTTTCATAGGCCGCTTCTTCGATTTCGGTGGGGCTGACGCGATAGCCGGAGGTTTTGATCATTTCGTCATTGCGCCCGACATAATAGAGAAAGCCCTCGGCATCGCGCTTGACGATATCCCCCGAAAACACCGCCATTTCCGGCAGGCGCCAATCCTGCCGGCGGCCCGGTACGGGGCGGAAGCGCTCGGCGGTGCGGGCTGGGTCGTTCCAATAGCCCTGCGCCACCAGCGCGCCGCGATGGACCAGTTCGCCCTCTTCGCCCGGTTCGCACGGCGAGCCATCCGGCCGCACCACCAGGATCTCGGCATCGGGTACGGCCTTGCCGATCGAATCCGGCCGCCGGTCGACCTCGCCTGGGTCGAGATAGGTCGAGCGGAAAGCCTCGGTGAGCCCGTACATGAGATAAGGAGCCGCCTGCGGGAAAAGCCCGCGCAGCCGTCCCAGCACCGATCTTGGCATGCGTCCGCCGGTATTGGCGAAATAGCGCAGCCGCTGCCGCGCCTCGTCGGGCCAGTTCTGCTCGGCAAGCTGAATCCAGAGCGGCGGCACGCCGGTAATGCCGGTAACGCCGTGCCGGGCGCACAATGCCGGCACTTCCTGCGGCAGCAGATAATTGTGGAGCACCACATGCGCGCCCGCGCTGAAGGCGGTGGTGATCTGGCTCAGCCCCGCATCGAAACTGAGTGGCAGCGCCGAAAGGATCGTGTCGTTCCGGTCATTGTGCAGATATTCGCTGACGCTTTCCGCGCCGACGATGAGGTTGCGGTGGTTGAGCACCACGCCCTTGGGCTGCCCGGTACTGCCGGACGTATAGAGAATGGCCGCCAGGTCGAGGTCGCTGACCTGCGCCATGCTTGGGCTCGCGCCGGCAAGATCAGCCCAATGGGTAACCTCCCAGGGAAGCGTGCGGCCGGCTGGCGGCGTGCCGGCGTCGACCAGCACCACATGCTCGAGAGCCGGGCAGCCAGCCAACGCGTCGGTGAGCTGGGCCAGCCTGTCGCTCGATGTGACCAGCAGCCGGACATCGCAATTGGCAAGGATGTAGGCGACCTGCGCCGGGCGCAGCAACGGGTTGATTGGCACGAACACCGCGCCGGCCGCCGACGCGGCGAACATGGCGAGCACCGTCTCCATCCGCTTTTCGAGAAAGATCGCCACCCGCTCCTCGCGCCCTATGCCCAGGGCTGCGATGCCAGCGGCGACGGGTGGCGTCCGCTGCCAGAGATTCCGATAGGTCAGGGTCTCGGTCTTGTGGGTGAGCGCCGGATTGTCGGGTGCCGCATTGGCGGCATCCCTCAAGAGGTGGTGGAAGGCGGTTCGCATGATGGTGTTACCAGGCCACGCAGGTCAGTTCGCTGTTGAGATAGTCGATGGCATCCGGTCCCAGCGTTTTGCTGGCGAACATCTTGACGCGATTGGAAGGGAGGTGCCGCGAGAATGGCGGGTGCCATTTCGTCACCCGCAGCTCCGCCAGCGTGAAGGGAATGCCCCGGCGGACGAGAAGGTGAGAAAAGAGCGCGGCGCCGACGCGCGGCAGCAAGGCGGCATTGCCGACATGGAGGAGGGTCGCGAACAGCGGCAGGTCCCGGCGCCGGTCGCGCCGATAGATCACGTAGCAATAAGCGCCGCCGACGGTAAGCACGACATGACGCGCTGCCTGTGCGTGTCGATGGTCGCGGAAGATGCGCAGGTCCTCGCCCTTGAGGGCGGTTTCGATCGCCGCCAGATCGGTGAGCACGGTGATGCCGGGTTGCCAGGCTGGAAGATTGAGGACCAGCGCCGTCTCGGTATCGAGTTCCTCAAAGCCGAGCCGCCGATTGAGCGGCCGCACATTGCCGCTCGGGGACAGGTCGGTGAAGCTGTAGCCCGGTTGAGCCAGCGCCGCTCGGATCAGCATGAAGCTCTGCGCGCGAAAATTCTCATGCACGCAGAGCGCGGCGAGGTTGCAGATCGGTTCGGTGCGCCCGGCGATAGAACGCTGGCTGTAAAAGGCCAGTTGCGCCCCCACTACATCTCCGGCGGCCGTCAGCATGAAGCCGTGATTGGGGGCCGTGCCCATCCATTCCGGCTGCATCGCCTCGGCCCAGGCCTGGGCGCTGATGCGCCTGTTGAGATTGCGGTTGAGGAAGGTTCCCACTCCCATGCAATCGTCCTCGCCGATCGGACTGAGAATGGCGCCGGCCTTCGCGGCGGTACGGGGCATGAGCATGGCCTGGTTCATCGCCAGCCTATTCCGCCGCAGCGCTCGGCGTCATCCGTGCGGCGATATAGGCCGAAATCGTGCCCACGGTTTCAAAGAGGTCGGCACTGAAATCCTCGCTGTCGATGGCAATGCCGAAATGGGTTTCCAGGGCCATGGCCAGTTCGACCACAGCGAAGGAATCGAGCTCGGGCATGCCCAGCAGCGGGGTGACGGCATCGAGATGTCGGCCCGCGTCGAGTCCCAGGGTCCGGCGCACGATCTCCGTGACCGCATCGAGCATCTGCTGGTCCATCCTTACCCTCCTTTTGGTCTATCCTCGGCGCTAGGAGGCTCCGAGGACCCCGAAACGGCAATAACTCGAATAGCCTAGGCTGCCTGCGACGCCGGCCGCGCCGTCTCCGCCAGCAGGGTGTCGGCGAGGCGCAGCGCCACCTTGAGGATGGTGAGCGTCGGATTGGCGCTGCCGGAAGTCGGGAAGGTCGAGGCGCTGGCTATGCTCAGGTTGGGGACGGCATGGCAGGCCAGATCGGCATCCACGACCGAGTGGCGCGGATCGGTGCCCATGCGGGTCGAGCCCGAGGGATGCGCATAGCCATGGGAGCGATCGATGACACGCTCACCTTCGGCCATCGCGTCCCAGGCGAGCGGACAATTCCCGGTCAGTCCGTTCCTGCGCCAATAGCGATCGAGCCGTCCCATGGCGGCGCGAAACGTCTTCTCGTCGGCATCGGTCGGGCGCCAGTGGAGCAGCGCTCTCGGCAGCCCCAGCCTGTCCCGCTCGGGCGCCAGCGCGATGCGATTGTCTCGATCGGGCATCTGCTCGATGGCGACCTGTATGCGCAATGGCACATTGGCCGGCATATAGATCTGCTGGCGCCAAAGCCGCCAATAGGCGGTCCGGGCCAGAAGGCCGATGTCGCCGAACAGACCCGCCGCATCGGCGAGGCGCTGCTGGCGGCTCTGCACGCCGCGCGCCACCCGCTTGATCCGCGCCAGCCCGTCATTGCGCGACAGGTCCATGGCCGCATAGACGAAGGCGCTGGTGACGCCGTCCTCCTGCTGGGCCTGTGGGGTGAGGTCGAGGTGCAGGCTTCGGCGCGTGGCGTCGAGATAATGATAGCCGAAGAGCTCGTTGCTCAGCACTGCGTCGGAGCGCTCGATCGTCGCCACTTCGGCCTTGAGGTGGTCCTGGAAATAGCGTCCGAGCACGGCGCAGTCAGCAAAGGCGTGGCTATCCGTCTGCTCGTTGAGCCAGAGCAGCAGCCGCGTGCTTTCAATGGTGCCGGCCGCGATGACGAAACGCTCGGCCTCGACCGAAACCGTCCTGCCGTTGAAATTGCCCGCCTTGACCGCCAGCAGCCGCCCGCTTGCCCTGTCGACGGCAAAATCGGTGACCGTGGCGCCCAGCCAGATCGACAGCTGCGGCAATTGTTCGAGTTCGTGCCGCCAGAGCGTTCCCAGATTGCAGCGTCTTATGTCGATCCATTTCGGCCAGCGGCTGGAGAAATCCGGATCGTCCTGCGCGAACTTGCCGGCAAGTCCCATCCGGCCGGCGACATCGCCGCCATAGCTGCCATGGGGCAGTGCGAAGACGGTTTCGATCTCCTGTGTATGGATTTCGAGCTCGCCGGCGTCGAAGGGCCAGCCTTCCAGCTGCAGATGGGGCCGTGGCCCCATGTCGTGCACATCGATTGGGATCATCCGGCCCCCCCAGCGTTGCGAAGAGCCGCCAAGACCCCGGAAGCGGCCGGTCAGGGCTCGCGTATAGAGTTGGTCGGGATGGATGATGTCGTTGAGCTGGTGGGTGGCCTCGTCGTGGGACAGGCCGCCGCTTTCGAGCACGACCACCGAGTGGCCGGCCCTGGCCAGCTTGCGGGCGACGAAGAGACCGGCCATGCCGGCTCCGACGATGCAGAATTGGGCGCGCGCGTTGGAGATGGGCTGCGGCGCGGAAGCCAGGTCTTGCAGGGGCATGATTGTTCTCGGCGCGATGAGGAGGAGGCGGGCGCTGCGAGGCACTGTCGGGCGTCTCGGCGCCAGATCGTTCCCGTCGGCCGGACGAGAAGGAATGAACGATTGAACGGCGGGGCCGCCGCATAATGCGGTCCCCGCGAACGTGGCCTGTTCTAGGCCTCGATTCCTATGCGGCCGAGCGCAGGGCGTTAAATATACCCAAAGAGCTATTCGTCCCTTCCGGGGGCTTGCCTAGTCTCGACGGCGCCGATCCCATGCGAGTGGCCAGTCCAGATGAACCAGATCAATATTGCAACGGCGGCGCGGAACGAGGGGGTGGCGGGTTCCCGCCACGTCCTCATCCTGGTCGAGAACCTGCCCGTTCCCTTCGACAGGCGCGTCTGGCAGGAGGCGCTGACCCTGCGTCAGGCCGGCTACGAGGTCTCGGTCATCTGCCCCACCGGCCGTGGCCATGATGCCGAGTACGAAGTGCTCGAAGGGGTGCACATCTACCGGCACCGGCTGCGCGAGGCGCAATCGGCCCGAGGCTATCCGGCGGAATATCTGAGCGCCCTTTCCAACCAGCTCCGGCTCTCGTTCAAGGTGCGCCGGCGCCAGCGCATCGACGTCATCCAGGCCTGCAACCCGCCAGACCTGATGTTCCTGGTGGCCCTCGTCCACAAGCGGCTGTTCGGCACAAGGTTCGTCTTCGATCATCATGATCTGAGCCCCGAGCTCTATCTGAGCAAATTCGGGCGCAAAGACGTTGTCCACGCCCTGCTGCTCTGGCTCGAACGCCTGACCTTCCGCACCGCCGATAGCTGCATCGCCACCAACGAGGTGTTTCGCGAGATCGCCATGGCGCGTGGCGGCGTCCAGCCGGAGCGGGCCTTCATCGTCAAGTCCTACCCCGACAGCGCCAGGACGCGGCGGCGCGAGCCCGAGGCCTCCTTGGCAAGCCTGGGCAAGTGCGTGGTCGGCTATGTCGGCATCATGGGTTCGCAGGACGGGGTCGAGACCCTCATCCGCGCCATGCGCGAGATCGTGCATGAACGCGGTCGCGACGACATCTACTGTGCGCTGATCGGCGACGGCACCGAGTTGGAGCGGCTCCGCCGGCTTGCGACCGAACTCGGGCTCGACGACGCCGTGCGCTTCACCGGCTACCGCACCGGCGCCGACCTCATGGCGCATCTCTCTGCCGTCCAGATCGGCGTGATCCCCGATCCGCCCAACGAGTTCAACGACAAGCTCTCCATGAACAAGGTGTTCGAATACATGATGCTGGGCATTCCCATCGTGCAGTTCGACCTGCGCCAGGCCCGCAAGGATGCCGGCGACGCCGGCCTGGTGGTTGCCGGGCACAGCCCGGCCGATCTCGCCGATGGCATCCTGGCCCTTGCCGACGACCCCACGCGGCGCGCGCGGATGGCCGACGCCGCCAGCGCCATTGCCGGCCTCAGGTTCCAGTGGCCGGTCGAGGCGGCCCAATACCTCTCGGCCTATGAGGCCGTTTTCAACCGCATTCCGGCGCACGCATGATCAGCATCGTCATTCCCCATCTCAACCAGCCCGAAGCGCTCGAGCGCGGTCTTGCGGCCCTGGCGGCGCAGCGCGGCCTGACGTCTGCGATAGAGATCATCGTGGTGGACAATGGCTCGCGACAATTGCCCTCCGCCGTCTGCGCCCGCTTTCCCACCGTTCGCCTGCTGCGCCAGCCGGTTCCCGGCCCGGGACCGGCGCGCAACATGGGTGTGGCGGCGGCGCATGGTGAAATCCTCGCCTTCATCGACGCCGATTGCGTGGCGGCTCCCGACTGGGCCGCTACGATCGAGCGACGTTTCGCCGCCGAACCCGACGCAACGGTCCTGGGCGGCGACGTACGCATTCTCCAGGACGACCCGGAGCGACCTACCTGGCTGGAGGCCTATGAAAGCGTCTTCGCCTTCCGCATGAAGAAATACATCAGGGAAAAGGGCTTTACCGGCGGCGGCAATCTGGCAGTGCGCAGCTGGGTCTTCGGCGCGGTCGGCGATTTTCTCGGCATCAACATTGCTGAGGATACCGAATGGGGGCAGCGGGCCAGCGCCATGGGCTACCGGGTGCGCTATGAACCCGGCATGGTCGTCTATCATCCGGCGCGCCGCAGCTTCGCCGAACTGACGCGCAAATGGGACCGCCACATCGCCCACGATTTTGCCGAGATCCACGGCCAGAGGCGCTGGCGGACGCGCTGGCTGCTGCGGGCGCTCGCCGTCGCCATATCGCCGCTTGCCGAGATCGGCCGCATTGCCGTCTCCGATCGGCTCAAGGGATTACGGGCGCGCCTGCTCGCCATAGGGGGCGTCACGCGCATTCGCCTCTACCGGGCCCGCAGGATGCTCGCGCTCGCGCTTGGCGGGGGAGCCGATCTGCAGGCGGCGACGCGGTGGAACCGCTGATGGCCAGAAGCTTGGCGGTCGCCGTCGTCATCGTCACTTTCAACAGCGCCGACGTTCTCCCGCCGCTGCTCGATTCACTGGGCGTGGGGCTGGCGGGTATCGCACAAAGCGAGGTCATCGTCGTCGACAACGATTCCGTTGATGGTTCGGCGGACCTGGCCGAAATGCACCCCATGGTGACGCGCGTCATCCGCACGGGCCGCAATGCCGGCTATGCCGCGGCCATCAACATCGCGGCCGATACCGTCCCCATCGAGACAGCCATGTTGATCCTCAACCCCGATACGCGCCTCACCCAGGGAAGCATCCGCATCCTGGCAGACCGCGCGCGGGACCCCTCGGTCGGCGTCGTCGTGCCGCTGATTCACAACGAGGATGGCACCATTGCCACCTCGCTCCGCCGCGAGCCATCCTTGACGACGACTTGGCCCCATGTGCTGCTGGGCCCCAACCTCGCCGCCCGCCTGGGCGTGGGCGAAATGATCGCCGATCCGCGCGTCTATGCGCATCGCCACGCCATCGACTGGGCCACCGGCGCCATTCTCCTGGTCACGCCGCGCGCCCGCCAGCGCGTCGGACGATGGGACGAGAGCTTCTTTCTTTATAGCGAAGAGGTGGATTTCCAGCGTCGCGTCCGCGATGCCGGGCTTACGGTCGTCTATGAGCCAGCTGCCCAGGTCATGCATATCGGCGGCGTCTATATGCGCAGCCCGGCTCTCGCGGCCCTCATGGCCAGCAGCCAGATACGATATTTCCAGCGGCATCATGGGTCGGTGTCGACGCTGTTCTACCGGCTGGCGCTCATTGGCTATGGCCTGTCGCGCTGCTGGCGCAGCTCCGCCCATCGCGCAGCCCTGCGTGCCGCGCTCTCGCCTTTGCGTTCGCCCGACCATTATGTTCCTGCTGCCGCGCGGACGGCGCCGTCCACCCTCAATGGGGAGACGCCACGATGGATCAGTTGAGGATTATCAATTTCCACGGCATCGGCACGCCGGAACGCGGCCTTGATCCGGGCGAATCGCCCTTTTGGCTGCCGCGCAGCCTCTTCTGCCGCGTGCTCGATCGCATTCAGGCCCTGGGGGATCGCGAGCAGATCGCCATCACCTTCGATGACGGCAACCGCTCCGATGTCACCACAGCATTGCCCGAACTGCTGGAGCGCGGCCTGAAGGCCACTTTCTTCATCATCACCGGGCGGCTGGACCAACCAGGCTCCCTGCGGCGTTCCGATCTGGTAGCTCTTGCCGGCCAGGGCATGGGGCTGGGCAGCCATGGCGTCGGCCATCTCGATCTCAAGGGGCTCGATGCCGAGGGGCTGACGAGTGACCTGGAGCGCTCGCGCCGTGACCTCGAAGCTTTGTCGAACCGGCAGGTGCGAACCTTCGCCATTCCCTTCGGTCGCTATAACGCCAAGGTTCTCGGCGCCATCCGGGCCGCCGGCTACCAGCATGCCTATACCAGCGACGGAGGCGATGCGCGGGCCACCGAATTCCTTCAGCCGCGCCGCTCCCTGCGTGGCGACATGAGCCAGGACGAAATCGAAGCGATCCTTGCCGGCGAGATGCCGCTGCTCCGCCGGATGCGCCGTTCAGTGGCAATGGGCGTCAAACGCCTGCTCTAGTCGGCCGCGGCCGCCATGCTTGCCGCTCTGCCCTGTCTTCCTGCGCAGCCCCAAGCTTGCGGTCCGCTTCGCCGGCGTCGATGAGCCACATGCCGCTGCCGAGCAGGAACATGAAGAGCACGTAGGTGGCGTTCCAGAAATGCACCGTCCAGCCGACAAGGAAGAGCCCGGTCATGGAGATCAGATAGGCGGTACGGTAGAGTTGGTGCAGGTCATCCAATCCACGGGTGAACGCCACCCTGAGCGTGGCGGCCAGGAAGGCGCAGAACATCAGGATCGCCGCCGGCAGCCCGTTGCGAATGGCCCAGAGCAGCCAGAACATATCGATGCTGTAAGGCATCCAATCGGGCCGCAGCCACTCGCCGAATCCGACGCCGAACCAGGGATAGGCCGCGACCGATCCGGTGCCGTAATGCCAGATGATGAGGCGGAAATAGGCGGTCTGCTTGTCGAAGGCGAAGTGGGAAATGAAGAATTCCATCACCGATTGGTTCGAGGCGAGATCGATCGCCAAGTATGCCAGCGCCAACAGGATCCACAGGATGCGCCAGCGCAGCGGGTTGGCGCGCAGCAGCCAGTTCCAGCCGAGGAGCAGCATTTGCGCCACCACGGCCGTGATCGGCCCCGAGGACAGCGACAGCGATGCCGTCAACATCATCATGCCCGCCATGGCGACGCGGATCGGCAGGGCTCGCTTGCGGGCAAATACGAGATAGACGACGCCTATGCTCGCGCCGCAAAATACCCCGAAGAGGATCGGGTGATCGAACGGACCCTGTACGCGCCACAGGCCTGCGCGCGGGGGCATGCCGTGGTCCTCCTGCCCCGGAAGGATCATGCGCGACAGTTCCAGCAGGAAGTTGTGCCCCGATACGGTTTCGGCAAGGGCGAATGGCATCAGGAACATCACGATCCAGAACAGCAGTTTGGCGACGCGGTAGAAATCGCCTGCGCTGCGCACGCAGGTGCGCGCCAGGAAATAGGCGCCACAGGTTTCCACGATCAGCATGCCAGCAGGCTGGATGGTTGCAGCGGCCCCCTGCACGACGACGAAGCTGAGAATGCACCAGGCGCAGAAGGCGATGACCAGCACGTCCGCCAGCCGCACCCTGCCGGCCTTGCCGCTCAGCCACCAGGCGATCGCCGGAATCGTGAGCACGGCGAGCACCAGCCGATAGGTGGGGAGCGTTACGCTCCCCATCGAGAATATCCACGGCACGACGAGCGAAACCAGCATCAGGGCAACCGGCGCTGCCGGCCATTTCCTCTCCACGGTGCCGGCGACGGGTCGATACGCGGCGCGCTGGCGGGGAAGCGACGGTCTATGGGGAGGATGGCTTTCGGCGATGCTCAAGACATCCCCCACAAGCTGGATTTGTGTCCTGAAGTCCTAGAACGCGCCTCTGGCGCCGGCCATAGACCGTTTGGGCTGGGAGCCTGGCGCCTAGCTCCTTTGAGGGAACCGGCAGCCTATTCGGCCGCTATCGCGGTCTGTTCGCGCAAGGGAATTGCCTGGCCGATGCCGGTATAGCAGAGGCCCGAGGCCTCGGCTTCTTCGCGCCGGTAGAAATTGCGCAGGTCAACCAGCGTCGAGCCCGCCATCATCCGGCGCATATGGCTTAGGTCGAGGCTGCGGAAGACCGGCCATTCGGTGACCAGCACGACGCCATGGGCGCCGCGTGCCGCGTCGTAGGCGTCGCTGCCATAGGCGATGTTCGGAAGCTGCAGGCGCGCCGTTTCCATGCCCGCCGGATCGAAAGCGCGTATCCGCGCGCCGGCGTCGAGCAGGGCGAGGATGATGGCAATGGCGGGAGCCTCGCGCATGTCGTCGGTATCGGGCTTGAAGGTGAGGCCGAGTATGGCGAGGCTCTTGCCGCGCACATCGCCTCCGCAGGCGGCGATGATCTTGCGCGCCACCGCCCGCTTGCGCTGCTCGTTGATGGCTATGGTCGTCTCGATCAGCCGCATGGGGCTGCCATGGTCCTGGGCGCTGCGCGCCAATGCCATCGTATCCTTTGGGAAGCAGGAGCCGCCGAAGCCGGGCCCGGGATTGAGGAATTTCGCGCCGATCCGGGCATCGAGGCCAATTCCGTGCGCCACGTCCAGCACGTCTCCGCCCGCTTTTTCGCAAAGATCGGCCATCTCGTTGATGAAGGTGATCTTCATGGCGAGAAAGGCATTGGCTGCATATTTGATGAGTTCGGCCGAGCGTCGCCCGGTCAGCACGAAGGCCGCAATCGGCAGGTGCAGCGGCGCATAAAGCTCGAGCAGCAGGGCCCGTGCCGCGGAATCGTCGGTGCCGATGACGATGCGGTCGGGCTGGCGGAAGTCACCGATCGCCGCTCCCTGCCGCAGGAATTCGGGATTGGAGACCACTACGATGTGTGCCCGCGGATTGGCCTCCGCGATGATGCGCTCAAGCGTATCGCCCGTGCCGACCGGCACGGTCGACTTGACCACGAGGCAGACCGGAGCCGTTGCCACACGGGCAACGGCGGCCACAGCTTCATGCACATGGGAGAGGTCCGCATTGCCGTCTTCCCTGCGCGCCGGCGTGCCGACGGCGATGAAGATCGCTTGCGCCCCGCTCAGGCCCTGGGCAATCTCGGTGGTGAAGCGCAGGCGGCCGGCCCCGACATTGGCTGCCACCAGGCCGTCCAGGCCCGGCTCGTAAAGCGGGAGGTGCCCGGAGCGGATTTGCGCGATCTTCGCGGCGTCCTTGTCTACGCAGACCACGTCGTGGCCCAGATCCGCCAGGCAGGCACCCGTCACCAAGCCCACGTAACCGGTGCCGATAATGCCTATGCGCATGGTCTCGTCCTCGATGCGGCTTGCCTGCCTTGATGAAACTCTACGCATGCCCGGCGGGTGGGCCTACCGATCCAACGGTCTAGTTCCCGCTCAATAGCCGGTGCCCCGGAAAACGATGCCCACCGTGCGCAACATGATCGCCATGTCGAGCCAGAGTGACATGTCCTGCGCATAGCGCTCGTCATAGCTGGCCCGGTCCGAGAAGGCCGAGGCGTTGCGGGCGCTGGTCTGCCAGAGGCCGGTAATGCCGGGCCGTAGCGCGAAGCAGGCGTTGCCCGGATAAATCTGGCGCTGGCTGGGAAACATCGGGCGCGGCCCGACAAGGCTCATGTCGCCGCGCAGCACGTTCCAGAATTGCGGCAGCTCGTCGATCGAATATTTGCGCAGCACGCGCCCGACGCGGGTTATGCGCGGATCGCATCTGAGCTTCTGGTGCTTGTCCCATTCGAGCCGCGCTTCGGCATCGCCCTCCAGATGCCGGGCGAGACAGGCATCGGCGTCCATCACCATCGAGCGCAGCTTCCAGATCTCGAATACTGCGCCATCGCGGCCCAGCCGCTGCTGATGGTAGAAGGCCGGCCCGCCGTCGCGCCGCACGAGCAGCGCAGCGACGATGACGACAGGCAGCGCCATCAGGCCCAGAGCGAGGGCGCCGACAATATCGATGAGACGCTTGAGGGGCGGGTAGAGGCGTCGCCGGCCGATCCGGAATGAGGCCTCGTCGTCGCTGTAGATCGCGATCTTGGAGAGCGAGGTCTTGTCCACCGACATATGGAATCCTCCCGGCCGATTTGTGCCCGTGAGCAGGCGTGATCGGCCGGGGTGTTTCCATTACCCAATTCGGGCTACGCTCAAACGCGGCGTAGTTACAATGGGTTATGCGGGTTCTGTTCAGTCTTTCCGCAGACCGTAGGAGAGCACGGCATTGCCCTGGCTGGTGCGCGTGCAATCCAGCAAATGCAGCCTGGTGGTTGGGTCGCCCGTCTCGAAAATGTGACGGCCCTTTCCGGCGACCACGGGATGCGTGATGAGCGTCAGCGTATCCATCAGGCCAGCGAAGAACAACTCGCGCACGACCGTGATGCCGGCCATGACCGCGATCTCGCCGCCATCCTGGTTCTTGAGGTCACGGACGAAATCGAAGAGGTCGCCCTTGATCAGCGACGAATTCTGCCACTTGAGATCATCCTGCCCCAGCGTGCGCGAGGCGACGTGTTTGGGCACGCCATTGATGAAGGCGGCGAAGTCGCCGTCCATGGTGGCGTTGGGCCAGTACCCGGCCCATTCCTCGTAGCCGACGCGGCCGAGAATGACGGTGTCCACGTTCTGCATGATCGTGCCCAGCATCTGCCCGAGTTCGGCATCGAACGAGTCGAACTGCCAAAGATTGGGTGCCTCCACGACGCCGTCGACGGAATGGAAGAGGCCAGCGGTTACCTTGCGCATTTTCTATCCTTGCATTTGAGGCCGGAACGGCCGGTCGCTGTCACGACGAATGGCGGTGATGGAATTCGACAAGCCGCTACACAGCTTTGTCGAAAAAATGCAAATCTGTCGGAATCGCCGGACTGGCGACAGCATCCGAGGAGAGGCAAGCTGCGCAATCTCGATTTCAGCTCCTGGCAGAGCCTGTTGGCGACCCTGATCGGGCTGGCCCTGTTTACCCTGATCGGCATCGGCATCCGGCTGCTGGTCATGGTCACCATCCAGCAGCGCCGCGAACGCATGAACCGCCAGATCAACGAACGGCTGCGTACGCTGATCTCGGCCTACAAGGTTTTGGGCGGCTCCTTCACCGGCAATCTTGTCGTGGACCCGCAGCATCTGCGTGACCTGCGCAAGGCGCCAGCCGTGGAGGGGGAGGAAATACCAACCGCGAGCGGGGAGGGCAATGCGGAGGGCGAGGGCTCGGATCGCAATCGCCGCATTCGGGATGCCGTGGAGGCGGCGCTGTCCGACATCATCCTGCTCGGCACCGAAGAACATGTGCGCCTCGCCGAGCGTGCCGCCCGCGAGCTGGTCTCCGGCCACCCGGTCCACACCCATGAATTGGTGGTGTCGCTGCGCGACTTCATTCGCAAGGCCCTCGATCTTGATCCCGTCCCCGGCGACCTTGACCTGCCGAGGCAGGGGCCGACACGCCCCTCCAGTTCGGGCGGCAGCGGCGGGCGCGGACGCGGCGAGAGTGATGGCGGCCGGGCCGGAGGTGGCGGCGGTGGCGCTGCTGGCGGAGGCGGCGGCATGGGCATGGGCGGCGGCATGGGGATGGGCCTTGGCGGCGCAGCGGACGATACCCCACCGCCGGCGCCGCGTTCGCGCTAGGCGTTTTCGAACGAAAGGCTGGAAACGTCGTGCCTGACGAGTTTCAGGCGCGCTTGCGCGCCGCCAAAGCCGGGGAAGACGGTCGCCCGAAAACGCCCACGCCGTTTCGGCCCGCCGCCTTGATCTCGTAGAGGGCAGTATCGGCATTGGCCAGGGCTGTCTCGTATGACGCTCCCTCGCTGCGCGTTGCGACCCCGATGCTCAGCGTCATGGCGAGTTTCCGGCCTGCGAGCCACAAGGGCGCTGCCCTGACGGCACGGATGAGCTTGCCGGCGACCTCCTCGGCGGCTGCCAGGGAGGCTCCCGGCAGGAGTAGGCAGAATTCATCGCCGCCGAAGCGGGCCAGCACGTCGTCGTCGCGCACCAGCTTGCGCATGGTCTGCGCCACGTGGACCAGGGCCTTGTCGCCTGCGGCATGGCCATGCGCGTCATTGATTTCCTTGAAATGGTCGAGATCGATGAGCAGCAGCGAATAACCGCCTCCGCCCCGTCGCATCTGTCGATCGGCCTCCCGCAGGCGTTCATTGAGTTTGCGCCGATTGGGCAGATCGGTCAGCTCGTCGCGCTCTGCCAGCCAGGCGACCTCGGCGCGCAGGCGGTCGATGGTCATCACGGTGAAGCCGAAATTCCACACCACCGCGCTGAAGATCACGCAAAGCAGGGTAAACGAAGCGATCCTGTAGAATACGTCGTAGTCGAGCAGGTCGTTGATGACGAGCAGGTTCGAGATTGTCGTCGTCGTATGGCCCGCTATGCCCACCGCCATGGCGAAGGCCGCGATATAGCGCCCTGCCGCGTGGGAGCGCTGGCGCAGGAGTGTCACGATGCCCAGCGCCATCGGCGTCGCCTGGGCGAGGGAATAGACGATGCTGCGGGCGCGGTCGTCGCCCGCGAAGGCGACCATTGCCACCATGCTCGCCAATGTGAGTGCGATGGCGGTTCTCTGTCCCGACCGACGGCCGAAGAAAAGGCGAATGCCGACCCACATCTGGAAGAAGCCGAAAATGACCAGCGCATTGCCGGCCACCGCCGGGCCGAGCGCGCCTTCGTTGCCCTGCAGCGCTAGAACGGCGCCCCCGGTCATGGAGAGCAGGCAACTGGCCAGCCAGTACCGCGCCGGCACGAGCGTGCGATAGGACGCGGCGATCGCGGCCCAGATCACCGAGACCGTGAGGGAGTTGAGCAGGATGACGATGTAAAGGGTCAGAAAATCCAGCGCCACGGGATATCTCCATTGCAGGCCTTCTAGCGCCAAGACCTCCCCATCCCCTCAAGGTCGGCACCTTATTTGCAGGCTGGACATGAAGACCTCGTTAAGCACGCTCCAAGGCTTCGGCTATGCGTCGCCGGGCCGGTCTTGCCGCGCCGCCCGCCGGTTTGCGGGCATAGCCGACACATTAAGGTGAAGGAGCGCGTGCAATTCCCTGTACGTCACGCATTGACGTTCGTTCGTCTGCTTATTATATGCGCGCATATTATAAGGCTGGCAGACGATCATGCAGACGGAGAAGGACAAGGAAGCGACCATTGGATACCTCGTTCACGAGGTGGCCAGGCTGCTCCGTCGCCGTTTCGAGACCTTTGCCAGCGAGCATGGTGTGACGCTGACCCAATGGCGTGCCTTGGGTCATATCTATCGCCAGCCGAGCATTTCGCAGATCTCGCTCGCGACCGCCATCGACAGTGATCCGATGACGGTGAGCGGAGTGCTCGAGCGACTTGAACGCCGCGGGCTGGTCGAACGTTATCCGGACCCTGACGACAGTCGAGCCAAGCTGGCCCGGCTGACCGCCGAGGGAGAAAACCTCGTCAAATCTGCTTCCCGTGTGGGCTTGGAGCTTCATGCCCTGGCCATTCAGGGACTGTCGGACGACGAGCAGGCCTGCCTCTCCAGGGGGCTGACCCATATTCGTGACAATCTTCAAAATACGACTGCTGAGTAGAAGGAAGCCGTCTAAATGAACGCTCGTGTTACCGAACCCAAGCAGGGGGAGGCGGTTGCTGTGGACGCCGTCAAGGTCGACGAGACCGCCAAGTCGGCCGCCCAGCCTGCTCCGGCAAGCGCTCCCCCGCGCAAGAAGCGCAACCCCCGGCGCATGCTGCTGATGGTCAGCGTCCCGGTCATCCTCGTCGCCGCCGGCGCCTGGTTCTATCTGACCGGCGGTCGCTACGAAGAAACCGACAACGCCTATGTCCAGCAGGCCAAGATTGCCATTTCAGCCGACATTTCCGGCCGTATCGTCTCCGTGAACGTCATCGAGAACCAGCAGGTCAAGGCTGGGGACGAGATCTTCTCGATCGATCCCGATTCCTACAAGATCGCGCTTGATCAGGCCAAGGCCGCGCTGGCGTCCGCCCGTGTCAATGTCGAGCAGTTGCGCGTCGCGTACAGCACTGCCGAGGCGGCGCTCAAAGCGGCCCAGACCACGCTGGATATCCAGCAGGTTTCCTTCGACCGGCAATCGGCTCTGGTCGATCAGGGCGTCAATTCCAGCGCCGCTCTCGACCAGCCCAAGCTGTCGCTGCAGCAGGCGCAGACTGCGGTGGTGACGGCCCAGCAGCAGGTTGCCGCAGCCGTGGCGGCCCTTGCCGGCGACCCCAAGATCGAAACCGACAAGCATCCAGCCGTGCTCTCCGCTCTTGCCCAGGTCGAAGCTGCCCAGCGCAATCTGGATAAGACCCTGGTCGTGGCGCCGGCCGATGGCATCATTGCCAACGTCGCCAGCCTCAATGCCGGCCAGTTCGTCTCGGCGGGCACGACCATCGCCTCGCTGGTCGAGACCAACGGCATCTGGATCGAAGCCAATTTCAAGGAAACCCAGCTCACCAACATCCAGGTGGGCCAGCCGGCAGAAGTCAAGGTCGACGCCTATCCGGGTGTGGTCTTTGAGGGCAAGGTCGAAAGCATCGGCGCCGCCACCGGCTCCGAGTTCTCGCTGATCCCGGCCCAGAACGCCACCGGTAACTGGGTCAAGGTCGTCCAGCGCATTCCCGTGCGCATCGCGCTTTCGCCCGAAACCTCAACCGACGTGCTGCGCACCGGCATGAGCACTGTGGTGAGCGTCGATACCGGGGCTTCGACCCTGGACAAGATGCTCGGCAAGTAACAATCCTCGCGGCCCCTTTGAGGGGGCCGCGTTTCCTCCTGCTGTTGGAGGCCTCTCATGGCCGGTCCCGCTCAAATCTCAGCACCCTCCCTTGTCGTCAAGAACAAGGGCTTGCTCACTCTGGCCATCATGCTGGGCACCATCATGCAGGTGCTCGATACGACGATCGCCAACGTGGCCCTGCCGCATATGGCCTCCTCGCTCGGCGCCGCCCAGAACGAAATCACCTGGGTGCTGACCTCCTATATCGTGGCCGCCGCCATTGCTACGCCCTTGACCGGCTGGATGTCGGACCGGCTCGGTCAGCGCCGCCTTTTCATCATGGCCGTCATCGGCTTCACCATTGCCTCGGCCCTTTGCGGCATCGCCACGAGCCTGCCGGAAATGGTGCTGTTCCGCGTCATGCAGGGCGTGTGCGGCGCCATGATCGCGCCGCTCGCCCAGACCGTGCTGCTCAACATCAATCCGAAGGAAAAGCTGGGCCAGGCCATGGCGATCTACGGCATGGGCATCATGGTCGCCCCGATCGTGGGCCCCACCCTGGGCGGCTGGCTCACCGAGAGCTTTGACTGGCGCTGGGTCTTCCTCGTCAACGTTCCGGTCGGCATCGCCTGCGTGGCCATGCTGCTTCTCTACATGCCCACCACCGAGATCCGGCATCGCCGCTTCGATTTCTTTGGCTTCGGCACCTTCGCCCTCGCCATCGGCGCGCTCCAGCTCATGCTCGACCGTGGCGCTGAAAACAGCTGGTTCGCCTCGCCCGAAACCTGGATCGAGCTCGGGCTCGTCATTGCCGGTCTCTGGGTGTTCATCGTCCATTCATTGACCGCTGAAAATCCGTTCATAGACCTACGGATTTTCAAGGATTTCAACTTCGTCCTGGCCTCGCTCTTCATGATCGCCGTCGGTATCACGCTGTTCTCCGGCCTGGCGCTCCTGCCGCCGCTCCTGCAGAATCTGATGGGATATTCGGTGATTTTCACCGGCATGCTCATGGCGCCACGCGGCATAGCGACGATGCTGTCGATGATGATAGTGGGACGCCTGAGCGGCAAGGTCGACCCGCGCGCGCTCATGCTGTTCGGCGCCGTGCTCATGACCTATTCGCTCTGGGAAATGACCGGCTTCAACCTGCAAATGGACTATTGGCCGATCGTCTGGACCGGCGCATTGCAGGGCTTCGGCATGGGTTTCGTCTTCGTGCCGCTCTCCTCGATGGCCTTCACCACCATCGCGCCGCACCTGCGCGCCGACGCTACCTCCATGTTCAGCCTGGTGCGCAACCTCGGCCAGGGCATCGGCATCTCCGTGGTTTCGGCCGTCCTCGCCAATATGATGCAGGTCAACCATGCCGAGCTGGCCGAACGGCTGACCCCGACCTCCCAGGCCGTGGCCCAGCAGATGCCGAGCCTGCTCTCGGGCAATCCGCAGATCATCGCCATCGTCAACAGTCTGGTGCAGCAGCAGGCTGCGATCCTGGCCTATCTCGACGATTTCTGGCTGATGGCCATCCTCAGCGCGGCTTGCGTGCCGCTGATCTTCCTGCTGCGCGGGCCCAAGAAGGAGGCCAATGCGCGGCCCAAGACCGAAGAGGAAAAGGCGCTCGAGCGCGCCCACGCCATGTCGGAATAACGCGCTCGTTTTCGGGGCCTCGAATGTCCCCGAAGACGAAAATGCCAAGTCCGAGACGCAATGCATCGTGGTGGGACTCCCAGCCAATCCGTTCCGATGGGCCTTGTGCCATCGTTCTGCGGTGCTTGGCCTTTTCAGGGAGTTCCCTCGTGCGCAGCGTCCTTTCGCTTCTGCTTGCCCTCACGCTTTTCTCCGCCCCGGTTTCAGCGCAGGAGACGCGCGTCATCGTTCCCGATCATCCCGGAGGCATTCCCGTAAGCGGCTGCTTTCGCGCCAATCAGAACCTTTTCGGGCCTTACCGGCTGACATTCTGCTTGGATCGCCGGGGCTCCTATCAGGTGCGTGGCGGTGGCGTGAGCTGCGACGGACGACTGACTTGGCACACCTCTGGCCGCGATATCCTCATCGACCTGCAACGCTCGTCCTGCGGCAATCGCCGCGCCTGGGAGGCGGCCTCGATCTCCTGTCGCCATACTGGTGGCCTGCTCGGTCGTCTGGCCGGTCGGGTGCTTGATATTCCGGTGCTGTCGACATTGCGCTGCACCTATCACCCAACGGTTCCGGGCGTCGGCTCGCGGACCTTTACGGCCAGTCGCGTCTAGGGGAATCGATTATGACACAGGATGCTTCCGGCCTCGGCCGCCGTGATTTCATATTGCTTGCGGCCGCTGGCGCGACGATCCTTGCCCCCACCGTTGGTACGGCACAAGCCCAGGATGCACCTGCTGCTCCCGAAACGCCGGCCGGCGGCACCATGTTTACGGGTGACGTCATCGAGGGCAAGAAGGTCATCTCGGCCCTGGACGTGGCCGATCTCGAGCCGGGCCGGCACCACTTCTTCTTCGAAGGTGTGCAGATGGTCACCGGCAAGCACTGGTACGTGTCGGTTGCGGTGATAAAGGGAAGCAAGCCCGGCAAGCGCGTCGCGCTCATCAGCGGCGTGCATGGCGACGAGATCAGTCCTGTCCGCACTGTACAAATGGTGCTGGACCAATTGGACCCTGAAAGCCTCTCCGGCACGGTTCTCGCCGTCCTCGATGTTTCCAGTCCCGCCCTCGAGGCGATGGCGCGCCGCTGGCCCAGTTCCAGCCGCGGCATCGATCTGGTGGATATGAATCGCGAATGGCCGGGCAGCGTGAATGCCCCCAGCGCCCCGGGACGGCAGGCGGGCATGCTGTTCGAGCGGGTGATCAGGCCCAACGCGGACTACGCCATCGACTTCCACACCGCCGCCACGGGCATGGATATGTCGGCCTTCAATCTGGCGCGCATGGATATTCCCGAAGTCAAGGCGATGGCCGAACTCTATCCGATTGACCACATTTTCGATGACCCGGCCTATCCGACGCTCCTGGCCAATGCCTGCATCGACGCCGGCATTCCAGCCCTGACGCCCGAGATCGGCGGCCCACGCAGCCTGGACAAGGCGAAGATCGCTCTCTTCGTGGAGGGCACGATGAACGTGCTCAAGCTCCATGGCCTCGTCGCCGGCCCGATGGGCCGTACCGGCGCCGACAGCGGTCTGCTCGTGGCCAACACCATGGGCGCAGTGCTCTCGAGCCATGGCGGCTTTGTCGAACTGCTGGTCGAACTCAACGAAAAAGTCGAGGCCGGGCAGAAAGTGGCGATCCAGCGCAATGCCTTCGGAGAAATCCAGGCCGAATATACAAGTCCCGTTTCCGGCGAGGTCGCCGCGCGCCGCACCGATGCCACCGCCGAACCCGGCACCCCGCTCCTGTTCTTTCTCTTCGCCAGCCCCGACAAGGCGGGAGACGAACATTACCCTGAGTGAAATTCAGGTGCCTGAAAGCATTCTGGCAATGCGCAGTGCATAGCGATCGGTCATGCCCGAGGTGAAGTCGGCGAGCGAGTGCAGCGCTTCGCCCGGGCTGGCCACGTCGCGGAAATCAAGATCGAGGGCGCGGGCGAGCTGCCTGGAATGATCCGGCATGTCGTCCGACTTCCAGTCCGCCCTTGCCAGGTCCTCGAACACCGGAAGGATGCCGGTCATCACGTTGCCGATGATGCGCCGTCCGGAAACTTCCAGTTCCGTCTTCCGTCGGCCGGTAAAGACGCGCTCCCTGGAGAGTTGCTTCATGTCCTTGAACAGCGGCGCCATCGCGCCGCAATCGGCCAGGGTGTCGGAAAACGTGCCAGTCATGATCCCCGCATAGTTCGCGATGAAGGCTTCAACGCAGCTATTGATGGCCTCACCGATGCCCATGGCCCGCAGCATGGCGACGTGCTCCGCCTGGCTGTAGCCCGGCGTGTCCCGATCGGGTCTGCGGCTGACCTTCTGAAGGATGGCGCGCACCGTCTCGTACGGCAGTTCGCCGGTCGTGAAAGCGTCCTCAAGGTCAACGATATTATAGCAGATGTCGTCGGCCGCCTCGACAACGAAGACCAAAGGATGCCGCCGCCACCACTTGCCCGTGGCATGCTGCTCCTCGGGCAGGCCGAGCGTGGAGGCCACGTCTGCGAACAACGATAACTCGCTCGCGAAAATGCCGAATTTCTTGAGGCCCACATAGGCGGGTTGCATGGTCTTGGCCAGCGCCTGCTGGGTTGCCGCACCCGCCGGATATTTGGTGAAGGCGCCGAGCGTGGCTTTCGAGAGCCGCATGCCCCCGGCATTCCGATACATTTCGAGGCGGCTCAGAATGCGGAAGCCTTGCGCATTGCCCTCGAACTTGATGAATTCGCCGCGCTGTTCCGCCTCGATCTCGGCCGTCAGCCCCATGTTAGCGGCGAACCTGTCGGCGAACCAGGCCCCCATGGCGTCCTCGCCGGAATGCCCGAAAGGTGGATTGCCGATATCGTGCGCGACGCAGGCGGCCTGGACGATATTGGCCAGCTTGTTTTCGTCGCCCGGTTGCAGGTGACCTTGCTGCACCAGCCAGTCGCCGATCTTCATGGCCAGTGACCGCCCCACGCTGCTGACCTCGATCGAGTGGATCAGCCGGTGGTGGACATGGTCGTGCTCGTAAAGCGGCTGCACCTGCGTCTTGTTGGCCAGCCGCCGGAAGGGCGCCGAAAACACGATACGGTCGTGGTCCTGGACGAAAATGGAGCGATTGGCGCGCGCCTCGTAATTCTTGTCGTTGAGCCGCTCTTCGGCGAGCAGGCGGGTCCAGTCCATCACGGCGTCAATCTCCAACGGCTGCATGGTCGTCGTCTTGTGTCGCCAAGATGCTGCTTGCGCAAGAGCGGGAGCACGGCCGCCGATTATTTTGCGTTACGATGCCTTGCGAGCCGAGGCCAGACATGGTCGCTTGGCGTGGAAGCAAGCGAGCAGGGGAGAGCATCGTGCGGCTTGGCATTGTCGGCACAGGATATTTTGCGGGTTATCACCTCGGACTTTTGGCGGAGACTGATCCCGATACTGAGGTCGTTGCACATCTGGCCCGTAGCGAGGCCAAGGCCGCCGATGCCGCCTCGAGGTTCGGCGGCAAGCCCTACACGTCCATCGCGGATTTTATCGGCGATGGAAAGCCGGACGCGGTGATCGTCACCGTGCCGCCAGCCCGGCATGGCGAGATCGAGCATGCCTTGGTCGAAGCCGGGATTCCGTTTCTCGTCGAAAAGCCCATAGGCCTCGACGATGCGGTGCCGACCTCCATAGCGCAGGCCATTGCCCGCAAGGGACTGGTCGCTGCCGTCGGCTACAATTGGCGTGGTTTGGACACCCTGCCTGCGGTCAGAGCGCAACTCGAGGCCACGCCGCTGCGCATGGTGCTCGGTCGCTTCCATGGCGGCACGCCGGGAGCCCCGTGGTGGCGCTTCGAGGCGCAGAGTGGTGGGCAGATGGTCGAACAGGCCTGCCACATCATCGATCTTGCCCGGCACATTGCCGGCGACGGCGAACTGCTGGCAGCTGCCGGCAGCTTCGGTCCGTTGCCAGGGTTTGCTGACGGTGATGTTGCCGGGGCCTCCGGCGCGCTCTTCCGATTGGGCGGCGTGCCCGCCGTGGTGACTGCCGCCGCGGTTCTGCCCAGCGGCCCTGGTCCCGAACTGCGCCTCATCTGCGAAGGCTGCGAGATCGCCATAACGCTCTCGGGCGTCGACATTATCAAGGGTACCGAGCGCTCCCGGATCGAGACCGCCACCAATTGTTACGTGAATCAGAACCGCGCCTTCTTCGCCGCCGTGCGCAGCGGCGATGCCGCTGCCGTTACCTGCACCTATGATGACGCTCTCATCACCCACCGGCTAACGCTCGAAGTCGCAGCACAGGTTCGCCGATCAGGCGCCTAGTAATTCATGAATCCAAGGGCAGCTCGCCATGCTCGGCGGCCGGTAGTCGCCGACCTGCGCTCGAACCGTATCCGCGCCTCAACCTCAGCACTGTCATAAACCTGTAATTCAACCTGCTTAGGCGTGCCTTACCTATTGAGGCGCGCCTATGAACCTTCTTGCCAGCCAGTCCGATAGACCGGCGATAGATATCAAATCGCTGTCGCTGGCCTATGGGGACACGACGGTTCTCGATGGGATAGATCTTCAACTGCAGCAGGGGCGGACGCTGGCGTTGCTGGGCCCGTCCGGCTGCGGCAAGACGACTTTGCTGCGTCTATTGGCCGGGCTGTTGCAGCCGACAACGGGACAGATCGCCATCGATGGGGAAGTGGTGGCCGACGCGACCAGCGGGAGGTTCGTGCCGCCTGAGCGGCGTAATCTGGGCATGGTCTTCCAGGATTATGCGCTCTGGCCGCATATGAGCGTGGCGGCCAATGTCGCCTTTCCACTGGAAATGGCAAGAGTTCCCCGTGGCGTCATCGCAGAGCGCGTGATGACCGCTCTTCACCGCGTTGGCCTTGGTCACCTCGCCCAGCGTAGTCCCGCTGACCTTTCCGGCGGGCAGCAGCAGCGCGTCGCTATTGCTCGCGCCATTGTGGGCGAGCCGCGGTTGGTGCTGTTCGACGAGCCCTTGTCCAACCTTGATCGTGAACTGCGCGAGCAATTGGCGGTGGAACTGGCTGAACTGATCAAGAGCCTCTCTCTGACCGCTGTCTATGTCACCCATGACCATGCCGAGGCCTTCACGATAGCCGATCAAGTAGCGGTAATGCAGGCTGGCGAGATTGCGCAACTGGCCGGTCCGAGCCGCCTTGTCGAAGCCCCGGCTTCCGTGGCTGTGGCCGAATTTCTCAAGCTCGGCGCGGTGCTGGCCGCTGAACGTATCGACACCGGCTGGCGGTTGCGCGGCACCGAAATATTGCTGCCAGGCGCATTGCCGGGTGCTCCCCCGGATGCAGCGGGCCGGGCACTGTTGACCCGCAAGGGGCTGACCCTGGCACCGAAAGCTGCCGGAGGTATCACCGGCCGCGTCCGGCAAATCCAGTTTCGCGGTGACCACTACGCCGTCATGGTCGCTCTCGACGCCGAGGGCGAGGTGCTGGTGCAGGCCAGCAGCGAAACGCGCCCAGTCGTGGGCGACGAGATCGGGATTTTGATCGATCCCCAATATATTCGCTGGTTTCCGGCGAACTGAGGTCCAACCAAAAGGAACAAATGATGCGCAAGTCCTTGTTGCTCACTTCCGTCGCCGCAGCCGGCATGCTGCTCAGCCAGGCGGCCTATGCGGATGTCACCGTCTATACGGCGGGTCCGGCGCCGCTGATCGAAAAGATCGCGGCCGGCTTCACCGCCCAGACAGGTGTCAATGTCAACGTCTTCCAGGCCACGACCGGCCAGATCATGGCCCGTATCGAGGCCGAGGCCGCCAATCCGGTGGTCGACGTGTTGATCTCGGCCTCGTGGGATACGGCGACCGATTTCGCGGCGCGCGGCTGGCTGGTTCCCTATACCAGCCCCAATGCGGCAAAGGTACCGGATTTCCTCAAGAGCGACACCGCGGTCGCCCAGGGCGTTTCCGCGCTGGCCATCGCCTGGAACTCGGCTTCCGGCACTCCGAAGCCGGAGGAATGGGTTGATCTCACCAAGCCCGAATACAAGGATCTGGTGAACATTCCCGATCCGGCCCTCTCCGGTTCTGCTTTCGAGCTGACCGCCGCCCTTGCAGCCGCTGACGGCTGGAAACTCTATGAAGACCTGGCTGCCAATGGAGCCATCGTCGCGGGCGCCAACGCCGAAGCGCTCAATCCGGTGCTGCAGGGAGCCAAGGCTGCCGTGTTCGGTGCCGTGGACTACAATGTGATCGCGGCCCAGAAGAAGGGCGAGGCCGTCGAGGTGATCTTCCCGGCCTCCGGCACCGTGATCGCCCCGCGCCCGATGATGATCCTCAACTGGTCCAAGCAGCAGGAAGACGCCAAGAAATTCGTCGATTACGTGCTGTCCGACGAAGGCCAGGCCGCCGTTGCTGCAGCCGATCTGATGCCGGCCCGGACAGACATTCCGGCCGACCGTCCGCTGATCAGCGATCTCAAGATCATCAGCATAGACGCCGATGCAGTCTATGCGAAGCGTGACGAGACGCTCGCTCAGTTCGCCAGCGTCTTCGCCAAGTAGGATACGAACATGAGGGCGAAGGGAAGCGACGGCAGAGCGGGCCTGACCCGGGTCACGGGCACGGCCCTGGTTCTGGTCGTCGCGGTACCTTTCGCCTTCGTCGTCCTGCAGGCGATCTTTCCGCAACTGGGTAGCGGCTCGCTGGCCGCTCCCTTCAGCCAGGTCGCCAATACGCTCGGCGATCCAAAGCTGCTCCGTCTCAGCCTCAACACAATCGGGCTGGGTGTGGGTGTGGCGCTGCTCTCCGCGCTGATCGCATTGCCTTTGGCCGTGCTCCGGGCGCTGTTCAAGGTGCCCGGAGCGGCGATCTGGGACGGGCTGATGCTCGTGCCCTTCATGATTCCGCCCTATATCGCCACGCTAGGCTGGATATTGAGCCTGCAGCCTCGCGGCTATCTGCAACAGCTTTTCGGATTCAACCTCGCGCCGTTCCTGTTCTCGGTGAACGGCGTCGTCTTCGTCATGTCGCTGAGCTGCTTTCCGGTCATCTATTTCGCCGTGTCGCGCACACTCGAGGCCGTGGGTGCGCGTTATGCCGATGTGGCGCAGGTGTTCGGCGCCTCCCCGCTCCGGGCTTTCTGGCGCATCACCCTGCCGCTCTCGACTCCCGGCTTGGCTGCCAGCCTCCTGCTCGTCTTCGCCATGGCCATCGAGGAATACGGAACCCCGGCCAAGCTGGGCCGGCAGGCCGGATTCGACGTTCTTGTGACCGGAATAGACACCCGGGTGTCGGACTGGCCTGTCGATCTGGCAGGCGCGTCGATCATGGCTCTCACCCTGGTGGCTTTGTCGCTGGGCGCTTTCCTCATCCAGCGCCGGGTGGTGATGCGTCGTTCCTACCAGACCACGACCGGCAAGCCGCAAGCTCTGGTCCGCCGTCCCCTTGGTAGCTTTAAGATCCCGGTCCTGTGCTGGTTCGGCTTGGTGACGCTGCTCGCCTCCGGACTGCCGCTGCTGGCCATTCTGTTGACGGCTTTATCGCGCACCCTGTCTGGTGGCCTCGTGCCCGGCAATATGGGACTGCAGAACTTCCTCTCGATCGCCGACAACGGCGCGGGAGCGTTGCGGGCGCTGGGAAATTCGCTGACGCTGGGTATGTCCACGGCACTCCTGGCTGGCCTGATAGGCGCGCTGGCAGCCTATGTGATAACCCGACCGCGTCGCCGGGATGCGCTGACGCTCGATATCCTCGCCAGTCTCCCCAATGCCCTACCCGGCATCGTGGTCGCGCTCGGATTGATCCTGGCGTGGAACCAGCCAGCTTTGCCGATCAGTCCCTACAACACGCCGTTGATTCTGCTGCTCGCCTATTGCTGCATCCTGCTGCCGCAACCGGTGCGCTACGCTCATGCGGCATTCCTGCAGATTGGCGCCAATCTCGAAGATGCCGCCCGTGTGTTCGGGGCTTCGCCGCTCACCGCCTTCCGTCGCATCCTCTTGCCGCTGATCGCGCCGAGCCTTATCGCGTCCATGCTGCTGGTCTTTGCCGTAGCTTCGCGCGAACTGGTTGCTTCGCTGCTGGTGGCGCCGGTCGGCATGACCACCGTCTCCACCTTCATCTGGCGGCAGTTCGAGCAGGGTTCTGTCGGCATGGGCATGGCGATGGCATTCCTCGCCATCATCATCACCACGCTGATTCCGCTGGCCATTCTTGGCATGATGCGGAAAGGGCCTTTGATGTGAGTGTCGGTCCGCGCTGTTACTTGGTGGCCCCCGAGGTCAGCCCGTCGATGAACTTGCGCTGGAAGATCAGGTAAACCACCACGATCGGCAGGATGACGATGACGGCGCCGGCGGTGAGCACCGGCGTGTTGACCGTATATTTCCCCTGAAAGAACAGCATGCCGATGGGAAGCGTGCGCAGGGCGTCGTCATTGACGAGGATCAGCGGGATGAGGAACTCGTTCCAGGTCCAGATGAAAAGAAAGAGCGCCAGGGTCGAGGCCGCGGGGCGGAGCAGCGGCACGATGATGCCCCAGAGGACCTGCTGGCGTGTCGCGCCATCAAGCACCGCCGCCTCGAGCAGTTCGGTCGGCATCTGCCGCATGGCCGAGGCCATGAATATGGTGGCGAAGGGCACGGACATGGCGACCTGTGGCAGGATCAGCGCCCAATAGGTGTTGATCAGGCCCAAATAGCGCATCTCGTAATAGAGCGGAATGATGAAGGCCTCGGTCGGCACCATCATGCCGACGGTCAGCACGACGAACGCCGTCTTCTTGAATGGAATGGAGAGAAACGCGAAGGCGAAGCCGGTGAGGATGCCGATGAGCGTGCTGACCGCTACCACCGGGATCACCACCAACACCGAATTGAGGAAATAAGTGCTGAAATGCCCATCCACCCATGCATTGACGTAGTTTTCGAAATGCGGATAGGCGGGCAGCACGAACGCGCCCTTCATCAGGTCCGGCTGGCTCTTGAACGAAGTCAGCAGCAACAGGCCGAAGGGCACGATGGTGATCAGCGCGAAAACCCAGAGGACGATCCGGGATGGTCGCAGGACACCGCCAAAAGGCTTGAAAGCGGCAGCCATCACTGCGACACCTTGTCGAGGCGGCGCATGGTCTGGTGGATGGCGATGTTGACCGCAAACACCAATAGGGCTCCGATGATGGCGACCGCAGAGGCATAGCCGAAGCGGTTGAGCTGGAAGCCGAGCTGGTACATGTAGATATTGGGCACCAGCGTTGCATTGCTCGGCCCACCCCGCGTCATGGTGAAGATCAGGTCGAAGCTCTTGATTGATGCGATGACGGTAAGCAGCAGGACGACCCGGATTTCGGGCAGCAGCAGCGGCATGGTGATGGACTGGAAGCTCTGCCGCGGGCTGGCGCCGTCCATCTTGGCGGCATCGTGCAGCGATGGATCGATGCGCTGCATGCCGGTCAGGAACACCACCATGCAGAAGCCGAAAAAGAACCAGGTCGCGACGGCGCCTACGGCCGGCAAGGCCAGATTGAAATCGCCCAGCCAGGGTAGCGCCAGGCTGCGCAGCCCGACAGCCTTGAGGATCTGGTTGAACGGTCCGAAGGCAGGGTTGTAGAGCCATTGGAAGATGATGCCGAGAACGGCGGTCGGCATGATGTAGGGCAGGAAGAACAGCGTGCGCAACGCCTGCCTCTCCCGGGGGGCGCTGGTGCTGATGGCCGCTGCCAGCAAGATGCCGATGATCAGCGGCAAGACGCAGTAAAAGAGGATGAACTGCGCATTGTTGCCCAGGGCACGGTAGAATAGGGCGTCGGAGAAAAGTGCGGTGTAATTCTTCAAACCGACGAAAACTGGCGCGGTAATGCCGTTCCAATCGGTGAGGCTCACCCAGACCGCCGCCAGGATCGGAACGAAGACGAACGCTGCGTAAACCAGCAAACCGGGCAAGACATAGAGGAGGTGCGCGCCGCCGGCCTGGTCGAGGACCGAGGCCCGATGCCTCTCTCCCGCGAAAACTCTCGTACGACGTGGGGCCGGTGCTGTCCGGTCAATCTGCGTTGTCACCAAACGTCCCAACCCTGGCTGAGGCAAAATATGGCCTTCCGGCCGCCTGGTCGAGCGGCCGGAAGAGTGTGCGGTAAAAGCGTTATTTCGAGGCTATGTAGGCCTGGTAGTCAGCATCGAGTGCCGCCACGAAATCCTCCGGCGTCATGGTGCCGGCAAAGAGCAGCGGGATGTTGTCGTCATAAGTCTTGAGCAGGGTTGGAGAGGCCCAGTCCGGGTAGTGGCCCAGGGCATTGTTCTCGCCCAGCACCTTCCACATCGCCAGGCCCTCGGAGAGAACTGTGCTCGTGACCACGCTCGAGTCGGCGAGCGCTGTCGAGGGGAAAAAGCCCGCTTCCGCCCAGATCGTCGCCGCCTCTGGCGAGACCATGTAGTCGATGTACTGGGCGGCCAGATCCTGGGTGGCCTGATCCTTGGCATTGCTGGTGATCGACCAGGAGAGATCGACGCCACCCACGCTCAGCGGCTTGCTGATACCGGCCGGAGCGGGAATGGCCATGAAGTGGATATCGGGATTGTTCTGCATGGTGCCGAACTGCCAGGTGCCCGAAACCAGGAAGGCGCCGCCGCCCGCCACGAACAACTGCACTGCGTCGTCGCCCGAAATGCCCTGATAGCCGTCGATGAAGCCACCCGTCGTCGCCCATTGCTGAGCGAGAGTGGCGGCCTTGAGCGCAGCGTCGGTCTTAAGGGTGCCGCCGCGGCCATAGATGATGTCGTCCAGGGACTGGCGCTGCGAGGCATCCATCTGCGCCTGCTCGATGCCGGCGATGAGATGAAGCGCAAAATGCTGTTTGGACGTGCCGATAACGAAGGGCACGACGCCCTTCGCCTTGAGCGCGTCGACATCGGCGATAAGGTCTTCGAGCGTCTTGGGAGGCTCTGCAATACCGGCGTCATTCAGCACTTTCTGGTTGTAATAGAGCCCGACGATCTCCCCGAGGCCGGAGATGCCAAAGGTCTTACCCTCCCCGAACTGACCGGTATCGGACCAGCGGGCTCGCGCCAGCACGCCATCGGATTGCTGCTTGTCCCAGCCATATTTGGCGATATAGGCGTCGATGGGCAGCAACAGACCCTGCTGTGCCATGGCGCCCTGATCGCCAGCGCCCTGGTTGACCTTGGTCACCTCCGGACCATCGCCACTCGAAACTGCGAGCTTGAGGGTCAGGGACAGGTCATCGAACGTGCGCGCCGTGCGATTGATGGTGACGCTGGGATGGGCGGCCTGGAAATTCTGGTTGAGTTTCTCGATGACCGCGGCCTGGCCGACATCGGTATAGTCGTCCCAGGTGACCAGGGTCTGCGCCGAAGCGGCGCCGGTGCCGGTACTGACAAGGGCCACGGTCAGTCCGGTTGTGGCTAGCGCAGCGGCTCCAGCGCGTTTGAGTCGGTTAATGACGTTATCATGCATAAGTTCATTCTCCCGATTTCCTGGACATCGTTGCTGTCTGCCCGCACTTGGCCATTGCGGCCGGAGCGATGAGGCTGTAGCTCGCTATTGCCGGCCAGGTCCGGCAAGAGGATTGGTGAATGACCGAAACGGCAGATTTCGTCCGACACATCCGTCACGCCGATGCAGGGGATCGTGAGGCGCTCTACGACATTTGCCTGCGCACGGCAGATAGCGGCAAGGACGCTACCGCGCTGTTCGGCGAACCGAAAGTTCCCGGATCGATCTGGGCCGTACCCTATGCCGTGCTCGAGCCCGGTTTCGCTTTCGTCGTCGCGGACGCTTCCGGCGCGGCGGGTTATGTGGTCGGTACACCCGATACCGCCGCGTTCGCGGCGCGGCTGGAGCGCGAGTGGTGGCCGCAAGTGCGGCGATCCTTTGCCGGCCTTGCCCCCAGGACCGAGATCGAAGCCGCCGCCCTCGATCGCATCGCCAACCCCGAGCACCAGTCCGCTGATCTGCTGGCGGAGTTCCCGGCACATCTGCACATCAACCTGCTGCCGCCAGCCCAATCGGGGGGCTGGGGCCGTCGCCTTATCGAGACGGAGCTTGAGGCTCTCCGGCAGGCAGGCGTCCGGGGCGTGCATCTGGGCGTCAGCCCCGCGAACGAGCGGGCCATGGGATTTTATCGACATCTCGGATTTGCCGATGTCAGCCGCGATGGCAGGATCACGTTCGCCATGTCGTTCCGCTGAGCGGTCCGGCGGCAGTAACGTGATCGGCCCCGTCATGGCGCCACCCTCACATATTCGGTTGGCGTATCGTTGACGGCGTCCAATCCATAACGCAGCGCAATGGTGGCGGGCATGGCACTCCACCCCTGCAGCAGCGATCCGCGGCCGAAGGGTGGCGAGAAGTATTCCACCGGTCCCGCCCAGCCATTGGCCAGGCAGGTTTCCCACCACCGTGTCAACGCATAGCGCGCCCCGCCCATGCCGCGCCGCAGGCGCTCCTCGGCGTAGACGCCGTCCCAATATGGCCAGTCCGCGCCATTGTGGTAGCGGAAGGCGAAGGCTGTCTTTGCCCGGATGTCGCCGGCGCGCTTATAGGGCGGAAAGGCACACAGCACGCCCCAATCGCCATAAGGTTGCTCGTGGTTGTGGCGCGATTCCAGCTTGGTAGCCATCGAGTCGAGGAGCTTTCTGGCCTTGTCCTCTTGTATGGCCTCGTAGCGGGCCAGGGTCAGGCTGTCGATAACGAGGTGGTCCTCGATGAAGCCGTCGGGCGTCCGGAAGTCGGCATAGCCCTGCTGTTCCTTTACCCAGAGCAAGGGGTCGATCGTCCTTCTCGCCTGGTCGCGGGCAGCGGCGGCGTGAGCCGCCAGTGCCGGATCGCGTATCTCGCCGAGCCGGGCAACGGCATCGAGCGCCCCGACCCACAGTCCCAGATCGTAGGATACCAGTCCCTGCCGGAAGACGTTGTCAGCCCAGTCGCGGTCATTTCGCGGCTTGAGCGGCAGTCCGTCGGGGCCCGCCAGGCGGAAATAGCGTTCGATGATGGCGCTCACGACCGGCCAATGGTGATCGGCCTCGGCGATATCGCCGGTTTCACGCACATAGTCGCCAAGTGCGAGCACGAAGAACAGTGGGCTATCGAAATGATCGCTCCACCAATCCTCTGGCCGCAGATGATGTTCCTTGTAACGGTCGGGATGGTCACGAAAGACACGCCAGGCCGCCGATTGCGCCGGACCGGACAAGATGACGCCGCTGGGCGCCTCCCCATCCGGCTGCACGCCTCGGGCGAGGAGCCTGATCTGTTCACGCACGATATCGGGGGCCAGCTTGAGGAGCGGCTGCAAGGTCCAGTAGCCATCTCGATAATAGGTACGGGCAGGGGAACTATAGGCCTGGCCGGCGGCGAGCCCGGCAAAGCCACCTTGTTCATCCCGCCTGATGCTCGAACGCGCCGCATGAACCCCCTGGATCACCATGCTGCGCAAGACCGGGTCGGCATTCGGCATCAGATCGCAATAGCGGGCATAGGTCTCCGCCTCCGCGACGATGTCGTCCGCATCCAGCTTGAGGGCCTGCGCCGCCTCTTCTTCGCTCGCACCGGCAGCGATGAACAAATCCTCGCCACGCTGCTCGATCTTCAACGCTCCCCAAGGCAATATCAGCGAGTGCAAGCGCCCCGTAATGGTGCGCCGAGGGCGCGCTGCGTCGGCCGAAATCTCGTGCCACCAGGCACAACGCCGCGCTGGATAGATGCGTGATAACCGGCTGTTTCGAATGAGCATGATCGGCGCTGACTGGGCGACATAGACGCCTCCGCTGCTGCCGGCAATGTGGTTGGGACCATAGCGATAAGGGCCTGCAAGGGGCGAGAACCGCACGCGGCCGAGCTGCCCGACACCCCAAACAGCGATATCGATGACGCCGTTGGGCCAGACCTCCCCCTGCAGGCGCGGCGCCATGACCGGCAGCACGACCGGCATTTCTGAGCGTAGGCTGCCGTCAGCATTCGGCGTCAGCACGAGCGATGCCGCCGATACAGGAATTTCACGATTGGCCGCAATTGGAAGGCGGGGCCGGAGCCCGCAGCAAACAGACGGCGGATAACGTCACCGCGGCTAGGCATGGCCGTCCCCCTCATTCCCAAACCAGTGTGGCGACAAGGCCTCGCCGCTGTCAAGGAGATGAAATGAGCGAGCCGCGCGACCTTTGAGGCTAAGCTGTGAACCGATCATTGCTATGCGCTGGCTCTGCGCATTCTTGAAAACACACGGCTGACGCCGAGGATGTCGTTCAGGGTGGGATGCTGAAAGTCCGGTCGCATCGCGGCACGCGGCAGGAGGACGAACCGGTTTTCATCGGACGCGCCGAACCGCGGATGGTGTCACGCCCACCCGCGCAGTGCTCATCAAAGGAAATGCCGCCCCGGTCCTGCGGTACGGACGGGTGAACCAAGCCGAAGGAAGCCAAGTCGCTTTCCGTTTGATCCACCATCCTGCACGCAGGGCGCCATCGGTAGCCCAAATCTTTGAAAATACTGGATTTCGAGAAACTGGCGGAGAGAGAGGGATTCGAACCCTCGAGACGGTTCCCCGCCTACACACTTTCCAGGCGTGCGCCTTCGACCACTCGGCCATCTCTCCGCTTTGCGTGATGCCCGAGGGCCGCAAGCGGGCGCAATATACCCATCGCGAGCGTATCCGCAAGGGATCACGAGCGGCTGATGAGCATTGTTTTTGCAACACCCTGACCTATCTTGTGAATGTCCGCCCGGCCGTGCAAGAAAGGGGCGCGGTCGAAGGGGACGGATGGGTGGTTCCATGAGGTCCGGCTGCCGAGGGAATCATGCGGCTTATCCTGCGTCTGTTGGGAACATGGTTGTTGAGCGTCGCCGTGATCCTCGCCGTCATCGACGGGACCAAGTCGCTGGCGAGCAACAGGGTGATTCTCACCTCGCTGGGCGAATTGTGGACGTCTCTCAATCCCGATAGCCTTGATGCCGTAAAACTGTTCCTGGAAACCCGCTTCTTCGGCCCCATGCTGACGCCCGCGCTGGCGGGGCTGCTCAATGTGCCCGGTTTCGTGATCATCGGCGTTCCGGCCGTCATCCTTGCCGCTCTCGGGCGCTCGCGCTACGTCAGGCAATATGTGAAGACTGAAGAAATCTGACCCTTTCGGCTAGGAGTGTTGCGATGCTGTTCAAAACCAAACCCTCGACCGTTCCGTCGGCCGACCAGGCGCTGCCGGGCCGTAGTACGCAGATGCCTGTGGCCGATCTGCATTTTGTCAACGGCCACCCGCTCAAGGGGCCGTACCCGGACGGCAGCCAGGTCATCTATTTCGGCATGGGATGCTTCTGGGGCGCCGAGCGCCTGTTCTGGGAATTGCCGGGCGTCTATGTGACCGCCGTCGGCTACCAGGGCGGGATCACACCCAACCCCACCTACGAAGAGGTCTGCTCGGGCATGACAGGGCATACCGAGATCGTCATGGTCGTCTATCAACCGGACAAGATCAGCCTCGAAACGCTGCTGAAATCGTTCTGGGAAGAGCACGACCCGACCCAGGGCATGCGCCAGGGCAACGATATCGGCACGCAATACCGCTCGGCCATCTATACGACCTCGCCCGAGCAGACGCGGGTCGTCGAGGCCAGCCGCCAGACGTTCGACCAGGCTTTGCGGGCACGCGGCCTGGGCGCTATCACCACCGAGATTGCGCCAGCCAAGCCGTTCTATTTCGCTGAGACCTATCACCAGCAATACCTCGCGAAAAACCCCAACGGCTATTGCGGGCTGGCTGGTACGGGCGTCTCCTGCCCCATTGGGCTGTTCAAGGACGCGCCGCAGAGCGAGCCGGCACAGTGAGCATAAGGTCGCGGGCGGGATACGAGGATTTCATTTCGTGCCTGCCCGCGACCTCCGTCGTCCATCAATGGGGCGATGCCTCCGTCGCCAAGGTCGGCGGCAAGGTGTTCTCCATCCTGGGCGCCGATCGGGCCGATCTCGGCCTAGTGTTCAAGGTTAGCGAATTCGCCTTCGACATGCTGACCGAACTCGACCATGTCAGGCAAGCCCCCTATCTGGCCAAGCGCGGCTGGGTGCGGGTCGGGACGCGGGCGGAAATTTCCGATGACGATCTGCGGGCCTACGTCACCGAGGCGCATCGGCTCATCGCCGCCAAGCTGACGCGCAAGCTGCAGGCCGAGCTCGGGCTTGCCGGACTCATCGCGGCAGGACCGCGTAGGTCCTGAGCGCCGCGCCCGGCAGCGAAACCTCATGCAGCCATGAGGGTAGCCGATCCTTAGCCGCGAGCCTGACGAAGGAATCGGGCGCTGCATCGGGCAGGCCGGCCATTTCGGGCATTGCCGGACAGGTCACCACGACCGAAATGCCGCGTGCGTCGAGGATGGTGCGCGCTTCCCCGATCGGCCGGTTGAAGAAGTGGAAGGCATCAAGGACGCCCTGTTCGTTGCGATGATAGGGGGCCGCCACCACCGAATGCGGCGTGAAGAGCAGCATGTGCGATCCAAGATCGATCGGCGTCATCATCCGCTCCGGCGGCAACCCCGCCAGATCCTCGAAGGCCGAGGGCAGCAGGCAGGCATTGCGATCGGTATTGCTTTGGGCGGCGATCACGGCGCCGGCCGAGGGGATGAGCAGCCCGACATAGGCGATCGCGGCCGAAAGGGCGACGCCGGCGAACAGCAGCCAGCTTGCCACCAGGGCCACGGCGGCACCGACGCGACCGCGTTCGATATAGCGCCGGCGCGCCGTCACGATGAGCCAGGCGCCCGCCGGCACCGCGATAAGCCCGGCAGTCCGCGCTCCGCGCACCTGCAGAACCATCACCACCACGGCCAGCGCCAGGAAGAGGCCGAGCATCGCCCATTCCGGCGTACGGGCATCGCGCACCTTGAGGATATGGTAGGCGACGACGATGAGCCCCGCGATCGGCGGCAGCAGCGCCGGCAGGGTGAAGGCGGGAAGCGTCACGAGGCTTTCCCAGATCGGGCGCGCCTCGGTAATCGTGTCGATCCAGTTGCTCGCCAGCCAGGGGTCCAGTTGCCCGTAGGGGCCGCCGCGGCATTCGGGAAACAGCAGCGCGAGGCCAGCCAGCACCACGAAACCGAGGCCACCGCCCACGGCGAGCCGTGTCCAGACGGATCGCGCCGCCAGCGGCAGGGTGGAGAGCAGCACGAAGACCGCGCCGATTGCCAGCGCCGCCACGACATAGACGATCGAAATGGCATCGCATGCCGCCTCGAACCAGCGCGACGGTGGCCAGGTGAGCGCCAGATAGACGATGCTGGCGCCGGCATAGGAGATGCCGAAATCCCGCAGCGCGTGGTGGCGCTGCGGCGTTGCCACCCAGATGAGGCCAAAGGCGATCACGGCGGCGATCACCGTGGCGACCGATTCCGTGCCGATGGCGATGGCTGTCGCCGCCGCGATGCCCGCCCCGATCGCGAAGCGCGGCCGGCGCAGGGCTTGGATCGTACAATAGACGACGACGAGCGCCAGAATGAGCTGAACGTTGTGGTGATCGACGCGGCCCGGCACGAATTCGTTCATGATGGAGGGCGAGAACACCGGCAGCGTCACGCCCGGCAATGTGCCTTCGGGTCCGACGAGGCGGACGCAGAGCCTGGCGCTCACCGCCATCATCGCCGCCAGCAACAGCAGCGGCCAGGCGAAGGCCGCCAGGTTCATGGCCATGGCTTGTCCGGCAAAGGGCTGGAACAGCAGCACCAGCGCCGCGATCGGCAGGTCGATGAGGCGCGACCAGTGCATTTCGGCGCCATAGGGCGTGTTCATGCGATATTGCGTGTGATCGAACCAGTTCTGACCATCAAGGAAGTCCCGCACCACCGTCATACGCATGGCATCGTCCGTATCCACGATCAGGGGCACGCTCTCCATATGCAGCGCGTAGCGCAGCGTCAGCACGAGCGCGGCGGCGGCGAAGGCAAGGCCGAGGATAAGCCAGTTGATCCGTTCTTCGGTGGCGCTCACGGCGCTGACTCCACGATGGCCAGAATTTCCAGCGGCGCCTGCGGCGGAGACATCGGCTTGAGCCATGACCATGTCCTGATTGCGGGGATTGCAGGGCAGCCGACGACATAGTCGACGTTCCGCTGCGCAACGATGGCGCGCGCCGTCTGCTCGTCGTCCTCATAGAAGGTGAGGGCGTCGAGCGTGCCCTCCGTGTTGCGGTGGAAGGCGGCCGAAACGACGGAATGGGGCGTATAGTGCAGGATATGCGGACCCAGCGTCGGCGGCGCGAGCACGATGCCAGGCGGCAGGGCGGCCAGTTCCGCGAAGTTGCCGGCGGTGAAGCATTTTTCGCGCGCCACGAAAAAGCCCGGCCGCGGCGGTGCCGCCAATGCGGGAGCGGGAGCGAGCGTGGCCAGCAGGTTGACGGCGGGAAATTGCGCTATTCCGGCGAAAGCCAGCCAGGCGGCGACCAGGCCTGCAGCCCTTGCCGGCCCGGTACCGGCGAGATAGCGCCGCCGCGTTTCAGCCACGAGCCAGACGCCGGCCGGCACCGCCAGAGCGGCAGTGAAGCGGGCGCTGCGGAACTGCACGATGGTCATCAGCAGGGCGAGGGCGAGAAACGATAGAAGCACGATCCAGGCGAGCTGTTCTGCGCCGCTGGTGGCGCGGAGTCTTGCAACCATCACCAGCATGGCGGCCAGCGGCGGCAATACCATGGCGAGCGCCAGCCCCGGCTGGTCGCGCAGCACGACCCAGAGCGGGCGTGTCTCGGCCATCGCATCCATCAGCGCCATCATGCGCGGATCGACCAGGCTATAGGGGCCGCGCGCACATTCGGGGAAAAGCATCAACATCGCTCCGACCGCCAGGCCGCCCAGAATGGCCAGCAGCAACAGGCGCGAGGACAAGGTTTTGAGGTTTTCCGGGCCGAAACGGGCGGCAATGAGCATCACGGCCGCCGCCAGGGCGGCGGCGGTGACATAGGTCAGCGAGATGGAGTCGCAGACCCGGGCGAGATAGGCGGAAGGAGGCACGGCGAGGAGGAAGAAGCCGGTATTGGCCAACGCCAGAGCGAGGGCGAAGCCCACCATGGGGCGGCGCCAGCGCAGCGGATCGAAAGCCCAGTTGAGGCAGACCAAGGCGATGGCGAGGACGACGAAGGGCAGGGTCTCCATGCCGATGGCCAGGCTGGCCGCTGCCAATAAGCCCGCAATGACCGGGGCATTTCGGTGGTTTGTGCTGTCGGCCAGCGCCAGGGCCAGCCCGCCGGTCAGCACGATCTGGACGTTATGATGGTCGACCCGGCCCGGACTGAACTCGGCAAGAATCGGCAGGGATAGCAGCGGCAACGCCAAAGCTGCCAGCGTCTGGCCGGGGCCGGCGATGCGTTCGGCCCAGAGCGCAGAGAGGGCGAGCAGCGGCGCAAGGAGCAGCAAAGGCCAGAGGATCGCCGCCAGGTCGGACATGCCGATGATGCGCTCCAGCGCAATGAGCACGGCAAGCGGCGCGTCGACGAGGCGCGACCAGTGCATGCTGATGCCGTAGGGGGCGTTGTCGCGATACTGGTTGGTGTCCTGCCAGGGCTGGCCATCGAGGAGATCGGTCGCGGTGACCATGCGCATGGCGTCGTCAGTGTCGGCCAGGAGCGGACGGTCGCCCGGCGTCAGTACCTGCATGGCCGCCAGGACGAGCGTTGCAGCCAGCCAGACGGTGGCGATGATGGTCCAGAAGTTGCGACGCTCCGCGGCCATTGCGGGCATTTCTCCCCCATTTCCTCGTTTTCTAAGCGCCCGGCTCTCAAGAAAGCGTTGAGGGGGAACGCAAAACAAAACGGGCGACCGAAGCCGCCCGTCCAGTGAGGGTCAGGAGAATTGGGGGGAGGTCAGTTGCCCGGCTGGGGCACGATGCGCAGGTAAGGCTTGGGTGCCTTCCAGCCGCTGGGGAACTTTTCCTTGGCCGCGGCATCCGAAACCGAGGAGGCGATGATGACGTCCTCGCCCTGCTTCCAGTTGACCGGCGTCGCCACCGAATGCTTGGCGGTGAGCTGGAGGCTGTCAATGACGCGCAGCACTTCATCGAAGTTGCGGCCGGTCGAAGCCGGATATTCGATCTTGAGCTTGACCTTCTTGTCCGGCCCGATGACGAAGACCGACCGCACGGTCAGAGAATTGTCGGCATTGGGATGGATCATGTCGTATTTGCGCGCGATCGAGCCGTCGGTGTCGGCGATCAGCGGGAAGTTGAGGGCGGTGCCCTGCGTTTCCTTGATATCGGCGGCCCAGCCGGCATGGTCCTCGAGCTTGTCGACGGAAAGGCCGAGCACCTTGACGTCGCGCTTGTCGAATTCGGGCTTGAGCTTGGCCGTATAGCCCAGCTCGGTTGTGCAGACCGGGGTGAAATTCTTCGGATGGCTGAACAGGACCGCCCAATGGCCATCGATGTAGTCATAGAAGTGGATGTGACCTTCGGTGGTTTCCGCCTCGAAGTCGGGGGCGGCATCGCCAATCAGAATTGCCATTTTGCTTTCCTTTCGGGGCGCACCCGCGCGCGCCTTCCTGTTTCCAACCATGATATCGGCTTCATAGCGGCCGTTAGTAGATTGCGGGAGCGAAATCTTTTTATGTTTTGCGCTGCAGGTGGAACAAGGAGTTTCATCCGGCTGCCTTTATACGCAATGACGGCAAAACTGCTTCCGGCAGGTGACGTTTGAATAAATCAGAAAACCTGATAGACACGGGGCATTCTTCGACTATCGCTCTTCCTCAAGCCGCATCAAGGCGGGCAATCATGAGTCGCAATTTCCTGGTGGTGGACCCCGAGGAGGGCCTCGACGTCCTGCGCGGACTGGCCTCGGCCATCCGCGTCAAGATATTGAAGCTTCTGCATGTGCGCGGCCCGCTCAACGTCAACGACATCGCCGAAGCGCTCTCGCTGCCGCAATCGACGGTCTCCTCCAACATCCAGATTCTCGAGGAAGCCAGCCTCATCCGCACCGAGACGCAGAAGGCGCGCAAGGGCAACCAGAAGATCTGCCATTCGACGTTCGACGAAGTGCTGGTGATGTTCAAGGAAGACATCCGCGCCCGCACCTCCGAGGCGATCGAGGTGGCCATGCCGCTCGGGCTCTATACGAGCTGCGAAGTCTCGGCGCCCTGCGGGCTGTGCTCGAGCGAGGGCATTATCGGGCTGCTCGACGTGCCCGATACCTTCCTCGATCCCGAGCGCATGAAGGCCGGGCTCATCTGGTTCACGCGCGGCTATGTCGAATACCAGTTCCCCAACAACGCCAAGCTCGCCCAGCACGATATCGAGGCCGTCGAGTTCTCGATGGAACTCTCCTCCGAAGTGCCGGGCACGGCGGCAGACTGGCCCAGCGACATCACCGTCACCATCAATGGCACGGAAGTGGGCACCTGGACCTCGCCCGGCGATTTCGGCGACAAGCGCGGCGTCTATACGCCGGCCTGGTGGAAGCTCAAGGGCAGTCAGTACGGCAAGCTAAAAAGCTGGAAAGTCAGCCAGACCGGCACCTATGTGGATGGGGTGAAAATCTCCCCCCTCTCGCTCAAGGACCTCGATATCCAATCGCATCACTCCATCCGCCTGCGCATCGGCGTCAAGGAGAATGCCCGTCATCCGGGCGGCGTGAATATCTTCGGGCGCGGCTTCGGCAATTACGACCAGGACATCGTCCTGCGCCTCCATACGCGCTAGGATGATCGGTTCCGGAGCCTAGATCTGCCCGCCGGTCGTGCCGGCTGAGGCGGGCTTGCCATTGGTCCAGGTGACATCGGCGCCGTTGAGCGGAATCACCGACAGCGACATCTTGCCCGAGCCGAGCTGCAATTCGCGGGCATGAGCGAGGTAGATCAGCGAATTGTTGGCGGCGTCATACATGCGCGTCACCCGCAGGCTCTTCCAGATGAGGCTGCGCTGCGCCTTGAAGATCTCTTCGCCGCCGCCAGTGAGAGCGATGTTGCCGATGGTGATCGGGCCATTGGCCGTGCAGTCGAGCGCCGAATAGGACGGGTCCTCGAACCAGTTGCCCTGCTGGAGCCGGTCGATGAGGCTGCGGCTGAAATAGGCCACGTGGCAGACCACGCCCTTGACCTGCGGATCGGCCACCGCCTCGACCGCGATGTCGTTGCCGGTCCAGTCGACGCCGACCTTGCCCACCGTCTGCTGGTTGTCGGGTTTGGAGCATCCGGCAAGGGCGGCCACGAGCACCACGGGAAGGGCGAAACGGGCGAGGGTCTTGAGCATGGGCTTAAGGTTCCAATCCGCTTGAGGGCGATGCGCGCTCATGTGGTGCGTGGGGCCGGGCTTGGCAAGACTAGCGCGCCCGATCGTGGCGCTTGAGGCGATGCTCCATCAGCCGCACCAGCAGCGACAGCGAAATCGTCATGGTGAGGTAGAGGAAGGCGACGATATTGTAAGTCTCGAAGAACTTGAACGTGCCTGACGAATAGACCTTGCCCAGTTGCGTTATGTCCTGGACGCCGAGCGCCGAGACGAGCGCGGAATCCTTGATCATCGACACGAAGTCGTTGCCATAGGGCGGCAGGATGGTGCGTAGCGCCTGCGGAAAGATGATGAACCGGAACGTATCCCAGCGCGACAGGCCCAGCGACCATGCCGCCTCGTGCTGCCCGCGCCCCACCGCCTCGATGCCGGCGCGAAAAATCTCGGCGAGGAAGGCCGAGTAGCACAGCGTCAGCGCCACGATGGCGCGCCAGGTGAAATCGAAATTGCGCACCGTCAACGGCGGCATCCAGCCTTGCCCGATAAGGGGCGAGAGCAGCCAGTTGGCGCCGTCGACCATTGCCGGCGCCCCGACAAAGGCGACGTAGAAAAGCACGACCAGCAGCGGAATGCCGCGAACGATCTCGACATAAAAGGTTGCCACTTCCTGCAGCACCCGAAAGCGCGATGTCCGCGCCATGGCCACGATAAGGCCGAGCAGGGAAGCGAGGATAAAAGCGACGCCCGTGACCCAGAGCGTGGTGACGATGCCGGCCGAGAGCGCGTTGAAAATGGTGCGCATGCCCTCATCGGCAATGATCTGCCAGAAGGTGATAAGGCCGAGCAGCAGGATGGCGAGCAGCCACCATGGGATTTCGCGGCGGCGATGGGGCGGGACTGGTTGAGGCATGAAGCTGGGGGCGATCCGCGAGGGCTGCACGAGCCGCCACGGATCGCCTCAAAGGGCGCTTATTGAGCGGCGTTGTATTCGTAGAACCACTTCTGCTTGAGCTTGTCGAGCGTGCCATCGGCGATGATCGCCTTGAGCGCCGCGTTGATCGGCTCGCGCAGGTCCGAGCCCTTCTGCAGGATGAAGCCGAAATCCTCGCTGCCCAAAGCTTCGCTCAGCGATTTGAACGCCCCCGGATTGGCGCCGATATAGCCGCTGGCCGAACTCTGGTCCATGAGCACTGTGTCGACGTCGCCGGCCTTGAGGGCCTGCACGGACGCGCCGAACGTATCGAACAGCTTGATGCGCGGATTGGCCTCGTCGCCATCGAGCACCGAATAGACGGCGACATAGAAATTGGTGGTGCCGGCCTGGGCGCCCACCAGCAGGTCCGAATTGGCGGCAAAGCCCTTGGCGTCGGTGAAGCGGTCTTCATCGGCGCGCACCAGCATGAATTGCTGGCTGGTAAGGTAGGTGTCGGAGAAATCGATCTGCTGGGCGCGTTCCTCGTTGATGGTGATGCCGTCCATGCCGACATCGAACTGCCCGTCCTTGACGGCCTGGATCATAACGTCCCAGCTTGCCAGGTTCCATTCCACCTTGGCATTGAGGCGCTTGGCGATCTCGTTGAAGAGATCGTATTCGAGGCCGACGCTCTCGCCGGTCTTGGGATCGACGAAATTGAGCGGCACATAGGCGTTCTCGGTCACTGCCTTGATGGTGCGGCCCGCAAGATCGGGCAAGGCCTGTGCCTGGGCCGGAGCGGCAAGGCCGAGAGCCAGGCCCGCGGCGACGATGAGGCTGGAAATGAGTTTCATGAGGCGGCGATCTCCCTGATCCGAAACGGACAAAACCTTGGCCGGACATTATGCACAACGGCCGGCCAAGTGAATTGCCTATCGGGCAACGTCTTACCCCGCCGCGAAAAATCTTGCAGCCTTGTTGGCGCCAAACCCGCCAATGCATCGCAAAACATTCCGCAAGGGTCAGCCGCCATCATCGCCCCATCCCTGGAATGGGGAACAGAGTTTCGCGTTGCGGGAAAGCTTTTTTGGAAATCAGCTGGTCTTCGCCGCGAGACTTTCGTCCACCGTCTCGGCTTTTGGCCCGTTCTTCTTGAGCGATTCGATGGCGTTCTTGGCGCTGGCCTTGGAGGTATAGGTTTCGGTCCGTGACATGATCTCGCCGTTCCGGGCCCGGAAGCGCACGAAGTGCTCGCCGTTCTTGGCCTGCTCGATCTCGAAGCGATAACCCTTGCCCGCTTCGCCGGCCGAAAGATCGACCACGCCGGCATCCGGCCCGTTCTTCTGCATGGAGGCGATGGCGTTCTTGGCGCTGGCCTTGGACTTGTAGTTCTCGGTCCAGAAGATGACTTCCGAATTATAGAGGAACTGGACACGATACTCGCCCGCCTTGGCGGCGACGATCTTGAAGACGTGGGGCATGGCACGGCACTCCGTTAGAAATTGGAGGTGAGCGACTCGGTGCCACCCACCGGTTTTCATCACGCCAAAGTGTTAACGCCTTTAAATATTTTGGGAAGTGTCCTTGTTGGACTCCGCCGCCCGGTCGATATGGCCAAGGTCGCGCTGCGGGTCGATGCGGTCGCGCACGATCTGCTTGAGCGTCTTGATATCCGGGAAGCCGCCGTCGCGCTTGCGTTCCCAGACGAGATCGCCGTCGAGCCGGATCTCGAAGACGCCGCCCGTGCCGGGGACGAGTCCGACTTCGCCGATTTCGAGCGAGAAGGTCGAGAGCACTTCCTGCGCCATCCAGGCCGACCGCAAGAGCCAATTGCACTGGGTGCAATAGGTGATGGTCAGCTTTGGCCTGGGCCGCCCGGTGCTATCGCTGATTGCGGCGGCGGGTTGCGTCGTTTCGGTCATGCTCGGGGCCCTGGAATTCTCATACCGTCTCCAGTCTAGCGCGGCGGAACCTCGCAGTCAGGCGCGGTGACGAAGGAGTGCCCGGATTTCGCGCCGCATCAACTGCGCCGCGCGTCAGAACGCGGGCGTTGAGAAGTGGAGCGCGCCCCGAGGCGGCATTCGCCTCGATGATAGTGTAAAAGTGTTCGATCGCAGACTCATTACAGTTTCGGCTGACTACCAAATTATCGTTTCAAGGCAAGTCGATGACCGTGACGGCGCGGAAGGCCTCATTAACAAGACAGGCAGGCTAATCGCGCCACGTATTGGTCGTGATCGGCCCCATCGCGCGAACTGCTTCGAGCAGTGAGGGCTGCGGCGTCTCGCGCTTCTCATCCTCCCCCACCCATGCCATCATCCGCCCATGGCTCCGCTCCGCTATTCCATAAACGTCACCCTCGACGGGTGCTGCGATCATCGTGGGTTCAAACCCGATGCCGAACTCCATCTTTATGCCGCCGAGACGCTGGCGCGGGCGGATGGGTTGCTGTTTGGGCGGGTAACTTACGAAATGATGGAATCGGCCTGGCGGCAGGTCGATCCCCTGCCGGACTGGATGGAAGAGTGGATGGTTCCGTTCGCCAGGACCATCGGTGCGGCCAAGAAGTATGTAGTCTCTTCGACGCTTGAGCATCTGGATTGGAACGCACAGCGGCTTCCGGCGGAGCATCTCGAACGATCCGTCCGTGAGCTCAAGGAGCAGTCGCGCACGGGGCTTTATGCGGGCGGTGTCAGGCTCCCGACGGCACTGGCGGAACTGGGGTTGATCGATGAGTACGAGTTCATTGTGCGGCCCGGCATCGCGGGGCATGGGCCGACGCTCTTTGCCGGCCTCTCGCATAGGTTTGATCTCAAGTTCGTGGGCCTCAGGGAATTCAAGTCAGGGGCCGTGGCCCTGAGCTATGTGCCTGCGAGTTAGGCTGTGCCGTGGGGGGTAGAGCAAGGGGCGTGTTCGCCCGCTCACTCATCCCCCATCTTCAGCGCCTTGATGAATGCTTCCTGCGGGATCTCCACGCTGCCGAACTGGCGCATGCGCTTCTTGCCGGCCTTCTGCTTCTCAAGCAGCTTGCGCTTGCGCGTCGCGTCGCCGCCATAGCACTTGGCGGTCACGTCCTTGCGCATGGCGCGGACGGTTTCGCGGGCAATGATCTTGCCGCCAATGGCCGCCTGGATCGGGATGACGAAGAGGTGCGGCGGGATCAGTTCCTTGAGCTTTTCGCACATCAGCCGGCCGCGCGTTTCGGCGGCTGAGCGGTGGACAAGCATCGAGAGGGCGTCCACCGGCTCGGCATTGACCAGGATCGAGAGCTTGACCAGGTCGCCCACGCGGTAATCGGCGAGGTTGTAGTCAAAGCTGGCATAGCCGCGCGAGATCGACTTCAGCCGATCGTAGAAGTCGAACACCACTTCATTGAGTGGCAGGTCGTATTCCACCATCGCGCGGTTGCCGACATAGGAAAGGTTGCGCTGCACGCCGCGTCGGTCCTGGCAGAGCTTGAGGATCGCGCCGAGATATTCGTCCGGCGTCAGGATCGTCGCCTTGATCCAGGGCTCGCGGATTTCCTTGATCTTCATCACGTCCGGCAGGTCGGCCGGATTGTGGAGGTGGATCATCTCGCCGTCATTCATTTCGATCTCGTAAACCACGGACGGGGCCGTGGCGATGAGGTCGAGGTCGAACTCGCGGGAGAGCCGCTCTTGAATGATTTCAAGGTGCAGCAGGCCCAGAAAGCCGCAGCGGAAGCCGAAGCCGAGGGCGGCCGAGGTTTCCATTTCGTAGGAGAACGAGGCGTCGTTGAGGCGCAGCTTGCCCATGGCAGCGCGCAGCTCGTCGAAGTCGGAGGCGTCCACCGGGAAGAGGCCGCAGAACACCACCGGCTGGGCCGGACGGAAACCGGGCAGCGGCTCGGCGGTGGGCTTGCGATCATCGGTGATGGTGTCGCCGACATTGGTGTCGGCCACTTCCTTGATGGAAGCGGTGAACATGCCCAATTCGCCCGGCCCGAGCTCGGGCACTTCGATGAGTTTTGGCGTGAAGACGCCGACCTTGTCGAGCTCGTAGACCGCGCCAGAGGCCATCATGCGGATCTTCTGGCCCTTCTTGATCTTGCCGTCGATGACGCGGATGAGCACCACGACGCCCAGATACGCGTCGTACCAGGAATCGACGAGCAGCGCCTTGAGCGGCGCATTGATGTCGCCCTTGGGCGCCGGCAGTCGCGTGACGATGGCTTCGAGCACCGTATCGATGCCGAGGCCCGTCTTGGCCGAGATTTCGAGCGCATCGGAGGCATCGATGCCGATGACGTCCTCGATCTGCTGTTTTACGCGCGGAATGTCGGCCGCCGGCAGGTCGACCTTGTTGAGGACCGGCACGATCTCGTGGTTGGCGTCGAGCGCGTGATAGACATTGGCCAGCGTCTGCGCCTCGACGCCCTGGGAGGCGTCGACGACGAGGAGCGAACCCTCGACGGCCGCCATCGAGCGCGAGACTTCATAGGCGAAGTCGACGTGGCCGGGCGTGTCGATGAGGTTGAGGACATAGTCCTCGCCATCCTTGGCCTTGTACTTGAGGCGCACGGTCTGCGCCTTGATGGTGATGCCGCGCTCGCGCTCGATATCCATCGAATCGAGCACCTGCTCCTTCATCTCGCGCGCATCCAGCCCGCCCGTCATCTGGATCAGGCGGTCGGCGAGGGTCGATTTGCCATGGTCGATGTGAGCGACGATGGAGAAATTGCGGATATTCTTGAGCGGCACGGTCATGGCGCGCTGATAGCAGGAAAGAAAGGCCGCCGCAAAGATGGTTTATGAAGCGTAAAGGCTCAGGAAGCCCGCTCATGCACAGATCGCGACCTGAAGCTGGCGGAGATTTCATCGCCCGCGTTCGGAGATCGCGATACGGCGCTGGTGGTGAGCTCGAAATCGGTGTTGCGCGGCGACCTCTTCCTTTGAGGGGCGAGGTGACGATGCCACATGGCCCCACAAGAAGGAGGAGGGATGAAGGCTGGATAGCGATGGATTTTCTGTGCCTCACCTTGGCAACCTGTACTCGGCCGGCTTAGCCTCCCTGTCTCTCCAGAAATCCCCTCAACCCCTCAAGACTATTCGGAGACTATCATGACCAAGCGCCGCCTCGGCCGCTCTGAGCTGTTCATCGACCCTCTGGTGCTGGGCACCAATGTGTTCGGATGGACGGCGGACGAGAAGACTTCGTTCGAAATCCTGGATGCCTTCGTGGGTGAGGGATTCACCGCCATCGACACCGCCGATTCCTATTCGCGCTGGGTGCCGGGCAATGACAGTGAATCGGAAAGGATCATCGGGCGCTGGCTCAAGGCGCGGGGCAATCGCGACAAGGTTCTGATTTTCACCAAGGTCGGCTCGGACATGGGCCAGGGCAAACGCGATCTCTCGGCCAAATGGATCGCCGAGGCGGTGGAGGGCTCGCTCAAGCGCCTGCAGACCGATTATATCGATCTCTATCAGAGCCATTGGCCTGACCCCACGGTGACGCAGGAAGAAACGCTTGCCGCCTATGACAAGCTCATCAAGGCGGGCAAGGTTCGCTATATCGGGGCATCCAATTATGATGCGACGCTGCTTGCCGATGCGCTCAGGCTCGCCGATCAGCTCGCTCTGCCGCGTTACGAGACGCTGCAGAACGAATATAATCTCGTCACCCGCGGCAAATTCGAGGGCGAGGTGCAGGATTTCCTTATCAAGAACGGTCTTTCGGCCATCACCTATTACGGGCTGGCCGCCGGGTTCCTGACGGGAAAATACCGCAAGCAGGAGGACCTGGTCGGGGCGCGCTCGGGTTCGGTGCAGCGCTATTTCAACGACAAGGGCTTGAAAGTGCTGGCGGTGATGGACGAGGTGTCCAGGCGCACTGGCGCGGCTTTGCCTGAAATCGCGCTGGCCTGGGTGGCCGCGCAGCCGGGCGTTGCGGCGCCGCTGGCTTCCGCCACCTCCACCGCGCAGCTCCAGGGCCTCGTGCGCGGGGCGCGGCTGACGCTAGCTGCCGAAGATGTGAAGCTGCTCGACGAAGCAGGTAAGTAAAGCCGTGGCCTGGGGGCGTCCTCAGACCGAGAGATAGCCCCCATCCACCGGCAGGATGGCGCCGGTGATGAAGTCGGCAAGCGGCGAGCAGAGGAAGAGGGCAGCCCCGGTGAGATCGTCGGGGCGGCCCCAGCGGCCCATCGGCGTCCGGCCGAGAATGGCGCTGTTGCGGGCATGGTCCTCGCGCAGGGCGTTGGTGAGCGGGGTCTCGATCCATCCGGGAGCGATGGCGTTGACGCGGATGTTTTCGGGCGCGTAGGCGATGGCGAGCGACCGGGTGAGCTGGGAGATGCCGCCCTCGGAGGCGGAATAGCCGGGTACGAGGCCTCCACCGAGAAAGGAGAGCACCGAGGCGGTGTTGAGAATGGCGCCGCCACGCCGTGCCAGCAGCGGATGGCAGGCTGTGCATAGCCGCATGGTGCCGGTGAGGTTGACGTCCACCACTTCGGCGAAAACGTCCGGGTCATGTTCGTCGCCGCGGCGGATGATGCCGGCGCAATTGACGAGGACGTCGAGGCTTTCGAGCTTATTGATGAATTCGTCGATGGCGAGGTCTTCGCGCACGTCGAGCTCGGCGAAATCGATGAAGGGCTTTTCGGCCTGGGCCGCTTCCAGTTCCGCCTTGCCGACGCCGGTGGCGAAGACCTTTGAGCCGGCATCGGCAAAGGCGCCGGCTATGGCCAGGCCAATGCCGGAGGTGCCGCCGGAAACGAGAACGGCCTTGCCGTCGAAATAGTCGAGTGCCCAGGTGCCGGTGGTCATGGTGTCCTCGTGGGTCGATCGGGGTTCATCGCTCGCCCCCTCCCTGCTCCCCGGGGGAGCAAAGCGGATTCGTTCCCTCGATACGGCAAGAGGTTAAGCCCGAGCGCCGGTCTCAGTCTACCAGTGGAACTCGTCAACGTTATAGCGCGAGGCGAGGAGGAACGCGTCGGCGGTGAGGCGCAGGGGAGCGTCCTCGACCTCGCTCTTGCCCTTCTCGAGGAGCTTGGCGAAGTGCTCGTAGATGCGCTCGTATTCCTCGGACGGCTCTTCGACCTTGGTCTTGCCGTTGACCTTGAGGACCGTGCCACCCTTTTCGAGCTTGAGCTCGTTCCCCTCGAGCGTCTGGATGGTGATGGTCCAGATCTCGCCCGATTCCTCGAGCCAGTTGAAGCCCGCGCTCATTTCGGGCTGGTGCGGCTCGGCGGACTTGAAGACGATCTCGGCATCGACCGGGCTCTGCCGGTTGGCCGGGAATTTCAGCACCGCGCTTTTGACGAAGATCGGGAACGGCATGATCTTGGTGAAGATCGAGAGCGCGTTGATGCCCGGATCGCAAACGCCGAACCCGCCGGCTTCCCAGACCCAATCCTGGCCCGGATGCCACTTGCGCACGCTTTCGCGCCAGTCGATGCGAACCGAAGCCACGCCCTGCTTCTTGAGCATGGACTTGGCCTTGTCGACGGCGGCGTTGTAGCGCGAATGCCAGGTCTGGAAGAGCACGAGGTTCTTCTTCCTGGCGTAGGCCCTGAGGTCGTCGAGTTCGGAAATGGTCGGGGTCGGCGGCTTTTCCATCAGCACGTCCTTGCCGTGGTCTAGTGCCTCGCGGACGATGGCATGGCGCACCGAAGGCGGGGTGCAGACGGCGACGAGGTTGACCTCGGGCATGGCGCGGTAGAGCTCGGCGGCGGTCTTGAAGACCGGGACATCGCCATGGCCGATGCCGCGCGTGGAGACGCAGGCGGCGAGCTCGAAATCCTTGCTCTTGTCGATCACCGGCAGGTGCTGGTCCTGCGAGATCTTGCCGATGCCGATAACCGCGATCTTCCGTTTTGCCAAAGCATCCTCCCCTGGAAAGGCGGGGGTATGAAACAGGCTGTGTGTAACGATGCAAGGGGAATGTTGGTGGGCGGCGGGAGATTTTGGAGCGCGTCCTAAATGGCTTCGAAATAATCGCGCGGAGGCGCGCCGAGCATGCGGCGGAACATCGTCGTGAACGCCGCCACGCTGTCATAGCCGAGGTCGAGCGCCACGCTCGTCACCGCTTCACCCGCCGCGAGGCGCGGCAGAGCGGTGAAGAGGCACGCCTGCTGGCGCCAGGTGGAAAGGCTGAGGCCCGTTTCGCGCCGGAAGGCGCGGGTGAAGGTGCGCCGGCTCATGGCGAGTTCGTCCGCCCAGTCGTCGATGACGAGATGGGGCGAAGGCTTGTCGATGAAGCGGCGGCAGAGGGCTGCCAGCCTGGCATCGGCCGGGAACGGCAGGCCGAGCGGAGCTTCGGGGAGACGCGGAATGGAATCGAGGAGCAGGGCCATCACCATGCCGGCGCGTGTATCGTCCGGGCGGCCATAGGGCTGCATGTTGGCTTCCACGACGAGTGCGCGGGTGAGGTCGTCCAGAGCCACCACCCGTAGCGTCCCTGGCAATCCCGGTACGGCTTCGGGCTGGATGTAGATCGAGAGCATGTTGACTCCGCCCAGCATCTCGACCGCGTGCTCGATCCCCGGGGGAATCCACATGGCATGGCCGCGCGGCACCATCCAGCGGCCGACCGCCGAGGTGACCATGACCACGCCCGTGCGGGCATAGAGCAGTTGCGCGCGGCTATGGCGATGCGGCTTGACCTGATAGCCCGAGGGGTAATGCGCCGGGATGGCGAAGACCGGCCCCGATGCCGCCTCGATCGTGGCGATGCGAGAGGCGTGCAGGTCCTCGAGATCCTTGTGCTGTGATTTGCCCATTTTATGGCCCACTCGCGAAGATAATCGACCAGAGCACGAAAGCAGGACGTCGGCAATCGGCCTAATGACGAGGCAGAATGCAAGGAGTGCCTATCGTGGCCGATACGACCGCCAATGCCCCGGAAGAGCGGGCAAACACCAACGCTGCCAACGCCGCCAGCGAAACGGCCTTCGCCGTCATCATGGCCGTGAGCCTCGGCCACCTCCTCAACGATACCATGCAGTCGCTGATCCCGGCGCTCTATCCCATGCTCAAGGATGGCTACGGGCTCGATTTCACGCAGATCGGCATTCTGGGCTTCGTGTTCCAGGTCACCGCCTCCCTGCTCCAGCCGGTGGTCGGCATCTATACCGACAAGCGCCCGCTGCCCTATTCTCTGGCCGTGGGCATGGGCTTCACGCTCATTGGCCTCCTTTTCCTCGCCTTCGCGCACACCTATTGGGTGCTGCTGGTGGGCGCGAGCTTCGTCGGTCTTGGCTCCTCGGTCTTCCACCCCGAGGCGTCGCGCGTGGCGCGGCTGGCGTCGGGCGGACGCCACGGGCTGGCGCAATCGCTGTTCCAGGTGGGCGGCAATATCGGTTCGGCCATCGGGCCGCTGCTGGCCGCCTTCATCGTGCTGCCGCGCGGACAGGTGAGCGTTTCCTGGTTCTCGGTCATCGCGCTTGTCGGCATGGTCGTGCTCTACGGCGTCGGCCGTTGGTACGCCGCCCATCGCGCTGCCAATGCCGGGCGCAAGGCACCCGCGCCGGCTCTGGTGTTGCCGCGAGCGGTGGTTATCCGCACCATCGGCATCCTGGTGCTGCTGACGCTCTCCAAGCATCTCTATATGACCAGCATATCGAGCTTTTACACCTTCTACGTCATCGACCGGTTCGGCGTCTCGGTGCAGGACGCGCAGATACTGCTCTTCGTGTTCCTGGGCGCCGTGGCTATCGGCACGGTGGCCGGCGGGCCGGTGATGGACCGGTTCGGCACGCGCTTCACCATCTGGTTCTCGATCCTCGGAGCATTGCCCTTCACGCTGGTCCTGCCCTTCGTCGATTTCACCTGGACGGTGATCCTCACCTTCGTCATCGGCGTGATCCTGGCCTCGGCTTTCTCGGCCATCGTCGTCTTCGCGCAGGAACTGGTGCCGGGCCGGGTGGGGTTGGTGGCCGGCCTCTTCTTCGGTCTTGCCTTCGGTATCGGCGGCGTGGGGGCGGCGGTGCTGGGCATCGTGGCCGACCGCACGAGCATCGAATTCGTCTTCAAGCTCTGCGCCTACCTGCCGCTGCTCGGCCTCCTCACGGTGTTTCTGCCGCCGATCGGCAAGGGGCGGGCGGCGCGCTGAGCGATCGATCGGGAAGGGTGGCTATTCCGGGCCGCCCTCGCTGGCCGGTTCCCACAATTCGATCGGGTTGCCCTCCGGGTCGCTGATGCGGGCGAAGCGACCCACTTCCGGGCTTGCGTCCCATTCGGCGCGGGTTTCCACCGCAACGCCCTTTTCGCGCAACCCACGGATGAGCCCGGCGAGGTCGCTGACGCGGAAATTGATCATCCATTGCCTATCGGCGGGGAAATAGTCGGAATCCGCCTCGAATGGGGCGAAGACCGTCAAACCGGCCTGCTGTTGCCAGAGATTGGTGACGCCCAGATGCGTCTCATACCATTCGGCAAGAGCCTTGGGGTCGCGTGCCCGCAGGAAAACGCCGCCGATACCGGTTACGCTGGGCATGGCAATGCTCCTATCGCACGATGATGGCCCGGAAGTCGTTGACATTGGTGCCCGTGGGGCCGGTGACCACGAGATCGCCTATGGCCTCGAAGGCGGAATAGGCGTCGTTGTCAGCCAGCGCTGCCAGGGGGTCAATGCCCGCCGCGCGCATGCGCATGGCGCTGGTGCCGTCCGCATAGGCACCGGCATTGTTCTCCGAGCCGTCGATGCCGTCAGTATCCCCGGCCAGGGCCGAAACGCCTTCGACCCCGTCGATGGCGATGGCGAAGGCCAGCAGGAATTCGGCATTGCGGCCGCCCCTGCCGCTGCCGCGCAGGGTCACCGTCGTTTCCCCGCCCGAAAGCAGGGCGATGGGTGCCGCGAAGGGCCGGTTGCGTGTCCTGACCTCGCGGGCCAGCGCCGCATGGACGAGCGCCACGTCGCGCGCTTCGCCCTCGATGGCGTCCGAGAGAATGGCCGAGCGCAATCCGGCCTGCTCCGCCCGTTTCGCCGCCGCTTCCAGCGACAACGAGGCCGAGGCGATGACGCTGACGCTGTTGCGGCCGAGGCGCGGATCGTCCGGGCGGGGCGCCGGATTGTCCGCCGAGGACAGCAGCTTTTGCGCGCGCTCGGGCAGGGCGATGCGATAGATGTTGACCAGCTTGCGCACCCGCTCCCGCGTCGTCGCCAGCGGCACCGTCGGTCCGGAAGCGACGAGGGCGGGATCGTCTCCCGGCACGTCGGAGACGACGAGCGTCGCCACCCGCGCCGGATGGGCCATTGCCGCCAGTCGCCCGCCCTTGACCAGCGACAGCTCGTTGCGGATGGCGTTCATCACCCCGATCGGGGCGCCCGAGGCCAGCAGGGCCTGGTTAACCGCCTGCTCGTCCTCGAAGGTAAGGCCGGCGGCGGGGGCCGGCAGCAACGCCGAGCCGCCGCCCGAAATCAACGCGACCACCAGGTCGTCCGGCGAAAGCCCCGCCAGCTTTTCCATTACCCGCCGCGCCGCTAGGAACCCGGCATTGTCGGGCACCGGGTGGGCCGCCTCGACGATCTCGATGCGCTCGCATGGCGTGCCGTAGCCGTAGCGGGTGACGACCAGCCCGTCGATCGGGCCGTCCCAGGCTTCCTCGAAGGCACGCGCCATCTGTGCCGAGGCCTTGCCCGCCCCGATCACGATGGTGCGCCCGGCGGGGCGCGACGGCAGATGGGCCTTGACGGCGGGGCCAGGCTGGGCGGCGGCGACTGCCGCCTTGAACAAGTCCTCGAGGAGGGCGCGGTCCATTTTCTTCAGGTCAGGTTGACGATGGAGCCACCATGTCGCGCCTTGCCCTCCAATGTCCAGTTGTCAAACGCCCGACATCAAAGTCTTCTACCGCCAGCGCGAATTTCCATGAGACTCACCTGCAATGACCGAACGCTTTGCGATCTACTACGCGCCCGCCGACAACCACCCGCTCTGGCGACTCGGCTGCGAATGGCTCGGCCGCGACCCGGCCGGCGCCGACATCCAGCACCGCCCGCCCGGCATCGATGCCCCGCAACTGGATGCGCTGACCAACTCGGCGCGCCGCTATGGCTTTCACGCCACCATCAAGGCGCCGATGCGCCTGCGCCAGGGCACGACGCGCCAGGAACTGGAAACGGCGCTGCAGGATTTCGCGCTCAGCCACCGCGCCTTCGAGGTTGGCCTGCCGACCTTGCGTCTACTCGACGACGGCTTCCTGGCGCTGATCCTCAACCCGCAGCCGCACCGGCTCACCGATTTCGCCGGCACCTGCGTCACCTTCTTCGACCGCTTCCGCGCTCCGATGGGCGAGGAGGATCGCACTTCGCGCGTCGCCAGGGGCTTGTCCGACCGGCAGGTAGCCCTGTTGGACCAGTATGGCTATCCCTATGTGCTCGAGCAGTTCCTGTTCCACATGACGCTGTCCGACCGGCTACCCCTGCCCTGGCGGGGGCCGCTGGTGGACCTGGCGACCGACTGGTTCGCGCCCATCCTGATGCGTCCGCTCGTCATCGACCGGCTGGCGCTCTTCCACGAGGCCGAGCCGGGTGTGCCGTTCCGGCGGATTGCGGACTTTCCGCTCAGCATGGCTACCGAGCTCTGAAACCATAAGCAGGTTCAGGCGTTTGCCATCCAGTTGGACCTGATTGGGGGCAAAGATGAGCAGAACGACACTTTACGCATTGGTCGCGGTTCTTGTTGCCGTAGTGGTGGTTTTGGGCGTCTACATCTACCAGCAGCAGAATCGCCCCGGCGTCGAAATCCGGGTCGATGAGAAAGGGTTGTCGGTTCAGGGCAATGGCTGACGAGATCGCATTGGATAGACTCGAGGCGGCGCTTGCCGCCGAACTCAACCGGCAGGCGGCGTTGCGCGACGAGCCGCAGCTCGTGGCGCTGCTCGATGTGCCGGCACTCGCCCGCGCGGCTGCCATCGCCGCAGGCTTGCGCCTTGCCGACCCCGACGAAGGCATCGAGCCCGAGGCGCTCGATGCCAGCAATGATGGCTGAGCCGGCCGCTCAGGCCCTGGGGCCGATCAGGTCCCATTTGTTGCCGTAAAGATCCTCGAACACAGCCACGCTGCCATAGGATTCGTGGCGCGGCGCTTCCAGGAAATGCACGCCTGCTGCTGTGTAGGCGGCGTAGTCGCGCGCGAAATCGGCGGTTTCGAGGAAAAAGGCCACGCGCCCGCCGGTCTGGTCACCGATGCGGGCTCTCTGCGCTTCCCCGCTCGCTTTGGCGAGCAGGAGCCGCGCCCCGCCATTCTTGGGCGCGACCAATACCCAGCGCTTGCCATTGCCCAGGTCATCGTCCGCCAGCAGCCCGAATCCGAGCTTGTCGCAATAAAAGGCGATGGCCTCGTCATAGTCCCCGACGAGCAGGGACACCGTCGCAATAGTCTGGCTCATGTGTACGCAACCGCTTTACTGAGCATTCCGAAAGCACCTCGCCTCGAGCTAAGTCGTTCTGCCGTCATAAAATTGACCAATTGGAAAAACTCACCCATTGCACCTTGCGGCAAAAAACGCTTTGTTGGCCGCCAAGCCGCGGTGGTTATCGAAAAAAGTCCGCGGCGCAAATATCAGGATTGGGAGATCCTTATGCGTTTGATGAAAACCCTGCTGGCGGCAACTGCACTAGTCGCCGTCACGGCTGGCGTGTCCGAAGCCAAGACCCTCGTGTTCTGCTCGGAAGCTTCGCCGGCCCATTTCGACCCCGGCCCGCTGACCGGTGGTAACGATTTCGACGCTTCCTCGCGTACCATCTACAATCGCCTGGTCGAGTTCGAACACGGCGGCACCGCCGTCCAGCCAGGCCTCGCCGAAAAGTGGGAAACCTCGGCCGACGGCAAGGAAATCACCTTCCACCTGCGTCCGGGCGTCAAGTTCCACACCACGTCCTACTTCACCCCGACCCGCGACCTGAACGCCGACGACGTCGTCTTCTCGTTCGAGCGCCAGATGAAGACGGACAATCCGTGGTATGCCTATCTGCCCGGCATGACCTGGGATTATTTCCAGGGCATGGACATGCCCGCCTACATCAAGGAAATCCAGAAGGTCGACGATCTGACGGTCAAGTTCGTGCTCAACGAACCCAATGCCCCGATGATTGCGAACCTGGGCATGGACTTCGCTTCGATCGTTTCGAAGGAATATGCCGATAAGCTCGCTGCCGAAAACAACATGGCGGCGTTCTCGACTCAGCCGGTCGGCACGGGCCCGTTCCAGTTCGTCGATTATCAGCTCGATTCGACCATCCGCTACCAGGCTTTTGCCGACTATTGGGGCGGCAAGCAGCCGATCGACGACCTGATCTTCGCCATCACCACCGATCCGAGCGTGCGCGCTCAGAAGCTCAAAGCCGGTGAATGCGATATCATGGCCTACCCGGCCCCGGCCGACATCGCGGGCCTGCAGGCTGACACGAACCTCGTGGTCGCCGAGCAGGAAGGCCTCAATATCGGTTACATGTCCTACAACGTGACCGAGCCGCCGTTCGACAAGGTCGAGGTCCGCAAGGCTCTCAACCACGCCATCAACAAGAAGGCGATCATCGACGCGGTCTATCAGGGTGCCGGCCAGGTTGCCATCAACCTGATCCCGCCGACCATGTGGTCCTACAATACCGAGGTCAAGGACGACGAATACGATCCGGAACTGGCCAAGAAGCTCCTGGCCGATGCGGGCGTCACCGACCTGACCACGGACCTGTGGGCCATGCCGGTCTCGCGTCCCTATAACCCGAACGCCCAGCGCGTCGCCGAGATGATCCAGGCCGACTGGGCCGCTGTCGGCGTCAAGGCCAATATCGTCTCGTACGAATGGACCGAATACCGCGAGCGCGGCAAGCAGAAGGACCGCAAGGGCCCGTTCCAGATCGGCTGGACCGGCGACAATGGCGATCCGGACAACTTCTTTGCCACCCTGTTCTCGTGCTCGGCCATCGGCGTGTCGAACTATTCGAGCTGGTGCGACAAGGACTTCGAAGATCTGATCCAGAAGGCCAAGGTCACTTCCGACGTGGCCGAGCGCACCAAGCTTTATGAAGAAGCCCAGGTTCGCTTCAAGGATCAGGCTCCGGCCCTGACCCTCGCCCACTCCAAGGTGTTCATGCCGATGAACAAGCGCGTCCAGAACTTCAAGATGGACCCGCTGGGCATTCACCGCTTCGACGGCGTGGACGTCACCGAGTAAGCCTTTGGATGGCGCCAGAAAACTGGCGCCATCTGGCTTTTTGCGCGACAATCAAGTCCCAAGCCTCATCCCGGCATGGACCGGGGTGAGGCTTCGGGCCATGGAAAGAGGCTCTGGAACAGAGCATGCTGAACTACATTCTTCGCAAACTGGCCTATCTGGTGCCCACCGTCATCGGCATCTCGATCTGCGCCTTTGCCTTTGTGCGGCTTCTGCCGGGCGACCCGATCCTGGCCATGGCCGGCGAACACGGCGTTTCCCCGGAACGCTATGAAATCCTCAAGGAGCAGTTCGGGTATAATGCGCCGATCTGGCAGCAATACCTGCAATATCTGGGCAACGTCCTCACCGGCAATTTCGGGGTTTCGCTCTCGACCAAGCGCCCGGTGTGGAACGAATTCATGGCCCTGTTCCCCGCCACGCTCGAACTGGCCTTCTTCGCCATGATGTTCGCCGTGATCGTCGGCATTCCCGCCGGCATCTTCTCGGCCATCAAGCGCGGCTCCTGGTTCGACCAGATCACGATGGGCATTGCGCTCACCGGCTATTCCATGCCGATCTTCTGGTGGGGCTTGCTCCTCATCATCTTCTTTTCGGGCACATTGGGCTGGACCCCGGTTTCCGGGCGTATCGCGCTCAATTTCTTCTTCAAGCCCATTACCGGCTTCATGACGGTCGACAGCCTGCTCTATGGCAACTGGCCCGCCTTCGTCTCGGCGCTCCGGCACCTGATCCTGCCGGCCATCGTGCTCGGCACGATTCCCCTGGCGGTCATCGCCCGGCAGACGCGTTCGGCCATGCTCGAAGTCCTGGGTGAGGACTACATCCGCACCGCCCGCGCCAAGGGCCTGCCGCCGGCGCGCGTCACCAATGTCCACGCCCTGCGCAACGCTCTCATCCCGGTCGTCACCACGATTGGCCTGCAAGTCGGCATGCTCATGGCCGGCGCCATCCTGACGGAAACCATCTTCTCCTGGCCGGGCGTCGGCAAGTGGATGATCGATTCCATCTCCAAGCGCGACTACGTCGTCGTGCAATCGGGATTGCTGCTCATCGCGCTCATCGTGATGGCGGTCAATCTCCTCGTTGACGTGCTCTATGCCGTCATCAATCCGAGAATCAGGGTGCGCTGACATGACCGAGACGGCAACGACTTCGGCCGCCAAGGCGCCGCCGACCAAGACCAACCAACCCAATCCCCGCTGGGCCGGCCTCGCCGAGTTCTGGCACTATTTCTCCATGAACAAGGGCGCCGTCCTTGGCCTGGTGGTGTTCGTCCTCCTGGTCCTGGTCGCCATCTTCGCCCCGCTCATCGCGCCTCATTCGCCCGACCAGCAATATCGCGACGCCATCCTGGCGCCGCCGATCTGGCAGGAGGGCGGTAATCCCGCCTTCATCCTCGGCACCGATCCGGTGGGCCGCGATATCCTCTCGCGCCTCATCCACGGCGCCCGCTATTCGCTCTTCATCGGCTTCTTCGTGGTGACGGGCGCACTGGTGGTCGGCGTGACGCTGGGCGTCCTCGCCGGCTATTTCCGGGGCTGGGTGGATGTCGTTATCATGCGCATCATGGACATCATCCTCGCCTTTCCCTCGCTGCTGCTGGCCCTCGTGCTGGTGGCGATCCTGGGGCCGGGGCTCTTCAACGCCATGATCGCCATCGCGCTCGTTCTGCAGCCGCATTTCGCGCGCCTGACGCGCGCCGCGGTAATGGCCGAGAGCAGCCGCGAATACGTGACGGCGTCCCGCGTGTCGGGCGCCGGCCATTTCCGGCTGATGATGCGGACCATCCTGCCCAATTGCCTGGCCCCGCTGATCGTGCAGGCGACGCTGTCGTTCTCGAACGCCATTCTCGAGGCGGCCGCCCTCGGCTTCCTCGGCATGGGCGCGCAGCCGCCCACACCCGAATGGGGCACCATGCTGGCCTCCGCCCGCGAATTCATCATGCGCGCGCCTTGGGTCGTCACCTTCCCGGGCCTTGCCATCCTTATCACGGTGCTGGCGATCAACCTGGTCGGCGACGGCCTGCGCGATGCGCTCGACCCGAAACTGAAACGGAGCTGACCCAAATGGCTCTGCTTGAAATCAAGAACCTCTCGGTCGGCTTCGATACCTCCGCCGGCCTCTTCATGGCGGTGCAGAGCATCGACATGTCGGTCGATTCCCGTGAAGTGCTCGCCATTGTCGGCGAGTCCGGCTCGGGCAAGTCCGTGGCCATGCTGGCGGTGATGGGGCTGCTCCCCAATACCGCCACCGTCACCGCCGACACGATGACTTTCGAGGGGCGCGATCTCCTCACCATGTCGGGCAGCGACCGGCGCAAGATCATCGGCAAGGACATTGCCATGATCTTCCAGGAGCCGGTCGCCAGCCTCAATCCGTGCTTTACGGTCGGCTTCCAGATCACCGAAACGCTGCGCCAGCACACCGATCTGGGCAAGAAGCAACGGCGCGACCGCGCTATCGAACTGCTGCGCCTGGTCGGTATCAACGACGCCGCCGAGCGCCTCGGCGCCTATCCGCACCAGATGTCGGGTGGCCAGTGCCAGCGCGTGATGATCGCCATTGCCATCGCCTGCAACCCCAAGCTCCTCATCGCCGACGAGCCGACCACGGCCCTCGACGTCACCATCCAGAAGCAGATCCTCGATCTGCTCATGAAGCTGCAGGAGCAGCACGGCATGGGGCTGATCATGATCACCCACGACATGGGCGTGGTAGCCGAGACTGCCGATCGCGTGGTCGTGCAATACAAGGGCCGCAAGATGGAAGAGGCCGACGTGCTGACGCTCTTCGAGAACCCCAAGAGCGCCTATACCCGCGCGCTGCTCTCGGCCCTGCCCGAGAACGCCACCGGCGACCGCCTGCCGACCGTCGCCGATTTCCACATGGAAGGAAGCGCGTGATGGCCGAAGTCATCCTCGAAACCCGTCACGTCACCCGCGACTATCGCGTCTCCGGTGGCATCTTCCGGCCTGAAAAAGTCATCCGCGCTGTCAAGGACGCCAATTTCAAGCTCGAAAAGGGCAAGACACTGGCCATTGTCGGTGAATCCGGATCGGGCAAATCCACCCTGGCTCGCATCCTGACGCTGATCGACCCGGCGACCTCGGGTGAATTGCTGATCGAGGGCGAGCCGGTCGACATCACCAAGGGTCTGTCCAAGGAGATGCGCCGCAAGGTGCAGATCATCTTCCAGAACCCTTATGGCTCGCTCAACCCGCGCCAGAAGATCGGCGACGTGCTCGCCGAACCGCTGCTGATCAACACCAGCATGCCGGCGGCCGAGCGGCGCGAGAAGGCCATGCAGATGCTGCTCAAGGTCGGTCTCGGCCCCGAGCACTTCAACCGCTATCCGCACATGTTCTCGGGCGGCCAGCGCCAGCGTATCGCCATCGCGCGGGCGCTGATGCTCAACCCGAAGCTGCTGGTGCTGGACGAGCCGGTCTCCGCTCTCGACCTCTCGGTGCAGGCGCAGATTCTCAACCTGCTGGCCGATCTCCAGGACGAGTTCGGGCTCACCTACGTCTTCATCAGCCACGACCTGTCGGTCGTGCGCTACATCGCCGACGAGGTGATGGTGATGTATCTGGGCGAGGTGGTGGAATACGGCACGCGTGACGCCGTGTTCGACAATCCCCAGCACAGCTACACCAAGACCCTGTTCGCGGCGACGCCCAAGGCCGATGTCGAAAGCATCAAGGCCCGCCTGGCCCGCAAGCGGCAGGCCGCCTGAGGGCAAGGATTGACGATCGCTGCTGTCGGCGGGCCGAAGAGGTCTCGCCGATAGCTGTTTCAAGCGGTTTTCGGGGCCACAAAAGCCAAAGGCTGCGTTGACTCGCCAGCGGCTTTTCCCTATAAGCCGCCCAACCTAGCGCCATCCCGGATTTTTCTGGAGTTATGGCGCTTTTCTTGCGCACTTGAAGAATAGAGGAACCGCGCCCGGCGTGGTCTGACGACATGAAACGTACTTATCAGCCGAGCAAGCTTGTGCGTAAGCGCCGCCACGGCTTCCGCGCCCGCATGGCCACCAAGAATGGCCGCAAGATTCTGAACATGCGCCGCGCCGAAGGCCGCAAGAAGCTGTCGGCCTAAGCATGACCGGGCCGGACACGGCCAAGTCTGAGGCCGGACACTCCTTGCGCCGGCTCAATAAACGCTCCCAATTTTTACGGGCAGCCCGGGGCAATCGCGCCGGGCGCCGTGCTTTTGCGTTGCAGGCCATTGCCAGCGACGAATTGACGGCTGGCGTCGGTTTCACCGTCACCAAGAAAGTCGGCAACGCTCCCGAGCGCAATCGCATCAAGCGGCGACTTCGAGAAGTTGTTAGAGCCTCCGCGCGTGACTTCCAGCCGCAACACGACTATGTGCTAGTTGGCCGCCGCGAAGCGTTGAGCGAGCCGTTTGGGCAGATGGTCTCCGATCTTTCCGCCCTCCTCATCAAAGTGCATGCCGACAAGGCGCGACCCAACAAGGCCGGTGGCCTTCGGAATTCGAGATAATGTTCGAAAATAACCGCAATGTGATCCTGGCCATCGTCCTGAGCGTCGTCGTGCTCTTCGGCTGGCAGTATTTCGTGGCCGGACCGCAGCTCGAGCGCGCGCAGCGCCAGGCCGAAATCGCCGCCCAGCAGGCGCAGCAGGCCGATCCGGGCCTGGCCCATCCAAACGGCAATGCCGCCAATGCCACGCCCGGCGCGACGCCGGCCGCCGGCGACACTGCGGTGGGCACGACCTTCGCCACGCGCGACGCCGCCATCGCGGCCACGCAGCGCGCCAAGATCGAGACCGCCTCGCTCGAGGGCTCCATCAACCTCACCGGCGGGCGCCTGGATGACCTGCACCTCAAGAATTACCGCGAGACGGTCGATCCCGACAGCCCGATCATCACGCTGCTGACCCCCGCCGGCGTCGAACATGCCTATTTCGTCGAACAGGGCTGGGTGCCGCAGACCGCCGGTTCGGTGCGCGTTCCCGATGCCTCCTCGGTCTGGACCGTGGATGGCGACAACGCCGTGCTCTCCGAGACCGCGCCCGTCACCATCAAGTGGGACAATGGCGAAGGCCTCACCTTCCGCCGCACCTTCTCCGTGGATGACCGCTACCTCTTCACCGTCACCCAGTCCGTGGAGAACCACGGCACCAATCCGGTGACGCTCTTCCCGTTCTCGCGCGTGGCACGGCACGGCACGCCCAAGGTCCAGAACTTCTTCATCCAGCATGAAGGACCCTACGGCGTCCTGGGGTCCTACAACCTCATCTCCAAGAAATACTCGGACATGCAGCACGAGCAGCAGATCGACGCTTCGGCGACCGGCGGCTGGCTCGGCTTTGGCGACAAGTATTGGGCCACCGTCGTCATGCCCGACGTGACCACCCCGATCAGCGCCCGCTTTTCCTGGACCAATCCGGGCAATCTCGACGTCTATCAGACGAGCTTCGTGGACCAACAGCCTGAACTCGTCGCGCCCGGCGCCACGGCCACCGACAAGTCCTATGTCTTTGCCGGCGCCAAGGAAGAGGCGGTCATCGCCAATTACGAAGCGACCTACAAGTTCGACCGCCTGGAGCTGCTCATCGACTGGGGCTGGTTCCACTTCCTGACCAAGCCGATGTTCTACCTGCTGCGGTTCCTCTATGAGATCATCGGCAATTTCGGCCTGGCGATCCTGGCGGTGACCGTTATCGTCAAGGCGATCTTCTTCCCGCTCGCCAACCGCTCCTACAAGTCCATGGCCGCCATGCGGCGCGTCCAGCCCGAGATGAAGTCCATCCAGGAGCGCTTCAAGGACGATCGCGTGCAGCAGCAGCAGGCGATGATGGAGCTGTACCGCAAGGAGAAGATCAACCCGCTCTCCGGTTGCTGGCCGATCCTCATCCAGATCCCGGTCTTCTTCTCGCTCTATACGGTTATCTTCATCTCGCTCGAGATGCGGCATGCGCCGTTCTTCGGCTGGATCCGCGACCTGTCGGCGCCCGATCCGACCAACATCTTCACCCTGTTCGGCCTGATCCCGTGGGACCCGACGATGATGCCCTTCATCGGCTCGTTCCTGCATCTGGGTATCTGGCCGGTCATCATGGGCATCACCATGTGGGTGCAGATGAAGCTCAACCCGCCGCCGCCCGATCCGACCCAGGCGATGATCTTCAACTGGATGCCGGTGATCTTCACCTTCATGCTCGGCACCTTCCCGGCCGGCCTGGTGATCTACTGGGCGTGGAACAACACGCTCTCGGTTACCCAGCAATGGTTCATCATGAAGCGCCACGGCGCCGAGGTGAACCTGCTCGGCAACATCCTGTCCACGTTCAAGCGCAAGCCCGCGGCGAACGAGAAGAACTGAGGCCGGATTGGCGGAACTTTCCGATTTTCCACCGGACACGATCGAGACCGGGCGACTGCTGTTCGCCCGGCCTTTCGTTTTCGTCAAAGGCGCCGTCCGTATCGCCGACCTGCCGGAGATGGATCGGGTCGAGATTGCCTTTGCCGGCCGCTCCAATGTCGGCAAGTCCTCGCTGATCAATGCCCTGGCCGGCACGTCTGCTCTGGCGCGTACGTCCAACACGCCCGGACGGACGCAGGAACTCAACATCTTCGAATCTACCGACAAGCCGCTGCGTATCGTCGATATGCCCGGCTACGGCTTCGCCAAGGCGCCCAAGGACAAGGTGGATGCCTGGACGCGCCTCATCCATGCCTATCTCACCGGCCGCGCGACGCTGCGTCGCGTCTATGTGCTGGTGGATGGCCGCCATGGTCCCAAGCCGCATGACCTCACCGTCATGAACGAGCTCGACCGGGCGGCCGTGAGCTATCAGGTCGTGCTGACCAAGGCCGACAAGCTCACCGCGCGCGAACTCGAAGATACGATCGCGCTCACCAAGGCGGCCATCGCCAAGCGCCCCGCGGCGCATCCCGAGCTTGTCATCACCTCTTCCCAGAAGGGTGACGGCATTCAACTCCTGCGGACCGAGATCGCGGCCCTGCTCGAAAGCTGAGCCGCCCCGCTGGTCGCTCCCACCGCCTAAAACCTTCCCCGCTGAAACGTCAGAGGGCCGGAAAGCCTGCGTCACGTGCCGGCTGATCCGCCTTCGCTCCATCATTCACCCAACAACGGAGCCTCGCCATGACGCGGCATTTCATCCTCACCGGCGCCCCCGGCGCCGGCAAGACCACCCTTATCGAAGAACTGGCCCGGCGCGGCTTCGCCACCGTCCCCGAGGCCGCTACCGACGTGATCGCCATCGGGCAGGCCAGGGGCATCGAAATGCCCTGGCTCGAAAGCGACTTCACCCGCAGGATCGCCGCCCTGCAGGACGAGCGGTTGGCTGGGGCAAGGGGCTCGCTGGTCTTCCACGACCGCTCCGTCCTCTGCACGCTGGCTCTGGCCCGCTTCCTCGGCCATCCGGTCTCCGCCGAACTGTCGAGAGCCGTCGCCGCGGCCCGCAAAACCTTCGAGCCGAAGGTTTTCTTCGTCCGTCTGCTCGGCTTCATCACGCCCACCGCCGCGCGCCGCATCGGGCTCGAAGAGGCCCAAAAGTTCGAAAAGCTGCATGAGGCGGTTTATCGCGAGGCGGGGTTCGAGCTTGTCGACTTCGCTCCTGCCCCGGTCGAGGCGCGGATAGTCGCCTTGCTGGCGATTGCGCAGGGCAGGGACTTGCCTTTGCCCCAATCCTCTTCCATATAGGCGATCGGGAGGTTGGCGCGGACGTGTTCCTCGCCAACCGGGTCAGGTCCGGAAGGAAGCAGCCCCAACGAGACCTTCACGGGTCGTTGCCAGCCTCCTGCTCATGCCCCATAGTCGGCCCAGGACCAATCGGCATTCAGCTGATGCCTGCAAACGGCGGCCTTCTGCGCTTCCGGTGCTTACGTACCCGAACGTACGCTACGCTCCGGTTCTCGAAATCGATGGTTTTCGGCTCATCCTGAGCTGAATGCCGACTGGTCCTAAAGCCACTGGCAATTTCCCCAAGATTACGGTTTAACGGCTCGGCATGGCCACCTCAGATTCCTCCCCCTATCTCGTCCTGGCGCGGAAATATCGACCGTCGAGCTTTTCCACGCTCATCGGTCAGGATGCGATGGTGCAGACGCTGGGCAACGCCTTCAAGTCCAACCGCATCCACCACGCCTTCATCCTGACCGGCGTGCGTGGCGTGGGCAAAACCACGACCGCCCGCATCCTGGCGCGCGCCTTCAACTACGAGGACGAAACCGGGCGTCACCCCACGCTCGATCTCGACCGCGAGGGCGTGCACGACCGCGCCATCATCGAGGGGCGTCATGTGGACGTGGTCGAAATGGACGCGGCGTCCAACACCTCGATCAACGACATTCGCGAGATCATCGATTCGGTGAAGTACGGGCCGGTTTCGGCGCCCTACAAGGTCTACATCATCGACGAAGTGCACATGCTCTCGACGGCGGCCTTCAACGGGCTGCTGAAAACGCTCGAAGAGCCGCCGCCCTATGTGAAGTTCATCTTCGCCACCACCGAAATCCGCAAGGTGCCGGTGACGATCCTCTCGCGCTGCATGCGGTTCGATCTGCGCCGCATCGGCCCCGAGATCATGTCGCCCTATCTGGCAGGCATCCTCGAAAAGGAAGGCGTGGCTTTCGAGCCCGACGCGCTGGCCATGATCGTACGCGCCGGCGAAGGCTCGGCCCGCGATTGCCTCTCGCTTCTCGACCAGGCCATCGCCCATGGCGACGGCAAGGTGGCGGCCGATACCGTCAAGGCCATGCTGGGCCTGGGCGACCGCGCCAAGACCATCGATCTTTTCGAAGACCTGATGGCCGGCCGCATCGCGGAAGCCTTCGCCGCGGTCAAGGCGCTCTACGATGCCGGGGCCGATCCCCAGACCATCGTTGCCGACCTCGCCGATTTCACCCATCTCGTCACCCGCATCAAGGTGGTGCCGGCCGCCGCCGACGATGTGTCGCTGACGCCCGACGAGCGCCGTCGCGGCGCCGAGCTGGCTTCGAAACTGGGCATGCGCGCGCTGACGCGCGCCTGGCAGATCCTCTTCAAGGGCTTTGAGGAGGTCTCCAAGGCCGGCAATGCCCTGCAGGCTGCCGAAATGGTGCTGGTGCGCCTGGCCTATGCCGCCGACCTGCCTTCGCCCGATGAATTGCTGAGCAAGCTGGCGCGCCAGCCGCTCGCCTCTGCGCCGCTTTCCGCGCCCCTGCCGCCGCGCGGCGGTGGCAATGGCGGCGGTGGTGGCGGGCAGGCTTTGCGCGTCGAGGATGCGGCGCCGCAATACGAGAACCCGGCCCCGATCTACGACAACGTGCCTCAGGCCGTTGCCCCGCCGGCCATGCCCAATCCGCGCAGCTATGCCGAACTGGTGACCCTGGCCGGCGAGAAGCGCGACATCCTCCTCAAGCACGCGCTCGAAAGCGACATGCATCCGGTGTCCTTCGCCGAGGGGCGCATCGAGGTGGCGCTGGTGGATGGGGCCAATCCCACCATCGTGCAGACGCTGTCGGCCCGCCTCAAGACCTGGACCGGTCGGCCCTGGCTGGTGACGGTTTCGACCATGCCTGGAGAAGGGCGCACTATTCGCCAGCAGCGCGACGATCGCCGCGCCCAGCAGGTGGCCGATGCGCATGACGATCCGCTGGTGCAGGCGATTCTCGAAACTTTTCCCGGCGCCAAGGTTGTCAATGTCGCCGTGCGTGACGACATACCGGGCGCAGCAGGCGAAGACCCCTTACCCGAACCCGACGAGGACGATTGATGGCAGACTTCCTGAACATGATGAAGAAGGCCCAGGAAATGCAGGCCAAGATGCAGCAGATGCAGGCCGAGCTGGGCAATCTGGTCGTGGAAGGTCAGTCCGGCGGCGGGCTGGTAAAGGTCTCGCTTTCCGGCAAGGGTGAGCTCAAGGGTCTCAAGATCGATCCGTCGCTGATCAAGGCCGACGAGGCCGAAATCCTCGAAGACCTCATCATCGCCGCTCATGCCGATGCCAAGGGCAAGGCCGAGACCGAGATGAACAGCCGCATGCAGGAAGTCACCGCCGGCCTGCCGCTGCCTCCGGGCATGAAATTCCCCTTCTGAGGACGCGATGGCCACATCGGGCGGACCTGAGATCGAGCAGCTGATCCAACTCATGGCGCGGCTCCCGGGCCTGGGGCCGCGCTCGGCTCGGCGCGCCGTGCTGCAGCTCATCAAGAAGAAGGAAACGCTCATGGTGCCGCTCTCGGCGGCACTCGACCGGGCGGTCGAAGCCGTGCGCACCTGCGAGGTCTGCGGCAATATCGATACCCGCTCGCCCTGTGGCGTCTGCGCCGACCCGCGCCGCGGCGACAGCGGTATCCTGATCGTCGTCGAAGATGTCTCCGACCTCTGGGCGCTCGAACGCGCCGGGGTGGGCATGGTCAAATACCATGTGCTGGGCGGCGTGCTGTCCCCGCTCGATGGCGTCGGCCCCGAGGACCTCTCGATCGATAGCCTCGTTCGTCGCGCCCCTGAATTCTCCGAGATCGTGCTGGCCGTCAACGCCACCGTCGAAGGCCAGACGACGGCCCACTATATCACCGACCGCCTCGCCGGCTCGGGCGCCAAGGTCACCCGCCTCGCCCACGGCGTTCCCGTGGGCGGCGAGCTCGATTATCTCGATGAAGGCACGCTCAGCCAGGCCCTCAAGGCACGCACCGTCATCTGAGGTCTTTGGGCGCTAGATGCAGCGCCCGCCATCCACTTCCATCGCCACGCCCGTGACCATGCTGGCCTCGTCCGAGCACAGGAAACAGGCAGCATTGCCCATGTCCTCCGGTGTCGAGAACCGACCGATGGGGATGGACGCCAGAAACTTGGCGCGCATTTCCGGCGTGTCTTCGCCCATGAAGGTCTTGAGCAGCGGCGTGTCGCCAGCCACGGGGTTGATGGCGTTGACGCGCACGCCGAGCGGGGCCAGTTCGATGGCCATGGATTTGGTGGCGGTGACCATCCAGCCCTTGGACGCATTGTACCAGGAGAGGCGCGGGCGCGGGCTGACGGCGGCCGTCGAGGCGACGTTGAGGATGGCGCCCTTCCGGTTGGCCTTCATATGCGGCACGAGCGCCTTGGCGGTGAGATAGACCGACTTGATGTTGACCGCGACGACGCGGTCGAAATCGGCCTCGGATATGTCCTCCATGGCGGCGGGCAGATGGCTGACGCCAGCATTGTTGACGAGGATGTCGAGCGTGCCGAAGGCCTTGAGCGCCGCTTCGGCCAGGGCGTTGACGCTCTCGGCCTTGGAGACATCGACCTGATGCGAAAGCGCGCCGAGTTCGGCGGCCATGGCGTGGGCGGCATCGCCGTTGATATCGGCGATGATGACGCGGGCGCCTTCGGCGACGAACTTCTTGACGATCCCCGCGCCGAAGCCGGAGGCGCCGCCGGTGACGATGGCGGTTTTGTTGGCAAGTCTCATAGATAGTTCTCCAATTCCGTCGCCCCTGGCTCACCCCCCTCCCAACCTCCCCGCAAGGGGGAGGTGCTGGTGCAGGTGGGGCGTCAGGAGCGCTACAAACTCGATCGAAACACCCTCCCCCTTGCGGGGAGGGCTGGGGAGGGGGTGAGCCCAGGAATCACCCGTGGTAGGCAGCAACCGTCTTCAGCACCGAGAACCCGTACAGCGCCTCAAAACCCTTCTCGCGCCCATGACCCGACTTCCCGATGCCGCCGAACGGCAGCTCCACGCCGCCGCCGGCGCCATAATTGTTCAAAAACACCTGCCCGGTCTTGATGGCCTTGGCCACGCGCATCTGCCGCGCGCCATCACGCGTCCACACCCCGGCGACGAGGCCGTAATCGGTACCGTTGGCGATGGCGATGGCATCCGCTTCCGTATCGAAGGGGATCACCACCTGCACGGGGCCGAAGATTTCGTCCTGGGCGAGCCGGTTGGAAGGATCGATACCCGCCACCAGTGTCGGTGCGAGGTAGTGGCCGCCGGCGGGGACGCCATCCACGATCTGGCCCTGCGCCGCGATGCGACCGCCGCCGAGATTGGAGAGGAAGCCGGAGACGATCTCCTTCTGGCGTGCCGAGACCAGCGGACCGACATCGAGATCGGACGCGGCCGGGCCGACTTTCAGCGCCGCATAGCGCTCTGACATGCGGGCGAGCACTTCATCGTGGATGGAGCGCTGGACGAGGATGCGCGAGGAGGCCGAGCAGGTTTGGCCGGCATTCTGGATGCCGGCATTGACGAGGAACGGTAGCGCGCGGTCGAGATCGGCATCCTCGAAAACCAGCTGGGGCGACTTGCCGCCCAGTTCGAGCGTGACGGGGACGACGTTCTTCGCCGCCGCTTCCTGGATGAGGATGCCAACGCCGACCGAGCCGGTGAAGGAGATGTGGTTGACGCCCGGATGGGACGAGAGCGCGGCGCCGGCTTCCTCGCCGAGCCCCGGTACGACGTTGAGCGCCCCCTTGGGCAGGCCTGCCTCCTCGGCGATGGCCGCGAAGGCGATGGCGGTGAGGCAGGCCTCTTCGGCGGGTTTCAGGACCGCGGCATTGCCCATGGCCAGCGCGCCGCCGACTGAGCGGCCGATGATCTGCATCGGGTAGTTCCAGGGCACGATATGGGCGGTGACGCCATGCGGTTCGCGCAGCGTATAGACCGTGTAGCCGTCGAGATAGGGAATGGTCTCGCCATGCACCTTATCGGCAGCGCCGCCGTAAAACTCCATGTAGCGGGCGAGCGCGATGGCGTCGGCGCGGGCCTGCTTCAAGGGCTTGCCCACATCAAGGGCTTCGAGCCGCGCTAGGTCATCGACGCGCTCCAGCACCTTCTGGCCGATGCGGGTGAGGATACGGCCGCGCTCTAGTGCGCTCATCCGGCCCCATTCGCCGTCGAGGGCGGCATGGGCGGCGGTGACGGCGCGGTCGACGTCATAGGCTTCGCCGCGCGCGATGGCGCCGATGGTTTCGCCGGTGGACGGGTTCTCGATGGGCAGGGTCTGCTGCCCGCTCGGCTTGACCCATTCGCCACCGATGAAGCAGCGAGTGGGGTCGAACCAGAGGTTGAGGTCGGTGGTCATGGTGGTCATCTCGGTCATTTGAGGTTCTGGCCTACCCCCCTCCCGGCCTCCCCCGCAAGGGGGGAGGTGTTTCGATCCAGTTGCTGACGCATGAAGCGCTCGACAACCACGGTCAGCACCTCCCCTTGCGGGGGAGGCTGGGAGGGGGGAGACACGCGCTAGCCTCCCGTCCGCCCCGCCAAAGCCGTCTCCAGATTCGGCGTCGCAGCCAGCAGTTCCCGCGTATAGGCATGCTGTGGATTGCGGAAAACCTCTTCGGTCGGACCCGATTCCACGATCTGTCCCGACTTCATCACCAGCACCCGGTCGGTGATGGCGCGCACCACGTGCAGGTCGTGCGAGATGAAAAGGTACGAAAGCTTCAGCCGGTCCGACAGCTCCGCCAGGAGATCGAGGATCTGCGCACGGATCGAAACGTCGAGCGCCGACACCGCCTCGTCGAGGATGATCAGCGCCGGGTTGATGATCAGCGCCCGCGCGATGGCGATGCGCTGGCGCTGACCACCCGAAAACTCGTGGATGTACTTCTCCGCGTCGCTGGCCTTGAGCCCCACATGCTCCAGCGCCTCGGCAATGCGCCTGTCGCGCTCGGCGCCCGAAGGCGCTTCGTTGCCGAGAAGATGGAAGGGTTCGGAGACGAGCCTGTCGACGCGGTGGCGCGGGTTGAAGGAGCCATAGGGGTCCTGGAACACCACCTGCATCTTGCGCCGCGCCGCGAAGGATGCACCCGTATTGATGGCCTCGCCATCAAGCCGGATGGCGCCCGATTGCGTCGGCTCCAGCGCCATGATGGCGCGGGCCAGCGTGGACTTGCCGCAGCCGCTTTCGCCCACGAGACCGACATTCTCGCCGCGATTGACGACGAGGCTCACATCGTTGACCGCGCGAAAAGCCTTTGGTGGCCCGAAGAGTGAGGCGCGCGGCAGCTTGTATTCGCGCACCACGTTCTCGATGACGAGCACCGGAACATCCGAGGCCCCGACAGCCGGAGGCGGCTGGCGCTTGGGGATGTGGCTGGAGGCGGCAAAGAGCGCGCGCGTATAGGGGTGTGCGGTCTTGCGGAAGACTTCGAGCGTCGGGCCAGCCTCGACCACTTCGCCCAGCTTCATGATGGCGATCCTGTCGGCGAGATCGGCGACCACGGCAAGGTCGTGCGTGATGAAGATCATGCCCATGCCGTCTTCATCGACGAGGCGCTTCAAAAGCTTCAAAATCTGCGCCTGTGTCGTCACGTCGAGCGCAGTTGTCGGTTCGTCGGCAATGAGGAGGCGCGGGCGCAGCGCAATGGCCATGGCGATGACGACGCGCTGGCGCTGACCGCCGGACAGCTCGTGCGGGTAACGGTCGAGCGGAAAACGGGCTTCGGGGAGTTCGACGCGGTTGAGGGTTTCGCGCGCGATGCGCATTGCTTCGGGGCGGCCGACGCGGCGGTGCACCATGACCGTTTCGGCGACCTGGTCGCCGATGGTCCTGGTGGGGTTGAGCGCGGTCATGGGCTCCTGGAACACCATGCCCACATCCTTGCCGCGAATGCCGCACATCTCGGCTTCGGGCTTGTTCAGCAGTTCCACGCCATTGAGCGTGATAGAGCCGGAGGCGCGGGCGCTCGACGGCAGAAGCTGCATGATCGAGAGCGCAGTCATGGATTTTCCGGAGCCGCTTTCCCCGATGACGCCGAGGATTTCGCCGTTGTCGACCGAGAGATCGACATCCTTGAGGATTTCGAAGCTGCCGATGGCGAGCGAGAGTTTTCTGGCGACGAGCAGGGTCATGCGCGGCTCCTGCGGGTCTGGGGATCGAGGATATCGCGCAGGCCGTCGCCCATGAGGTTGACGCCGAGCACGGTGAGCACGATGGCAAGGCCCGGCGCCAGCGCCACATGCGGCGCCAGCCCGATCATGGTCTGCGCATCCGACAGCATCTTGCCCCAGCTCGGGGTCGGCGGCTGGGCGCCGAGGCCGACATAGGCCAGGCTCGCCTCGGCCAGGATGCCGAGCGAGAACTGGATGGTGGCCTGCACCACCAGCGTATTGAGAATGTTGGGCAGGATATGCTCGGCCGAAATCCGCACCGCGCCCTTGCCCGAGACCCGCGCCGCCATGACGAATTCGCGCTGCCAGAGGCTCAGGGCCGCACCGCGCGACAGGCGTGCGAAGACCGGAATGTTGAAGATGCCGATGGCGATGATGGCGTTGACTGCGCCGGGGCCGAAGACCGCCGTAATGAGGATGGCGATGAGCAGCGCGGGGAAGGCGAAGACGAGGTCGTTGGCGCGCATGATGATTTCATCGAGCAGGCTCCCACGCTTGGCGGCAGCGGCGAGACCCAGCGGCGTACCGATGGCCGCGCCGATGCCGACGGCGACGAGCGCCACGGCGATCGAGGTACGGGCGCCGACCATGATCATGGAGAGCACGTCGCGCCCGAAATGATCGGTGCCCAGCCAATGCGCCCAGGACGGACCCTTGAGCTTGTTGGGGATGTCCTGGAGCGTGGCGTCATAGGGCGTCCAGACGAAGGACACCAATGCGGCCAGCACGAAGACCAGCGTGATGATGGTCCCGACGACGAAATTGCGCGAGCGCAGCGCGCTCCAGATGAGGCTGTCGCGGCGGCTCGCCGGCGTGGCGGGAAGCGTGGCGTCGGTCATGCTTGCCTCCGCAGGCGCGGATCGACCAGCGCATAGGTCATGTCGACAATGAAGGTGACGAGGATCACCGCGAAGACCAGCAGCATCACCACCGATTTGACCACGATGAGATCGCGCTGGGTAATGCCCTGGAAGACCAGCCGCCCGAGGCCGGGCAGGAAGAAGACGTTTTCGATGATGATGGCCCCGGCGAGCAGGAACGAGAATTGCAGCCCGATAATGGTGAGCACCGGGATGAGCGCATTGCGCAGGGCATGGCGCCAGAGCGTCTGGCGGCGGGTGAGGCCCTTGGCGCGGGCGGAGCGGATATAGTCCTCGTTGAGGGTGTCGAGGAGCGATGAGCGCATGACGCGGGCGAGGATGGAGGCCTGCGGCAGCGCCAGCGCGATGGCCGGCAGCGTCAGCGCCTTGAGGCCGACGAAGAACCCGGCATCCCAGCCTGGAAAGCCGCCGGCAGAGAACCAGCGCAGCGTGATCGAGAAGGCCAGCACCAGCAGCATCGCGAACCAGAAATTGGGGATGGCGACGCCAAGCTGGGTGGCGCCCATGATGGTGACATCGGTGGCCGAATTGCGCCGCGCGGCAGCCAGAATGCCGACCGGGAAGGCGATGAGGGTCGAGAGCGTCAGGGCATAGATCGCGAGCGGCAGCGACACCCAGAGCCGCGCGCCGATAAGATCGGCCACGGGGACCTTATAGGTGTAGCTGGTGCCAAACTCACCGTGGAGCAGGCCGATGGCCCAGGTGAAATAGCGCTGCAGCGCCGGCGCATTGAGGCCAAGCTGCTCGCGCAGCGCCTCGACGGCATCGGGGGATGTGTTCATGCCCAGCATGAACTGGGCGGGATCGCCGGGAACCACCTCGAGGACGAGGAAGATCACGATCGAGGCGGCTATGAGCGAGAGCGCCAGCGAAACCAGGCGTGAGAGGAAGAAGCGGAGCATTCAGTGGATTCCGTGGCGCGGAAGGCCGCACGGGCGCGGATCTTCCTTCTCCCCTGGTGGGAGAAGGTGGCGCGGTAGCGCCGGATGAGGGGACTGCGATGCCGGCCCAACCTCGTCACCCGTCCTGCGGGCACCCTTTCCCACAAGGGGAGAGGGGGAGTTCCTGGCCGGGATCGCACCCCATCGCACCTCCCCCCTTGCGGGGGAGGACGGGAGGGGGGTGAGCCGAGGACGCGATGCCGTGGCAACCCCCACCTCCCTCGCGGAAGAAGGGAGACCTGCTGGCGAGATCGTGCCCCAATCCCCCCTCTCCCTTGCGGGGAGGGCTGGGGTGGGGGTGAGCCCAAAACTCGGCGCCAGAGACACCCCCCTCCCAGCCTCCCCCGCAAGGGGGGAGGTGAAGAGGGAGCGTGCTGCGACGTTCGAGCCCGGCCTCAACAGGCTTACTCGTCCCAGTAAACCGCGGTCAGATCCGTGGCCTGCGTGGGCGCATTCTCCCACATGCCGTGGATCTTGGCGTTCTGCACGCCGGCCTTGGCCAGCTCGAACAGGTAGACGTTGACATAGTCCTGAGCGATCTGCGTCTGCGCAGCCTTCCACAGTTCCGAACGCTTGGCCGGGTCGGTGGTGTTGTCGAGGTCCGCCATGATCTTCTTGAAGGCGTCCGACTTGTAGCTGAAATAATAGTCGTCGCGGCCGTAGATGTTGATGTCGAGCGGCTCCGTATGGGAGATGATGGTCAGGTCGAAGTTCTTGTTGGTGAAGACTTCGGAGAGCCACTGCGCCCATTCGAGATTGGTCGTCTCGGTCTTGATGCCGACGGCGGCGAGCTGCTGGGCGATGATTTCGCCGCCCTTGCGGGCATAGCCTTCGACCGGCGGCAGCTTGAGCGAGAGCGTCAGGTCCGTGACGCCGGCTTCGGCGAGCAGGGCCTTGGCCTTTTCCGGGTCGTAGTTGGAGAGCGCGGTCAGGTCCACGTAATCCGGGTTGTGCGGCGCGAAATGCGTGCCGATCGGCGTGCCGTAGCCGAACATGGCGCCGTCGATCACGGCCTGCCGGTCCACCGCATGGGCGATGGCTTCGCGAACCTTGACGTTGTCCAGCGGCGGCTTGGCATTGTTCATGGCGAGGATGGTTTCGCCTTCGGTCGAGCCGACGATCACGGTGAAGCGCGGATCGCTCTTGAACTGGTCCAGCGTTTCGGGCGCCGGGAAGTTCGGGAAGGCGTCGACGTCTTCGGCCATCACCGCAGCGAAGGCGGCGGTCGGGTCGGCGATGAACTTGAAGGTCGCCTTGTCGAGCTTGACCGGCGTGCCCCAATAGTCCGGGTTCTTGACTAGGTCGATATGGTCGCCCTGCACCCAGTTGTCGAACTTGAAGGGGCCGGTGCCGACCGGCTTGGTGGCGTTGTCGGCAGCGCTTTCCGGCGCCACGATCACGGCGTCGCCCCAGGCCATGTTGAAGAGGAAATTGCCGTTGGGCTTGGAGAGGGTGACCTTGACGGTCGCCGGGTCCACCACATCGACCGAAGCGATATCGGCGAAGAGCGCCTTCTGGGCGTTGACGCTGTCCTCGGCGCGGGCGCGGTCGAGCGAGAACTTCACGTCCTCGGCATCGAACGTGGTGCCGTCATGGAACTTGACGCCTTCGGCGAGGTGGAACGTGTAGGTGAGGCCGTCCTCGGAAATGTCCCAGGACTTGGCGAGCGCCGGGACAATCGAACCGTCGGGCGCAAAGCGGGTGAGGCCTTCGAAGACGTTGGCATAGACCACTTCGTCGATGGCCGCGGCGGCGCCGGCGGTCGGGTCCAGATTTGGCGGCTCGAGCACGAGGCCGACCTTGATGTCGGTCCGGGCAGCGGCGAACGCCACCGGCGTCATTGCCGTCGAAAGCGCGAGCGCGCCGGCAACGGCAAGCATCACGAATGATTTGCGCATGGGTTTCCTTTCCCTTGTTGTCCCCTTGGAGAAGCCAAGCCTCTCCCGTCTCCCTGCCGGCCCCTCTTAGTGGCGGGGGCCGAGCAAATCCCTGAGCGTCAAGGCCATGACCTTGGCGCTGTCGATCATATCGTCCACGCCCACATATTCGTCGGGCTTGTGCGCAAGATCGAGAATTCCCGGACCATAGGCAATGCAGTTCTTCATGCGCCCGATGCGGTCGATATGTTTCTGGTCATAGGTGCCCGGCGAAACCACGTAAGCCGGATCGATGCCGAGCACCTCGGTGATGGCCTTGGATGTCGCCGTCACGATCGGCGCGTCGCGCTCGGTCATGGTGGGAGAAATGGTCCAGAGGTCGCGGATTTCGTACTGGAAGGTTGGGCGCTGCGCCTTCACGCGCTCCAGAACGTCGATCATTTCCTGGCGCACATCGGCCGGGGTTTCCTCGATGAGGTAGCGCCGGTCGATGATCATGCGCGAGGAATGCGCGACGACCGGTGCCGGGAAACCGGTAAACCCTTCCTCGGGCTCGGGCTGGCCGCCATGGATGGAATTGATATTGAGCGTGGATTGCCGCGCCTGCGGTGGCACCACCGGCATGGCGGTGCGCTTCTCGGCGAGCGCGGGGAAAAGCGTCGCTTCCATCTCGGTCAGCACCGCGCCCATATGGCGGATGGCGCTGTCGCCCAGGAACGGCATCGAGCCATGGGCGATGGTGCCCTTGGTCTCGATCTCGGCCCACCAGACGCCGCGATGGCCCAGGCAGATGCGATCCTTGTTGAGCGGCTCGGGAATGATGACGTGCTGCACGCGCTCGGGGCTGAAAAAACCCTTCTCGGCAAGATAGGCGACGCCGCCGAACCCGCCGGTTTCCTCGTCGGCCGTGCCCGAGATTTCGACGGCGCCGGAGAAATCGGGATAGACATCGACAAAGGCCTCCGCCGCGATGATCGAAGCGGCGAGGCCGCCCTTCATGTCGCAGGTCCCCCGGCCATAGATCTTGCCGTCGGCAAGCTCGCCGCCCAGAGGATCGAAAGTCCAGCCCGAGCCGATCTCGACGATATCGATATGGGAATTGAAGTGGACGGTCTCGCCTCTATGGGCGCCTTCCTTGCGGGCGACGACGTTCCAGCGCGGATACTTGTCGCTGTCGCCCGGTGTGCCGAAGGCGCGCACCATCTCGATCTGGAAGCCTCGCGGGCGCAGGCGATCGGCGAGGTATTCGCAGATTTCCAGATAGGCCTCGCCCGGCGGGTTCAGCGTCGGAATACGGATCAGGTCCTGCGTCAGGGCGATCAGTTCCTGCCGCCGGCCTTCTATTTCCGCCAGCAACCGCGAATGCAACTCAGTCAAGAATGACGCCTCTACCCATACGAAACCAGTTTCGTACAGTGAAACGGTCGAGATTTGGTGTCAACGGGGCGGCGGTCTTTGCTCAGAGCTCCATGACCATGACCAGCGCATTGGGTTCGAGATCGTCCGCGACATGGCGTTTGAAGCCCAGCCGCTCGTAAAAGCGCAGGGCGCCGGCATTGCGCGGATCGACGCCCAGATGCAGCCCCGGCACGCCCTGGCTCGCCAATTGTCCCATGAGGAAGCGCAGGGCGGTGCCGCCCATGCCGCGCCCCTGCGCCACCGGCAGCAGGTCGATATGCCCGTGTGCCGGGTAGCGGTGGAGCGATTTGGGGAAGCTGTAGGTAGGGTGGTGGATATAATGGCGCGCCCAGTCGCTCCCCTTCCAGGTGCTGCGGTCCGGGCCCGGATCGCGTACCGTGCCGCGCAGGGTCTTGAACCAGGTCTCCTCGATGACGCGATAGAAGCGGGCGGTGTCGGGCGCGCCCAGCACATAGCCGCTCACCCCGTGCTCGGGATGCTCGATGACGAAGGCGAACATCGGTTCGATGACCTGGTAGGGCAGGGCATAGATGGCCCCGATCAGCACCGGGTCGTCCTCGCGCGCCGAGGCATCCTGCCCGGCATCGCCGGTCTTGAGGCAGATCATGCCCAGCGCCTTCTGGTCGTCCTCTTTCGCTTGCCGCAGCGTGAAGCCGCCGCCCATGTCCAACGCCATTCTGGCTTGTCCCTCCGGTTAGCCGCATTTCCTTTAGCGCAAGATGGTCCGTCAGGTAATCGGCATTAATTCGGCAGGATGACATGCCGGTCGGTAGGCGATTGGTATATATTCACAAATGCACTCGTATTGAGAAATCAACATAGACCGTGCAGGCCTCGCCTTTTGTGATAGGACCAAAAACAGACCACGATTGTCGCAAGCCGGCATGTGGTCTATAAAATCGGCTTTTGGTCGGGAGGGCTTCATGGATTTTTACTCAGCCATGAGCGGTCGGCTCGAACGGGAGCACGGGCCGCTTTCCGCTCGCCTGCGCAATGCCTTCGCCAGCGCCTTCGAGGATGGTCTGCTCGGCGCCGGCTCGGCTCTGCCGGCCGAGCGTGAAATGGCCGAAGGGCTTGGCGTGTCGCGTTCAACGCTGCGCCAATGCCTCAAGGAACTGGGCAATATGGGTCTGGTGACCACGCGCCCCGGCGCCGGCACCGTCGTCAGCGGTCGCATCCACAAGGCTCTCAGCCATCTCTCCGGCTTCAGCGAGGACATGAAGCTGCGTGGTCTTTCGCCGAGTTCGACCGTGATCGAACGCATTGTCGGCCCCGTGCCGCACGACACGGCTTTCCGCACCAGCCTGCCTTTGGGCACGCTCACCATGACGCTCGTGCGCCTGCGCAAGGCCGGGGGCGAAACGCTTTGCTACGAACGCGCCGTCGTGCCGCTTTCGGTGGTGGGCGAGGATTATGACGGCACCGGCTCGCTCTATGAGCGCATGGATTCGCGCGGCGGACGTCCGCGCCGGATTCTCCAGAGCCTCAAGGCCATCGAGGCGCCGCCCGAGATTGCGGGCCTCCTCGGCATCCGGCCGAGCGCGGCCGTATTGGAAATCACCCAGGTAGGCTATGGCGCCGATGGCCAAGCCGTCGAGGATGCCGTGAGCTGGTATCGAGGCGACCGCTATCAGTATGTGGGTGAAATCAAGGGCTGAGCATATCCGGTCTGTCCGGGGGGACATTTTGTGAGTTCAATTCGCCAAGACTACCGCGATCGCATCGTGGAAATCCTCGATGCCGTCGTGGCCGATCCGACTGGAGCCCTCGACCGGGCGCGCGATGCCGTGGCCGGGGCGCTGGCGGCCAATCATCTAGTCTATGTCGCCGGCAGCGGCCATTCCCACATCCTGGCCGAAGAGGTCTATTATCGCGCCGGCGGCATCGCCGCCGCTCAGGCGGTACTCGACCCCAATCTCATGCTCCATACAGGCGCGCGCCGCTCCACCATGCTCGAGCGCGTCGAGGGCTATGCCGAAGTCATCCTCTCCGATTATCCGGTCGGGGAGGGCGATGTGGTGTTCATCGCCTCCAATTCGGGTCGGAACGCCTATCCGATCGAGCTGGCGCTCATCGCCAAGGAGCGGGGCGCCACCACCATCGCCGTCACCTCCATCGCCCATTCGGGCCGCACCACCTCGCGCCACACCTCCGGCAAGCGCCTGTTCGAGGTCGCCGATATCGTCATCGACAATTTCGGCGTCTATGGCGATGCCGCCATCCCCATACCCGGCCGCGCCGAGCGCATGGCCCCCACTTCCACCATTGCCGGCGTCTTCATCCTCAATGCCATCATGGCCGAGGCCGTGGCCAAGCTGGCGGCGCAGGGCATCATGGTCGATGTCTATCGCAGCGCCAACATGCAGGGGCAGGAGGCGGCATCCGAGGCCATGGTGCAGCGCTGGCAGGGGCGCATCAAAGGCCTTTGAAGGCGGCCCGTCGCGCTGGACTTCTCGCCCGCCAGACGGTCAAATCGCGGCATGACCCGACTCAAGCCAGACGTCATGCTGCTCGCCGCAGGTTTCGGCAAGCGCATGCTGCCGCTCACCGAGAATACGCCCAAGCCGCTCGTCGAAGTGGCAGGGGAAACCCTGCTCGATCGCGCCGTCGCCAATGCCCGTGCCGAGGGCCTCGACCATTTCGTCATCAACGCTCACTACCTGGCGCCACGCATCGAGGCCGCGGCCGAGGCGCGCGGTTTCGAGCTCTCCGTCGAATCCGAATTGCTGGGCACCGGCGGCGGCATCAAGGCGGCCTTGCCGTTCCTTGGGAGCGATCCCTTCCTCGTCATGAATACCGATGCCTTCTGGCCAGCAGGCGTCGATGAGCCGATCGGGCGCATGCGCGATCTCTTTGCCGCCAGGGCGCCCGCCATGGTGCTGCTCTGCGCGCAGCCGCGCCGGGCCACCGGCTTCCGCCGCTCTCACGATTTCTGCCTCGCGCCCGATGCGCGCGTCACCCGCGACCGCGGCCAGCCCGTCATCTATACGGGCGTCGCCCTTCTCGCCCGGTCGGCATTCGCGGGCACGCCTCCGGGCGCCTTCTCGCTCTACGATCTCATCGAAAAGGCCCTCGACGCCGAGGCGCTCCATGGCGTCGTCCTCGACGCGCCCTGGTATCATGTGGGCGACCCCAACGCCCTGGCCGAAGTCGAAGCGCTGCTGGCGGAGCCGGCATGAGCCGCCCGAAAGTCTATTCCATCGCGCCGGACGCGCCGTTCCTGCCTACGCTTGCCGACCGCATCATCGACGGCACGCTGCTGGGCGATTGGCCGCGCGGCGCGCACAATCCGTTCTGGCTTTCGGACGTCACCATCGTCCTGCCCACCCGCCGCGCGCAACTGGCGCTGGCCCGCGCCTTCGTCGAGCGCGGCCAGGTCTTCATGCCCGATATCCGCACGTTTGGCGGCGAGGCGCCCGATGAGGAGCCGTTCCTGCCGCCCGTCGGCATGGAGCCGTTGCCACCCTCCGTCTCCAGGCTCGAACGCCGCCTGATCCTGGCCCGGCTTATCGAGGCCTGGTCGAAGACCGACGAGGGCGCGCAGACTCTCTCCACCCCGCCCAACGCCGCCGAAATCCTCGCCCTTGCCGACAGCCTCGGCCAGGTCGTCGACGATCTCCATACCGAGCAGGTCACGCCCGAGGCGCTCAAGGCGCTGGCGCCCGAAAACCTCGCCACCAATTGGCAGCGCGTGCTGAAATTCCTCAACATCGCGCTCGATGTCTGGCCGGCCATCCTGGCCGAGCGCGGCAAGGCCGATGCCACCGCCATCCGCAACCTGCGCCTCAGGCGGCAGGCCGAGACTGCGCCGCTGGTCTTCGGGGATCGGCCCGTCATCGCCGCCGGCTCGACCGGCTCCATCCCCGCCACCGCCGACCTGCTCGATGCCTTGAGCCGCCTGCCGCATGGTGCGCTGGTGCTGCCGGGGCTCGATCCCGATCTGGCCTATGAGGCGCTGCTGACCCCCGAGCAATCCCCGCACAGCCATCCGCAATACGGCCTCGCCAATCTGCTGCGGCGCCTGGGCACCCCGCCGTCCACCGTCATCGAACTGGGCAGTCCCGGCCCGCGCGCCAAGGTCATCCGCCAGTCGCTGGCGCTGGCCGAGGACACGACGGGCTGGTCGGGCGCGCGCGCCGCGCTGCTGCCCCATCTCCCCGCCGCCACCGAGGGCATCACCATCCTGGGCGCCCATACCGCCGATGAAGAGGCTCGCGCCATCGCGCTGGCGGCCCGCGATGCCCTCATGCGCCGGCAGAGCGTCGGCATCGTCTCGCCCGATCGCAACCTCGCGCGCCGTGTCGCCGCCGAATTGCTGCGCTTCGACCTCGAAGTGGATGACGCCGCCGGCTCTCCGCTCTTCCATGCCCCGGCCGGTCGCCTCGTGCGCCAGATCCTGAGCCTCGCCACCGGCGCCTTTGCGCCCGTCGATCTCATCGCCCTGCTGCGCAATCGCCTGGTGGTGCTCGGGCTCGAACGGGCCCAGGTCGCCCGCCTTGCCGATCTTCTCGAAACCCGCGTTCTGCGTGGCCAGCGTCCCGCGCCCGGCCTTGCCGGCATTCGCCGGCTCGTCGCCGACAAGGGCGAGAGCGAGCGTTTCGCCCCGCTGCTCGACGCGCTCGACAAGGCCATGTCGCCGGTCTGCGCCCTTGTCGGCGGTGGCCAGCGTTTTTCCGCCGCCGAGTTCGCGGGCATTCTGGCCGAGGCCTTCGAAAAGGTCGCCAATACCGGCACGCTGCCGGGCCGTTCCGAGCTCGACGCCTGGGTGCGCGAACTGTCGTCCCGCCAGGGCGAGGGGCCGCTATTGCCGCCGTCCGGGCTCGATCAGGTGCTCTACAAGCTCATGGCCGGGTTCGATGTGCGCAACGCCCAGCCGCGCCGTGACGATATCGCCATCTGGGGCCAGCTCGAAGCGCGCCTGCAGACCCCGGACCTGCTGATCCTGGCCGGCGTCAACGAGGATATCTGGCCCGAGGCCGCCGATCCCGGCCCCTGGCTGAGCCGGGGCATGCGCCTCGCCGTCGGCCTGCAGCCGCCCGAGCGCAAGCAGGGCCTCGCCGCCCACGATTTCGAGATGGCCTTGGGCAATGATCGCGTCATCGTCGCCTATGCCGAGCGCATCGGCACCAGTCCCGCTCTGCCTTCCCGGCTCCTGCAACGGCTTGAAGCCTTTATCGGCGAAGAGGCAAAAGTGCTGCGCGCTCGCGGCGAGAAATGGCTCGAAGCCGCACGTTCGCTCGATGCCGTGGTGAGCCCGCGCGCCGCCGACCGGCCCATGCCCAACCCGCCCGCGCATCTGCGCCCGCGGCGCCTCTCGGTCACCGAGATCGAAACCCTTTTCCGTTCGCCCTACGACCTTTACGCCAAATACGTGCTGGGCCTCAGAAAGCTTGATCCGCTGGGCGAGGAGCCCGGCGCCCGCGAGCGCGGCACCATGATCCACGAGGTCTTTGCCCGCTTCGTTATCGAGGGCCACGATTTCCACGCCGCCGATGCGCTGGGCAAGCTCAATGCCATGGCGCGCGATGCCTTTGCCGGGCTCGATGCCATTGCCGAGCGCCGCGACATCTGGCTGCGCCGCTTCGAGCACGCCGCCAGGGCCTTCCTCGAATTTGAACGGGATCGCAATGCGCGCGTCCTCAAGCGCAATGCCGAGATCAAGGGCGAGTGGAGCTTTCCGCTGCTCGACAATTTCCGCCTTGTCGGCGTCGCCGACCGCGTCGACCTTTTGGCCGACGGCTCGCTCGAAATCATCGATTTCAAGACCGGTTCGATTCCGTCGACCGGCGACATGAAGAATTTCGATGCCCCCCAGCTCCTCCTCGAAGCCGCCATAGCCCGCGCCGGCGCCTTCAAGGAGATCGCGCCGGCCGAGGCCAGCGCGCTCACCTATGTCAAGATCGCCCTCGGCCCCGACGCCTTCCAGCCCACTGACTTCAAGCCGGGCGAGGGCTTCTCGCTCATGGGCGCGGCCGACGAAGTCAACCGCCGCATGCAGCGCCACGTGGACGAGTTTCTGCTGAAAGACCTGCGCCCCATGGCCGCCCGCATCCGTCCCGACGAGACCCGCCGCTATCGCGGCACCTATGACCACCTCGCCCGCAACGAGGAATGGACGCTGCTGGAGGGCGAGGAGGAATGAGCCGCAAGTTCGCCGTTTCCGCGCTCACCAAGGAGCGCCAGCGTCTCGCCGCCGATCCGGCCGCCTCGATCTGGGTGGCCGCCAATGCCGGCTCGGGCAAGACCTATGTGCTGACCCAGCGCGTGCTGCGCCTGCTGCTCTCGGGCGTATCGCCCGAATCCATCCTTTGCCTCACCTATACCAAGGCCGCCGCCGCCGAGATGCGCCGCCGCGTCTCCGATCGTCTCGCCCAATGGGCCGTGGCCGACGAAGCCAAGCTGCGGGCCGAACTGGTCGAGCTCGAAAACGCCCCGGTCACCGAGGCCAAGCTGCAACGCGCCCGCACCCTCTTTGCCCATGCGCTCGAAACGCCCGGCGGGCTCAAGATCGTCACCATCCACGCCTTCTGCGAAAGCGTGCTGCACCGCTTCCCGCTCGAAGCCGGCGTGCCCTTCGATTTCGCCGTGGTCGAGGACGAGGAGCGCCTGCAAATGGTGCTATCGGCGCGCGAAAGCGTGCTTTCCGATGGCCTCAAGGGGCACCCGGAGGTGGCGCGCGCCGTCGCCACGCTCTTCGATCTCCTCACCGATCACGCCATCGGCGGCGCCATCGAGGTGGCCCTGGCCGATGGCCGCAAGCTGCGCCCGGTTCTGGCCGATAGAGCTGAGGCCAAGGCCAACCTGCGCCGCCTCACCGGCTTTGACGGCACCGGCAGCCAGGCCATTCTCGACAGGATCGCCGGCGAGCGCCTCATCACCCGCGCCGATGCCGACCGGCTCTTTGCCATCACCCCGCCCAATGGCGGCCGCGCCTTCGAGGACGATCTGGCGCGCATCGATTTCGACGCCCCCTCCGCCCACCACCTCATTGGCGCCTATCTCACCAAGGAGCGCACGGTCCCCAAGAACTTTCCCAAAAAGAAGGTCCGCGACGCCGCTCCCGACCTCGCCGAGCGGCTCCTCGCCGAGGCCGAGCGCATTGCCGAACTCAATGCCCGCCTCACCCACGCGCTGCTCATCGAGCGCTCCGAAGCCCTGCTCGACGTGCTCGGCGCCATTGCCGACCGCTACGAGGCCGACAAGCGCGCCCGCTCGCTCCTCGATTTCGACGATCTCATCGAAAAGCTCGGCGCCCTGCTGCGCGACGGCGAGCAGGCCGAATGGGTCAAGTACAAGCTCGATGCCGGCATCACCCACATTCTCGTCGACGAAAGCCAGGATACCAATCCCGACCAATGGCAGGTGATCCGCGCCATTGCCGACGAGTTCTTTTCCGGCGACGGCGCCGTCGAGCGCCCTCGCACGCTCTTTGCGGTGGGCGATGAGAAGCAGTCCATCTATTCCTTCCAGGGCGCCAATCCGGCGCTGTTCGGGGAAACCGGCCGCGATTACCGCCGCCGCGCCGAAGCGGCGCAACGCCCCTTCGCGCCCGTCGACCTCAAGGCCAGTTTCCGTACCCTGCGCGAAGTGCTGACCGCCGTGGACAAGGTTTTTGCCCGCCCCGACATCCGCGCCGCCGTCCTCGCGCCCGAGGATAAGCCCGTTCACCACGATACCGAGCGCCCCGATACCGGCGGCCGCGTCACGCTCTGGGAACCCATCCAGCAGGCGAGGGACAGCTTCGACCCCGACAACTGGCCCCTCGAAGCCCCGAAGGTCGAGCAGGGCGCCGCCCGGCAGGTGGCCGAACGCATCGCGCGCGAAATCCGGGCCTGGGTCGACAATGGCCGCCCGCTCGGCCCGCGCGGCAAGGCGGTGACGCCCGACGACGTGCTCATCCTCGTCCAGTCGCGCAACGCGCTCTTCCGTGAAATCATCCGTGCTCTGGTGCAGAAGGGCCTGCCCACGCCCGGCGCCGATCGCCTTGCCGTCACCACGCATCTGGCGATCCTTGATTTGCTGGCGCTCGGCGACGTGGTGCTCAACCCCGCCGACGACCTGCAACTGGCCGCGCTCCTGCGCTCCCCGCTTTTCGATATTTCCGAGGCGGATCTGTTCGCCCTCGCCCATGAGCGCACCGGCACGCTCTGGTCGGCGCTCGAAGCCTCGCCCCTGCCGCAGGCGCGCGACGCCTATGCGCGCCTCCATCGCTGGCGCGGCCGGGCCGATTTCGACCGGCCGTTCGAATTCTTCTCGCGCATCCTCTATGCCGAAGGCGGCCTGCGCCGCTTCCACATGCGCTTCGGCGGCGAAGTGGATGACGTGTTCGCCGAATTTCTCGATCTCGCCCTTTCGCACGAGCAGGGCAGCCAGCCCTCGCTGCAGGGCTTCGTCTCCTCGCTGCGGGCACGCGACATCTCGATCAAGCGCGAACTGGCCGAAAGTGGCGGCGGCGTCCGCGTCATGACCGTCCACGGCGCCAAGGGCCTGGAAGCCCCCATCGTCATCCTTGCCGATGCCGCCACCAAGCCCGAGCCGGGCCAGACGGCCAAGCCGGTCTATATCGTCCCCGACGCGCCCGGACCGTTGCTCGTCCATGCCGGGGCCGGCGGCCAGCACGTGCCGCAGACCCGCGCCCTGCGCGAGGCCGACGAGACCAATCTCAAGGCGGAATACTGGCGCAAGCTCTATGTCGCCATGACCCGAGCCGAAGACGAACTCTATGTCACCGGCATGCTCACCAGGAACGGCAAGGCTGACGGCACCTGGTACGAGGCCATCGAATCCGCCCTGCGCCCCGAAAGCCAGGTGCTCGAGGAGCAACGCACCCTCATCTATCCCGCCGCGCGCCCCGACCCGGCCCCGGTCAGGAGATGGACCGCGACCCAGCCCGAATTTCCGCTGCCTCTGGCGCTGCCGGCGCTTCCCGAGCATAGCGACCGCATCGTCGTCACCCCGTCCTCGGCCTATGAGCCGGCCGATATCGACCGCTCGTTCCGCACCAGCCTGGAAGAAACCGTGGATGCTGATACCGCCCGCAAGAGCGGCATCGCGCTCCACGCCATGCTCCAGCATCTGGGGCGGGTGCCGCGTGAAAACTGGGATGCCGTGCTCGAAAAGGCCCTGCCGGCTCTCTTGCCGGAAAGCCCAGATCTCCATGCCGAACTGGCCGCCCGCGCCCGTTCCATCCTTACCCGGCCCGATCTCGCCTGTCTCTTCGGCTCCACCAGCCGGGCCGAAGTGCCGTTCCTCGTCAAGGCGCAGCGCAATGCCACGCCCATCTGGCTGGCTGGCCGCATGGATCGCGTCGTGGTAAGCGAACGCAAAGTCCTTGTTCTGGATTATAAATCCGACGCCGCCCCGCCGCTGGACCCTGAAAATGTCCATAACGGCTACAAGACCCAGCTCGGGCTCTATGCGCTGGTTGCAGACCAGCTTTTCCCCGGCCATGATGTGGAAGCAGCGATCCTGTGGACAAGGTTGGAATCATTAATGATTCTTCCACGATCTTTGCTGGCGAAACCCGTATCGGCTTTCACCCTGGAGCGATGACGCTTGAACCGGCTCTGGACTCTTCCTAGCTTTTGGGATCAAAGACGCGTCGCTTTTCAACCTAAAGGCAACCTCTAATGACCACACACGTTTCCGACGCCAATTTCGGCGAGGAAGTCCTTAACTCCAAAGAGCCCGTGCTCGTAGATTTCTGGGCTGAGTGGTGCGGGCCGTGCCGCGCGATCGCGCCGGTCCTCGACGAGCTCTCTGAGGAACTCGCCGGCAAGGTGAAGATCGTCAAGCTGAACATCGACGAGAATCCCTCGACCACCGTGAAGTATGGGGTCCGTTCGATCCCGACGATGATTCTCTTCAAGGGCGGCGAAGCTGCCGACATGAAGATCGGTGCGGGCACCCCCAAGGCCGGCCTCACCAAGTGGCTCGAGAGCCACGCCGCCTGACGCTTTCCGTCGGCGAGCACGCAAATTCAAACGCCATCGGCTCCGCGCCGGTGGCGTTTTTGTTTGCCTTGCCGCCGGGCTTTGGCCAAGCTCGTCCCGACTGATTTCGGGGGAGGAATGAATTGGTCGAAGTCGATCTGCGTAAGGCGCCCTATAATCTCGACGAGGAGGCGATCGCCTGGGTGGAAACCACCCTTGCCGGCCTCACGCCCGATGAGAGGATCGGCCAGCTCTTCGTGCTGATCTCGATGGGCGAGCCTACCGCGGCCCTCGCCAGACTCAGGCAATTGCAGCCCGGCGGCATCACCCGCTTCTACAGTTCCGACCTGGCCACCGAGATCGGCTTCGCGCACGATTTCATCGCCGCCTCGAAAGTCCCACCGCTCCTGAGCGCCGATCTCGAAGGCAGCCGCATGAGCCTGCCTTTCGGCACGCCCGTGCCCAATCCGCTCGGGCTCGCCGCCGCAGATGACGTGCAGTCGACGAGCGCCATCAGCTCCATCATGGCGCGCGAGGCGCGGGAAATGGGCCTCAACTGGTCGTTCACGCCGGTCATCGACATCAACAAGGCCTTTCGCTCCGCCATTGTCGGCACCCGCTCCTATGGCAGCGACATCGAGCGCATCGAGCGCCACGCCCTGGCGCAGATCGCCGCCTTCCAGGCCGAGGGCGTCGCCGCTACCGTCAAGCACTGGCCCGGCGAGGGCTATGACGACCGCGACCAGCACCTCGTCACCACCATCAATCCTTTGAGCATCGAGGATTGGGACAAGACCTTCGGGCGCCTCTACCGCGCCGCCATCGAGGCCGGCGTGCTCTCGGTCATGTCGGCCCATATCGCCTTTCCGGCCTTCGTGCGCGCCATCGACCCCGATGCGGGCAGCGACGCCTACCGTCCGGCCTCGATCAGCTCCATCCTCAACGACAAGCTGCTGCGCGAGCGGCTGGGCTTTAACGGCCTCATCGTGTCGGACGCCACGCCCATGGGCGGGCTCAGCGCCTTTTCCAGCCGCGAAACGCACCTGGCCGAACTCATCGCCAATGGCTGCGACGTCATCCTCTTCGCCGACGAGCCGGAAGTCGACTACGAGCGCATACGCAAGGCCCTCGCCTCCGGCGCCCTGCCGCAGGCGCGCTTCGAGGATGCCCTGCGTCGCATTCTCGGCCTCAAGGCCCGGCTGGGCCTGCACAAGTCGCAGAGCCTGCCCGATTACGAGCGCGCCAGGGCCAACCTGGCTACCGAACAGAGCCTCAAAGCCGCCCGCGATGCCGCCGCGAAAGTGCCCACCCTCGTCAAGGACACCCAGCACCTGCTGCCGCTCGATCCGGCGCGCTACAAGCGCGTGCTGGTCTATTCGGGCGGCATCGTGCAGCCGCTGGCGCCCGCCCCCTTCGCCTTCGCCCTGCCCGAAATGCTGCGTGAGGAAGGGTTCGACGTAACCGTCTTCGAAGTCGGCTCCGAACTCGATCCGCGCGATTTCGACCTCGTGCTCTACCTTTTCGGCGACGAAACGCTGCTCACCCGCTCCTCGATCTTCATCGACTGGATGAAGCTCACCGGCCGTCTTGGCGGCTCGATGTACCGGCCATGGCACGACGTGCCGACGCTGATGATTTCCTTCGGCTACCCCTACCTGCTTTACGATGCCCCGCGCGTGCCGACCTATATCAACGCCTATGGCACCTATGACGGCATGCAGAAGGCCGTCCTCGAGGCCCTGATGGGCCGCGCGCCCTTCGCCGGCTCCAGCCCGGTCGATCCCTTCTGTGGCCTGGAGGACGCGCGCTACTAGCTGTTGCGCGGGGGCCCGACTTGACGTAGCGTCCATCGCCGATCAACGATGGATGCTGCGATGTCCCTGACCGTCTACGACGCCAATTTCGAAGCCGAGGTCCTTCAGGCTAGCGAGCCTGTCTTGGTCGATTTCTGGGCGGAATGGTGCCGGCCCTGCATCGCCATGGACCCGATCCTGGAGCAATTGAGCGTGGAACTGGCCGGCAAGGTCAAGATCGTCAAGCTCGACGTCGAAACCAATCCGGGCATCACCTCGCGCTACAATGTCCGCGCCATGCCGACCATGATCGTCTTCAAGAACGGCATGCCCACCGACGCCAGGATCGGCTCAGGCCAATCGCGCGTGCAACTGGTGAAGTGGCTGGAAGCGCACACGCACTGAGGGCAGCTTGGTGTGAGTGCCCTCACACCGGTGCCGTCCCGTTCAGCGCCAGCACGTGGCCGGCCAGATGCAGCGAGCCGCAGATCACCACACGTGCGCCCTTGACTTGCGCTGCCGCTTCGAGCGCCGCCTTGATGCCGCGCTTGGGGTGTGCCTCCAGCCCCATGCCCCTGGCCAGGTCGGCGAGCGCCGCCGCCTTCCAGGCCGCCCGGTCGCCCGGAATGGGTACGGTGAACACCGCCTTCGGCATGTCGCCGAAATGCTTGAGGAAGCCCGAGGCATCCTTGTTGGCGAATGTGCCCATGACCAGCACCAGCGGCCTGGGCGCTTTGGCGTTCATCGCGCGCAGCGAATCCGCCAGTACCCCGCCGCCCGCTTCGTTGTGCCCGCCATCGAGCCAGAGTTCCTGATCCGGCGACAGAAGCGCGGTGAGCTTACCCTTGAGCGGGGTCAGCCGGCCCGGCCATTCGACATTGCGCAGGCCCTTGGCGATATCGGCGTCGCTCACCGGCAGGCCGAAATGGCGCGCCGCAGCGATGGCCACCGCCGCGTTGCCGATCTGGTGCGTACCCGCCAGCCGCGGCAGCGGTAGGTCGAGGAGGCCGCTTTCGTCCTGATAGACGAGCCGCCCGTTCTGCTCGAAGCCGTCGAAATCCTGCCCCATCACGAAAGGCGTGACGCCGAGCTTGCGCGCCTCGTCCTCGATGGCGGCCAGTCCCGCCTCGCGTTGCCGCGCCAGCACGGCCTTCGAGCCGCGCTTGAGGATGCCGGCCTTTTCGCGCGCAATGCCCGCCAGTTCCGAGCCGAGATATTCCACATGGTCGATGGAGACCGGCGTGATGATGGTGCCCAGCGGCTTGTCGATGACATTGGTGGCGTCGAACCGCCCGCCCATGCCCACTTCGAGCAGCAGGTAATCGGCCGGCACCTCGGCGAAAAGGTAGAGCGCCACTGCGGTCGTGATCTCGAAATAGGTGATCGGCCGCCCGCCATTGGTGGCCTCGCAATGCTCGAGCGCGGCGTTGAGCTGGCGGTTGCCGACGATCTTGCCGGCCAGCCGGATACGCTCGTTGAAATGCACAAGATGCGGCGAGGTATAGACATGCACCGTCTTGCCCGCCGCTTCGAGCATGGCGCGCAGGTTGGCGACGGTCGAACCCTTGCCGTTCGTGCCCGCCACATGGATCACCGGCGGCAGGCGGTCCTGCGGTCGGCCCAGATCGTCGAGCAGGCGCAGGATGCGGTCCAGCGTCAGGTCGATGAGCTTGGGATGCAGCGCCAGCAGGCGCGTCAGGATGGCGTCGGTACGGGACAAGGGAAGGGCTCCCGGGAATCGAGGGAAGTCAGCGTGCCAATGGCCTAGCGCTCCCGCCCGCCTCCCCGCAAGAGGGCAGCAATGCGACCTTCGTCAGGCCGAGAGGAATTCATCGACGAGCGCCGCGACCCGGTCCGGCTGCTCCCAATGCAGCGAATGGGCCGCGCCCTCGATCACCACCGATGTCAGCCGCCGGATTTCGGTATGTCCCGCCAGCACCGCCGATGGCGCCGCCAGTATGTCGAGCGCCCCAGCCATGGCCAGGGTCGGGCAGCCGATGCGCCCGGTTTCGAGCCGCCCCGCCGTCCCCAGGGCCTTGACCTGCCGGGCGAAATCCTCCGGGCTCTGCCGGAAGGGATAGTCGGTCGAAGCCTGCGCCGCGGCCGCGACATTGGCTTCGTCGGCAAAGAAGCGCTCCGAGAACAGGAACTGGTAGAGCAGCCGGAACCACTTTTGCGGCGCGATCTCGAAATAGAGGTCGGCCATGTCGCCGAACAGCATGACCTCCTTGGCCCCCAGCCGGTCCCCGATCGCCATCGTCACCAGCCGGCTCACTTGATCGGGATGTTGTTCGGCCAGCGCCAGCCCGAGATAGCCGCCCAGGGAATGGCCGATCACCGCCACCTGCTCATGGCCCAGATGCGCGATCAGCGCCGCATGGTCGGCGACGATGTCGGCGATGCGGATATCGCCCGCCGAGCGCGTCCGCCCCGAGCCGCGATTGTCGGGCAGGATGAGCGTGTATCGGTCCTTGAGCCGCTCCGTGAGCGGCGTCCAGCTCGCCCCGTCGCTGGCTGTCCCCGCGATCATCAGCACCGGCGGGCCGGCGCCCGCGATTTCGTAGTGAACCGAAGCATCCGGGCGTTCCAATTGCGGCATCTGGGTTTCCCGATTTGTGAGAAGCCGGAATCTAGACAAGCCTCCCGGACTTTGCAATTTTGGAGCTTGGCCAATAGGTTAAACGATCATGGCGCAAGACGCCCTCGGCAATCCCATCAGCGTCGCCAGCGATGCGGCGCTTTCCGGCATCGATGATTTCGTCTCGGGCTTCCTGGCCTATGAGAAGAAGGCCGCCAACGTACTCGCCGCCGCCGATGCCGACCCCGATGCCACCCTGGCGCAGATCTATGCCGGCTTCTCCTGGATGTTCCTGGAGGCCGCCGGCGCCGAGGAGCAGGCCGCGCACTACCTCGCCCGCGCCCGCCTGACGCAAGCCTCCGCCAATGCCCGCGAAAAAATGCTGCTGGCCCAGCTCGAACGCTGGATCGCCGGCGATATCCCCGCCGTGCAGGCCATCGGCGAGCAGATCGTGGACGATTATCCACGCGATCTCGCCTCCGCCAAGCTCCACCAATATTTCAGCTTCAACCGGGGCGATGCCGCCTCGATGCTGCGCATCGCCGAAAAGCTCCTGCCGGCCAATCCCGGCAACCCGCATGTCCACGGCATGCTGGCCTTCGGCTACGAGCAGATGCACCAGATCGAAAAGGCCGAGATCGCCGCCCGCAAAGCCTTGTCCCTCAAGGAGAAGGAACCCTGGGCCCAGCACGCCCTCGCCCATGTCATGCTTTCGCAGGGCCGCGTGCGCGAAGGCGTCGACTTCATGGGCGCGGCGTCGAAAACCTGGGTGGACCTCAACTCCTTCATGTACACCCATAACTGGTGGCACAAGGCGCTGTTCCACATCTCCCTGGGCGACGAGCAGGCGGTGTTCGACGCCTATGACAGCCATGTCTGGGGCCAGGAAAAGGACTATTCGCAGGATCAGGTCGGCGCCATTTCGCTGCTCGCCCGCATGGAGATCGCCGGCATGGATGTCGGCAATCGCTGGGAGGATGTGGCCAACCACATGCGCGGCCGCGCCCGCGACACCATCCAGCCTTTCCTCACCATCCAGTATCTCTACGGCCTCGCCCGCGCCGAGCGCGCCGAAGCCGACACCCTGATGGCCGCCGTTGCGGACAAGGCCGCAAGCCCCGACGCCTTCGACCGCCTCGTCTGGCGCGATGTCGTGCTTCCCGGCTGCCGCGGTGTTCTTGCCCATGCGCGCGGGCAGCATGCCGAAGCGGTAAAATATCTCTCGATCGCCAATCCGCGTATCGCCGAAATCGGCGGCAGTCACGCCCAGCGCGACCTCTTCGGCCAGATCCTGCTCGATGCGCATGTGAAGGCCGGCAATTGGGACATTGCTCGCCAGATGCTGGAAATGCGCCGCACCTGGGACCCCGACGGCGTGCCGCTTAACCGCGTGCTGGCAATGGTTTATCAGAAGCTCGGCAAACCGGAGGAGGCCGCTCAAGCCGCCGCCCGCCACTATTCCTGAATAAGAACACCAAAGGGGGGACGGCCATGCGCCAGGGTCCGCGCAATCTCATCACCGACGTCAAAGGCCTCTATGTCGGCAATGCCGAAGACCATGCGGTCAAATCCGGCACCACCGTGCTGGTCGGCGACAAGCCGTTCATCGCCTCGGTCGATGTCATGGGCGGCTCGCCCGGCAGCCGCGAAACCGAATTGCTGGCGCCCGACAAGATGGTCGAAGGCGTCGATGCCCTCGTGCTCTCCGGCGGCTCGGCCTTCGGCCTCGACGCCGCTGCCGGCGTCATGGACGAATTGCGCAAGCGCGGTCGCGGTTTTCGCGTCGAAAGCGCCACGGTCCCCATCGTTCCCGGCGCCATCATCTTCGATCTCCTCAATGGCGGCGACAAGAACTGGGCCGAAAATCCCTATCGCGCTCTCGGCGCTCGGGCGCTCGCCGATGCCGGGCAAGATTTTGCCCTCGGCACGGCCGGCGCCGGCACCGGCGCCCTTACCGCCAACCTCAAGGGCGGCCTCGGCTCGGCCTCGATCGTCCTGCCCTCCGGCCACACCATCGGCGCGCTGGTCGCGGCCAACCCGACGGGTTCGGTCACCATGGGCGACCATCCCAATTTCTGGGCGGCGCCCTATGAGATCGATGGCGAATTCGGCAATCTCGGCCCCTATACGGGTGCCTTGAGCTTCGCCCAGACCGCCCGCTCCAAGCGCGACGCGCTGATGAGCCCCATCGCCAACACCACCATCGCCATCGTCGCCACCGACGCCGTGCTCACCAAGGCCCAGACCAAGCGCCTCGCCGTCGCCGCCCAGGATGGCATCGCCCGCGGCGCCAGCCCCAGCCATACCCCCGTCGACGGCGACCTGGTCTTCGCCGTCTCGACCTGCCAGGTGCCGCTGGAAGATCCCATCCTCAACGCCATCCACCTCGGCCACGCCGCCGCGGTCTGCCTGGCGCGGGCAATGGCGAGGGCGATCTATCTGGCAGAACCCGCCCCGGGCGACGTCGCGCCGACCTGGCGGGAAAAGTGGGGCAGGGGGTAGGCAGGAACGCTTTCGCGCCAGGCCACTGGCACCAAAGTGCCGTCTTCAGTGCAGGCGTTAGGGGTCGGAGAATCCCCCCTCCCAGCCTCCCCCGCAAGGGGGGAGGTGCCTATCGTGGTTGTGGGGCTCATTGTTCACAAGCAACTGGATGGAAACACCTCCCCCCTTGCGGGGGAGGCTGGGAGGGGGGTGAGCCACAAGCTCAGCTCAGCCAGACCCAGCCTATCCCCGAAACCACACCTCCGCCTCGCGCCCCTCGCCCCCGGCAGGCACGCTCAGCGTCACCACCACATCCGCCTCGCCGGCCAGTTCCGGCACTCGTTCGGCCCATTCCACCAGCACGATGGCGTCGGGATCGTCCAGCAGGCCCAGTTCGGAGACGTCCCCCGCATGGGCCAGCCGGTAGAGATCGGCATGCATGATCGAAAAACCCTTGCCGGCATAGGGCTGCACCAGTGCGAAGCTGGGTGAGGGCACGTCGAGGTTCTCGTCCCCGAGCAGGGCGCGGATGATGGCCCGGGCCAGGGCCGTCTTGCCGGCCCCCAGATCGCCTTCCAGCAGCACGATGTCGCTCGGCTTGAGCTTTGCCGCCAGGTCCCGGCCGAGTTCGGCCGTCGCCGCGTCGTCGGGCAGGAACACCATTATTCGGCGGCGCCGGCCATCGGTATGGCGCGTGGCAGGTTGACGACGACGCGGTTGCCGCGCGGCTCGCGCCGTTCCATCGCAATGGTGCCGCCGTGAAGGTTGACGAAGGTGCGCACGATGGAAAGGCCCAGGCCCGCGCCGCGCTGGCGGCCCGACGTCTGCGCGGGGTCGAGCATGGCCGCCTTCATGTCATCGGTCATGCCGGTGCCCTCGTCCTCGACGACGAACAGCACCCGCTCGCCGCGCTCCTCGACCGCCAGCCGGATCAATCCGCCGGGTTCGGAGAACCGTGCCGCGTTCGAGAGCAGGTTATAGAGCACCTGCACCAGCCGCGTGCTGTCGGCGCGCAGCGGCGCGATGCCGGCGGGCACGTCGACGATGAAGTTGAAGGGCTTTTCGCCGTTGATCTCGGGGAAGGTCGCCGCCAAGCCGGCGCGCGCCTTTTCGACCAGCGACGGAATGTCCACATTGTCGAGCCGCAATTCGGCAATGCCGGCGTCCACGGTCGCCAGGTCGAGAATGTTGTCGATGAGCACGCCCAATGTCACGCTCGAAGCGCGGATATAGTCGGTATAGGCGCGCTGCTTGTCGTTGAGTGGCCCCATATCCTCGGACGAGAGCAGGTCGGCAAAGCCGATGATATTGGTCAGCGGCGAGCGCAATTCGTAGGAAACGTTCTGCACGAACGCATCCTTGAGCCGGTCGGCGGTCACCAGCGCATCGTTCCGTTCCTTGAGCACGCGGCTGTAATTGGCGCTGTCGGTCACGTCCATGAAGGTCATCATGGTCTGCCCGTCCGGCAGGCGCGTCACGGCATAGTCGACAAGGCACCCGTCGGCCCGCGCGATGCGCCCGGTCGTGTCGGCGCGCATCGGGTTGAGGTCGATGATGCGCCTCTTGAGGTCGCGCCAGATCGCGGTGCCGTCTTCCGGCATCACCTGCCCGCAGGCTTCGGCGATCTGGTCGATATGCGGATTGGTGCCCAATTCGTTCATCGGCAGCTTCCAGAGCTTTGAAAGCTGCGGGTTGCAGAGCGTCAGCCGGCCATTGGTGCCGAACACCGCCACCGCCTCGGAGAGTGCGTTGAGCGTTTCGCGCTGAACGTTGGAGAGCGACTTGTTGAGGCTTTCCAGCAGCAGGCGCTGCGTGATGTCCTCGAAGATGTAGATGACCCCGCCCTTGGGGCCGGCCGGCGCCGCGATCACCTGGATGGTGCGCCCGTCCGGCAGGTGCCAGGGCTCGCGCTCGGTGGGTTCGGTCAACTGGTAGGCCGTCAGGTGCTTGGCCCGCCATTTCTGGTAATCGGGCTCGGCCGGCAGCATGCCGTCGGTGCGCAGGCGATCGAGAATGGCCCGCTCGTCCATGCCGAGCTTGAGCCATTTCGGGTTGAGATTGAACAGTTCTGCATAGGCGCCGTTGAACTGCACCAGTTCGCGCTGCGCGTTGAAGATGGCGATGGGCGTGGACAGCACTTCCATCACCGCGCTCAACTGGCTGACGCCCGGCTCGAACTCGGCAGCGGCGGCGCTGACGGGCGCCGCGGTGCGCACGGGCTCGAGATAGCCGGCCCGGCCCCCGCTCAGCGGGAATTCGGTGAGGCTGAATGTGCCGCCGGCGGTCGGCAGCGACAGCGTGCGCGATTGCGGCTTGTCGCCCAGTGCCACGCTTTCGATCAGTTCCGGCACGTCGCCGTCCGGCGCCATGCGGCCCAGCGTGCGCGCCAGTTGCAGATAGGCGGCATTGCCGTAGATGAGCTTGTTCTGGCCGTCGCGCACGAAGGCGGGGCAGGGGAGAAGCGCCAGGATGGCGCGGGCGCTGGCCGTATCGGCTAGCAGCGTCCTGTCATCGAGCGCCGGCGCCGTCTGGCGCTGCAGCAAAGCCGGCCGCAGCCGCACCGCAACTGCGCCGCCCAGCACCCAGCCGGTGGCGCGCAGGCGCCGTCCGTCGATGGTTTCCACCGCCTGATCGAACCCGGCGCCATCGACGCGCAGCGCCTCGAGCGCGCGGGCAAGCGTCTCGGCATCGGCCGGGGCCAGCCAGGAATGAAGGTTGAGTACCGTCTCGGCCCGCCGCCCGGCCGGCAGCACCGCCGAGGCCTGGCCGAGGAATTTCGGTTCGGACGCCGCTTCGCTCCACAGCACGGTCAATTCGCGCGTGCCGGCCAGCAGCGCTTCGTATTCGTCCACCAGCGCGCGCAGGCCCGAAATCTGCTCGGACGAGCGCTGCTGCACGGTCTTGGTGTCGCGCAGGACATTGCGCAGCGCAGCCATGGCGAGGAGCGCGAAGCCGGCGGCGCCGATGGCTATGGCGACGGGCAGGGCCCCCACCACGAACCCGGCATTATAGGTTTGCGCGGACCCCTGGGCCAAAGCGGGCGCGGCGACGAGCAGGGTGATGTGCGCGGCAGCAAGGAGCGGTCCTGCGAAACCCACGAATCCCCGACGTTTCCGGAACTGCTCCGGCACCATGCCCGACCTCTTGCTGAACGCTTGAATGAACGCCCCGCGGCCGCAACAACCCCGGGGGAACGCCTGACGCAACTTGCCCTCGCGCCGGAAATGATCGGCGCGTCGGTGGACCAGACCCTTGGCCACCGAATCACTTCACAATACCGACGTGGGGAATCGGGCAAAAGAGTCTCGTTGAGAAGAGTTTGTGAGAAAGGGGCTTGCCTAGCCTGCGAAGCAGTCAGAGCCGCGCCAGCGTCAACGGGTCGAACCGCCCGGCGCAGAAGGCATTGAGGGCCTCTTCGAACTCATGATGATCGGGGGCGGCCACCGCGAACAACGTCATCGATGAACAAAATTTGAGGGCGTCGATTTCCCCAAAAATGTCGGCGGCGCGCTTGCCCTTGTGCCGCAGCACCAGCCCCGTGCATTCGAGCAGGCGCGGCCCCAATACCGGATGGATGGCATAGTCGGCGGCCTGGTTGAGCGAAGCGATGCCGAATTTCTGCGCCATCACCGATGAGCCCAGTCCCGCCAGTTGCGGGAAGATGAACCACATCCAATGCGTGCGTTTCACGCCGGCGCGAAGTTCGTTTCGGACGGTGTCGTAAACCGGTTCCTGCGCGACGACGAAATGCTCGAGCATGGCCCGAGAGTGCAACATCGGTGGGAGGTTGTCACCTTCGGCGGGCAGAGCCTGCGGCTACCCCTCCAGTTCCTCGCGCAGAATCTCCAGCTCCAGCCACTGCTCCTCCGCCGCGGCCCGCTTGGCCTCCGCCGCGCCGAGCGCCTGGCTCTTCTTGTCGAACTCGTCGGGCGATTTGGCATAGAGCCCCGGATCGGCCAGGGCCTCGTTGAGCCGGGCGATCTCGTTTTCGAGCTTCTTGATCTCGGCGGGCAGCGTTTCGAGCGCGTGCTTTTCCTTGAACGACAGCTTGCGCTTGCCCTGCTGCGGCGGCGCGGCGGGCGCCGCTTCCGCCTTGGGCCTGGCCGGCGCCGCCTTGGCCTCGGGCTTGCGCACGCCGAACCCGCGCTGGTTGACCATGTCCGAATAGCCGCCGGCATATTCGTTCCACTCGCCGTCGCCCTCGGCCACGATCACCGAGGTCGCAACGCGGTCGAGGAAATCGCGGTCATGGCTCACCACCACCACTGTGCCGGGATAATCGGCCAGCAATTCCTGCAGCAGGTCGAGCGTTTCGAGGTCGAGATCGTTGGTCGGTTCGTCCAGCACCAGGAAGTTGGAGGGCAGGGCCAGCGCCCGCGCCAGCGTCAGCCGTCCGCGCTCGCCCCCCGAAAGCTTGGACACCGCCGTCCGCGCCTGTTCGGGCGTGAACAGGAAATCCTTCATGTAGCCCATCACATGCTTGGGCTCGCCATTAATATGGAGCGTATCCGAGCCGCCCTGGGTCAGCGCGTCCTTGAGCGTGGTTTCGGGCGAAAGCCCCTTGCGCCCCTGGTCGAGCGTGGCGAGCTCGAGGCTCGCCCCCAGCCGCACCCGGCCGCTATCGGGCTGGATGTCGCCGGTCATGAGTTTGATGAGCGTGGTCTTGCCCGCCCCGTTCGGCCCCACGATGCCCACCCGGTCGCCGCGGATGACGCGGGTGGAGAAATCCTTGACGATCGTGCGCTCGCCATAGGCCTTGGTGACCTCGTCCATGTCCACCACCATCGCGCCTGACGTGGTGCCTTCCGAGACCGTCATCCTGACCTCGCCGGTGGCGCGGCGCGCATCCTTGCGCTGCTGGCGCAGGGTGAAGAGGTTATCGAGCCGGCGCACATTGCGCTTGCGCCGCGCCGTCACGCCATAGGTCAGCCAATGCTCCTCGCGCACGATCTGCCGGTCGAGCTTGTGGCGGGCCTGCTCCTCTTCTTCGAGCACCGCATCGCGCCAGGCCTCGAACCCCGAAAACCCCTGGTTGAGCCGCCGCGTGATGCCGCGATCGAGCCACACAGTCGCCTTGGTGAGATCGGCGAGGAAGCGCCGGTCGTGGCTGATGAGCACGATGGCCGAGCGCAGCGAGGCGATTTCTTCTTCCAGCCATTCGATGGCCGGCAGGTCGAGGTGATTGGTCGGCTCGTCGAGCAGCAGGATATCGGGTTCGGGCGCCAGCACCCGCGCCAGGGCCGCGCGCCGCGCTTCGCCGCCCGAAAGGTTTTTCGGCTCTTCCCGGCCCGTCAGCCCCAGCTGTTCGAGCAGATATTGCGCCCGGTACTGGTCGTTGCCCTCGGTGAGTCCGGCCTCGACATAGGCGAGGGTGGAGGCGAAGGCCGAGAGGTCCGGCTCCTGCGGCAGGTAGCGCACAGTCACGCCCGGCTGCACGAAGCGCACGCCGCCATCGGCCTCGATCTCCCCCGCCGCGATCTTGAGCAGGGTGGATTTGCCCGAGCCGTTGCGGCCCACCAGCGCGATCTTGTCGCCCGGCGTCACCGACAGTTCGGCGCCATCGAGCAGCAGCGTCGAGCCGAGCGTGAGTTTGATGTCCTGGAGCGCGAGGATCGGCGCTGGAGCCATGAGCCAAAAGTTCCGTTGAGTTCGCGCCGCATAAAACACGCATGGCCGGCAAAGCCAAGGCCCCGGACGCCGCGCCGGTTCCGTGCGCCGAAGCCGCATCGGTCCGACCCCGCAATTTTTCACTTGAAGCTCTAGTGGCTGGAGGTTGTAGGCCAGAATCGACACCAAGGTTTTCGGAGGTCGAGATGGATGCCAAGTCGCAAACCCGCACGCTGAGCTGGCGCGTGGAAGGCATGGATTGCGCGAGTTGCGCGGCCAAGATCCGCACGGCCGTCGAGCGCATGCCCGGCGTTACCGAGGTCTCGATCACCCATACGACCGAAAAGCTCTCCCTCAGGCTGGCCGAAGGCGGCGCCGAGCCGCAGGCCATCGAAAAGCAGATCGCCAGGCTCGGCTACGCCACCCGCCCCTATACCGGCATCGCCCCCGCTGCCGCCGATCATGCCGATCACGATCACGCGGGCCACGACCACGATCATGGCCACGATCACGCCGAAGCCGGCATCGGCCATGTCCATGGCGAAGATCCGGCCGACCGCGACAGGTCCTGGTGGCAGACGCGCAAGGGGCAGCTCGTCATCGGCACGGGCCTGCTCTACCTGCTGGCCTGGGCCGCCAGGCTGGCCTTCCCCGACATTTCCTATTGGGCCTTCGTCGCTGCTACGCTGATCGGCGTAGCCCCGGTGGCGCAGCGCGCCTTCCAGGCCGCCCGCACCGGTTCGCCCTTCACCATCGAAATGCTCATGACCATTGCCGCCACCGGCGCCCTGGTCATCGGCGCCGCTGAGGAAGCGGCGCTGGTCGTCTTCCTCTTTGCCGTGGGCGAAGTGCTCGAGGGCGCCGCCGCCGCCCAGGCCCGCGCCTCGATCAAGGCTCTTGGCGATCTCGTCCCCAAGACCGCCCTTGTCGAGGAGAACGGGGCTACGCGCGAAGTGCCCGCCGCCGCCCTGCGCATCGGCCAGACCGTCATGGTCCGCCCCGGCGACCGCATTCCAGCCGATGGCATCGTGCTCTCGGGCACCTCGGGCGTCGACCAGTCCCCCGTCACCGGCGAATCCGTCCCTGTCACCCGCGCCGAGGGCGACGAAGTCTTTGCCGGCTCCATCAACAAGCAGGCCGTACTCCGCATCCGCGTCGACAAGGCCGCCGCCGACAACACCATTGCCCGCATCATCAAGTTGGTGGAAGAAGCGCACGAGGCCCGCGCCCCCACCGAGCGCTTCATCGATCGCTTCTCGCGCTGGTACATGCCCGCCATTGTCGGCGTCGCCGTGCTCGTTGCCGTCGTGCCCCCGCTGGCGGGCTGGGGCGATTGGTGGACCTGGCTCTATCGCGGCCTCACCCTGCTCCTCATCGGCTGCCCCTGCGCGCTCGTCATTTCGGTGCCCGCTTCGATCGCTTCCGCGCTCGCCGCCGGCGCCCGCCAGGGCCTGCTGCTCAAGGGCGGCGTCGTCATCGAAACCGTGGCCAAAACCCGGACCATCGCTTTCGACAAGACCGGCACGCTCACCCGCGGCGAGCCCCGCGTCACCGACATCGTCGCCCTTGCGGGCAGCGAGGCCGATATTTTGCGCTTGGGCGCTGCCGTCGAGGCCGGCTCCAGCCATCCGCTGGCCCAGGCCATTCTCGCCCGCGCCGCCGCCGACAAACTGTCGGTGCCGCGCGCCAGCGCCGAGACTGCTTTGCCCGGCCGGGGCGTCGAGGCCCATGTCGAGGGCGCGCGCATCTTCGTGGGCGCCACCCGCGATGCCGAGCCGCACCCCGAGGCCCTGCGCCTCGAAGCCGAAGGCAAGACCGTCTCCGCCGTTCTGCGCGACGATGCCCTTGTCGGCCTCATCGCCCTGCGCGACGAGCCGCGCGAGGATGCAAAATCCACCATTGCCGACCTCAAGGCGATGAATGTCGGCGCCGTCATGCTCACCGGCGACAATGCCCGCACCGGCGCCGCCATCGCCTCGGCGCTCGGCATGGACTACCGCGCCGAACTGATGCCCGAGGACAAGGTCTCCGCCATCAAGGCGCTGGGCGAGCACGTCATGATGGTGGGCGACGGCATCAATGACGCTCCGGCCCTCGCTGCCGCCGCCACCGGCGTCGCCATGGGTTCGGGCACCGACGTCGCCCTCGAAACCGCCGATGGTGCCTTGCTGCGCAGCCGCCTCGCCGATGTCGTCAACATGATCGGCCTCTCGCGCTCCACCATGTCCAACATCACCCAGAACATCAGCGTGGCGCTGGGCCTGAAGGGCATCTTCCTCATCACGAGCGTCCTCGGCCTCACCGGTCTCTGGATCGCCATCCTCGCCGACACCGGCGCCACCGTCCTCGTCACCGCCAACGCCCTGCGCCTCCTGCGCTGGAAAGGGAAATAACCCCTCATCCGGCCTCCGGCCACCTTCTCCCCGACGGGGAGAAGGCCGCACGGCATGATCCCGCCCCACGCTACCCCTCGCCCCTACCATGTGCTAAACCCTCCAACCACTGTCCCCGCCACGACTTTTTCCAAAGGTTCTTATGGCTGACCTCTCCACCCCCGACCTTTGCGTCATCGGCGGCGGCACGGCCGGTCTGGCGGCGGCTGAGGCCGCCCGCAATCGTGGCGCCAGCGTGGTTCTGGTCGAGCGCGCCGCTTTGGGCGGGGAGGGGCTTTATTCCGGCGGGGCCGCGTCCCGCGCGCTTTCTGCTTCCGCCGCGCGCGCTCAGATCATGCGCAATGCCGCCCCTTTCGGCATCGCCGATGCCGAGGCCAAGGTGAACTTCCGTCAGGTGCACGACCATGTGCAATCGGTCGTCGCCCGCCTCTCGCCCGAAGCCTCGGCCGAGCATATGGCGGCGCTCGGTGTCGAGATTCTGGCCGGCGAAGGCAGCTTTGCCGATCCGCGCACCCTCAAGGTCGGCGATCGGCTCGTGCGCGCCCGCGCCTTCATCGTCGCCACGGGTGCCACCACCGTCGTGCCCGCCATCGACGGGCTCGATGAAATCCCCTTCTTCACCGCCGAGACCATTTTCGAGAATACCCGCAAGCTTTCTCATCTCGTCGTCATCGGCGAGGGCTTCGCCGCGCTTGAAATCGCCCAGGCCTACAAGCGCCTCGGCTCAGATGTCACCGTGCTCGCCGCCGGCTCCGCCCTGCCCGACAGCGATCCCGAACTGGCCGATATCGCCCTGCGGCGCCTGCGCGAGGAGGGCGTGGCCATCATCGAGGGGGTGGACGTCGCCATCCAACCGCGCAGCCAGGGCATCGGCGTCCTCGTCCGCACCGGCGAGCGCGAGGACCGGCTCGATGCCTCCCATATCCTCATTGCGGGCAGGCGCCTGCCCAATCTCGATATGCTCGGACTCGACAAGGCCCGCATCCGCCGCGCCGCGACAGACCGCGCGCGTCTGGAACTGGGTCCGACCCTGCGCACTTCTAATCCCAGGGTCTTTGCCATTGGCGATGCTGCCGCTGGCCCCCAGCTCGGCCATCTCGCCCGCCACCAGGCACAGATCGCCGTCGATGCCGCCATCTATGGCAAGGCGCCGGCCTATAATCGCCAGGCCATCCCCCTCATCGCCTTCACCGATCCCGAGATCGCCGAGATCGGCCTCACCGAGCCCATGGCCAAGGCGCGTTTGAAGACACGCTACCGCGTGCTGCGCGCCAGCTTTGCCGATAGCCACCGCGCCCGCGCCGAGCGCAACGCCCATGGTCTCGCCAAGCTCGTCGTCGCGCCCAATGGACGCATCCTGGGGGCGGGCATCGTTGCCGAGGGGGCGGGGGAGCTGGCCGCCTTCTTTGCCCTGGCCATCGCCAGAAACCTCTCGGCGCGCGATCTCGCCGCGCTTGTTGCGCCCTATCCCACCGTCTCGGAAATCGCCACCGAACTCGGCCGCGCTTTCCTGCGCGACGAAAAGCCCAGTGCGTGGATGGAACGCCGGGCCGCGTTCAAACGCTTGTTACCGTAAGCCCCCTGCACTACATAATATATTGAAATGGCAGCCGAACCCCGTGCAATGCCGGGCCCGTTTTCCGGCCTATCGGTCAAGCTCATCACGATCATCGTCACGGTGATCCTGACGGCGGGCATCGTCATTTATCTGCCCCTGATGGCCAATTACCGCGATAGCTGGCTGGCCGACCGCCTGCGCGTCGGCATCGTCGCTGCACGCGTCCTCGATGCGGTACCCGATGTCATGGCCCTGCCGCAGACCCTGACCGATCGCCTGCTCAATTCCGCCGGCGCCAAGGCTATCGTCTATCGCCGCGGCGGCCAGAGCCAGTTGCTGACCGTCGAGGGTGTCGAGATGCCCAGGGAGGTGGTCACCGCCGACATGCGCCTCAACGATCCCGTCACCCGCATCGTCGGTGCGCTTGATACGCTCTTTGCCGGCAATGGCCGCACCTTGCGCATCGTGGGCGACAGCGACGGCACGGCCGACGGCATTGTCGAGGTGCTGATGTCGGAGACCCCGCTGCGCCTCGGCATGCTCGCCTTTTCGCGCAATATCGCGGTCCTGGCGCTGGTCATCGCCGCCATCACGGCGATTGCGCTCTACGTCTTCGTCAGCCGCACTTTCATCGCCCCGATCCGGCGCATCACCGCCAACATGGTCGCCTATCGCCAGGCGCCCGAAAACGCCAACCTCATCATCCAGCCCGAGCGGCGGAACGATGAGATCGGCATTGCCGAGCGCGAACTGGCTGCCATGCAAACCGATCTCTTCACCATGCTGCGCCAGCGCCGGCACCTGGCCGATCTCGGCCTCGCCGTCGCCAAGATCAACCATGACCTGCGCAACACCCTGACCTCGGCCCAGCTTCTTTCCGATCAGGTGGCGACCCTCGATGATCCCAAGGTCCAGCGTCTCGCCCCGCGCCTCGTCACCACGCTCGACAAGGCCATCGGCTTCGCCCAGTCCGTGCTCGATTACGGTCGCCAGAGCGTCACCCCACCGCGCCCAGGCCCGGTGGACATGCGCCTCCTGCTCGACGAATCGGCCATCGATGCCGGCCTCATGGCGCATCCGGAGGTGAAGTTCGTCAACACCGTCCCCGATGGCGTCACCGTCAGCGCCGATGCCGACCAGCTCGGCCGCGTCTTCGTCAACCTGCTCAAGAATGCCCGCCAGGCGCTCGAAGCCGTTCCCGTCGCCACCCCGCCGCCCACCATCACCGCCTCCTTCGCCGAAGGGGAGGAGGGGCTGGTTTTCACCGTCGCCGACAATGGCCCCGGCCTGCCCCCGCGGGCCCGCGAAAACCTCTTCGTCGCCTTCGAGGGCTCCGCCCGTGCCGGCGGCACGGGGTTGGGTCTGGCTATCGCGCGCGAGCTCACCGAGGCGCATGGTGGGAAACTCGTCTTCGTCGATCAGCCGCAGGGCGCCCGTTTCGATGTCATCTTGCCCGCAACCGCCCGGCTGACCTGATGTCGCCGTTCATCTTCGTTCATTTGCCGTTCATCGGACCGACATTTTCGTGACGAGGGCGCTTGCAAACCACAAAAACCCCCTCTATAGGAAGCCTCGCTTCGAGGCGACACCGCCTCACCGCCGTCCCAAAAACGGCCTGCGCGCCCGTAGCTCAGCTGGATAGAGCACCAGACTACGAATCTGGGGGTCAGGAGTTCGAATCTCTTCGGGCGCGCCATTTCCTTTCCAGTTGTGCGGCCTATATCAACGAATACCGCGCTTTTAACGTCAACAGTCGCCCTTAGGCGGCTGAAAGCATGTTTCGCGACGTCAAAAGATTCGTTCGCGCCCGTCGTGCCGTCCTCAGGTGCCCTGCGGGTCGTGGCGGAAGACCTGGTCGTGGGAAGCTACCCAATATTCGCCGGCATCGGTAACCCAGCCCCGGAACATGCCGTCGGTATTGTAGGGGGCGGCGACCGAGCCGTCCGCGCCAACGGCGACCAGGCCGGCGCCGATGTCGTGCGGCTTGAGATCTTCCATGATGACCTTGGTCGCGGCGTCCTTGACGGTCTCGCCCAGATAGGCGATGCGCGAGGCCACTTCGTGTCCCACCACGTGGCGGATGAAGAACTCGCCCTTGCCGGTGCCCGAGACCGCGCAGACGCCGTCGCGGGCATAGGTGCCGGCTCCGATGACGGGGCTATCGCCCACGCGCCCATCCGGCTTGTTGTTATAACCGCCGGTGGAGGTGGCGGCGGCCAGATGGCCGTGCTGGTCGAGCGCGACGGCTCCCACCGTGCCATGCTTTTCCGATTCACTCGCCGCAACATGCGTGCCTGCGGCCACGTGCGCCTTCATGGCTGCCAGGGCCTTCTTGCGCCGCTCCGTGGTGAAGTAGCCCTGTTCCTCGACGGCGAGGCCCTTGGCTTCGGCAAAGCGGTCGGCGGCCGGGCCGGCGAGCAGCACCGCATCGCCATGTTCGAGCACGGCGCGGGCGGCGACGACGGGGTTGCGGATGTGGCGCGAGGCGCAGACTGCGCCTGCCGCCAGCGTCCGCCCGTCCATGATGGACGCGTCCAGCTCGTGGACGCCATTTTCATTGAGCGCCGCGCCATGGCCGGCATTGAAATGGGGGCTGTCCTCCATGACGACGACGGCCGCCTGCACGGCGTCGAGCGCCTCGCCGCCACCCGCCAGCACGGCATAGCCGGCCTCGAGCGCGCGCCCCAGATCGCGGCGCGCCGCGATCCATTCGGCCTCGCTCAGGTCGAGCTTGGCCATCACGCCGCAGCCGCCATGAATGGCAAGGGCGAATTTAGTCATGAGAGAAATCTCCGGGTTCATATGGAAAAGGGCACCGGCATTGCCTGCCGGTGCCCTTCAGTGACAGCGCCAGGCTTACTGCTTGGGATGGATGTCCATCGCCAGCGTGTCCTCGTCCGAGCGCGGGTCGTAGGTTACCTTGTCGGCCTTGGCGCCCCAGGCCGAGAGGTTGATTGCCAGCGGCAGGTCGGGGCGATCGGTGGCCACCAGCATGTTCGCCTCTTCGAGCAGAGCCAGGCGCTTGGCTTCGTCCATCTCGACGGCGGCGTCCTCGATGAGCTTGTCCATGGTCGGGTTGGAATAGCCGCGCACGTTGAAGGCGCCCAGCGACGTAGCTGGATCGTTCGTGTGCATCAGGGACGACAGCATGTAGTTGGATTCGCCCGTTAACGTGCCCCAGGAGGCTATGTAGAGCGAATATTCGCCGCGCGTCTTGGCCGGGTTGAACACTGCCGCGGGCACGCCCTGCACGTCGACCGTGATGTTGATGGCGGCGAGCAGCTGGGCAACCGTCGGCCCGAGCTCGGTCGGCAGGCGATCATTGGCGTAGGCGAGCGTTACCTTGAAGCCATCCGGATATCCGGCTTCAGCCAGCAGGGCGGTCGCTTTGGCCACGTCAAAGGCCGGGACGGCGACGTCCTTGTTGTAGCCGAAGATGTTCGGGGTCACGAGCTGGGTGGAGACCACGCCCATGCCTTCGAGCGCGTAATCGACGATGGTCTCGCGGTCGAGCGCCAGATCGAAGGCTTCGCGCACGCGCGCATCGAGGAACGGGTTCTTCGCGAGCTTGGCGCCGGCATTGTCCCAGACCTGCGGGGAATCCTCGCGGAAGTCGAATTCGAGGAACGGAATATAGATCGATTCCGTCTTGATCATCTGCAGGGCAGGATCGGTCTCGATGCTGGAGAGGTCGGTCGCCGGAACCTTAGCGATGATGTCGACCTGGCCAGCCTTGAGCTGGGCGACGCGGGCGGCGTCATTGGGGATTTCCTTGCGCACGACGCGATCCCAGGGCTGCGCGCCATCCCAATAGCCATCGAACTTTTCGAGCACGAGATCCTGGGTCGGCGCCCAGCTCACGAACTTGTAGGGGCCGGTGCCGATGGTGGCCTTGCCCATGTTGAAACCTTCGGCCGAGGTATCCTGCGTCGAATAATCGGCCGCGGCGAGATGAGAGACGACGAAGAGACGCACGAAGTCGTTGGGGAGGTTCGGAGCCGGACCGTTGGTCTTCACGCGCAGGGTGTGGTCGTCGATGATCTCGACGCCGGCCACGCGGCGGACATAGATGGTCGAAGGATTCGGGCCGGTCACGTTCGGGATGCGCTCGATCGAGAACTTGACGTCCTCGGCGGTGAAGTCGGAGCCGTCATGGAACTTGACGCCTTCGCGCAGCTTGAATTCCCAGGTCGTGTCGTCCAGCGCCTGCCAGCTCGTGGCCAGCGACGGCAGGATTTCGAGGTTGTTCCCCGAGCGCAGCAGCGTGTCGAAGATGTGCTTGGTAGCCTCGGCATTGGCCGCGGTCGCGGTGAAATGCGGATCCATCGATGCCGGACCGTTCTTGGTCGCGATCACCAGGTCCGCGGCGAAGGCAGGGCTGGCCAGCATGGTGGCCGCGAGCGCTGCGCGAAGAATGAATTTGAGTGTCATGCATTCCCTCTCTTGGTTTTGTTCTTGGTTCGTCAGTCCCGCATTGAGCCGGATGACCGGCGCCAATGACGGGTTGGCCCGGGGCTATTCGCCCTCGAGCACTTGCGGCCATTTGCTCGATGCCGCCACGAGTTTGGTCATGATCTCGGAAAGGCTCAGCCGTTCGGCCGGGCTCAGTTCCTCCAGCATGCGGCGCTCGTGCTCGATCATCATGGCTTTGACCATTTCGACCGCTTCCTGGCCCTTGTCGGTCAGATGGAGCGTGATGCGGCGCTGGTCTTCGTGGTTGGTCTGGCGATCGATGAGGCCGAGCCCATGCACCTTGTTGGTGGCGCGGCTGAGCGTGTTCTTGGGAAAGCCCGAAGAGCGCACCACGTCGGTCAGGGTCGAGTCCCCGCTCAGATAGAGCGACCACAGCACCACGAATTCCGGGCGCAACAGTCCCAGCTGCTGCTGAATGTGGTTGTAGACCGGGTTGTTGAACTGCAGCGCCAGGTAGTTGAGCCGATAGGAGAACCAGCACGGATTGTCCCAGAGCTTGGCGTGCATGTTGGCATCGACCTCGATGCCGAACGAAGCGGCTGCTTCGTGCCGGCCGGCTCGTCCCTCAAACAACGCCTGACGCACTGCGTCGTCCATTTTGTCCCATCCCTCAGGAACCGATATTGATCCCAAATGAAACTTTATTTGGAGCAAATCTCTTGCGTCAACTCAAAATTCCGATCCATATAGAACTATTATGCCGGCTCAAGCTGACCCGCGATCGACCGTGGGGCGGCACTGGTCGGCATCGCCGCAAGGCGAGTTTCGATATCGAAAAGGGATAGGGTATGCGCATTCAGGACATGCATTGGAGCCAGGTCGAGGAGCGGGCGAAGGAGGATGACCGTTGCGTTCTTCCGGTCGGCTCGACCGAACAGCATGCCTATCTGAGCCTGGCTACCGACACGATCCTGGCCGAGCGGGTTTCCGTGGAAGCCGCCGAGCCGCTCGGCGTTCCGGTTTTTCCCTGCCTTCCCTATGGCATGGCTTCCGGCTTTGCCGATTTCCCCGGCACGGTGAGCCTTACGCTGCGCACCTATATCGGGGTGTTCGAAGACATTCTCGACAGCATCTATCGCTCGGGCTTCCGGCGCATCCTGATCGTCAACGGCCATGGCGGCAACACGCCGATCAACCCGGTGATCAGCGAATGGCTCAACCGGAACCGCGATGCCTCGGTCAAGCTGCACGACTGGTGGCGCGCGCCCCGGACCATGGCCAAGGTCCTTGAAATCGACTCCGCGGCGTCGCACGCCAGCTGGATGGAGAATTTTCCGTGGACGCGCCTCGAAGGCGCGCCGATCCCGAACTTCAAGAAGGAACGCATCGATTTCGCCGCCACCACGCGCGTCGATGCCGGCCGCAAGCGCGAACGCATTGCCGAGGGCAATTATCACGGCGTTTTCCAGCGTCCCGATGACGACATGCTGGCGATCTGGCAGGTCGGCGTCGAGGAAACCCGTCACGAAATCGAGCACGGCTGGCAGTAAGCCAGCGGGGCGAGCCCCTGTCCCGGCCCCATTCTCCCAGGAGATCGCATGGCATCTTTCATTCTTCGCAGATTGGGGCAGGCGCTCCTCGTGCTGCTCGTCATGTCCATGCTCGTCTTTATCGGGGTTTACGTCATCGGCAATCCGGTCGACGTGCTGATCTCGCCGGACGCCACCCAGGAAATGCGCCAGCGGGTGATCGAGCAATATGGCTTCGATCTGCCCCTGTGGGAGCAATATCTGCAATTCCTGCAACGGCTGCTGGCCGGTGACCTGGGCCGTTCCTTCGTATTCAACATGCCGGTCATCACGCTCATTGCGCAGCGCCTGCCGGCGACGCTGGAGCTGACGCTCACCGCCGTCCTCTTCGCCTCGCTCGTCGGCATTCCGCTCGGCATCTATGCCGGCTACAAGCCCGACAGTCTTGTCGCCAAGTCGATCATGGCCGTTTCCGTGCTCGGCTTTTCGGTGCCGACCTTCTGGGTCGGATTGATGCTGATCATGGTTTTCGCCGTGCAGCTCGGCGTGCTGCCCGCCGGCGGCCGTGGGCAGACGGCCGACCTGTTCGGCATACCGTTCTCCTTCCTCACCGCCGATGGCTGGGCCCATCTCATCCTGCCGGCGATCAACCTTTCGCTGTTCAAGCTCTCGATGATGTGCCGGCTCGCCGCCTCCGGCACCCGCGAGGTCATGCTGACCGACACCATCAAGTTCGCGCGCGCCGCCGGCCTTTCCGAGGGCACGATCCTGCGCCGCCACGTGCTCAAGCTGATCTCCATTCCCCTCGTCACCGTGTTCGGGCTGGAGCTCGGCTCGACCCTCGCCTTCGCGCTCGTCACCGAAACGATCTTCAGCTGGCCTGGCCTGGGCAAGCTGATCGTGGATTCCATCACCTCGCTCGATCGGCCGGTCATGGTCGCCTATCTGATGCTGGTTTCGGCGCTGTTCGTGGTCATCAACCTGTGCGTCGATCTCGCCTATGCGGCACTCGACCCACGCCTGCGCCAGGGGAAGAGCTGAAATGTCCATCAATTCCGGCGCGGCAAGATCGGTGTCGCCCATTGCCGAATTCTGGTTCACCTTCCGCCGCAACAAGGTGGCCGTCGCCGCCCTCGTCGTGGTGCTCGCCATCACGCTGGTGGCGATCTTCGCGCCCTTCCTCGTGCCGCAGGATCCTTATGACCTCAAGGGCCTGGTGCTGCGCGACGCCCGCCGGCCGCCCGGTTATGTCGGCGCCACGGGAATCGTGCATCTGCTGGGCACCGACAGCCAGGGGCGCGATCTGCTGTCGGCCATCGTCTATGGCCTGCGCATCTCGCTCCAGATGGGGCTCGTCGCCGGCGCCATCGCCTTTTCGATCGGCGCCATCGTTGGCAGCTTCGCCGCCTATGTCGGCGGCCGCATCGAAGCCTTCATCATGCGCATCGTCGATGTGCAATTGTCATTTCCGGCCATTCTCCTGGCCTTCGTCGTCGCCGCCATATTGGGGCAGGGCAAGTCGCAGCTCATCCTGGCGCTGGTCTTCGCCCAATATGCCTATTTCGTCCGCACCGCCCACGGCGCGGCCTCGGCCGAGCGCCAGAAGGATTATGTGCAGGCCGCGCTTTCGGTGCCGATGAGCGGCTGGTTCGTGGTCACGCGCCACATCCTGCCCAATTCGCTGCCGCCGCTGATCGTGGTCGCCACCGTCCAGATCGCTTCGGCCATCTCGCTCGAGGCAACGCTCTCGTTCCTCGGCGTCGGCCTGCCGGCGACCGAGCCGTCACTGGGCATGCTGATCGCCAACGGTTTTCAATATCTGATGTCGGGCCGCTACTGGATCGCCATCTACCCGGGCATCGCGCTCATCATCCTCATCATGGCCATCAACCTGGTTGGCGACCAGATCCGGGACCAGCTCAATCCGAGGCTGCGCAAATGAGCTCTCTTCTCGATATCCGCAACCTGCGAACCTATTTCGAGACCGACAAGGGCGTCGTCAAATCGGTCGACGACATCTCGTTTTCGCTGCAGCGCGGCGAGGTGCTGGGGCTCGTCGGCGAATCCGGTTCGGGCAAGTCCATTACCGGCTTTTCGCTGATCGGCCTGCTCGATGAGAACGGCCGCATCCAGCCGGGCAGTTCCATCCAGCTCAATGGCCGCGAGCTCGTCGGCCTGAGCGAGAGGGAATTGCGCAAGATCAGGGGCAAGGACATCTCGATGGTCTTCCAGGACCCGATGATGACCCTCAATCCCGTGGTCAAGATCGTCGACCAGATCGGCATGGCCATCCGCGCCCACGACCAGGCCTCCGACACCGAAGTACGCCGCCGCGCCATTGAGGCGCTGACTCGTGTGCAGATCGCCGATCCCGAAACCAAGATCGACCAGTATCCGCATGAATTTTCCGGTGGCATGCGCCAGCGCGTGGCGATCGCGATCGCCCTGCTGCACCGGCCGCAATTGGTGATCGCCGACGAACCCACCACGGCACTCGACGTTTCCGTGCAGGCCGAGATCCTGCGCGAGGTCAAGGCGCTGGTCGCCGAGATGGGCACCTCGCTCATCTGGGTCAGCCACGACCTGGCGACCGTTTCTTCCATCGCCGACAGCATCGTAGTGATGCGGCGCGGCAAGATCGTCGAAGCCGGCCCGGCACGCGAGGTTCTCCACAACCCCACGCACGCCTATACACGCGGTCTCCTCGACGCTCTGCCGTCGCGTTCCAAGCCCGGCACGCTGCTCGCGTCCCCCGCCACGGAAGCGGCCGGCGCCATGGATTTCAGCGGCCTCCACAGCGAGGCCATGGGCGCGGCGCCCGACCCGGCTTTCGTGCGCGCCGAAGCGGTCGACAAGATTTATGCACCCCGCGTCGGGGCTATCCGCCGCTTCGCCGTCCGCGCCGGCCTCTTGCGCGAGCCGGCGAGCGTCCACGCCGTCAAATCCGCCAGCATCACCATAGCCCGCGGCGAAATCCTCGGCCTTGTCGGCGAGTCCGGCTCCGGCAAATCCACGCTCGGCCGGATCATTTGCGGCATTTATCCGCCCACCTCCGGCACGGTCGAGATCGGCGGCCAGCCCGTCCGCACCGAAACCGGCAAGCGCGGCACCCAGGCGCAGATGATCTTTCAGGACCCCTTCGCCTCGCTCGATCCGCGCCGCACCATCTTCCAGTCGGTGGCCGAGGGGCCGATCGCCCACAAGCTCTGCACGGGCGCCAATGCCCGCGACTATGTCAACCGCTGGCTGCGGGCCGTCGCCTTCGACCCCGAACTGGCAGACCGCTATCCGCACCAGTTCTCGGGCGGACAGCGCCAGCGCATCGCCATCGCCCGCGCCTTGGCCATGCAGCCCGAGATCATCGTCTGCGATGAACCCGTCGCCTCGCTCGACGTGTCGATCCAGGCGCAGGTCATCAACCTGCTCATGGAGCTGCGCCGCAACCTCAACATCACCCTGCTGTTCATCAGCCACGACCTCTCGGTCGTCCATCACCTGTGCGACCGCGTCGTGGTGATGCGGCGCGGCGAGATCGTTGAACAGGGTCCCGCGACCCGGATATTCAACGCTCCCCAGCACGCTTATACCCAAATGCTTCTTGCCGCTGTCCCCAAGCTGGCGGTTTGACCGATCAGACGCAGGACGGACAACGTAGGCATTTTCTTTACGATATTTGGGCCGCCGGGCGGCCGTTAAATATGTATAAGGGCTTGTAGATACTATTGCCTTTCCTCTGAGAGACAATTGTATGCGCTTGATCGTTGTAGATGATAGCCGCTCAAGTCTTGCATTGATCGGTTCGATCATTAGGGAAGCGGTTGCGGCCGAGGTGGAGCTGTGTCTCGATCCCCTGGCGGCGCTGCAACGCTGCGAGGACGACCAGTTCGATCTTGTCGTCGTCGACCACATCATGCCGCAGATGGATGGCGTCGTATTCACCGGCGAATTGCGGTCCCGGCCCGCTTACCGGACGGTGCCGGTCATCATGGTCACCTCCGACAAATCCGTCCGCATCGATGCCATCCGTGCCGGCGCCACCGATTTTCTCAACAAGCCCTTCGATCCCACCGAGCTGCAGGCGCGCGTCGCCAACCTCCTGGCGTTGCGCCAGGCCCAGGTCGATCTCGACGAAAAGGCCACGTGGCTGGCCCGCGAGGTCGAGCGGGCGACCGCGCACCTGCTGGCCCGCGAGGAGGAGGTCATCTGGCGCCTCGCCCGGGCCATCGAATATCGCGACGGCGATACCGGTGAGCACGTTTCGCGCGTTGCCGTCATCAGCCAGCACATCGCCGAAGGCATCGGCCTGAATGCGCAAAGATGTCGCACCATCTATCTGGCCGCGCCGCTCCACGATATCGGCAAGATCGGGATCGCCGATGCAATATTGAGCAAGCCCGGCAAGTTGACGCCCGAAGAAATGACAATCATGCGCACGCATGTGACGATCGGTGCGCGTATTCTTGAAAGCGGCACGTCCGAGCTCATCCGCGCCGCCGAACTCATCGCCCAGAGCCATCATGAGCGCTGGGACGGCACTGGCTATCCGGCCCGTCTGGCAGGTGCCGACATACCCATCGAAGCGCGCATCGTCGCCATTGCCGATGTCTTCGACGCCCTGTGCTCGGAGCGCCCCTACAAGGCAGCCTGGCCGGCGGACAAGGCCTATGCCGAGATCATCGCCTCGAGCGGTACGCATTTCGACCCGGCCTGCGTCGCCGCGTTCCGGGCCAAGTGGCCCCAGATCCGTCGCATCATGGAATCGGACGGGACTCTCCAGTCCGCCTGATTTTCAAAACGTCCGTATCCCCATCATCGTCAGACCGGAATCTGCGCTGAGTCGTGCAGATATGGAGGATTCACGGGTTTGTGAATCCTAGTGAATCGATCAGTATTCACAATCCGATATTGCTGCTTCGATTCAGCGCGGTCCTGAATCAATTTCGCCGTACATTGCGTGATTCATTTTGCAACATTTGCATCAATAACTATGCGGATGCTTTGGCTGTATTTATGCGTTTGACTCTGGGAGAATCGATCGTGGCAGGAATGTGTCACGGTAAGAGTCGATTAAGCGGTCTATGTAAAGAATACTGTTTATGCGCTGTCAGTGCGTGAAGGCCAGGAGGCTGAGCACTGCAAAGCGATCTCAAGTGATGGGGTGATCAACAGAGTTCTTAATCGAAGATAGAAGAGACACCCCAAACTAGGAAGTTAGGATGCTCCCCCTGATCAATCACTTGTCCGGTCATTATCATGACTGAAGAACGATATTATACGCTCGTATTGCACGGCGATGCCGGCATCAGGAACGCGCAAGAGTTGGCAACCACTCTTCGCGAGGCCGTCTCCGGCCACGACCGCATCGGCGTGGATACCCAGGCGATGGCCGTCGCCGACCTCACCACGACCCAGCTCCTGCTGGCGGCGCGCAACAAGGCAGCCGCCTTGGGCAAATCGCTGTTCCTGCTCGCCCCGCTGGGCGAGCCTCTTCAGCAATTTCTTTCCGGCGCGGGTTTCCTCGACCCTGCCGGTGAACCGGGCCGGCCCGAAACCGACTTCTGGACCGCCGTCACAGAGCAGCCAACGGGTAACTGGGCATGACCAAGACCATTCTGACCATCGACGATTCCGCTTCCATCCGGCAGATGGTGGCGATGACGCTTTCGGGTGCCGGCCTCAACGTCCTCGAAGCCGGCAATGGTGCCGAAGGCTACGACACGGCCATCGCCAACACTGTGCATGCGGTCATCACCGACCTCAACATGCCCGTGCTCAACGGCATCGAGTTCATCCGCAAATATCGCCAGCACCCCGCCAGCAAGGGCGTGCCGATCATCCTGCTGACCACCGAGTCCGATGAGGAACTCAAGCGCCAGGCCAAGGAGGCCGGTGCCACCGGCTGGATCGTCAAGCCGTTCAAGCAGGACCAGCTCCTGGCCGTCATTCGGAAGGTCACCGGATCATGAACCTCAACGACCCGGCCGAAACCTTTCGCCAGGAAGCGCGCGAACTCCTGGAACAGCTTGAGGGCAATCTGCTCGATCTGGAGCAGAACCCGGACAATTCCGACCTCATCAACTCGACCTTCCGGGCGCTGCATACCGTAAAGGGCTCGGGCGCCATGTTCGGGTTCACGGCCGTTGCCGAGTTCGTCCACGAATTCGAGACGGCCTTCGATCGCGTGCGCAAGGGCGAAAGCGAGGCATCGCCCGCCCTGATCGGCATCGCGCTCGATGCCAAGGACCACATTCACCGCCTGATCGAGGACCCCAATGCCCAGGTCGCCGGCGGCGAGGCGATTCTGTCGGCCCTGCGCGTCATCGTCGAAGGCGGCGTTGCTCCCGCTGCGGCTGCTGCCCCCGCTCCGGTTGCTGCCGAGCCCGCTCCCGCCGGGACGGCGGGCGGCCCCCGGCGCTGGCGTCTTACCTTCTACCTGCCGAACGATGCCCTCATTTATGGCACCAACCCCCTGTTGCTGCTCGATGAACTGCGGCAGATCGGGCCGGCGGATATCACCGCGCTGACCGGCCGCATTCCCGACCTCGACGTCCTCGATGCGGAAACCCCCTATATCGGCTGGCAGGTCGACCTGACGGCCGACGATCCCACCGCCGCGATCGAGGATGTCTTCCTCTTCCTTCGCGATGCCATGGAACTGCAGCTCGAGCCGCTGAACGACGGCTTCGACCTCGATATGGCTGGTCCCGATCCCGTCCCGGAAGCCAGTGCCGCCGCGGCGCCGGCTGTCCTGCCAGAGCCCGCAATAACCAAGCCCGCGCCCGCCTCGGCGCCGCCGGCCCGCGCCAAGAACCCGGAAAAGGCCAAGACCCCGGAAAAGGCCGAGGGCGGCGAGAAGGCCGCGTCTTCCTCGCTGCGCGTTCCCGCCGAACGCCTCGACGAGCTGATGGATCGCGTCGGTGAGCTGGTCATTGCCCAGGCGCGTCTCAGCCAGATCGCGGCCCTGAGTTCCGATCTCAATCTCAAGGCCGTGGCCGAAGAACTCGAACGCCTGTCCTCGGGCCTGCGCGATACCACCATGGGCATCCGCATGGTGCCGATCGGCTCGCTCTTCTCGCGCTTCCGCCGCCTGGTTCACGATCTCTCGCACGATCTCGGCAAGCCCATCGAATTCATCACGGCCGGCGAGGAAACCGAGCTCGACAAGACCATGATCGAGCGTCTTGCCGATCCGCTGGTCCACCTCATTCGCAACGCCGTCGACCACGGCCTCGAAAGCACCGAGCGCCGTACCGCCGCCGGCAAGCCGGAAAAGGGCACTGTTCGCCTCTCGGCTGTCTATTCGGGCGCCGAAGTCGCCATTTCGGTAAGCGATGACGGCGCCGGGCTCGATGCCGCGCGCATCCGCGCCAAGGCCGAGGAGAACAGCATCATCACGCCCGAAGCCAAGCTGACCGATGCCGAGCTTTACCATCTCATCTTCGCGCCGGGCTTTTCGACCGCCAAGGAAGTCACCTCGCTGTCCGGGCGCGGCGTCGGCATGGACGTGGTCAAGCGGACCATCGAAGGCCTGCGCGGCACGATCGATCTCACCTCGCGCCCCGGCCAGGGCACGACCCTGACCCTGCGCCTGCCGCTGACCTTGGCCATCATCGACGGCATGCTCGTCCGCGTCGGCGATGGCCGCTACACCATTCCCCTGGCGGCGGTGGAGGAATGCGTCGAGCTGCCCGAGGGCATCGAAGCCAATTCGCGCGGCCGCAATTTCCTCGATATCCGTGGCGCGCTCGTACCCTATCTGCGCCTGCGCGAAGTCTTCGGCACCACTACGCCCGTCGAGCCGCATCAGAAAGTGGTCATCGTCTCCTCGGGCGAGGGCAGGGTGGGCCTGGTCGTCGACCAGATCATCGGCAACAACCAGACGGTCATCAAGCAGCTCTCCAAGCTCCATTCGGACATCAAGTCCTTCTCGGGCGCCACCATTCTTGGTGACGGCTCGGTGGCGCTGATCCTGGATACCGCCCATCTGGTCGGCGCCGGCCAGAGCTATGTCGACCGCAACCTGGGGAGGGCCGCATGAGCGAGGCCGTCGGAGCGCCGATGACGGCGCTCACCATCCGCCTTCAGGATGAACTTTTCGCCGTGGAGGCGGGCCGGGTCCGCGAGATCCTCGATCTCGTGCCCTTCACCCAGGTCCCCAATGCCCCGGCTTTCGTCAACGGGCTCATCAATGTCCGCGGCCGCGTCGTGCCGCTGGCGGATCTGCGCGTCGTTTTCGGCATGGACCGGCCCGAGCCGGACGAAGACACGCGGATCGTGGTCATGGAAGTCGATATCGACGGCGAGCCCACCGTTGCCGGCATTCTCGCCGACAAGGTGCATGACGTCACCGATATCGAGACCGCCTCGATCGAGGAGACGCCGCGCGTCGGCATGCGCTGGCGCCCCGAACTGATCAAGGGCATCGGCAAACGCAACGGCGGCTTCATCATCATTCCCGACATGGAACGCATATTCGAGACACCGGGCGGCAGAACATCGCTCGTGGCATCAGAAGAAAGGCCTGCATCGTGAGACTCACCATAAAGACCAAGCTGACTGCGGTGTTCGCCACCGTGGTCGCCCTTTCGGGCGTCAGCATGCTGCTGGCGATCCAGAACCTGAGCACGATCAACGACTCCATGAGCACGATCGTGAACGGTCCCGTCCAACGTTCGCTCGAACTGAAATCCATGCAGTTCGATCTGGCGACGATTGCCGGCGACGTGCGCGCCATGATCCTCAGCACCGACGATGCCGAGCTGGCAGGCTTGCGCAAGGATCTGGAAACCAGCATCGCCGACGTCCAGAATAATGCGACCCGGCTCAACGGCCAGTTCTCGGTAGCCGAGTCCAATGCCGACATGGCCAGGATCGTCGAGACGCTGGGAGCCTACCGCGCCGTGTTGGTCCGGATTCAGGACGAAGTGGTCAAGAATAGCGACACCGCGGCCTTTGCCCTCACCACCACCAAGGGCAGCGCCGCCATCACCGCCGTCGAAAAGTCGCTGGGTTCGCTCCGCGACACGCTTGCGAGCCGCATGCTGGCCGGCGATAACACGGCCATTGCCGCTTACCAGACTGCGTCGGACCTCTTCCTCAAGGCCAGCGACGTTTTCCGCCAGCACCGCAATATCCTGCTCGCCTCGTCCGCGCCGGCCAAGCAGGATGAGTGGCACAAGGACTACCAGGATTCCGTCGCCGAACTCGAGCCGGTCCTCGAACGCCTGTCGCGCCAGACCGCCGCGTCCGATGCGGCCGCTCTCAACCAGGTCCGCAATGACTTCGCCAGCATGGTCGAGGCCATGAATGCCGGCAATGCTTTGGCGCTCGAACGGGCGACCTATAATGCCACCGCCATCAACGACACCGAGGCTGCCCCGCTGCGCAAGCAGGTGGTCGCCCTTGTCGACAGCATCGTCGATCGCAACGACAAGATGCTGACCGAGGCGGTCGATCACGCCAATGGTGTTTATGAACAGAGCCGCACGCTCCTCATCGCCCTGCTGGTCGGTTCGGCCCTGATCGCATTGGTCGCAGCCGTCTGGATCGTGGTTTCGATCTCCCGCTCGCTGGCTAGCGCCGTCCGCCTCGCCGATGAAGTCGCCGCGGGCAATCTCAGCGCCAGCGCCGCGGTTCGCGGCGATGACGAAGTGGGCGATCTCATCAAGACGCTCAACGCCATGACCCGTAAGCTGCGCGAAGTGGTGTCCGAAGTCACCGCCGCCACCCGCAACGTGGCTTCGGGTAGCCAGGAACTCTCGGCCACCGCCGAACAGCTTTCGCAAGGCGCCACCGAGCAGGCCTCTTCGACCGAAGAAGCCTCGGCCTCGATGGAAGAGATGTCCGCCACCATCAAGCAATCGGCTGACAATGCCGCCCAGACCGAGAAGATCGCTCGTCAGTCCGCTGCCGATGCCATCGCTTCGGGCGAGGCGGTGAATAATGCGGTCGACGCCATGCAGACCATCGCCGAAAAGATCATGGTCGTGCAGGAGATCGCCCGCCAGACCGACCTTCTCGCCCTTAACGCCGCCGTGGAAGCGGCCCGTGCCGGCGAACATGGCCGTGGCTTCGCGGTCGTTGCGTCGGAAGTGCGCAAGCTCGCCGAACGCTCCCAGGCCGCCGCTGCCGAAATCTCGACGCTCTCCGGCACCACGGTCAAGGCCGCCCAGTCGGCCGGCGAAATGCTCTCCAAGCTGGTGCCCGACATCCAGCGCACGGCCGAGCTGGTCGAGGAGATTTCGGCGGGCAGCCGCGAGCAGAATGCCGGTGCTTCCCAGATCAACACCGCCATCCAGCAGCTCGACAAGGTGACCCAGCAGAACACTTCCGCCGCCGAGGAAATGTCGGCAACCTCGGAGGAACTGGCCAGCCAGGCCGAGCAGCTCCAGGCCGCGATCAGCTATTTCCGCGTCGATGCCGCCGCTGCCCCCGCCGCCGGCGATGCTCCTGCCAAGGCACCCAAGGACAGCCTCAAGGACGCGATCATGGCCCGCTCGCCGCACATGGCGCCGCGCAAGGCTGCTCCCAAGGCCAAGACCGACTCGGGCGGCGGGTTCGATCTCGACCTCGATGACGGTCGCGACGACCTCGACGGCGAATTCTCCCGTCGCAGCGCCTGACCCAAACTGCCCCGGGGGCCGCTTGTCGGACCCCGGGGGTCAACCCCAACTCCAACACTCTCCTCGTCTTCTGATGCCGCGCAACGACATCAGCGGGTCTCCCAGGTAACCCCAAAATGCGCATCACAATTAAACTGAAACTCGCCGCGACCTTCGGGCTGATGGTGGTCCTGCTTGCCGCGATCGCCATCTACGGCATGCTCAATCTCGGCTCGTTCAACCAAACCATCACGGACCTGATCGATGGTCCGATGGCCCGCTCGAACCTGGCTCAGCAGACCAATGTTGCCATCCTCAACAACATCCGCGCTCAGAAGAACCTGATCCTTTCGGACACGCCTGCCGAAATCGACGAGCAGGTCGCCAATATCAAGCGCTTCAATGACGAGGCCGAAGCCGCCGTCGCCGCAGGCGAGGCGACCGCTGATGCCGAGGACAAGCCGGAATGGCGCGCCGTCAACGATCTCATCGATGAACTGCGGGCCATCAACGATCGCGTCGTCCCGCTCGTGCGCCAGAACAACATCACGGCGGCCACCACCCTCTCGACCGACGGCTCCAACCAGACGATCGAAAAGATCGATGCTGCCATCAAGGCGCTGCTCGACGTGCAGGACGCCAGCCTCAGGGCGGCCGATGACGAGACCAACCAGCTCTATGCCAGCGTTTCGACCCTCACCATCGCCGTTTCGGTCCTGGCCGTGATCATCGCCATCGGCGCCGCCCTCTGGATCGCCATCGGCATCAACAATGGCTTGAAGCGCATCAAGCTGGCCATCGACGCCGTCGCCATCGGCGATCTCGACCAGCGCGTCGAGGTCAAGAGCAATGACGAGATCAAGGATCTGGTTACCACGGTCAACAGCATGACCGAGAACCTGCGCGCCTCGGCCGCCATTGCCGAAAAGATCGCTGGCGGCGACCTCACCGTCTCGCCCAAGCCGCTCTCGGACAAGGACACGCTCGGCCTCGCCCTCCAGCTCATGGTGGTCAAGCTCCGCGACGTCATCGGCGACGCCATTGCCGCCACCCGCAACGTCGCTTCGGGCAGCCAGGAACTCTCGGCCACCGCCGAGCAGCTTTCCCAGGGCGCCACCGAGCAGGCTTCTTCGACCGAAGAGGCTTCGGCCTCGATGGAAGAGATGTCGGCCACCATCAAGCAGTCGGCTGACAACGCCTCGCAGACCGAGAAGATCGCGCGTCAATCCGCCGTTGACGCCATCGCTTCGGGCGACGCCGTCAACAATGCAGTCGACGCCATGCAGACCATCGCCGAAAAGATCATGGTCGTGCAGGAGATCGCCCGCCAAACCGATCTGCTCGCCCTCAACGCCGCCGTCGAGGCCGCCCGTGCCGGCGAACATGGCCGTGGTTTCGCGGTTGTTGCGTCGGAAGTGCGCAAGCTCGCCGAGCGCTCGCAGGCTGCTGCCGCCGAGATCTCGACGCTCTCCGGCACCACGGTCAAGGCCGCCCAGTCGGCCGGCGACATGCTGGCCAAGCTGGTACCCGACATCCAGCGCACGGCCGAGCTGGTCGAGGAGATTTCGGCGGGCAGCCGCGAGCAGAATGCCGGCGCCTCTCAGATCAACACCGCCATTCAGCAGCTCGACAAGGTAACGCAGCAGAACACTTCCGCCGCCGAGCAGATGTCGGCGACTTCCGAGGAACTGGCCAGCCAGGCCGAGCAGCTTCAGGCCGCGATCAGTTATTTCCGCATCGATGCCGCTGCCCTCGGCAATGCCGCCAACGAGCCTAAGGCCAAGCCCGCGACGCGGGCCGGCCTCAAGGAAGCGGTGCTTGCCCATGCCCCGCACATGGCTCCCCGCAAGCCGGCGGCCAAGTCCCATGGCGGCGGCGGTTTCGAACTCGATCTGGATGACAGCCGCGACGACCTCGACAGCGAATTCTCGCGTCGCGGCGCCGCCTGAAGGAGATCAAGATGGCTGAACAGGCCCAGTACGTCACCATCGGGGTAGCCGACGAATTGTTCGCGGCGCCCGTCACCAAGGTGCAGGAAATCCTGGACATGCGGCCCATTGCCCGCCTGCCCAGGGCGCCCGAGAACCTCTTGGGCATGATCGACGTGCGCGGGGAAGGCGTGCCGGTCCTCGACCTGCGCCTGACCCTGGGCCTGGAGGCCGCGCCCGATACGGAAAACACCCGGATCGTGGTCCTCGCCGTCACCGGCCCCAATGGTTCGATCCGCGTCGGCCTGCGGGCCGACCGGGTTTTCGAGGTCACCGTGCTCGATTCCGAAACGCTCGACCCGCCGCCCGCCGTCGGCCAGGCCTGGAGCGGGCATTGCGTGGAAGGCATCGGCCGCCGCAACGGCCGCTTCGTCACCGTGCTCGATCTCGATCGCCTGTTGGGCGAGGCCGCCCTGGCCGCCGCCGCCTGACCTCGGCCGGCCGGCAATGACGCCGGCCGGCTCCGCGCCAGCCTTCGGAGTTTATCTTGTCCATGCTTGCCCGCGCCGCCGTCCGGACCGACGACGATGACGACCATCTCTCGCTTGTCGATTTCCAGAGGATTTCCGCCCTGATCGGCAAGGAGGTCGGCATCAAGCTGCCCCCCGCCAAGCGTCTGATGGTGGAGGGGCGTTTGCGCAAGCGCATCCGCGCGCTGGGCCTGGGCAGCTTCGATGCCTATGGCGATCTGCTGTTCCGCCGGGAAGGCGGATTGGCGAGCGAACTGCCCTATCTCATCAACGCCGTCACCACCAACAAGACCGATTTCTTCCGTGAGCCCGAGCATTTCGAGTGCATGGAAAAGACCCTCGTGCCCGAGCTGCTCAATGCCCGGCGCCATGAGCGCATGCCACTGCTGAAAGTCTGGAGCGCCGCCAGTTCCACCGGCGCCGAAGCCTATTCCATCGCCATGCTGCTCGCCGACATGGTGGTGCAGCGCCGTGATTTCCGCTTCGCGGTCCTCGGCACCGACATTTCGAGCGATGTGCTGGCGCAGGGTGCCCGCGCCGTTTATCCGGCCGAGCAGATCGTGCCCGTGCCGCCCAGCATGCAATCGCGCTACATCATGCATGCGCGCCGCCCCGGCGTAAGGCCGGATGTGCGCATCGTGCCCGAACTGCGGCGCCTCGTGCGTTTCGAGCGGTTGAACCTCATGGCCGATTCCTACCCCTTCGATCGCGACGTCGACATCATCTTCCTGCGCAACGTGCTGATCTATTTCGAGAAGGACGATCAGGCCGCCGTCATCACCCGCCTCATCAATCATTTGCGGCCCGGCGGTTATCTTTTGCTTGGTCATTCCGAGTCCATGATCGGCACCTCGGTCACCATGCGGCAGGTTGCGCCTGCCGTGTTCCAGCGCGTTTGAGTTCTTAGGTATGAGCCAGAAGATCCGTGTGCTCATCGTCGACGACAGTGCGTCGGTGCGAATGGCACTGAGTGAAATCATCTCCGCCGATCCCGATCTCGAAGTCATGGCGACGGCGGCCGACCCCTATGTCGCCGCCGAGCGCATCCGTCAGGAAGTGCCGGACGTGATGTTCCTCGATATCGAGCTGCCGCGCATGGATGGCCTGACCTTCCTGCGCAAGATCATGTCGCAGCGTCCCATTCCCACCGTCATCTGCTCGGGCGTGGCTCAGGAAGGCTCCGATGCCCTCATGCAGGCGCTCGAGGCCGGCGCGGTCGATGTGGTGAGCAAGCCGCGCGTCGATACCGCCCAGTTCCTCCAGGAATCGCGCATGCGCATCTGCGACGCCGCCAAGGCCGCTGCCCATGCCAAGCTGCGCGGCATCAAGAAGGCCGCCCCGGTTTTGACGGTCGAGGCCAAGCTCACCGCCGACGCTATCCTCCCCTCCCTGTCCGATACTCGTCGCGCCTCGGTCATGGCGCGCATGCCGGTGACCGAGCCGATTGTCGCCATCGGTGCCTCCACCGGCGGCACCGAGGCCTTGCGCGAAGTGCTCGAAGCGCTGCCGGCCGCGAGTCCGGCCATCGTCATCGTCCAGCACATGCCCGAACGCTTCACCGCCGCCTTCGCGCGCCGGCTCGACGCGAGCTGCGCCGTCAACGTCAAGGAAGCCGAGGACGGCGATCCGGTCGTTGCCGGCCAGGTGCTGATCGCGCCCGGCAACCAGCACATGCAACTCGTGCGCAACGGCTCGCGCTATGCGGTCAAGATCGTCGATGGCCCGCATGTCTCGCGCCATCGTCCGTCCGTGGACGTGCTCTTCCGCTCGACCTCGCAGGCCGCCGGCCGCAATGCCCTGGGCATTCTGCTCACCGGCATGGGCGATGACGGCGCCCGCGGACTTCTCGAAATGCGTCAGTTCGGTAGTCCCACCATCGCTCAGGACGAAGAAACCTGCGTGGTATTCGGCATGCCCAAGGAGGCGATCCAGCGCGGCGCGGCCGCCAAGGTCCTGCCGCTGACGAAAATCGCCAATGAAATAACAGGTTTTGCCCGCAGCGCCGCGCAGCGGGTGGGAGGCGTCGCATGAACCAGACCCTAGCCAGCGTTGTCGACAGCGCGCCCTTGCCATCGGTTAGCGCCGCCCAGGTCCGCGACCTGGCTGCCGCTCTGGTCCTGCCGCGCCAGCAGATCGAAACCGCTTTCGTCTCGGTGGGCAGCCGTCTCACCGATGGCGCCGCCATGCTCGGCACTCTCACCAAGCTCTTCGAGGCCCTGCCCGATGTGCTGCAGGGCGCCGACGTCGCGGAAGCCAGCGCGCACCTTGAGGCGGTGAGCACCAAGGCCCGCGAACTCTCCGACACCTTTGCGCGCGAAAAGCTCGATCTGGCGCGTTTGGTCGAGGTCGTCGGCGCCGCCAGCGCCCCGATCGCCGATCTCTATCGCACGGTCAAGATGATGGGCATCGTCTCCATCAATGCCGGCGTCACCGCCGCCGGCATCCTTGCCGATGGCGAGGAATTCGATGTCTTCACCAACGACATCTCCAAGCTCTCCGACAACGCCGGTCGCACCATCCAGGAATTCTCCCAGGTCTATCGCCAGCTGACCGGCGAGGTGGCCCGCGCCGTAGAGCAGCGCGCCCATTTCGAGCGCTCGCATGCCCATACGTTGTCCACACTCGGCGAAAGCCTGTCACGCACTATCGTCGCGCTCGACGAGCAGCGCCGCATGGCATTGGCCGGCAGCGCCGAGACCGGCCGCGTCTCACGCCAGATCGTGGGGCGGATCGGCAGCGCCGTCATGGCCCTGCAGGTCGGCGATTCCACCCGCCAGCGCATCGAGCATATCGAATCCGCGCTGGCCGCCCTTGCCGATATCCTCGCCGGCGACGCCGTGGCAGGCCAGACGCTCACCCCTGCGCTCCACGCGGAGGCCGTTGCCGCCATTGCCGCGCTCGAACAGGCCCAGCTCTCCCAGACCGGCGACACCTTCGCCGCCGAAGTGGGCGAAGCCGAAGTCTCGCTCAAGGCGCTGGCCGACGATGCCGGCATGATCATGGCCCATAGCCAGCAGATCTACGGCTCGTCCGGGCCCGGCCAGGCCTCGGCCCTGGCCAGCCTCGCCAGCCAGTTGCGCGCCGCCGTCGTCGTGCTCAAGGATTGCGAGGCCGAACGCGCCGAGCTCGAAACCGTCGCCCATGCCGTCCAGAGCACGGTGAAGGTGCTGCTCGGCCACGTCGAGGCGGTGCAGGATATCGAGGCCAATATGCGCCTCGTCAGCCTCAATGCCGCCGTCCGCTGCGCCCAGCTCGGCCCCCGCGGCGCCTCGCTCACCGTCATCGCCACGCAATTGCGCGAGCTCACCACCGAAACCGTGGTCGCCGCCAAGGCCGCCATGGCCCGGCTCGATGAATCCTCGGCCCTGGCCAGCGCCTTCAGCGCCGCCGCCACCGGCGAGGCCGCCGGCCAGATCGGCCGTCTCGAACAGCAGGCCAATCTCGCCCTCACGCTGCTCTCCGGCCTCGACAAGCGCCTCGCTGCTGCCCTGGAGAGCCTCAATGCCGATGGTCCGCGCGTCATCCGCGAACTGGGCGCCGCCGCCAGCGGCATTCTCGGTCAGGCCGACATCGCCGAAGTGATGCAGGACCTCGCCCTCCAGATCGCCGCCCTTTCGACCGAGCCGCCGCCGGAAGCCCCGGCCCAGGATCTCGCCGCCATCCTCGAATGGCTGCGCTCCCTCTATACCATGGAGGCTGAACGCAGCATCCACACGGCCCTTTTCGGCGAAAAACCCGGCGCTGCCGCCGAGCCGGAAGCCGGTGCCAGCGACGATCTCGACGACTTCATGCTCTGATTGTCGAACGGGCGCCGGATATCCGGCGCCCGCTGCCTTTATTCGGCGGCCTGCGCCGCGCGGTCGTTGTTGAGGCCGATCAGGCGCTTGGCGCGGGCCAGGCAGGCGGGCTGCTCGCGGCGGTAGCGGGCGCCGATTTCCATCATCAGCACGGTGCCGGGCAGGAAATCGAGTTCGGCGAAGATGTCTTCCCAGTCGATATCGCCCCAGCCGAGCGGCATGTGCAGGTCGCCCAGGCCCATCGCCGTCGATTCCTGCGGATGATAGGGCTGGTAGAAGCCGATCGGGCGGCCGAACGAGTCATGCATGTGCAGATGCCCGGCCACCGGCGCCATGGCGCGGATTTCGGCGCGGAAATCGAGGCCGCGATAGGTGGATTCGATATAGGCGTGGCTGAAATCGATCAGCGCCACCAGGTTCGGGTGGTCGATGGCCTTGACCGTCTCGGCGATCTGGGAAGGCGTCTGGCGGTACTGGCCCGGCTCGGTGGTGAAGATGTTCTCGAGCGCCACGCGCACGCCCTGGCCACGAGCGAATTCGGCGAGATGGGCGAGGATGTCGCGCTCGCGCTGGTCGGCCTCGGCGCGGTCGAAAAGCTGGTCGGCGCGCAGGCACCCGCCATGCTGGACGATGATTCCGGCCTCGATGCGGTTGCACAATTCGATGAGCGCCTTGGCCGCCTCGAACTGGTAGCGTGCCGTCACCGGGTCCATGAAATTGGACGAGACCAGACCATGCACCGTGTAACGGAAGTCGAACTGGCCGGTGAGCTTGACCAGCTCCTCGGCGCGCTCCTCGATGATGCGGCCGCCCGAGACGAGGTCGAGCGTGGTGAGGCCCAGTTCCACCGTATCGACGCCGATATCGGCCAGGCGCCGCAGGTCGGCCTCCAGGCTCTCGAATTCGCCGTCGACCGAACCGGAATTGAAGCCGGTTGCGATGATATTGCCCATTGATAGCTCCTGATGACGCGTTAGTTGTGTGAAGGGATGCGGCGGCCGTCTTCGGCCGAGAAAATGTGCAGGGCGTCCTCGCCCAGCGCGAAATGCACCGGCGTGCCCGAGGCGATCTCGGTGCTTTCGGTGTCGAGCGCGATGAGGCGCGAGCCGTTGACATCGGCATGGATGAGGCGCGAGGCGCCCAGTTCCTCGACATAGTCGACGACCGCCGGAATGGCGCCCACGGCGCCGGCATCGGCGCGGCGCACCGCTTCGGGGCGTACGCCGAGCACGACCTTGCGGCCCGGCACGCGCTGGCCGTTGAGCGCATCGACGCGGATGCGACCGCCGGCATGGACGAAGAGTCCCTCGGCGTCGAACTCGCCTTCGAGCAGGTTCATGGCCGGCGAGCCGATGAAGTCGGCCACGAACCGGCTGGCCGGATTGTTATAGACGTCGATCGGGCGCCCCACCTGCTCGACACGGCCCGCATTCATGATGATGAGGCGGTCGGCCAGCGTCATGGCCTCGGTCTGGTCGTGCGTGACGAACACCGAGGTGACGCCGAGCTGACGATGCAGCTTGCGCACTTCCGAGCGCATGGCCACGCGCAGCTTGGCGTCGAGGTTGGAGAACGGCTCGTCGAAGAGGAAAACCTGCGGCTCGCGCACCATGGCGCGGGCCATGGCCACGCGCTGGCGCTGGCCGCCCGACAATTCGCCCGGGCGCCGGTCGAGCAGGCCGTCGAGCCCCACCGCCTTGGCCACGGCCATCACGCGCGCCTCGCGCTCGGGCTTGGGCATGCGTGCCACCTTGAGCGAATAGCCGATATTCTTGGCCACCGTCATATGCGGATAGAGCGCGTAGTTCTGGAAGACCATGGCGCAGCCGCGCTCGCGCGGCTCGAGCTGGTTGACCACGCGGTCCCCGATGAGGATATCGCCTTCGGTGATGTCCTCCAGGCCCGCGATCATGCGCAGCAGCGTGGACTTGCCGCAGCCCGATGGCCCGAGGATAACGATGAATTCGCCGGCCTGGATTTCCACGTCCACGCCGTGGACGACCGGGGACTTGTTGTAGCGCTTCTTGACGCCTCTAAGGGTAATGGCTGCCATTTTCGATCCGATCATTTGTCGCGTGAGATGAGGCCGCGCACGAACCAGCGCTGCATGAGGGCAACGACCAGGAGCGGGGGCAGCATGATGATGAGGGCGCCCGCCATGGTGACGTTCCAGTCCGGGGTGCCGTTCTGCGCCGGGATCAGCGCCTTGAGCTGCATGACCACGGTGCCGAAATGGGCGCGGTCGGTGGTCACCAGCAGCGGCCAGAGATACTGGTTCCACGAGGAGACGAACATGATCGTCGCCAGCGCCAGCATGTTGGTGCGCGAGAGCGGGATCAGCACGTCCCAGAAGAAGCCCATGGGTCCCGAGCCGTCCATCTTGGAGGCTTCCACCAGTTCGTCCGGAATGGTCATGAAGAACTGGCGGTAGAGGAAGGTGCCCGTGGCCGTGGCCACCAGCGGCAGGATGAGGCCGGTATAGGAATTGAGCAGGTTCCAGTTGAGCGCGATCTGCACGCCCGAGACGGCCTCCACCAGCCAGGTGATGCCGACCGTATCGAGCAGGGCCTGGAACGGCAGCAGGGCGTTGGCCGCGATCGAATAGGTCGGCACGATGCGCACTTCGAGCGGCAGCATCAGCGTCACGAAGATCAGCCAGAAGCAGACCATGCGGGCGCGGAAGTTGAAGAAGACGATGGCGAAGGCCGAGAGCGCCGCCACCGTGATCTTTCCGATGGTGACCCCGGCCGCCACGATGAAGCTGTTGATGAGCTTGGGGCCGAGATCGGCCCGGCTCCACGCCGCCTGGATGTTCTCGATCAGATGTCCCGAGGGCATCATCGAGAAGGGCACCCGCGCCACTTCCTGGAGCGATTGCGAGCCGGCCACGATCACCACCCAGAAGGGCACCAGCACCAGGAACAGGCCCAGCACCATGGCGGCGTAGGAGATGAAGTCGAAGAAGGGAGAGCGTTCGATCATCGCCAATTCCTCAATTGTAGTGGACGCGACGTTCGACCCATTTGAACTGGACGAAGGTCAGCGCGATGACGAGCAGCATGAGGACGATCGACTGGGCGGCGGCGCCCGAATAGTCGAGGCCTTTGAACCCGTCGAAATAGATCTTGTAGACCATCACTTCGGTGGCACCGATCGGGCCGCCCTCGGTCATGACGTCGATGAGACCAAAACTGTCGGTGAAGCTCGAGATGATGTTCATGATAAGCAGGAAGAACACCGTCGGCGCGATCAGCGGCAGCTGCAGGTCCAGCATGCGGCGGAACGGGCGGGCGCCATCCATGGCCCCGGCTTCCGAGAGCGAGCGCGGCACCATCTGCAACGCGGCGAGGAAGAAGATGAAATTGTAGCCGATGCCCAGCCAGGCATGGCAGACGATGACCATGGCGAGCGCATGCCAGCCGATGGTGGAAGGGTCCCAGATTCCGGGCCACATCTGGTTGACCGCCCCGATCAGCCCCGCCTCGGGCGAGAAGATGAAGCGGAAGGCGACGCCGGCTGCGGGCGCGGCGATGGCATAGGGCCAGACGAAGACCGACTGGAAGAACTTGGTGCCTGCCAGCGCCCGGTCGGCGAACATCGCTAGGACCAGGGCCACGACCATGGAAATGCCCGTCGCCGCCACGGCATAGAAGGCCGAGCGCCAGACGGTGGCCCAGTATTTGGAATCGGCGAAGATGGCGGCGAAATTCTCGAATCCGACCCAGGTATTGCCGCCGCCCCAGGCCTGTTCGAGCGTAAAGGCCCAGTAGAGGGCCTGCGAGGTGGGCCAGTAGAAAAACACCAGAACCAGGAGAAGCTGCGGCGTCAGCAGCAGCCAGGGCAGATACCTGTTCCGGTAAAAAGCGCGTCGTTCCATAGCGGAATGCGTCCTTCAAAAACGAAAGCATGGGCCGCGGAGCGGCCCATGCGTGTGGTCGCGCCGATCAGGGGAGCGTGGCGCCCGGATAGGTCTTCTCGAACTTGCGCAGGATGGCGTTCGAGCGCTCGGCGGCCTCGTCGAGGGCCTGCTGGACCGGCTTGTTTTCGAAAAGAACCGCCTGGATGGCGTCCTGGACTTCCTTGCGCACGGCGCCGAAATTGCCCAGGCGCACGCCACGGGTGTATTCGGTGGGCGGGGTGAAGGTCAGGCTCTTGATCGCCAGTTCACGGCCTTTGTAGGGAGCCGCGTCGTAAAAGCCCTTGTCGACCATGGCCTGGTAGCCCGTATTGGTCACCGGGATGTAGCCGGTAACGGTAGACCACCATTCGGCCTGCTTGGGCGTGGCGATGAAATTGTAGAACGCGGCGGCGCCCTTGTATTCGTCGGCCGATTTGCCCTTGAGCGTCCACAGGGCTGCGCCGCCCACGAAGGAATTGGTGCGCTCGGTGCCTTCCCAGACCGGGAGCATGGTCACGTCCCAATGCACGCCCTCGGCGGCCTGCTTGCCGATCGTGCCGTGGTCGGCGATCGAGGACGAACCCATCTGGCAATGGCCGTTGATGAAGGCGTCGTTGGCGGTCTCCCCGGCTGCCTTGCTCTTGTTCAGGAGCAGGCCCTCGTCATACATCTTCTTGTACCAGGCGAGCTGGTCGACGAACTTGCCCTTGTTGAAGGTCACTTCGGCGTCCAGGCCACCATAGCCGTTGCCCTTGGTGGCGATCGGCTGGTTTTGGACGGCCGAGAATTCCTCCCACCACTGCCACTGGCCGGTCGGATCGAAGGCGATCGGACATTCGTAGCCGGCGGCCTTGAGCTTGCGGGCGATGTCCTCGACCTGTTCCCAGGTCTGCGGCGCGCCTTCGAAGCCGACGGCCTTGAGGGCATCGGTATTGTAGTAGAACACGGCCGTCGAATTGTTGAACGGCATGGCGAGCAGTTCGCCCGTCGAGGTCGAGAAATACGAGGCGATGCCCGAGAAATAGTTCGACCAGTCGATCTTGTAGCCGTTGTCTTCCATGAGCTGGCGCACCGGCAGATAGGCGCCCGAGAGCATCAGGTCGACGACGCCGCCATCGCTGATCTGGGCGATGGTCGGCTGCTTGTTGGCGCGGAAGGCCGCGATGGTGTTCTGGAGATTGTTCTCGTAATTCTCCTGGCTCACGCACACGATTTCATAATCGGCCTGGGAGGCGTTGAAATCCTTGCACATGTCCTGGATGCGTTCGCTCAGGTCGCCGGACAGGCCGTACCAGAATTCGAACTTGGTGGCGGCCATGCTGGGCATGCTGGTTGCGGCAAAAGCGCCGGCCATCAGGGCTGCACCAAGCAGCGTATTGCTCTTCATAGGTATCTCCAAAGTGGGAAGCCGTGGTCTTTCCGGGCGGAGTCCTAGCCCCCGACTTTGACGGCGCGTTCACCTGGCGATGACCGAGCGATTACGATTGCATGACCGTTTTCCGAACCCATGACGGAAAAGGCCGCCGCATCATTGTGCGGCGGCCTCCTGTTCATGAGGCTCTGATCAAAGGGCTGGCGCTACTTCCCGTAGGTGCGCGGCTGCCTCTGCCCGGTCACGGCTTGCCAGTATTCGTCGGCTCGCTTCTCGAATGTTGCCGCGTCGCGCGCATCGCTCTGGTAGAGCGCGCCGCGCGCGATGGGGGAATAGACCTGTTCCACCCAGCCGCGCGGATCGTCATGGGGCAGTAGATAGCCGGTATGGCCGAGTGCTTCGGCGCCCTTGTAATGGGCGTCGCGCAGATGCAGCGGCACGGCGGCCGGCGGCGTCGAGGTCACCAATTGCAGCGCCGAAAGGATGCCGCGGCAGGCCGACATGGATTTGGGCGCCCGCGCCACGTGCAGCGCCGCATGGGCGAGCACGATCTGCGCTTCCGGGTAGCCGATCTTCTCGACCGCCTGCGCTGCCGCCACCGCCGTCTGCAGCGCCGTATTGTCGGCCAGCCCCACATCTTCGGCCGCGTGGATCATGATGCGGCGGGCGATATAGCGTGGGTCTTCCCCGCCATGGATCAGCCGCGCCAGCCAATAGAGCGTGGCATCGGGGTCCGAGCCGCGCATCGATTTGATGAAGGCTGAAACCACGTCGTAGTGGGCATCTCCCGAACGGTCGTGGTTGACCGGCGCGGCCGCATAGGCCTCCTCGATCATGGCATCGGTGATCTGCGCCGGGCCGTCATGGCCGACAACGAGGCTTTCGAGCGTCGTCAGCGCCCGCCGCGCATCGCCGCCCGAGCGGCCGGCCACCAGCCGGATCTGCCCCGCCGACATCTCCGCCACCGCGCCAAGCGCCGCCAGCCGCTCGAGCCCGCGCCGCACCACTTTTTCCATGTCTTCGATAGAGAGCGGTTCGAGCTTGAGAATGGTCGAGCGCGACACCAGGGCAGGGGTGAGTACGTGGTAGGGATTGCCCGTCGTTGCCCCGATGAAATCGGCTGTGCCCTCCTCGCAGATCGAGAGCAGGTCGTCCGTCTGCGTCGCCGAGAAGCGCTGCACCTCGTCCACGAAGATCAGGAGCGGCGTCATCCGCGCTTCGTCGGCCAGCTTGCGGATGTCCGAGACCCCGGCGCGCGTGGCGTTGAGCGGCCGGAAGCTCTTGCCCAGCATATTGCCCACCGCCCGCGCGATCGAGGTCTTGCCGATGCCCGGCGGGCCATAAAGGATGACGCTGCCCAGCGCCTTGGCCGCGATGCGCCGGCGCAGGATAGAGCCCGGCGCCACCAGATGCTCTTGCCCGATGACCTCGTCCAGCGTCGCCGGTCGCAGCGCCGCCGCCAGCGGCATCCGGTTCTGGGGCGAGCCGCTGTCGAATAGATCGCTCATGGGATTTCCGTCATCTGCATTGCGGGAGGGATGACACCCCCATGCCCGCCCCAGCCGCAGGCGTCAAGGCACTGGCCACCGGCCGCCGCCTCAGCCTGCGAGCCGCCCCGCAATATTGCATTAAGCTGTATGGGCTTGAGCCGTTGACGCTTTCCGGGCTGCGCTCCATCTTCGCCCGGCTTTGCCCCTTTCGCGGCATCGCGAAAGGCAGGTTTGGGATGGAACGGACGGCAAGACCGCAGCCGATCGCCGTGCTCGATAGCTGGCGCGGCCTTTTCGCATTGGCGGTGGTGCTGCTGCACGCGCCGGTGCCGTTCTGGGGCAGCCAGGGCAGCCTTGTGCAGTCCTTCTACCTTGCCGTGGATTTCTTCCTCGTGCTCTCCGGCTTCGTGATCGCCATGAACTACGAGCGGCGGTTGTCCAGCGTTCAGGAAGTGTTCAGTTTCGCCTGGCGCCGCTTCTGGCGCCTCTATCCGCTGCACATCACCACGCTCGTCCTGATGGGCCTGATGGTGCTGGTCATGCAGCGCGCCGGTGTCAGCGGCAACGGCCACCAGGCCGAGGCGACGCTGGGCGATTTCCTCAACATGGTGCTGCTGCTCCACGCCTTCGGCACCACCAATATCGACGTCTTCAACTGGCCGAGCTGGAGCATTTCCGCCGAAATCTGGAGCTATCTCGCCTTCGCGCTCGTCGTCTTCATCGTCGGCCGCCGCGATCGGCTGCGCCTCGCCATCTATGCCGCCATCGGCGCTTTGGGCCTGGCAATGGTCTTCGCCTTCCCCGCCGATCCGGGCCGCAACGCCTTCCTCTCGGTCACGGGCCTGGGCATCGGCCGCGGCCTTTTCGGCTTCTTCACCGGCGTCCTCACCTGGCGCCTGTTCGACGCCACCCGCGCCGCCCGCTTCTGGCAATCGGCCGCCGTCATGACCTTTGCCGAACTGGTGCTCATCGTCCTCATCCTCGCCGGTCTCGCCCTGATCGACGACACCACGCCCTTCGTGCTGCTCGTCGTCGCGCTCTTTCCGGCCCTCATCATCGTCTTCGCCAGTCAGGCCGGCGTCGTGTCCAAACTCCTCGACGCACGCCCCTTCATGGCGCTGGGCACGCTGTCCTACGGCATCTATCTCTGGCATCTGCTCGTCGCCAAATGCGTAGCCTGGGCGCTTTACCGCCCGCTGCACGCCTTCTTTGAGAACCACGAATTTCCCGGCTGGACTGAAGTCCTGGCGACCCACGCGCTGCTGGCGGCCTATATCGCGGCCACCATCATGGTCGCGGCCTTGTCCTATCGCTGGGTGGAAAGGCCGGTGCGCGAATGGTCCCGCCGCACTTCGCCCGCGGCGCTGCTGCGCAGCCGCACCGTCGGCGCGCAGGACCTTTCCTGATCAGCCTGCGGCCTGCTCGATCCCGAAATCGGCTGGCCGCAGCACCAGGTCCCTGAGCGTATGGCTGTCTAGCTCCTCGAGGAATGCCCGCAGCGCCGTGCCGAGCACGCCTTTTAGCCGACAACGTGCGGGCAGGGTGCAGGTATTGGTCGTGCCGAAGCATTCCACGATGGCGAAATCCGGCTCGGTGGCCCGCACGATGTCGCCGAGGCGGATCTGGTCGATGGGCCGCGTCAGCGACAGGCCGCCCGACCGCCCCCGCACCGAGGTCAGGAAGCCGCTGCGCGTCAGCAGGCTCGCCACCTTCATCAGATGCGAGCGCGAAATCCGAAATGCCTGCGCCGCCTCCTCGATGGTCACCCGCCGATCGGCGTGACTGGCCGCAAACATCATCAGGCGCAGGGAATAATCGGAAAAGACGGTGAGACGCATTTGCGATGTCCTTGACCAGCTTTAGCCGAGCGAAGCGATCGGATCGGCGCCGAAAAGAAGTGCGTGGCCGCCGGTGAGCAGGAAAAGCGTCAATAGCGCCGCGATGATGGCGGCGATAAGCATGGGCGCATCCACCGTCAACCGGGCGCGGCCGGTGAGGATGGCGGCGAAGGGAATGATCGATGTGCCCCGCGCTGCCGCCGCCCAGTCAGCGCCCAGCCTGCGCCGCGAGCGCCTCTCGCTGATCCAGATGCCGAAGGCCGAGAACAGCGCGAGGCCGCCGAAGAGGATCAGCGAGCGCAGATCGCCATTGGCGAGGACATGGCTGCCCGACCACAGCAGGAACCCCCAGAGGATCGGGTGCCGCGTCACGCAGGTAATCGCCCCCGGCTTGGCCTCATTGCGCACCGAAACCGAAAGCGGGTTGGGGCTCATGAGCCCGGCAACGACCAGCCACAGCGCGATAGGCGAAAGAATGATCGGCGCCGCGGCATGCCAGGGCTGGAAATCCCAGAGTGGAATGTAGTCGACGGTGAAGGCGGCCTGGAACACCCAGAGCAGGGTGGCGAGGGAAACGACGGAATAGCCGATGAGGTAGGCCCGGCGTCCGAAAAACCCGACAAGTGAAGCCCGCAGCGGCCGGATGGCCGGCACCGAATGCAGCAGGATGAAGACAGCGAGCGCCAGGAGCAGCGAGGTCATGGAGCGCCGTCCTTTTTGGGTGGCTCGGCGCCCTCTCCGTCAGGGTAGGTATCCGCCTCCGTCCCGTCCACTTTGGGCCGATCCTCGTCATAGATAATGCGCTCGGCCGAGCCGTCGAGGTCGTCATATTGCCCGTTGCGCAGCGTCCAGAGGAAGACGACGAGGCCGATAAGGCCGAGGATGACCGAGATCGGGATGAGGTAGAGGAAAGTCTCCATCAGGATACCTGCACCTGCTGTTCGCGCCGGACGGCGGGCTTGAAGCTGGGGGCATGCCAGCCGAGGCGGAGCGCGTTGAGGACCACGACGATCGAGGAAGCCGACATGGCGATGGCGGCCCAGAACGGGGTGACGAGGCCCATGGCCGCCGCGGGCAGAGCGATGAGGTTATAGATCAGCGCGATCCAGAGGTTCTGCCGCACGAGGTGCGCCGCATTGCGCGCAATGTCGAAGGCGTAGGGCACCGAGCGCAGATCCGGGCGCAGGAAGACGAAATCGGCGGCGTTGCGTCCGATCTCGGCGGCTTCGGCAGGGGCCATCGAGACATGCGCCGCCGTCAGCGCCGCCGCGTCGTTGAGCCCGTCACCGACCATCAGCACGCGATGGCCATCGCGCTGCAGCGCCTCGATGGTCTCGATCTTGTCGCGCGGCAGGGCGAGGGCGCGGTGGTCGGAGATGCCGAGTTCGCTGGCTATGGCCGCAACCTTGGCTTCGTTGTCGCCGGAGATGATCTGGACCGGGAGGCGGGCCTGGCGCAGCATGGCGATTGCTTCGTTGGCCCCAGGGAGCAGGCGGTCGGCGAATTCGAAGCGCGCAAGAATCTTGCCGTCGCGGGCCAGGATGGTGCCGCACTCCGCGGCGCCGGGCGCCGCCCATTCGGCGCGGCCGAGGCGATATTGGTGTCCGTCGCGCGTCGCCTCGATGCCGTTGCCGGGAAACTCGGTGATCGCGGCCAGGTCAGTCAGCAGCGGCGCGGAGGCCGCCATCTGCTCGAGCGCCCGCGAAGTCGGGTGGCTCGAACGGCTGGCGAGGCTGCGCACCAGCGAGAGGGCGCCGGCCTCGTCGTTGGAAAGCTGCAGCGCACCATAAGGCGCCGTCAGTGTGCCGGTCTTGTCGAAGACGACGCGATCGATCTGGGCCAGGCGCTCGATGGAGGAACCGTCCTTGACCATGATGCCCCGATCGAAAAGGCGGCGGGCGGCGACCGTCTGCACCATCGGCACGGCAAGGCCCAGCGCACAGGGGCAGGTGATGATGAGCACGGCAATGGCGGTGGTCACCGCCTCATGGAAATTGGCCGTCGCCCAGTACCAGGCGACAAACACCGCCAGCGCCGACAGATGCACCACCGGCGCATAGAGCGCGGCGGCCTTGTCGGCGATGGTGCGATAGGTGCCCTTGCTGGATTCGGCGGCTTCCATGAGGCGCATCATTTCCGAGAGGGTGGAATCGTTGCCATTGGCAAGGGCCCGGGCCGTCAGCGAACCATGCAGGTTGAGCGCCCCGGCCTCGATCCGCATGCCCGGCGCTACGGTGAGCGGTTCGCTTTCGCCGGTAATGAGGCTGCGATCGACATCGGAGCAGCCTTCGATCACTTCCATGTCCACCGGAATGCGGTCGCCGGGCCGCACGAGAATCCTCGCCCCCGCCTCCACCTCCGCGATCGGCAGATAGGTGGTCGTGCCGTCGGCGTTTACGGTCAATGCGCCGCGCGCGGCGATCTTGGCGAGGCCAAGCACGGCATTGCGGGCGCGGTTGCGCATGACGTGGTCGAGCGTGCGCCCGATGAGGAGGAAGAGGATCAGCGAGGCCACGGCGTCGAAATAGACCTGATGGCCGTTGGTGACGGTATCGTAGAGGCTGAGGCCAAAGGCAAGGAAGATGCCGATGGTGATCGGCACGTCCATATTGGTGCGCCGGTGCCGGATGGCGTTCCAGGCGGATTCGTAGAAGACGCGGCCGGAATAGAGCAGGGCCGGCAGCGTCAGCCCCGCACAGAACCAGTGCAGCAATCCACGTGTCGGGCCATCGGCGCCGGACCAGACCGAGCCCGAAAGCATCATGATGTTCATCGAGCAGAAGGCGGCGACGGCGAGGGCACGGATGAGGCCGGAGAGACGTTCGTCCTTGGCGGCGTCGCCGGCTTCGTAGATATGGGCGCGATAGCCGAGATCGGCGATGGTGCGCGAGAAGTCGGGCGGCTCGGCGGCATCCTTCCAGCGGATGGCGGCGCGGCGGGCCGAGAGATTGACGCGCACGTCATGGACGCCATCGAGACGGGAGACTGCCTTCTCGATGGCGTTGACGCAGGCCCCGCAATGGATGTCGGGGACCGAGAGGTCCGTCTGGCGCAGGCCACCGCCGATGTCGCGGCTGGCGAGCCTGATTTCGTCGGGGGATGGGCCGGCCTTGATGGGGCCGGCGGCAGCCTCGACGAAATCCGGCGGTGGCATGCAGCAGGTCATGGCCGGGTCACCCGATGACCGTGCGATAGGCATGCCAGGTGGCATGGCCGAGCAGCGGGAAGAGGATGATGAAGCCAAGGAAGCCCGTGGCAACGCCCACTATCGTCAGCAGCAGCACGATGGCGCCCCAGACCAGCATGGCCGGCAGGTTGTTCCAGACATAGGAGGCGCTGGTGCCCATGGCGGTGAAGGCGTCTTCCTGCTTGTCGAGGACCAGCGGGATCGAGAGGACGCTCACCGCGAAGGCGAGAGCCGCGAAGAGCCCGCCCACCAGCGTGCCGACCGCCAGCAATGCCAGGCCGCGCGGCGTGCCGAGCAGCATGGGCAGGAGCTGGTCGAGACCGGGGAAGGGGAGCCACCCGAAGAACACCGCATAGAGCAGCACCGCCGCCCGCAGCCAGAGCAGCATGATCATCATCAGCACGCCGCCGACGAAGAACAGATGCTGCACCCCGGCCTTGGGGAAGAGCATGTCCCAGAGCGTGACCTTTTCGCCCGCTTCCAGCCGGCGGCTCTTCTCATAGGTGCCGATGGCGAGCACCGGGCCGATGACGAGGAAGCCGGCCAGCGCCGGGAACAGCACGTTGTCCCAGCTGAACTCGAACATCGCCCAGATGACGAGCATCGAAAGGGCGGTGACGGCGAGGCCATAGACGAGGCTGGGGCCGGGCTTGGTCCACAGGTCCTTCCAGCCGAGTGCCAGCCAGGTGAAGGCCGAACTCAGCGGTAGGTTGCGGCGATGGTCGACCGCGCGCGGCAGCGGAGGAACCAGTTCGGGAAGGGAATGAGCTTTTGCCATTTTGGTTCTCGCGGGGGTTCAGCAGGCTGCCTTGGCGGCCTGGAGGCCGCCATCGGTGTCGGTGACGCATTCGGGCTGGGACTGGAAGGCGACATAGACCAGGTGTCCGTTGGCAGCGAAGAGCCCCAGGACGGCCACCGCCAGCACCATCAGCCAGGTCCGGCGTTTCCAGGCGGGAAACATGGCGGTCATTGTGCCTCCTTCTTGCGCAGGTCGAGCACGTAGAGGGCCAGCAGCTTGCGCTGGTAGTCGGAGAGGCGCCCTTCCCAGCTCGGCATGTGACCCTGGCGGCCAGAATAGATCGTCATGCGCACGGTGTCGAAGTCGCCGCCATAGATCCAGAACTGGTCGGTGAGGTCGGCAGCGCCGCTATCGGACAGGCCCTTGCCGTCATCGCCGTGGCAGGAGGCGCAATTGTCGGCGAATACCTGCTTGCCGGCGGCGAGTGCGTCCGCGGGCAACTGCGCGGCCTTGGCCGGGTCGGAGAGGGTGAGCACGTATTGCGCCACCTGGTCGACCTGGGCCAGGGTCAGCATCTGGTCGCGCCCGAAGGCCGGCATCTGGCTGATGCGGGTATCGGGATGCTGCGAATTGATGCCGACGCGGATGGTCTCGGCGATGGTTTCCGGGTCGCCGCCCCAGAGCGTGGGGGCCTGGGCGATACTGGGGTAGCCCGGATTGCCCTGCGCGTTGAGGCCATGGCAGGCGGCGCAATTGTCGCCGAACAGCGTCTTGCCGCCGATGCGCACGAACTTCATCGCATCCTCGTTGGCGAGGAGATCGTTATAGCTCCCCACCACGATGGTGTCGGTCCAGTTCGCCTTGGCGTCCGTGGCTTCCACGATGCTCTCGGCCACCGCCTTGTGTTGATCGGCGCCCAGCAGGCCGCCGAAATACCCCGAGACGCCCGGCCAGCTCGGCATCAGGATCGTCCACACGATGGCGAAGGCGGCAAAGGTGATGAGAAACACCCAGATCGCCCGCGGCACCGGCGTGTTGAGTTCCTTGATGCCGTTCCATTCGTGGCCGGTGGTGACGTGCCCGGAAACGGGATCGCGTTCTTCCTGATGGTTCACGGACATGGCTTGTCCTCGCCTTCGGCCACCACCTGCTGGGCGGCGCTGTTGAAGCGCTTCCGGTTGCCCGGCCAGTACGTATAGACCAGCACACCGATGCTCAGGGCTATGAGGTAGAAGAGCCCCAGGGACTTGGAGGCTCCGACCAGGATGTCATGCAGTTCCATTATTCGACCTCATCGCCTTGCTGTTGGAAGGCCGCGTCCGTCAGCGTGCCAAGAGACTGGAGATAGGCGACCAGCGCGTCCATCTCGGTGACCGAGCCGGACTGGCCGTCGAAGGCTCGCACATTGGTGGCCTCGCCATAGCGCGACACCAGGTTCGTCGCCTCCGGGCTATCCGGGTTGGCCTGCGCATAGGCGTCGATGGCGGCGTTGGCGATCATCTCGTCGGTATAGGGAACGCCCACGGTGCGCAGCGCCGCCAGGTGCTCGCCCAGGTCGTCGATCTTGGCCTTGTCGCGCAGCAGCCAGCGATAGGCGGGCATGACGGATTCGGGCACGAGATCGCGCGGATTGTTGAGGTGAGCCGTCTGCCAGGCGTCCGAATACTTGTTGCCGAGGCGGGCAAGGTCCGGGCCCGTACGCTTGGAGCCCCAGAGCATGGGGTGGTCGTACTGGCTTTCCACGGCGAGCGAATAGGGCCCGTAGCGGTCGACTTCATCGCGCAGCGTGCGGATCATCTGCGAATGGCAGGCATAGCAGCCTTCGCGGATATAGATGTTGCGCCCGGCGATCTCGAGCGGGGTCTGCACCCGCATGTCGGCCACCTTCTCCACCGTCTGGTTAATGGTGAAGAGGGGCGCGATCTCGATGAAGCCGCCGATCGAGGCCACGATGACGATGGCGACGACGAAGCCGATGGCGTTGCGTTCGAGGTTGTAGTGGAACTTGAACATGTGCCGTTACTCCCCTGCCTCGACCGCAAGCGCGGGCAGATCGGAGCCTTCTTCCTCGGCGGCCGGAGCCGGGCGGGTGATGGTGAGATAGACGTTGACCAGGGCCAGCACGGCGCCGAGGAGGAAGAGGCCTCCGCCGACTGCGCGGGCGATGTAGTAGGGGTGCATGGCGACGAGGCTATCCACGAAGCTGTAGGCCAGGTCCCCGCTCTGGTCGTAGGTGCGCCACATCAGGCCCTGGATTACGCCCGAGTTCCACATCGCGAAGACGTAGACGACGGTGCCGGAGAGGGCGAGCCAGAAGTGGGCTTCCACCAGGCGCTTGGAATACATGCCGGGCTTCTTCCACATCCAGGGCACGAGCGCGTAGATCGAGCCGTAGGTGATCATCGCCACCCAGCCGAGCGCGCCGGCATGAACGTGGCCGATGGTCCAGTCCGTATAGTGAGAGAGCGAGTTGACGGCGCGGATGGCCATGAACGAGCCCTCGAAGGTGGAGAGGCCATAAAAGAACGCGGCCATGGCCATGAAGCGGAGCACCGCGTCGTCGCGCACCTTGTGCCAGGCGCCATTGAGGGTCAGCAGCGCATTGCCCGCCGAGGCCCAGGAGGGCACCAGCAGCACGACCGAGAAGGCCATGCCCAGGGTCTGCACCCAATGGGGGAGCGCGGTGAAATGCAGGTGGTGCGAGCCCGCCCACATATACATGAACGTGATGCCCCAGAAGCTGATGATCGAAAGCCGGTAGGAGAAGATCGGCCGGCCGGCGCGCTTGGGCAGGTAATAGTACATCATGCCCAGGAACCCGGCGGTGAGGAAGAACGCCACCGCGTTATGGCCGTACCACCATTGCGTCATGGCATCCTGCACGCCCGAGAACAGCGAATAGCTCTTGGCATGGGTGAGCGAGACCGGCACCGCCAGGTTGTTGACGATGTGGAGCAGCGCCACCACCAGGATGAAGGCCATGAAGTACCAGTTGGCCACGTAGATATGGGGTTCCTTCCTGCGCATCAGGGTGCGGATGTAGATGCTGAAATAGGTGACCCAGACGACGACCAGCCAGATATCGGCATACCATTCCGGCTCGGCATATTCCTTCGATTGGGTCATGCCCATGAGGTAGCCGCTCGCTGCCACAAGGCAGAAGAGATTGTAGCCGATGAGGACGAACCAGGGGCTCAACTGATCGGGCAGCCGGGCGCGGGTGGTGCGCTGGAGCACGTGCAGCGAAGTGGCGATGAGCGCATTGCCGCCGAAGCCGAAGATCACCCCGCTCGTATGCACCGGACGCAGGCGCCCGAAGCTGGCCCACGCGGCGTCGAACGTCAGTTCCGGCCAGGCGAGGAGCGCGGCGACCCAGAGGCCCATGAACATGCCGATAACGCCCCAGATGAGCGTCAGGATAATGCCGACCTTGGTGGGCGTATCGTAATATTCGGTCAGCCGGCTCGCCGGCGGTTCGGGCCCGTCGAGCCCGCGCAGCACGAGGAACGTCCCCGTGCCCGCCAGCAGGGCCACCAGCCAGCCGTGCACTCCCATCAGATCGTCGCGTCCGCCAATGGCCATGGCCAGGCCAATAGCGGTCAGCAGCCCGAGAAGGACCACCGCCAAACGACGCTCGTCCCGCGTCAACTCAGATATCATTCCAGCGCCTCAACAGCTTTTGCTCTCCATGCGCTTAGGCCGAAGGGACGCCCGCTCCTTTGATCTGGATCAAATTTCGCCAAAAAAGATTCATCGTGGATGCATCTTTTCCGGCCGCCGTGTTTTCGGGCCACGTTTGCAATCTCCGCGCCGACTGCTCACCCAGCAAAAATTTCTTTCGCCGTCGCCGCCAGGGGATCGTTTTTCTTTTCCGCGCGCTGCGCTAGAAGGTTGTTGCGCGCGCCTCCCTCGGCGTCGGCCTTGTGGAGAGAATGTTCGATGAGCGATGACGCAATCATCAGGCACAACATCGTTGTGCTGGCGCTGGCGCAGACTTTCGGCGGCTCCAGCGGACCGATCATCGTGTCGCTGGGTGGCCTGGTAGGCCAGAATCTCTCCCATGATCCCACCATCGCGACGCTGCCGGTGAGTCTCTATAATCTCGGCCTGGCGCTGGGCACGCTGCCCGCCGCCGCCATCATGCGCCGCTATGGCCGGCGCTCGGGCTATGTCCTCGGCGCTGCCATCGGCCTCGTTTCGGGCATCGTCGCCGCCTTGGGCATCTATCTGGCCTCGTTCATCGTCTTCTGCCTGGGCACCTTCATCGCCGGCTTTTACGCCTCCTATGTGCAGAGCTACCGTTTCGCTGCTGCCGATGGCGCCACCGGCGCGCTCAAGGGCCGGGCGATCTCGGCCGTCATGGTCGGCGGCCTTGCCGCCGCCATTCTCGGGCCGCAACTGGTGATCTGGACGCGCGACAGCATTCCCTCGCTGCCCTTTGCCGGCGGCTTCATCAGCCAGGCGGCGCTGGCGCTGCTCGCCATTCCGGTCCTGCTCCTGCTGCGCACCCCGCGTGAAGCGAACGGCGCTGCCGCCGCTGCCCGGCAGGGCGGCCGCAAGCTCGGCGAAATCCTCGCCATGCCGCGCTACCAGCTCGCCGTGGCCGCCGGCGTCGTGTCCTATGGCCTGATGACCTTCGTCATGACCGCCGCGCCCGTCGCCATGGTGCATATGGGCCATTCGGTCGATAACGCCGCCCTCGGCATCCAGTGGCACGTGCTGGCCATGTTCGCGCCCAGCTTCATCACCGGCCGCCTGATGGCCCGTTTCGGCAAGGAGCGCATCACCGCCATCGGCCTCGCCATCATCGCCGTCTCGGCGCTGGTTGCGCTTTCGGGCCTCGATGTCGGCCACTTCTGGGTGTCGCTGACGCTGCTCGGCATCGGCTGGAATTTCGGCTTCCTGGGCGCCACCGCAATGGTCACCGATTGCCACACGGCCGAAGAGCGCTCGCGCGCGCAGGGCGCCAACGACTTCATTGTCTTCGGCACCGTGGCCATCGCCTCCTTCTCCTCGGGCGCGCTGCTCTCGTCCTCGGGCTGGACCACGCTCAACTGGGTGGTGCTGCCGCTGGTCGCGCTGATCCTCGTGCCGCTGATCTGGCGCATCCGCGCCGGCGCCTCGGCCGGCCAGTCGGCGGCGTAAAAAGGCTAGTCGCCGCCGATACTGGCCATCAGGGCGTCGATCAGGCCATTGGCGACGCTCTGCCCGCGCCCCGGCCCCAGGGCGGTGAATTCCACCTTGCCCAGCGGCGGCAGGCCCCGGCTTTCGGCCACGATCATGAGCCCGGTCGGCAGCAGGCGAGGCGAATGGGCAGCGACGCCCAGTCCCGCCAATGCCGCGGCGCGGATGCCGCTCAGGCTGCCGCTCGTGCAGACCAGATGCCAGTCCCGGCCGCCTTCGTTGAGGGCATTGACCGCCAGCGTCCGCGTCACCGAGGGTGGCGGATAGGCGATGAGCGGCACGGGCAGGGCCGGGTCGAGGCTGAGCCCCGGCCGGCCGATCCAGGCCAGATGCTCGCTCCACGCCGTCACCCCGCGCCGGTCGCCCTGCCGCCGCTTGGCGAAGATCACGTCGAGCTGGCCGGCATCGAACCCGTCATAAAGCGCCTGCGACAGCCCCACCGTCAGCTCGATATCGACGTCGGGGTAGCGCCGCCCGAAGCTGTGCAGCACCTCTGCCAGCGCCAGCAGCGCGAAATCCTCCGAAATGCCCAGCCGCATGCGCTGGCGCCGCGCCAGCCGGGTGAAATGTCCGCTCAGGCTATCGTGCGCACCCATGGCCTGTGCGGCCAGTTCCAGCGCCGCCGCGCCCTCGGCGGTCAGCGACACCTCATGGGTCGTGCGCGCCAGCAGCCGCCGCCCCAGCACGTCCTCGAGCCGGCGTACATGCTGGCTGACGGTCGATTGCTGCAGCCCCAGCCGCCGCGCCGCCTGCGAGAAGCTGCCGCAACGCGCCACTTCGAGAAAGGACCGCAGCCAGCTCGGCTGCAGGTCGGGAATGGGTATGGTCATCACGATCCATGATAGCCGATATATCCTCCATCATGCTTCATTCTGACCGGGCGCTGCAATATCCATCGTTCCGGTGGAGGAAAGCCAATGCTCAGACACCTCAAGCGCTACGGCATCGATCTTTACACCTTTCTGCTGCTGGGCACCGTCGCCCTGGCCGTGGTGCTGCCGGCGCGCGGCGCCATGGCGCCGATCGTCTCCTCCGTTGCCTTTTACGCTGTCGCCCTGCTGTTCTTCCTCTATGGCGCGCGCCTCAAGCTCGAAACCGTCTGGGCCGGCCTCACCGCCTGGCGCCTCCAGGGCCTGATGTTCGGCTCGACCTATCTGCTCTTCCCCATCTTCGGGCTGCTGCTCACCGCCATACTTGGCCCGGTCCTCGGCCCCGAGCTTTCGGCCGGCATCCTCTTCCTCTCGATCCTTCCCTCCACCGTGCAGTCCTCCATCGCCTTCACCGGCCTGGCGCAGGGCGACGTGGCGGGCGCCATCTGCGGGGCTACGCTCTCCAACCTGGCCGGCGTCTTCATCACCCCCGCACTCGCCGCCCTGCTGCTCGGCGCCACCGGCGGCGGCTTCAGTTGGCAATCGGTGGGCACCATCGCGTTGCAGATTCTCTTCCCCTTCATCCTGGGGCTATGCCTGCGCCGCTTCATCGGCCGCTGGGTTGAGCGCAACCGCATGCTCACCCTGACCGTGGATCGGGGCTCCATCCTCCTCATCGTCTATTCGGCCTTCGGCGCCGGCGTCGTGGCCGGGGTCTGGCAGCAGGTGCCGCTGACCGCGCTGGCCCTCATCATCGCCGCCGATGCCGTGCTGCTGGGCGCCGTGGTTGTGTGCCTGCGCGCCGCTGGGAGCTGGGTTGGCCTCAAGGCGCCGCAGGAAACGGCGCTGCTCTTCTGCGGGGCCACCAAGAGCCTCGCCAGCGGCCTCCCCATCGCCGTGCTGCTGTTCTCGCCGCAGATCGTCAGCGTCGTGGTGCTGCCGCTCATGCTCTTCCACCAGATGCAATTGCTGGTCTTCGCCTCGGTCGCCCAGCGCCGCCGTAACCTTCTCTCCGAAGCCGGGCTTGCACCCGCCTCCTGAACGCGCCTTCTCGGGAATCTCGATGCCCACCCCGCCATATCGAGCGGTTGTATTTTGAAGACGCGGGCCACTCGATCCTCTTCCCTTGTGTCCCCGCCACAGTCATAACCGCGGCGCACCGCCAATGCCGAAAGCTGGGCCGGCGTGCTCGATTTTTTTTGAACCCGCGCGAACAAGGACGCATGATGGCAAGCAATGAACTGACGAAAGTGATCGTCGAGACCGAACTGGGCGCGGTGACCCTGGGCATAGACGAGGTGCGTGCCCCGATTTCCTCCGGCGCCTTTCTCGCCTATGTCGACAAGGGCCTGCTCGACGGCACGACGATCTATCGCATCGTCAACCAGATCAACCAGGCGCCCGAGATCGTGCACCGCATCGAGGTGATCCAGTGGGGCCACACCTTCGGCGCCGACGATCCGCTGCCGTTCCCGCCCATCCCGCACGAGCCGACCTCGGCGACGGGCCTGCGCCACCAGCGCGGCACGATCTCGATGGCCCGCCGCGAGGTCGGCACGGCTGGGCACGCCTATTTCTTCTGCGTGGGCGGCGACCTCGAAAGCCTCGATTTCGGCGGCGGCCGCAATCCGGACCGCCAGGGCTTTGCGGCTTTCGGTCAGGTGATCGACGGCTGGGATGTGATCGAGGCGATCTACAACAGCGCCGAGCCCACCGAATACATGAAGTCTCCCCTCAAGGTGACGGGCGTTCGCCGCGCCTGATCAGGCATTTTTCGGGCATATTATCGGCAGGCAGGGCGCCGGTTTCGCGCGCCCGCCGCGCCATGTTTCTTCAGCCTTGGATTTCGTCGCGGGCCCCCCTGCCGGTTCCACGCAAGAAGAACGCGCCCGTCCGCGGACGCTGCAATGGTCCGAAATGCGGTGGTTTGAAGGCAATCCAGTTTATTTTTGCTTGGGATCGTTGAATGCGAGTTCTTGTTTTGGATTGCGAGCGAAGAATGAAAGAAAATAAATAATATAACCACAGTTCATTCTGAAGTTATGGCCAAATATAAATCGCCATGCTATCTTTATATCCAGAAATTTGACGACACAGCCGTGATTTACTAGGCTTGATTCTGATAACACATCAGGAGAAAGCCTAATGAATTTGAAATCCGGTGGCGCCGCCACCGCGATCGCTGTCGCCTTTGCGTCCCTTATGAGCGGGGGCGTCTTCGCGCAGGATAATCCGGCTTCCACGTGCGGCACCGACCGCAAGATCGATATCGCCGAAATGACCTGGCCCTCGGCCGCCGCTTTGGCCCATATCCATGCGCGCATTCTCGCGGCCGGCTATGGCTGCGATGTCGAGATCGTCACCGGCGATACCGTGCCCACCTCCACGTCGATGCTCACCCGCGGCACGCCCGCCATCGCGCCCGAATTGTGGACCAGCACCGTGCAGGAGCAATGGGAGCGCGGCCTTGCCGACGGCAAGGTGGTGACGCTGGGCGACGCCATTTCCGACGGCACGGTCGAAGGCTGGTTCATTCCGCGCTACGTGCAGGAAGCCCATCCCGAGCTCACCACGGCTGAAGCCGTGATCGCTCATCCCGAAATTTTCCCGGACCCCGAGGATTCCTCCAGGGGCCGCCTCTATTCGTGCCCGCCCGGCTGGGCCTGCGAATTGTCGACCACGGCGCTGTTCAAGGCCTATGGCATGGAAGACAAGAACTGGAACCTCTTCTCGCCCGGCTCAGGCGGGGCCCTCGATGCCTCGATCGCCCGCGCCTTCACGCGTGAAGAGCCCATCCTCTTCTACTATTGGGGCCCCACCGCCATCCTGGGCAAATACGATGCCGTCCAACTCGATCTGGGCGAAGCCAAGCCCGAGGTCTATGCCTGCAATACCGATGCCGATTGCACCGATCCCGAAGGCGTGACGGCCTATCCGTCCTCGCCCGCCGTCGTCGGCGCCGCCGCCTGGGTCAAGGACGAGGCTCCCGCCGTCGCCGACTATTTCGGCAAGGTCGGCCTCACCAATGCGCAGATCAGCAAACTGCTCTCCTACGGCGACGAGAACCAGGCCGATGCCGAAGCCACGGCCGACAACTTCCTGCGCACCGAAGAAGCGACCTGGTCGCAATGGGTCCCGGCCGACGTGGCCGAAAAGGTCAAGGCGACGCTCTGACCTTCGGGCCTTTCATTTCCTCGCAAACTGGCGGCCGGGCAACCGGCCGCATTTTGCGCCTGATCACCCGGCGAGCCCCCGGCTCTCCTGGCGATCCGGTGCTTCCTGCGCCGGCCTCTTGCCGGCCAAGACGATAGAGAGTTCTTGTGTTCCCTCAGATACTGGATACGCGCCCGCTCCGACGGGCCGTTGATGATGGTCTCAACTGGGTCGTCCGCGAATGGGGCGACAAGTTCGAGGCCGCGGTGTCCCCGCTGCTTTTCCTCCTCAAGGCCATCGAGGATCTGCTGATCGCCACGCCGTGGTGGGTCATCGTCATCGTGCTGGTCAGCATCGCCTGGCTGGCTTCGCGCCGCTGGCAATTGCCGGCAATGGTACTGGCGGCGCTGCTCTTCCTCGGGGTCATGGACCTCTGGAAGGACGCCATGACCACCATGGCCCTGATGCTGGCCGCCACCATCATCACCATCGTCATCGCCATTCCGGTCGGCATCTGGATGTCGCGCTCGCTGCGCGTGCGCCAGACCGTCACCCCCATTCTCGATCTCATGCAGACGCTGCCGAGCTTCGTCTATCTCATCCCCTCGGTGATGATCTTCGGCCCCGGCAAGGTGCCCGCGCTCATGGCCACCATCGTCTATGCCGCGCCTCCGCTGGTGCGTCTCACCGATCTCGGCCTGCGCGGCGTCGATCCGGCCGTCATGGAAGCCAGCCGCGCCTTCGGCACCAACCCGACCCAACGGCTTTTCGGCGTCCAGATACCCCTGGCGCTGCCCACCATCCTCGCAGGCATCAACCAGACCACCATGATGGCGCTGGCCATGGTGGTGATCGCCTCCATGATCGGCGCCGGCGGCCTCGGCTACCAGGTGCTGCAGGGCATCGGGCGGCTCGAAGTGAGCCGGGGGCTCTTTGCCGGTCTCGGCATCGTCGCCCTCGCCATCATCTTCGATCGCACCACCCAGGCCTTCGGCAAGCGCCTGCAGGCCCGCATCGGCATCACGGAGGCGCGCCCATGAGCGAGAACGCCATCACCATTCGCGGCGTCACCAAGATATTCGGTCACGATCCGCAACGCGCCCTCGCCATGCTGCAGGCGGGGCAGGGCAAGGCCGAGGTACAGGCCGAAACCGGCCAGGTCGTCGGTCTCGACAATGTCTCGCTCGATATCCGCCAGGGCCAGATCTTCGTGGTCATGGGCCTCTCCGGTTCCGGCAAGTCGACGCTCATCCGCCACGTCAACCGCCTCATCGAGCCCACGGCCGGCGACATCATCGTCGACGGCAGCAACGTGCTCGAAATGACGCGCGAGCAATTGCGGACCTATCGGCGCACCATGGTCGCCATGGTGTTCCAGAAATTCGGCCTGATGCCGCACCGCAATGTCCTCGACAACGTCGCCTATGGCCTGGAAGTGCGCGGCGTGCCGCGCCGCGAGCGGTTGCAGCAGGCCGAGAAATGGGTCGAGACCGTCGGCCTTTCGGGCTACGAAAACGCGCGTCCGCGCCAGCTTTCGGGCGGCCAGCAGCAGCGCGTCGGCCTGGCTCGGGCGCTCGCCATGGATACCGACATCATCCTCATGGACGAGGCCTTCTCGGCTCTCGATCCTCTGATCCGCTCGGGCATGCAGGACCAATTGCTCGAATTGCAGACCAGGCTCAACAAGACCATCCTCTTCATCACCCACGATTTCGATGAAGCCCTTAAGATCGGCAACCGCATCGCCGTTTTGCGGGATGGCGCCGTCCAGCAGGTCGGCAAGCCCGAGGATATCGTGCTGCATCCGGCCAACGATCACATAGAGCAATTCGTGCGCGACGTGAACAAGGCCCGCGCCATCCATGTGCGCTCCATCATGGAGGAGGGCGTTACCGAGCCCTGCGAGCAGTCCGTGTCCATGGATGCCCGCTGCGAGGACGTGCTGCCGCTCTTCGCCGACCACAAATGGGTGGGTGTCCTCGATGCCGAGGGCCGGCAGGTCGGGCGCGTCACCGCCCGCCAGGTCATCAACGCCCTGGCGCGCTACGCCGCCCCATCGTCGGCCACGGCCGGCTGATCGGGCCTATTCCCACGCCTCGAGCATGGCGCGGGAGACGAATTCGAGGTGGGCGGCCATGGCCGCCCGCGCCGCTTCGGCCTTGCCGGCCACGATGGCCGTGACGATGCGCTCATGGTCGGTGAGGATGTGCTCGCGCACGGCGCTGATCGCCGCCAGATGCTGGTGGAAATGGCTGTCCACCGCTTCCCCGCGCATGGTCCAGAGCGATTCCAGCGTTTCGCGCAGCACCGCATTGTCGGTTGCTTCGGCCACCGTCATGTGCAGCGCCCTGTCGCTTTCGGGCGACCACAGATCCTTGCCCGTTTCCACCCGCATGCCGGCGAGAATGTCTGCGAGCCGCGCCCGGCCGGCCGCGCCGATCTGTTGGCTGGCCAGCGCCGCCGCCTCCGGTTCCAGCAGCCGGCGCACGGCCATGATCTCGATGGGGGAGCGGCTCATTTCCGGCAGGCTTTCGCTGCCGGCCTCCGGCTTTCGTACGAAGGCGCCCACGCCCACGCGCACTTCCACCAGCCCCGCCACTTCGAGCGCGATCAGCGCCTCACGCACCGTCGGCCGCGACACGCCCAGGCTTGCCGCCAGGTCGCGTTCGGAGGGCAATTGCATGCCCGGCGCCACGGCACCTTGCAGAATCTGCTCGCGGATCTGGTCGGCGATCTGGATATAGAGTTTGCGGTTGGAAACGACCTGAAGCTTCATCGCCGCCGATGGCCTCCTTAGACGGGCTGTCTCGTTCATAGCGATGTCGCGCCCTCCTGTCCACTGGTCTGACCACTTGACAGCTTGACCGTAATGCCGTTTGTTCTCGCCAGCATGAGCGCTGCCGGCTCGAACCGGCGCGCCACGGCTGGGAGGAGTTTCGGGATGGATGGGCTCACGCCCACAGGCGGCGCGCCGGGCGGGGATGCCCGGCCTCCGCTGGTGGAGATGGTCGATATCGACAAGTCGTTCCCCGGCGTGCGGGCCTTGCAGCGCGCCCGGTTCGACCTGCGCCCCGGCGAGGTTCATGCCCTGATGGGCGAGAACGGCGCCGGCAAGTCCACGCTCATGAAAATCCTCTCGGGCGTCTATAGCCGCGATGCCGGCGAAATCCGCCTTGAGGGCAGGGCGGTCGAGATCGGCTCGCCCCGCCAGGCCCAGCAGATGGGCATCGGCATCATCCACCAGGAACTGGCCCTGATGCGCGACCTCACGGTGGCGCAGAACATCTTCATCGGCCGCGAGCCGCGCCGCTTCTTCCTGCTCGACGAGGCCGCGCTCAACCGCGCCGCCGCCGACATCTTCGCGGCGATGAACCTGGCCATCGAGCCCACGGTGCGCGTCGAGACGCTGACCATCGCCCGCCAGCAGATGGTCGAGATCGCCAAGGCTTTGTCCTACCGCTCGCGCGTGCTCATCATGGATGAGCCCACCGCCGCCCTCAACGACGCCGAGATCGCCGAGCTCTTCGCCATCATCAACCGGCTCAAGGCCGAGGGCGTGGGCATCGTCTATATCAGCCACAAGATGGACGAGATCAAACGCATCTCCGATCGCGTCACCGTCATGCGTGACGGCGAATATGTGGGCACCGTCCCCGCCGCCGAAACCTCCATCGAAACCATCATCTCCATGATGGTGGGCCGTACGCTCTCGAACGATACGCTCGCCATTCCCGATACCGCAGCCGCTCCCGTCGCCCTCCAAGTGCGTGGCCTCAATCGCGGCCGCGAAATCCGCGATGTCGGCTTTTCCGTGCGCAAGGGCGAAATCCTCGGTTTCGCCGGCCTGATGGGCGCCGGCCGCACCGAAGTCGCCCGCGCCATTTTCGGCGCCGACCGCCGCGAGAGCGGGGAAATCCTCGTCCACGGCCAGCCCGTCGCCATCGCCTCGCCCGCCGACGCCGTGCGCGCCGGCATCGGCTACCTCTCCGAGGATCGCAAGCATTTCGGCCTCGCCACCGGGCTCGATGTCCGCAACAACATCGCGCTGGCCAGCCTCGGGCGCTTCACCGGCCCCGGCGGCATTCTCGACGATGCCGGCATGCATAAGGCGGCCGAGACCTATATCCGCCAGCTCGCCATCAAGACCCCGAGCGATACCCAGGAAGCGCGCCTGCTCTCGGGCGGCAACCAGCAGAAGGTGGTCATCGCCAAATGGCTGCTGCGCGATTGCGACATCCTCATCTTCGATGAGCCCACCCGCGGCATCGATGTCGGCGCCAAGTCCGAGATCTATAAGCTCCTCAACGCCCTGGCCGCCCAGGGCAAGGCCATCATCATGATTTCCTCCGAGCTGCCCGAAATCCTGCGCCTCTCCCATCGCATCGCCGTCATGTGCGAGGGGCGGCTGACCGGCATCCTGCCCGGCGGCGCCAGCCAGGAAGACATCATGCGCCTCGCCACGCAGCGCCAGAGCGCGGTGGCCGACAACCAGCAAGAACGGAGGTCGGCATGACCGATACCGCTGCCCCTGCCGCCCGCTCGGGTATCCGCGTCTCGGGCGCCTTCCACCGGCTGCTCGCCTTTTCCGGGCTCATCGCGCTCATCGTGGTGTTCTCGCTGGCCTCGCCCAATTTCCTGCAGACGCAGAATATCCTGGCAATCCTGCAGGCCACCTCGGTCAACGGCGTCCTCGCCATCGCCGCCACCCTCGTCATCATCACCGGCGGCATCGACCTGTCGGTCGGCACGCTCATGACCTTCTGCGCCGTCATCGCCGGCGTCGTCCTCACCTATTGGGGCCTGCCGCTGCCGCTCGGCCTCGCCGGGGCGATCCTGACGGGCCTCTGCAGCGGCCTCATCTCCGGCTTCGTCATCGCCAAGCTCAAGGTGCCGCCCTTCATCGCCACCCTCGGCATGATGCTCATCCTCAAGGGCCTCTCGCTCGTGGTTTCGGGCACCAAGCCCATCTATTTCAACGATACACCCGGCTTCACCCAGATCGCGCAGGGCTCGATCGTGGGAGCGCTGATCCCGGCTATTCCCATCCCCAACGGCGTGATGGTGCTGTTCGCCGTGGCGATCATCGCCGCCTTCGTCCTCGGCAAGACCGCGCTCGGCCGCTACACCTTCGCGCTCGGCTCCAACGAGGAGGCCGTGCGCCTCTCCGGCGTCAATGTCGATCGCTGGAAGATCGCCGTCTATGCCACCGCCGGCTCCATCTGCGGCGTCGCCGGCATTCTCATCGCCTCGCGCCTCAACTCCGCCCAGCCCGCCCTCGGCCAGGGCTACGAGCTCGATGCCATCGCCGCCGTCGTCATCGGGGGCACCTCGCTTTCCGGCGGGCGCGGCACCGTGCTCGGCACGCTGATCGGCGCGCTCATCATCTCCGTGCTGGCCAATGGCCTGCGCATCCTTTCGGTGGCCCAGGAATGGCAAACGGTGGTGACCGGCACCATCATCATCCTGGCCGTCTATGCCGATATCCTGCGGCGCCGCACACTTTAGCGCCGAACGATCCAGTGTCCGCCGGACGGACGCCAATAAGAGGCAGGCTCAATGCCCGCACGCTCGAAAGTTCAACCAGGGAGGAACTGCATGTTCACCAGACGTACGCTTATCGGCGCCATGAGCGCCCTCGCCATGCTCGCCGCCACCGGCGGCAGCGCCATGGCGCAGACCTATGACATCGCCCTCGTCTCCAAGGGCTTCCAGCATCAGTTCTGGCAGGCGGTGAAGGCCGGCGCCGACAAGGCCGGCGCCGAGTTCGGCGCCAACGTCACCTTCGAAGGCCCGGAAAGCGAAAGCCAGGTCGATCGCCAGATGGATATGCTCGCCGCCGCGCTCTCGCGCAAGCCGAGCGCCATCGGCTTCGCCGCGCTCGACAGCCAGGCCGCCATTCCCCTGCTCCAGCAGGCCAAGGATGCCGGCATCCCGGTCATCGCCTTCGACTCCGGCGTCGATAGCGATATCCCGCTGACCACCGCCACCACCGACAACATCGCGGCTGCCGCCCTGGCTGCCGACAAGATGGCCGAGTTCATCGGCGGGGAAGGCAAGATCGCCGTGGTCGGCCACGACCAGACCAGCCGCACCGGCATCGATCGCGTCTCCGGCTTCGTCGATCGCATCAAGGCCAACTACCCCAAGATCGAGGTCGTCACCGTCCAGTATGGCGGCGGCGACCAGCTGCAGTCGACCGAGATCACCAAGTCGATCCTGCTCGCCAATCCCGACCTCAAGGGCATTTTCGGCACCAATGAAGGCTCGGCCATCGGCGTCGCCAACGGCAAGCAGGAACTCAACAGCAATATCGTGGTCATCGGTTTCGATTCCGGCGCTGCCCAGAAGAAGTTCGTGGAAAGCGGCGTGATGGCCGGCGCCATCACCCAGAACCCGGTCGGTATCGGCTACGAGACCGTCAAGGCCGCCATCGCCGCCATCAAGGGCGAGACGCTGCCCAAGGTCATCGATACCGGCTTCTATTTCTATGACAAGTCCAACATGACCTCGCCGGAAATCGCCGCGGTCCTCTACGACTGATCGCGAACCGACATTGGCCGGACGCGCTTATCCCGTGCGTCCGGCCACTCCGACCAGGGCCGGGCCATCGCCACGGTCCGCCGACACCGCAGGCCGCCATGACCAAGATCACTTCGCTTTCCACCTTCGATCTGCGCTTCCCCACGTCCCAGGCGCTCGATGGCTCCGACGCCATGAACCCGGACCCGGATTATTCGGCCGCCTATGTCGTGCTGCACACCGATGGCGCCCATGAGGGCCACGGGCTCACCTTCACCATCGGGCGCGGCAACGAAGTGGTCTGTGCCGCCATCCGCGCCCTCGAAGGCCGCGTCGTCGGGCTCGATCTCGACTGGATCGCCGAAAATCCCGGCCGTTTCTGGCGTCACGTCACCGGCGACAGCCAGCTGCGCTGGATCGGCCCCGACAAGGGCGCCATGCACCTCGCCACCGGCGCCGTGGTCAACGCCGTCTGGGATCTGCTCGCCAAATCGGCCGGCAAGCCGGTCTGGCAATACGTCGCCGACATGACGCCCGAGCAATTGGTCTCCATCGTCGATTTCCGCTACCTCACCGACGCCATCACCCCCGAAGAGGCCCTGGCCATCTTCCGCAAGGCCGAGGCGGGCAAGGCCGAGCGCGTCGCCATTCTCAAGGCCGAGGGCTATCCCTGCTACACCACGTCCGCCGGCTGGCTGGGCTATTCCAACGACAAGCTGACCCGCCTCGCCACCGAGGCCGTGGAGGCCGGTTTCGACCACATCAAGATGAAGGTCGGCCGCGATCTCGACGACGATATCCGCCGCCTCGAAATCGTGCGCTCCATCATGGGGCCGGACCGCTATCTGATGATCGACGCCAACCAGGTCTGGGAAGTCGATCAGGCCATCGACTGGGTGCGCGAACTCAAGCGTTTCAACCCCTATTTCATCGAAGAGCCCACCAGCCCCGACGACATCGAGGGTCACCGCAAGATTCGCGAAGCCATCGCCCCGGTGCGCGTCGCCACCGGCGAGATGTGCCAGAACCGCATCATCTTCAAGCAATTCATCACCCGCGGCGCCATCGACATCGTCCAGATCGATGCCTGCCGCATCGGCGGCCTCAACGAGGTGCTGGCCGTCCTGCTCATGGCCGCCAAGTATAAACTCCCGGTCTGGCCGCATGCCGGCGGCGTTGGCCTGTGCGAATATGTCCAGCACCTCTCGATGATCGATTACCTCGTCGTGTCGGGGACCAAGGAGGGGCGCGTCATCGAATATGTCGATCACCTCCACGAGCACTTCATCGAGCCCTGCGACATCCGCAACGCCGCCTATATGCCGCCTCGCCAGCCCGGTTTCTCCATCCAGATGAAACCCGCCTCGATCGCCGCCAACACCTTTCGGCCGGAGCAGTAAGCCGGATCCCGTGGCGGTGTTTTTTCGATCGAGAGTGCCGGCCTCTAAGCTCCCACATCCTCGGTCAGCACCTCCCCCCCGGGGGGAGGCTGGGAGGGGGGAGCCCAACCCACCGCCCCAAGAATCACTTTTCCCCATGTTGAATATTAGAATTTAGTTCTGCGCATGCTGCCAGACAGGGATGAGATTGCGCCATCCCTCTCTTCTGGAGCAGCCGTGTTTCGTTTCTGCCTGAGCCTTGTGAGCCTCCTGGCCCTGCTGCTCCTCGCCGTCCCCTCCGCCTTCGCCGCCGATTACGAATATCTCGCGCATACGCCGCCCCTCATGGAGCGGCTGACGCCCGAGGTGGTCGCCGCCGCTTTCCCCAACGTCGATAGGGTGGAACTGATGACCGATGGCGGTCCGCCCGCCGCCGCGGCCTATCGTGGTGACGAACTGGTCGGCTACGTCTTCTCCACCCTCGATGTGGTGGCCGCTCCCGGCTATTCGGGCATCAAGTTCGACATCATCGCCGGCGTCGACCTCACGGGCCATGTCACCGGCTCGACCATTCTCTTTCACCGTGAACCGCTGATCATGGAGAATGACTATCTGAGCGAGCGCATGCAGAAGTTCATGAGCCGCACGCCGGGCATGACCGCCCGCACCGGCGCTTCCGATGGTCCGCAGGCCGATGTGATCGCCGGCGCCACCACGTCTGGCCGCGCCTTCCGCAATGCCATCCGCGACAGCGCCCGCCTGGTCCTCAGCTTCCGAGAGGGGCGTCCGGTCATCACCGAGCCGACGCTCGATATCGATGACTTCGAGCCCCTGACCACCGAGCAATTGCTGGCCGATGGTTCCATTGCCTCGCTCGATATCACCAATGCCGATGTCGCCCGCGCCGTCGAAGCCGCCGGCACGTCGGCCGATAGCCTCGAAGTTCCGCCCAAGGGCAACCCGTCAGACCTCTACCTGCAATTGCGCGCCGGCCTCGCCACCCCGGCCATGATCGGCCGCAACGCCGCCGGGCGCGGCAATCACGATCGTATCTTTTCGGATTTTCCCGCCGGCACCAACGGCATCTTCCTCGCCTCCAACGGCACCTACGATTTCCTCGGCTTCAAGTTCCAGAACAAGTCGAGCGGTTACCGCCTCGAACGCCTGCGCATCCGCCAGGGCGATCATGTCTTCGAGTTCGACAAATACCATTTCATGCGCGCCGGCATTGCCTTGGGCAAGACCAGCGGCATCGTGCTGCTGCCGCCCGATTCCGGCTTCGATCCGCTGGCGCCCTGGAGCGTGGAGGTCTCGGTCTTCGGCAAGGACGCCGCTGGCGACGTCACCCAGGTCGCGCTTCCCGCGCTTGAATACCGGTTGCCTGCCAGCCACATCCTGATGCCCGAGGCCGAGCCGCTGCCGGCCTGGATGGAGGCCTGGGTCGCCTCGATCCCGCAGATCATCATCCTCGGCGTGGCGCTGGTCTGCCTCACCGCCATCCTCGCCACCCAGTCCTACTGGACGCGCCACCGGCGCCTGCATCGCTGGGTGCGCACCGGTTTCCTGCTGTTCACCCTGGTCTGGCTGGGCTGGATTGCCAGCGCCCAGCTCTCGATCGTTCACATCATCAACTATCTCAAGTCGCCCTTCCAGGGCCTCGATATCGGCTTCTACCTTGCCGAGCCGCTGATCGTGATGGTCTCGATCTATACCGCCGTCTCGCTGCTCATCCTCGGGCGCGGGGTCTTCTGCGGCTGGCTCTGCCCCTTCGGCGCCCTGCAGGAATTGCTGGCGCAACTGGCCCGGGCCCTGCGCCTGCCGCAATGGAACCCGTCCTTCAAGCTTCAGCGCAAGCTCTGGTGGGGCAAATATGTGTCGCTGGCCGTCGTCGTCTCGCTCGCTTTCCTCGCGCCAGCCGCCGGCTCGGTCGCCGCCGATATCGAGCCGTTCAAGACCGCCATCTCCACCCATTTCGCCCGGGCTCTGCCCTATGTGCTCTATGCTGCCGCGCTTCTTTCCGTCGGCCTTTTCACCGAGCGCGCCTTCTGCCGCTTCCTCTGCCCGCTGGGCGGGGCGCTGGCTCTGCTCGATCGCCTGCACCTGCTCGATCTGCTCAAGCGCCGCCCGGAATGCGGCAGCCCCTGCCATCTCTGCGAGCGTTCCTGCCCGGTCCGCGCCATCGAGCCCACCGGCAAGATCGTCATGTCCGAATGCTTCCAGTGCCTGGATTGCCAGGTCGAATATTACGACGACCACCGCTGCCCGCCGCTGGCCCGCCAGCGCAAGCAGCGCGAGCGGCAGAATTTCGTCTTCACCCGTTCCCCGGCGCCCGCGCCGGCCGGGAGGTAAGCCATGCAGCCCCGCAACTGGTCGCGCCGCCGCACCCTCGCCGTCCTTGGCGCCACGCTCGCTGTGCCGCTGGGCGCCGCCGCGCTCCAGCGCAGCGCCCGCCAGCCGCAATTCGTCACCTGGCAGGGCGAGTCCCTGGGCGGCCCCGCCAAACTCATGCTCTGGCATGAGGACGAGGCCTTCGCCCTGCGCACCATCACCCGCATGCGCACCGAGATCGAACGGCTCGAAAACGTCTTCAGCCTCTTCCAGACCGATAGCGAGATCGCTCGCCTCAACCGCGATGGCCGGCTCGACGCCGCTTCGCCCGATATGGCCGCCGTGCTGACCGCGTCCTGCGACATCGCCCGCGCTTGCAACGGCGCTTTCGATCCCACCGTCCAGCCGCTCTGGCGCCTCTACGAAACCCATTTCCGCCTGTCTCCCGACGATGCCAGCGGCCCGGCCGCCGGCGAAGTCGATGCGGCCCGCCGCCTCGTCGGCTACGACAACATCGATATCGACGGCCGAAAGATCCGCTTCGCCCGGCCCGGCATGGCCGTCACCCTCAACGGCATCGCCCAGGGTTACATCACCGACCGCATCGCGGACCTCCTGCGCGAGGAAGGCTTTGACAACACCATCGTCGATGTCGGCGAGACGCGGGCCCTTGGCCTGCAGCCGGACGGCGATCCCTGGAACGTCGATATCGTCAATCCGCTGGCGCCCTCGGTCATCGCGCGCTCGGTCGCCCTCGCCAATACCGCGCTCTCCGTCTCGGGCGGCTATGGCCAGCGCTTCGGCCGCTCCGACGCCCACCATATCTTCGATCCCGCCACGGGCCTGAGCGCCAATCGCCTGCTCGATGTCGCCATCGTCGCCCCGCGCGCCACCCTCGCCGATGGGCTCTCGACGGCGCTTTTCGTCGGCGGCGAAGAACACGCCGCCGCCCTTGTCGCCGCCTTTCCCGGCATCAGGGCCTCCGGCACCCGCCTCGACGGCACCGTCTTCGAGGCCTGAGCAGAAATTGTATCCAAATGCTTCGCCGTGTGTATCATGTACGCACGGCGCGCATCGCCTCGATGCGCCCGCCCGAACATGACCAGGCTGGGATTGCCATGCACGATTTGCTCCTCAGGAACGTTCGCCCGCTCGGGGGCGCCACCAGCGATATCCTCGTCCGCGACGGGCGCATCGCCCGGATCGGCGCGATAACGGAGGCGGCCGGCATTCCCGTCGAGGATGGCGGCAACGCCATCGTCTGGACCGGCCTCATCGACGCCCATACCCATCTCGACAAGACCACCTGGGGCATGGGCTGGCACGAGAACGAGCGCGAGGCCACCCTGCGCGGCCGCATCGATTACGAGCGCGAGAACCGCATCGCCATCGGCCTTGATCCCCACCGCCAGTCCATGCGCCACGCCATCGGCCTGGCGGCCCACGGCGCCAGCCACATCCGCAGCCATGTTGACATCGACACCAAGCACGGCCTTTCGCTCGTCGAAGGCGTGCAGCAGACGCGCGAAAAGCTCGCCGGCATCATCGACATCGAGCTGGTGGCCTTCCCGCAATCGGGCGTCATGTCCCGCCCCGGCACCGCCGAACTGCTCGACCAGGCCCTCGCCAATGGCTGCGAGGTTCTGGGCGGGCTCGATCCCTGCGGCATCGACCGCGATCCCAAGGGCCAGCTCGATCTGCTCTTCGCCCTCGCCCTCAAGCACGGGGTCGATATCGACATCCACCTCCACGAGGCGGGCGAGCTTGGCGCCTTCACCATGGAGCTCATCTTCGAGCGCGTCCGCGCCAACGGTATGCAGGGGCGCTTCGCCATCAGCCATGCCTTCTGCCTGGGCATGAACGACTATGTGCGCGTCGGCAAGCTCATGGAGGAGCTCGGCGAGCTCGATATCGCCATCCTCACTACCGGCGCGCCCTCGGCCACCGTCCCCTCGGTCAAGCGCCTCAAGGAACACGGCATCCGCGTCGCCGCCGGGTGCGATGGCATCCGCGACACCTGGGGGCCGTGGGGCCAGCCCGACATGATGGACCGCGCCCGCATCATCGGCATGAAGAACGGCGTCCGCTCCGATACTGATTTGCGGCTGATGCTCGAAATCGTCTCGCAGGGCGGCGCCGATGTGATGAAGCTCGAAGGCTACGGCCTTGCCGTCGGCGACCGCGCCGATTTCACCCTGCTGGCGGGCGAGACGCCGGCCAATGCCGTGGTCGAGATCGCCCCGCCGCCGCTGGTGGTCAAGGGCGGCCGCGTCGTCGCGCGCAATGGCGTGTGCATCGTTCCCATGCCCTAGCGGGAATGGTATTCTTGCTGGGCCTTTGCATGTTGCCGGAACGGTTCGTCCGGGCCGCTTTCTCGGCTCTGGGTGGGCGAGCACAATCTCTCCCACTTCTGAACGTATGCGTACGCGCGCCCGGGCGCGGTGCGGCTCTGCTGGCCCGGCGTCGCGCAACGAATTCGGCGCCTGATCTTAACGGTGCCTGAAGGTATCGGCGGCAAGTTAGTTCAGTTAGAGGACCACATCATGCTCAAAACCACCATGCCCGCTCTGGCCGTTGCGGCTCTTGCGGCCCTCGCCTGGCCCGTGGCGGCGGCCGACGATCTTCCCAAGCTCACCGTCACCAGTGCCGCAGGCACCGTGACCTATGATCGCGATGCCCTCGAAAAGATGGGCATGGTCTCCATCAAGACCTCCACGCCCTGGAACGAAGGCGTCGTCGATTTCGAAGGCGTGCCGCTCGCCAAGCTGCTCGAGGAGGCAGGCGCTGCCGGCGCCACGGCGACGGTCACCGCCCTCAACGATTACAGCGTCGATATCCCGACCTCCGATTTCTCCGAGTTCGGCACCATCCTCGCCATCAAGCGCAATGGCCAATACATGCCCGTGGACGATCAGGGCCCGTACTTCGTCATCTACCCGTTCGACAGCATTTCCGTGCTTCAGGGGCAGCCATATTACGGCCGTGCCGTCTGGCAGGTGAAGGCGATCAGCGTCGAATAGGCCCTGAACGGCCCAAGCGCGCTGGTTCGCGCCATGAAGCCCTCAACCATCCGCATCCTGCGGATCGCACTGGCGGCGGTGATCATCGGTTTCATCGCGACGGCCGGCTACACCTCGCTTTTGGTCTTCCAGCGGCAGGCGGCGCTCCGCGATGTCGGCCGCGGCAACGTGAACTGGGTGGTCGCCCAGGGGCCGTCCGAGTTTGCGCGCCTGCAGCAGCGCATCGCCGAATACGAGCTTTCGGGCAGTCCTGTGGATGCCGCAGAGGTCAAGCTGCGGCTGGACATCATGATGAACCGCCTCAAGACCTTCAAGAGCGAGGACATCGGCAGGTTCATCAATTCCAGCCAGCGCAACATCGATACCGTGGCCGAGCTCGAAGACGTGCTCGGCCAGGTGCGCCAGCAGCTCGGCTCCCTTTCCGACCCACAGACGGCCCTGCACCTGCTGGCGCTCATGGAGCCGATCTATCCCAAGCTGGCCCGCCTCTCGACCGATGCCAATGTCTGGAATTCCCAGCGCCTGGCCGATGACCGCGACAGCCTCTTCCGCCTGCAATGGGTCTTCATCGGCGTTGCCGGCGGCCTGATCCTGTGCGGCATCATCTTCACCGGCTTGCTGCTGCTGCATAACCGCCTCCTCAAGCGCACGCAGGATCAGCTCCATCATCAGGACATCGCGCTCCAGACCCAGAACGATCGCTTCAACGCCGCCCTCAACAACATGTCGCAAGGCCTGTGCCTGCTCGATGCCGAGCGGCGGCTGATCGTCTACAATAAGCGGTTCCTCGAACTGCTCCAGCTCGATCCCGACAGGGTGGCGCCCGGCACCGCACTGGCCGATATCGTCTCCGCGGACCTGCTCCCCCAAAGTCTCGACATGGCCGCGCCCGATGGCGAGGAGGATGGGGACGGGGAGGGGGCACCCGCCGCGCAGGGCGAACGCATTCTGCGCCTCGATGGCATGGTCCTCGCCGTCACTCACGCCCCGATGGTCGGGGGCGGCTGGGTCTCGACCTTCGAGGATGTCACCGAGCGGCAGCGCACGCAGGACCATATCGTCCACATGGCCCATCACGACGCGCTTACCGGCATGCCCAACCGGCTGCTGTTCTGGAAGAGCGCCCAGCAGGCCACGCGCCGCCTCCACAATACCGGCCAGCCCTTCGCCGTGCTCTATCTCGATCTCGACCGCTTCAAGGAAGTCAACGACAGCCTCGGCCACCCGGTGGGCGACGCGCTGCTGCGCCAGGTGGCCGAAAGCCTGCGCAGCGTCGTGGCCGCACCCGATATCGTGGCGCGCCTGGGCGGCGACGAATTCGCCGTCCTCCATCGCCTGGCCGATGACTCCCTGGCCAGCACGGAGGATCTTGCGGCGCGCCTGCTCCAGGCCATCAACCGGCGCTATCTCATCGATGGCAACGAGATCGTGGTCAGCACCAGCATCGGTATTGCCGTTGCTCCCAAGGACGGGCGCGAGACCGACGAACTCATGAAGAATGCCGATCTGGCGCTCTATCGCGCCAAGGCGCAGGGCAGCAGCACCTATCATTTCTTCGCCCCCGAGATCGAGGCGGCGCTGCAATTGCGGCGCAAGCTCGAAGCCGATCTGCGGCGCGGCATCGAGCAGGGGCAGTTCGAGCTCTATTTCCAGCCTCTCGTATCGCTGGGCGATTGGCGGGTCGTGTCCGGCGAGGCGCTGCTCCGCTGGCGGCACCCGGAGCGCGGCATGATCTCGCCGGGCGAGTTCATCCCGCTGGCCGAGGAGACCGGCCTCATCGACGCCTTGGGCGAATGGACCCTGCGGCGCGCGTTGGGCCAGGCGCGGCAATGGCCCGACCATGTGCGCGTCTCGGTCAATCTCTCCCCGGTGCAGTTCCGCGAACAGGCGCTCTCCGAGATGATCGGCAACCTGCTGGCCGAAAGCGGTCTGCCCGCCGAGCGGCTCGAACTCGAAATCACCGAATCCGTGCTGCTCCAGAACAATGCTTCCAACCTCGATGCCCTGCACCGTCTGCGGGCCTTGGGCGTGCGCATCGCCCTCGACGATTTCGGCACCGGCTATTCATCCCTGAGCTATCTGCAGCGCTTCCCGTTCGACAAGCTCAAGATCGACCAGAGCTTCGTGCGCGATCTCGAAAAGCGCCCGGAAAGCGCGGCGATCGTGCAGTCGATCACCGATCTCGGCCGTACCCTTAAGATGGTCACGACCGCCGAAGGCGTCGAAACCCGCGCCCAGCTCGACATGGTCACCGCCGCCGGCTGCACCGAGGCCCAGGGCTATTATTTCAGCCGCCCGGTGCCCGAGGCCGAGTTCCGTGCCTTGCTCGAACGCGAATATCTGGGCGTCGACGCCATACCCTAGTTCCGGCTGATCCGCTTGCCGCTCTGTGCGTCGAACACATAGACGCGCTCGGGCGGCGCGCCGACGCTGACGCGCATGCCGGAATCGAAGTCCCGCTCGCTGCTCGCCAGCACCATCGCCTGGTGTCCGCCCAGATCGAGCGTCAGGAAGGTCTGCCCGCCGGTCGGCTCCACGAACGTCACCATGCCCTCATAGGTGCCGCCATCGATGAGGAAATGCTCGGGCCGCACGCCAACCACGACGTTCTGCCCCTCGCTCACCGCCTCGGCGGCATTGACCGGAAAGCTCAGCCCGCCCGTCGTCCTGGCAGCGCCGCCCTCGATCCGGGCATCGAAGAAGTTCATGGCCGGCGAGCCGATAAAGCCGGCGACGAAGAGATTGGCCGGCCGCCGGTAAAGCTCCATGGGTGAGCCTTCCTGCTGGATCACGCCATGGTTGAGCACCACCACCCGGTCGGCCAGCGTCATCGCCTCCACCTGGTCGTGCGTCACATAGATCGAGGTCACGCCCACCTTCTTGTGCAGCGCCTTGATCTCGCCGCGCATCTGCACGCGCAGCTTGGCGTCGAGGTTGGAGAGCGGCTCGTCGAACAGGAACACCGCCGGGTCGCGCACGATGGCGCGGCCCATGGCCACGCGCTGGCGCTGCCCGCCCGAAAGCTGGCTCGGCTTGCGTTCCAGCAGCGGCTCCAGCTCCAGCATCCGCGCCGCCTGGCGCACGCGCTGGTCGATCTCCGGCTTGGCCTTGCCGGAAAGCTCGAGGTTGAACGCCATGTTTTTGTAGACGCTCATATGCGGGTAGAGCGCATAGGACTGGAACACCATGGCGATGTTGCGCTCGCGCGGCGTCAGCTCGTTGACGACCTGCCCGCCGATGGCGATCTCGCCGTCGGTAATGTCCTCCAGCCCCGCCACCATGCGCAGGATCGTCGACTTGCCGCAGCCCGAGGGCCCGACCAGGGCGACGAACTCGCCGTCCTCCACGCTGATATTGATGCCTTCGATCACCGAGACCGCGCCGTAGCTCTTGGCGACGTTTCGCAATGCCAATCCGGCCATTGGGCTCTCCCGCTTACTTGACGGCGCCGGCGGTGAGGCCGGCAATGATGTGTTTCTGCGCCGCGAAGAAGACGATCACCGTGGGCAGGATGGTGAGGGTGATGAAGGCGAGAATGAGCTGCCAGTCGGTCGAGAATTCGCCGCGATAGACCATGATGCCGAGCGGCCAGGGATACTTGCTCTCCGAATTGAGCATGATCAGCGGCAGGATGTAGCTGTTCCAGCTCCCCACGAACGCGATGATGCCGACCGTGGCGATGATCGGGCGGCTGAGCGGCAGCGTGATGCTCCAGAAGAAGCGCAGATAGCCGGCGCCGTCCACGAACGCGGCGTCGAACAATTCGCTGGGCAGGTTGCGGAAGAAATTGCGGAACAGCAGGATGCTCATGCCCAGCCCGAACGCCACCTGCGGCAGCACCACGCCCCAATAGGTGTCGAGCAGCCCCAGGTCGCGGATGCGGATGAAGAGCGGCAGGATCGCCGTCGCCGCCGGGAACATCAGCCCGACGAGGAAATAGTTGAGCAGGAAGCCCGAACCGAAGAAGCGCACATGGGCGAAGGCGAAGGCCGCCATGGCCGAAAGCGTCAGCGTCAGGAACACCGTCAGCGCCGCGATCAGCAGCGAATTGCCCATCTGCAGCCAATAGCGCTGGCTGAAAAGGATGCCGGTATAATTGCTGATCATCCATTCGCGCGGCAGCCCGAAGGGATTGCCGCGCAATTCGCCCAGCGTCTTGAACCCGCCGAGCGCCGTCGTCAGCAGCGGAATGACGATGATGGCGGCGAGGATGATGAGGCTGGCATAAAGATAGACCTTTGTGCGCAGCGCGACGCTGCGTCCGCCCGATGGGGCGGTGGCCGCGTCGATGCTTGAGGCTGCCGTATCAGTCATTTTTCATGAAGATCCGCTTGTAGCCGAAGGCGAGGGTCACGCAGATGATGAACAGGACCACGCCCACCGCCGAGCCGAACCCGACCTGCATGCGCATGATGCCGAACGTGTAGAGGAACGTGACCATGGTCTGGGTGGCGTTGGATGGTCCGCCCCCGGTCAGCGGCATGATCATGTCGAAGAGCTGGAGCGAGCCGACCACCGCGAAGAATACCGAGAGCCGCACGGTCGAGCCGAGCAGGGGGAGCGTGACGCGGTGGAATTTCTGCCAGCCGGTGGCTCCGTCGATATCGGCCGCTTCCAGCACGCTCTTGTCGATGCCCTGCAGGCCCGCCACGAACAGCATCATGTGGAAGCCGAAATACTTCCAGACGATCACCACCAGCACCGCGTAGAAGGCGACCTGCTTGTCGGCCAGCACGAACGGCGCTTCCAGGCCCATGCTGCGGAAGATGCCGGCCACCAGCCCGAACTGGCCGTCATAGACGAAGCGCCAGATCATGCCTGCGGCGACGTCGGCCAGCACATAGGGCAGGAAGAACAGCAGGCGGAACACCACCGCGCCCTTGATGCGCTGCGTCACCATGGTGGCGATCCACAGCGCCAGCGGAATCTGGATGATCAGCGATACGAGGATGATGAGCCCGTTATTGATCAGCGCCTGCCGGAAGGCGCCGTTGTTGAAGATGAGCTCGTAATTGCGGGTGCCGACCCATTGCGTCGGCAGGCCATAGCCGTTCCAGTTGTAGAACGAATACCAGGCCGCCTCGCCCATCGGCAGGATGACGAAGATCGTGAAGATCAGCAGCGCCGGGGGCAGGAACAGCACGATGACCGGGAGCTTGCCGCGGATCTGGCTGCGCTTGCGGCGGCTCGTGACGGGCGCGCGTGCGATCGAAGGCGCGGCGGCCGTCACGGAACTCGTCTGGCTCATGGGCGGATACTCCCGGCGTCAGGGGGCAGGGCCGCCGCCTGGGGCGGCGGCCCCATCGATCATTCCATCGAGAAGGCGTCCTGAATCTGCTGTAGGGCGTCCTGTGCCGAGATCTGTCCGGAAGCCAGTTCCACCGACATGTCGTTGACCACGCGGCCGACATTGGGGCCCAGGTCCTGGTCGAGGTAGTTCTGGTGCCAGGTGGCCTTGGCCATCTGCGCGGCGCTGTCGGCCATCGACGGGTCCTTGACCCCGGCTTCGGCGCCGAGCGTGGTGGGCAGGATATTGTTCCGCTCCGCCAGCTTGGTGGCATTCTCCTTGTTGGTGAAGAACTTGAGGAAGTCCTCGGTCTCGGGCGGCGCATTGGTAGTGACCACCCAGCCGTTGAGGCCACCGAAATCATCGGTGATGAGCCCCGGCGCCCCGTCGATCACCGGGAAGGGGAAGCGTCCGATCCGGTCCTCGGCCAGGCCCTTGCCGTCCGTGGCCGAATTGGCCTGGTTCTGCGGCGTGGCGGTGTTCTCGAAGGCGAGCATCATGGCGGCGCGGCCATCGGCGAACACGGCCTGCGTGTCGGGCCAGGTCGCCCCCAGCCATCCTTCCTGGAACGGCTGGAGCGCGCCGAGCTGGATCAGCTTGTCGCTGGCGCGGACGAACCCGTCGCCGGTAAAGCCGTCCCCGCCCTTGGCGGCGTTGAAACCGTCCTGGCCCAGTTCGCGCATGGCCAGGTACGACCAGTAGAAATGGATCGGCCACTTGTCCCCGCCGCCGCCGGCGATCGGCGTGACGCCGGCATCCTTGAGCTTCTGCACGGCGGCAATGAAATCATCCCAGTTCTGGATGGCGGAGGCGTCCACGCCCGCCTTCTCGAACAGGTCCTTGTTGTAGAAGAAGGATACCACGCCCGACTGGATCGGCGCGGCCCAGACCTTGCCGTCGATGCTCAGCCCGTCGACCGCCGCCTTGCTGATGGCATTGCGCCAGGCGCCGCCATCGGCATCCATGGCCGCGGTGATGTCGCGGATGGCGCCGGTCTCGGACTGCGCCTTCAGCACGCCGCCGCCCCAGGTATAGAACATCGAAGGGGCGTCGTTCGATTGCAGCAGCGTCGGCAGCTTGGCCTTGAACGCCTCGTTCTCGAGGAACTGGAACTCGATCTTGACGTCTGGATGAGCCGCCTCGTAGGCGGCGGCGATCTCCTGCCAGGTGGCAAGACGATCGGCATTGGCTTCCAGGTGAAGCCATTTGATCACCGATTCTGCCGAGGCCGTAGAAACCCCGGCCAGCAAGGCGACCGAACTCAGGACAATAGCAAACCGTTGCCGCGCCAGGCGGCCGAATGACATGTTCATGAATCCCTCCCGCATCGGACATTTGTCCTGATTGCGAATTAAGTAGGGCGCGTTGAGGTACGTCTGTCAAGATATGATCTGTGTAATCACGCCCAGTTTAGCGCCGCCCCTTGTGTCTGGCGGCGAACTCGTGCAATGAGAGCGAGCAATTAATCCGTGATGTTTACAAAAACGCGGTGGAGGAGACGGGCAGGGCGATGAAGACCGCCGATCCCGAATTGATGAGGGCGATCAATCGCTTCCACGTGCTGGACACCATCCGGCGCGCCGGAGCCATTTCGCGTGTGGAGATCGGCGAGCGCACCGAGCTTTCCGCCACGACCATCTCGGCCATCACCGCCTCGCTGCTCGACGACGAACTGATCACGCCGCGCCATGAGGGCGACCTGCGCGCCAATGGCAGCCGCGGCCGCCCCCGCGTCATGCTCACGCTCAATGCCAAGGCTGCCTCCGTGGTCGGCGCCAAGATCGCCACCAGCGGGCTGGTCTTTGCCGTCACCAATTTCCAGGGCGATCCGCTGGCCGATCTGACGCTGCCGGTGCGCGTCGATCGCCTGCCGCTCAACGTCCTTGCCGATCTGGTCGAAGATGGCGTGCGTCGTTGCGTACATGATGCCGGCCTCACCATGGCCGACGTCACCTCGGTGGCCCTCGCCGTGCCGGGCGTCGTCGAGCACGGCTCCGGCCGCGTACGATCCAGCCCCGTCTTTCGCGATACCGACGTGCCTCTGGCCGCTTTCATCGCCGAACGGCTTGGCGTCACCACCATTGCCGAAAGCGATGCCAATGCCATCGCCATGGGCCAGCACTGGTTCGGCCAGGCCCGCGATTGCGACGATTTCGTGCTGGTGGCGGTGGAGAACAATCTCGGCCTTGGCGTCATGCATGGCGGCCAGCTTTTCCGCGGCGCGCGCGAGTTGAGCCTCGATCTCGGTCACATGATGATGGGCGGCTCCGTCGCTCAGTCGCAGCGCCTCTCCGACATCGCCAGCGAAGAGGCTATCCTCGACGGCGAGCATGGCGACACGCGCCTCAAGGAAGCCATACGCCTCGGGCGCGGCATGGCCCATGTCCGGCGCCTGATGACCGAAGGCGACAACGCGCTCCAGACCGCGGCGAGCCGTGCCGGCGAGGCTCTGGGCATCGCCATCGCCAATCTCGTCAGCCTCTTCGCGCCGCCCCGCGTCATTCTCGTCGGCTCGAGCCTGGCCCTGGGCAAATATCTGCTCGATCCGCTGAAATTGTCCTTCGAGCGCGCCGTGTCCTCGTCGCTGCGCGAAGTGAGCGAGATCATCATCGATGAAGTGGGCGACGAGTTGTGGGCGCGCGGCGCCGCGGCCGTGGCCCTGAGCGAGCTTTACGGCTCGCCCTGGAACACCACGGGGCCGGCATTGCGCTCCGTCGGCACTTAGGAGGGGTCACAGAATGCGTAAAGTCGGCGTCGGAATTGTCGGGCTGGGCAATATTTCCGCAGCCTATCTCAAGGCCAGTCGCGCCTTTCCGGTCATCGACATCAAGGGCGTGGCCGATATCAACATGGCCGCCGCCCAGGCCCGCGCCGACGAGTTCGGCGTCAAGGCGGTCGAACTCGACGCGCTCTTTGCCGATCCCTCGATCGAGATCATCCTCAACCTCACCATCCCCAAGGCCCATGTCGAGGTCGGCCTGCGCGCCATCGATGCCGGCAAGCACGTCTATTCGGAAAAGCCGCTCGGCGTCGTCTTCGCGGAGGGCAAGAAGCTGGTGGAGGCCGCCCGTGCCCGTAACCTGCGCGTCGGCTCCGCGCCCGATACCTTCCTCGGCGGTTCCCATCAGACCGCGCGCCACATCGTCGACACCGGCCGGCTGGGGCAGGCGGTCGGGGGCACCGCCTATTTCATGTGTCCGGGCCACGAGCGCTGGCACCCCAATCCCGCCTTCTACTACGAGAATGGCGGCGGTCCGATGCTCGATATGGGGCCCTATTACATCACCGATCTGGTCAACCTGCTCGGCCCCGTGGCGAAAGTCTCCGGCTTCGGCACCATGCTGCGCCCGACCCGTACCATCACGGCCAAGGAGCGCGCCGGCGAGGTGATCCCCGTCCACGTGCCCACCCACGTCTCGGGCACCCTGGCCTTCGCCAACGGCGCTGTCGTGCAGATCACCATGAGTTTCGACGTGGCCGGCCACAAGCACGTGCCGCTCGAGATCTACGGCACCGAGGGCACGCTGATCGTGCCCGATCCCAACCATTTCGGCGGCCAGATAGAAGTCATGGCCAAGGGCGGGGAATGGGAACCGGTCGCCACCGACCAGCCCTATGCCGACGGCAATTACCGCTCGATCGGCCTGGCCGACATGGCGCAGGCCATCGTCGAGAACCGCCCGCATCGCTGCAGCGGCGACCTCGCCCTGCACGTGCTCGAAGTCATGGAGGCGTTCCAGCGCTCGTCCGAAAGCGGGCAGGTGGTCGCCATCACCACGCCCGTCGAGCGCCCGGCGCCTCTGGCCGCCTCGCTGCGCGACGGCAAGCTGTAATGGAATCTGGAGGGAGTTTCATGCGCGAAGCGTTGATCGTCTGGGGCGGCTGGAGCGGCCACGAGCCCGAGCAATGTGCGGCCATCATCCGCGGCATGCTCGAGGAGGATGGGTTCAAGGTCTATGTGGAGAACACCACCGAGGCCTTCGCCGACCCCACCATCAAGGACCTGAGCCTCATCGTCCCGATCTTCACCATGAGCAAGATCGAGAAGGAGGAATTGTCCAACCTCGTCTCCGCCATCGAAGGCGGCGTCGGCCTGGGCGGCTATCACGGCGGCATGGGCGACGCCTTCCGCGAGGCGGTCGAGTACCAGTTCATGGTCGGCGGGCAATGGGTGGCCCATCCGGGCAATATCATCGATTACCGCGTCGACATCGTGCGCAAGGACGATCCGGTCATGGAAGGCATAGAATCCTTCCCGTACCGCTCCGAGCAATATTACATGCACGTGGACCCCTCCAACGAGGTCCTGGCCACCACCACCTTCAACGGCGACCACGCCTATTGGATCGATGGCGTCACCATGCCGGTGGTGTGGAAGCGCAGATACGGCAAGGGTCGCGTCTTCTATTCCTCGCTTGGCCATGTCTCCAGGGAATTCGAAGTCCCGGAAATGCGCACCATCCTCCGCCGCGGCCTCAACTGGGCCGCCCGCTAGCCGACTGATTTGGGAAGGGGTGTTCACGCCCCTCCCTCTCCCCACCCCGAACTTTCCCGGCCGCAGAGCCGGGGGCCACGGATCGCGCCGCCCCTGCGAGAGCGTGCGACAGCCCCCGCCATCCTGACCAAGCCGCCCCAGGCGCTTGTGGCCTTCCGCGCCGCTGTGCACACGAGTGCACGATTTTGCACCAACTGCGTCAACAGCCATAATCCCTGCTGGAATTGCACTATTGCACACCTGTGCATTTTCTCCTTGACTCATAATCGCTCCTCGTCCTGAATGCAGGGGAGCCGGACGACTCGTCCAGTGTTCGTTGCGCGGGATGGGTAATAGCCTGGCCGCGCCCAAGGGAGGAAAGCGCATGCGGGACGATTGTCCTTTCGTGTGGGAAATTGGTGCCGAAATTGCGGGTGGCGCGCGATGAGCGCCGAGCAGACCCGGGCTGAAGATGCCCGCGCCCGTCTGGTTTCCGAGCCGGCATCGACCTCGCGCCGCAGCCGCTTCGCCTATGCCCTGCGCGTCGCCTCGCGCGAACCCACCACCATCATCGGCATCCTCGCGGCGCTCCTCTTTACCTATCTCATCATCGTGCCCGTGGTCTCGATGCTCTCGGACGCCGTGTTCGTGCAGTTCGGCGAAGAGCGCCGCGCCGGCGGCCCGGCAGGCAGCCTCACGCTCTACTATCTGGCGCGCACTTTTACCTCGCCGGTGGCGTCCGATCTTTTCTGGACCCCGCTGCTCAATACGCTCTCGGTGGCCCTGGGGGCGATCGTGATGTCCGTGCTGATCGGCGGCAGCCTCGCCTGGCTGCTCAGCCGCACCGACATGTTCGGCCGCCGCTGGTTCGCCACCGCGCTCATCGTGCCCTACATGCTGCCGGCCTGGACCTTCGCCCTCGCCTGGACGACCCTGTTCAAGAACCGCACCATCGGCGGGCAATTGGGCTGGCTCGAGGCCATGGGGCTCACCCCGCCCGATTGGGTGGCCTATGGGCAATTGCCCATCACCATCATCCTTTCGCTCCACTACGCGCCCTTCGTCATCCTGCTCTTCGGCAACGCCCTGCGGCGCTTCGATTCCCAGCTCGAGGATTCCGCCCGCATCCTGGGCGCCAAGCCCTCGACCGTCGCCTTCAAGATCGTGCTGCCCCTGATGCTCCCCTCGCTGCTCTCGGCGGTGATCCTCATCTTCGCCAAGTGCCTGGGTGAATTCGGCGTCGCCTATGTGCTGGGCCTGCCGGTCAAGTTCGACGTGCTGGCCACTTCGCTCTACCGCAACATCTCCTCGCGCCATGTCGGTGTGGCGGCGGTGCTCGCCGGCTCCATCATGCTCATCGGCATCATTTCGCTGATGGTCGATACCAAGCTGGTCAAGGAGGCGCGCCGCTTCGTCACCATCGGCGGCAAGGGCTCGATGAACCGCAAGGCGCAACTGGGCATCTTCCGCATGCCGGCCAGCGCCTTTGCCGCGCTCGTCTTCGCGCTCAGCGTCGGCCTGCCGATCCTGACCCTGGCCCTCTCCACGGTGATGAAGGCGCCGGCCAATTTCGCGCCGGACAATTTCACCCTCGACTACTGGATCGGCACCGACCTGCATACCGTTGCCCTGCAGACCGGCATCCTCCTCAGCCCTGATCTCTGGAACGCGGCCTGGAACAGCCTCTCGATCGTCGGCGTCGCCTCGATCACTTCCGGGCTCCTCGGCCTGCTGGTCGGCTATGTCGTGGTGCGCACGCCCATCCGGCCGCTGAGCACGTTCCTTCGTCAGGTGACGTTCCTGCCCTATCTCGTGCCCGGCATCGCCTTCGCGGCGGCCTATCTCTCGCTCTTTGCCGTGCCGCGCGGCCCCATTCCCGCGCTTTACGGCACCGTCTTCATCCTCATGCTGGCCCTTATCGCCGAACAGATGCCCTATGCCTCGCGCGCGGGTATCTCGGCCATGATGCAGCTCGGCAAGGACCCGGAAGAAGCCGCGCAGGTCGCTGGTGCCGGCTGGTTCCGCCGGCTCGTCACCATCGTCCTGCCCATCCAGAAGGGCTCGCTCGCCACCGGCATCCTGCTGCCCTTCATCTCGGGCATGAAGGGGCTGAGCCTCTTCGTCATCCTCGCCGTGCCCAGCACCGACGTGCTCACCACCTATTCGCTGCGCCTGGTGGATTACCACTATACGCAGGCGGCCAATGCCGTGGTGCTCATCGTTGCCGCCATCGCCTATTTCGGCACCGTGCTGGGCCAGAAACTCACCAAGACCAATCTCGCTGAAGGACTGGGTGGCTGACATGCCCACGATCAATCTCCGCAACGTCGAAAAGAGCTATGGCGGCAACGCCGCCAACGCGGTGAGCGCCCTCGATCTCGAAATCGGCGACGGCGAATTCATGTGCCTGCTCGGCCCCTCCGGCTGCGGCAAGACCACGACCCTGCGCATGATCGCCGGGCTTGAGCACCTGTCCGGCGGCGAAATCCAGGTCGGCGAGCGCAAGGTGGATTCGGTCAATGCCGGCATCTTCGTGCCGCCCGAAAAGCGCGAAATGGGGCTGGTCTTCCAGAGCTATGCCCTCTGGCCGCATCTCACCATCGAGCGCAATACCGATTTCGGCCTGCGCCTGCGCAAGGTGCCCAAGGCCGAGCGCGAGGAGCGCGTCGACAAGGTCATGCGCACGCTCGGCATCGAACAATACCGCAACCGCTACCCGTCCCAGCTCTCCGGCGGCCAGCAGCAGCGCGTGGCCCTGGCCCGCATGCTCGCCGTCAACCCCGAGGTGCTGCTGCTCGACGAGCCGCTCTCCAATCTCGATGCCCGGCTGCGTCTCGAAATGCGCGCCGAGCTCAAGCGCCTGCACAACGAGTTCAGGACCACCATCGTCTTCGTCACCCATGACCAATGGGAGGCAATGACCCTCGCCACTACTATTGCCGTGATGAGCGAGGGCCGGCTCCAGCAGGTCGGCACGCCCAACGACATCTACGATCGCCCGGCCAACCGGTTCGTCGCCGAATTCGTCGGCAATCCGCCCATCAATATCGTCGAGCTTGCCGAGGCGGGCCGTGACGGGCTCGCCGCGGCCATGCGCGATTATCTTGCCCAGCGCTACCCGGCGCTTCGCGATATCGCTTCGCTCGGCGTGCGTCCCGAGGCGGTGCGCTTCGCCATCGATCCGGCCGAGGTCCGCGAGGGCAGCTTTGCCGCGCCCGCCCATGTCGCCGGCATTCTGCCGACAGGCGGAAGCTGGATCATCGAAATGGTGGCGCATGGCCACAAGGTTTTCGCGGTGACCCACGAGTCCCCCGATATCGAGGCAGGCGCGAATATCACGCTCTGGATCAAACCGAAGGCGCTGCACGCCTTCGACACGGCCGGCAGGCGCATCGAGGCGGCCGACGCTGCCTTCTGCCCGCCTAAGGTCCGCTGAAAATCATCAGGCAAAAAAACGCCATTGGAGGAGGAAGACCATGACGTTGAACGGGAGGATGGGGCGAGGGGCCCTGGGGGTGGCGACCGCCGCCCTGATGCTGGCAATGGCGCCGGCCTTGCATGCCGAGGATTTCAGCCTCGATGCACTGATCGAGGCGGCCAAGCAGGAGGGCCCGATCGGGGTCTATGACTCGACCGGCAAGATCGTCGAGCAGGCCGAGAATTTTTCCAAGAAATACGGCCTGCAGGCCACCGGCACCAAGGTCAAGGCCACCGCCTCCGTCGAAATGGCCATCCGCGAGGGGCAGGCCAAGAACATCCAGGGCGACGTCCTGGTGCTCACCGATCCGGCCTCCAGCATCGTCCAGCTCATTCCGGAAGGCTTTGCCGAGAGCTGGCTGCCGCCGGACCTCGCCGACAAGATCCCGGAGCAGTACCAGAACCCCCTGATCATCACCAATAGCGGCAACGTCTGGGCCTATAATACCGAGGTCTACGACAAGTGCCCCGTGACCAATATGTGGGAGCTGACCGAGCCCAAATGGAAGGGCAAGGTCGCCATGCAGGACCCCCTGGGCAAGACCTCCTACGATGACTGGTTCAACCAGATGGCCATGCATGCCGACGACAAGGTCGCTGCCGCCTATCAGGATTATTTCGGCAAGGCGCTCGAAACCGACGAGGCGTCCGCCACCGCCGCCTGGGTCAAGGCGCTTGCCGCCAATTCCCCGCTCCTGACCGATGCCGACGAAGCCGCCGCCCAGGCAGCCGGTGCGCCGGGCCAGAAGGAGCCCTTCATGGCGCTTATCTCCTCGGCCAAGTTCCGCGACAACGCCGCCAGCGGCTACAAGCTGGGCCTGTGCACCGGGCTCAAGCCTTGGGCCGGCTGGCTCTATCCGGGCGTCGGTCTCATCGCCACCGGCACCAAGAGCCCCAATACGGCACGCCTCTTCATCCGTTATCTGATGACCGAGGAGGGCATCGCCCCGCAATCGGCCGATGGCAAGATGTCGACCAACCAGGACATCAAGCTTCCGGACGACGAGCCCTCGGGCATCGGCGCCGCGCTCGACCAGATGTTCACCTACAACACCGCCACCGCCGCCGACGACTGGGATGCCCGCCAGGACTGGCAGGATTTCTGGCGCGTCAACTACAAGCGCTGAGCCGACAACCGGGCCGCTCCGGCGGCCCGGCTTTTCCAAGGGAGGTGAGGAATGTCCACGCGTTTCACGAAACGGGTTTTGGCAGGTCTGACAGCGGCGAGCCTTGTCGTGCTTGGCACGGCTGGCAATGCCCTGGCGCAGGATTTCGACCTTGATGCGCTGGTTGCGGCGGCAAAGCAGGAAGCGCCGATAAACATCTACGATTCCACCGGCAAGATCGTCGAGATGGCCGATGCCTTTTCGACCAAGTACGGGGTCAAGGCGACCGGTATCAAGGTGTCCGCCAACAGCCAGCTCGAAATGATCATTCGCGAAGCCCAGGCGAACAACGTCCAGGGCGACGTGCTCATGCTGACGGACGCCCCCGCTTCGGTGGCGCAGCTTCTGCCGCAGCAGTTCGTCTATAGCTGGTTGCCGCCGGACATGGCCGACAAGGTGCCCGAGCGCTTCCACGATCCCCTGGCCATCACCACCAATGCCAGCGTCTGGGCCTACAATACCGAGGTCTATGACAAGTGCCCTGTGACCAATATGTGGGAGCTGACCAAGCCGGAGTGGAAGGGGCACGTCGCCTTCTACGATCCCCTGCTCAAGGGCACCTATCCCGACTGGTTCAACCAGATGGCCACCCATTTCGACAGCGAGATGCGCGATGCCTATAAGGCGGCCTTCGGCAATGATCTTGAGACCGACGAGGCGTCCGCCACCGCCGCCTGGGTCAAGGCTTTCGCTGCGAATGGCCCGCTGATTTCCGATGGCGACGATCCGATTGCCGAGGCGATCGGCGCGCCGGGTCAGAAGCAGCCATTCTTCGGCCTGCTCAGCTCCGCCAAGTTCCGCGACAATGCCGACAAGGGCTACAAGCTCGGGCTCTGCAAGGATCTCGGGCCCTGGCCGGGCTGGACCTATACCAAGCTCGCTCTCATCGCCTCCGGCACGAAATCGCCCAATCTGTCCAAGCTCTTCATCCACTACGTGCTGACCGAAGAGGGCATCGCGCCGCAGGCTGCCGACGGCAAGCTGCCGACCAATGCCGATATCCAGTTGCCGGCGGACGAGCCGTCCGGCATCGGCGAAGTGCTCGACAGGCTCCAGCAATATGACGCCTCAACTGCGCTCGACGACTGGGATGCCCGGCAGGACTGGCAGGATTTCTGGCGGGTCAATTACAAGAAATAGACCGGCCGCGTGCCGGGGGCAGGGACCCTGCCTGTCCCCGGCATCCCCTCGACCAAGGACTTCGTCATGATCACTCCCTCCCAATCCGTGCAATTGCGCCAGGTCGCCGAAGAAGCGGCGCGGCTCGCCGGCGATCCGCTGATCGATGTCTTCCGCTCCGGCATGGGCTACGACTACAAGCGCGATCGCCACGACATCGTCACCGAGCATGACCGCGCGTCGGAAGCTCGCATCATCGCCGCCATCACCGGCGCCGTTTCCGATTCCACCATTATCGGGGAGGAGGGCGGCGAGATCGGCACGGGCCGGGTGCGCTGGTATGTCGACCCCATCGACGGCACCTCCAATTTCGCCCGCGGCATCGCCAATTGGTGCGTCTCGATCGCCGCCGCCATCGGCGACGAACTCGTGGCCGGCGTCATCTACGATCCGGTCGCCCGTAACCTCTTTGCCGCCGATCTCGCGAGCGGGGCCACGCTCAACGGCGCCCCCATCCGCGCCAATGCCGAGGCCGATGCCGAGCGCGCCGTGCTTCTCACCGGTTTCCCCAATCCCAAGCACCTGCGCCTCTTCGGCCGCCGCGCCTTCGCCGCCCATGAAGAGCTGCTCGATGCCTTCCTTGCCATCCGCACCCTGGGCAGCGGCGCGCTCAACCTGGCCCATCTCGCCGCCGGCTGGTCCGATGCGGTGATCGGTTTCAGGACCAATTCCTGGGATGTCGGCGCCGGCGCTTTCATCCTCGAACGGGCAGGGGGCCGCTATTTCGGCTTCCGCGACGGCCAGCCCGCCGCGCCCGGTTTTCTCATGCCCGATTACATCGCGGTCGGCCGCGACGGCGCCTATCCCGTGCTCGAAGCGGTGATGGCGCAATTGACGGGCAATCCCCAGTCCCAACACCAGCAGGCCAAGGAGGCTTTGGGCTCATGACGGACAACAAGCGCGCGCCCACCGGCAGGCTCTGCCGCCCCCAGGCTTTGCTGCTCGATTTCGGCGGCGTCATCGCCCTCACCACCAAGAACCCCAATTGGGCCGGCGACCTTGCCGCCCATGTCTTCAAGCTCCTCGGGCCGGCCGCCGGCGCGCTCACGCCCGAGCTGATCACCGAGGACATCAAGGCCGCCAGTGTCGCCGATTCCCATTGGAAGAACGCCATGTCCCGGCCCTGGGCCCCGCGCGAATTGCGCCACGAGGAGTTCTGGGGCGATTTCGTTTCGGCCGACTGGCCCGCTGCCGCCCACGAAATCGTCGTGCGCGACGCCCGGGAATTGTGCCGCGTCATGGGCCATATGCGCTCGGTCCGCCACCTGCGCGATGGCCTGCTCGACCTGCTCGATACCGCCGACGCCGCCGGCGTTCCGGTCGGCATCGTCAGCAATGCGCTTTCCGGCCAGGTCCATCTCGATATCCTGGCCGAGCACGGCCTCACCCATCGCTTCGCCGTCGAGGTCCACAGCGATGCCGTGGGTCTGCGCAAGCCCAATCCCGAGATGATCGCCATCGCCGCCCAGCGGCTGGGCGTGCCGGTCTCCGGCTGCTGGTATGTCGGCGACAATTTCGATCGTGACGTGCTGTGCGGCATTCGCGCCGGGGTGGGCGGCAACATCCTCATGGAGGCGCCCAAGACCTACGACCTGCCCTATGACCTGCGCGTGCGCCCCGATGCCATCGTTCCCGATGCGCGCGGCCTGCTCGCGCTCTTCGCCACCGCCCTCAAGGCCAGCGCGGCGTGATGCACGCGCTTGCCAGCCTCTAGCGAAACGTTGCGCGAGATCGCGCGCAAGACACGCATTGACCAGATTGCACACCTGTGCAATCTGGCGCCAGCCACCAGTGGATCGACATCATGAGTGTGATTTCCCCCATTTCTCCGGCCGACGAGGCCCTGGCCGCGCGGGCGCAGTTCTGCCGCGATCTGGCGCTCTCCGCCGGCGCCATCGCCCGGCAGGCTTTCGTCGAGGGTGAGGGGCGGCCGGTGGGGCTCAAGGGCCCGCAGGATTTCCTCACCGAGACCGATGCCGCCGTCGAGCGCCACATCCGCTCCCGCGTTGCTGCCGAATTCCCCGGCGACGGCTTTTTGGGCGAGGAATCGGGCGGCAGCGTCGAGGGCACAGGCGTCTGGGTGGTCGACCCCATCGATGGCACCGCCAATTTCGCCCGCTCCATCCCGCATTTCTGCATCTCCATTGCCTATGTGCGCGATGGCGAAGTGGTGCTCGGCGCCATCTATAACCCCGTGCTCGATGAGTTGCATTTCGCCCGCAAGGGCTTTGGCGCCACCCGCAACGGCAAGCCGATCCGCGTTGCCGATACCCGCCGCTACGATGCCGCCTGCGTCGAGCTGGGCTGGTCGACCCGCGTGCCCAACCAGACCTATCTCCAGGTCCTTTCCGATATTCTCGAACAGGGCGCCAATGTCCGCCGCGCCGCCTCGGGCGCGCTCGGCCTCGCCTATGTCGCCGATGGGCGCTCGGATGCCTATGCCGAACTCCACATGCATCCCTGGGATTGCCTGGCCGGCCTCCTCCTCGTCCGCGAGGCGGGCGGGGTCACCGCGCCCTTCCTCGAACTGGATGGCCTCGCCCGCGGCGGCGCCGTCCTTGCCGCCGCGCCCGCCATTGCCGAAGGCATCAGCCGCGCCACCGGCATCCCGTTTCTCTGACCACCGGACCTGACGCCATGGAAGCCCCGCGCTACGACCGCCCGCCGATCAGCCTCATCGAAAGCGATATTCAGCCTTATGGCATCTCGCTCTATGTCGGCGGCATGGAAGGCGCGAGCGATCTCGAATTGCTGCGCGCCAGCGGCATCACCACCGTGGTCAACTGCGCCGTCAATCTCGACTTCAACTATGTGAGCGCCCCGCTGTCCCCGCCCGAACAGCCAGTCGATTACGGCTATGGCGATATCCGCTATTACAAGCTCGGCCTCATCGACGGGCCCGGCAATCCCGAAACCATGTTCGTGGCCGGCTATTACCTGTTGCGCGGTGCGCTCGACCAGATCCTGCCCGAGCGCCACACCTATCCCCATCGCGAGCGCGGCAACGTGCTGGTCAATTGCCGGGGCGGCCGTTCCCGTTCCGTGGCGCTGACGGCCCTCTTCCTGCACCTGCAACTGCCCGACCGCTATCCGCGCCTCGAAGATGCGCTCGATCGCGTGCGCGAACAGCGCCAGTTGCGGCCCGACGAATGGTTCGAGACCCCCAAGCCGATGCTGGTGGAATCCATCCGCCGAGCCGCGCGCTGGGTGCGCATGATCGAGAGCGACCGCCAGCCGGCCGAGCCGCTGGAGGCCGCCGTCTAGGCGCGCCGCGAGAAGGAGGGACGGGTGGAATCGACGATCGTCCTCATCGACATCCTGGGGGCCGGTGCGCTGCTCATCTGGGGGCTGCGCATGGTCAAGACCGGTGTGACCCGCGCCTTCGGCGCGCAATTGCGCATCTGGATCGGCCGCGGCACCGCCAACCGCTTCGTCTCCTTCTTCGCCGGCCTCTTCGCTACGCTCCTCCTCCAGAGCAGCACCGCCACCGCCATGATGACGGCCTCCTTCGCCAGCCGCGAATTGCTGACCGGCGCCATGGGCCAGGCGGTGATGCTGGGGGCCAATGTCGGCACCAGCCTCGTCTCGGGCGTGCTGGCGCTCGATGTCCACTGGCTCGCCCCGCTCTTCGTGCTGGCCGGCGTCGCCGTCTTCAAGCTCAGCCAGCAGAGCCGCGGCAAGGGCATCGGCCGCGCCCTGCTCGGGCTGGGGCTCATGCTCGTGGCCCTGCGCCTCCTTGGCGAAGCCACCGATCCCATCCGCCAGTCCGCCACCATCGCCCTCATCCTCAATGCCCTGGCCGGCGCGCCGCTCTTCGCGCTCATCCTCGCGGCGGGCCTTGCCATCCTCGCGTCTTCCAGCCTCGCCGTCGTGCTGCTGGTGATGTCGCTGGCCTCGGCCGGCGGCATGGATCACGGCCTGGCCCTGGTCCTCGTCGCCGGTGCCAATCTCGGGGGCGCCGTGCCGCCGCTGCTCGCCACCATGGGCGAAGGCGTGCTGGCGCGCCGCGTCACCGTCTCCAACCTCTCGGTGCGCGCCCTCGGCGCCGTTGCCGTCCTTCTCGCCAGCGGCCTCATCGCGCCGCTCCTGGCTCCGCTCGTCGCCGATCCCGCCGGCTTCGTCGTCGGTGCCCATATCGGCTTCAACCTGGCGCTGGCGCTGGTCTTCCTGCCGCTGGTCGGCCCGATCTCCCGGCTCTTTGCCCGCCTCATGCCCGCAACCGCCGAAACCCAGGGCGTCGGTCCGCGCTTCCTCGACAATGCCGGGCTCGACGATCCTGTCGTCGCCCTCTCGACCGCCGCGCGCGAAACCCTGCGCATCGGCGATACCGTCATTGAAATGCTCGAAACCAGCCTGGGCACGCTGCGCTCCAACGACACCAAGGGCTGCGCCTCGGTCAAGCTGCTCGACGACAAGGTCGATACGCTCCAGGAAGCGGTCAAGATCTACCTCGCCCGCTTCACCACCGGCGATCTGGACGAAGCCGAGATGCGCCGCGCCGGCGAAATCCTCAGCTATGCCATCAATCTCGAGCATATCGGCGATATCGTCGATCACGGCCTCAACGATCTCGCCTCCCGCAAGATCAAGGGCCGCCTCACCTTTTCGGGCGAGGGCTTCCACGAGATCGAGGCCTTCTACGAAAAGACCATCGCCAACCTGCGCATCGCCCAGACCATCTTCATGTCGCGCGATGTCGAGCTGGCCCGCCGGCTGGTGGAGGTGAAGGTCGATATCCGCCGCCTCGAACAAGAATCGGCCGCGCGCCATCTCGACCGCATCCGCCAGCGCCGCGCCGAAAGCATCGAGACCAGCACGCTGCATCTGGATATCCTGCGCGACCTCAAGCGGGTCAACGCCCACATCACCTCGGTCGCCTATCCCATACTGGACGAAGCCGGGCAGCTGCGCGAAAGCCGGCTGCGCTCGCTCGACAAGAAAGCCTCCTGACTTCCATGAAGATCGCCATCGTCGCCGACCCGCATCACCATGATATTCATGGCGCCTATGGCGCGCCCGACCTCGCCGGTCCGCGCCTGCGCACGCTGGCCGATACCACCGCCTCCACCCGCGTCTTCAACGAGAGCTACCCGGCCTTCCGCGCCGCCCTGGCCGATATCGCCGAGCGCGGCATCCGCCTCGTCGTCATCCCCGGCGACGTCACCGATGACGGCCAGGCCGATACCGTCGCCGCGACCATGGCCCTGCTCGATGACTATGCCGAACGCTACGGCATGCGGTTCTTCGCGGCGCCCGGCAATCACGACCTCTATTCCATCCATGGCCGCCACCAGTCCAAGCGCTACCTCAACGCCGATGGCACCCACATCCTTTTCACCAGCGATGCCGCCGAGCCGCAGGAGGAATCCCTCCGCCGCGTGCTGACGCCTGCCATGCATTGCGCCGGCTACGAAGCCGGCCTGCCGCCCTTTGCCCGTCTCGGCTATTTCCGCGATCCCCGCGACCTGCATTGGGAAACGCCGTTCGGCGTCAGCGATGCCCTGGCCGACCGCATCTATGTCGTGCGCTCCGACGACGGCAAGGCCGTCCGCACCATGGTCGACGCCTCCTATCTGGTGGAGCCCGAACCCGGCCTCTGGCTGCTCTCGATCGATGCCAATGTCTTCGAGCCGCGCGACGGCTGCACCGATCCGGTGCCCGAAAAGGCCTATCACGACAGCACCGATGCCGGCTGGAACGCCATGCTCAAGCACAAGCGCTTCGTGCTCGATTGGGCCAAAGGCGTGGCCGAGCGGGCCAAGGCGCAGGGCAAGGACCTCCTGGTCTTTTCCCATTATCCCATGGTCGATCCGCTCGCCGGCACGCTCGAAGATGAAATCGCGCTCTTCGGCAATACCAGCTTCGCCCGCCGCGCCCCGCGCCCCGAGGTTGCCCGTGCCGCCATCGCCGCCGGCATCAGGGTGCATTTCAGCGGCCACCTGCACGTCAACGACACCGCCATCTTCAGCGAGGCCGGCGACACGCTCGTCAACGTTGCCGTCCCCTCGCTCGTCGGCTTCCCCCCGGCCTATAAGCTTGCCGAATTCGGGGCAGGGCGCCTCGATATCGAAACCGTGTTCCTCGGCGATGTTCCCGGCTTCGATGTCGCCTTTTCCGCCTATGCCGCCGAGCAGCGCCGCAGCGGCGCCGACTACGGCACATTGCTGGCTGCCGCCGATTACCCGGAATTCCTGAGCCGGCACCTGGCGCAGATGGTGGCCTGGCGCTACCTGCCGCGCGAATGGCGCCCGGAACTGGCCGCGCTGGTGCCCAGGCTCGATCTCGGCGCCCTCATGCGCCTCGCCGCCATCAGCGAACCCCTCGATGCCCTGCCGCCCGATTTCGATGCGTCATCCCATGCCGACTGGCGGGCCATTCCCTTCATGGATCTGGTGGTCGATTGGTATCACCTGCGCAAGGCCCGCGCGCTGGCGCAGGATTACGTGCCGGCGTCTCGCCTCGCCGCCTATGAGCGCCTGCAGGCAGCCTTCGCTGCCGGCAACTGGCCCGAGGCGAGCCTGCAAGGCCGCCTCGCCGCCTTCCTGCGCATTCTGGGGGAATATCGCAACGCCGCTCCTTCGGTGGATTTCTCCATCGATCTTGTCAGCGGCGCGGTCGAGCCGCTCTATCGCGGCCGCACCGATTTGCGCCAGACCGGGTCGGCCTGAAGCGTCAGGGGCGCGCCCGGCTCGCCGTCGCGATTGACGAGCGCCACGATGGTTTCGGCAATGCGCTCCACCGGCTGGCGGAACGTGGTGAGGTTATAGGCGCCCCAGCCGGCCTGCTCGATATCGTCGAACCCGATGACGCAGAGGTCGCGCGGGATCGCCAGGTCGAACTCGTTGCGCGCCGCATCCATGAAGCCGCAGGCCAGCAGGTCCGTGACGCAGAAGGCCGCATCGGGCCGGTCCGAGCGCGGCAGTAGCATGCGCGCCGCCTCGACGCCCGAGGCATAGGCAGTCGGCCCCGGCCGCACGATATTGACGGCAATCCCCGCCACTGCCGCCGCATCGGCAAAGGCCCGCTCGCGCCCGACAAGGCTGGGCGTGCCCGCCTGCGAGGACACCACCGCGATCTTGCCGCACCCGGCGCGCTGGAACATGGCGAAAGCCTCGCGCGCTGCCGTAGCGTTATCGACCGCGATCGTATCGACGCCCAGGGGGCGGTCGTCGCGGTTGATGAGGATGACGTGCTGGCCGTTGGCCACGCAGGTATCGATGAGCGAGGCGGCGGGCGAGCCCGACAGCACCACCGTCGCATCGGCTCGATAGTTGAGCGTCAGTCGCAGCGCGCCTTCCACGCTCTCGGCCTCGCCCGAGGTATTGATGATCATGGCGACCTTGTCGATCGCCTGCAGCCGCCGCGTCACCGCTTCCATGATGCGGGCGTAATAGGGGGTGTTGAGGTCGGCGCCGATGAGGCAGACGATGCCCGAGCGGTCGTGGATCAGCCCGCGCGCCAGGTGGTTGACGTGGTAGCCCAGCCGGTCGGCGGCCTCCATCACCTTCTTGCGCGTCGCCTCCGACACGCTGGCCCCGCTGGTAAAGGTGCGCGACACCGCCGATCGCGACACGCCGGCCGCTTTTGCAACCTGTTCAGCGGTAACGAAGGACTTCGCGAACCTCTGCTCTGCCATAGGCTTTCGTCCCCGAGCGTTTCGCACGGCTTACCAGCCCGGAGCGGGGCTTTGCAAGCCTGTGCAAACGCCGGGGAAATGGGCAGGGCCGCCGCTATCCGCGTCTCCTTAGCCCTTCGCCTTGCTTTTCTTGCTGGCGAGGTTCTGCGCCACGGCGGCGCGGACCAGGTCCTTGAACGCCGCCTCGTCGATCTGCGCACCTTCGGCAAAGTCGATGGCGCGGCGGGTATTGCCGGTGAGGCTCGAATTGAACACCTGATGCGGATCGTCGAGCGCCGCGCCCTTGGCAAAGGTCAGCTTCACCGCCTTCTTGTAGGTCTCGCCCGTGCAGATGATGCCGTCATGCGACCACACCGGCACCTCCCATTTCCATTCCTCGACCACCTCCGGGTCGGCTTCGTGGATCAGGGCGCGCAGCCGCGCCAGCATGTCGCCGCGCCAGTCCGGCAGAGCGGCGATCCGGGCATCGATGAGCGCGGAGGCGTCATTGGTGTCGTTGGGCATTGTTGTCTTTCCTTACTCCTATGCGTTCGCCGGGCAACCGCCGGCCATCCGCGAACGCGTCGTCCTCGCCGGAACCTCCAGCCGCATGGCTATGGATGTCAAGCTGCGGCGCTGCGGGGCGGGGAAAGCCTAAAGTTTGGCTTGCGGGAGGGGAGGGGCAAAAAGTACCTTCTGGCCGGGTGGGAAAGCCACCAGGGTGGCGCGACGCCGTAAAGGCGATGCAAAAAGGAACAAAAATGCAAGTCTCTCTCGTCAAAGCTGTGGCGCTGGCCGTTTCTGCGGCCACGATGATGTCTGCGGCGCCGGCCATGGCGCAGACCAAGACCCTCACCATTTCCTGGTGGGGCTTCAACGGTGAAAAGCTCGAGCAATACCTGCTCGCTCCCTTCCGCGCCCAATGCGGCTGCGAAATCCAGTTCGAGACCGGCAATAACGGCGAGCGTCTGAACAAGCTGCAGATCCGCAACGGCGCCGGCGTCGACGTCGCCTATTTCTCCGACAGCTTCTCCCAGCAGGGCATCGAGGCAGGCCTCTTCCAGAAGTTCGATGCCTCCAAGGTCCCGAACCTGGCTAATGTCTATGACCTCGCCAAGGACCCGCAGGGCGGGTACGGCCCGGCCTACACGCTCGGCCGCGTCGGCATCGTCTTTGACACCGCCAAGGTCAACCCGCCGATCACCTCCTGGAACGACCTGTGGCGCGCCGATCTGGCCAAGTCGCTCTCGCTGCCCGGCATCACCACCACGGCTGGCCCGATGGTCGTGGTCAAGGCCGGCGACCACCAGGGTGTCGACGCCTATGCCGATACCGATGGCGCCTTTGCCGGCATCGAGGCTTTGAAGCCCAATGTCGTCAAGAACTACAACACCGGCTCCGAGATGATTAACCTCTTCTCGACCGGCGAAATCACTGCGGCAATCGCGCAGGATTTCACCCTCGCCCAGATCAAGGCCGCCGTGCCGACCGTCGAATGGGCCGACCTCAAGGAAGGCGCCATCGCCACCGTCAATACGGTCAACATCCCGGTCGGCGCCGCCGAGCCCGAGCTCGCCTACCAGTTCATCAACTTCCTGCTCTCACCCGAAATCCAGCAGAAGCTCGCGGAGGAAGGCGTCGACGCTCCGGTCAACAAGGACGTCACCCTCACCCCCGAACAGGCTTCCCTCTGGACCTATGGCGCCGATGTCATCGCCGGCCTGCAGACCGTCGACTACGCCAAGATGAACGCCGCCAAGCCGGCCTGGATCGACCGCTGGAACGAGATTTTCGGCCAGTAAGACTTTTCACGCGCGAGGCGGTCCGCCGCCTCGCGCGCCCCGGCTGCGGCCGGACTAACGACCAAAGGGCCTGACCCATGAAACGCTTTGCCGGCTGGATCCTGGCATCACCCGCGACATTGCTCGTCGTGCTGTTCCTGGTGCTGCCCGTGGCGGCGACCATCGTCACCACCTTCACCACGCCCAACGGGCCTTTCGCCACCTACCAGGCCTTCTTCAACAGCGGCTTGCGCCGCACCGTGCTCTTCCGCACCATCTGGATTTCGCTGGCGGTGACGCTGATCTCGCTGGCCATCGGCTTCGTCGCCGCCTTCGTCATCAGCCGCGCGCCGGGTTGGACCAAGTCCATCCTCATCATAGCGGCGGTCTTCCCGCTGCTCACCGGCGTCGTCGTGCGCTCCTTCGCCTGGCTCATCATCCTGGGCAAGAACGGCATTCTCAACGGCTTCCTCACGACCATCGGGGTCATTTCCGAGCCGCTGTCCATGCTCTACACGCCCGGCGCCGTCATCATCGCCATGGTCTATCTCTTCACCCCGCTGATGATCCTGACGCTCGTGGGCGTGCTCGAATCCATTCCCGACGACCTCATCCAGGCCTCGTCCTCGCTCGGCGCCAAACCTGCCGCGACCTTCGGCCAGGTCGTCCTGCCGCTCTCGGTCCCCGGCCTCATCGTCGGCGCCGTGCTCGTCTTCACCGGCAGCTTCACCTCCTACGCCACGCCCCAGCTCCTGGGCGGGGAGAGCGTCATGATGATGGGCACGCTCATGTACCAGCAGGCCATGGTCGTCTTCGATTGGGTCAGCGCCTCCACCATCGCCGCCGTCATGGTGGTCATCACCATCGCCATCGTGCTGCTGATGACCCGCGTTGCGCGCCGCCTCAACCCCATGGCCGTCTGATGACCCAGAAGCTCCACCCGGCCCTCATCGCCTTCACCGCCCTGGTCTTCGTGTTCCTGGTCGGCCCCCTCGTCATCATCGTGGGCGCCGCCATTTCCGACACCACCTATCTCACCTTCCCGCCGCAGGGCGTCTCCCTGCGCTGGTTCGAGAACATCTTCCAGATCGATGCCTTCCGGCGCACGATCATGACGAGCCTGCAGATCGGGTTCCTGGCGACGTTCATCGCGCTTCTCATCGGCATCCCCGCCGCCTATGCGCTCAACCGCCACCGCATCCAGCTTCCCGGCTGGCTCTCCACCCTCTTCGTGCTGCCGGTGCTGGTGCCCGAACTTGTGCTCGGTTTCTCGCTGCTCAAAAGCGTCGCCACCCAGCTTCACGCGCCGATCTTCATCTCGCTGGTCCTCGGCCACTCGCTGCTGGTGCTGCCCTATGTGGTGCGCGTCATCAGCGCCTCGCTCGCCTCCTTCGATTTCTCCATCGAGGAAGCGGCGGTGAGCCTGGGTTCGTCCCCGCTCAAGACCTTCTTCACGATCCTCTTGCCCAACGTCCGCTCGGGCGTGATCGCGGCCTTCATCCTGGCCTTCATCACATCGATCAACGACGTGTCGATCTCGATCTTCCTCACCGGACCGGGCATTTCCACCCTGCCCATCCAGCTCCTCGCCCATATGGAGCAGTTCTTCGATCCGACCGTGGCGTCGGTTTCCGTGCTGCTCATGGTGCTCACCGTCGCCGTCATGGCGATCGTCGAACGCACCCTGGGCCTGACCTTCCTTGCCAAATAGAGCCGCCCCGTGACCAAAGCCCTCTCCATCAAGTCGATCACCGCCCATTACGGCACGACGAAGGTACTCGAGGACCTTTCGCTCGAAGTGGCCGAAGGCGAACTCGTTTCCCTGCTCGGCGCCAGCGGTTGCGGCAAGACCACGACGCTCCGCCTCGTCGCCGGCTTCCTCGAACCCACTTCGGGCAAGATCGAGCTGGGCGGCCGTGACCTCACGCGCCTCCCGGCCCACAAGCGCGACATCGGCCTCGTCTTCCAGAACTATGCGCTCTTCCCGCATATGAGCGTCGCCGACAATGTCGGCTATGGCCTGAAGCAACGCGGCATTTCCGGCGACGCGAAGACCAGGCGCGTCAATGCCATGCTCGAACGCGTCGGCCTCGCCCATCTCGCCGACCGTCTGCCCGGCGCTCTTTCCGGCGGCCAGAAGCAGCGCGTGGCTTTGGCCCGCGCCCTCGTCATCGAGCCGCCGCTGCTCATGTTCGATGAGCCGCTTTCCAACCTCGATGCCAAGCTGCGCATCGACATGCGCGTCGAAATCCGCCAGCTCCAGCGCGCCAACGGCACCACCTCTGTTTATGTGACCCACGATCAGGAAGAAGCCTTCTCGATCTCCGATCGCGTCGCCATCATGAATGCGGGCCGCATCATGCAGCTCGATACGCCCGAAACGCTCTACCAGCGTCCGGCCAATGCCTTCGTCGCCCGTTTCGTCGGCTTCGAAAATCTCGTGCCCATGAGCGTTGCCGCCCGTGACGGCGCCCGCGTCACCGCCCGTGCCGAAGGCGGCGCCACGTTGACGCTCTCCCAGGACGTGTTCGGCGCCATTCCCGATAGCTTCGTGCTCGCCACGCGCGCCGATGGCCTCGCCGTCACCGACGATTCCAATGCCGAAGGCATTCCGGCGACGCTGGGCCTGCGCACCTATCTCGGTCGCGCCTATCAGTATCAGAGCGAAACGCCGGCCGGCCCGCTCATCGCCAACGGCCCGCTGACGCGGCCTTTCGAGCCCGGAACGCCCGCAAAGCTCGTGCCGGTGGCCGAGCAATGCACGATCCTCAAGCCCGAATGACCATTCTCTTCACCAATGCCTGGCTGCTGACGCTCGATGATGCCATGACGGCGCACGAGCGTGGCTGGCTCCAGGTCGATGGCGCCACCATCACCGCCCTCGGCTCCGGCGCGCCGCCAGTCATTCCCGGCGCCGAGATCGTCGATTGCGATGGCGATTTCGTCATGCCCGGCATGGTCAACACCCATTGCCACATGGGCATGTCCGTCTTCCGCGGCCTCGGCGAGGACGTGGACGACCGCCTCTATCGCTATATCCTGCCGCTTGAGCGCAAGTTCGTATCACCCGAAATGGTGCGCGCCGGCTCGGCGCTCTCGGCCCTCGAAATGATCCAGGGCGGCGTCACCACCGTCGCCGACATGTATTACTTCGAAACCGAAGTCGGCCGCGTCTGCGACCAGGCCGGCCTGCGCGCCATCGTCGGCCAGACCCTCGCCGATTTCTATCCGCCCGACCACAAGACGTTCGATGAAGGCTTTGCCCGCGTCGAAGACCTCGTTGCCGAGTTCGGCAACCACCCTCTGGTCACGCCCTCGATCGCCCCGCACGCGCCCTATTCCACCGGCCGCGAGGTCATGGCGCGTATCGCCCAATGGTCTGCCGATCATCCTGCCGTGCCCGTCCAGATGCATCTGGCCGAAAGCACGCTGGAGGTGAACTGGGCGCAGGAGAATTACGGCAAGTCCACCGTCGCCGTGACCGCCGAATCCGGGCTGTTGAAGCCCAACCTCGTCTGCGCCCATTGCCTGCAGCTCGATGATGCAGACATCACCATGATGAGCGAGCATCAGGTGTGCGTCGCCACCAATCCGCGCTCCAACGGCAAGGCCGGCCGCGGCATCGCCCCGGTCGAAAAGCTTCTCAATGCCGGACTGCCTGTCGGCATCGGCAGCGATGGCGCCATGAGCGGCAACACGCTCGACCTTTTCAGCCAGTTCGCGCCCGTCTCGATGTTCGCCAAGCTCCTCGCCGGCTCGCGCAAGCCTTTGCCGGCCGCGCAGGTGGTGCGGATGGCCACCATCGATGGCGCGCGGGTGCTGAGCCTCAATCTCAAGACCGGCTCGCTCGAGGCGGGCAAGCAGGCCGATATCATCCGCATCAGCCTCGATGCCCCGCGCCTTCATCCGATCTACGATCCCTATTCGGCGCTGGTCTTCGCCACCATGCCGTCCGACGTGACCCATTCCATGGTCGCCGGCCGCTGGCTCATGCGCGACCGCAAGGTCGAGACCCTCGATCCGAAAAAGACCCTGCGCGATGGCCTTCAGGTCGCCGAAAGCTTCAAGGCCGAGATGCGTGCAATCGACGAGGCTGCGCGATGAACTCCGTCATCATCGATACCGATCCCGGCCTCGACGACGCCGTCGCCATTCTTTTCGCGCTCAATTCACGGTGCTTCGACGTGCGCGGCATCACCACCGTTGCCGGCAATCTCGGCATTGATGTCACCACCCGCAATGCCGGCCGGTTGCTGGCCCTTGCCGGTCGCAGCGATATCCCGGTGATTTCGGGCGCCACCGCTCCGCTGACCCGCCCGGCAATCGATGAAGCCGCCATTCACGGCGACGATGGCCTGGGCGGCGCCACTTTGCCCGAGCCCCTGCGCCCCGCCGAAACCGACGCCGCGCTCTGGCTCGAACGCAAGCTCCTCGCCAGCCCCGAACGCAGCCTCGATATCCTGGCTCTCGGTCCGCTGACCAACCTGGCGCTGCTCATCGCCCGCGCCCCCGAGGCTGCGTCTCGCATCGGCCGCATCATCGCCATGGGCGGCGCCATCGACGAACGCGGCAATGTCGGCCCGCGCTCCGAATTCAACCTCGCCTTCGATCCCGAAGCCGCCGCCGCCGTCCTCGCCTCGGGCATCGGCCTCACGCTCATTCCGCTCGACGTCACCCGCAAGGTGCGCGCCGACGCCGCCTATATCGAGCGCCTGCGCACCGGCGGCCCCGCCGCCCGCGCCTCGGCCGATCTCATCGCAGCCTATTTCCAGAACGGCCGCGAAAGCCGGCCCCTGCACGACCCCTGCGTCATGCTCTACGCCGCCGCCCCCGAAATCTTCGGCATCGACAACCTGACGCTCTCGGTCGACCTCGTCACCGACCCCGGCACGTTGGAGCGGGACGCGTCAGGCTATGCAGTCAAGGTGGCATTGGCCATCGATGCGGCTGCGGCCAAGGATGTTTTGGCGGAAGGTTTGCTGAGAGACTGAACGGAGGAGTGTGGCTCCCCCCTCCCGTCCTCCCCCGCAAGGGGGGAGGTGCCTATCGTGGCTATGGGACGCGTCGTTCACAAGCAACTGGATCGAAACACCTCCCCCCTTGCGGGGGAGGCTGGGAGGGGGGTGAGCCACAACCCCAAATCCAACCTAAGCCGCCCCCAATTCCCCCTCGACCAGTGCCGTCCAGAACCGCGCCCCCGTCAAAATCGCCCCATCGTTGAAATCGTATCGCGTATTGTGGTGCAGGGCCCCGTCCACCGCCGGGCCGTTCCCCAGCCACACATAGGCCCCCGGCACGCAATTGCCGAATTCGGCGAAATCGTCTCCGGCCGTCGAGGGCGGAAAGTCCGTCACCACCGGCCGCCCCGTCGCTGCCTGCGCCGCCCTGAGCGCCCGCGCCGTCGCGTCCGCCTCGTTCACGACCGGCGGAATCCGCCGCCGGAACTCGTAATCTACCTCGATCCCGAAGGTCGCCGCCACGCCCCGCGCCACCACGCCGATCTCGGCCTCCACCTGGTCGCGCACCGCCGCCGCATAGGCTCGCGCCGTGCCGCCGATCCGCACATTGTCGGGAATGACGTTGAGGGCGCGGAAATCGCCCGCCTCGATGGCGCAGGCGCTGATCACCACCGGTTGCAGCGGATCGACGATCCGCGCCGCGATCATCTGTACCGCCAGCAGGAACTGCCCCGCCGCCGTCACCGCATCGCGCCCCAGATGCGGCTTGGCCCCATGCGTGCCCACGCCGCGGAACGTCACCTCCCACGTGTCCGAGGAGGCGAGCTGCGGTCCGGCCACCACCGCCATTTCGTCCACGGCCAGCCCCGGCATGTTGTGCAGCCCATAGACCGCATCCACCGGAAACTGCTCGAAGAACCCGTCCTCGATCATGGCCCTGGCCCCGCCGCGCCCTTCCTCGGCCGGCTGGAAGATGAAGTGCACTGTTCCCGAGAAATTGCGCGTCCGCGCCAGGTGCCGCGCCGCCGCCAGCAGCATCACCGTATGCCCGTCATGTCCGCAGGCATGCATCACGTTCTCGGTTTCCGACTTATACGGCCGGTCGACCAGCTCCGGCATGGCCAGCGCGTCCATATCCGCCCGCAGCGCGATGGCGCGCTTGCCTTCGCCCACGCGCAGGGTGCCGACGACGCCCGTCTTGCCCAGCCCGCGATGCACGGTGATACCGGCCTCTTCGAGCAGTCCGGCCACGATCCCGCTCGTGCGCACTTCCTCGAAACCCAGTTCGGGATGCGCATGCAGGTCGCGCCGCAGCGCCGTCATCTTTTCGATCTCGAAGGGGTCGTTGTCGCCGGAAAACATTGGCGGTCCTGCTCGTCATGGGTAAGAGAGACCATCCATCGGCCATTCGCCGCCCCGCTTCAAGGAGAAGTTCGAGGTGCCCATTCCGCCCCATGCCTTCTGGCAGGAAATCGTCCCCGCCGGCACTTATGCCGAGGCGCCTGCGGAAGGTTTCGCCGATGGCTATCCGGCGCGCCTGCCCGATGGGCGCCAGCTTCTGCTCCCCATCCGCGTCCTGCCCGGCGACGGCAGCCGCGCCGTGGCCTCGCTCATCGTCAACCAGGCGAGCTTCGCCGTCGAGGACGCGCTCGCCGCCGCCATGACCGACCTCCTCGGTCCCTTCGCTCCTGATGTCGTTGTCGGCGTGCCCACGCTCGGCCTGCCGCTTGCCAACAACGTCGCCCGCCGCCTCGGCCATCCGCGCTCGGTCGCCCTCGGCACCTCCCGAAAGTTCTGGTATTCCGAGGATCTGGCCGAACCGCTCAGCTCGATCACCAGCCCCACGGGCGGCAAGACGCTGTTCGTCGATCCGCGCATGCTCCCGCTGCTCGAAGGGCGGCGCGTCGCCGTCATCGACGATGTCCTGAGCACCGGCTCCTCCATGACTGCCGTGCTGCGCCTCCTCGAAAAGGCCGGCATCGATCCGGTCGTCATCGCCGCCGCCATGCTCCAGAGCACGCGCTGGCAGGAGCCGCTTTCGCCCTGGCGCGATCGCATCGTGGCGCCGCTCCGCTCCCCCTTGCTCGAAAGCATCGCCCCCGGCCGCTGGCGCGCTCTCGCCTGACGCAAAAATCTCTGCGCCTCCGTGTCGATTCCGCTACGTCCCGTTCGTCTATATGGCAGGATGGCGCAAAGGGAGCCGAGAGAATGGAACGACATTACGGATGGGTCATCGTCGCCGCCGGCGCGTTGATCACCTGCGTGGCAATGGGGGCGATGTTCGCCCTGCCGGTTTATCTGCAACCCATTGCCGACGAGACCGGCTGGAGCCATGCCGGCATTTCCGGCGCCATGACCGTCGGCTTCGTCGTCATGGGCGTGGCCGGCTTCGGCTGGGGCACGCTCAGCGATCGCATCGGCGCGCGCCCGGTCGTGCTCATCGCCGCCTTCATCCTCGTCACCGGCCTCGCCATCGCCAGCCGCGCCAATGACCTGCTGGTGTTCCAGCTCGCCTATGGCGGCCTTGTCGGCGCCTCGGGCGGCGCCTTCTTCGCGCCCATCATGGCCGCCACCGTCGGCTGGTTCGACAAGCACCGCAGCCTCGCCGTCTCGCTGGTTTCGGTCGGCGGCGGTGTCGCGCCCATGGTCATGACCCCGCTTTCGACCGTGCTGATCGGCGCCCATGGCTGGCGCAGCGCCATGCTCATCATCGCGGTTATCGCCTTCGCCGTCATCGTGCCGGCCAGTTTCCTCATCCGCCGCGCTCCGGCGGCCGCCGAAACGCCCCGGCCCGCGCCGCAGGGCGAAGCCCGGCCCGCCGCCGCCCGCTCGCCGGCAATGGCGGCCCTGCGCACGCCGCAATTCATCGTCCTCGCCGCCACCTTCTTCCTTTGCTGCGCGGCCCATTCGGGGCCGATCTTCCACACAGTCAGCTACGCCATGATCTGCGGCGCCACCCCCCTGGCGGCGGCCAGCATCTATAGCGTGGAAGGCGTCTCGGGCCTCTTCGGCCGCCTGATCTTCGGCCTCGCCGCCGACAGGCTCGGCGTGCGCCGGGTCATCGTCGCCGGCCTCGCGCTCCAGGCCGTGGGCATCTACACCTATATCTACGTGTCCGAGCTCAGCCATTTCTACATGCTCGCCGTCATCCTCGGCATGGCCTATGGCGGGGTGATGCCGCTCTATGCGGTGCTGGCGCGCGACTATTTCGGCCCCCGCGTCATGGGCACCGTGCTCGGCGCCGCCACCATGACCTCGAGCATCGGCATGGCTTTCGGCCCGGTCGGCGGCGGCTGGCTCTACGATACGTTCGGAAGCTACCACTGGCTCTATATCGCCTCGGCCGGCGTCGGCGTCGCCGCGGCCGCCATGGCGCTGGCCTTCCCGCCGCCCCAACGCAGGGAAGACGGCCAGCCCGGCCAGCTCCAGCCCGCCTGACCCACGACACAGCCTCCTTCCCCTCGCGGGGGAGGGGGCGGGGCCGATCACCAGGCTATGGATTTCCCATCCAGCGCCGCCACCAGCTTGGTGTCGTGCTCATAGATATCCTTGCGGAAATTGACCACGCCGTCCTCCACCCAGGCCGTGAGGTAGGTGATGTGGATGGGCAGGGGATTGCTCAGCGTCACCACGGTGTTCTTGTCGCTCCCCACCACCGCGTCGATCCGCGTGCCGTCCCAGCCGGCCACGCCGCTGTCGCGCAGCACAGCGTCGGCCAGTTCGAGCGGCCGCGACACGCGGATGCAGCCATGGCTGAAAGCGCGCTCGGCCCGGCCGAACAGGCTGCGCGAGGGTGTATCGTGCAGATAGACGTCGTGGCTGTTGGGGAACATGAACTTCACCCGCCCCAGCGCATTGTTGGCGCCCGGCTTCTGGCGGAGCTGGAAGGGGAAGTTGCCGGCGCCGTAGCGCGACCAGTCGATGGCGCGCAGGTCATAGCTCTGCCCGCCCGCCACCGCCTCGAAACCCTGCGATGCCAGCCCTGACGGGTTGCTCACCAGCTTGGGCAATTCCTCCTTGATGGCGATGCCGGTCGGCACCGTCCAATAGGGGTTGAACTCCAGATAGCGGATGGCGTCCGAAAAGACCGGCGTGCGGCTGTAGGGCTTGCCCACCACCACCGGCATGCGCTCGGCCACCGCCCCGCCTTCCACGCGCTTGAGGTCGAAGCCGGCAATGTTGACCATTACATAGCGCGCGCCCAGCTCGCGCGGCATCCAGCGCCAGCGTTCCATGGCCAGCTCGATGCTGCGGATGCGCTCGCCCACCGGCACGTTGAGCGCCACCAGCGTCGCCGGACCCACGGCCCCATCCGGCTCCAGCCCGTGCCGCTGTTGGAAGCGTTCGACGGCGGCCACCAGCGCGTCGTCATAGGCTTCCGCATCGCCCATTGCCGGTCCGGCGGCATCGGTCACCGCCAGCCGCGCCCGCAGCGCCGGGATGCGCGCGTCGCTCATGCCGGGCTTGAGTACGTCGCCCAGCGGTACCATGCCCCAGCCGCCCCTGGCCTCCATGTCCCGGTATTGCGCCAGCGCCGTGCGCAGCGCGCCATATTCGGGGTCGGGCGGCGCCCATTCGTCGAGATAGGCGTTGACGTCCTGCCGCTCTTCGAGCGCTTGCAGCGCCTGCAAGGCGCCGACCGTATCGATCGAGCGGACCTGGATGAAGAAATTCGGGTCGACCTTGCCGGGCAGGAACCGCCCGACCGAGAGGTCGGAAACGTATTCGAGCAGCGCCGCGGAAAAGAACAACTCGATGATGCCCAGGCTCCGCTCGTCGGTCGATGGCGCCACGTCGAGCAGGCGCGCCAGTTGCGCGCCGGGATAATCGGCCGAACTCAGTCCATCGGCTTCGGCATCGGCCAGCCGCGCCAGGAATTGTCCGCTGCGGCTGGAATTGAGCCAGAGCAGGTCCCCGTTCGCTCCCTCATAATAGGCGCGCAACGCCTCGCGCCGCTGCTTGATCGGCAGCGGCAGGCCCTGTTCGTTGGCCAAAAGGTCGATGATGTTAAGGCGCACCGCCGCGATTTCGCGCGGCGTTTCGAGAATCTGCCCCTGCGCCGGCAGGGCGAGCGCGCCCAGCGCGATCACCACCGCCAGCAGCAGCGCACGAAAATCATTCCATGGGCGGTGCATAGAGAATTCCGCCTTCCAGCCAGAGTGCATTGAGGCCGCGCGGCAGTGCCATCGGCGTGTCTTCGCCCAGGTTGCGCGCGAAGATCTCGCCGTAATTGCCGACCCCCGCCAATACGGCGCCCAGCCAGTTGGTTTCCAGGCCCAGCGCCCGGCTCGCCGGGCCGCCCATGGCCACCAGCGCAGCGGCTGCCTGCGGCGTGGTCGAGGTGCTGGCGAGCTTGAGTTCCTCTGCGTCGATCAGCCCGAACAGCGTCCAGCGCACCAGGTTGATCCAGGCTGGGTCGTCGTCGCGCACCACCGGTCCCAGCGGCTCCTTGGAGATCACGTCCTTGAGGATCACATGGTCGTCCGGCATGGGCAGCAGCGAGCGCTCAGCCGCCAGTGCCGAGCGGTCGGCGGTATAGGCGTCGCACTTGCCCTCCGCATAGGCCGCGCGCGCCTGTGGCCGCTCGTCGAACGTCAGGAACGTCACCTGCAATCCGGCGCGCTGGAAATAGCTCTGGGCATTCTCCTCGGTCGTCGTGCCCGTTACTACGCAGATGCTGGCGCCGCCCAGTTCGAGCGAACTGGTGGCGCCGTAAAGCGCCGGCACCATGAAGCCCTGGCCGTCATAATAGTCTACGCCCACGAATTCGAGCGGCTGTTCGACATCGCGCGACATCGTCCAGGTGCTGTTGCGCGCCAGCAGGTCGATCTGGCCGTCTTCGAGCGCCTTGAAGCGTTGCTCGGCGGAGAGCGGGGTATAGCTCACCTTCTCGGCATCCCCGAAAATGGCCAGCGCCACCGCCTTGCAGAAGTCCACGTCGAACCCCTGCCAGACCCCGTCCGCATCTTTCTCGGAAAAGCCGCGCAGCCCCTCGCTGACGCCGCAATTGAGCGCGCCGCGTGCCCGCACGTCATCGAGCGTCGCCGCCTGCGCCGGCACCATCCCGGCAATCACCAGCAGTCCCGCCACCAGCCTTCGAACCGAAATCGCCATGCATCGTCCCGTCATCTGAAAGCTCCGACCACGATAGCAAACCAAGTGCGGCTGTCCAGCCACGGAGGCAGCAAGCTCCAAACCCGCCCCAACGTCACCTCCCCCTTGCAGAGAGGGGGGTGAGCCAGGCGCATAAACCAACCTGCAAGGCACCCCGCCTCTTGCTGCTCCCCCGCCAATCTGCCACTCCTGCTGCACCAACCGGAACCGCCAGCCTTGCCCTCCAATCTCGCCCGCCACTTCCTCCTCCGCGACGATGTCGTCTTTCTCAATCACGGCTCGTTCGGCGCCTGTCCGCGCCCGGTCTTCGAGACCTATCAGGCGTTCCAGCGCGAGCTTGAGGCGCAGCCGGTCGCCTTTCTCGGCCGCGAATTGTCCGGCCGCATGCGCATTCCCCGCGTGGAACTGGCCGAGTTCCTCGGCACCAGCCCGGAAAACCTCGTCGGCGTCGTCAACGCCACCACCGGCCTCAACATCGTGGCCCAGTCGCTGGCATTGCAGCCGGGCGATGAAATCCTCACCACCGATCACGAATATGCGGCGCTCGAAAAGACCTGGGCCTTCGTCGCCCGCCGCACCGGCGCCCGCATCGTCACCGTCAAAGTGCCGCTGCCGCTGGTTTCCGAAGCCGCCTTCACCGAGGCCATCGTCTCCGGCTTCACCGAGCGCACCCGCGTCCTCTTCCTCTCCCACATCACCTCGCCCACCGCGCTTCTCTTCCCCATCGAGTGCGCTTTGGCCGAAGCCCGCCGGCGCGGCATTCTCTCCGTCATCGATGGCGCCCATGCCCCCGGCCAGATTCCGCTCGCCCTCGATGCGTTGGGCGCCGATTTCTACTCGGGCAATTGCCACAAATGGATCATGAGCCCGAAAGGCTCGGCCATCCTCTATGCCCGCCCCGAAGTGCAGAGCCTTCTCGATCCCATCGTCGTCAGCCACGGCTGGACCAGCGAATCCAAGTCGCCCGGCGCCAGGGGGACTTACGGCAATTCGCCCTTCATCGACGAGATCGAGATGCAGGGCACGCGCGATCCCTCCGCCTGGCTTGCCGTCCCCGCCGCGCTCGCCTTCCGCCGCGAGCACGATTGGGATGCCGTCATCGCCGCCTCGACCGCGCTCGCCCAGGAAACCGCCGCCCGTGTTGCCGACCTCACCGGTCTGCCGCCGCTGGCCGCGCCCGAATTCTGCGCGCCGCAAATGGTCGCCATGCCGGTGCCGTCCTGCGATCCCGTCGCCATCCACGATGCGCTGCTGGATCGCTTCGGCATCGAGATTCCGGTGCTCAACTGGGGCGGCCAATCCATCGTCCGCGTCTCCGCCCAAGGCTACAATTCGCGCGAGCAGATGGACATCCTCGTCGATGCCCTCGCCGAGCTCTTCGAATTGCGTTCATCTTCGTTCAGAATCCGTTCAGGAACCGCGTCATAAGTCCCAATTTGGGTCAGCGGCGCGGCTCTGCTATCAGTGGGCAGCAAGAGATTCGTTTGCCCATGTTAGCCTCCGCGCCGTTCAAAGATCCTGCCGAAGTCCTGCGCGATGTCTTCGGCCACGCCGCTTTTCGCGGCCAGCAGGAAGATGTCGTCCGCCATGTCACCGGCGGCGGCGATGCGGTCGTGCTGTTCCCTACAGGTGCTGGAAAATCAGCATGTTACCAGATCCCGGCCCTCTGCCGGTCGGGTGTCGGCATCGTGGTTTCCCCGCTCATCGCCCTGATGCGCGATCAGGTCGAAGCCCTGCGCCAGGCCGGCGTCCGCGCCGCCGCCTTCAATTCGGCCATGTCGCCCGAGGAGTTTTCCACCGTCCGCCGCGACCTGCGCAACGGCGAACTCGAACTCCTCTACGTCACCCCCGAACGCCTCGCGCTCCCCGGCTTCCGGCAACTGCTTTCCGAATCCGAAATCTCGCTTTTCGCCATCGACGAAGCCCATTGCGTGAGTCAGTGGGGCCACGATTTCCGCCCTGAATACAGGGAGTTAGCGATCCTGGCCGAGCTGTTCCCCTCGGTCCCGCGCATCGCCCTTACCGCCACCGCCGATCCCGTCACCCGCGCCGATATCATCGAGAAGCTGGCCCTCGAAAACGCCAGGGTCTTCACCACCAGCTTCGATCGCCCCAATATCAGCTACACCATCGTCGAGCGTGATAATCCCCGTCGCCAGCTCCTGGCTTTCCTCGCCAACCACAAGGGCAATTCCGGCATCGTCTATTGCCTCTCCCGCGCCAAGGTCGAGGACACCGCCGACTGGCTGAACGGCCAGGGAATCCGGGCCTTGCCCTATCATGCCGGTATGAACGCTGACCTGCGCGCCGCCAATCAGGATGCCTTTCTCAAGGACGAAGGCCTCTGCCTCGTCGCCACCGTCGCCTTCGGCATGGGCATCGACAAGCCCGACGTGCGCTACGTCGCCCATCTCGATCTGCCGTCATCCGTGGAAGCCTATTACCAGGAAACCGGCCGCGCCGGCCGCGACGGCATGCCGTCCGAGGCCTGGATGAGCTATGGCATGGCCGATGTCGTGCAGCGTCGCCGCATGATCGATGAGGGCGGCGCGCCCGAGGAAATCAAGCGCATCGAACGCGGCAAGCTCAATGCGCTGCTGGGCATCTGCGAGACCACGACCTGCCGCCGCCAGGCCATCCTCGCCCATTTCGGCGAGAGCCATGAGGGCAATTGCGGCAATTGCGACACCTGCCGCTCGCCGGTCGCTACCTGGGACGGCACCGATGCCGCGGTCAAGGCGCTTGCCGCCATCTACCGTACCGGCCAGCGCTTCGGCGCCGGCCACATCGTCGATGTGTTGTTGGGCAAGGAAACCGAAAAGGTCACCCGCTTCGGCCACCAGAACCAGAAGGTTTTCGGCGCCGGCAAGGATCACGATTCCCGCACCTGGCAATCGGTGCTCCGCCAGTTGACCGCTGCCGGCTTCATCGTCATCGACCACGAGGCCCATGGCGCATTGATGCTGAGCGAAGAGGCGCGTCCGGTCTTCCGCGGCGAGCGCAAGGTCACCTTCCGGCAGGATCGGCCGCGCAAGGCTGCCGAAGTGCGCCGCTCGCTTAACGCCACCGTCTTCGACCTGCCGCCCGAAGCTGCAGGTCTTTTCGATGCCCTGCGCAACGAGCGCCTGCGCCTCGCCAAGCTCCAGGGCGTGCCGCCCTATGTCGTCTTCCATGATACGACCTTGCGCGCCATGGCCCTGACCCGTCCCGGTTCGTTCGATGATCTGCGCGCCATCCCCGGCATCGGTCATTCCAAGCTCGAACGCTATGGAGAAGCCTTCCTCTCGGTCATCGCCAGCCACGCCGCTTGACAGACATTGCCCGCCGCTCCCTACTCAGAGCGGGAGGGTCAGATGGCGTTCAAACCTCAGACGAACCTCGAAACCCACAAGGTCTTCAACCAGCCCGAACCGCGCGAAGCGCTGTCGCTCTGGCAAGAGGATGCGCCCTTGCGTACCGCCATCGAGCGCCTGGCACCGGCCCATGCCGGCCACCTCGACGGCTTTGCGCAAACCATTGGCAGCGCCGAATCCGTTGCCCAGGGCCGCGCCGCCAATCGCTATCCGCCCGAACTCAAGACTTTTGACCGCGCCGGCCGCCGCATCGATGAGGTCGAATTTCATCCCGCTTATCACGACCTCATGCGCAAAGGCCTCGAAGCCGGCTATTCCTCCCTTGCCTGGACCACAGGCGAGGCCGGCGGCCATGTCGCCCATGCTGCCATGGTCTATCTGCTCACCCAGGTCGAGCCGGGCACCTGTTGCCCCATGACCATGACCTACGCCGCCGTGCCGGCGCTCGCTGCCTCCCCCGAACTCTCCGCCCGCTGGCGCCCCGGCCTTCTCTCCGCCCGCTATGACCCAGCCGCACTCCCCGCCGCCGAAAAGGCCGGGCTCACCATCGGCATGGCCATGACCGAAAAGCAGGGCGGCTCCGACCTGCGCGCCAACCAGACCCGCGCCGAGCGCGACGGCGCAGGCTACCGACTCACCGGCCACAAATGGTTCTGCTCGGCACCCATGTCCGACGCTTTCCTCACTTTGGCGCAAACTGCGGAAGGCCTCACCTGTTTCCTCGTCCCGCGCTGGCAGCCGGACGGAACGCGCAATGCCATCCAGCTCATGCGCCTCAAGGACAAGCTCGGCAATCGCGCCAATGCCTCCGCCGAGATCGAATATCACGGTGCCTGGGCCGAGCTTCTGGGCGAGCCGGGCAGGGGCGTTTCGACCATCATCGAAATGGTCCACCACACCCGTCTCGATACCGCCATGGCCCCCGCCGGCCTCATGCGCCGCGCCCTTTCGGAAGCCGCCTACTGGACCCGCAACCGCATGGCCTTCGGCGCCCCTCTTGTCGACCAGCCGCTGATGCGAGCGGTCCTCGCCGACCTCACGCTCGACTGGCTCGGCGCCCTCGCCATCGGCCTGCGCGTCGCGCAAGCCTTCGACAGCACTTCCGATTCCGAACGTGCCTTCGCCCGCCTCGCCGTGGCCCTCGCCAAATACTGGTCCAACAAGCGCTGTCCCGGCTTCGTGGTCGAAGCCATGGAATGCGTTGGTGGCTCCGGCTATGTCGAGGATGGCCCCATGCCCTGGCTCTATCGCGAGGCCCCCCTCAACGCCATCTGGGAGGGCTCGGGCAATATCGTTTGCCTCGATGTCCTGCGCACCATCCGCAAGCAGCCCGAAGCCCTCGATGCCCTCGCCGCCGAACTCACCCTCGCTCGCGGAACGGATCGCGGTTTCGATGCCGCGCTCGACACCACGCTCTCGCGCTATGCTTCCGGTGTCGCCGATGCCGAAGCCCGTCAGTTCACCGAGCGCCTCGCGCTTCTGCTGCAGGCCAGCCTGCTGCTCCGCCATGGCGACCAGCTTGCGGCTTCCGCCTTCATCCGCACCCGCCTCGATGGCAATTGGGGCCGCACCTACGGCACCTTGCCCGAGGGCATCGACGCGGCGCGCCTTGTCGCTATGATCTGAGCGACAGGAGCGATTCCGCCAAGAGCATCGCCCTGTGGGGGGAATGGCGTTTGAAACTCGGCTTCAACTTCCTGCTGTGGACTACCCACGTCATCGAGGAGCACCTGCCCATCCTCGATGCCCTCAAGGCCACCGGCTATGACGGCGTCGAAATTCCGGTCTTCGAGGGCAACGAAGCCCATTTCGCCTGGCTGCGCCGCCACGTCGAGAATGCCGGCCTCCTTTGCACCGCTGCCGGCGCCATGCCCTCGGGCAGCAATCCCATCTCGCCCGATCCCGCCTTGCGCGCCAAAGGTCTCGATCACCTCAAATGGGCCATAGATCGCACCGCCGCCCTCGGCGCGGAGCTTTTCATCGGCCCCCTCTACCAGCCGCTCGGCGAGTTCACGGGACAGGGGCCCACCGCCGACGAGTTCGCCCGCTGCGTCGACATCCACAAGGCCGCCGCCCGCCATGCCGGCGCCGTCGGGGTCAAGCTCTCGGTCGAGCCGCTCAACCGCTTCGAATGCTATTTCCTCAACACCGCCGATGCCGCCGCCGAACTGGTGCGACGCGTCGATGACCCCGCCTATGGCTATCTCTTCGATACCTTCCACTTCAACATCGAGGAAGCCTCGCTGCCCGACGCCATTGCGCGCACGGCCCACGCCATCAACCACGTCCATATTTCCGAGAACAATCGCGGCGCCCCAGGCACCGGCCATATCGATTTTCCAGCGGTCTTCCGCGCTTTGCGCCGTGCCGGCTACGATGGCTGGCTGACCGTGGAGGCCTTCGGTGCGGCGCTGCCCGATCTCGCCGCCGCCACCAGTATCTGGCGCCCACTCTTCGCCACGCCCGAAGATGTCTATCGCGGCGCCTATGAACTCATGCGCAATGGCTGGGATGCCGCCGCATGAGCATCGGCACGAACTCTGGATGGAAACCCGGCTAGCCGAAAAAAGAGAGGGAGCAAAAATGCTGCGCACCGGACTGAACCCATATGGCCTTGCCTATTCACTCGGCTTGCAGGGCGCCGGTACATCGCGCGCCTATCTCCATGGCGAGGGCCTCGATGGCTTTCTGGCCGAGGCCGAGAAAATCGGCGCTCGCACCCTCGAACTCGATGAGACCTGGCTCGAGCGCCTCGATGACCAGCAATTGGCCAGCCTGCGCCAGCGCCTCGAAGGCGGCGATATGGTGCCCATCCTTGCTGCCAACCTCGATACCGCCAATATCGAGCGCCTCTTGCGTCTCGCCGTGGCCTTGGATGCGCACTCCATCTGCCTCGGCCTTACCCCCGTCACTGGCGGCGACCGCGCCGCCTGGGGCGCGCGCTGGTATGAATTGGTTGCGCGTGTGCGCGCCCGCCTTGCCGATTGGTCGCTGCGCGCCGCCGAACACGGATTGCGCCTTCTCCTCGCCAGCGGCGAGGATTTCACCAGCCACGAATTGCTCAATCTGTGCAATGAAGCCGGCCCCAATGTCGGCATCGCGCTCGATACCGCCGCTAGCTTCTCGGTCGGGGAAGCTCCGCTCGCTTTCGCGCGCGCTGTCGCGCCCCGCGTGTGGCACCTACGGCTCAAGGACTGTCGCGTGCAATCGACCTCCGAGGGCTATCGCCTCGTGCGTTGCGTGCTGGGCGAGGGCGCCGTGCCGCTCGCCGAAATCGCCGCCTTGTTCTCCAGCCAGAGCCTCACTGCCGTGCTGTCGTCTGCCGGGCTCGACGCCAGCGAGGTAAGGCTCTTCACCCCCGGCTGGTGGCGCGGCTATGCCCCGCGCGAGGCCGAGACTCTTGCCGCTTGCCTGCTCGCCGCCCAGCGTCAGGGCCTGCCGCCAGAGGCCGACCATCGCACCCCTTGGGAGCGTGGCGCCGACGCCGAATTGCCGGCCTATGAACGCGACCAGCTCCAGCGCTCTCTCGCCAGTCTGAAAGCCCTTGGCCTCATGATGTGATCGGGTCCTGCGGCTTGCCCTCTTGTCCGACACCCGCGAAATCTGTTTAAGATCAGTGCTTTGTTGCGGGAGCGAAGCATGGCTATCGATCGGGAGCGCTTACGTGCACTCTTGGGATTGGAGGAAGTGGGCCTGCTGTTGCGCAGCGTTCGTGCCGAGGAACGGAACGGCTATCGGCTCGAGCGCCTGACCTTCGAAACCTGTGGCGGCGAGATGGTGCGGGGCCTGCTTACTCGTCCCATAGAGCTGTTTTCCCGCGCCCCGGCCATCGTCTATGCCCACGCCCATGGCGGCCGCTACGATATCGGGGCGGCCGAACTCATCGATGGTCGCCCTGAGCTGATGGGGCCTTTGGCTTCGATCTTCGCCCATGCCGGTTTCGTGACGCTCGCCATCGACATGCCCACGTTCGGCGAACGCGCAACCGTTACTGAAAGCGCTGCCGCCAAGGCTGCCCTCTGGCGGGGCAAGTCGCTGTTCGGACGCATGCTGTCCGAGCAGGCCGCGGCGATCACCTATCTCGCCTCGCGTAGCGACGTACTGACCAGCCGGATCGGCATGTTCGGCATGTCGATGGGAGCCACGCTCAGCTATTGGCTGGCTGCGGCCGATCCGCGCCTGGCCGCTATCGCCCATCTCTGCTGCTTTGCTGATTTCGCCACGCTTGTCGAAACCGGCGCGCATGACCTGCATGGCATCTACCTGACGGTGCCCGGCCTTCTCGCCGCCACCTCGACCGGTGAGATGGCCGGCCTCGTCGCGCCGCGCCCGCAACTGGTCTGTATTGGCGAGGATGATCCTCTGACCCCGCGCCTGGCCGTCGATCGCGGTCTTGTCCACTTGCGTGCCGGCTACGAGGAGGCGGGCGCCGCGCGCGAATTGCGCATTTTCCGCCAGCGCGGCGTCGGCCATATGGAAACGCCGGAAATGCGCGATGAAGTCGTGCATTTCCTCGTGCGCCATCTGCGCGGCTAGATCAGTCCACCCGGCCGCGCGCCGCTACCGGCACGGTCTCGACGACCTTGTCGCCCGATATCAGCGTCACCGTGTCGAAGAGATTGCTCACCACGCAGGCATGGTTGGGGATGATGCGCAGCAATTCCCCGATCTGCGGCTTGTTGGGCGAAGCCGAGAAATCGAGCGTGCCGTGCTCCTCGGAAAGCCCGGTGATCTTTGCTTCGGGATAGCCGATCACATAGCCGAACCCGTCCATGCCGAGCGTGTCGCTGGTCAAGGCCTTGGAGCCTGCATCGATGATGGCGCGGTCCTCGGTCGGCCGGCTCACCACCGTCGTCAGCACTGTCAGCGCGCAATCCTCGAGCGTGCCTACGCCCTTGGCCACCTGGAAGCGGTCGAGATAGATATAGGTTCCCGGCCGGTGCTCGGTGGCCGCGCCCACCTGATGGGCCTGCCAGAGATCGGGCGTGCCGCCATTGGAGATGATTTCCGGGGCCAGTCCCTGCGCCGTCAGCGCCGCCTTGGCCTTTTCGAGAAAATCCTCGTTTTCCGCCACCTTGCCGGCGGCCGGATAGGTCATGAGCCCGGCGAAATGCAGTCCTGGCGCCGCCGCGATCTGCTGGGCCAGTTCCACCGCCGCCCACGGCGTCTGCACACCGCACCGGCCCATGCCGGTATCGCATTCGACGAGGACGCTGAGCGGATGGTCGGGATCGGTGAACGTGCTGGCCAGTCCTGTCACCACGAAGCTCGAATCGGCGGTGACGCTGATCTTGATGCGCTCATGCAGCGCCTTGAGGCGCGCCAGCTTGGACGGTCCGATGATATTGTAGGGCAGGAAGATATCATTGATACCGGCATCGGCCATCACCTCGGCCTCGCCCAGCTTCTGGCAGGTAATGCCCACCGCGCCCAACTCGATCTGCCGCTTGGCGAAGCGTGGCAGTTTGTGGGTTTTGATATGCGGGCGCAGCGGCAGGCCGTGCGCATCGGCATAATCCTGCGTGCGCTTGAGATTGGCTTCCACCCGGTCGAGGTCGATGAGGACGGCCGGCGTCTCCAACTCTTCGAACGCCATCATTCGCCTCCCTTGAGCACTTCGTTGACGAACCGCAGATTACCGGAGGTCAGGCCCGCATCCACCGGAATTGAGGCGCCGGTTATGCCCGACGCGGCGGGCGAAGCGAGGAAGAGGGCGGCGCGCGCCACTTCCTCGGGCGTTACCATGCGTCCCAGCGGGTAATGCGGCAGCACCTTGTCGAGCAGCGCCGGATTGGCCTCGATTCGGTGGTCCCAGGCCGGCGTGCGCACTGAGCCGGGGCAGACGACATTGGCGCGAATGCCCCTGTGGCCGCGCTCCACCGCCAGCGCGCGGGCAAAAGCGATAAGACCCGCCTTGGCCGCCGAATAGGCCGGATTGCCGAAATGGCTCAGCCCGTTGACCGAGGAAATGAACACCACCGAGCCGCCGCCCTGCGCTTCCATCGCCGCCACGATCGGCGCAGTCACGTAATAGGCGCCGTTGAGATTGATCTCCATTTCCGAGGCCCAGACAGAGTTATCCACCTGCTCGAAAACTTCGCCGCGCGTGTAGCCGGCGTTGGAGATGAGGGAGTCGAAGGGGCCGTTTTGGGCGATGTGGGTGGAAATGATTTTCGTGACGGCGTCGGCGTCGGTCAACTCGAAGACCAGTCTGTGCGCCAGGTCCATGCCGTCCATCAGCGCCGCGTCGCGGTCGGCGCCGCTCACGATCGCGCCGGCCTGGGCGAAGACCTTGGCCAGCGCCTGCCCGATGCCGCCGCCGGCTCCGGTGATCAAAACCTTTTTGCCATCCATGCGGAAGGGAGAAATCTGCTCTGCCATCGTGTCCAACGCCGGTTTCAGGATGCATGAGACTAAACAAATCTGGCCGGTCGCGCGCAATCGCGAATATGCTCGGCATCGACCAATTACCCGATTGAATGAAACTGGTTTTCATTTCAAGAAGGCAGGCAGCTTCCCTCCAACCGAAAATGAACGGATTCTGAACGAAGATGAACAAGCAGCATTTCGGCACGTCCCATGTCCCGCTCTCGCCCGCCGTGCGCGCCGGCGATTTCATCTACGTTTCGGGCCAGGTTCCGGTCGGGGCCAATGGCGAGGTCGTGGTCGGCGGCATCGAGGTGCAGACCCGGCAGGTGATGGAGAACGTCAAGGCCGCCCTGGCGCTTGCCGGCGCCGAGCTTTCGGACGTCATCAAGACCTTCGTGATCCTGGAGGACGCCCGCGAATTCGCCGCCTTCAACAAGACCTACGCCACCTATTTCCCCTCCAACCCGCCGGCCCGCACCACCATCGAGTCCCGATTGATGATCGATATCAAGATCGAGATCGAGGCGGTGGCCTATAAGCCCTTGAAATAGCTCCTCTTGCCCGTTCCGGTCCTGCCGGATTGACCAGACGCCCGCCCCTCCGGCGGGCGTTTTGCTTTTGGGGGCCATGACTTAGGTCAAATGCGACATGTGGAGGCCGGATGCTCAATATTAGGAAAACCAATGATTCACTTAGGTGGCCATCCGGCCCCAAATCGTCGCTGATGGCGCTGTTGAGCAACGCGACCGGTTTCGGTCATTCCTTCCCGGTTTGGGGACTGCGATGAGACTAGCCTATACCCTGTTCTGTGGCCTGATGCTGACCTCGGCGGCCGCGGCGGTGGAACTTCCTATCGAACATGCTTATGGCACGGCCGCCGGCTGTGCGACGGCCGCCAAGGCGAGCGATATTCCGGGCGGCAAGGTGCTGGCGGTGACGCCCGAGCACGTATTAAACGGCGATGCCGTATGCCCCTTCCTGGCAGTCAATGACGGTACGACTGACGATCCCGCCAACAAGGCGTGGGAAGCGGACATCACTTGCGAGGCCGGCCACGAGGAAGCCGTGCCCGGCAAGCTGCTGATCGTCCACGATACAGCTCAGGACAAACTTTCGCTCTCGGTGCTCGATGGGGATGGCCCCAAGGGCAGCCTGGGGGCGTGCCCGGCGCCATAACGAGTTACGGAGTAAGATTTTCATGACCGAAGCAAAGCAACCGACACAGGGCCTGTGCGCCTGCGCTCAGGCAGCCATGCAGCGCCGCACCATGCTCAAGGGCATGGCGGCGCTTGGCGGCGTGGCGGCGATGACCGGCAATGCCTTCGCTCAGGCCGCCGAGGACATGCGTCCGCAGGTCGGCGATTTCCTGGTGCGCACCAAGGGCGAGCCCAAGCCGCTCGGCCCGGACGATGTCGGCATCGGCAAGAAGCCGATCCAGGCCTACGCCATGGCGCCTGATGGCACGGTCCGCTCCTCCGACTACGAGAACGGCCTCCTGGTCATCCATTATGACGAGGCCGACCTCTCCGATGACGCCAAGGCCATGTCCGGGGATGGTGTGCTGGCCTATTCGATCATCTGCACCCATGCCGGCTGCGAAGCGACCAACTGGATCGCCGAGGAAAACACCATCGAGTGCCCGTGCCACGGCTCGCATTTCGATGCCAAGAACAATGGCGCGGTGCTTTTCGGGCCGGCGAGCCGCAAGCTTCCGCAGCTCGCGCTCGAGGTCAAGGACGGCAAGCTCGTCGTCAGGGAACAGTTTGATTCCCGCATCGGCGGCGACGAAACCATGTGACTGCTGCCGCCCGAACCCCGGGCGGCACTATCCGCACGTGCAGCGGACGTCTTGCACGCAAGAGAAGAACGCGAACGCGACCCATTCGTGGGCCGCGAAGGCGAATGCATGTCCATAACTGAGGATGAGGAAATGCTGAAACAAAGCCTGTTAGCATCAGGTTTAGCGGCGCTCTGTGTCGCCGCCATGGGCAGCTTGTCGCTGGCTGCCGAAACGACGAGCGAGCGCCTGCTCAATGCCGGCAGCGAGGCCGAGAATGGCAACTGGCTCATGGTGCACCGCACCTATGACAGCCATCGCTTCAGCCCGCTCTCCGAGATCAACAAGGACACCATCAAGGACCTTGGCCTGGCCTCCGTGACCATTCTGGACAATGCCTCGCGCGGCGGCCGCTATGCCAGCGCCCGCAACGAAGGCACGCCGCTGGTCGAAGATGGCTTCATGTACCTGCAATCCGGCTGGTCCGTGGTCTATAAGCTCGACGTCCGCGACGGCAAGACCGCCAAGGTGGTCTGGAAGTACGATCCGGAAGTCGATCGCCAGTGGGTTTCCGACGCCACCTGCTGCGGCGCCGAGAACCGCGGTATCGGCCTGTGGAACGACGACGTGGTCGCCCTGACCATGGATGGCCGCGTCATGTCCATCAACAAGGACACCGGCGAGCTCAACTGGGAAAAGCAGCGTGCTGACAAGGCGCGTGCCGAAAGCTTCACCGGCGCCCCGCTCATCATCGGCGACACCGCCGTTTATGGTCCGGCTGGTGGCGAATACGGCATCCGCGGCTGGCTCGAAGCCATCGACCTCAAGACCGGCGATGTGGCCTGGCGTACCTATACCGTTCCCGGACCGGGCGAGCCCGGCAATGATACCTGGCAGGGCAATGCCTGGGAAACCGGCGGCGCCTCCATCTGGCAGACGGGTTCCTACGACCCCGATACCGGCATGACCTATTGGGGCACGGGTAACCCGGCTCCGCAGATCGACGCCGAATACCGTCCGGGCGACAACCTCTATGCTTCGAGCCTGCTTGCGCTCGACGCCAAGGATGGCGCTCTCAAGTGGCACTTCCAGTTCACCCCGAACGATCCGTACGACTACGACGAAATCGGCGACAACCAGCTCCTGGATGTGAGCGTGGATGGCAAGCCGTCCAAGATGGTCGTCCGCGCTGCCCGTAACGGCTTCATGTATGGTTTCAACCGTCTCGACGGCGCCATGACCTATGCCAAGCAGTATGTGGAAGACCTGACCTGGACCACCGGCATCGACCCGAAGACCGGCAAGCCGCTCGAATACGATCCGAAGGCCCAGCTCCAGAAGTACGTCGCTGGCACCGTTGGCTCGCGTGAAGGCAATCCGGGCATCTACTGCCCGACGCTGGGTGGCGGCAAGAACTGGCAGCCTGCTGCTTATAGCCCGAACACCAAGCTCCTCTATGTGACCTCGGCTGAAGGCTGCTCGGCCTATGTGCCCGAGGCTGCTCCCAATCCGACGACCACCGGCGGTGAATACGACGTGGTCAAGGCTCAGCGCGAATGGAACGGCCGTCTGCCGGCTCCTGAAGGCACCAAGCTGCCGGACGTCTTCAACGGCGGCTCGGTCAAGGCCATCGACCCGCTCACCGGCGAAACCAAGGCCAAGGTCCTGGTGCCCCGCCGCCTGAACGGCATGCTCGCCACCGGTGGCGACCTGGTCTGGAGCTCGGGCACGGATGGTAACCTCTATGCCTATGACGCCAACACCCTGGAAACCGTGTGGACCTTCAACGTCGGCACCGCCCTTGGTGGCCCGCCGATGAGCTACTCGGTCGACGGCAAGCAGTACATCGCGGTTCTCGCCGGTGCTGCCGCCTCCGCTGCCGACAAGAAGGTTGCGCCGCAGTCCGAGTTCTTCGTGCCGGCTGATGCGCTCTACATCTTCTCGCTGAAGTAAGCGCGAGTCAGACAAGAAAAAGGCGGCCGGGGAAACCCGGCCGCTTCATGGCTTTCAGGATGGCGCAGACGCCTCATTGGGTCTTCATGCGGAATTCCCAGTCTTCCGGGTTCTCGAATTCGTCGGACGACCAGATGCCCAGCTTGGCTGCCTTGGCTTCCGCCTCCTGAGCGACGTAGTCCTGCGATTGATCGGAAAGAGCAATGGCCATGCCCATCCGGGCCTGCTCGGCAGACAGATCCACGCCGTCCACGGTGCAGCGTCCCCAGCGCAGCATGCGGCGCCGGAAATTGTCGGGGTCGCGCTCTTCCTTGCAGACCACGGTTTTTCCCTGCACGAGCTTTTCGAGCGAACGCATGGCATCGCGTCCGCAGGCGAATTCCTGGCCATCCTTGACGCAGGGCTGGATCGGCAGCGGGGCGTCGATGCCCCACAGGCCGATCGTCATGCCGTCCAGCGAAAGATGGTCGCCGTCGATGACCTTGGCCGTCCCGCTCAGCTCGAACAGCGGGTCGTTCGCGAAGGCCTGTGCCCAGGCCGGCCCGCTTGCACTCGCGCCCGCAATCAGGCTCAATGCCAGACCTGCCGCGACACTCCGCAATCCCATCGTTTTTTCCCTTCGAGGAGTTGGTAGTGACCCGATTTGACGTGATGTCCCGTGTGGCTTCAACCCTGCGGCGTGGTGGTCTTTCCGCAGCGCTGCTTATATGCAGTATCGGGTTTGCCTTTGTTCCTTTCGTGGCCCCCGCCCAGGCCGAGGCGCTCAAGCCCGATTTCCGCACGCTGGCCATCGGCCTCAAGGCCTCCGAACTGCCGACCGAAGGCTATGAAGGCTTTGCCTGCGGCTCCAATGGCGGCCCGCCCTTCGAACCGCTGACCGGCTGGGTGGATTATGCCCGCTGCAAGCCCGAGGCCGGTAATGGCCTGCACGAAGTCTATGTCGAATTCGGCACCCGTACCGAGCGGCTCTCGCAGATGTTCCGTGACGAGTTCAACGAGGAATTGTGGATTCAGCCCTATGGCGGCACGCGCATCGCCAATTTCCCGGTCGTGCTGTCCCTGCTTTTCGATGACGAGGGCGTTGTGCGTGCCTTCCGTGCCGTCACCGATGCCCGCGCCGAGATGGAGGATCGCAACCGCGCCTATCTCCTGCGCTTCCGCGTTTATGGCCTTTATGGCAATGACGGCTGGGACTGCGTGGAGCGCCCGCCCACCGGCGGCATCACTCCGGTGGGCGAGATGTATGTCAATGAAGTCTGCCGCAAGGCCGTCGACGGCAAGCGGGTGCGCGTTGAATCCCATGTCTTCCGCCGCCCCGGCCAGACGGGCGTGGATGCCCAAGGCATGTTCATGCCCGGCCAGTTCGAGAGCATGACGCGCTGGGAGGCCTTCGACGCCACGCTCCCGGTTTCACCCGCGGAGGCCGCCCAATGAAGACGCTGACCTTTCTCGCCCTCGTTCTCGCCCTGGCACCCGGCGCCGCCCTTGCCGATGACCTGCAGGACTTTCTTTCGGGCAAGGCCAACGCCTGCCAGGGCTGCGATTTCAGCGATCTCGACCTCAGCCGCCGCTCCTATGCCGGGGCCGACCTCAAGGGAGCGAACCTGTCGGGCGTCAATTTCTATACGACGGACCTCACGGGCGCGAACCTTGAAGGCGCCAACCTGACGCGCACCGATTTCACCCAGGCGAACCTGAGCAAGGCGAACCTTACGGGCACCAATACTTTCGAGACGATTTTCTACCGCGCCACGCTCAACAATGCCGATCTCACCGGCTCGAAAGGCCAGCGCGTCATCTTCCGCCGCGCCCTCATGGGCGGCACCAGGCTCGATGAGGCCGTGATGCCGTTCTCCCAGTTCGAGGATTCGCGCCTGGCCGGCGCTTCGGCCCGCAAGGCCGATCTCAAGGGCTCGACCTTTTCAGGGGTCAAGATGCAGCGCGTCGACTTTACCGGCGGCAGCGTGGAAGGCGGCGACTTCACCGATGCGGTGCTGAGCAAGGGGCATTTCGCCGGTGCCGTGCTCAGGCGCGCCGATCTGTTGCGAGCCGACCTGAGCGATACCGACCTCAAGGGCGCCGACCTGTCCGGCACGCGCCTGCAGGCGGCCATCCTCAAGGGCGCCGACACCGAAGGCGCCCGCTTCGATGGCGCCCTCATGCCCGATGGCAACTGGCACGACTAGATATCGTCCATCCAGCCAATGGCGGCGCCGCGCCCGCTGGACGGCCGGTACTCGCAGCCGACATAGCCCTCATAGCCGAGCCGGTCGAGTTCGGCGAAGACGAAACGATAGTCGATTTCCCCCGTTCCCGGCTCGTGCCGGCCGGGCACATCGGCGATCTGCACATGCGCGATGCGGTGCTGGAGCCGCGCAAAGGTATGCGTCAGGTCCCCCTGCATGATCTGCATGTGGTAGAAATCATATTGCAGGTGGAGATTGTCGAGATTGGCCAGCGCCAGCAGCCGCTCGAAATGGTTGGTGGTCGAGACGAAATAGCCCGGCATGTCGCGCAGGTTGATCGGCTCGAGCAGCAATTGCACCCCGGCCGCCGAGCAGTGCGCCGAAGCATAGGCGAGGTTGTCGATGAGGGTCTTTTCGAGCCGCTTGTGGTCGATATCGTGCGGCGCGATGCCGGCGAGGCAATTGAGCCGCGTGCAGGCGAGCGCCTGGGCATAATCGAGCGCCTGGTTCACCCCGGCGCGAAATTCGCTCACGCGGCGCGGATCGCAGGCGAGGCCGCGATCGCCCGCTTCCCAATTGCCGGCCGGGAAGTTGAAGAGCGCCTGCACCAGCCCATGCGCCGCCAGTTTCTCGGCGATGCGCTCCTTGGGTTCGCCATAAGGCGCGATATATTCCACCGCCGCAAAGCCATCGGCAGCGGCCACCGCGAACCGCTCGATGAACGGCAGTTCGGGATAGAGGAACGACAGGTTCGCGCAGAATTTCGGCATGGGCTCACCCTCCTGGGCACTACCCTCTATAGCCTTGCGCGCGCCTAGCCCGCCAGTGCGAACCAGCGCGCCGGCTCGCCGATCTCGGGCTGCGGGCAGGGGACGGCCCGCCGCGCCTCGTCGGCCAGTGCCTCGGCCAGCGCCAGGCATTCGGCCGGCTCGGGCGCTGCCGGCGCTTGGGTCAGCTTGCCACCGCGCCAGCCGCACAGGTCATCGAACCTGAACCGCGCCTCAACCGTCCTGCCGGTGAGCACCCAGCGGCCGCTGCCGGCGTCGGCGCTATAGAGGTTGAGGAAATCGGTGCCGCGCCGCCCGATGAAATCGACGGCGGCGATGATGTAGTCGATCGTGGCTTCGTCGAAGAAATAGTTGAAGCTCAGCCGCGCCCAGCCGGGCCGGTAGAGGCTGCAGCCATCGGCCACCAGCGCCTCGTAGCGCTCGGCCCGCGCCGCATCGATATGCAGCAATTCGTGGCCATAGGGGCCGGCGCAGGAGCAGCCGCCGCGCGCCTGGATGCCGAAAAGGTCATTGAGCAGCGCCACCACCAGGTTGGGGTGCAGCAGCTTGTCGCCGACGCGGATGTTGAACGAGAAGATGGCCAGCCGCTCGGCCGCCTGCGGCCCCAGCACCTCGATGGCCGGGTTGCGCGCCCACGCCGCCATGGCCCGCGCCACCGCATGCTGCTCGGCCGCCTCGATGGCCTCGGGGCCGACATCGGCCTTGAGCTGGAAGGCGAGGCCCGCCCGGATATCGCCCAGCACGTTGGGCGTGCCGGCTTCCTCGCGCCGCTCGATATCGGCGACATAGCGGTGATGGTCCGCCGTCACATAGGAAACGGTGCCGCCCCCCGGTACGGTCGGCATGCGCCCGAACAGGCGCTTGTCGGCCACCAGCACGCCCGAAGCGCCGGGCCCGCCCACGAACTTGTGCGGCGAAAGGAAGATGGCGTCGACCTGGTCGGCTTCCATGTCGATAGCGACATAGGGCCCCGCCGCCGCGTAATCGGCCAGGAACCAGGCATTATGCGCCTTGAGCAGCCTGCCGAGTGCCCGCATATCGGTCTTGATGCCGGTGACGTTCGACGCCGCCGAGAACGAACCGATCCGCAGCCCATCGGCCGGCGAGGCCGCCAGCGCCGCCTCAAGCGTACCCAGGCAGATCTGCCCGGCCTCGTCGAGCGGAATGCGCACCAGCTCCACATCCGCCTCGCGCCAGGGCAGGTCGTTGGAATGGTGCTCATAGGGGCCGATGAAGACGGTCGGCCGCGTGCCGCCGCTGCGATTGTCGCCGATCGCCGTCACCAGCTTGTTGACCGCCGCCGTCGCGCCGCTGCCGCAAAAGATCACGGCATGCCGCTCGCCCGCGCCCACCGCCTTGCGGATCGCCGCCCGCGCCGCCTCGCGCAGGCGCGTGGTCTGCAGGCCCGTATAGGAGGTCTCGGTGTGGGTATTGGCATAAAACGGCGCCGCCACGTCCCCCATCCGCCACTCGATGAAATCGAGGCTGCGGCCGGATGCCGTGTAATCGGCATAAACCAGCGGACGTGGACCAAACGGACCGGGCAGGACAGCGTCCTTCCCGGTAAGGCTGTTGCGGATGTGATCGAGAAGCGGCGTGTTCATAACATCATTCTACGCTTATGCGAGAATGGAGCAAGGAATGCTATGCTACTCGATATATGAAGAATGAATTGCTGATATTATGCTTATACGAAAAAATATATGCTAATGGAGTGCTGCAGAGGCAATTGGTGTGGAGGGCGCAGGCCGAGCAAGTACCGCCGCCTTCCCTTCTCCCCTCGTGGGAGAAGGTGGCGCGAGCCGGATGAGGGGCTGGCCGCGAGCGCTAGAGCGCCGCGCCATTTCCCCCGAACACGTGGCACCGGGCCGGATCGACATAGGCCGTGACCGTCGAGCCGGTTTCCAGCCGCCGCTGGCCTTCAAGCGAAATCGTGAGCGGCTGCCCGTCCTGGGTCGAGGCATAGAGCAGGGTGGAATCGCCCAATTGCTCGACCAGGTCCACCCGCACGTCGGCGAGCTTGAGGCCCTGGCTTTCGTTGACCCCGATATGCTCGGGCCGCACGCCGAAGGTGATGGCGTCGCCCTTGGTCGCCTGAGCGCCCGAGCGGTTGAGATTCACCTTGCTGCCGGCGGTGCTCAGGCTGATCGATTGCCCGTCCGTGCCGTCGAGCTGAGCCTTCAGAAAATTCATCTTGGGCGAGCCGATAAAGCCGGCGACGAAGAGATTTTTGGGGTTGTTGTAGAGGTCGAGCGGGGCGCCGACCTGTTCGATATTGCCGGCGTTCAGCACCACGATCTTGTCGGCCATGGTCATGGCCTCGACCTGATCGTGGGTCACATAGACCATGGTGTTGCCCAGGTCGTTGTGGAGCTTGGCGATTTCGACGCGCATCTGCACGCGCAGCTCGGCATCGAGGTTCGAGAGCGGCTCGTCGAAAAGGAAGATGCGGGGCTCGCGCACGATGGCGCGGCCGATGGCGACGCGCTGGCGCTGGCCGCCCGAAAGCTGCTTGGGCTTGCGCTGCAAGAGCGGCTCGATGCGCAGGATCTGCGCGGCGCGCTTCACCCTCACCTCGATCTCGGCCTTGGGCACACGCGCCGTTTCGAGGCCGAAAGCGAGGTTCTGATAGACGCTCATATGCGGATAGAGCGCATAGGACTGGAAGACCATGGCGATGCCGCGCTTGGCCGGCGGCACCTCGTTCATGCGTTCGCCGTCGATAACGAGGTCGCCCCCCGTGATCGGCTCGAGCCCGGCGATCATGCGCAGGAGCGTCGATTTTCCGCAGCCCGAGGGGCCGACAAAGACCACGAACTCGCCCGGCTCGATGTCGAGATCGACGCCATGCACGACCTCGAAGTCGCCATAGGCCTTGACGATCTTGTTGAGGGCAAGGCTCGTCGTCATTGTGCCGCCTCCTGCCGGAACTGCGCCGGCACCCAGCTCTGGTATTTGGGGTGATCGGCCGGGATCGGCAGCCGCACCTCGGTATGGGTTTCCGAGGAATGATAGAAGGCGGTGACGATTTCGAGCGCCCGGCGCGAATCCGCCGAGGTCACCGGCACCGGCCCGCGGCCCATCAGGGCATCATGGAAACGCGCCATCTGCGTCTGGAAGCGCGGCGGCACGTGCTGCCAGTTGGCGAGCAGGGCCTCGATCTGCGCCGCGACTTCTGGGGAAGCCGGAATGATCCGCCAGAGCTTGCCGCCGGGCGAATAGGGCTCGTGGTCGCTCTCGAAGGTGACGTTGGAGAAGGCCAGCCGGATGCGGCTGATTTCTTTCTGGCTGCCCAGCGTAGCCGTCAGCGAGGCCAGCGCGCCGCTCTCTAGCTCGCACGAGGCCGAGATGCAGTCCTCCACCTCGATATCGTTGACGCGCGTGGCCACGCGGCCGAAGAGGCCGGCGATCGGGCCCATGAGATAGGTGATGATGTCGTGGATATGGATGGCGTGGGTCATCAGCACGCCGCCCAGTTCCGTTGCCCATTTGCCGCGCCACGGCACGGCGTAATATTCGGCCGTGCGCTTCCAGAGCGTTTCGGCAGTGGCGATATAGGGCGTGCCGGCAAGGCCGGAATCGATGATCTTCTTCACCTGCTCGATGCCGTCGCCATAGCGATACTGGAAGATCGGCATGAGCTTGCCCTTGGCGCGCTTCTCGGCGGCGACGATGTCGTCGAGCTGGGCGAGCGAGCCCACCAGCGGCTTTTCGCAGACCACGTGCTTGCCGGCGTCGAGCGCGGCGATGATCTGGCCGTAATGCACCATGGGCGGGGTGCAGATATCGATGATCTCGACATCGGTTTTCAGCAGCTCGTCGAACGAGGTGTAGCGCCCCTCGATGCCGAATTCGTCGGCCACGGCGTTGAGCCGCTCCGGGTTGAGGTCGCAGAGCGCCACGACCTTGTATTTGTCGGCATTGGGGACGTAGCCCTCGATGAGGTGCGAGCGGCCGATGCCGCAACCGACGACCGCGACTGTCTTGATTTCGTTTGTCATGAATTGGCCTCGGCCATCTGTTGGGCGGTGAGGGCGAGTTCCATCGCCTTGAAGCAATGCGCCTGGGTCATGGCGGTGTCCGTGCGGTCGCGGATATCGGCGATGAGCTGGCGGCCATAGGGCAGGTCGACGCCCGAGCAATCGATATGCTGCACGCCGTTCCGATCGACGAGGAAGAGGTGATCCCCGCCCGGCCGCCCGGCAATGTCGATATATTTGCGCAGCTCGATATAGCCCTCGGTGCCAAGGATCGTCAGGCGCCCGTCGCCCCAGGTCGGCAGGCCCTTGGGCGTGAACCAGTCCACGCGGATATAGCCGGTGGTGCGCGGCGACCTCAGGTGTACGTCGCCCACGTCCTGCAATTCCGGCGTCTGCGGATTGTGCCGGTTGGCCACGGAAGCGGAAACGACTTCCACGTCCAGCGTATCGGCAAAGAACAAGAACTGCTCGAACTGGTGCGAGGCGATGTCGCACAATATGCCGCCATACTTTGCCCGCTCGAAGAACCATTGCGGCCGGGCCAGGTTGTTGAGCGAGTGCGGCCCGAGGCCGACGGTGTTGACGACCTCGCCGATGGCGCCGGCGCGAACCAGTTCGCCCGCCTTGACGGTCGAGCGCGTCTCGAAGTGCTCCGAATAGCAGATCGAATAGATGCGCTTGGTCTCGGCCTGCACGCGCTTCAACTCATCGAGCTGGGCGAAGGTGGTCATGCCGGCCTTGTCGCTCATCACGTCCTTGCCGTGGCGCATGGCCTCGATGGAGATGCCCGCGCGCTCGCTGGTGATAGCCGAGGTGAGGACGAGGGCGATGTTCTTGTCCTCGAGGATGGCGGCCTTGTCGGCCACGCGCTTCGCCTGCGGGTATTTTGCGGCGAAAGCCTGGGCCAGGTCGTCCTCGACGGCATGGAAAGCCACCAGTTCCGCGCCCTGCCGCAGGAGCAGGTCGCACTGGCCGTAGATGTGACCGTGATTGATGCCGATGGCGGCGAATTTGATGGTCATGAGATGCTCGGGAAGATGGAAATGTGGTTGTGGTTCACCCCTTCCCCGGCCCTCCCCGCAAGGGGGAGGGTAGAGAGGTGGCGAGAGCGAGCAGCAAGCCCCAGCCTCCCCCTTGCGGGGAGGGCCGGGGAGGGGGAAGCCAGGGACGCAATTGTCACCGCTTCATCCCCGTGGTCGCGATCCCCTCGATCAGCAGGCGCTGGAAGAAGAGGAAGAACAGGAACACCGGCAGCAGGCTCAGGATCGACATGGCGAAGAGCCCGCCCCAATCGGATTCGGCCGTGGAGTCCACGAATGTGCGCAGGCCCAGCATCACGGTGTAGGAGCGGATGTCGGAGAGATAGATCAGCGGCCCGAAGAAATCGTCCCAGGTCCAGATGAAGGTGAAGATCGCCGCCGTCGCCAGCACCGGGGTCGAAAGAGGCAGCAGGATTTTCCAGTAGATGCGCCAGGGCGAGCAGCCGTCCATCTGCGCGGCCTCGTCCAGTTCCTTGGGAATGCCGCGGAAGAACTGCACCATCAGGAAGATGAAGAAGGCATCGGCGGCCAGGAATTTCGGCACGACCAGCGGCAGGAAGGTGTTGACCCAGCCGAAGCCGTGGAACAGCACGTATTGCGGGATCAGCGTCACCTGGTAGGGCAGCATGAGCGTGCCCAGCATCATGGCGAACCAGAATTTGCGGCCCCGGAATTCCAGCCGCGCAAAGGCGAAGGCCGCCAGCGAGCAGGTCATCACGTTCCCCGCAATGGCGAGGAAGGCGATGATGAAGGAATTGAGGAAGAAGGTGCCGAAGCTGACGCGCAGCCCGTTCCAGCCGCGGATATAGGCGTCCAGGCTCCATGAGGACGGCCAGAGCGAGCCGCCGGTGAAGATTTCGTCGGCCGGGCGGAACGAGGCCGAAAGCATCCAGAGCAGCGGGTAGAGCATCACCACGGAAGCGGCGAGCAGCAGCACATGCGCCAGGATCGAGAAGCCGGTCTTGCGCAGCCGCCGCGCCGGGTTGTCTTCGGTCACGACCGTCAGGCCGGGGGCATCAGTCGTCATAGTGCACCCAGTATTTGGACGTGAGGAAGGAGAAGGCCGTGAACAGCGCCACGATGACCAGCAGCACCCAGGCCAGCGCCGAGGCATAGCCCATGCGGAAGAAGCCGAACGCCTCCTGGTAGAGATAGAGCGTGTAGAACAGCGTCGAATTGATCGGATTGCCCGTGCCGCCCGAAATGATGAAGGCGGGGGTGAAGCTCTTGAAGGCCTCGATGGTCTGGATGATGGCGTTGAAGAACACCACCGGCGTCAGCAGCGGCAGCGTGATCTTCCAGAACATGCGCCACTTGCTGGCGCCGTCCAGGCTTGCCGCCTCGTACATGTCCTGCGGGATCTGGCGCAGGCCGGCGAGGAAGATGATCATGGGCGAACCGAACTGCCAGACCGAGAGCGCGATCAGCGTCCACAGCGAGAAGCGCGGATTGGAAATCCAGCTCGGGCCTTCGATGCCGAACAGCATGAGGAAATTGTTGACCACCCCGTCCCCCGCGAAGAGCTTGCGCCAGAGCACGGCGATGGCCACGCTCGCGCCCAGGAGCGAGGGTAGGTAAAAGACGGCGCGGTAGAGCGGCAGCCCGCGCATGCCGCGATTGAGCAGCAGCGCCACGCCCAGCGCGAAGGCCAGCTTGAGCGGCACCGAGAACACCACGAAGAACAGCGTCACCCGCATGGACTGCACGAATTTCGGGTCCGAGGTGAAGATGCGCACGTAATTGGCCCCGCCGTTCCAGTGCGGCGCGGTCAGGAGGTCGAAATCGGTGAAGCTGAGATAGAGCGAGGAGATGATCGGCCCCAGCGTCAGCCCGAAAAAGCCGATGAACCAGGGCAGGAGGAACAGGTAGCCTGGCGCGTTGCGGTTCCACATGCGCGACCAGGCTGAGGGAATGACCGCGCGCTCCTTGACGGGCACGCCGGCGGCGTCGAACGAACGCGCGGTCATTAGGATCAGCCCTTGGCGCGGGCGAGGATTTCCGTCGCCTGCTGGAAGAAGGCGGGACCGGCATCCTGCGGCGACTGCTGGCCGAACGCCACTTCCTGGCTCTTGGTCTTGAGCGCCACCGACACTTCACCGGCCGCATTGGGTGGGGAGGGCGGCAGGGCCCCGAGCAGGTCGCCCAGATTGGCCACGAAGTTCAGGGCCAGCTGGTTCTGCTCGTCCAGGGTCGGCGCCACCACGTCGCGCGAGGCGGGCAGGCAGGGAATGCCGCGCTCCACGCCCAGGATCTTGGCGCTTTCCGGGTCCGAGATGAAGAAGTTGATGAACTTGGCGCCCTCTTCCTTGTTCGCCGAGCTGCCGCCCAGCGAGAAGAACATGGAGGGCTTGCGGTAATGGCCGCCGCCGCTGCCCGCCTTGGCGCGCGGATAATTGCTCATGGTGAGCGGGTCTTTGTTCACGGCCTGGAAGGCGATGAGCTGGTTGGAATTGGCATAGGTCACCGCGGCCTTGCCCAGCGTCACCATGGTGTTTTCGATGGCGTCGGTGGCATCGAGCGCCTGGTCGTCCGGCGAAACCGTGACGCCCTTGTCGCGCAGGTCGGCCCAGAGCTGGAACCAGTCGGTAATGTCCTGGGCGTCGAACGCCGCCTCGCCCTCGTCGGTATAGAGCGCCTTGCCGCGCTGGCGCAGCCAGTTTTCCAGGCCCGGCTCGACGCCCGAGGCATCGCACCACACCTTCATGCCCTGCCGCTTGTTGCCGGCATTGAAGGCCTCGGCCAAGGCCGGCAGGTCGTCATAGCTCAGGTTGCGGTCGGGCACGGCGACGCCGGCTTCCTCGAACGCCGCCTTGTTGACGATCATGGCCACCGAATTGGCGCCCAGGCTGATGCCGTAGAGCTTGCCGTCGACCTTGCCGCCGTCGAGCTGGTCCTGGTCGAAAGTGTCGAGCAGGAGCTGGTTGCCCACGAATTCGTCGAGCGGGGCGATGGCGTTGCGCCGCGCATATTCGACGATATAGCGGTAGTCCATCTGGATGACGTCGGGCGAGTTGCCGCCGGCGGTCTGCGTGGCGAGCTTGGGCCAGTAATCGGCGAAGGCCATGAATTCGCCGTCGAAGGTGACGCCCGGATTGGCCTTGGTATAGAGGTCGGTGACCCCGTAGGTGCGGTCGGCGCGGGCCTGGCCGCCCCAGAAGATGAGGCGCATGCGGGTTTCCTGCGCCAGCGCCGGGCTGACGCCCACCGCGCCCGCGGCCAGCAGCGCCGTGCTGCCCATCAGGAACTGGCGCCTGTCGATACGTATGGTCATTCGGTTTCCTCCCAAAACGATTATGCGGTTCTCTGCGAAACGCCCCGAATCTACGGCCTCCCCGCCGTAAATCACCGGTTGGTTACATAATCCGGCCATTCGCAAACGATATCGGCTTCGATTGCCGCCGTCCACGTCCAAAAGGGCCCGTCTAAATAACTAACCGGTTACAACATGGCATATGAGCTTGGGGTGGGCAACCATCTTGTATGGCAGAAATTGCCTCTCTGCGGCGACGCCCTTCCTCAGCCTCCTCCCAAGGCTTCCATGCTCGTCATAGGGAGCTTGATCTAGTCTGGATCAAAAGGAAAATACGAAATACCGTGCTCATTATAGATGAAATCTATGGGAGCCATTGTGGACAAGCTGCTCAATCAATTCCTGGCGGTGGCCGAGGCCGGCACGATCAGCGGCGCGGCGACGGCCTTGCTCGTCACCCAGCCCACCCTGACCTTCAACATGCGCAAGCTCGAGGAAAGCATGGGCGTGCCGCTCCTCATCCGCTCGCCGCGCGGGGTGGAACTCACCGAATATGGCGAAACCCTCTACCGCAATGCCCGCCTCATGCGCCGGCTCTACGACAACACGCTCGAAGCCATCGCCCAGCAGCGCGGCCTCACCGAGGAGGGGCTGCGCATCGGCACCGGCTATTCCTGGTGGACGGTCTTCATCCGCGATTTCGTCATCGATTATTCGCGCGATTTTCCCAATGCCGGCATTCATGTGAGCGTCGGCAACCAGCTCCGCTGCATGGATCAATTGCTCAGCGGCGACATTTCGCTCTTCGCCGCCCACGAGATCGCCGGCCTCAGCCCCAGTACCGGCGCGCGCTTCATTCCGCTCACCAGCGTCGGCCACGGCTATTTCGTCCGGCCCGGCCATCCGCTGCTCGACCGCCCGCGCAGCATCGCCGAGATCGAGGCCTATCCGGCCGTGACCAGTTCTCTGCCCGAGACCCGCCACCAGCGCTTCTTCGAGACCTGGAGCCGCTCGCCCGCCGGCAGCACGCCGTTCGAGCAGGGCAAATACATCTTTGCCTCCAACTCCTTGACCGCCTGTCTCGAATATGTCGAGAGCACCGATGCCGTCATCGGCCATACCGACGTGATGGCCGAGGAATTCCTGCGTCGCGGCCTGCGCCGCATCGCCGTCAGCGATGCCACGCGCCAGAGCAGGATCGGCATCTATGTGCTGACGGAACGGGCGAGCGAGCCGCGGGTGGCGCAGTTGATCGAGGCGCTGCGCGTCCGCGCCAGGACGGTGCTGCCGCCGTTGGGGGAGGCGGCGTGAGAGTGGAGTTGGGGCTTGGAGGGTGGAGTATGCAGGGTTTGTGACATGCGTGGATGGGGCGCGGGGAAAGCTCTGCCTGTCCCCCGTTCTCCGCCAACCCCTCGCCTATGGCCGCCGCGTGCGCAGATAATCCAGCACCATCTGCACGGCCAGCGCCTCGCGTTCCTGGATCAGCGCGAACTGGCTCAGATCGCGGCCGAAAATCACCGACAGCGTCGTCATGTTCGAGACGTAGAAATAACCCAGGCCTGCGATGGAAATGTAGAGCTGCATCGGGTCGACATCGGTGCGGAACACGCCCGATTCACCGCCCCGCCGCACGATCTCGCCCAGTTCCGCCACCAGCGGGGAATGCAGCGCCGGAATGTCCTTGATCTGCTTGAGGAAACGCCCGTTCTGGAGGTTTTCGACGGCCAGCAGCCGGGGAAACCAGGGATTGGCGAGGAAGTGCCGGAAGGTGAAGCGCACCATGCGGTCGACCGCTTCCACCGGATCGTACTGGCTCAGCGTCAACTGCTTTTCGCCTTGCCGGATCTCGCGATAGGCATCGAACAGCACGGCGCTGTAGAGCGCTTCCTTGTTGCCGTAATAGTGATAGAGCAGGCGCTTGTTGGCCTTGGCCCGCGCCGCGATCGCATCGACCCGCGCGCCATTGAATCCCTGCGCGCAGAACTCGTCCCGTGCCGCCTGGAGGATCAGCGCCTTGGTCTTTTCGGCGTCGCGTGGCCGGGGCGTCGCGGAAGGCGCTGCGCTCTTGCGCCTGCGGGCTACCGGCGCCGCGGCGGCCTGTGCTTCGGTCATTCACTCATCCTCTTCGCCGCGTTTTTCCACCGGAAGTCGCGGGCTTGACGCGTCACTCTAGCGATGTGTATCTAAGTAACCAAGTGGTTACAACAAGGCATGCGGGAGGAAAACGGATGGCCGAGCGTCGGATTGGGCTAATCATGCATGGGGTTACGGGGCGCATGGGCTATAACCAGCACCTGGTCCGCTCCATCCTCGCCATCCGCGATCAGGGCGGCGTGACGCTCTCGAACGGCGATCGCCTCGTGCCCGACATCATCATCGTGGGCCGCGACGCCGACAAGATTTCGCGCATCGCCCAGCGCCACAATATCGCCCGCTGGTCGACCGATCTCGACATGGCTCTGGCCAATCCAGACGACACGTTGTTCTTCGATGCCGGCACCACGCTCATGCGCGCCAGCCTCATCGAAAGGGCTATCGATGCCGGCAAGGCCGTCTATTGCGAAAAGCCGATCTCCGACGATCTCGAAATTGCCGTGGCGCTGGCCAAAAAGGCCAAGGCATCGGGCGTCAAGCATGGCGTCGTGCAGGACAAGCTGTTCCTGCCGGGGCTCCTCAAGCTCAAGATGCTGCGCGATTCCGGATTCTTCGGCCGCATCCTCTCGGTGCGCGGCGAGTTCGGCTATTGGGTGTTCGAAGGCGACTGGCAGCCGGCCCAGCGCCCCTCGTGGAACTACCGCAAGGCCGATGGCGGCGGCATCATCCTCGACATGCTTTGCCACTGGCGCTACGTGCTCGACAACCTCTTCGGCGAGGTCAAGGCCGTGAGCTGCCTCGGCGCCACGCACATCCCCGAGCGCGTCGACGAGAAGGGCCAGCGCTACAAGGCCGACACGGACGATGCCGCCTATGCCACGTTCGAACTCGAAGGCGGCGTCATCGCCCAGATCAATTCCAGCTGGACCACCCGCGTGCGGCGGGATGACCTGGTAACGTTCCATGTCGACGGCACGCACGGCTCGGCTGTGGCCGGATTGCAGAAATGCTGGAGCCAGCATCGCGTCAACACCCCCAAGCCGGTATGGAACCCCGACATTCCCCAGCCCATCGATTTCTTCGCCAGCTGGGAGGAAGTGCCCAACAACTGGCCGGCCGAGAACGGCTTCAAGGCGCAGTGGGAAATGTTCCTGCGCCATGTGGCCGAGGATGCGCCGTGGGAATACGGGCTCGATGCCGGAGCCAAGGGCGTGCAACTGGCGGCGCTTGGGCTGCAATCCTGGGCCGAACGCCGCTGGCTCGACGTGCCGGCGCTCGATATCTGAGGGGGCTGGATTGCACATGTCTAGCATGAGGCTCACCCCCCTCCCAACCTCCCCCGCAAGGGGGGAGGTGCTGACCGCGCTTGTGGAACGCTCAGCGCGCCAGCGCCCCGATCGAAACACCTCCCCCCTTGCGGGGGAGGCTGGGAGGGGGGTGGGCCCCCAACCACTGGACTCGCGGCAGAGGGGCCGTGCCCATGGCTAAAATCTCGCTTCCCACCCCCGACCGCACCATCGCGCCCTACACCCTCACCGGCACCCCCATCCCCTTCGTCCGCCACGCCGCCACCGACTTCCCGCGCATCGCCTTCGCGGCCGCCCATGTCGTTGCCGATCCGCTGGTTGCCAACGATCCCTGGCTCACCCCGGCCATCGATTGGGACAAAACCCTCGCCTTCCGCCATCGCCTCTGGGACCTCGGCCTCGGCGTTGCCGAAGCCATGGATACCGCGCAGCGCGGCATGGGGCTGGGCTGGCCCGAAGCGCAGGAACTCATCCGCCGGTCGCAGGCCGAGGCCCGCACCCGCCCGGATTCCCTCATCGCCTATGGCGCTGGCACCGATCACCTCATGCCCGGCCCCGATGTCGGCATCGACGCCATCATCGGCGCTTATGAGGAACAGATCGGTTTCGTCGAAGGGCAGGGCGGCCGCATTATTCTCATGGCCAGCCGCGCGCTGGCCGCTGCCGCCGCCAGCCCGGACGATTACGCAAAAGTCTATGCCCGTATCCTGAGCCAGGTGCGCCAGCCGGTTATCATCCATTGGCTGGGCGAAATGTTCGATCCGGCTTTGGCCGGCTATTGGGGCGCGGCCGATCACCTAGAGGCGATGGAAACCTGCCTCGACGTCATCGCCGCCCACGCCGACAAGGTCGATGGCATCAAGATTTCCCTCCTCTCCAAGGAAAAGGAAATCGCCATGCGCCGCCGCCTGCCAGCTAGCGTGCGCATGTATACGGGCGATGATTTCAACTATGCCGAACTCATCGCCGGCGACGAAGCGGGCCATTCCGATGCCCTGCTCGGCATTTTCGATGCCATCGCCCCCGCCGCCTCAGCCGCACTCTCGGCGCTCGGCAGGGGCAGCGAGAACGAGTTCTTCGAACTGCTCGAGCCCACGGTTCCGCTTTCGCGCCACATCTTTGCGGCCCCGACGCGCTTCTACAAAACCGGCGTGGTCTTCCTCGCCTATCTCAATGGCTTGCAGGACCATTTCGCCATGATCGGCGGCCAGCAGAGCACCCGCTCGCTCCAGCATCTGGCTGAACTTTTCCGCCTCGCCGACAAGGCCCGCGTCCTCGCCGACCTCGACCTTGCCGTCGAGCGCATGCAGCGCGTCCTCGCCGTCAACGGAGTTTTGTGATGGCCAAGGGCCAGCTTTCCATGAACCTCGCCACCACGCGCGGCGCCTGGGGCTTTGCCGAAGCCGTCGACGGGTGCCTGCGCCATGGGGTCACCGCCATTTCGCCCTGGCGCGACCAGGTGGCGGCCATCGGGATCGACGAGGCGGCGCGCATCGTCAAGGACAACAATTTGCGCGTCACTGGCCTTTGCCGTGGCGGCATGTTCCCCGGCATCGACGCCGCCGATCGCCAGAAGCGCATCGACGACAATCTTCGTGCTGTCGATGAAGCGGCGGCGCTGGGCGCCGATTGCCTCGTGCTCGTCGTCGGCGGCCTGCCGGGCGCGTCCAGAGATATCGTGGAAGCGCGGAAAATGGTGGCCGACGGCATTGCCGCCATCGTCCCGCATGCCCGCTCGGCCGGCGTTCCCATCGCCATCGAGCCGCTGCACCCCATGTACGCCGCCGACCGCGCCTGCGTGAACACCATCGATCAGGCGCTCGATCTCTGCGAGACGCTGGGTGAGACGGTGGGCGTCGCCATCGACGTCTATCACGTCTGGTGGGACCCAAACCTGGCCTCGGCAATCGCGCGGGCAGGGCGCATGAGGCGCATCTTCGCCCACCACATCTGCGACTGGCTGGTGCCGACGCGCGACATGCTCAACGATCGCGGCATGATGGGCGACGGGGTGATCGACCTCCGGGGCATCCGCGCCATGATCGAAGCCGCCGGCTATCACGGCCCGCAGGAGGTCGAGATTTTTTCAACGGAAAACTGGTGGAAACGCCCCGGCGACGAAGTCGTCAGAACCTGCGTCGAGCGGTTCGCGGTAGTCTGCTAGAGCGTGCTTCGAGACACCTCTTCCTTCACCCCTCCTGGGAGAAGGTAGCGCGTCAGCGTCGAATGAGGGGAACACCCTCAAAACATCCGGTCCCCGATCGCGGCCATATATTCGATTTCCTCTGGCGTGCTTTCGCGTCCGAGCGCCTTGTTGCGCTTGGGGAAGCGCCCGAAGCGGTTGATCACCTCGGCATGATCCATCTCGTATTTGAGGATGTTCTCATCGCCCAAGGCCGCAAAGAGCGGCAACGCCGACTCGTGCACGGCCAGCGATTCCGAGTGCATGTAGGGCATGTAGAAGAACATCCGCCACGCCGCCGGCACCGCCTGGTCGTGGCCGCCGGCCACCGCCTCCTGCGCCAGCACCAAAGCCATGCCGTCCTGGGCGAAAGCCTGCGGCTCGCCACGATGGAATTGGCGCGAGAACTGGTCGAGCACGATCACCTCGGCCAGCCGGCCCTCCGGCGTCCTGCGCCAGGTCCAACCTTCACCTTGCGCGACGTGCCCGAAGGTGTCGTGGAAGCGGGCCTTGAGCCGGTCGTCGAACTCGGCCTTGCCGCCGAACCAGTCCTCATAGGTGCATTCGTGGAACCAGAACTGGATGACGTCCTGGGCGCTGAGCATGGTCATACCGATATGATCGCCTTGATGAGGCCGTCGCGGGCATGCGTCCAGATCGGCATGTCGCGCGGCACGTTTTCCAATGTCGTCGAATGGGTGGCCAGCCGGTCGGTCGGCACCAGCCCCTTGCGGATGGAATCGATCACATGGTCGAAATCCTCCCGCGTGGCGTTGCGCGAGGCGCGGATGGTGAGTTCCTTGCGGTGCACATCCGGGTCCGACCAGACCAGGTCGCCCTTGATGACGCCCACCAGCGTGTAATTGCCGCCATTGCGCGTATGCTCGATCGAGGCATTCATGGCCCTGATCGAGCCGGTGGCGTCGAACACCGCATCGAACCCGCTGCTCTTGATGGCGAGGAAGCCGGGGCTTTGAAGGTCTTCCAGCCCCACCGGCATGAAGCCGAAGCCGCGCGCTACTTCCAGCTTGTCCTGCGCCGAATCGAGCACCGCCACCTCGCCGCCCGCGATCCAGGCGAAGAAGGCGACGCCCAGCCCGATCGGCCCGCCGCCCACCACCAGCACGCGCTGCCCCGGCGTGATCCCCGTGCGCCGCACCGCATGGGCGCCGATGGCCAGAAACTCGACCATGGCCGCATCGCGCAGCGACAGGCCCTGCGCCGGATAGAGATTGGCCTCCGGCATCACGATTTCCTCGGCCATGCCACCATCGCCATGGACGCCGATCACCTCGAGGCTCTCGCAGCAATTGGTCTTGCCTTCCAGGCATGCCGGGCAGTGATAGCAGGGGAGATAGGGGTTGATGACCACCGCATCGCCGGCCTTGAACGCGGTGCTGCCATTGGCATCGGCGATGGTCCCGGAAAGCTCGTGTCCCATGATGCGCGGATATTGCAGGAACGGGTGGGTGCCCTCGAAGATATGATAATCGGTGCCGCAAATCCCGACATGAGCGATCTTCACCCGCAGCCAGCCCGGCTTGAGCGCGGGCGGCGCAATCTCGATCAATTCCAGCTTCCCCGGCGCGGGGCAGGAAATGGCGCGCATCGGTCAACTCCCTTTTCGGCGCGGAGCATAGCTTGATCGGCGGAGGGAGGCGAGACGGGGAGGGAGAGGCGCTTGGGGCGGTCCCCCCTCCCGTCCTCCCCCGCAAGGGGGGAGGTGTCTATCGTGGTTGTTGAACCCTCCGCGCACCACCCCCTCGATCGAAACACCTCCCCCCTTGCGGGGGAGGACGGGAGGGGGGTGAGCCCAAGACTCCCCCTCGCCCTTACCCCACCAATACCTGCAACCGATTCCCGAACGGGTCCTGCGTCTCGATCCCGCCGGCCACGGCCTCGAAACCGGCGCCGGCTTCCGTCAGCCGCGCCTTGACGCCGTCCAGCGTCGCCGCGTCCGGCACCACGATCGTGAACCAGCGCAGCCCGGCCGTACCCGCCGGCGGCAGCTTGGCGTTCTCGCCCGACCAGATGTTGAAGGCCAGCGAATGGGGCATGTAGTCCAGTCCGACATCGCCCATGCCGAACGAATGGATGAGCAGGAAGCCGGCAAAGCCGATCACGTCGCGATAGAAGGACATGGCCTTTTCCAGATCGTTGACGTGCACATGCACGTGCCCGATCCGCGTGCCTTCGAGCATGCGCGCTTCCAGCACCGGCTTTTCGCCCAGTTCCGCCAGCAGCCCCTGCATGTCGATGGGGTCGCGCCCCGAATGCGGCTTGCCGTCGGCGGTGATGGCATAATGGCCGGTCTCCGGGTCGCCCAGATGGCCGCGCCAGGGCGTCTCGAAGGTGATCTCGATGCCGTTGCCGTCAAGGTCCCAGAGATAAATGGCTTCCGAAACCAGATGGTCGGTCGGCGAAATCCGCACGCCGCGCTGCAGCGCGCGCACCGCCATCTGCGCCAGGGCCGCGCGGGTCGGCACGTGCAGGGCGACGTGGTAGAGCCCGATGCTGCGCGGCGTCACCGGCGCCCGCGCCCCGGTTTCGAGCACGATCAGCACCTTCGCGCCCACGCCCAGTTCCAGCACGTTGCCATGCTCGGCCACGATGTCGAGCCCCACGACATCCTGCCAGATGGCCAGGGCGCGGTTGCGATCGGTCACGGCCAGGTGCACCGGCCCGAGCCTGGTGGTGAGCGGCAGGATCGGCTTGGAGCGGACCGCAGTCTGCACACTTGCGTCAATCATGATGTGTCTCCTTTGAGCGGCAGATGCCGCGTCGTTGAGGAGAATATAGTCCCACCCGATCAGTCCGGCCATGCAGCCCAAACCGAAGGCATCGTTCGCTTATCCGCTACAGTGTTTTGTGCGTTTGCGGCGCAGCCTAGACCTTCACGGCATGTGCCACGCGGTCCTCTTCCCCAAAGACGCGCAGGTAGCGTTCGATTTCCCGGCGGTCGCCGGTTGCTTTTTCGGGGTTGTCGGAGAGCTTCACGGCCGGGCGGCCGTTGGCGGAGGTGACCTTGCAGACCAGCGAAATCGCCTTGAGGCCGCTGGTGGGCACCGGAGCGCAGCCGTCGAAGTCATTGGTGAGGTTGGTGCCCCAGCCAAAGCTCATGCGCACGCGGCCTTCGAAGTGCCTGTAGGCCTCGATGATCATGTCCACGTCCAGCCCATCGGAGAAGATGATGAGCTTTTCGCGCGGGTCCTTGCCCTTGGATTTCCACCAGGAAATGATCTTTTCTCCGCCCTCGATGGCCGGGGCGCTATCGGGGCGGAAGCCGGTCCAGTCGGCGACCCAGTCCGGGGCGTCGCGCAGGAACGCCGCCGTGCCGAAGGCGTCGGGCAGGACGATGAGCAGGTTGCCGCCATAATAGCTGCGCCAGTCCTGCAGCACCTCGTAGGGCGCGGCGCGCAGCGCTTCGTCACTCGTCGCCAGAGCGCCCAGTACCATGGGCAGTTCATGGGCATTGGTGCCCAGCGCTTCCAGGTCCGTATCCATGGCCAGCAGCACGTTGGAAGTGCCGGTAAAGCTCTCCCCGATGCCTTCCTTGAGTGCTTCCACGCACCAGCGCTGCCAGAGATGGGAATGGCGGCGGCGCGTGCCGAAATCGGAAATCTTGAGGTCGGGGAATTGCTTGAGGCGTTCGGTCTTGGCCCACATCTTGGCCTTGGCGCGGGCATAGAGCACGTCGAGCGCGAAGGGGCCGAACTGCTTCATGGCAGCGCGTGAGCGCAATTCGTTGATGATGGCGAGGGCGGGGATTTCCCACATCGTCGTTTCGACCCAGCGGCCGGCAAAGGTCAGCTCGTACTGGCCGTCGCGCTTCCTCAGCTCGTATTCGGGGAGCTGGAAGTTTTCCAGCCAGGCCAGGAATTCCGGCTCGAAGATCTGCTTGCGCCCGGCAAAGGTGTTACCGGCCAGCCAGATCATCTCTTTCTTGGAGAAACGCAGGGCGCGCGCATGGTCGAGCTGGGCGCGCAGTTCGCCCTCCTCGATCTCGTCGGCCAGCCGCACGGAGGTGGTGCGGTTGATCAGCGAGAAGGTCGCGTTGACGTGAGGGTAGAGTCCCCAGATCATCTGCAACATCAATAGCTTATAGAAATCCGTGTCGAGAAGCGACCGGATGATCGGGTCCAGCTTCCAGGTGTGATTATAGACACGCCTGGCAATATCGGTCTTGGTCATGTGCGTCCCACCCGCTACGCCGCCTTACTTAAGGGGAGGGCGCGGGAAAAGCTAGGGTGAGGAGAGAGGACGGCGGTTGGGGGGAAGCCCCCAGTCCCGATCTCACCCCAGCCCGAACCGCTGCTCGGGAAACGCCCCGGCGTCGCGTCGGAAATCGGATGGCGACATGCCGGCGATCTTACGGAACGACTTGTTGAAGGCGCTCAGCGATCCAAATCCGCTCTCCATGGCGATGTGCAGCACATTGGCGTCCTCGCGCAGCAGCAGGGCCTGTGCATAGGAGAGGCGGAGCAGGTTCACATATTCATTGAGCGTCATGCCGGTGGAGCGCTTGAAGATGCTCATGGCATATTTCGGGTGCAGGTCCGCCGCCGTGGCGATGTCGATGGAGTCGATATCGTGGAGGAAGTTCTGGGCGATGAAATCGCACATCTTGCCCACCGTGCGCGAGGATTGCACGTCGAACCCTTCGCTCGGCGCTCCCTCGATCCCGGCCGTATTGCCCCCCAGCAATGAAAACGGCTCGAAACGCATGCGTTCGAGCCGTAGCAGGAGTTCGTTGACCGCGTGCTGGGCCTTCACGCCGTCGCCCGACCGGGCATAGGCGTTCCAGCGCGCAAAATTGTGATCGTCCGAAGCGTCCGTCGCTTCGGTGAACAGCGTCGCGCCCTGCATCAATTGCTGCGGCACGCTCTCGGGCAGGCGCAGCCGGAAGAAATGGATCAGCGGCAGGTGCGCGCCGGCATAGATCGCGTCGTCCGAGCGGTCGTCCATCTGGTGCGGCAGCCCGCCCCAGAACAGGCACATCTGCCCGGCCCGCAAGGTCATTTCATGGGTATGCATGCGGTAATGCACCTGGCCGCGGACCATGAAATTGACTTCCACCTGTGCGTGCCAGTGCGGCTTCACCATCACCAGAGGCGTGTTGTGAAACATCTGGAAACTGGTCGGCAGCCCTTCAACGCTACTGGCCCCGGGCTGGTAGATCGGGCGCACCTTACTTTCCGGCAACTCGACATTCCCTTTTGCGCGGACACACCGTCCCAAGAAGCTAGTCTAGGCCTGCTCTTGGAGCAAAGAAAAAGGGAGGAAACTATGGAACGCAATTCGCGGTGGAGCAGCGTGCTCGGCCTGACGCTCGGCGTCAGCCTGCTGTCGATCGGCGCAGCCTCGGCAGCCGAGCTGACCGTCTGGTGCTGGGACCCGAACTTCAACATTCCCGCCATGACCGATGCCGGCGCGCGCTACACCAAGGCGCATCCGGAAACCACCTTCAACATCAACAACATCTCGCAGGACGAGATCAACCAGAAGCTCCAGACCCAGCTTCTCGCCGGCGTCACCGACGGCCTGCCCGATATCGTCCTGGTGCAGGACGACAATATCCAGCGCTTCCTCCAGTCGTTCCCCGGCTCCTTCGTGCCGCTGTCCGATTCGATCGATATGAGCAAGTTCGCCCAGTACAAGGTTGCCGCGGCGACCTATGAGGGCAAGTCCTATTCGCTCCCCTTCGACTCGGGCGTGGCGGGTCTCTTCTACCGCTCCGACTATCTGGAGCAGGCCGGCTACAAGCCGGAAGACCTGCAGGATATCACCTGGAACAAGCTGATCGAAATCGGCAAGGACGTGCTCTCCAAGACCGGTCATCAGCTCATCGACGTCGATTTCAACGACGATGGCATCATCATCATGATGATGCAGTCCGCCGGCCAGTGGTATCTCAAGAACGGCACCGAGCCGAACATTCTGGACAACCCGGCCCTCAAGCAGGCGCTCGTGACCTTCCAGGAGCTCAACAAGGCCGGCCTCGTCAAGCCGATCTCGAACTGGACCGACTATACCGGCGCCTTCACCTCCGGCGAGATCGCCATGGTTCCGCAGGGCGTCTGGATCACCGGCACCATCAAGTCCGTGCCCGAGCAGTCCGGCAAGTGGCGCGTGGCGCCGATGCCCAAGCTCGATGACGTCGATGGGGCGACCCACTTCACCAATAATGGCGGTTCGAGCTGGTACGTCCTCTCGTCCTCCAAGAACGCCGAGGAAGCCACCGATTTCCTCAAGACCGTCTGGGCCGGGGATATCGATTTCTACCAGGGCATCCTGATCAACCAGGGCGCCGTGGGCTCCCTCCTTGCCGCCCGCGAAGGCGAAGCCTTCAAGGCCAGCGACGACTTCTTCAGCGGCGAGCCGGTCTGGCAGAACTTCTCCGATTGGCTGGCCAAGGTTCCGTCCGTCGACTTCGGCACCTTCACGCCCGAAGCGCGCCTGGCCGTGCGGGCGCAGATGCCCGGCATCGCCTCGGGCGGCAATATCGACGACGCCCTGAAGGCCATCGACGCGCAACTGCGCCAGCAGATGCAATAATCCGTTCCGCGTGGGGTGGGCTCGGGCCCGCCCCATCCCGGCACTTTCCGGGGTGGCCTTGAGGCCGCGCCGGCGGTGCTGTCGTCCATGAATCGGAGGGGGCATGGCGCAGACGCGTTTGGACCGTAGCGAGCAGATCAACGGCTGGGCATTCGTCATGCCCGCTCTGGTTCTCCTCGGCATCTTCATGATCTATCCCATCATCTGGTCGCTCTGGATGAGCTTCCAGGTCGGCCGCGGCGCCAATTTCTCGTTCGGCGGGCTCACCAATATCCAGCGGCTCGCCAATGACGGGCTGTTCGTCCAGGCGCTGATCAATACCTGCATCTTCTTCGTCATCCAGGTGCCGATCATGATCGTGCTGGCGCTGCTCTTCGCGGTGGCGCTCAACGATCCGACCCTGAGGTTCCGGGGCCTGTTCAGGACACTGTTGTTCCTGCCCTGCGTGACCTCGCTCATCGCCTATTCGTCGCTCTTCAAGTCGATGTTCTCGAACGACGGCATCATCAACCAGGCGCTGCTGACGCTCCACATCATCGGCGCGCCGATCCCGTGGCTCAGCGATCCCTTCTGGGCGCGGGTGGTCATCATCGCCGCCATCACCTGGCGCTGGACCGGCTACAACATGATCTTCTACCTGGCCGCCCTCCAGAACGTGGACAAGTCCATCTACGAGGCCGCCCGCATCGACGGCGTGCCGCCCTGGGCTCGGTTCACCAGCATCACCATCCCGATGCTCAAGCCGGTGATTCTCTTCACCACGATCCTCTCGACCATCGGCACGCTGCAATTGTTCGACGAGGTCAACAACATCACCCCGCAGGGCGGTCCGGCCAATTCGACGCTGACCCTCTCCTTCTATATCTACAACCTGACCTTCCGCATGATGCCGAGCTACGGCTATTCGGCCACCATCTCGTGGGTGATCGTGCTTATCGTGGCGGTGCTCAGCTTCATCCAGTTCATGATCGCGCGCGATCGCAGGAGGCCGTCATGAACCCGGCTTCCCTGCGCCGCGCCGGCGTCTACCTCTTCCTCTCGGTCGCCGCCTTCCTCTCGGTCTTCCCGTTCTACTGGATGGCCGTGGGCGCCACCAACAGGTCCATCGACATCACCACCGGCCGCATGAGCCCGGGCGCCAACCTGGGAGCCAACTTCCAGAGCCTGCTGGCCCAGGTCGATCTGGTGCGCATCTTCGGCAACTCGTTCCTCATCGCCATCATCTCGACCCTGCTGACTCTCGCCGTCTCCTCGATCGCCGGCTACAGCTTCGAGATGTTCCGCTCAAGGGTGCGCGAGCGCATCTTCCAGCTCCTGCTGCTGTTGCTCTCGATCCCCTTCGCCGCGCTCATGGTCCCGCTCTTCGTCATGATCTCGCGGGCCTCGCTCACCAACACCTTCACGGCGGTAATCCTGCCGACCATCGCCTCTATCTTCATCATCTTCTATTTCCGCCAGGCGACGAAGGCTTTCCCGGGCGAGCTGCGCGACGCGGCGCGGGTCGACGGGCTCAAGGAATGGCAGATCTTCCTCTTCGTCTATCTGCCCACCATGCGCTCCACCTATGCGGCGGCGACCATCATCGTCTTCATGAACGCCTGGAACAATTACCTCTGGCCGCTGATCGTGCTGCAGACGCCCGAGAACAAGACCATCACCCTGGTCATCTCGGCCCTCACCGCGGCCTACGCGCCCGATTTCGGGGTGATCCTTCTCGCCACCGTGCTCGCAACACTTCCAACCCTGGTCATCTTCTTCGTTTTGCAGCGGCAATTCGTGCAGGGGATGCTGGGTGCCGTCAAATAAGGGACAAGATATGAGCAGCCTGCAACTCAAGGGCGTCCGCAAGTCCTTCGGCACACTCGAAGTCATCAAGGGTGTGGATCTCGATATCAATGCGCGTGAATTCGTGGTCTTCGTCGGCCCCTCGGGCTGCGGCAAGTCCACCCTGCTGCGCATGATCGCCGGGCTCGAATCCATCACCTCGGGCGAGCTCGACATCGGCGGCAAGCGCATGAACGAGGTCGATCCCTCCAAGCGCGGCATCGCCATGGTCTTCCAGTCCTATGCGCTCTATCCGCATATGACCGTGCGCGACAATATGGGCTTCGCCCTGCGTTTCGCCGGCAAGCCCAAGGACGAGATCGCCCGCCAGGTCGGGGAAGCCGCCCGCATCCTCGAACTCGAGCCGCTTCTCGAGCGGCTGCCCAGGGAACTCTCGGGCGGCCAGCGCCAGCGCGTCGCCATCGGTCGCGCCATCGTCCGGCACCCGGAGGTGTTCCTCTTCGATGAGCCGCTTTCCAACCTCGATGCCGAACTGCGCGTTCACATGCGCATCGAGCTGGCGCGTCTCCACCGCGAACTCAAGACCACCATGATCTACGTTACCCACGATCAGGTCGAGGCCATGACCCTGGCCGACAAGATCGTGGTGCTGCGCGAAGGCGAAGTCGCCCAGGTCGGCACGCCCCTCCAGCTCTATGACGACCCGGACAATCTTTTCGTCGCCGGCTTCATCGGCTCGCCCAAGATGAATTTCCTCGCCGCCGAAGTCGTCGACGCCGCCAACGGCAGCCTCACCGTCGCCCTTGCCAATCATGGCGGCGCCCGCCTCACCAAGCCGCTCGCCGGCCCGCTTCCCCCCAGGGGTGAAAAAGTTACGGTCGGCATCCGCCCCGAGCACTTCGCCAATGCCGGCCAGGGCACCGATCTCACGGTCAAGGTCGATGTCGCCGAGCACCTGGGCTCGACCACCTATATCTACGCCAACACCGCCACCCCCGAACAGCTCATCATCGAGCGTGCCGAGCGTCATGCCGGCGAGACCGACGCCATCACCGTGGCAATACCCGCCGATGCCGCGCTCGTCTTCGACAGCGCCGGAAAACGTCTGCGCTGACCCGCCGAAAAGCTTTCAAATTTTACCGATTGAAGAGGAATACCAAGTGACTTCCCAAACCCTGCGCTGGGGCATTATCGGGCCGGGCGCCATCGCCAAGGATTTCCGCCGTGGCGTATTGGATTCGCGCCTCGGTAAGCTCGAAGCCATCGCCACCCGCAATCCCGGCAAGGCCAGCCTCGCCCAGGATTTCCCCGAGGCCCGCATTCTCGATGGCTATGACGCCATCCTCGCCGACCCGAACGTCGACGCCGTCTATATCGCCACGCCCCATGTCGGCCACGCCGAATGGGCCATCAAGGCCGCCGAGGCCGGCAAGCACGTCCTCGTCGAAAAGCCCTTTGCGCTCACCGCTTTCGAGGCCGACGCCGTCTTCCACGCCCATCGCAAGGCCGGCACCTTCGCGGGCGAAGCCTTCATGTATCGCCTGCATCCGCAGACCAAGAAGCTCTACGATCTCGTCGCCTCCGGCGCCATCGGCGAAGTCCGCTCCATCAAGGCCAGCTTCGGCTTCCAGATGCCCGGCTTCATTCCGGATCACCGCCTCTTCGCCAGCGCCCTTGCCGGCGGCGGCATCCTCGATGTCGGCGGCTATCCGGTCTCCATGGCCCGCTTCATCGCCGGCGCCACCGTCGGCAAGCCGTTCCTCGATCCGGTAAAAGTCTCGGGCATGGCGAACCTCAATGCCGAAGGCACCGACAACTGGGCCTCAGCGCTCCTACAGTTCGAAAACGGCATCATCGCCGAGGTGAGCTGCGCCGTCATGGCCAATCTCGACAACGTGTTGCGCATCATCGGCAGCGAGGGCCGCATCGAAGTCCCCGACTTCTGGTTCGCCAATGGCGACCGTGCCGGCGGGGAAGGGCGCATCGACATCATCAAGGGCGGCAAGACGGAGACCATCACCACCGGCAAGCAGCGCCATCTCTATTCCTTCGAGGCTGATGCCGCTGCCGAGGCCATTTTCGCCGGCAAGCAGCAATTCGATTCCCCCGGCATGAGCTGGGCCGATACGCTCGGCAACCTGCGCGTCCTCGATAAGTGGCGCGCCGATGCCGGCATCGAATTCAGCGTCGAAAAGGCCGCCAACCGCAAGCTCACCCTTTCGGGCCGCCCGCTCAAGTCCGGCGGCACCAAGGTACCCAAGCGCAAGCTCGCCGGGCTCAACAAGGACCTCTCGGTCGTGGCTCTCGGCTTTGAGGATTTCCGCACCTTCTCCTCGGGCGCCATCCTCCTCGACGCCTTCTACGAAGCGGGCGGCAATCTCTTCGATACCGGCTGGGTCTATGGCTCAGGCTACACCGAAAAGCTCCTCGGCGAGTGGCTGACCAATCGCGGCGTGCGCGAGCAATCGGTCGTCATCGGCAAGGGCGCGCATTCCCCGCTCTGCTATCCCGACGTCATCGGCAAGCAGCTGACGCAGACGCTCGATCGCCTCCAAACCGACTATGTCGACGTCTATTTCATGCACCGCGACAACCTCGATGTCCCGGTGGGCGAGTTCGTCGACGCCATGGATGCCGAAGTGAAGAAGGGCCGCATCCGCGGCATCTTCGGCGGCTCCAACTGGACGCGCGAGCGGTTCGACGAGGCCGTCGCCTATGCCGAAAAGAACGGCAAGCAGAAGCCGGGCGCGCTCTCCAACAACTTCGCCCTCGCCGAAATGCAGGACGTCATCTGGGCCGGCTGCGTCTCGTCCTCGGACGACGCCTGGAAGCAATGGTTCAAGGAGCGCCAGGTCCCCAACTTCGCCTGGTCGAGCCAGGGCCGCGGCTTCTTCACCGACCGCGCCGGCCGCGACAAGCGCGACAACGAAGAACTGGTCCGCGTCTGGTACTCGGACAAGAACTTCGTCCGCCGCGACCGCGCGGTGGAGCTTGCCGAAAAGCTCGGCAAAAGCCCCATCCACGTAGCCCTCGCCTACGTCCTCCACCAGCCGTTCCCTGTGGTCCCCCTGATCGGCCCGCGCACTCTGGGCGAACTCGACGACAGCCTCAAGGCGCTGGACATCAACCTGACGCCCGAACAGGTGAAGTGGCTGGAGGGTTGACCCTCCATCGCGCCAACCTTCCCTCCGCCAGCGTGAGGAGGGATCGAGGGGGTGGACGGCAAGCACCACGCCTCGGCTCCCCCCTCCCAGCCTCCCCCGCAAGGAGGGAGGTGCTGATCGGGGATGTGGGACGCTCGGTGCTCAAGCAACTGGATCGAAACACCTCCCCCTTGCGGGGGAGGCCGGGAGGGGGGTAACCCCAAGCTAGGCATCGCCAACTTCATCAGCCCGCGTATAGGATGACCCAACAGACACTTTGCTTGGAGTCCCCTATGCCCGGCGAGCAAAAGCTCACCCCCTTCGAGCGCATCACCCAGGCCGTACAGGCCCAGATTCCCATCGTGCGCGCCATGGAGCGTGAACTGGGCAAGGAGCGCGCCCATAAGCTCGTGCGCGAGGCTCTCGATGCCGCCAACCGCCAGGCCGTCGCCGCGCGCGGGAGCCTGCTCGATATCCCGACCCTCGATGCCGAATTCGCCGGGTTCGGCGAAGGCATCCGCTATGAATTCGAGACCGTCGAAAAGACCGATACGCTCCTGCGTAATACCGTCAGCCATTGCGACTATGCCGAGTTCATGGAGCAGATCGGCGCCCGCGACCTGGGCACGCTCCTCATCTGCGACAGCGATTTCGCCATGGCGGACGAACTCGGCCTCAGGCTCGAACGCACCAGGACCTGCATGGCGGGCGATGGCGAGTGCAACTTCTGTTACCATGTGAAGAGCGCCTGACCGGGAACCCGTCACCGCCCGCTACATTCCCTCCAAGCACCCGCTTGGAGACAGAACCATGGAATTGGCAGGCAAGGTCGCTCTGGTCACCGGCGCCGGCTCGGGCATAGGCGAAGCCGCCGCGCTCCGCATGGCCGACGAGGGCGCCGATCTCATCCTCGTTTCCCGCAGCAAGGACGAACTAGAGGCAGTCGCCCAAAGAATCCGCCCCAAGGGCCGCAAGGCCATCGTCCACGCCGCCGACATCGCCGACGAGGAGGCAATGTCCCGCCTCTTCGCCTTGGCGCGTGAAGAGTTCGGCGCGCTCGATATCCTCTTCGCCAATGCCGGCGTCAACGGCGTGTGGGCGCCTATCGAGGAACTCAAGCCCAGCGAGTGGGACGAGACCATCCGCATCAACCTGCGCGGCACGTTTCTCACCATCCACTACGCCGTGCCGCTAATGAAGGAAAAGGGCGGCTCGATCATCATCACCGCTTCGATCAATGGCACGCGCACCTTCACCAATGGCGGCGCTTCCGCCTATTCCACCAGCAAGGCCGGTCAACTCGCCCTCGGCAAGATGCTGGCGCTGGAACTGGCGAAAGACCGCATCCGCGTCAACGTCATCTGCCCCGGCGCCATCACCACGGAAATCTCGGACAATACCAGCAAGCGTGATACCGAGGAGGCCAAAGTTCCTGCCGTGTTTCCCGAAGGGAAGGTGCCGCTGACTGCCGGCCAGCCTGGTACCGCCGCCCAGGTGGCCGATCTCGTCGCTTTCCTCGCTTCCGACCAGGCCAGTCACATCACCGGCACGCCGGTCTGGATCGACGGCGGGGAGTCGCTGCTGGTCTAGGCGCGCGGCAAGAGCGCCGGATCGACCAGGGCACCCTTGTGCCCGATGACGACGCCCGCCACCGCATGCGCCCGGGCCATGGCCTCGGCGATGTCGGCTCCATTGAGCCGCGCCGAGAGATAGGCTCCGTTGAACGAATCGCCCGCACCTGTCGCATCGACGACCGTGGCGCCTGGCTTGGGTGATACCAGTTCGCGCAGGCCCTGCGTCGCCCCGAGCGCTGCCGCTGCCCCATCCTTGACCACCACCTCGGCGACGTCTGCATCAAGATAGCGCTGCGCGGTCGCTTCGGGATTCTTGTCGCCGAAGAGCGGCGCTTCGTCCGAATGAGTGGGCAGCACGATATCCGCCACCGAGGCGGCTGCCATGATGCAGGCCTGCATGGCACGCGGCCCGCTCCACAGCGCCGGCCGCAGATTGGGGTCGAACGCCACCCGCGCGCCGGCATCGCGCGCCATGACGATGGCCTTGAGCAGCCGCCCCCGCATGCGCGGCGCCAGGATCGCGACGCTGATGCCCGAAAAATAGATGAGGTCCGCCCCCAGCAGCGCGGTCTCGACTTTTTCGCGATCTTCCATCATCAGCTTGGCCGCCGAGGTGTCGCGCCAATACGTAAAGTGCCGGTCGCCATGCGCCTGATGGATGAGGTAGAGCCCGGGCCGCTTGCCGGCTATGGTCTGGATATGGCCGGTGCCGATGCCGGCTCGTCCCAGGAAGTCGCGCATTTGCCCGGAATAGAGATCATCGCCGAGCGCGGTGACGTAGTCGACGCTCCAGTCATTGCCGAGCAGGGCATTGGCATACCAGGCGGTATTGAGCGTATCGCCCGCAAACCCGAACTTGTATTGCCCGCCTTCGCCGCCCGACATTTCGAGCATGCATTCCCCAATGCTGACAAAGCGCCTGGCCACGGATTCGCTCCCCCTGGTTTCCACGCAGACTTATGCCGGGGAAGGGGGCCAGGGGCAACAGGCACGGCCCATCGCCGGAAACGTGGTGGAGGGCAATTTCAATATTGACAGATCGGCAATCCGGAACACTTGTTGGAGGTATTACCAGGCAGAAAAGCGGGTTTGGATGGACGGTTCGCGGCTGCAGCCGGTTGAGGTCAACAATGCCGACGGATCATCGCCGTTCGTGCTGGTTTGCGACCATGCCTCCAACCGCATCCCTGCGCCTTATGGCGACCTCGGGCTGACGCTGGCCGAGCGGGTGAGCCATGTCGCCTGGGACCCCGGCGCGCTGGGCGTCGCGCTCAAGCTGCTCGAACTCCTCGACGCGCCCCTGGTCTATTCGACGGTGAGCCGGCTGGTCATCGACGCTAATCGCGACCATGACCGGCCCGACCTCATTCCGACCCTGAGCGAGCGCACCGTCATCCCTGGCAATGCCGGGGTGAATCCGCTGGAGCGCGCTCATCGCATCGTTGCCTATCACGAGCCCTTCCACCAGGCGATCACCGCGCTGCTCGACCACAGGCAGGCGACGGGCCGCGAGACCATTCTGGTCACCGTCCATTCCTTCACCCCGGTCTATATGGACGTGCCCCGGCCCTGGCCGATCGGGCTCATCCACGGCCGCGACACCGGCTTCACCGCCGCGCTGCGCGATGCGCTGCTGACGGATGATGCCAGCCTCAATGTCGGCTGGAACGAACCCTATGCGGCGCTCAACGGAGTGACCTACACGCTCGAGCATCATGGCGACGGGAGGGGCCTGCCCTCGACCATGCTCGAAATCCGCAACGACGAAATCCTCGAACCCTCGGGCGTCGACCTGTGGTCGGGCAGGCTGGCCCGTTGCCTCATCGCCGCGAGAGGGGCCCATGGCTGAAACCGGCGTCGCCGGCCCCGGCGGCATCCGCTATGCGGCGCGCGAAAAATCCTATTTCGAGCGGCGCGGCCTGCGGCGTTACGCGGGCGTGTGGTCGCTCTGGGCGCTGGGCGTCGGCGCCGTGGTCTCGGGACATTATTCCGGCTGGAACCTCGGCTTCGCCACCGGCGGCTGGGGCGGCATGCTGGCAGCGGGCGGCATCATCGCCGTCATGTATCTGGGCCTCGTTTTTTCCATCGCCGAAATGAGCCCGGCCCTGCCCCATACCGGGGCGGCCTATTCCTTCGCGCGCACCGCCATGGGGCCGTGGGGCGGCTTCATCACCGGCCTCTTCGAGAATGTCGAATATGTGCTGACGCCGGCGGTGGTGGTGACCTTCATCTCGGCCTATTTCGGCTCGATCGCCGGCATCGCGCCGGCCTTCTACCCCATCCTGTGGATCGTCTTCTATGCGCTCTTCCTGGGGCTCAACATTTTCGGGGTGGCGCTTTCCTATCGCGTGACGCTGACGGTGACGCTGATCGCGCTGGCCGGCCTCGTCGTCTTCTGGGTCTCGGCCCTCGGCCATATGGATTTCAGCCGCTGGGCGCTCAATATCGGCGCCGGGCCGGACGGTCGGGCGGTCGAACTGCTCGCGGGCAACGGCCCGCTTTTCCCTTTCGGCTTTTCCGGCGTGCTGGCCACCTTGCCTTTCGCCGTCTGGCTCTTCCTCGCCATCGAGCAGGTGCCGCTGGCGGCCGAGGAATCGGTCGATCCCAAGCGCGACATGCCGCGCGGCATCCTCCTCGCCTTCGCCACGCTCGTGCTCTCGGCCTTCATGATCGTGCTGCTCAATCCCGCGATCGCGGGCGTCGGCGCCTTCGCGCTCTCCACCTCGCTCGAACCGGCGCTTTTCGGCTTCCGCCAGATTTATGGCGATGCCGGCGCGGCGGCGCTGGGGATCGTGGCGCTGGTGGGGCTCATCGCCTCCTTCCATACCATCCTCTATGCGCAGGGGCGGCAGGTCTATTCGCTCAGCCGCGCCGGCTATTTCCCATCGGCATTGTCGCTCACCCATTCCCGCCACAAAACCCCGCACGTCGCCATGATCACCGGCGCCACCCTCGGACTGGCGGTGATGCTGGTGATCTGGTTCGCCAATGGCGGGGGCGGCGATGGCGACACGCAGCAGGGCGATGACATCATCGGCTCGGTGCTGCTCAACATGGCCGTGTTCGGCGCCATGCTCAGCTACATGATGCAGGCTCTCAGTTTCATCCTGCTGCGCCGGAATTTTCCGCGTATCGAGCGCCCCTTCCGCAGCCCGCTGGGCGTGCCGGGCGCGGCGCTGACCATTCTCATCGCCGCCGTGACGCTCTGCTACCAGATGCAGGACCCGAACTTTTCCAAGGGTGTGGTCTGGGTCATCGTCTGGTGCGTGGTCGGCATCCTCTATTTCGCGGCCATCGGCCGCCACCGGCTGATCCTGTCGCCGGAAGAAGAATTCGCATTGGAGCATCGCAGCCAGACTTAAGCGCGAGGCGTCGCGGGAGAGGGGTTCCCGCGGCGCTTCACCAGCAAGGACAAGAAAAGGGAGCCAATGCCATGGCCGCAGCCTATTCTCTCGACGCGCTCAAAGCCGACGTCTCAAAGGGCCTGATCGACACGGTACTCGTCGCCTTTCCCGACATGCAGGGGCGGCTGATCGGCAAGCGCTTCCAGGCGCAGTTCTTCCTCGATGGCGCGATCGACGAGACGCATGGCTGCGACTACCTGCTGGCCGACGACATCGACATGGAGCCGGTGCCCGGCTACGAGGCGGCGAGCTGGACCAAGGGCTATGGCGATTTCGTCATGAAGCCCGATATCTCCACCCTGATGAAGGCGGCCTGGCTCGAAGGCACGGCCATCGTGCTGGCCGACGTGGTGGACCACCATCACCATAAGCCCGTGCCCCATTCGCCGCGCGCCATCCTCAAGGCGCAGCTCGCGCGGCTCGAGGACATGGGCTTTTCGGCCAACTTCGCCTCCGAGCTCGAATTCTATCTCTTCGACGAGACGTTTCGCGGCGCCTACGAGAAGGGCTACAGGAACCTCACCACCGCCGGCTACTACATCGAGGATTACCACATCTTCCAGACCACCAAGGAGGAAGGCGTGATGCGGCTGGTGCGCAACCAGCTCCAGGCCTCCGGCATTCCGGTGGAGAATTCCAAGGGCGAATGGGGGCCGGGCCAGGAAGAGATCAACGTCCGCTATGCCGAGGCCCTGACCATGGCCGACCGGCATGTGGTGCTCAAGAACGCCATCAAGGAAATCGCCCACGGACAGGGCAAGGCCGTGACCTTCATGTCCAAGTGGGACTACGGGCTGGCTGGATCATCGAGCCATATCCACATGTCGCTGGCGAAAAAGGGCAAGCCGGCCTTTCTCGACGAGAAGGGCGAATACGGCATGAGCAGGCTGATGAAGCATTTCGTCGCCGGGTTGCTCACCCATGCCCAGGAGATCACCTATTTCCTCGCGCCCTACATCAATTCCTATAAGCGCTTCCAGGTCGGCACCTTCGCGCCGACCAAGGCGATCTGGAGCCGCGACAACCGCACGGCCGGCTTCCGCCTGTGCGGAGAGGAAACCCAGGGCATCCGCATCGAATGCCGCATCGGCGGCGCCGACCTCAACCCCTACCTCGCCTTCGCCGCCCTGCTGGCGGCCGGCATCGACGGCATCGAACGCGAACTGGTCCTCGAACCGGCCTATTCCGGCGACGCCTATAACGGCAAGCGCCTGCGCGAAGTCCCCAAAACCCTGCGCGACGCCACGGAAGCGCTGCGAAAATCCCAGATGCTCAAGGCCGCCTTCGGCGAGGGAGTGGTCTCCCACTACCTCCACACGGCGGAATGGGAGCAGTTCGAATACGACCGCCGCGTTACCGACTGGGAACTGAAGCGCGGGTTCGAGCGCACTTGACTCCGATGACGGTCAACAACATAATGCTATTATCGCAACACTGTTGTTCTGGTCGCAAATGAAACGGGCTTCTGCAATGAACCGCGAATGGTTCGACCGGCAAATGATGAGCAAAGGCCTCTCCCTGCGCGGCCTCGCCAAGATCCTCGATATGGACCCCGGGGCGCTGTCGCGCACCTTGAATGGCGGGCGCCGCATGCAGATCAGGGAGGTCAAAGGCCTCGCCGAGGTTTTCGGGGCGAGCGAAGCGGAGGTTCTCGCCCACGCTCATATCCTCGCGCCCAGCGAGAAACAGGGATTTTCGGAAATGCCGCAAGCGCAATTAACGCCGCCCCGTGAACCGCAAGATACGCCGCTCCTGATTTCGGGCGCGAGGAAGGACAGCAAGGGACGGCAGCTTTCGCCGCTGTTCGGCGCCCTCAAAGGCACGACGATCGTGATGCCGGATGCGGACCTGACCGGTCCCGCCGATCCGGAATGGAGCAAGGTCTATGACGACGATCATGATTTTGGCCCACTCGGCCGTTCCGCGGCCGGAAAGCGCAATTGATGCCGTCTCGCCAATTGTTGCTGGATACCTGCGCCGCGATCTGGGTGGCAGAGGCGGCGCCCATGACGCAGGCCTCCATCGACGCTCTGTCCGATGCGACTTATGCGAAAGAACCCATAGCCGTCTCACCGATCACAGCCTGGGAGCGCGGACTGCTCGTATCGCTGGGGCGGCTTGGTTCGACGCTGGAGCCCAAAGCCTGGTTCAACCGGCTAGTCGAACGCGAGGAAATGGTGTTGGCGCAAATGACCCCGGACATACTGACTGACGCGTCGTTTCTGCCAGGGCCGATCCATCGCGATCCGGCCGACCGTATTATCATTGCAACGGCTCGAGCTTTCGGCATGACAATTGTCACCCGGGACCGCCTGATCCTCGACTACGCTGCCAGAGGTCACGTCAACGCGCTGGAATGCTAAGACAAATGAGGACACCCAGATGACCGGGACGGTCAAGATCATCTCTCCCATCGATGGCAGCGTCTATGCCGAGCGGCCAGTGGCGAGCGCGGCGGAGATCGAGGCGGCAGTCGTGCGGGCCCGTGCCGGCAAGGCGGCCTGGGGCGAGGTGACCATCGCCGAGCGGGCTAAGATCATGACGCATTTCGTCGATGCGCTGGTCGGCATGAATGACGAGATCGTGCCCGAACTGGCCTGGCAGATGGGGCGGCCCATCCGTTTCGGCGGAGAGAAGCGCGGCGTCGAGGAGCGCTCGCGCTACATGATCTCCATTGCCGAGGAGGCGCTGGCGCCCTCCATCAAGGACGGCAAGGAGGGCTTTACGCGCTACATCGCCCGTGAGCCGCTCGGGCTGGTGATGGTGATCGCGCCATGGAACTATCCCTATCTCACGGCGGTCAATTCCATCGTGCCGGGACTGATGGCGGGCAACGCGATCCTGCTCAAGCATGCCAGCCAGACCCTGCTGGTCGGCGAACGTTTCGCCGAGGCGGCGCGTCGCGCGGGGCTGCCGGAAGGGCTGTTCCAGAATCTCGTGATGAGCCACGGCGATGCCGAAAAGCTCATCGGCTCGGGCGCCATCGACCACATCAATTTCACCGGGTCGGTCGCGGGTGGACGGCGGATCGAGAAGGCGGCTGCGGGGACGTTTGGGACGTTGGGCCTTGAACTCGGCGGCAAGGACCCGGCCTATGTGCGCGAGGACGCCGATCTCGCCCATTCGGTCGAAAACCTCGTCGACGGCTCCTTCTTCAATTCCGGTCAGAGCTGCTGCGGGGTCGAGCGCATCTATGTGCATGAAGGCGTCTATGACGCGTTCGTGGAGGGCTTCATCGACAATGCGCGCGGCTGGACGCTGGGCAATCCGCTCGATGAAGGCACTATTGTCGGGCCGATGGCGCGGCCGCAATTCGCCGATGCCGTACGCGGCCAGAAGGAAGAGGCGCTGCGCAAGGGCGCGACCGCACATCTGGGCACGCAGCACCCGCTCGACAAACCCGGCTCGCCCTATCTCGCGCCGGAAGTCCTCACCAACGTCAACCACCAGATGGCGGTGATGCGCGAGGAGAGCTTTGGGCCGATCGTCGGCATCATGAAGGTGCGTGACGACGCCGAGGCCATCACGCTGATGAACGACAGCCCCTATGGCCTCACCGCCTCGATCTGGACGCGCGACATCGATGCGGCGGCGCGGATCGGCGCTAAGATCGAGACCGGCACTGTCTTCGCCAATCGCTGCGATTATCTCGACCCCGCCCTCGTCTGGACCGGCGTCAAGGACACCGGCAAGGGCGGCGCGCTTTCCGAGATCGGCTATGCCAATCTCACTCAGCCCAAATCCTTCCACCTGCGGCACCTTTGAGAGCTGTGATCGATGACCACCAAAGCCAACTGGAATTTTCCGACTTCCGTGCGTTTCGGCGCTGGCCGCATCGCCGAATTGCCCGAGGCCCTGAAGGCTGCCGGGATCAGCAAGCCGCTGCTGGTGACCGACGCGGGCCTCGCCAACCTGCCGTTGACGGCACGGGTGGTGGAGATCCTCAGGGATGCCGGGGTGCCGGTGGCGGTGTTCTCGGACGTCAAGCCCAACCCCATCGCGGCCAACGTCAATGCCGGCATCGAGGTGCTGCGCCGGGGCGGGCATGACGGCGTCATCGCCTTCGGCGGCGGCTCGGGGCTCGATACCGGCAAGGTCATCGCCTTCATGGCCGGCCAGACGCGGCCGATCTGGGATTTCGAGGATATCGGCGACTGGTGGACGCGGGCCGACCCCAAGGGAATCTTGCCGATCATCGCGGTGCCGACCACCGCCGGCACTGGCTCCGAGGTCGGCCGCGCCGGCGTCATCACCGATGAGACGACCCATACCAAGAAGGTGATCTTCCATCCGCTGATGATGCCGAAGATCGTCATCGCCGATCCCGAGCTGACGGTGGGCATGCCGGCCTTCATTACCGTGGGTACGGGTTTTGATGCACTGGCCCATTGCCTCGAAGCCTATTGCGCGCCCGGCTATCACCCGCTGGCCGATGGCATCGCGGTCGAGGGCACGCGGCTGGTGCTCGAAAACCTGGCCAAGGTCGTGGCCAACCCCAACGACATCGAAGCGCGCGGCCACATGATGAGCGCCGCCGCCATGGGCGCCTCGGCGTTCCAGAAGGGGCTGGGCGCGATCCATGCCCTCTCCCATCCGGTGGGCGCGCTCTACGACACCCATCACGGCATGACCAATGCGGTCTTCATGCCCTACGTGCTCCTCGCCAACCGCGAGGCCATCGAGGCCAGGATCGCGCGCCTTGCCGCCTATTGCAGCCTCCCCCCGAGCTTTGAGGCCTTCCTCAACGCCGTCCTGGCCCTGCGTCAGAAGCTGGGCGTACCCCACACCCTCAAGGATTTCGGCGTAACGGCGGAAAAGCGCGACCTGATCGGCGACATGGCGATCATCGACCCCACGGCGGGCGGCAATCCGGTGAAGCTGACGCGGACCCTGGCGCTGGCGGTGTTCGACCGGGCGTTCGAGGGGAAGCTGTAGGGACCGATTCGGGGGTGCGCTACGCTCCCTCGTGCTCCTTCAGAAACGCTTTTGCCCCCAGCACGATCGCATCGTCGATCGGGCCGATGGCTTTCTTGTCCTTGCCCTCGTAGTCGAGCCCGTTGAGCACCGTGCGGATGACATTGAGCCGGGCGCGGCGTTTGTCGTTGGCGCGGATGATCGTCCAGGGGGCGTAGTCGGTGTCGGTTTCCTCCAGCATGCGGTCACGGGCCTTCGAATAGGCGTCCCAGCGGGGTAGGGCCTCCATGTCGATGGGGGAGAGTTTCCACACCTTGAGCGGGTCGTGCCGGCGGTCGTGGAACCGCTTGAGCTGCATTTCGCGCCCGATATCGAGCCAGAATTTGTGCAGGTGAATGCCGTCCGACACCAGCATGCGCTCGAAACGCGGTGCTTCGATGAGGAACTGCGCCGTCTGGTCGGGCGTGCAGAAGCCCATCACCGGCTCGACCCCCGCCCGGTTGTACCAGGAGCGGTCGAACAGCACCGTCTCGCCCGCCGCCGGCAGCCAGTCGACATAGCGCTGGAAATACCATTGCGTCTGCTCACGGTCGTTGGGCTTGGGCAGCGCCGCGATGATGTTGTAGCGCGGGTTGAGATATTCCAGATACGTCTTGATCGTGCCGCCCTTGCCGGCCGCATCGCGCCCCTCGAATACCAGCATGATCCGCTCATGGGTCCGGGCCAGTTGCGCCTGCAGCAGCACGAGCTGCTTCTGGAGCGCCAGCAACTGGTCCGCATATTCGTCGTCATCGAGCTTTTTTGCATAAGGATAGCCGCCCGAAACCATGGCCGCTTTCTTGATGGCCTTGGGGAGATCGGGGTTCTCTATATCGAAACTGTCGTACGGGTCTGACACACTGAGGCTCCTTTGCTCTCTCCACCGTGCTATGAACCCCGCCAGCACGCAAGATGCCGGGCCCATGAGGCAACGCGCCCGGCGATCAGGAAGTCCTTCCAATGACTGACGACATTTCCACCCGATCCCTGCCGCCGGCGCCCAAGAGCTGGTCGGACATGCTCGTGCGCCGCCGCGCGCTGCTGCTCGTCGTCGCCCTCATTCTCCTGATCGTGGCCCTGGCCGGCGGGGCCAGCTATTGGGGGGCGGTCATCGCCTTCATCCTCATCGCGCTCGCCGCCGCCTTCATTCCCTCCACGCCCGCCATCGACGCGCAGGAACAGGTGAGCGAAGGCGAATCCCAGCGCGACGCTCATATCATCGCCTTCGCTGATGCCCTGGCCGATCCCTGCCTGATCCTGAGCCGCCGCGGCGTCATCCTGCACCGCAACCCCGCCGCTGCGCTCGAATTCGCCAGCGCCCGGCTCGGCGATCCCGTCGCTTTTTCCTTCCGCACCCCGGCAATGCTCACGGCCGTGGATGCGGCGACCCAGACCGGTATCTCCCAGACGGTCGAGCTGCATTTCACCGTGCCCAACGAAACCTGGTACAAGGTCGCGATCACGCCGATGCGAGCCGACGGCAGCACGTCCGAACCGAGCCTGGTCATCGTCACCTTCCAGAACCTCACCGAGCAGAAGCGCGTCGAGGCTATGCGCTCCGATTTCATCGCCAATGCCAGCCACGAGCTGCGCACCCCGCTCACCTCGCTCATTGGCTTCATCGATACGCTGCTCGGGCCCGCCGCCAAGGACCAGGCCGCGCGCGAGCGGTTCCTGGGCATCATGCGCAGCCAGGCCCAGCGCATGTCCAAGCTGATCGATGACCTGCTTTCGCTCTCCCGCATTGAGATGCGCGAGCACATGCAGCCGCGCGGCACCGTCGACCTCGGCCTCCTGCTCAAGGAAGTCTCGGAGGGGCTCGAAACCCTCGCCTCCGACGCCAAGGTCGCCGTTTCCATCGAGGCGCCCGAGGACAAGGTCTCCATTACCGGCGAGCGCGACGAACTCTATGAAGTCTTCGAGAACCTGCTCGAAAACGCCATCAGCTATGGCGGGGACGGTGGCAAGGTGGATATCGTGCTGGCGCCGGCGTCCGGCCAGCCGGGGCAGGCCTATTCGGTGACCATCACCGATTACGGCGCCGGCGTCGAATCCCAGCACGTGCCGCGCCTCACCGAGCGCTTCTACCGCGCCGATGCTGACGCCAAGAAGAAGAAGGGCACCGGGCTGGGCCTCGCCATCGTCAAGCATATCGTGCAGCGCCATCGCGGCATCCTCACCATCCGCAGCCGCCGCGGCGAAGGCACCCGCGTCGAGGTTCTCCTGCCGCGCTGAGCGGCGGCCTCAGGCCGGCCGAGTCTCCCGCAGGGCGGGTCGACCCGCTCGCCTATATGTCATCTTCCGTTATCTTTCACATGGGATAGCAGGAATAATGCTGTGATATCAGTGTGATAGCTTGTCACAGAACTGCAATTAAACTGACATAAAAGCATAGCCGCCGGCCCCTAGGGTGCCCTCGTCAAACACGGGACCCCGGTCTGGAAGAGCCAGAAAAACCGGCTCGCCGCCCGGGTTTGGGGAACCATTAGTTTCCGGAAAGGAAAATCTCGATGAAGACCGCTCTCTATGCTGGCGTGGCCCTGGTGGCGCTGTCGGCCCTCGGTGCCACTTCCGCTTTCGCGCGTGACCAGATCCAGGTCTCCGGCTCGTCCACCGTTCTGCCCTATGCCAAGATCGTCGCCGAGACGTTCGGCGAAACCTATCCCGACTTCAAGACCCCGGTTGTCGAGTCCGGCGGCTCGGGCGCCGGCATCAAGCAGTTCTGCGAAGGCGTCGGCGAAGACAAGATCGACATCGCCAATTCCTCGCGTCCGATCAAGACCGAGGAACTCGATACCTGCAAGGCCAACGGCGTCGCCGATGTCGAGGAAGTCCAGATCGGCTATGACGGCATCGTCTTCGCCTCCGACATCAACGGCCCGGATTTCGCCATCGAGCCGGTCGACATCTACAAGGCCCTGGCCGCCAAGGTCGTCGTCGACGGCAAGCTCGTCGACAATCCCTATACCAAGTGGAACGAAGTGAACCCGGCTTTCCCGGCCTGGGACATCGCCGCCTACATTCCGGGCGAAAAGCACGGCACCCGTGAAGTCTTCGAAGAGAAGCTGATGACCGGTGGCTGCGACAAGGCTGGCCTGACCGCGGCCGGCGTTGCCGATGCCGACATCGCCAAGACCTGCATCGCCATCCGCAAGGACGGCAAGGCCATCGACATCGACGGCGACTACACCGAGACCCTGGCCCGCATCGACTCCAACAAGACCGGTATCGGCGTGTTCGGCCTGGCCTTCTACGAGAACAATGCCGACAAGCTCAAGGTCGCGACCGTCAGCGGCATCGTTCCGTCGGTCGAGACCATCGCTTCGGGCGAATACCCGGTTTCCCGCCCGCTCTTCTTCTACGTCAAGAAGGCTCACCTGGGCGTCATCCCCGGCCTGAAGGAATATGTCGAGTTCTTCCTGTCCGATGACATGATCGGCCCGGACAGCCCGCTCGCCCAGTACGGCCTGGTCTCCGCTCCCGATGCCGAGCGTCAGGCCCAGCGCGACAAGTTTGCCGCCGGCACCACCATGTAATAAAGCTGGGCGCGGCCTTCGGGGCCGCGCCCTTCCTTTCGTTTCGAGCAGCGCTCCGCGTGTTTGCGGGGCGGAACACAGGGAAGAAAGATGTCGGCAACCTTGGTTCTTGCCATCATCCTCGCAATCGGCGTGGTCGCCTTCGTGGTCGGACGCCAGCGGGCGCTGGGGCAGCGAGACAGTTCCGTCAAGCCGCACTCGCTTCCCAGCTATCATGGCTGGTGGGCGTTCCTGCTGGCGGTCGTTCCGGCCGTGATCTTCCTGCTCATCTGGGGCGTCGGTTCGAGCCTTTACGTCTCGAGCGTCGTGTCCTCTCACATTCCCGCCGGCAGCAGCGCGGGCGAACAGAGCCTCGCCACCGGCATGATCCGCAAGACTGCCGAGGCCCTGGGTGCGCTGGAGATTCACTCCACCGAAGCGCTGCCCGCCACCTATGCCGATCTTGTCGGCCAGGCCTCCAAGGTCGGCATCCTGCTCGCCTCCGAAGGCAAGGATTACATGCTCGCGGCGGCCCTGGGCGCCAACGAGGCCATGCTGCTTCTCAACCGCCTGGGCGGTGGCATCGCCATCGTCATCGCACTGGCCGGTGCCGCCATCGGCCTGGGCATGGTCCGGCCGCGCGCCCGCGCCCGCAACAATGTCGAGCGCGTCATGCTCTGGACGCTGTTCGGCGCCTCGGCCATCGCCATCCTCACTACTATCGGCATCGTGCTCTCGATGCTCTCGGAAACCATGACCTTCTTCTCGGAGGTCAATCCGATGAACTTCTTCTTCGGCACCGTCTGGGACCCGCGCTTCGCCGCGGCTGGTTCGGGCAGCAACGAAGGCCAGTTCGGCCTTATCCCGCTCCTTGCCGGCACGCTCTACATCGCCTTGGTCTCGATGCTCGTCGCCGTACCGGTCGGCCTGATGTCGGCCATCTATATGGGAGAATACGCCTCCCCGCAGGTGCGCTCCATCGTCAAGCCGGTGCTCGAACTTCTCGCCGGCATCCCGACCATCGTTTACGGTATCTTCGCCCTCGTTACCCTGGGGCCGTTCCTGCGCGATCTCTCGGCGGCCCTGGCCGGCGGCACCGGCTTCATCCAGGCGCAGAGCGTCTTCACCGCCGGGTTCGTCATGGGCGTGATGCTCATCCCACTCGTCTCCTCGCTCTCCGATGACGTCATCACCGCCGTTCCCCGCGCCATGCGCGATGGCTCGCTGGGTCTGGGCGCCACCCGCTCGGAAACTATCAAGCGCGTCATCCTTCCCGCTGCGCTCCCCGGTATTGTCGGCGCCTTGCTGCTCACCGCCTCGCGCGCCATCGGCGAGACCATGATCGTGGTGCTGGCGGCCGGCGTCGCCGCGCGCCTCACCATCAATCCCTTTGAGGCCATGACCACCATCACGGTCAAGATCGTCAACCAGCTCACCGGCGACCTCGAGTTCAACTCGCCGCAGACCCTGGTGGCTTTCGCCCTCGGCCTTACCCTCTTCGTCATCACCCTGGGCATGAATGTCTTTGCCCTCTGGATCGTCCGCCGCTATCGGGAGCAGTACGAATGAGCCAAGCTGTCATGGACTCCGGTGCTGCCCAGGCCGCCACTGCCGCGACCCGCCGCGATATCGGCCTCAAGCGCCGCTACGCCGCCGAACAGCGCTTCCGCGCCATGGGCGTGGCCGCCATCGCCTTCGGCGTCATTTTCCTCGTGATCCTGCTCGGCTCGATCATCACCAAGGGCTACAGCGCCTTCGTGCAGACGGCGATCACCGTGCCGGTCACCTTCTCGGCCGATATCATCGACAAGGACAACAAGCGCGAGAGCGACCCGAGAGTCCTTTTCACCGCCAATTATCCGGTCGTCGCCCGCAATTCCCTGGCCGCGGCGCTCGGCGTCGATCCCTCCGACGCCAAGGCCATGAAGCAGGTTTCGGGCATGGTCTCCGATTCCGTGCGCGGCCAGTTGCGCTCCATGGTCACCGACGATCCTTCCATCATCGGCACCACGCAGGACGTGGCGCTGCTCGCCGCCGCCGATATCGACAGCGCCAACAAGGGCCAGATCGATCTCTCCGTGCCCGAAGCCAAGCGTAAGGTTTCCGACCAGCAGGTCGCCTGGCTCGAAGAACTGCGCCAGCATGGCCAGGCGTCCACGCCCTTCAACTGGGGCCTCTTCACCTATGGCGCCTCCAGCCGTCCGGAAGCCTCGGGCCTGGGCGTGGCCATCGTCGGCTCGGCCTATATGATGCTGATCGTGCTGCTCGTCGCGCTGCCCGTGGGCGTGGCCGCCTCGATCTATCTCGAGGAATTCGCGCCCAAGAACCGCGTGACCGATCTGATCGAGATCAATATCAACAACCTCGCCGCCGTGCCCTCGATCGTCTTCGGTCTGCTTGGCCTCGCCGTCTTCATCAACTTCGCCGGCATGCCGCGCTCGGCCCCGCTGGTCGGTGGCCTCGTCCTTTCGCTGATGACGCTGCCCACCATCATCATCGCCACCCGCGCCGCCTTGCGCTCGGTGCCGCCCTCGATCCGCTCGGCCGCCCTCGGCCTGGGTGCCTCCCGCATGCAGATGGTGTTCCACCACGTGCTGCCGCTGGCCATGCCCGGCGTGCTCACCGGCACCATTATCGGCCTGGCCCGCGCTTTGGGCGAAACCGCCCCGCTCCTCCTCATCGGCATGGTCGCCTTCGTCGCCGACTACCCGGCGACCCCGCTCCAGCCGGCCACGGCGCTGCCGGTGCAGATCTACATGTGGTCCAACGAAGCCGAACGCGCCTTCGTGGAACGCACTTCCGGCGGCATCATCGTGCTGCTGGCCTTCCTTGCGGTGATGAACATCACCGCCATCATCCTTCGCAAACGCTTCGAGCGCCGCTGGTAGGACCGACAAATGAGTGAAGCTATGACCCTCGACACCGCAGCGGCGCCCGCCAGCACCGTTCCCGTAAAAATCCGCGGCAAGGACGTCTCGGTCTTCTATGGCGACAAGCAGGCCCTGTTCGACGTCAATCTCGACATCGAGCGCAACCGCGTGACCTCGCTGATCGGCCCCTCGGGCTGCGGCAAGTCCACGTTCCTGCGCTGCCTCAACCGCATGAACGACACCATCGATGCTTGCCGCGTCACCGGCGAGATCCTGCTCGACCAGGACGACATCTACGACCGCAATATCGACGTGGTCGAGCTGCGCGCCCGCGTCGGCATGGTGTTCCAGAAGCCTAATCCGTTCCCGAAATCGATCTACGAGAACGTCGCCTATGGTCCGCGTATCCATGGCCTCGCCCATTCCAAGGCCGAGATGGATGAGATCGTGGTCTCCTCACTGCGCCGCGCCGGCCTCTTCGAAGAGGTCAAGGATCGCCTCGATGCGCCCGGCACCGGCCTGTCCGGCGGCCAGCAGCAGCGCCTGTGCATTGCGCGCGCCATCGCCACCAAGCCCGAAGTCCTGCTCATGGACGAACCGTGCTCGGCCCTCGACCCGATCGCCACCGCCATCATCGAGGAGCTGATCGACGAGTTGCGCGAAAACTTCACCATCGTCATCGTGACCCACTCGATGCAACAGGCTGCCCGCGTCTCGCAGAAGACCGCGTTCTTCCACCTGGGCAAGCTCATCGAGGAGGGCGTGACCGAAGAAATCTTCACCAACCCTGTCAACAAGAAGACCCAGGACTACATTACTGGCCGTATCGGCTAAGGAGCCCTAGATGCCTACCCTCCAGAGTGAACATATCGTCTCCTCCTACGAGGACGAACTCACCCAGCTGGCCCGGTCGATCTCTGAGATGGGCGGTGAAGTGGAAGCTGCCGTGCAGGATGCCACCAAGGCCCTGCTCAAGCTCGATCACAAGCTGGCGCAGGAAACCGTCGCCAAGGACAAGCGCATCGACGAGATGCAGCGCAAGATCGACGAGACGGCCGTCTCCATGATCGCCCGCCGCCAGCCCATGGCCGCCGACCTGCGCTCGATCATCACCTCGATCCACGTCGCCAATGACCTCGAACGTGTCGGCGACATGGCCAAGCAGGTGGCCCGCCGCGCCATCCAGATCGAAACCCTTGCGCTCGCGCCCAAGTTCTACAACGGGCTCAAGCACATGACCGATCTGATCCTGGCCCAGCTCAAGGCCGCGATCGATGCCTATTCGACCCGTAACGGCGCCGCGGCCATCGCCGTGTGCAACCGCGACGACGAGATCGACGCGCTTTACACCTCCATCTTCCGTGAACTGCTCACCTACATGATGGAAGACCCGCGCAACATCACGCAGTGCACCCATCTGCTGTTCTGCGCCAAGAACCTCGAGCGCGTCGGCGACCACGCCACCAACATCGCCGAGGCCGCCTATTACCTCGATACCGGCCGGTACCTCTCCGGCGACGTCGAGGAACTGCACCGGACCCAGATCCGCGAGTAATCGCGGATCGCCAGCCTTTCCAGGAACGGAACCGCTGACATGCCTGCCACTATCATGATCGTCGAAGACGAGGCGGATCTGGCGCTGATGATGCGCTACAACCTCGAGGCCGAAGGCTTTACCGTGCTGTCCTCGGCCAGCGGCGATGAAGCCGCCGACCAGATGCGCGAGCGCATCCCCGATCTCATCCTGCTCGATTGGATGCTGCCGGGGCTCTCCGGCATCGAGCTGTGCCGCCGCTGGCGCGCCCGCGAGGAAACCGCCCGCGTGCCGATCATCATGATCACCGCGCGCGGCGAAGAGGAGGAGCGTGTCCGCGGCCTCGCCACCGGCGCCGACGACTATGTCGTCAAGCCCTTCTCGGTTCCAGAACTGCTGGCCCGCATCAATGCCCTGCTGCGTCGCTCGAGCCCGCAGCTCGTCGCCAACGTGCTCAAGGCCGGCGATCTCGAACTCGATCGCACCAGCCACCGCGTCCGCCGTGCCGGCCGCGAAGTGCATCTCGGGCCCACCGAATACCGTTTGCTCGAATACCTCATGCGCCATCCCGGCCGTGTCTATTCGCGCGAGCAGCTGCTCGATGGCGTCTGGGGCAATGACGTCTATGTCGACGAACGTACCGTCGACGTCCATGTCGGGCGCCTGCGCAAGGCCATCAACCGCGGCAAGAGCGCCGACCCCATCCGCACTGTCCGCGGCGCCGGCTATTCCTTCGACGAGCAATTCACCACCGTCGCCAGCTAAGGCGCCACCGGACACGAGCAAAAAACCACCCTTGCCGCCGGCAGGGTGGTTTTTGTTTTTGGGGCAGGGCGGTGATACCTGCCTGGCTAATCCTGTCGCCGGGAGCGCTATCGCCCGGCTCGCTTATGCGCCTCTACATAGGCGCGCAGCACTTCCTGCATGCGGGTGATGTGCCCTTTGCCGGCGCTCTTGAAATAGTCGAAGACGTCCGGGTCCAGCTTGAGATGCACCGATTTCGGAGCCTTCGGTTCGACCACGCGCGCATCCGCCCAGAAGTCGGGGCCCAAGTCTTCGCCCGCCCGCGCAACGAGACCGTTGGCCAGCTTGCCTTCATCCTTCATCCTGCGCAGGTCGGCCAGCGATGCCCGCTTCATATTGCTGCCGCTCATGGCGGCCTCCTTTCCACGCGGTGATCAGCCGCGTAACGCCATCGCGCTCGGTGTGGACGACCACGAACGGGTCCCCGTCCACCAGTCCCAGCGAGATGAACCGCATCTCGCCATAGTCCGATCGGGCATCGATCTTGGTCAGTACGCGCCCCTCGAAAATCAGGGCAGCCACCAGCATGTCGACGCCGCGCTCGCTCATGACCTTGCGACGCTTGTCTTCGTCCCATTCGAATTCCACGGAGGCCCCCACCTTCGCGAAATGAAATGATGTACACAAAAGTGGACACTAATGTGCTGCATGTCAATGCGCTGCTGTCACCCCAAAACAAAAGCGGCCGGGTTGCCCCAGCCGCCTCAAAATCCCGCCGTCTTCGTCCAGGTCAGCGCTTGCGCTTTTCCACCTGGTGATAGGCGCGGCGCGAATGGAACTCGCAATAGGGGTGGCCTTCTTCCGATTCACGGCCGCAGAAATAGAAATCCGGGGTCAGCGGGTCGCCGATCGGCCATTTGCAGGTGTGTTCGTTGAGCCCCAGCAGGCCGATGCGCTCGCCTTCCGGGATAAAGAGTTCGCTGGCGGGGGCCACGTAGGCCTCCACTTCCATCTCTTCGGTGATCGCCAGCGCCGTGGCGCCGATCACCTGCGTGCGCACCACCGTTTGGCGCTTGACCATGCCGCCGCCGCCAAGGCCGGACGAATGGCTGGCGCCGACGCTCGGGGAGGCCACACGGCGCGGAGCCGGGCGAGCCGTCGTCCGCGCGCGCGGCGCCGTTGCTGCCGGCTTCGCACGGGCGGAAAGTTTGAGGCGGTGCACCTTGCCGATCACGGCATTGCGGGTCACCCCATCGCCGAGTTCTGCTGCGATCTGGCTGGCGCTCAGGCCTTCCATCCAGAGTTTCTTCAGCAGTTCAACTCGCTCTTCTGTCCAGCCCATCGACATTAGCTCCTAGCTGCTCAAATAGAGACAGAATCCCTCTTCGTGCTGTCAGAACGGGGCTGACAGCTAAAAACGCTATGCGTCGTATGTTGAGTGGGTCCGCCACACGAGATATCGTGTTCCCAACGCCCCGGATACTACACGGCCCGCAGAATCCGGATCAAGACTCCCCCGGCAAATTCCACCGGGAAAACCAGCAATTGCGGTGGACAACCAAACCTTGAGTCAAAACAGCCGCTTGGGCGGAAAACATTGACTTTTGCGGCCTCTCGGGCCTATCTGAAACGCGCAACGCGCCGCCAAATGCAGCGCGTTTTTGGTTTTTATTGGGCCGTGAGAGGCCTTCGAGCAACACCAGGGAAATAGGGGAACAATCATGTCTGCGTTGTATGGCACTTACGCCCGGTCCGGTCTCGCCTTCGAGCGAGGCGAGGGTGTGCGCCTCTACGCGCAGGACGGCACCGCTTACCTCGATTTCCACTCCGGCATCGGCGTCAACGCGCTCGGCCACGGCGACCCGCATCTGGTCTCGACCCTCAAGGCTGCCGCCGAAAAAGTCTGGCACACGTCCAACGTCTTCACCATTCCCGAGCAGGAGCGGCTGGGCCAGCGTCTGGTGGACCTCACCTTCGCCGACTCCGTCTTCTTCACCAATTCGGGTGCCGAAGCGGTCGAATGCGCCATCAAGACGGCGCGCCACTATTTCTTCTCCAAGGGCGAGCCGGAAAAGACCGACATCATCGCCTTCACCGGCTCCTTCCACGGCCGCACGCTCGGCACCATCGCTGCCGGCGGCAACCCCCATTACATCGAGGGCTTCGGCACCCCGCTCTCCGGCTTCAAGCATCTGGCCCCCGGCGACCTCAAGGCCGTCGAGGCCCTGATCGATGACAAGACCTGCGCCATCCTCATCGAGCCCGTGCAGGGCGAGGGCGGCGTGTCGGCCATGCCGGTCGAGTTCATCAAGGGCTTGCGCGACCTCTGCGACAGGAACGACATGCTGCTCATCTTCGACGAGGTGCAGTGTGGCTATGGGCGCACTGGGCGCTTCTTCGCCTATGAATGGACCGGCATCGAGCCCGACATCATGGCCGTGGCCAAGGGCATCGGCGGCGGTTTTCCGCTGGGCGCCTGCCTCGCCAAGGGGCCGGTGGCGGCCTCGATGGTGCCGGGCACCCATGGCTCGACCTATGGCGGCAACCCTCTGGCCTGCACCATCGGCAATGCCGTGCTCGACCGCATCCAGGCGCCCGGCTTCCTCGAGAACGTCGAGAAGGTCAGCCAGCGCCTCAACTGGGAACTCCAGCAGCTGGCGCAGAAATACCCGCAATACGTGGTGGCACTGCGCGGCAAGGGGCTGATGGTCGGCGTCAAGATCACCCCGCCGGTGCGCGATTTCGTCGAGCGCCTGCGCGCCGATCACCACCTGCTCACGGTCGCCGCCGGCGAGAACGTGCTGCGCCTTCTTCCGCCTCTCGTCATCACCGAGGATGACGTCAAGGAAGCTGTCGGCAAGATCGCCGATGCCTTCGCCGCCCTTGATAGTGAACCGGGCAACGTGCCGCCGATCGATTGATCGGCGGTTCACCCCTCAAAACACGCAACAAAGGAAACCGGACCAATAAAATGACCGGCACCCCAAGGCATTTTCTGAACCTTCTCGACTTCACCCCCGAGCAATTGCGGACCATGCTGACGCTGGCCGCCGATCTCAAGGCCAAGCTCAAGGCGGGCGAGCGTCCGCTCCTGCTCAAGGACAAGGTCCTGGCCATGATCTTCGAGCGCCAGTCGACCCGCACCCGCGTTTCCTTCGATGTCGGCATGCGCCAGCTCGGCGGCGAGACCATCATGCTCACCGGCCAGGAAATGCAGCTATCGCGCGAGGAAACCCTCGCCGACACCGCGCGCGTCATGTCGCGCTATGTCGATGCGATCATGATCCGCATTCTCTCGCACGATGACCTGCTCGAACTGGCCGGCGCCTCCTCGGTGCCCGTCATCAACGGCCTGACCCGCCGCTCCCATCCCTGCCAGGTCATGGCCGACGTCATGACCTTCGAGGAGCATCGCGGCCCCATCAAGGGCGCCAAGATCGCCTGGGTCGGCGACAGCAACAACGTCATGGCCTCCTGGGTGCATGCCGCCAGGCTGCTCGGCGCCACGCTCGACATCGCCGTGCCCGAGGAATACGGCCCGGACCAGGGCATGCTGGCCGATATCCGCGCCGCCGGCAGCGCCGTGCGGCTGATGGAGGATCCGCATGAGGCGGTCAAGGATGCCGATCTCATCATCACCGACACCTGGGTGTCGATGGGTGACACCGACGAGGTCGAGCGCCGCCGCGTCTTGAAACCTTACCGGGTCAACACCAATTTGATGGGCGAGGCCGGCAAGGATGCATTGTTCATGCACTGCCTGCCTGCTCACCGCGGCGATGAAGTTACCGATGAGGTCATTGATGGGCCCCAATCGGTCGTCTTTGATGAAGCCGAAAATCGCTTACACGCACAAAAGGCGATCCTGTGCTGGGTGTTCGGGATCGAAACGCTTTAATGGCTGCTGAAACTCTGTTGTCCACGCTTGGCCTCGATCGCCCCGAAAGCGGCGACGATGTCGTGGTGCCGTTCACTCTGGATGAACTCGATGTCCGCGGCCGCTCCGTGCGGCTGGGTGACGCGCTCGACGCCATCCTCAACCGCCATAGCTACCCCGCTCCGGTGGCGCGCCTGCTGGGCGAGGCTGTCGTGCTGGCGGCCCTGGTCGGCTCGTCCCTCAAGTTCGAGGGACGCTTCATCCTCCAGACCCAGACCGATGGCCCGGTGAACCTCATCGTCGTCGATCTCGACGCGCCCGATGGCCTGCGCGGCTATGCCCGTTTCGACCATGATGCCCTCGTCAAGGCATCCGAACTCGGCAAGACCAAGCCCGGCGAGTTGCTTGGCCACGGACATCTGGCCATGACCATCGACCAGGGTTCGCACACCGAGCGCTACCAGGGCATCGTGGCGCTGGAGGGCCAGTCGCTCGAGGAAGTGGCGCATACCTACTTCCAGCAGTCCGAGCAGATCCCGACCATGGTGCGCCTGGCCGTGGCCGAGCACGATGCCAAGGGTTTCGCGCGTCCGAAATGGCGCGCCGGCGGCGTATTGGTGCAATACCTGCCCGAGCACGGCATCGGCGCGGTCCGCGACCTGCCGGGCGATGGCGTGTTCACCGAGGAAGAGGCTCCGGCCGGCGACAAGTGGGCCACCGCCCGCGCGCTGCTCGGCACCCTCTCCGATGTCGAACTGGCCGATCCCGAGCTTTCGCCCGAACGCATGCTCTTCCGTCTCTTCCACGAGACGGGCGTGCGCCTGTTCCCGGCCATGGACCTCGAAGAGCGCTGCACCTGCTCGGCCGAGCGCATCGAAGCCATGCTGCGCGACAACTTCACTGCCGAGGAGCGCCAGGACATGGCGGTCAACGGCGAGATCGAAGTCGTCTGCGAATTCTGCTCAGCGGCCTATCACTTCAAGCCGCACGAATTCGAAACCGAACACTGAATGAAAGAAAGGCCCGGAGCGATCCGGGCCTTTCTGTTTTCCGTCGACCTACTCCCGCGCCAGCGCATCCACGGGGTCGAGCCGCGATGCGGAGCGGGCCGGAAAGAAGCCGAAGGCCAGGCCGATGGCCGTCGAGGACAGCACCGCCACAACGATCGAGACCGGCGAATAGGCGAGGGTGATCGTGGGCACGAACTGCTTGACGATGGCGCCCAGGGCGAACGACAGCCCGATCCCCGCCGCCCCGCCGATGAAGCAGACCAGCACCGCCTCGACCAGGAATTGCTGCAGGATATCGCCGCCGCGCGCGCCCACCGCCATGCGGATGCCGATCTCGCGCGTGCGCTCCGATACCGAGACCAGCATGATGTTCATCACCCCGATCCCGCCCACCACCAGCGAGATCACGGCAATGGCCGAGATCAGCAGCGTCAGCGTCTGCGTGGTCGACTGAATGGTGTCGCGGATGGTGTTGGAATTCTGGAGGAAGAAGTCCTGCGTGCCGCCGTGGAGCGTCGTCAGCAGCGCCGTGATCTCGGCTTCGGCGGTGTCCATGTCATAGGTATCCGCCACGCGCACCGTGATGCCCGAGAGATAGTTGCGGCCCAGGATGCGGTCCATCACCGTCGTATAGGGCAGATAGACATTGGCATTGCTGGCGCCCGGCCCGAAGCCCGATGTCGTGGCCACGCCTATGACCCGCACCGGCACCTTGCCGATCACGATGACCTGCCCGATCGGGTCCTCCCCGTTGGGGAAGAGCGCCGAAACCGCATTGGTATCGATCACCGCGTCCTGCGAGCGCTCGTTGACGTTCTGCTGGGTGAAGCTCGATCCCTGCGAGATTGTCGTACCGCTGACGCGGAAATAATCCGGTCCCGCGCCCGTGATTGAGGTCGAGACGGAAAGGTTGCCGTAAAGCGCCGTGCCGTTGCTCGACACGCGCGGCGTCACGCTGTCGGCATAGGGCTGGCGCGCCAGGGCATCGGCATCGGTGGCCACCAGCGTGCGGATGCGCCCCGCCGTGCGGTCGCCGAACCCGCTGCCCGGCGCGATGGTGATGGTGTTGGTGCCGATCGAGGAAATCTGCGCCAGCACCGCCTGCTGGCTGCCCTGGCCGAGCGCCACCACAGACACCACCGAAGCGATGCCGATAATGATGCCGAGCATGGTCAGGAACGTGCGCAGCTTGTGGGCGCGCATTGCCCGCACCGCCGTGCGCACCACCTCGAAGCCGCGGTCGATGCCTTCGCGCCAGCCGGCCTTTTCGCGCGGCACCGCTTCGACCTTGCGCGCCGCCATGTCGTCGTCGCGCCGTCGGTCGGCAATGATGCGCCCGTCGCTGATCTCCACGATCCGCTCGGCGCGGCTGGCGACGTTCTGGTCGTGGGTGACCAGGATCACGGTGTGGCCGTCCTGGTGCAGCTCCTCGAGCAGCGTCATCAGGTCTTCGCCGCTCTTCCTGTCGAGCGCGCCGGTCGGCTCGTCCGCCAGGATCACCTCGCCGCCATTCATCAAGGCCCGCGCCACCGAGACGCGCTGCTGCTGGCCACCCGACAATTCGGTTGGGCGGTGATCCAGCCGATCGCCCAGGCCCAGCCGCTTCAGCAGCTCGACCGCACGTTCCTGCCGCGCCCCGGCTTCCATGCCGGCGTAGATGGCCGGCACTTCCACGTTCTGCACGGCGTCGAGATCGGGCAGGAGCTGGTAGCGTTGGAAGATGAAGCCGAAATGCTCGCGCCGCAGCTCGGCCAGCTCGTCCGCGTCCATACCCTCCACATCGCGTCCGTCGAAGGCATAGGTGCCCGCATTCGCCCGGTCCAGGCACCCCAATATGTTCATCAGCGTCGACTTGCCCGAGCCCGACGCGCCCATGATGGCGAGCATCTCGCCGCGCTCGATGGTAAGGTCGATATCCTTGAGCACGGCGACCACCTCGTCGCCGTTGCGGAATTCACGCCGCAGCTTGGTGAGGGAAATCAGCGGGACGGCCATGGTTCAGAGCCCAAAGGGAGCCGGAGGACCGCGGAACCGGCCACCGCCGGCCGCCGTGCCGCCGGCCGGGCGCAGGCCGGCCACGCCGCTGGCCACCACTTCGTCGCCCTCGTCGAGACCGCCGGTGATTTCGGCGCTGATATTGTTGTTGATGCCCACGGTCACTTCATGGGGCGTGATCTCGCCGGTCCTGGGGTCGAGCACGCGCACGAAATACTTGCCCTGCCGATTGGGCGAGCCGAGCACGGCCGAAGGCAGGAGCAGGGCGTCCTTGGCTTCCTTGAGCACGATGCTGATCTTGGCCGTCATGGCGATGCGCAGCTTGTGGTCGGGGTTCTTCACCTCGAACCGGCCATTGTAATAGATGGCGTTGTCGCTCGAGGAGATGCCGCTATCGGCCGTGGTAATGGCGTCGGGTGCCGGCTCGATCGAGCGCAGCGTCGCCTCGATCTGGTTATTGGGCTCGCCCAGGATGGTGAAGAACGCCTTCTGCCCCGGCTGCACCCGCGTCACGTCCGCTTCCGAGATCTGCGCCTTGATGACCATGGTGTCGAGGTCCGCCACCTTGACGATGGTGGGCGAGGTCTGGGCCGAGGAAATGTTCTGCCCTTCGCTCACCAGCACGGCGACGACCGTGCCGTCCACGGGCGAGGTGATCTTGGTGCGCGAGAGATTGAGATTGGCCGAGTCCACGGCCAGTTCCGCCTGGCTGATCTGCGCATCGAGCGCCGCCAGCGAGGCGGCGGCCGCGTCGACCGTGGCCGTGGCGCTGTCATAGTCGGCCTGCGACTTGAGGTTCTGCTTGAGAAGCTGTTCGGTGCGCGCCAGCGTCTGCTGCGCCTGGGTCTGGTCGGCGACCTTGCCCAGCCGCTGCGCCTTCATGTTGGCCAGCGCCGCCTGTGCGGATTTGACGGCGTTCTCCTGGTCGAGCGAGTCGATATCGGCGATCGGATCGCCCTTCTTGACCGTGTCGCCCAGCTTGACGTGCAGGGTCTCGATCCGGCCCGAAACCTGCGCGCCGACGCTCGTCACAGTATTGGCTTCAAGCGAGCCGGAGGCCAATACTGTCTGCTGCACGTCCCCGCGGGTAACTTCGACGGTGGGCGGGGGCGGCTCGGCCTGGGTGCGGCCGAAATAATACCAGCCGCCGCCGGCCAGTGCCGCCAGCACCAGTAACGCGATGATCCAGCGCCACCACGACTTCCGTCTCCGACCGTTCTTCGCCAAGTTCCCGTTCCTTCACGCCCGATACTGCGCTCTATATAGGCATTGGAACGCCGAACGTCGCCTTAGCGGTCGGTAAATCAGCTTAAATCTTGGTAAGGGGGCGGGGCCGCCCCCTCAGATCTGATCCAGCCCGTAGGCCAGGTCCGCGATCAGATCGTCGGCATTTTCCAGCCCCACCGAAATCCGCAGCATACCCGGGGTGATGCCGCTTTCCAGCCGCACTTCTTCGGTCAGGCGCTGATGGGTAGTCGTGCGCGGATGGGTGATGATGGATTTGGCGTCGCCCAGATTGTTCGAGATGAGGATCACCGCCAGCGAATCCGCCAGCTTGAACGCCGCTTCCTGTCCGCCCTTGACCTCGAAGGCCACGAGTGTCGAGCCCGCCTTCATCTGCTTGAGTGCCAGTTCGTATTGCGGGTGGCTCTTGTGGTGCGGGTAGATCACCCGGCTGACCTTGGAATGGTTGCCCAGAAAGTCCGCGATCTTCCCGGCATTCTCGGTCATCTGCCGCACGCGCAGCGGCAGCGTTTCGAGGCCCTTGAGCATGATCCAGGCATTGAACGGGCTGATCGAAGGCCCGGTCTGGCGGATGAAGGTATGGATGTCCCCGGTGACCAGCTCCTTGCTGCCCAGGATCAGCCCGCCCAGCGCCCGGCCCTGGCCGTCTATATGCTTGGTGGCCGAATAGGTGACGAGGTCCGCGCCCATGGCCAGCGGGCTCTGCCAGAGCGCGGTGGCGAAGACATTGTCGACGATGAGCTTGGCCCCGCCCGCATGGGCGATCCTGGCCACGGCCTCGATATCGACAAGTTCGAGCGTCGGGTTGGTCGGCGTCTCGATGAACACCACCTTGGTGTTGGGCCGCATGGCCTTGAGGAAGTTTTCCGGGTCCCTGCCGTCCACCAGCGTCGAGCTGACGCCCCAGCGCGGCATGAAATCTTCCACCACGAAGCGGCAGCCGCCGAACAGCGCGCGCGAGGCCACGATATGGTCTCCGGCGCGCAACTGGCTCTGCACGGCCGTCGTCACCGCCGCCATGCCCGTCGCCAGCGCCCGCGCATCCTCGGCGCCTTCGAGCAGCGCCATGCGCTTCTGCAGCACATCCACGGTCGGGTTGGAAAAGCGCGAATAATTGTGCCCGGCGATCTCGCCCTTGAAGAGCTTTTCGGCATAGCCGGATTCCGGATAGGTATACCCGGAAGTCATGTAGATCGGCTCGGAAGTCTCGTTGAACTGGCTGCGCTCGATGCCGCCGTGAACGAGGGAAGTCTCGGGGGAACGGTTCTTCGGGTTGAAGAGCGGGTTGTTCTGCTTGCTCATGGCATATCCCAGAAAACAAAAAGAGCCGGCGCGAGTGGCCAGCTCCCTACGGTTCCTTTAGCAACTTGTTTTAGGTGGCTGCAATCAGACCGGCCAAATCACCACCGCCGGTTGTGTTATGCCTGTTGAGCCCATGCGTCAATGCGGTGCCCCATGCTCAAACTCCACGCGCCGCCGCCAGTTGCCTCATCGTGTCCATGCCATTGCCTCCCCCCTTGCGGGAAAGGCCGGGAGGGGGGTATCCACGGAGTTCACTCTCTCGGCGGGAAGCAATGACCAACACGCAAAGCTGGCCACAGGGCATCTTCACCGCCCGTCTCATCGAAGAGCTCGCCGCCCGGGGCGCCATCACGCTCCAGCGCCCCTTCGATGCCGATCAGGTGCAGCCCGCCAGCCTCGACCTGCGCCTGGGCGAAGTTGCCTACCGCGTCCGTTCCAGCTTCCTGCCCGGCCCCGACCACACGGTCGCCGAGCGCATTGCCGACCTCACGCTCCACGAACTCGATCTTACCGATGGCGCCGTGCTCGAGCGCAATTGCGTCTATCTGGTGCCGCTGCTCGAGACCCTGCACCTACCTGAGGCCGTCAGCGCCGCCGCCAATCCCAAGAGTTCGACCGGGCGCCTCGATGTCTTCACCCGCGTCATCGGTGATCGCGCCCGCGGCTTCGATATCCTGCCCGCCGGCTATTCCGGCCCGCTTTATCTGGAAATCTCCCCGCGCACCTTCCCCATCCGGGTGCGCACCGGCTCGCGTCTCTCCCAGATGCGCTTCCGTTCCGGGGAAACCCGTCTCTCGGTCGCCGAGCACCGGGCGCTCCATGCCGCCGAAACGTTGGTGATCGATGCCAACGAGGAAGTGGGGGAGGGCGTGGCGCTCTCCATCGACCTCAAGGGCGAGGACCGCAACGGCCTCATCGGCTTCCGCTCCAAGCGCCATACCGCCGTCATCGATGTCGACAGGAAGGACGCCCTCGACGTCCTCGATTTCTGGGAGCCGCTCATCAATCGCGGTTCGGATGAATTCATCCTCGACCCCGACGAGTTCTATATCCTCGTCAGCCGCGAAGCCGTCCACGTGCCCCCGGCCTATGCCGCCGAAATGGTGCCGTTCGATCCGCTGGTCGGGGAGTTCCGCGTCCATTATGCCGGCTTCTTCGATCCCGGCTTCGGTCATTCCGCCGCCGGCGGCACCGGCAGCCGTGCCGTGCTCGAAGTGCGCAGCCGCGAAGTGCCGTTCATGCTCGGCCACGGCCAGACCATCGGCCGGCTGGTCTACGAGCGCCTCGCCGAAGCGCCCGACCGGCTCTATGGCGCGGGCCTGGGCTCGAACTACCAGGCGCAGACCCTCAAGCTTTCCAAGCACTTCAAGCCCTATTCGGCAAGCTGAAGCCCTACCGGCGCCCATTTGCGCTTGATCGGCATTTGCCGATGGCTATGCTGGCTGGCGAACCGGTCGCGTCGTCCGACGCTCCATGACCGGGCTTCCAATCGAACCAGCAAGCTTCAGGGAGACAGTCATGCCGCATGCATTGGCCTATGGCGCCAAGTCGGCCACGACCCCGCTCGTGCCCCTCACCATCACCCGCCGCGATCCCGGCCCCACCGACGTGCGCATCGACATCGTCTATTGCGGCGTCTGCCACTCGGACCTGCACACGGCGCGCGGCGAGTGGGGCGGCGTGAAATTTCCCGCCATTCCCGGCCACGAGATTGTCGGCAAGGTCATCGCCGTTGGCGACAAGGTCGAAAAGTTCAAGGTCGGGGATACGGTCGGCGTCGGCTGCATGGTCGATTCCTGCCGCGAATGCGCCTCGTGCCGCGAAGGCCTCGAGCAATATTGCGAGGCCGGCAACATCGGCACCTATAACGCCCCCGACAAGCACCTGGGCGGCCACACTTTCGGCGGCTACACCTCCGAGATCGTCGTCGATCAGGATTTCGTCCTCTCGATCTCCGACAAGCTCCCGCTCGATGCCGCCGCCCCGCTGCTCTGCGCCGGCATTACCCTGTGGTCCCCGCTCGTCCATTGGGGCGCCGGCCCCGGCAAGAAGGTCGGCATCGTCGGCCTGGGCGGCCTCGGCCATATGGGCGTCAAGCTCGCCAAAGCGCTGGGCGCCGAGGTCGTGATGTTCACCACCTCGCCCTCCAAGGTCGCCGATGCCCACAAGCTCGGCGCCCATGAGGCGGTGATCTCCACCGACAAGGAGGCCATGGCCCGCCACAAGCGCAGCTTCGACCTCATCATCAACACCGTCTCGGCCCCGCACGACCTCGACCTCTACATGGCGCTCCTCAAGCGCGATGGCGCCCAGGTCCTTGTCGGCCTGCCCTCGACCCCGCACGATCCCATCAAGGTCGGCCGCATGATCGGCAACCGCCTGACCCTGGCCGCCTCTACCATCGGCGGCATCAGGGAAACCCAGGAAATGCTCGATTTCTGCGCCGAGCATGGCATCGTCTCGGATATCGAAACCATCGACATCCAATCGATCAACGACGCCTACGAGCGCATGCTCAAGGGCGACGTCAAATACCGCTTCGTCATCGACATGGCTTCGCTGAAGGACGATGCGAAAGCGGCGTAACGCCCCCAATCAGGCCGGCGGGATCGACCCCCGCCGGCAGCGTGCCATGCTTTTGCGGTGTTCGCGCCGGGTTGGACTGCGCAGTCACCCTGCAGTACCGGCGCCGAGGCTGGCCAGCAGCGTGTCCAGGCTCTCGAACTGCTCGGCCCACCCACCCGTGCTGCCGGAGGCAATCGCCTCATCGAGTGCTTCCTTTGACGGATAGAGGTCGCGCAGGATTAGCAGCGTCTTGCCGTCCTTTTCCTCGAAGCTGACCGTGGTCACGGCTCCATCCTCGCTTTCCTCATTCGTCCACACGAGGCGCTTATGCGGGATGACCTCGATATACCTGCCGAAAAACGCCACTGGCTGGTCCGATCCAGGGACGCCGAACACGAAACGGTAGGTGCCGCCGGTGCGGACGTCGGCCTCGCAGGAGAGGAAGGTGATGCCGAACGATTTCGGCGCCCACCAGCGCATGAGCAGTTCGGGCGTGGTCCAGGCTTCAAACACCAGGCGCGCCGGACCGTCGAAGGCTCTAGTGACGACCAGCTCTCGCTCGGACTGCCGGTCCACGCTCGTGCCGCTTCCCGTGGGAGTGGGCTCACTCGCTCTTTTCTCGTCCATCGTCTCTCTCCCTCTGTTTCAATTGCTCGACAACTTCGTCCAACTCGTCAAAGCGTGCCGCCCAAAGCCGGCGATATCCCTCAATCCATGCGGCCTCTTCCTCCAGCCGGCTGAGGCCAAGCCTGCAGGTGCGCACCCGCCCGACTTTCTCGGTCGTGACGAGCCCGGCCTGCTCGAGGACGCTCACATGCTTCTTCATGCCCGTGAGCGTCATGTGGAACTTCTCGGCAAGATCCGAGATCGAGGCGTCTGCACGCCCGAGCTGTTCAAGGACGCCGCGTCGGGTGGCATCCGATAGCGCGGCGAACGAAGCATCGGAGCGGGTTTGATAATGCTGAACCATATGGTTCAGTATAGAGGGTAAATGCTGGTGTGCAAGCCGTTCGCGAGGTCCTGGACCAACAGCAGGCAGTCGAACCTGCCATGGCCTGCGCGGCGCTTATTTCCTGGCCAACATCGGCAGGGCCAGCCCCCATTGTGTTTCCTGGGGTGGTCCGACCGGCTCGAAACCCAGCTTCCTATAGACAGCTATCGCCCGTGCATTGTCAGGATGCGGATCGGTCGCGATTACAGGTGCCCCTTCTGCAAAGAGAGCCTGCATTCTCATGGCGATGAAGGCCGATCCATGCCCGACGCCGACCATTTCAGGGTCACCGATATATTGGTCAATACCCCGCGATCCCGTGGGAAGATAGGCAAACGGGTGATCGTCCCACCCGTGAACCGTGTAGTCCTGTATGAACGCAAATGGGCGCCCGGCGTTTGAAACGATCCAGCGCGCAACCCGTGGATCCGCCAGGTCCGCTGCATCGTAGGGCTCGGCTGCACTCCACCAGGCACGGACATGCGGGTTCGATCGCCACTCGACGAGCATGCCAACGTCATCAAGCCTAACCTTGCGAAAACTGTATGGATTGGATGCCATCATTCGAGAGGTTTATCAGATCGCCCTTCGGTAGATATGAGCTCAAACGCCCGTTCCTTCTACCCGCCGAGCCCGATCTTGACGCCATCGCGCTTTTCCAGCACAAGAAGCGCGTCGCGGGTGTAGCTCAATGGTAGAGCAGCAGCTTCCCAAGCTGAATACGAGGGTTCGATTCCCTTCACCCGCTCCAAAATTCCTCAAAATTTTATCGATTGGTGCCGGTCAGCCGGCCACGAGCCGCCGTGGATTGACGGGGTAAAGCCGCTCGCGTCCGAGCATGGTTACCTCCAGCGCCGGCCATTGGAAAAGGCCCGCAAAGGCCGGGCCGAGGATGTTGAGGTTACCCGTCGCGCTGCCATAGGCCGGCAGGATCAGCAGGCGCCCATCCTGCACGAAGCAGGGGCGGCGGACCGAGCGGCCGTTCATCACCACGCGCGCCGCCGGGTGAAGGTGGCCCGCCACCAGCCCGTTGACGCCGGGACCCGGCTCATGGGTGAACGTCACTCCACCGATCTCGACGACCGGCAGGCAGCGCCCGCCCAATGCATGGGGGGAGGGGTCGTGGTTGCCCGAAAGCCAGAGCCATTCCGCCCGGCGTGTAAGCGCGTTGAGCCGCGCGCGGTCGGGCTCGGGCAGGGTGCGCGTGCCTTCGTCGCGGTGAAAACTGTCGCCGAGCGCCATGACGCGCCGCGCCCCGGTGCGGTTGATGTCCCGCTCCAGTTTCCCCAGCGTCAGCCGCGTATCGTAGGGCGGCAGCAATTGGCCGGTGCGGGCGAAGGAGGAGAGCTTTTCGAGGTGGAGGTCGGCGACGAGCAGCGTCTCCTCGGCGCGCCAGAACATGGCGCCCGAGGGCAGGAGTTCGAAGGTCTGGCCGCAAAAGCGCAGAAAGGCCGTTTCCGCCTCCTCGCCCGCCGTTTCGGAGCGTAGCGCTCCCGATTGCGTCAATTCCCCAAGGCCTCTCGCATCAATTCGTCCGCGGCTTCGGCCATGGCCGTTTCGCGCCCTTCCCCGAAGATCGGCTCCCTGCCGATATCGAGCATCACCGGTACCGCGAGCGGCGAGATTCGGTCGAGAGGTTTGTGCACGATATGTTTCCGTATGCGCCTGAGGAAATGCCCCAGGCGCTCGATGTCGAGCAGGCCCCGCGCCGCATCGTGCCGCGTGGCCTGGATGAGGATGTGGTCCGGCTCGTGCTGGTAGAGCACGTCGTAGATCAGGTCCGCCGACATGGTGATCTGCCGGCCGGTCTTCTCCTTGCCCGGGTGACGGCGCTCGATGAGCCCGGCAATGATGGCGCAATTGCGGAACGTGCGCTTCATCAGCGCCGATTCATCCAGCCACGCTTCGAGGTCGTCGCCCAGCATGTCCTCGGAAAACAGCTCGTCCAGCGATAGCCGCCCGGTGCGCACCATGGCCGACATATCGCCCAGTCCCCAGACCGCCAGCGCATATTCGGAGGCAACGAAGCCCAGCGGCCGCGCCCGGTCGCGCTCCAGCCGCCGCGTCAGCAGCATGCCGAGCGTCTGGTGCGCCAGCCGCCCCTCGAAGGGATAGCACACCATGTAGTTGAGCGCGCCGCGCGGAAACGTCTCGACCAAGAGGCTCTCGCGCCCCGGCAGCACCGAAAAATCCCGCTGCAGCCGCAGCCAGTCGGCCGTCTGCTCGGGCAGTTTCGTCCATTGCCCGGGCGTCGCCAGGATGCGCCGCACGCGCTCGGCTAGATAGGTCGAGAGCGGAAACTTGCCGCCCATATAGGAGGGGATTTTCGGGTCCCCCGACACGGCGCGCGACACATAGGCCTCGGTCTCGTGCATGCCCTCGAAGGCCACGACCTCGCCGCCGAACATGAAGGTGTCGCCCGGCGTCAGCGTATCGAAGAAATACTCCTCCATCTCGCCCAGCACGCGCCCCATGCGCCCGATCGGTCCGGTGCTCTGGCCGCGCTTGTGGCCGCGCCCGCGCACCAGCCGCACCTTGACCATCGGTTCCTCGATGATGGTGCCGATATTGAGCCGGTATTGCTGGATGACATTGGCATTGGCCACGCGCCAGGTGCCGTCCGGGTTCCGCCGCAGCCGCGCATAGCGCTCATAGGCGCGCAGGGCGTAGCCGCCCGTCGCCACGAAATCGAGCACGCGGTCGAACTGCTCGCGCGCCAGGTCGCGATAGGGCCAGGCGCGGCGGATTTCTGCAAATAGGTCGTCGGCGAGGAACGGGGCGGCGCAGGCCATGCCCAGAATGTGCTGGGCCAGCACGTCATAGGCGCCGGCATGCGGATCTTCGCTGTCCTGATGGTTCTCGTGCACGGCCTCGACCGCCGCCTCGCATTCGAGCACCTCGAACCGGTTGGAGGGCACGAGCAGCGCCTTGGAGGGCTCGTCCATGCGGTGATTGGCGCGCCCGATGCGCTGCAGCATGCGCGAGGAGCCTTTCGGCGCGCCCACCTGCACCACAAGGTCCACGTCGCCCCAGTCGATTCCCAGGTCGAGCGTGGAGGTACAGACCACAGCCCGCAGCGCCCCCGCCGACATGGCGCTCTCGACCTTGCGCCGCTGCTCGACCGAGAGCGAGCCGTGATGCAACGCAATGGCGAGGCCGTCCTCATTGATCGCCCAGAGCCATTGGAACAGCATTTCGGCCTGGCTGCGCGTATTGACGAAAAGCAGCGTCGTCTTGTGCTGCTTGATGGTCTCGTAAAGGTCCGGCACCGCATAGGCCGTCGAATGCCCGGCCCAGGGCACGCGCTCGTCGCTGCGCAGGATCGCCAGTTCCGGTTTGGCGCCGCCCGCGGCCAGCAGCAGCCTCGCCGGGGCGTCCGGCACCGGCTGGGCGATCCAGTCGCGCAGCGTCTCCGGCTTCTTGACCGTGGCGCTGAGCGCCGTGATCCGCAATTGCGGGGCGAGCCTGGCCAGCCGCGCGATCCCCAGCGAGAGCAACTCGCCGCGCTTGGAGGTCACCAGCGCATGCAATTCGTCGAGCACGATGCGCCGCAGTCCCGAGAACATGCGGCCGGCATCGCCATGGCTCACCAGCAGCGCCAATTGCTCGGGCGTCGTCAGCAGGATGTTGGGCGGCGCATAGCGCTGGCGCTGCCGCCGCCCCGCCGGCGTATCGCCCGTGCGCGTCTCCACCGTGATCGGCAGTCCCATCTCCTCGATGGGCGTCGTGAGGTTCCGGTGCACGTCCACCGCTAGCGCCTTGAGCGGGGAGATATAGATCGTGTGCAGCCCGTCCATCGGCTGGGCGATGAGGTCTTCGAGCGTGGGCAGGAAGCCGGCCAGGGTCTTGCCGGCGCCGGTGGGGGCGATGAGCAGCGCCGAGGCGCCGGCCTTCCAGGCGTCGAGCACGTCGAGCTGGTGCCGGCGCGGGGCCCAGCCCTTGCTTTGGAACCATTCGGCGATGACGGGTTGCAGCGGCAAGGATGTGTTCCGGTGGGCCTGCGCTATCTATCCACTGTCCATCGCCTCCTGGGCAAGAGGCGATCCCCCTTGCGGCAGGGCGGCGGAAGAGGCTTATGCTGTGCCATAGCAGCGAGAACGCCCCATGACCGATCCCGTTTCAGAATTCCTCACGCCCGATGCTGCCCGCATGCAACTGGCCGAGCGCGTCGATCTGTTGCGCGGCTCGGGCAAGCGCGTGGCCATCGGCCTTGCCGGCGGGCCGGGCGTCGGCAAGTCGACGCTCGCCGCCGAACTCGTCGCCACCCTCAACGAGGATGAGCCGGGCCTGGCCGTGCTGCTGCCCATGGATGGCTTCCATATGCGCCAGGCCAAGCTCGAAACTCTGGGCATTGCCGCCGACAAGGGCGCCCCGCATACATTCGAGGCGCGGGCCTTCCTCGATTTTCTTGCCCGCGCCAAGGCCGCCACCGATGCCGTCAGCGGCCCGGTCTATTCGCGCAAGATCGAGGATGTCGTCGATGACGGCTTCGCCATCCTGCCGACGACGCAGGTGCTGGTGGTCGAGGGCAATTACCTGCTGCTGCCGATCGAGCCCTGGCGTCATGTGCGTGATCTGCTCGATCTCTCCGTCTTCATCGATGTGCCGCGCGACCTCGTGCGGACGCGCCTGCTCAGGCGCCACGCCGCCGAAGGCCTTTTCACCGAGGACCGTAATCGCGCTCATATCGAGCGGGTGGACCTGCCCAATTACGATCTGGTATCGCAATCGCGCTCCCGCGCCGATCTGGCCATTCATCTCGATACCGATTCCTGACCACCATGACCTCCCGTCCGACCTATCCCTTCGACGTGCGCAGCGCCGATGTCTGGCGCATTGCGCTGCCCGCTTCCGTGGCCTTCATCACCGAGCCCATGGTGGGCGTGGTCGATATCGCCATTGTCGGGCGGCTGGGCGATGCGGCGCTGCTGGGCGGCCTCGTGCTCGGGGCGCTGGTCTTCGATTTCATCTTCTCGCTGGCCTATTTCCTGCGCCTGGGCACGGCCGGCCTCACGGCGCAATCGGTGGGGGCGCGCCAGCCCAATGAGGGCCTGATCCATGCCGCCCGCGCCATCGCGCTCGGCATCGGCATTGGCCTCGTCCTCATCGCGCTTTCGGGCGTGCTCTACGCCATCGCCATTTTCGTGCTGAAGCCCGAGCCGGGCGTGGAGGCGGCGCTTGCCACCTATTTCCATGTCCGCCTGCTTTCGGCGCCGTTCTCGCTGGTCAATTACGCGCTGCTCGGCTGGTTCTATGGCCGCGCCGCCGCGCGCACCGGCATGATGCTGCAATTGCTCATCCATGGGGTGAACATCGTCCTCAGCGTCGCCTTCGTTTACGGCCTGGGCTGGGGTGTCGCGGGCGTCGCCGCGGGCGCCGTCATCGCCCACGCGGCCGCTGCGCTTGTCGGCCTCTATCTCGTGGCCCGTCATTTCGGCGGCTTCCGCGCCACCTGCGCGCGCATCGTCCCGTCCGAACTGCTCGACCGCGTGGCGCTGCGCCGCATGTTCAGCCTCAGCCGCGACCTCATGATCCGCTCGGCGGCGCTGATGTCGGTCTATGTCTATTTCGCCGCGCAGGGTTCGCGCGCCGGCGAGGTCACGCTGGCCGGCAACGCCATCCTTCTCAACATGATGATGGTCTCGGCCTTCTTCCTCGACGGTCTGGCGCAGGCCTCCGAGCAGCTTTGCGGCAAGGCCGTCGGCGCCAACTGGCAGCCGGCCTTCGAAAAGGCCAAGAACCTGTCGCTGCTGGCCGGCACCGGCATCTCGGCCGCCCTGGCGCTGGTGCTCTATTTCGCCGGACCGCTCATCATCGACCTGATGACGACGAGCGAGCCGGTGCGCGAGACCGCCCGGCAATATCTCTGGCTGGCCGCCCTCGCCGCCATGACCGGCATGCCCGCCTTCGTCTTCGACGGCATCCTGACCGGATCGACCCTCAACGACGCCATGCGCAACGGCATGGTGGTGTCGCTGGTCTTCTTCCTCGTCATCGCCTACCTGCTCGAGCAGGCCTTCGGCAATGCCGGGCTCTGGGCCGCGATGAACCTCTTCTTCCTCGCCCGCGCCGCCATCTATTGGTGGTCGCTGGAACGCCGCAAGCCGGCGCTCTTCGCCGCTTGAGGCGAAGCGTTAGAGCGAAAGTTTTCCGGCAGCCCAGTCGTCCGTCTTGCGCCCGGTAAGTTCGGCGACATTCGCCGCGCCCGCCGCGCGGATGCCGGCGACGAGGCCGCGCTTGAGGCGGTCGAGCATATCGAACCCGCCAAAGACAAGCGCCGAATAGAGCTGGATGGCGTTGGCGCCGGCCTCGAACTTGGCCAATGCCGTTTCCGGCGAATAGATGCCGCCGACCCCGATCAGGGGCAGGCTACCCAGCCTCTGGCGCATCTGCGCCAGCCGTTGCGTCGAAAGGTTGAACAGCGGCTTGCCCGAAAGCCCGCCCGTCTCGTTGGCATTGGCAAGGCCCGCCACCGTGTCGCGGCTGATCGTGGTGTTGGAAACGATGACGCCGTCCAGGTCCGTTGCCAGCACCGTGCGGGCAATGCCGTCCATGGCCTTCTCGTCGAGATCGGGCGCGATCTTGAGCAGCACCGGCACGCGCACCCTGGCCTTGGCCCGCGCATCGAGCACCGACTCGAGCAGGCGCTTGAGTGCCTCTTCGGCCTGCAGGTTCCGCAAGCCGGGCGTATTGGGGGAGGAGATGTTGCAGGTGAGGTAATCGGCGACTTCCGAGAAGCGCTGCACGCCCAGCACGTAATCGGCGACGAAGTCCTCCGAATCCTTGTTGGCCCCGATATTGACCCCCAGGATCGCCCCGACGCGCACCGCCTTGAGGCGCTTGAACACCGCCTCGTGCCCTTCATTGTTGAAGCCCATGCGGTTGATGACGCCATCGACCGGGGGCACGCGGAACAGGCGCGGCTTGGGATTGCCCGTCTGCGGGCGCGGCGTCACCGTGCCGATCTCGACCATGCCGAACCCCATCCGCGCCAGCGGCCGGGGCACTTCGCCATTCTTGTCGAACCCGGCGGCCATGCCGATCGGGTTGGAGAAATCGAGCCCGCATACATTGGTGCGCAATTCCTTGGGATCGGCATAATCCTGCTCGGGCGCGAGTCCCAGGCCGAGCGCGGTGATCGTCGCCCGATGCGCCGTCTCCGGGTCCATCTTGAGCAGCGCGTCGCGCCCCAGATTGGCGAAGAGCGGCACGCGCATGAGCGGGGAGAGGCCCGAAAGGATCATCGCATCGCCTCCGGCAGAGCGCAGGAGCCATCGGCCGCCACCGCGATGGGCGCCGTCCATTCCACCGCCGTGAGCGTGAGCGGACCGCCGTAAAGATGCGGGAACAGCGCCCCGCCACGCGAAACCTCCCATTTGAGGTTTGCCGTCACATCGGCCGTCCGCACTGCGATCAGCACGAGGTCCGATTGTCCGGCGAAATGCTTGGCCAGCGTCTCGGCCAGTTGTTCGGCGGTCGAGAAATGGATGTAGCCGTCGGTGAAATCGATCGGCATGCCGGCAAAGCTGCCGGTCGGGGCGGCGGCGTCATAGGCGGCGCGCGTGGCGATCTTGTAGATGAGCGTGGGGCTGTTCATGGCGCGCGAAGCTAGTCAAAGCGCGCCCGCCTCGCAAGCTGTGGACCGGCCATCGCGTCACTTTACACCGGTCTTGCCATGGGTGTAGGAGTCTAGGATAAATTTCCCATTTGGGACGACGCTCCTATCTCAGGTGAGACCCCATGTTATCGCACCGAGCAATTTGGGACGGCATCGACGCTCTGGCTCGCCGCCACGGCCTGAGCGTCTCCGCGCTCGCCCGTCTAGCCGGTCTCGATCCTACCGCCTTCAATCCCTCCAAGCGCGTCAGCCGTGACGGGCGCGAGCGCTGGCCGTCGACCGAAAGCCTCTCCAAGGTGCTCGAAGCCACGGGCGAAGGCTTCGACACCTTCCTCAGCGCCACGGGCGCCTTCCTGCAAACCACCGACCGCGCCGCGCAGATGCGCTCGGTGCCGCTGCTCGGCCTGGCGCAGGCCGGCGCCGGCGGCTTTTTCGATAGCGCCGGCTTTCCGGCCGGGCAGGGCTGGGACGAAGTGAACCTGCCCTCCCAGGAAGAGGGCGCCTATGCGCTCGAAGTGCATGGCGATTCCATGCTGCCGCTCTATCGGGATGGCGACATCATCGTCGTCTCCCCCACCGCGCAATTGCGACGGGGTGACCGCGTTGTGGTGCGTACGCGCGAGGGCGAGGTCATGGTCAAGCTCCTCCAGCGCCAGACGCCCAAGGTGCTCGAACTGCTCTCGGTCAACCCCGATCACCCCAACCGCACGCTCGACATGGCCGACGTGGAATGGGTGGCCCGCATCATCTGGGCCAGCCAGTAGGCGCTGTCAGTTGGCGCGCCGGTAGCGGGCCCGCGCCGCCACTTCGATGGCCGCCGTCGTCAACCGGTCGATGGCGAGGCGGTCGCGCATCATTTCTAGATAGCGCAGTTCTTCCTGCTCGAGCAGCAAATCGCTCGCCGCGATCTCCACCGCCAGCGCATAGGCCGTGTCGTGCAGGCGCGCCGGCAGGGCGGCCACTGCCGCATCGAGCACGCCATCGAGTCCTTCGGGCCCGTTCATCAGGTCGGCGCAGGCATTGGCCACCTGTTCGAGCCGCTCGGTATCGAAACCCGCGAATACCGGCAGGCGCAGGATCTGGTCCTCGATCCGCTGCAATTCGGCTTCGGTCATGGCCGCGTCCGACCAGGCGGAAACCACCATCAGGTAGATCAGTGCATCGTGAGTTGAGAGCGCCATTGAAAATGTTCCCGGGAGTCACCGAACGCGATAACTAGGCAGGCGCCGGCCGCTTGACAAGCGCCGCACCATCCGCGTCTCGCCATTGACGCCACGTTGCGTCTGGTGCAACACACATTTTCTTCTCGAAAACACCAACCTCAAGGCCAAGACCGTTGACGTCCGCCCCTCTCCCTGAACTCGACCCCGCGTTGTTCGACGCCGCCCAGAACGCCCGTGCCTGGCCGTTCGAGGAGGCCCGCAAGCTCGTCAAGCGCATCGAGAAATCGGGCAAGACCGAGGTGCTGTTCGAGACCGGCTACGGCCCCTCGGGCCTGCCCCATATCGGCACGTTCGGCGAAGTGGCCCGCACCACCATGGTGCGCACGGCCTTCCGCCTGCTGACCCGCGACCAGGTCAGGACCCGGCTGCTCTGCTTCTCGGACGACATGGACGGCATGCGCAAGATTCCCGAGAACGTGCCCAGCCGCTCGTTCCTCGAGCCCTATCTGCAGATGCCGCTGACCTCGGTCCCGGATCCCTGGTCGAACGAATATGCCAGTTTCGGCGAGCACAACAACGCCATGCTCCGCCGCTTCCTGGACACGTTCGGCTTCAGCTACGAGTTCGCCAGTGCCACCGATTATTACAAGTCCGGCAAGTTCGACGAGGTGCTGCTGCGCGCCGCCGAGCGCTATGACGCCATCATGAGCGTCATGCTGCCGACCCTCGGCGCCGAGCGCCAGGAGACGTACTCGATCTTCCTGCCGATCTCCCCGATCAGCGGGCGGGTGCTCTACGTGCCGATGAAGGAAGTCGACGCCAAGGCCGGCACCGTCACTTTCACCGACGAGGACGGACGCGACGCCACCGTCCCGGTGACGGGCGGACACGTCAAGCTGCAGTGGAAGCCCGATTTCGGCATGCGCTGGGCCGCGCTCGGCGTCGATTTCGAAATGTTCGGCAAGGACCACCAGACCAACGCGCCGATCTACGACCGCATCTGCGAGATCCTCGGCGGCCAGGCCCCCGATCACTACGTCTATGAGCTGTTCCTGGACGATCAGGGCCAGAAGATTTCCAAGTCCAAGGGCAATGGCCTGACCATCGACGAATGGCTGACCTATGCTTCGCCCGAGAGCCTGGGCCTCTTCATGTTCCAGAAGCCGCGGACGGCCAAGCGCCTCTATTTCGATGTCATCCCGCGCGCGGTCGATGAATATTACGCCTTCGTCTCGGCCTACCAGACGCAGGACGAAGCCGCGCGCCTCGAGAACCCGGCCTATCACATCCATTTCGGCCATCCCCCGGCCAGCGAGATGCCGGTGACCTTCTCGCTGCTGATGAACCTGGTCTCGGCCGCCAATGCCGAGGATGCCTCGGTGCTCTGGGGCTTCATCTCGCGCTATGTGCCCGGTGCCTCGCCCCAGACCCATCCGGCGCTCGATCAGCTCGCCACCTATGCGGTCCGCTACTTCAACGACTTCATCAAGCCCACCAAGGTCTTCCGCGCGCCCACCGACAAGGAGCGTGCGGCGCTGCAGGATCTGGCGGACGAACTGGCGGCGCTCGAAGGCTCCAACGACGCGGAAGCCCTGCAGAACCTGGTTTACGAAGTCGGCAAGAAGCATCAGTTCGAGCCGCTGCGCGACTGGTTCACCGCCATCTACCAGGTGCTGCTCGGCGCCGATCAGGGGCCGCGCTTCGGTTCGTTCATCGCGCTCTATGGGGTGGCGGAAACGCGTAAGCTCATTGCCGATGCGTTGGCGGGCAAGCTCGGGCAAACCGCCTGATTGTCCCCACTATCCCCGCAATTCACAGGGCCCTGCCGCAACGCGGTGGGGCCTTTCTCTTGGGCGCGGCCACCTGAACGGCGGCAATTTCAGTAAAAGCTGACCGGGAACCAACGCAGGTAATATTCGTCCAGCCGCCCGTCGCGCTTGAGCCGGGTCAGCGCATAATCGATGGCGTGGCGCACCGCGTCATGTCCCGGCGGCTGGGCGATGGCGAGGCCTTCTCCGAAGAGATCGGGCCGGAAATACGGCTCGCCGGCAAAGTCGCAGCACCCGGTATTCTGGCTGAGCCAGAACGAAGCCCGCATGCCGTCCCCGAAGAACATTTCGGCCTTGCCGTCACGCACGGCTTCGAGCGCCAGCGCTTCCGTATCGAACTCCATCGGCTGCGTGCGCGGCAGGTAGCGCTTGAGGAAATCCTCATGCGCCGATCCCTTACGCACGGCCACGCTCTTGCCATCCAGATTGGCCGGGTTGAAGGCGGCCGCCGCCTTGGCCTGAGTCACGAAACGACCCGGCAGCATCAGGTAGATCGAGGAAAAGTCGAAGTCCTTGCCGGTCTCCGGGGTGATGGCAAGCCCGGCGATCAGCGCGTCGCCCTGGTTGTCGGCAAGCGCCTTGGCGGCCTGATCCCAGGGCCAGGCCTGGATGGTGCACGCAATGTTGAGATCGGCACAGATGCCGCGCGCCAGGTCGATGTTGAACCCCACCAATTGCCCGGAGGCGTCGCGGTAATTGAACGGCGGAAAATCCGCCGTCGTCAGGAAGCGGATGGCCGGCACGGCGGCCAGGTTCGGCGCCGCCTCGCGGGCCTGCGGATCGACATGGTTGGGCAGCGTCTGGGCCTGAGCGGCGCTCGCGCTCATCAACACCAGGGCCAGTATCGAAAATATGCGCATGCCGCCCGAAATCGCCGTTTGCCTTGCTTGGCTTATCCCCCAAAACGCTCTGAAAGGCGAGAGCGCCGCCGCGCAAGTGTGATTTATTACGATGCTGCCCTGCTCGATCGCCCATTAGGTTGGTTCGCGGGGGAGGTGAGCCATGGCGGAAATGGCGGACCTGATTGCAGCAATTACCGGCAAGTCGGCCGAGCAGGGGGCGCGCATTCTGGCGGCGGCGGCGCGGCGCGGGGTGGAGCCGCTCGAATTCTGCGCCCATCGCTTCGGCCTGGATGCGGCCAGCGTTTGGGAGCGCGCCGCCGAATGGGCCAACCTGGCCTTCTTCCCCTCGATCGGCCCCGGCATCCTCATCAGCGAGCCACCCACACGTCTCGACGCGCTGGCCGAGATCCGCACTGGCCGGGGCAGGATTTTCGATCGCGACATCGTATTTGTCGCGCCGGCGGCCGATCATTTCGTCACCTTGGCCACCAGCATCAGGGAGCGGCCGCACCTGCGGGCCACCATCGCCGTCACCACGCCCGCGGCGCTGCGGGCGGCCCTGCTCGAGCGCCACTCGGCCCAGCTCCTCGATGAGTCCCGCCAGCGCCTCGTGCGCCGCTGGCCGCGTTCGGCCTGCAGCACCGATCTGCCCCTGCCCGTGCGCATCATCTTCGTCGGCCTGCTGCTTGCCATCGTCGCCATGGCGCTGGTCTCGCCCTATTTCGCCACGCCATTGCTGTTCCCGCCGATCGCGCTGCTATTGGCCGCGCCCGGCGCGCTCCGGCTCTTCGCCTCCATTCCGGGGCTGGTGCCCGAGCCATTGTCGGTTCCCGACCTGCTGGGCGATGATGACCTGCCGGTCTATTCGGTGCTGCTGCCGCTGCGCAACGAGGTGCAGATGGTGCCTACGCTGGCCAATGCCATGCGTGCGCTGGACTACCCGCCCGAAAAGCTCGATATCAAATTCGTGGTCGAAGCGCGCAGCCAGGCGACGGTCGCCGCCGTCTCGCTGCTCCTCGATGACCCGCGCTTCGAACTCGTTGCCGTGCCCGACGAGCGGCCGCGCACCAAGCCCAAGGCCATCAACTACGCCCTGCCATTCGTCCGGGGCGACTATGTCGTGGTCTTCGACGCCGAGGACATTCCCGAGCCGCAGCAATTGCGCAAGGCTGCCACGCTTTTCGCCCGCTATCCCGAATATGATTGCCTGCAGGCCGAACTCGCCATCGACAATGCCTCGGAGAACTGGCTGACGGCCATGTTCGCCGGCGAATATGCCGGCCAGTTCGGGCTCATGCTGCCGGCGCTCTCCTATTGGCGCCTGCCCATGCCGCTGGGCGGCACCAGCAACCACTTTTCCACGCGCGCCTTGCGCGAACTGGGCGGTTGGGATGCCTACAACGTCACCGAGGATGCCGATCTGGGCGTGCGGCTGGCGCGGCTGCGCTATCGCGCCGCCACTTTCGCCTCCCATACGGGGGAGGAAGCGCCCATTCACCTGCGCGCCTGGATGGCGCAGCGCACCCGCTGGATGAAGGGCTGGATGCAGACCTTCATCGTTCATTCCCGCTACCCCGCCGCTTTCATCCGCGATGCCGGCTGGCGCAGTTTTCTGGCCTTCGAAGTCTATGTGGGCGGGCTCATCATCTCGGCTCTGCTGCATACGCTCTTCCTGGCCGTCCTCGCCGGCCGGGTCGCTCTGGGCCTGCCGCTGCTCGAAGGGCGGTTCGATGGCTGGACCGCCGCCTGCCTCGCCACGCTCATTGTCGGCTATGGCGGGGCGCTGGTGCTCATGACGGCTGGCGTGCTGCGTGTCGGCAAGGCGCATCTGCTGCCGCTTCTGCCCACGCTCCCCGTCTATTGGCTTCTCCATTCCTGGGCGACCCTGCGGGCCGCGCATGAATTGCTCGTACGGCCCTTCTTCTGGGCCAAGACCGAGCACGGGCGCACCCGCGTTTCGCGGTCGCTCCTCGCATCCTCACCCGAGCCCGTAATTGTCAAGAGGTGAAAAGAGCAACGTTACAGATGGGATTTTCGTGCTTCTGATGGTTAACGTACGTCTATAGAGAATTTTTCATGTCGTTATTGGTTTTTGGGGTTACCGATGAACGAGCAAGTCTTGGCCGCTGCTCTGGCCATTCAATCGAGCAACAATCTGCACGCGATATCCGATATCGCCACCAAGTTCGCCCAACGTCACGAAGTCGATAAGTTTGCCGTCGCCTACATCAAGCAGGATGGCGTGCAGGCCACCGAATTCGTGCCGCTCTCCAACATCACCACGGAGTTCCTGACCCATTATGCCGAGCGGGATTACTTCCTGCTCGATCCCTTGGCGCAGTTCTGCCTGCGCACGACCACGCCCTTCATTTGGGAAGAAGTGCTGGCCCTGCGCGACCAACCGCCCATCGTCAAGCGTATCTATTCGGAAGCGGCAGAGTTCGGCATGCCCAATGGCATGACCATGCCGGTGCGCAGCTTCGAAGGCCTGCGCGGCACCGTCACCTTTGCCGGCGAACGCACGCGCTTCGGCGAGAAGGAGCGCATGGAACTCGAAATGCTCGGGCTCGTGCTCCACGCCCGTGTGGGCGAATTGTGCCACGACATCATCACCCGCGCGCAGACGCTGAAACTCTCCGACCGCGAGCAGGAAACGCTCAAATGGGCGGCGCTCGGCAAGACCTCCGACGACATTGCCGACATCCTGGGCGTCAGCAAGCGCACGGTCGACCAGCACTTCGAGAATGCCGCGCGCAAGCTCGGGACGGTCAATCGCGTGCAGACCGTGGTGAAGGCCTTCCGTCACAACCTGATCTCGCTTTAGCACCCGTCGGGCGCTCCGCTCCTGGGCAGCGGAGCGCCCGCCGCACGTCACGGCTTTTCAATCGCGCTGCGCTGGGCGCATAATCGCGACTATGGGGGGCATCCCTGGCGGCCGCAAGGCCGCCGTCTCCATGGAGACGATGATGACCGAGTTCAAAGTCGGTTACCTGATCGGCAGCCTTGCCAAAGGTTCGATCAATCGCAAGCTCGCCAAGGCCCTGGTCAAGCTGGCGCCGCCCGAATTCATCATGACCGAGATCGGTTTCAGCGACCTGCCGCTCTACAGCTACGATTACGATGCCGACTATCCGCCGGTCGCCCGCGCCTTCAAGCAATCGCTGGCCAACGCGCATGCCGTGCTTTTCGTCACGCCCGAATACAATCGCTCCATACCGGGCGGCCTCAAGAACGCCATCGATTGGGCCAGCCGGCCATGGGGGCAGAATTCGTTCTCGCGCAAGCCGTCGGCCGTCATCGGCACCTCGCCCGGCGCCATCGGCACGGCCATCGCCCAGCAGAGCCTGCGCAGCGTGCTCTCGTTCTGCAATTCCCCGCAGATGAACGCGCCCGAGGCCTATATCCAGTTCACGCCCGGCCTCATCACCGATGATGGAGAGGTCACCAATGACGGCACGCGGGCCTTCCTCAAGCAGTATATCGACGATTTCCTGATCTACGTGACGCGCGTTTACAGCGTCGTGCCGCCGATCGAGTGATCAGCGCTTGAAGACCACGCCGCCGAGCCAGCCGGTAAACAAAGCCAGCGCCACGCAGACGAGGCCATAGAGCAGCGGATACTGGTTGGCCGACTGGGCGACGAACCGCTCGAAGCCGCTCGTGCGCACCGAAAAGCCATCGGATTTGCGCGCGATGACCTCGCCGTCCTTGAACACGTAGGTACGGGCGAGGAAGGCGCCGTTGGGCACGTTGGCCGGCAGCGTGAGCTGGGCCGAATAGAAGGTATTGGAGAGGAACTTCACCCCGTCCTCGCGCACGCCGAACACGCCTTTCTCGGTGAGCAGGCGCACGGTCTGGTTGGCGAAGACCACCGAATCCCACCAGCCCGTCTCGATCGCCGCCTGCGCCTGGTATTCGGGCAGCAGCTTTTCCTCGGCGATGGTCACCGGGTTGGTGATTTCCTTGAGCCGGCTGTCCGCGAGCACCTGGAAATAGGTCGGCATGTTGTTGAAGGCGACCTGGACGGTGTTCATCCAGATGCCGAAATTATGCGTCTTGAGCCGGGTCACGCGCCCCGCCAGCGGCCCCTCGACGACGATGACGACATGGAACGGTCCGGTGACCGGCCCGGCGCCCCCCAGCTCCGGCTCGATATTGCCGAACATGGTCAGCGTCTCGCCGTCGAAGGACGAACTGATCGAAATGGCGGTGTTGGAAACCGATGAAACCACCCGCTGCGCCTGCACGGGCAGCGCCAGCAGCAGCAGGGCCACGAGGGTGAGCAGGGGACGCATCATAGCAGCCCTCCCGGTCCCAGCAGCACCGTGCTGAAGATGTCGTCGGGCGGCAGCACCAGCGTCATGCCGAACCGGATCGCCACCGCCAGCACCAATATGGCCAGCAGCGCGCGCAACTGCTCGCCGCGCAGATATTGCCCCGCCGAAGCCCCGAACTGCGCCCCGACCGTACCTCCGACCATGAGGCTGAAGGCCAGCAGGATATCCACGCTCTGGCTCTGGACGGCATGCAGCACCGTGGTCACCGCCATCATCGCCACCACCTGCAGGAGCGACGTGCCGATAACGACATTGCCGGGCACCCGCAGCAGATAGACCAGCGCCGGAACCAGGATGAAGCCGCCGCCAATACCCAGGAGCGAGCCGATGATGCCGATGCAGAACCCGATGGCCAGCACCGGCAGCACCGAGATGTAGAGCCGCGATTTCTTGAACCGCACGCGCAGCGGCAGGCCATGCATCCAGTTGTGCTGGTGCGGCATGCGCTCGCGCACCACCACGCCCGAGCGGGCCTTGATGATCGCCTTGACCGCCTCGATGAGCATGATCGTGCCCACCGAGCCGAGCAGCACCAGGTAGCTGGCCGAAAGGAAGAGATCGAGCTGGCCGAACGAGCGCAGCACCGAGAACAGCAGCACGCCCAGCACCGCGCCCACCGTGCTGGCTCCGATGAGGTAGAGCGCCAGGTGCAGGTCGATGCCGCCGCGCCGGTAATAGGAAAGGGCGCCCGAGGTCGATGCCGCCACCACCTGGCCGGTCACCGAGGCCACCGCCACCGGGGAGGGCACGCCGGTAAAGATCAGCAGCGGCGTCAGGAGAAAGCCGCCGCCCACTCCGAAAAGCCCCGACAGGAACCCGACCGCGCCGCCTATTCCCACGAGGAAAAAGACGTTCATCGAGAGTTCGGCGATGGGCAGGTAAATCTGCACGACCGGTCCGCTTCCGTGATCCCCAGCGAGCCTGGGCAACCACACTTTCTGCCAAATAACGAGCAAGGGGACGCTTAGGCGCCCCCTTACCGAACTGTCAACCGGCCCGCCGTCCTAGCTCAGACGGGCTGGCTTCCCAGCACCGCGAGCAGGCGGGGATTGATCGCCCCGGTCTGGCTCATGCCGGTGGCGGTTTCGAATGCCTTGATGGCATCGGCGGTCTTGGGGCCGGCCTTGCCGTCGGGCTGGCCGACGTCGAAACCGAGCTTGGCGAGGACCGCCTGCACTTTCATGACGACTTTCTGGTCGGTGATCGCCTGGCCCACGTCGAACTTGGGCGACCAGGTGCCGAGCGGGGCGAAGTTGGCTGCAAGATCGATGGGCTGTGGCTTCCAGGCGGCGATCTCCTCGCCCAGGCGCCCGACGGTCGCCGCATCGAGCGACTTGGCGATGTCGTCGCGCGCCTTGGCGGCGTCGGCATCCCCGCTGGCCGCCGCCAGGGCAAACCACTTGTAGGAGATTTCGAGGTTCTGCGGCACGCCCAGCCCGCGCGCATAAAGCATGCCCAGGTTGAACTGGCTGTCGGTGAGCCCGCGCCCCGCCGCCTGCTCGAACCATTCGGACGCGGCCGAAAAGTCCTGCTTGCCGAGCTGCCCGCCGGCATAGAGCGCCGCCAGGTTGTGCATGGACATGCGATTGCCCGCTTCGGCGGCGCGCTGATACCAGAGCCGTGCCTGCTGCAAGTCCTTGGTCACGCCCTTGCCGGCCTCATAGAGGCTGCCCAGGCGGTATTCGGCCGGCACGAAGCCCTGCGCTGCCGCGCGCTCGTACCAGATCGCGGCCGCGCCCAGGTCCTGCGGAACGGCCCGACCTTCGGTGAGGATCGCGGCGACTTCGAATTGCGCATGCGCATCGCCATCGGCCGCGGCCTGCCGCAGCTCGATCGGCCCAACCGCCTCGGGCGGCAGCTCGACCTTGACCGGGCTGGCCAGCGGCTCCGGCGCCAACTCCTCGGGGGTAAGCGCCGTCGCCTTGAGCGAAGCGGGCATGGCGGCCACCTGCACTGGTGCCGAAAGGTCGGCTGCCGCATCGGGGCTGATGGAGCCGACAGTGGTGACATCCAGCCCAGGTGCCGCCGTCAAGGCCCCAGGCAGCGCGGCGACCGCTTCGGGCGCGGCGATATCCTGGGGGATCACGATACCGTCGGCAGCGCCGGTAACCTGGCTGGTCGACTTGGCCTCTGCTTCGGGCGTAGCGCTGGCGGCGCCAGTGTCGTGGGGCTGCGGCGCCAGTTTCTGAGCGGCAAGATTGACGGCCAGCGCCGATACGGCGACCACGGCGACCGCCAGCAGCAGCGGGCGGCGATGGCGGCTGAGGAAGCTTGCCTTGGGCTGGAGCACGCCGAATTCTGGATCGACCTGGCTCTTGCCCGCCTCGCGGGCCGCCTTGGCTTCGGCCCTGCGGGCTTCGCGCGCGGCAGCTTTCTCGGCCTTTGCTGCTTGGCGCAGCTCGGCCTTGCTCGGCGCGGCTTCTTCCCCCGTGGCGGCAGCGGGCTCGGCCGGCGTGTTGCTCTGCTGGAAACGCGCCAGCGCCCGGCCGATGACCGAGTTATTGTCGGCTTCGACGCGCGCCGCATTCTGCCGTTGGGCGCGGCGGGCGGCTTCAATGAAGGTGTTGCGACTGCTCGCGGCGACCGGCTCGGGCGCTTCGACTGCCGGCGCGGGCTCGTCCGCTGCTTCGGCCTCGGCCGGCTCTTCGGCAAAGCTCTCGCGCTTGCTGTCGAACGGCGAAGCCGGCTTGGGCGGCCGGGGGATGTTCTGCGGGTCGATGAGCGGAGCCGCGTCGAGCCGCGGCTTGCCGGCGCCCAGGCGCGCCAGGATCGCATCGGACGGCGAGGCGCGCTTCTCGTTGAGCGCCGCCATCACCGGGCCGCCATCGCCGAAACCCGGATCGGTCAGCGGTCGGTCTTCGGCCGGGCTGATCGGCATGTCGTCGCGTTCGGGCGGTCCGGGAATGCGCACCGTCGGCTTGCGCGCCATGGCGGGCACGATGAGATCGCTTGCCGGCGTCGCGGGAATTTCCGTGTCGCGGGCAAGAGCCGGCTCGGGTCTGCTTTCCAGCTTCGGTTCGGCATCCGGCTTGTGCAGCCGGGTCAGCGCTTCCTCGAGGCGGTCCAGCCGCTCGTCGACGCGCCTGATGCCGTCCTGCACGCCTGAGATATCGGTGCTGGCGGCCGCCTTGCCGCCGAAGAGGCGCGCCATGCGCTCCTCGATGGCATCCAGCCCATCGGCGTCGATGCCGTGCCCGCCGGCATCGCGCGAGACGGCTTCGGCGGTCTGGAGCGCCACCATGCCGGCCAGCGCCTCGAGATCGGGGGCGGCGCGCTCTTCCTGCTGGGTATAGAGCTTGGCAAGATGCGCGAGCTGCTCGCCGGTCTGGTCCATGCGGGCCACGAGCTGGCGGATCTGCGCTTCGATCTGGCCGATGCCGGCATCGCCGCCCCGGTCCTCGGTAAGCCGGCCGCTCAGCGCCTCGATCTGCATTTCGATGGCCGCGAAGCGCGGCTCCATCGCCTCGAGCACCTTGTTGCGCAGCGAGCCGATATCGGATTTGAGGCCGCCGATGACCCCGTCCTTGCCTTCAAGCCCGGCAATACGGTCATTGATGGCTTCGATGATCGGCAGCACCGAATCCGGGCCGGCATCACGCGCCTTGAGGGCGTCGGTGAACGAGGCCATTTCTTCGGTCAGGCGCTCGAACTCGGCGCTCGGCATGGCGAGCGTCCGCTCGATCGCGTCGATCCGGTCATAGACGGTGCGCACGCTCTCTTCGATCGTGCGCATGCTGCCCTGGAAGGCGGCATTGCGGGCGCTGCCGTTCTCGGCTTCGTGGCCGAAATGCTGAATCTGGATATCGGCCAGCCGCTCGACCGTCTTGGCCAGGTCGTCGATGCGCTTGGTCACCGCGCTCATGTCCGGCGCCTGCGGCTGGGCCATGGCGCTGGCGAGGTCGGCGATCTGCGCTTCGAGGCGCTTGACCTGCCCGGTCTCGCCTACGGCGCCGGCCAGCAATTCCACGACATGGGTAAGCTGGGCGACCTGCTCACCGATTTCCTTGACGTCGCCATTGGCGGCGCGCTGCGAACGGATTTCATTTTCGAGCCGTTCGAGGCGTCCCGAAAGGCCGCTCACGGATTCGGCCAACCCTTCGATATGAGCAGCGCCTCGCACCGTCGCGGCGGCGGCCGGACCGCTCTGGCGGGTGCGGATTTCATCGATTGCCGATTGCAGGACATGGCGCGGATTGCTGCTGCCGCCGAAATCGCTCAGATCGTCACGCTCGCTGAAACGGTTGACGGCGCGTTGCACCGAGCGCAGCGCCTCGCGATGGCGATTGTGGTCGGCCTCGGGCGTCTCGACGCGATAGCGCAGGTCACGGACCCGTTCGGCCAGGATGTCATAGCCGGGCTCGGGCGTCCGCACCCGGGCATATTGCGTTTCGACCTGATCGAGCAGCGCCACCAGTTCTCCGCGCAGGGCCTGCCACTCGCCCGGCCTGGGGCCGTGACCAAAGTCGGAGTTTTCAGAGACCGGAAGTGCGCGGGCCATAGGTTGTTCCCAAGCCGAAGTTGATGCCGCCGCGATTCCCGTGCGGAGGTTTGCTGCTTACTCTTGGAAAAACATAGTAAACAACCGGTTAAGTCGAGGTGCATTTGGCAACGATGCGGCAAATTTGCTTAACCATTGCCGCCCGGCCATTCCCAAAGCGGTGTGAACCTTGTTTGGGCAAGCCCGATGCGGTAAAGGCCCCGCATAGAAGTCCAGCGTAAAGGCGCACGGCCGATGCCCAACCGCCGTATTGTCATAGTCGACGATCACCCGCTCTTCCGGGCCGCCTTGCGGCAGATCCTGTCGGGTGAAGGCTCCAGCTATGCGGTTTCCGAAGCCGGGGACCTCGAAGGGCTGACCGCCGCGCTCGAAGCCGATCGTGACTGCGATCTGGTTCTCCTCGATCTCAACATGCCCGGCGTGCGCGGCTTTTCCGGCCTGCTGCTGCTGCGGGCGCAATATCCCGACGTGCCGGTCATGATCGTTTCGGCGGTCGAGGATATGACCGTGGTGCGCCGCGCCTTCGAACTGGGCGCCGCCGGCTATCTCCAGAAATCCGTTGGTCCCGCCGAAATCCGCTCTGCCATCGAAACCATTCTGGAAGGCGGCGTCGCCACGCCTGAGGGCCTGGAACTCGACCGCACCGACGGCCAGTCCGATCTCATGCGCCGCCTCGCCAGCCTCACCCCCCAGCAGGTGCGGGTGCTGATGATGCTCAGCGACGGGCTGATGAACAAGCAGATCGCCTACGAGCTTTCGATCTCGGAGGCCACGGTCAAGGCTCACGTCTCGGCCATCCTGCAAAAGCTCAACGTCGATAGTCGCACCCAGGCGGTGATCGCGGCGGCGCGGATCGAGGAAGGTCAGTTCGAGGCGCTACTGGCTGGGCGCGAATCCGCCTGAAGTCCACGCTGGCCGGCCAGGCTGCCGATCGTCGCCCGTAGCGCCGCCGGCTTCACTGGTTTGGTCACCACCGCAATCCCTCGATCCTCGGCCAGGGTGCGCACCGCCGGGCTGCGATCTGCCGTCACCAAGGCCGCGGGCAGATGCCCGCCGACATTGTGGCGCAGCCATTCGATGGCATCGAGTCCCGATGTCTGGTCGAGGTGATAATCCATCAACACCATGTCGGGCAGCCAGCCCTCGAGCAGGTTGTCGCGGCTGATGTCCTTGAGTGAGCGCGCTGTGCGCACGTCGCATCCCCAGCCGCGCAGCAGGCCTTCCATGGCGTCGAGGATGGCGCGTTCATTGTCCACGCACAGCACCCGCAGGTTGATCGTCGCCCCGCCAGCCCCCGGCAGGCGGCGTTCGGTTTCGACCGACCGGATGGTGCGGCTTAGCGGCAGGTAAAGCGAGAAGCGCGAGCCACGGCCCTCGACGCTGTCCAGTTCGAGCGAGGCGCCAAGCGTTGCCACCAGGCGCTGCACGATCGAAAGACCCAGGCCCAGCCCCTGCGCCATGCGCGCGCCCTGTTCGAGGCGCGAGAACTCGGCAAAGACCAGGGCGTGCTGGTCCTTGTTGAAGCCGATGCCGGTGTCGATGATGTCGAGCCGCACCCGCGCCCCGCGCCGGCGGCAACCGACCAGTACCTTTCCTCCCGGCCGCGTATATTTGATGGCGTTCGACACCAGGTTCTGCACGATGCGCGCCACGATCTGCCGGTCCGATACGGCGGCGAGCGAAGAGGCGACGATCTTGAGATCGATGTTCTTCTCGCTGGCCAGCGGCTGGAATTCGACCTCGATCTTGCGCATCAGGTCGCGCATGTTGAACGGCACCGGCACAGGTTTCACCGCCCCGCTGTCGATCCGCGAAATATCGAGCAGCGCCGACATGATCTCCTCGACGGCGTTGAGCGAGGCTTCGATTGAATGCGCCAATGCCCCCGTCTCGCCATCGGCCCGCTCGATCAGTGTCGCCGTATAGAGCCGGGCCGCATTGAGCGGTTGCAGCAGGTCGTGGCTGGCGGCGGCAAGAAACCGGGTCTTGTCGAGATTGGCCGCATCGGCCTTGGCGCGCGCCAGTTCCAGCTCGAAATTGACCTGGGTGAGCGCCGCAGTACGTTCCTCAACCCGGCCTTCGAGGGACTGGTTCATGCGCTCCAGTTCGCGCTCGGCCTTCACCCGCGCCGTCACGTCGAAGAAACTGATGACCAGCCCGCCATCGGGCAGGCGGCTCGAATGGAACTCGAGCGTGCTGCCGTCCTGGCCCGGCCGATGGCTGAGGGTCGTCTCGTTGCTGGTCAGTTCGCCCAGCCGCAGCGCCGCCAGCCGTGCCGGCTCGCCTGGCCCCAGATCGCCCCGGCGGGCCAGGAACAGCGCGATCGTATAGAGCGGAGTGCCGGGCTCGGCCAGATGCACGGGCAATTCCAGCAGGTCGCGATAGCGATCATTGCTGGTCACCAGCGACAGGTCGCGATCGAAGACGGCCATGCCGGCCGGAATGAAGCCGACGGCCACCTTCAGGCTGGCCTCAACATCCGTTTCGGTCGCGTTCATATTCTGTTCAGAAATCGACATTTGGAGGGAGTATCCGCCTGCAAGGCGGCTGTCGCAAGTTCGCCGAAAGTCCAACCCCGGCGGCGCAGGGCAGTTGCAAAGTCCATAAAAGTGCGTGAATCTAAACGCATTTCGTCATCCGGGCGGGTCGGCCCGATCTCGACAAACACTTGCGAGGCACCATGTTCAAGGAATTCCGCGATTTCGCCATCAAGGGCAATGCAATTGATCTCGCCATCGGCGTGATCATCGGCGCCGCGTTCGGTGCCATCGTTTCGTCCATTGTCGACGACATCTTCATGCCGATCATAGGCCTTGTCCTGAACGGCATCGACTTCTCTAACCTCTTCATTGTACTAAACAATCCCAACAACATCCCGGTCCCCTCGCTCGCCGCGGCCCGCGCTGCCGGCGTCGCCACGCTCAATGTCGGGCTCTTCATCAACGCGGTGGTGAAGTTCGTCATCGTCGCCTTCGTGCTGTTCCTGGTGGTCAAGGGCATCAACTCGGTCAAGCGCGAGGAAAAGAAGGAAGAGGCCGCCTCCCCGCCCGCTCCGACTAAGGAGGAAGTGCTGCTCACCGAAATTCGCGACGCCATCAAGTCGCAAGGCGCCAAGTAGCTAGCGCAAAACAGCCTTCTCCCATGGGCGCCGCGTGCGCCCATTTTCAGCTGCCGCCCATAGGAATTATTTCCACAGAAATTCCTGTTTCGCTGAATCAATCTTCGATATAGGTATATTGTCCTAGGTGCTGAAACGAACTTACAGTGCAATCTACCTAGCGCAGACTACGAGAGCGATTCACCTGAGGCTGCGTGGCGATACGGGCCTTTACCAGCACCGCTGGACCGACAGATCGCCATGTCCGAGCCGTTCCTTTGCCAGTTGGGAGGCTAATGTGAGCGACGAAGTCTATTACCATTCCTTCTTGAATCGGGATCGGCTGGTCCACATCCTGGACGCCGATCCATCCGTCTGCGAGGCGTTGAGCATCCTGTTCCGTCTGGAGGGTTTTCAGACGACTTTTTCTCTCGATGCCGCCTCGTTCTTCACCGGCCTCGAACGTCGTCGCCCCGATGTCGTGGTGCTCGATCTGCAGGTCGGTCCTGATGACGGTCTGCAATTGCTCAAGCGTATCAAGTCGTTACGGCTGGGCGTGCCGGTTTTTATGCTGGCCGAGGAGCACAGGGTCGACCAGGCCGTTCGCGCCATGAAAGCGGGGGCGTCCGATGTCATCACCATGCCGATCGATACGGAACGCTTCATCCGTGCGGTTCGTGACGTCTTGCGCCGCGATGTGCATCTGGGTGCCGCCAATGCCGGATATCGACCCGTGGAAGTCAGAGGCTTCTCCCAGCTCACGCCGCGCGAGCGGGAAGTGCTGCAACTCATCACCAATGGTCAGTCCAACAAGGAGGCTGGGCGCGAACTGGGCATATCGCCCCGGACCATCGAAGTGCATCGGGCCCGCGTCATGGAAAAGCTCGGCGCACGCAACACCGCCGACCTTTTGCGGATCGTGCTCACCAGTTAACGGTGGATATAGGAAGGGCGCCTTGCGGCGCCCTCATTGTCTCTCAGCCACCGACGGTAGGAAGCGTGAGATCGCCGGAGGTCAGCTTGCTTGCCGTCAGCTCGCTCGAGGCTCGTTCGCGCGGTAGCTCGAGTTGTGCCCAGACACTCACCAGCGCATGCCGGAGCGCGATGATCATCTCGTCGGTATGCATCGGCGTGGGGGTGATGCGCAGACGCTCGGTGCCCTTGGGCACGGTCGGGTAGTTGATCGGCTGGATGTAGATATTGTGCTTTTCGAGCAGCAGGTCGCTGGCCGCCTTGCAGAGCCGAGCATCGCCCACGATCAGCGGCACGATATGGGTATCGGTCGCCATCACCGGCAAGCCGGCTTCGCTCAGGATTTCCTTGGTCAATTGCACCTGGCGCTGATGGCCGGTGCGCTCGTCCTGCGAGCTCTTGAGGTGTTCGATCGAGGTACGCGCCGCCGCGCACAGGGCCGGGGGCAGGGCAGTGGTGAAAATGAACTCGGGCGCATAGGAGCGAACGGCGTCTACGATCGCCTTGCTCGCCGCGATATAGCCGCCCATCACGCCAAAGCCCTTGGCCAGCGTGCCCTCGATAATATCGATCCGGTGGGTCAGCTCGTCGCGATCGGTAATGCCGCCGCCACGTGTGCCGTAAATGCCCACGGCATGGACTTCATCGATATAGGTGAGAGCGCCGAATTCCTCGGCGAGGTCGGCGATCTGCGCGATCGGCGCTATGTCACCATCCATCGAATAGACCGACTCGAAGACGATGAGCTTGGGTCGCTTGCGATCCACCGCCGAAAGCAGCTCGCGCAGGTGTTCGACGTCATTGTGGCGGAAGATCTTCTTTTCCATGCCCGACTGGCGCACGCCCTGGATCATCGAGGCGTGGTTGAGCTGGTCCGAGAAGATGATGCAGTCCGGCATGAGCCGGGCGAGCGTCGAGATCGCCGCTTCGTTGGAGACGAAGCCGGAGGTGAAGACCAGCGCCGCTTCCTTGCGGTGGAGATCGGACAGCGACCGTTCGAGTTCGACCAGCGGGCGGTTCGTACCGGAAATGTTGCGGGTGCCGCCAGCGCCGACGCCGAGCTTGCCGGCAGTCTCCTGCATGGCGCCGACCACTTTCGGGTGCTGGCCCATGCCGAGGTAATCGTTGGAGCACCAGATGGTGATTTCGCGAGCATTGTCAGAGGCGTCGCGGTAGATTGCCTTCGGAAATTGCCCTGCCACGCGTTCAAGATCGGCGAATACGCGATAGCGCTTTTCCTGCCGCAAGGCGTCGACCGCGTCCTCGAAAATGCCGCGATAATCCATGGTTTTAACCTTCGATCTGCCCCGAGCCGGCAGCAGCGCCGGCTGCGTTGATTGCCGGCGACCATAGTCTTGGCTGCACGGCCTACACATGGGTCAATTCGCCGCGCGGAGCAGGTCGGCGGGACCCGGCTAGTTTAGAACCATAATAAGGCGCTTAGCTCCATATGCCAATCGTACGGGTGGGATTTTCGTATTGGCTGCGACAACGCGCGCGCCGCCAAACAGTTGCCGCACACTGATAATTAACCATCCCCCGGTGATGGATGAGAGGCGTCATTTCCAGGAGGATCTTCATGACGAGCGGCCTACCCGCAAAGAGCCTAGAACAGCGTTTGAACTTTGTCGGGTTTGACGCCGCCGCCAGCCGCCGCATGCAGGCGCTTTCGCCTGAAGTCCTCAAGCATCTGGGCCCGGCGCTCGACCGTTTCTACGCCAAGATACGCAAGACACCCGAAGTGGCGCGGTTCTTTGCCGACGAGGTGCAAATCGATCGTGCGCAAGGCGCGCAGGCCAGCCATTGGCAATCCATCGCCGCCGGCCGGTTCGATGACAATTACGCCGCCTCCAGCCATGCCATCGGCAACCGTCACGCCCGTATCGGCCTCGAGCCGAGTTGGTATGTGGGCGGCTACGCGCTTATCGTGGAGCATGTGGTCAAAGGCGTTATGCATGATTGGATGGAGCGCGAGGCGCAGACGGCGCGAAAGCGCAAGCCAGCCGAGCTCATCCAGGCCTCCGACGCCATGGGCGCGCATCTGGCCGATCTCTTCAAGGCCGTGATGATCGATATGGACATCGCCATCACCACCTATTTCGAGAAGCAGCGCGCCGACGCCGAGGAGAGGGATCGCAAGGCCGCCGAACGCCAGCAGCGCGTCATCGATGCCATGGGCGCCGCGCTCGCGCGGCTCGCGCATGGCGACGTTTCGGTGCGCATCGAGGAGGATTTCGATGGGGCCCTGAGCAAGCTCAAGGACGATTTCAATTTCGCCATCGAAAGCATAGATCGCACCATCTCTGCCATTGGCGACACGGCCGATATGATCGGCGCCAATGCCGGAGCCGTTGCCGAGGCCGCACAGGATATCTCCGACCGCATGACGCGTCAGGCCGCGGCCATCGAGCAGTCCGTCGCCGCTCTCGATGGCGTCACCGCCTCGATCAACAAGACCGCCGAAGGCACCAACGCGGCCAATGAAGTTGCCGCGCAGGCCGACAAGGCCGCCGTGCAGGGTGGCAGCGTCGTCCAGGGAGCCGTCGAGGCCATGGGCGAGATCGAGCAGTCCTCCAGCAAGATCTCGCGCATCATCTCGGTGATCGACGAGATTGCCTTCCAGACCAACCTGCTGGCTCTCAATGCTGCTGTCGAAGCGGCACGTGCGGGGCAGGCTGGCAAGGGTTTTGCCGTCGTTGCCACCGAGGTGCGCGCGCTGGCTCAGCGCAGCGCTCAGGCAGCCAAGGACGTGGGGTTGCTCATCAAGGAATCTGAGACCTCGGTCGAGGGCGGCGTTTCCCTGGTCAATCGCACCGGCGACGCCTTCAACGCCATCGTCGGGCAGGTGGCCGAAATCTCCCGCCAGGTCGGCAATGTCGCCGAGGCGGCCACGCAGCAGGCCAGTGCCATCAATCAGATCAATGCCGCTATCGTCGATATGGAGCGCTTGACTGAAGAGAATGCCGGCTTTGTCGATCGCTCGAGCGAGGCCAGCCGTGGTCTCGCCGATCAGGTCGGTGAACTCGTGCAGCGTGTGAGCCGCTTCCGCACGTCCGCAGCAGCCTGACGCCAGGGATGACGCTCCCTCAGGGGGCGTCGCCGCCGCGCCTTGGCAGGAGGGTGGCGCCCGCCGAGCGATAGTGAGATGGGCTCAGCCCGTAATGGCGCCGAAAGGCCTTGGCGAAGTAATTGGCATCCGGAAAGCCGCAGGCCTTGGCGATCGAGCCGACAGCGCCATCCGTTGCCAGCAGCAGCCGCGAAGCACGCTCCATCCGCTGCTCGAACACGAAATCGGAGGGGGGCAGGCCCAGCGCCCGCGTGAACTGCCGCACGAAATGAGCGCGGCTCACCTGCGCCGCGCGCGCCAGCCGGTCGATATTGACCGGCTCGGCCAGATGCTCATCGATATAGTTGCGGGCCCGCTGCACGGTGGGCGGCAGGACGGCCTCGTCGCTTCGCTGCGCCCCGAACGCGCCGTCATGGAGCGCCATGACGGCCGCATAGGCTGCCCCTGAAGCCTGACCTGGCAGCGCGTTGTCGGTTCTGACCAGGTCGAGGCAGGCTGCGGCCAGCCGATCAATGGTGCCGGCCGGCATATGCAGCACCGGGCCTACCGCGTCTATCACCGCCCGCGCGACGCGCAGGGCCTCGCGGCCGTTGAGGACCAGCCAGAAATATTCCCAGCTATCGCCCTTGGCCAGCCAGTAGCGATTGGCGTGGGGGAAGGTGAGCACCATGGTCTCACCCGGCGAGAGCACATAATGCGTATTCTCGAAGTCGAGCTGCCCCTGGCCGCGGATCGTGTGCTGGATGACCATGAAGGGATCGGCGCCGCGCTTGAGGCCGTCCCAGGAATAGGCCTCGTTCTCGCGCTGTTCGAGACCGGCGCCACCCGGCATGCAATGGAGGTTAACCGGCCCCTTGGGCAGCGCGAAGCTGCGAACCTTGTGGCCATAGGCAATCAGTTCATTGAGCACAAAAACACCCGCTCTCGCATGAACTTTCTCTACACCGCACAATGGTTGGCCGCTAGTAATTCCAGCAATGACGCCACACGCAGTTGCGGCGAGGCCAGGAGGAAGAAAGCATGTCGTTCAAGGTCGCAATTATCGGAGCGGGGTCGGTCGGGTTCACCAAGACCCTCATATCAGACCTGCTCAAGGTCCCCGAATTCGCCGATGTCGAATTCGCCCTAACCGATATCAACCAGCACAATCTCGACATGATCCGGCAGATCATCGAAAAGATCGTCTCGGTCAACGGGTTGCCGGCCAAGGTGACGGCGACGACCGATCGCCGCGCCGCACTTTCCGGTGCCCGCTACATCATGAGCTGCGTGCGTGTTGGCGGGTTGGAGGCCTTCGCGACGGACGTCAACATTCCGCTCAAATACGGCGTCGACCAGTGCGTGGGCGATACCATCTGTGCGGGCGGTATCCTCTACGGCCAGCGCAACATTCCGGTGATCCTCGACTTCTGCAAGGATATCCGCGAGGTCGCCGAACCCGGCGCTCTGTTCCTCAACTACGCCAACCCCATGGCCATGAACACCTGGGCGGCGCTGGAATACGGTGGCGTGAACACGGTCGGCCTCTGCCATGGCGTGCAACACGGCGCCCGCCAGATCGCACAGGTTCTGGGCGTGACGGACGATGAACTCGACTATGTCTGCTCGGGCATCAACCACCAGACCTGGTACATCGATATCCGAGCCAAGGGCCGTAAGATCGAGAAGGACGAGTTGATCGCCGCCTTCGAGCGCCACCCCGTCTATTCCAAGCAGGAGAAGGTGCGCATCGACGTGCTCAAGCGCTTCGGGGTCTATTCCACCGAGTCCAACGGGCACCTGTCCGAGTATCTGCCTTGGTACCGCAAGCGCCCGGAAGAGATCGGCAAGTGGATCGACATGAGCGATTGGATCCATGGCGAGACCGGCGGCTACCTGCGCTATTCGACAGAGCGCCGGAACTGGTTCGAGACCGACTTCCCGCAATTCCTCGAGGAAGCCGGCAAGTCGCTCAGCCAGCACAAGCGCACCAGCGAGCATGCCAGCCATATCATCGAAGCCATCGAGACCGGCCGGGTCTATCGTGGCCACTTCAATGTGCGCAATAACGGCATCATCACCAACCTGCCGGCCGACGCCATCATCGAGAGCCCGGGCTTCGTCGATCGCTTTGGCATCAACATGATCGAAGGGCAGACGCTGCCGCTCGCCTGCGCCGCCACCTGCTCGGTGTCGATCTCGGTGCAGCGCATGTCGGTCAAGGCGGCGATGACTGGCGATATCGACATGCTCAAGCTCGCCGTCCTCCACGATCCACTGGTCGGCGCGATCTGCACCCCCGAAGAAGTGTGGCAGATGGTCGACGAGATGGTCGTCGCCCAGGCGCAATGGCTGCCGCAATATGCCGATGCCGTTCCAGCCGCCAAGGAGCGCCTGGCCAAGGCCACCGTCGCGACCCGCGACTGGGAAGGCGCTGCGCGCAAGCGGGTGCGTTCGGTCGAAGAACTGCGCGAAATCACCGGCGGCCACCACTAAGCCGGCAATCCGATGACGCTCCCCGGCCAAAGGCCGGGGAGCGATTTGACTAGCGCCCGCCGCCCATATTGCGGTTGCGCTGGTTGATGCCCCGCTCGCCATAGGGATAGTCGGCCATTGCCGGCGCGCTGATGCGGGTGAGCTTTTCCATTTCTTCGTTAGTCAGCCTGATCGCGGCGGCACCGAGATTGTCGGCAAGCTGCGCGCGTGTGCGGGCGCCGAGTATGACCGAGGTGACTGCAGGCCGCGCCGCCACCCAGGCCAGCGCTACCTGTGCCGAGGAAATACCGCGGGCCTTGGCGATCTCGGCCACAGCGTCGATAACCTGCCAGGTGCGTTCCTGCGCATTGCGCGGCCCGAAGGATTCCATGCCGCGATTGGGGTTTTCGCCCAGACGCGTTGCGCCCGACGGGAGCACGTCACGCTGGTATTTTCCGGCTAGCCAACCGCCGCCGAGAGGCGACCAGGGCAGGAGGCCGATACCGGCATCGAGACAGGCCGGCACGATCTCGTGCTCGATATCGCGAACCAGCAGGTTGTATTGCGGCTGCAGCGTCGCCGGGACGGTCCAGTGGTTGGCGCGGGCGACATGCACCGCCTTGGTGATCTGCCAGCCCAGATAGTTCGAGAAGCCGTAATAACCGATCTTGCCGGCGCTCACCGCATCATCGAGGAAGCGCAGCGTTTCCTCGATCGGCGTCACGGCATCCCAGGCGTGCATCTGATAGAGGTCGATATGCTCGACATCGAGACGCCGCAGCGAGTCTTCGAGCGAGCGGTTGAGATGGCGACGCGATAGCCCCAGATCATTCGGTCCCGCGCCCATGGGGAAGCGTCCTTTGGTGGCGATCACCATCTGGCCGGCCTCGGTCGGGCGGGCTTTGAGCCAGCGTCCGACGATTTCCTCGGAAAGCCCGGCCGAATAGACGTCGGCGGTATCGATGAAATTGCCTCCGGCAGCCGCGTAGTCGTCCATGATGGCGTGGGAAGTGGCCTCGTCGGCTTCCGCGCCGAAGGTCATCGTCCCCAGACAATAGGCGGTGACGATCGCTCCGCTATTGCCGAGCTTGCGGTAGTCCATGGGAATTCTCCGTCAGGATGTGAGCGCTGCCACGGGCGCGTCTGTCAATGTATGTAAGCGTCGGGAGGAGCAGCCGACATCTGGCATACTAGAGGCGCGAATACTTGCCGGTCAACGCCACCCTCTTGCCGTAAGGCGCGCCTCAAGCTAACCAAACTCCGCGCATTTTCTTGCGCGGGGGAGGAAGTTTCATGAGCAGTTTCGCCAGCTATCCGAGCCTTGCCGGTCGGCCCGTCGTCATTTCCGGGGGCGCATCGGGAATTGGGGCGGGACTGGTCCGCGCCTTCGCTGCGCAGGGCGCCAGGGTCGGCTTTGTCGATATCGCCCGTGAACAGGGCGAGGCTTTGGCGGCCGAGCTTTCCGCCGAGGGCGCCGCAGTCAGTTTCTCGCATTGCGATGTGACCGACATTCGCGATTATCAAGCCGCGATCGCCGGGTTCGCCCAGCGGCACGGCGATGCCCTGGTGCTGGTCAACAACGCCGCTCACGACCAGCGTCACGAATGGTCAGAGATGACGCCGGAATATTGGGACAACCGTATGGCGGTCAATCTCAAGCACGCCTTCTTCGCCATCCAGGCCGTGGCGCCGGGTATGATTAGGGCAGGAACGGGCTCGATCATCAATTTCGGCTCGATCAGCTGGATGATCATGAGCCCGCGCATTCCGGTTTACGAGACGGCCAAGGCGGCCGCGCACGGTCTGTCGCGCTCCATGGCGCGGGAATTGGGCAAGCACAATATCCGGGTCAATACGCTCGTCCCCGGCTGGGTGATGACTGAGCGGCAACTGACCCATTGGGTCGATGATGCCGCCAACCAGCAGATCGACGAAAGCCAGGCGCTCGCTGGCCGCGTTCATGCCGAGGATGTAGCGCGAATGGCGCTTTTCCTCGCCGCCGACGACAGCCGCATGATTTCGGCGCAGGATTTTCTGGTCGATGGCGGCTGGGCGCACGGATAGGTCGGTTTCGGACACCGTGCTGCCGCATTCGCTGTTAAGAACGAGCCGTCATTTTGGGGACCAGATGTTGATGAAGACCAAGCTTGCTATCGTCGGCCTTGCCGCCCTGGCGCTGAGCGCCTGCACCACCACCAATCCTTATACGGGCGAATCCCAAGTTTCCAATACTACGGGCGGCGCATTGATCGGTGCGGGCGGCGGCGCGGTGGCCGGTGCCATCATTGGCGCCGCGACGGGCGGCGACGCACGTGTCGGAGCGCTGATCGGTGCCGGAGTCGGCGGCCTGGCCGGCGCGGGTATCGGTTCCTATATGGACCAACAGGAGGCTGAATTGCGTGCCCAGTTGCAGGGCACCGGCGTTTCGGTGACGCGCGTGGGCAATCAGATCGTCCTCAACATGCCGTCCAACGTCACGTTCGACGTCGACAAGTCGACGATCCGTCCTGAATTCAACCAGACATTGTATTCAGTCGCGCTCGTGCTCCAGAAGTTCAACAAGACCACTGTCGACGTTTACGGCTACACGGACTCGACCGGCGACGATAATTATAATCTCAATCTGTCGAACCGCCGCGCCATTGCCGTCGCGACAGTGCTTTCCAACCAGGGCGTGGCCCAGCAGCGCTTCCATATCGAGGGGCGTGGCAAGGCTGATCCGATTGCATCGAACGCCACCGAGAACGGCCGGGCGCAGAATCGCCGCGTCGAAATCCAGCTTTCGCCGATCGCCAACGGCTGACAATTCTGCCTGGAGGACAGGGCCCGCGGCGGAGCGATCCCCGTGGGCTTTCCTAGCCGGTGGTCGAGCGCGATATCGCCTGCAAAATGCCGAGAATGGCAATGATCGCGCCGAGGGCGAAGATGCCCCAGCCGAACCAGCCGGATGGCGACGTGCTCTCGAGGGCTTCTTCTATTTCTTCCTCGAATTCCGGGGCCTCTGCCTCCGGCGTGGTGACCACATCACCCTCCTCATCGACAAGGAAGTCGACCCGCTCCACGCCGGGCTCGACGGTCAGCTTTTCGGGTGTCGCGTCGGCAGTGCCCGCCTTCTTGCGGGCGGCCGGCTTGCGGGTTGTTGCGGACTTGGGAGCAGGCGCCTTGGCCACGATCGTCCTCCGGCTTTGCGGTTTGCATAAGCATTGTGCCGCGTTAGCCGGAACGCTTCAACCCCGGCCTATGCCCGGCCCTGGACTGGGCTAATATAGGCCATTCCCCGGACATCCGAGATCGCTTCCTCGATCTCATCCTTGGAGAACCCGAAGTCGTCGCTTTCGGCGATCCCGGTTGCCGCAGCCTTGAGATCGGTGAGAAGCTCCAGCTTCTCACCGTGGGAGAGGTGGGGATGATGCGCTATCTGCATGGGGGTGAACGCATCCAGATCCTGCGGTCCGCGCCACCTTAGGTCCGTATTCATCTTGGCCTCCCAACCTGTGGTCAGGAGAAATCAATGCGCGGGCAGGCTGCCCGGTTCCCTGGCGGCGATCAAACGACCACGACGGGAGTGCCCGTGGGGACACGCTGATAGAGATCGATAATATCCTGATTGATCAGCCGGACACAGCCGCTCGAAACGGCCTGACCGATCGTGCGCGGATCGTTGGTGCCGTGCAGGCGATAGAGCGTGTCCCGACCGTTCTGGTAGATATACATGGCACGCGCGCCGAGCGGGTTCTCGATGCTTGGGGGCATGCCGTAGCGGTAAGGTTCGATTTCCGGCTGGCGCAGGATCATTTCCGCTGGTGGGGTCCAGGTCGGCCACTTCTTTTTGGCAGCGATTTCGGCGCGTCCCGACCATGCGAACCCCTCGCGTCCGATGCCGACGCCATAGCGCATGGCGGTGCCACCGTCGCCCACCAGATAGAGATAGCGCTCAGCGGTATTGACCACGATCGTGCCCGGCCGTTCGCCGGTGGGGTCGGGTACGGAAGTGCGCCAGTAGGCTGGGTTCATGGCGCGCAGGTCGACGGCGGGGATGGGGAATTGCTCGTCCGGCCGCGCGCCGTACATCTGCAGGTAATAATCGGAAATCGTCGGCTCGATCGGTGTCTGCGCGGTGGTTGCGCAACCGGCGAGGGACAGGCTCGCCAGGCTCGCCGAGCCGAAAAGAAAGCCGCGGCGCGAAAGCGTGGTGGAAACGGTCATCGATGAATCTCGTGATACGCGGGAGAGTGGCCGGTAGAACCCGGCGGTCTGGGCGTTGGTTCCCGTATGCAATAAGCCCACGATGGTTAACGGCGGGCCAACGCCCAATCACGAGTTCTTCAGCCCGACAGGAGCTAGAGCAGGGCCACGACGGCGCCCGCCGTCGTCGCCGCCATCACTTTGCGCACCCGCAGAGGCAGCAGCGTGCCCCCTGCCACCGCTTCAAAAACCAGTTGCGCGCCGCATAGCATCTCAACGGCGAGGTCACCATCTGCGCCGACGTAAAGCGCGCGCGTCGGCTGAACCAGCAGCGCATCGTCGTCGGGTGTTACCGGGAAGCCGTCCTGTGCCGGCCCTTCCAGGTTCTCGGCGCGGTTCTTCAATGTCTGGGTCATGTCGTCTCCTTGCATCAGATCGACGACATTGTGCCTACGCTCCAATGAGCGGGGATAAGTGAAAGCGTCTAGCCCGGCACATGCGACAGTACCGACGCATCCCAGCCGACCGGCAGACCGCCGGGTTGCTGATTGAGAATGCCCACAACCGCGGCAGGACTGCGGCGCGACCTGTTGATGGTGGCGATGGCGCTTCGCGCCGCTTGGCACTGTACTTTGCCATACCCCAGGACGAATGCCACCACATCGGCAAAAGGCGCGATATAGATGCCGTCCACCACGGCGCCAATCGGGGGCGTATCCAGCACAACGACATCAAACCCCTCACGCGCGGCGGCCACGACACGAGCGAAATCCTCGCCGGCAAACAGCCCGTCCGTGGCCTCATCCGAACCATTGCCGCCCAGGGCAACCTTGAGCTGCGTCATGTCGTCTTCGGCCAGCATGGCGCGTAGCTTGGCCGGATCGTTCGGTTGGCGCAGGTGATCGAGCAAGCCGTGGGAGGCTTCCAGCCCCAGATGCTGACGCAGTGTCGGCCGCCGCAAATCACATTCGATGAGCAAGGTGGATTTGCCGGCCTGGGAGAGCGAGCGGGCCAGGGCCAATGCCAGCGTCGTCTTGCCTTCGCCGCCCTGCGTCGAGGAAACCATGACGACCAGCCCCCGCGCCCCGTCAGGCTGCTCGGGGCGCGTATGTTCCATCTCTACCCGCAGCCGCCGGATGGCTTCAGAGAATGGCGAGAGCGGAGCGGCGAGGATTGCATCGGCAGGGCTGGACGCCCATTCGCCGTCTTCGCTCCGTCGCTGCTTCTGGTGTGGCACGCCATAAAGGCGTCGCAGCCCCAGCGCGCCTGCCGGATCGGCTTCGGCCGTCAGGTCGCGCGAGGCCGGACCGCGCGCCAGCAGAAGGAGGGCTGCTGTAATCAGTGCCGCGACACCGCCCAAGCCTGCGAGCAGCAGGCGATTGGGCGAGTTCGGCGCAAGGGACACCACAGCAGGCTGGATCAGCCGCGTGCTGGACGTCTGGAGATAGGCTTCCCCCTCAAGCTGGGTGAGGCGATCGCGCAATTGCTCGTATTGCTGACGCGCAGCGGCAATACGCTGCCGCAGGCCCGCGTCGGGCGAGTCGGCATCGGCCAGTGCCTCCCGCATTTCGTCTAGCGCGCCCGCTGTAGCCGCTAGTCGCTGACGGAGGGTGGCGATATCGGCCAGGGCATCATCGACCTTGCCCGCAATCCGCGTGTGAATGAAGGCGTTGGCGACGGCATTGGCCATGCGCGCCGCTTCATCGGAAGCCGCGGAGGAGGCGCTGATCGCAATCAGATAGCTATTGCCTCTTCGCTCGGCGCTGATATGGCGGCGCAGCCATTCGACTGCGGCAATGTCCCGCTCCGCCTCGTTGTCCCCGGTCATCGCGTTTGCCAGCTGCAGCTCGCGAGCAGCCAGGGCCAAGGTCTTCTGGGCGCTGATCAGATTGATCTCGCTTTCGATCCGGGCGGCATCGCTCCCGGCGACGGGCCGGGGTTGAGGATCGAGCAGGTCACGTTGCGCCGGTTCATAATAGAGCCAGGCGGTCGAGGAAAAGCTGGGGGGTATCAGGATGGCCGGCAGGATAGCTCCCGCCAGGAGAACCGCGGCCACGGCCGAGAGGCTGCGCCAGCGCCGCCACATGAACCAGCGTATCCGCACCCAATTCCAAGGTTCGCCCTGCATGTCCCGCACCCCCTTGCTGGAGCACGAGCCAAGACCTTATGGCGCGAGGGCGCAATTGTAACAAATCACGGGGTGAAGGGCTAATGAAGCGAATCCAGCGCTTGCTGACGCATGTGCTGGAGCTGCATGTCGAGCTGGATTTGCGTGCGCGCGGCATCGACCTGCGATTGTATCTGCTGCTGCAGCTTCACGTCGTTGGAGATTTCATTCTGCAGGCAAAGCGAACGCCGCTCTCCATTTTCAACGTAATTGGAGGCAGCATTGTCGGGCGCATTCGTACAAACCGCCTGTGCCGTGCCAATGGAAGCGAGACCAACCAACAAAGCTGCCATAAAAACCCGCATCATCATCTCCATCCGCTCCGCATCATAAAATGGGGATTTGCGTGCGAGGAGACAAGTAACACCTAATCACTAGGCGTGATGGCCGGTGCGTTATGCCGCATCAAAATCACGCTCCCACAATGCGCGAAGGTCGGGTTCGGCATCGACGCAAAGCGCGACACTGAACAGCTTGGGGCAGTTTGCTCTTATCCAGTCACGTCCGGGGCGCCAGCGCGTCATTGCCGCGATCCAGATATCGAGCGCGGAGAACTGCTGGCCCAAGGCCCACGGGGAGGGTACAATTTCGTCCTCCCATTGCCGCCACAAGTTCATGCGTCGCCCCAGAACCCGCTCCCGCAACTCGTCAGGGGCGCTTGGAGCCCAGCGCTCCGGATAATCGGCATAGGTGAAAGTTCCATACACAGCCGCCGCAAGCCAGATCAGTCGGCGAAGGAAGAGCGGGCGAAGCGGATCGCCAACAGGTGGCGCCAGCCGAGCTTCAGGGTACGTCTCTGCGAGGTGGAGCAAAATCGCCGCGCTTTCCGTCATTACCGTGCCATCTGGCAATATGATCGCTGGCACTTGCGCGAGCGGGTTAACGACGAGCAGGCGATCCCGCGCCGCGCCCGGCTCATCGAAGCCGGTGACGTCCTCGAATGTGTAGGGCAGTCGAGCGCATAGGAGCGCCGCCTCAACCAATACGGAGCCCCAGCCGGGGACACCGTAAAGCCGATATTGCTCTTTTGCACCCACCGTCTCACCTTAGAGATTGCCACGTCAGGCCATTGAAACATGAACATACTGTCATTGCGAGAGAGCAATGCTTGGCTGGCATGCTGGTCGATAAGAGGAAAAATGGTGCTGTGAGAGAGGATTGAACCCGGTGAGGGTTTCGTCTGAGCCCCGGTTTTCTGGCACTTTTTTAGGGTCCGGACAAGGGCCTGTGTACCACCTGTGTGGTCATCCTACCGGGAGACGGTCAGGCTCACGTAGTAGTCTCAATCTCCTCCGCAACCCAGCGCGGCTCCGGAGATCAGAAGCTCTAGTTCTGGCTGCGCAGTTTTCTCGCCCTGCCAGTACTGAGTTGCTCTGGCATACGTCTGTGACAACGGTTCACTGTCTCCTAGCAAAAGCGCTGCGTCGGCTCGGTGCCGCCTGCCCCGCACGTCGAGGCGAACCACTCTGGCACCGCCTCCAAGCCGACCTACCCAATGTCGCGCTTGGTCGAGGTCATCGGTGGCCCAGAGGCACGTCTGCCGAGAGGGCAAGTTTGGGGCAATGAGCCTTCGCACCTCCTCCGTCACAAGTTCGCGCACTAGCATGAGGTAGTGCTCGGAGACCTCGACCGCGATTTGCGGAAGCTGCGGACAGTTAACCTCGCCAGCACGCACTGCCTTCAAGAACCTAATTGCTGGAGACCAGACAACAGACCCATCGTTCAGCGTGACGTTGTACTTTCGAGGCTGTTCGTAGAATGCGAAGAAGGGATTGTGAGTTGCCCCGAGATGCAACGCGACGCCCACGCTGAGGGGAGCGTTTTGATTGTACGGAACGACCCGTGTGACGTGAAAGCACGTGAACTCCTCAGGTTCGCCGTCCTCGGTTGTGATGCTATGTGTCATTGGTAACTACCCCCGCGCACCTGTCGGCTTACTTGGCTAAGCAGCTACGGCCCCTAGCACGCGCATCATCTTACCCCCGACATTTCCCTTCTCATGTCGGCAAATGTCCCCGATTGTCTACCCGTAGAGAAACGCAGCAAGCACGGGAAGCGGGCCAGAAGAAATGGCGAGCGAAGATGATCGCATACTTGAGGAGGCGTGGAAACGCATCGAGCAGAACCGCTCAGCGGCGCGGCGACTGGGAGGACATTGAGCGCAAGGTGGATGTGATTGGCCCCCTCGTGTCGATCCTCCTCGGGATCACCCTAGCAGGGCTGACGTATGGGCTTCTCGTGGGACACTTCGGGTGGATTGTCGGAGCCGTCGCTGCGGTAGCTGTGTTCGTGGGCTTGAGGCTGCTGACCGGAACAATGTTTCGGAGATAGCAGCCATGGACCACAGCAACCAAGCAAGATACCGAACGGCCCTAGAGCTTCGCCTCCGCAAGGTGTCCGGCACAGCCTTTCAAGACTTCTTTTCCACCATAATGGAGCGCAAGTACGGGGCGGACTTTGTCAGAGTACGCCCGGTCGGTCGGCTGGGCGATGATGGTTGTGACGGCTATCTTCGTTCAGTCGGTCGCGTCTACCAGTGCTATGGCAAGGTTGCGGATGCGCGGTTGAGAACCGCTTTCCAGAACCCGTTGAACGGGCGCTGTTCCTGCTGCTGCTTGCACCGTGGGAGGATTGGTCGGAAGCCGAGGAAGTGGATTGGCGTGGCTTTAGGATCCCTTGGGTCTATTCGGTCAGCGACGATCTCTGTGTTTCGCTGAAAACACCGCCGTCCGAAGATGACCTAACTCTCGTTCCCAAGACCTATACGGATTTCGATGGCCAGCCAGTAGATGCCGAAGAGCCTGGTCGGTTCTCGACCAGTGACGCCAAGGCGGATCTGCGCGACATAGCCACCGACGCGGCGTGGAGTGATCTCGATCGAGCACTCGGCTCACCGCTCTTTGCGCCGCCCGTCCGTCACTTCCTCGTTCGTGCCTACCACGCCCAGGGGATCGACGAATTCATCGCACACCTCACTGTGCTGGAAGCCGCGCTCGGACTGCAATCGGACTACGGCAAGAAGCCGAAGGGTGATCCGCGCGCCGGCAGGTCCGTAACCCGGATCATGGCCGAGCGAGTTGCGACGCTGCTCGCAGATGACGCGAGTGCAGCCCAATACGAAGAGTTGTTCGATCTGAGGAGTGCCTATGTGCACGGCCGGCTGATGAAGGCGATTTCGAGCATCGATCGATTCCAGGCCCGTCGCCTCGCGCGGCGCGTAGTCGTTGCCCTTATCGAGGCCGCGCTTGGCATCAACGACAAGGTGCCATTCGACCGCGAACAATATCTGGTCTCGCTCCGCGCCAGTCCAATGAAGACGTAGTTCGCCGTCACACGCTAGGTCTGGCCGGCGGCGCCGGTCTTGGTCGAACGCTTTTCCTTATGCGCCCGGTTGGCGGCGATCTGCCGGATACGTCCCGGTGAAAGGCCAAACTCAGCGCCCAGCGCTGTCTGGGTTTCTTCGGCGAGCAGCCGCTCGTAAATTTCCGCGTTGCGGTCGTTGCGGTCGGCTCGCTTGCGATTTTCCGCGTCGAACTGTTCGCGCTCCTCGGCGGTCCAGACGCGGTAATCCTGCTTGCCCGTGACCTCGTTGCGGAACCGGACAACGAAGCGGCCGTCTACAATTCCCCTGATGTCATAATGCCCGCCCTGAAACCGGATGATGTCGCCCAATGCCACGCCGCCCTCCAAATTCGCACAATGCTCTTCCCGGCCGGTGGGCCTGCTATAGAATCGTCCCCCAGCCGCGTAAAAACTAAGCAGAAACTTAGTTAGTCCGACAGCGTAAAGCTTCAGGAAGTCCTCATCCGGTGTTGCCCATTTGCCGTTCAGCATACCGTCTACTTCATGAGGCTCGGCAGCCAACAAGTCCGCCAGTGCAGGCCGGAAGACGTCATTGCCGGCCACCAGGTTGTCGTCGATCGTCGCCTTGAGAGTTTCGCCGAGACCGTCCATCAGCCCTGGCTCTGCCCTCGTGGTGACGAAGAGCAGCCACGGATCAGTTGCCTGCATTTGTCCGCGAGGGCCCGTCATGCCCGATTCGGGGCTGCCTCGGCGGTCACCCGCCACGGTCTTACCGTTCCCATACCGTCTCGGTCGCCAGATACTCCCAGATCACGGTCTTAACCGTTATGGCGCCGGACCAGTCTATGGAATAGCGGTACCGGCCCGGCTCGACGATCACCCAGTCACCGACCATGGTTTCCTCGTCGAACACTTGGATGGTCATCCGGCTTCCGACCTCAGGCCAAACACCGGGGTCGACACCGGTACCAGCGCTTTCGAAGGCATTGCGCTGGTCGGGGGTCAATACATCTAGCGGTACGAACCGACTTCATAAGGATCGTCCCGCATTGCCTCCCCAATCTCGTGATAAGCATGACCCCGCGCATTCTTGACGATGACACGCTTCACCCGATCACTATCGGGGTAAAGGGTGAAAGGCTGTAGGTCGTCGAAGAGGAAAAGCTGGCCGTCCGGGCACCTCTTCAGGGATCGAACGACGTGTCGGTTGCTGCGCAGAGTGGTAGCGGCCTCGGGATGCTTCGCGGGATCGGGGTATAGACTTCCGGCCGTGACTGCGTGCAGAACGCACAGTAGATAGTTCTCGTCGGGCGAAAAACTGGCATTGCAGGGTCGACAGATCAGCACCTGCGGCAGGTAGTCCAGTTCGCCGCCTCACCACGATCGTAGTCGGCACCGCGCGCTCTGAGCTCCTTGGTCAACAAGGATTTCGTGGGGACGTGGTCGCGGCTCCCTTCGACATCGACGATGGCGGCGCCGCAATGGATGCACCACGCTCGAGTTCGTTCGTCGGTGAAATCCTCGATCTCTCGCACTATCGCCCCCCTTTGGCTCATGAGGTCCTCGAACCATCGGCCGCCGAAATGAAGTCGATGACGCTGGACCGTGCCATCCCGGCCGTCGATCGCCGCCACGTCTTGCCGCGAGCTTGACGCCCATAAGAGGTCGCGGCAAGTTCTGCGAATGGAATGGCTTGTCGAATTCGAAGAACGCAGTATGCCCCTCGAGGCCGTTTGGTCCGATGACATGTCAAAGCTCGTCGACCCTTTGAAGTCCACGATAGATTCGGCGCTCGCCGTTGCTGCTGCGGAGGACATCGAGGGGTTGAAGATAGTGCTCTACGCCGAGCACGGTTCGGAAGGCGCTCCGACATGGGGCTTCAAGCTAGTCGGTTCGCCGCACGTCGTGGACTACGCTCGCCGATTGATCGGAGACGCTGGATCCATCGGCCCTGCGGTCCACTGACGCCACCCGCACCTGCACCGATGGGAAGGCCTCGATGTACGCGTACGTTATCGACAGCAATATGCTGCAGTCGGAGGACCTGCGTCGACTACTGGCGGAAGGCGACAATCTGGCGGTGTTGCCCGACTTCGCCTGGTACGAGCTCCATAAGCAGGAATCGATCGAGGGGCTGCGGCTTGGACTGTCCGTCATAGGAGACTATCCCGAGCGCGTCGTCCTGCTCAGATCCGGCGGCGAGATCGCTGTCCTCGAGCCCGTCGTGGCCGACGAGTTGGAGCGCCTGATCCTCGACGGCCCCCTCGGCGACATCGGGGAGACCGTTCGCGTCGCCCGGTCGTCGGAACCGTTGGACGTTGCGGCGACCGCTGAGCTGCACCGGCTCTGGGCCTGGGCGAGGGCATGGCGTCCATCGCTCATCGAAGGGGCTTCGGACATCGCGATCTCGTTCCCTGAGATGGAGGAACAGATGTTCAACCGGAACGAGATAAGGATCATTCGAACTAACGGACGATACACGCCCGACATGCTCGGCTCGATCTTCGGCGCCGCCGAACAGATCTGGGAGAATTTGGCGACGGGTTATGGCATCAAGTGGCAGGGATTGGACCAGAGCGTCGTATCTCGCGCCTACCTGTTCAGGTTTGCGCTGGGGATCGTCATCAACCTGCTATGGTGGATCCGGGGAGGCAGCCAGGCGATCGTACGCCTCGACAGGATGAGCAACGACCTCATCGACCTCAGCTTCGCCGTATACGGCACTTACTTCGACGGCTTCATCACGCGCGATGATAAAGCTCGTTGGGTGCACGCCAACCTGGTACGGGCCATCTCGAGCTATCGCGATCTGCATGAAGAGGATTGATACAGTGCGTGCGAAGACACAGTCAGGGTGCACGAAAAGGATCGCAAATCGATCTGCGATACATTGTTCATCTCGGGCCTAGACGCATACTAAACAAGCGCTGTAGCTGCTTTCGCGAGGCCTCTGCCACAAGCTGCCATTCCGCTTCCGGCCCCAATTCTGACGCCCCGCGAGATTTCGTCGTCGGTGTAGAGATCAGCGAGCGAGAGGGTGGGTGAAAAATAATGGAATAAGCAGTTTCTTACATTCTCGCATAGCCGCTTGAATTTGCTGACAAGTATTCTTCGGTCGCATTAGGCGTCCAATGGAAACATAATTTTCCTGCGCATTTGAGCAAGGAAGGTTATGATTTGAAGCAAGCGAAGTGCTGAGCGAGGCAGAACTCAAGCGGTTGTGGATGGTGGTTGCCGCTGGTAAGCACGCGGCACGAAATCGAATAGCCCTGCTGCTCTCCCACTATGCAGGACTTCGAGTTGGTGAGATCGCCACGTTGACGTGGGGCGATTTGTTAGAGCCGAATGGCGAGATCAGGCGGCAGTTCACGTTACGCGCTGAGCTAACCAAATCCAACGAAGCTCGCTCAATCCATATCAACGCCAAGCTGGCCAAAGAGCTGTGCGCTTATCGACAAACCTGCATGAAGGTGAGTTTGAGTACCCCCTGTGATTGCCTCTCAGAAGGGGGGTGCCTTTTCCGCAAACAGTCTTTGTCAGCTACTTGGCCGTCTTTACGATGCTGCTGGCATCAACGGCGCATCATCCCACAGCGGTAGATGTTGGTTCATCACCCATCTCGCCCACAAGGGCGTTTCGGCCAAGGTCATCATGGCTCTTGCTGGGCACAAGAGCTTGGCGACTACGCAGCGATATATCGAGGTGAACGATGAACTTCTCTCGCGCGCTGTCGAGACGCTATGAATCTGAATCGGCGGCTGTGGGGTGGAGAGCGGAATGGCGGCTAACAGGCTATTCGGTAATGAAGCGAACATTAACTAGCGCGCCTGTTACGGAGCCGGTAGAAGCGCCTGGACTACGGGCACCAGTGCAAGACCTAGTGCACGGGTATTCTCCAGGTCCAGATGCACGCCATCTACTTTTGAAGAGGTAGCCACGGTACTTGCATCGAAAAACGCCGATCCTGTCTGGACAGCCAATTGTTCGAGTAGTGGACCGAGCCGCCTCGATTCCTCAATGGAGCGCCCGCCCCGCGGCTGGCCTCCGTGCTGCTCCGAACCAACAAAAATCGGGGGCGAAACGATCAGCGCTCGCAACCCCGGCTGGGCACGCGCAATGATGCCCAGAACGATGCCTTTGACAACGCCCTCCGCAGTACCACAAATCGACGGTTTCAGATCGTTTGATCCGAGCATTATGATTATCAGATCAAGTGGGCTATGGCTGGCCAAAAGGACGGGCAATACGCGTGATCCGTTTCGGTCTATATGGCCGTCGGGATCATCATAGATAGTTGTCCTACCGCCGAGGCCCTCCGTGACTATGGAGGCATACCCACCCAACCCTACCGACAATACGTTCGGCCATCTGTCTGCATGTGCGTGACGTTGGTGTTGGCCAGGATTTGCTCCACGGGTGAGACTGTCCCCGAAAACTAAGATCTCCAGCATCAAAAGTTCCTACAGTTTGGCATTCGGCATCTGTCCGCTTAAAAGAATAGCCAATGATCTGTTTGATGGCAGCAATGGGGTCGGCAGCGGCCCGGCTCGTTTGGGGTGGAAAGCGGACGGGCGGCTTTCACGCGTTTGCCCTACAGATGTAGACACTCGTCGTCTCCTGAGATTGCCTAGCGGCGGAGAAATTACGCTAGTGTCCAATCTCCTGTCAGACGTCTTATGGGCTTTGCAACAGGGCGAACGAAAGCTCCGAAACCAAATCATTCTTCCCTGCCTAGTGTTGGTCAATCCGGACCCAATGAATTGACGCGTTAGCCGCAAGCACCGAAGAGTAACCTTGAGCTGGCAACAACGTGGGACCTAAGCGTGACTGAGAACCAAAAGTTGAGGGTCTTCTTCTCGTGGCAGAGTGACCTAGATGACGATGTCACGACGAAGCCGATAAGGAGAGCGTTGAAAGATGCAGTCTCCGCAATGGATGACCATGATGTTGACGTTGTTGTCTCGGAGGCCACCAGCAATTCGCCTGGCTCGCCTTACATCCCCGGAGAGATCGCCGAAAAAATCCGGAACTCTGACGTCTTCATCGGTGACATCACACCCGTAGCAATATCAGCGAAGGGCAAAAAATGCCCCAACTCGAATGTTACTCTTGAGTTGGGTCTTGCAGCAGCGCATCTGGGGTGGAATCGGGTGATCATGTTGATCAACAAAGACATCTCGGATCTAAAGGAGCTGCCTTTTGACTTCGACAGACACAGAATCTCTCAGTTCTCGGTGCGGACGGATGAGAACAAGAAGGCCGACATACGGGTACTGACCCAGCTCTTGGTAGCGGCGTTGAAGCTCATTGTTGCGGAAAATCCCAAGCGTCCCCGCGAGCTGGAGAATAGACCGGAAGGCGAAATCAGGCGGGAACGGGACCTCCGCAACATTCGATGGTTCATGAGGAACATGAGCACCAACGTTTTGGACGCTCATGTGGAGCAAATGCCAGGTCATCTGGATGTCGAGGCCGTGCATATTTCAGACGGCCTCAGCGCGGTTGTCGCCTCATCCGAGTTCCACCTTTTTGACACCGAGCTCGAAGCGATCATGCGTGACCTGCAATTGCACCTGCACCAAACCGTTTCTTACGATCAATTTTACCGAGAAACGGCAAGCTGGATGCGTCGGATTTTTGGCGGCATCGGTTACGATAATAAGACGCGCAAGAGAGAAACCGCGGCCTTCGAAGCCATTACGGCTGCACGTGACCTGCTTAAGGAAGACATCAGGAGGCTCTTGTCTGCCTTGAGGCAAAATTACCTTGAGATTGATGTCGACGCGACCAATCGGCTTAGCCAAGCTGAATTTCTAGAGATGCACCGCGAGCTTCTCAAAGGCTGACGCCTGCTCTCCGTAGGCACCACATTATTGCGACCGCTTACGGTGAAGTGTCGAAGCGCCGGACAAGACCGCAATGGGGTCGACTGAAGCCCGGCTCGTTCGGGGTGGTTTCCCGTCAGACCGCTATTTGTGTCAGCCCGTCGGCAAGTGACCTGTCCTGCGACTTTGGAAGAAAAAGTCCCGGTCGAAACTATTTGGTGAATTAGTCATATCGCGCTTCGACAAAAAGCTGCTGTGCTGCATCCTGAAAATCTGCAGCGTGGAATGATCTGATGCCAAATTCCCCTAAGCCAACCGTTTTCGTCGATTTCCACGGAACTATCTGCAACGACAGATATTGGCGTAGCCTCGCCAACGAGCACCAACAGGCGCTTCAAGCATTCCTGTTTGAAAATAACGGTCACCTTGTGGGCGAATGGATGCGCGGGCTCCATACCGCAGAAGCGATCAATCAAATAGTGGCTGCAGAACTCAACCTTTCCTATGAAGCGGTTTGGACTGCCTTTGTCGCCGATTGTCGGTCGATGCATGTCCCGTCCGCCGTTCTCGCGCGGCTGAGGCTGCTCCGACCACTTGCTAACATCGTCCTGATAACCGGCAACATGGATAGCTTCACGCGCTTTACAGCCCCAGCCTTAGGTCTTGATGGGTATTTCGACGCGATCAGCAATTCCTTCGACGAAGGCAGGCTCAAAACCGACGACGGCGGCTCACTCTTCAGCCAATATGCGAGTCGTTTTGGTACTCCGATCGAGCAATGCGTCGTTGTTGATGATGCCGACGACGTCTGCGCCGTTTTCACTAACCTCGGTGGAAAGGCGCTGCAGGTGACTGTCGAGCGCACAGCCGAAGCAATATTCGACGCTCTCCTGCTGTCTTGGTCTGACTAGGCATTCCCGCAAACACGCCGCTCGACAAACCGGCAGCTTTCGATAAATCGAAAGCAGTGTGCAAACGACCGATATGGGGTCGAGGCCGTGTGAGAACTCGCAGGGGGGGGCCAAATAGCTTACCTGCTTAGCAATGCGCTCGGAGAGGTCGATAATGCTAAAGCAATCTTCTCCACAGTCGCCAGCCTGACGCTGACGCTCCCGTTTTCGATTCTACGGAGATAGCGAATGGAGAGGCCGGCACGATTCGCTAAGTCCGACTGAGTGAATCCGAGTGCGAGTCTTCGGGCCCTAACGTTGCGACCGAAGTGGATTTTCAGCGAGAGGGTCAGCTAAGGACCTCCTGTCGCCTGACCTGTGCTCCCGTACGCCAACGCGGTGACATCCCTACCTAAAACTCTCCCTCCAATATCTTCGCGCGGTCCTCTGGTTGAACATCAGAGTAGTACATCTCGATCATCCGCACCGACGTGCGCATATTGATCGCCAGCGTGTACACATCCACCCCATCGCGTATCTGGTTGCTCGCATAGGTGTGTCGGAAGCTGTAGGTGGTCCGCGCCCGGCCAAAAGCATCAAATTTCAGGCCGGTTTCCTCTAGTAAGTTATTTAGGCTGCGCTTTAGTGAGCCTACGCGCTGCCCTTCGAAGTTAGTAAACACGGGATCTTCTGGCAAAGGCTCCCTGTCATGTGTTTTATTGAAGATAGTCCAAAGGAGATCGAATGCTGAAAAGGCGCTGACTTTCGGGACCATCCGGCGAGGGGCCATGCCTTTCCCATAGGCGTCTATTCGGATCCGCCGCTCGGAAAGGGGTTTGTCTCGCTCTTCCTTGAAGCCGACGATATGCGCCCAGTTGAGGTTGAAAAGTTCCGTAGGGCGTAATCCCGTATGGAATGCGACGGATATGAACGCGAATATTGTCGTGCGCTCATGCGACAATTTGGGCTGGCCTTGAGACTCGATCATCCGCCGCTCCGCCGCAGACCAGAGGGTGTAGAATTCCGCGTTGGAGAACGAGGCGCGCTTGTTTTTCTTGACCGCGCCTAGTCGGACTTGAGGAACGTCGCCGCGCTTGAGATGACCTAGTCTGACCGCATACTCAAAAATGCCGCGCAGAGCGCTAGCTTCGCGTCTGATCGTGTTGGGGTGCGGAGCTTCGTGTTTGGCCTTGCGGAAGCCTCGTTTGCCGTTGGCGAACTGATATTCAATGCGATCTATCTTCGCGCCAGGTCCGGTCACCCAATAGGCTTTCCGCCAATCCAGATATGAGTAGAGCTTGGGTTCGGTGATCGACAGCATTGTCGACTTGCCGAAATAGGGAATGAGATACCGCTCAATGATGGCGGTCTCTGCCTTGGCGACATTTAGCTTTTTCGGCTGTATCTTGGCCAGGTCATCAAGGTGCTCAAGATATTGCCGAGCAACCTTGTCGAATGAGCTTTTGCCGGCCAGCAATCCCTCATCTGCACTCCAAACGCTATGTTGATACTTCTGCTGTGCTAGCCGATGCGCTTCAGTCTCGTCTTTGGTTCCGAGCGAGAAACGTCGCTGCCCGTGCCCTTTGATGGAGAACCTTACCCAGTAGACCTCTCCTCTTCGGAAGAGTTGATAGGGTAGGGGGAAGCTGTCCAAAAGCACGCACTCCTACAAGTTATTAGCTCTCTCGTTGCACTAGCTTCGTGCTAGCACAGCGCTTGCGTTGAAAGCTAAGTCCTTGAAAAATATATGCAAGAAGATTGTGTGATAGCGCTGTGCTAGGCTAGCGCGCGAATGGGGTGGCGACAAAGTCAGCCACTAAGCGCTTGAAATATAAGAGGAAAATGGTGCTGTGAGAGAGGATTGAACTCTCGACCTCTCCCTTACCAAGGGAGTGCTCTACCACTGAGCTACCACAGCATCGTTTGGGGCGCTGAGCCCCGGTCCGAAGCGGACGCGGCTCTACTGCCATAGGGCTTTTCTCGACGCAAGGCCAAAAAACGCCTACCAAGACTTTCCACCGTTCCTGTTCGTTTACTTTGAAATGTCAAAATCGGAAACATCCAAGGCTCGCGAGCAAAGATTGGCCGCAAAGCTCCGTGAGAACCTCAAGCGCCGCAAGGGGCAGTCGAGGGCGCGGGACGAAGCCGGAACCCGGCTCGAAGCCTTGCCTTCCGGCGGCAAACCGGGGGAATCGGGCAAAGCGTGATCGGTCTGAAGGCCACTTCGCCTTGAACGCCGGACTCGGTTCGGTTACCTAACGCGCTTCAATCTGCGGCCTCGTCCGCGGCCCGGTCCCTCTTGATTCGGGCTCTTTTGGAAATCGACATGGATCGCATTCGTTTGGTTGGCGGCAACGAGCTCAATGGGGAAATCCTCATCTCGGGTGCCAAGAATGCCGCACTGCCTTTGATGATTTCATCCCTGCTGACGCATGAGCCGCTGGTGCTGGAAAACGTTCCGCGCCTGGCCGACGTCAAGCAGCTAGAGCGTATCCTCGAGAATCACGGCGTGGATATCGCCGTGCACGGCCGTCGCCGCGGCGAAGCCGAGGGCGGCGGGCAGCGCATGACCTTCCACGCCAAGGACATTGTCGACACCACCGCGCCTTACGATCTCGTCTCCAAGATGCGCGCCAGCTTCTGGGTCATCGGGCCGCTGCTGGCCCGTGAGCACAATGCCCGCGTCTCGCTCCCCGGCGGCTGCGCCATCGGCACGCGCCCGGTCGATCTTTTCCTCTACGGCCTCAAGGCGCTGGGCGCCGACATTGACATCGATGAAGGCTATGTCGTCGCCAAGGCCCCCAAGGGTGGTCTCGTGGGCACCACCATCACCTTCCCGAAAGTCTCGGTCGGCGCTACCCACACCATCCTGATGGCCGCCACCCTCGCCAAGGGCACCACCATCATCGAGAACGCCGCCCGTGAGCCCGAGATCGGCAACGTCGCCGAATGCCTCGTCGCCATGGGCGCCAAGATTTCCGGCATCGGCACCGAGCGCCTCGTCATCGAGGGCGTCTCCAAACTGCACGGCGCCACCCACGAAGTGCTGCCCGACCGCATCGAGACCGGCACCTATGCCATGGCCACGGCGATGGCCGGCGGCAACGTGTTGCTACGTGGCGCCCGCGCAGAACACCTCCAGGCCGCGCTCGATACGCTCTCGGGTTCGGGCGTCCACATCACCAACGAAGAGAACGGCATCCGCGTCTATCGCAACGGCAACGGCATCCAGCCCGTCGATATCGAGACGCAGCCGTTCCCGGGCTTCCCAACGGACCTGCAGGCCCAGTTCATGGCCCTCATGACCATGTCGACCGGCACCTCACATATCCGCGAAACCATCTTCGAGAACCGCTACATGCACGTGGCCGAACTCGCCCGCTTCGGCGCCGATATCTCGGTCGATGGCCAGGTCGCCACCGTCCACGGCAAGTCCCAGCTCAAGGGCGCCCAGGTGATGGCAACGGACCTGCGCGCCTCGGTGTCGCTGGTGATCGCCGGCCTTGCTGCGCGCGGCGAAACCATCGTCAACCGTGTCTATCATCTCGACCGCGGCTTCGAGCGTCTGGAAGAAAAGCTCTCCCGGTGCGGGGCCGAAATCGAACGCCTCGCGAGCTGACCGCCCGGTCGCTCTTCCTCTCGTCAGCAGTTTCCGCCGCGCGGCCCCCGGGTCGCGCGGTTTGCTTTTGGTCGGGCGGGCCCCGAGGCGGAGTTCGCCTCAATGGGTTAGTAAAAAAACGAGACGCACTTCGCCTCGGGGTGCCGGGATTTTGAGGACCTGATCATCGCGGCTCCATTTCCGGCAGGCTTGCTGGTCGAGCCTCGGATTCGAGCAGCGTCCCATGGACGGGAGCGAACCCCGCACGCCCGGCTGCGCCTGTCGCTGCTGGTCGCTCCGCAGTCCGCCCGGTGCGGCAGGGATTTTTGGAGTTTCTCATGGATGGGCGAGCGGATAAGTCTGGGCGAACGACACTGTCGGCGTTTGCTGTCGTTGGATGTTTGGCGGTTTTTGACCCCATTTGAAACGGACGATACCTGTTTCAAATCTCCCAGAAGCTGCCGTTTGGGGATAACGTGCCTTCGGCATGCCTCCTGCCAATTGAATGTGGGCAGCTTATGGAGCCAGACTTGCTCGGATGGGAAACAGTATCCCGGAAAATCACTGCCCTTGCGGAGGGCGGAGATATTGCGCCTGATGTTAGCAAACTGGCCGATACTTTCGTCCTGATGGCGACCGGTCGTCTAATGGGCCCTAGCGAAGTTACCGTTAACTCCTATCGTCGTCATCTTTGCATTCAATGGCATGAGACGACCCCAGCCTTGGAATTGGAGATAGAAGGCGGGGATGGCTTTACACTGCACCATTCCCGCAACGCGAAGCATCAAGCCTGAGATGGCTTGCTTTAGCCTCCGACGGTACGATCCCGACGGATCTGTTTATGTGGTTGGAGACAGCCAAGCCGCCCCTCCCATCATGAACGATCCGCGTTCTGCATGGAATGGCCGGTAGATACCCCGCATTTTGCGACCCTACGGAGATCGAACGCATGGCGCCTATACGCATGGATAATGTTGGAATTGTCGTCGATGACCTTAAAGATGCGATCGATTTTTTTCGCGAACTTGGCCTTGAACTCGAAGGGCAGGCTATGGTCGAGGGAGAGTGGTCCGGCCGTGTCACTGGACTGGGTGATCAGCGGGTCGAAATCGCGATGATGTGCACGCCTGACGGCCACAGCCGCCTCGAGCTTTCCCGCTTTCTGACACCGCGCGTCGTCGCGGATCACCGGAACGCCCCGGTGAATGCTCTGGGCTACCTTCGTGTCATGTTCGCAGTCGAGGAAATTAACGAACTGCTCAAAAGGCTGCTCGCGCGCGGCGCACATCTGGTCGGCGAGGTTGTCGACTATCAGGATTTGTACCGGCTTTGCTACATTCGCGGGCCGGGCGGGCTTCTCATCGGTCTTGCAGAGGAGCTCAAGTAGCACTTTCGATGAGCTTCTGTTTTCTCCAATGGCTGATCTAAAAGCAGACCGGCCGTACACCACCCCATTTCTCCCAACGCCCTAGCCTCGCCCCCCAACTTCTTGTAGATCGAACCCCAATCACCAGATTACCGTTACCCGTCCACTTTTCGGAATCAGGAACGACATGGCCGATCTCAAGCTGCTGGCGCTTGATAGCGATGATCTTGCGGTAATCTCCGCTCACACGCAGGACGCGGTCGTGCGTGTGAGCGATATGGGTTTTGCCCAGGGCGACAGGCGCTTTGCGCTGCTCATGAACCGGTATGACTGGGAAGAGGGCACGGTGCGCAACAAGGGCATTCGCAAGCGCGCTGCCTTGCATTTCGATCGGGTGCTCAAGGTTTCGAGCGCCGGTATCGACACCAATGCCCGTGATGGCGTGCTCGAATTGCTGGCCATCACCTTCACCCCGACCGATGAACCCGCCGGGTTCGTGGAGCTGGCTTTCGCCGGCGGCGGTACGGTGCGGCTCGAAGTCGAAGTGCTCGAAGCGCGGCTTCAGGACCTCGGTGCGGCCTGGGCGGCCAAGGCGCAACCTCAACACAGCCTCTGACGGATTTTTCGATGCCCTCCTTCCTCGATACGCGCGACGCCGATTTTGCCGCACGCTTCCAGGCGCTGCTCGACGGCAAGCGTGAAAGCTCCCAGGAAGTGGGGGATGTGGTCGCCGGCATCATCGCCGATGTCCGCCAGCGCGGCGACGCGGCCGTGGTCGAGCTGACCAACAAGTTCGACAAGGCCAATGTCACCCCTGCCACCCTGCGGTTCACGCAGGAGGAGATCGACAAGGCCGCCGCGCGGACAAGCCCGAAAGTGCGCGAGGCGCTGGAAACGGCCCATGCCCGCATCCAAGCGCACCACGAAAAGCAGAAGCCCGTCGATCACATCTACACCGACGAGATCGGCGTCACCCTCGGCACGCGCTGGACGCCTATCGAGGCGGTCGGCATCTATGTGCCGGGCGGGTTGGCCTCCTATCCCTCATCCGTGCTGATGAATGCCGTGCCGGCCAAGGTCGCCGGCGTCGATCGCATCGCCATGGTCGTGCCCACACCCAATGGCGAGATCAACGACGCCATCCTTGCCGCCGCCAAGATCGCGGGTGTGACGGAAATCTATCGCGTCGGCGGAGCGCAGGCCGTGGCCGCGCTCGCCTATGGCACCGAAGCCATCGCCCCGGTCGACAAGATCATGGGCCCGGGCAATGCCTATGTCGCCGCCGCCAAGCGCCAGGTATTCGGCAAGGTCGGCATCGACATGATCGCCGGCCCCTCCGAAGTCCTCGTCATCGCCGATTCCTCCGCCAACCCGGCCTGGGTGGCGGCGGACCTGCTGGCACAGGCCGAACACGGGGCAGGGGCGCAGTCCATCCTCGCCACCACCGATCTGGCGCTTGCCGACGCAGTGGCCAAGGAAGTCGATCGTCAGCTCTCCGTGCTGCCGCGTGAAAAGCTGACGCGCGAGGGTTGGGAAGAGTTCGGCGCCATCATCACCGTGGTTTCGCTCGATGAAGCGGTGGAACTGGCCAACCGCATCGCCTCCGAGCACGTCGAACTGGCGGTGGACGACCCCAAGGCGCTGATGCCGCGCATTCGTAATGCTGGCGCCATCTTCCTGGGGCACCATACGCCGGAAGCCATCGGCGATTATGTCGGCGGATCCAATCACGTGCTACCCACGGCGCGTTCGGCGCGATTCGCTTCGGGGCTCGGCGTGCTCGATTTCGTCAAGCGCACCTCGGTACTGGGCTGCGATCCGTCCTCGCTGGCTATCCTGGCTCCCTCAGCGGTGACGCTGGCGGAAACCGAAAATCTCGATGCCCATGGCCGGAGCGTTTCCATCCGGATCAACCGCTAGGAGGGCGGCGCCGCTTGCGGGATTTTGACTCCAGGACCGATCGGATCGTCACCGTAACGCTCGATCCGAACACCATCACCTCGATCGATCCCGACGAGGTGCATGAATGGCGTATCGCCATTTACGACCTGGTCGAGGACAACAAGTTCCGTCCGGCGCGGGTCAAGACCACCGGGCCTTTCGCGCTCCACGTCTCGATCATCGCCAATTACATCGTGCTCGATGTGCGCGACCCCGAAACGTTCGAGCCCATCGCGGCGCATTACCTGTCGCTGACCCCGTTCCGGCGGCTGATCCGCGACTATTTCCGCATTCGCGACAGCTATTACGAGGCCATCCGCTCGGCCTCACCCTTCCAGATCGAAACCGTCGACATGGCGCGGCGGGGCCTGCACAACGAGGCGGCGGAGCTGTTGCGCACCCGGCTCCAGAACAAGCTGGAAATGGACCTCAACACGGCGCGGCGACTCTTTACGCTCATCTGCGCCGTCCAGCCCTATGCCAAGCGCATCGACGAGCGCGACAGCGCATTGCCGACCGTGCTCTTCGTTTGCTCGATGAATTCGGTACGTTCCCCGATCGCGGCGGCATTGGCGCGCAAATTCTTCCCCGGCCGTATCATCGCCCGTTCGGCCGGCGTGCAGTCGGGCAAGGCCGATGCCTTCGTCCACGAGGTGATGGAGGAAGTTGGGGTGGATATGTCCGTCCACACGCCCCATACCATGGACGAACTGGTGGCCAACCGCTTCGATCTGGTGGTAACGCTTTCTCCCGAAGCTGATGAGGCCGTGCGCGATCGCGGCTTCGAGATGGGAATTCTCGAACATTGGCCGGTAAGCGATCCGACCCTGATCGAGGGAAACCGCGAGGCGGTGCTGAGCGCCTATCGCACGCTCCGCGACACCCTTCAGCAGAAGGTGCGCGAGCGGCTGGAGCCGCTTGTGGCGACAGGTTCGGCTGCTAGTTCACAAAGCGGCTGAATTCCTATAGGTTGCGCGCAATTTCGGCCTGGGACTGGGATTTAGCTCCCCTCCCGGGCGTTTTCAGGAGAAAGTATGGCAAAGGAAGAAGTGCTCGAATTCCCGGGCGTTGTGACCGAATTGCTTCCCAATGCGACCTTCCGGGTCAAGCTGGAGAACGGCCACGAAATCATCGCCCACACCGCAGGACGCATGCGCAAGAACCGCATCCGCGTTCTGGCGGGCGACAAGGTATTGTGTGAAATGACGCCCTATGACCTCACCAAGGGCCGTATCACCTACCGCTTCAAGTAACGAGTTTCGCGATTGGCCAGCCGCCCCGAACTGATTCTGGCTTCCGCTTCGCCGCGGCGCCTCGCGCTCCTCAACCAGATCGGCATCGAGCCCGAACACCTGGTTCCCGCACACGTCGATGAAACGCCCGAAAAGGGTGAGCTGCCGCGCCGGCTGGCGGCGCGCCTCGCCGATCTCAAGGCGGTGGAGGCCCAACACAAGGCGCGGCAGGCCGGCATTGGCGGCAATGCGCTGGTGCTGGCGGCCGATACAGTGGTGGCCGTGGGCCGCCGCATCCTGCCCAAGGCTGAGATGATGGAAGAGGCCGCCGATTGCCTGCGGCTGCTTTCGGGCCGCGCGCATCGCGTCTATACGGGCGTCTGCCTGATGACGCCCTCGGGGCAGATGAAGCGCCGGCTGGTCGAGACCCGCCTGCGGTTCAAGCGCCTTTCCAACCGCGAGATGGAAGCCTATCTCGCCTCCGCCGAATGGAAGGACAAGGCTGGCGGCTATGCCATCCAGGGTATTGCCGGCTCCTTCGTCGTCAAGATCGTCGGCTCCTATTCCGGCGTCGTCGGCCTGCCGCTCCACGAAACGGTGGCCCTGCTGGCGGGCGAGGGCTATCCTGTCACCTTCAATTGGCTCAACCAGTCCAACCTGACCGCCGTTTGATATGGCCGACGCCAAAGTCACACGCCTGCGCCCGACGCGCCCCTGTCCCATTTGCGGCAAGCCTTCCGCCCAGGCTTTCCACCCGTTTTGCTCGGCCCGCTGCGCCGATATCGACCTCAACCGCTGGCTGAGCGGCGCCTATGTCATCCCGGCCGACGAGGACAAGCCGGCACGGGACGAGCCTGCTGACGACAGCGAGGACTAGGCCAGTTCGTAGTCGATGGCGTAGTGGACGCTCTTGTCGTGCTCGGCGGCGTAGCTGCCGGTGCCTGAAATGCCGGCGAGACCACCGGTTCCCGATTGCTTGACGATTTCCCAGTGGGAGGAGGCGACGCCGTTTTCCCAGGTGCCGACTTCATAGAGGATGAAGCCGCCCTTGCGCCCGTCGAGTTCGCCTTCCACCAGCAGGTAGCCGCTGTAGTGGCAGACGCTATCGCTCGGATATTGCATGAGAAAATCCGTGCGCGCCGTGGCCTTGAGGTCGCCCTCGAAGACGCATTCGATGCGGGCTTGCGTCGATTTCTGCGGCGGGGCTTCGTGATAGGGTTTTTCGTCCCAATTGTTATGGAGAATCGTGCCTTTGGCGGTTTTCATGATTGGGCTCCTTGCTGATTGGCGACGAGCTTAAATCGGTGGGCGCGGACGGGGATTGTAGATTTGCGACAGACACTGGAACGCGTAGTGCTCGATCCAGTTGCCGATCCGGCTAAGGGATTGTTGCACAAGGCGAAAAGCTTTCGGCATTTCGAGTTGGTGCGGCTGGAGGCGTCCGACGATCTCAAGCCGTTCATCGAGAATTTCTGGATGGTGATCTGGAATCTCGATGAGCCCTATACGCAGGAAAACCTACCCCATCCCAGCCAGCATCTTGTCGTCGATCCCATTGGCGGAACAGGCATTTTCGGCTTGCAGCGGGCCAAGTTCGTCTATCGGCTGGAGGGTGCCGGCGCGGTATTGGGGACGAAATTCCGGCCGGGCATGTTTCGCGGATTCCTGGGGCGGCCGGTCGAGACGATCACCGATATTTCGGTGCCTGTAGGCTCGGTTTTCGGTGTCGAGGACGCGAATCTGAACGAAGAATTCGTCAAGATGAACGACCCGGCGGCGATGGCTGACCGCGTCGAGGCGATCCTGCGCACGCGCCTGCCTGATCCCGATCCGCGCGCCGAACTGGCGCAGCATCTGGTCGGGGAGATCGCGCGCTCGCTCGACCTGTTCACCGTCGCCGCTCTGGCGCGGCTGGCAGGCGTGACGCCGCGCAGCCTGCAGCGGCTGTTCGAGGATTATGTAGGGGTCGGGCCGAAATGGGTGATCGACCGCTACCGCATGATCGAAGCGGTGGAGGCGCTCAACCGCGACGAGGAGACGAGCCTGACGGGGCTGGCTCACGCGCTGGGCTATTTCGACCAGGCGCATTTCTCCAAGGCCTTCCTGGCGCTGACCGGCAAGCCGCCTTCCCACTACCGCAGGGCAGGCTGAGGCTAGGCCTTGTCGTAGGCGGCCAGGAGGTGGGGCAGCACGGCGAGGTCATGGGTGATCGGCTCGCCGGCCTCGAGGTCCCAGCAGGCGCTGAGCGCCGAATGGGCGGCGGCGTAGCCGATCATGCGCTTGCGATTGAAGCCGAGGCGGGCCGCGAAGATATCGGCCATGGCCGTGATGCGGCGCGGATCGGCGACGACATTGAGCGCGCCATGGGGATTGCGGAAGGCGTTGGCGACTTCATAAGCCGGATCACCCAGCAAACCCTTGGGATCGATGGCCAGCCAGCCGCGATCGGAGGAGAGGATATTGTCGTGGTGCAGGTCGCCGTGAAGCGGCAGCATAGCGGCGGGCTTGTCGAAGAGCGTCAGAGCCACCCCGGCGGCACGGGCGTAAAGGTCGCGGGCCGTATGCGGCCAGAGACGCACATCGGTGTCGAACAGCGTGCGGAAGCGTTCGCGCAGCGGCAACAGGTCGGTCGGCGCATCAGGGCGCGGCGCGTGAAGGCGGCCGACCAGCGTCGCGAGCGCAATCGTCGCTTCCTCGTCGCGGCCGGTGCGTGCCGGTTCGCCCAGCGTGCCGCCATCGATCCATTCCATGAAGACAGCATTGCCCTCGATGTCGAAGACGGTCGCCGCGCCTTCCCCGCCATACCATTGCAGCAGGCGTGATCCGCGCCCCTCTTCCTCGGCGGCCAGGGGTTTCATGATCTTGAGCACGGCGAAATCCCTGCCGTTCTGCTCGACCCGGAAAATCCAGCTTCGCGGGGATTCCGCCACAGGCGTCGCCTTGGTCAGCGACCAGCGGATCATGGCGCGACTGAGCGCCGTCTCGGCGGGGGACTGATTCATCATCATGACGGCATTAGAGCAGATTGGGGCGGGAGATTCGATAGGGGGCGTGGGGGCTGAGTTCGGGACTAGGGCGCACCCCCCTCCCGGCCTCCCCCGCAAGGGGGAGGTGCTGACCGCGTCTGTTGAGCGCTCCCATCACCAGCACCCCGATCGAAACACCTCCCCCTTGCGGGGGAGGATGGGAGGGGGATGCCTCGACCCCAAAACGAGGCCCCGGCAATTGCTTGCCAGGGCCTCGATGAGGGAAGGGTTGTCGTTCAGGCAACCTTCTGCTGGTTGCTCCGGGCCCATTCGGGGAGCCAGTTGCCGTGGGCGGCCAGCAGGTCGTCGACGAGGTGCCAGATCTGGTCGAGATCGAGCTCGGCGGCGGTGTGCGGGTCCATCATGGCGGCGTGGTAGATATGCTCCTTGTTCTCGGTCATCAGCGCCGCAACGGTCAGTTCCTGCACGTTGATGTTGGTGCGCATGAGCGCCGTGAGTTGGGGCGGCAGGTCGCCGATATAGGTCGGCTGGATGCCCGAAGCGTCAACGAGGCAGGGCACTTCGACCGCGGCGTTGTTGGGCAGCGAAGTGATGACGCCATTGTTGCGGACATTGCCGTAGATGACGCCCGGCTCGCCCGTCCAGACCGAATTGACGATCTCGGAAGCGTATTCCTTGGACTGCTTGACCTCGATGGTATTGGCCTTGCGATATTCCTCGGACGTCGTCTTCCAGCGCTCGATCTGCTCGATGCAGCGCTTGGGATATTCATCGAGCGGAATGCCGAACTTCTCGATCAGATCCTCGCGGCCTTCCTTGATGAAGTAGGGCGTGTATTCGGCGAAGTGCTCGGAGCTTTCGGTGACGAAATAGCCCAGGCGCGTCAGCATTTCGTAGCGCACCTTGTTGGGGCAGCGCGGGTTCCAGCCCGGTTTGGGCGCGCGGCCTTCACGATAGGCGCGGACCAGATCCGGGTAGAGATCGCGATAGGAACCGTCGGGCTGGCGATGCTCGAACTTGAGGTAGAACGCCATGTGGTTGATGCCGGCGGAGCGATAGCGGATCTCGGAATAGGGAATGTTGAGATCGTGGGCCAGTTCCATGGCCGTGCCCTGCACGGAATGGCACAGGCCGACCTGCTTGATGGTCGGGTACTTCTCGGCAATGGCCCAGGTGTTGATGGCCATCGGATTGACGTATTGGAGCATGACCGCTTCAGGAGCGACTGCGAGCATGTCCTCGCAGATCGACCAGAGATGAGGCACGGTGCGCAGGCCGCGCATGATACCGCCGACGCCGAGCGTGTCGGCAATGGTCTGGCGCAGGTTGTACTTCTTGGGGATCTCGAAATCGACGACGGTGGAGGGTTCGTAGCCGCCGATCTGGAAGCAGACGACGACGAAATTGGTGCCGTCGAGGGCTTCGCGCTGGTTGGAATAGGTCTTGACCGTCGCCGGCACGCCGAGCGTCGTCACCAGCTTGCCGGCGATGATGGCGCTTTCTTCGAGGCGCTGCGGATTGATGTCCATCAGGCGGATTTCCGCGCCGGCCAGGGCCTCGCGCTGCAGAATGTCGCCGACGATATTCTTCATGAAGACGGACGACCCCGCCCCGATGAACGTGATCTTTGGATTAGCCATTGAAAGAATTCTCCGTTTGAGGCTTGCCGCTGCTAGGCAGCGATGTCGAACGCGGCGCGGACGAGCCGGGCCGTGTATTCGGTCTGTGGGTTGGTCAGCACCTGCTCCACCGGCCCCTGCTCAACGATCTTGCCATATTGCATGACCATGACGCGATGACAGAGGGCGCGCACGACTTTGAGGTCGTGCGAGATGAAGAGGTAAGAAAGGCCCTTCTCGTCCTGAAGCTTGCGCAGCAGGTCGATGATCTGGGCCTGGACCGACAGGTCCAGAGCCGAGGTCGGTTCATCGAGAAGGATGAATTCAGGCTCGAGCGCGATGGCCCGGGCAATGGCGATGCGCTGGCGCTGGCCGCCGGAAAATTCGTGCGGGAAGCGCGAGAGGATGGTGTCGGGCAGACCGGCATCGCGCAGCGCCTGGCGCACGCGCTCGACCCGTTCGCGCGTCGTGGCGCCGATGCCGTTGACGATCAGCCCTTCCTCGATGATCTGGCGGATCGACATGCGCGGATTGAGCGAGGCGAAGGGGTCCTGGAAGACGATCTGCATGCGGCTGCGCAACGGGCGCATGGCGCCGCGATCCTTGCCGTCGATGCGCTCGCCATCGAAGCGGATTTCCCCGCCCTGGTTGGAGATGAGCCGGATCAGCGCCTGGCCGAACGTGGTCTTGCCCGAGCCGGACTCGCCCACGAGGCCGAGCGTCTCGTGGCGCTTGAGCTCGATCGAGAGATTGTCGCAGGCGGTCAGCTCGAAGAATTTCGGGTTGAAGAAGCCGCCGCGCTTGAGGGTGAAGGCCACGCGCACATCCTTGCCTTCCAGGATCGTGCCTTCGCCGCCCTTGAGCGGGTTCGCCGCGCCCTTGGGTTCGGAGGCCAGCAGGTGCCGCGTATAGGCGTGCTGCGGATTGGTGAACAGGGCCTCGGTGCTGTTGTGCTCCTGCACGGCGCCGTTCTGCATGACATAGACATAGTCCGAGAACTGCCGGACGATGGTGAGGTCATGGGTGATGAGGATCACCGCCATGCCGTATTTGGATTTAAGGTCCTTGATGAGGTTGAGGATCTGGGCCTGCACGGTCACGTCGAGCGCCGTGGTCGGCTCGTCCGCGATGAGGATGTCGGGCCGGTTGGCGAGCGCCATGGCGATCATGACGCGCTGGCGCTGGCCGCCGGAAAGCTGGTGCGGATACTGGCGCAGCCGGGCCTCGGGCTCGGGAATCTGCACTTCCTCGAGCAGCGCCCTGGCGCGGGCCATGGCGTCCTTCTTGGAGATCTTGTTGTGCAGGTGCAGGATTTCGCAGATTTGCTGGCCGATCGTATAGACCGGGTTGAGCGAGGACATCGGCTCCTGGAAGATCATGGCGACCTTGTTGCCGCGCAGCTTGCGCATCTGGCTGTCGGACATGGCGATGATGTCCTGCCCGTCGAGCGTGATGCGGGTCTGCTTGCCGATCCTGGCGCGCTTGGTGAGAAGGCGCATGATCGTCCGGGCGGTGACCGATTTGCCCGAACCCGATTCACCGACGAGCGCGATGGTTTCGCCGCGATGGAGCTGGAAGGACACGTCGCGCACGGCGTTGACCACGCCGCCCTCGACCTTGAAATCGACGGCGACATTGCGGGCATCCAGGATCAGAGCGCGGCCATGCGTGCCCAGATCGGTGCGTTCGGCGGGGGCGAGTTGCGTAGGAGACATGTTCGGCTCGCTCAATAGGGGTCAACCGCGTCGCGCAGGCCATCGCCCAACGCGTTGAACGCAAACACGGTGATGAGGACGAAGACGACCGGGCTCAGGATCCAGGGATAGGAGCCGATGACCGAGAAACTGCCGGTATCCTGCAGCATCAGGCCCCAGGAGATCAGCGGCGGCTTCACGGCAAAGCCGAGGAAGCCGAGGAAGCTTTCGAGCAGCACCACCGAGGGCACGGCCAGCGTCACCGCCACGATGATATGGCTCATGACATTGGGCAGGATGTGGCGCGTGATGATGCGGAAATCGCCCGAGCCGACGGCGATGGCGGCGCGCACATATTCGATGCGGGCGAGCGAGAGGGTTTTGCTGCGCACTTCGCGGGCGAGCTGGGCCCAGCCGAGCACCGCCATGACGCCGATGACGAAGGCGATGAAGACGTTGGACGGCGCCGTCACCGGAATGAGGCTGGTCAGCGCCAGGTAGAGCGGGAGCTGTGGGAACATCAGAACGAATTCGACGAGGCGCTGCACCCATACGTCCACCCGCCCACCGATGTAGCCCGAGGTGATACCGACCAGTGTGCCGACCGTGGTGGTGAGCAACACGACGATGAGCGCGATGGTGAGCGAGATGCGCGAGCCGACGATGCCGCGCGAAAGGATGTCGCGGCCGAACTTGTCGGTGCCCAGGAAATTCACCGGCTTGCCATTGGTCGAGCCGAAGAAGTGGATGTTCGAGGGGATGGTCCAGAGGATGTAATAGCTGTAGCCGGGAACGAAGAAGCCGAGCGGGGTCGGGTTCTCGAGGTCCGGCCCGGTCAAGGGCTGGAAGGTGACGGGATCGTATTCGCCCGTCTCCACGATCGGATAGACGAAAGGTATGAGGCTGAAGCTGCCATCGGGTGCCTGGAAGCTGATCTGGTCGGGCGGGGCGAAGGCAAGGTTGGGCTGCTTAGGATCGACCGGCGCGAAGAAATCGGCAAAGACCGAGACGAGCAGCAGCACCACCACCAGCACCAGGCCGATCATGCCGATGACCGAGCGCCGGAAGCGGCGCCAGACCAGCGCGAAATAGCCCTCATTGCCCTGGGCGAAGCGCGGATTGATCTGCGCGGCAACGGGCGCCTCGATCGCCTCCTCGGCGGCGGTGGGCGCGGGGCCTTCGCCGGCATCGGAGGGTAGCGGAATGGAGGAGCGGGTATGGATATCGGTCATTCCTGGGCTCCTCCCAGGCGGACGCGCGGATCGACGATGGCGAGCAGCAGATCGGCGATGATGTTGCCGACGATGAGGGTGGCGGCGAGCACCATGACGAAGGTGGCGGTGACCCAGACGTCGCCCACGGCCATCGAGCCGACAATGGCGGGGCCGACGGTGGCAAGGCCGAAGACGATGGCGACCTCGATCTCGCCGGTCAGCATATAGGGCAGCGCCACGCCCTGATAGGCGATGAGCGGGTGGAGCGCATTGGGCACGGCGTGGCGCATGATGACCGCGCCTTCCGGCAGGCCCTTGGCGCGGGCGGTTTCGACATATTGGGCGTTGAGCACGTCGAGCAGGTTGGCGCGCATGACGCGCATATTGTAGGCGAGGCCGCCCAGGGTGGCGATGAAGATCACCGGCCAGACATGGGCCAGCAGGTCCACGAACTTGGCCCAGGACCAGGGCTGGCCGCCATATTTGACGGAATTGAAGCTGCCGATCTCCTGCACGCCCAGCCGGAAGACCAGCAAATACATGATGATGATGGCGAGCAGGAATCTCGGGATGGTCATGCCGAGGAAGGAGACGAAGCCGAAGAGCGTGTCGATCCAGCTATATTGGCGCGTGGCGGCGACGATGCCCAGGGTGATGCCGAAGATGGTCGCCAGGATATGGCAGGTCAGTGCCAGCGCGATGGTGCGCGGCAGCCGCTCGGCGACGACGTCGCCCACGGGCTTGTTGTAGTAGAGCGAATGACCGAAATCGAAGCGGGTGACGATGCCCTTGACCCAGTTGAGATACTGGATGGGCAGCGGGTCCTTGAGGCCGTTGGCGACGCGATAGGCTTCCGCCTGAATCTCGGCCTGTTCGGCGGTGGCGCCACCCTGGTTCATGAGCATGGAGCGGATGTAGTCGCCATAATCGCCCGGCGGGGCCTGGATGATGGCGAACGTCACCACGCTCAGTAGGAACAGCACGGGGATAGCCGAAAGGATTCGAACTACCAGGAAGCGCAGGATCACGGGTCGTCTCCGGTCTGGGGCCTAGAGGACAAGGGGGCCGGAGCTCCCCTGTCCGTTCACGTTTGGAGGACGATCGCTCAGTTGATCGGGCCGTTGCCCTTGCCCGGCGCGCCGGGGAGGGTGTTCGGGTGCAGTTCATAGGCCTGCTGCTTGTCGGCAGGCACGAACACGCGCTCGCGGATGATGTTGTCTTCAGCCCAGTTGAACATGAAGATCGGGGCACCAGCCGGGATATTGGCGAAGCGCTTGTTGATGATGAGCGCACCAGGATACTGCGTTAGACCGATCGTATAGAGGTTCTCGGTGTAGAGCTTCTGGTACTTCTTCATCAGGTCGACGCGTTCGGCCGGGTCGGACGTGTTGATGAAGGCGTTGACCGTATCGACCATGTCCTGCTCGAAGGGCAGCAGGTCGAGCGAGCCATCCGTGCCGGCGCGGTGATTATTGGAGATGCGCGGGCCGGTCGGGGCGAGGCCCACAGTACCCTGCACCACCGAGATCAGCTCGGTGCCGTTACGGAAGATCTGCCAATCGTACTTGCCCGCCTGGTAAGAGGCGTCACGCTGGTTGCCGGCCTGGAAGTTGGCCACGACGCGAATGCCGAGGGCTTCCATCGAGGCGATCACGCCTTCAGCCAGACTCTTGTCGGTCTGGTAGTCGGAATTGGCGAGGAGCGTGATTTCGACGTCCTTGCCGCCCACGCCCTTCACGTCGGCCGGGTAGTTGACGATGCCGTTCCCGTCCGTGTCCGTGAGGCCGGCCTTTTCAAGCAGCGCCTTGGCGGTCTCGAGCGAGTACGGGTAATAGACCGTAGAGTCCTTGTCGTAATAGGTCGTGCCCGCATAGAGGCCACCCGGATAGATGGCGGTGAACGGGCCCTTCACCAGCGACTCGCCCAGATGCTGGCGGTCGAGGGCGTAGGACACGGCCTTGCGGAAATCGAGATTGCGGTTGAGCTCGCGCACGGCCTGGCCGCGGTCATCCGGCTCGCCCCAGCCATTGCCGGAGAGGTTCGGGATCAGCGAATAGCCGATGGTGCGGGCGCCGAAGGCGAGACGCGAGGGAGCCGAAGGATCGGCAGCGCGCTTCAAGGCCTCCACGAAGCTTTCAGCCTGCTCGAGGTTGGAGAAGTCGCCCGTGCCGGCCACGGCCTGCACGTCACGATCGGCCCAGGTCGAGAGACGATAATGCGCCTCGTTGAAATAGGGCAGCTGATTGCCGGCCTCGTCGACTTTCCAGTAATAGGGGTTGCGGCGCATCACGACGATATCGTCGGGACGATACTCGACCGGCACCCAGGCGCCCATCACCGGGATGTTGAGGTATTCGGGCGGAACGGCGTTCTTGTACTGGTCATAGGTGTTGGACGAGTACTTGGGGTGCAGCGGCTTGAAGATGTGAGCCGGGCCCGGGCAGAAGGTGCCATAGGCCATCTGGTAGAGATACTGCTTGGGGAAGGCTTCCTTGAAGGTCCATTCGAGCGTGTAGTCGTCGAGTGCCTTGAGGGTGGTGCCTTCGCCGAAGGATTCCGGCGTTGCGCCATTGAGCGGGGAGACGTTCGGATCGAGAACGTTGTCCTCCCAATAGAACATGGCGTCTTCGGTGGTGAACGGCACGCCGTCCGACCACTTGGCGCCTTCGATAAGGTGCATGGTCAGCTTGTGGCCGTCTTCGGACCATTCCCAGCTCTTGGCCAGGTTTGGCAGCGGCTCGAGTTCCTCGGCCTTGACCTCGAAGAGCGGACCCGTGCGGGTCAGGCATTCCATGGTGCCGATGTCGATGCCGCCCCAGCCTTGCGACTGGCCGGCCATGTAGTTCCAGCCTTCCGGGCGGCCGCCGATGACGTGACGGATGGCGTCGCCATAGACGCCGATGCCGTCAGGCATGTTGGCGGTCTTGTAGACCAGCGGCTCCTTGGGGAGACGGTCCTTTACCGGAGGCAGCTTGCCGGTATCGACGAACTGCTTGGTAATGTATTCGGGCTCGTGATACTCGGGCAGGGCTTTGAATTCGAAGATGTCTTTGACACCTACGAAGGTGGGAAAGCCCTGCGCGTCGAATTTCGGGGGATCCGGCGGCGTTGTCGGCGCCACCTCCTGGGCTTGAACGGCCAGCATGGACACGCTCAAGAAAAGTCCTGCCCCGCCAAGGGCAACCAAATGTCTGCGCATAATTCCTCCCTCAGACATCAGACCCGCGCACATGCGCCTTGAATGCCGGTCTCCACCCGGCATTCGGGTCTGCATCATGAATGGTAGAGCTTGCAAAACGCCGCGCAATCCGTTTTTCTAAAGACGTATTCCGGGTTTTAAAGATTGTGGGAATCGCCCATGACCGACGTTATGGTCCCGCCGCAAACGCAGGCCAAAGCCTCGCTTCGCCGCCGTGAACAGGCGCCCTTGCCGGTGCCGCGCCCCGACCGGCGCTTCTATGCCAACACCGCCGCCTTCGGCCGTTTCGGCATCCGCTGGTTCGACCCGCAGATCATGCCACAGGAGCACAGCCACGGGCATATCGAACTCAACTGGCTGACCGCCGGCGGCATGGACTACGTCTATGACGGGCGCCCGGTCAGCGTGCCGGCGGAGCGGCTGATCATGTTCTGGGCCGGCATTCCGCACCAGACCATAGCGCTCGATCGCGGCCCCGACGCGGATTCGCGCCAGTGCAACGTCTATCTGCCGCTGGACTCGTTCCTGCACATGCAGAGCATGGGGCGGCTGACCGAAACCATGATGGGCGGCGGGGTGATCGCCCTCACGCCCGACGCCATCGATGAACACACACTGCGGCGCTGGTACCAGGATTACCGCTCGGGCAATGCCGAGCGCACCGATATCCTCAAATCGGAAATCAACAACATGCTGCGCCGCGCGGCCCTGATCGGCTGGGACGAATTGCTGCCGCCCTGGATTGAATCCGTCACGCCCACGACCAAGGCGGCGACGCCCGTGCGCTACGTGGTGGCGATGGTGCGCCACATCATCGAGAACCTTTCCGACCCCCTCAGCGCCGAGGATGTCGCCAAAATCGTGGGGCTGCATCCCAACTATGCGCTCAACCTCTTCACCGAGGTCATGCATGTCTCGGTGCGCAAGTTCGTGGTGCGCATGCGGCTGATCCGGGCGCGGTCATTGCTGTTCGAGGGGAACATCTCGATCGCCAATGTCGCCTACCAGTCCGGCTTCACCTCGCTCAGCCAGTTCTACGAGCATTTCCGCACCGCCTACGGCATGACGCCGCGCGAAATGCGCCAGAACCTCCACGGCTGAATCGATAAAATTTTAAGCAAAATTAACCCCAATGGCAGCATTGCGGCGCCGACGTGACCGGCTGATGGTAGCTTTCCCGTGGGGGCAGGGAGGCAGTCTATGACGCATATCGATCCTGACCGTTCTTATCGCACGCACAATGCCGCCAAGCTGCAATCGGCGCTGGACCGGCACACGATGCGCACCCACTTCATGCTGGCCGGCGCCATGCTCGCTTCGCTCGCCATCGTCTCGGCTGCCGCGGCGGTGGTGCTGGTGATGCTCTAGGAAAGCGCCCGCTTCAGCCCTTCTTCTCCAGCCGCGCCAAAAGGCTCGATGTGTCCCAGCGGCCGCCGCCCATGGCCTGCACGTCGCCGTAGAACTGGTCGACCAGGGCGGTGAGGGGGAGGCGGGAGCCGTTGGCGCGGGCTTCGCCCAGGACGATCGAGAGGTCCTTGCGCATCCAGTCGACGGCGAAGCCGTAGTCGAACTTGCCCTCGTTCATGGTCTTGGAGCGGTTTTCCATCTGCCAGGACTGGGCGGCGCCCTTGGAGATGGTGTCGATCACCGCCTCGATATCGAGCCCGGCCCGCTTGCCGAAATGAATGGCTTCGGCGAGGCCCTGGACGATGCCGGCAATGCAGATCTGGTTCATCATCTTGGCGAGCTGGCCGGAGCCGGCCGGACCCAGCAGACGGGCGGCGCGCGCATAGCTCGCCATCACCGGTTCGGCGCGGGCGAACACCTCGGCGTCGCCGCCGCACATGATGGTGAGGACGCCGTTCTCCGCGCCCGCCTGGCCGCCTGATACCGGGGCGTCGAGGAAGGCGAAGCCGCGCCCGGTGGCAGCGGCGGCCAGTTCGCGGGCGACATCGGCCGAGGCCGTGGTGTGGTCGACGAAGATCGCGCCCGGCTCGATGCCGGCAAAAGCGCCATCGGCACCCAGCGTCACCTGGCGCAGGTCGTCGTCATTGCCGACGCAGGCGAAGACGATGTCCTGACCCTGGGCGGCCTGAGCCGGCGTCGACGTGAGGCGGCCGCCGTGATCGGCAACCCATTGCTCGGCCTTGGCCTGCGTGCGGTTATAGACGGTGACCTCGTGGCCCTTGGCCGCCAGATGCCGCGCCATGGGATAGCCCATCACGCCCAGCCCGATGAAAGCCACCTTCGCCATTGTCTTCGTCCTCCGCTATCAGTCCCGATGCGGTAGCCCGATTGGCGCGGTGGAACAAGAGCTTCGTCGGCGGGGTAGGGTGCGACGGGGTGGATACGTCGTTTGGGGGAAGGGGATACGCCCGTTGGCGGGGGTGTTTGTTTGCGGAAGGCGCGATTAGGGCATTGGTGGCGCGCAGGCGGAAACTATAATCCCCGCCTGAGGCGGGTGTTCGTTATGTGCAGGTCAAAGCCAGGCGCGTCAGCAGGCCGATGAGTTCGGCCTGCCGGTGCGTGCCGGTCTTGCGCATGAGGCCGACGAGCTGGTTGCGCAATGTCTGCTTGGAGACGAGGCGCGCCTGCGCATATTCGGCTACCGTATCGCCCCCCAGGAGCGCCTCGGCCAGTTCCGCCTCGGCCTCGGTGAGCCCGAAAGCGCGCCAGAGCAGATCGGACGGGAGCTCGGAAAGGCCGAAGGCGCCGTGCACGATCAGCATGGCCAGCGGGCCGTTGTCGAAGAGCGCTTCATGGAGCTGGAAGCTCGGTTCCTCGAGCGGCACGGCGGAGCGGGCAATAGCGAAATAGCGGCCCGGCGAATTGCCGAAGGCCAGGATCGAGGTGACCGAGCGCCGGCCGCTGCCGGCGCGGCCGACCAGATCGCGCAATTGCCCGTCCACCTGTTCGTCGGCGGCGCGCAGCACGCTGCGGTCGCCGAGAAATGGGCCGTCCGCGGCGCGGCGCAGGGCATCGGCGTGATGATTGGCATAGGCCACCCGCATGTCGGCGCCCAGCAGGAAGACGGGAAAGGCCAGATCATCGACTACCCGCCCGAGATAATCCTTGCCGGCGCCGCGCGTCTCGAAGGCATGGCGGAAATGGTAGGCGGCATCGCCCAATATGGTACCGGCGCGCTCGCGCACCATGCGCTCGTCGCGCGCATTGTAGCGCAGCTCGAGCGAGAGCTGGCGGGCGCCCGAGCGCAGGATGATGAAGCCGGTGGCGGCGTCATAGGCGCCCAGCCGCCCCAACCAATCGGTATAGAAGGGGGAAGCCAGAGCCTGCGCCCGCTCAGCCAGATCCTCGTCCTGATAGAGATGGCCGGGCGGCCAGTTGCCCAGGGCATCGCGCCAGGGATTGAGCGCGGCATAGCTGCTCACATAGGCCGCCGCGGCGGCGGGCGTGAGGCCGCGATGGGCGAAGACCACGTTGCGGCGGCTGACGAGGTCATCGCCCGAAACCAGGATCAGGCAGCCGGGAAAGGCCGCCGCCAGCGTATCGAGGAAATTGTCCCAGCCGGCACGGCCGCTGCTCAGATCGTAGATGCAACTGATGAGGCTGTTATAGGGATAGTTGGAGACGCGCCGCACCAGGAGGTGGCGCGACTGGTTCTCGTCGGGATTTCCCCAGCCGGGAGAAACGGGAGGGCTCGAAAGCGGCGGCGGCGCGAAGCGCCCGCGCTCGGTAAGTTCACGCATGTCTGGCCTCGTTCTTCCTGATGCGCCGACGCCATCCCGGCCCTCTTCACCCCCGGCAATGGCGGAGTGGCCCCCCGCAATCCGCGCGCGCTGGACGTGTCATCGAGATGGATCGGGGGAAAGAACCGGTTCGGACCGGTTGGGCTGGTATCGACATACCATGCCAGACCGCATCTGCCCGTTTCCGCCCCATGCCTGCATCAAGGCTCGGATGAAAGATAGGCGTGTTTCCGCCGGGTATCCAACCGGCAAGAGCGGACATAAGCGGACATCAATCCGGTGTAGGGCCATCCTCCGCGGGTGCATGAGGCATAACCCATGATGCGTCCGACCGGCGTATGGCTTCCGCCTCGCAAACGGAGCCGGTTTGAGGCCCCCTCAGGGACAGCCGACGGGTTCGGCAATTCAGCTTTCATCCTGATGGAGACCATTATGATCAAGACCATCCTTGGCGCCGCTGCCGTGCTCGCCCTCGCCTCGGGCACCGCCTATGCGGGCAATATCTCGATCGTCAACCAGAGCGGCTGGCACAACGACCAGCAGACCTTCCAGGCCGGCAGCAATTATTCTGCCATCGACCAGAGCGGCAAGACCAACTGGGCCGGCGTGGAACAGTATGGCCTGGGCAATGCGCAGGCCACCGTGCAGGTCGGCAAGAGCAACGAGGGCTATACCAACCAGCTCGGCCTGGGCAATGAATCTCTGACCACCCAGTTCGGCAAGAGCAATGCCTCGGGCACCTGGCAGACGGGCCTGGGCAACGGGTCCTCGACCACGCAACTGGGCCATGGCAATTACTCGGAAACCTCGCAATCGGGCGTGGGCAACACGTCGAGCACGGTCCAGGTGAACTTCTAGCCTGGAACCCGGAGGATGCGGTAGCGCCCCGCTATTCCCCCCGCATCCTCCAAGCCTTTCCAGGACTCGTGCAATGGAGGGACGTGCCATGAGGTGTCTGATACTGGCCGCGGCGCTCGCCGCCGCCATCCCGGCCATCCCCGCCCAGGCGGGCAATATTCCGGTCAGGGGCCTGTTCAGCGGCGGCAATATTTCGGTGACGCAGCAGAGCGGCAGCAACAACAGCGCTTCGGTGAACGTGGTGGGCTCGCATAACCTGACATCCATCACCCAGGTGGGCCAGGGCCAGAGCTTCAATCGCGACATCACGGGGACCAACCAGAGCCTGTCGGTGATCCAGATGAATTCGCAGGACTATAGCGGCACCTGGTCATCGACATCGTCCACGCCCAATAACGGCAGCGCCACCTACATCATCCAGATCACTCCCCGGTCTCACGATTGATGAGCGCTCACCGGTCAGTCCGGCGCCGCGCGCGTCGGACTGACGATCTGCTTCGGACCTAGATCCCGGACGGCGGCAACCGGGCACAGACTTGGAACGCGAAAAATGCACCACGCCAGCTTTGGGGCCGCACTCGCCATCCTCGCCTTCAGCGCTCCACTGGCCGCAGCAGGTGGAGCTCAAGGCATGAACTGCGACATCGTCAGGGTCGAAACGCCGCTCTCGGTGGAACTGGTGGGCAAGGTTTCCTCGCCCGTGCCCGCCGAAGGGTCCTATCACTTCGTGATCGAAAAGCAGGGCGCCAGCGGGCGCTCGGACATCACGCAATCGGGCGATTTCATCATCGGCAAGGAAACCGGCGAGGAAGAGGTAGGGCGCGTCTCGCTCGACCTCGATCCCAGCACGTTCTACGTGGCGCATCTCGTGGTCGAGTGGAGCGGCGGGGAGATCGACTGCCGCTACGACTCGCGCAATTGACGCGCCGTCAGAACGCGCCGCTCAGCGTGGCCTTGAGCCCGAAATTCCAGGAATCGGTGAAGACGATGCTGGTGCCCTGCGCATTGGCGCCGCCGCCGAAATTGACATTGGTGACCCCACCGGCCTGCGACACCTGCACATCGGGCGCGGTCCGGGCCAATGCCGGCACCTTGGAGAGATATTCCACCGAGCCGGTGAAGCCGAGCAGCAGGTTGGGCGCCAGCGGAAAATTGAAGCCGGCTTCGCCCTTGGCGAACCAGGCGACGCCGTGCTCGTCGGCGGAGGCGCGGCCCACGTCGAACCGCTGGGTTTCCAGCCCGCCATTGTTGATCGGGAAGATCGCCAGGTCGCGCCCGCTATAGCTGGTATCGAAGGCCCGCAGCCCCGCCTCGGCGGCGCCCGAGAGGGTGATGCCGTTGTCGAGCGTATGGCTCACCGCCAGCCCGACCCCGCCGCCGTAATAATTGGTGTCGAGATGCTCGACGCGCTGCAGCCCGAGCAGCGGGAAGGACGTGGCGCCGGCCGGCTCGGGCAGGTCGAAGGTCGTGCGCGACCCGATCTCCTGGTTGAGCAGGCGGTAGCCGACGGAGAGATAAGGCGTGAACGACAGAGCATTGATGCTGGGCGGGGAGAGGCCGATCGAGGCATCGGCGCCCATATAGGCGAAGCTGCGAAAGACCTCGCTGGTGATGCGCATGCCGGTCAGGTCGCCGGTGCCCAGGAAGGTGAAGCCGCTGGGGTCGGCCGCCGCGCCGAAGGCGGAGGCGGCGCCGGTGGCGCCATTGGTGGCCACGCCCCCGAAAACCGCGCCGGTATTGTCGCCGGTCAGGACGACGCCATAGAGCACCTGCGAGCCGCCACCGGGCGCCGAGGTGGCGCTCTGCGTATTGATGGCGCCGCCGCCGGGCAGGGCGAGCGTGACATCGGTGGTGGCGGTGACGCCCGCCGGATCGGTGCTGAGGGCAATGGTGGCGGTGCTCGGCGCATTGGCCGAGAACTGGATGGTGCCCTGGCCGGACAGCACGGTCTGGGAGGTGGTGGTGTCGTTGCCGGTGCCGATGAAGAAGGACAGGTTGCCGACGATGTCCATGTCGCCGAACCGCCCGAGATTGCGGCCCAGGTCGAGCCCCACCATCATGCCGGGAATGACCTTGCTGCCGCTGCCAGCGACAGGCCCGCCGCCATCGACCACGCCCGAGGGCAGATCTGGCAGGGACATCATGAGGAGGCCGCCGGACTGGCTGTAGATCAATGGCGCAGGCGCTTGCGCCTGCTGTTCCTGGGCGTGGGCAGCGTCGGCGCAGAGCGCAGCAACGACCGCCAAGGTGGATGCCTGGCCTAAAACACTTATACGCATGCTTCCTACGCTGCAGGACGATTGCGTGAAAAGCCCCCTACCGAAACACTACCTCAAGTCTGTTGTTTGTTCTTCAGCAAACAACAGAAACGGAATCGGTAACCATAAGTGTGTATCCTTTTTACAATAATCTCTACTCAGCCAAAATGAGTATTGGCGGACGAAATTGCTGTCAAAAGGGGTGAATTGTCTTGCAATTCTAACCGCTTGCCGTCGGTCTCATGCACCATCCGACCGATGACGCCTGAAGGGTGCTCCCAGGGCTGCCGGGGCGCCGGTGCGGCCGGCCGCGATGGCCAGGACCACGATGGTGAGCACGTAGGGCAGCATCAGCAGGAACTGGAGCGGGATGTTCCAGGGCAGGAGCTGGGTGCGCAATTGCAGGGCGTCGGCGGCGCCGAAGAGCAGGGCGGCGGCGAGGATGCCGAAGGGGTAGCGGCGGCCCAGGATCAGCATGGCGAGCGCGATATAGCCGCGGCCCGAGGTCATGTTGTCGATGAAAAGGCCGGTGGCGCTGAGCGAGAGGAAGGCGCCGCCGAGGCCCGCCAAGGCGCCGCCTGCGAGGAGGCAGAGGTAGCGGATGCGAGGGACATCGAGGCCGAGGGTTTCGGCAGCTTCGGGGTGTTCGCCGGCAGCGGAGATTGAAAGGCCGACAGTCGAGCGGTGCATGACGACCCAGGCGAAGACGACGATGAGCAGCGCCAGGTAGGTCAGCGGATCGTGCTGGAAGAGCAGCGGTCCGATGATGGGGATTTCGGCGAGGGGGCCGAAATCGATGGGCTGGAAATTGGTGATGCGCGGGGACGAGGTGCCCGAGCCGAAAAACAGGCGGAAGAAGAAGCCGGTGACGCCGACCATCAGGAGGTTGATGGCGATGCCGACCACCACCTGGTTGGAGCCGATGGTGATGGCAAAGACGCCGAGCACGAGGCCGAGGAGCGCGCCAGCAACGATGGCGGCAAGGACGCCGACGAGGAGCGAACCCGAGGCATAGGCGGCGGCGAAGCCGACAAAGCAGCCGAGCAGCATCATGCCTTCGAGGCCGATATTGAGGACGCCGGATTTTTCGCTGAACATGCCACCGATGGCGGCCAGCAGGATCGGGATGGCCATGCGCACGCTGGCGGCAATGAAGCCGGCGAGGACAGCGTTGTTGAGGAGATCCATCATGCGGCGGCTCCCGTCTTCTTGCGCCAGAAGCGCGGCATGACGTTCTGCGCCAGGAGGAACAGCACGACGAGGGCCTGGATGATCATGGTGAGCGAGGACGGCACGCCGACGGCGGATTCCATGGTGGTGGAGCCCACCTGGAGCGCGGCGAAAAGCGCGGCGGCGAAAAGGACGCCGATGGGGTTGGTCTGGCCGAGCAAAGCCACGATGATGGCGGTGTAGCCATAGCCGGGCGACAGGTTCTCGATCATGCGGCGCTGGACGCCGGCGACTTCGGTGAAGCCGGCAAGGCCCGCCAGGGCTCCGCAGGTGAGGAAGCCGACGACGATAACGCGGCGGACGTTGATGCCGGCATTTTCGGCGGCGCGGGGATTCTGGCCGGTGGCGCGCAGGCGGAAGCCAGCGACGGTGCGCCAGAGATAGAGCTGGGCGATGAAGGCGGCGGCTACCGCGATGACGATGCCGAAGTGGAGGCGCGTGCCGGGCACGAGCACCGGCAGGCGCGTTTCGGCGCCGAGGCGGACGGTCTGGGCCAGGGCAGAAGCTGGGTCGTGCAGCGGGCCGTGTAGCAGGTAACCCACGAAGAAGATGCCGATATAGTTGAGCATGATCGTGGTGATGAGCTCGTCGGACCGGAAGCGGAGTTTCAGCACAGCGGCGATGCCGGACCAGAGGGCGCCGCCGACTGCCGCAGCAACGGCCATGAGCGAGAGGGCCACTAATTGCGGCTGGCCATCGAGGAGCGTGCCGACATAGGCGGCGCTGATGCCGCCGATGAAGAGCTGGCCTTCGGCGCCGACATTGAACACCCCTGCCCGGAAGGCCAGCGCGATGCCGATGCCGCAGAGGGCGAGCGGCACGGTGCGGATGGCGGTTTCGGCAAGGCCGTTGGTCGAGCCGAGCGAGGCCGAGAACAGCGCGCCATAAGCGGCGATGGGATCGCGGCCGAGGGCGAGGATGAGGAGCGCACCGGCAAGGAGAGCCAGCAGCACCGCGAGAATGCCGGAAAGGAGGTTGCGCGCGACGAGCGTGCGGCGGACGGTTTCGATCATCAGGCAGACTCGCCGGCGAGCATCAGGCCCAGCTTTTCCATGGTGACGTCCTTGCGCGCGATGATGCCGATGATGCGGCCCTTGAACATGACGGCGATGCGGTCGGAAAGCGCGAGGATTTCATCGAGTTCGGTGGAGACCAGCATGACGGCAGCGCCCTTGCGGCGGCTTTCGAGCAGCTGGTTGTGGAGGAAGGCGGTGGCGCCGATATCGAGGCCGCGCGTCGGCTGGACGGCGACGACGAGGCGCGGATCGCGGCTCATGGCGCGGCCGAGCACGACCTTCTGCTGATTGCCGCCCGAGAGTTCGCCGATGGGCTGATCGATGCCCGAGCAGCGCACGTCGAAGTTCTCGACGATGGCCTCGGCATGGGTGCGCAGGGCGCCGTTGTCGATGAGGCCGGAGCGCGAGAGCGGAGCCGCGCCGATGGTTTCGGAGGCGGCGTTCTCGGCAATGGACATGGGCGAGAAGATCGCGGTGCGATGGCGATCCTCGGGGATGTGGGCGAGGCCGGCGGCGATACGGGCGGCGACGGGGGCGGCGGCCAGCGGCTTGCCATCGATGGAGATGGCGCCGGTTTCGGCACGGCGGAGGCCGACCACGGCTTCGGCGAGTTCCTGCTGGCCGTTGCCGTCGACGCCGGCAATGCCGACGATTTCGCCCGAGCGGATGGTCAGCGAAACGTTGTCGAGGCGGGTGAGGCCGCGTTCGTCCCTGAGGGTGATGCCGGAGAGATCGAGGATGGGGGCGGCGTTCTGGTTGGCGGGCTCATCGAGCTGCGGCAGCGTCACGTCGGCGCCGACCATGGCGCGCGCGACTTCGCGCTCGTTGGTGTCGCGGGTCGTGAAGCTGGCAGCGACCTTGCCGCGGCGCAGCACGGTGATGCGGTCGGTGACGGCCATGACTTCGTGGAGCTTATGGCTGATGAAGATGATGGCGGTGCCGGCCTTGGCGAGAGAACGCAGGACTTCGAAAAGGCCGGTGGCCTCCTGCGGGGTGAGGACGGCGGTGGGCTCATCGAGGATGAGGATTTTCGAGCCGCGATAGAGGGCTTTCAGAATTTCGGCACGCTGCTGGCCGGCGACGGAGAGCGAACCGGCGAGGGCGTTGGCGTCGATCTCGAGACCGCGCGCCTTGCCGAAGGCGGTGATTTCGCGGGCGAGATCGCCGAGGCGAGGAAACCAGCGGCGAACGCCGGGAAGGCCGATTGAGATATTCTCGGCGACGGTCATGGTCGGGATCAGCATGAAATGCTGGTGGACCATGCCGATGCCGTGGGCCTGCGCATCGAGCGCGGAGGCGAGGTGGACCGGCTTGCCGTCGATCAGGACCTCGCCGGCCTGCGGTTGCAGGAGGCCGGCGAGGATGCGCATGAGCGTGGTCTTGCCGGCGCCGTTCTCGCCCAGGAGCGCGTGGATTTCGCCGGGGCGAACGGCAAAATCGACCGCGTCATTGGCGATGACGGGGCCGAACTGCACGCGGATATTGCGCATGTCGACAGCCGCCGGCACGAGGCCGGCGGCTGCTGCGGATTGATCAGCGGAGATCATTCAACCGCGGAGGTATCGAGCGGAACCTCGAAGGAGCCGGCCTTGATGGCCGCGATCTTGTCATCGACGCGCTTCATGACTTCCGGGTCGACATTGGCTTCGAGACCGTGGAAATCGGCAAGGGCGACGGAGCCATTGGCGATGCCATAGGACCAGTTCTCGCTCTTCCAGGTGCCGTCCTGGACGGCCTTGGCGACATCGACGACCAGCGGCCCGAGATTCCAGGTGACGCTGGTGAGGACGTTCTGCGGGCCCAGGTGGTTCTGGTCGGTCATGGCGCCCAGCGCCCAGACATTCTTGGCGATGGCGGCATCGATCACGCCCACGCCCTGGGCGGAGAGTACGTCGGCGCCCTGTTCCACCTGCGCGATGGCGGCTTCCTTGGCCTTGGGGGGATCGAACCACGAGCCGATGAAGGTGTGCAGCACCTTGGTGCCGGCCTTGCCTTCTTCGGCGCCGGCTTCATAGGCGTGCAGGTTGGCCAGCATGTTGGGCGCGGGCATGCCGCCGACCCAGCCGACGGTACCGGACTTGGAAGCGCCCGCCGCGATCATGCCAGCGAGATAGGCGCCCTGGTAGTCGGGGTTGGAATAGGTGCCGAGGTTGTCTGCCAGGCTGGCGGCGGTGCCGGCCATGAAGGTGACGTTGGGGAAATCCTCGGCCGCATTGAGGGCCGCGTCGCCGAACGAGAACGAGTGGGCGAAGATGAGGTTATAGCCGCGCGAGGCGAAATCGCGGAGCAGGCGCTCGGCATCGGCATCCGAGACGTTCTCGGCATAGGCGACTTCGACTCCCAGCTCCTTGGCCGCGTCCTGCAGGCCATTATAGCCGACCGAATTCCAGTCGTTGTCGGTGATCGGGCCCGGCATGATCATGGCGATCTTCACATCGGCAGCCCAGCCGGCGCTCGCGGTCACGGCCACGATGCTCACGGCGGCAGCAGCCGCCAATCCACGTACGATACCCCAGCCCTTGGTCATTCCCTGCAGTCCCTTTTGAGAGGCGGGGACTCTCCCTAGCGAGCCCCCATGGCGGGCAGATAAGCGCCGGCTGGTAACGCTGTCAACGAGGGCGAGATGGGCAATATGTAGCATCGCGGCGGAAACGGCCATTATTTCAGGCACGTAGCGCGTGGGGCAGGGGCTCGGCGCCGGCCGCTTCGGCGCGTAGCGCTGCGATGAGCTCGGCGGCGAGGCGCCTCAGCCTTTCGACCTCTGCATCGGAGAGCGAGCGCGGCTCGTAATCGATGATGGCCAGCGCGCCGACCGAGCGCCCTTCCAGGAGCAGCGGCACCGCGGCATAAAAATCGATGCCGTTGGCCTGGAGATAAAGATTGGGCTCGGTATCGTCATCGGCACCGACGATCAGCGGCGCGCCGGTGTCGACGACGGTTTGCGTCAGCCGGAAGGCATCGGCGTCGTCGCGGTGGCGCTCGTCCGAGAGCAGGTTGAGCGTGGCCAGCGGCACGCGCATGGTCTCGGCGACATGATCGAGGGCGGCGGCAAGGGCCGCGCTGTCGCGCGGAACGGTGAATTCAGCCTGTGCGGCTTCGTCGGGCGACATGGCGGGACCGATGCGCTCGACGAGGTAATCCGTGGCCTCGGCGAGACTGCGGACGAGCTTGTCGACGCGCAGGTCGGCGGCGGTTTCGGAAGCGGAGCCGGCATTGAAGTGGCAGGCGATGACCTCGATATCGGGCGCCATGCGATGAAGGCGCCGGGTGACGTAGCGGGTCTGCACCTTGATGTCGGCGCCCAGATAGCAGAGGCAGATCGCCGAAATGTCGTCGAGCTCGACCTGGCCGATGCTCTCCTGTCGAACGGCGATGGGCGGCAGCACTTTGGAGCCGATGCCATGGGCGGCGAGCTGGCGGGCCATGACCTTGGCCAAGGCCTCATCGATCTCGGTGCGGCCGCCGACGAGCAGCACCACGGGCGGCTGCGGGCGCTCCACGTCGAATTCGGCGATCAGCGCTTCGGTGGTGTCGGCGATATGGCTGCGCTGGGCCAAAGCCTCGGGCGCATCGGAAAGTTCGGTCGCGGCGAGGGCCAGGGCGCCGGCGACGAGGTCTTCGAAGACGGCGTCGGCATCGGTCTCCTCGATGGCGTCCTCGGCGATCTCGACCGCTTCCTCGATATCGCCACGCAGCATGCGCTGGTAGAGGCGTTCCCTGGGTTCGAGCACGGGATCGGAGCCGAAAAGGGTTTCGAACACCTGCAATTGCGGGATGTAGCGGCCGATGACGACGAGGCAGACGGTTATGGGTGTCGAAAGTACGAGGCCGACGGGCCCCCAAAGCGTGGCCCAGAACATAGCGGAGAGCAGGATGGCGACCGGCGAGACGCCGGTGCTCGACCCGTAGAGGCGCGGCTCGACGACATTGGCGACGGTCTGATCGAGCACCACGAAGAAGAGTGCGGTGACGATGGCCATGGTCCAGCCGCTGTCGACGGCGAGGGCGAGCCCGATCGGCATCACGGCGACCAGCAGCGCGCCGACGAAGGGAATGTAGCGGAAGACGACGATCATCAGGCCCCAGAGCACGGCGCCGGGAACGCCGATAATGGCCAGGCCGCTGGCGAAGACGATGCCGTAGCAGATATTGATGCAGACCTGGATGAGCAGGTAGCGGCCGACGCGGGCGCTGGCATCGCTCAGCGCCAGGTTGGTGGTGCTGTAATCGCTGCTGCCGACGAGACGGATGAAGCGTTCCTGCAGGTCCTGCCGGCCCATGAGCAGGAACACGAGGAACACCGTGACGATGGCGGCGGTGGCGAGGGGGCCGAGGACGGAACCAAGGACGCCGGTGACCATGCCGAGCGGACTGGTGAGGTCATTGGTGATGCGGACCGGCACCGAGCTTTCCGCTCCGGCCTCGGGCTGGGCACCGCCGCCGAATTGCTGCTGGAGCGTTTCGATGCTGTCTACGATGTTCTGGAACAGGCCGCTGCGGCTGCCGAGCTGCTCCTTGATGGCGGCGAATTTCTGCGCGATGGCGCTCTGGTATTGCGGCAGGTCGGCGGCGAGGCGCGCGAACTGGGTGCCGATGAGATAACTGAAGGCGGCGAGCAGGACGAGTGCGAGCAGAACCGCGAGCACCACCGCCAGGGGATCGGGGAAATGCAGCCGTCGCCCGAGAAAGCCGACGAGCGGAGCCAGCGCGAAGGCCATCAGTACGGCCAGCACCAGCGGAACGAGAATGCCGGCGCCGAAATAGAGCAGGCCGGTTACAAGCGCGAATATCCCGATGGCATGAAAGACGCTCTCGATGGAGCGAACCTGGGGCGCTGGCGATTGCTGCATCTTCTAGCCTTGAGGAACCTGCCGGAGAACGGGCGGGGGGCGACAAGGTTCCGTGGGCGCCGGTGGTGTGCATGATGATGAAGAGGGCAGGCTGGTGTGGTGTTTGTGGTTCACCCAACCTGCTATCCCTCCCCACAAGGGGAGGGAGGTGGCGGGGCCAGCAGGTTGGCTCTAGCTCGCCACACCCCAGCGGAGGCTTGGCTTAGCGACCTATTGCCTTAGAGCCCGGCCTTCGGCGTCGAAGAGGTGCACGTTTGCGGCGTCGAACGTCACGTGGAGAAGGGAGCCTAGCTCGAGCTCCGGGGCACCATCGAGTTTGACGGTGATCTGCGAGCCATCGGCTATGGCGACATAGGCCAGCGCGTATTCGCCGAAATGTTCGAGCACTTCGAGCGTGCCGGAGAGCAGGGCGGTGTCGGGGCTCGACAGCTCGACATGTTCGGGGCGGATGCCGAGAGTGGCGGCGCGGGCGACGTCGCCGGGCATGGTGATGGTCCGCCCGCCCGGCAGCAGCAATTCGCCGCCCTTGGGCTGGACGGTCACGAAATTCATTTTCGGGCTGGCGATGAAGCCCGCGACGAAGGTGTTGACCGGGTGCCGATAGAGTTCCAGCGGGCTGCCGACCTGCTCGATGCGGCCGGCATTGAGCACCACGATCTTGTCGGCGAGGGTCATGGCTTCGACCTGGTCGTGGGTGACATAGATCATGGTGGCGTCGAGCTGTGAGTGAAGCTTGGCGATCTCGATGCGGGTCTGAGCGCGCAACGCGGCGTCGAGATTGGAGAGCGGCTCGTCGAAAAGGAAGACTTTTGGGTTGCGCACCAGCGCCCGCCCGATGGCGACGCGCTGGCGCTGGCCGCCCGAAAGGGCGCGGGGCATGCGTTCGAGGTAATCCTCGATCTGGAGGATTTTCGCGACTTCGCGGACGCGCTTGTCGATCTGGTCCTTGGGGCGCTTGGCCAGCTTCAAGCCGAAAGCCATGTTGTCGTAGACAGTCATGTGCGGATAGAGCGCATAGGACTGGAACACCATGGCGATACCGCGCTGAGGCGAAGGCACGTCGTTGACGACCCTGTCGTCGATGGCCACCTGCCCGCCGGTGATGTGTTCGAGCCCCGCCACCATGCGCAGGAGCGTCGACTTCCCGCAGCCGGAGGGACCGACAAAGACCACGAACTCGCCCGAATTGATCTCCAGATCGATGCCGTGGATGACCTCCATGGGGCCGTAGGATTTCTTGACGTCCTTGAGGATGACATTGGTCATGGCGGCCTCCTTAGGTGCGGATGCGTAGGGTGGCGATTTCGAAGGGGCGCAGGTTCAGGGTGACGGTATTGTCCTTGACTGCGACCTTCTCGCCGCCCTCCTCCATCAGGTTGACCAGCTCCACGGACCTGACCGGCAGCCCGAAGCTGATGGTTGCCCTGGCGCGGCGGTTGGCGTGCTCGAAGACGCGCAGGATGAGGCCATCGCCGTTCTCGGCCTGCTTGACGGTTTCGAGGGTGACGGAATCGGTATCCACGCTCGCAAAGGAGAACGAGGGACCGGCGCCGGCAGGCTCGGTGCGCCGGGAGGTGTCGCCGATGACGGCCACCGGATTGTTGAACCGTTCGGCCGCGACCTGGACCTGCTCAAGGTCCGAGACGCCTTCATGGACGAAGAGTGCGTAGCGGAAGTGATGTTCGCCCAGATCCGCCTCGGGCGACGGGAAGGTGGAGCCGCGCACGAGGGTGACGCGGACCAGTTGCTCGACGGCGTCATAGGCATATTTGGCGTCGTTGATGAGCGCGGCGCCGAAATCGGCTTCGGAGATATCGACCCAGCGATGCATCGAGGCTTCGAAGCGGGCACGGTCCCAGCTGGTATTGCGGTGGGTGGCGCGCTTGACGTGGCCGAACTGGATTTCCGAGCGGATTTCCGACGCGTTGAGGTCGAAGGGGAACAGGGCCTTGAGCACCTGCTGGCGTTCCTGCCAATCGATGAAGGTGTCGAAGGCGACCTGGCGGGCGTCCTCCTCCAGCGAGACGACCTGCACAATCTTGGAATTGTGGTAGGGGCGCTCGATGCGGATGGCGGCGCGGTAGGGGCCGGTTTCGACGACCTCGATCTTGGCCTTGGCGCCCGAGAGCGGCCAGAACTGCTCTTCGAAATAGCGGTCGATGTCCCAGGCGTCCCAGTTCATCGGCTTGTCTTCATAGGCAACGAGGCGGTTGGCCTTCTCGCCAGCCTTGATGAGTTCGCGATCGGCGGCCTTGTCGATGATCGAGGTGATTTCGCCGTTCTTGTTGAAGGTGACCTTGATCAGATCGTTTTCGAGCTTGGTGGTGGAGACCTTGAGGCTGGTGCGCAGCTTGGGGCCCGGGCCATTGACGAGGAGCGCAGTGGACCAGCCGAGCGAGGGCACGCTGGCGACCGGCGCCGCGAAGCTGGTTTCGCCATTGGCCGAAGTCAGCTGCTGGAACGGGGTGACCTGGCCGTCCGAGGACAAAGCCGCGCTGGCGAGGTCGCCGCCGTTGAGCGAGACCAGCGCATTGGAGCGGTCGTGGCCGGTAAAGTTGAAGAGCTTGATCTCACCGGCCGCAGGCTTGGCGATGGCGCGGGCGGCCGTCTGCCAGGGGCCGTTGGCCGAGGCGAGGGTCGAGAAGAGGCCGGCATATTCGGCGTCTGAATCCACATAGACCTCGGGGATCGAGGTGCCCGGCAGGATGTCGTGGAACTGGTTGATGAGGATGGTTTCCCAGAAGGCGTTGATGTCGTCCTTCGGGTATTTGACGCCCTCAGTGGCGGCGGCGATGGCCGAGAGGTATTCGAGTTCGCGCAACGAGCGCTCGGCGCGGCGGTTGTTGGCCTTGTTGCGGGCAACCGAGGTCAGCGTGCCGCGGTGGTATTCGAGGTAGAGCTCGCCATTCCACACCGGGAAGCGGGCGGCCTCGGCCTCCATGCGCTTGCCGAGGCGATCGAGGAAGGGAACGATGCCTTCGAGCTTGACCCTGGGGGCGCCGGGAATGCCCTTGGCCAGGCGCTGGCCACGCTGAATCATGGCGCGGGTCGGGCCGCCGCCGCCGTCTCCGTAGCCGTAGCAGACGAGGACTTCGTCGTTGACGGCCTTGGGCTCGTAGCGCTTCCACGCGCCCATCACTTCGCTGACCGAAAGGTCGGAATTGTAAGTGGTGAAGATGGCGTCGCTCTCCATGCGCTGGGCGGTGATGAGCTGGGCCTTGGTCGTGGTGCCGTCGATGCCCTTCCAGAAGAAGGTATCGTAGGGGTGCCGGTCGGTGTCGTTCCAGGAGAGCTTGGAGGTGACGAAGTATTCGAGCCCGGACTTTTCCATCACCTGCGGCAGGTTGGCGGAATAGCCGAAGGTGTCGGGGAGCCAGACGACCTTGGGGGTGACGCCGAACTCTTCCTGATGGAAGCGGCGGCCGCGCATGATCTGGCGCACGAGGCTTTCGCCCGAGACGATGTTGACGTCCGGCTCCACCCACATGGCGCCTTCGATCTCGAACTGCTTGCTCTTTACGCGTTCCTTGAGGCGCTTCCAGAGCTCGGGATAGTCGCTCTTGATGAAGTTAAAGAGCACCGACTGGTTATACATGAAGACGAAGTCGGGATATTCCTCCATCAGCGAGAGGACCGTCGCGAAGGAGCGTCCAGTCTTGTCGCGGGTGTGCATGACGCGCCAGAGCCAGCCGACGTCGAGATGGGTGTGGCCGACTGCCGAGATGGTCGGCTGGGTTTCGGTGTCCACCAACTTGTAGATCTGGGCGGCGATCTTTTCGGCGGCGGCGAGCGAGGCTTCAAACTCGGGCGTGACGCCATCGCGGCGGTCGAGCGCGCGCAGGGCATCATCGACGAGGTTGAGAACGGCGTGGCGGCGGCTGTCGGTCTGCGGCAGGCGGGTGGCGACCTCGAGCGGGGTCATGATGTCGTAATAGAGCTTTTCGGCGCGCTCGTTGCGCACCATGAATTCGACCTTGAAGCCGACCAGCGGACGATCGAAGAACGTGAAGGCGTTGACGAGCAGCGTGCGCCTGGCGCCCGGCTTGGCATTGCGGGCGACGACCAGCTCAGTGTGGTTGCCGTCGATGGCCTGGGCGATGTGGCCGTCGAGATAGGCCAGGCATTGCGGATCGGTGGTGCCGGGGCGGTCCTGCCATTGCGAGGTGAATTTTAGGACAAGCACCTTGCCCTTGGCGGCATCGGGCACGGTGACTTCAGCGGCGAACCAGGTGTGGCCCTGCTTCTTGGACCAGACGGAGCGCGGGCCGAAGGCGGCCCATTTGTGCCAATCGGCTTTCAGGGCGTCCTCTGCGGAAAGGTCCGCCTCGCTGTAATGCCACTGGAAGTCACCCTCGATGGGGGTGAGGATCTTGGCGCGAAGGTCCTCGGCGAGGCGCAGGAGCTTGTTCTCCTGCTTGATATCGTCGTCGAGTAGCCCGAGCTTTCCGGCCAGCGCGTTCATTGGTCTATCCCTTCACACCAACGCCGGCGAAACCCGTGTTCATGTTCCGCCGCAAGAGGAAATAAACGCCGACCGCGGGGGCGGCGTAGATGATGGAGAAGGCCGTCAGGAAGCCGTAATTGATGGCTCCCTGCTGGCCGAACGCGGCGTAAAGGCCCACCGACATGGGGAAGCCGGATTCGACGCGCGAAAAGATCAGCGGCAGCAGGAACTCGTTCCAGGCGCCGGTGAAGCTGAAGAACCAGACCACCGCGATACCGGCCCGCGACATGGGCAGCACGACCTTGGTGATGATCTGGAGAAGGCTGGCGCCCTCCACATAGGCCGCTTCTTCCAGCTCCACGGGCACGGTGTCGAAGAAGTTCTTGAGCAGCAGCAGCGTGAAGGGAAGGTTGAGGATGGAAAGCGCGAAGATGACGCCGAGCTGGTTCAGGAGCCCGGTGCGCTGCGCGGTGAAATAGAGCGGCACCAGTACGCCGGCCGAAGGCAGCATGCGCAGCAGCACCAGCGTCCACAGGAATGCATTGCGGCCCGGAATGCGCAGGCGCGACAGCGGATAGGCGGCTGAAATACCGACCACGACGCTCAGCGTCGCGGTGCCCGCCGCGATCAGCACCGAATTGAGGAATTGCAGCCCGGCATTGCCGCTGACGGCGAGGGCGAAATTGTCGAGCCCGACGGTTTCGGGGATGGCCAGCCGGCCGGTCGAAGCCGGGTTGAAGGCATTGAGGATGAGCCAGGAAAACGGGCTGATCCAGATGACGGCCATGAAGGCCAGCGCGATGGACGTGGCGCGCGACTGGGCGGGATTGGCTTCCATCACTTCGGCTCCCGCAGCATGCGCAGATAAACAAGGGACAAGAGGCCCACGATCACCAGCATCGCCACCGAGATGGCGCTGCCGAAGCCGAGATTCCCGCGCCCGAAACTCTGGTTGTAGAGGAAGACGGCGAGCGTGGTGGTCTGGGTGCCCGGACCGCCGCCGGTCATGGCGAAGATCAGCGGGAAATAGGTGAAGGTCCAGATGGTGATGAAGAGCATGTTAGTGGCGATGTGCGGCCGGATGATGGGCAGCATGACCAGCCAGATGCGCTGGAACGGGGTGGCGCCATCGACCTTGGCCGCCTCGATCACCTCGCGCGAGATGGAGTCGAGCGCGGCCGAGAACAGCAGGTAGGACCAGGCCGTTCCCTTCCAGATATTGGCGATGATGACGACGGGCAGCGCGTAATCGTTGATGAAGTTGATGGGCTGGAAGCCCAGCGGCACGACGATGAGCGCGTTGATGAGCCCGGTCTGCGCCGTGGTCGCCGACCACAGGAACGCCGCCACGATATCCGGCAGCAGCCAGCCGAGCATGATGCAGACTTCGATGACTGTCTTCGTGGTCGAATTGATGCCGCGCAGGAGCGAAGCGAGCAGGAAACCGAGCACCGACTGGCCGACAATGGCCGAGAAGAACACGAAGATAACCGTGGTCCACAAGGATTCGAGGAAGCCGCGCCGGGTGAAGAGGCGCTGGAAATTCTCGAACCCCACCCAGCTCCATTCGACCGATTTCTTGCCGACAAGGGCAAGGTCGGTGAAGCTGAAGGCGAAGGCCCAGGCGGTGAAATAGAGCAGCAGGCCGATAAGCAGCAGGGCGGGCAGGGTGCCCAGTCCGAGCAGGACCAGGTTATTGGCCAGCCAGGGATGAGCCTGGTTTCTCATGAAGGGGTAACTCGCGCTCGATTTGCCGTTGGCCGGAAGGCGGGGCGCAACGCCTCGCTGTCCCGGCGGGCTCGTCTCTCCGTCGCGGCGGCACCGGGCACGAGGCCTTGCGCCGCCGCGCGGGGAGGAACCGGCTTATTCGTAGGTGATGACCTTGTCGGCGCCGAACTCATCGACAAGCGCGTCATGATAGGTCTGGATCACCTCATCCACGCTCGACCCGTCCAGGATATCGGACGTGGCCTGCTGCACGAGGGCAGAGACGGTCTGATAGCCCGGGATGGTGTCGCGGCCGGTGGTGTCGGCAGCCAGCGCCGTCGCCTTGGCGAGATAGGGATCGGCCATGTATTCGGGCGATTCCGAGATATCGGTGCGGACGGCCATGCGGTGATTGGCCAGCGTCCATTCCTTGAAGTTCTTCTCGTCGAAGATCGAAGTCACGAGCTTGAAGGCGAGATCGGGATTGGCGGCCTTGGCGTTGACGCCGATGGTCCAGCCACCCGAAATATTGGTGGTGGCCTTGGCGCCGGGTTCGCCCGAACCGGGCCACGGGGTCCAGCCGACGAGCTGGTCGCGTTCTTCGCGGCTCGGCAGGTTGACGCCGTTGCAATCCCACAGGCACGCATCTTCCCACGAACCGGAAGCGAGGATGCCGAGCTTGCCGTCGGCAAGGGCCTGGCGCACGGCGGCGCCCGGATCGGTGGCGTAGTTGAGATCGGCCGGGGTCAGCTTCTTGTCGACATAGACCTGATGGTAAAGATCGAGCGTACGACGCAGGGCCGGGCTGTCGCCGATCCACTGGCCGGTCTTGCGATTGAGCAGGCGGTTGCGGTCGTCGTCGGGCTTGTCGGCGCCGAGCAACGCCATGTAGAAGCCCTGCATGGTCGCGGCCTCGCCCTGCTTGGTGCCGGCAGGGATCTGGAAGGCATAATCGACGCCGGCATCCTTAAGCTTCTGGGCGGCATCGAGCACGTCGGCCCAGGACTTGGGCTCCCACGGCGTCGCAATGCCGGCCTTCTCGAAATTGGGCTTGGAATACCAGAGCATGCGCACGTCGGTATCGGTGGGCAGGGCATAGACATGCCCGTCATAGGAAGCGACCTCGAGCAGGCCCTTCATGTAATATTGATACTGGTCCCACTTGCTGGCCGGCTCGTCGAGCGGCAGCAGGTAATTAGCCGAAGCGAGCTCGGACACCATGAAGCTGTCCATCTGCACGACATCGGCGGCGGTGCCGGCCGACAGGTCGAGCGCGATGCGCTGGTCATAGCCGGCGCCCGGCAGCTTAATGGCATTGACCTTCTCGCCGGTTTCGGCCTCGAAGGCCTTGATGCCCGGTTCGACGAGCGAAGCCAGCCATTCCGCATACATGATGGACACTTCGGCCTTGGCCGGCAGCGCCGCGCCCGCCAGAAGCGCAAGCGCCGTGGCAGACGCCATCAGGTTTCGTCTGATCATGAATTCCTCCTCCTTATGGGGTCGCGCCTCCAACCCTCCCAGGCCGGCACGACCGCACTCCTCCAAGTGCGAGGTCAGCTAAGCGAAATTTTTGCAACGTTGCAATATGGTTTCGGCGGCTCGGCCGACTTTTGTTAACGTCCGCGAAAATGATGATTTTGAATCAACGTGTTAATTAGTCCAAAAGTGTAAACGCCACTTCCGGACGGCAGCGATCGGCCTATTGTATCGTTGCAAGGTTCCGCTATAGGAAAGGGACGGGCGCTGGCCCGTATTTTCGACTATCCGCCTGAAATGAAAAAGACCGACCATTCCCCAGCCCGCGCTTCGGGCAAACGCGCAACCCTCAAGACCATATCCGAGTTGACGGGCCTGAGCCTGTCGACGGTTTCGCTGTCGTTACGCGGCGGCACCACGCTCAAGGAGGAGACGCGCCGCAAGGTGGCCGAAGCGGCTGCCAGCGTCGGCTATGTCCCCGATCGCGCCGGCGTGCGCCTGCGCACCGGCAAGACCAATGTCATCGCGCTGGTGCTGGACGGGGCCGAGGATTCGATCGATTTCGCGCGCTACCTCATCCAGGGCATCGGCAACGCCATCAAGGGCACGCGCTACCACCTGACGGTGATCCCGGAATTCGAGCGCAATTACTCGGTCGATTCCGTGCGCTATATCCTCGAAAACCGCACGGCAGACGGCGTCATCATCACCCATACGGGCGCCCGCGATCCGCGCGTAAAATTGCTGATGGACAGCGATTTTCCGTTCGTCAGCCACGGCCGCACGGAATTCTTCTCGCCGCACGCCTATCACGATTTCCACTCCGAGCTCTTCGCGCAGATGGCCGTGGAGCGGCTGGCCAGCAAGGGCTGCAAGCGCCAGATGCTGTTGATCGGGGACGACCGCACCAACAATTACCACAACATCGTCACCGCCTTCGAGCGCGCCGCCGATCGCCTGCGCGTCGAGACGAAGGTGCTCGACCACAGCGTCGGCGCCGGGGCGCGCGACAGCCGGACCTTTGCCGCGGAACTGGCGGCCGATCCCAACCGGCCGGACGGCATCATCTGCGGCGGCGAGTTGCGCGCCATTTCGGTGATCAGCGGCTTGCAGGAAGCGGGGCTGGTGATGGGGCGCGACATGCACTTCATCTCCAAGCAGACCTCCGACATCCTGGGAACGCTGTTCCCCCGTGTCGACACCATCGAGGAAGACGTGCACGGGGCGGGTCTGGAACTGACGCGCCTGCTGCTGCGGCGTATCGAGGGCGAGGCGCCCCAAAACCTCCAGACGCTGGCCGAACCCATCGCGCATTGGCGGGACGCGTGAAAAAAGGCTGGAGGGTCAGCCCGTGATCCTCCAGCCCGGCCACTCAGTGGTGGTCATTCTTGTGGCTCTGCTGGCCCGCCTTCACATGCTGCTCATGCGTGCCGCCACGGCTGCCCGCATGGCTGTCGTCACGACCGGGGGCCTGGCGGGTCTCCTCGTTCTTGTGGCTCTGCTGGCCGGGACGAGCCTGCTGTTCGTGGCTGCCGCCACGGTTGCCGCTATTAGGCATTGTTCATTCCTTTCAGAATTGCGCTGACCCCTCTCGGTCAGCGCAAAGCCAACCTAGCGCCCGGCGCTATCGTTCCGAGCCGACACGATCACAAATGCTGCACGGGGTGGTCATCGCCGCTCCGGCCATGAGCGGAAAATCAGAACGCGTAGCTGGCGCCCACGCGCAGGACGTTGAGGGCAGGGGCGTCGGCCCGGTGAAGGTAGCCCCCGAAATTGCCGGCGAGGCCGGTTTCGACCGTGTCCAGCCGGATATACTGGTATTCGGCGCGGAGGCGTATGTTGTCCGTCAGGGCGACTTCGACGCCCCCACCCAGGGTCCAGCCGGGGGCAAAGTGCCGGCCGCTCGCTCCATTGGTGAGATCGCGCTTGTAAAAATCGGCTACGGCGAGGCCGCCCGTGGCGAAGACCAGGAAATTGTCCTGGGCGAAGCCCAGGCGGCCGCGCAGGGTGCCCAGGCCGGATATCTCGATTTCGTTGACGAACCCGGCAGTCTGCGCGTCATCGCCGCGTATGCTGCCGCCGGTAAGATCGGCTTCAGCGCCGACGACGACATTGCCGAACTGTCGCTGATAGCCGGCATGGATGCCGCCGGCGAAGCCCTGATAAGCGATATCGCCATCGGGGAGCCAGGTGCCATAGAGATAACTGTTGGGGCTCAGGCCCCAGCCATGAGCAAGATGGGCGCCGACATAAGGGCCGCTCCAGTCGTAGCCGGAGCGAATCTGCAGGTCGGGGAAGGAGGGGAGGGTGATATCGGCGGCTTCCACCGACGAGACACCCAGGCCGATCGCGAGGCCCGCTGCCATCCATCTCAGATACATCGGGATCCCAAAGCTCCATTCCACCGACCACTCACTACTGCCGCTTTATGGTTAAGGCTTGATTAAGGGCGGAGCCGAACTTGGATGGGTGATGATATATCCGGGAATTGCTTTGCCGATCGAATTGATCTCTAATAGACGTAAAATATAGAATTACGTTCTATTTTCTAAATCATGCGCATGGATGCCTCCGGTTTCGCTCAATACCGTCATTGGGCGGGCAGATATAAATATAAGGAGCGCGCAACCGTCCGGCTGCCTTCGTTGGCGAGCTGGATGATGAAATCCTGCGCCCAGGCCGGCGCGGCGGCGGACCAGAGCAGCAGGGAGGCGAGAAGAGCGATGCGCATGGAATGCCTCGGATCGGCGGATCGTGTCTAAAGGTTTAGGGGAGATCGGCTCCGGCACCAAGATGGTCTGGATGGAGGACTTTACTGCGGCAGGCCACCAGCGTTATGCGCCACTTTCGGCAATAGTCCTGACAGGTATCGGGGTGCTCAACTTCCGCGAACGAAATAGAGGCGTTTGAGGATCGGCGAATACTTGCTCTTAACGCCCCTGTCCTATGCTGCCTTGGCTGGAGCGGCATCGAGCGTGGAGCAGCCATGGCAAAGTCAACGATAGATACCCCTTCGGCGCCAAGCCTCAGTTCGACGCGGATGGTGGTTGTCTATCGCTATGGGTCGCTGGCGCTGGTGGTGATCGGCCTGGGTTGGGCGGGGGTATTCGCCGCCATCGGCTGGTGGCCGGTAGTGGCCATGGATATCGCCCTTATCGGCACCGGCGCCTTGACCTACCTGCTGATCCGGCGCGGACACTTAGCCTCCGGCCTGTTGCTGTCGCAGGCTGCCCTGATGGTGATCGCCATTACCATGGGGTTGATGCTTGACGTGCCGACGGCGGAGGCGCCACGGGTCACCCATCTCTACCTGCTCGTCGTGGCGGCACTCGGCTATCTCAGCTATCAGCGCGAGAAATCGCACGCGCAACTGATGCTGATCGGCCTCTGCCTCCTGGCCTTCATCGTGCTGGCCAGTGCGCCGCTGTCATTCCCCTTCGCCACTCCTATGCCCGAAATGGTGCGGGCCATCGGCACCTGGGCCAATACGATCATCGCCACCACCATGCTGGCGGCGTGCTTTTATGCCATGCAGGCCGAGTTCACCCGCCGGAACAGGCTCAGCCGCGACCTGATGGCGGCGCTGTGGAACGGCGAGTTCCACCTCCTTTATCAGCCGCAGGTCGATCTGGGCCGCGCCACGATCGGCGCCGAGGCGCTGCTGCGCTGGACCAGCCCGCAACGCGGCCTGGTGCCGCCGGCGGAGTTCATCCCGCAGGCCGAAAAATCCGGGCTCATGGTGCGCATCGGCGGCTGGGTGCTCGAGGAAGCCTGCCGGACGCTGGCCGAATGGGGCAAGCGCCCCGACTTCCGCCACCTGACCCTTTCGGTCAATGTCAGCGCCGCCCAGCTTCTGGACGAGGACTTCGAGGCCCTCGTGCGCAGGACACTGGCCGCCACCGGCGCCGATCCGCAGCGGCTGATCCTCGAACTGACCGAAAGCGTGCTGGTGACCGACATGGACCTGGTCATCGCCAAGCTCGACGGCCTGCACGAAATGGGCATCACCATCTCGCTCGACGATTTCGGCACGGGCTATTCATCCCTCTCCTATCTGCGTCGGCTACCGATCCAGCAGATCAAGGTCGACCGCGGCTTCGTGCAGGATGCGGTCAACACCGCCCGCAGTGCCGCGCTCGTCGCCAACGTCATCCGTATCGGCCGCGATCTGGGCCAGAATGTCCTGGCCGAGGGCGTGGAGACGGCCGAGCAGCACATCCTGCTGGCACGCGCCGGCTGCATGCTGTTCCAGGGCTATCTCTACGGCAAACCGATGGCGCTCCCCGAGTTCGAGCGCCGTGTAGAGGACGAAGCCCACACAATCCCGCCACTGCCCCTGCGCGCCAAGGCGTAGTCATTCGACGCATACTGGCCGGATGTTTGTTGGGTCGATGGGCGCAATGCACAGCGCCCACGGACGTGTTGGCACTCGTCAGAAGCTGACCTTGAGATGCGCCCCGAATGACTGGTCGGCGAGACCGGAACTGAACTGCCCGCCATAGGCAGCGCCGAGCGTGGCGTTGGAGGAGATTGCGAGATCGAGGCTTGCTTCGATCGCGGCCGCATCACGCGCGATGGGTGCACCGGCGATGTCAAAGGTGCTGCCCCCGGCAAAGCGCATTGCGCTTTCGGGTGTCCCCTCGCCGATAGCGTGTCGCCAGCCGATCATGCCCTTGGCTGTCAGATTTATACCGTTGAGGTCGAACGTTGCGGTGGTCCGCAGGCCGAGTGTGGCAAAGGCGACGTCGGCGTCGGCGGACATCCCGGTCAGCGCCGCAGCGCCGCCCCGTTCGGTGAAGCCGTCATTGTGCAGGCGCACATAGGCAAGGTTGGCAAAGGGCTCGAAGGCGACATTGTCGACCTGCATGCGGTAGCCGAATTCACCGAAGACCTGCGCCGTTCCGGCATTGTAGTTGCCGCTTAGGCTGTCGCTGATGCCGGGGACCGCAACGATGCGGCTCGTCGATATGTCATGCAGCGTATAAGCCGCGCCGGTCCGCAATGAGAGATCGCCCCATTGTGCGCCGCCATAGAGGCCGAGATGGTAGTTGTCGCTCGAACCGGAGGAATGGCGATCCTTCGCATCGAAGCTGGTGTTGCTGTAGCCGGCGACGACGCCGAGGCGCCAGGTATCGAACAGGGGAGCATCCGCGCCGAAGAGGAAGCCGCCGGTCGAGCGCACGAGGCGCGCGGCGTTGCCGTCGCCATCGATGTGCACCCAGGATCCGAAGGCCTGGCTCCAGAATGCGGGATCGTCAGCCCCATCCACGCCGTCAAACGCGGCGCGGATGCGCTCGTTGACCGCACTACGGAGGAAGCGGCTGTCATCGATCAGCGCCGTCTTGACCGAGGCATGGACCTCGCCCGAGAGCGCATCGAAGCTGGCGCGCACCAGGTCCGGATCGGTGGTCAGCGCGGTAGCCTGCCAAAGCGGATTGCCGGCGCCGAGCGCGTCAATGGCCGCGCCGGTGGCGATCTGATTGCGGGTGGTGCCGGCCGAGGCGAAGGCAATGTCATTGCGCCGGAGTTCCAGCGTCACATCATTGCCGTCGCCCCCGGCATAGTCGAGGATGGTATCGAGAAAGAGCAGATTGCTGTTGATGGGATTGAAGGTGCCGACAACGGCGCCGGCGCTCTGCTTGTCGATGATGATGAAGGGGCCGTTGAAGACGTTCCAGCTCGCCGCGTCGGTGGGCGAGAGCACGAGCTCCAGCGTAGCGCCGGTGATGTCGACGGCGCCCGCAACCACGAGCTGGTCGGCGGCCACTGGCGTTGCTTCGATCTCCAGCGTGCCATTGTTCACATAGTCGCCAGCGATGTGCTGCACGCCGACGGAATTGCCCGGCGCATGGGTCGCGCCTGCGGCGATGGCCGTAGTCAGGCCCGCCGCGCCGATCGTGCCGGTGCCGCCCAGCCGGCTGCCCGCACCGATGGTCAGGGCCCCGCCCAGCGCGCCGGTTCCTCCCACGCCCACCACAAGCGCGCCGCCGGAACCCACACTGGTTGTGCCGGAAAAAGCCGAGGAGTCACCGATCAGCGTCAGCGTTCCCGTACCGGACTTGCTGAAATCGCCGGTGCCGGTGAGTACGCCGGCATAGGTCGTGTTTGCTGCCTGGTTGACGGTCAGGTTTGCGGCACCGAGCGACACCGTCCCGCCCACGCCTGAGAGCGACGACATGGTCAGGTCGAAGCCGCCGAGATCGAGCGTGCCGCCATTCACGGCATAGGCGGTGTTATCGACGAAGGCGCCGGCCCTGATGGCCAGCAGCGTGCCGCCATTTATCGTCGTGCCGCCCGTGTAGGTGTTGGGACCCCATAGATCCAGTGTCCCACCCTCAAGAGTCAGACCGAGGGTTCCACTTCCCGAGCCGTCCTCAATCGTTCCGGTAAAGGAGGAATTGCCAGGTTGTCCAACCACCGTCAGAACGGCGTTCTGGGACGAGCCCTCATTGGTAATGATTCCTCTCTCATCATTGGAAACGGTCAGCCTGCCGACAGTCGTGCTATAACCGTTGAGACGCAGTTTGGTGTCGCGGTCGGTAAAATAGACGGTGCTGGTTGCCGACAGGGCATTGGTTGCCAGAACATTGACGATCGCATTGTCATCCAGATCGAATATCGCGCCGTTGCCCGCGCCCGTGACCGACAGGTTGACGACGCCCCAGTCCTCGACCTCCACTGTTTCGCCGCTGACGGAGCTGGCGACTCTCAGGTCGAGAGTACCTGTTTGACGAACGGACTTGCTGCCCCCCAGCAGATTTTCAAGAACGAGTGTGCCCTGGTCGACAATGGTCGTGCCTGCAAACGCAGAGGAATTTCCCGTCAGCGTCAGCGTGCCCGCGCCGGTCTTGCCGAACTGGCCGTTGCCGGACATCACTCCGGACTGGGTGAGTGTTCCTGCGGTCACGTCGAAGGTTCCGCCACCGGCCCCGATGGTGGTGGCGCGGTTCATGGAAAAGCCCGCCGTCGTCTGCAGCGTGCCGCCATCGAAGGTCAATGTGCCGCTGGCGGCGCCGAGATTGTTGTTTTGCGAGACGGAGACGATGCCAGCATTGAGCGTGGTGCCACCCGTATAGGTGTTGTTTCCTGACAGGGTCGTGGTGCCCGCGCCGTCATGCACCACGTCAATGTTATCGTCGATCTGCGTCGAGAAGATGCTGTCATCGGAATTGTCGAAGATCACGTGTCCGGGTGTACTTAAACTCCATATCCCCGTGGCAAGAACATTGCCGCCGCCATCTCCGATGACCAGCGTACCGCCACTCAGGCCCAGAACGCCGCCATTGCCGTTGCCCGAGACATCGATCACGCCACCATTGCGCAGCACGAGCCGCCCGGTATCGTAAATCCAGGAGGCTCCCCCATTCTGAACAAGGGTGCCGCCAGCAATATCCAGCAGCGATAAAACTGCGACACCATTGTTGCCGACGGCGAGACCGCCCGACAGTGCGAGGTCACCGCCGGCCTGGATGATCAGATTGCCCGATGTTCCACTGCTGGAGCCGAGGCCGAGCACAAGCGCTTCGGCGCTTGTTCCACTATTGATTTCCTCCGTCCCGCCATTGAAGAAGTATGCAGCTTCAGCTGCCGTCGGTGGATTCCCGGCGCTCCAGTTTGCACCCGAGATCCAATCGCCAGTCCCGCCATTGTTCCACGATACGCTCTGTGCCCAGGAGACCCCCGCAGGCAGGGTCAAGGCCAGCGCCGTGGTGCACAGCAATGCACCCATACGAAGTCCGGAGCCCGCCCGGCCGCATTTTTCCTGCGCCTTGAAATTCTTCGCCATCATGTCGCGCCCCTCGGCCACATCCCCCGCGGCCAATATGAATTGCCCCGCCAGCGAGACCGACAGGGCGAGGCGCCTCAATCAACCATTTCAACTGCAGGTGCTTGGATTTCCTAGAGGAACCACCCTGTCGCGTCACCCCAACTAAACAGTAGGGGGGGGGCTGCCATCGGCCTGGTCAGCCTGCTCCGCCCGCGCCGCTGAGCCAGAGGCTCATCAGGGCGGCGCGGCTCTTCACGCCGTACTTGCGAAAGATCGCGACGACATGCTGGTGCGTAGTGGAATCGGCAAGGCCGATCCGGCGAGCGATGTTTTTCTCGGTCGCGCCGGTCAGCAATCCTTGCAGGACTTTCTGTTCCGTCCCCGTCAGGGGGGCCTTCGCTACCAGAAGCCCATGGCTCAGCATCATATGACGATGGAACCATTTGATGCCGCGCAGGGCATAGGTCAGCAGCGCGAATGTCTCATCGGCGATCGGATGGTGCGAATAGAAGGCAAAATGCGACTCGCAGTCCTCGTTCAGGGGGAAAGCGACGAAGGCCACGTCATGGATATCGCAAAAGCCGTAGTGCTTTCGATAGAAGGGCGTATCGAACCAGTCCGCCGGCAAATCGCGACGCAGCGAATAGGTCCGGAATGCACCCACATTCTTCAACGGAATCAGGAAAGACGGGTCGATGCCCCCTCGATCCCAGACCTCCATGACGCCCGCCATGTGCTTGCCGTCGGACTGCAGCAGGATCGGATGAAGCGCCTCGCCTGCGGCCACGCGCCACCCGCGCAACGGATCGGCCCTGCCAGCGCCGTCGATGCGAATGGCGCCCGCCCAGGTCGCATTCCAGACGCCGCCGAACTCGCAAAGGCGGGCCATAGCATGCGTGATCGCCGCTTTCGGCTGGCTCAGGTTGAAATCCGACAGTTCATCCCACAGACGATGTATTTCGTTCCGTTGAGCCTCAAGCACCACGCGCTCCCCGACATGCTGAATCGCACCGGATTTACCAGAGATCATTTCGTCTAAGCATGCGGCCATAACCGGTTGATCCAGACTGGCGCAATAGCTTACCCGACGTCGGCTGACGGCATGTTGCCGATAGGCTCGATCTACCGCGAACAAAGATGACTCATAGTGCTGGTTTGCCTAAGGTAGAAAGTGCCTCACGGACTGAAAGGAAGCTCGGACGATGGGTGGCAGCGTTCACTTCCTTGATGGCGGGGGAGAAATGGCCAAGGCAATTCGGTCCCATGATTGGTCCTCGACCGAGCTTGGCCCATTGGATGGCTGGCCATCCGCGCTGAAAACTGCGCTCAGCATGGCGCTCAATTCAAAGTTCCCAAAATCGATCATTTGGGGGCCAGGTCTCATCACTCTGCACAACGACGCCTTCAGGCCGATCCTGGGCAACAAACCTGCTGCCCTCGGCCGTTCATTCAGCGAGGTTTGGAAGGAGGCTTGGGAGCAGATCGGACCGATCGCCGAGCGTGCCTATTCGGGCGAGGCGACTTTCATTGAGGATTTTCCTCTCGTGATCGACCGCAACGGTTATCCCGAGCAGTGCTATTTCACCTTCTGCTACAGCCCGATCCGCGATGAGAATGGTGTGGTGAGGGGCATGATCGACACGGTGGTCGAAACGACAAAGACCGTCGAGGCCCAGGGCCAAACGCGTCTGCTCGCCGGCGAGTTGGAACACCGCATCAAGAATACGATGTCGGTCATTTCGGCAATAGTCGGCCAAACCTTGCGATCGACTGGCGTGGAAGGGCAGGCCAAGGACCTGCTTGTCCACCGGATCGCAGCCCTTGCTGAAGCGCAATCCCTGATGTCTGGACCGCACGCTGCCAGGGCGGATATTTCCGACGTGATCGAACGCGCGCTACTGCCGTTTCGAACCGACAAAGGCCGGTTCGAACTGCATGGTTCATCGCTAGACCTTTCCTCTCGCCAAGCGCTGATGTTGGCATTGGCGCTCAACGAATTGGCGACCAACGCCATCAAATACGGCGCTCTTTCCACTCCGGCCGGGAAGGTAGCCATAGAATGGACGACCGAGGGCGCGAGCGACGGTGACGAATTTCGGCTGACATGGGTGGAGACTGGGGGCCCGCATGTCAGGAAGCCGGACCGGCGCGGCTTTGGCTCACGAATTACCGGGCAGGCGCTGCCCAGCGAGTTTCGCGGGCAAGCTGAAGTCACCTACGCTCCTTCCGGGCTCCGGTTTGAGCTGCGCGCCAAAATGGCCCACCTCGGGGAGGACTAGCTGCAGCGCCTCACCGGGCTATCGGGCCAAGCCAGCGATGGGCAGCCTCTGCCGTATCGGCTGGACTCGAGTTGAATGCGATCCGCGCCTGCGGGGCAAGGACGTGGATCAAGTTGATGAGCTTTTCGAAGAGCAGCAGCAAGTCCGAAGGTTCGCGCAAGCCAGCTCCGATCACCACGCAATCGTAGGGCGTGGCGCGCAGTGCCGCCTCCACGACCCGTTCCGCTGTTTCGCCACGGTCGACCAGGCAGGTGTCGACCTCATAGCCATACTCCCGGATGCGGTCGGTCTGCGTCTCAAGATATGTTCGCACCATATCCGGGGTGAAACCCGGCAGAGCGCTCAGATCCGCGAAGGCGGGGTCAAGCCCGATGGCCAGAACAGTTTTGGGTCTATCGGTCATTGGTGCCCTCCGGTCCAGTTAAAAAGGGCCCGGAGCGCGAATACTCCGAACCCTGGAAACCTTCGATGGCTGCCTCCGGTGTCCGGAAGCAGTAAGAGCACCCTAGCGATTGGGGCGCTCGAAGTCGTGGATTAAATATCCGCCAGAGGCTGGGGCCGCGCTTGCGGACGGCGAGACTGGGCCTGCACGGGGCGCTTGGGCGCCGCGATCAAACCTTCGCGGATCATTTGTTTGCGCGCATTCTTGCGGGCGCGCTGCACGGCCTCGGCCTTTTCCCTCACACGGGCCTCTGACGGCTTCTCGTAGTATTTCCGGCGCTTCATTTCCCGGAATACGCCTTCCCTTTGAAGGCGCTTTTTCAAGACACGGAGGGCTTGGTCGACGTTGTTGTCGCGTACCTGAACCTGCAAAAACTGTCCTAACTCGGTGCTCGCCTCACCACCACGTGGCAGGCGGTAGCCGCCTGATGGCGGCTCAAGGACAATCAGTATCAGACTTCGGCAGTTCCACCTAACGATGCCCTCGATACTCGATGAATTTGCATTCTTGAGCAGCCGGCGATTCTTGCGATCTCGCTGGCCCGACTCCGTCGAATGCCGTCACTGAAGCCCGGCGCTGTTCGCATCGGCGTGACGGCGGAACCGGTGCGAAAGTGCAGCCGAGAGCCTCCGCAGATATGGTCATGCACCACAAAAGCGGTGGAAAGTGCATGATTTTACGGGGAAAAGTGGTGCCCAGAGCCGGAATCGAACCAGCGACACGCGGATTTTCAATCCGCTGCTCTACCAACTGAGCTATCTGGGCATCCATTGTGTGCGCTTCGGCTTGCCGAAGGCTGGGGGTTTATAGGCAATGACTTGGGGGCACGCAAGGGCGAAAGCGCGAGTTTTTCACCGGGCTGTGGGGAATGCGTCTTTACCGGATTTCGGCGGTTTTCCTGAGGCATCAACTTGGTTTATGCTCTGGTATGGTAGATGGGGAGTGGAAGATGCTGGGTGATTTGCGGGGTAAGCGGGCGCTGGTGACGGGGTCCTCGACGGGAATCGGGGCGGCGCTGGCGCTGGAACTGGGCAGGCTGGGTGTGGCCGTTGCCGTCCACGGCAACAGGAATGCGCAGGCGGCACAGGCGATCGTGCAGCGCATCGTCGACGGCGGCGGCAAGGCGCATGTTGTGACGGGCGATGTCAGTCATCCCGACGAAGCGGCGCGCATCGTTTCGGAGGCCGTGACTGCCTTGGGCGGGCTCGATATCCTTGTCAACAATGCCGGCGGCATCCTGGAGCGCGTCACCAATGCGGGCTTCGACGACGACATGTTCACCAAGGTCTTCGATCTCAACGTGCGCTCGATCCTGGCCATGACCAAGGCCGCGCATCCGCATCTCAAGGCAGCGGGGCGCGCCTCGATCATCAACACGGGCTCGATCGCGGGGCGGTTCGGGGGCTTCAACGGCTCGACCGTCTATGCGGCGGCCAAGGCGGCAGTGCACTCGATCTCGCGCAACGCAGCGCGCGAATTTGCCATGGACGGCATCCGCGTCAACACGGTGGCGCCGGGCTTCATCATCACGCCGTTCCACGACCATACGCCGGAAAGCGTGCGCGAAGGAGCGCGGGCGCAGATACCCATGCAGCGGCTGGGCACGGCCGAGGATTGCGTGGGCGCCTATGTGTTTCTCGCCTCGGACGCCATGAGCGGCTACGTCACCGGGCAGATCATCGACGTCAATGGTGGGCAATTGATGCCTTAGGCGAGGGGCGCGGAGCATCCGGCGCGGGTGGAATGCGGCAAGACCTTCCTGATTTTGCCGCGATCATCCTACATTGCCGGTCAAGCTCGAATCGGGACCTCTCTCATGCTCGTTCTCTCCCGCCGCGGTTTCCTCGTCGCGGCTGCGGCCACTACGCTGTCCGCCTGCTCCACGACGATGCCGACCATCGCCCCGGCCGACAATTCGCCCGAGGCGCTGACGCCCGAATCCATCCTGCGGCAGGTCAACGAAGTGCGCGCGGCCAATGGCCGTCCGGCCTGGACCTGGAGCCCGCAACTGGCCGAAGCGGCGCGCTCGCAGGCGCGGCTGATGGCGGCCAAGGACAAGCTCTCGCACGATCTGGGCGTGACGCTGCGCCAGCGCGTCACCGATGCCGGCTATGTCGGCGCGGTAGGGGAGAATGTGGCCGGCGGCCACAAGACGCTCGACCATGCGCTCGAAGGCTGGCTGGCTTCGCCGGGGCATCGCGAGACGCTGCTCAGCACCAAATTCGTCGAGTTCGGGCTGGCCTTCGCGCGCACGCCGGGAAAGAGCCGGATGGGGATCTACTGGGCGCTGATTGCCGGCGGGAGTTTTGATGCCTGGCGGGTTTATGGATGAGGGAACAGGCGGGGATTGAGCGAGGGGCTGTTCTGAGCTTTGGGCTCCCCCCTCCCGGCCTCCCCCGCAAGGGGGGAGGTGTTTCGATCCGGGCTATTGTGCCAGTCGCTCCCCAGCACAATTCGCCGCTGATTAGTGGGTGAGCGTGCGCCTTATCGCGTCGTCCCAACCTTTGAGGCGGGATTTGCGGGTATCGGCTTCCATGGAGGGCTCGAAACGGCGGTCGCGGGCCCAGGCTTTGGCGAAGGCCTTGGCGTCGGGCCAGACGCCGGCTTTGGAGCCAGCGAGCCAGGCGGCGCCGAGGGCGGTGGTTTCGAGGATTGTGGGGCGATCGACGGGGGCGTCGAGGATGTCGGCGAGGAATTGCATGGTCCAATCCGAGGCCACCATGCCGCCATCGACGCGCAGCACCGTATCCTTGCCGGCGCCTTTCCAATCCTTGTGCATGGCCTCGAGCAGGTCGCGGGTCTGATAGACTACCGATTCCAGCGCCGCCTTGGCGATTTCGGCGGGGCCGGTGCCGCGGGTGAGGCCGTAGATAGCGCCGCGCGCTTCCGAATCCCACCAGGGGGCGCCCAGCCCGACGAAGGCCGGCACCATATAGACGTGCTGGCCCGGGTCGGCGGTATGGGCGAGGGCGCCGGTTTCGGCGGCGGTCTTGACGATCTTGAGCCCGTCGCGCAGCCATTGCACCGCAGCGCCCGCAACGAAGATCGAGCCCTCGAGCGCATAGGTCGTCTTGCCGTCGAGCCGATAGGCGATGGTGGTGAGGAGGCGCTGGCGCGACTTGACCAGCTTGTCGCCGGTATTGAGCAGGGCAAAGCAGCCGGTGCCATAGGTGGATTTGAGCATGCCCGGCTCGAAGCACGCCTGGCCGATGGTGGCCGCGTGCTGGTCGCCGGCAACCCCGAGAATCGGGATGGCGGCGCCGAACAGGCCCGGATCGGAAACGCCGAAATCGTCGGCGCAATCCTTGACCTCGGGCAGCATGGCCCTGGGCACGCCGAGAATGTCGAGCAACTCGTCGTCCCAGCGGTTGCGAGCGATGTTGAACATCAGCGTGCGGCTGGCATTGGTGGCGTCGGTAGCGTGGACCTTGCCGCCCGTGAGGCGCCAGATGAGGAAAGCGTCGATGGTGCCGAAGGCGAGCTCGCCCGCATGGGCGCGCTTGCGGGCGCCCTTCACCTTGTCGAGGAGCCAGCGCAGCTTGGTGCCGGAGAAATAGGGATCGAGCAGCAGCCCCGTCTTGCGGGTGAAGAGCTTTTCCTTGCCGGCCTTGCGCAATTTGGCACAGAGCGGGGCGGTACGCCGGTCCTGCCAGACGATGGCGTTGTGGATGGGCTTGCCGGTCTTGCGATCCCACACGACCACGGTTTCGCGCTGGTTGGTGATGCCGATGGCGGCGATCTCGGCGGCGGCGATGCCGGCCTTCTCGATGGCCGTGCGCACCGACCAGACGACGCTCTCCCAGATTTCCTCGGGATCGTGCTCCACCCAGCCCGATTGCGGGAAGATCTGGGTGAACTCCTTCTGCCCGACGCCGACGACCGCCTGCTTCTCGTCAAAGACGATGGCGCGGCTCGAGGTTGTGCCCTGGTCGATCGCCAGCACGTAACCGCTCATGAAACTCCCCCTATATGGTCTCCAGGCGCCGGGCCATGTAAGCCGCCAGCCGCGCCTTGTCCTCCTCGCCGATCCTCAGGCCGAGCTTGGAGCGGCGCCAGAGCACGTCATCGGCGCCATGAGCCCATTCCTCGTCCATGAGGTAATCGACCTCGCGCGCCGACAGGTCGGCGCCGAAGATTTCGCCCAGTTCGTCCGGGCTGGTTATGTCGTTGAGTATGAAGCGCGAGCGCGTGCCGTAATGGCGCATGAGGCGCCGCAGCAGCGCCGGGTCGAGCGCCGGATAGTCGCGCCTGAGCTTTTCCACCTCGGCATCGAAGGCCAGCGGCTCGAACTCGCCGCCGGGCAGCTTGGCCGTCTTCGTCCAGGGCTCGCCGCGCTTGCCCAGCACGCCCTCGATCTTTTCGAGCACCGATTCCGCCAGCCGGCGCGAGGTGGTGAGCTTGCCGCCGAAGACGTTGATGGCAGCGCCGGTCGCAGCATCGCCGTCGAGCTTGAGCACATAGTCGCGCGTCGCCTCCTGGGCGGCCGAAGCGCCATCGTCGAAGAGCGGGCGGACGCCCGAATAGGTCCAGACGATATCGTCCTTGCGCACCGGCTCGCGAAAATATTCGCTCGCCGCCTTGCAGAGATAGTCGATCTCCTCCTGGGAAATCTTCACCTTGGCCGGGTCGGCCTTGTAATCCTGGTCGGTGGTGCCGATGAGGGTGAAATCGTCCTCATAGGGGATGGCGAAGATGATGCGGCCGTCCGGGTTCTGGAAGAAATAGCAGCGGTCGTGCTCGAACTTCTTCCTGATGACGATATGGCTGCCTTTGACGAGGCGGACATTGTGGGCGCCGTTATTGCCCATGGCCTCGATGATCACGTGGTCAACCCAAGGGCCGGCGGCATTGACGAGCAGGCGCGCCCGCACCGCCTCGCGCACGCCAGTATCCATGTCCTCGATATCGATGGTCCAGGCGCCCTGGCTGCGGCGGGCGGACGTGACCTTGGTGCGGGTGCGGATCTCGGCGCCGCGCGCCCTGGCGTCTACGGCGTTGAGCGCCACGAACCGTGCGTCGTCCACCCAGCAATCGGAATATTCGAAGGCAGTCCCGTAGCCGGGCTTGAGCGGCTTGCCCGCTTCGTCGGTCCGCAGGTCGAGCGTCCGGGTCGGCGGCAGGAGCTTGCGGCCGCCCATATAGTCATAGAGGAAGAGGCCCGTGCGCAGCACGAAGGCGGGGCGCAGGCCCTTCTGATAAGGCAGCACGAAACGCAACGGCCGAATGATGTGCGGCGCCGCGCTCCAGAGCACTTCGCGCTCGGCCAGGGCCTCGTGCACGAGCCGAAATTCGTAATATTCGAGGTAGCGCAGGCCGCCATGGATGAGCTTGGTGGCCGCCGAGGAGGTGCCGGAGGCCAGGTCGCTCATTTCGGCGAGCACCACCGAATAGCCGCGCCCGGCAGCGTCCCGGGCTATCCCCGTGCCGTTGATGCCTCCGCCGATGACGAATACGTCGTGGATACCCGGTTCATTGCGCGGCTCCGACATGCCCGTCGTCACTCCCAGTTTTTCGTGTTCTTAGCCCCTGGACGATCATCAGGCTAGACGTCGTGACGTGACGAAAGCATGAAGGGCGCGCGGGCGCTACAGCCAAGGCGCATGCGACCAATTTATCCTTACTGGGACGGGCATTTGTGCAGTAATCTCCGGCCGTTGAAGAGGGCCGCATGAACGATATCTCCCCCAATACCGTCCGGCTCGCCGGTTTTGAGCGCGATCCCCGCTGGCAGGCGGTGTTCGACGAATCGAATCGCCGCCCGCCCATTCCGCTGCCGTTGCCGGGCGTACTGACGCATCTGGTCTTCCGCACGGACGACATTGGCTCGGACCGCCATTACGAATACGTGCATGCGTTGCTCTTCGCCTGGCAGGCTCAGATCGAGACCGATCGGCCCGACCAGGTGCTCGCCCATACCGCCGATTTCGCCATCAAGTGGGAACGGCATACCGAGTTCTGCTCGCTAACCGTGCTGTCGCGTGAAGCGGTCGAGCCGCCGCGCGAGCCGGATTTCCCGCAGGCCTGGCGCGAGACGGCGCCGGCACCGCTGCTGCTCGCTTTGCGCGTCACCGCCCAGGCGACCGACGCCGATCTCGCCCATCTTCTCTCGGAGCGCCAGCAACTGGGCCCCGAGCATATGGGGTCGCTGGTCAATGGCGGGGAGGCGCTGGTCGAGACCGACTTCAAGCCGGGCGAGGACGGCTTCACCCGCATCTCGATCCTCACCACCGACCGCAGCGCCTATCGTGCCGGCCGGCTGGCACAGCGGCTGACTGAAATCGAGACCTATCGTCTGCTGGCGCTCTATTCCTGGCCGGACGTGCAATGGGCCGGCCCCAAGCTCAACGATATCGACCGGGGCCTGATGGACCTGACCGAGGAACTGAGCCGGCCGGCGGCGGCCACGGACGACAGCCAGTTCCTCAAGCGCCTGACGACGCTGGCGAGTGAACTGGAGCGCGTCACCGCCCAAACCCATTTCCGCCTCAACGCATCGAGCGCCTATTACGACCTCGTGCAGCGCCGGCTCGAAGACCTGCGCGAAGACCGGATTTCGGGGGCGCAGCGGCTTTCGAGCTTCGTCAATCGTCGCCTCAACCCGGCGGCGCGGACCTATCGATCCATCCTCAACCGGCAGCGCGAAATGTCCGACCGCATCGCGCGCACCAGCCAGTTGCTGCGCTCGCGCGTGGACGTGGAACTGGCCGAGCAGAACCAGGCCATCCTCAAGTCCATGAACCAGCGCGCCGAGCAATCCTACTTGCTCCAACAGACGGTCGAGGGTCTGTCGGTGGTGGCGGTGAGCTATTATGCGCTGGGTATCTTGAGCTACGTGCTGGGCATCGCCGCCGCTTTCGACCATTCCATCGACCCCAAGCTCTGGGCCGGCATCCTGGCCCCGATAGTGGTGCTGCTGACCTGGTTGGGCTTGCGCCACATCCGCAACCGCCTGCACGGGGGCAACCACTAGGGTCGCGCAGTCGTGGGTGGCGGCGCCGTTGAATTTTCGGCACATTCCCCTGCAACAAGCACCGGCTAGCAATGAGACGAGACATGAACACCAAGCTTCTTGCCTTCGCCCTGACGGCGATCATCCTGACGGCGGGCCCGGCTGCCGCCGCGCCTTTCTGCAATGGCGGCACCAACGTGCTCAGCTTCGGCTTCCACATCGGTCCGGCCTATAGCGAGCGTGAGCTGGCAGACCTCGCCAAGATGGAATTGCAGCGGCAGGGCGTGGATGCCTCGCGCGTCGAGTTCTGGAACGGTTGTCTGCGCGCCTTCGTCCGCCAGCCGGGCGGCGGCGAGACCATGGAATTCTACGATCCCGACACGCTCCGGCGTGTTTGGTAGGAGCAACCTGTCCGGACCATTGCGCCGAATTCACCTGCCTTGCCGCGCTTTAACTGGTTCGCGGGAAGGCGGAGGAGGACATTTATGGGGTGATCCTGTTCAAAGGAGACCTTCAATGTTCCAGAAACTCGCATTGGTTCTCATCGCCGCTACCGGCCTGACGGCCGCCACGCTGCCCTCCCAGGCCGCCGTCCCGGTAGTTGCGCACGAAAACCTCACCGCCTGCACCGATACCGGCGATTCCAAGGACATCAACGACAATACCGATCCCATAGCCGATGAGTTGAGCGCGCGCGGCTACAATGTCTCGGGTGTTGAGGAATGGGGTGGCTGCATCCGTGCCTATGTGACGGATGCCCATGGCCATACCAGCATGAAATTGTTCGATCCCGATACGCTCCAGCCGATCAATGAAGGCTAGCGTCGTTTGTCGGTTCCTGCATCTCCGCCGGGCACGGCCTCGCCCCCGCCGCGCCCGGCCTTACCAAGATTGCCAATAATTCATCTGATCACCCCTCGCTCTCGGGAACGCGAGCAACCATATCCGCGTTGTTGAAATTCAAAGACTTTGGAGTGTCCGTAATGCAGAAGTTGCTGCTTTCCCTGGCCCTTGCAGCCGGAACAGTGACGGCTATCGCCGTGCCCGCACAGGCTGCCAGCGTGCCCCGATGCGAGATCGGCAGCAGCACCGACCATTTCAATTACCACGACAACGAACTGCGTGTGCGTGGGCTGGGGCTCAACGTGCAGCGCGTCGAGGAGTGGAACAATTGCATTCGCGCCTATGTCCGCAACCCGGATGGATCGGAGAGCACGATGTATTTCGACCCCGTAACCCTGCGCCAGGTGGGCGGAGACTACGCGCCGCTCAACAGATGAGAACGCTGGCGCTGACAGCTCTGGCAGCGATGGGCATGGCTCTGGCCATGCCCGCTTCGGCTGCCCAGCCCAATGTCTGCTTCACGCATAGCGGCTCGGTCGATCTCGACGCCATCCGCGACCGAATGTTCGGCCCCAATGTCGTTTCCGTCGAGCAATGGGGCGGCTGCGCGCGCGTCACCTATCGCCAGATGGATGGCCGGCTCGCCCAAATGCTCGTCGACCCGCAGACCCTGCAGGTCGTGCCGGGTGGAGTGATCGCCCGCTAGGCCGAATATCGCACGTTCATGCCGGCCCCGGACGTGAAATAGGCAAAGCCGTTCGGCCCCAGCGAGAGCGCATCGCCATCGAGTTGCGCATGCTGGGAAATGGCGTTGGGCTGCGCATCCCCCGCATCCTCCACCATGACCGTCAGCGCCTGTGGCGACAGGTTGAAGATGCAGACGATATCGCCGTCGGCATCGAAACGGCGGAAGGCCAGCACCGGTTCGGCAGTGCGGAAGAAGGCGATATCACCCTCGATCAGCGCGTCGTGCTCTTTGCGCCAGGCCAATATCCGGCGGTAGAAATTGAGCATGGAGTCCGGGTCGGCGTCCTGCCCGGCAACGGCGAGCGCGGAGTGCTCCGGCTTGACCGGCAGCCACGGCTTGCCGGTGGAAAAGCCGTTGGGCGCCTCGCCGGTATCCCAGGGCATCGGCGTACGGCAGCCGTCACGGCCCTTGTATTCGGGCCAGAAGCGTTTGCCCGGCGGATCGGTCAACTCCTCATAGAGGATATTGGCCTCGGGCAGGCCGAGTTCCTCGCCCTGATAGAGACAGACAGTGCCCTTGAACGAGGTCAGCAGCGCCACGGCCTGCCGCCCCAGATCCATCGGGTTCTGCGAATATTTCGCCCAGCGCGTCATGTGGCGATTGACGTCGTGGTTGGAAAAGCTCCAGCAGGGCCAGCCGTCCTGGCTGGCCTTGAAGAAAGTCTCGATGCGGCTGCGGAAATGCTCGGCCGAGAACTCGTTGCCCAGGAACTCGAACGAATAGCACATATGGAGCTTGTCGCCGCCGGACGTGTATTCGGCCATGAGCGGCACGGCCTTGTGGCTGTCGCCGACTTCGCCCACCGAGGTGGTGTCGGGATAGCGGTTGAGCAGCTTGCGGACCTTGCGCAGGAAATCGACATTTTCCGGCTGCGACTTGGAGTAGCGGTGCTCCTGCATGTCATAGGGATTGACCGCGTAGGGCAGGTGCTCGGGCCGCCGGGCCGGCGGATTGTTCCGCAATTGCTGGTCGTGGAAGTAGTAATTGACGGTATCGAAGCGGAAGCCGTCGACACCGCGCTCCAGCCAGAAGCGCATCACGTCGAGCACCGCGTCCTGCACCTTGGGGTTATGGAAGTTGAGGTCCGGCTGCTCGAGCAGGAAATTATGGAAGTAATACTGCCCGCGGCTCGGATTCCACTCCCAGGCGCGCCCGCCGAAAACCGATGGCCAGTTATTGGGCGGGGAGCCGTCCTTCATCGGATCGGCCCAGACGAACCAGTCAGCGCGGGCATTGGTGCGGTTGAGCCGGCTTTCGCGGAACCAGGGATGCTGGTCGGATGTGTGGCTGAGCACCTGGTCGATGATGACCTTGAGCCCCAGATCGTGCGCCCGCGACACCAGGGCGTCAAAATCCTCCATGGTGCCGAACAGGCGGTCGACCTCGATATAGTCCGAGACGTCGTAGCCCATATCGGCCTGCGGGGACTGGAAGATGGGCGAGAGCCAAATGGCGTCCACGCCCAGGCTCGCTATGTGGTCGAGCCGGCGCATGATGCCGGGGAGGTCACCCACCCCGTCGCCATTGGTATCCTGAAACGAGCGCGGATAAACCTGATAGATAACCCCGCCGCGCCACCAGTTCCGCATGCTCGTCTCCTGCAAGTCGTCTTGCCTAACTTTCCCGCATCAGAGCGGTTCCCGATGCGGACGGCAAGGCCTAGACGACGGCGCTGGGCAGCGGATCACCCTTGAAATGGGCTACCAGATTCTTGGCCATCAGCGCGCCCATGGCGTCTCGGGTTTGCTGGGTAGCGCTGGCGACATGGGGGGAGAGCAGCACGTTGTCCATGGCGAGCAGGGCTTCGGGCACGTTCGGCTCGTTGACGAAGACGTCGAGCGCCGCTCCGCCCAGGCCGCCCGATTGCAGCAATTCCACCAATGCCTCCTGATCGACGACAGAGCCGCGCGCCATGTTGACCAGCATGCCCTGCGGCCCGAGCGCCTCGAGCACCCGGCGCGACACGATCCCCTCGGTAGCCTTGCCGCCCGGCGCGATGACCACGAGCCAGTCGCAGTCGCGAGCCATTTCCTCGAGATCGGCATAATAGGAATAGGGCTCCTTTTCCTGCTTGTTGCGGCCCGAATAGACCACGCGCATGCGCAGGCCCTGGGCGCGGCTGGCGATCTCCTTGCCGATGCGGCCGAGACCGAGAATGCCCAGCGTGCGCCCGGTGAGCTCGACCGAGAACGGGAAGCTCTCGCCGCGCGCCCAGCGGCCCTCGCGCACGAAGCGGTCGGCCTGCGGAATACGGCGGGAAAGGGCGAGCATCATGCCCACGGTCAGCTCCGCCACGGCATCGTTGAGCACGTCGGGCGTGTTGGTCACCCGGATGTTGCGCGCCTTGGCGGCGGCAACGTCGATTGAATCGTAGCCGACGCCGATATTGGCGATGATTTCGAGCGCGGGCAGGGCCGCGATCATTGCCGCGTCGATCTTGCCGCTCGCGGCCAGGCCGCGAATGCGCGGGCCGACTTCCTTGAGGAAAGCCGCCTTGTCTTCGGCCTCGAAGAGCTTGTGGACGGTGAATTGCTTTTCGAGCGCGGCGGCGCAATCGGGCAGGAGCTTATAAGGCTGTAGGATTTCGATAGTCATAGGCGTTTTCCCTTTCGGGGCAGGATGTTGCCCCAGCCCGGCCGCGAGGCCAAGCGCTAATGCGTCAGGCGCCGAGCACCCAGAGCCAGGCCGAGACGGTGAAGACCGACAGGCCCGTGGTGATGAGGATGGTACTGTTGGCCACGCTCACCCCGCGATTGTAATAGGTGGCGAAGATATAGGCGTTGATGCCCGTGGGCATGGCGGCCAGCAGGACGCCGTAGCGCGCCATCTGCAGTGGCACGTGGAAGACGTGGACCATCAGCACATAGGCGATGAGCGGATGGATAACGAGCTTGAAGGTCGACATCACCGAGGCCTGCAGCCAACTATCGGAAATCCTGTATTCGTTGAGCGCACCGCCCAGCCCGAAAAGTGCTGCCGGCAGCACGGCCTGCGACATCATGGTGACGAAGGCGGTGGCGGGCTCGGGCAGTTCGAGGTTGAGCAGGTTGCCGATCAGGCCCAGCCCGACGCCCCAGAGCAGCGGATTTTGGAAGATGCGCTTGATGGCGACGACGAGCACGGCACTCAGCGGCGCCCCGTCACGGCGCATCAACTCCATAACCAGCATGCCGATGGTGATGAGGCAGGGGGCATGGAAAGCGATGATCGAATAGACCACCGGCATAGCCTCGGCCCCGTAGGCGCGCTGGATGATCGGAATGCCGATCAGCACCGTGTTGGTGAACATGGCGGCAAAGCCGGACGAGACGCCTTCGCCCGGCCGATCCTTGAACACCTTGATGGCGATGAAAGTGCCGGCGGCGAGCGAGGTCAGCGCGCCGACATAGAAAGGGCCGATGATGGCGAGGTTGAACGTCGTCGAAAAATCCGCCGTCAGCATCGCCTCGAACAGCAGGCAGGGCGTGGCGAAATTGTTGACGAAGGTCACCAGCCCTTTGACGCCCTCGGTCGGATAAAGCCGGAAGCGCACTGCGGCATAGCCCAGCGCGACAATGGCGAAGACCGGAATGACGACGTTGAGGATGGCGAACACGGGCGGGAGTCCGTTGGGCGGCTAGTATGGTAGTCCTTACACGGGGCAGGCCACGCCGAAAAGGGGGCTGGCCTCAGCCGATGGGCATGGCTTTCTCGGCCAGCCGCACCCAATAGCTTGCACCGGTCGGGATGACCTCGTCGTTGAAGTCGTAGGTGTCGGTGTGCAGGTCCGAACTGTCGCCATTGCCCAGGAAGACATAGGCTCCGGGACGCTGCTGGAGCATGTAGGAGAAATCTTCTCCGCCCATGCTCGGCGGCACGTCGCCATCAACGCGATCGGTGCCCACGAGCTCGCGCGCCACCGTTTCGGCAAAGCCCGTCTGGTCGGCGTGGTTGACGGTTACCGGATAGCCGCGGCGGAAGCCGATCTCGACCGTGGCGCCGAACGCCGCCGCGATCTGGGTGGCGATCTCGCGCAGGCGCTGCTCGGCCAGGGCGCGGACGCCTTCGTCATGGGCGCGGATGGTGCCGACGAGGCGGGCGGTGCGCGGGATGACGTTGAAGGCGTCGCCGGCCTGGATCATGGTGACCGAGAGCACGGCGGGCTTGAGCGGATCGATATTGCGCGACACCACGGTCTGCAGCGCCGTCACGATATGGGCGGCGGTCGCCACCGGATCGAGCGCCAGATGCGGCTTGGCGGCGTGGCCGCCACGCCCCTCGATGAGGATGTTGAATTCGTCGGTCGAAGCCATGATGCCGCCGGTGCGCATGGCGAAGTGGCCGGTCGGAATACCCGGCCAGTTATGAAGGCCATAGACCTCGCTGATGCCGAACCTGTCGAAGAGCCCATCCTCGATCATGGCGCGGGCGCCGGCTCCGCCTTCCTCGGCGGGCTGGAAGATGACGACGGCCGTGCCATCGAAATTGCGCGTCTCGGCGAGATACTTGGCGGCGCCCAGCAGCATGGCCGTGTGCCCGTCATGGCCGCAGGCATGCATCTTGCCGCTATTGGTGCTGGCGTAATCCTTGCCGGTGCGCTCGGTGATCGGCAGCGCGTCCATATCGGCGCGCAGGCCCACTACCTTGCCGCTATCGGTGCGGCCGCCGCGAATGACGCCGACCACGCCGGTGCGGCCGATGCCCGTCGCTACCTCATCCACGCCGAAAGACCGCAGCAGATCCGCTACTTTCCCCGCTGTGCGCACGACATCGTATTGCAGTTCCGGGTGAGCGTGAAAATCGCGGCGCCAGCCGGCGATCTCGGAGTGGAATTCCGCGATGCGGTTGATAACGGGCATGAAAAGTCTCGGCAGGTTAAGCCCTAGTGTCGCTCGCCGCACCCCGATTGGTCAACGGGGCGGGGCAAGAGATTTCCCTTTGGGGCAATGCGCTGAGTTCAGAATTCCTTGTTCCGCGCGCAGAACTTTGCCAAGACACCCGCCAAATGCACGAGAGGCCGAGCCCCATGAAAATCCTCGTCGCCGTCAAGCGCGTGGTCGACCACAATGTCCGCATCCGCGTCCGCCCGGACTTTTCGGGTGTCGAGACCGAAAACGTGCGCATGTCGATGAATCCCTTCGACAAGCATGCCGTTGAGGCGGCGGTGCAACTGGCCGAGCAGGGCAAGGCCGACGAGATCGTCATCGTCTCGATCGGCCCCAAGCAGGCCAATGACGTGATCCTGACGGCGCTGGCCATGGGCGCGCATCGCGGCATTCTCGTCGAAACCGGCGACAAGCTCGAAACCCTCGCCATCGCCAAGGTACTCAAGGCCGTGGCTGACGAGGAAAAGCCGGATCTCATCCTGCTGGGCAAGCAGGCGGTGGACGACGATTCCAACCATGTCGGCCAGATGCTGGCGGGGCTTCTCGGCTGGCCGCAGGCGACCTTTGCCTCGGAGATCCAGGCGGAGGGGGCGAACCTCGAAGTCACCCGCGAGGTCGACTACGGCCGTGCGATCATCGCGCTGCCGCTGCCGGCCATCGTCACCGCCGATTTGCGCCTCAATACGCCGCGCAACGCGGCTTTGCCCATGGTGATGAAAGCGCGCCAGAAGCCGCTGGCGGTGCGTCCGGTCGCCGAGTTCGGCGTCGATACAACCCCGCGCCTCAAGGTCGAAAAGGTATCGCCGCCGGCCGAACGTCCCGGTGGGCGCCGGGTGGCCGATATTGGCGAGCTTGCCGCCTTCATTGCCGGCGAAGTCAAGGAAATGGAGGCGCTCTGATGGCTGTTCTGGTTCTCGCCGATCACGATCTCGGCCAGCTCTCGCCCGCCACCGCGCGCGTCGTCGCCGCTGCCCGGAAGCTGGGCGGGCCGGTGGATGTGTTGATTGCCGGGGACGGCGTCGATGCCGTCGCCACGCAGGCTGCTGCCATTGCCGGCGTCGGCAAGGTGCTGCTGGCGCAGGCGGAGGCTTTCGAGCAGTCCGCGCCCGATGCGCTTGCCGCTCTTCTTGAAACAATGGCGCCGCAATACGAGGCCATTGTTGCCGGCTCCAACGCTGTCGGACGAGACGTCATTCCGCGACTGGCAGCGCGCCTCGACATCATGCCGGTGACCGATATCGTCGCCATCCATGCGCCCAATCGGTTCGACCGGCCGATCTATGCCGGCAACGCCATCGAAACCGTACTTTCCGAACAGCCGCACCAAATTCTCACCATCCGCGCCTCTGCCTTTCGTCCGGCGGGACAGGGTGGTTCAGCGCCAATCGAGGCCGTTGACGGTTCCGCTGCGGCCTCGGCTGCGCGGTTCATTGCTGCCCATCGCACCGAAAGCGACGTGCCGGACCTGGCGACCGCGCAAATCGTGGTCGGTGGAGGCGTGTCGGTCGGCTCTGCGGAAGGCTTCAAGCTCATCGAAAGGCTGGCCGGCCAGCTCGGCGCGGCGGTCGGGGCGACCCGCGCTGCGGTGGATGCCGGCTATGCGCCAAACGACTGGCAGGTGGGACAGACCGGCAAGATCATCGCCCCCGACCTCTACATCGCCATCGGCATTTCCGGCGCGTTGCAACACCTGGCCGGCATCCAGGGCGCCAAGAAGATCGTGGCCATCAACACCGACCCCGAAGCGCCTCTGGTGAAAATCGCCGACGTGGCGCTGATCGGAGACCTGTTCACGATAGTGCCCGAACTGATCGCGCAATTGCAGCGATTGGGTGTGGAGGGGTAACGGGCGGTCGTCCCGACTTTCCGTTGCAAATCCCGCGCCGCCGCCTATAAAGACCCGGCGCGTTCCGCGCCCATTTTCCCCCTCTGGACTGATCCGATGTTCGAGACCCTCACCAAAGCCCCTGCTGACAAGATCCTGGCCCTTATGGGCGAATTTGCCGCCGATCCGCGGAAGGAGAAAATCGACCTGGGCGTGGGGGTCTATAAAGACGAGGCGGGCGTTACCGCCATCCTGAGCTCGGTGGCCAAGGCCGAGCAGCGCATGCTCGCGAGCGCCAAGACCAAGACCTATGTCGGCATTTCCGGCAACAAGGGTTTCAACGCCGCCGTCCGCGACCTCGTGCTCGCCGACACCGTGCCGGCCGATCACGTGCGCCTGTTGCAGGCGCCCGGCGGCACCGGCGCGCTCGCCGTGCTGATGGAACTGCTCTATCGCGCCAAGCCCGACGCCACGCTCTGGCTCTCCAATCCCACCTGGCCGAACCACGGCCCGATGGCCAAGCATGCCGGCTTCAAGGTCGAGCTCTATCCCTATTTCGACGCCAAGACCCGTGCGGTCGACTTCCCGGCCATGCTCGCGGCGCTCGACAAACTCGGCCCCAACGACATCGTGCTGCTGCACGGCTGCTGCCACAACCCGACCGGCGCCAACCTTTCCAACGCGCAATGGGACCAGGTCGCCGCCTCGCTGGCCCGCACCGGCGCCTTCCCGCTGATCGACCTGGCCTATCTCGGCTTCGGCGATGGGCTTGAGGCCGATGCCTATGGTACGCGCGCCGTGGTCAAGGCCGTGCCGGAAAGCGTCATCGCGTTCTCCGGCTCGAAGAATTTCGGCCTTTACCGCGAGCGTATCGGCGCCGCCATCGTCATCGCGCGTGACGAGGCCCAGGCCGATATCGCCAATTCGCAGCTCATGAACATCGCCCGCGTCACCTATTCCCAGCCCCCCGATCACGGCGCGGAAATCATCCGCACGATCCTCGAGGACAAGGACCTGCGCGCCGAATGGGAAGCCGAGCTGGCCACCATGCGCAACCGCATGATCCGCCTGCGCGAAAAGCTCTCGGAAGCCATCAAGGCCAAGTCGAACTCGGCTGATTTCGACTTCATCGCCGATCATCGCGGCATGTTCTCGCTGCTCGGCCTTTCCGGCGAAGCCGTCGAAAAGCTCAAGAAAGACGATGGCGTCTATATGATCGGGGATAGTCGCATCAATGTCGCCGGCATCCCCGAGGATCGGGTCGGCGCTTTGGCGGACGCGATTCTGGGCACCCTCAAATAAAACCCCGGGGCGGGCGCGAATAATGCCCGCCATACACCTTGTGCACGGCCGCTAAAGCTCGCACATATATGGTAAAAGTCTTTCAAGGAGGAAACCGATGAAGTTCTTCGTGGACACCGGTGATTTCAACGAAATCAAGGAATTGTCCGAGACTGGCCTGCTCGATGGCGTTACGACCAACCCGTCGCTGGTTGCCAAGTCCGGCCGCAACTTCAAGGAACTGATCGCCGACATCTGCAAGGTCGTGCCTGGCCCGGTTTCGGCCGAAGTCGCGGCGCTCGACTACGAGGGCATGATCGCCGAAGGCAATGTGCTGGCTAAGATCGCCGACAATGTCGTCATCAAGCTGCCGCTCACCATGGCGGGCCTCAAGGCCACCAAGCATTTCCATGACGAGGGCATCAAGACCAACGTCACGCTCTGCTTCACGCCCAACCAGGCGCTGCTCGCCGCCAAGGTCGGCGCGACCTACATCTCCCCGTTCATCGGACGTCTGGACGACATCAACCTCGACGGCGTCGAGCTGATCGAGAATATCCGTCAGATCTACGACAATTACGCCTTCGCGACCGAAATCCTGGCCGCTTCGATCCGCAGCCCGAACCACGTGACCCAGGTCGCGCTGGCCGGCGCCGACGTCGCCACCATGCCGCCTGCCGTGATCCGCAAGCTTGCCGACCACCCGCTGACGGCCTCGGGCCTCGAAGCCTTCTCCAAAGATTGGAAGGCTACCGGACAGTCGATCCTCTAAGTGGTCGACACTCAGGTTGCCGAGGCGGTTCGTGCCGCCTTGGCGGGCGTGGAGATACCCGGAGGAGGCGATCTCGCCTCCTATGGCGGGCTGTCCGACATCATCGTGACCCAGAGCGCGGTGGCGCTCGCCATTTCGGTGGCGCCGGGCATGGAAGCTGCTTTCGGCCCCGCCCGCGACGCCGCGCAGCAGGCAGTCGAGGCCGTTTCCGCGGGCCGCAAGGTCATGGTGTCGATCACCTCCGACCGCGCGCCAGCCACGGCGACCGGACAGGCCGCCGCCCAGGGCCGTCCCGGTCCGGCGCCCAAGCAGCCGGTTCCCGGCGTCCGCAATATCGTCGCCGTCGGCTCGGGCAAGGGCGGAGTGGGTAAATCCACTACCGCCGTGAACCTCGCCCTGGCGCTGGCCGCCGAAGGGCTGCGCGTCGGCATTCTCGACGCCGACCTCTATGGTCCCTCCATCCCCAAGCTCCTCGGCATCGAAGGCAAGCCGGCCGTGCGCGAGGATGGCATCTTCTCACCCCACGACGCCTTCGGCCTCAAGGCCATGTCCATCGGCTCCATGCTGACACCCGGACAGGCCGTGGTCTGGCGTGGCCCCATGGCGACCTCTGCGCTGCGCCAATTGCTGCGCGAAAGCGACTGGGGCGATCTCGACGTGCTGGTGGTCGACCTGCCGCCGGGGACCGGCGATATCCAGATTTCCCTCTTCCAGCAGGCCGAACTGGCCGGCGCCGTCATCGTCTCCACGCCGCAGGACCTGGCGCTCATCGATGCCCAGAAGGCCATCGACATGATCAAGCGCATGAATGTGCCGCTCCTCGGGCTGGTCGAGAACATGAGCTATTTCGTGGCGCCCGATACCGGCAAGCGCTACGACATTTTCGGTCATGGCGGCGCGCAGGCTGCTGCCGAGCGGCTGGGCATGCCCTTCCTCGGCGAAATCCCGCTGCACATGGCCCTACGGCAAACGTCTGACGAGGGCCGCCCGGTCGTCGCAACCGACCCGGAGGGCTCCGAAGCGCAGGCCTTCCGCGACATTGCCCGCCGCATTCTGGCGAACAATCCGAACCTGGCGCGTTGAACTTTTCCACGCCGCGCGCGTGACAGGAATCGCCCAGGCTGCTAAATGCAATCGATTTCATTACTGCGCGCCGGGCGAATTCACGATCCGGCGGATGGTAAAAGCATGCCGGGAGGGCACATGTTCTCAGTCGACCGCAAGGATTTCGGACCGAACTTCGTTTTCGGCACCGCCACCGCCGCCTACCAGATCGAAGGCGGCCAGACCGATGGCCGCGGCTCCTGCATCTGGGACACCTTCTCGGCCACGCCCGGCAACGTCAAGAACGCCGAATCCGGCCTCATCGCCTGCGACCACTACAACCGCTGGCCGGCAGACCTTGACCTCATCCGCGATGGCGGCTTCGATGGCTATCGCTTCTCGATCGCCTGGCCGCGCCTTATTCCCGAGGGCACTGGCGCCATCAACGATCGCGGCATTGCCTTCTATGACCGCCTGATCGATGGCATGCTGGAGCGGGGCATCAAGCCCTTCGCAACGCTCTATCACTGGGACTTGCCCAGTCCGCTCCAGGACAAGGGCGGCTGGATGAACCGCGACATTTCCAAGTGGTTCGCCGATTATGCGGCTCTGGTTGCCCGCAAATACGGGGACCGGCTCACGGCCATCGCCACCATAAACGAGCCCTGGTGCGTGGCCTTCCTCAGCCACTTCCTCGGTGTCCACGCGCCCGGCTATCGCGATGTCCGCGCCGCCGCCCGCGCCATGCACCATGTGCTGCTGGCCCACGGCACCGGCATCGATGCCCTGCGCGCCGAGGGCGCCAAGAATCTGGGCATCGTGCTCAACCTCGAAAAGTCCGAGCCGGCGACCGACAAGCCCGCCGATATCGAGGCGGCGCAGCTGGGCGACGCACTGTTCAACCGCTGGTATCTGGGCGGTATCTTCAAGGGCCAGTACCCGGACGAGTTGACCTCGATCCTTGCGCCTTACCTGCCGTCCGACTGGGAGCGGGACATGCCGGTGATCTCCCGGCCGCTCGATTGGGTGGGCGTCAACTACTATACCCGCGGCCTTTATCGCGCCTCGCCCGAAACCCCGATCTTCCCGATCGGGCGGGCGGAAGGAGAGCTCGAGAAGAGCGATTTGGGTTGGGAAGTCTACCCGCAGGGCCTCACGGACCTGCTGGTGCGCGTCTCCAATGAATATACCAAGGTGCCGATCTACGTGACCGAGAACGGCATGTCCGAGGACGACGATACGCGGCGCATCGCCTATTACGACGCCCATCTCAAGGCCGTAAACGCGGCGCAGAAGCAGGGGGCCGACGTGCGCGGCTATTTCGCCTGGTCGCTGCTCGACAATTACGAATGGGCGCAGGGCTATTCCTCGCGTTTCGGCATCGTCCATGTCGACTACAAGACCCAGCAGCGCACGCCCAAGGGCAGCTACCGCTCCTTCCAGGGCATGCTGCACAATACGCGCTAGAGGGGGCTGGTTGAAACCAGAGCTTCCCCAACCACTGCACTTCCCCGGACTTGATCCAGGGCCTATTGCACCCTCCCGTCCGAGTGGAGCAATCCGTAGGCCCCGGGTCTCCGCCCGGGGAAGTTCCGTGGTGGTGGGAAGTTTCGTGGTGGGCATTCTGCGGTTTTGACACGGAAAGGCGCTGCGCTCCGGTGCTTGCCTTGTGTTCGGGGGCGAGGGTAAATAGCGATTAACCAAAGCGCTTTGGCAAACCGCCGCTTCGTGCCTTCGGGCCGGCGGCGGTTTGCGTATCAGGAAGGAAAATCCCGTGGCCGACGCGTTCGCTATGACCGAAACCAAGCCGGTGGAACCGCAACCGGTCGACAAGGATTGGTGGCGCGGCGCGGTGATCTACCAGATCTATCCGCGCTCCTTTCAGGACCATAACGGGGACGGTATCGGCGACCTGGTGGGTATCACCGAGCGGCTTGAGCACGTGGCTGACCTGGGCGTCGATGCCATCTGGCTTTCGCCGGTCTTCACCTCGCCGATGAAGGATTTCGGCTACGACGTCTCCAATTACCGCGACATCGACCCGTCCTTCGGCACGCTGGGCGATTTCGACAGGCTGGTCGAGAAGGCACACCGTCTCGGCCTCAAGGTCATCATCGACCAGGTGATCTCGCATTCATCCGACAAGCATCCGTGGTTCACCGAAAGCCGACAGTCGCGCAATAACGACAAGTCGGACTGGTATGTCTGGGCCGACCCCAATCCGGACGGCACCCCACCCAATAATTGGCTCTCGATCTTCGGCGGTTCGGCCTGGACCTGGGACAGCCGGCGCATGCAGTATTACCTGCACAATTTCCTGGCCTCCCAGCCCGATCTCAACTTCCACAACAAGGCCGTGCAGGACGCGCTGCTGGCCGACATGCGCTTCTGGCTCGACCGGGGCGTGGATGGTTTCCGGCTGGATACGGTCAATTTCTATTTCCATTCCGAGGGGCTGGAATCCAACCCGGTGGTCAAGCCCGAGGATTTCAACGCCTCGACCGCGCCGGCGGTGAACCCCTACAATTTCCAGGAGCATCTCTATGACAAGAGCCGCCCGGAAAACTTGAAATTCCTCAAGCGCCTGCGTGCGCTGATGGATGAATATCCCGGCACCACTACGGTCGGAGAGATCGGCGACAGCCAGCACCAGCTTGAAGTCATGGCGCAATACACGTCTGGCAAGGACCGGCTGCATATGGCCTATACGTTCGACTATCTGGGCGGCACCTTCTCGGCCGAGCACTTCCACACCTCGATCGCCAATACCGAAAAGGATGCCCCCGAGGGCTGGATCTGCCTCGCCTTCTCCAACCACGACGTGGTGCGCCATGTCTCGCGCTGGGCAACCCACGGCCAGCACGACGCCTTTACGCGCCTCGCCGCGCAATTGCTGCTGACCATGAAGGGCTCGGTCTGCCTCTATCAGGGCGAGGAGCTGGGGCTGACGGAAGCAGAGCTGGCTTTTGAGGACCTTGTTGATCCTTATGGCATCGAGTTCTGGCCCGAGTTCAAGGGCCGTGACGGCTGCCGCACGCCAATGGTCTGGCAGGCCAATGCGCATCTGGGCGGTTTCTCGACCGCGCAGCGCTCCTGGCTGCCGGTTCCGTTCGACCACCTGCCGCGCGCGGTCGATACGCAGGTCAACGACCCCTATTCGGTGCTGAGCTTCTACAGGAACTTCCTGGCCTTCCGCAAAAAGCATCCGGCTTTGATCAAGGGCGCCATCAAGCTCTTGGATGCGCCCGAGGGCGTGCTGGCTTTCGTGCGCTCGGTCGAACACGACAGGCTGCTTTGCGTCTTCAACATGTCCGAAAAGCCGGTGGTTTTCTCCATCCCCGAGGCCATGAGCCTTAAGGGTGTGGATGCGCCCGGCGTCGTTGCCTCTCCCGAGAATGGTTCGTTGAGCCTGGCGCCCTTTGGTGCCTATATTGGCTCACTGCTTTGATCATGCACGCAACGGCGGCGGTCACTTGCCAGCAGTCTCGGACCGACGCCCCCGGATAGGGAGATTTTCTGTTTGTCTGACCTGAAAATAACCAACCTCCACAAGAGGTATGGCTCGGTTGAGATTCTCAAGGACGTGAATCTTGAGATCAAATCGGGCGAGTTCATCGTCTTTGTCGGCCCTTCCGGGTGCGGTAAGTCAACGCTGCTGCGTTGCATTTCCGGCCTCGAGACCATTACGTCCGGTACGCTGGAAATCGACGGCAAGGTTGTCAACGAAGTGGCGCCGTCCAAGCGCGGCATCGCCATGGTGTTCCAGTCCTATGCGCTCTATCCGCATATGAACGTGTTCGACAACATGGCCTATTCCTTGAAGCTCCAGCATGCGAGCAAGGAAGAGATCAAGAGCAAGGTCGAGGCGGCCGCCGCCAAGCTCCAGCTCACCGATTATCTCGACCGCCTGCCCAAGCAGCTTTCGGGCGGCCAGCGCCAGCGCGTGGCCATCGGCCGCGCCATCGTGCGCGACCCTAAGGTTTTCCTCTTCGATGAGCCGCTCTCGAACCTGGACGCCGCGCTGCGCGTGGCCACCCGCCTCGAGATCGCCAAGCTCAAGGAAAGCCTGCCCAACACCACCATGATCTACGTGACCCACGACCAGGTGGAGGCCATGACGTTGGCCGACCGCATCGTCGTGCTCAATGGCGGTCGCGTCGAGCAGGTGGGTACACCCATGGAGCTCTACGACAACCCGCAGTCGCTGTTCGTGGCCGGGTTCATCGGCTCGCCCAAGATGAATTTCTTCACCGGGCAGTTCGCCGACAAATACAAGGCGGCGACGGTCGGCGTGCGTTCTGAGCACCTTGAAATCCAGCCGAACGGCAGCGGCGACTGGCAGGGCAAGGTGATCTATTCGGAGAACCTGGGCTCGGACAGCTATATCTATGTCGATATCGGCACCGAGGAGCCCATCGTCGTTCGCCAGAACGGCAAGGCCACCTACCATTCGGGCGATGCCCTGAGCTTCTCCCCGATCGGCGAGCAGTTCCATCGCTTCAGTGCCGAAGGCCGGCCGCTGGCCAATTGATCTCTCGGGCGGCGGGCCACGGTCCCGCCGCCTTTTCTTTCCCCATCTTCCCCCGGTAAAGCCATGACGCCCATCCCGGTCTTCGACGGCCACAACGACGTATTGCTGCGACTGCTGACCGACTACGCAGCCGACCCCACAAAGGCCTTCATCGAAGGGACCAAGGACGGGCATCTCGACCTGCCGCGCGCCAAGGCGGGCGGGCTCGTGGGCGGGTTCTTCGCGATCTTTCCGCCCAACCCGAAAAAGACGGATTTCACCGCACCCGGCGCCATCGGCGGCAACCCGCCACTGCCCGATCCGCTGACGCTCGAAGAAGGCCGGCAGACGACGCTGGCCATGGTGCGCATCCTGCTCGACCTGACGCGCGGCCCGGACAGCCCGGTGGCGCTCTGCCGCAACCGGGCCGAACTCGATGCTGCGATCGCGGCGGGCAAGCTTGCGACCGTGATGCATATCGAAGGGGCAGAAGCGATCGACGCCAATCTCGACATGCTCGAAGTGCTCTATGCCGCGGGCCTGCGCTCGATCGGGCCGGTCTGGAGCCGCTCCAACATTTTCGGCCACGGTGTGCCGTTCCATTTCCCGGCTTCACCCGATATCGGGCCGGGGCTGACGGCAGCCGGCAAGGACCTCGTGCGCGCCTGTAACCGGCTGGGCATGGTGATCGACCTCTCCCATCTCAACGAAGCCGGCTTCTGGGACGTGGCGAAGCTTTCGAGGGCGCCGCTGGTGGCGACGCATTCGAACGCCCATGCCATCTGCGCCTCCGCCCGCAATCTCACCGACAAGCAGCTCGCCGCCATTGCCGAGAGCAACGGCATGGTAGGCCTCAACTTCGCCACCGGTTTCCTGCGGCCGGACGGCGCGATGCGCGGCGACACCGCGATCGACATCATGGTGCGGCATCTCGATTATCTCATCGAGAGGCTGGGCGAGGGCCGCGTGGGCTTCGGCTCGGATTTCGACGGCGCTAATATTCCGTCGGCCATCGGCTCGGTGGCCGGGTTGCCGGTGTTGATCGACGCGCTCAAGGCGCGTGGCTATAGCGACGCTCTGATCCGGCGGCTGGCGTGTGGCAACTGGCTGGACCTGCTCGAACGGACGATAGGCTAGGCGACATCGGGCAGGCGCGCGGCTAGCAGTTCGCGCGTCAGCCGATGCTGCGGATGCTCGAAGATATCGGCAGGGCGGCCTTCCTCGACGATCTGCCCCTTTTCCATGACCAGTACGCGGTCGCTCACCGAGCGGACCATATCGAGGTCGTGGCTGATGACGAGATAGGCGAGCCCGTAGTCGGTGCGCAGGCGGTTGAGCAGCGTCAGCACATCGCCGCGGAGGGAGACGTCGAGCGCCGAAACCGGTTCGTCGAGAATGACGAGACGGGGGCGGGTGACAAGAGCGCGGGCAATGGCGAGCCGCTGCCGCTGGCCACCGGAAAACTCGTGCGGGTAGCGGTTGAGGAGGGCGGGCGAGAGCCCGACGGCTTCGCCGGACTCGGCTACGCGTTTGAGGCGTTCGGCGGGGGTTATGCCGGGCTCGAGGCGGAGCGGTTCGGCTACGGCGCGGCCCACTTCGAGACGCGGATCGAAGCTGCCATAGGGGTCCTGGAAGACGAGCGAGATATCACGGCGGAGTCGGCGGGGGAGGTCGGAGCCGTGGTAGGTGGTGGCATTTCCGGAGGCTTCTCCATTCCCACCCCACCCCCGCACTTCCCCGGTTGAAGAGGCGGCACCGTGGAACACCATCCTCCCGCCATCGGCACGATCCAGCCCCGTGATGATCCGCGCTAGTGTCGTCTTCCCGCAACCGGAGGGGCCGACGATTGCGACCGATTCCGACTGCGCCAGCGAAAAGCTCACGCCATCGACGGCAGCGAAGGGAGCGCCGGGCAGGAACCAGGCGCGGCCGGGCTGGCGAAAATGGCGGGCGAGATTTTCGACCTGCAGGAGCGGGCGGGGTTCCGCCGGCGGCGCCACCGCGCGGATGCGCGGCTTCGCGGCCGCGATCAGCGTGCGCGTGTATTGGGCGCTGGGTGTGCCAAAGACTTCGGCGGCGCGGCCCTGTTCGACCACCTCGCCGCGCCGCAGCACCAATACGCGCTGGCAGAGCGCGGCGACGGCCTTGAGGTCGTGGCTGATGAAGAGCAGCGCCATGCCGCGCCGGTCGCAGACCTCGGCGATGAGATCGAGAATGCGGCGCTGGGTGATGAGGTCGAGGGCGGAAGTCGGTTCATCCGCGATGAGGAGATCGGGCTCGCCGGCCAGCGCGATAGCGATCATCACGCGCTGGCGCTGGCCGCCGGAAAGCTCGTGCGGATAGCGGGCGGCGTGGAGGGGATCGAGACCGACTTCGCGCAGCAGGCTTTCGATGCCCGGATTGGTGCCGGCGAGCGAGCCCGCTTCAGCGATCTGGGCGCCGACGCGCATCAGCGGATTGAGCGCGGTCATGGGCTCCTGGAAGACCGTGGCGATGCGGCTGCCGCGCAGGCGGGCCATGTCGCGCTCGTTCCGGGGCAGGGGCGTGCCATCGAAGACGATCTCGCCACCGCGCTGGGCGCCCTCGGGCAGAAGGCCGGTGATCGCCAGCGACATCATGGTCTTGCCTGAGCCGCTTTCCCCGATAATGCCGAACCGTTCGCCCTTTTCGAGGGCGTAGCTCACGCCGGAAAGGACGGCGTTCTCCCCGAAGGCGACCGAGAGGTTCTGGAGTTCAAGCAGCGGCATTGGCGATGCCCTCGCGCTTGAGCCGCGGATCGAGCATGTCGCGCAGGCCGTCGCCGGCCAGGTTGAGCGAAATGACGATCAGCACGATGGAAAGGCCCGGCACATAGGTGAGCCAGGGATGCAGCAGGAACAGCGATTGCGCGTCCTTGAGCATGAGCCCGAGGCTTGTCGCCGGCGGCTGCGTGCCGAGGCCCACATAGCTCAGCCCCGCCTCGGCGAGAATGCCCAGGGCAAGCTGGATGGTGGCCTGGACGATGATGAGGCTGGCGACGTTCGGCAGCAGGTGGCGCAGGGAGATTTCCCAATTGCCCATGCCGGCGAGGCGGGCCGCGCCGATATAGTCGAGCGACTTGAGGCTGAGCGCTCCGCCCCGCGCCACGCGGGCAAAAACGGGGATGTTGAAAATGCCGATGGCGATCATGGCGTTGATGGCCCCGGGGCCGAAGAGCGCAGTGATAAGGATGGCCGTGATGATGGCGGGGAAGGCGAAGAGGAAATCGTTGACCCGCAGCACCAGCCATTCGACCGGCCCGCCCCATGCAGCCGCCGCCAGTCCAAGCGGTACGCCGATGATCATGCCGATGGCCACCGCTATGGCGGCGACGACGAAGCTGGTGAGCGTGCCGGCCATGACCATCGATAGCATGTCGCGCCCGAAGAAATCGGTGCCCAGCCAATGTTCGGCGCCGGGGCCGGCGAACTTGCGGGCGAGGTCGATCTGGTCGATCGGATAGGGCGTCCAGATGAGCGAGATCAGCGCCAGCGCGAGGAAAATGCCGGTGCCGATGAGGCCGATGACGAGGCTCGGATGCCAGCGGGTCTTCATGGCCGCAAGCCTCCACGCAGGCGTGGGTCGACCACGGCATAGAGCACATCGACGATGAACATGCTCGCCGTCACCGCCGCGATGAGGATGATGACGGCGCCGCGCACGAGGATCAGGTCGCGCTCGGAAATGGCCGTGAAGATGAGGCGGCCGAGCCCGGGCAGGTAGAAGACGTTTTCGACGATGATCGTGCCCGAGATGAGGAAGGCGAATTGCAGGCCGAGAATGGTGAGGATGGGCAGGAGGGCGTTACGTACCCCATGCCGCCAGACGGCTTCGCCGAGCGTCATGCCCTTGGCGCGGGCGGTGCGGATGAAATCGGAGCTTTGGACATCCACGAGCGCCGTGCGCATGACGCGGGCGAGGATGGCGGCTTGCGGCAGCGCGAGGGCGAGGCTGGGGAGGATCATGGCGCGCAGGGCGGCCCAAAAGTCCTCCTGCCAGGGCGTGAAGCCGCCGGGCGGCAGCCAGCGCAGGGTGATGGAAAACAGCAGCACCAGCAACATGCCGAACCAGAAATTGGGAATGGCGACGCCCATCTGGGCGAGGAGCATCAGGCCCGTATCGAGCCACGAGCCACGGCGGCGTGCAGCGAGAATGCCGATGGGAAGGCCGATGACTATGGAGAGCACCATGGCGAAGGCGGCGAGGGGCAGGGTGACCCAGAGACGCTCGCCGATAAGCGCCGCGACCGGCGCGCTTTGCGTATAGGAAATGCCGAAATCGCCGCGGAACATGGCGAGGAGCCAGTCGCCGAAGCGCTGCCAGATGGGGAGGTCGAGGCCGAGCTGGGTGCGCAGGGCGGCGACGGCATCGGGGCTGGCATTGATGCCGAGGATGAACTGCGCGGGATCGCCCGGGAGGCGATCGAGAAGGAAGAACACCGCGGCCGCTGCGATAACGAGGGTGACGAGGAAGCCGATAAGGCGGCGGGTGAGGAAGAGGATCATGCCTGGGTGGTGGGGAGTGCGTGGCTACCCCCCTCCCGGCCTCCCCCGCAAGGGGGGAGGTGAGTTGGGGCTGGCGTGGGGGTAATGCGGACGGGATCGGGCGTGTGGCTACCTTCATCCCTGTTCGCTCCCCACAAGGGTTGAGGGAGATCCAAGGGCGCAGGCGCGTAGCATCGTACCGTTTCCGGTGCGGGGGAGGAGTGGCTGAACTCTCCTTCACCCTCCCCCTTGCGGGGAGGGGCGGGGAGGGGGCGGGCCGCGGACACGGTCGTGCCTGGTGAAACCGGCCTGTTCTCAATCCACCCAGTGGATATCGCGCAGCACCATGCCCTCGATCGGGGCGTTGAGCCAATAACCCTGCACCTTGCTGTTCCAGACGCCGACCTGGGCGAGTTCGAACAGGTAGCCGTTGACGGCCTGCTCGGCGAGGCGGCGCTGGGCTTGCTGGGCCAGGTCCTTGCGCTGGGCGTCATCGGTCGTGGCGTTGAGCTTTGCAATGATCGCCTGGAATTCCGGGTCGTCGTAGCCGAAATAGTAGTTGGGATCGGCATAGATGCCAATGTCGAAGGGCTCGACATGGCTGATCACGGTCAGGTCGAAATCGTGGTTGGTGTAAACGTCCGTCAGCCATTGCGCCCATTCCACATTGATGAGCTGTGCCTTGATGTCGATGGCGGCGAGCTGCTGGGCGAGAATCTGGCCGCCCAGCCGCGCATAAGGCACGGGCGGCAGCTTGATCGTGGTCGAAAAGCCATCCGGGAAACCAGCCTCGGCGAGGAGGCGCTTACCCTCGGCCGGATCGAAGGGATAAGTGTTCGTCAGGTCGATGTAGTAGGGATTGTGCGGCGCGAAATGCGAGCCGATCGGCACGCCGAAGCCGTGCCCGGCACCCTCGATCAATTCCTGCCGGTTGATGGCATGGGCCATGGCCTGCCGCACGCGCAGGTCGTCGAACGGCTTGCGCTTGTTGTTGGTGGCAAGGAGTGTTTCGCCCTCGGTGGTGCCGACGGCGACGGTGAATTGCGGATTGGCCTTGAAGATATCGACCGCCTCGGGCGCGGCGAAATTGTTGAAACCATCGACATCGCCGGCAAGGAGCGCGCTGACAGCCGTGGCCGGGTCGCCGATGAAGACGAAGGTGGCCTTGTCGAGTGCCACCGGCTTGCCCCAATAGTCCGGGTTCCGCTCCAGCACCACGCGGCTGCCCTTGTCCCATTGCACGAAGCGGAAGGGGCCGGTGCCGATGGGGTGGGTGGCGTTGTTGGCCTCGGTCTTGGGGGAGACGATGACGGCGGCGCCGCGGCCAAGGTCGAAGAGGAAATTGCCAGAAGGAGCCTTGAGCCTGATCTCGACGGTCAGCGGATCGATGACAGTGACGCTGTCGATCACCCCGGCATAAAGCTCCTTCTGCGAATTGGTGCTGTCGGGCGCGATAATGCGCTCGATGCTGAACTTGACGTCATCGGCCGTGAACGGCGTGCCGTCGTGGAACCTGACGTTGGGCGCGAGCGTGAACGTATAGGTGAGGTTGTCCGGCGAGATGGTCCAGGACGTGGCCAGAGCCGGCTGCACGGCGCCGTTCTGGTCGATCTGCGTCAGGCCCTCGAAAATATTCTGATAGGTGACTTCTTTGGTCGCCGCGCCTGCGGTGGTGGTCGGGTCGAGCGCGGCGGGCTCGAGCACGAGGCCGATGCGGATATCGGTGCGGGCGGCAAAGGCGGGAGCGACGCTTGCGAGGAGCGCAAGGGCGGCGGCGGTCAGTGCTTTTTTCAACATCATGTGCTTCTCCGGAACTCCCTTTGAGCCCTTATAGGCCATCATGGCCGCCAAGTGGCGCGCACGGCGTGTCAAAGCTTTCTCCTGGCGCTCAATTGCGTAGCAACAATGACCGCGACGAGCGGCGGATCAGGAATCCCTGGGGGTCGCAGGCGACGGCAGTGCTTCGCGCGTCACCAGCTCGCTCGGAATCACCATCGAGAACAGCGTACCCACCCCGCCGGCCGGATCGACCGAAAGCGAACAGGCATTGACCGCCAGCAGCGAGCGCGTCAGCGCCAGCCCTACGGTCGAGCGCACGGGTGTGAGCAATTCCCCGTCCTTTCCCACGCCGTCGCGGAAGACGACGAAGGTCTCGGAGCGGTCGAGCTGCTGGTTGGCGCTGTCGCGCACATGCACGGCGATGGATCCGTCCTCTTCCAGCTTGGCCGAAAGCACGACGGCCCCGCCGATCGGCGTCTGGTCGATGGCACTGGCGAGCAGGTTAAGCACGGCCTGGCCGAGCGAGGCCCGGTCGGCGCGGATGCGCGGCAGGCGCTCGGAAATGGCGCTGCGCACCAATACCCGCGCGGCGTTGGCCTGGCCACGCACGCGGATGACGCAGGATTCGAGCAGGGCTGCGAGGTCCACATCGGATGGCCGCGGCGCATAGCGCCCGTCGCGCAGGCGGGTGAAATCGTCGAGCTCGTCGACGAGCGCCGTGATCTCCTGGCCGGCGGATTTGATATCCTTGGCATATTCCTGGTAGCGCGGATTGCCGATGTCGCCAAAGGCGGCCGAACCGATGAGGTCGGCAAAGCCGATAATGGTATTGAGCGGACGGCGCAGGCCGCGGCTGAGCCGGCCCATCAGCGCCGGATCGTTGTCCGATTCCGCCGGCGGAGGCAGGCGCAGATTGGCGTCGCGCCGGCGCAGGAAACCGAAATAGCCAGTCACGATCCCGGCCTGGCCCTGCGCGAAGAGCATCACCTCCAGGCCCGGCTCGGCACCCTTGGCCACGAGCACAGGCCGCGCGGTCTCGGCGAAGCGGGCGGGGCGTTCGAGGAAGGTACGCAGCGCATGGTGCTCGCTGCGGTCAACGATTTCGGAGAGCGGACGGCCAACAAGCTGCTGCTCGCTTTTTTGCAGCGCGATCCGGCCAAAGGCCGAGATAGCGGAGATAACCCCGGCGCGCGTCGCCTCGATAAAACCGTCCTCGTGCGTTTCGGCGGTGAGTTCGGCAAAGGCGCGCACGGCGCCTTCGTGACCCGTGCGCACTTCGGTGGCGCTGGCCGACAGCATCAGGGCAGGTTTGCCCTGCCAGGAAATCGACTGCAGCCGCGCCGTGACAGGCACGAGCGTGCCGTCGCGCTGCATCAGGTGGTTGACCGGGCCGGCCTCCGGTTTGTCGTCGCTGACCGACGGGAAGATCGCGCCCAGCCCGGCGGCGCGCAGGCTCTCGACCGAGTCATAGCCGATCATCTCGGTAATGGCGCGGTTGGCGAACAGCACCTGCTGGTCGCGGAACACCAGAATGCCAAGCGGCAGCCGGTTGAGCACCAGCGTCTCGCCGCCCAGATTGATGAGGGAACCCGTGGCGGCGGGCGTAGCGGGTGCGTCTGCGGCGGGCTGCTCGCCGGTGATGATTTCCTCGATGGTCGTGCGGCGCGTCTGCGGTCCGAGTTCGCCACTGACGCGATCATTAAGAATGCGCGAGAGCTCGTCGAAATTGTAGCGGGAGACCCGCTCGACCGTCTCCGCATCGGCAGGCGGCGGGGCGGCTGGCACCGCCGCGTCAATCGCTTCGCCGGCAGCAACCGCCTCGGCAGCGTTCAGCACCTCATTGGGCGGCGCCTCATCGCCCGGCAGCTCGGTGGTTTCCGCCGGTGCTTCGATCTGCTCGGACACGAGTGGCACGAAACCGCGCCCGATCACCTTGAGCAGCACTGGCGCAGGCGCGGTTTGCGGCTCGGGAGAACCGCCTCCCTCGTCGCTCTCCGACAAGGGGGCGTAAAGTTCGGCATCATGAGCAAGGCGCTCGAAAAGGCCGCTGAGGCGACCGCCTTCTGACGTGGCGCTTTCCTCGGAAGAAGTCTCCTGTTGCTCAGGCTCGCGGGGCGGCTCCTCGGCGGGACCCGTGTCCTCAGGTGCTTCCAGCGTGGCGCGCGCTGCGACCTCGACGGCGGCCCATTGCGGATCGAACCCGGTTTCGGGTGCGGCGCCGGGCAATTCGTCCGGGCCATCGGCCTGCGCCCAGGCATCGAGGTCGCTCTCGGCAGGAGGCGTGGCAAGGTCGCCGTCCAAGGTAGATACGGATTCTGCGAACTCGCCCGGCTCCTCCTCCTCCGCCGGGGCCAAGGTCGGCTCGAGCAGCACGAGATTTTCACCCTTGGGGCCAGCCGGAAAGCGCGTTGCGGCATAGGTGGTGCCGCCGAGGGCAACCATGCCCTCCCCCAGCTCGGCGGTGGGGTCCTCGCCCAATGCGCGTGCCTCCGGCGAGGCAAAGAGGACTGCGCCTTCGTTGTCGAGCAGCAGATACTGGCTTTCCGGCGGCAACCAGGAGAGCGTCAGGGCATCGGGCTGGGCATCGGCAAGGAATTCGCCGGCAATCGGATCGACGGCGACGACCAGCAGCCCCGCCGAACCATCGGCGAGCGTAAGCGGCGTCACCGAACAGGTGGCCGAAATCGGCTTTTCCCCGGCAAGAAACTGAATGCGCGAGAGGCTGGCGCGGCCGAGCGAGCCCAGCCGGATGAGACGGGCCACCTGTCCCTTGATGGGCGCCGGGGAGGCGAGCAGCTTGGGGCCGTTCTTCTTGCTGCGGGCGTTGAAGTAGCGGGCGGCTCCATTCCGCCACAGCAATTGGCTGCCATCACCCGACCAAAGCCAGGCCGGCCGGGCATCGGCCCAGTGCTCCATGACGCGGCGCGCCGTTGGCGATTTGATCCATTGACTCTCTGTCACGTCGCCAGCTCGAACTTGGCCGCATATGTGCCGGAATGGCACAAAGGATACGCGGAACTTAACACATTTCCAAATATCGTGCCCCGGCGCGAGGGTCCAGCGGAGTCCGTCGCGGGCCGCGAGCAAATGCCACCCATGGTTAAATGCCAGGGTTTTCCACGGCGTTAAATCGGCGCTTGTCAGAACGAAAAACTCGCCCTATGTTCCGCCCGTTTTCGGAAGGGGCCTGCGCGCCGCTGTCCGCAAACACGGTATGCCGCCTTAGCTCAGCTGGTTAGAGCACTAGATTGTGGATCTAGGGGTCCCCCGTTCGAACCGGGGAGGCGGTACCACCTTTCTCGGCGACCATGCCAATTTTCATAAAATACTGACCATTTGTACCGGCGCCATTGGCCTTCGGCTGCGATTCGACTTACGGTGCCTCAGGTTTTTCTTTGGGGCTCGATAAATGCACAAATTCCTTATCGGCGCAGCCGCCGCTGCGCTCCTCGCTTCGCCCGCTCTGGCGGCCGACCTCTATATTCAACCCGCAGCACCCAGCCTGATCGGCTCGGCCTCTGTCGTGAACTGGTCCGGCTTCTATGCCGGCGCCAATGTCGGCTATGGCTGGGGCAAGTTTGAGAATGGGGGCGTTGCAGTCGACAGCAAGGGGCTCCTTGGCGGCGTGCAGGCCGGCTACAACTACGATTTCGGCGGTTTCGTCCTCGGCGTGGAAGGCGATATCCAACTTGCGGACATCCGCTATGAAGCCGCTGGCGGCGATATCATCAGGATCGATTCCTTCGGCACGTTGCGCGCCCGCGCCGGCGCCGCAGTCGACCGCTTCCTTCCCTACGTCACGGGTGGCCTAGCCTATGGTCGTCTCACGACTGAATCCATGGGCGCGACCAAGACCGCCGGCAACACTGGTTGGACGATTGGCGCTGGTCTGGAATATGCGGCAACCGATAATATCTCGGTGAAAGCCGAATATCTCTACACTGACTTTGGAAACATCGATTATGGATTTGGTCCCGTGAAGACCACGGCCCACGTCCTCCGCGCTGGACTGAACTACAAGTTCTAAGCCTTCTGCATTCGGAAAGACTAAAGCCCGCCGAGATCCTCGGCGGGCTTTATGTATTTAGAAGCAGCCCGGGCGAAGCTCTGCTAACGCGATACGCGCAATGCCGAGATGGTTTCGGCGATATTGCGGAAAGCGGCGAGGAGCTGCGTTTCGTTGCTGGCGAGGAAGAAATGGTTCTCGGTCGTCGCGCAGGCTTTCATGCGGTTCTGCGTAGAGACATCGTTGTCGATATCAAAACCGACCGTGAACACGGTCACATGCTTTTTCATCTCTGTGCAAAGCCTTGTGGCCTGCGTCCAGGAATCGCCACTGGGGGCGTTGCAGCTGTTTTTTACGCTGGTGCCGCCATTGGACGAGTCCTTGCTGAGCACGCCATCGCAATACATGGTGTTGAAGGCGCCATCGGTCATCAGGATCACGAACTTGCGCAGGTTGTCGGCATCGTAGGAACCCGGCTTGCTCTCTTCGGGCAACATGGAAGCAAAGTTGGGCGAGACCATGTACCAGGCCCAGGCCAGGCCGAGATGGCCGGCCGTTGCGCCCGAGGCGGGCAGGGCGTTGGCGGTGGCGTGCAGGTCGGTCTTGTTGGTGGTGAGCGGCGTGATCGGCACGCTGACGCAGGGAGCGGTGCTGCTTGGATAATTGTATCCCAGCCGGGCGAGCGAAGGTCCTTCATCGGTGGTGTTGTAGGATTTTCGCTCGGTTACGCACGAGCTGATCTGGTAGGTATCGTAGCTGTTGTTGGCCTTGAGGAAGTAATAATATTCGCAGCCCAGCTTGGTGCAGTAGGCGTTACCCCCCGAAGTATAAGTCCTGTAAGTCGCTTTGGACGGCGGTGTGGGATTGTTCAGGATGAGGGTATTGGGCGTCGTGCCGTTGAGCGAGAAGCTCGACGCGCCCTGCGAGGTCACCTGGTAGGTCGTGTTATTGACTGAGGTCGTGCCCCCCGTGCCGACGATACGAACGTAATCGCCGGTCGAAAAGCCGTGCGCGTTCTGCGTCGTCACGTTGACTTCGCAACCTGAGGACTTGCAGGCAGTCACGGTGCCGCCGCTCGAGTAGTTCGAATAGCTCGAGCTGTTGATGTTGGCATTCGCCGTGGTCAGCAGCATGAAGCTGTTATTGTCTTTCTTGGAGACCCGATAGATTTTCTCGTTCAGCGTGGTCATGCCGGCGACGTCATCCACCCAGACATAGTCTCCAGTGTTGAGGCCGTGGTTGGCCGAAGTGACGGTGGTCTGCGTGCCCTTGGTAATTGCCGTTATGTTTGTACCGGCGCGGGCCGCCCAGGCTACGCCGGTAATGGGGAGGCCGGCGGGAATGGTGCCGCGTGCGGCGTCGGCGTAAATGCCGGGATTGACCGTGGCGGCGTAGGGAACCAGGGCGAGCTTGGAATAGGTCGGGTCCTGGACGTCCTTGACGATGATATCGATCAGTTCATTGGTGGCCTTGCGCAGGGCGACGATCTTGTTGCCGGCCATCGAGCCGGTCGTGTCGAGCGCCAGCGCCACCTCGATATTGGTGGCGCCGCGCGTCGCTTCCGAGAGCAGCCCCGCCGTCAGCGAGTTGATGCCGACCAGGCGGACGAAATTGGTCTGGACGGTGACGTCGGCGGTGAGGTCGAGCGTGCCGGCGATCTGGTCGAAACTGGCGGCGGTAACCTGCGCGGCAATGGTCGCATCGCCGATGCGCTCGATGAGGAGGCGCTCGGCGGAGGCTCGAATGGTCTCCTCGTCCTGCGTGTAAATCTTGGGCTGCAGTGCCAGGGCCGCGGCGTCGAGAGCGACCTGGGCGCGGGTTTTGGCTTGTTGAACAGAGACATAGTCGACCACCGCGCCGCCGAAGGCGACGATGGCGATGGCCATGACGGCGAAGATCACGCCGAACACGCCCCGTTCGTCGGCGCCGAAGCGCCCGAGCAGATTGAGGAAACTACGCACGACCTTGCCCCAATATTGGTTGGCGGCAGGGTGCCAAAAATTCCTAACTAAAGAACAATCACCTTCGTACCAATTTGCACCCGACTATAAAGATCCATCACGTCGTCATTGGTCATGCGGATGCAGCCCGATGAAACGTCGCCGCCAATCGTCCAGGGCTCGTTGGTGCCGTGGATGCGATAGAGGGTGGAGCCAATGTAAAGCGCGCGGGCGCCGAGGGGATTACTTTCCCCGCCGGCCATATGGCGCGGCAATTCCGGGCGGCGCTTGAGCATTTCGGCGGGCGGCGTCCAGTCCGGCCATTCGCGTTTATTGGTCACTTGATGGGTGCCGGACCATTCAAACCCGGTCTTGGCGGTGCCGATGCCGTAACGCAGGGCTCTTCCGCCGCCGAGAATGAAGTAAAGAAAGTGCTGGCGCGTATCGACGACTATGGTGCCGGAGCGTTCTTCTGAAGAAACCCGCACGACCTGGCGCAGATAGACTGGGTTCATGCGATAGCGTGACTGCAATTGCAGCGCATTGGCCGGACGCCCGGAGACGATCGTGACTCCCGGCGGAGGGGCATAAACCCAGGGATATTGGCGGATCTGGCCGGCAAAGGCATCGGCCGGCAGGGCGCTGGCGAGCAGCAGGGCGCAGACGGAAGCGCGGGTGAAGCGCAACATTTCGATCCCCCAATCGATAAAATTTGAAGGAATTCTGCCAGTGCTTCGCCAAGACGGAGTGAAGCGGAATGGTTTCCGAAAGCTTGCGAAACGGTCAAAATCGGGTCTCCGAAACGCCGATTCTGAACGAAGATGAACGGATGATGAACGAACAATCCGAGAGCCTGACGCGATGCTCGTGGGCGGGCAGCGACCCCCTCTATCAGCACTATCACGATCGGGAATGGGGCCGGCCGGTTACCGCCGATGCCCGGCTCTTCGAAAAGCTGTGCCTGGAGGGTTTTCAATCCGGGTTGGCCTGGATCACCATCCTGCGCAAGCGCGAGCGGTTCCGCGAGGTGTTCTTCGGCTTCGATATCGACCGGGTGGCGCAGATGGGCCCGGAAGATGTGGAACGGCTGTTGCAGGATACCGGCATCATCCGGCATCGCGGCAAGATCGAATCTACCATCAACAATGCGAAACGGGCGCAATTGCTGCGGGACGAGTTCGGATCGCTGGCCGCCTATTTCTGGCGGTTCGAGCCGCCGGCTTCCGAACTGCCTGAGCCGGGGACCTTCGTGGCGCAATCGGAGGCGTCGCGGCGCATGAGCAAGGATCTGCGCAAGCGCGGCTTCAGCTTCGTTGGGCCGACGACGGCCTATGCCTTCATGCAGGCCATGGGGATGGTGAACGACCACGTGCCGGGGTGCTTCTGCTATGCGGAGGTGGCGGAGGCGCGGCGGGGGCTGGTGCGGCCTGGGAGGTGAGGGGGAGCCGAGGGCGCGGGGGGTGTGACGTACCCCCCCTCCCGGCCTCCCCCGCAAGGGGGAGGTGACGTACTGGCTTGGACGGGGATTTATCGTCTTGCCTCGGCGGCCGGGGCTCCGTCTCAACTTCCATACTGTTGCTTTCAAACAACATTCCCTGCTTGCCGCGACGGGGTGTCGCATCTGGTGTTGGCAGGGGATCACGAGCGCGTTACAAGCGCTTCGTCCCAATCGCAGCCGAAGGAGGCATCTGATGACTGATCGCATGCACCTCGTATTCCGCTGCTCGCATCATGGCCGCTGGCACCGACCGGCTTTTATCAAAGCCTGATGCAAAGCTGACCCCGTCAGCACCGGACAACTTCCAAGCCTAACGGACGACCCGACTGCCTTTGAGGACGCTTTGCGTCCTCCGTCACCCGTCTCGCATTTCCAAAACCTTCAAGGAGCCGGACCGTTTGCGCGGTCCGGGACATGACATGTCGATACATGAACTCAAGGCACGTTCGCTCGTGCCGGCCGTTCCCAAACGGGAACTCGCCGGTGCGCGGGATTGGCTGGTGAAATTCCTCGCTCTGGGGCGCGAGCCCCAGGAAGTCCCCGGACATCTGCGCGAGGATGTCGGGTTGCCGCCCCCGCGGCCCTCGATCTTCGACTACCCGCTCATCGACCTGGGCCGGAACGGCCGCAGGAAAGACGAGTGGATGGACTAGGGGCCCGCCGCGTCCCCTGCCGAAACACTTCAACAAGGAGAGACTGAAATGACCGTACATGAATTCAAGCCGCTGATTTCCAAGGCCGAACCGGCACCCCCGCCCCAGGCCGCCAATGGCAGCAAGCTGGTTTCAGCCCTGCTCTCGTGGTGGCGCTATCGGGTGCGTCCGCCCATAGTTCCCGCGCATCTGCGCGGGGACATCGGCCTGCCGCCCGAGCCCGACACCAGCAATTACGATGGCGTGCCCATCATCAAGCCGCTGTTGCTGGCGCTCTGGCGCGCCTGAAGGCACGAGGCTCCCCGGTTTTCGGGGAGCCTCACGCTTGCCCTGCCAACCTCAATCCGCTACCAACACCCCCGACTTTTCCGGACTTTGCAGATGACCGACAAATCCAAGCTGATCGTGCCGCGCCTGCCGCGCGGCTTCGAGGATCGCACGCCCGCCGACATCGCCGCGACCGATGCCATGATCGCCAGGATCAAGGGCGTCTATGAGCGCTACGGCTTCGATCCGGTCGAGACGCCGCTGTTCGAATATACCGAGACGCTGGGAAAATTCCTGCCCGATACCGACCGGCCCAATGCCGGCGTGTTCTCGCTCCAGGACGATGACGAACAATGGATGAGCCTGCGCTATGACCTGACGGCGCCGCTGGCCCGCTATTTCGCCGAGAATTACGACAGGCTGCCAAAGCCCTTCCGCTCATATCGGGCGGGCTATGTATTCCGCAACGAGAAGCCGGGTCCCGGCCGCTTCCGCCAGTTCATGCAGTTCGATGCCGATACGGTGGGCGCCGCCGGGCCGGAATCGGATGCCGAAATCTGCATGATGATGGCCGATACCATGGATGCCCTCGGGCTCCAGGGGAAATATCTGGTCAAGGTCAATAACCGCAAGGTGCTCGACGGCGTGCTGGAAAGCATCGGCCTGGGCAAGGCCGACCCCGACAAGAGCCTCATCGTGCTGCGCGCCATCGACAAGCTCGACCGCCTCGGCATGGACGGCGTGCGCGCCCTGCTCGGCAAGGGCCGCGAGGACGAGAGCGGCGACTTTACCAAGGGCGCCGGGCTCGATGATGCCCAGATCGAAAAAGTGCTGGCCTATACCTCGGCGCAGGGCGAGGGCGAGAGCCTGTTCGCCGCGCTCGATGCGCTGGTGGCCGGCAACGAAACCGGCATGGCCGGCGTCGCCGAACTGCGCGCCATGGCGACCCTGTTCGCCGCGGCGGGCTATGGCGCCGACCGCATCAAGATCGACCCCTCCGTGGTGCGCGGCCTCGAATATTACACCGGCCCGGTCTTCGAGATCGAACTGACCTTTGCCGTCACCAACGAAAAGGGCCAGCAGGTCGTGTTCGGCTCGGTGGGCGGCGGCGGCCGTTATGACGGGCTGGTGTCGCGCTTCCGCGCCGAGCCGGTGCCGGCGACGGGCTTTTCCATCGGCGTGTCGCGCCTCGCCAATGCCTTGAAGCTCACCGGCAACCTGCAATCGGAAGCCGTGCGCGGCCCGGTCGTGGTGCTGGTGATGGATCGCGACCAGACGGCGCGCTACCAGGCCATGGTGTCCGAGCTGCGCAATGCCGGCATCCGCGCCGAGATGTATCTGGGTTCTTCCGGCATGAACGCCCAGATGAAATATGCCAACCGGCGCAATGCCCCGGCCGTGGTCATCGAAGGCTCCAACGAGCGCGAGCAGGGCGTGGTGACCATCAAGGACATGGTGGCAGGCGCCGAGGCGGCCAAGGAGTTCACCTCCAATGCCGAAATGAAGGCGGCCCGGCCGGCGCAGGTCAACGTGGCGCGGACCGGGCTGGTCGAGGCCATCAGGGACATGCTGGCGTGAACGGCGACGGGCAGCGGGTGGACGCAGAGCGGCTGGCCCGTTTGGGCGCGCTGGTCGAGGGCGAGGGGGTGACGCGGGTGGCGGCGCCCCTGCTGCTGCCGGCCGGCCCCTATTTCGACCTGGCGGGCGAGGAATTCGGCCGCCGGCTGCTGCTGACCAGCGGTGGCGACGGCAGCGAATATTGCCTGCGGCCCGATTTCACCCTGCCCATCGTCACCGATTATCTCAAGAGCGCAGAGGCTGGAAAGCCGGCGGCGTTCGGCTATCTCGGCCCGATCTTCCGCCAGCGGCGCGCCGGCGTGATCGAAGTGGATCAGGCCGGGCTGGAGCTGCTGGCGCAGCCAGACGCCGACGCGGCGCTTGACCGTGTTTTCGGCTTTGCGCGTAAAACGCTCGAAATCTTCAACGTGCGCAACGCCGTGGTGCGGCTGGGCGGGGTAGGGCTGTTCGAGGCGCTGCTGGCCGGGCTCGACATGCCCGATGTCTGGCGCCCGCGCATCCGCAACCGTTTCGGCCATGCCGAGGCGCTGGCGCGGCTGCTCGATCGGCTGGCGCTGCCGGGGAACGGCAAGGCGCAGACGCCCGATCGCGCCACGCTGGTGGAGCAGGTGACCGAGCAGATGGTGGCCGCGGGCCTGAGCCTCGCCGATGGACGCGGCCCCGAGGAAATTGCCGATCGCTATCTCGAACAGCAGGCGCTCGACGCGGCTTTGGTGCCGGCGGCGACGCTGGAGCTTTTGCGCCAATACCTGGCGATTGCCGGGGAGGCGGGCGAGGCGCTTGGGCACGTCGAGGCGCTGGCCGGCCGTGCCGGCGTGGATGTGGCGGCGCCGCTGGCGACGCTGCGCCGTCATCTCGATGCGTTCGGACCGGCCGCGCCCGTCACCTTCGATGCCGCTTTCTCGCCCCGGCTCGATTACTATACCGGCGTCGTCTTCGAGATGACCGGCGAGGGCGGCCATGTGCTGGCCTCGGGCGGGCAATATGACCGGCTGCTCGAGCGGCTGGGCGCCACGGCGCGCATCGCCGCGGCGGGCTGCGCGGTCTGGGTCGACAGGCTCGAAAAGGAGGCGCTGGCATGAGCGGGATTACGCTGGCCGTGCCCTCCAAGGGCCGGCTCGAAGAGGTGACGCGCGAAACGTTCGCCAGGGCCGGGCTCAACATCACCCGGCCGGGCGGCGCGCGCTCCTATCTCGGGGCGCTGGAAGGCTTCCCCGAGGTGACGGTGCGCTTCTATCCGGCGGCGGAGATCGCGCGCGAACTTATTCGCGGTGCCATCGATATCGGGGTGACGGGCATCGACCTCATCCACGAAACCGCCGAGCACGGGCCGGAAAGCGTGGTGATCGCCAAGCCGCTCGGCTTCGGCAATGCCGATGTGGTGGTGGCGGTGCCCGATCCCTGGATCGATGTCACCCAGATGCACGACCTCTCGGACGTCGCCTCCGATTTCCGCGCGCGGCATGGCCGCTGGCTGCGGATCGCGACCAAATACGTGAACGTGACGCGGCGGCATTTCGCGGCGCACGGCATCGCCGAATACCGGATCGTCGAAAGCCTCGGGGCAACCGAGGCGGCGCCGGCGGCGGGGGTGGCCGACATCATCGTCGACATCACCTCCTCGGGCACGACGCTGGCGGCCAACCAGCTGCGGATTCTGGAGGACGGCGTGATCCTGCGGAGCGAAGCGGCCCTGATCGTGAGCCGCACGGCGGACTGGGATGCAGCGCGGACGGCGCTGCTGGGGCAATTGCTGGCCCGGCTGGGAGCCGAGGCGGCGGTGGCGGGGATTTAGGCGGGGCTGGCGATGCTGGCCCACCCCCCCTCCCAGCCTCCCCCGCAAGGGGGGAGGTGCCGACAGCGTTTGTTGAACGCCTTTATTCCAGTAGCTCGATCGAAACACCTCCCCCCTTGCGGGGGAGGCTGGGAGGGGGGAGCCCCATGCCCTACGCAATTCTTGAACCAATTTCCGGCTAGAAGGCTTCGGTATTCCTGGGGGAGGATAAACCTGATTGGCCAAGGCGATCGAACTCACCATCCTGATGCCCTGCCTCAACGAGGCGGAGACGCTCGCCACCTGCATCGACAAGGCGCAGGGGTTCCTGGCGCGGGCCGGGGTGGCCGGCGAGGTGCTGGTGGCCGATAACGGCTCGACCGATGGCAGCCAGGACATCGCGCTGGCGCATGGGGCGCGGCTGGTGCGGGTAGAGACGCGCGGCTATGGCGCGGCCCTGGCCAGCGGCATCGCGGCGGCGCGCGGGCGCTACGTCATCATGGGCGACGCCGACGACAGCTACGATTTCGAGCATCTCGAACCCTTCCTCGAAAAGCTGCGCGCCGGCAGCCAACTGGTGATGGGCAATCGCTTCAAGGGCGGGATCGCGCCGGGCGCCATGCCGCCGCTGCATCGTTATCTGGGCAACCCGGTGCTGTCCTTCATCGGGCGGCTGTTCTTCGGCTCCCATATCGGGGATTTCCATTGCGGCCTGCGCGGCTTCGAGCGCGAGGCGATCCTGGCGCTCAACCTGCGCACCACCGGCATGGAATTCGCCTCCGAAATGGTGGTGAAGGCCACCCAGGCCGATCTCGACATCGCCGAAGTACCGACGACGCTCTCGCCCGACGGGCGCTCGCGCCGCCCGCATCTGCGCTCGTTCCGCGACGGCTGGCGGCACCTGCGCTTCCTGCTGCTGTTCTCGCCGCGCTGGCTGTTCCTCTATCCGGGCATCGCGCTGCTGGTGATCGGGCTCGTGCTCGGCGGCGTGCTGCTGCGCGGACCGATACACCTGACGCGCACGGTCGAGATCGACATCCACACCTTCCTGATGGCGGCGATGTTCATCATCGTGGGCCTGCAGGCCATCTCCTTCGCCGTCATCGGCCGCCGTTTCGCCTCGCGCTATGGCTTCATCCCCAAATCGAGCTTTGACGGCGTGCTCGAGGCACTCACGCTCGAGCGCGTGCTGCTGGGCGCCGTCCTGCTGGTGGCGATCGGGATGGGCACGCTCATCTGGGGCGTCTCGGTCTGGGCCTCGCGCGATTTCGGCCCGCTCGATGTCAATTCCTCGATGCGCTATATGATCCTGGCGATGACGGCGCTGGTTGCGGGCTTGCAGCTCGGCATGAGCGGCTTTATGTCGTCCATGATCAACATCCCGCTCCAGGAGCGGCGCCTGGCCGACGTCCCCATCCCCGACGACCAGATGTCCCGCCGGCGCGACCTGCCCAAGAAGAAGTCCTGACGTTGGAACCCCTCACTCTCGTTGCGCTGGCCTTTGTGGGGCTGGGCGCCGGTTTCGTCGATGCCATTGCCGGGGGCGGGGGCATGCTCTCGCTGCCCGCGCTGCTCTCGGCCGGCCTGCCGCCGGTCGCCGCGCTGGCCACCAACAAGATGCAGTCGATCGTCGGCACCACGATTGCGGCGACCACCTATTGGCGCAAGGGCCTCGTCTCGCTGCGCGCCCTGGTGCCGGCCATGGTGCTGACGTTGGCGGGGAGCATGCTGGGGGCGCTGACAGTCAAGCATATCGACGTGACCGCGCTCAACGTGGCGGTGCCCATCGCGCTCATCGCCATCGCCGCCTATTTCATGTTCGCCCCCAGGCTCACCGACGCCGACCGCTCGGCCCGGCTGCGCTTTCCGATCTTCGTGCCCGTCATGGGCGCGGTGGTGGGCTTTTACGACGGCATATTCGGGCCTGGCACCGGCTCGTTCCTGACGCTCGGATTCGTCGCGCTTTTCGGGCTGGGCGTGACGCGGGCGGCGGGCAACACCAAAGTGCTCAACCTCGCCTCGAACCTGGGCGCGCTGCTGCTCTTCATCCCCTCGGGCGACGTGGTGTGGCCTGTTGCCGTCGTCATGGCCGCCGGACAGATCGCGGGCGGCTATCTGGGAGCGCTCACCGGCATCAGATTCGGAGCCAAGGTCATCCGGCCGCTGGTGGTGATCGTCTCGGTCGGCATGGCGCTGCGGCTGCTGTTCATCCACTAATCGGCGAGAAATGTCCGCAAGGCGGCGTTGATGCGGTCCTGCCAGCCGGGGCCGTCTTCCTGAAAATGCTCAAGCACGTCGCGGTCGAGGCGGAGCGATACGGTCTCCTTGCCCGTGGGGATGACATTGACCTTGGGCGACGCATTCTCGACAGGCTTGGTCGTAGCAGCCTTGAACAGGGCCTCGGCCTGGTCGAGCGGGCTGGTGTGGCGTCGGGTTGGGGGCTTCACGGCTGTTCCTCTGGAAATGGATGATGCTGACCGGGTCGGAGAAAGGACTCGGCGCGCAATTCATGGATAGCACGGGCGGGAAATGGCCTGTCGGGAATTCCGGCGTCCGTCTCCCTCATCCGCCCTTCAAGGGAGCAATGCCCCAAAAGGAAAGGGCGGTCCGTGTGGACCGCCCTCCCGTTCGTGACCTTGGGAAAGGTCAGGTGTTCTAGTCGGCTCAAGCCGGCCGGACTTCTTAGAAGTCCATGCCACCCATGCCGCCCATGCCACCGCCGCCCGGCATGGCCGGAGCAGCATCCTTGGGCAGCTCGGCAATGAGCGCCTCGGTGGTGATCAGGAGCGAAGCGACCGAAGCCGCGTCCTGGAGGGCGGTGCGGACGACCTTGACCGGGTCGATGACGCCGAGCTGGACGAGATCGCCGTACTGGTCGGTCGCGGCATTGTAGCCGAACGAGACCGACGAGTTCTCGAGGATCTTGGCAACCACGACCGAGCCTTCGGCGCCGGCATTGCTGGCGATCTGGCGGACCGGCTCCTGGAGAGCGCGGCGGACGATGGCGATGCCGGCGTCCTGGTCGGCATTGGCGCCCTTGGCCTTGAGGTTGGCAGCGGCGCGCAGCAGCGCAACGCCACCGCCCGGAACGATACCTTCTTCAACGGCAGCGCGGGTAGCGTTCAGGGCGTCGTCGACGCGATCCTTGCGCTCCTTGACTTCCACTTCCGTGGCGCCGCCGACCTTGATCACCGCAACACCGCCGGCGAGCTTGGCCAGACGTTCCTGCAGCTTTTCCTTGTCGTAGTCCGAGGTGGTTTCCTCGATCTGCGCCTTGATCTGAGCAACGCGGCCCTGGATGTCTTCCTGGGAACCGGCGCCGTCCACGATCGTGGTGTTTTCCTTGGTGATCTCGACGCGCTTGGCGGTGCCGAGCATGTCGATGGTCACGTTCTCGAGCTTGATGCCGAGATCTTCGGAGATCACCTGGCCACCGGTGAGGATGGCGATGTCTTCGAGCATGGCCTTGCGGCGGTCGCCAAAGCCCGGGGCCTTAACGGCAGCAACCTTGAGGCCACCGCGCAGACGGTTGACGACGAGGGTAGCAAGAGCCTCGCCTTCGATGTCTTCGGCGATGATCAGCAGCGGACGCTGCGACTGCACGACGGCTTCGAGCAGCGGCAGGATGGTCTGCAGGTTCGAGAGCTTCTTCTCGTGGAGGAGGATGACGGCGTCTTCGAGGATGGCGGTCATCTTCTCGGTGTTGGTCACGAAATAGGGCGAGAGGTAGCCGCGGTCGAACTGCATGCCTTCGACGACTTCGAGCTCGGTCTCGGCGGTCTTGGCTTCCTCGACGGTGATCACACCCTCATTGCCGACCTTCTGCATGGCCTCGGCGATCTGGTCGCCGATCGAGGTTTCGCCGTTGGCCGAGATGGTGCCGACCTGAGCGACTTCAGCGGAAGAATTGATCTTCTTGGCCTGGGCCTTGAGGTTGGCGACGACTTCCTCGACGGCGAGGTCGATACCGCGCTTGAGGTCCATCGGGTTGAAGCCGGCGGCAACCGACTTGACGCCTTCGACCACGATCGCCTGGCCGAGAACGGTGGCGGTGGTGGTGCCGTCACCGGCGATGTCGTTGGTCTTGGACGCGACCGAGCGCAGGAGCTGGGCGCCCAGGTTCTCGTACTTGTCCTCGAGCTCGATTTCCTTGGCGACGGTGACGCCGTCCTTGGTGATGCGCGGGGCGCCGAACGACTTTTCGATAACGACGTTACGACCCTTGGGGCCGAGGGTCACCTTCACCGCATTGGCAAGGGTGTTGACGCCGCGCAGCATGCGCTCGCGGGCATCGGTGGAGAACTTTACTTCTTTAGCAGCCATGTCTGGCGCTCCTTAGTAAGCGTTGAACGGACGATACCGGACGCGGCCTTAGCCGATGATGCCCAGGATGTCGGATTCCTTCATGATCAACAGGTCCTTGCCGTCGATCTTGACTTCGGTGCCGCTCCACTTGCCGAAGAGCACGCGGTCGCCGGCCTTGACGTCCAGGGCGACGATCTTGCCGCTTTCGTCACGGGCGCCGGGGCCAACGGCCTCGATGATGCCTTCGGAGGGCTTTTCCTTGGCGGTGTCGGGGATGATGATGCCGCCAGCGGTTTTTTCCTCGCTGTCGACACGCCGGACGACCACGCGGTCGTGCAGGGGACGGAAGCTCATGTTCGCTCCTTATGAGACCATACCTGAGTAAATCTGTGCTGTTAGCACTCTCGTATTCTGAGTGCTAACAGGCTGCACGGGGATATAGGAGCGCCGTTTTAGCGAGTCAAGGTCGCGCGATTGTGACGGCGCGGTGATGCCCGCTTCCCCTGCCGTGCCGAATGGGGGATAAGGGGCCCATGAGCGAACAAGCAAAAAACACCGAAATCCGCCTCCGCCGCACCGGCGGGGCAGGTCCCAACACGCAATGGCAATGGGAAGTGCTCGACGCCGACGGCAAGGTGCTCAAATCCGGCACCGCGCTCGGCGAGGAACACAAGGCCTTCGCCACCGCCAAGAAGGCCAGGGAAAAGCTGGGGAAGTAGTCAGCGACGCCTGACCTGTCCCTTCTTGTCGCGGAAGAGCGGCGCGACCTGCGCTGCTAATTGCGTCACGAATGAGCGACTGAACCGACCGAGCGGCTGCTGGGCAGGGTCGAGGTAGAACGAGTCCTCGACGATGTCGTAATTGTATTCGCTCACCGTTATCCAGCAGCGGCCCGCCTCCCCGATACCGGCACGGCGGTGTTCGGTTTCAGGGACTTCGATGGCGCTCTGCTCCGCTATCGGCGGTTTGGTGGAGATGGCCAGAAGGACCATGTGGGTCGCTCCATCCGCCGATTTGACCGCCAGGATCATGCAGACCGGCCGGCCCTTGCGCCCCTCGGTTTCGCCGCGCGACTGCTGGTGTTTCCAGAGATAGGGATAGACGATGACTGTACCCGGCCGCAAAAGCTCAGGGTTCATCGTCGTATCCCTCGCCCTTCGCAAGCGCGTCGATCCTCTCGGCGAAGAGCCCGGCGATAGCTTCGGGCGTCTCGCCTTGGCCGAACACCTGGCGCGGGTCCTTGCGCAAGAGCCGGGCGTAGTCGTCGGCCGTAAGGATGACGAATTTAGGTTTGCCGTGGCGGGTGATTTCGACCGGCCCGGAATGGGCCGCCTCCACCACCTCGCCCGACCTGTTGTTGAGATCGGTCAAAGAATAGCGCCGCATCTTCGCCTCCATTAGGTAATTTAGGTAAATTACCTAATTTCTGGAAGATTGGGAAGTGTCTCATGCCGCGCCCTTGGCTCCCGCCATCTCTGCCCAGGCCTGGCGCTTGCGGTAGATGGTGGATGGGCTCAGTTCGAGGGCGGCGGCGGCGAGGGCGATGTTGCCGCCGAAGCTGACGATGGCTTCCTCGATGATGCGCTGTTCCTGCTGCCACATGGGCAGGATGGCGCTGCGGCGCGGGGCCGGGGGCTCAAGCGGGGCCGGCGTGGCGAAGGCGCGCGATTCGATGTCGGCCGCGGCCACCATTTCGGCAGTGATCTCGCCGCCATCGAACATCACCACGAGCCGGCGCACCAGATTCTGGAGCTGGCGGACATTGCCCGGCCATTCGCGGGCAATGAGGCTGTCGGCGGTTTCGTGCGAGAAGCCGGTGAAGTGCTTGTGCTCCTCGCGCGCGAAGCGGGCGAGGAAATGCTCGGCCAGCACCATGATATCGGCCGGGCGCTGGCGCAGGGGCGGCAGATGGATGGGCAGGACGTGCAGGCGATAGAAAAGGTCCTCGCGGAAGCGCTTCTCGCCGATCATCTGCATGGGATTGCGGTTGGTGGCGCAGATGACGCGGACATCGACCTGGCGCGTATCGGCCTCGCCAACGCGGCTGAGCGTGCCGGTCTGCAGGAACCGCAGCAGCTTGCTCTGGAGGGAAAGATCCATTTCCCCGATTTCATCGAGGAACAGCGTGCCGCCATCGGCGAGCTCGGCCGCGCCCTTGCGGTCTTCGACCGAGCCGGTATAGGCGCCACGCGCCGCGCCGAACAATTCGCTTTCCATCAGGTCGCGCGGGATGGCGGCGCAGTTGATGGCGACGAAGCGCTTGCCGCCGCGCGGGCCCTTGGCGTGAAGGGCCTCGGCGCAGACTTCCTTGCCCGTGCCACTCTCGCCGGTGATGAAGACCGGGGCTGAGGAGGGCGCGATGCGGGTGATCTGCTCATAGACATATTGCATCTGCGTGGAGGCGCCCACGAAGCCGGCAAAATCCTGCGGGACGTGTCCGGTCCGCGAATCGATGCCGATGGCGCGGGCCTTGCCGTGGCGATGCGCCAGCTCACCGATGCGAGCGGCGAAGCCCGAGCCGGAAATCGGCTTGGCGAGGAAATCGTGCGCCCCGGCCCGCATGGCGGCAACGGCCGCCGACACCGATGCCCCGCCCGAAAGCGCGATGAGCAGCGCTCCCTCGGCGATCTTGGCCAGGCGCGCCACCGCTTCCTCGGTATTGGCGGCGAGGTCGTCGAGGCTGGAAAGATCCATGAGGACGATATCGTAACCGCGCGCCCGCAGTTTTTCGGCGGCGGCCCGGCCGCTCTCGACGGCCTCGATCGCCGGTTCGATGCGCAGGCAACCCACGAGGCTGGCGGCCATGGCCCGGCCGGCGGCTGGATCACGGTCGATCAGGAGGATGGTGGCAGCGGCGTCGGACCTTTGTCCGGGTCGCATCGGCATGGGCGTTATCCGCGGTTTTTGCTTTGCCCTGATTGTTTATGAACAGGGTAAACAATTCGTTTGCCTCTACGATCAAGCCAACCGCTTTTGCCGTCCCTGGCGGGGTGCTATGCAGAATGCGTCGAATCACTGAACTAGCCGGGAAGAGGCAGTGCAGGCCTTGGTTTATACTTTCATTGCTCTGGCGGCCTTTGCGGTGGCGGCCACGGCATATTTCGGTCTGGCGTTCACGCCGGTCGAAGCCTTCATGCTCGCTTTGGTCGCCGGTGGACTTGCGGTCATTTTCGTGGAGCGGACGCTGCGGCAGCGCTCCGAGGCGCGCCTCGAACGCGCCATAGAGGAATTGTCGCGCCTGCTGGCAACCGATGCGCAGGCCGGGCAGGTGCTTAGCCAGCGGATCAATGCGTTGGCCGATATCGATGCCGGCAAGCGCATTTCGGGGCTCGAAGCCGATATTTCGGTGCTGGGCACGGTGGTGCGGCAGGTCGCCGAAGCGGTCGCCGATATCGAGCAGGAGCAGGACGACATCCGCGAAGCCAAACGCGGACCGGTCGTGCTCAGCGCCACGGCACGCGAAGTGCCCGAGGCTCTGCCCGAGCCCGAGATCGACCTGGGCGCGGTCGAGGAGGCGCTCGACCAGGGGCGGCTGATCTTCCATATCGAGCCGATCTTCACGCTGCCGCAGCGGCGCGTGCACGGCTATGACCTGACCCCGCGCATGCGCCTGGATGGCGGCGACATCGCCAATGCCGCCGAGTTCATGCCGGTGCGCGGCGGCGAAACCGTGCGCCGGCGCATCGAGGCGCTGGCGGTGGAGGAGGCGATCAGCCTGTCGCTGCGCGCCCGCCGCAATAAGGTGGCGCTGACGCTCTATACGCCGCTTTCCAAGGCGGCCCTGGGCGATACGGCCTCGGTCAACCAGATCGCGACCCTGCTGGAAGCCAACAGGGGGGCGGTTCCTGTCGTCAACTTCGCCATTTCCGAGGATGACTGGCGCGCCCTTTCGGCCTCCGAGCGCCAGGCCATCGGCGCCATGACGCGGCGCGGCGCAGCCTTCTCGATCCTGAATGCGCGCTCGCTGCGTTCGGACTTCGCCGAACTGGCCGCGGAGGGCGTGCGCTCGGTCCGCGTCGATGCGGCGCGCTTCATCGAGCAGCCCGAGGCCTTTACCGATATCCATACTTCCGATATCGCAAGCTTCCTCGAGCGTTCCGGCATCGACCTGATGGCCAGTTCCATCCGGTCGGAAGACCAGATCATCACCTTGCTCGAGGACGGATTCCGCTTTGCCCAGGGCCATTACATGGCGGCGGCAGGCCCGATCCGCCCCGACCTCGTGGGTGAGCGCCTCGCACCGGTTGCCTGAGCGCTTCCCAACGGAGCCGCTCACGGTCTCGTCGAGAGTGCCGGGCGCGCTTTGACCATTGTTCTGAGCGTTTTCGCGCTGGGAAAGTGTGCCCACTTCCCCTGAAGACGCTCTGAAGCCCGAAGGACCAGACCGATGCCAGAACCCGCCGGAGCGCTTGCCGGGCTTTCCGCCATTGCCGGCCGCTATGACGTGGTGCTGAGCGATGTCTGGGGCGTGGTCCATAACGGCGTCGCCGCCCACCTCTCGGCGGTCGAGGCGCTGGTGAAATTCCGCGAACGGGGCGGGCGCGTGGTGCTCATCACCAATGCGCCGCGTCCGTCCGGCCCGGTCATCAACATGCTCGACCACCTGGACGTGCCGCGCGCCGCCTATGACGCCGTGGTGACTTCGGGCGATGCCACCCGCACCATGATCGGGCATTATGCCGGCAAGGTGATCCACCATGTCGGCCCGGCCACGGCCGACGACGCGCTCTATGAGGGGCTCGACGTGCGGCGCGGCTCGGCGGAGGAGGCGGACGCCGTGGTGGTGACCGACCTCGACACCGACGACGACACGCCGGACATGTACACCGATCGCATCGCGCTCTGGCTCAAGCGCGGCCTGCCGCTGATCTGCGCCAATCCCGACAAGGTGGTCGAGATCGGCGAGCAGATCGTCTATTGCGGCGGCGCCCTGGCCGACATCTACGAGGAGCTGGGCGGGGAGGTGCTGATGGCCGGCAAGCCCTATGCGCCCATATACAACGAGGCGCTGGCCTTGGCCGAAAAGGCCGCCGGGCGCAGCATCGAGAAATCGCGCATCCTCGCCATCGGCGACAGCGTGCGCACCGACGCCATGGGCGCGGCCGATTTCGGCATCGACCTGCTGTTCATCACCGGCTCCATCCATGCCGGGGAACTGGACGCATTCGGCGAGCCGGACCCCGAGCGCATCCGCGCTTTCGTGGCCACGACCGGCGCGCGCATGGCCGGTTTCATGCCGCGCCTCGCCTGGTAGCTTGCATTGGCCGCTCAAACTTGGCAATTTCCCGCGGCTTGCACCCTGGGGCCTATCTTACAGTGACTGACTTTCTAAAGCTCACGGGGCTGGACAATGTCCCAACCCGGCTCAAGGGCGCACAAATTGCCATCGGCAATTTCGACGGCTTCCATCGCGGCCATCAGCACGTTTTCGCCGCGCTCAAGGAGCGCGCCCGCCAACGCGGCGTGCCCGCCGTGGTGCTGACCTTCGAGCCGCATCCGCGCGACGTCTTCGCCCCCGAGCCCTTCATGTTCCGCCTCACCGAAGGCGATGCCAAGGCGCGCCTCGCCGAAGCGCTGGGGCTCGACGGCATCGTCATCATGCCCTTCACCCGCGATCTCTCGCAGGTCGAGGCCGAGGATTTCGTCTCGCGCTATCTCGTCGGGGCGCTGGCTGTTTCCGGCGTCATCGTCGGCGCCGATTTCCATTTCGGTCGCGGCCGCCGGGGCACGCCCGAATTCCTGCGCAATGCCGGGGCGCAGCATGGCTTCGAAGTCGAGACGCTGGCGCTGATCGACGATGGCTCCGAACCCATCTCTTCCTCGCGCGTGCGCGAAGCGCTACGCCAAGGCGACCTGGCCACGGCCAATCGCCTGCTGGGCTATCACTGGTTCGTCGAGGGCCCGGTGGTTTCCGGCGACAAGCGCGGGCGCGAACTGGGCTTCCCGACCGCCAACATGGCGACCCATGAAGGTTTCCACCTCGCCCAGGGCGTCTATGCCGTGCGCGCGCGGCTGGGCGACCGCCTGATCGACGGCGTGGCGAGCTTCGGCAAGCCGATGTTCAACAATCAGCGCCCGCCCTTCGAAACGCACCTCTTCGACTTCCACGAGGATATCTATGGCGCCCATATCTCGGTGGCGCTGATCGGCCATATCCGGGGGCAGGAAGTGTTCAATGGCCTGCAGGACCTGATCGCCGCAATGAACCGCGACAGCCGCAAGGCACGGGACCAGCTCGAGGGCTGCTGCCCGATCAGCGAGCTGGACCGGAAGCTCGGCTTTTTCGGATAGGGCGCGGTGCGGGCGGCGGGCTTTGGTGTTCGCTGCTTGGCTGGCTTTTAGCAGTATCACCGATAGGAACTTCTGGGGCGTAGTGCACGCTCCCGCCCGCGTGGAGCTTTCCGTGGGCCCCGGCTCTGCGGCCGGGGAAGTCCGGTGGTGGGGAGGGGGCCGCGCAGGATTGGCGTCCCGGTTTTGATTTTCCTGCCGTCGGCGGTTGTGGCTCACCCCCCTCCCGGCCTCCCCCGCAAGGGGGGAGGTGTTTCGATCCAGTCGCTGGAACACAATACGCCCCACATCCTCGGTCAGCACCTCCCCCCTTGCGGGGGAGGCTGGGAGGGGGGTGCGGCAGGAACAGTGTTGCTGGTTGCCCCTCGCCCGCCTTGCCGGGCACCTCTCCCCGTGGGGAAGGGAATGAGGGCCTCTCAGCCGCCCGTAAACGTCAGGATGTGCATGGCGCCGGCGCCGTATTCGCGGCGGTCTTCCAGGGTGAAGCCGGATGGCAGTTCCACTGCGACGTCGCTGGCGTCTTCGAGCACTAAAGTTGCGCCGGGGGCGAGCCAGTTGCCGTCGCGGAGTTGTATCAGGGCTTTTTCACCCAGGCCCTTACCGTAGGGCGGGTCGAGGAAGGCGAGGGTGATGTTGCCCATGGTGCCGGCGGGGCCGAGATCGGTGGCGTCGCGGCGCAGCAGTTTGGCGACGCCGCCGACGCCGAAGGCTTCGATGTGGTCGCGGATGAGGCCGCGAGCGTCGGCGCTGGTATCGACGAAAGTCACCTGCGCGGCGCCGCGCGACAGGGCTTCGAGGCCCAGCGCGCCGGTGCCGGCGAAGAGGTCGATGACGCGCAGGCCGCCGAAATTCGGGCCGAGGCGGCTCGACAGGATGTTGAAGATCGATTCCCGCGCACGGTCGGAGGTCGGGCGGATCGAGTCATCGGGCGGCGACAGCAATTGCTTGCCCCGAAACTTGCCGGCGACGATGCGCACCGATCAGCCTCGCGGCTTGCGGGGGCCGCGCGGGGCGCCGCCCGTGGGGCGCGGCGTGCGCGGGCCGGAGCCGCCATCTTTGCGCGGACCGCCACGACCCTTGGGCGGGCCATCGGCACGGCCGGACCCGGTCTTGCCGCGCGCGGGAGCGCCGTCGCCACGAGCGGGGCGCTCCGGGCGGCTGGAGGCGCCTTCAGGGCGCGGACCACGCGAGGCCGCGCCTTCGGGACGGAAGCCACGAGCGCCGGGGCCGGAAGCACGCGGGGAGCGCGCGCCAAAACCTTCGGAGCGGGAGCCGCGCGTTGCGCCGCCCTCGGGACGGGACGAGCGGGCCGGGCCGCCTTCCGAACGCGGACCGCGAGCGGGGCCTCCTTCGGAGCGCGGAACACGGGTGCCGGGGGCGCCGGAGCGCGGCGGACGACCGGCGCGGCCTTCGCTGCGCGAAGCGCCTTCCGAACGCGGATAGCGCGAGCCGGTGCCCTCGGCGCGTGAGCCGCGAGCCGGGCCACCTTCCGCACGCGGGCCGCGAGCGGGGCGGGCAGAGGCGTCGGCGCCATGGGTCTTGCTGCCATAGGAGCGCTTGGGCGCGGCGGAGCGGTCATCGAACCCGGCGGCGGAACGCGGGGCGCGCGGCTTGCGCGTCCATTCGCCGGCCTCGCGGGTATCGGGGTGATCGCCATGATTGCGGCGCGGGCGATCGCCCAGGGGCTTTTCGCCGCGCAGGGGCGCGGATTTCCCGCGCGGCGGCTTGCCGGCGGCGGCAGCGCCGCGTGCGGGTTTGCCGAACTTGCCTGCGGGCTTCTCGTCATCCTCGCCGCGCTTGCGGCGCTGCTCGGGAGCCTTGTATTCGAGCGGCGCGCGGCCATCGTCGAAATGGATTTTCCGGATGCGGCCGGCGGGGCGCTCGTCGCGCCCAAAACGGTCATCGCCCCGGCCGGGACGTCCGCCGGGGGCACCCGGACGGCCGCTGCGGCGCGGCTCGGGCAGGTCGGAAACGAAATCGGCATTGGCCTCGCGCGCCAGGCGCTCGCCCAATTGCTCCTGCAGCACGCGATCCTTGACCGTCTCGATCTCGCCGACCGCCAGGTCGCCGAGCTGGAAGGGACCGTAGGAGACGCGGATGAGGCGGTTGACCTCGAGCCCGAGGGCGCCGAGGACGTTCTTGACCTCGCGGTTCTTGCCTTCGCGCAGGGCCAGAACCAGCCAGACATTGGCGCCCTGCTCGCGCTCGAGCGTAGCTTCGATCGGACCGTACTTGACGCCCTCGATCTCGATGCCGTCGGCGAGCTGGTCGAGCGCGGCCTGGGTGATGGAGCCGTGGGCTCGCACGCGATAGCGGCGCAGCCAGCCGGTGGCGGGCAGTTCGAGCACGCGCTTGAGGCCGCCATCATTGGTGAGGAGCAGGAGACCCTCAGTATTGATGTCGAGCCGGCCCACGGAGAGCACGCGCGGCAGGTCGCTGTCGGCCAGGGCCTCGAAAATGGTGGGACGCCCTTCCGGGTCCTTCTCGGTGACGACGAGGCCGGCGGGCTTGTGGTAGAGCCAGACGCGCGTACCCTGGCGGGCGGCGAGGGGCTTGCCGTTGACGGTGATCTTGTCGCGTTCGGTGACGTTGAAGGCCGGGGTCTTAACCACCTTGCCGTTCACGGAAACCTTGCCTTCCGCTATCCAGAGCTCGGCATCGCGGCGCGAGCAGAGGCCGGAACGGGCCATGACTTTGGCCAGGCGTTCGCCCATGGCCGGTGGGGTGCGGCTCTCAGTCATGCCGGACGCTCTCTTTTCATGCGGGGCCCGAAGGCGGCGCGGGGTTCAGATGGAATGCACGAGTCGTTACCCCCTCCACGGCCTCGGCCGCAAGAGGGGATAGCGTATTCCGGCCTTTTGGCGAGCGCGCCTAGTTGTCGCTGATGCCAAGTTCCTTGGAGAAATTGCCGTTCGGATCGGTGCCGATGACGCCATTGGACACCACGGGACCGCGCGCCTGCAGCGCCTTGCGGATATCGGCGGGGCAACGCGGGTCTTCAAGCCGCACCAGATCACCCGTTGGCGTGGCGCAGATGAGGTCGCGGCCGCCGACCGTGGTGAAATATTCATCCGGCGGATAATAGAGCGGCTTCTTGCTGTTGGCGGTCGTCGCCATGTTGGCCGCGTTCATGCGCGCCGTGAGCTGCTTGGCCTCGGCATCGGTGAGCGGGCGGCCCGAAAGCGAGCGCAGGTCGACCACGCGCGCATTGCGCAGGCGCTGCATGTCGGCTTCCGAAAGATTGGTGGTGTCGATCTGCACCTTGCTCGAATCGACGGGCAGCATGGCGGTCTTGGTGCTCTGCTGCGGCGCCGGGGCGGCGGAGCCGGCCTTGGGCAGCACGAGGGGGCCGCGCGCCTCCATGGTTTCGGACTTGGAGCCCTTGGGCACCATGGAAAGACCCTGAAGCGTCGAGGTCATCACTTCGCGCTCGAACGTGCCCACATCCGTCATGGCATTGGTGCCTTCGACAGTGGTGCAGGCGGAAAGCGCCGCGCCCGCGAGGAGCAGAACTGAAACCAGACCAGCCCGAGTTACGGCCGTAAAGGCGGGCCGCCGCCCGGTAGTGACGTTACGCATGCAACTTTCCTTCAAGAAGCCCCTCGAGGACCAAGGCGAAGCCTTATAGCCCATTGCCCCGCCTAAGACCAGATTCTGGCAGCAACGTGTTCACGGGTTGTTAAGGGGCCCCGGCGGCAGCCGGCTTGCGCCGGCCTATGCCGAAGAGATCGAGCACCAGCAGGCACACGCCCAGCGTTATGGCGGCGTCGGCGAGATTGAAGATGTAGAAGGAGCGGTCGCCCAGGTGGAAGTGGAAGAAATCCGCCACGGCGCCATAGAGCAGGCGATCGAGCGCGTTCGAGAGCGCGCCGCCGATGCACATGGCGAGGCCCGCCCGCACCAGCGGAGCGTCGGTACGGACCCACCAGACGGCCAGCGCGATAATGGCCACGACCATGATGGCCCCGAGCGCCGCCACCGGCAGGCGATCGAGCAGGCCGTAGGAAATGCCGGTGTTCCAGACGAGGACGTAATCGAAGAAATCGGTGACGCGCACCAATTCGCCCCCCGTCCAGCCGGCCTGGCTCCAGGGCTCGAAAGTCCCGGCGGGGCAGGGATGGTCGGGCGAGATGCAGGAGCTCGCGACCTGGTAGAACTTCTGCCCGCGATCGAGCGCGAAGGCGATGAGCCCTACCAGGAGGCTGACGATGATCGACCCGCGGCCGCTCAAACCGGGAGACCCGCCGCCGCACGCTCGCGCATCGCCTGGGCGTCGCGCGGGGAGAGGTCCGGGTAATCCGCTTCGGAACCGACTTCGGGCAGGATCTTCCACGAGCGGGCGCAGCGCTTGCCCTGGGCAAGTGCGGGAACCACCGCGACACCCGCCACCTCTTCGAGGCGGAAGGCGTCAGCGGGGCCGTCCCCACCAATCACCTCGATGGACGAGGTGATGGCGATCTCGGCGAAATCCTGATCCTTGAGGGCAGCAAGCAGCGCCTCGTCGGAAACGAAGACCTTCGGGGCCGCTTCGAGCGAGGAGCCGATGACCTTGTTACGGCGCTCGATTTCGAGCGCGCCGGTCACGACGCGGCGCACGGCCTTGATCTTGTCCCACCTGGCCTCGAGCTCGCCATTGCCCCAGTCCGCCGGAATTTTCGGGAACTGGCGCAGGTGCACCGAGGAGGTGTCGCCGGGGAAGCGCTCGAGCCAGACCTCTTCCATGGTGAAGGGCAGGATCGGGGCGAGCCAGGCGGTGAGGCACTCGTAAAGGTGGTTGAGCACCGTCAGGGACGCGCGGCGGCGGACCGAGGAGATCGGGTCGCAATAGAGCGCATCCTTGCGGATGTCGAAGTAGAAGGCCGAGAGTTCAATATTCATGAAGTTCGAGAGCGCGAAGACCACGCGCTTGTAGTCGAACGCCTGATAGGCCTCGCGCACCAGCGCATCGAGCTCGGAAAGCCGATGCAGCACCAGCCGCTCAAGCTCGGGCATCTCGAAGGCCGGCACGTCTTCCGCGGCCTTGTAGTGGGCGAGGTTGCCGAGCAGCCAGCGCAGGGTGTTGCGCAGCTTGCGGTAGGCATCCACGGTCGTCTGGATGATTTCCTTGCCCAGGCGCAGGTCTTCCGAATAGTCGGCCGACGCAACCCAGAGGCGCAGGATATCGGCGCCGTACTGCTTGATGATCTCCTGCGGGGCAACGGTGTTGCCCAGCGACTTGCTCATCTTGCGGCCTTCGCCATCCATGGTGAAGCCATGGGTGAGGACGGCCGCATAGGGCGCAAAGCCGTTGGTGGCGCAGCTTTCGAGGAGCGAGGAATGGAACCAGCCGCGGTGCTGGTCCGAGCCTTCCAGGTACATCGAGGCAGGGAATTGCAGGTCCGGCCATTTCTGGCGGTTGCGCAGCACCCAGGAATGGGTGGTGCCGCTCTCGAACCAGACATCGAGGATGTCGTCGATCTTTTCCCACTCGTTGGCCTTGTAGCCGTCGCCCAGGAAGCGTTCGGCGGCGCCCGGCTTGAACCAGGCGTCGGCGCCTTCTTCCTCGAAGGCCTGGCCGATGCGGTGGTTGACCGCCTCGTCCTTGAGGATCTCGCCGCTGTCCTTGTTGACGAACACCGCGATCGGCACGCCCCAGGCGCGCTGGCGCGACAGCACCCAGTCCGGGCGGTCTTCGATCATGGCGCGCAGGCGGTTCTGGCCTGCAGCGGGGTAGAACTTGGTGGCATCGATCGCCGTGAGCGCGCGATGGCGCAGCGTGTCACCGGCCTTCCCCTCGATGTCGCGGTCCATATAGACGAACCATTGCGGGGTATTGCGATAGATCACCGGCTTCTTGGAGCGCCAGGAATGCGGATACTGGTGCTTGACGCGGCCACGCGCGACCATGGCGTTGCGCTCGGCGAGGGCCGTGATGACGCGCTGGTTGGCGTCGCCCTTCTTGCCGTTGTCGTCGATGACGCGCGCGCCCTCAAAGCCCGGTGCATCTTTGGTATAAAAGCCGGCGTCGTCGACCACATAGGGGATCGCCGTCTCAATGCCGCGCTCGTGGATTTTCCGCGAATTGGCCATCCAGACTTCAAAGTCGTCGATGCCGTGGCCGGGAGCCGTGTGGACGAAGCCGGTACCGGCGTCGTCGGTCACATGCTCGCCGGGGAGGAGCGGCACTTCGAACTCATAGCCGCCGGCAAGGCCGCGCAGCGGATGGGAGGTCGAGGTGATGTGGGCCGGATCGACGTCGCCGATGCGGGCGAATTCCTCGACCTTGGCCTTGGCGAAGACCTCGGCGGCGAGCTTGTCAGCCAGGATGTACTTCTCGCCCACCGAAGCCCAATTGCCCTCGGGCGCCTTGGTGACCTCGTAAAGGCCATAGGAGATCTTGGGCGAATAGGAGATGGCGCGGTTGGCGGGAATGGTCCAGGGCGTGGTGGTCCAGATGATCACCGACGCGTTGAGGTCGTGGAAGGCCTTGGACGTGATCTCGCCGCCGCCGGAATGCACCGGGAACTTCACCCAGATGGTGTCGCTCTCGTAGTCGGCATATTCGATTTCGGCTTCAGCCAGAGCCGTGCGCTCGACCACCGACCACATGACCGGCTTGGAGCCGCGATAGAGCTGGCCGGAAGCGGCCACCTTCATCAGCTCGCGGGCGATCTGCGCCTCGGCGTCGAAGCTCATCGTCAGGTATGGGTTGTCCCAGTCGCCAAGCACGCCCAGGCGCTTGAATTCCTCGCGCTGCACGTCGATCCAATGCTGGGCAAAGGTGCGGCACTCGGCGCGGAACTCGATGACGTCGACGGCGTCCTTGTCCTTGCCCTTGGCGCGATATTGCTCCTCGACCTTCCACTCGATGGGCAGGCCATGGCAGTCCCAGCCCGGCACATAGGCCGAGTTGTAGCCCATCATCTGATGCGAACGGGACACGAGGTCCTTCAGCGTCTTGTTGAGCGCGTGCCCGATATGGATGTTGCCGTTCGCATACGGGGGGCCATCATGGAGCGTGAACTTGGGACGATCCTTGGCCTGCTCGCGCTGGAGCCGGTAAAGATCCATATCCGCCCAACGCTTGAGCCAAATCGGCTCCCGATCCGGCAAGCCAGCGCGCATCGGGAATTCGGTCTGGGGGAGGAAGAGCGTGGCCGAGTAATCGTGTTCGGTCTCGACGCCCTGAGCGGTATCGGTCATCGGCTATCAACTGAAATTGGATTAGGGGGCGCTTGTAGCAAGGCAAGGCGGCGGGGGGAAGGTTCTTTTGCGTCGCGGGTGGCCGGGGCTGCCCCCTCACCGCCCTGCCGGGCCCCCTCTCCCCGACGGGGCGAGGGTTTTCGCTGGGGCGGGGTCAGCGCCTCTTCCCTTCGCCCCGTCGGGGAGAAGGTGGCGCGGAGCGCCGGATGAGGGGGCTACCGCGTGCGGCCGAACAGGCGCTCGATGTCCTTGAGCTTCAATTCCACATAGGTCGGCCGCCCGTGGATGCACTGGCCGGAATGCGGCGTGGCTTCCATTTCGCGCAGCAGGGCGTTCATTTCCTCGACCCGCAACCGGCGGCCGGAGCGGACCGAGCCGTGGCAGGCCATGCGGGCGATGATGGCGTCGAGACGGTCGGACACGGCTTCGGCGCTGTCCCATTCGGCGAGGCCGTCGGCGAGATCGCGGACGAGGCCATGGACATCGGTTTGACCGAGTAGCGCCGGGGTTTCGCGGACGGCGACGGCGCGGGGGCCGAAGCGTTCGAGATAGAGGCCAAGCTTTTCGAGCGTTGGAGCGGCTTCTTCCAGCCGGTCGCAATCTTCCTGCGGCAGTTCGATGACGACCGGAATGAGATGCGCCTGGCTGGCAATGGGGCCCGCGGCCATATGGGCCTTGAAGCGCTCATAGACCAGCCGCTCGTGGGCGGCATGCTGATCGACGAGGACGAGGGAATCCCCGTTCTGGGCGACGATGAAATTTTCGAACATCTGCGCGCGCGCGGAGCCGAGGGGGTATTCCTCGGGTTCGGCAGGCACGGGAGCTTCCGGCGGCGGCAGGTCGACGCGGGCGCTCGGGGGCGCGAAATCGGAAAAGGCCAGCGGGCGGGCGGGGGCGGAATAGGCCGGGCGGTAGGCGGGCGCGATTTCGGGGCGATAGGTTTCCTGCACCGGTTCGGCCATGGCGGGCTCGGGGGCGCGGAAGGCGTCCATCACCGATTCCGCTACGGTGCTCGACGCACGGAAGCCGGCGGCGGCAAGGGCCTCCTGAATGGCGCGGATCACCGCGCCGCGTACGGCGCCCTGGTCCTTGAAGCGCAGTTCCGCCTTGGCCGGGTGAACGTTGACATCGACCTCGGCCGGATCGACGGCGACGAAGAGCGCGATGACCGGGAAGCGGTCGCGGAAGACGAAATCAGCGTAAGCCGCGCGCACGGCGCCCAGCAGCACCTTGTCACGCACCGAGCGGCCGTTGACGAAATAGAACTGCGAGAGGCTGTTGGCGCGCGAATAGGTGGGCAGGCCCGCGAGCCCCGCCACCACGATGCCGTGGCGGGCAAAGCCCAGCGGTGCGGCGTTTTCGGAAAAATCGTCGCCCATGACCTGGCTGAGGCGGGCGGCAAGCGCGCCTTCCCCGGTGATGCCGGGCCAGTTGATGGTGGAGCGGTCCGAGCCATCGAGCACGAAATGCACGTGCGGATTGGCCATGGCGAGACGCTTGACCGTGTCGGTGATGGCTGCGGCCTCGGCGCGGTCGGTCTTGAGGAATTTGAGGCGGGCAGGGACGGCGGCGAAGAGGTTGCGCACGTCGAGGATGGTGCCCTTGTTCATCGCCTGCGGAACCGGCCCGCGCTTGACGCCGCGCCGCACTTCGAGGCGCAGCCCGCTCTCGGCGCCATCGGGGCGCGAGGAGACGGCGAGGTCGGATACCGAACCGATGGAGGCCAGGGCCTCGCCACGGAAACCCAGGGTGCGGATGTCGTCGAGATCGTCGGCCTGGAGCTTGGAGGTTGCGTGGCGCTCGACGGAAAGGACGAGATCGGCTTCGTCCATGCCGCATCCGTCATCCTCGATGCGGATCTGCGTCTTGCCGCCGCCGGCGGTAGTGATGACGATTCTGGAAGCGCCGGCATCGATGGCGTTCTCGACCAGTTCCTTGACCACGCTCGCCGGCCGCTCGACGACTTCGCCGGCGGCGATGCGATTGATGAGGTCTTCGGGAAGCTGGCGGATAGACAAGAGGTGATTCTCCTTTGCCGCCAGCATAGGGGATGCGGGGGAGGGTGTTGACCCGGAAATGGCGGCTAGAGGCCGACAGCCTTCTTGAGGATGGCATTGGCGCGCGTCTGCCAGCCGGGGCCTTCTGACTTGAGGCGATCGAGAACGTCGGCGTCGAGGCGGATGGAGACAAGCTGCTTGGGGTTGTCGCTGCGCGGGCGCCCGCCCGTATTGCGCATCTTTTCGGCGAGTTCGGGGAAGGCCTCGGTGAAGGGGCGCGCCTTGGAAAGCTGGCTTTTGGAAATCTCGGGATTGTCCGAGACGGCATCCCAGTCTTCCTGTGTATAGCCCCGGCCGGGCTTCATCTTGTCGGTCACAACAGCTTCCTTTCTGCCGCACTGGCGGAGCGCATCGAAATGATCGACAGCCCTTCCGTGCCGAGCACTGCGAAAATCACCGAGATCGTGCCGTCCTCGAGAGAGCCGATAGCCTGGAAGCGGCCGTTCCGGGCGGGGATGACGAGAGCGCCGAGGAAAAAGTCTTCCGTCAAATCGTTGAAGTCCATGCCGTGCTTGGCAAGGTTGGCGAGGCGCTTCGGTTCATCCCAGGTGATGGTTCGCACAGAGGTTTATGTAAATACAGAAAGCTGGGTTGGCAAGGGGCGGGGTGAGGCAGGGGCTCGAACGTCTCCGCCTTCACCCCCAAACCCAAACCTGCTACCAACCGCCCATGAACGCGCCCCAATCCCCGATGGACCTTGCCCTCGCGCTCGCCGAGGAAGCTGCCGCCAATGGTGAGGCGCCGATCGGGGCGGTGATCGTGGAAAACGGCAAGGTTCTTGCGGCGGAGCGGAACCGGATGCGGGCGCTCAATGATCCGACGGCGCATGCGGAGATGCTGGCGATCAGGAAGGCGCTGGAGGTGCGGGGAACCGGGCGGCTCGATGGGTGCGATCTTTATGTGACGCTTGAGCCCTGCGCCATGTGCGCGGGCGCCATCGCGCATGTGCGGTTGCGCCGGCTCTATTATGGGGCGGACGATCCCAAAGCCGGGGCGGTGGACAACGGCGTGCACCTCTTCGCGCAGCCGACCTGCCACCATGCGCCGGAGGTCATCGCCGGTGCAGGCGAACGGCGCTCCCGGCAGCTCCTGAAAGATTTCTTTGCCGGCTTGCGATAAAGGCCTCGATGCTGGCCTCGACCTGGCGCTTGAAGCGGTCCTTGTCGGCATCGACATGGGCGATGATTTCGCGCACGCGCCAGAATTCGTGGGCGCCGAACAGCGAGAGATGCGGGCGCACATAGACATCGGGCGGGTAGGCGGCCATGCCGTTGGCGATGAGCTGGTGCATCATGATCTGCGCCGAGCCGAACCAGACATCGAGCGGGCGGTAATCCTGGCGCGGCTGTTCGGCGGCGTCGCCGTTGACATCGATGCCGATGAGAATGTCGGTACCGGCCGCCGCCTGATCGAGCGGCAGGGGATTGACCACGCTGCCGTCGACCAGCAGGTGCCCCGCATAGCGTACCGGCTTGAAGAGCGTCGGGATGGCAATGGAGGCGGCTATGGCGGGGCGGAGCGCGCCGGAATTGAACACGACCTGGTGCCAGGACTGGAAATCGGTGGCGACGGCATAGAGCGGGATCGAAAGCTCGGAGAAATCGGCGGGGAAGCTGTCGGGTACGAAGCTGTCGACGACCCGCGCCGCGTCGAGCTGGAGCGGGATGCCGTTGTGGAGGATGCCGGCGAAGCGCGGCACATGCGTGGCCCAGAGCCGCCCCATTATGGTGCGCGTCGTGCCGAGCACGCCATAGGAATGCTCGCGCAGTTCGGCGCCGGTCATGCCGGCGGCCCAGCCGGCGCCGATCAGGGCGCCGATGGAGGTGCCGGCGATCACGGCGGGCTTGAGGCCGAGTTCGTCCAGCGCTTCGATATAGGGAATATGCGTGAGGCCGCGGGCCGATCCGCCCCCCAGGGCCACGCCGATACGAGGTTCCGCGCCGCTCCACACTTTCGTGCCGGGCTCCTTGCCCTTGCGCCGCAGGGCATCGGCCAGCCTGCGCCCCCGTTCGACGAGCGGGAGGGCCGCTGGCTCGGCCTTGACGCCAGGGAAGGTTAGGCCCTCAAGGTTGACGATTGGTTCAGGCGCGAGTCCGGGCGATTGCGCGCCATCCGATGTCGCGTCGCGAAAAGCCGTCCGGCCAATCAATTGCATCAACCGCTCGGTAAGCACGCTCCTGCGCCTCCTCGACGGAGGACCCAAGCGCCGTGACGTTGAGCACACGTCCCCCTATGGCGAGTAAACGCTCGCCATCACGGCGAGTTCCGGCATGGAACACCCGGAGCGCGTCGGTGTCGAGGCTCTCCGCCCCCCGTATTTCAGTGCCCTTCTGGTAACTTCCGGGGTAGCCCCGGCTCGCCAGAACGACGGTGAGGGCCGTACGCGGATCCCATTCTGCGGTGTGCCCGGCGAGCTGGCCGGTGGCGGTGGCGAGGAGGAGATCGAGCAGGTCCGACTTGAGGCGCATCATCAGCACCTGCGTTTCGGGGTCGCCGAAGCGCGCATTGTATTCGATGAGCTTGGGGCCGTCCTTTGTGAGCATGAGCCCGGCGAAAAGCACGCCCTGATAGGGGGTGCCGCGCGCGGCCATGCCGGAAATGGTCGGCGCGATGATTTCGGTGAGCGTGCGCTCCATGAGCTCTGGCGTCATGACCGGGGCAGGCGAATAGGCGCCCATGCCGCCGGTATTGGGACCCCTGTCGCCATCGAAGGCGCGCTTGTGGTCCTGAGCCGTGGCCAGCGGGAGGGAATTTATCCCGTCGCAGAGAACGAAGACCGAGACTTCCTCGCCTTCGAGGAATTCCTCGATCACGACTTCGGCGCCGGATGCGCCGAAGGCTCCGGCGAAGCAATCGCGGATGGCGGCTTCGGCTTCTTCGAGCGTCATGGCGACGGTGACGCCCTTGCCCAGTGCAAGTCCGTCGGCCTTGATGACGATGGGCGCGCGCTGCTCGCGGACATAGGCGAGGGCGGGGGCTTCAGCGTCGAATTTCGCATAGGCGGCGGTGGGAATGCCCATCTCGTCGCAGAGCGCCTTGGTGAAGCTCTTCGAGCCTTCGAGCTGGGCCGCCTGTTTGGAGGGACCGAAGCAGGGGATGCCGATGGCGCGGACATCGTCGCCCAGACCGGCCACCACTTGGGCGTCGGGGCCTATGACGACGAAGTCGATGTTTTCGGACTTCACGAAGTCGAGGACGGCGGCATGGTCGTTGGGATCGAGGGCGACGTTCTCGGCTACCTTAGCCGTGCCGGCATTGCCGGGCGCGACGAAGAGCTTTTCGAGTTTGGGGGATTTGGCGAGTGCCCAGGCCAGCGCATGTTCGCGCCCGCCGGAACCGATGAGAAGTACGCGCATATGGGGCTCCCCGATCTGGCCGCCCCACCAACCCCTTCTGCCCTTGTGGGAGAAGGTGCCCGAAGGGCGGATGAGGAGGCTCTAGGCTCGATCGCTCCCCCTCATCCGTCGCTTGCGCGCCACCTTCTCCCACAAGGGGAGAAGGCAGAAGAGGCTGGGGCTCGATCTCGTTGGCCGCCCGATAACATGCCCGCCGCGCCTTCGCCACCCTTGACGGACTCGGCGCCATCGCGCACCTCTCCGGTATGGCCGAACAACTCACCAACGCTGCCGAATATACCGTCTCCGAGATCGCGCAGGCCGTCCGCCGCACCGTCGAGGAGAATTTCGACTATGTGCGCGTGCGCGGCGAGATTTCCGGCTATCGCGGGCAGCATTCGTCGGGGCATGCCTATTTCACGCTCAAGGACGCCGACGCCTCGATCGACGCGGTGGTTTGGCGCGGCAGCTTTGCACGGCTGGCCTTCAAGCCCGAGGAAGGATTGGAGATCATCGCCTCGGGGCGCCTGACGACCTTCCCGCGTTCGTCCAAATACCAGATCGTCATCGAGAACATCGAGCCGGCCGGCGCCGGCGCCCTGATGGCGCTGGTCGAGGAGCGGCGCAAGAAGCTGGCAGCGGAAGGACTCTTCGCCAAAGAACGCAAGCGCCCGCTGCCCTACCTGCCGCGCGTCATCGGCGTCGTGACTTCGCCGACCGGCGCGGTCATCCGCGATATCCTGCACCGGCTCGAAGATCGCTTTCCCACCCATGTCATCGTCTGGCCGGTGCGCGTGCAGGGCGACACCTGCGCGCCGGAAGTTTCGGCGGCCATCGCCGGCTTCAACGCGCTGCCCGAGGACGGGCCCATCGCGCGGCCGGACCTGCTGATCGTCGCGCGTGGCGGCGGCTCCATCGAAGACCTCTGGGGCTTCAACGAGGAAATGGTGGTGCGCGCCGTGGCGGCGAGCCGCATTCCCATCATCTCGGCGGTGGGCCACGAGACCGACACCACCCTCATCGACTACGCCGCCGATATGCGCGCCCCGACCCCGACGGCGGCAGCCGAGGCGGCGGTGCCGGTGCGGTCCGAGCTCATTGCCTATGTCGACGACCAGGGCGCGCGCCAACGCATGGCGGCGCGGCGGATTCTCTCGAATTATCGCGATCGCCTGCGGGCGGCCTCAGCGGGATTGCCTCGCCCGGCCGACCTCATCGCCACCGCCCAGCAGCGGCTCGACCACGCCTCCTCGAACCTGCTGGCCGCCCTGCGGCATGCCAAGCAGGTCAAGGAAATCCAGCTGGCGCGCGTCACCTCGCGCCTGTCGCTCTCGATGCTCGAAGCCACGGTGCATCGCGCCCGGCTGCGTTTCGACCCGGTGGGGGCGCGGGCGGAGCCGGCGTTCCGGCGGCTGGTGGGCGATCGGCGGCAGCGGATCGACAGCCTCGGCAAGCTGCTGGCGACGCTGGGCTACAAATCCGTGCTGGCGCGCGGCTATGCCATCGTCAAGGATGCGGGCGGCGAACTGGTGCGTTCCGGTCAATTCCTCGCGACGGGCGACGTCCTGCGCATCGAATTCGCCGATGGCGAGGTGCCGGTCGTGGTGGGCGAAAGCCCGGAACCGGAACGGGTTCCGCCCGTTTCCAAGCCCCGCAAGCCGCGTGCGACACAGGAACCTGACGATGGGCAGGCCGACCTCTTTTGACGGCGACATTTCCCCTCTATATGTGGGGGGATACCATCAGCAATTGGCCGGACGCGCGGGGGCGAGGACGCCATGAACATTTTCGACAAGGGGTTCACCCCTTCGGAAGCGCAGATACGCTATCTCGACGGCGACTACGTGGTCGTCAAGGCGGGCAGCTTCGTGCGCTGTGCCATTACCGGCAAACCCATTCCCATCGATGAATTGAGCTACTGGAATGTCGACAGGCAGGAAGCCTATGCCGACGCTTCGGCGGCCTATGAAGCCTATAAGCGCCACGGCCTGAACGGCTGAGCGCCGTGACGGAAGCGTCCGGTCCGCGCCGCCTGCTTTTCGTTACCACCAGTTCCGGGGAAGATTCGGTCGCCGCCGAAATCATCCGGCGGTTGCCGGCTGGCTTCATCGTGGAGGCCTATGCCGCCACCGGCGCCGGCACCGCCTATCAGGGAATCTGCCCCCTGGTCGGCCCGCGCGCCCACAATCCCCGCTGGCGGCGGGCCCGCTTCTCGGTGCCGCACGATTTCGGGCTCGGCAATATCCGCGCCTTCTGGCCCGGCGTGCAATTCCTGCGCAAGGTGCGCAAGAGCTATGACCGGGTGGTGGTGATCGGCGATCTCGAAGCCTTGGCCGGCTGCTGGGCGGCTGGGCTGCGCGACGTGATCTTTCTCGACCTGCACCGCACCGGCTATGCCCGGCCCTATGGGGCGCTCGACCGGCAATTGATCGCACGGACCTGTGCGCTGGTGCTGTGCCGTCACCCGGACCTGGCCAGCGCGCTCGAGGCCGAAGGCATTGCGGCCCGCTCCGTGGGCAATGTGCTCATGGATTGCGTGCCCTTCGACGATTACGATGCCGCCAGCCGCCGCGAACGGCCCAATGCGGTGACGCTGCTGCCGGGGAGCCGCGCCGGCAACAATGACAGCTTTGCCCTGCAGATCGAGGCGCTGCGGGCACTGGCGCCAGAGGAGCGCCCCGATATTTTCCTCGCCGTGGCCGGCTCCACCCCGATCGACGACCTGGCGCGGGCGGCCCGGCTCCATCGCTCCGGCCTGCTGACGGGACAATCGGCCGACCTCTCCACCTTGCGCGACGAGGGGCTGACCATCCACATGGCGCGCGGCTCGGCGCTCGGCAATCTCATCGCCGCTTCCGATGTGGTGCTCTCGCAGGCCGATACGGCCACCGTGCAGGCCATCGGCATGGGGCGGCCGGTCATCAGCTTCCGTTCGTTCCGCGACCGGGGCGCGCGCTATCGCGACGAGCAGGGATTGTTCGGGCTGGCGCGCATCGTGACGCTGCCGGAAGTGACGAGCGTGTCGCAGGCCCTGCGCGTGCTGCTGCTCAATGGCGAGGAGCGCTCCCGGCTCGGCGCCATCGGGCGCGAGCGGACCGGGGATGCGGGCGCGATCGGCGATGTCGTCGATGCCATAACCGGCTGACTGGACAAGCAGCGGGCAGGCGGCCTAACTGCGCCCCATGACCCAGCGCTTCCTCTTCATCGCCAACGGCAATGGCGAAGACTCGATCGCCGCCGAGATCATCTCGCGCCTGCCGCAGGGCTTTGCCACCGACGCCTATCCGGTGGTGGGGAGCGGACGCGCCTATGAGGGCATCGCGCCCATAGTGGGGCCGCGCTTCGACATTCCCAGCGAAGGCTGGCGCCACACCAGGGGTTCGGTCGGGCGCGACATTCGCGGCGGCATGCTCTCGAGCATCGGGCCGGCCTTGTCGTTCCTGCGCGGCGCGCGCGGGCGCTACGACAAGGTGGTGGTGGTGGGCGACAATGTCGGGCCGATCCTCTGCCTTCTGGCCGGGCTCAGGATCGACGTCTATCTCGACGTCTTCAAATCGGGCTTCGCCCATTCCTATTCGGCCCCTGAGCGCTGGCTGCTCAAGCGCACCTGCCACACCGTCTTCACCCGCGACGCCATGCTGGCCGAGGCGCTGGAAAAGGCAGGAATCGACGCGCGGGCGGCGGGCAATGTCATGCTCGATACCATCACCTATGGCGATTACGACGTGGCCGCGCGCCGTCGGCACTCCCTGGCCGTGACGTTGCTGCCGGGCAGCCGGGCGACGACCGCCGGGAGCCTGGCGCTGCAGGTGGCGGCGCTGCGCCTGCTGCCTGACGATCTACGGTCGGACGTGTTCGTGGCGGTTGCAGGCGGCGTGGACGTCGAGGCGCTGGCGGCCGCGACGGGGTTGAACAAGCTGGAGCCGCAGAGCGGTGAGCCGACCGATCTCGGACGGCTCGAGGGGCAAGGACTGGTGCTGCACCTGGCGACGGGCGTGACCGGCAACCTGCTCGAAGCGGCCGATGTCGTGCTCTCGCAAGCCGGCACGGCGACCCAGCAGGCGCTGGGGCTGGGCAAACCGGTCGTGACGTTCGACCGCGCCGATAATCGCCGCAAACGCATGGCCGACGAGCAGGCGTTGATGGGGGAGTCGCGGCAATTGGTGCCGCAGGATGCTGCGGCTTTGGCGGCGGCGACGGAGCGGTTGCTGCGCGACCCGGATGAACGGGTACGGCGGGGCGAGATCGGCGCGGAACGGCTCGGACCGTTCGGGGCGGCGGAGAAGGTGGTCGAGGTGCTGGTTAGCGCCGGCGGGTGATGTGGCTCACCCCCCTCCCAGCCTCCCCCGCAAGGGGGAAGGTGTTGATCGGGGATGTGGGACGCTCAGTGCTCAAGCAACTGGATCGAAACACCTCCGCCCTTGCGGGGGAGGCTGGGAGGGGGGTGCCACTACCCTCGTCCCCTCACGCCGCCGGCGTCGTTTCCGGGTCGAGCAGCCGGTGGAGATGCACGATGAAGTAGCGCATCTCGGCATTGTCCACGGTCTGCTGCGCCTTTTGTTTCCAGGCGTCGTAGGCGGCCTTGTAGTTGGGATAGACGCCGACGATGTCAACGGCGCTCAGATCCTTGAAGGTCACTGATTCCAGATCGGATAATTCGCCGCCGATCACGAGGTGCAAAAGCTGCTTCTGGTCTTCTTGGCTCATGGGGTCCGTCTCTCCAGGTCGGCCGTGAATTCGGATTCGGCGGGGCAGCCATAGATGCGCCGCAGCGCCTTGTGGACGACGGGCTTGAGCGACTGGTCGCTGAGCGCCGCCAGCGCGCCGTGGCGCACATCTTCGAGGTTGAAGCGGGGCGGGCCGGAACAGACGTCCTCAAAGCCGATGCCGGCCTCGTTGAGGATGACGGCGGCGCCGGCAATGTCCCAATCCTGCGAGCCGCGACGAGCCACGACGGCATCGAGCCTGCCGGTGGCGACCTGCACCAGCCTATAGGCAAGCGAGGGATAATAGGGCCCGCGCGTATAATGGAGGCCGGCGTCCTGCAATTCCTGATGCACGGCGCCGGGGGCAGGGATGATGGCCGGCCGGCCGGGATGCCGGTTCGGGACGAGCGGCTTGCCGTTGCAGCGGGCGCCGCCCCCGATATAGGCGTCGTAAAGCTCGTCGCGGGCCGGCGCATAGACGACCCCGGCAATGGGCACGCCGTTCTCGACCACGGCCAGGCTTACCGTCCAGCTATCCTCGCCGCGGATGAAGCCGCGCGTGCCGTCAATCGGATCGACGACGAAAATACGCTCGTGGCGCAGCCGCTTGAGATCGTCGACGCTTTCCTCCGATAGCCAGCCGTAATCGGGCCGCGCGGCGAGGAGGGAGGCGTTGAGGAATTTGTCGAGGACGATATCGGCCTCGCTCACCGGCGAGGCGTTTTCCTTGGTCCAGGTCTTGAGGTTTCGCCGGAAATAGCCCGAGGCGATGATGCCCGCCCCGACCGCGGTCGAGCGCAACAGTTCGAGGTCCTGCTCTGGGCTGGTGGGCTGCGCTTCTGGCATACGACTTTCGACTAGGAGGCCTGATTGCCGTCCTTCTATGGCGGCCCGCACTTTTGAGCAAGCGCCGCGTCGGATCGGCGAGGATTGACCTCAAAGATGATGCGGGACTACAAAGTCGGGACGGACGGTTACGCTCATGGTGTCCCATGCAAATACTGTCGCCTGCAATATTTTCTACCAATTCGCTTCCGACATCGCAGCAATTTGAAGCCTACCGGGCCTTCATGTCGCCGGTGATCGATGTAGAGCTCGACGAGGCCGCGCCGCCGGGCTTCGAAACGCGGCATACCATCTGGAACATGGGCGGCGTGGTCATGACCAGCGCCGAGCTTCCAGCCAGCGGCCGGCGCCGGTTTCAGCACCGGAGCAAGGAAGCGCTCGACCACTGGTGCCTGGTGCTGGCGGAGGCCGCACCCGGCCAGGGCGTCGCCGGCGCCCGTCTCACCGACCGGCTGATGGGCATGCGCTCGCTCGGCCGCAGCTTCGAGGCGGCGGTGGCCGATACCCACGTGCTCTCGCTCTATATCCCGCGCGATTTCCTCCCCGCTTCCGCCAGCATACTCGATGCGGCCGAAGGCAATGTAGCGCCTTCGGGCCTTGCGGCCCTGCTCGCCGATTACCTGACGGCGCTGGAACGGCGGTTGCCGCAACTCGGCGTCGGGGAGATGGGGCCGGTCGCCGAGGCGACCTCCAACATCATCGCTGCCTGCCTCGCGCCCAATGCCGACCGGATGGAAGCGGCGCTGCCCGCCGCCAACTGGACGCTGGTAGAGCGCGCCCGCCGCGCCATCCAGTTGCGCATGGCCAAGCCCGATTTCTCCCCCGAGGAACTCTGTCGCATGATCGGCACCTCGCGCTCAAAGCTCTATCGGCTCTTCGAGCCCTTCGGCGGGGTGACCCATTACATGCAGCGCCAGCGCCTGCGCGCCGCCCATGCCCTGCTGGCCGAACCGGGCAATACCGCCTCGATCGCGCGGATCGCCGAGCAGGTCGGATTTCTCGACCTTTCCAGCTTCAGCCGGGCCTTTCGGCGCGAATTCGACCTCAGCCCCAGCGAGGTCCGCAGCCTGCCCGGCCTCGCCATCCGCCGCACCGGCGCGGGCGAGGCATCGGCCCCTGCCGCGTTCGACGCGCTGGGCTCGGCATTGCGCGGCCTTTACGGCTGACGCGAGCGGCTGGTTAATCGGCCATTACACCCGGTCACAAGCCGCTAACCCTCTTCAAAACAACCTAAACTTAACCGCGTTTCTTAAGCGGGGCGGAAAGGGGCCGCGCTAGATTGCTCGCATAAAGAGGGCACCAAAAAACAAGCTCTCGAAAGTTCACAGGAAGGTATGTCGAAGATGGTTCGTGGCATGGGAAGTGATGGTTCCACCGTCGTTATGTTCCGCAGCAGGCCAGCGGGCGAACGCTCGCAGGTGACCCCGTTTGGAGCCGCCAACGACAATGGGCCCAAGGAACCGGTGAATACCGTCACCGTGCGCCGCACGCTCGAAAAGAGCGGCGTGACCATCAAGATCAAGGTGCCGGTCAGCGAATTCGTCGGCGTGGCCGTTTCGACCCGGATTTCCGACGAGGGCGTGCTGACCAGCGCGATCGAGCTGGTGCATGGCGACCCTGACCTGAACTATCAGGTCTTCGAGGAAGAGGGGAACCAGAACGTAGTGGCCGAGTGGCAGAACTGGGGGCGCAAGCTCCGCCTGCCGCTGTTCATCAAGGCCGGCGACGGCGCGCTGCTGCCCTATTCCCAGCAGGTCGACGGCGTCATGCTCGGCGCGTCCCATCAGCGCCGCCGGCTCGTGGCCGAAGCGGGCCGCCGCCCGCGCTTCCTCAACCGCCGCAAGACCGGCGAGCCGGAAGCCAACTAAGAGTTTTACGCAGACCTCCAGTCTCGCAATGCCAAAAAGCCGGTCAGTGGTGCGACCGGCTTTCGGCTTTGCCGGAAGGGCCTCGTCCGGCTAACCGGGCGAGGCCTTCGCATGCTAGTGGTTGAGGCCCTGCATCCCGGCCGGCGGATAGCGGTCGCCCGCCGCTGCACCCACGGGAGCGGCGACGTTGAGTTCGTCGAGTTCGGCTTCGCTCAGTGCGATATCGGCGGCGGCGACGTTTTCTTCCAGGTACTTGATGCGGCGCGTGCCCGGAATCGCCGTGGCCCCCTGCGCGAACACCCAGGCGAGCGCGAGTTGGGACGGCTTGACGCCCTTGCGCTCGGCGACCTTCTTGATGCGTTCGACCAGATCGAGGTTCTTGCGGAAATTCTCGTCCGACCAGCGCGGATTGCCGCGGCGGAAGTCGTTGTCGTCGAGCGTATCGACCGAGGTGATGGCGCCGGTCAGCAGGCCGCGCCCGAGCGGGGAATAGGCGACGAAGCCGATGCCCAGTTCGCGCACCGTATCGAAGACGCCGTTCTCCTCGACGCTGCGCTCGAACAGCGAAAATTCGGTCTGGACGGCGGTGAGCGGATGTACCGCATGGGCCTTGCGGATGGTGCCCGGCGCGGCTTCCGAAACGCCGATATAGCGAACCTTGCCGGCCTTCACGAGATCGGAGAGCGCCCCGATCGATTCCTCGATCGGCACGTTCGGATCGATCCGGTGCAGGTAGTAGAGATCGACATGGTCGGTATCGAGATGCTTGAGCGAGCGGTCGATAGCCTTGCGGATATAGTCGGGACGACCGTTCACCGCCTTGCGCTCGCCTTCGTCGGTCACTTCCGAGCCGACCTTGGTGGCGATCTTGATCTTGTCGCGCTTGCCCTTGAAGGCCTTGGCGAGAAGCTGCTCGTTCCTGAACGGGCCATAGATTTCGGCCGTATCGAAGAAGTCGACGCCCAGTTCGATGGCGCGGGCGAGCGTGGCGAGGTTTTCAGCCTCATCGCTCTTGCCGTAGAACGCGCTCATGCCCATGCAACCCAGGCCCTCGACGCTGACGTTGAGACCCTGGCTGCCCAGATTGACGTGTTTCATGTCGATATCCTTTAAAGAAACGCGCCCCGGCACCGGGACACGGAAGAAGCGGCAACCCAAAACCGGATCGTCGCAAAAGAATTTCCCCGCTCATGCAACTTCCTGCGGGGAAGAGCGTTCCCTTCGTGCCGGCGTCAATCACGCCCCCGATTCCCCACGCCGGCCCAAACGTTAGCTTCCTCCAGAGCAAAACGTTAGAGAGGCTGACCCCGTGGTGCGGTCAGCCTCTCATTATTTTCATCCATCGCCTGCATCCTAGAACGCCCAGTCCGCCAGCAGCGCGAGCGTGAAGACGACGCCGACCCAGTGGTTGGAGCGGAAGCGGTCGCCCGGATTTTCCGGCACGTTCACATCCAGCGTCCAGATCTGCCAGACAAGAATGCCGCCCCCGATCAACGCGCCGACGAGAAAGAGCCAGCCGGCGCCGGCCGCGAAGCCCGCCGCCACCCAGAGCAGCCAGCCGGCGGCATAAAAGCCCGAGACGATCGGGCGCGTGCGGCTGCCGAAAAGCCGGGCGGTGGATTTGACCCCGATCAGCGCGTCGTCCTCGACATCCTGCATGGCATAGATCGTGTCATAGGCGATGACCCAGAGGATGCTGCCGGCATAGAGCAGGAGCGGGGGCCAGCCCAGCGTACCGATCTGCGCCGTCCAACCCAGTATGGCGCCATAGGAGAAGGCGAGGCCGAGAAAGAATTGCGGCCACCAGGTGATGCGCTTCATGACGGGATAGATGGCCACCAGCACCAGCGAGGCGACGCCCAGCACGATGGTGAGCAGGTTGAACTGCAGGAGGATGACGAGGCCGAGCAGGGACTGGACGACGAGGAAGATCGCCGCCTGCATGCGCGTCACCGCGCCCGAGGGAATGGGGCGCAGGCGCGTGCGCGCCACCTGCATGTCGATCCTGGTATCGACGATGTCGTTGAAGGTGCAGCCGGCGCCGCGCATGAGGATGGAGCCGACGAACATCAGCAGCAGATACCAGAGGTTGAAGCCCGACTCGGGACGGGCCACCGCCGCCAGTCCCAGCGCGATGGCGCAGGGCCAGAACAGTAGCCAGAATCCGATGGGACGATCCCACCGCGCCAGCCGTGCATAGGGCTTGAGCCAGGCGGGCGCGAACGCATCCACCCAGTTGCCGCTATGTGCGTCGGCCACCTTGTCCGTTTGCATCCTGGCACTCCGATAGGCTAATCGGGCGAAACCTATTCTCCATGCGGACCAAGTCAATGCCCCGCACTCATGCCGCGCTGCCGCGCCTCTTCGTGGACCTGCCGCTTGCCCAGGGCGCCGAACTGACGCTCGACCGGGACCAGTCCAACTATCTGGGCGCCGTATTGCGCATGCCGCTGGGCGGGGAAGTCATTCTCTTCAACGGCCGTGACGGCGCCTGGCTGGGGCGGGTTGTCAATCCAAGCAAGAAGGCGCTCGGCCTCGAACTGGTCGAGCAGACGGCGGCACAGACCGCGCCCTCCGATTTCTGGTACGGCTTCGCCCCGCTCAAATCGGCGCGGCTCGACTACGTCGTGCAGAAGGCCACGGAAATGGGGGCGGGGACCATACAGCCCGTCATCACACGCTTCACCCAGGTCCACCGCATCAATGCCGACAAGCTGCGCGCCAATGTCATCGAGGCGGCAGAGCAATGCGAAGTGCTGACCGTGCCCGAACTGGCGCCAGAGACGACGCTCGACAGGCTCGTGGCCGGCTGGGACCCGGAGCGGGCGCTGATCTTTGCCGACGAAGGACAGGCCTCCGCCTCCCCGATCGCGGCCCTGACGGCGCTGGGGAGCCGGCCCTTCGGCCTCATAGTGGGCCCGGAAGGCGGCTTTGCGCCCGAGGAGCGGGAGAGGCTTCTGGCGCAATCCTTCACCATTCCGATCAGCCTCGGCCCCCGCATCCTGCGTGCCGATACGGCCGCTGTGGCGGCGATGGCGGTTATACAAGCAACCATCGGTGATTGGCGATAAAGGGATTGCTTTCGGCTTGCGAGCCTATATGTTCCGCCAACCCCAATACCTGAGGACCACATGGCCGGCGCAACTACTTCTTCGCCCCTGATCGAATCTCGTGCCGACCTGATCGAGGCGCTGGAGCGGGGATGCAAGCCACGGTCGCAATGGCGCGTGGGCACCGAGCACGAAAAGCACGTCTTCCACCGCAATCCGCTCCGTCCGGTGAGCTATGATGGGGCCAGCGGCATCCACGCCCTGCTCGACGGGGTCGAAGCCGAAACCGGCTGGCATCCGTTCTTCGATGGCGACAATCCGATCGGCCTGCGCAATCTGGGCCCCTCGGGCGGCATATCGCTCGAACCGGGCGGGCAGTTCGAACTTTCGGGCGCGCCGATGGCCTCGCTCCACGACACCGCCCTCGAGACGGCCGAGCATCTGGCGGTGAGCCGCAAGGTCGGTTCGCAGCTCGGCATCCATTTCCTTGGCCTGGGCGTCACCCCGCTCTGGTCGGTCGCCGAAATCCCGGCCATGCCGAAATCGCGCTACGGCATCATGAAGCCCTATATGGAGAAGGTCGGGACGCTCGGAACCTCGATGATGTTCCGCTCGGCCACGATCCAGGCCAATCTCGATTTTGAATCCGAAGCCGATATGGTCAAGAAGCTGCGCGTCAGCGTGGCGCTGCAGCCGGTGGCGACGGCGCTCTTCGCCAATTCGCCGTTCGTCGATGGCAAGGACAGCGGCTTCCTCTCCTTCCGTTCGCACATCTGGCTCAATACCGACGCTGCGCGCACCGGCATGCTGCCCTTCGCCTTCGAAGAAGGCATGGGCTTTGAGCGCTATGTCGACTATGCGCTCGACGTGCCGATGTATTTCGTCATCCGCGACGGTCGATACGTGAACGTGGCGGGCGAAAGCTTCCGCGCCTTCCTCGAAGGCAACCTGCCGCAGCTTCCTGGCGAAAAGCCGACAGTCAAGGATTGGGAGGACCATCTCTCCACGCTCTTCCCGGAAGTGCGCCTCAAGCAGTTCCTCGAAATGCGCGGCACGGACATGGGCGATGAAGCCTCGATCACGGCGCTGCCGGCGCTCTGGACCGGGCTGCTCTACGATGACATCGCGCTCGAAGCTGCCTGGGAACTGGTGCGCGACTGGACCGAATTCGATCGCCAGTCGCTGCGCAACGAAGTGCCGCGCCTCGGCCTCGCCACCCCGATTCCGGGCAACGACCTGCGCTTCGGCACGGTGGGCGACCTGGCCCGCGAAATGGTGGGCATCGCCAGCGCCGGCCTGGCGCGCCGCGCCAGCCTCAATGCCCTGGGCAAGGACGAAAGCATCTATCTCGCTCCGCTCGAGGAAACCCTGCGCCTCAACAAGACGCCGGCCGAACGCTGGCTCGACCTCTATCGCGGGGAATGGGGCGGCGATCTCAGCAGGATTTTTGACGCCGCCGAAATCTGAAGCTTACGGCAGCTTGGCGAAGCCGTCGGCGAAGCCCTTGAGCGAAACCGGAATGCCGATGCCTTCCTCGGGGGTCTTGAACACCACGAAGATGGCGTTGGAGCCCTTGGAGAGCGTATCGATCAGCGCCGCGTCCATGGCGACCTCGGCGACGCACCCATTGGGCAGGCAGCGCACGAAGGCGACGCGGCCCAGATCCTTGCCGTCGACATTGAGGCCCAGCCCATTGGGCAGCAGCACGCCGAGCGGCGCCAGCACGCGCAGCAATTGCGCCTGCTTGTCGGCCGTCTTGAGCACGATCACCGAGAGCCCGACATTGGGCTGATCCTCGGCGGTGACGTTCTGGATGATGGCGCATTGCTCGCCAGAAGCGCCGGGCGGGGTGTCGCAGCTCATCTGCCAGTCGCCATATTGCGCCTTGACCAGGCCCTGCGCCAAAGCGGGGAGAGCGGGAAGGGTGACCGCGGCGACAAGGGCCAGGGCGGCGGCGGCGTTGCGCAGGAATGGACGGTTCACTTGCTCGGGTCTCCGGTCGAATCGCGCCATCCGGGCGGCGCTTGAGTCTTCTTGATGGGGCGTCAACCCCTTGTCAACGCTGGGCCGCATCAGCCGGGAGGACGCACCCAGAACTGCGGCGAGCATATGGCGGTGCCCAAGCGAGGAGCATTTTGACGCATCCTTGGGCATATCACCCGCATGGACTCGCGCTATCGGATGTGGTTTAGCTCACGCCCAGTGAAGAAACGCTCCGAGGTTGAGTCGGGGCGGCTTGTCCTATGCCGCACTTTTCGCCTCAACCCCGTCGCACGCAATTGTGAAGTATAGGGGGTTATAGGTGACCGCACAGTTCTTCCGTAAGCTGGGGGCTGCGCTGGCTGCGCCGCTGGCATTGTTGCCAGCCGCCGCGCTGGCTGTGGAGGCCGGAAAGGCCGACCCGGGCCAAATCGGATTCCAGGAATCGGTGACCCCGATCATGGATTCCCTGACTGTCTTCCACGATCATCTGCTGATGCCGATCATCTCGGTGATCGTTATTCTGGTCTTCGTCCTGCTCGTGGTCGTCGTAGTCCGGTTCAACTCCAAGTCGAACCCCAAGCCGGCGACCTTCACCCACAACACGCTTGTGGAAGTGGTCTGGACGGTACTCCCGATCGTCGTGCTGATCGTCATCGCCATCCCCTCCTTCGCCGTTCTCACCGACCAGCTCACCATTCCCGATGGCCAGCGCAAGTATCTGGGCACCCAGATCTTCTCGATGGGCGAAGTCGAGGTTCCGGCCCCCGCGCTCACCATCAAGGCGACGGGCGAGCAGTGGTACTGGACCTATGAATATGTCGACGAGGGCCAGTCCTACGATTCGTACATGCTCAACGAGGAAGACCGCCAGAGCCTCAAGCCGAACGAGCCGCGCCTGCTGGCCGTCGACAACGAGCTGGTCGTTCCGGTCGATACCACCGTGCGTGTCGAAGTCACCGCGAGCCCCTCGGGCGTGATCCACGCTTTCGCCATGCCGTCCTTCGGCATCAAGATCGACGCCGTGCCGGGCCGTCTCAACGAGACCTGGTTCAACGCCCGCAAGGAAGGCCTCTATTACGGCCAGTGCTCCGAACTGTGCGGCAAGGATCACGCTTTCATGCCGATCGCCATCCGTGTCGTGAGCGCCGATCAGTACGCGGCCTGGATTGCTGCCCTCAAGGAGAGCGGCGACCCGGAAACGGCCAACGCAACTTTGGTGGCGGCTCAATAAGCCGCGAACTGTAAAGAGAGAGAACGCCGCCATGGCTGATACTACGCAACACGCTCTCGAGCAGGCCGCTACTCACGGAACGGATCACGGGGCTCACGGCCACCACATTCCGACCGGCTGGCGCCGCTGGGTGTATTCGACCAACCACAAGGACATCGGGATCATGTACCTGGTGTTCTCGATCTTCGCCGGCGTCGTCGGCGGCCTGCTGTCCGGCGCCATGCGCATGGAACTGCAGGAGCCCGGCATCCAGATCTTCCACGGCCTGGCCGCGATGGCCTATGGCCTGGATGGCGACAGCGCCATCGACGCTGGCAAGCACATGTTCAATGTGTTCACCACCGCGCACGCGCTCATCATGGTGTTCTTCATGGTGATGCCGGCCACCTTCGGCGGCTTCGGCAACTACTTCGCGCCGCTGATGATCGGCGCGCCCGATACCGCCTTCCCGCGTATCAACAACATCGCGTTCTGGCTGCTGCCGTTCTCGTTCATGCTGCTGATCCTCTCGCTGTTCTTCGAAGGTCCGGCCGGCATGTTCGGCGCGGGCACGGGCTGGACGGTCTATCCGCCGCTCTCGACCTCGGGTCATCCGGGTCCGTCGGTGGACTTCGTGATCCTGTCGCTCCACATCGCGGGTATCTCCTCGATCCTGGGCGCCATCAACCTGATCACCACCATCTTCAACATGCGCGCTCCGGGCATGACGCTGCACAAGATGCCGCTCTTCGCCTGGTCGATCCTGGTCACCGCCTTCCTGCTGCTGCTGGCCCTGCCGGTGCTCGCGGGCGGCATCACCATGATGCTCACCGACCGTAACTTCGGCACCACTTTCTTCGCGTCCGAAGGCGGCGGCGACCCCGAACTGTTCCAGCACCTGTTCTGGTTCTTCGGCCATCCCGAAGTGTACATCATGATCCTGCCGGGCTTCGGCATCATCTCGCACATCGTGTCGACCTTCTCGCGCAAGCCGATCTTCGGTTACCTCGCGATGGTCTACGCCATGGTCGCCATCGGCTTCGTCGGCTTCATCGTGTGGGCTCACCACATGTATACGGTCGGCCTCAGCCTTGACGTCCAGCGCTACTTCGTGGCCGCCACCATGGTCATCGCGGTGCCGACCGGCGTGAAGATCTTCTCCTGGATCGCCACCATGTGGGGCGGCTCGATCACCTTCCGCACACCCATGCTCTGGGCGATGGGCTTCATCTTCCTGTTCACCGTCGGCGGTGTGACGGGCGTGGTGCTGGCCAATGCGGGCGCCGACCGTGCCTTGCACGACACCTATTACGTGGTCGCGCACTTCCACTACGTGCTCTCGCTGGGCGCCGTGTTCTCGCTGTTCGCCGGCTGGTACTACTGGTACCCGAAGATGTTCGGCTACATGTACAACGAGAAGCTCGCCAACGCGCACTTCTGGATCACGTTCGTCGGTGTGAACCTGATCTTCTTCCCGCAGCACTTCCTCGGCCTCGCCGGCATGCCGCGTCGTTACATCGACTACCCGGATGCCTATGCGCTGTGGAACCGCGTGTCCTCGATCGGCTATTACATCACGTTCGTTGGGCTGATGGTCTTCCTCTACCTGCTCTGGGAAGCAGCCCGTAAGAAGCGCAAGGCTCCGGACAATCCGTGGGGCGAAGGCGCGACGACCCTGGAATGGACTCTTTCGTCGCCCCCGCCGTTCCACCAGTTCGAGACGCTGCCGCGTATCGAGTCCACCAAGACGCACTAAGCGTCGCGAGGGCAAAACCAAACGAGGGCGTCCCGGGTCGGGGCGCCCAGCTACAAAGGGTAAAAGCGAGTGGCTTATCTACATGACAGCAAGAGTGTGCCGGCTTCCTTCGCCGGTAGTGCGCGGGTAGGGGACTACTTTGCGCTGCTCAAGCCGCGCGTCATGTCGCTGGTGATCTTCACCGCCGTCGTCGGCCTGCTCCTGGCGCCGTCCACGCTCAATCCGGTCCTCGCCTTCATCGCGCTGCTCTGCATCTCGATCGGTGCCGGCGGCTCGGGCGCGCTCAACATGTGGTATGACAGCGATATCGACGCCGTCATGAGCCGCACCCGCAACCGTCCCATCCCTTCCGGGCGCGTCGATCGCAACGACGCCCTGGCCATCGGCATCATCGCCTCGGCCTTCTCGGTGATGACGCTGGGCCTGGCCACCAACTGGCTGGCCGCGGGCCTCCTCGCCTTCACCATCTTCTTTTACGCCGTCATCTATTCGATGTGGCTCAAGCGCTCGACGCCGCAGAACATCGTCATCGGTGGCGCGGCCGGCGCCTTCCCCCCGATGGTTGCCTGGGTGGCGGCCACCGGCACCATTTCCCTGGAAAGCATTGCGCTCTTCCTCATCATCTTCATGTGGACCCCACCTCATTTCTGGGCGCTGGCGCTCTATAAGCAGAGCGACTACCAGGAAGCGGGCATTCCCATGATGCCGAACGTGGCGGGCGAGCAGTCCACAAAGCTGCAGATCCTCGTCTATTCGGTTCTCCTGCTTGCCTCGACCCTGATTCCGTCCGTCATCGGCTTCTCGCACCTGCCCTATACGGCCGTGGCCACCGCCTCCGGTGCGTGGTTCGTGATTCTCGCCTGGCAGCTTTATCGCCGCACGGGCGTCGAGATGAAGAAGGCGGGAAGGAAGCTCTTCACCTACTCGCTCTACTACCTGCTCATCATCTTCCTGGCCCTGCTCGGCGACCACTATCTCGCCCAGTTCGGAGGTTTCTGATGGCCAAGGAAGTTGCACCCCTCACACCCGAGCAGCAGGAGCAGGCGCGCCGTCGCCGCCGCACCGTCGCGCTCGGCGTCGTCCTGGGCCTGATCGTCGTGCTGTTCTACGTGCTGACCATCTTCAAGATGGGCCCGGCCATCTTCAACCGGGATCTCTAGGCCATGGCGAACGCAGATCACGTCATGCCCCCGGCGGGCGCCCCCAATCACAAGCGCATCGGTCTGATCCTGGTGGGCGTCGTCGCCCTGATGATCGGCGCCGCCTATGCAGCCGTGCCGCTCTATCAGCTCTTCTGCCAGACGACCGGCTTCGGCGGCACCACGCAGGTGGCCAGCGAGAACCTCAAGGGCGTCATCGCCCGCGAAATGACGGTCCGCTTCGATTCCAACGTCGCCCCGGAACTGCCCTGGTCGGTGACGCCGTCCCGCCCGGTGACGGCCAAGATCGGCACCACCGAGACGGTCAATTTCGTGGCGGTCAACAATTCGGACGAGGAGATCACCGGTACGGCGATCTTCAACGTCACCCCGGATGCCGCTGGCGCCTATTTCAACAAGATCGAGTGCTTCTGCTTCACCGAGCAGACGCTCAAGCCCGGCGAACGGGTGGAAATGCCGATCGTGTTCTTCGTCGACCCCGATCTCGACCAGAACAAGGACCTGAGAACTGTGCGTGAACTCACGCTGTCCTATACTTTCTACGCTTCAAAAAAATAAGGGAAGCTGACAATGGCCGCGGTAACCAAGAACCACGACTATCACATCGTAACCCCAAGCCCCTGGCCCATCGTAGCCTCCGTTTCGCTGTTCGTGCTGGCCATCGGCGCGATCCTCTGGATGCACGAAATCGCGCCGCCCTGGATCTTCGCCATCGGTGCGATCGGCGTTCTCTACACCATGTATGCCTGGTGGTCGGACGTCATCAAGGAAGGCCATGCCGGCGACCACACCCCGGTCGTCCAGATGCATATGCGTTACGGCATGATGCTGTTCATCGCTTCCGAAGTGATGTTCTTCGTGGCCTGGTTCTGGGCGTATTTCGACGGCTTCTTCGCCTTCAATGACGCCATCCAGTATGCGCGTACTGAATATACCGGCGGCCATTGGCCCCCGGCCGGCACCGAGCTCTTCAACCCGTGGCACCTGCCGCTCTTCAACACCATCATCCTGCTGACCTCGGGCACGACCGTTACCTGGGCGCACCACGCGCTGCTGCATAACGATCGTCGCGGCCTCAAGATCGGCCTGGCCCTGACGGTGGCCCTCGGCGTCCTGTTCACGATCGTGCAGGGCATCGAATACAGCCATGCCGGCTTTACCTTTGCCGGGAACTATTACGGCGCCACTTTCTTCATGGCCACCGGCTTCCATGGCTTCCACGTCATCATCGGCACCATCTTCCTGGCCGTCTGCCTCATCCGCGCCATTGGCGGGGACATGAGCCCGAAGCACCATCTCGGCTTCGAATTCGCCGCCTGGTACTGGCACTTCGTGGACGTGGTGTGGATTTTCCTGTTTGCCTCGATCTACATCTGGGGCAGCTGGGGCGTGGCGACGCACTAGGCGTCCGGCACCAAATACAGTCTCGGGGCGCGGTATCCGCGCCCCGTTTTCTTTAGGGCGTCCTCCGGGAAAAGCGGCCATTGCTTTCCCGATCCTGGACGCCACGAACACAGGATCGGAGATCGGGCGGCGCTTCGGCGAAGCGGCGACCCGCTCCAGGGGCGAGAATGATGATCGATAGCGCGCCGAAGGTGAACCCGTTCAAGGCCGGCCTGCTTTGCCGCTGCCCGCGTTGCGGCAAGGGCAAGCTGTTTTCCGGCTATCTCAAGGTCGCCAGGAGCTGCAGCGTCTGCGGTCTCGATTTCGCCTTCGCCGATAGCGGCGACGGCCCGGCCATCTTCATCATCTTCGTGGTCGGCTTCCTGGTCATGGGCATGGCTCTGATCGTGGACATGCTGGTCCATCCGCCGGTCTATATCCACCTGCTGCTCTGGGTGCCGGCGACGCTCATCCTCTGCTTCGCGCTGCTGCCGCCGTTCAAGGCGGCCATGGTGGCGCTGCAATACCGCCACGACGCGCACGAGGCGCGCTGATGTCCGCCCAGGCCAAGACGAAAGCCAGCCAGTCCTGGCTGTTCTGGAGCTTCATCGTGCTGATGGCGGCGCTCATAGCGCTCTTCATCTATCTGGGCACCTGGCAGATGCATCGCCTGGGCGAGAAGGAAGCGCTGATCGCCGCCGTCGAGGAACGCAGCCACCTGCCGCCCGAACCGCTGCCGCCCGTGGCGGATTGGCCCTCCATCGTGCCGACGGACTATGATTTCCGCCCGATCTCGCTGACCGGGCATTTCGAAGTCGCCCAGACCATCGAGGTCTTCACCAGCCTGAGCAGCCCGCGCGGCCAGTATGGCGGACCCGGCTATTGGATCGTGACGCCCTTCGTGCTCGATGGCGGCGGCACGGTGATGGTCAATCGCGGCTTCGTGCCCGAGGCCCGCGCCAGGGATTTCCTCAACGATCCGGCGGCGCCGCAGGGCGATGTCACGGTTTCGGGTCTGGCGCGCCAGCCCGAGGAGGTCAACGCCTTTACCCCCGCCGCCGAGCCGGCCAAGCGCATCGATTGGGCCCGCAATCCGGAGCGGCTCGCCGCGCTGGTCGATGCCTCGCTCCTGCCGGTGGCGCCGCTCTATGTCGACCTGCCCGCAGGGGAAGCTGGCGCCCTGCCGCAGGGCGGAGAGACGGTGATGGAGTTCCCCAACCGCCATTTCGAATATGCCATGACCTGGTATATCTTTGCCGCTATCACCCCCATCATGCTGGCCGCCTGGATCTGGCGGCAGCGGCGCGGGCCCAAGGCCAAGGAAGATTGAAACTTGCGGCGCACCGCGCCTTTCTCTAGGGTGCGCCGTCTTTCGGGTGGGGTATTCCCGCATATGCAGTTTGTTTCCACGCGCGGCCAGGCGCCTGCGCTGAGCTTCTCGGATGCCATGCTCGCCGGCCTCGCGAGCGACGGCGGCCTCTACCTTCCCCAGACCTGGCCGCAAGTTTCGCCCGCCGAGATTGCCGCTTTCGCCGGCAAGCCCTATGCCGAAGTCGCCTTCGATATCATCCGGCGCTTTTCGACCGGCGATATCCCCGATGCCGATCTCCATGCCATCGTCACCGCCGCCTATGGCACTTTCCGCCATCCTTCGGTGACGCCGGTGCTCGAACTCGAGCCCAATCATTTCGTGCTCGAGCTTTTCCACGGCCCCACGCTCGCCTTCAAGGACGTGGCCATGCAGTTCCTGGCGCGCGCCATGGACCATGTGCTCGTCAAGCGCGGCCTGCGCGCCACCATTGTCGGGGCGACGTCCGGCGATACCGGCTCGGCCGCCATCGAGGCTTTCCGCGGGCGCGACACCACGGACATCTTCATTCTGCACCCCAAGGGCCGCACTTCCGACGTGCAGCGCCGGCAGATGACGACAGTGCTGGACGCCAACGTCCACAACATCGCGCTCGAAGGCACGTTCGACGATTGCCAGACGATCGTGAAAGGCCTCTTCAATAACCATCGCTTCCGCGACAGCGTGCGCCTTTCGGGCGTCAACTCCATCAACTGGGGCCGCATCGTCGCGCAGATCGTCTATTACTTCACCGCTGCCGTCTCCCTCGGGGCACCGCATCGGAAAGTGTCGTTCACGGTGCCGACCGGCAATTTCGGCGATATCTTCGCCGGCTATGCCGCCAAGCGCATGGGCCTGCCCATCGACCGGCTCATCATCGCCACCAATTCCAACGACATCCTCAAGCGCACGCTGGCCAATGGCCGCTACGAGGTGAACGGGGTCGAGCCGACCATCAGCCCTTCGATGGATATCCAGATTTCCTCGAACTTCGAGCGCCTGCTGTTCGAAGCCGCCGGCCGCGATGCCGATGCCGTGCGCGCCATGATGGATGGCTTGAAGCAATCGGGCGGCTTCGACGTGCCGCCGCAGGCGCTGGCCGCCATCCGCGCCGAGTTCGCGGCGGGTACCACCGACGAGGCGGCGACGAGCGCGGCCATTGCCGGCACGCTCGCCGATTCCCAATACCTGCTTGATCCGCATACCGCCGTGGGCGTGCATGTGGCGCGGCGGAACCTTGCGGGCGCAACGCCCATGCTCACGCTCGCCACGGCGCATCCCGCCAAGTTCCCGGCCGCCGTCAAGGCTGCGACGGGAGTTGAACCGGAATTGCCGGTGTGGTTGGCTGATCTCAACGAACGGCCGGAGCGCTTCGACGTGCTGGCCAACGACCAGGGTGCCGTGGAGACCTATATCAAGACGCGCACCCGCGCCTGAAAACGGGCAGCCTGCCCCCCCGGCAGGCCTTCGCCCACGGAGGAGAGTTCAGCGTGAGAACTACAACGCTCGACAACGGCGTCACCGTCCTGACCGACGATATGCCCCATCTCGAAAGCGCTTCGCTGGGGGTTTGGGTCAAGGCCGGGTCGCGCAGCGAGCGCAAGGACGAGCACGGCATCTCGCACCTGCTCGAGCACATGGCCTTCAAGGGCACCGCCTCGCGCACTGCCCTGCAGATCGCCGAGGCCATCGAAAATGTCGGCGGCGACCTCAACGCCGCCACCTCCATCGAACATACGGGCTACTTCGCCCGCGTCCTCAAGGAAGACGTGGCCCTGGCCGCCGATATCCTCGCCGACATTCTCCAGAATTCGCTCTTCGACGGCGGCGAGCTCGACCGCGAGCGCAACGTCATCATTCAGGAAATCGGTGCGGCGCGCGACAATCCCGACGATCACGTCTTCGACCTCTTCCAGTCCGCCGCCTTTCCCGACCAGCCGATCGGCCGCACCATCCTGGGCACCGCCGAATCCGTCCGCGCCATGGGTGCGCCGTCCATCCGCGACTATATGGACCGCAATTATGTCGGGGACCGCATGGTGGTCGCCGCCGCCGGCAATGTGAACCACGACCAGCTCGTCGATATCGCCAACGACCGCTTCCATACCCTGCGCGCCAACGGCGCGCCGGCGCCGGAAAAGGCGCGCTATGTGGGCGGGGAGGAGCGGCTGGTCTCCGACCACGAGCAGGCCCATATCGTGCTCGGCTTCGAGGGCCGCGCCTATAATTCGGACGGTTTCTATGCCGCCCAGGTGCTGGCTTCCATCCTTGGCGGCGGCATGTCCTCGCGCCTCTTCCAGGAAGTGCGCGAGAAGCGGGGCCTGTGCTATTCGGTCTATGCTTTCCACTGGGCTTTCGAGGATTCCGGCGTCTTCGGCATCGCCGCGGCGACCGGGGAGGACGAGGTTTCCGAACTGGTGCCTGTGGTGCTCGACGAACTGCGCCGCGCCACCGAAACCATCACCGAGGACGAGGTGATCCGTGTGCGCAACCAGATCCGCGCCGGGCTCCTCATGTCGCTGGAAAGCCCTTCGGCCCGCGCCGGTCAGCTCGCGCGCCAGCAAATCCTCTGGGGCCGCACCATTCCGCTGCAGGAAACGGTCGACCGCATCAACCGCATCACCGCCGAGCGCGTCAAGCACGTAGCCAGCCAGATCTTTGCCAGCAACGAGGTTTCTCTCGCCGGCATCGGTCCGGTCGCCAAGCTTCCCGACTACGTTTCCATCGGTGAACGTCTGAAACACTAGGTGCAGCGTGCTCTGGCCCTGGTCTTCACGCGACAAGACTCCTGAACTGCATGGCGAGCGCATCACCCTGCGCGCGCCGATGCCTCATGACTTCCGCGACTGGCGCGCGCTGCGCCTGGAAAGCCGCGCCTTCCTCAAGCCGTTCGAGCCGCGCTGGAGTGAAGCGGACCTCGACCGCAGCGTCTATTTCGCCCGTCTCAAGCGCGGCCAGCAGGAAGCCGAGCAGGGGAGCGATTTCACCTTCTTCATCTTCACCGAGGAAGGCGGCCACCAGCGCCTCGTGGGCGGACTGACCCTCTCCAATATCCGCCGCCGCGCCGCCCAGTTCGTCACGCTCGGTTACTGGATGGGCGAGCGCTACGCGGGGCAGGGTTACATGACCGAAGCGGTCGGCGCCGTGCTGCCTTTCGTCTTCGATACGCTCGGCCTCCACCGCATTCACGCCGCTTTTCTGCCTGACAACCGCGCATCCCGTCGGGTGCTGGAAAAGAATGGTTTCAAGGAAGAAGGCTACGCCGACAAATACCTGCAGATCGACGGGAAATGGGCCGACCATGTTCTCTTCGGCCTGACCCGCGAGCATTACGAATCCCGCCGGCGACGCCGCTTCGCCTGAGCACGTTCCCACAGCTTTGGGCCGGCTTCGGCAGCCCCGGCTTGTCCTATGGGGAATTCCCCGCTACCAATTTCGCGCATCGCGAAAAGACTTAGGAAAACCTGCCGCCTAATGCGTCAATTCATAACCCTCGCGATGTCCCTCGTTCTCCTGCTGGCCAGCCTCGTGCCCGCCGCGGCGTTCGACGTGATTTCCGTTCCCGAGGACGTCAACGCCGTCAACCTCACCAACGCCATCGACATCGTCTCTGGCACCAATGGCCGCGTGCAATTGTCGACGGCTCCGGGCGAGGATGGGATCATCCGGCGTATCGAGGTGCTGGCATCCGAGCCGGGCACCAATCCGGATTGGGCACTGTTCGCGCTGCGCAACGATTCCGAAGTGCAGATCGACAGGCTGCTGGTCGCCCCGTTCTTCCGTCTGCCGGGCTCGGGCGTCATCAATCCTGATCTGGGCGCCAACCGCGTCACCGTCCTCACCCCGAGCGCCGGCATCCGCCCGGTGCGGCTGACCGATCCTGAATCGGATGTCTTCGAGATCACGCTCGATCCGGGCGCGACCGTCACGTTCGTTGCCGAACTGGCGAGCGACGAGCTGCCCGAGCTCTATCTCTGGAAGCCCGACGCCTATCGCGACTACGTCAATTCCTTCACGCTGTTCCGTGGCGTGGTGCTCGGCATCGCCGCGCTTGCCGCCGTGTTCCTCACCGTCATGTTCGTGGTGCGGGGCAGGGGTGTCTTCCCGGCGACGGCCGCCTTCGCCTGGGCGGTTCTGGCCTACCTCCTCATCGATTTCGGCGTCATGGGACGCCTGCTCGGTATAGGCAACGGCTCGATGCAGCCCTTCCGCGCGGCGGCGGAAGCAGGGCTGGCGACGACATTGGCCGGATTCCTGTTCATTTATCTCAACCTCCACCGCTGGCACCTGCGCTTCATCCATCTGGCGCTGGCTTTGGCCGCCGTGTTCCTCGCACTCTTCGCCTTCGCATTCTTTCAGCCCGAAATCGCGGCCACCGTGGCGCGCATCGTCATGGTGCTGCTGGGCATTTCCGGCTTCTTCCTCATCCTGCTGCTGGCTTTGCGCGGCTATGACCGAGCCGTGCTGCTGGTGCCGACCTGGATCATCTATATCGCTTGGCTCTTCTACGGCTGGCTGGTGATCTCGGGGCAGGTGACCAACGACGTGGCGCAGCCGGCCGTGGCGGGCGGCCTCGTCCTCATCGTCATGCTGCTCGGCTTCACGGCGGTGCAGCACGCCTTCTCGGACGGACAGGTTTCCATCGGCACGCTCTCGGAAGTGGAGCGCCGTGCGCTGGCGCTGACCGGTTCGGGCGATTTCGTCTTCGACTGGAACATCGAGCGCGACCGCGTCTCCGTGTCCGACGAACTCAATACGCGCCTCGGCGAACGCCGTGGTGCGCTGCGCGGCGCCATCAAGCGCTGGCTCGACCGCGTGCACCCCGAAGATCGCGACCGCTTCCGTACCGCCTTCGATACGCTGGTGGAATTGCGGCGCGGCAAGGTCTCGACCGACCTGCGCATCGCCACCCACGACGGCGCCTATCGCACGTTCCGCATGCGCGTGAAGCCGGTTCTGGGAGGGGACGGGCAGGTCAACCGCATCGTCGGCACCCTGCAGGACGTGACCGAGGATCGCGCCTCGCGCAACCGCCTGCTGCACGATTCCGTCCATGACAGCCTGACGGGCCTGCCCAACAAGCAGCTCTTCCTCGACCGGCTCGACCGCGCCCTCATCCGCGCCCGCAATCCGGGCGGGGTGAAGCCGGCCGTGTTCCTCATCGATATCGACCGCTTCATGGACCTTGAGGAACGGGTCGGCCGCTCGGCGGCGGACTCGGTGCTGCTGGCCATTGCCCGCCGCATTTCGCGCGTCATGCGCCCGCTCGATACCGTTGCCCGCATCAACGGCGACCAGTTCGCCGTGATTCTCTCGTCCGAGCAGGCGGCCAGCCGCATCGCCGAGACGGCCGAACAGATTCGCAAGGCGCTCAAGGCCCCGTTCAATTTTGGCGACCGAGACCTGACGCTCACCGCCTCGATCGGCGTCACCATCTATGACAGCAACCCGGCGGAAGCCGCTGACGTGCTGCGCGATGCCGAACTGGCCATGTATTACGCCAAGCGCCTTGGCGGCGACCGTATCGAAGCCTATCGCGCCTCGGCACGTTCGATCAGCGCCTATAACCGCGCCAGCGAGGAAGATCTGGAACGCGGCCTCAAGGCCGGCGAGTTGCAGGTGCAGTTCCAGCCGATCATGGATCTCAATACCGGCCTCATCGCCGGCGCCGAGGCGCTGATGCGCTGGAACCATCCAAGCCGCGGCACGGTGAACCCGGAGGAGTTCATTCCTCTGGCCGAGCGCTCGGGCCTCATCGAGCGATTGGGCCGCCTGGCTTTCGAGCAGGCGGCGAACCAGGCGCGCGAATGGCTCAACGCCATGCCGGCTTTGGGCGAGGATTTCTTCGTTTCGATCAACCTCTCGCCGACGCAATTGGCGTCCGAAAGCCTGCTCAACGATATCCGCGGCCTCGCTGCCAACAACAAGGGGCTGCTCAGCCACCTCAAGCTCGAGGTCACCGAGAGCCAGGTGATGACCAATCCCGAGCATTCGGCCTACATGCTCTCGACCCTGCGCGGCCTTGGCCTCGGCCTGGCGCTCGACGATTTTGGCACCGGCCATTCCTCGCTGAGCTATCTGCACCGCTTCCCGTTCGACACCATCAAGATCCCGGCGCCCTTCGTGCAGATCGGCGAGGATGGCGGCATGGCCCACACGCAGGTGCCGATCATCCGCTCCGTGGTGGCCCTCGCTGCCGATCTCGACCTCATGGTCATCGCCGAAGGCGTGGAAACGCTCGATGAAGTCGACCGCCTGCGCAGCCTCCACTGCCGCTACGCCCAAGGCTTCGCCTTCGGCGCCGCCATGCCGGCCGGGGAATTGCAGAAGAAACTGCAGGCGCAATTGGCGCGGTAGGTCAGGCGTTGCCGGCGGACGAGCTGAGGCTGGCGCGGGTGATGCCGAGTTTGCGGAGGGCGGCGTCGTAGCGTTTTTCGAGGGGGACGCCGAAGAGCAGATCGTCCGAATAGGGGACGGTCAGCCAGCCGTTGCGGCCGATTTCGCCTTCGAGCTGGCCGGCGCTCCAGCCGCAATAGCCCAGGGCGAAAAGCGCCTTGCTGGGGCCTTCGCCGAAAGCCATGGCGCGTAGCACGTCGAGCGTGGCGGTGAGATAGACGTCCTCGCTCACCTCATAGGAATTGCCGTCCCGCCGGTAATCGGCCGAGTGCAGCACGAAGCCGCGACCCTTTTCGACCGGACCGCCGCGCAGCACCTCGCGATTGCGGACGCGCTCGGGCAGGCGGATGACATCGTCATGCTCGCCCAGATCGAGTTCTTCGAGGATATCCCCGAAGCTCATGTCGTCTAGGCTCTTATTGACGACGAGCCCCATGGCCCCTTCGTCGCTATGTCCGACCAGGTACACTACGCTGTCGTGGAAACGCTCGTCGGACATGTCCGGCATGGCGACGAGAAACTGGCCCTTGAGCGAAATCATCACGCTGCTCCATGAACATGCGGGCTTTATGCTACATTAGGCCGATCGGTTCCCCGTGCAAAGCCCCGCCCTCACGAAGGACTGATCACCGATGACTTTTGGAAACACCGAAGCTGGGTTATCCAGACCGCCATGCGTTCGTTCGTCTTCATTGCCGCGACCCTGGCCGTTGCGCCAAGCCTTGCGGCCGAGAGTGCCTGGCAGGAGCTGATGCCGGGCGTGCGCGCCCGTCTCGTCACCAGCGACGTGCTCAATCCCGACGGTACCACGCTTGCCGGCATCCAGATCGAGATGCCGCAGAACTACAAGACCTACTGGAAAACCCCCGGCCAGACCGGCATCCCCACCCAGATCGACCTCAAAGGCTCGCAGGGGGTGGACGGCTACGAAATCCGCTGGCCCTATCCGGTAGTGGACAATGCCGCCGGCTATCTCGACTACGTCTATTTCGGCCCCACCGTGCTGCCGCTTCAGCTCAAGGTCACCGGCGACAAGGCCTCGGTTGTCGTGTCCGCGCTCATGGGCATCTGCTCGGACATCTGCACGCCGGCCAAGGCGAGCTTTGCCATGCCATTGAGCTTCGCCAAGGCGGATGCCGGCGAGAACCTGCGGTTGCGCCAGGCGCTGGCCAACACGCCCATGCCATGGCAGCAGAACCCCGAACCGGTCGGTGACGTCGTGCTCGACCAGGCAAGCGGCGACCTCAGGATTCGGGTGGACGACACCCGCCTCGACCCCGCCTCGCTCATCGCCTCGTTCGAGGATGCTTCCCTCATCTTCGGAATGCCGCAAAAAAGCCCGGAACCGGGCATAGTCGTCCTGCCGTCCTTGGGGACGGACAGCATCGAGGGCCTGGAGGGGCAGCCCGTTCAGCTCACGTTCATGACCGATATGGGACCGTTCGAAGTCTCCCGTCGCGTGTTGCCTCAGGCCGCATCGACGCGGTAAAGAAAGTTCAAAGGTCCGTCACCCCGGCGCGGCCCGCGAACCATGAGGGGCACGCGCATGATCAAGGCTGGCGACACGATTCCGTCCGTGCCGGTGAAGCTTGTTGACGCCAACGGCGTCACGGACACCACGAGCACCGCGGTGCTCGGCACCGGCCGGGTAGTGTTTTTCGCCGTTCCCGGCGCTTTCACCCCCACCTGCCACGTCAATCATTTACCTGGCTTTATCGCTAACGCCGATAAACTGCATGCGGCCGGTGTCGACAGGATCGTCTGCGCGGCTGCCAATGACCATCACGTGGTCAAGGCCTGGGCCGAGGCGACGGGCGCTCTCGGCAAGATCGACTTCATCGCCGATGGCAATGCGGCGCTGGCCAAGGCCCTGGGCCTGGACAAGGATTTCTCGGGTGCCGGCATGGGGACGCGGTTCACGCGCAGCGCCATGCTCATCACCGATGGCGTCGTTGACGCCGTATTCGTCGAGGATGCGCCGGGTGTCACGGCTACCGGCGCCCCCGCAATCCTCATGGCGCTCGAAGCGCACAAGAAGTAGTACCCTGTGACGCGTGTGGAGAAGTTATTGATGCCGAACAACAAGATGAACCCCGCCGTCAGATTCGCCGGCGCCGGCCTTCTGGCCCTCGCTCTCGCCGGTTGCTCGATGGGGAACATGTTCGGCTCGGGCGGCTCGGCGGGCACCCAGCTCGCCAATGCCGCGCCCAACCAGCAGCAGATCACCCAGGCCGCGCCCTCGGCGCTGCCGGCCATCGCCACCGAATGCCCGCCCATCAAGGTGCGTCCAGGCAGCGAAACCATCTTCTCCCATGCCGGCCAGACCGGTAACCCGGCCGCGCTCAAATGGCAGGCCGTACTCGAGAAGCAATCGCGCAATTGCGTGGTGTCCAACGGGCTCATCTCCGTCAAGATGGGCGTCGTCGGCCGCGTCATCCTGGGGCCGCAGGGCAATGTCAGCTCCGTCAACATGCCGGTTCGCTTCGCGGTCGAGCGCAACGGCTCGGCCATCTTCTCGGAAAAGTACTCGATCCCCGTGACCTTCACCCCGCCCAACCAGAGCGAGGAATTCGTCAAGGTCGTCGAGAACGTGCAGATTCCCTATGTGGGTGGCGAGGACATCGTCATCTGGGTCGGCTTCGATCCGCGCGGCTAAACGCGCTGGACAGGGCAGGGATTGGGGCGTCCGCTTGGGCGCCCTTTTCATTTGGCCCGTTCTTGCTTGCCCGCGCGATATTCATGTTATCGTGCCGGGAGATGGCAGGGAGTCGACGTGAACCATCTCATTCACAATGAGCGGGTGAAGCTTACGGCAAGCAACCTGGATCGCGCTTCATCAGGCGCGCTCGCCGCCGGATTCATCGCCCCGACAGTGTCGCTTGCAACCGGGGTGTCCAGCGTTTCGTTTTCCCCGTGGCTGGTACTCAGCACCGGAATTTGGATTTTCGCGGCACTTGGCCTACATTATGGAGCGAGATGGGTCCTCGGAGGACTAAGGGAATGAACAGCGTTTGGATTTTCTATCTTTATATCCTGCCGCTTATCATCGCAGTGGCGGCCTTCGGTGGCGGCTATGCTTATTCCCGCCACCTCAAGTCGCACCGCGGCGAATAGTGCGCGGGGAATAATCTACCGACCTGTGCGCCCGCTTCGCGTCCCGATTGACGCCGCGGGGATTCTTCGACATGTTGCGCCCGACTGCGGGAGAGATCGGGCTTGGCCCGGCGCCGAAGGAGCAACCGCCCCGGAAACTCTCAGGCAAAAGGACCGCGTCAGGCTGAACTCTGGAAAGCGGGCGATCTCGCCCCACCGAAGGAGCAACCGGCGACAGCCGGGAAATCTCTCAGGTTAGCGGACAGAGGGGGTGCGCGCTCGCCGCAGGCGGGCACATCGTCCCTCGCTGCCGGAAGAGTCCATTGGCCGATACCTCGCCTCAAGACCTTAAAACCGTTCCCCTCAATGATGTGCATGTCGCCCTTGGCGGTCGCATGGTGCCCTTCGGCGGCTATTCGCTGCCGGTGCAATATCCGACTGGTATCGTCACCGAGCACAAGTGGACGCGCGAGCATGCCGGGCTCTTCGACGTCTCCCATATGGGCCCGTCCTTCCTGCTGCTCAACGAGAAATCCGGCGATGTGGACGCCGACCACGCCGCCATCGCGGCGCTGGTCGAGCCGCTGATCTGCGGCGACATCAAGGGCCTCAAGCCCAGCCAGATCCGCTATACGCTGCTGCTCAACGAAACTGGCGGCGCGCTGGACGATCTGATGATCGCTCGCCCCGCCGATCCCGCCTGGGCCGGCTCGCTCTACGTCGTCGTGAATGCCGGCACGAAAGATGCCGACTTCGCCCGTATCGCCGCCGCCTCCGCCGGCAAGGCGACGCTCAACCGTGCCGACAATTGCGCGCTCCTGGCGCTGCAGGGCCCTGAGGCCGTCGCGGTGCTTTCAAAACTCATCCCCGAAGTCGCCGAACTGGGCTTCATGACCTACCGCTCGTTCCCCTGGAGAGGCACCGTGCTGGTCATCGCCCGTTCCGGCTATACCGGCGAAGATGGCTTTGAAATCCTGGTCGAGCCCGAACACGCGAAAGCCTTCTGGGAGGCTCTCACCGCCGATGAGCGCGTCAAGCCGATCGGCCTGGGCGCCCGCGACAGCCTGCGCCTCGAAGCCGGCCTGCCGCTCTACGGCCACGACCTCGACGAAACCATTTCGCCCACCGAAGCCGGCCTCAACTTCGCCGTCTCCAAGCGCCGCCGTGAAGCCGCCGATTTCCCCGGCGCTGCGCGCATCCTCAAGGAATATGGCGGCGAGCTTTCCCGCATCCGCGTTGGCCTCCTCGTCGAGGGCGCGCCGGCCCGCGAAGGCGCCGAAATCCTCGATGCGTCGGGCGCCGTCATCGGCGTGGTCACCAGCGGCGGTTTCTCGCCCACGCTCGGCCGCGCCATCGCGCTCGGCTTCGTGCCGCCGGCTTATGCCGCTGTCGGCACCAAGCTTTCAGTTTCCGTGCGCGGCCGCAGCCAGTCGGCTGAAGTCGCCGCGCTCCCCTTCGTTCCCCATCGTTACTACCGCAAGCCGGTTTGAGAGGCGTCCATGACCATCAAGTTCACCCAGGACCACGAATACATCCGCGTTGAAGGCCAGACCGGCACCGTCGGCATCACTGCCTACGCGCAGGAGCAGCTCGGGGACATCGTCTTCGTCGAGCTCCCGGCCGTCGGCAAGGCCGTCAAGAAGGGCGACGAGACCGCCGTGGTGGAATCGGTCAAGGCCGCTTCGGAGATCTACGCGCCGGTCAGCGGCACCATCGAAGGCGTCAACGAGGCCCTTGGCGGCGAGCCGGCCCTCGTCAACCAAGACCCGCTCGGCACCGGCTGGATGTATCAGATCCGCATCGAGAACCTGGCCGACCTCGACGGCCTGATGGACGAAGCCGCTTACGCCGACTTCATCAAATAAGAGTTTTGGGCTCACCCCTCCCCAACCCTCCCCGCAAGGGGGAGGGTGTTTCGATCGAGGAATTGGCATGAACCTCGCCACGGCCACGATCAGCACCTCCCCCCTTGCGGGGGAAGGCTGGGAGGGGGGAGGCCCGGGACACTAAACTCCGAAAGCACCTCCCATGCGATACCTCCCCCATTCCGATGCCGAGCGCGCAGAAATGCTCGCCACCATCGGCATCGCCTCGGAAGACGCGCTGTTCAGCGCCGTCCCGCGGGCGGCCTACAATACCGGCGCCATCGACCTGCCGGCTCATTCCCCCGAATTCCTGGTCGAAGCGCACATGCGCGCCCTCTCGGGCAAGAACCGCGCCGCCGGCGATGGCCCGTTCTTCGTCGGGGCAGGGGCCTATCGCCACCATGTGCCGGCGACCGTCGATCACCTGATCCAGCGCTCCGAATGGCTCACGGCCTATACGCCCTACCAGCCGGAAATCTCGCAGGGCACGCTCCAGATGCTCTTCGAGTTCCAGACGCAGGTAGCCAAGCTCACCGGCATGGATGTGGCCAATGCCTCGCTCTATGACGGCTCGACCGGCACCGCCGAGGCCGTGCTCATGGCGCGTCGCCTCACCCGCAAGAAGAAGCTGGTGCTTTCCGGCGGCCTGCATCCCCACTACCGCGATGTGGTCAAGGCCTACCTCAAGGACGATCCCGATCTCGTCTGCCTGCCGGCCTCCCCGCAAGGCCAGGGCGACATTCTCGATCACATCGATGACCAGACCGCCGCCATCGTCATCCAGACCCCGGATTTCTACGGTCATCTTCGCGACCTGCAGAAGGCCGCCGACACGGCACACGCCAAGGGCGCGCTGCTGATCGTCGTGGTCACCGAAGTCGTCTCGCTGGGCCTGCTTGAGGCTCCGGGCACGTTCGGCGCCGATATCGTGGTGGCCGAAGGCCAGTCGATCGGCAACGCTCTCAATTTCGGCGGCCCCTATGTGGGCTTGATGGCCACCCGCAAGGATTTCGTCCGGCAGATGCCGGGGCGCCTGTGCGGCGAAACCGTCGACGCCGAAGGCAAGCGCGGCTTCGTGCTGACGCTGTCGACCCGCGAGCAGCATATCCGCCGCGAAAAGGCGACCTCCAACATCTGCACGAACTCGGGCCTCTGCGCCCTGGCGTTCACCATCCACATGTCGCTGCTCGGCGAAGCCGGCCTGACGCGCCTCGCCCGCCTCAACCATGCCCGCGCCATCGCCCTTGCCGATGCGCTGGCCAAGGTGCCGGGCGTCGAAGTGCTCAACAAGACCTTCTTCAACGAGTTCACCATTCGGGTGGGCAAGCCCGCTGACGACGTCATCGAGGCTTTGGCCCAGCGCAACGTCCTCGCCGGTGTACCGGTGTCGCGTCTTGAGCCCGGAAAGCCGGAGCTCGAGAACCTCATCGTCCTCGCCGCCACCGAACTCACCACCGATGCCGACATCGCCGCGCTGGCGAACGGCCTCAAGGAGGTGCTCGCATGAGCATGAACACCCAGGGCCGTCCCACCGGCATCGGCACGTTGTCCCACGCCGGCTCCGGCTCCGCTCTCATCCCCGATGAACCGCTGCTCTTCGAGATCGGCGACACCCATCATTCCGGCGTCGACCTGCCGGACGTCGAAATCGACGATAGCCGCCTTGGCGGTTTTGCGCGGAAGACGAAACTCGATCTCGCCGGCCTCACCGAGCCCGAGGCCATGCGCCACTACGTGCGCCTGTCGCGCATGAACTACTCGATCGACTCGGGCATGTATCCGCTCGGCTCGTGCACGATGAAGCACAATCCGCGCCTCAACGAGAAGATGGCCCGTCTGCCGGGCTTCTCGGACGTGCATCCGCTCCAGCCGGTTTCGACCGTGCAGGGCGCGCTCGAATTGATGAGCCAGCTCAGCCATTGGCTGATGACGCTCACCAACACCTCGGCGGTGGCGCTGACGCCCAAGGCCGGCGCCCATGGCGAGCTTTGCGGCATGATGGCCATCCACGCCGCCCAGCAGGCGCGCGGGCAGGGGCATCGCACCGTTGTGCTGGTCCCCGAAAGCGCCCACGGCACCAATCCGGCCACGGCTGCCTTCCTCGGCTACACCGTCAAGCCCGTGCCCGCCCGCGAGGACGGCACGGTCGACGTCGAGGCGGTCAAGGCCGCGCTCGGTCCCGACGTGGCGGCGATCATGCTGACCAACCCCAATACCTGCGGGCTCTTCGAGCCACAGGTCATCGAGATCGCCAAGGCGGTCCACGATGCGGGCGCCTTCTTCTACTGCGATGGCGCCAATTTCAACGCCATCATGGGCGTGGTGCGACCGGGCGATCTCGGCATCGACGCCATGCACATCAACCTCCACAAGACCTTCTCGACCCCACACGGCGGTGGCGGACCGGGGGCGGGTCCGGTGGTTCTCTCCGAAGCGCTCGCTCCTTTCGCCCCCGTGCCCTTCGTCCGCAAGGCCAATAGTGGCCTTGAACTGGTGGAGCATAGCGAAGGCGAGGCCCTGGGCCGCATCACCGCCTTCCACGGCCAGATGGGCATGTATGTCCGCGCGCTGACCTACATGCTCAGCCACGGCGGCGACGGCCTCGCCCGTGCCGCCCGCGACGCCGTGCTCAACGCCAACTACGTCAAGGCACGCCTGCAGGATGCGTTCTCGGTATCGTTCCCGGATTATCCGGCCATGCATGAAGTGCTGTTCGACGATTCCTCGCTGGCCGGCACCGGCGTCTCGACGCTCGATTTCGCCAAGGCGATGATCGATGAGGGCTACCACCCGATGACCATGTACTTCCCGCTGGTCGTCCACGGCGCCATGCTCATCGAGCCCACCGAAAGCGAGAGCAAGCAGACCCTCGACGCCTTCTGCGACACCATGCTGGCCCTCGCGGCCGACGCCAAGGGCAACGACAAGGAGCGCTTCACCGGCGCCCCCACCCGCGCCCCGCGCCGCCGGCTGGACGAAACCCGCGCTGCCCGCAGCCCCAAGCTGCGCTGGGAACCGGAACAGGAGCTCCCGGCAGCGGCCGAGTAGAGCAGTATCAGCGCGAATGGAAAGGCCTCTCCGGCACGCCGGAGAGGCCCTTTGTTTTGCGGCTTTCCTCAACGCGTTGCTGCATCCGCTGCGCTGCCCAGCAAAACAAAAAGGGCGGGTCCGATGGACCCGCCCTGATTTCTTGTCACGCTGTACCAGCTTAGTTCAGCCGGGCGCCGACATCCTTGATGGCCTGGTCGATCAGGGCATTGCCCTTTTCGCCTACTTGCTTGTTGAGCAGGATGCGAGCGGCTTCGACGGCGACGTCGGCCGACTTGGCGCGAACCTCGGCAAGGGCCTGGGCTTCCGCCTGGGCGATCTTGTCCTCGACGGCCTTGGTGCGGCGGGCGATCATGTCGGTAAGGGCCTGGTTGGCTTCGGCGGTGAGGCGCTTGGCCTCGTCCTGTGCCGCAACCACGATGTCGGCAGCTTCCTGCTCGGCCTCGACGCGCTTCTTCTCGTATTCGACGAGAAGCGCTTCAGCCTCGGCGCGCAGGCGCTTGGCTTCGGCCAGATCGTCCTCGATCTTCTTGATGCGGGCGTCGATCATGCTGGCGATCATCTTGGGGACGCCGAAATAGGCGACGATACCCAGGAAGATGATGAGCGAGATCGTTGCCCAGAGCGAGGCGGCGGTGGTGTAATCCAACCCGAAATTCAGCATTGGTCTTACTCCTTGGAGACCTGAGCGACAGCGTCGCGGGCTTCCTCAGCCGAAACCTTGCCGACAAGCTGGCCAACCAGCGTCTCGACGGTATCGGCGGCGATTTCACCGACATGGCCCAGGGCCTCGGTCTTGGTCGCCTTGATACGGGCCTCGGCGTCGGCGACGCGGGCGTTCATGTCGGCCTCGACGGTCTTGCGCTTGCCGGCCAGATCCGCCTGGATCCCGCTGCGGGTCTCCTCGGCAATGGCATGGCTCTTCTTGCGGGCTTCCGCGAGCGCTTCCTCATAGGCAGCGATAGCAGCGTCCGTCTTCTGGCGCGAGGCGTCCGCAGCGGCCAGGTCGGTATCGATCCGGCTCTTGCGGTCTTCGAGAATGCCCCCGATCCGGGGCAGGGCGAAGCGGGCCAGAACGACGTAGAGCACCACAAAGGTGATCGCCAGCCAGATGACCTGGGTGCCGAAGGTCGAAGCATCGAACGGGGGGAAAGCTCCCGAATGTTCGCCGCCATGGGCCTCGGTCGTGGCATGGGTGCCATCCGTCGGCGAAGCCGCCGGCACAGCCGCCGCGTCTTGGGTGGCTGCCGCCGCTTGGGCGTCGCCTTCTGCTGGTGTCTGGTTGTCCATTCGACTATCCGCTGATCTAGCGTGAACCGGCAACGAGGCCGGTTATGCAAACGGCAGCCGTAAGCGCGAGGGCTTCGGGCCGCCGTTCAGTATCCTGAGCCTGAAGGATCAGACTGCGAACAGGAGCAGCAGAGCGATCAGGAACGAGAAGATGCCCAGAGCTTCGGTCACGGCGAAACCGAAGATCAGGTTACCGAACTGGCTCTGCGAGGCCGACGGGTTGCGCAGGGCGCCCGAGAGGAAGTTCGAGAAGATGTTGGCCACGCCGATGGCGGCGCCAGCCATACCGAAACAGGCCAGGCCAGCACCAATGAACTTTGCGGCTTCAGCTTCCATGTGATTTAGCTCCTTAGGCAGCGTTTGCTGCGGGTTGTCCAACCGGTTGGCCACCGCGGCCCGCCGGTAATGGGTAAGATCAATGCGACGGGTGGATCGCGTCGTTGAGGTACATCGAGGTGAGCAGGGCAAACACATAGGCCTGCAGCGCCGCCACCAGGAATTCGAGAGCCGTGATGGCGACGGTCATGATCAGCGGCAGCACCGCGCCGAAGACGCCGAGCGCACCCAGCGAGCCCATGGTCACGACGAACCCGGCGAATACCTTGAGGGTAATGTGACCGGCCAGCACGTTGGCGAAAAGACGAACCGACAGCGAAATCGGGCGCGAGAGGAAGGAAACCACCTCGATCGGCACGACGATCGGCAGAATGTAACCCGGCACGCCCGAGGGGACGAACACGTTAAAGAACTTCACGCCGTTGCGGGCCACGCCGTAGATGATGACCACAAGGATCACCAGCATGGCGAGCGCGAAGGTGACGATGATGTGGCTGGTGACGGTAAAGAAGAAGGGGAACATGCCGAACATGTTCGCCACGAGCACGAACATGAAGAGCGAGAACACGAACGGGAAGAACTTCATGCCTTCCCTGCCGGCCGCTCCCGTCACCATGGTGGCGACGAATTCGTAGAGCATTTCCGAAACGGCCTGGGCCCGCGTAGGGATGAGGCGACGGCCGGCCGTGGACATCAGCAGATAGATGAGAATAAGGCCGGTGGTCAGCACCATGAAAAGTGCTGAATTGGTGAAGGCGAAACCGCCGTCGCCGGTCGAGAAAACGGGGGTGATCGCAAACTGGTGGATCGGGTCAACTTTGGTCGGATCGGCCAAGTCAGGTTCCTCGCAAGGCTATAGGTCTTCGTCTTCTTCTTCGTCGTCCGGACCGAGATCCGCATCTTTCGGCGGTGGAGCCGCCTTGTTCATTTCCGCCACCGAGCGGGTGACGTTCACAATTCCGGCCGCAAACCCGACCATGAGCATGACGAGCATGATCCACGGACGGGTATTGAGCCATTGATCGGCCAGATAGCCGATCACGGCGCCAACCAGCACGGCGGCGATGAACTCCGAGCCGAGCCGCACGGCGCGGCCCATCTGGCTGTTGTCCCCCGACGCGCGGCGCGAGGCTTCCTGTTCCTCGACCGCCCGGTCGCGCTTTGCAGCGGCAATGCGCGAAGCAAGATCGGACGTGACCTTGTTTTCGCTGCCGTCCGGACGCTGATCATGGGGCGGATTTGCCATCTCGCTACCTCACCTCGTCCGGCCGCCTCCACTTCTGAAGGGTGCCCCTGAAAGTCGCGCGCAACATAGTGGCGGGCGGGAATGGTGTCAAGAACGCGGCAGGCTAGCTAACACATTGAAATAGAACGCGTATTCGCGTTTTCTCACAAGTGCGACGCTGTGACTGGTTAAGAATCCCCGCACTTTTTGCCGGATTCCGGGCCTTATCCATAGTCAGGAAGGAGCCCGGGGGAAGGATTATTGCCGCAATCCATGCTCGATAAGGCCTGTTAGCCGCTTTTTGAATTGCCTTCGCCATCCATGAGCGCATGCTTTGAGCCATGTCTGCCACCGATTCTCCCACCAGAAAGACCGGCCCCAGCCTTCGCCACGAGCGTGCCGCGCTCAAGGCCGGTGCGACTTTGATTGCGGGCGTCGATGAAGCCGGTCGCGGACCGCTCGCCGGTCCGGTCGTGGTAGCGGCTGTCATATTGAATCCCAGGCGCGTGCCGAAGGGGCTCGATGACTCCAAGAAGCTTACCGCGCTCGCGCGCGAAGAGCTTTTCGTCGAGATCATGGCCAAGGCCACGGTTTCCGTCGTCGCCGCGCCGCCATCGGTGATCGCCCTGCGCAATATTCGAGGCGCCACGCTCTGGGCCATGACGCGCGCGGTCCTAAATCTTTCCCTGGCGCCCGATCATGTGCTGGTCGACGGCCGCGACGTGCCGCCGGGCCTGCCCGTGAAGGGGCAGGCCATCATCGATGGCGATGCGCTCTCGGTTTCGATCGCCGCGGCTTCCATCATCGCCAAGGTTACGCGCGACCGCATGTGCCAGATCATGCATCGTGACACGCCCGATTTCGGCTTTGACGGCCACAAGGGCTATTCGACCCCCGAACACCTTTCCGCGCTCAAGGCCTTCGGGCCCTCGCGCCACCACCGCATGGATTTCGCGCCCTGCATCGCGGCGGCCGAGCGCACGCTCTTCGATTAACCTTTCGCTTACCCTGACGCTTAAAACCCCTTTAACCCTAACGGCTTACAACCGAAGCGTTAGTGCTGCGTTAGGGTTAAACAGATGTTGCGTACCGCGCGTAAGGCGGCTTCGGCCGTCGCGGATGAGGGGGCTCGCCTCCCGATCGACACCATTCTCGTGGGCGATTGCATCGACCATATGAATGCCTTGCCGGCCGGCTCGGTTGATCTGATCTTTGCTGACCCCCCTTATAACCTGCAACTGGCCGAGGGGCTCACCCGCCCGGACCAGAGCAAGGTCGATGCGGTGGATGACGATTGGGACAAGTTCGAAAGCTTCGCCCATTACGACGATTTCACGCGCCGCTGGCTCAAGGCGGCGCGCCGCGTGCTCAAGCCCGATGGCGCCATCTGGGTCATCGGCTCCTATCACAATATCTTCCGCGTCGGCACGGCGCTCCAGGATCTCGACTACTGGATGCTCAACGACGTCATCTGGCGCAAGGCCAACCCGATGCCGAACTTCCGCGGCACGCGGTTCACCAATGCCCACGAGACGCTGATCTGGGCGGCGCGCAGCCAGAAGAGCCGCGTCACTTTCAATTACGAAGCCATGAAGCTCTCCAACGACGATACGCAGATGCGCAGCGACTGGCTGTTCCCCATCTGCACCGGTTCGGAGCGCCTCAAGGACGAGCAGGATGGCAAGGTCCATCCGACCCAGAAACCGGAAGCCCTCCTCTTCCGTATCCTCAATGCCACGACGAAGCCGGGCGATGTGGTGCTCGACCCGTTCTTCGGTACTGGCACGACCGGCGCCGTCGCCCGCAAGCTCGGCCGCCATTTCATCGGCATCGAGCGGGAGGACGCCTATGTCGCGGCGGCCTTGAAGCGCCTCGCCGCCATCAAGCCGGTGCGGGCCGATGCCCTCGAAACGATGATGCCCAAGCGCGCTGCCCCGCGTGTGCCGTTCGGCTCGCTCATCGAACAGGGCCTCATCGCCGCCGGCACCGAGATCCACGACGAACGCCGCCGCTTCACGGCCCTGGTGCGGGCCGATGGCTCGGTGTCGTCCGGTCCTTTCTCGGGCTCCATCCATCGCGTCGGCGCGCTCATCCAGGGCGCCGAAGCCTGCAATGGCTGGACGTTCTGGCATTTCGAACACGAGGGCGTCCTGCGCCCGATCGACTCCCTGCGCGAGAACATCCGCGCGCAGATGGAACTGCTTTCCGCCTGAAATAGGCCTCCAAGCGTCAGGCAAACTCGCCGCCGGCCCCATGCCGGCGGTTTTTCGTTTTGGGCGTTACGCGGCGGCTTCGATGGCTGCCAATTCCGATTCCAGCTCGTCCTTGGCGCATTGCAGATCGTAACTGGTCTGCATGTTCATCCAGAACTGCGGCGTGGTCTTGAAGTACTTGGCCAGCCGCAGCGCCGTATCGATGGTGATCGGGGAACGCTCGGTGACGATGCGCTCGATGCGGGTGCGGGGCACCAGCAGCTTTCTGGCAAGCGCGCCCGGCGACAACTTGAGCGGAAGCAGGAACTCCTCACGTAGGATTTCGCCGGGGTGAATGTGCGGAACTGGCGATGAAGTCATGGCGATATCCTTTAGTCTCCAAGGCGCTCAATGGTAGTCGATGATTTCCACCAGATCGGCATTACCCTTTGACCAAACGAAGCAAACTCGAAACTGCTCGTTGATCCGTATTGAGTGCTGCCCGACGCGATCACCTTTCAGAGCTTCCAGCCGATTGCCCGGCGGTGACTTGAGGTCCTCGAGGCGAGCGGCACTCGCAATCATGAACAGCTTGCGCTGCGCTGCCCTCACCAGATCGGGCGGAAAGCCCTTGGGACAAAGGCCGGTAGCGACTTGGGCGGTCTTCTTATCCTTATAGGAGACAATCATACCGATCCCTGTATCATGACATGATACGCGCGTTGATGCAACCAAACCGTATCGTGGCGTGATACAATCTGGACGGAGCCAGTCACTCCAGTCCCGCTGCTCCCAGCACTTTCCTGAACAGCGAGGGCAGCGCTTCGTTGTCCAACTCGCGCCGGTCGGCCCACCAGCCTTCGTTGAGGGCTTCGGGCCTCTCCGCGATTACCGACCACACTTCCAGCTCCAGCCGGAAATGGGTGAAGACGTGGACGACCTGTCCGCGATGCCGCCATGCGCCGGAGAAGGGATAGGCCGGTTCCGTCCTGTCGCCTGTCCAGTCCGATCCGGGCGTTTCGGTCATCTTGGCAAGCAGGCCCTTTTCGGCGCGGCTGCGCAGATAGACGTCACCGTCCTTATCGAGAATCACGAAGGCATGGCCGAAGCGCACGGGTCGCTCGGCCTTGGCAGCCTTGAGCGGGTACTTTTCGGGATTGCCTTCAGCAGCACCCGCGCAGCCGGGTTGGAGGGGGCAGAGCATGCAGAGCGCCGTACGCGGTGCGCAGATCGTGGCGCCAAGGTCCATCAGTGCCTGCGCATAGTCTCCGGCCCGGGCCGGGACGCTCTCCTGCAATATGGCGCGAAGATCTTCCTTGGCGTCGCGGACGGGTACGGCGAGCGTCAGATAACGAGCGAGCACGCGTTCGACATTGCCGTCGAGCACGGCGATCCTCTCGTCATCGGCGATCGCAGCGATGGCAGCGCTCGTATAGGCGCCGATGCCGGGCAGGGTCAGCAGGCCCTCGGCGGTCGAGGGAAATACGCCGCCATGGCGCTCGACCACGGCCTGGGCGCAGGCATGAAGATTTCGCGCCCGGGCGTAATAGCCGAGCCCGGCCCACTCGACCAATACCTGCTCGAGCGGCGCGGCGGCGAGGTCGGCGACCGTCGGCCAGAGCGCGGTGAAGCGCAGGAAATATTTCTGCACCGCCGCTACCGTCGTCTGCTGGAGCATCACTTCGGAGAGCCAGACGCGATAGGGATCGGGCCTGATTCCCTGCGCACGATCCTGCGGGCTGACGCGCCAGGGCAGGGTGCGCGCATGCTTGTCGTACCAGTCGAGAACGGCCTGGCTGTCGATTGGGGAAGCGCGCGGCTTTTGCGCGAGGGCGGTTTTTGGCATGATGGCAACAAACTCCATGCGGCCCTGCCGCGCAAGCTGGATGGACCTGCTTTCCCCGATGGCCGACAAGCCCAAAGACTATAAGCGTTTCAACCGCGCCATCGGCGTGGCCGAGGCGCTGACGGGCGCGCTCGACCCGGCCCTCAAGCGCCGAGGCTTCGCCAGCCGTGACATCCTTACTTATTGGACGGCTATGGCGCCGGCGCCCTACGACAAGGTGGCCATTCCCGACAAGCTCGTCTGGCCGCGCGGTGAACGCAGCGCCGAGGGCGCGACCCTGCATCTGCGCTGCGCCGCCTCGCATGCCCTGGGACTTGCCCATGAGGGAGGGAAGGTGGCTGCGGCGGTCAATCGCTATTTCGGCTATGTTCTGGTTTCCCAGGTGCGGCTTTCGCCCGAGACGTTCAGGCCGCATTCAGCCAGTGCCGAAGATACTGGCCCCAAGGTGACCGGCGCGGTAGAGGCAAAGGTCGGCGATGCCATCGGCGGCATCGAGGATGAAGGACTGAAGGAGGCACTGCGACAACTCGGTTACGGGATCATGAGCAAGTCCAAAAAGACTGGACATTAGCGAATAGACTGTTCACCGCCTGTTGATGCCTGTGCCTACTTGCCGCCCGAAACCTGCCGTGTAGTGTCGCCCCATTCGAACCGGAGAAAAACAAAGTGAAATTTACCCGCCGTGAGACACTGATCCTTGCCGCCGCGGCCTCGGCCCTGAGCGTGACCGGTATCGGCTCGGCCCAGGCTGCCGACGGCGACGTGATCGACCAGGCCAAGCTGCTGGCGCCCGATGGTCTGGCCGACAAGGTGCTCGGTTCGCCCGATGCGAAGGTAACGGTGATCGAATATGCCTCGCCGACCTGCCCGCACTGCGCCATCTTCTCGAACGACACCTATCCCGAGTTCAAGAAGCAGTACATCGACACCGGCAAGGTCAAGTTCATCCTGCGCCCGTTCGTGCGCAATGTGCTCGATGCCGTGGTCTTCCTCCTCGCCGAAGCGGCGGGCGATGACCAGTATCACAACGTCATCGAAACCTTCTTCAAGACGCAGGACCAGTGGGCCGTGTCCGACAAGCCGCGCGATGCGATCCTTGTGATCGCCAAGCAGCTCGGTTTTACCGATGAAAGCTTCGAAGCGGCCTTGACGAATCAGGATTTGTTCAAGGGCATGGAGACATTGCGTGACCAGGCCATCAACGACTTCAAGCTGGAAGGCACGCCGACCTTCTATATCAACGGCAAGAAGCTGAGCGGAGAGAAGACGATTGAGCAGATGGCAGCGGAAATCGATCCCCTGCTCGCCTAATTCGTCCTCCTGGATGGAGGCGCGATGAAGTTCACGCGCCTCAAGCTTCACGGCTTCAAATCCTTTTGTGACCAGACCGAGCTCCTGATGGAGCCCGGTCTGACCGGCGTTGTCGGCCCCAATGGCTGCGGCAAGTCCAACCTTGTCGAAGCCCTGCGCTGGGTCATGGGCGAAAGCTCCTACAAGGCCATGCGCGCCTCGGGCATGGACGACGTCATTTTCTCGGGCTCCGGCAACCGGCCCGGCCGCAACTCGGCCGAAGTGACGCTGGTGCTCGACAATGTCGACCGCACCGCGCCCGCCGCCCTCAACAATGCCGATATTCTCGAAGTCACCCGCCGCATCGAGCGCGAGGAAGGCTCGGTCTATCGCGTCAACGGCCGCGAAGTGCGCGCCCGCGACGTGCAATTGCTTTTCGCCGATGCCTCGACCGGTGCACATTCGCCGGCTCTGGTGCGCCAGGGCCAGATTGGCGAGTTGATCGCCGCCAAGCCGACCCAGCGCCGCGCGCTCCTCGAAGAAGCCGCCGGCATTTCGGGCCTGCATTCGCGCCGCCATGAGGCGGAACTGCGCCTGCGTGGCGCCGAGCAGAATCTTGAACGCGTCGATGACGTCATCGCGCAGGTCGAAACCCAGCTCGAAACCTTGAAGCGCCAGGCGCGCCTCGCCATCCGCTATCGCGCGCTCTCGGGCGATATCCGCCAGACCGAATCGGCGCTCTATCACGTGCGCTGGGTGGCGGCGCGCTTTGCCGAGAAGGAGACCGAGGCTGAGCAGGGCAAGCTGGTGGTAGCACTGGGCGACGCCATGTCGGCCGAACGCGCCGCGCAAAAGGCGTTGGAAGCGGCCGATGCCGCGCTCCAGCCGCTGCGCAATCGAGAGGCGGCGACCGGCGCGGCCCTGCAGCGCCTGACTATCCTGTCCGAACAGCTCACCGAGGAAGCCCGCCGCGCCAATACGCGCCGGGCCGAGCTCGAAGATCGCCTGAAGCAGCTTGCCGCCGATGCCGAGCGTGAGCGGACGCTGGTGGATGAGAGCGAGGAAACGCTCGAACGCTATGTCGAGGAACAGGCGCGGCTCGAGGAAGAGGTCGAGGGCGAGCAGGAGGCCTATGACGCCGCCCGCACCGCCGCCGAGGATGCCGCCCGTGCCGTCGCTGCCGCCGACCAGGAAGCGCGCGCGGCCGCCGACGCGCTCTCGCAATTGCGCGCGCGCCGCGCCCAGGCCATGCGCAGCGCCGAGGAAGCGCGCCAGCGCGTGAGCCGCCTGCTGCAACAGATCGCCGAGATCGATCGCGAAGCCGCCACCATCTCGGCCAGCCTTGATGCCGACGAAACCCTGAGCCTGCGCCGCGCCGAGCTGGAAGCCGCGCAGGAGCGGTCGAGCGAAGCCGAGGAATCGGCGGTCGCCGCCGAGGAGGCGACGCAGGAGGCGCAGGACGCGCTCGACGCCGCGCGGCCGAAACTCTCGGAAATCGAAACGGCGCTGGGGCGCCTCGAAAGCGAGGCGGACACGCTCTCGCGCATCCTCAATGCCGGCGGCGCCAGCCTCTGGCCGGCCATTGTCGATCAGCTGACCGTGGAGCCCGGCTACGAAACCGCCCTTGGTGCGGCCCTGGGCGATGACCTCGAAGCCTCGTCCGATGCCGGCGCGCCCATGCACTGGGCCGGGCCGATGGACGGCGACGGCGACCCCGCTCTGCCGCAGGGGGCCGAGCCGCTGTCGCGCTATGTCTCGGGCAGCGCGGTGCTCAAGCGCCGGCTCGACCAGATCGGGCTGGTGGACAAGGCCGACGGCGTCGGGCTCATGCACGCGCTCAAATCCGGCCAGCGGCTGGTGACCATAGACGGCGATCTCTGGCGCTGGGACGGCTATGTTGCCGCCGCCGATGCGCCGAGCGCCGCCGCGCAGCGGCTGGCACAGCGCAACCGCCTCGCCGAACTCGATGCCGAAATCCTGCGCATGCGCGGCGAGCGCAACGCCTGGAGGCGCGATGTCGAAACGCTGGCCATGGCGCTCGAATCGACGCGGCTCGCCGAGCGTGAGAAGCACGAACACTGGCGCGCCGCGCAGCGCGAGATCGCCACGGCGCAAGCCGAGGTCGACCGTGCCGCCAAGGCGATCGGCGACCTGACCACCCGCCAGACCGCCCTGGCCGAAACCCGCTCGCGGCTCGATGCCAGCCTCGCCGAGGCGGAAGCCTTCCGCGCGGAAACCGAAGCGGTGCTTGAGGAAACCGGCGACGAATCGGAAGCCGATGAGCTGGCGCAGGATCGGCAGGAGGCGCTGCGGGCGGCGCGCGAACTGGCCGAACAGGCCCGGCTCAAGCTCGGCTCGTTCGAAACTTCCGCCCGCATGCGCTCCGCGCGTCTCAACCAGATCGCGGCCGACACGGCAAGCTGGCAGCGCCGTCGCGACGGCGCCTCCGGCCAATTGACCACGCTTGAAACCCGTTCGGGCGAAGTGCGCACCCAGCTCTCGACGCTGGACGTGAACCCCGAAAGCTTCGAGATCCGCCGGGCCGAGCTCGATGACCAGATGGAGGAAGCCCAGCTCGCCCATCGCGCGGCCTCCGACGCCCTCGCCAATGCACAGACCGGCTATCGCGAGGCCGACAAGGCGCATCGCGCCGCCGTCGAGGCGCTGTCCGGCGCCCGCGAAATCCTGGCGCGCGTCGAGGAGCGGCTGAAGGGCTTCATCGCGCAGCGCCACCAGATCGAGCAGCTCGTGCGCGAAAATCTCGGCATCGAGGCCAGCCGCACCGCCGAGGCCGCCGGCATCAAGCCGGAGGATGCGCTGCCCAACGAGCAGGCGACCGAACAGAAGCTCGAACGGCTGAAGGCCGAGCGCGAGCGGTTGGGCGGGGTGAACCTCACCGCCGAGCGCGAGGCCGAAGAGGTGCGCGAAAAGCTCGAAACCATGGTCAAGGACCGCGACGACCTGATCGAGGCCATCGCCAAGCTGCGCGCCGGCATCCAGAGCCTCAATCGCGAGGGTCGTCACCGGCTGAGCGAAGCCTTCGAGAAGGTCAACGCGCACTTCCAGGAGCTGTTCACCTCGCTCTTCGGCGGCGGCACGGCCGAACTCAAATTCGTCGAGAGCGACGATCCGCTGGAAGCCGGTCTCGAAATCATCGCCCGCCCGCCCGGCAAGAAACCGCAGACCATGACGCTGCTTTCGGGCGGCGAGCAGGCGCTCACGGCGATGTCGCTGATCTTTGCGGTGTTCCTCACCAACCCGGCGCCCATCTGCGTGCTCGACGAGGTGGACGCGCCGCTCGACGATGCCAATGTCGAGCGCTTCTGCAACCTGCTCGAATCCATGCGCCAGCGCACCGACACGCGGTTCCTGACGATCACGCACAATCCGATCACCATGAGCCGCATGGATCGTCTCTTCGGCGTCACCATGGCCGAGCGCGGCGTAAGCCAGTTGGTGTCGGTGGACCTGAAGACGGCTGAGTCGTTCCTCGAGGCGGTATAGATGTTCGAGGGCGGCAGAACAGAGGCCTCGGTGTCTGTGGCTCAACCCCTCCCAGCCTCCCCGCAAGGGGGGAGGTGTTTCGATCCAGTTGCTGGAACAGCTAGCGTCCCGCAGCCACGATAGGCACCTCCCCCCTTGCGGGGGAGGTTGGGAGGGGGGAGTTACGTCCGGCCGAGTTCGACGTTACCGCAGCCCTGGCGCCGACCCCGCTCCCCTAAACCCCCTTCACCTTAACGGCCAGATCCTGCTCGTCCCCAACGAACAGGTGGTGCCCGCTCTTGTTGGTTTCATAGACGAAGTCGCGCAGGGCATCGCTTTGGGCGATGAAGGGGGAGATGTCGCCGAGGATGGCGAGGCGCAGGCGGTAGTTCTGGAGTTTCTGGATGAATTCGCCGGCCATACGGGTGCGCAGGCGGAAGAAATCGGGATCGAACCGGGCCGCCGGGATGGCGATCATGTCGATGTCCTGCCCATAGGTTTCGCCCATCACGTCGAGCGCCGATTGCGGCGAGCCGAGCAGTTCGCCCTCGGCGGGAAGGAGCAGGGTTTTGACGCCGTTGATGTGTTCGATGCGCATGAGTTGACGTTAAAGCCTGCTCCCTCCGGCGAGGCAAGCGGTGTGCTCAGAACAGCGAGAGCTGGTTGTCCTCGGGCTTGGCGGGGGCGAAAAGGTCGGTGCGCAGCGGCGGCAGCTTCTTGTTGAGGCCGTAGCGCTCCACCGCCTTGTCATAGCGCTGGCGCAGCAGGATGGCATAGGGGCCCTCGCCGGTGAAGCGCGTACCCCAGCGCGGATCGTTGTCCTTGCCGGCGCGCACGTCGCGCACGAGGCTGAGTACGTGGCGCACCCGGTCGGGGAAATGCCGCAGCAGCCATTCGCGGAAGAGGTCGCGCACTTCCCCCGGCAGCCGCACCAGGATCATGCCGGCGCTATAGGCGCCCTGGGCGGCGCCGGCATCGAGGATGCGTTCGAGTTCCATGTCGTTGATGGCCGGGATCATGGGGGCAGCCATGATCGCCGTGGGCACGCCCGCCTCGGACAGCAGGCGAATGGCTTCGAGGCGCTTGGAGGGCGTGGAGGCGCGCGGCTCCATCTTGCGGGCCAGCTTGTGGTCGAGCGTCGTCACTGAAAGCGCCACGCGCACGAGGTTGAGCTTGGCGAGCTCGGTGAGGATGTCGAGGTCGCGCACGATCAGCGCCGACTTGGTGGTGATGGTCACCGGATGGCGCGTTTCGAGCAGCACTTCGAGCACCGAGCGCATGATCTTGTGCTGGCGTTCGGCCGGCTGGTAGGGATCGGTATTGGTGCCGATGGCGATGGGCTTGACCTTGTAGCGCGCGCTCGACAGCTCGGCGCGCAGCGCCTCGGCCGCATTGACCTTCACATAGATGTCGCGCTCGAAATCGAGACCGGCCGAATGGCCGAGATAGGCGTGGGTCTGCCGCGCGAAGCAATAGATGCAGCCATGCTCGCAGCCGCGATAGGGATTGATCGAGCGGTCGAAGCCGATATCGGGGCTCTCGTTGCGCGCGATGACGGTCTTGGCGCGCTCGATATGCTCGATGGTCTCGAAGATCGGCAGCGGATCGACATTGTCCCAGCCGTCATCGAACGCTTCGCGGGCGTGCTTTTCGAACCGGCCCACGCCGTTGCTCTGGGCGCCGCGACCGCGATTCTGCGCGGGATCGACAAGCGGTCGGCTGGCAAGATCGGCATCGCGCGTGCGCGACAGCTTTTCGAGGGCATCAAAGGATGGAGCCTGATAGAGCGCCATTTTCGTTCTCCTGTCCGCGAAACGACGAATCGTCGCCCCGGTAACGTCCTGTTAAGGATACGTCAGAAATGAGAACAAATAAAGAACAAACGTGGGAGCGCCGTCAGTCGGGCTCGATGACGGGGGCCGCCGCGACCCAGTAGCCGGGCCACTTTTCGCGCAGGTCGTGGGCGGCCTGATGCGCCTGGGTGCCCGAGCCGAAAAGCCCGAACACGGTGGCGCCCGAACCGGACATGCGGGAGAGAACGCAGCCCGGCGCGCGGGCCAGAATGTCGCGCAGTTCCCCGATCACCGGCACCATGTCGATGGCGGGCGGCTCGAGGTCGTTGCGCGTTTCGGCAAGCCAGATTCCCAGTTGCGCGGGGCGCGTCAGCGGCTCGGGCAGAGCGGGCAGGCCATCCTGTTCGTGCAGCTTGAGGCGGCGGAACACGTCCGCCGTCACCACGGGCACCAACGGATTGACCAGCACGACATGGGTTCTGGGGAAGCTCGCCAGCGGCGTCAGGCGTTCGCCGATGCCGCGGGCGCGGCAGGGCCGCGAGAGGAGGCACATGGGCACATCGGCGCCCAGTTCGGTCGCGACGGCCATGAGTTCATGGTCGGGCAGCAGGGCCGGGCCGAGCGCAGCCATGAGGCGTAGCACCGCCGCAGCGTCGGCGGAGCCGCCACCAAGCCCGGCGGCGACGGGCAGGTTCTTCTTGAGCTTGAGGGCAAGGTGTTGCGGCACATGATCGGGCCAGGCAGCACGGAAGGCCGCCACCGCCCGCAGCACCAGATTGCCTTCACCGCTGGTGAGACCGGTGCCGAAGGGGCCGGAAACCGTGAGGGTATCGGCAGAGGCAGGACGAGCCTCGATTTCGTCGGCGACGTCCGCAAAGACGACGAGGCTGTCCAGTTCGTGATAGCCATCAAGCCTGCGCCCCGTGATGTGGAGCGCAAGGTTGATCTTGGCGGGCGCTGTCTCGGAAAAGACCTCGTCCACGAGCGCTACTGCGTGGCGGCGACCGGATCGAGCCCGCTGGCCAGCTTGGGCTTGGCGCGTGCGGTGACGGCGCCTTCCTTGTCGACACTCACGGCGATGTTCCACTGGAACTTCGCCTCGAGCACGCGGCCTGAGCGCCAATAGGCATCGCCCAGATGGTCGTTGATCTCCGGGTCGTTCGGCAGGAGCTGCACGGCCTGCTCCAGATACTTGACCGCCTGGTCGAACTGGTCGAGCCGATAATAGGCCCAACCCAGGCTATCGACGATGTAGCCGTCATTGGGCTGCGCGGCCACGGCCTTCTTGATCATCTCCATGGCGCGGTCGAGGTTGAGGCCTTTGTCCACCCAGCTATAGCCCAGATAGTTGAGCACCTGCGGCTGGTCGGGATTGAGGTCGAGCGCCTTGAGGAAATCCGGCTCGGCCTTGTCCCATTCATTGGCGCGCTCATAGGCGATGCCGCGCACGTAATAATAGCGCCAGTCGGCGGGGGCGTCGCCCTTGGTGAGGTTGAGCGCCTTAGTGTAGGCATCGGCAGCGGCGGCATATTGCTTGTCCGAGCGCAGGATGTCGCCCAGCGTCGCCACCGCGTCGAGGTCCTGTGGATTGGTGGCGACGATATTGCCCAGCCGGCGGATGGCCTCGGTGCGATCGCCCGTGGCGTCGAGGTTGGAGGCGATGCGGATCACGGCCGTCGGCTTCATCGGAGAGCCATTGGGCACAGCTTCGTAGAGCTTGTTGGCGGCGGCATGCTGGTCGGCACCGTCGAGCAACTGGCCGAGCACGAGCCCCACCACGTCCGACTTCGGTTCCAGATACATGGCGAGGCGCAGGAAGACGACCGAGAGGTCCAGGCTGCGGTCGCGCGCCAGCGCCACGCCGATGCCGTGGAACATCTCGGAAGCGCCGGCCTGAACGCTCGAGACGAACATGCCCGGACGCTTGTGATCGGCCAAGGCCGTCTTGACCTCGGTGATCAGCGGGTGGCTGAGGCCCTGAGCTTCGTAATTGACTACCACGTCGATGGCGTCATCGAACTTGCCGGCATCGCCGAGCATGCGGGCATAGGCCTCGGCGACGCGGGCGACGAAGGGGTCGTTCTCATAAGCTCTGCGGGCGAAATCGAGCGCCGCCTTGTTGTTGCCCTCGACCTCGGACATCAGCGCGCGGTGGAAGATCAGGAAATCGCGCAGGCCCTGGTCGCTGAGATCGTTGAGCACATTGTTGGCTTCGTCGACCTTGTTGTCGCCTATCAGCGCCCACGCATGCAGGATGCCGCCGGTAATACCGGCGAAATTGTCGGCGCCCATGTCCTTGAGCGCTTCGGCCGCGGCCGCGTAGCGGCGTTGCTTGACCGCCTCGGTGGCGATGACGAGACGTGCGAGCTGGTTGTCCGGCTCCATTTCGAGCAGGTGGCGCGCGGTGTTGGCCGCGTCCCCGATCTGGCCGTTGGCGGCATAGGCGATGAAGGCGCGTTCGATGACGGCGGGATTGTCCCAATCCATCTGCGCGGCCTGGCCGAAATAGCGTGCCGCATCAGCGGTACGCAGGTCCACCATGGCCTGCTGGCCGGCAAGGAAGCTGCCGGTGACGCTGAGCGGCTTGGCCATGAGCAATGTTTGGGAGAGCGCCGTGGAGGAAAGGCCCATAAGAGCGATGGCCACGAAAGCCGAGCGGGACACGAGGCGCGCAAACGAAGTCACAGGTTGGGTTTCTCCCGAAATCAGGCTGCCATAAGCAGGCCCGCAAAGATTGTCCGTTTTGAGACGCGCCGCAAGGGTGCTGGCGGCCTTGTGAAGCTACATTCCAGAGTAGTTCGGGCCGCTGCCGCCTTCGGGCGGCACCCAGGTGATGTTCTGCGCCGGGTCCTTGATGTCGCAGGTCTTGCAGTGCACGCAATTGGCGGCGTGGATGCGGAAAACCGGCTCGCCGTTCTCTGCGGAGACCTCATAGACGCCCGCCGGACAATAAAGCGGCGCCGGCTCGCCATAGCGTGGCAGGTTCACCCGAATCGGCACGCTCGGATCGGCGAGCACGAGATGAACGGGCTGGTCCTCGTCATGGGACAGGTTGGAGAGATAGACCGATGCTGCGCGATCGAAGGTCCTGACGCCGTCGGGCCGTTCATATCTGCGGGGAGGCCGTTCATTTTTCTCTCGCAGCGACGCGAAATCGGGGCGCTTGTGGGGGAGGGTGCCGAAGAACGACGTCTTGAAGAGCTGGTTGGTCCACAGGTCGAACCCGCCCAGCAGCAGGCCGCCGAGCACGGTGCCGAAGCGCGACCAGAGCGGCTTCATGTTACGAACCAGCTTCAATTCCTTCTCGATGCCGGTGGCGAAGACCCGGTCGTCCAGCGTTTCCAGCCAGTCATTGCCCCGCCCCGCCGCGATCGCCGCGCCCACCGCCTCGCCGGCCGCCATGCCCGAGAGAATGGCGTTGTGAATGGCCTTGAGCCGCGGCGCGTTCATGAACCCTGCCGCGCAGCCGATAAGGCCGCCGCCGGGGAAAGCGAGATCGGGGATCGACTGCCAGCCGCCCGAGGTGATGGTGCGCGCGCCATAGGAAATCCGCCGCGCGCCTTCGAGCAGCGGGGCGATGGCCGGGTGCTGCTTGAAGCGCTGGAACTCGTCGAACGGAGAGAGGGTGGGGTCCTCGTAGTCGAGATGCACGACGAGGCCCAGATAGATGCGGTTGTCCCCCGCGTGATAGCAGAAGCCGCCGCCGCCGGTGGCATTGTCGAGCGGATAGCCGAGATAGTGATCTGCCCGGCCTTCGTGATGGAGTTCAGCCGGGATTTCCCAGATTTCCTTGATGCCGAGGCCGAATTTCTGCGGGCTCCTGCCGGCATCGAGGTCGTGGGCGGCGATGATTTTCTTGGCCAGCGAGCCGCGCGCGCCCTCGCCAATGAGCGTGTATTTGGCGAGGAGCGCAATGCCTTGCGCATAGCCGTTCTTGGGCTGGCCATTGCGATCGACGCCCAGGTCGCCGGTGATGATGCCCAGCACTTCGCCCTTTTCGCCGGTCACAAGGTCCACGGCGGCCGTCATCGGGTAGATTTCGACGCCCAGTTCCGTTGCCTGCTCGCCCAGCCAGCGGCAGAGATCGCCAAGGCTGACGATGATGCCGTCAGGCGTCTTCATCAGCGGCGGAATGATGAGATCGGGGAGATTGATGTCGGTGCGGGCGGTGAGGAAATGGAAGCGGTCTTCGGTGACATCGGGCCCGACCGGCGCGCCCTTTTGCCGCCATTCGGGAATGAGGGCATCCAGGCCCGCAGGGTCCATGACCGCGCCCGAGAGAATATGTCCGCCGACTTCGGCGGCCTTTTCGACGACGGTGACGCCAAGATCCGGATATTTCTGCTTGATCCGGATTGCGGCAGCGAGGCCAGAAGGACCGGCGCCGACGATGACGACGTCGGTCGAAAGGCTTTCGCGGTCACCGGCTGTGGCCATGAAGACGTCCATATCGGTTGGCACTAGAGACACTGGCGCTGGCAGCGCCGGGAGGCGTGTGACATAACAGACAACATGACTGCAAATCGACCGCTAAATGACGCCGAAATGGTCGCCGCCCTCGAATGGTACCGGGCCGTGGGCGTCGATCTGGCCGTGGGCGAAGAGCCGGTTGATCGCTTCGCCGCCTCGCAGATGGCCAGGCCGCGACAGGCGCCGCCGCAGGTGGCCATGCCTGCCGCTGCCGCCGATCGTCCGGCCCTGCCGCCGGCCAATGCGGCCGGGCTCAACGCCGATCCGTCCGAAGCCCGGACCCTGGCGGCCAGCGCGCAGACGCTCGAGCAATTGCAGACGATCCTCAACGGTTATGACGGATGCGCCCTCAAGCTGCGGGCCACGCAACTGGTCTTTGCCGACGGCAATCCCCAAGCCGACATCATGCTGATCGGGGAGGCACCCGGCAGCGAAGAGGATCGGATCGGCAAGCCTTTTGTCGGACGGTCGGGGCAATTGCTCGACCGCATGCTCGCCGCCATCGGGCTCGACCGTACCAAGGTCTATATCGCCAATACCGTCCCCTGGCGCCCGCCGGGCAACCGCACGCCGACCCCGGAAGAAATCGCCCTTTGCCTGCCGTTCCTGCATCGGCAGGTTGAACTGGTTGCGCCCAAGATCATCGTGACGCTGGGCGGCCCGGCCATGCAGACGGTGTTCCAGACCACGGCCGGCATCCTCAAGTCGCGCGGGCAATGGCGCGAGCTGACGGTGGGCAACCACACAGCGCAGGCCATAGCCACGTTGCATCCGGCTTACCTGCTGCGCCAGCCGCTCCAGAAGCAGCACGCCTGGCGCGACATGCTTTCGCTCAAGCGGCGCATTGCCACCGAAAATCTTGCTGGGCCGCCGCAATCTTGACGGAGTATTCACGGAGGGAATGGAACTATCTTCCATATCTCGACCGAATTCTGCTCGCGGCTCGATTTTCCAAAGCGGTTCAATGGCTTCCGTCGTCAAGATTTATGCCCTGTTTCTCGGTTCCTGCCTGCTCATGTTCGGAGGTGGGCTCCAGGGCCTGCTTCTCTCTGTCCGCGGCGCCGAAGAGGGCTTTTCGCTCCTGGCGCTGGGCCTGATCGGAACGGGTTGGTCGGTCGGCTTCGTCGCCGGTTCGATCTCGGTGCCGATGCTGGTCAAGCGCGTCGGCCATATCCGCGCCTATTCGGTGATGGCGGTGGTCGGCACGGTTACGATCCTGCTCAACCTGCTCTGGGTCAACGATATCGGCTGGATCGTGCTGCGCGCTTTCTCCGGCTTCTGCTTTGCCGGCGCGGCGATGATCGTGGAAAGCTGGCTCAACGAAGTCGCCGACAACCGTAATCGCGGCACCATCTTTTCGGTCTATACGACCCTCAACATGGCCGCTTCGACGCTCGGCCAGCTCGCCATGTCGGTGACCGGCGTTTCGAGCTATCTGCCTTTCGTCATCGGCGCCATCAGCTTCATTCTCGCGGTGCTGCCGACCGCCCTGACCTCGACCCCGCAGCCGCGTCCGCTCGCCTCGGCCAAGCTCGATCTCGTTCTCCTCTACAAGACCTCGCCTGTCGCCGTCATGGCGGCGCTGGCGCTGGGCATGGCCAACGGCACGTTCGGCACGCTGGCGCCGGTCTATGGCTATGAGCAGGGGCTCGATGCCGCCGGCATCTCGGTGCTGTTCGCCGTGACGGCGATCCTGGGCGCTTCGGCACAGATTCCCTTCGGCAGGCTATCCGACAAGGTGGACCGGCGGCTGGTGATGATCGGGCTAAGCGTCGCCGCGGCGATCATGGGTGCCCTGATGGTCGCCATCAATCCCTCGCCCGGCATTCTCATGTACCTGCTCTTCGGCATCTATGGTTTTTCAGCCAACCCGATCTATGCCATCGCCGTGGCGCATGCGAACGACTTCGCCAAGGACGGCAGCTTCGCCACCGTGGCCAGCGGCATGCTGCTGCTGCTCGGCTGCGGCCTCGCCATCGGCCCGGCCGTCGCCTCCTTCGTCATGGGGGCGGTGGGGCCGGTGGGCCTCTTCCTCGTTACGGCGTCCTGCCACGGCATGCTGGCGGTGGTCGCTTTCCTACGCATGAGGATCAGGCCGGTGCGCGACGCCAGCGGCCGCGTGCGCTTCCGCCCGATGCAGTCCGAGAAGCTGGCGACGCCGGAAACCGTGGTGCTGGACCCACGCTCGGACAGCGACATTCCGCAAGAATTGACTGGAGACAATCCCGATGTTCAAGTCCGAGCGTGACGACAGCAAGCCCTTCGTCCCGCTGTCCTTCTTCATCATCGCCGTATCGGATACCCGCACGCTCGAAACCGACACCAGCGGCGCGCTGCTCAAGGAAATGATCGAGGCGGACGGCCATACGGTCTTCGACCGCACGATCGTGCCCGACGTAGTTCACCAGCTTCGTGCCCGCGTGCAGGGCGTAGCCGCCGACACTCATATCGATGTTGTCATCACCACCGGCGGCACCGGCTTTACCGGTCGCGACGTGACGCCCGAGGCGATCGAGCCGCTCTTCGACAAGCGCATGGAGGGTTTCTCGGTACTGTTCCACCAATTGTCGGCCCAGACGGTCGGCACGGCGACGATCCAGTCCCGCGCTACGGCCGGGCTCATCGGCAAGACCTTCGTCTTCTGCCTGCCGGGCTCACGCGGCGCGGTCAAGGATGCCTGGACCGGCATCCTGCGGCACCAGTTCGACTATCGGACCAAACCGTGCAATTTCGTGGAAATCATGCCGCGGCTCGAAGAGCACCTGCAGCGGCTCAAGGTCGAAGGCTGATCAGAAGGCCCGCGCCACGCTGAACTCGGCGACATCGCCCAAGATCGTCCGCATTTCGGAAGCCGGCAGCGCGCGCAACGCCTCGCGCGCGGCGCGGGCATGGGCATGGGCCTTGTCGACGGTGCGGTTCAGCGTGTCGTATTTTTCCATGATGGCCACGATACGCGCGACCGTGGCGTCTGGCACCTCGACATCGCCCAGCGCACCCTCGATGAGGCTGCGTTCGGCAGGAGTGGCATCGGCAAGCGCCAGGATAACGGGCAGCGTCATCTTGCCTTCGCGCAGGTCGTCGCCGGTATTCTTGCCCAAGGTGCCGCTTTCGCCGCGATAATCGAGCACGTCATCGACGAGCTGGAAGGCATTGCCCAGTTCGACGCCATAAGTGCGCAGGGCTTCGCGTCCGGAGGCATCGGCGCCGCCGACCATCGCGCCGACCTCGGCCGCCGCCTCGAAGAGCGTGGCGGTCTTGGCGTGGATCACCTGGTCGTATTCGCCGGGGGTTGTGGAGAGGTCGCGGGTCTTGGCGAGTTGGAACACTTCGCCCTCGGCCATGGTCGCGGCGGCCTTGGCGAGCACGCCCAGCGCCTCGACGTCGCGCGTCTCGACCATCATCATGAAGGCCTGGCCGAGCAGGAAATCACCCACCAGCACGCTCGCCTGGTTGCCCCAGACGACACGGGCAGCCGGGCGGCCACGGCGCATGTCACTCTCGTCCACCACGTCGTCGTGGAGGAGCGTAGCATTGTGCATGAATTCGACGGCGGCGGCGAAATTGACGTGGGCGCCGTTGGAACGGCCGAAGAGCAGGGCGGCGGCAACGGTCAGCATCGGGCGCAAGCGCTTGCCGCCGGCCTCGATGAGGTAGCGCGCCAGCTCGGGCACCATGTCCACATGGGAATCGGCACGAGCCAAGATCAAGGCATTGACCTTGTTCATTTCTGCCTGAGTTGCGGTCAGCAACCGGTCCATTGCGCTCGGACCGGCTAGTTCATCTGTTGCTGTTGCCGACAGGGCCATCATGCACTCGCGTTTGCCAAGAGCCCGGCAATTGTCGTAGAGCCGGGCAGGCGCGTTATATGCTGGGTATAACGCCAGCAAAACCCCCACCCACAGGGTGCCGATGTCCCTAGACCAGCCCGAACACTTTGTAAAACACCAAACGCTGACGCGCGATGCCTTTTTGGGCGGCCGCCTGGTTGTGACGCAACCGGGGCACGGTTTTCGCGCCGGCATCGATTCGGTGATTCTCGGCGCCGCGGTGAACCCGAAGAGCACCCGCCTGCTCGACCTGGGCGCCGGCGTCGGTGTGGCCGGCATGGTGGCCCTAGCCGACCTGCCCGCGCTCCGGGCCGACCTAGCGGAAATCGACGAGGAGACGCTGGGCATCACCCAGGTCAATTTGCGTGAAAACGGCCTTGCCGACCGCGCGCGGGCGCTGCTTGTCGATGTCACGGTCAAGGGCAGCGAGCGGGCCTCCGCGGGACTGGAGGCGGACCATTACACCTCCGTGATCGCCAACCCGCCCTATTTCGGCAGCAGCGGCACGGTCTCGCCCAAAGCGGGGCGCGCCACAGCGCGGCATATGGATGCCGACCAGCTCGCCCTCTGGGTGCGGGCGGCGGCAATGCACGCGGCACCGGGCGGAGAAATCATCTTCGTTCACGTCGCGCAGGTGCTGCCGCAATTGCTGGGCCTCCTCGATGCCCGGTTCGGAGCGCTAACTGTATTGCCGCTCTCGCCGCGCCGTGGACAAGATTGCTCGCGCATTCTCGTGCGGGCCATAAAGGGCTCCAAGGCGCCGTTCCGCATGCTGGCCACCAGGCCGCTGCACGAGGATGTGGGGCAAGCCTTCACCACAGAGTTCCAGGCGATGTTTCGCGGAACTGGACGGCTGATCTGGTAATTGGCAGGCTCGCCGCCTAAATCACCGGCGTAGGATTTCGGGGAAGCCCATGGCAGGACGCATTCGCAACTGGATCGGCAGGCTCTTCGGTCGCGGCGGCACGGTGATCCCGGTCGTGCGGTTGCAAGGCGTCATTGCCGCCGATACGCGGCCGGGGCGGCTCAATATTGCGGGCGTGGCGCCGCTATTGCGCAAGGCCTTCGATATCAAGTCGGCACCCGTCGTCGCCATCATCGTCAATTCGCCGGGTGGCTCGCCCGTGCAATCGCGCCTCATCTCCAAACGCATCCGCGATCTTGCCAACGAAACCGGCAAGCATGTCCTCGTCTTCGTCGAGGATGCAGCGGCTTCGGGCGGCTATTTCATCGCCGTGGGCGCAGACGAGATTATTGCCGATCCCTCCTCCATCGTCGGTTCGATCGGCGTCATCTCTGCCGGCTTCGGCTTCGTGGAAGCGATAGAGAAACTGGGGATTACCCGGCGCGTCCATACGGCGGGTAAGAGCAAATCGACCCTCGATCCCTTCATGCCGGAAAAGGCCGAGGACGTTGAGCGGCTGACTGCGTTTGCCGCCGACATCCATCAGGTCTTCATCGACCATGTGAAGACGCGCCGTGCCGGCAAGCTCAAGGCATCCGACGACGAATTGTTCACCGGCCAGTGGTGGAGCGCGCTGCGCGGGCTCGAACTGGGCCTCATCGACGGCATCGGCGACCTTCACGAAACGCTGCACAGCCGCTACGGCGCCGACATCCGGCTCAAGCTGATCGAGCCCAAGCGGCCGCTGCTGGCCTTGCCGCGCATTGGACTTTCCGCCGGCAATGCCGGCGCGGCTACCGGGGAGGTCATCGCCTCGATCGAGGATCGGGCGCTCTGGTCGAGGTTCGGGCTATGACGGCAATCATCATTCGCCTTCTCGTTTATGTGGTGATCATCGGCGGGCTCTATTTCGGCATCCGCAAGATCTGGCGCGACTGGAAGAACCAGTTCCGCAACCTCGACCGCGAGCAGCATGAACGTGACCTGCGCGAACGCCAGCGTCCCGACGTCATCACGCTGCGCCGCGACGGCGACGGGGTGTTCCGGCCCAACGACAAAGGCGACGACCGCGACGGGCCGCGCGCTTGACCGGTCGCGGCGGGGCCACTAGTTTCGCCGCGCTTTCTCCAGCCGGACTTTTCGCGCGATGACTGACGCCCTGCCGCCCAACATGGACCCGAAACGCTCGTTCCAGGGCTTGATCCTGACGCTGCAGCGCTATTGGGCCGAGCAGGGTTGCGTGATCCTGCAGCCCTATGACATGCCGATGGGCGCGGGCACTTCGCATACGGCCACCGTGCTGCGCGCACTCGGCCCCAAGCATTGGAACGCCGCCTATGTGCAGCCGTCGCGCCGACCCAAGGACGGGCGCTATGGCGAGAACCCGAACCGGCTCCAGCACTATTATCAGTTCCAGGTGATCCTGAAGCCGTCCCCGGACAATATTCAGGAGCTCTACCTGGGTTCCCTTGCCGCCATCGGCCTTGATTCCAAGCTTCACGACATCCGCTTCGTCGAGGACGATTGGGAGAACCCGACGCTGGGCGCCTGGGGCCTGGGCTGGGAATGCTGGTGCGACGGCATGGAAGTCAGCCAGTTCACCTATTTCCAGCAGGTGGCCGGTTTCGAATGCGCGCCGGTCGCCGGCGAGGTTACCTACGGCCTGGAACGCCTCGCCATGTATGTGCAGGGCGTCGAAAACATTTACGATCTCAACTTCAACGGCGGCAGCGGCAACAGCAAGGTCACCTATGGCGACGTGTTCCTGCAGAACGAGCAGGAATTCTCGAAATACAATTTCGAATCCGCCGATACCGACATGCTGTTCCAGCACTTCTCGGATGCCGAGAAGGAGTGCAAGGCGCTGCTCGACAAGGGCTGGGATGGCGATCGCCACACCCTGGCGGTGCCGGCCTACGAGCAGGTGCTCAAGGCGGCGCACAATTTCAACCTGCTCGATGCCCGCGGCGTGATCTCGGTGACCGAGCGGCAGAGCTACATCCTGCGTATCCGCGAACTGGCCAAAGCCTGCGGCGCGGCGTGGTTGCAGACTGCCAATGGCGGGGCGGTTTAGGATAGACGGCTGAGGGTGGAATTCCCGCGCCGTCTTGCCTATCTATCTCCGGTTCGCAAACGGGAGATTTCCGATGAAGATCAGACTATCGCGCAAGCAATCCGCGCCACCCAACCTTGCCGCCAGGGCATTGTCCGCAGGGCAGTTCCGGCCGAAGGTCGAGAAGAATCCCAAGGCCTATAGCCGCAAGCAGAAGCATCCAAAGGGGAGCGTGATGGATCATCAGCTCCCCTTTTCAATTGCCGGGCAGGACGACGAGGGCAATCGCTGAGCAAAGCCGTTGTGCGAACAAGGCTTTTCTCCGTCATTGCCCTGTTGAAGTCCAAATCCCGCAATGTCACTCTCCTCAGGCGCAGCCTCGCGCCTTGAGGGACCGTTCATGACCGGCTGGATCATTCTGCTCATCATCGTCGTCGTGCTGGGCTACGGCGTCTATCTTTACAACGACCTGGTGCGGAACCGGCAGCTCACGCAGGAGGGCTGGTCGGGGATCGACGTGCAACTCAAGCGCCGCGCCGACCTCATTCCCAACCTGCTCGAGACCGTCAAGGGCTACATGTCCCACGAGCGCGAGACGCTCGAAGCGGTGACCAATGCCCGCGCCGCCGCGCAAGCCGGCACCTCGGCCTCACCCGAGGAGCGCGCCAAGCTCGAAGGCGCGCTGACCGGCGCGCTGGGCCGGTTGCTGGCAGTTGCCGAGGCCTATCCCGACCTGAAGGCCAACACGACTTTTCTCGAATTCCAGAAGGCGCTGCAGGGAGTCGAGGACGAAATCCAGCTCGCCCGCCGCTATTACAACGGCGCCGTGCGCAATCTCAACGTGGCGGTGGAATCTTTCCCCTCAGCGATCATCGCCAACATGTTCAAGTTCACCAAGGCGCAGTATTTCGAACTCGAGAATCCCGCCGACCGCGCCGTCCCCACCGTCAAGTTCTAGGTTCGGCATGGTCGGTATGGTCACGCGGCTCGCCGCCGTCCTCCTGCTTCTCGCCGCGCTGGCCCTGCCGGCGCGGGCAGCCGAGGACATCCGTTCGTTCGACGCCGATATCGTCCTCGCCAAGGACGGCACTGTCGACGTCACCGAGCGGGTAACGGTGAATGCGGAGGGCTTCAGCATTTCGCGCGGCATTTTTCGCGACATACCGACCACGCTGACCAATCCCAACGGCTCGTTGCTGCGGGCCGACCTCAACGTGCTTTCGGTCGAGCGCGACGGCCGGGCCGAGCCGTTCTCGCTCGAAGACCTCGAGAACCACTTCAAGCGCATCCGCATCGGCAGCGCCGACACCTATCTCGACCGGGGCCTGCACACCTACGAGATACACTACACGATGACCCGCATGGGGCGCTCGTTCGAGGATCACGACGAGCTCTACTGGAACGTCACCGGCAATTACTGGTCGTTTCCCATCCAGTCCGCCACGGCAAACGTGACCCTGCCGCAAGGTGCGGTGATTTCGCGCCTTGTCGGCTATACCGGCCCGCCCGGCTCCAACGAACGCGCCGTGACTATCACCCGCACCGGCGACAATACAGCGACCTTCAAGGCGGACCGCCGGCTCGATGCCGGGGAGGGCATGAGCGTGGCGCTGGCCTTCCAGAAAGGCGTGCTCGAAGCGCCGGGCGGCCTGACCGGGCTGGGCCACTGGATCTCGGACCATCGCGACACCATCCTGCCGCTCCTCGCCGTGCTGCTGGTGCTGGGCTATAACGTCTTCGCCTGGGATCTGGTGGGGCGCGATCCGCCCAAGGGCACAATCATTCCGCTGTTCCACCCGCCCAAAGGCTATTCGCCCGCCCTGGTTCACTATATCGGCGAGATGGGCTGGAAGCGCGAAGGCTGGACGGCCTTCACCGCCTCGATCTTCGATCTCGGCGTCAAGGGCCTGCTCAAGATCGACCAGACCAGCAAGAAGCTGCGCATCAACCTGACGGGGCAGGCACCCGCCGAGCCGCTGCCGCCGGGCGAGGCCATGCTCTACGACTATTTCCGTGGCAAGGGCGACCTGACCGTCGACACCACGACCGGCCCCGAGCTCAACCAGAAGCGCGCATCCTTCATTTCGGCGCTGCAGAACGAGAACCGTCAGGTCTATTTCCGCAACAATACCGGCTACGTGTTCCTGGGCGGGATGCTCGCGGTGCTGATGCTGGGCGCCATGGTGTTCTTCGAAGTGCTCGATCCGCTCTGGCTGATCGTGGCGGTAATCGCCGGCGTCGCCATCGGGCTGTTCACCTCGATCTTCTCGAACTTCTGGAGCGGGGGCGGATTCAGCCGCTTCGTCATCATCGTCTGGCTCGCCATAGCCGGCTTCAACATCGTGACGGCAGGCTCCGACATCGTTTCGGGCTTCCGCGTCGACACAGCGGTTTTCGCCGCAGCCTCGATCGTCCTCATCACTATCGTCTTCGCCATCCTGCTGCGGGCTCCGACCGTGCAGGGGCGCAAGGTCATGGACCAGATCGACGGCTTCAGGATGTATGTGAACACCGCCGAGAAGGAACGGCTCAACATGTCCGGCGAGCCGCCCATGAGCATCGACCGGTTCGAGGCCATCCTGCCATTCGCCATTGCGCTCGGCATCGAAAAGCCCTGGTCGCATTATTTCCAGAGCGAGTTGGCGCGCAATGCCGTGGCGGGCGCCGCCGCGGCGGCCTATTCGCCGGGCTGGTATTCCGGCCGCGATTTCTCTTCGGGGAATTTCTCCAACACCGTTTCTTCCGTCGCTAGCTCCATGACCTCGGCCATGGTCGCCGCACAGCCGCAATCCTCCTCGTCCTCCGGCTTCTCCGGGGGCGGGGGAGGTGGCGGCGGCTCGGGTGGGGGCGGCGGTGGCGGTGGCGGCGGCGGCTGGTAACCGCCGGTCAATACGCCACGGCGATAGACAATCGCTCCCGCCCTTGCTAGGCAATCCGCGCCTTTCCGCTTGCTGGTTTCTCAAATGCCCGAACTGCTGCTCGAACTCTTCTCGGAAGAAATCCCGGCCCGCTTTCAGCGTCGTGCCGCGGAGGATTTGAAGAAGGCCGTGACGAATGGTCTGGTCGAGGCGGGCCTGCTCTACGAGGGCGCCAAGGCCTTCGTCACGCCGCGCCGCCTGGCGCTGACCGTGACCGGTATTCCCGCCCGCTCGCCCGACACGCGGGAAGAGAAGAAGGGCCCGCGCGTTGGCGCCCCGCAGGCTGCTATCGACGGCTTCCTCAAAGCGGCCGGGTTGGCTTCGATCGATGAAGCCAAGGTCGAGAGCGATCCCAAGAAGGGCGAATTCTACGTCGCCGTGGTCGAGCGCAAGGGCGAGGAAACGCAACGTATCCTGGCGCAGCTCCTGCCCAAGGTCATCGCCGAATTCCCCTGGCCCAAGTCGATGCGCTGGGGCGAGGGGCGCACGCAATGGGTCCGCCCGATGCGCGCCATCACCGCCACCTTCGGCACCGAGAACGACGAACCGGAGATCATCCATTTCGGCACCGAGGGGCTGGAAAGCGGCCAGACCACCTATGGTCATCGCTTCCTGGCGCCGGGCGCCATCAAGGTGAAGCGCTTCGACGACTACGTGGCAGCGCTCGAGCGCGCCAAGGTGGTGCTCGATCTCGACCGCCGCCGCGACATCATCAAGGCCGATGCCGAGCACCTCGCCTTCGCGCAGGGGCTGACGGTGATCGAGGACGAGGGCCTGCTCGAGGAAGTGGCCGGGCTGGTCGAATGGCCGGTCGTGATGATGGGCTCGTTCGATCCCGATTTCCTCGAAGTGCCCGAGGAAGTCATCATCACCACCATCCGCGTCAACCAGAAGTGCTTCTGCCTGCGCGATGCCAAAGGCAAGCTGGCGCCGAAATTCCTGTTGACCGCCAATACGATTGCCGAAGATGGCGGCGAGACCATCATCGCCGGCAATGAGCGCGTTATCCGCGCCCGCCTATCGGACGCCAAGTTCTTCTACGAGACCGATCTGGCCGTGCCGCTTGCCGATGGCGTGCCGCGCCTCGCCAATACCGTGTTCCATGCCAAGCTCGGCACCCAGCTCGAGCGCGTCGACCGCATCGAGAAGCTGGCCGTCGGGATTGCCCCGCTGGTCGGCGCCGATCCCGAAGAAGCCCGCCGCGCCGCGCGCCTAGCCAAGGCCGATCTCGTTACGCAGATGGTGGGCGAATTCCCCGAATTGCAGGGCCTGATGGGCCGCTATTACGCCGAGCGCCAGGGCGAGAGCCAGGCGGTCGCCAATGCGGTCGAGATGCACTACAAGCCTCTTGGTCCCACCGACCGCGTGCCGACCGAGCCGGTCGCCATCGCCGTGGCTTTGGCCGACAAGCTCGATCTCCTCGCCGGCTTCTGGGCCATCGATGAGAAGCCGACTGGCTCGCGCGATCCCTTCGCGCTGCGCCGTGCCGCGCTGGGCGTCATCCGCATCATCTCCGAGAACGGCCTGCGTTTCCCGCTCGATGTTGAGCCCGACCTGCTGGCCTTCTTCCACGACCGCCTCAAGGTGTCGCTGCGCGATGCCGGCGCACGCTACGATCTGGTCGATGCCGTGATCTCGGGCAGCAGCAACGACGTGCTGCAAATCGTCCAGCGCGTCGAGGCTCTTTCAGACCTCCTCGGCACCGAGGATGGCAAGAACCTGCTCGCCGGCTATCGCCGCGCCGTCAATATTCTCGTCGCCGAGGAGAAGAAGGACGGCCGCGCGTATACCGGCGAGGCGTTCGAAGGCACTGCCCAGCCGGTGGCCGAGGAAGCCGCATTGCGGGCCGGCGTGGCGCAGGCTTCGACCGACGCCAAGGCAGCGATCGCGCAGGACGATTATCGCGGTGCGATGGCTGCGCTGGCGCGACTGCGCGCGCCGGTGGATGCGTTCTTCGAGGCGGTGCTGGTCAACGACGCCGATCCCGTGGTGCGGCGGAACCGACTCAACTTGCTCGCGCAGTTGCGCGACACGATGCATCTGGTGGCGGATTTCTCCAAGATCGCCGGCTGAGCGCTCAGAAAATTTGCAGCATTTCAGCCGCGCGGCCTCGGGGCCGCGCGGTTTTTCATCGGCAAAGCGGCTGCGCGCCACCTTCTCCCACAGGGGAGAGGGAGATGGCGCGGCGCCTTCACACAGGCGGCAAGATTTCGTCCCGGCGGCCGTTCTTCTTGAATGGGGCCATGCCCTCATTGGCCAATTGGTCGGCGCGTTCGTTGAGGTCGTGGCCGGCATGGCCTTTGACCCAGTGCCAGCTTACCTCGTGGCGCTGCACGGCGGCGTCGAGGGCCTGCCAGAGTTCGGCGTTCTTGACCGGCTTCTTGTCGGAGGTGCGCCAGCCATTGCGCTTCCAGTTGTGAATCCAGCCCTGCACGCCGTTCTTGACGTATTGGCTGTCGGTATAGAGCTCCACCTTGCACGGACGCTTGAGGGCGTTGAGGGCTTCTATGGCGGCGGTCAGCTCCATCTTGTTGTTGGTGGTTAGAGCCTCGCCACCCTTCAACTCCTTGGTCTTGCCGCCATATTCGAGAATGGCGCCCCAGCCACCCGGACCCGGATTGCCCGAGCAGGCTCCATCGGTGTGGATCGTTACGACATCAGACATATGCTGTTTCCGAATAGGCTGGGCGGGAAAGGCAGCGGCAGGGTAGGGAACGGGGACAAGTCCCGTCAGCCCGCAACCTCGACGGCTACCGGGCGAAGTTCGCGAGGCACGTTGAAGGCGATATTCTCGCGCGCGGTGACGCAGCTTTCGACCTTGATTTCGTAGCGCTGTGCAAAGGCCTCGATGACTTCGTCCACCAGGCTTTCCGGGGCCGAGGCGCCGGCGGAAACGCCCAGCGAGCGAATGCCCTGGAGGCGCGACCAGTCGATCTCCGCGGCGCGGTCGACCAGCATGGCGACCTTGCAGCCCGCCCGTTCGGCGACCTCGACGAGGCGCTGGGAATTGGAGGAATTGGGCGAGCCCACCACGATCATCGCGTCGACTTCCGGCGCCACCTGCTTGACCGCCTCCTGGCGGTTGGTGGTGGCGTAGCAGATGTCTTCCTTGTGCGGTCCGTTGATGGACGGAAAGCGCCGACGGAGGACGGTGACGATCTCGCTGGTGTCATCGACCGACAGCGTGGTCTGCGTCACGAAGGCGAGCGTTTCGGGGTGGCGAGGCGTAAAGGTTTCGGCATCGGCTGCCGTCTCGATCAGCGTGATCGAGCCTTCGGGAAGCTGGCCCATCGTGCCCACGACTTCGGGATGGCCGCGATGGCCGATGAGGACGATCTCGTGACCTTCGGCGTGATGGCGCTGCGCCTCCACATGCACCTTGGAAACCAGGGGACACGTGGCATCGAGGAAGAACATGTTGCGCGAGCGCGCATCAGCCGGAACGCTCTTGGGCACGCCATGGGCAGAGAAGACGATCGGCGCCTTGGTTTCGGGGATCTCGTCGAGTTCCTCAACGAAGACGGCGCCCTTGGCCTTCAGGCCATCCACGACATACTTGTTGTGGACGATGGCGTGGCGCACATAGACGGGCGCACCATACTTTTCGAGCGCCAGCTCCACGATCTGGATGGCGCGGTCCACACCGGCGCAGAAGCCGCGCGGCGCGCACAGCAAGATGTCAAGTTGCGGCCTTTTTTCCATAGGAGAGCAAATGCTTTCTGAGGGAGCGCAAGTCAAGTCTTGTTGCGGCCTTCAGGGTGCATGGGCAATATGTCTGAATTGTTGTGTTCGAGGTCGTCCCGGTGACGTTGGCCCAGGAAATGTTTGCGATTGCTCCGGCGTCGGGTCGTGCGATCGTATCCCCTGCGCAGGAAACGTTGCTGGTGGGCAAGGCCGGCTGGCTCTACCGGGCGGCGTCCGCCGACCTGCCGGTCATCCCCACTATCGTCATTACGCGCGCGGCGTGGGAAGCCCTGCAATCCGAGCGTCGCCTGCGGGTCAGCCGCCTGCGCACGCACTGGGTTTCGACCCTCTTCCGGCTGGTGGGGCGCGATGGCGTGCCCCCGCGCCTCGTCGTGCGCACCTCGGCGCCCAAATATACCGCCGGGCTCATGCAGGCGCGCGCCGACTTGCCGGCGCCGCAGAGCGAGAGCGAATCGGTCGATCCGCTAAAACCCCTTGCCAGCGCCATTTCGGCGGCATTCGAGTCCTATTCGAACGGTTCCTACTGGCTGGCCAGCAGCGACAAAACGGCGCGGGCACGCCAGATCGTCATCGTGCAGGCGCTGGCCGGCGGACAATTGCGAACCTTCCTCACCCGCGATTCACTAGCCGGCACGATGGGGCCCGCCTCGACGACCGGCGCGGCCTTGCCTGAACTGCCGGCAGCGGCGCGTGTGCTGACCGAAAGGCTCGATGGCCTGGCAGGACGACATCTCTCGTGCCTCGTCGAAGTCGATGGAGAAGCCGTGCGGCTGGTGTCAGCGCGGCCGATCGCGGTATCGGCGGGAGCGGAACTGGAGGCGGCGGTGGACCGCGTCGATCGCGGCGCCTGGACGCAGAGCCAGGCTGTGGCCGCGTTCAATCCGGCACGGGTACCGCAACTGCTGCATCCGCGGCTCAAGTCCGACCACGCGGCCGAGCCGATCGCCACGGGATTGGGCGTTTCGCCGGGCGCGGCCAGCGGCGTTGTCGTCTTTACCGCCGAGGATGCAGCGCGGGTCAGGGCGCGCGGCCGCCATTGCATCCTCGTTGTTACCGAGACGGGGCCGACAGATATCGAAGGCATGCGCGCCGCGACCGGCATCCTCACCGCACGCGGCGGCATGACCAGCCATGCGGGCGTCGTGGCGCGCATCACGGGCAAGCCCTGCGTGGCGGGCGTGCGCTCGTTGCACGTGGACATTGCCGATCTTTCCTGCCGTATCGGCGACCGCGAGTTCCGCTCGGGCGACCGCATCACCATCGATGGCAGCGATGGCAGCGTCTATGCCGGCGCGCTGCCGCTTAGTCAGCCCCATATCGGCGGCGCCATCGGTACGCTGCTGAACTGGTCGGATGCTTCGCGGAAAATCTCGGTGCGCACTAATGTCGAAACCGTCGAGGCAGCGCGGACGGCACTCAGCTTCGGCGCCGAGGGCATCGGCCTGGCGCGTTCCGAGCACATGTTCTTTTCGCCCGAGCGCATGGTGGCCCTGCGTCGCATGATCCTTTCGGAGGACGAGGAAGATCGCGCCAAGGCGCTCAACGGGCTGGTGGATTTCCAGACCGGGGATTATGCGGCGCTGTTCCACACCATGGGCGGGCGCCCCGTCACGGTGCGCCTTTTCGATCCACCGCTGCACGAATTCCTGCCGCGTTCGGACGAGGATATCGCCGAAACGGCGGCCTCGCTGGGCCTGGGCGAGCGGCAATTGCGTCAGCGGCTCGAACGCCTTTCCGAAGTCAACCCGATGCTCGGCCATCGCGGTGTGCGCATCGCCATCACCTATCCCGAAATCCTCGAAATGCAGATCCAGGCCCTGATGGCGGGCATCGAGGCGGCGACGCGCCGGCAATTGGCGCCGGTGAGTGTGGAAGTGATGGTGCCGTTCGTCTCCATGGCCAGCGAAGTGACCTGGGTGCGCGAGCGGGTCATGGCCATTGCCGAGAGTGCTGGCGTGCTCCAGAGCGGGCGGGCGCTGTTCTCGTTCGGTACGATGATCGAATTGCCGCGTGCGGCGTTGCGGGCAGGGGACATCGCCGCCAATGTCGACTTCTTCTCGTTCGGCACCAACGACCTGACGCAGACGACCTTCGGTATTTCGCGCGATGACGCGCCGACCTTCCTCGCCGCCTACCAGCGCAAAGGGCTCGCCGATCAGGACCCGTTTGTGACGCTCGACCAGAAGGGCGTAGGCGAATTGATCGCCATCGCCATCGAGCGCGGCAAGGCGGCCAATCCCAACCTCAAGATCGGCATTTGCGGCGAGCATGCGGGCGATCCCGAATCGCTCATGTTCTTTGCCGGGCTCGACATCGATTATGTGAGCTGCTCACCCTACCGCGTGCCGGTGGCACGTCTTGCTTTGGCACAGGCAGCCGGTTGAGCCGTTAACCCTGCGGCAAACGCAACTGCCCCATTCCCGCCGCGGAATGCCCCTCTCTACGCCCAATTGGCCGTGTTTACCCCCCGATAACCCTAATGACGCATCATTGGGGGTGCCGGTGCTTATATGTGTTTTGCCGGTGAGTTGTGTTGTGTGAGTAACAGCGTATATGGCCCCTCGTCCCCGGCCTGTGAGAGCCCGTTCGGCTCGGCCCCGATTGTTCGCTGCCAAGACCCTGGCGGCGACTTTTCTTTGCCTGGTCGGTTACACGACCATGATCGGCGCCGTTCAGGCCCCGGCGTATGGCGAAGTGCAAATTCCGGTGGCGACCGTCACGGCTCCGGCGGCCGCGCTCAGCTATGAAGACGGCAAGGTCATCATCACCGGTTCGGTGGAGCATCTGTTCAACAGCGGCGAATTCATCGGACCCAATCGCGTTCTCAAGCAGGACCGCGCCCGCATCAATGTCGATGCGCTGGCTTTGACCAAATCCTTCGAGCAGACCCGCATGCGGCTGGCAGCTGCGCAGGCAGAGGCCGTGGCCAAGGCACAAGGGCCTGATGCGCCGAAGAGCGGGGCGCTGTCGCCCACGATCACGGTTGCTTCGCTCGACCCGGCGGCCGAGTCCGCGGCGCTGCGCGCCATCGATGCCAGCGTGCCCATGCCGGCGGCGCCCTCGGGGCAGCTTTCCTATGCGCGGGAAAACGCTCCGGTCACCGATTTCAGCGCCCAGGCCGCGAGCAAATATTCCGAGCGCGAGCTTTGGTGCCTGTCCCAGGCCATCTACTTCGAATCGCGCGGCGAGAGCTATCGCGGGCAGGTTGCGGTGGCGCAGGTGGTGATGAACCGGCTCAAGCACCGGCTCTATCCCAACACCATTTGCGGCGTGGTGTTCCAGGGCGAGGAGAAGCGCAATGCCTGCCAGTTCTCGTTCGCCTGCGACGGCATTCCCGAGACGGTGACCGACAAGAAATCCTGGGCGCAGGCCGAGGAGATCGCGCAGAAGGTGACGAGCGGCGAACTCTATCTACCCGAAGTGGCCAATGCCACCCATTACCACGCCACCTATGTCTATCCCGATTGGGCCCCGCGCCTGCACAAGATCACCAAGATCGGGCTGCATGTCTTCTATCGTTTCAAGGGCTCCGCCGCCGGCTGACCACCGATGGTAATGACCGAGTGCGCATCGAGCATGGGGGCGACGATCCAGCCGGAGCGATCGGACCAGAAGGCCACGTTCTGCACCGGCGTGCCCCTGCCGGTCAGCCGATCGACCTGGATGCCCGGATAGCGGATATGGGAGGAAGAGAACCCATCGGTCGAATAGGTACCGCTGGTGGTGGTGGTGATCTTGACCATGCTGGTGCGGCCGAACTCGATCTTGCGGATCGTTGTGGTCTCCAGCGCCTCGGTCGAAACCGTTGGTTCCATCGTCACTGAAAACAGGCTGTCATCGAAGATGACGAAGCGCGAGGCGTCGAAAGCCGGCGTCAGCGCATCTTCGGCGAAGGCCCGGATATCCGCTCCCGAGCCGGTCATGTAGAGGCCGGTGGCTGCAGCGGCGCCCAGAAACATCCCCACGAGTACAGGTTTGGTCGGCAGGCCCATCGCACTCTCCCAAAACAGGACAGTTTCCCATCCTCGTTGCACACGATCTTAACGGTTTATCAACCATAAATGTCGCGGCAAGGAAAAGCGCAATCGCCCGTTAGCGTTAATTTCGCGGGATTTTCAGAGAGCGGCGGTGATGGTCTCGAAGGCGGCGACGAACCGATCATGGGCCTCGCGCGTCGGCCATGGCCGAATAAGCCGCTCGAACTGGTCGAAATCGAAGGCCGGCAACGTCGGCTCGCCGAACAGGCGCCGGGCTTCGTCCCGGTCGAAGCCGGCCAGATGCACCGCCTCGAAGAACGCCGCCTCGCGGTCGGCGGCCTTGATCTGGCGCACCAGAGAGGCGGCCGGGTGGGCGGGGAGCGAGAAGCGGACATGGACGGCGCCGAGCAGGCGATTCTCGATGTCCTTGTAATTGCCGCCGATCGCCGCCTTGAAGGGCGAGATGAGGTCGCCCATCACATATTCGGGTGCGTCGTGGAGCAGCGCATAGAGCGAGGCGGCGGGCGTGCAGTCGGCATTGATGGCGCGATGGATTTCCATCACCAGGACCGAGTGCTGGGCGACCGAAAACGGATAATCGCCCTGCGTCTGGCCATTCCAGCGCGCCACGCGCGCCAGGCCATGCGCGATGTCGGAGAGTTCGACATCGAGGGGAGACGGATCAAGGATATCCAGCCGACGGCCCGACAGCATCCGCTGCCAGGCACGATTGGTCGCGCGCGCCATTTCGCTCTCGATCAGTGATGACGATTGTTTCCTATTCGCTCGGAGCCGATTCTCCAAACGTGTAGGTGGCCCAATTCGGCAGAGCCAGTTCCGCCGGGCCGCCCGAAACGCTGATCGCCGCCGGATTTGTAATACGGTCGAGCCGCACGATGCCCACGGCCTTGCCGTCGACGACAACACCCACGGCGCCCGATTCCCGCTCACCGGCGAGGATGGGCGCGCCGGATTGGCCGGAGGCGGCGGAGACGATGACGGGGCGGCGGCGCGCCGTGCCGCGATGCTTCATGCGCGAGACGACTTCCTGGCCGACATAGCAGCCCTTGGAAAAGTCGATGCCGTCGAGAATGTCCATGCCTATGTCATGGGCGAAGGTGGAATCGGCGGCAAAGTCTGCACCCTGCTCTGGGATGCCGGCGGCGATGCGGACGCGCAGATAGGGCGTGGCATCGCCGGACCAGCCGGCGGCATTTTCCAGCGTATCGATGACGCGGCAGCCGAGGTTTTCGGTGCGGGCATCGGCATGAACGATGCCTTGGGCCGGCGGCTCGGCGCTCCAGCCGACGCGATGAGTGGTGCTCAGGTCCTCGATGGTGATTTCGGCGCGCAGCTTATAGAGGCGCATGCGCTTGAAGAAGTCGGCGGCGACGCCCGCATGCGTGTCGACCCAGAAGGCATTATCTGCCCAGCCGATCAGGCCTTCGGCCTGGATCTTGCCCTGGGCCGAAAGCAACGCCCACCATCGGGCCGGTCCGGGCTCGGCGGTGACGTGGCCGGTGACGACGTCATTGAGCAGTTTCTGCGCGTCGCGACCGGAAAACCGGAGCACGGCGCGATCGGAACGGAGAGCGATGGACATAAATGGCTCCAGACTGGACTAGGCTGCCTGCCTTGCCTACAACCGGCCGGAATGGACCAACCCGGCGAATGGCAGACATGGCTCAGTACGACGTGATTTTCAAGGACGGCACTGTCGTCAATCAGGACGGCGAGCATGTCACCGATATCGGCGTGCGCAACGAGCGTATCGTCGCTTTGGGCAATCTCGATCCGGCCAGCGCCGATAAGGTGGTGGATTGCAAGGGCCTGCATATCCTGCCGGGCGTGATCGACACCCAGGTGCACTTCCGCGAGCCGGGGCTGGAGCAGAAGGAAGACCTGCAATCGGGCTCGCTCTCCGCCGTCATGGGCGGGGTAACCGGCGTCTTCGAGATGCCCAATACCAACCCGCTCACCATCACCGCCGAGACCTTCAACGACAAGATCCGCCGCGCGACCGACCGCATGCATTGCGACTTCGCCTTTTATATCGGCGGCACCCACGACAATGTCGCCGACCTCCCCGAACTCGAGCGCCTGCCGGGCTGCGTGGGGGTGAAGGTATTCATGGGCTCCTCCACCGGCAGCCTACTGGTTTCGGACGATGCCGGGGTCAAGGCGATCCTCAGCGTCATTCGCCGCCGCGCTGCCTTCCACTCGGAGGACGAATACCGGCTGGAGGAACGCAAGCCGCTGCGTGTGCCGAACGATCCGTCCTCGCACCCGGTCTGGCGCGATCCCGAGGCGGCGCTGATGTCGACCAAGCGGCTGGTGCGGCTGGCGCGCGAAACCGGCAAGCGCATCCACGTGCTCCATATCTCGACCGCCGAGGAAATGCTCTTCCTCGCCGACCACAAGGACGTCGCCAGCGTCGAGGTGACCCCGCATCACCTGACACTGGACGAAACCGCCTATACGCGGCTCGGCACCTATGCGCAGATGAACCCACCCGTACGCGACGCGGCGCATCGCGCGGGCATCTGGGCGGGCGTCGACAATGGCGTCGCCGATATCCTTGGCTCGGATCACGCGCCCCATACGCGCGAGGAAAAGGACAAGCCCTATCCCAATTCGCCTTCGGGCATGACGGGCGTGCAGACGCTGGTGCCGATCATGCTCGACCACGTCAATGCCGGCCGGATGAGCCTGGCCCGCTTCGTGGACATGACCAGTGCAGGGCCCAACCGGCTGTTCGGAATCGCCAACAAGGGCCGCATCGCGGTGGGCTACGACGCAGACTTCACTATCGTCGATCTCAAGCGCGAGGAAACGATCCGCGACGAATGGGTCGCCTCCCGCGCCGGCTGGACGCCCTATAACGGCGTCAAGGTCAAGGGCTGGCCGGTTGGCACGATCCTGCGCGGACGCACGGTGATGTGGGAAGGCGAACTGCTGACCCCCTCGACCGGCAAGCCCATGCGCTTCCTGGAAACGCTCCAGCCGCAGGGTTGACGGAGGCTTTTTGCTGCGAGCCTATTGCAGCGAGCGGCTGAGGCTGTATTCGCCGGCTTCGATGCGTTCGGGCAGAGCGGCGATGATTTCGGCGGCGGCGGTTTCGCCGTGGACGCGAACCAGGGTCGCCAGGGCGGCGAAAATCGAGGCATGCGCGAGCGAGACGCAGCCCACGCCATCCTCCTCCGCCATGTTCCACGCCTCCGCCAGATATTCGAGCGCCATCTGCTGCTCAGCGTGTTCGCTGCTCAGGGGCGTGCCCGCATCGGCGGCGGAGAAAAGACTCTTGGTCGTTCGCATGAATCACTGGGTAACACGAGCAGGACGGGGACCGTGTGAATACGTAAAATGAAGGTTAACGGCAGGTCAGTATTTTTACTTAATGCCCGGAACGTCGGGCGGCGGCCTGTGGAAAATTCGTTAACCTATTCCGCGTAACGCGAATGTATGTCGCGGGCGGTCTTCTCGGCTTCGCCCAGGAGTCGCGTCAGCGCTTCGGAGGCCGAAGCGGTGCAGCCCTGGTAGAGCCGCGAGAAGGCGGTGTAGCCACTGTTGAAGGCGCCGGCCAGGCGTTGGCGTCGGTCCTCGTCAGGCTGGTCGGCCTCGATTAGCTGCTCCATCTGCTCGCGCCAGTCGGCCCCGCCGGATTTGCACAGCGGCTCGAGGAAATAAAGGCTGCCCATGATCTCCGCCAGTCTCTCCATCTGCGGCTGATAGGCAGGGTCCACCGCCATCGCCGGACGCGCCAGCGCCATGAGCAGCGCGGCGGCCAGTATCGGTCCGATTCGTTTGGCGCGGAGAGATTTCATCGCTGCCTTAGTGCCAGAAGGCCGATTATTCCGCTAGAGCCGGGAAAAATCATGCGCGACGACCCGCTTCGCCATGGCGATGACTTCGGGCAATTCGGGCGTGGTGAGGAGGTTGGGGAGGTCGGTTTCCGAGAACCAGCCATAGGCGGATATCTCGTCCGAACCCGTCAACTCGCCTTCGAAATCGCGGCTGGCGAAGACGGCGAGATGGAAGGGGCGGCCCAGGCCGACGTTGAGAACGGTCACAGGATCGGCTGAAAAGACGCTGAGGCCGGTTTCTTCGCCCGCCTCGCGGATGGCGCATTGCAGGGCGGTTTCGCCGCGTTCGCGCCGGCCGCCGGGCAGGGACCAATGATCGAGAAAAGGCGAGCGGGCGCGGCGGATAAGGAGGAAACGGTCGCCGTCGAAAAGGGCCATGCTGGCGGCGTTGAATTCCTGCTGCTGCATTGCGCTTCCTTCCCGCTTTTGGCTCGAATACCAGCGATTCCGGTAATCGGCGTGATCCTAACCCAGCATTTTGCCGGGGTTGAGGATTCCTTTGGGGTCAAGCGCAAGTTTAATGGCCCGCATCATTTCGAGCGCCACCATGTCCTTGTGGGACTTGAGTAATTCGGTCTTGAGCTGGCCGATGCCATGCTCGGCGGAGATCGAGCCGCCGAGCCGCGTGACGATCTCGTAGATGGCATTATGAACGGATTCTGAACGGTCCATGAACGCCTTTCCATCGGCGCCGACAGGCTGGCTGAAATTGAAGTGAATATTGCCGTCGCCCATGTGCCCGAACGGGCAGGGACGGATGCCCGGCTCGACGCGCTCGGCTGCCGCCCAACCTTCGGCGATGAGCGCCGGGACGGCGGCGATGGGCACGGAGACATCGTGCTTGATCGAGGCGCCCTCGCGGCTCTGTACATCGGACATCTGTTCGCGCGCCGCCCACATCAGGTTGCGGTCATCGAGGGATTCGGCGACGACGGCATCGGTGATGGTGCCATCGCCCAGAGCGGCTTCGAGGCCCGCCTGCAGGACGCCATGGGCGCCGCCGCGCGGGACCGAGATCTCGGCCAGGGCATACCAGGGGGAGGGGCCGGCCGAAGGATCGCGCGCGATCATGCCGTGCTTGAGCTGGAGATCGATGCCGAAGCGCGGCATCAGCTCGAAGGCGGTGAGTTGGGAACCGGCGCGCTGACGGAGCTGGTAGAAAAGTTCGAGCGCTGCCTGCGGGGAGGCTAGGCTGATAAACGCCGTCTCGTGCGCCTCCGGCTGCGGGAAAAGCTTCAGAGTCGCCGCGGTGATAATGCCCAGCGTGCCTTCGGCCCCGACGAGAAGGTCCCTGAGGTCGTAGCCGGTATTGTCTTTCTTCAAGGCATTGAGGCCCTGGTAGAGCCGGCCATCGGCCAAGACGGCCTCGACGCCGAGGCAGAGTTCGCGCGCATTGCCATAGGCCAGGACCTGAATGCCGCCGGCATTGGACGAGAGCACGCCGCCGATGCGGGCCGAGCCCTGCGAGGCGATCCAAAGCGGCAGCATGGCGCCCTGCGATTCGGCGGCCTTGTGCGCCTCCTCGAGCGTGAGGCCGGCCTCCACGGTCATGTTGCCGGCGTCGGCATCAACGGAGCGCACCTTGTCGAGGCGACGCAGGCTGACGATGATCTCGGTGCCGTAGAGCGGCACCTGCGCGCCGACCAGCCCGGTATTGCCGCCCTGCGGAATGAGCTTGATGTCATTTGCATGCGCCCAGCGGGCGATGGCCTGCACCTCGGCCACGCTGCCGGGCTGCACCACGGCAATGGCCGGCTGGTGGAAGCGCTTGCGCGGCTCGTTGAGGAAGCTGCCCATCCGTGCGGGATCGGCAATGACGGCGCCCGCGCCGACGAGTTCGACGAGGGCCTGGATGATCGCTTGCGGGCTCAGAGACATGGCGCGGACATTAATGTGTCCCCAGCCGCCCGCAAAGCTAGAACTTGCCCGTCTCAAAGCCCTATGCGACAAGCGGGCCAAACAACCTTAACGAGGATTGAGATGGCTGATGGATTGATGGCCGGCAAGCGTGGCCTGATCATGGGCTTGGCCAACAACCGTTCGATCGCCTGGGGCATCGCCAAGGCGCTGCACGCCCAGGGCGCAGAGATTGCTTTGAGCTATCAGGGCGAAGCCCTCAAGAAGCGCGTCGAGCCGCTGGCGGCCGAAATCGGCAGCACCTTCCTGGTCGAGTGCGATGTCGGCGACGAAGCGGCGATGGACCAGACCTTTGCCGAGATCAAGCAGCGCTGGGGCAAGCTCGATTTCGTCGTCCACGCCATCGGCTTCTCCAACAAGGAAGAACTCGAAGGCCGCTACATCAACACCACCCGCGACAACTTCAAGCTGACGATGGACATCTCGGTCTATTCGTTCACCGCCGTCGCCAAGCGCGCCGAAGAGCTGATGACCGATGGCGGCTCGCTGCTGACGCTGACCTATTACGGCGCCGAAAAGTACGTGCCGAACTACAATGTCATGGGCGTCGCCAAGGCCGCGCTCGAGGCTTCGGTGCGCTATCTCGCCACCGATCTCGGCGGCAAGGGTATCCGCGTCAATGCCATCTCGGCCGGCGCCATCAAGACGCTGGCGGCCTCTGGTATCTCGGGCCTGCGTGACATGCTGCACTGGCAGGAAGCCAATGCACCGCTCCGCCGCAACGTCACCATCGACGATGTCGGCGGCGCCGCGCTCTATCTGCTCTCGGACCTGTCGTCGGGCGTGTCGGGCGAAATCCACCACGTCGATGCCGGTTTCAACATCATCGGCATGCGCGTTCTGGACGACGCTCCGGCGAGCGAATAACCGGGCCGCCAGTCCCGCACGACACTGGCCGAGCATTTCGGATCGCCCGCATGGGGCGGGCGATCCGCTTCTGTTTCAAGGCGTGGTGATGACTGCTCTTCAGTGGCCGGAACTGTATTTCATCCGGCATGGCCAGACCGACTGGAATGCCGAAAGGCGCTACCAGGGCCAGCGCGACATTCCCCTTAACGCGACCGGCGAAGGCCAGGCCGACACGAACGGCCAGACGCTGCGCCGCCTGTTCGAGGCACGTGCCATCGACCCGATGGGGCTCGAATGGCATGTCTCCCCGCTTGGCCGCACCCGCGAAACCATGCAGCGCATGCGCGCCGCCTTCGATGGCCCGCTGCCCGAGGTGAAGATCGATCCGCGCCTGATGGAAATCTCCTTCGGGGCGCTAGAAGGGCTGTTGCATGACGAGTTGCCGCCGCAGATGGCGATCGCGCCCGGTTTCCGCGACGCCGATTACTGGGAATTCCGCCCGGAAGGCGGCGAGAACTATCTGGATGTCGAAGCGCGGCTGAGCGATTTCGCCCTGGCGCTGGGCGGGCCTTCGGTGGTGGTGGCGCATGGCGGCATCGCGCGGGTGCTGCGCGTGCTGGTGCAGCATGCGCCCATCGGCGATGTCATCAACTGGACGCCGCGACAGGACGTCATCATGCACTTCACCGAAGGGCAGTTGGAGATCATCGGCCCCGAAGACGTCTGATTGACGTTTTCCGGCCGGCTCCCTAGAACAGCCCGAGTTTCCCGCGGCGGCAGGGCGTAAGGAGCAGCATGTCCTACAATACTTTCGGCCAGATGTTCCGCTTCACCACCTGGGGCGAGAGCCACGGGCCCGCCCTGGGCGTGGTGGTGGACGGCTGCCCACCGGGCATCGCCATCAGCGCCGAAGCGATCCAGCGCGATCTCGACCGCCGCAAGCCCGGCCAATCGCGTTTCACCACGCAGCGGCGCGAGACCGACGAGGTGAAGATTCTTTCCGGCGTTTTCGAGGACGAGCGCACCGATGGGCTGCGCACGACGGGCACGCCGATTTCGCTGCTGATCGAGAATACCGACCAGCGCTCCAAGGATTACGGTGAAATCCGCGACAAATATCGTCCGGGCCATGCCGATTTCACCTACCACCAGAAATACGGCATTCGCGACTATCGCGGCGGCGGCCGCTCCTCGGCGCGCGAAACGGCGGCGCGCGTGGCGGCAGGCGCCATCGCGCGGCTGGTGATCCCCGAAGTGAAGATCCGGGCCAGCCTCGTGCAGGTGGGGCCGCACAAGATCGACTACGCCAATTTCGACTGGAACCAGGTCGACCAGAACCCCTTTTTCTGCGCCGATGCCAAGGCCGCCGAATTCTGGGCCGACTATCTCGACGGGCTGCGCAAATCGGGTGATTCCGTGGGCGCGGTGATCGAGGTGGTGGCCGAGAACGTGCCGGTGGGCTGGGGCGCCCCGATCTATGGCAAGCTGAGCGCCGACCTCGCCTCGGCCATGATGTCGATCAACGCCGTCAAGGGCGTCGAGATCGGCGCGGGCATGGAGGCGGCAAGCCTTACGGGCACGCAGAATGCCGACGAGATGCGCGCCGGGGCCAATGCGCCGTATTTCCTCTCCAACTCGGCGGGCGGCATCCTGGGCGGCATCTCCAACGGCGATCCGGTGGTGGTGCGGTTCGCGGTCAAGCCGACATCCTCGATCATCACGCCGCGCAAATCCGTGACGACGGAGAACGTGGATACCGACGTGATCACCAAGGGGCGGCACGACCCCTGCGTGGGCATTCGCGCCGTGCCGATCGGCGAAGCCATGATGGCGGTGACGTTGGCGGACCATTTCCTGCGGCATCGCGCTCAGACCGGGCGTGATGGCGGCGTGGGGTACTAATCCGGGTTTTTGGCTCACCCCCCTCCCGGCCTCCCCCGCAAGGGGGGAGGTGTTTCGATCCAGTTGCTGGTGAAGGACGCGTTCAACAGGCGCGGTCAGCACCTCCCCCCTTGCGGGGGAGGTTGGGAGGGGGGTGCCAAGTCCCCCGTCTATCCCTTCCGGAACACCGCAACCGTCTCGGTGTTGCCATCACCGCCCGAGATCGGGGACGGCACTGACAGGCGGTGTTCCCAGCCCTCGGCGGTCATGAACCCGATCACATCCGCTATCGCCTTCTCGATTGCCCCGGCGTCCGTGACGATGCCGCCCTTGCCGATATTTTCGCGGCCGACCTCGAATTGCGGCTTGATGAGAATGACTGCATCGGCGCCGGGGCGGCAGAGGGCGAGGGGGGCGGCGAGAACCTTGGTGACCGAGACGAAGCTGACATCGGAGACCAGCAGGTCGATTTCGTCGGGAATCTGGATGCTGTCGAGGTCGCGGGCGTTGACGCCTTCCAGGGAGACGACGCGGTCGGAGCCGCGCAGGCGCTGGTGAAGCTGGTCGTGGCCGACATCGACGGCATAGACCTTTTGCGCGCCGCGTTCGAGCAGGACCTGGGTGAAGCCGCCGGTGGAACTGCCGACATCGAGGCAGATCCTGCCCTCGGCGGCGATGGCGCCGGCATCGAGCCCGGCGATGAGCTTGAGCGCCGCGCGGGACACGTAGCGGGAGGCGGGATCATCGAGCGCGATTTTGTCGGCGGCGCCGACCATCTGGTGGGGCTTGCCGGCGGTGACGCCGTTGACCGTGACAGTGCCGCGCAGGATGGCGTCACGGGCCCGTGCCCGGCTGGGCAGGAGCTTGCGTTGCTCCAGCGCCAGATCGAGCCGGATACGTTCGCTCATTGGCCGTCGAGCGGTTCCGTGCCGGCCGGCTTGCCGTCGCGCGACAGGGTGATCTTCTCGATGCGGGCCTCGGCGGTCTTGAGCAGGGCGTCGCAATGGGCCTTGAGGGCCTCGCCGCGTTCATAGATGGCGATGGATTCCTGCAGCGGCGCGCGGCCGCTTTCGAGCTTCTGGACAATGGTTTCCAGTTCCTCGAGCGCCCGCTCGAAGCTCATTGCCTTGATGTCTTCGTTGATATTTTCGGCCATGAGCGAGAATCCTAGTGGGCGTTTACGAGCGTGCCGTCTTGTAGCATCGCCACGTGGCTTGTCACCCCTTCGGCGAGGCCGTGGAGGTCGTATCCACCTTCGAGCAGCGAGACCAGGCGGTTCTCGCAGCGGCGATCGGCAATGTCCATCAGCTTGCCGGTGACCCAGGCGAAATCCTGCGGCTTCCAGTTGAGCTGGGCGAGAGGGTCGCGGTAATCGGCATCGAACCCGGCCGAGATGAAGAGGAAATCGGGCGCGAAGGCATCGACGGCCGGCAGGATCGCCTCGAGATAGGCGATGCGCATGGCCTCGCCATCCGTGCCGGCCTGCAGCGGCACGTTGAGGATGTTGCCGACGCCGTGCTCGCTGGGCTTGCCGGTGCCCGGATAGAGCGGCATCTGGTGGCTGGAGGCGTAGAAGACGGTCGGATCGTCCTTGAAGATATCCTGCGTGCCATTGCCGTGGTGCACGTCAAAATCGACGATGGCGACGCGCTCGGCGCCATATTTGCGCTGCGCCTCGCGCGCGGCGACGGCGATGGTGTTGATGAGGCAGAAGCCCATCGGCTGCTCGATCTCGGCATGGTGGCCGGGCGGGCGAATGGCGCAGAAGGCGTTATCGACCTCGCCCATGGCCACGGCATCGAGCGCCGAGAGCGCGCCGCCAAGGGCGGTGGCCACCGCGTCGAGCGAGCCCGGCGAGATGAACGTGTCCTCATCGATCCGGTTGATGCCTTCGGGCGGGCGGACTTCCTGGAGCTGGTGCAGGTAGCCGGGCGCGTGGACCAGCTCGATCAGCGCCAGGTCGCCGAAGGGCGCGACGCGGCGGAGGAGCGGATTGAACCGCTCAGCGGCCAGCGCCGCCTCGACGGCGCGGATGCGGTCGGCGCGCTCGGCATGGCCGGCGGGCGTGACGTGGCTGTCGAAATTGGACTGGCTTACAAGTAGAGTGGTCATGGCAGTGCGCCGTAATGCCCCCGGTAAGTCTTCTTGACGTGGCCCGCCCCCCTTTGTCAAACAGCGCGCATGAACAAGCAGCAGATTGATCCGCAAAGCGTCGAGCAAGCCGCCGAAATCCTGCGGACCGGGCGCGTCTGCGCCTTCCCGACCGAGACGGTCTATGGGCTGGGGGCGGACGCCACCAATTCCGATGCCGTGCTGGCCATTTACGAGACCAAGGGGCGGCCGCGCTTCAATCCGCTGATCGTCCATTGCGCCGATCTTGCCATGGCCGAGGAACTGGCGGAGTTCTCGCCGCTGGCGCGGCTGCTGGCCACGGCGTGGCCGGGTCCGCTGACGCTGGTGCTGCCGCAAAAGCCGGGCAGCGGCATTTCCGATATCGTCACGGCCGGGCTCGATACGCTGGCCCTGCGCATTCCCGATCATCCGCTGGCGCTCGACCTCATCCGCGCCGCCGGCCGCCCGCTGGCCGCGCCCTCGGCCAACCCCTCGGGACGCCTGTCGCCGACCACGGCCTATCAGGTGCGGCTCGGCTTTGGCGGGCGCGTGCCGGTGCTCGATGGCGGGCCGTGCCAGGCGGGCGTGGAATCCACCATCCTCAAGGTCGAGGGTGAGACCGTCACGCAATTGCGCGCCGGCGCGTTCGCCCGCGAGGCGGCGGAAAAACTCATCGGACGCCCGATAGCCATGGCCGAGCACAACGCCGCCATCGCCGCGCCGGGCATGATGGCCAGCCACTATGCGCCGGAAGCAACGTTGCGGCTCAATGCCGAGGCGCCGGCAGGGGACGAGGCCTATCTGGCATTTGGGGCGGCGCCGAATGTGGCGGGGCCGATGCTCAATCTCTCCGCAAGCGGCGATCTGCATGAGGCGGCGCGCAACCTCTTTGCCATGCTGCACGAACTGGATGCAAAGGGTGTCAGGCGCATCGCGGTGGCTCCCATCCCCGAGATCGGGCTGGGCGAGGCCATCAACGACCGATTGCAACGCGCCGCGGCGCCGCGGGAATAGAAAAGAAAAAGGCCAGCTCACTGAGCTGGCCTTTCGGATTCCAGTGTCGTCGAACGGTCAGCTCTTACGCTTGCCGATCAGCAGCCAGGCGCCGGTGACGGTCATGGCGGCGAAGGCCATCTTGAGGATGTCCCAGACGATGAAGGGCTGCACGGCGACCGCGAAGGCGGAGCCGAGGACGTTGCTCTGGTCGATCCAGGTGGTGCCGGCGGCCATCACCAGCAGCCAGACGAAGCCCAGCGCGAAGCAGAGGGCGTCGGCGGCGACCATGGTGGCGAACATCGGCAGCGTGCGGCGCGAAAGGCCGGCATCGGCGGCGCGGCCGATGATGTAAGCCATGGGCAGCATCCCGACGATGAAACCGAAGGTCGGCGAGAAGAGATAGCCGATGCCGCCGCCGCGCGAGAACACCGGCAGGCCCAGGAGGCCCTCGGCGATATAGGCGGCCACAGTCGCCACGGCGATACGCCAGCCGAAGGCGGCGGCGAGCGCGGCCACGACGAGCGTCTGGAAGGTGACGGGCACCGGGATCAGCGGAATGTTGACCCGCGCGGAAACCGCCAGGAAGATCGTGCCGGCGAGCACGGTGAAAAGCGTCGAGATCGCCTTGGACGAGTCGGCCTTCGGCTCGAGCGCACCAAGGATCGTGTTCGGGGTCGTCAGAGTTAGCGCCATTGCGATAAAGGTCCACCCAAGAAATTGTGACGATAGTTCTAGTCAACTGGTTCGGGCAACGCAATGACCACAGCGCTCGCGTTCAACACGGATTTCGCGCCGCAAACCGGCGAGCCGGTACCCATTGCGCCGGGGGTGACGCGCATCACTGCGCCCAATGCCAGCGCCTATACCTTCACGGGCACCAACAGCTTCCTGCTGGGGCATGACCGCCTCGCCATCGTCGACCCCGGCCCCGATGACGATGCCCATCTCGCCGCGCTGCTGCGCGCCATCGCCGGAAGGCCGGTGGAGGCAATCATCCTCACCCATACCCACAAGGATCATTCCGCCCTCGTGCCGCGCCTCAAGGCGGCGACCGGCGCGCCGGTCTGGTTCGAGGGGCCGCATCGCCTCTCGCGTCCCCTGCGCCCCTTCGAGATCAACGCGCTGGCGCGTTCCTGCGATTGGGGGCTGAGGCCCGACCGGCGGCTGGCTGATGGCGAAAGGCTAGAACTGGACGGCGTGACGCTCGAGGTCATGGCGACCCCAGGACATTGCGCCAATCACCTCGCCTTCGGACTGGCCGGTACGCCCTGGCTGCTGACCGGCGACCACGTCATGGGCTGGAACTCGACGCTGGTGGCGGTACCCGACGGCTCGATGCGCGATTACCTGACCTCGCTCGACCGTGTCATCGGCTCGCCCTACAGCCATTACCTGCCGGCCCATGGCGGCGCGATCATGGAGGGTCCGGCCTATGCGCGGGCGCTACGGACGCACCGGCTGGCGCGCAACGGGCAGATCGTAGGGGCGGTCGAGCGCGGCGCACGCACGGTGATGGCGGTGGTCAAGGCCATCTACCCGCAGCAAAGCCCGGCCATTCGGATGGCGGCGGCCATGACGGTGCGGGCGCATGTGGAATATCTGGCGGAAACGCAGGCGCTGCGGATGCGCCGCACGCCGTTCGGCCTGCGCCTCGGGCCCGCCTGAGCCCGGTCAATCGGGCGGCGGCGCCTCGGTATCGAAGGGAGCGGGCGGGGGCGGGCGCAGATCGGGCGGGCGCTCGGCCGGGATGACGACGTCGCTATCCTCGGACAAACCATTGCTTGGCGGCACATTGTCGTCGGTAATGGGTGTCTCCAGCACATTGTCGCGCATTTCGATGGTCACCGCGTTGTCGATGGCCAGCAAGAAGTCCTCGATGCGCCGGCCATTGGCCCCGAGGTCGGTCAGGCTGGGCGCAAGCGAAGCCGACCGCATCTCGATATCCGCGCCGCCGGCGGTAGCGGACAGCCGGATCGCCACCTCATCGCGCCAGCCGAGCCAGGTGGGAGCGATGGCGTTGATGCCGGCGCTGCTGCCGGCCGCGCCGGGCTGGTTTTCGCTCAGGACCGTCCAATCCCAATCGGCCACCTGCTTGCGCACGAGCTTGTTGAGCCGGTCGAGATCGAGCTCATAGGAGCGGGCATGGGCGTTGGGGAAGGCGGACTCGACCTGATCGCGAGAGGCGGCGATTGTCTGCGCCGGCAACGGATTGACGAACGACAGGCTCGCGCCGTTCTCGGTCGCCACGTCGGAGACGCGCGGATAATGGCTGGCCAGTTGCAGGCCATAGATGAAAGGAGCGAGGCAGAGAAGGGCGAGCGCCAGCCCGCCAAAGGCGCGATCCCAGCCGCGATCGCCGCTGATCCAGAGCCGGACGAGGGCCACAAGGCTCGCCAGCAACGCCAGTGCCGCCACGATGAAGGCCACCAGTTCCATAGTATTGAAGGCTTCGGTCGTCACCACCTGCTGGCGGTGCAGCACCACCGGGATCACGGCGAGCGGCAGGGCGAAGCTGCCAAGACGGCGCGCCCATATGGCCCAGCGGGAGGTCCTGATCAATATCCGCATCGTTCCCCCGAGGCGTCAGGGATTGAGGCGCTGCCGCCGCCAGTCGCCGATGGCGTCCAGCGTGAACTGGAAGCGGTCGTGCAGGCGGAATTCTCCGTCTTTCCAGAATTCCATCTGCGTGGGCACGACGCGGAAGCCCGACCAATGGGAGGGGCGGGGCACCTCCTGCCCGTCGAGCCGGGCGGTGAGCTTCTCGACGCGCTCCATCAGCTCCTGCCGGCTGCGCAGGGGCCGCGATTGCTCCGAAGCGCTCGAGGCGATCTGCGAGCCGCGCGCGCGGCTATGGAAATAGGCATCCGCCTCGGCCGCGTCGACGATCTCGACCGGCCCGCGCACGCGAAACTGACGCCGCAGCGACTTCCAGTGCATCACGAAAGCGGCCTTGGGGTGGGCCAGCAGCTCGTGGCCCTTGGCGCTTTCGAAATTGGTGAAGAACACGAAGCCGCGCCGGTCCCAGGCGTTGAGCAGCACCATGCGCACGTCCGGCAAGCCGTCGCCGTCGACGGTGGCGATCGCCATGGCATGGGGATCGTTCGGCTCGCTCGCCCTGGCCTCGGCAAACCATTCGGCGAAGAGATCGAACGGATCGAGGGGCGCCTGGTCGGCATCGTCGAGCAGGCGGGCGGTAAGACTTCCTTCGGCAGACATGAAAAGACCTATGGCGCGAACTGGACAAGCCGGGGGGCCGTGGCCATATAGGACGTGAAAAGGCGGTTCTGCAACCGCCATACGATTCTAACGGGAACCCATGCGCGATCCATATACAGTGCTTGGGGTGCCGCGCTCGGCGAGTGAGAAGGACATCAAGTCCGCCTACCGGAAACTGGCCAAGGCGTATCACCCCGACCAGAACAAGGACGACCCCAAGGCGCACGCCAAGTTCGCCGAGGCGACCTCCGCTTACGACCTGCTCAACGACAAGGAAAAGCGGGGCCAATTTGACCGCGGCGAAATCGACGCCGAGGGTAATCCGCGCTTTGCCGGCTTTGGCAATGGCGGGTTTGCCGGCGCCGGTGCGCGCGGCGCCCGCGGCGGCGCCGGCACGGCAGGCTTTTCGGCCGAGGACATTCTCAAGGAATTCATGAGCGGTTTTGGCGGTCAGGCGCGCCAGCCGCGCGGTGCTGCAGGCGGCCAGAGCTGGGACCCCTTTGCCGGCGGCGCCACCTCGAACGCACCCAAGGGCGAGGACGTGACGGCCACCGTGGCCGTTTCGCTCGAAGACGCCAACAAGGCGGCTTCGGTACAGGTGCGCATTCCCTCGGGCAAGGTGCTCTCGGTCAAGCTGCCCAAGGGCGTCGAGGAAAACCAGCAGATCCGCCTCAAGGGCCAGGGCAATCCCTCGCCCTATGGCGGCGAGGCGGGCGACGCCATCGTTACGGTCAAGTTCGCCCACCACAAGCTCTTCCGCCGCGACGGGCACGACCTGCGCGTCGACGTGCCGATCACGCTTTATGAAGCCGTGCTCGGCGCCAAGGTGCGCGTGCCCACGCTCGACGGCTCGGTGGAATTGAACCTGCCGGCCAATGTCGACACGCAAAAATCCCTGCGCCTCAAGGGCAAGGGGCTCTACGGCGCCGGCGACCTCTATGCCAACCTCAAGATCGTCCTGCCGCAAGGCGGCGACCCCGACCTCGAAAGCCTGATGCGATTCTGGAAGGACCAAAAGCCGTATAACGTGCGGGAAGGGTAACGCCACGGGCCTCCAGGCCAAATTGCCCCACCCTCCGCCTCATCCCGCATTTTGAGCTTGGACTACCGCCCCGTGGCCGGTAAGTTCGGCGCGGAATTCTGGAGGGAATACAAATGACCAAGTCCATGGCGTCGCTGGCTCTATCGGCGGCGTTGGCGCTCACGGCCGCAGGCGCCGCTCAGGCTGCCGGTGAAAAGATCTCGGTGCTCACGCCCTATCTCGCCGCCGTCTCCACCGCCGAGATGATCGACACCTTCAAGGCGCAGGCCGAAAAATACGGCTGGACCATCGATGTGGTGGATACCGCCGGCGACATGGGCGCCTTCGCCAGCCGCCTCGAAGACGCCACCACCAAGGGCGCCAATGCCATCGTGCTGGTGTCGGTCGACCCCGCCCAGACGCAGGACCAGGTCGACAAGGCCAAGGCCGCCGGCATCCCCATCATCACCATCGATGGCGCCAAGAACCCGGCCACCGTGCTCAACGTCACCTCGGACAATTATGTCCTGGGCGAAACCATGACCAAGTTCCTCTTCGATGCGATCGGGAACAAGGGCAACATCGTCCGCTTCTTCTATTCGGCCCATCCGGGCGTGCATGCGCGCGAACTGGCGCTCGACGCCGCCCTCAAGGCCAACCCCGACATCAAGCAGGTCGCCGACCATTACGTGCAGGTTCCCGGCCAGATCGATGACAGCCGCGCCGCCATGGATGCGATCCTGCTGGCCAATCCGGCCGATGGCGCCATCAACGCCGTCTGGGCCGGCTGGGACGAACCGGGCATCGGCGCCAACCTCGCCATCGAGGCGGCGGGCCGCAAGGGCATCGTCGTTGCCGGCATCGACGGCAATCCGGAAGCCATCGAGCTCATCAAGAAGTGCTCTGCCTATATCGGCACCGTGCGCCAGGGTTTTACGCAGATGGCCGAAATCGCTGCCGGCCAGCTCAATACCATCCTTGCCGGCGGCCAGCCGGAAAAGGACGAGCTTTATGCCCCTGTCGAGCTGATCACGCGCGACAGCCTCAGCGTCAAGTGCGACTGACGGAAGACCATTGCTCGCGCTCAACGGCATGACCAAGCGCTTCGGCGCCACCAACGCCCTCGAAGATGTGAGTTTCTCACTCTTTGGGGGCGAAGTTTTGGGTCTGGTCGGTCACAACGGCGCGGGCAAGTCCACGCTCATCAAGATCATTGCCGGCGCCCAGCCCGCCGATGGCGGCGCGATGGTGGTGGATGGCGTGCCCATGCACTTCCAGTCGCCCCATGACGCCTATGCCGCCGGCATCCGCGTCATCCATCAGGATGCGCCGCTGGTTCCGGCCTTCGACACTATCGACAATTGCTTCCTCGGCCGCCCCTATCCCAAGCGGCTGGGCACGATCGACCGCCGCGCCATGCGCGAGGCCATCGCGCGCCATGCCCGCGAGATCGCGCCCGACCTGCCGCTCGATATGCCCGTGGCCTTTCTGCCGCCCGCTGAAAAACAGTTCGTGCGTCTGCTGCGCGCCGTCTCGGACGAAGGCCGCATTCTCGTCCTCGATGAGCCCACCGCGGCGTTGCCAGCCGAAGATGCCCACCGCTTCTTCGCCGTGCTCGAACGCATGCGAGCCCGCGGCACTGCCATCATCCTCGTCAGCCACCGGCTCGACGAGATCGCCGAATTCTGCGATCGGGCCGTGGTCCTGCGCGATGGCCGCCTTGTCGACGAGATCGCCAAGCCGGATCTTTCCGTCTCGCGCCTCGTCACCGCCATGGGCGGCTCCCATGCTGCTGCCGACGACCGCCCGCCGGTTCCGGCCGATGCGCCGGTCATGCTCGAAATCTCGGGCCTGCGCTCGGGCGAACTCACCACCCCCGCCGACCTCGCCGTCCGTGCCGGCGAAGTGGTGGCGCTTTACGGCCTTTCGGGCTCCGGCCGCTCCAGTCTCCTCCACGCCCTCTGGGGCGCGGCGTCGATTGACGGCGGCAGCACCACAATCGAGCGGCAGCCTTACCGCCCGCGCTCGCCGCGCGACGCCGTGCGCGCCGGCATCTCCTACGTTCCGGCCGACCGCCATCGCACCGGCCTCTTCGGCAGCCTCGACCTCGTCTTCAACAAGACGCTGCCGCTGCTCTCCTCCTATCGCCGCGCCCCCGGCCTGCCGATCCCCGATACAAAGGCCGAGCGCTCCGCTTTCCTCGTCGCGGCCGAACGCGTCTCGATGGCCTTCCGCTCGCCCTACCAGCTTGCCCGCACGCTTTCGGGCGGCAACCAGCAAAAGCTCATCTTCTCGCGCTGGGCCAACCGCCATTCCCGCGTCATGCTGCTCGATGAGCCCACCGAGGGCGTCGACGTGATGGCCAAGCAGACCATCAAGGAAATCATTCGCGCCATCGCCGCCGACGGCAATGCGGTGCTGGTCTCCACTTCCGACCGCGAGGAAGCCCTCGAGCTTGGCGACCGCGTGCTGGTTTTCCGCGACGGCGCCGTCGTGGCCGCGTTCACGCGCGCCGAGGCGTCGCCCGAAGCTCTCTCCACCGCCGCGCAGGCAAAGGCCAAGGCATCGTGACTGCATTCAATCTCAGCCGCTTCGGCACGCTCATCGCGTTCGTCCTGCTCTGCGTGGGTTTTTCGCTCGCCGCGCCGCAGGCATTTGCCAGCCAGGCCAACGTCTATAACCTCATCCAGCAGATGGCGACGCTCGCCATCATCGCCACAGCCGCCACACTGGTCATGACCATTGGCGAGTTCGATCTTTCCGTGGGCTATTCCGCTTCGCTCGCCGCCGTCATCTGCTTTGCGCTTTTCGGCCTCGGCTATGACGTGTGGATCGCCGTCCCCGCCGCCCTTGTCGCCGGACTCGTTGCCGGCGTCGCCAACGGAATTCTCGTGGCGCGTTTCGGCATACCCTCCTTCGTCGCCACGCTGGCGCTCGGCACCATTCTCTCCGGCCTCGCCTTCGGGGCCTCGGGCGGCGCCTCCATGTTCAAGAGCGTGCCCGATGGCTTCAAGACGCTGGCGCGCGGCGACATTTTCGGCGTCCCGGTTCTCGCCGCCTGGATCGTGGTCGTGCTCGGCATTGCCAGCTTCGTTCTCACCCAGACCGAATTCGGCCGGCGCCTGCGCGCCATTGGCGGCAACGCCCAGGCCGCACGGCTGGCCGGCCTGCCGGTCGAGCGCGACATCATCCTCACCTTCGGCGTGGCCGGCAGTCTTTCCGCTCTGGCCGGCCTGCTGCTCGCCTCGCGCCTCGGCAGCGTCCAGCACACGATGGGCGAACCTCTGCTCCTGCCCGCCTATGCCGCCGTCTTCATCGGCACCACCGCCTCGCGCACCGGCACACCCACCGTCGCCGGCACGCTGCTCGGCGTCGCCATCACCGGCGTCCTTGCCAATGGCATGACGATCCTGGGCGTCGATCCCTTCATCCAGCGCATTCTCACCGGCGTCATCATCATCGTGGCCGTACTCCTGCGCCGCATGGGGCGGTCTGCGGCATGAGCGATCCGGTTCTCGTCTTCGATATCGGCAGTTCTGGCGTCAAGGCCGCCCTCTTCGCCGCCGATGGCACCATTCTCGATAGTGCCGAAGCCGGTTACCGCCCCGGCTCCGGCCCGCATCGGCAAGACCCGGAAAGCTGGTGGCAGGCCGCCATCGAGGCCAGCGGCCACCTGCCGCCCCTCCATATCAGCGCCATCGCGCTCAGCGGCACCATGGAAAATCTCATTCCGGTCGATGCTGAAGGCAAGGGGCTCGGCGAAGCGCTGCTCTATTCTGATCCCTGCGGCGCGCCCTATCTCGAAACCCTCCGCGATCGCATCGACCCCGCCATTGCCGGCAACACGCCCGAGCCGCTGATGACGGCGTTCAAGCTCGCCTGGCTGCGCCAGCACGAGCCCGAGCGCTATCGCAAGGCGGCCAAGTTCCTGCCCGGCTCGAAGGACTTCATCGCCGGCAAGCTGACCGGCCACTTCGTGACCGATCCCACCTGCGCCGCCACGACCGGCCTCATGGATCTCGCCAGCCGCGATTGGTCCGACGCGCTGCTGACTACTTTAGGCATCGATCGCCGCCTCCTGCCGGTGATCTTCCCCGCCACCAGCATCATTGGCACCCTGAGCGTCGAGGCCGCCGAGGCGCTCCACCTGGAGCCCGGCATCCCCGTGGTCAATGGCTGCGGCGACGGCGGTGCCACGACCGTGGGCAGCGGCGCCGACCGGGCCGACGACATTAGCCTCTATCTGGGCACCACCGGCTGGGTCGCCCGCGTCGTCCCGCACGACGCCTCGGCCAAACCCGGCCCCTTCTATCGTCTGCCGCACCCTCTTTCCGGCGACATCATCGAGATCGCCCCGATCCTGTCAGCCGGTGGCGCCGCCGGCTGGGCCCGTTCCGCCATTGGCTCCGATATCGCGCGCGGCGACGAACTGGCGCTCGAGGCCGACCGTGATCCGGGCAGCGTGGTCTTCCTCCCCTACCTCCACGGCGAGCGCTCGCCCTTCGTCGACCTGTCGGTCCGCGCCGGGTTTCTGAATGTTTCTGCTTCGGACGGTCCGGGCGCTCTCTACTATGCGGCGCTCGAAGGCGTGGCCTTCGCCATCCACGCCAATGTCGGGGCTATGGGCGGCGAAGCCGCCGGCTCCGTCAGCCTGGTCGGCGGCGGCGCTCTGAGCGCCGTCTGGCCGCGCATCATCGCCGATGTCTTGCGTCAGCCGATCATCCGCCCCGCGAGCCCCGTCAACGCCACCAGCTTCGGCGCTTTCCGCGTCGCGCTGCGCGCCCTCGGCCTGGAAGATGCGCGCACCAGCTTCTCGGTTGCAGCCGAACCGCGCCCCGAACGCTACGCCCGTCTGGCCCGCCAGCAGCGGCTCTTCGACGCCGGCACGGCCTTCGCCCGCTCACTGAGCGCCGGCTGACTTTCCGGCGAATCGTCGCCGGAACACGCCTTTTTTCCCCACGATCCGCGTTTCTGGTGCGTTGCAGCTTTGCAACAGCCCTGCCGCAAAGTTTTCTACCTCATTTCTGTCGTCTCTCAGATTGTGGCCGAAATCCGGTTGTTTGCGTAGCCGCACAAGACCCCGGCGCGCCACAGCAGCCACTTCCCATCCTCCCGTCGAGTCGACAAGGCGACACAATTTGATACTGAGCAGTTCATTATCAGCACCGGTCGCAGTCTCTTCTTCGTCATTACATGATGATATCGCCACCAATCACGCCATCGACTCCATCATCATCCAAATAAACACTGTTTCTGCTTCATGACTATTGCAATTTAAACTTTCGTTATCACCATGGTGACACAATTTAGACACAGCACGACTCGTCGGATTTGCTTTTGTTTCTATTTTTTTCCGCCTATAGATGGGTGGTCGAAAACGACACTTTGGGGGCGCCGCGACGGGTTGAACTGGCTAGCCGCACCACGCGTACCGGAAACGGAACGCAGGCTGGCATGGAAGCGATCGCAGCAAATCCAAACCACACCTAACTGGGCTCAAAGCCCGGCTCACTCGGTGCCTGTCGCGGAACGCGAGGGCAGAATGTCCGGCGGAAGCTGGGCTTCGGGCACGGAGAAGGTCGGGAAACCAAGACTGACTTGGAGGTCAACAATGAATATCAGGAACCTGCTTCTGGGTTCGATCGCTGCCGCGGGCCTTGCCACCGGCGCACAGGCTGCCGATCTCGGCGTTCTCACGTCGCTGGACGTCTGCGACAGCCTTGGCCTTTCCGGCCTGACCATTTCGTCCGACACGAACTGCCTGCAGATCACCGGCGGCATCAACTACGAATTCGTTTGGGGTTCGTATAAGGATGGCGTGGGTGCTGTTGCAACTGATACGCCTGTGAATTCGCATGTCGGTATCGCTGCCGACGACGGCATCAACGACTGGCAGTCCAAGATGGAAGCTTGGATCAAGTTCGTTGCTACCGCTGACTCCGATTTCGGTCCGGCCAAGGCCGTGATCAAGATCAAGGACGAACAGTACCGTAAGACCTATGGTAACGGCACGTTCCTCGACGGCGACGACACCGGTGGCGCGATTTTCGACGAAGCTTACGTGTCGGTTGGTGACTCGACCGTCCTGATGGCCGGTAAGAAGGGTTCGATCGTCAACAAGGGCGACGATGAGCCGTTCAACTTCCTCGGCCTCTTCAACTCCGAAGACGTCGATGTTGGCGTGAACTGGGATACCATTTCGGGTAACCTGGATACCGGTGGTCACGTCATTCAGATCGTTTCGGACCTCGGCAACGGCATCTCCGTTGGCGCCGGCCTCGAAAACCTGAACGACAGCATCCCGGCCTACGCTGGTACCGCCGTCGGCTACATCGCCTATGCTGGCGATAACCTCACCGCTCACCTGTCGGTCCTCGCCGGCGGCGTGCTGGACGGTACGGTTGAAGAATACGGCTACCATGCCGGTCTGACTGCTACCTTCGACGCCTTCAAGATCCGCGGCGCCCTGGCTGGCGTGCACAACACCGTGCTGAACCAGACCAACTGGCAGGGCCTGCTGAGCGCTCAGGCGACCTTCGACATGTTCACCCTCGCTGCCTCGGTTGAAGGCGTGAACACCAATGGTACCCAGGCCCTCGGCTTCGGCGGCTCCGCTGGCTTCGCCGTCACCGACGGCATCCAGATCAACATCGGTGGCCGTTACTTCGACGAAGACACCAGCGTTGCCGATACCGAGAGCTACCAGATCGCGGCTCAGCTCGTTGCAGCTGTGACCGAGACCCTCAAGCTCACCGGCGAAATCGGCGTCTTTGGTTCGAACGATCCGGTCAACGGCTTTGCCGCTGTCGCCGGCACGTACGACAACGTCTTCTACGGCTCGGCTGAAGTTGCTTGGGCTCCGGGCGGCGATTTCACCACCTCGCTCAAGGGCACTGCCTACTCGAACGGCGGCTACAAGGCCACGTTCAAGGCTGCCAAGACTTTCCAGTAAAACGACCTCCAAAGTCAAAGCTGGAAAATGGGGGAGGCCCGGCATGCAAGCGGGCCTCCCCCGACCCGTTTCAGCTCTTTGGACACAAAAGCGCCCGCATCGGATACGTCCGAGCGGGCTTTTTCTTTGGTGGAATTAGGCGGGCCGGGCAATGGCGCGTAGTCGGCGGGGCTGCTGAGGGGGACGGGCGGTCGAGGGGACCGAGTTCGGTAGGCGTGGTTGGGGGGTGAACACAACACACCCGCTCACTTTTGTGCGAGCGGGGAACCTTTTGCCGTCTCTCCGGCTTGGCCCTCTCATTGCGGCGTATCAGCCCCTCCAGGGAGCGCTTGGGCGATGAGGCGACCGGTTTACAGCAGATCGAGCAGGCCCCGTGGAGGGACCGGACCTTCGCCCTGGGTGGAGAAGGATGGCATTACGCCGCTCTATCTCGACCTTCCCGCGCAAGAAGATGTGCCAAGCCTGCGTCAACGTGCCGGCGCGCTCTGGGCGAGGACTTACGCACGGCATCAGGGGCCGCTGCTGGTGGCGATCAGCGCCCTGGTGACGTTGGGAGCGGTCGGGCTTTACGATGCGATGCGGCCCATTCCGCCGCCATTGACCTCCACGCAACTGGCGACGGCGATCAACAAGGTGGTCGATGAACGCCCGCGCCCGCCGTCGCTGGCGGCAGTCAACTATAGCAAGGTCATCCGCTCCGTGGTGCGGGTGAACGGCTACGACGACAATGGTGAGGCGAAGGGCGGTGCGCCGACCCCGTCACTCCCCGCGCCGGGCGCCAAGCCCGACGAGCCGGCGGCGAGCAACCCGGACGGCAAGGGCGTCGAAGAAGATTTTCACGAGAAGTTCACGGCGGTGGGGACGGGCGTGGTCATCGATGACCAGGGGACGATCCTCACCAACCTGCATGTGGCGGGCGCGGCCAGGAACCTGCGCGTAACCTTTTTCGACGGCACGGAATCGGAGGCGCATATCATCGGCGCCCAGCCGGATCAGGACCTGGCGATCATCCTGCCCCAGACCATACCCGACGACCTGCAGCCGGCAACGCTCGGCTCGACCCTCAACCTGCATCCGGGCGACGAAGTGGAGGCGATCGGTTTTCCGTTCGGGATCGGTCCATCGGCATCCGCGGGCGTCGTCTCAGGGCTGCGCCGGGCGTTCGAGCAGGGCGACAGGACGCGGCTGAGCAATCTCATCCAGTTCGATGCGGCGGCCAATCCGGGCAATTCTGGCGGGCCTCTGATCGATGCCAATGGCGACGTGGTCGGCATCGTCACCGCCATCCTCAACCCTTCCGGCCTGCGCACCTTCGCGGGCATCGGCTTTGCCGTGCCGATCGAAACGGCCGCCGGAGCGGTGGGGGAATCCCCGCTCTAGAAAATCCTCGAACACTGGTTGGAGAAATGGACGAGAAACAGAAAGCTTCCGCGCCCGCCGCCGCCTCCCTGATGGAAGAGGTGCTTTATGAGGTAAAAAAGGTCGTGGTCGGGCAGGATCATTTCCTCGAACGGGTGCTGGTGGCGTTGCTGGCGCGAGGGCACCTGCTGGTGGAAGGCGTACCGGGCCTGGCCAAGACGCTTACGGTTTCGACGCTGGCGCAGGTGATCGACGGCAGCTATCGCCGCATTCAGTTCACGCCGGACCTCGTCCCCTCCGATCTCGTCGGTACGCGCATCTACAACCAGAAGACCGGCAATTTCTCGACCTCGCTCGGGCCGATCTTCTGCAACCTGCTGCTCGCCGATGAAATCAACCGTGCCCCGGCCAAGGTGCAGAGCGCGCTGCTCGAGGTGATGCAGGAGCGGCAGGTGACCATTGCCGGGGAGACGCACAAGGTCCCCGAACCATTCGTGGTGATGGCGACGCAGAACCCGATCGAGACCGAGGGCACTTACGCATTGCCCGAAGCGCAGGTGGATCGGTTCATGATGAAAATCCTTGTCGGCTATCCGAGCGAGGAAGAAGAATTCGTCATCGTCTCGCGGGTGACGGGGGCAGCGCAGGCGGTCGGGCGAGTCGCCAGCATCGACCAGCTCACGCAATTGCAGGCCAAGGCCCGGGCGCTCTATGTCGATCCGGCGCTGATGCAATTCGCGGTCAAGGTGGTCAACGCCACCCGCAAGCCCGAAGGGCAGGGGCTGGGCGACATGCAGCGCTTCATCACCTTCGGGGCCAGCCCGCGCGCCAGCATCAACATGATCGAGGCCGGCCGAGCCCTGGCCTTTCTGCGCGGCCGCGAATACGTGCTGCCCGAGGATGTGGTGGACGTGACCGCAGACGTGCTGCGCCATCGCCTCGTGCTCTCCTATGAGGCGCTGGCCGAGGGTATCAGCGCCGACGCCATCGTCAGCAGAATCCTGCAGGCCGTGCCTGCGCCCGAAAAGCCGCTGGAAGCCCATGTCCGCCTCGCTTCATCCGGCTGAAGCGCTGCTCCAGCGCCTCGAATGGACGGTAATCCGTCGTCTCGACGGGTTGCTGCAGGGCGACTATCGCTCGCTGTTCCGCGGTTTTGGCATCGACTTCGCGGACCTGCGCGAGTACCAGCCTTATGACGACGTGCGGCTGATCGACTGGAACGTCACCGCCCGCACCCAGACCCCGCATGTACGTGTCTATAACGAAGACCGCGACGTCACGGCCTGGTTCCTGCTCGATCTCAGCCCCTCGATCGATTTCGGCTCGCGCGAGGTCAACAAGCGGCAGGTGCTGGTCGAGTTCACGGCAGTGCTGGCGCGATTGCTGACGCGGCAGGGCAACCGGGTGGGCGCCATTCTCTTCAACGGCCTGACCGAAACGGTGATTCCGCCGCGCGGCGGACGCCAGCAGGTGCTGGCGCTGATCGACCGCATCCGTTCGCAGCCGCGTCTGCTGCGGGCGCCGCAGACCGATCTCGCGCCGTTCCTGGCGCGCAGCTTCGCCACGCTCAGGCGGCGAGGCATCGTTTTCGTGGTGTCCGACTTCATCTCGCGTCCCGGTTGGGAGCGACGGCTTTCCGATCTCAATCGCCGCCACGAGGCGGTGGCGGTGCGGCTGGTCGATCCGCTGGACATGGCGTTGCCAGATCTGGGGCTCATTACTTTCCAGGACGCCGAAACCGGCGAGCAGATGCTGGTGGATACCAATGACGGGGGCTTCCGGCGGCGTTTCGTGGCCGAAGCGGCACGTAACGAGGCGGCGGTGCTTGCCGCTTTCGATGCCGCGGGCATGGACGTGCTGGAGCTTTCGACGGACGACGACCTCTTCGATGCCATCCTGCGGTTCGCCGACATGCGCAGGATACAACCGCGCCTCGCCGCAACGGGAGGAAACGGACCATGACCTTCCTGTGGATGCCCATGCTCTGGCTGCTCCTGCTGGTGCCGCTGCTGGTGCTTGCCTATGTGGCGCTGCTGCGCCGTCGCAGGAAACTGGCGGTGCGCTACGCCAATCTCGCCGTCGTGCGGCAGGCCATGGCCGGTCACAATGCCTGGCGGCGGCACGTGCCGCCAGCGCTGTTCCTGCTGGCGATCACGGCGCTGATCCTTGCCGTCGCCCGGCCAGCCGCCATCGTTACGCTCGCCTCCTCGCGCGCCACGGTGATCCTTGCCATGGATGTCTCCGGCTCGATGCGCGCGCGCGACGTCGCGCCGTCGCGGCTGGAGGCCTCGCAGGCGGCGGCCAAGAAATTCATCTCCGAACAGCCCGCCGACGTGCAGATCGGCATCGTCGCCTTCGCCTCGGCTGCGCTGCTGGTGCAGGCGCCGACGGTCGATCGGGAGGCGCTCGACACGGCCATCGACGGCTTCCAGCTCTGGCGCGGCACGGCGGTGGGGTCCGGCCTGCTGGTGTCGCTGGCAACCATCTTTCCCGACCAGCGCTTCGATGTCGGCTCGTTCGGGCGCTCGGTAGGTTTCGGGCCCCCGGGCGGGGACGCGCTCGGCCTGCCCTTCCTCGATCAGAGCGCGCCCGATCCGCCCGAACACCAGCCGGTCGAGCCGGGCTCCTATGAAAATGCCTTCGTCATTCTTCTGACCGATGGGGCCACCACGACGGGGCCGGACCCCAGCGAAGCCGGCAAGATCGCTGCCGATTACGGGGTCAAGGTCTATACGGTGGGGTTCGGTTCGACCGTGGGCGATGTCGTCGATTTCGGCGGCCGCACTATGCGGGCGCAGCTCGATGAGACGACGCTCAAGAACATCGCGGCCATGACGCGCGGCGAGTATTTCGCGGCGCAATCCTCGGACGATCTCTCCAAGGTTTACGATACGCTGTCTTCACGCCTTATCATGGAAAAGAAGCTCACCGAGATCGCCTTCGTCTTTGCCGGCATCGGTGCGCTGCTGGCACTGCTCGCCGCCGGGTTGTCGCTGCTCTGGTACAACCGTCTGGTCTAAAATCCGGCATACGGCCCTAGTTAGCGCACGAAGCCGAGCGGCATGTCGAATTGCCAGGTGGTGCGGCCGGCATCAGCCGGGATGGGCGGGAATGGCGAAGCGCGCCTGACCGTTTCGATGGCGGCGTTGTCGAATGCCGGATTGCCCGAAGAACTGATCACGCTGATGCCGCTCGCGGCCCCCGAGGCCGAAACGGTGAAGCGCACCTTGACCTCGGCCGCGCCGCGTCCGCCTTGCGGGTAGCGCAACGCCCGGCGCAGCTTGGAGAGCACCTGTCCCGGATATTTGGAAACGGCGGCGCTGTTGCCCTGCGGCCCCGAGCCCTGCTGGCCGGCCGCAGGCGCGGTGGCGCGGGCATCGGCATTGGAATTGCCGCCATTGCCGCCGGCGGATGGACGCGGCTTGGGCGGCTCTGCCTTCCTGGGTTCCGGCTTCTTCGGCTCAGGCTTGGGGTAGGTGGGCTCATGCCGCTGCGCGACGGTGCGGGTCTGCGGCACGGGAGGAGCGTCGGGATCGACCGGCTCGACAGCCTCAATGGTTTCGACGGGCGGCGTCGGCTCGGCGGTTTCGTTGGGCTCGGTCGGCTGCGGCTGGACGGCCTCGATCGCTTCGGGTTCGAGCGGCGTCGCGGCAAGAAGCGGCGTGATTTCGGCAGCCACGGGTTCGGTGGGTTCCAGCGCCTCGACCGGTTCGGGAGACGGCGTTTCCTGGGTCTGAAGGGGCTCGAGCGCGTCCGGGGTGTCGGGTGCAAGCTCGGTGGGCGCCTGGGCTTCCACCACGTCCTGCGTGGTCGGCTGCACCGTCTCGGGCGTGGGCTCGGTCGTCTCCGCCTCGACCGGCTCGAGCGTTTCGGGCTCGGTGGCGGCAACGGCTTCACCGCCCGACGAAACCAGCGTTTCGGTGGCGTCGCTCTGGATGTCGCTCATCTCATTGGAGGCGACAGTCTGCGTGGCGATGATCTCGACCTGGACCGAAGAGCCTTCGATATCGAAGGGATCATCGGCGGGCAGAAACAGGAACAGGCCCGTCGCCAATGCCCCGGCATGGACGAGCAGCGAGGCAACCGGCCCCAGGGACCAGCCTTTGCGACGGGTGGGCGCGGCGGCCTCGAAAACGGAATTGTCGGGCGCCTCGACGCCCGGAACCGGGCGGGCCGAATTGTGGATGACGACGGGTATCCAGGCGCGGGGCGGCGGCCCCGGCAGCGGGTTGTCGTTGTTCCAGACCGGCCAGGACGCAGCCATGCGAGCGCTCACAAACCGAAGGTGATCGCTGTCTTGTTGGTGGTGGCGAGGGCCGTGAGGCATGCGCCCGGCTCGACACCCGCACCCGTGCAGGCGGAAACGTCATTGATGAGCACGCGGCTCAGCCCGTCGCAGGGGATTTTGGCCAGGTCGAATTGCAGGACCTTGGTCTTGCCTTCGGGCAGCGCCTTGAAATCGAGCGTTACCAGCCGCTCGATGCCGCCGGATGCGTTAAAGAGCGCAACCTCGAAGGCGGCGCGGTCGAGCGCCTTGTCCAGCCCATTGGTCGCCAGGAACGTGACACGGCAACCGGTCTCGCTCGGCTGGAGCGCGTTGAGTTCGAGAGTAAGGCCTGCCGCAGCAGCCGCCTGGGCGCTGGCTGCCGACGGCAGGCCGATCGCCACAAGCGTCCCCATGAAGCCCAGTGCCCGTGCGATCATTTGGAAACTCTCCTCAAGAAAAGGAAAGCCGGCGCGAAAGACTCGCGCCGGCCATGGTCAGGTCAGTAGTCGAACTGCTTGGCAAGGGTCAGCTTGAACGTGCGGCCCTTGGAACGGTCGACCGAGAGGTTGTCGCGATAATCGGCGTTGAAGATGTTCTCAATGGTGAACTGGGCCGTTGTGCCCTCAAGAAGGCCGGAAGTCGGTTTCCACGAAGCGAATACGTCGTAGGTCTGGTAACCATCGGAAGCAACGACTGGCGTGGTCTTTGTTGCAGTGACGCCGTTCTCGGCATTCGCTACAAACTTCGCACGCACGCCCAACTCGAGACCTTGTTCCGGCAACCGTGCACCAAGCGTCGCGACCAGTCGATGGGCGGGAATAGAAGTAAGCGGGTTTCCAGTGCTTTCGTCAACGCCGTTGGTCGCAGTGTAGGCGACATTCGCAAATGCGTAGTCTGAGTTATAGGCCGCCTCGACTTCCACCCCATAGATATGGGCGCTCGCCACGTTTGAATAGTAGGTGGCAGAGCCGTCTGGGTTGGATTGGATGAGGTTAGTGAGGTCGTTGTAGAACCCAGTGGTCTTTACGGTGAAGGAGTCTCCATCTTGGACCAAGTCGTAGGCAGCGATGGTGAAGCCGCCTTCGATATTGTTGGCCTCTTCTTTCTGTAGATCGAGACTCATTCCCTTGCCGAGGGGCGCACCAAATGGATCAGGGGGAGCGTAGCTATAGAGTTCATCGATTGTTGGCATACGCTCGGTATGCGCGAGAGAACCAAAGATGCCGAAATTATCGTTGAAGCTGTAGAGGGCAGCGATTTTCGGTGAGAAGGCAACGGCCTGAGTATCAGTCGCACCGGGGATAGCGCTTGACGGTGTGATCCAGTTGAAATCCGCGCGAGCGCCAGCGATGAGGGTCAACTGATCGTTCCAGACAAACTCGTTTTGACCGAACAAGCCCAGTTTCTTTTCGTTGCCCTCAGGGTGAGCTGGAAGAACCAACCCACCAGCCGGCACTTCAGCAATACGATCCTGATTGCTGGCTTGTAGGCCGAAAGTGAAGTAGTTGGCGATGTCATCCGCCACGTATTCTGCAGTATTCTCAGCCTTGAGTTGCCAAGTGCGATATTCGTAGTCAGTATCCTGCAGAATACGCAGCGACGGCGACATTGGAATTGCCGGTACAAACGGCGACGTAGAGTTGGACTGTTCGTTGCGAGTATCCGAGTAAGACAGAGACGCCTTGAAGTCCACCCAGGGATTATCAGATGCGGGATTCTCGTAGCTGAGGACGGCTGTCTGATCCGTTACGACACGGTCGATCGTGCCGAAGCCGGATGCAATCGGATCCATCGTCGAAGTTTGAGCGTAGTCCTGATCGTTGGCGTTCGATTGCCAGCGTTGGTAGGAGAGCCTAAGGACCTGTTCGTCTCTATCGCCAAAGCGGGCGGTGCCTTTCACTAGACCTGACCAGGCGGCAAAATCCGAGCCAGTGATATCTGCGCCCGTCGCAAACTGCATCACATCCGAGCGCCGAAAGTTGCCGGTGGCGAGAATATCAAAGGTTTCATTCAAGTGCTGAGCGAGAAGCCCTGATACCAACGTGCCATTTCCGTTGGAATCGTAACCAGTCTTGACGCGGACGGCGCCAGTCTTGCCATCCTTGATAAAGTCGGAAGCGTCCTTAGTAACAAAGTTAATGACTCCACCAATAGCACCTGCACCATAAAGAGTGGACGAGGCGGGGCCACGTAGAACTTCGACCTGTTTGTAAAGTTCGGGGTCCGAGAAAAACGAACCCATGCGATATTGTTCATTGAATTTTGGTGCGCCATCGACGGTGACAATGATGCGGGCAGCGTCTGCAGAATTTTCCGTGGCACCGATGCCGCGAATATTAAAGGCCTCACCGAATAGGCGATCGCTGCCTACGACGTCGATACCGGGTACAGATGTGAATATATCGCCGGTAGTAGTTGCCTGAGTGGAGTCAATATCCTCTTGGTTGATGACGGTCACCGCCTGTGGTGTGTCAATCGCAACCTTGGGCGCCCCCGCGCCGATCACCAGCCGCTCCAGCAGCGTGACGAATTTGCTGTTCTGATCCTGCGCTGCCACCTGCGGCACGCCTGCCAGAACGGTCATCGCAGCGCTGCCCAGCAGCACCACGACGTTGCTTTTTACCAGCCCCATCAAAGTCTCCAGTTTTTCTTCTTGGATGCTGGCTGGCTTTGGGGCTTGCTTGCATGCTACTTGGATCACAGAAAAGCTGACTCCTGTAATCCACTATTGACGTGTCTATAAATCCTGATACTCAGAGTCAAGAATTAAGTCAGGGCGGTTGAGGGGCCCGCTCACAGGATTTCGCAGGTTGAACAGACACGTGACCACCCCTGAACGCATGCAGAAGCCGCTTGCTTCCGAACCCGCGCCAAGCGGGCGGGAGACGAGCGTTCGCACTCTGACCAGTTCTGAGATCTTCGAAGGCGGCACCGAAGTGCAGATCCTTCACGAGGAGGCGGTCTATCGCCTCAAGATCACGCGCCAAGGCAAGCTGATACTGAACAAATAAGGGAGCCAAAAATGGCCAAGACTCCGGCCGAGATTCGTGAGCTGCGCGCTCTCCACCCCAAGATGCGCGAACGTGATTTTGCGCGCATCCACGGCATTTCTGAAGCCGAACTGACCGCTGCCTATGTCGGGGAGAGCGCGACCCGGCTCAATGTCAATGTCGCGACTTTGCTTAATGGCCTTACTGCCTGCGGCGAAGTGATGGCGCTGACGCGCAACGAAAGCGCCGTCCACGAAAAGATCGGGCCTTATGAGGATGTGAAGGTCGGTGCGAGCAATGCGCTGGTGCTCGGCGACGAGATCGACCTGCGCATCTTCCCGGGCAAGTGGGCGTTCGGTTTCGCGGTCGAAAAGACCGGCGACGACGGCGAGGTTCGCCGCTCGCTGCAATTTTTCGATGCAGCCGGCGATGCGGTCCACAAGGTTCACACACGCCCGGCCACCAATCTCGAAGCCTGGAGCGAGCTGGTGGACAAGCTGCGCGCCGACGAGCAGTCGCAGCAGGTGGAAACCGGCGCCGTTTCCGATCCGTCCTCGGTCGATGCAAGCGCCGCGGCCGGCGTCGAGGAACTTGTGGAGCATTGGTCGAGGCTGACCGATACGCATCAGTTCTTCGGCATGCTCAAGAAGCTCAATCTCGAGCGCCTGCAGGCCATGCGCATGGTCGGCAGCAAGTATGCATGGCCGCTCGACCTTTCGGCGACGGCGCAGCTCATGCATGGCGCGGCCGAATCCGGCGTGCCGATCATGGTGTTCGTGGGCAGCTCGGGCTGCATCCAGATCCATGGCGGCCCGATTGCCAAGGTCGAGCCGATGGGGCCGTGGCTGAACGTGCTCGATGAGACTTTCCACCTGCACCTGCGGCTTGATCACATCGCCGAAGCCTGGGCTGTGCGCAAGCCGACCTCCGATGGCCACGTGACCTCGGTGGAATGCTACGGCGCCGACGGCAAGCTCATCATCCAGTTCTTCGGCAAGCGCATCGAGGGCCAGGACGAACGCACCGAATGGCGCGGGCTCGTCGAAAGCCTCCCCACGCTCCAGCAATCTTCGGCGGCCTGACGCATGATACTTTTCTCTCGCTCGCTCAAGGCCGCAGCTTTGGCCTTGTCCGTTCTGGCCTCACCGGTCCTTGCACAGGATCTGACGCCGTTCCCCGACCCGTCGCGGCTGGTATCGATCGGTGGTTCGCTGACCGAGATCGTCTATGCGCTCGGCAAGGAGGGCCTGCTGGTCGGGCGCGACTCCACGGCGGTCTACCCTGAGGCGGCGCTGACGCTGCCCGATGTCGGCTATATGCGGGCGCTGTCGCCTGAAGGCGTGCTCTCGGTCAATCCGAGCGCGCTGCTGGTCCTGGAGGGTTCGGGGCCCAAGGAAGCGCTCGACGTGCTTTCCAAGGCATCTATCCCCTACGAGACCGTGCCGGAAGGGTTTACCCATGAGGGCATCCTGACCAAGATCAGGGCTGTCGGACAGGCGCTCGACGCCAAGGACGCGGCCGAGGCATTGGCGGCGCAGGTCGACCAGGATCTCAAGGCGGCCGAAGCACTGACCAAGGACGTGACCACGCGCCAGAAGGTGCTGTTCATCCTTTCCATGCAGGACGGCAAGGTGCAGGCATCCGGCACCGGCAGCGCGGCCGACGGCATCATCAAGCTGGCCGGCGCGGAGAATGCCATCACCGACTATCAGGGCTACAAGGCGCTGACCGATGAGGCGATCATCAACGCCAAGCCCGACCTGATCCTGATGATGGATCGCGGCGGCGACCATGCGGCGACCGATGATGCCCTCTGGGCCAACGCCGCCATCGCCCTGACGCCAGCCGGGCAGAACAAGCGCATCGTCCGCATCGACGGCGCTTATCTTCTCGGCTTCGGCCCGCGTACGGCTTCGGCCATCCGTGACCTCGCCACCGCCATCTACGGCGACGCGGTCAAGGGGCACTGAAGATGACCGACCTCACTCTCAAGACCTGGCTCTCCGCACAGGAGCGGCCGCGCCGCGCCGGGGATCGCGCCGGGATGGCGAGGGTGACGGTCGTGGTGCTCGCGGTCCTGCTCGTCGTGGTGTCGATCTTCAGCCTCACGACGGGCGCCTCCGGCTCCTCGGGCTGGGCGGTGATCGAAAGCTGGTTCGGCCTGGTGGACAAGACCGATCCGGCGGTGCTGCGCGAGCATGTCATCATCTACGACATCCGCCTGCCGCGCCTGGTGCTGGGTATCCTTATCGGGGCCGGGCTGGCGGTTTCGGGCGTGGTCATGCAGGGCCTGTTCCGCAATCCCCTGGCCGATCCCGGCCTTGTCGGCGTCTCTTCGGGCGCCGGGCTAGGGGCGGTGGTGATCATCGTGCTCGGAACGACGATTGCGGCTCCGCTGGTGGCACTGCTCGGCATCTATACCCTGCCGCTGGCAGCGTTCGGCGGCGGGCTGGCGACGACGCTGGTGCTCTATCGCGTCTCGACGGCACGCGGCCAGACGGCCGTGGCCACCATGCTGCTGGCCGGTATCGCCATCGCGGCCCTGGCGGGCGCGATCACGGGCGTGCTGGTTTATCTCGCCAACGACCAGCAATTGCGTGACCTGACCTTCTGGGGGCTCGGTTCGCTGGCCGGCGCCACCTGGGTCAAGGTGCTGTCGGCGGGGCCGATTATTGCCATCGCCATCGGCTCGACCTTCTTTCTGGCCAAGGGCCTCAATGCGCTGACGCTGGGGGAGGCGACGGCCAATCACCTCGGCGTGCCGGTGCAGCGCTTCAAGAACATCGCCATCGCAGCCGTGGCGGCGGCGACGGGCGCGTCGGTGGCGGTAAGCGGCGGCATCGGCTTCGTCGGCATCGTCGTGCCGCACCTGTTGCGCCTGCTGATCGGGCCGGATCACCGCTACCTGCTGCCGGCCTCCGCGCTGCTCGGTGCATCCTTCCTGCTGCTGGCCGATGCCATCAGCCGCGTTATCGTGGCGCCAGCGGAACTGCCCATCGGCATCGTCACCGCCTCGGTGGGCGGCCCCTTCTTCCTCTGGATCCTGCTGCGCCGCAAGGATCGCCTGGCCTGGTAGTCTCTCTCCATGCTCGAAGCTCTCGACGTTTCGGTCGTCATCGGCCGCAAGCCCATTCTGGACGATGTCTCCTTTGCCGCCCGGCCGGGCGAAGTGACGGCGATCATCGGCCCCAACGGCTCGGGCAAGACGACGCTGCTCAAGTCGATCTGCGGCGACATCGCCCATGACGGGCGCGTGGTGATCAACGGGCAGGACCTGCGCCGCCTGAAACCCTGGCAGGCAGCGACCTTGCGCGCCGTGCTGCCGCAATCGACGACGCTCTCTTTCCCGTTCACCGTGCGCGAAGTCGTGGCACTGGGGACGACCGCCGGACGCTCGGGCATCGATGACCCCGAAAGGCTGCCGGAAATGGCGCTGGAGCGGGTCGATCTCGCCGGCTTTGCCGGCCGGTTTTACCAGGAACTCTCGGGCGGCGAGCAGCAGCGCGTGCAACTGGCGCGGGTGCTGTGCCAGGTCTGGCGGCCGGTGCTCGACGGGGCACCGCGCTACCTGCTGCTGGACGAGCCGGTCTCCAGCCTCGACATCAAGCATCAACTCGCGATTATGCAGATCGCCCGCGAATTCGCCGCGGACGGCGGCGGGGTGGTTGCGGTGCTGCATGATCTCAACCTTGCCGCAATGGCGTCGGATCGCATTCTCGTTATGCGCAAAGGCAGGGCGGTTGCATTCGGCACGCCGCAAGAAGTGCTGCGCGATGAAGTAGTTAACCCGGTTTTCGAGTGCGACCTGAGGGTAGGCGGACTGCCGGCGGGCGGGACGCCATTCGTGTTGCCCCAGTCTTCGCAGCGCTGATTTTTCGTTTTGCGGCCACGAAACCGAAGCCTGCGAAACTTCGTTTCGCGGGCATGCGCAAAATTGGAATGCTCACATTGTTCCCACAGTGGGATTGAAGCGGGATAGGCTGTATCCATTGTGGCTCAGAGCGGCCCCCAGCGCCGCTGCGCCCGATTTTCATCGGGCAGATGAACAAGGAATAAAGCAAGATGAACAAAATCATCGCATCCCGCAGCCTGGCATCGGTGGCGGTCGCCGCCCTCATGATCGCCGGCTCCGCCTTCGGCGTCTCCGCGCAGGATTTCGACGCCAACGCCACCATCAATATCGGCTCGCTCTATGAGCCGCAGAACCTGGACAACACCGCCGGCGCCGGCCAGGGCGTGAACGAGGCTTTCAACGGCAACGTCTATGAGGCGCTGTTCAAGCTGACCGATGCGGGCGCGGTCGAGAAGGCGCTGGTGGCCGACTACACGCAGAGCGATGACGGCCTGACCTATACGTTCACCCTGCAGCCCAACGTGAAATTCCACTCGGGCGATCCGCTGACCGCCGCTGACGTCAAGTCCTCGATCGAGCGCGTCGTGGCCGAGAACTCCAAATCCTCACGCAAGAATAGCCTGTCTGTCATCGATTCCATCGAGACGCCCGATGATTTTACGGTCGTAGTCAAGCTCAAGAGCCGCTCGATCTCGCTGCCCTACAACCTCTCCTATGTCTGGATCGTCAATGACGCCGCCACCGACATCACCTCGAGCGAAGACGGCACCGGCCCCTATAAGCTCGCCGATTGGCGTCGCGGCTCGGCTCTCGCGCTCGAGAAGTTCGATGGCTATTGGGGCGCCGCGCCGACCAATGCCGGCGTGACCTACAACTATTTCACCGACGCGACCGCGCTCAACAACGCGCTGCTGACCGGCGCGGTGGACATCATCACCTCGGTGCAGAGCCCGGACTCGCTGGCCCAGTTCAAGGATAATCCGCAGTTCACGGTGACCGAGGGCGCTTCGACGACCAAGGAAATCCTGGCCTATAACGACCGCGTCGCCCCGTTCGACAACGTCAAGGTCCGCAAGGCGCTGGCCCGTGCCGTCGACAAGAAGAAGCTGCTCGAATCCATCTGGGGCGATTACGGCACCCTGATCGGCTCGTTCGTGCCGCCGACCGACCCCTGGTATGTCGACCTGACCAATGTCGACCCCTATGACCCGGAAAGCGCCAAGGAACTGCTCAAAGAGGCCGGCTTCCCCGACGGGTTCGAATTCACCATCGACACCCCCGACTACGATCCGCATCCTATCGTGGCGCAGTTCCTGCAGAGCGAATTCGCCAAGGTCGGCGTCAAGGCCAACATCAACATCATCACGGCCAACGAGTGGTACACCAAGATCTACCAGTCGCATGACTTCCAGGCGACGCTCCAGGAGCACGTGAACCACCGCGATATCGTGTTCTACGGCAACCCGGATTTCTATTGGGGCTACAACAACCCGACCGTGACCGATCTCATCGCCTCGGCCGAAACGCAGCCGACCGAAGCCGACCAGACGGCCAAGCTGCTGGAAGCCAACAAGCTGATCGCCGAGGATGCAGCCAGCAATTGGCTCTACCTCTACCCCCAGATTGTGGTATCTGCGGCTAATGTCAGCGGCTATCCGATCAACGGCCTGAACTCGCAGTTCTTCGCCTACGGGATCAAGAAGGCCGCTCAGTAAGGTCTTTTTCAGCCCGCGGAAGGAAAGCCCTATTCTCAGCTATACCATCCGCCGGCTGGTCATCCTGGCACTGTCGCTGCTTGTTGCGGCGGCAGTGCTCTTCATTCTGCTCCGGCTGCTGCCGGGCGATCCGGCCAATGCACTGCTCTCTGTGGGCGCCGACCCGGCTCAGATCGAGGCCGCGCGCAGGGAAGTAGGCTCGGACCTGCCGCTCTTCCAGCAATTCCTGCATTTCCTTTCGAGCCTCGCCCGCTTCGACCTCGGCACTTCCTTCGTCAGCAAGACGCCGGTGCTGGGCGAAATCGGCAACCGGCTTTCGGTGACGCTGCCGCTGACGCTGATGAGTTTCGTCTTGGCGCTGGTCATCGCCGTGCCGCTCGGCATCGTCTCGGCGGTCAAGGCCGACAAGTGGTATGGCGGCCTGATCTCGATCGTCTCCCAGCTCGGCATCGCCATTCCGGTGTTCTGGGTCGGCATCCTGCTGGTCACGATCTTTGCGGTGAACTTCAAGCTGTTTCCCTCATCCGGCTTCCCGCTCAAGGGCTGGAGCAATTTCGGGGCGGCGCTCTATTCGCTGCTGCTGCCCACCATCACCATCGCGCTGGTTATGTCGGCTTCGCTCTTGCGCTATGTGCGCTCGGCAGCGCAGGACGTGCTCGGCAGCGACTATCTGCGCACGGCGCGGGCGCTGGGCTCGAGCTTCCCCGAAGCGCTGATCCGCCACGGCATCCGCAACGGCTCGGTGCCGGTGATCTCCATTCTCGGCATCGAACTGGCGACGGCCTTCCTCGGCGCGGTGGTGGTCGAAAAGGTGTTCGCGCTGCCCGGCCTGGGCTCGATGCTGCTGCTCGCCATCCAGCAGCGCGACTATCCCAATGTGCAGGGCGTGTTGTTCATCTCGACGCTCCTCGTGCTGCTGGTCGGCTTCTTCGCCGACCTGTTGCAGCGCGTCATCGATCCACGCCTGCGCGATAATCGTGCGAGGCCGGCATGACGACGGTCGAGGAAGCAATGGCCCTGCCGCCGGCAAAGCCCAGAGCGCGGCAATCATTCACCCTCTGGCTTGGGCTGGTGCTGGTCGGCATCCATGTCGCCATGGCGGTGCTGACGCTGTTCTGGACGCCCTACGACCCCGGCAGCATGTCGGGCGGGCGCCTGGCGCCGCCGTCATGGGAGCATTGGGCCGGGACGGACCGGCTGGGCCGGGACTTCTTCACGCAGATCATGATCGGCTCGCGCATCGCGCTGATCGTGGGCACGGGCGCGGTGGCCATCGGCGCGGTGATCGGCGTCACCATCGGCATGCTGGCGGCGTTCGCGACCAAGTTCTGGGACGACGCCCTGGCTGCGGCCCTCGATATTCTCATCGCCTTCCCGACGCTGTTGCTGGCCATGCTGATCGTGGCTTTGGGAGATTCGGCGAGCCTCTTCACCGCCATCCTGGCGCTGGGCATCGCCATCTCGGCCATTGTGGCGCGGCTGACGCGCATCCTCGCCAAGCGCGTGCTGGGGCAGGACTACATCATCGCCTCGCGCACCTCGGGCACCTCCTGGCCGGGCGTGGTCTCCAGGCACGTGCTGCCCAATATCTGGCCGACCCTGTCGGTGAATTTCGCCCTGCAATTCGGGCTGGCGGTGATCGCGGAAGCTTCGCTCTCCTATCTCGGCCTCGGCGCGCCGCCGCCTAACGCTTCGTGGGGGCGGCTGCTGCAGGAGGCGCAGGGCACGGTCTATACGGCGCCTATCGGCGCCATCGCGCCGGGCATCGCCTTGGTGACGCTGGTGATCGGCATGAACCTGCTAGCCGACGGCCTGCGCGATATCGGCGACCCGACGCGGAAGAGGTCGCGATGAGCGCGTTGCTGGACATCAGGAACCTGACGCTGCGGACGGGCGCCGAGACGCTGGTTTCGGACCTGTCATTCGCCATCGAGCCGGGCGCGCGGCTGGGCCTGATCGGGGAATCCGGATCGGGCAAGTCGCTGACCTCGATGGCCGTGATGGGGCTCTTGCCCAAGAACATGTCGGTCGAGGGCTCGATCCTGCTCGATGGGCAGCAGGTGGTGGGCACCCGTGAAGGCACGCTCAACAAGCTGCGCGGGCAGGCAGCGGCGGTGGTGTTCCAGGAGCCGCTCACCGCGCTCGATCCGCTGATGAAGATCGGCCGGCAGGTGGCCGAGCCGCTGCAACGGCGCTGGACGCGCGAGGGGCGCCGGCTGGACGGCCGCGACCTCAACCGCGAGGTGATCGGGCTGCTCGAAGAGGTGTCGCTACCGACGCCTGAGCGTATCGCGGCCTCCTTCCCGCATGAGATTTCGGGCGGACAGCGGCAGCGCGTGGCCATCGCCATGGCCCTGGCCTGCCGACCCAAGCTGCTGATCGCCGACGAGCCGACGACGGCGCTGGACGTGACCACGCAGGCCGAGGTGTTGAAGCTGCTCGATAGCCTCGTGCGCGAAAGCGGCATGGCGCTGCTCTTCATCAGCCATGACCTGCCGGTGGTGTCCCAGATCGTGGAGAGCGTGGTGGTGCTGCGCAAGGGCGTGGCCGTGGAGGCCGGGCCGGTGGGCGAGGTTTTCGCCCGGCCGCAGGATACCTATACGCGCTCGCTGGTCGACGCCGCGCAGCAGTTCGACCGGGCGCTGGAGGGCGTGCGATGAGCATCGTCTCGGTCGAAAACGTGAGCTTCGGCTATGGCCGCGACCGGCTGGTGCTCAACGATGTGTCGCTGACGGTCAAGCCGGGAGTCAGCATCGGGCTGGTGGGCGAAAGCGGGTCGGGCAAGACCACGCTGCTGCGGTTGCTACTCGGGCTGGGCAAGCCATCGGCGGGACGGATTCTGTTTGGGGACAAGGTGCTCGACGCCGGCAATCGCGGCTTCATGCGCGATTATCGCCGCAACGTGCAGGCGGTGTTCCAGGACCCCTATTCCTCGCTCGATCCGCGCCAGACGGTGCTGGGCATTATCTCCGAGCCGCTGGAATCGCTCGGCATTGCCGGCGACCATCGGCAGATGGTGAGCGCGGCGCTGGAGGCGGTGGGGCTGGAGGGCAACATCCTCGGGCGCTATCCGCACGAATTCTCCGGCGGACAGCGGCAGCGCATCGCCATCGCGCGCGCCATCGTGGCGCGGCCCCTACTGGTGCTGGCCGACGAGGCGGTGAGCGCGCTCGATCTTTCCACCAAGGTGCGGATCGTCGATCTCTTCAAGCAGCTCGCCGCGCAGGTGACGCTGCTCTTCGTGTCGCACGACCTGGGCGTGGTGGCGGCGCTCTGCGAGGAGATCGTGATTTTGGAGCGCGGGCGGATTGTCGAGAGCGGCAACACGCACGAGATATTGAAGAACCCGCAGCATCCCTACACGCGAACCCTGCTGGCGAGCGTGCCGAGGATGTCGGCTTAGGCAACGTCAAGGATCAGACAATGAGCGACTATCTCACCCAACTGGACGCCTGGAAGGCGCATCGCCTGGAGCGGCTCAAGGCCGCCGATGGGTGGCTCAACGTGATCGGCCGCTACTGGCTGGAAAACGGCACGGTGACGGTGGGTTCGGCGGCCGACAACGACCTCGTGCTCTCGGCCGGGCCGGCCCATGTCGGCACCGTGACGCAGGACGACGAGGGCGTGACCTTCGCGCCTGCCGATGGCGGCGCGCCGGTGCGGCTCAAGCTCGACAAGCACCATCCGCCGCGTTTCCATGCCGGTTCGCTCCTGCTCGAAGTGACGACGCTCAACGGCGAACATGCCTTGCGCGTGCGCGACACGGAATCCAAGGCGCCGGCGGAGTTTCCGGGCATTTCGTATTTCCCGGCCGATCCGAAATGGCGGATCGTGGCGGATTGGGAATTGCTGGACAAGCCCATCACCATGACGGTCGATACGGTGCTCGGCATCCCGACCGAAGTGACGGTGACGCACAAGGCGGTGTTCCAGCATGACGGGCAGACCTATGAACTGATCGCGACGCACGGCTCGGCCGCCTCGCCGCAATTCGTCATCAAGGACCCGACCTCGCGGACGGACACCTATCCGGCCTCGCGCTTCCTCTTCGGCGAGGACGTGACCGACAAGACCATCGTGCTTGACTTCAACAAGGCCATCAATCCGCCCTGCGCCTTCACCGAGCACGCCGTCTGCCCGCTGCCGCCGCCGGAAAACGTGCTGCCCTTCGCCATCACCGCCGGCGAAAAGCGGGTGGCCAACGGGCACTAGGAGATGGCCTTCCTGATACCGCTTCGCGGAGGCCTGCGGTGAACGCTGCGACCCTGGCGCGCTGGGGCTTTGACGGACCGCGCTTCGTCTATGGCCTGCGCACGGCGATTGCCGCCTGCATCGCGCTCTTCATCGCCTGGGGCGTGGGACTGGAACATCCGCAATGGGCGGCGATGACCGTCTGGGCCGGCTCGCAGCCCGTCCGCGGCATGCTCATCGAAAAGAGCCTCTCCCGCGCTGCCGGCACGGCGGTAGGCGTCGTGGCCGGCGTGCTGCTCATGCTGTTGGCGCGCGGGGATACGATGATCCTCGTTGTCGGCCTGGCGCTTTGGGTGGGGCTATGCGCTGCGGCGGGCAATGTCGTGCGCGGCTTCGTCTCCTACGGCACGATCCTCGCCGGTTTTTCGGCGGCGATGGTGACGCTGCTGAGCACGGCGCATCACGATTCCATCGTTATGCTGGCCACCGACCGTTTCGCGACGGTGCTGGTTGGTGTGGTCGTGGCGCTGATCGTAGGGCTCGTCTTCACGCCCGCCGCGGAAGGCGATTACGAGAGCGCGGCTACCCGGCTGACCTCAAGGCTGCTCGATGAAATGGCGCGGGCGCCCGACCAGCGCAGCCTAATGGAGCAGAAGGCCATTCTCTCCGAGGCCGCAACGATCGAGGAAGCGCTTGATCCACGCGCGGCCGGTTCCATCAACGGCAGGCGGCTGGCGCATGCCGTGCGGGCGCTGCTGCTGGCGCTGGTCTCGGGCCTGCTCTGGCTGCGCGGCAGCGAGGCGCGGCGCACCGACGCCGAAACACGGCGACTTCTCGCCGAAGGCGGGCAGGTGGATGCGGTCCGGTTCCCGGAAGGGGCACGGGTGCTGCGGTCGATTTCGCTCGGCGTCGACGGGCTGGACAATCGTCCGCTCGAAGAGCGCGACGTGCATGCCTCGGTGCGGCTCCATCGCGATTGGGACGGCGCGCGTGCGGCCGGCATCCGCGCGGTGGCCACCATGCTGGCCATCGGCCTCGTCTGGGTCGTCACCGGCTGGGAGGCAGTGCCCTATGTGCTGCTCGGAACCTCGGTGATGGTCACCGTATTCTCGACCTTCGACGACCCGGCCAATTTCCTCAAGGCGGTGTTCACCGGCCAGGTATTGGGCGCCGTCGCGGCGCTGGCCTGCCGCTGGCTGCTCTGGCCCCATGCCGATAACGAACTCACCATGCTCCTGATGATGGTGCCGTTCATCCTCTCGGGCTCGCTGGTGCAGTCGCACAAGCTGAGCGTCCCGGCAGCGATGGACTATGCCATGGTGTTCCTGCTGCTCTCGCAACCGGTGCTACCGCTGAGCGGCACGTTCCTGCAATCGGTGTTCAATGCGGCGGCGGTGATCTCGGGGCCACTGATCGCCATGGCGGCATTTCGGCTGATCTATCCGATCAACCCGCGCAAGCGCCTGCAATTGCTGGTGGCCGCCATGGTGCATGAACTCGAGCACATGGCCAAAGGCGAGGGCGCGGCGGCGGGCGAGCGCTGGCGGATGCGGCTCAACCACCGGTTGCTGCGCCTCGTGCGTTGGGTGGAAAAGACCGGCTCGAAAGACGTCGATGCCTTCGAGGGCAGCTTCGCCGTGCTGGCGCTGGGTAGCGCCATCGCGCGATTGCGCGAATTGCAGGTGGACGGGGGACTCTCGCAAAGCGCGGCGCGGGCGACGCGCGCTGCATTGCAGCGGTGCGCCGACGTCGGCGGGGAGCCGGAGGCAGCGGCGCGATCGCTGGAGCAATTGGCGAAACGGCTGCAGGCAGCGGACGCCGAATTGCTGGCCGATGCGGCGCGACAGGTGCAGGCGCAGAGCGCCTTCTTCCGGCTGGGCGCTGCCTGAACGCTCTTGCAGGCGGGCAACCGGGAGGCCACCTAATGGTTATGCCGAAGGAAGGTGAGCCTGATGAGTGACGAGAGCCGGGTCGTTTGCGTGCATTGCGGTGCGATCAATCGCATGCCAGAGGCGCGCAAAGCGCAGGAAGCCAAGTGCGGACGCTGCGGGCAATTGCTGTTCGACGGCGTGCCGGCCGATGTCGATGCCGGCATGGTGGAGCGGCAGATGACCAAGGGCACGCTGCCGGTAGTGGTCGATGTCTGGGCGCCCTGGTGCGGCCCGTGCCGGGCCATGGCGCCCGAATATGAAAAGGCCGCCAAGGCCGGCGAGCCGGGCATGCGCTTTCTCAAGCTCAATTCCGACGAGAACCAGCAGATGGCCGCCCGCTTCGGCATACGCGGCATTCCCACCATGCTGCTGCTGCGCGACGGCAAGGAAGTGGCGCGCATCTCAGGCGCCATGTCCTCGAGTCAAATTCTGGGCTGGCTGGCGCAGGCGCGCGGCTGAGCGGTTCCGGCAGCCCACTGGCACATTGTTTCGTCCTGGCATAGTGTTAGCGCCAAGAGCGCACGCTTCGACGAGGACGATCCATGACGATCCGCAATCTCGCCGGAACCCTGCGGCCAAACTCGGTCGCCGTAATAGGCGCCTCCACCCGCGACGGCTCGGTCGGGCGGGTGGTGATGGAGAACATTCTCTCCGGCGGCTATGCGGGCAGCCTCTATCCGGTCAATCCGAAATATGGGCATGTGCTCGGCCTGCGCTGCTATCCGCGCGTGGCCGACCTGCCGGAAACCCCTGAACTGGCGGTGATCGCCACGCCCGCGCCGACCGTGCCCGATATCGTCGCGGAACTGGGCGAAAGAGGCGTACCCGCCGCCGTCGTGCTGGCGGCGGGCGTCGGGCCGGAACTGCGTACCAGGATGCTGGCAGCGGCGCGGCCAGGCATGGTGCGCATCATCGGCCCCAACACCATCGGCCTGCTGGCTCCGCAGGTGCGGCTCAATGCCAGCTTCACCCATCTCGGACCGGAGCCGGGACGGCTGGGGCTGGTCTCGCAATCGGGCGCCATCGTTTCGTCCATCATCGATTGGGCCGATGGCGAGCATATCGGCTTTTCCCAGATTTTCGCGCTCGGCGACATGGTGGACGTGGACGCCGGAGATTGCCTCAACCTGCTGGCGGAGGATGCGCATACCGCCGCCATCATGCTCTATCTCGAGACTATCCCGGCACCGCGAAAATTCCTCTCCGCGGCGCGGGCGGCCGCGCAGATCAAGCCTGTGGTCGCGGTTAAGCCCGGCCGCCACGTCCAGGCAGCGGCGGCAGCGCGCACCCATACCGGCGCGCTGGCAGGCGAGGACAGGGCGGTCGAGGCGGCGTTGCGGCGCGCCGGCATCATCCGGGTCAACGACCTCGAAGACCTCTTCGCCGCAGCCGAAATCACGGCGCGCTTCCACCCGATGACGCGGGCGCGCGTCGCCATTCTCACCAATGGCGGCGGGGCGGGCGTGATGGCGATCGACGCCCTCATGGACCGCGACTGCGAACTGGCCGAACTCGGCGCAGACACCGTTGCCGCGCTCGAAAAGGTGCTGCCGGCCAACTGGTCGCGCGCCAACCCGGTGGACATTATCGGGGACGCACCGCCCGCGCGCTATGTCGAAGCGCTGCGCATCGTCGCCGCCGACCCGGGCGTCGACGTGATTCTGGTGATGAACTGCCCCACAGCGCTCGCCTCGTCCCAGGATGCGGCGCAGGCCGTTGCCGGATTGAGCGAGGCTGGTCTCATCAACGGCAAGCCGCTCCTCGCCTGCTGGCTGGGGGCGGCGACGGCGATAAGGGCCCGCGCCACGTTGCAGGAAAAGGGCATAGCCACCGTCGACACGCCGGAAGGGGCAGCCAAGGCCGTGGCGCTGCTGACCCGATGGTCGACCTTGCGCCGGCTCACCGAGCGGGTGCCGGCGAATAGCGTCGAGTTCGAGACGGACAAGCATGCCGCCGGAAAGGTTCTGGCGCGCGTGGCCGCCGAAGGGCGGACCATGCTCAATGAGGACGAGGCCAAGGCGGTGATCGCTGCCTATGGCATTCCGGTGCCCCAGACCATCATGGCGACCGACGCAGCCGGCGTCGAGGGCGCGGCGCGCCTGCTGCTGCAATCGCACGCGGCGGTCGTGGTGAAGCTGGTTTCGCGTACCATCACCCACAAATCCGATGTCGGCGGCGTGGTGCTTGACCTTGATACGCCCGAGGAGGCGCGGGAGGCTGCGGCCGAGATGCAGAACCGGCTGGGCGACCAGGTGGACGGCTTTGCGGTGCAGCCGATGATCCGGCGGCCGCAGGCTCAGGAACTGATCGCGGGACTGACGCTCGATCCCCAGTTCGGGCCGATGGTGCTGTTCGGAGCCGGTGGCACGGCCGTGGAAACGGTCAACGATACTGCCATCGGCCTGGTGCCGCTCGACGAGGTGCTGGCGGGCGACCTCATGGACCAGACCCGGGTGAGCCACCTGCTGGCTGGCTACCGCGACGTGCCGCCGGCCAACCGCCTGGCCATAGCGCAGGCGCTGATCGGGCTCTCCCAGCTTGCCATCGACTTTCCCTGCATCGGGGCGCTCGATGTCAATCCGCTGCTTGCCGATGCCGATGGCGTCGTGGCGCTCGATGCCCGCGTCGAGATCGATCCGGCGCGGCTGGGCGAAAAGGGGCCGCGACCCGAAATGGCGATCCGGCCCTATCCTTCGGGTTGGGAAATGCAGGCCAACCTGCGCGACCGTGCCTTTCTCATCCGCCCTATGCGCCCGGTCGATGCGCGGCTCTATCCGGCCTTTACGGCGGTGATGGACCCCGAGGACATGCGCCTGCGGTTCCTCACGCCGACGCCCACCATTTCCCACGACCTGCTCGTGCAGCTCACGCAACAGGACTACGACCGTGACATCGCCTTCCTTGCGCTCGAGGAGGCTTCGGGCGCCATGGCCGGGGTGGCGCGCTATTCGTCGGACCCCGACCATGAACGTGCCGAGTTCGGACTGGTGGTCCGCAGCGACCTCAAGGGGATGGGGCTGGGCACCGTGCTGATGGGGCGCCTCATCGCCTATGCCCGCGCTGACGGGCTCAAATGGCTGGATGGCCTGGTGCTGCGCGAAAATGCCGGCATGCTGCGCCTGGCCGCGCGCATGGGCTTTCGCGTTGAGCCGGGACCGTCCGACGCCACGCTCGTGCGCATTTCGCTACCGCTGGCGCCGACCTGAGGGTCTGTGGAAAACCAGTTGAAAAGCCCCCGGCTTTCGGCTTGATTGGTCTGCGGGACGGATCTTACTCGGAGTGCGGCGATGAGTAGTCTGGAAGTCCCTGCGCGGAGCAGGCCCAAAAGGCTGCTCCTGGTCGAAGACGAGCCCCTGATTGCGGCCGGCATAGCTCAGGTTCTAGAGGACAATGGCTATGTGGCTATCCATTCGGCCTATACGTTCGTCGAAGCGACGCAGGCAGCAGAAACGGGAAGTTTCGACGGGGCCATCCTCGATGTGATGCTGTCCACCCGCTATGTGTGGCCCATAGCGGAAACCCTGCGCGCCAAGGGCACGCCGTTCGTGTTGCTGACGGGGCTGGGCCGCGAGAGTATCGAGCCCGAATTCCGGGATGTGCCGGTGATCTTCAAGCCGTTCGGCGAGGCCGAATTGATGCGGGTCCTCAAGTCGCTCTTGTGATTTATGCCAATAGAACTGCGTGCCTGCCATGCTGCATTGTCGGCAGCAAGGGTAGGCGCTGGAGGGCGGCATGAAGGTGCTTCTGTTCGGTCCGAACGGCCAGGTGGGGCGCGCGCTGCGCGGCACACTGCCGGCGCATGCCGACATGGTCGCTATCGGCCGCGACGAGGCCGATTTCATGCAGGTCGGGCGGCTGGCGCAGATCGTGCGGGCGGAGCGGCCGGACATCGTCATCAATGCGGCGGCCTACACGGCAGTCGATCGCGCCGAAGGCGAACCGGACCTTGCCGAGCGCATCAATGCCGGCGCGCCGGGCGAACTGGCACGAGCGGCGGCGGAGCTGGGCGCATGGGTCATCCACTATTCGACGGACTATGTTTTCGACGGGCGCAAGGAAGGCGCCTATGTCGAGGACGATGCCACGGCGCCGCTCAATGTCTATGGGCGCTCCAAGCGCAATGGCGAGATAGCCGTCGCCGCCAGCGGGGCCCAGCATCTGGTGCTCCGCACGAGCTGGGTGCACGCGCCGGGCGGCGGCAATTTCATCGCCAAGATACTCAAGGCAGCCGGCGAACGCGATGAACTGACGGTGATCGACGACCAGATCGGCACGCCGACAAGCGCCAGCCTCATCGCGCGCATGACGATTGAGGCGCTGGTGCGGATCGAGGAGGGGCGGGGTATTCCGGCCGGTATCTATCATTTGACGGCAGCGGGGGAGACGAGCTGGAACGGCTATGCGCGGCAGGTCGTGGCCCAAGCGATTGCGCAGGGCGTGGCTTTGCGGACGCGACCGGAAACGGTGCTGCCCGTCGCCAGTACCGCCTTTGCGACGGCGGCCAGTCGGCCGGCAAATTCGCGGCTCTCGACGCGCAAGCTGCGCGAGGCGCTGATGGCGGAAATGCCCGACTGGCAGGAGGGTGTCCGTGAGACGCTGGCGGCCTTGCTGCCGGAGCGCCCATGAACGCGCCGTTGCGCGTCGGCTTGCTCTGGCACGCCTTCGGCCACGCCAATCTGGGGATCGACGCGCTGACGCGGGCCCATGCCGGGATTCTCAAGGGCATAGCGCGCGGCATCGGGCGCGATGTGCGCTTCGTGACGCTGGGGAGCGTCGGGCCGGAGGATGCGCTGCCGGCGGGCGTCGAGGCCGGCGGACATCTGAGCCTGCGCGAGGCGCTGCGCGGCCGCTCCCGGTTTATCGCGACGGTGAGGCGTTGCGACGTTGTTTTCGATATCGGCGAGGGCGACAGTTTTACGGACCTCTATGGCCCCGCGCGCTTCATCCGGCAGATGATGACCAAGATCGCAGTTTTGCATGGCGGCGTGCCGCTGGTGCTGGCCCCGCAAACCATCGGGCCGTTCGACAACCCGCTCTGCCGCCTGCTGGCGGGTCAGGTATTGCGACGGGCGGACGCGGTGTTCGCGCGGGACCGGCTCTCGGCCGAGTATGCTCAGGGGTTGAGCGGTCGTGGTGTGAGCGAGGTGACCGATCTGGCTTTTGCGCTCGATTGTCGGCCCGCTGCACGCGGATTCGGTCGCATCGGCGTCAATGTTTCGGGGCTGCTCTGGAACGGCCTGCTGCGCGTGGGCTGCGACTACCGCACGCTGATGCTGGGGACGATCGCCGCGCTGGCGCAGCGGGGCGAGGTGCATCTCATCGCGCATGTGAACGGGCAGGTAGGAGCCGATACCGACGAGAAGGTCGCCGATGAACTGGCAGGGCAGTTTCCGCAGACGGTGCGAGCGCCACGCTTCGCTGACGCGGTGGCGGCCAAGAGCTACATTGCCGGCATGGACTTCATGGTCGCGGCGCGCATGCATGCGGCCATCGCCGCGCTTTCGAGCGGAGTGCCCGTGGTGCCGCTGGCTTATAGCCGCAAGGTCAATGGGCTCTTCGACAGCCTGAACTACGGGGGCTTTGTCGATCTGCGGGCAACGCCGGAGCACGATGCACTGGCGACGATCCTCGATGCTTTCGCGCGGCAGGAGGAACTGGCGGCGCTGGCCGCGACCGCCAATGAGCGCGCACGGTCGTGGCTCGATCAGTATCGACAGGCGATCCAGCCTATCCTGGCGCGGGCGGCTGCGCCGAAGGAGCGGATGCATGAACCGGCGTAAGGCGTTTCTGGCGCTGTCGCTGCTGCTGCGCATGGCCTCGGGGCTTGCGAGCCTGCTGCTCCTGGCGCGCGGGCTGGGGCCGACGGATTACGGGTTCGTGGTGACAATCTTCGCCTATGGCGCCATCGCGGCGCTGCTGACCGATTTCGGCGCGCCGATCCGGCTGTTGCGCGATGTCGGCGCTGAACCGCAACGGGCCGGCGAACTCGTCGCGATGTGCCTGCGCATCAAGACGGCATTGTTGCTCGTTGCGTCGGTGATCCTTGCCATTGCCTTGTTGTGGCTGCGTCCCGGCCTGCCGGCGCTGGAGGCCGGCGTGCTGCTTTATGCCTCGATCCTCGTTCTTTCCTACGGCGACGTTGCGCTGGTGGGTTTGCGCGCACAGGGACATGCCGGGCTCGAAGCGGGCGTGGTGCTGGCGGGTACGCTGGCATTCGTGGCGGCGCTGGCGCTGACGGCGTTTTCAGGCGACATGCTGCTGGTGGCCGCCGCCATCCTCGCGGCGCGGCTCATCCAGGCAGTATTGGCCTTTCTGATGCTGCGCCTGCTGGTGCGGCTCGGCCCCTGCCTCAAATGGTCGACACGCAACGAGCTGCGGGCGGGGAGTGGGCTGGCGCTCGATACCGTCCTCACCGCCCTTTCCGGGCAGATCGATCTGGTGCTGGTGAGCTCGGTGCTTGGTTTCGAAGCTTCCGGTCTCTATCAGGTGGCGGCGCGAACGGCGGCCTATGCATTGCTGCCCTCGCAGGTCCTGGCCAATGCTTATACGCCCATGCTCTCAAGGCTGCATCGCGAAGCGGGAAACGCCGCCAGCCTGGAGCGGCAGATGCGATTTGAATTCGTGCTTTATGGCGCCGGGCTCGGCGCACTCGTAGCGATGGTGATGCCATTGCTGGCGCCTTGGCTGTTCGGGCCGGCATTCGACGCGCCGGCGGCGCTATGGATTGGGTTCGGGGCTTGGGTCTTCGCGCGGTTCGCGATCGGTGCGCTGGGCATCGCACTGGTGGCGCGGCGGGCCGTGCGGGCGCGACTGGTGGGGCAGGGGCTGGGTCTCGTCGTGATCCTCGGCGGGTTCGTTTTCGTCGCGCCGGTCTGGGGCATCCTGGCTGCGCCGTGGGTGATGGTGGCAGCGACCCTCGCCACCGCCACCATCTATGCCATCGCGCTGAGCGGCGATCAGGCCACGACGTCGAGCAGGTGGCGCATGACCGCGTGAGCGGCGCGCATGCCCAGATAATCGTGTCCCGCCTGTGTCGGATGCACGCCATCGGCGGAGATGTAGATGTTGGAATTACCGGCACCCGACTGCGCCGTCGACCGCCCGGAGCCCCATTGCCATTGCTCGGCCCTGGTGTCGACATAGCGCAGGCGCTTGGTCTCCACGGCTTCGGTCTGCGCCGCCACCGCTGCGGAGACCGCAGCATAGATCGGCGCGGGCACTGCCATGGCCGGCCCCGTCCACGGCGCCAGCACGGTGACCCCGCAATTGGGAAGACCGGCAAGGAGCGCCTTGAGATAGGCCGTGGCGTCGGCCTCCACCTGGCCGGCGTTGAGATCCCCGTCATTGATGCCCAGGCTCAGCACCAGCCAGTCGGGCGCATACGCGAGCACATCGCCGGCGAGCTTGGCAATAGCGGCTTTGCCGCTCTGCTGGCCGGCTTTGCTGTAGCCCAGGCCGCTTTCGCCGATCACCCAGGTATCGGGCACGCCCAGCCGCTGGCCGAGCTGATAGGCGAAACCCCCGCCGAGCTTGGTGGCGCCCGTGCCGACCGCGAGGCTGTCGCCGGCGACGATCAGGCGCGGGCTGTCGCTTTCTACCGGCCAGATCGAATAATTGACGCCCAGGGCCACGCCGCAGAAGGCGATATAGAAGCCGGTTTCGAGTAGAATCTTGCCGATCGGCGCGCCGCCATTGTCGATCTTGAGACGGCGGAACAAGGAATCCGCCGTGATCGTTTGCACCGCCGCCGTCACCGGGCGATCGTTGATCCAGAGCCGGTATTCGTTGCTGTTGGTGGATGTGGCCAGGACCAGCAGCTCGATGACCGGCGCATCGGTGGCGAAGACGTAGCCGATCATGCCGCCGCGCTTGACCCCGCCTGCTCCTTCCACGGCTGCTGGGTAGTAAAGGTCCTGTGCGCCATTGGTGAAATGGCTCCAGCCTACACGCTGGATGCCGGCGACGGACTTGATGACCCCCTGGGTGAAGATCGGATTGGGCGTCAGGATTTCCTGCACCGTGCCGGTAAGCGTCGTTGCGATATTGCCCGCGCTCAGGCTGATGGCGGGCGGCGAGACCATGTCGGTGAGCCCGCCGCCGCTCCGTGCGTGGCGCAGGAAGCGGTCGGCCTTGTAGCGCAGGGTGTCCTTGATGTGACGCGTCGGGGTCATCGCTTGTCCTCCAGCAGCACGGCGCCGTTCGCATCTGTGAGGTAGCGGCCGTCGCTGTCGGTCAGCGCCACGCGGCCGGCGGGCACCCGGATGCGGCCGGGCAGGCGGGTATAGGCGAGCAAGGGGGGCGTCATGCCCAATCCAATGGCCGGCATCAGCATTCCCCTCGATTGATCGTCGTTTCGTTCATTTCCGAGCCTTTCAGCAGTAAAGCCGAAGGGTAAGCGCGAGCAGACGGAGCGGGGATAAGTGCCAGGTGACGGCAGGCCGGCGCTTTGGCATGCTGGCGAGGGGGTTTTGGGGGCTATACAGGATGGAGTTCTTGCGGGGTGGTGGAAGCCGACGGCGAGGGCATGGCGGTGAACGGCCATCACCCGATCTTCTGCTCGCCAGCATCTATAGCATTGCCCATCTCATCTATTTCTCGACGCTTGGCGGGCTGGTCTCGCCCCTGGTCGATCGTGTGGCGCTGGCGGTCATGGCGCTGGCCGTTGCAACGGCGATCGGGATGGCCATCGCTCGCCGGCACTATCTGGCCGCATTCTCGGCCATTGCCGTGTTGGCGCTGATCGCGCTGCAGGTGCTTGTCTTCGCCCATCACCTGGGGACGCAGCCGAACTGGAACGTGGCGCTGCCTTACGTGCCGATGGCGGGTTTCATCCTGTTCGTCAACGCGCGGCACGAACTGGGTGGCCTGCTGCCGCTGCTGGTCGGGCTGGCGATCGTCTATTGCGCGATCTATGCGGTTTTCGCCGATATGTTCGCCTCGCTCGGACAGACGGCGGGGCTGCACATACTGAGCGATGAAAGCCGAGGCGAGCGGCTGGTGCTCGCCAATGGCTATGCGAGCCTGGTGCTGTTCGCCGCTTTGGTGCGCCTGCGTTTCGATCTGCGCGACTGGCGTTGGCTCGCGGTGCTGGCGATAGTCGTGCTGGCGCTGATGCAGGCGCAATCGCGGGTCTATGCGCTGCTGGCGGTGGGCACGGCGACACTCTACCTGCTGGACCTGCTGCGCCCACCGATACGATTGGTAATCGGCGCGGTCTTTGCCGCGGTGACCATGGCCATCCTTTTCGGCGCGGCAATCCTGGACTGGAACCCGTTTGCACTGGTGGACTGGGACGGCTCGGGCGCGGCGCGGGCGATGAGCTATGCGGCGCTGCAACCTTTGCTCTCGGCCCATCCGCTAACCGGCCTGGGCCTGCCGTCCGGCTCTGACGGGCTCGGCGCCTTGGTTGGACGCTCCTATGTATTCTGGGAGGACCTTGGCGCCTTCGGCGTCTGGACGGCGTTCGGAGCGCTGGGCGCGGCCATTTTCGTGGCGCTGGCTCTGGGGCTTGTGGTCGGGCCGCTGCCGGATGGCTCGTTCGAGGAGGAAGCACTGGGCCTGGCGCTATTCACCGCTGCTCTGTTCGCGGTGGTTTCGCCTTCGCTATTGAGCGGCAGCGCCTCCATTCTCGCCAACTTCGTTCCCGCCCTCTATTTCGTTCGACCATGGCATCTGCGCGTCCAGCAGTGAGCCATAGAGCGCCAGCAGCCGGGACATTGCCGGCTCAAGCGTGAAAAGGCGCTCGTAAACGGCGCGGCCATTATGCGAGAGACGGTTGGCGAGTGTGCGGTCGGAGATCAGGCGCGCCATGGCGGCCGCGAGGGCCTGCGGGGCGCCCGGGGCCACGAGAAGCGCGGTTTCGCCATCGGCCAGGACTTCGGGGATGGCGCCGACTGGCGTGGCGATGACGGGCAGACCCGAGGCCAAGGCCTCAATAATGGCGACCGGCATGCCCTCGTCGTGGGAAGCCAGCACCAATGCGGTACCGGTGCGGTGGAGGGCTGTGACGGCGGGCGCATCGAGCCAGCCGGTGAAATGGACGCGATCGGCGATGCCGAGTTGACTGCAGAGGTCGCGGTAAAAAGCGATGTCGCCTTCGCCGGCCAAAGTGGCGGTGGTGGCGGGGCCGAGAAGCGCGAAAGCCGGGAGGAAATCGGCGGTTCCCTTACGGGCGGAGAGGGCCGCGGGCACGAGGAAATGGGCGGGCGCAGGATTGGGCGGAGGCTGGTAGCCCGGATCGGGCGCGGTATTGCGCAGAACGATGATGCGCTCTGGCGGGATCGTGAGGCGGGTGATGAGGAGCCGGCGCGAGGCTTCGCCGAGAACGATGTTGCAATCGGCGAGGACGGCAGTAGCGCGCACGAAGGTCAGGGCCGGGCGTCCGCAGGCGTCGAGAAAGGGCGCGAGGCGGGCGCCGTGGTGATGGAGGATGGTGCGCATACCGAGCAGGCGCCCCAGAACCAGCAATATCCCTTTGCGCACAAAGCTGCCGCCCTCGGAAACCTGAAGGTGCAGGATGTCGGCGCGGCGCGTCATCCGCAACCAGAGCAATTGCACGATGACGCCGAGGAAGGCGGGCAGGCTGGCGCGATCGGCTCTCGTACCGCGCGGATCGAGGACGAAGACCGGGATATGCGCTGCGTTGGCCCCGAGCCAGAGATGCATGGCACGGGTGATCGAGCCGATGCCGCCGCCGCGGGAGAGGCCGCCCGGCGAGACGATGATGATGCCACGCGGAAATGTCATGATCCTGGCCCGTCCATATGCTGGCGCATGCGGGCGACGGTGAGCGCGAAGCGATGGCCGCCGGCGATATAGCGGCCGGAAAGACGCCGCGGCTCCTGCGCCAGCCGGAACGCCCATTCGAGCCTGGCGGAGCGCAGCCAGCGTGGGGCGCGCATGAAACGGCCGGCGTAGAAATCCAGTATGGCGCCGCCATTGATGATGAGCCGTTGGCCGGGGAGCGCCGCAAGCCGCGCCGCCAGAACTTCCTGGCGCGGCATGCCGAGGCCGAGGAGCACGATGGCGGGATCGTGCGCGAGGGTGGCGGCGATGTAGCGGCTCTGCGGCTGGAAGCCGTCGATGGCGCGCACGACCCGACCGCCCTGCGCGCAGATGGCGGCATTAGCGTAGTCGAGCCAGGGCGAGCGGGTGCCGAAGAGCGCGATGGGGCGGTCGCCAGCGCGTCGCAGCAGACGCGGAATGAAGTCGGTGCCGCTGCCATTTCCTCCCGGATCGCGGCCGATGGCGCGCAGAGCCATTTCGATGCCGACTCCGTCGCGCAGCAGCATGTCGGCCGACAGCAGGCTTCTGGCGTAAGCGGCGTCCTCGGTGGCGAGGTTGAGGGCGTGCTGGTTGAGGAATGAGAGCACCTGCGTGCGCTCGCACGTGAGCAAACGCGCGATGGCAATGTCCTGCGCGGCGATATCGGGCAGGATGGTCAGTTTGTCGAGGAGCTCTCGCAGTTCCTCGATGGACGTGCCGGCCATGACCCCCTCCTGGCAAGCGAACTATCGGTCTGGTCGAAAGGCAGGTTAAAAACGGCGCGCAGCAGCAGGCCGGCGCGCTCGCGATTGCCCGTCGCCAGGTGCCGCAGAACCTGCCGGGCAGTATCGGCATAAACGAATGGCAGTGAGAGGCGCGAATATCGCCAGCAGAAACGCAGGCGGTTCCGCGCCAGGTAATAGGTGGAAAGCGCCGAGCCCTCGCCGAGATGCCCGGTGCCGATGCTGGCGCCGACGGCGTGGCGCACGGTGGCTGCGGGTGCATAGCCGAGCTTGAAGCGCCCGCCTGCGCGCCGCGCCCAATCGAGTTCTTCCCAATAGAGGAAATAGTCCTCGCTCATGAGTCCCACGGTTTCGAGGAAGGCGCGGGTGACCAGCACCGCGGCGCCGTTGATGTAGGCGAGCTTTGCTTCGACCGCCGCAGCGTCGACGGGCGTGTCGAGCGATGCGTCTGCGCCTAGGGCGAGGCCGCGCCCTTTGAGGCGGTCGAACGCGGCGCCGGCCATGGCCTGAATGCGCGCCGGGCCGGTGGTGTGCACGAGCGTTGCACCACAAAGACCGATGGCAGGATCGGCCTCGAGCCGGGCGCGCAGATGCGTCAACGCATCGGGCGCGACCTCGCAATCGTTGTTGAGCACCCAGAAATTGGCGCAGCCATCGGCAAGCGCATGGCGCAGGCCGACATTGTTGCCGCCCGCATAGCCGAGATTGGCGCCGGTGGGCAGAAAGGTGAAGGGGATGGCGTCAAGCCCGCGCGCAAGGCGGGCGTCGTTGAATTCCGGGACCTGGCGGGCAGACCATTCGGCGATGATTTCGGGCGAGCCATCGCTCGAAGCATTGTCGCAGACATAGAGCGCTATAGCGGCGGCATCGAGGCGATAGATGCTTTCGAGGCATCGTATCGTGTGTGCCCAACCGTTCCAGTTGAGAACGATTATTGCTGTCCTCGATTGTTCCACGACCTGATTGCCTCGGGTGACGTCCGATGAATTCCGGCAGAACTAAAAACGCAGCTAAGGATATTACCGTAAGGAGCGGAAGCATCTGCAGTAAGGTTATCCACGCTAATCCCAGGCATTTGTGACGCCGGTTTCTGCTAGACTCGGGCGCGAGGATTTGCGCAATGCCCGAGATTTGCTTGAGCACCAAGGCCTGGCGAGCGGGTGCCGGCTGGTTCAGTCAGGAACTGGCGGCGGCAATAGCACGCGCGGGCGCCACTATTGCCTTCGTCGCGCCGCTGGCCGAGCCGGAGGCGCGGGAGCCCTCTCACCCCAATCTCAGCCGCATCGTTACGAGTCGGGAGCTCCTGGGGAGCCATAACCGGCTGGCGCGGTGGCTGGCCTCGGCCCGTCGCGTCGCTGGGGGCCTGGCGGCGGTATTGCGGCTGCGGCGATCTACGCGGACTTTCCTGTTTTCTATCCCCGAACCGCTGCCTTTCAGCCTGCCGCTCTTTGCGCTGCTGCGGCTTTCGGGGGCGCAGGTGGTGCTGATCGTCCACGATGCTTTGCCCCACGCCTGGCGCCTGCCGGGATGGGCGAGATGGCTGGAGCGGCGCGGCCTCGCGCTTTCCTATCGGCTGGCTGACCGGCTGGTCTGTCTCAGCGGGACGAATGCCGAAGTGCTGGTGAAACGCTTTGGTGTCCCACACTTGAAAATCGCGGTGATTCCGCATGGAGCTTTCCGGTTGCCCCGCTCGGTCAGGAAACCACTGGCTGGAAATCTACTGGCGTTCGGGTCGATCCGGCCCAACAAGCATGTGCTCGAAACGATCGAGGCGGTCGCAGGCCTGCGGCGCCGGGGCGTACCGCTGCGGCTCACCATTGCCGGAGAGGTGGAAGATCCCGGCTATTGGCGCCGTTGCTGCGCCGCCGCCCGGAAGGCGCCGGAAGCCTTCGTGCTGCGTCCGGGCTTCGTCCCGGACGATGCCATGCCGCAATTGCTGGAAGAAGCCGAAGCGGTGATGCTGCCCTATGGGACTTTCGCTTCCCAGAGCGGGGTAGCGGTGCTGGCCGGCCTGTGCGGACGTCCGGTGATCGCCACGCGCAGCGGCGGTCTTGCAGAATTGCTCGATGCTGGATTGGCGGGCGAGGTCATCACCGAGGCGGCGACTCCCGCAGCCATCGCCGCTGCGATCATGCGATTTCGCGCGCATCCGCCGGAAGAATGGCTGTCGCTGGCTGAGGCGGGCAAAACGCGGCTCGGCGCCGCGCTCGACTGGGATGCCATCGGCGCACGCTATGTGGCGCTATTGCGGGAAGGCGATGTCGGGGCCGATATCGCGGCGGAGCGCACGTGACGGCGCGAAGCACGATCGAGGGCGTGCAGGCGCTGCGGGCCGTGGCGGCGCTGCTGGTCGTGCTCGACCATATGCTGCTGCGGCTCGTTGAGGCCGGGGAACTTCCCATCTGGTGGGAGGGATTTGCATACCGCTCCGGCGCTGTCGGGGTGATGGTGTTTTTCGCGATCAGCGGTTTCGTCATGGCGCATGCCGACGGCGAAAAGCGTGGGCGCGGCGCGGCCGGGCGTTTCCTATGGCGTCGGGTGGTGCGTATCGTGCCGCTCTACTGGCTCGTTACTTTGGCCTATGTGCTGTACCGGTCGCTGACGGGAGTGGTGGTCGATGGCGGTCGTGTGCTGCGCAGCCTGTTCTTCATCCCCTATCTCGACGCAGCGGGGGAAATGCGTCCGGTGGTCGGAGTCGGATGGACGCTCAATTATGAGATGTACTTCTACCTGCTGTTCGCCACTGGCCTGCTGCTGCCGGGGCGTTGGGGGAGCCGTGTGGTGATGGCTGTCCTGGTGCTGTCGGTGCTTCTGGGCAGCTTCCTTCCACAGGGAGATGCCTGGGCCACGCTGACCACATCGCCCATGCTGCTCTGCTTTGCTGGCGGCTTGCTGGTGCATCGGCAGCATATGCGGGGCGGGAAAGTTCCGGGTGGCCCCGTCTCGGCGGCGCTCCTGGTGGTGGCGATGCTGGTGCTGCCGATGCCGACCTGGCTTCTCGCTTCGGCTTTCGCCCCATTGATCGTCTGGAGCGTGGCCGATGCGGCCAGGTTGCCGGGCCGCGCCTGGCGTCCGCTGCTGGTTATGGGAGAGGCGTCCTACAGTCTTTATCTCACCCATGTCTTCGTGCTTGGCCCCGTCGCGGCATTGGTCTTGGGCTGGGGGCTATGGAGTTTTTTCGGCACAGCTACCGCCGCCTCCATTGCGGTGGCGCTCCTCGTGCACTTCGCCTTCGAGCGTCCCCTGCTGCTGGCGGCCCGCGGAGCCGCGGGCGGGCGCAATCGATCCGAAAGCAGGGATGCCATGCATCCGCGAGTGGTGTAGGACGGCGCCAGGATTTTTCGCGGAACGCGCCATGGCAAGATTCGAACAGCTCGACAATCCGGTGTGGCATTCCCTGCATGAGGGGCATCGCCATTTCGCGCAGCTCAAAGGGCTCGCTGCACGCTATCCGCGTGAAGTCTCTCCGCTCGTCGGTCTTGCCGAAGTGACGCCGCAGGCCTTTGAGGATCTGCTGGCGCTGGCGGCGCCGGGTGAGATGGTCGGGCTGGTTTCGGATGTGGCGCCTGTCGTGCCGGAGGGCTGGGAGGTGCGCCGCTCCCGCACCATCGACCAGATGGTTTGCGACGCGTTGCTGCTCGAAAGCGAGGCAGCAGAGATCATCGCGCTTACGGAAATCGACGTGCCCGAGATGATCGCGCTCGCTGCTGCCACCGAGCCCGGCCCCTTCGCGGCGCAAACCTATCGCATGGGCCGGTTCAGCGGCCTGCGTTCGCCCGACGGACGGTTGATGGCGATGGCAGGCGAGCGCCTGCATCTGGCCGGCCTTACCGAAGTCAGCGGCGTCTGCACCTGGCCCGAATTCCGCGGGCAGGGGCTGGCCAAGGCGCTGGTGGTGGCAGGCGCCACACGCATCATCGCAGAGGGCAACCTGCCGTTCCTCCACGTCAAGGGCGAGAACGTCGCCAAGCAGCTTTACGAACGGATCGGCTTCAAGACGCGGCGCGCGATTCACTACACGGTCATGATCGTTCCGGGATTGTGAACTGGGCCGCCCTTCGGCTTTACCGTGACGGTGCGAGGCCATAAGATCGCGCCGGGGCAAGCACTTGAGGTATTAGGATGCAGAACGTCATTCGGTCTGCCTGGGGGCTCTGCGTTGCGCTTTGCCTTGTTCTGGGCGTCTCTCCGGCCTTCGCTGCAGATCGCGGCATTACCCCTCTGCCGAAAACCGATCTCCCCGGTTTCGACTATTCGGTGATCAAGAACACCAGCGAGGATGCCTGCGCGGCATCCTGCGTGGGTGATCGCGCCTGCCAGGCCTATACGTTCAACACCAAGGCCAAGTGGTGCTTCCTCAAGAGCGGCGTGGGCGAAAAGCAATCCTTCCCCGGCGCCAATTCCGGCGAGATCGAGTCCGATCCCTCCGCTGCCGATATCGCCTCGGCCCGCCTGTCCGACCTGCCGTTCCCGGCGCAGGACCTGGTCGATTACGCCCGCAGCTTCGCCGGCAACCTCGCCTACAACGACCCGGCGCCGGCCAACACCTCCTATGACGAGCTGGTGGCCAATGGCGACGACGCCATGGACAAGTCCAACCCCCAAGGCGCGGCGGTGTTCTATCGCCAGGCGCTCGGCGTGGCGGGCAGCGATCCGGCCGTCTGGCTCAAGCTGGCCGAAGCCAGCCTGGCGCAGGACCCCGACGCCTCGCTCTATGATGTCGGTACCGATATCGCCTACGCGGCCCTCAACGGCTTCCTCAAGACAGACGATGTGACCGAGCGCGCCCAGTTTCTGGCGGCGCTGGCCCGTGGCCTCGACTTCCGCCAGAGCTGGCCGGAAGCCATCGCCACCTATCGCGCCAGCCTCGCGCTGGTGGATAATTCCACCGTGCAGGAACAGCTCGACACTGCCGTGGCCCAGCACGGCTTCCGCGTCGTCTCCAACCAGGTCGATGCCGAATCCGCCAGCCCGCAGATTTGCGCGGTCTTCTCCGATCGCCTGCCCAACAGCGACCTTTCCGGCTATGTCGTCGTCGAAGGCGCGCCGAAGGTGGCGGTCGAAACCCAGCAGAGCCAAATCTGCATCACCGGCGTCGATCACGGCCAGAGCTACAAGGTCAAGCTCCGCGCCGGGCTGCCCTCCGCCAATGGCGAAGCGCTGCTCAAGGATGTCGAACTCACCATGTTCGTCCCCGACCGCTCGCCGTTCGTGGGCTTTGCCAATAACGCCTATGTCTTGCCGGCAGGTCTGGGCGGCGGGTTGCCGATTTCCTCGGTGAACGCCAAGACCGCCGATGTCGCCATCTATCGCATCGGCGACCGCTCGATTGCGGTTGCCGTGCGCAACGGCGTCTTCCAGGGCACGCTTTCGACCTCCTCGGCCGAGGACATCGCCAATTCGACGGGCGAGCTGGCCTGGGAGGGCCAGGTCGACCTGGCCCAGGGCGCGGCCAACGCCATGACCACGACGGCGATCCCCGTCTCCGATGCGCTGCCGCATATGGAGCCGGGCGCCTACGTCGTAACCGCCAAGATCGCGGGCGACGACAGCCAGGATTACTGGTCGAGCGTCGCGACCCAATGGTTCATCGTCACCGATCTCGGCCTGGCTACGGTTTCGGGCGAGGACGGCATCCACGGTTTCATCCGCTCGCTTTCGACCGCCAAGCCGGTCGCCAATGCCAAGGTGAAGCTTGTCGCCGTCAATAACGAAGTCCTGGGTGAGAGCGTGTCTGGTGCCGACGGGCAGGTGATTTTCGCCCCCGGCCTCGCACGCGGCACCGGTGGCCGGGCGCCGCAATTGCTGGTCGCGGAAACCGAGGGTGGCGACTACGCCTTCCTCGATGTGACCAAGCCGGCATTCGACCTCACCGATCGCGGTGTCGAAGGGCGTCCGTCGCCCGGCCCGCTCGATCTTTTCGCCACCACCGAGCGCGGGGTCTATCGCCCCGGCGAAACGGTGTTCCTGACCGCGCTGCTGCGCGACACGCACGCCAAGGCCGTGACCGACCTGCCGCTGACCATGGAAGTCGAGCGGCCGGACGGTGTGGTGGCTCGCCGCGACCTGCTCAAGGACAAGGGCGCCGGCGGCTATTACGCGGCGCTCGACATGGTCAAGGACGCCATGCGGGGCTCCTGGACCATCCGCCTCTACGCCGACCCCAAGGCCGCTGCCCTCACCAGCATCAATTTCCTCGTCGAGGATTTCGAGCCCGAGCGTCTGGCCTTCGAGGTCAGCGCCCCTCCGGGCCCGATGCAGCCCGATGAAGTGACCCCGATTTCGGTTACCGCCAAATATCTCTATGGCGCGACCGCTCCCGGCCTCGATGTCGAAGCCGACACCATCGTACGCATCGCCTCGGGCGTTGCCGGTTTTGAGGGCTACACTTTCGGCCGTCAGGACGACACGTTCGAAACCGATCGCGAACCGCTGGGCGTCGTCGGCACCACCGACGAATCCGGCAATGCCACCGCCGAGGTGACGCTGCCGACGCCGCAGGCCACCACCCGTCCGCTCGAAACGCAGGTGATCCTACGCCTCGTGGACAGCAATGGCCGCACCGTCGAGCGCAACCTCGTCCGCCCGGTCATGGCCGACGGCGATCGCATCGGCATCAAGCCGAAATTCTCGGTGAGCGACGGTCTCAACGAGGATAGCCGCGCCGCCTTCGATATCGTCGCCGTCTCGCCCGAAGGGCAGATGGTCGACAAGGAGGGCCTCACCTGGACGCTGTCGCGCGTCGAGACCAACTACCAATGGTACCGCGACAACGGCACCTGGAAGTGGGAGGCCGTGACCACCAACCGCAAGGTTGCCGATGGCACGATCAACGCCAGGGCCGGCGGGCCGGTGGAAGTCGGCGCGCAGGTCGATTACGGCTCCTACCTCCTCGAAGTGGATGGCGGGGACACGTCCTCGAGCTATTCCTTCTATGCCGGCTATTATTACGCGCAGGCCGGCTCGGATACGCCCGACACGCTCAAGGTGGCGCTCGACAAGTCCTCCTATCGTGTCGGCGACACCGCGACGTTGCGGCTCGATCCGCAATTCGCCGGTACGGCCGTCATCATGGTCGTGGATGACCGCGTCATCGACATGAAGGCCGTCGACGTTCCCGAAGGCGGCACGTCGGTGGACCTCAACGTCACCGAGAACTGGGGACCGGGCGCTTACGTGACCGCCATGCTCTATCGTCCGTCCGACACGGCCGAAAAGCGCATGCCCGCACGCGCCATCGGCCTGGCATTCGCCGATGTCGAGCCGGGCGACATGAAGCTTGACACCAGCATCGAGGCCGAAGCCGTCTCCAAGCCGCGCCAGCCCTTCGTCGCCAAGGTGAAGCTGGGCAATGTCGCAGCCGGCGAGAAGGCCTATGTGGCGCTGATGGCGGTGGATCTGGGCATTCTCAACCTCACCAACTTCAAGGTGCCGGACCCTGACGGCTGGTATTTCGGCCAGCGTCAGCTCGGCATGGATATCCGCGATCTCTATGGCCAGCTGATCGACCCGACGCAGGGCCTGCCCGGCGCGGTGCGCTCGGGCGGTGACGGTGCTTCCTCGCGGCTCGGCACGCCTCCGGCGACCTCGGTGCTGGTGGCGATGCACTCGGGCATCGTCGAAGTCGGGCCGGACGGCGTCGCCACGGTGACGTTCGACATGCCCGATTTCAACGGCACGGTGCGCCTGATGGCCGTGGCCTGGACGGACAAGGCCGTGGGCCATGCCGCCAAGGACGTGATCGTGCGCGATCCGGTCGTGGTGACGCTCAGCCCGCCGCGGCTGCTGCGCGTGGACGATGTTTCGCGCGTGCTGGTCGAGGTCAACAACGTCTCTGGCGAAGCGGGCACCTACAAGATCGAGCTCGTGACCGGCGATGGCCTTTCGACCGATGCACCCCAGACCGAGGTGCAACTGGCGCAGGGCGAGCGCACCGCGCTCAGCCTGCCGCTGACGGGCACGGCCCTGGGTGACAACGACCTGAGGGTTCTCATCACCATGCCCAATGGCGAGGCGCAGGTGAAAGAGCTCAAGCTGGGCGTCCGCGCCGCCAGTGCGCCGATGACCACCAGCCAGTTGCTGCCGCTTGGACCGGGCCAGAGCCTCACCATCGACGGCACGCGGTTCGAGGACATGCTGGCCCATACCGGCTCGCTGACCCTCGCCATCGGCCCGATGGCCCGGCTGGACGTGCCGAGCCTGCTGCTCGAGCTCGACCGCTACCCCTATGGTTGCGCCGAGCAGGTTTCGAGCCGTGCGCTGCCGCTGCTCTACCTTAACGAGGTGGCGCAGGCGATCGGCATGGGCACGGATGCCGAACTCGAGCAGCGCATCCGCGACGCCATCCGCGATCTGCTTTCCAAGCAGACCTCCAATGGCGGTTTCGGGCTCTGGGACGCCTATAGCTCGAGCGATCTCTGGCTCGATGCCTATGTCACCGACTTCCTGCTCCGCGCCAAGGAGAAGGGCTTCGACATTCCGCCCGAAGCCGTGACCATGGCGCTCGACAACCTCTCCAACCAGGTCTCCTACGCCAGCGACTTCTCCAGCGGTGGCGAAGACATTGCCTATGCGCTCTACGACCTGGCGCGGGCAGGGCGGGCCGCCATCGGCGACCTGCGCTACTACATGGAAGCCAAGCTCGACGCCTTCCGCACCCCGCTGGCCAAGGCCCAGATCGGCGCCGCGCTCGCCCTCTATGGCGACCGCACCCGCGCCGACAAGGCGTTTGCCGCCGCGGTCGACGGGCTCAAGGGCGATGAGAAGCGGACACGCTATCGTTCCGACTACGGCAGCCTGCTGCGCGACACGGCGGCGATCCTGGCTCTGGCCGGCGAGTTCAAGCCGGCAAGCGTCGATATCGCCGCGCTCACCCAGCAACTGGCCGACCGGCGCGACAACAGCCGCTGGACCTCGACCCAGGAGAACGCCTGGACGCTGCTGGCAGCCGCCAGCCTCGCCAAGGATGCCGACAGCGGCAGCATCACCGTCGATGGCGAGAGCCTCAAGGGCAACGTCTATCTCCGCTTCGAGCAGGAGCATTTCGACGCCAATGCCGTCACCGTCACCAATAACGGCAACCAGCCGACAGAGGTGAAGGTGAGCGTGGTCGGCATCCCGGCCGAGCCGCCGCCGGCCTCCAGCGAGGGCTTCACCATCGATCGCAGCTATTATCTGCCCGATGGCACCGAGGCCGACCTCTCCGACGTGCACCAGAACGATCGTTTCGTGGTCGTGCTCAGCGTCACCCCGTCCGAACTCGGTTCGGGCCAGTACGTGGTGGCCGATCCGCTGCCGGCCGGTTTCGAGATCGAGAACCCCGATCTTTCGGCTGGTGCCGGCGTGGGCGATCTCTCCTGGCTCTCGGTTGACGGCGCCGTGCATACGGAATCGCGGACCGACCAGTTCGTCGCCGCCTTCCGCTATTCCTCGGCCGTCGAGGGCTTCACGACCGCCTACATGGTTCGCGCCGTCTCGCCGGGCACCTTCGTGATGCCCGGGGCGACCGTGGAAGACATGTATCGGCCCGAGCTGCGCGCCAATACGGACGCAGGCACCATCGAGGTGACTGCGACCGGGCCGTGAGCGAGGACCACAAGGGCAAGGCCAGGCCGGCGCCGCGTTGGCGGCGTTGGCTGGCCGGCGGTGCGCTGGCGGCCCTCGTGTTGGCTGCCGCCGGTGGCCTCTATGCCAACCAGGTGATCGGCGGCATCGCCGCCGGCCTGCCGCCGACCCCGCAGATCGACCTGCTGCCGGTCTCGACCTCCGTGGTCGACCGCAACGGGCAATTGCTGCGCGCCTTCACCACCGATGGCCGCTGGCGCCTGCCGGTGACGCTCGATGAAGTCGACCGCCGTTTCATCGAAATGCTGATCGCCTATGAGGACCAGCATTTCTTCGATCACCACGGCATCGACTGGACCTCGATGGTCCGCGCCGCCGGGCAGTTCGTCGGGGCGGGCGGCCGCATCGTCTCGGGCGGCTCGACCCTCACCATGCAGGTGGCTCGCCTCATCGAGCAGGAGCGCACGCGCAGCTTCGACGCCAAGCTGCGCCAGATCATCCATGCCGACCTGCTCGAAAAGCAGTTGAGCAAGCAGGAAATCCTGACCCTCTATCTCGCGCTCGCCCCCTATGGCGGCAATATCGAGGGTATCCGCGCCGCGAGCCTCGCCTATTTCGGCAAGGAGCCCGTGCGCCTCACCACGGCCGAAGCGGCCCTGCTGGTCGCGCTGCCGCAATCGCCCGAGGCGCGCCGACCCGACCGCGACCCCAAGGCGGCGGAGGCCGGCCGCAACAAGGTGCTCGACCGGCTGGTGGCGCAGGGCGTGCTCTCGGCCGAGGAGGCGGAAGCGGCGCGGCAGGAGCCCATCCCCACCGCCCGGCGCGAATTCCCCATGCTGGCGGCGCATATGGCTGAGAAAGCCATTCGCGCCCGTCCCAATGCCCGCGAAATCCAGTTGACCGTCGACCGGCGCCTGCAGGGCGCGCTCGAAAAGCTCGGCGCGACGCGCGCGGCGCGGCTGGGGCCGCAGGTGTCGGTGGCTATCGTCGTGGCCGACCAGGCGAGCGGCGATATCCTGGCCTCGGTCGGCTCGGCCGGCTTCCTCTCCCAGCAGAGCAATGGCTTCGTGGACATGACGCAGGCGCTGCGTTCGCCCGGCTCGACCCTCAAGCCCATGATCTATGGCCTCGCCTTCGAGCTTGGCATGGCCCACCCCGAAAGCCTCATCGAGGACAGGCCGACCGCCTTCAATCGCTATGTCCCGGTGAACTTCGACGGTTTTAGCCGCGGCACCGTCACCATCCGGCAGGCGCTGACGGAATCGCTCAACGTGCCGGCGGTCGTGGTGCTCGATGCCGTCGGCACGGCGCGGCTGGTTGCGCGGCTCAAGCGCGCCAACGCCAATCCGGTGCTGCCCGATGACACCGCGCCCGGCCTCGCCGTGGGGCTGGGCGGCGTCGGCGTGACCTTGCGCGATCTCGTCTCGATCTACGCCGCCATCGGGCGCGGCGGCACTTCCGTGCGGTTGCACGATGGGGTGACGCCCGATGCGCCGGATGCGGGGGAGTCCGCGCCGGTGCTGGACCCGACCGCGGCCTGGTACGTCACCAACATCCTGCGTGACGTGCCGCCGCCGCTCAATGGCTCGCCGGGGCGCATCGCCTACAAGACCGGCACGTCCTATGGTTATCGCGACGCCTGGGCCATCGGCTATGACGGCAAGACGGTGATCGGCGTCTGGGTGGGCCGGGCCGACGGCGCGCCCGTGCCCGGCATTGCCGGCATCACGGCGGCAGCCCCCATTCTCTTCGAGAGCTTTGACCGCCTGGGCACGCAGACCGCGCCTTTTGCGCCGCCGCCTCCAGGCGTCATCGTCGCTTCCAACAACAAACTGCCCGAGCCCCTCAAGCGCTTCCGTCATCCCAATGACAGCATGGTGGCGCGCGACGCCCCGCCGCAGATCGCGTTTCCGGGCGATGGCGTCGACGTGGATCTGGGGCTGGCCTCGGGCGATGGCCGTCCGCTGACCGTCAAGATCCGCAACGGCTCCCCGCCCTTTACTTTCTTCGCCAACGGCGCTCCCTTCGGCCGCACGGCGTTCGCCCGGCAGAACCTCTGGCGGCCGGATGGACCGGGTTATGTGACGCTGTCAGTGGTGGACGCGAAGGGCCGGTCGGATCTGGTGCGGGTGTTCGTGGAGTAGAGGGACGTTGGGGGCTGCTACCCCAACGTCACTTTCAACGACGACGTCACCTCCAGCCCGCGATCCTCCCGCGTTTCCACTCCCGCGGGCGGCACGTGGCTTGCCAGCGTCACGTCGCGCTGGCGGATCAGCTCTTCGATTTCCGGCTGGAAGCGGTGGACCACGGCAGTGAGCCAGCGGTTGACCAGATAGGACGGCCGGGCATGGTGGACATCGAAGCGCGGCAGCAGCGCGATGCTGGCTTCGGCATCGAGCCAGGTATCTCCCACCACCCATTGGTTGACCGTGAACAGCCGATGCAGGCGCCCGAACGGGTCGACGCCGACAGCGATGAGATGATGCACCGGCCCGCTGGCGCCTTCGGGGCGCACGAAGCAATGGAAATGGCCATGCTCGACATCGTCGGCGGGAGGCAGATGGCAATGGTAATACCATTGCGCGCCGCTATCGGCATCGAAGACGTCGCCGACAGGGTAGTGGGACCACGCCGTTACCGGCGCGCCGCGCAGGGTTTCGGTCAGCACGTTCTCGCCGGATTTGGCGAGAACGCTTTCGCAGAACAGGGCTTCCTGCAGCGCGCGCTGGCGGTCGTCCCCCGCCATGCCTATTGCGCCCCGGCGGCGCAGGGATTGGCTGCGGCGCAAGGAGCCGAAGCCGGCGCGGGAACGGCGGCAGCGCAGGGCGCGCCTGCTGCACACGGATTGGCAGGAGCCGAGGCCGCACAAGGCGCGGCAGCGGCGCACGGCGCGCCGGCCGCGCAGGGATTGCCAGCCGGAGCTGGGCTGCCGGCCGCACAGGGATTGCCCGCCGCGCAGGGATTGCCTGCGGGGGCCGGACTGCCGGCAGCACACGGGTTGCCCGCTGCGCACGGATTGCCTGCGGCGCAGGGATTGGCGCTTGCGGCGGCCGTTGCGGCAGGCACGGGCGCCGGTGCGCGGTTGGTGGAGGCCACATGGTCGGCGGCGACCGCGGCGGTGGCGACGAGGAAAGCGCCGCCGAACAGCAGGGTATTGCGCGCACTCATTTGGTCTTGAACCCATCCATACCGAAAACCGGACGCAGATAGACGCCCAGGAGACTACCGACAAAGGCGCAGGCGAACCACAGCCAGCCATGCAGGCTGCCCGAAGCAATGCCGCTGAAGAGCGCGCCGATATTGCAACCGAAGGAGAGCCGCGCGCCATATCCCATCAGCACCCCGCCGATCGCTGCCGCCAGCAGCGACAGGAACGGCAGCGCCGCCTTGGGCGCGAACTTGCCCGCCAGCCCGGCTGCGAGCGCTGCGCCAAGGATGGTGCCGAAATCCATCACCGAAGTGGTGTCTGCGAGCACGCTGCTCTGCAGGGCCTTGGCCTGGGCCGGCCAGGTCCAGAATTCCCAGCTCGCCACCGGAATGCCGACCGCCTGCGCAATCTTGGCGCCCCAGAGGCCGAAGCCATAGGTGATTGACCACGGATGCCCGGCGACGAGCAACGTGGCGATGTTGAGTCCCGCGAGGGCAAGGCCGGCGCCGATCAGCGGCCAGGGACCGCGCAGCAGGCGCTGCCAGCCGGTGACGGCCGGCGCCTTCGGCTTTTCGAGGCTGCCATGCGCGCGCTTTTCGATGAGCGCGGTGACGAGTGCCACGGCGCCGAGCCCGACCAGAGTCACCAGCAGCGCCAGCGGCACGCCGAGGCTGGTGCCCAGGCTGATGGTCGGCAGCGACGGCTGCTCCAGCCACCAGGGCAGGTGAGCCGTGCCCAGCACTGCGCCCACGATGAAGAAGGCGAGCGTCACCAGCATGCGCGTCGAACCTCCGCCGACGGTGAACAGCGTGCCTGAACCGCAGCCGCCGCCCAATTGCATGCCCAGCCCGAAAATGGCCGCGCCCACCAGCACCGAAACACCCACCGGCGCCGTGGCGCCGGCCAGCGGCTGCCCGAAGGGATTGCCCCAGGTGAGGAGAGGAATGAAGACCATGGCCGCCACCGCGATCATCAGCATCTGGGCGCGCATGGCGTTGCCGCGCTTCTCGACGACAAAGCGCCGCCAGCCGCCGGTGAACCCGAACGAGGCGTGATAAAGCGTCAGGCCCATAAGGGCCCCGATGAGGAACAGGATGGCCTGGCGAACATCGACCAGTTGGGCGATGGCAAGAGTGCCGACGACCAGTGCGGCCGCCGCGAACGTCACCGGACCGCGATCAAACTGGATCAACGGCTTGCGGGCTATGGCTCCCGCGGTGGCATCAGTCATTTGCGAATATTCCCTAAAGCGAGGTCCGGGCACATGGCCCGGACGGTACTTGGCAGAAGCAGCTTCTGTCCACCGGCCTTATGCGGCCGGCCGGCAGGCGGATCAATTGCTGGCGACGACCGGACGCGACGGATCGGCGGTCCATTCGGACATGGAGCCGTCATAGAGGCGCACGTTCTTGATGCCGGCGACTTCGGAGAGGCCGAACCAGGCGATCGAGGCAAGGTGCCCGGTATTGCAGAAGGAGATGAGGCCCTTGTCGGTCGGCACGCCCGCCGCGGCCACGAGCGCGTTGACTTCATCGGCCGAAGCGAAGGCCGGCACGTCAGGGTGGTAGAACTGATCGAAATTGATGTTGACCGCCGACGGCACCGTGCCGAGCTTCTGGACCGTATTGGTCTTTTCCTTGCCGATGAACTGCGCCACCGAACGGGCATCGATCAGGTTGGTGTCGCTGGCAATGGCGTCCTGCACGTCCTTGACCTCGGCGAGCAGCTCGGGGCGGAATTCAGCCTTGAAGTCGCCTGCGGTCGGCGCCACAGCGTCGGTCGAAAGCTGCTGGCCGGCCTTGTCCCAGGCCGTGTAGCCGCCATCGAGGATGGTCACGGCATCATGGCCGAGCACCTTGAAGGTCCAATAGACGCGGGTGGCGCCGCCGAACTCGGAGGCATTGTTGCCGGCCGAGACGATGACCACCTGGCTGTCATTGTTGACGCCCAGGCTCGCGATGACGTCCTGAATCTGCTCGGGCGGGGGCAGCATGCCGGGGATGTTGTTGACCGTGGCGCGCCAGCCATATTCGGAATACTTGGCGTCGACCGCGCCCGGGATGTGGCCGGCATCGTAGGGGTTCTTGCCGTCCACGGCATCGCGGATGTCGATGACGACGAGGCTCTTGTTGCCGAGATTGCCGGCGAGCCAGGCGGAATCCACCAGCGGCTTGTCGGTGAGGCGTTCGGCATAGGCCGGAGCCACGGAAAGAGCGGCGACGGCGGCGATTGTGCCCAGGAGTGTCAGGCGCATTTGGATATTCCCATGTGCAAGAAGATTTAGCCGCATAGTGCCACGCTCCGCACGCCGGTTCGGCTGATAGCGATCCAAAGCGCGCTGGCGAGGAGAAAAATCCATCTACGAGGTTGAGTTCTGAGCGAAGGATTATTCCCCGACATGGATTTCAAGTACGCGGCGGCGCTGGAATAATGTTCCCAACTTCCCCGGAATACCCTCATGCCCAAGCTTATCTTTCGCGTCCTTGTCATTCTTTGCGCCAGCCTGGCGTTTCAGCCCTATGCATTTGCCCAGGCTGATGCCCCCGCCGCACAAACCACGCAGGCCACGGTGCTCAGCTTCGAGAACGAGGCGCAGGTCAACGACCTGGCGGCCAAGGGCAAGACCGTGGTGTTCTTCTTTGCGAGCTGGTGCCCCAACTGCCGGGCCACCGTTTCCGAACTCAATGCGCGCTGGAGCGAAGTGAACCCCGACCTGACGCTGGTGATCGCCGATTATGACAAGGAAACCGCACTCAAGAGCCGATATGGCGTGACCTATCAGGATACTTTCGTGCTGCTGGATGGGAAGGGCGACGCCGTTAAATCCTGGAACAGCGGCGGCGTGGATGGCCTGAACGCCAATACCGCCTCCTGATGCTGCCCACCATCGTCTTCGCCTTCATCGCCGGCATCGTCACGGTGCTGTCGCCCTGCGTGCTGCCGCTGCTGCCCGTGCTGCTGGCCAGTGCGGCGCAGGAGGGCAGGGCACGACCGTTCGGTGTCATTGTCGGGTTCGTCGCCACCTTCACGCTGGCGACGCTGGCGTTGAGCTTCCTCGTGCGCACATTGGGTGTGCCGCCCGATCTCAACCGCACGCTGGCCGCGACCATTCTGGTGCTGCTCGGGCTCGTCCTCATCGTCCCAGCCTTTCATCACGCCTTTGAGCGGCTGGCGGGGGCACTGGCCAGCCGCGTTCCGGCGGGGCAGCCCGGCAATGGCTTTGGCGGCGGGCTGGCGATCGGCGCCGGCCTCGGCCTTGCCTGGAGTCCCTGCGTCGGTCCCATCATGGCCTCGGTGATTACGCTGGCACTCAATCAGGAGGTCAATGCCGGCGCCATCGCGGTGACATTGGCCTTCTCGCTGGGAACGGCGCTGCCGATGGCCGCCGTGGTGTTCGGCGGGCGCAAGCTGGTGCAGCGGCTCACCTGGTTCCAGGCCAATGCCGTGCTGATCCAGCAGATCATGGGCGCTGTGCTGGTGCTGACGGGTCTGGCCATCTTCTTCGGCTGGGATCGGGCGGCGCAGGTGCAATTGCTCACATGGTTCCCCGACTGGGAACTGGCGCTCACCGGTTGGGAGCCAAAGCCGCAGACCTGAGGTGACAAGCCGGGATGGCCGGGTTAGAGCTTCCCACAATACGTATCAGGCCGAGGCGAGTGAGTGTCAGCAGCGATAATCCCGGTGGTGCTGGCGGGTGGACAAGGCACGCGGCTCTGGCCCCGTTCGCGTTCGGCCCGCCCCAAGCAGTTCATCGAACTCGTCGGTGAAAAGAGCCTTTTCCAGCAGGCCCTGGATCGCGTCTCGGATACGGCCCGCTATCGCGCGCCCATTATCCTCACCAACTCCGAATATCGTTTCCTCGTGGCCGAGCAGGCGCAGGCCGCCGGCATCGATCCGCGTGCCATCATCCTCGAGCCGGTGGCGCGCAACACCGCAATTGCCATTGCCGCAGCGGCTCATTTCGTGGTGAAGGAGGATGAAAACGCCGTCCTCCATATCCTCGCCTCCGATCACCTGATCGGCGCCGACGACACGTATTTCCGCGCCATAGATGCGGCGGCCGCGATTGCAGCGGAGGGGTGGCTGGTGACGTTCGGCGTCGAACCCGATCGCCCGGAAACGGGCTATGGCTATATCGCCATGGCCGCCGAGATCGGCCGAGGTGTCCGCAAGGTCGACCGCTTCATCGAAAAGCCCGACCCGCAGCGTGCCGAGGAGATGCTGGCGCAGGGCGGATTCGTCTGGAACTCCGGCATGTTCATGATCTCGGCCCGCAGCTTTCTCGCCGAGTGCGAGCGTCTTGCTCCCGAAACCTTCGCCGCGGCCCGCGATGCCGTAGCCAATGCCCGAGGCGATCTCGATTTTCTCCGGCTGGATGCGGCCGCATTCGAGGCCGCGCCGAATATCTCGGTCGATTACGCTATCTTCGAGCGCACCGATAAGGCCGCCGTGCTCCCCGTCAGCTTCGCCTGGTCTGACCTCGGCGCCTGGGATGCGGTATGGAAGGCCCATACGCATGATGGCAGCGGCAACGTGGCGCTCGGCCCGACGCTGCTCTCCAATACCTCCAACGCGCTTGTCGTCACCGATGGCGCACATGTCGTCGTTGACGGGCTGGACGATGTGGCGGTGATCGCCAGCGAGGACGCCATTTTCGTCGGCAAGCTGTCGCAGGCGCAGAATGTCGGCAAGCTGGCCAAGGCGCTCAAGGATGATCCGGCCACGCGGGCCCTCACGGAAATCCACAAGACCGCCTATCGGCCCTGGGGCGGCTATTCCTCGATCCTGGTGGGCGAGCGCTTCCAGGTGAAGAAGCTTTTCGTAAAGCCCGGCAAGAAGCTGAGCCTGCAAAAGCACCACCACCGCTCCGAGCACTGGATAGTCGTGCGCGGCACGGCGGAGGTCACCGTGGACGGCAAGGTGACGATGCTCTCGGAAAACCAGTCGATCTATCTGCCGCTCGGCTGCACGCATCGGCTCGCCAATCCCGGCAAGATCCTGCTGGAGCTGATCGAGGTTCAGACCGGTTCCTATCTGGGCGAGGACGATATCATCCGCATCGAAGACGAGTTCGGGCGGAACTGACGGGCATCCTTCCAGCGATTTCTGGGAACCTGACCGAAATTTAACGGCCGCCGCTCGGTCGGGAAGCCTCGGTTGGGCGTTCTACAGAAATTGTTCCCATCCGCGCCTGGTGGCCGCGTGGCCATTCCAGAGACGCGGTATGCGAAGGAGCGGCCACAATGCCCATGCGTGGAACCCTGTCTCGCGGCCGGCTTTTAGCCCTGGCGCTGGTCTTGCCTCTTGCAATGCCCCTGCCCACCCAGCCTGTCTTCGCCCAACCGGCGGGAGGCGGGGGACGTGGGCAGAATGCGGGGCCGGTAGAAGTGGGCGTCGTGACGCTCAAATCGCAATCGGTGCCGTTCACGCTCGAACTGCCCGGCCGCGTTTCGGCCTCGCTGACCGCGCAGGTGCGCCCGCAGGTGGGCGGCATTATCGAGGCCGTCAACTTCCAGCCAGGCGCCGTCGTTGCCAAGGGCGACGTGCTCTATCAGGTGAGCGCCGATACCTACAAAGCCCAGCTCGCCTCGGCCCAGGCGAGCCTCCAGCGCGCCAATGCCGCCGTGCCGACAGCGCAGGCGACGGTGACGCGATACGAGGCGTTGGTGAATACGAATGGCGGCGTCAGCCAGAGCGAGCTCGATACCGCCAGGGGTGCGCTCCTGCAGGCACAGGCGGATGTCGCGTCTGCCCAGGCTTCCGTCCAGCAAGCCCAGATCAATCTCAATCTCGCCAGCATCGCTGCTCCGATCGCGGGCGTGATCGGTGTGTCCGCCGTCGATCCGGGTGCGCTGGTGACGGCCAATCAGGCCGATGCCCTGGCCACCATCCGCCAGCTCGATCCGGTCATCGTCGAACTGGTCGACACCAGCCTCAACCTGCTGCGCATCCGCGACCGCCTCGCTACCGGCACGCTCTCGGGCGATCGGGCAAACCCGCCTACGGTCACCATCACGCTGGAAGACGGCACCAAGCTCGATGAAACGGGAAACGTCGAGCAGGGCGAACCGGTGGTGAGCGAGACGACGGGCACATTCACCCTGCGCGCCACCATGCCCAATCCCCGCCGCATCCTGTTGCCCGGCATGTTCGTGCGGGCAACGGTGAGCGTGGGTGATGAAACCGCCTTCCTCGTACCCCAACGGGCTGTGACGCGCGACGCAGCAGGCAATGCCACGGCCTATTTCGTTTCCAGTGACGGCAAGGCGGTGAGCAAGGCACTGACCACCAGCCGTTCCTACGACAACAACTGGGTCGTCACCGGTGGCGTCGAGGATGGCGACCGCGTCATCATCGATGGCCTTCAGAAGATCAGCGGCGGCGCCCCGGTCACGCCGGTCGAGGTGACGCTTGATGCCGATGGTGTCGCCAAACAGACCATTCCTGTTCCTGCAGCGGAGCCGGTCAAATGAGCGCTATCGACACGGCTTCTCCCGGTGACCGCAATACACGCTCGCTAGCCGGCTTCTTCATCGATCGGCCGGTCTTCGCCATCGTCCTGGCGATCGTGACCGTTCTTGCAGGCGTGCTGGGCATTAGCACGCTTTCCATCTCGCAATATCCAACGATTGCACCGACCACGGTTCGCATCAATGCGAGCTATCCCGGCGCCAGCGCCACAGCCGTGGAAAGCTCGGTGACTTCCGTGCTGGAGACCGCGATGACGGGGCTGGATGGGCTGCTCTATATGGAGAGCACGTCCAATACTGGCTCAGCGAGCGTTTCGCTGACGTTCTCCACCAGCGTGGATGCCGATTTCGCGCAGGTACAGGTGCAGAACAAGGTCTCGCAGGTCGAGCGCAAGCTGCCCTCCGACGTGCAGAATTCGGGCATTTCCGTATCGCGCTCGACCTCCAGCATCCTGATGATCGGAAACATCGTGTCAGAGGACGGCACCTATTCCTCCCAGCAGCTTTCCGACATCATGACCAACGACATCCAGCCGGTGATCGAACGGGTGGACGGGGTCGGTTCCATCCAGGCATTTGGGTCGGGCTACGCCATGCGGATCTGGCTCAACCCGCTCTCGCTCCAGCAATATCAGCTCACGCCCTCCGACATCACGGCGGCCATCGAGGCGCAGAACGACGAGGTGACGGTCGGCAGCATCGGCTCCTCGCCCACGGTGCAGGGCCAGCAATTGCGCGCCACCGTCACGGCGCAGAGCCGTCTCCAGACGGTCGACCAGTTCAAGGCCATCATCCTCAAATTCGCCGAAGACGGCTCGACCGTGCGGCTGGGCGATGTGGCGCGAGTGGAAATCGGCCTTGAAAGCTATGGTTCGTCCTCGTTCTATAACGGCAAGCCGGCCGCCGGCTTCGGCGTGCAACTGGCCAGCGGCGCAAATGCCATTACCACCGCCAACAACGTGCATGTGGCGTTGGACGGCCTGGCGAACACGCTGCCTGCCGGGGTTTCCATCGCCTATTCCTACGAGACGACGCCCTTCGTCGAGCTTTCCATCGAGAAGGTGATCGAAACGCTGGCCGAGGCGATCGTCCTTGTTTTCCTGGTGCTGCTGCTGTTCCTGCAGAACTGGCGCGCCACGGTCATTCCCATGATCGCCGTACCGGTGGTGCTGCTGGGCACGTTCGGCGTCCTGGCCGCGCTCGGCTATTCGATCAACACGCTGACCATGTTCGCCATGGTGCTGGCGATCGGCCTGCTGGTCGATGACGCCATCGTGGTGGTGGAAAATATCGAGCGCATCATGACCGAAGAGGGTTTGCCGCCCCGCGAGGCTACCCACAAGTCCATGCGCGAAATCACCGGAGCGCTGATCGGCATCACGGCGGTACTGACGGCCGTGTTCATTCCTATGGCCTTCTTCTCCGGCTCGGTCGGCGTCATCTATCGCCAGTTCTCGGTGACCATCGTTTCGGCCATGGTGCTCTCGGTGCTGGTCGCCATCATCCTGACGCCTGCCCTCTGCGCCATGCTGCTAAGGGTGCCGCGCGCCGGCACGCGCCGGCTCAATGTCTTCGGATGGTTCAACCGCGGAGTCGCCACGGCCACGCGTGGTTATGTGCGGGCGGTGAGCTATCTCGTCGTGCGTCCGCTGCGGCTGCTGGTGCTGTTCGTCCTGCTCGGCGGCGGCGCCTACTGGCTCTATGTGCAATTACCTACCTCGTTCCTGCCCGAGGAGGATCAGGGCGTCTTGACCACCCAGATCACGCTGCCGCCGGGCGCGACCGCGGCCCGCACCCAGGCCGTGATCGATCTGGTTGAGAATTACTACCTCACCCAGGAAAAGGACACGGTTCAGAGTGTCTTCATGACCCTGGGTTTCGGCTTCGGCGGCAGCAGCGAAAACAATGCCATGGCCTTCGTGCGCCTCAAGGATTTCAGCGAGCGCCGGGAGCCGAGACAGGCCGCTTCCGCCATCGCGGCCCGCGCCTCGGCCTATTTCTCGAAAATCCGCGATGCCCAGATTTTCGCGCTGGCGCCGCCCACCATCCAGGGGCTCGGCCAGACCAACGGCTTTTCGATGTATCTGCTCGATAGCGGCAATCAGGGCCGGGATGCGCTTAATGCCGCGTCCAACACGCTGGCCGCCGAGGCGCAGAACGATCCGCTGGTCACCAATGTGCGCGGCAATGCCGGCACCACGGAGAGCCAGTTGCGCATCAATATCGATCAGGAAAAGGCCGGGGCACTCGGAGTGGACCTCTCCGCTGCCAATGCCATCCTCGCCATCATCTTCGGCGGCAGCGATGTCAACGACTTCGTTTACAACAACGACCTGCGCCCGGTTTACGTGCAGGGCGACGCGCCCTTCCGCATGCAGCCTGAAGACATCGAACGTTGGTACGCGCGCAATTCGTCGGGTGAGATGGTGCCGTTCTCAGCTTTCGCCACCACGCAATGGATCGATGCCGCGCCCACGCTTGCCCGCTTCGACGGCGCGCCGGCCATCGCCATCCAGGGTGCGGCGGGCGAGGGCGTCGGTTCCGGCGCCGCGATGGCGGAAATGGAAAGGCTGGTCGCTCAGCTTCCCGGCGGATTCAGCACGGCCTGGTCGGGTCTCTCCTATCAGGAGCGGCTCTCAGGCTCGCAGGCCACTACGCTCTATGCCATCTCGGTCCTGGTGGTGTTCCTCAGCCTGGCGGCGCTTTACGAAAGCTGGTCCATTCCGTTCTCTGTCATCCTCGCGGTGCCGATCGGCGTGGCCGGTGCGCTGCTGGCAGCCAACCTCTTCGGCCAGAGCAACGACGTCTACTTCAAGGTGGGGCTCCTCACCACCATTGGCCTGGCCGCCAAGAACGCCATTCTGATCGTCGAATTCGCCAAGGAGCGGCAGCAGGGCGGCATGGGCGCCATCGATGCCGTGCTCGAGGCGGCGCGCCTGCGCCTGCGGCCGATCGTGATGACCTCGCTCGCCTTCATCCTGGGCGTGCTGCCCCTGGCCATCGCCACCGGCGCCGGCTCGGGAGCGCAGCGCTCGGTGGGCATCGGCGTGCTGGGCGGCATGCTGGCCGCCACCACGATCGGTATTTTCTTCGTGCCGGTCTTCTACGTGCTCATTCGCACCAGGCGGCTGCGGCACGAGAAGGGGGAGCGCGCTTCCTGATTACAGGCGGCCGCACCTATTGCGGCCGCTTGAAGAGCCCGACATAGGCGGCCTTGCCGAGAATGTGGCCCTGCATGGCGTCCATCACCTGCTTGCGGTCGGCGAAGCCGTCCTCGCCTGCCTGCACATCGAGCCTGGTGTCGAGCGCATAGAGCTCGAACACATAATGGTGCCGCGGTCCGCTCGCCGGCGCGCCAGGTCCCCTGTAGAAGGGACCACTCGCACTTGTCTGTTCGCTGCCGTCAGCCAGCGGAGAGCCTTCGGGCACCCCTTCGGACAGTTCGGTTGCCGTGGCGGGGATGTTCCAGACCAGCCAGTGCAACTGATCGTCGCTCGTCTTGGAGCGCGCAACGTCGATGTCATGCATGTGCAGCACGAAGCTCTGCGTGCCTTCGGGCACGTTCTCCCAGCTTATCTGCGGCGATTTTCCCTTGCCGGAAGCGACATTCTCGCCGGCTTGCGTGAATTCGGGCGGAATGTCCGTGCCGTCGGGGAAGGCCGGTATCGTCAAAGCCATGGCGGGCGGTCGCGCGGCGGCAGCCTGCTGGGCCTCGGCCGGAATGGCTGAGGGCAGGGACATGACGGCAAGCAGCGTTGCTGCAATACCCAGATGGCGCATGGAAAATCCTCCTGGCGTGATCCGGGCCGGCAGGGGCTTGCCCGGCGGTCCGGCATATCATCGAGCGCCATTGCTGGCGGTACAGGGCGGTGCAAGGAGGCTGAAACAACGCTCCAGCATCGGCGGAGGGTTTGAGGCTAGCCCTCGCATCCAGCGAGTGCAAGTTACGGTCGATCAGCCGATCAGCGGCTCGACCACGTTCGAGCATACCCAAAGGATCGTCGCCGGCTCGTCGGACGAAGAAATGAGAGCATGGCCCATCAGGCTGTCGAAATAGCAGCTATCGCCCGCCTTGAGCTCGGTGGGCGCATAAAGATCGGTATGGAGCACGACCGCGCCTTCCAGGACATAGATGAATTCCTCGCCCGGATGCGTCACCAGCGTGTTGAACTCGCGGATGGAATTGGCGTGGATGCGCGTCAGCAGCGGCACCAGCTTCTTGCGGGCGATGTCCGCGCAGAGCAGTTCATATTCGTAGGTCGCAGTCTTGAGCGTCGCGCCTTCGCCCTTGCGGGTGACGGTGCGCCGTCCGCTTACCGGCGCGCTCGGCTTATGCGCGAACAATTCGGTGACGTCGACGCCGAGCCCGGCCGCGAGACTGAGAATGGTCTCGTAGGTCGGCGACATCTGCGCGTTTTCGATCTTGGAGAGCGTCGAGGCCGCCAGGTCGCTCCGTTGCGCCAGCTCGTTGAGGTTCAGCCCGGCCTCCTGCCGGAGGCGGCGGAGTGTGGCGGCGAGCGATTGGCTGTGCTTCCGCGAACCGCGCTTTTCGACCTCTTCCATGCGTCTGCCTTACCTATGTCCCTGCTGTCGCTTTATAACTTGCGGCGCCACCGGTCGCTACTGCGCCAGTTGCTCCAGGCTCGCCAGCGTGGACGCAGCGATGGGGATGCCGTTCTGCTCGGCCTCGCGCCGCCGCTGGTAGCGCCGCGTGCCTGGCAACCGATCGAGCCCGGAGGCGAATAGCTCGGTGACGAGCTCCTCGGTCCGGGCCGCGAACCTGTGCTCGCGCCCGCGATCGGGATCGATGAGCAGCAGGAACTGCCCGGTATGGGGAGTCTGCGCTCCCGGATAGGCGGACCAGTCGACCTCGAAGGAAAACTCGCCCCCCGTCAGCGCCGCACCGAGCAATTCGATCATCAGGGAGATGGCCGAACCCTTGTGGCCGCCGAACGTGCGCAGCGCCCCGGATTGGAGCACCACATTGGGGTCGGTGGTTTCGTTGCCGTCGGCATCCACCGCATAGCCGCGCGGCAGCGACCGCCCCTCGCGCGCCGCGATCTGCACGTCGCCATTGGCCATCGAGCTGGTCGCCAGGTCCGCCACCAGGGGCGGGCCGCCGGCGCGGGGTGCCGCATAGGCGATCGGGTTGGTGCCGAACACCGGCTTCCGGCCGCCATGCGGCACGGCGCAGGCGAAGCTGTTCACCATGCTGATCGCCACCAGCCCATTTTGAGCGAAGGGTTCCACGTCCGGCCATAAGGCGCTGAAATGATGAGAATTGCGCACCGCCAGAACCGCAACGCCGGTGTTGCGTGTCTTCTCTATGGCGAACTCGCTGGCCTTTGCCAGAGCCGGTTGCGCGAAGCCATCCATGGCATCCACGCGCAGGAAGGCTGGTCCGACATCCTCGATCACCGGCTCCGCCCGCGGATCGACCCAGCCGCTGGCGATCGAACTCACATAGCCCGGCATGCGGAAGATGCCGTGCGACACCGAGCCGTCCCGTTCGCAGGCCGCGCAATTGTGCGCCAGGATGCCGGCCACGAAATCGCTGGCTCCCACCCGCAGGAATATCCGCTCCAGCAGCGCCGTGAGCTGCTCGTAGCTGAGCGTTCTGATCTCGTCGGCCCGTGGCCGGTGAGGATTTGGGGTCTCCGCCATCACTTGGATTTCTGCGCCGGAAATAGGACTGATCCCGCCTTGGTGGCGGCCTTCGAATAAATTTCTTATAGGAAAACTAGACGAGCATCGGAAGAAGTGCAATCCGGACGCTGTGGAAACTTTTGATGCATATGCAGCGCAGTTTGTCGCAGGTTGTTAGCTAATATGCAGAAAAACAACGATAAAACTATGTTCTATGAACCGGCTATCCACAGGGCATCCCCATCTCCTTTCGCATTTCGCGCAACATTCGCGATTGACAACCCTTCTTGCTGCAATACGCTAGGAACATAATTTTCCGATAGGCAATTTTGGTGTGAGGGCGACCAATTGCCATCTGGGGGCGGCTCCGGTCCTGGCCGACGCTGCGAAAAGCCCGAGGGAAAGGGAAGGGTTATGAGGGTCACTACTCCGTTTTCGAACGGGTTGCTGAGAGCTGTTGGCTTCTCGGCTCTCGCTATTGCTGCCGTGCAGGCGGCTCCGGCCTGGGCGCAGTCGGGCGATCTGGTCGTAAACAGCGCCACCGCGCCGTCCAGCCTCGATCCGGCCTGGGCCTGCGGCCTGCCGGAAATCAGCTTCCTGCAGAACTTCTATGTCCGGCTCGTCCAGTATGGCGTCAAGGATGGCCCGGAGGGCACCAAGGTCGTTGATTACGGCACGATCGAGCCCTATCTGGCCGATTCCTGGACCGTCAGCGAGGACGGCAAGGTCTATACCTTCAAGCTCAAGGACGGCTTCAAGTTCGAGAGCGGCGCGCCGATCGACGCGGCGGCGGTCAAGTATTCCTTTGATCGGGTGCTCAAGATGGCCGGCTGCGGCCGCTTCTTTCTGACCGATGGCTTCATCGATCCGGTGATCATCGATTCCGTCGAGGCGCCTGACGCCAGCACCGTCGTCATCACGCTCAACCGCCCCAACGCCAACATGCTGGTGGATTGGGCGACCCATGCCGGCTCGATCGTCGATCCCGCCGTGGTCGAGGCCAATGGCGGCGTTGTCGAGGGGCAGCCGAACCAGTTCATGTCGTCCAACGTGACGGCCTCCGGCCCGTTCCTGCTCGAGGCCTATACGCCCAACCAGTCGGCACGCATGGTCGCCAATCCGGCTTTCGCAGGTGAGGCGCCTGCTTCTTCCGCCATCCAGGTCAACTGGATCGCCGCGGCGCCGACGCTGCTGCTCCAGGCTCGCACCGGTCAGGCCGACATCACCTTCGGCATTTCCAAGCAGGCCGCGACCACGCTCAAGGATAGCCAGGACGTGCGCGTACTGGCCTATACCAATCCCTTCGTGCAGCAGATGATGCTGCCCAATAGCAAGGCGCCCTGGGATAATCCGAAGGTGCGCGAGGCCGTGGCTCATGCCGTGCCCTATCAGCAGATCGTGGACCGCATCGCCTATGGTTACGGTACGCTCTATTACGGGCCGATCCCGCCGAGCCTGCCCGGCTTCAACGCCGACCTGAGCAAGCCGGTCGAGTTCGACCTCGACAAGGCCAAGGCGCTCCTCGCCGAGAGCGGCGTGACGCTGCCGATCGAGGTGGAAGTGCTGGTGCAGGAAGGCGATGCCACCCAGCAGCAGATTGCCACCGTCCTCCAGAGCACCTGGGCGGACCTGGGCATCAACCTCAAGATCCGCGTGGCGCCCGGCGCCGAGTACCAGGATCTGACGCAGGGCCACAAGGTCCAGTCGCTGATGCGCCTGGATGGGCCGGGCGTGTTCGAAGCCGGCTATTACTTCGGCTACGACGTCATGTGCAACAACCCCAACAACCTCACGGAATACTGCGATCCGGCCGTCGACGAGCTGGTGAACAAGTTGCGGGCAACCGCCGACGCCACCGAGCGCCAGGCGATCCTAGACGAGATCACCACCAAGTGGCGCGCGGGCTATCCCAAGCTGCAGTTCTTCGAGGATCAGCCAGTAGTGGTCCTGAGCAAGGCGGTCACCGACTTCACCTTCGCTCCGCTGCCCGACTATCGCACCTGGCGCAAGTAACAAGCCCACACTAGGAGGCAAGACCTATGGCTACGCGAATTGGTGTCGACATCGGCGGCACCTTCACGGACCTGGTATATTTCGATGAAGAGACCGGACGGACGGTCGAGGGCAAGGTCCCGACCGTTCCCTCCGCGCCCGAAGAGGGCGTGGCGCGCGCCGTAACCGAGCACGTGCCGGCCGATATCATCGCCAGCGCCGCCTATTTCCTGCACGGCACGACGGTGGGGCTCAACGCCCTGCTCGAGCGCCGCGGCGCCAAGGTCGGCCTCATCACCACCACCGGTTTCCGCGACGTGCTCGAAATCCGCCGCGGCGACCGTGCCGAAATGTACAACCTCTTCTGGAAGCAGACGGTGCCTCTGGTGCCGCGCCGCCTGCGCCTGGAAGCGGACGGCCGCATGCTCGGCTCGGGCGAGGAAATGACCCCGCTCGACCGCGCCTCGGTTCTTGCCGCTTACGAAATCCTCAAGGCCGAGAAGGTCGACAGCATCGCCGTCTGCCTTCTCAACGCCTATGCCAATTCCAGGCATGAGCTCGAAGTCGAACGCATCCTGCGCGATGCCGGGTTCGTGGGCGGCATTTCGCTCTCGCACAAGATTTCGGGTGAATACCGCGAATACGAGCGCACCAGCACCACGGTGATCGATGCCTTCGTGCGCGGCCGCATGTCCAATTACCTGCGGCGCCTGGAAGGCAAGCTGCGCGAACTGGGCTTCAAGGGCGAATGCCTCATCACCCGTTCAGGCAGCGGCTCCATGACCTTTGCCGAGGCCGAGGATCGTCCGTTCGAAACCATCATGTCCGGCCCGGTCGGCGGCGCTCAGGGCGCTGGCGAGTTGGCCAAGATGCTCGACATCGATACCCTCATCACCGCTGACGTGGGTGGCACGAGCTTTGACACCGCGCTCATCCTCAAGGGCGAGCCGCAGGTGCTGTTCGAGGGCGTCATCGACAACATGCCCGTGCAGACCCCGTGGGTCGATGTCCGCTCCATCGGCTCGGGCGGCGGCTCCATCGCCCATGTCGATATCGGCAACCTGATGCGCGTCGGCCCGCAGAGCGCCGGCGCCGTGCCGGGCCCGGCCTGCTACGGCAAGGGCGGCACCGTGCCGACCATGACCGACGCTGCGGCCCACCTCGGTATGCTCGGGCCGGGCAATCTCGCCTCGGGCATCAATCTCGATTTCGACCAGGCCAAGGCGGCGCTCGCGCCGGTGGCAGATGCCATCGGGCAGGACGTGGAAGCCACCGCTGCCGGCGTGCTGCGCATCGCCAGCGCCTCCATGGCCAATGCCATGCGTGAAATCTCGGTGGAGCAGGGGCTCGATCCCCGCAAGATGACCCTGCTGCCCTTCGGTGGCGCCGGTCCGCTCATGGCGACGCTCCTTGCCGACGAACTGCGCATGAACCGCATCGTCGTGCCGCCCATGGCCGGCAATTTCAGCGCCTGGGGTCTCCTTGGCGCCGACATGGTGCAGTCCGCGGCGCGGACCCGCATCATGGATTTCGTCGGGGCCAGCGTGCCGGCGATCAACGAGGTGCTGGCCGGTCTCTTCAAGACCATCAGCGAGCGCTCGGATCGTTCGGAAGAGGGCGCGGTGAAATCCGCTCGTCTCGACCTGCGCTACAAGGGCCAGGAGCACTGGCTTTCGGTGGAAGTGCCCTATGAGGGCGGCAGCCTGGCCGAAGATGTCGGCAGCATTGCCGAGCGTTTCCGCGCCGAATATCGCCGCGCTTTCGGCAACACCATGAACGACGCCATCGAGATCGTCTCGGTCCGCGCCACCGTTCGCGTGCCGCTGCCGCGTCGCGAGGCCCGGTTCGAGCACAAGCCGGTGGCGAGTGCCGAGAGCCGCAGCATCGATGCCTATTCCTTCGAGAAGGGCGCACGCATGCCGTTCAAGGTCGTGCCGCGCAACAGCATCGATGGCGGGCTCAAGGGCCCGGCCATCATCACCGAAGGCACCACCACCACCTATCTCGATGCCGAATGGACCGCCAGCATTGGCAATTCCGGCGAAATGATCATGGAACGAGGCATCTGACTATGAAGCGCAGGGAACCCGTCATCCACCAGGCCGGCGTGCCGAGCAAGGGCCTGGTCACCAATTCCGATCCCATCACCACCGAAGTCGTGCGCCACGCGCTCAACTCGGCGGCCAACCAGATGAAGCGCGCGCTCATCCGCACCGCTTTCTCGCCAATCATCTATGAAGTGCTCGACTTTGCCGTCGCCATCTATGACCGCGAATTGCGCATGCTGGCCCAGGCCCCGAGCCTGCCCATCTTCATGGGCACGCTCAACTTCGCGGTCGCCGAGGCGGTCAAGAATGTGGGCGGCGAAGGCAAGCTCTTCGACGGCGACGTGCTGATGTACAACTGGGCTTACGGCACCGGCTCGCACCCGCAGGACATGGTCATCGTGATGCCGGTGTTCTTCAAGGACGAACTGATCGGCTACACGGCGATCAAGGGCCACTGGCTCGATATCGCCGCCAAGGACCCCTATTGCACCGACACCACCGACGTCTTCCAGGAAGGCACGGTGTTCCCGGGCGTCAAGATCTACAAGAAGGGCGAACTCAACGACGACATCTACCGCATGGTGCTCGGCAACAGCCGCGTGCCCAAGGCAGTGTCGGGCGACCTCGATGCCCAGGTCACCGGCTGCCGCGTCGGCGCCAAGAGCTTCCTCGAAGTGGTCGAGCGCTTCGGCCTCGATACCTATCGCGATGCCGTCGAGCAGATGTTCGACCACGGCGAAACCATCATTCGCAGCTTCTTCGAGAAGATCCCCGATGGCCGCTATGTCGGCCACGGCGAGATGGACGATAACGGCGTCACAACCGACAAGATCCCGTTCGAGATCGCCGTCGAGGTGAAGGGCTCCAATGTCCGCATCGACTTCTCGAACGTGCCGGACGAGCAGGGCGGTCCCGTCAATTCGCCGCTACCCTCGACCATCTCGGCGAGCCGCGTGGCCATCACCATGCTGGCCGGTTACGGCGAGTCCCCGCACGAGGGCCATTTCCGCCCGATCGAAGTGGTGACGCGTCCGGGCAGCATGTTCGATCCGCTGCCGCCCGCGCCGTGCTTCCTCTACGGCTGGCCGGCCCTGCAGGCCATCGAAGTCATCTACAACGCCATCGCCAAGGCCCTGCCGGCCAGCGTTCCGGCTTCCAGCGGCGGTTGCATCTGCTCTGTCGTCTGGTGGGGTACCCGCGAGGCGACCGGAGAAGCCTGGGCCGATGGTGCTCCCCATCCCGTCGGTCAGGGCGCGTGGGATGGCGGGGACGGCGGCACGATGCTGCATATCGCCGAATCCGCCACCCGCTTCACCCCGGTGGAAGTGTGGGAAGCCCGCAATCCGTGGATCGTGGATCGCCTCGCGCTCGCCCAGAACTCGGGCGGCCCCGGCAAGTATCGCGGCGGCGCCGGCATCGACCTGCATTTCCGCATGACCGAGGACACCTACATCACCACCGTGTGCGACCGCTCCAAGAACAATCCCTGGGGCCTGCAGGATGGCGGCGAGGCGCGGCCGAACAATGCCGTTGTCCGCCTGCCGGACGGCTCGGTACATAACGTGCCCAAGACCACGCGCTTCCTCGTGCCCAAGGGCGGTGTGCTCGAACTCCATACCGGCGGCGGTGGCGGCTACGGCTCGCCCTCCGAGCGCAGCATCGAGAGCGTCAAGGCCGATCTCGCCGAGGGTTACATCTCGGAAGATTTCGCCCGCGAGCACTATCCCCACGCCTTCCAGTAACGCCACGACCCGGCGGGCTTCGGCCCGCCGCTCCATCCTCGGGTGAGAACGATCTTAATGCCACGGACCCTCCGCCGCTTCCTCAACGACCCGGAAATGCTCCTCGGCGTCGTCGTCATGCTGGCGCTCGTCCTCACCGCCATTCTCGGCCCCTTCGTCTGGCGCATCGATCCGCTCAAGGTCGACATGCTGTCTTCCCTCATGCCGCCCGATTGGCAGCATCCGATGGGCACGGACGATGTGGGCCGGGACGTTCTCGCCCGCTTCATCAGCGGCGCGCAGGTGTCCCTGCTCGTTTCCCTCGTGGTGACGGTCGCCGGCACGCTGATCGGCGGCGCGCTGGGCCTCGCCGCCGGTTTTGCCGGCGGCTGGTTCGATATTTTCGTCTCCCGCGTGATGGACGCCATCCTCTCCTTCCCGCCACTGATCCTCGCCATGGCCGTCGCCATCGGCCTCGGGCCCGGCGTCACCTCGGCGGTGATCGGGGTCATCCTCGCCGCCATCCCCTGGTATTATCGCCTGCTCCGAAGCGAGGTGATGCGCATCCGCAATCTCGCCTATATCGACGCTGCCCGCGCGCTCGGAACCTCGCCGGCCAAAACCATTGTGCGTCACGTGCTGCCTCAGACCGTTTCGACGCTGTTCATCCAGGCTTCATCGGTGTTCAGTTTCTCCATCCTGACGCTGGCCGGGCTCGGCTTCGTCGGCCTCGGCATCCAGCCGCCGGTGCCTGAATGGGGCACCATGATTACCGAAGGCCTCGCCTACGCGCTCACCGGCCAATGGTGGCTTGGCCTGTTCCCTGGCCTCGGCATCTTCCTGCTCGCCGCTGCGGCCAACCTCGTCGCCGACCGTCTGCGCGACTTCTACGATCCCAAATCGGCAGCGATGGCGGGCTAGCGCATGTTCAGGTTCGTCAGCGAAAAGGCCGTTTCGGCCCTGCTCACCCTCTTCGGCGCCTCGATCATCGCCTTCGTGATCCTGCGCGCCGTGCCGACCAATCCGGCGCGCCTCATCGCTGGCCCCTTCGCCACCGACGACGTGATCGCCAAGATCGAAGCCAGCATGGGCCTCGATAAGCCCTTGCCGCAGCAATATCTCGACTATGTCGTCAACTTCTTCAAAGGCGACTGGGGCTTTTCCTACAGTGCCGGCCAGCCGGTGCTCGACCAGATCGCGGCGCGCCTCCCGGCCAGCGCTGAGCTGGCGCTCTACGCCTTTCTCTTCGCCTTTATCGGCGCGGTGCTGGTAACGGTGCTCGTCGCTTTCTCACGTTCGCGCCTGCTTGACCAGATCCTGCGCGGCTTCGCCTTCGCGTTTGTCGGCGTACCGCCGTTCTGGATCGCGCTGGTCTTCCTGATGATCTTCTTCGAGCGGCTGGGCTGGTTCCCGGGGCCAGTCGGGCGCGGCACGCCGCCGGCCGAGATCATCACCGGCTTCTACACCATCGACTATCTGCTGGAGGGCAATATCGGCGGCTTCCTGAACGCCCTTCACACCCTGGCGCTACCCGCCTTTGCGCTGGCATTGGGGCCGATGGGCTACCTCATCCGCCTGCTGCGCGCCAACCTGCTCGACACCGGCAACGAGCCATTCGTCACGGTGCTCCATTCCAAGGGCGTGGCGCCGCTCGGCATCCAGTTCGGCCACATCCTGCCCAACGCCTTCCTGCCTACGCTGACGGCTGGCGGCCTCATCCTCGCCCAGCTTCTTGGCGGCAGCGTGCTGGTCGAGCGCATCTTCTCCTGGCCTGGCGTCGGCAGCCTCGTCATCGATGGCATCCTGCGCCAGGACTATGCCGTTGTGCAGGCCTTCATCATGCTCAGCGCCATCATCTATATAGCGGTCAACCTTCTGGTCGATGTCCTTTACGGCGTCGTCGATCCGCGCGTCCGCAGGAGCTGACATGACCGGCCAGCCCCTCCTTTCCGTCCGCAACCTGCGCACCCGTTTCACCACGGCGCGCGGCCCCATCCACAGCGTCGACGATGTCTCCTTCGATGTCGCGCCGGGCAAAACACTTGGCCTTGTGGGGGAGTCCGGTTCGGGCAAATCCGTCACCAGCCTCTCGATCATGCGCCTTATCGAGCGTGGGGGCGGGGAGATCGTCAACGGCTCGATCCTGCTCGATCGCGGCAAGGGCCCGGAGGGCATCACGCGTCTTGGCGAGCGGCAGATGCGCCGCATCCGCGGCAATGAGATGGCCATGATCTTCCAGGAGCCTATGACCAGCCTCGATCCCGTCTGGTCCATCGGCGCGCAGATCGCAGAGACCATCCGGCTGCACCAGGGTGTCGGCAAGGCCGAGGCGCGGCGGCAGGCGATCGAGATGCTGCGCCTTGTCGGCATCCCCGCGCCAGAACGTCGGGTCGACGATTATCCGCACCAGCTCTCCGGCGGCATGCGCCAGCGCGTGATGATCGCCATCGCGCTCTCCTGCCGCCCGGCGCTGCTCATCGCCGACGAACCGACCACGGCGCTCGACGTGACGATCCAGGCGCAAATCCTCGATCTCATTGCCCGCCTCCAGAGCGAGATCGGCATGTCGGTGGTGTTCATCACCCACAATCTCGGCGTCGTCGCCCAGATCGCCGACGAGGTCGCGGTGATGTATGCCGGCCAGATCGTCGAGCGCGGCCCGGTGCGCGAGATCTTCGCCAATCCGCGCCACCCCTATACGGTCGGGCTGCTCCGCTCGATCCCGCGCGCCGGCTCGTCGCAATCGGACACGCCCGATACGCGCCTCGCCACCATCGGCGGCGCGCCGCCCAGCCTCATCGACCTGCCGCCCGGCTGCCGCTTCGCGCCGCGCTGCCCGCTGGCGACGGCGGCCTGCACCGAGCAGACGCCGCAGATCGAGGAGGTTGCCCCCGATCACGGTTCGCGCTGCCTGCGCTGGCGGGAGGTGGCCGCATGAACGCGTCTGCAACCGAACTGCTCAAGGTCGAAGGCCTCACCAAGCGCTTTCCGCTGCGCGGCAGCCTGCTCAACCGCACCAAGCGCTATGTCCACGCCGTCGAGGACGTGAGCTTTTCCGTCCGTCGCGGCGAGGTGCTGGGGCTGGTCGGCGAATCCGGCTCTGGCAAGACCACGATCGGCCGCATGATCATGCGCCTGACCGATCCCACCGATGGCCGCATCACCTATGCCGGGCAGGATATTTCCCAGCTCGACCGCAAGGCCATGCTGCCGTTCCGGCGGCACATCCAGATGGTGTTCCAGGACCCGTTCTCGAGCCTCAATCCGCGCGCCACGGTCGGCAAGCTGATCGCCGAGGGCATGGAGGTTCACAATATCGGTTCGCCCGGCGCCCGCCAGCTCGAGGTGGCGCGGCTGCTCCAGCTCGTCGGCCTGCGCGAGGACGCCGCCCAGCGCTTCCCGCACGAATTCTCCGGCGGCCAGCGTCAACGCATCGTCATTGCCCGCGCTTTGGCGGTTAACCCCGATTTCATCGTCGCGGACGAGCCGGTCTCCGCGCTCGACGTTTCCGTGCAGGCGCAGGTGCTGAACCTCCTGCAGGACCTCAAGGAAGAGCTGGGCCTGACCATGCTCTTCATCTCGCACGACCTTTCGGTCGTCGAGCATTTCTGCGACCGCGTCGTGGTCATGTATCTGGGCCGCATCATGGAGATTGCGCCGCGTCGCGCGCTCTACGCTGCCCCCAAGCATCCCTACACCGAGGCGCTGCTCTCGGCCTCGCCGGTGCCCGATCCCGATCACAAGGTCAGCCGCGTGGTCATCCAGGGCGATCTGCCCAGCCCCATCGATCCACCCAGCGGCTGCGTCTTCCGCACCCGCTGCCGCTTCGTGCAACCGGCCTGCGCGCAGGCCGTGCCGCCGCTGCGTGAAATCGCTCCCGGCCATTTCAAGTCCTGCATCCGCGACGACATCCTCTAGCTCAGGAGTTTCCCGTGCCTCTTCTCAATTCGATCGCCGAGCGCACCGAGGAAATCGCGCGCTGGCGGCATGACATCCATGCCCACCCGGAGCTGCTCTATGAGGTGCAGCGCACCGCCGGGGTGGTCGAAGGGCTGCTCGGCGCGTTCGGCGTCGACGAGATCGTGACCGGCATTGGCCGCACCGGCGTCGTCGGCGTCATCGGTGGGCGTGGCGGGCCGGGCAAGACCATCGCGCTGCGCGCCGAGCTGGACGCGCTGCCCATTCGCGAAAAGAGCGGCAAGCCGCATGCCAGCACGGTCGAGGGGCTCATGCATGCCTGCGGCCATGACGGCCACACGGCCATGCTGCTGGGCGCCGCCAAATACCTGGCGGAAACCCGCGCTTTCCCGGGCACCATCATTGTCGTCTTCCAGCCCGCAGAAGAGGGCGGGGCAGGCGGGCAGGCCATGATCGATGACGGATTGCTCGACCGCTTCGGCATCGAGGAGGTCTATGGCATGCACAACCTGCCGGGCCTGCCGGTCGGCGATTTCGCCACTTGCGCCGGGCCGATGATGGCGGCTGTCGATGAGTTCGACGTTACCATCCACGGCAAGGACGGACACGCCGCCTGGCCGCACCTGACCGTCGATCCGATCCTCGTGGCCGGCTACGTTCTCGTCGCCATTCAGTCGATCATCGCGCGCAATCTCGATCCCCTGGGCACCGCGGTGCTCTCGGTGACCCGCATCGCGGCCGGCTCCGCCTATAACGTCATTCCCTCGCAGGCGACCTTGGGCGGCACCGTCCGCACGCTGGCGCCGGAGGTGCGCGACCTCATGGAGGAGCGCTTTACCCGCATCGTCGAGCAGACGGCCGCTGCTTACGGGGCGACCGCGACGGTGGACTATCGGCGCGGCTACCCCGCCACCATTACCGATCCGGCCAAGACCGCCGTAGTTGCCCAAGTGGCGCGCGATGTCGTCGGAGCAGGGCGCGTCAACGACGCCATGGTGCCCTTGATGGGCGGCGAGGATTTCGCTTTCATGCTCCAGCAACGGCCGGGCGGCTATGTCTTCGTCGGCAACGGGCCGTCGAGCGGCCTCCATACCGACACCTATGATTTCAACGACGAGCTTATTCCCACCGGCGTCAGCTTCTGGGTGCGGCTCGCCGAAACCGCCACCCGGCGCTAGGGGCAAACAATGCGGTCGAGCAAGGTCATCCATATCGTCGGCGCTCATGCCGAAGGCGAGGTGGGCGATGTCATCGTGGGCGGCGTGCTGCCGCCGCCGGGTGAAACGCTCTGGGAGCAATCGCGCTTCATCGCGCGCGACGAGACGCTGCGCAACTTCGTGCTCAACGAGCCGCGCGGCGGCGTCTTCCGCCACGTTAACCTGCTCGTGCCGCCCAGGAATCCAAGCGCCCAGATGGGCTGGATCATCATGGAGCCGGCCGACACGCCGCCCATGTCCGGCTCCAACTCCATCTGCGTTTCGACCGTCCTCCTCGATACCGGCATCATCCCGATGCAGGAACCGCAGACGCATATGGTGCTCGAAGCGCCGGGCGGGCTCATCGAAGTCACCGCAGATTGCCGCAACGGCAAGGCCGAGCGCATCAGTGTGCAGAACGTGCCGTCCTTCGCCGACAGGCTCGATGCCCAGATCGAGGTCGAGGGCCTCGGCACCATCACGGTCGATACCGCCTATGGCGGCGACAGCTTCGTCATCGTGGATGCCCCAGGCCTCGGCTTCGCGCTGACGCCGGACGAGGCCCGCGACCTCGCCGAAACCGGCATCGCCATCACGGCGGCGGCCAACGAGCAACTCGGTTTCGTCCACCCGGAAAACCCGGATTGGGACCACATATCCTTCTGCCAGATCGCGGCACCCGTAACGCGCGAGGCCGGCGTGCTCACCGGCAAAAATGCCGTCGTCATCCGCCCCGGCAAGATCGATCGTTCGCCTACCGGCACCGGCTGTTCGGCCCGCATGGCGGTGCTGCGCGCGCGTGGTCAGCTGGAGATCGGCGAAACCTTCGTCGGCCGCTCGATCATCGATTCCGAGTTCCGCTGCCATATCGCGCAGGACACGACCATCGCCGGGCGTCCGGCGATCCGTCCTGTTATCTCGGGCCGCGCATGGGTTACCGGCACCAGCCAGCTGATGCTCGACCCCGACGATCCCTGGCCGTCGGGCTATAGGCTCTCCGACACCTGGCCCCGGCTGGTTTGAGGCCGTCAGCCCAGCCGCTGGGTCGATTGGGGATCGAACACATGCGTGGCCCCGGGCGCCGGGCTTAGCCGCAGCGTCTGGCCCGGTGCCGCCTGCAGGCGATGGTGGAAAAGGGCGATGATCTCGGCCCCGCCGATGGAGAATGTCACCTGCGTATCCGAGCCCATGGGTTCGACCAGCAAAACCTGCGCTGGCAACCCGCCGGTTTCGACGATATCGAAATGCTCCGGGCGAATGCCCAGCGTGATGGCCCGGCCGTCTTCCAGTTGCAGCCCGGCCGGAAGCGGCAGGGTATTGCCCGCCGGATCGGCGAAGGCGCCGGCTTTGACCGCGCCGGGCAGGAAGTTCATGGCCGGCGAGCCGATGAAGCCTGCCACGAAGAGATTGGCGGGACGGTCGAAGAGTTCGAGCGGCGCGCCGATCTGCTCGACGCGACCGGCATTCATCACCACGATCTTGTCGGCCATGGTCATGGCCTCGACCTGATCGTGGGTGACATAGACCGTTGTGGTCTTGAGCCGCTGGTGCAGCCCCTTGATCTCGCCGCGCATCACCACGCGCAGCTTGGCATCAAGGTTGGAGAGCGGTTCGTCGAACAGGAACACCTGCGGATTGCGCACGATGGCGCGGCCCATGGCGACGCGCTGGCGCTGGCCGCCAGAGAGCTGGCCGGGACGACGCTGGAGCAGGGGCTTGAGGCCGAGGATATCGGCAGCCCAGTTCACGCGCTCGGCGATCTCGGCCTTGCTGGCGCCGCGATGCTCGAGCGAAAAGCCCATGTTCTTCTCGACCGTCATATGCGGATAGAGCGCATAATTCTGGAACACCATGGCGATGTCCCGGTCCTTGGGTTCGAGGTCGTTGACGACGCGGTCGCCGATTTCGAGTTCACCCGAGGTGATGGCTTCGAGCCCGGCGATCATGCGCAGCAGCGTGGACTTGCCGCAGCCCGAGGGGCCGACCAGCACCACGAACTCGCCCTCGGCGATATCGATGTCCACGCCATGGATGACGTCGGTGCTGCCGTAGCTCTTCTTGATGTTGCGAAGGGTAACGGGGGCCATGGGCTAACCTTTAAGACCGGTATGGGCGAGGCCTTCGATGAACTGGCGCTGCGCGAAGATGAAGACGATGAGCACGGGGATGGCCGTGAGCGTGGCCGCGGCGAGCTGGATGTTCCACATCGGGCCCTGGTAGGCGTCGACATACTGGGTCAGCGCCTGCGGCAGGGTGAACCGCTCCGGGCTCGTCAGGAACACGATGGGCTCGAGATAGAGGTTCCACGAGTGGAGGAAGGTGAAGATGGCCACCGCCGCCAGAGCCGGGCGGGCGAGGGGCAGGGCGATGGTCCAGAAGATCTTGAAGCGACCGAGCCCATCGACGCGCGCGGCTTCCTCCAGCTCGCCCGGCAGGGCGATGAAGAACTGGCGCATGACGAACGTGGCGAAGACGCTGGGCGCGCCGAAGATGGGAACGAGGATCAGCGGCCAGTGCGTGTTGACCATCCCCCATTTGAGGAACATCTGGAACAGCGGCACGATGGTGACTTCGGACGGGATCAGCAGCCCCAGCAACACCACCATGAAGATGAAATTGGCGCCGGGGAATTTTATGCGCGCGAAGGCGTAGCCGGCCATCGAGGAGACGATCATCGTGCCGATGGTGACGAGAGCCGCGATATAGGCCGAGTTCCAGTATTGCTGCGCGAAGGGCTGCAGCTTGAACACCTGCCCATAGGTCGAGAAGTCGAACGAGCGGGGGATGAGGTCGGGCGGGAAGGCGAAGATCTGGTCGATGGGTTTCACCGACGAGGTCACCATCCACCAGGTCGGAAAGACGAAGGGGATGGCGAGCACGCAGAGCAGCCCATAGATCGCGATCTTGGCGCGCGGGGAGAGCTCAGTTTTCATAGAACACGATCCTGCGGCGCATCTGCCACTGGGCAAAGGTGAGGATGGCGACGATCACGAACAGCAGGATCGAGATGGTGGCGCCATAGCCGAAGCGGTGGAACTGGAAGGCCTGCTGGTAGAGGTAATAGACAAGCACCGTCGTCGACATTCCCGGCCCGCCCTGCGTCAGCACGGCGATCTGGGCGAAGACCTGAAGCGAGCCGACGATGGTGATGATCGAGGTCAGCATGATCGTCGGGCTGATGAGCGGCAGCGTGATGCGGCGGAACTGCTTGAAGCGCGAGGCGCCATCGACGCGCGCGGCCTCATAGAGCTCCTTGGGCACGCCCTGGAGGGCGGCAAGGAACAGCACCATGTTGAGGCCGACATTCTTGAACACCTGCACGACGATCACCGAGATCATCGCGGTAGTCGGATGGCGCAGCCAGTTGGGGCCTTCGACCCCGATCATGCCGAGCAGCCCGTTGATGCCGCCATTGGCCTGCAGCAGGAAGCTCCAGACGATAGTCCAGGCGACGAGCGAAACCACGACGGGCGAGAAATAGATCGTGCGGAAGACCACGATGCCCTTGAGCTTCTGGTTGACCAGCACGGCCAGCAGCAGCGCCAGGCTCATGTTGAAGACGACGAGGCCCACCGAGAAGATCGCCGTGGCGCCGAGCACTTCGGGCAGCGCCGGGTCGGAAAGGAGTTTTCGGTAATTGGCGTCGCCCTGGAACTTGAAGGTGCCGGCGAGCACGTTCCATTCGTGGAGCGAATACCAGAAGACGAGGCCCAGCGGGATCAGGACGAAGACGATGATGCCGATGAGCTGGGGTGCGATGAAGAGGTAACCGGCGAGGCCGTCGCGGCGCTCGATGGTCCAGAAGGGGCGCTTGCGCGCCCGATCCGGTGTCTGTTGCGTGGCGACGGCCATGGGTTCGGTCCTTACTGGGCGAGCAGCGGCGCGATGCGGTCGCAGGCGGACTGCAGCACGGCCGGCACGTCGGCGTCGGCGGTCCACATGGCGTCGAGCGCAGCGCGAACGGTCTGCTGGATTTCAGCGAAACCGGAATGGCCCGGTTTCACGACGCCGGTGGAGATGCCCTTGACCACGACGGCCTCGATCTGCTCGGGCGTGAGCAGCGGGTTGGCCTTGCCCAGCACGTCGGCATTGAGCAGCGAGGCGCGTGCCGGCGGGAAGAACTGGGCGAGCTTGGCGCTGTTGTCGGGGTTGGTGAAGAAGGCGAGGAAATCGGCGGCTTCCTTGGGGTTCTTGCTGTTGGCAAAGACGCCGATACCGGCCTGGCCGATCACCGCATATTCACCGGCCGGGCCGGCGGGGAGCGGCACCAGATCCCAGGAGAACGGGTTCTCCTTGGGCAGCAGCGAGGCGCGGCTGATCTGGGTGATGGTCATGGCGGCGTCGCCGGCGAAGAAGTCGGCATTGATGCCGGGGCCGGGAATGGCCTTCTGCTTGAAGATGGCGTCGTGGATGAAGGTCATCGCGTCGACCATCGGCTGCTCGGTCATCGTGCAGGTCTTGCCGTCCGCGCTCCAGGGCGTGGCGCCCCAGCCGTTCCAGATCGTGGCGAGGTTGTCCCAGACCTTGTAATCGAAGTCGCGGACGATGAGGCCCTGCTTGCCTGAGGCGGCGACGGCGGCGTTGACAGCCATGGCGTTCTGCCAGTTCCACTCGCCGGCGGCGATCATCTCGGCGGGCGTCTTCTGGCCGGCGGCCTTGATGACGTCGTTGTTGACGAACATGCCGAAGGGCGAGGTCGAGAACGGATAGGCGAAGATTTCGCCGTCAGCGCTCCACAGTGCCAACGAGCTCTGCGTCACGTCGGCGAGGTTGTAGCCCTCGGTGGCCTCGAACGTGGCCTTGAGCGGGGAGAGTGCGCCCGAGTTGACGAAATCGCCGGCCGTGGTCTCGAGAATCCAGGCGAGATCGGGCGCGTTGCCGCCGGCGATCTGCGTGGTGAGCGTGGTCGTATAGCTGTCGAAGGGCAGCGAGTCGAACGTGACGGAGACGTTGGGGTGATTGGCCTTGTAGGCGTCCGCGATCTCGTTGAAGAGCTTGAGATGCGCCTCGTTGGCGGTCCACAGCGTCATGCGCAGGTTGATCGCATCCTGGGCGAACACGCTCGTCGCCAGCAGCGGGAGCGCGATGCCGGCAAGCGCGGCGGCGGTCCGAATCGATAAAATTTGACTCATTTTTTGACGTTCCTCCTTTTGGTTTTTAGTAGCCCCGCACATCCGGCCAGCGGATTTCGACGCCCTCCTGATAGAGGCGAGCCTGGAAGTCGCCGAGCAGGCCATCGTCGGCCTGAACTGCGTGCGGAGTGAGACGGTTTTCGAGGCAGTGCGCGGCCAGCAGGCCGGCGACCTCGCCCACGTTCCATTCGACCGGATGCAGGCGGTAGCTGCCGTTGGTGATGTGCGTGGTGCCGATGTTCTTGCCGGCGGGCAGCAGGTTCTTCATGCGGCGCGGGAGCAGGGCGCCCAGCGGGATTTCGAACGGGCACGAACCCACGTCGACATAGTTGTCGCCACCCGTCGAGGGATGCAGGTCGATGCGGTACATGCCTACGCCGATGGAGTCGCGATAGCTGACCGCGCCGCGATCGCCGCGGACGGCGAGCGACAGGTCCTGCTCCACCACGGTGGTGACGGCGCGGATGCGGCGGCTCTCGCGGATATAGGGCGCCATGGCCAGACCATGCTCGGTGCCGGTGACGTCGCCACGCAGGCGCAGGCCGGGGAAGCCGACGCCGCCATCGGTGCGCGGCGCCTCGGTCTGCAGCCAGTAGAAGGCGGAGTAGGAGAGGTCGGCGGCCGCCTTGATACGCCGGGCGTATTCGTCCTCGGAGATGTCGATGATCGGCGCTTCGAAATAGTCGATCATCGGCCAGTTCACGAGGCAGATGTCGGATTCGTAGGCGCCGAGCACGAAGTTGCGGCGCGCGGCGATGCGGCGGAAGGTCCACAGGTTCCCGTCGCCCGGATTGCGGCGCTGGTCGGCATCGACCAGCAGCGGATCATCATCCGGGTTCGGCGTGAACGAGCGCGTGACGATTTCGAGCGTGCGCGGATGCGGGGAGTTCCAGCCGAGCAGCGGACCGCCCCAGAAGGCGGGCTGGTAGGCGCGCCAGAAGTCGTAATTGTCCGGCTTGTCGATGACGTGGTTGCCATCGACGTGATCGACGGCAAAGCAGATCGAGACGGCCTGCTGATTGTCCGGCTGCGCTTCGCTCGGCGCGCTGGGCTCGCCGGTCTCGGCCTGGGATTCGAAGCCCTTCACATATTCGGTGCCGGTCATCGGCAGGAGGTCGCCGAGTTCGGTGGCGTCGATGATGTAGGGCGCGCTGGCCACGACCTTGTCGCCGCTGTCGCGGTGCTTGAGCGTAACCGAGCGGACAATGTCGCCATCGACCTCGGCGCTGACCGGCTTATAGGGCTGGAGCATGGTGAGACGACCGCCGCCGCGATGGGGCAGCAGCATGGCTTCGAGCACGGCGAGGGCGACGCGCGGCTCGTGGCAGAGGCGCGAGACATGGCCAGCGCCCGGATTGAGATCGCCCCAGGCGCGCGAGCGCTCGGTCAGCGGGTAGTGGTCGCGATAATACTGGCGGATGCCGTTGCGGAGCGCACGATAGGTGCGCGTCACGCCGAACTGCTCGACCCAGGAGTGCTCGTCGGGCGGCACGGCCTGGCTGGTGAGCTGGCCGCCGATCCAGTCGAACTCTTCCGTCATGATGACGGTACGGCCGTTGCGCAGAGCTGCCAGGGCCGCCGCAACGCCGCCAAGTCCACCGCCCACGATCAGGATGTCTGCAGAATATTCTTTCACTTAACGCTTCCGGTTAGAGGGGGCGCCGAGGGTTTCGCCCTCGACCGTTTCGCAGGGCAGCAGTACTTGCCCCCCCGCGTTGTTGTTCTCGATCCGCTCGACGAGCATCGCCGTGGCGCGGCGGGCCATTTCCTCGCGCGGTATCGAAAAGGTGGTGAAATGCGTGCCCGTCTGCGCCGGCCGCACATGCGAGCCGAGCACCACGATCGAAAGATCCTGCGGCACCGAGAGGTTCTGCGAGCGCGCGGCGGCATCGACCACCACGGCGTCGGCCAGTTCGGTGAAGAACACCACCGTCGCCCCGCTCTCGCGGATGCGCGCCAGCACCTCGGCGGCGGGGCCGCCGACCGTCGGGATGTGGAGGACGAGTTCCAGCCCATCCAGCGCCGCGTTGAAGCCGCGCCAGCGATCGATGGAGGATTCCGGCCCCTTGTCCGGGCCGACATAGGCAATGCGGCGATGGCCCTTGGCCTTGGCCATCTCGGCGAGCTGTGCCGTCGCCTGGGCATAGTCGGCGCCGACATAGGGCACTGGCCCGCCGGCATCCTCGCGGCGGCCGACGGCGACGAAGGGATAGTCGCCCTTGACCAGTTGCTTCAGCTCCGCCCGGTCGAAATCGCGACCGAGGATGACGCAGCCATCGGCGAGGCGCAGGCGGTTGTTCTCGTCAAAGATCTTGCGCTTCTTGCTGGCGCCCGAACCGGTCAGCAGCAGCAGGTCGTAATGGGCCTGCTGGGCCGTTTCCTCGATGCCGAGGAGGAAGGGCAGGAAGAAGTCGGCCTGCGCGCTGGGGAAGGCAGGCTCGTAGGTGAAGACGCCGAGGATCTGGTTGAGGCCCCTGGCCATGCGCCGCGCGATGGGGTCGGCGACGTAGCCGGTTTCCTTGATCGCCTTGAGCACGCGGTCGCGCGTTTCCTCGGGAATGCGGCCCTCGGCCGCCTTGGCGTCGTTGAGGACGAGCGACACGGTGGCCTGGCTTACGCCCGCCAGACGCGCGATGTCGCGCTGCGTCAAACGCCCTGCCTTTGCCACTGATATCCTCCTCCAAAACCGCTAATACGTATTAGCAGCTAATGCGTATTAGCAAGTATGAGCGCGACGAGTCAATCCGGAGGCCGGCGGCAAATTGAGGATTGGTTTCCGGCGGCGGCTCGGCCGCCAGCGTCGCGGCCATGCGCCTCGTGCACGACTTCGGCCATCGCGTCCTGATCCTCGAGCGCGGGCCGCGAACCACCAATGCGGTGATGGCCATGCCGGCCGGCTACATGAAATACCTGGCGCGCGACACCTTCCTCGAAATGCACCAGACGGTGCCGCAGCCCCAGCTCGGCGGACGCGCGCCGACCGTGCCGGTGGCGAAGGCCCTGGGCGGCGGCAGTGCGGTCAACGCCATGGTCTATATGCGCGGCCAACGCGAGGATTATGACGAATGGAGCGATCGCCTCGGCGGGGAAGGCGGCTGGTCCTATGACGAACTGCTGCCGCACTTTACCGGGATCGAAAGCAATGCGATCTTCAACGACCGCTATCACGGCGTCGACGGCCAGCTAAAAGTCTCGTTCCCCGCCCATATCTGCGACACGACCGAGGATTTCCTCGTCGCCGCGCAGGCGCTCGGGCACCGCTTCAATCCTGATTTCAACGGCGCCGAGCAGGCCGGTGTCGGGATCATGCAGCACACCTATGGGCAATGGGGTCGCTATCGGCGGCGGTCTGACGCCAAGAAGGCCTTCCTGGATCCGCTCGACGGCGACCCGCGCCTCTCCATCATCACCGAGGCGACGGTGACGCGGCTGGTGATCGAGAAGGGCGTGGTGCAGGCGGTTGAATACCGGCATCGCGGTGAAACCCGGCGCGTCACCGCCGAACGCGAAGTGCTGCTGGCGGCGGGCAGCTACAATTCGGCCAAGCTCCTGATGCTCTCGGGCATCGGCCCGGCCGATCACCTGCGCAGCCACGATATCGCCGTGGCCGCCGACCTGCCGGTGGGCAGCAATCTGCAGGACCACCATGAAGTGCCGGTCATCGCTTCGACCACCGGCCGGTCCGGCTATTTCGGGCAGGACAAGGGCTGGCCGATGCTTCGCAACGGCCTGCAATATCTGCTGTTCAACAGCGGACCGGTCACCACCACGGGCATCGAGGCCTGCCTGTTCTACGATCCTGATGGCGGCGCGCGCCCAACCATCCAGCTCTATTGTGCCCCGATCGTCTATCTCGACCGCGACGTCAGCAGCGCCCGGCCGACCTGGGGCGTGACGCTGACCTCGTGCCTGCTGCGTCCGCGGGCGCGCGGCACGGTGCGCCTGCGCTCGCTCGATCCGCTGGACCGCCCGCTGGTCAATTCCAACTTCTTCGGCGACCCCGATGACCTGCGCCTCACGCTGGCCTCGCTCGCCCACGCCCGCCAGGTGCTGGCCGCCGGGCCGCTGGGCCGCAAGATCAAGGAGGAATTGCTGCCGGGCGCCGGCGCCTCGGACGAGGACCTGGTGAAGTTCTGCGGTCAGACGGTCAAGACCAATTACCACCCCGTCGGCACCGCGCCGATGGGGACTGACGGCGACGCCCGGGCGGTGGTCGACCCGCAATTGCGCGTCAGGGGCATTGCCGGGCTGCGGGTGATCGACTGCTCGATCATGCCTCAGATCGTCTCGGGGAACACCAATGCGCCCGCCATGGCCATCGGCAGCAAGGCGGCGGAACTGGTGGCCATGGGCGCATAGGGCGGCGACCGCTGCTGCCTTATTGCAGCCGGGGCGGGCCGGCGCGGTCGATGAGAGCGGGGATTTCGGCGGCGATGATCTGGCTGCACGCGGCGATGGCCTCGGCCATCGGCGAGGTGCGGCGCCAATGGATGGCGACGCTGCGCTGGAAGGTGGTCCGCTGGAAGGGCAGGATACTGTAGCCGCGGGAATCGAGCGCGCTGGGCAGGCAGGCCAGGGCCGGCAGGAAGGTCATGCCGACGCCGGCCGCCACCATCTGGCGCAGGGTCTCGAGGCTCGTGGCGCGAAACGTGGTTTCCTCGCGCGCGCCCACCTGCCGCGACGCCTCGAGCGCCTGGTCGCGCAGGCAATGGCCCTCTTCGAGCAGCATCAGCTTTTCGTCACGCAGGTCGCCGGGCTCGACGAAATCCTGGCGCGACAGCCGGTGGCTGCTGGGGACCGCGAGAAAGAACGGTTCGTCGAAGAGATGCAGGCTTTCCTGCTGCCCGTCTTCGGAAGGGTCCGCGAGAATGGCGGCGTCGAGCTGGCCCGAGGCAAGCTGCTGGCGCAGTACGCTGCTCTTTTCCTCGGTGAGCAGCAATTCCATCTCGGGGAAACGTATGCGGATCGGCGGGATGATGTGGGGCAGGAGATAGGGGCTGAGCGTCGGGAAGACGCCCAGCCGCAAGCGGTTCTGCGCGCCGCGCCGGGCCGATGCGGATTGCCTGAGTTCGGCCAGTTCGGCGAGGATGCGGCGGGCGCGGGCCACCACGTCGGTGCCGGCTGCGGTGAGGATCACGTTGCGCGGAATGCGCTCGACCAGCGCGACGCCCAGTTCGTCCTCGAGCTTGCGCAACTGGGTGGAAAGCGTCGGCTGGCTGACATTGCAGATCTCGGCCGCCCGGCGGAAATTCCGCTGGTCCGCCAGGGCGACGAGATATTCGAGATCGCGAATGTTCATGCCGGCCCTCTGCCTCAGGCTGCCGCCTCGGCAGCTGGCGCGCTGGTGCGGATCAGGTGATCGAAGGCCGAGAGCGCGGCCTTGGCGCCTTCGCCGGCAGCGATGATGATCTGCTTATAGGGCGTGGTCGTGCAGTCGCCGGCCGCGAAGACGCCCGGCAGCGAGGTTTCGCCGCTGGCGCTGACGACGATCTCGCCGCGCGGGGAGATGTCGAGCGTGTCCTTGAGCCATTCGGTATTGGGCAGGAGCCCGATCTGCACGAAGATGCCGTCCACCGCCAGCGATTGCTGCTGGCCGTCGGCGCGGTTCTCGTAGTGGAGGCCGATGACCTTGCTGCCGTCGCCGATGACCTCTGTGGTTTTGGCGGAGGTGAGGATGGTGACATTGGCGAGCGAGCGCAGCTTGCGCTGCAAGACGTCGTCGGCGCGCAATTGCTTGTCGAACTCGATGAGGGTGACGTGCGCCACCAGCCCGGCCAGGTCGATGGCCGCCTCGACGCCGGAATTGCCGCCGCCGATGACCGCCACGCGCTTGCCCTTGAACAGCGGGCCATCGCAATGCGGGCAGAAGGCTACGCCCTTGTTGAGATATTGTTCTTCGCCCGGCACGCCCATCTTGCGCCAGCGCGCGCCGGTGGCGAGGACGATGGAGCGGCCGGTTAGGCTCGCGCCGCTTTCGAGGGTGACCTTGTAGCCATCCGCGACCGCCTCGAGCTTCTGGGCACGTTGCAGGTTCATGATCTCGACGTCATAGTCGCGGACATGGGCTTCGAGCGCGGCGCCGAGCTTGGGGCCTTCGGTATGCGGCACCGAGATGAAATTCTCGATGGCCATGGTGTCGAGCACCTGGCCGCCGAAACGGTCGGCCACCACGCCCGTGCGGATGCCCTTGCGCGCCGCATAGACGGCAGCAGCAGCGCCGGCGGGGCCACCGCCGACCACCAGCACGTCAAACGTTTCCTGGGCATTGATCTTCTCGACGGCGCGATCGGCGGCGCCGGTATCGAGCTTGGCCACGATCTCCTCGGCGCCCATGCGCCCTGCGGCGAACGGCTGGCCGTTGAGGAAGATGGTGGGCACCGACATGACCTGGCGCGAGGACACTTCCGCCTGGAACAGCGCGCCGTCGATGGCGACATGGCTGACCTTGGGATTGATGGCGGCCATGAGGTTGAGCGCCTGCACCACGTCCGGGCAGTTCTGGCAGGAGAGCGAGAAATAGGTCTCGAAGCGCATCTCGCCATCGAGCGCCTTGATCTGGTCGAGCAGCGCCTGCTCGGCCTTGGGCGGATGGCCGCCGACCTGGAGCAGCGCCAGTACCAGCGAGGTGAATTCGTGGCCCATGGGCAGGCCGGCGAAGGTGAGGTTGATGTCCTGGCCGGGCGAGCTCAGCGCAAAGGAGGGCACGCGATGGCCGGCGGGGTCGCCGGCGACGACCGTGATCTTGTCCGACAGCGCTGCAATCTCGGCCAGCAATTCATCCATCTCGCGCGCCTTGGGCACGTCGCCCGAATAAGCGGTGATGACGACTGGGCGAGTCACCCGCCCGAGATAGGCCTTGAGCTGAGCCTTGAGATTTGCGTCCAGCATGGAAATACCGTTGATAGAGCCAAAGACAAGACGCCGCCCGGCTCGAAAGCCGGGAGGCCGGGCATCGGAATGCGGCGGCTTAGATCTTGCCGACGAGATCGAGCGAGGGGGCGAGGGTTTCTTCGCCTTCCTGCCACTTGGCCGGGCAGACCTCACCCGGATGCGAGCGTACATACTGGGCGGCCTTGATCTTGCGCAGCAGGTCGCTGGCGTCGCGGCCGATGCCCTCGGCGGTGATTTCCATGGCCTGGATAATGCCATCGGGATCGACGATGAAGGTGGCGCGGTCGGCCAGGCCCTCGGCTTCGCGCATAGCGTCGAAATTGCGCGTCAGCGTGCCGGTCGGGTCGCCGATCATGGTGTAGCGGATCTTGCCGATGGTGTCGGACGAGTCGTGCCAGGCCTTGTGGGTGAAGTGGGTGTCGGTCGAGACCGAGAACACTTCCACGCCCAGCGCCTGCAGGATGTCGTAATTGTCGGCCACGTCGCCCAGTTCGGTCGGGCACACGAAGGTGAAGTCGGCCGGGTAGAAGAAGAACACCGACCACTTGCCGAGCGCGTCGGCCTCGGTCACCTCGATGAACTTGCCCTGGCGGAAAGCCTGGGCCTTAAAGGGACGGATCGCGGTGTTGATCAATGCCATGTCAGATGTGTCTCTCAGTAAGTTCGCACGGGTGGGAGGTCCCGCACCCCGCGAGATAGCGACTACATCGAGATCTGCAAAATTGATTGTTCCAGAAATTTCGATTGATGAAATCTATCAATCGCTCGGGCATCGGAAAAGCAATTGAAAATCAGTGTGTTAGATTGGTGTTGGGTGCCTGAAGGGCGACATGCGGCGGGGTGCCGCACGTCGAAAGTCGCATGGAAAACCGGCTTCAGGCGACCGGTTCGGTCAGTTCGTCGCTGTCCGAAAAATCCTGCTGCGCTTCGGTCGGCACCGGGGCGTTGCCGATGGTGCCGCAGATATCGGTGAGCAGCCTTTCGATATAGCTGACGACCAGCGGCGTATGGCGCAGGCGGGGCTTGAGCAGCCAGAGATCGGTATGCTCGACCGGCAGCAGCGGCCTCCGCACGACGAGGCCGGACGGGATGTCCATGCCGGCAAAGGGCGGCACGACAGCAATGCCGGCGCCCTGGGCAACGAGCATGGCGGCGGTCTCTGAAAACGGCACTTCGATGCGGCGGTTCATGGTGCCGCCCGAAAGCTGGAACCAGCGTTCAGCGCGCGAGAACGAACAATCGCTCGAGGGCAGGGAGATCAGCGGCTCGTTGCGCAGGTCGTTGATATGCAATTCCTCGCGCGCCGCCAGCGCGTGGTCGGCGGGCAGCAGGCAGACGAGCGGGAAAGTGACGAGGTGCTGGCTCTCGATATCGGGGTGATCGACGGCAATGGCGCTCAGGCCGATATCGACCTGCTGGCTGGCCACCATGTCGATGATCTGGGGCGAGGGGCGCGACAGCACCTGCATGCGCAGGTCGGGCATCTGCAGGTTTTCGGCCAGCACGCGCGGCAGGAAGCGCACGGCGAAGGCGGGCGGCGCGGCGATGGAGATATTGCCCCATTCATGGGCGCGCAAGGCCCGCGCCACTTCCTTGATGCGGCCGGCGCCGGCGAAGACTTTGGTGACCTCGGTGGCCAGGATCTGCGCTTCGCGGGTCGGCACGAGCTGTCCGCCCTTGCGGTGAAAGAGCTGGAAACCGCAGCTTTCCGAGAAGGATTTGACCAGTTTGGAGATCGCGGGCTGGCTGATGCTGAGCCGTTCTGCCGCACGCGTCGCCGAGCCGGTTTCCATAACCGCATGGAATGCTTCGATTTGTCGGATGTTCATGCGACCATCATGAGGTTTGGTTATATTGGTGGGTTGAAATGATATTTGACAATCATTCTGTTGCCTAGCTTTCATGAACGCGAACCTTGCCGGCACACTTTGGAGGGAGAGCGGCTGAGCCATTGACGTGGCGGGCAGCCTGGCCTGGTGTTGGCAAGCGGAACCCTGGAGGCAGTGACATGAAGAAGACTATTGCTGTGGCCGCGCTGATGGCGGGGCTCACGGCCCCCGCGATGGCCGGGACGCTGACGGTTTGCCTGGAAGGCGCACCCGAGACGTTCAATCCGCAGCTCACCAGCAACGGCACGACCGCAACGGTGCTCGACCAGATTTTCGACGGCCTGGTCGCTGTCGAGCCCGGCGGCTCGCAGATCACCCCGGCGCTGGCGACGAGCTGGACCGTCTCGGATGACGGCAAGACCTATACCTTCGCGCTGCGCAAGGGCGTGAAGTGGCAGACGACGTCGGACTTCACCCCGACCCGCGAATTCAATGCCGATGACGTGGTGTTCACCTTCACCCGCATGATGGACGAGAACCACCCCTACCATTCGGTCAACGGCGGCAATTACATCACCTTCGGCACCAAGCTCGCCGACGCGCTCGTCTCGGTCGAGAAGGTCGATGACTATACCGTCGCCTTCAAGCTCAAGGAGCCGCTGGCGCCGTTCATCGGCATCATGGCCCACGGCTCGCTGACCATCTCGTCGGCCGAATATGCCGACCAGCTCCTCGCCGCCGGCACGCCCGAACTGCTCGACCGCAACCCGGTCGGCACCGGCCCGTTCCAGCTCCAGGCCTATCAGACCGACGCCGTCGTGCGCCTGCTGCCCTTCGCGGAGACGTGGGGCGCCGAGCAGGGCGTGCGCGAGAATGCGCCGCTGGTCGACGGCATCATCATGACCATCAGCCCGGACGCTTCCGTCCGCGTGCAGCAGGCTTTGGCCGGCGAATGCCAGATCGCCTATTATCCGAACCTGGCCGACGCCCCGCTGATCGAGCAGAGCGACAAGCTCGACCTCGTCACCGCCAAGGTGGCCTCCTCGGGCTTCCTGACCTTCAACTTCAAGATGGAGAAGTTCCAGGACATCCGCGTCCGCCAGGCGCTGGCGCATGCCATCAACATGAAGCCGCTCATCGAGTCGGTGTTCAACGGCATGGGGCACCTGACCGGCTCGATCATCCCGGAAGCCTTCTGGGGCCATGCCGACCTGCAGCCTTATGAATACGATCCCGAAAAGGCCAAGCAGCTTCTCGCCGAAGCCGGCTATCCCGACGGCTTCGAGACCCAGCTCTGGGCCGTGCCGGTGTCGCGTCCCTATATGCCGAACGGCCGCCGTGCCGCCGAAATGATCCAGGCGGATTGGGCCGCGATCGGCGTCAAGGCCGATATCGTGACCTATGAATGGGCCGAATACATCCAGCGCGCCCGCAACTTCGAATCCGAAGTGGGCATGTTCGGCGGCATCTATGATTTCCCCGATCCGAGCCAGATCCCGAACAACTACTTCACCTGCGATTCCACCGGTAAGCCCAGCCCCTCCAATATCGGCTCCTGGTGCAACCCGGACTTCATCGCCACCATGGCCGAGGCTGGTGTCACCACCGACCAGGCCAAGCGCGCCGAGCTCTACGTCAAGGCCCAGAAGATCCTTTACGACGACTATGCCGGCGTGATGTTCGGCGGCGCCGACCAGCTCATGGCGGTCAGCAAGTCGGTCAAGGGCTTCGTCCCGGCCGTCTTCGGCACCTCCCGCATGTCGGGCGTGACGGTCGAAGACTAAGACCTGCAAACCTCTGGCGCCCGTGACCGACACGGGCGCCATTTCCGACCAAAGTTCGCCGGGCAAATCCTAGGCCGGGCAGGGGATATTCAGATGCGCGTAATCGTAATCGGCGGCGGCATGTTCGGCGCCAGCGCGGCCTACCAGCTGGCCCGCAGCGGAGCCGAAGTCACCATCATCGACCACGTCCATCCGGGCAAGGCCACCATGGCCGGCGCCGGTATCGTCTGCCCATGGGCGACCAAGATCGACGACCCGGAATGGTACGAGATGTATGCGGCCGGCGGCCGCTTCTACGACCAGCTCGTGGCCATGCTCGCCGAGGACGGCGAGAGCGAATTCGGCTACCGCAAGGTCGGGGCGCTCGTGACCTCGTCCGACGCCGCCGAACTGCGCTCCGCCGGCGAGCGCATCGCCCGCCGCGTCAAGACCGCGCCTGAAGCCGGCGATGTCCGCCTGCTCTCGCCAAAGGAAGCGCAGGGCATGTTCCCGGTGCTGCGCGAAGGGCTCGAAGCCTATTTCATTCCCGGCGGCGCCCGCGTCGATGCGCGCCTGCTTTCCGCCGCCATGATCCGCGCCGCCGTCAAGCACGGCGCGCAATACCGCAACGATTACGTGACGCTCGAAACCGCCAATGGCCGCGTGCGCTGCCGCGACGGCAAGGGCCAGCACCTCGAGGCCGATGAGGTCGTGGTCGCGGCCGGCGCCTGGGCCAGCCAGATCCTCGAGCCCCTGGGCATCGCCCACCCGGTCAAGCCGCAGAAGGGCCAGATCATCCACCTGCGCCTTGCCGGCGTCGCCACCGCGCAATGGCCGGTGCTGCTGCCCATGACCAGCCACTACATGCTGACCTTCGATGACAGCCGCGTCGTCGTCGGCGCTACCCGCGAAGACGATTCCGGCTTCGACTACCGCGTCACCGCCGCCGGGCAGGCCGAAGTGCTGGCCGCCGGCATGGAGATCGCGCCGGGCCTGGTCAATGCCGAGATCATCGAGACCCGCATCGGCTTCCGCCCCGCCGGTCCCACCACCAAGCCGATCTTCGGGCGCTTTCCCGGCATCGAGGGCCTGAGCGTGGGCAATGGCCTGGGCGCAGGCGGCATCTCCATCGGGCCGTTCGCCGGCAAGCTTCTGGCCGACATCGTCAGCGGCCGGACCCCGGAAATGCCGGTCGCCGCCTACGCGCCGTAAGCCGCGCCGGGCACCGACACCCACAACGCAGAAACACCAAGGCCCGAGCCGCACCGGCTCGGACCGCGGGGACGATTTTTCTCAACGACAAGGAAATGACTATGATCAAGCGGCACAAGAAGGCCCGCATCATGCACGCAGCCGTCGAGCATAACGGCGTGCTCTATATCGGCGGCCACGCCGCGCACGACCTCGACAAGGGCATGGGCGACCAGACCCGCGAGATCTGCGCCAAGCTCGATGCGCTCATGGCCGAATGCGGCACCGACAAGAGCAAGCTGCTCCAGGCCCGCATCTACATCACCGACATGTCCAAGAAGGAAGAGATGAACACCGCCTGGCTCGAATGGCTCGGCGGCGAAGACCTTCCGGCGCGCGCCACCATCGGCGTTGCCGACCTGGGCGACCCGCGCCGCCTGATCGAGATCGCCTCGATCGCCGCCATCGACTGATCCCGCTTCATGGAGGGCTGGCGCCAGGCGTGCCGGCCCTCCATCCCCATGACGGAACCGAACAATGCCCGACAGCACAAGACCAGCAGACGACGCCATGCGCGAGGCGCAGCGATGATCGGGTTCCTGCTGCGAAAATTGCTGGTGATCGTGCCGACCTTCATCGGCATCACCATCGTCGCCTTCGGTTTCGTCCGCATCCTGCCGGGCGACCCCATCATGCTCATGGCGGGCGAGCGCGGGCTGACCCCCGAACGCCACGCGCAGCTGATGGCCCAGTTCGGCTTCGACCGCCCGCTCTGGGTGCAGTATTTCGATTTCCTCGGCAACATCTTCCACGGCGATATCGGCCTGTCGCTGGTGACCAAGAAGCCGGTGCTGCAGGAATTCGCCACGCTCTTTCCCGCCACGATCGAACTGGCCGTCTGCGCCATCCTCATCGCGGCCCTGATCGGCATTCCGCTCGGCGTGCTGGCGGCAGCCAAGCGCGGCTCCTGGTTCGACCAGATCTCGATGAGCATCGCGCTCACCGGCTATTCCATGCCCATCTTCTGGTGGGGCCTGCTGCTCATCATCGTCTTTTCGGGCACGCTCGGCTGGACCCCGGTGGCCGGCCGTATCGGGCTCATGTATTACTTCCCCGACGCCACCGGCTTCATGCTGATCGACAGCCTGCGCTCGGGCCAGAAGGGCGCTTTCGTCTCGGCGCTGCGCCACCTCATCCTGCCCTCCATCGTCCTTGCCACCATCCCCATGGCGGTGCTGGCGCGCCAGGCGCGCTCGGCCATGCTCGAAGTGCTGGGCGAGGACTACGTGCGCACCGCGCGCGCCAAGGGCCTGGCGCCGAAACGCATCGTCGGCATGCATGCTTTCCGCAATGCGCTGATCCCCATCGTCACCACGCTCGGCCTCCAGATCGGCGGCCTGCTGACCGGCGCCATCCTGACCGAAACGATCTTCTCCTGGCCGGGCATCGGCAAGTGGATGGTCGATTCCATCAGCCGCCGCGACTACCCGGTGGTGCAGGGCGGCCTGCTGATGATCGCCCTCGTCGTCATGTCGGTGAACCTCATCGTCGACATGCTCTACGCCCTCATCAATCCGCGCATTCGACACAGGTGAGCCCGCGATGAGCGATACTTCTCCCGCCACCGCCGAACTTTCGCCCCGCATGGAGCGCGTGCGCGATTTCGTCCTCGGCTTCGCTTCCAACAAAGGCGCCGTGCTCGGCTTCTGCGTCATGCTCGTGCTGGTCGTGGTTGCGATCTTCGCGCCCTGGATCGCGCCCTTCTCGCCGTCCGAACAGTTCCGCGACGCCATGCTGGTGCCGCCGGCCTGGGTCGAGGGCGGCCGCAGCGCCTATCTCTTCGGCACCGATGCCGTGGGGCGCGACATCCTCTCGCGGCTGATCTACGGCACGCGCTATTCGCTCTATGTCGGCCTCCTCGTCATCAGCATCGCCATGACCGGCGGCGTGGTCATCGGCATGGTCGCCGGCTATGCCGGCGGCTGGGTCGATACCGTCATCATGCGGGTGATGGATATCATCCTCTCCTTCCCCTCGCTGCTGCTGGCCCTGGTGCTGGTGGCCGTGCTCGGGCCGGGGCTCACCAATGCGATGATCGCCATCGCCATCGTGCTCCAGCCGCATTTCGCCCGTCTCGCCCGCGCGGCGGTGATGACCGAAAAGGAAAAGGAATACGTGACGGCCATCCGCGTCGGCAGCGGCGGTCCGCTGCGGCTGATGTTCCTCACCATCCTCCCCAATTGCCTCTCCCCGCTGGTGGTGCAGGCGACCATGTCGTTTTCGACCGCCATTCTCGATGCCGCCGCGCTCGGCTTCCTCGGCATGGGCGCCCAGCCGCCGACGCCGGAATGGGGCACCATGCTGGCCGAAGCGCGCGAGTTCATCATGCGCGCCTGGTGGGTGGCGGCGTTCCCGGGCCTCGCCATCCTCATCACCGTGCTCGGCATCAACCTCGTCGGCGACGGCCTGCGCGACACGCTCGACCCCAAGTTGAGGAAGGGCTGAGCCATGGCGCTGCTCGATATTCGCAACCTGCGGGTTTCCTTCGCCACCACCTCCGGCCGCTTCCACGCGGTCAAGGGCGTCGATATCTCGGTCGATGAAAGCGAAGTCCTCGCCATCGTGGGCGAAAGCGGTTCGGGGAAATCCGTCTCCATGCTCGCCGTCATGGGCCTGCTGCCGGCCGGCGCCCTCGTCGAGGCCGACCGCATGGCCTTCGATGGCATCGACCTGCTCACCCTCTCTGACCGGCAGCGGCGGCGTATCATCGGCAAGGACATTGCCATGATCTTCCAGGAGCCGATTACCTCGCTCAATCCGTGCTTCACCATCGGTTTCCAGATCGAGGAAGTGCTCAAGCTCCATCTCGGCCTCAGCGGCGCCGCCAGCCGGGATCGCGCTGTGGAACTGCTGGCGGCGGTGGGCATTCCCGAGCCGGCCGCCAAGCTGGGGCGCTTCCCGCACCAGATGTCGGGCGGCCAGTGCCAGCGCGTCATGATCGCCATGGCCATCGCCTGCAATCCGCGCCTGCTGATCGCGGACGAGCCCACCACGGCGCTCGACGTGACCATCCAGAAGCAGATTCTGGACCTGCTCAACACGCTCCAGCGCGACACCGGCATGGGCCTCATCATGATTACCCACGACATGGGCGTGGTCGCCGAAACCGCCGATCGCGTCATCGTCCAGCATATGGGCCGCAAGGTCGAGGAGGCCGGCGTGCTGGCGCTCTTCGAAAGCCCGCAGGAGCCCTATACGCGGGCGCTTCTCGCCGCCCTGCCGGAAAACGCCGTGGGCGGACGGCTGCCCACCGTCTCCGACGCATTGGGGGAGGGTTTTGGCAATGGCTGACGACATCATCCTCGAGGCCGACAACCTCATCCGCGAATATGGCGGCTCGGGGCTCCTCTCCAAGGGCAAGAGCGTGCGCGCCCTCAAGGGCGTTTCGCTCGCCTTGCGCAAGGGCAGGACGCTGGCCGTTGTCGGTGAGAGCGGTTGCGGCAAGTCCACGCTGGCGCGCATCCTCACCATGATCGATCCCCAGACTTCGGGGAGCCTGCGCATCACCGGCAAGCCGGTCGATATCGCCCGCCACAAGCCGGATATCGAGCTGCGCCGCGCCGTGCAGATCGTCTTCCAGAACCCTTATGCCTCGCTCAATCCGCGCCAGAATATCGGCGACGCGCTGGCCGAGCAGCTCTATCTCAACACCGACGACGCCGCTCCCGTGCGGCGGCAGAAATCCATCGCCATGCTGGAGCGCGTTGGCCTCACGGCCGGCCATGCCCGGCGCTATCCGCATATGCTTTCGGGCGGCCAGCGCCAGCGCGTCGCCATTGCGCGGGCGCTGATGGTCAACCCGAAGATCGTGGTGCTGGACGAGCCCGTCTCGGCGCTCGATCTTTCGGTGCAGGCGCAGGTGCTCAACCTGCTCAAGGACCTGCAGGACGAGCTGGGCCTGAGCTATGTCTTCATCAGCCATGACCTCTCGGTGGTGCGCTATCTGGCCGACGACGTCATGGTGATGCAGGCGGGCGAGGTGGTGGAATCGGCCTCGCGCGATGCCATCTTCAGCGCCCCGCAGCACCCCTATACAAAGCAGCTTTTCGCGGCCACGCCCTCCACCGGCATCGACGCGATCCGGGCGCGGCTCGAAGCCAAGCGCGCCAATCCGCCCCGCAAGAGATCAACCAACCCCGCAGGCACACCATGACCAGCACACCGATCGACAACCGCTACGCCACCGGCGAACGCTTCACGACCAACCGGGGCATCGAGGCCGAGGCGCGCCGGAAGCTGTCGCCCGTGGTCTGGAACTACCTCAATTGCGGCACCGGCGATGAAGTGACGCTGCGCGCCAACACCGCCGATTTCGACAAGCTGCAGTTCCGCACGCCGCTCTTCGCCGGCATTTCCAACCCGGATACGCGCACCACTTTCCTCGGCCACGAGCTGAGCTTCCCGGCCCTGATCGCGCCGTTCGGCGGCGGCGAGCAATTGCTCGATGCCGAAGGCCACTGCGCCACCGGCCGCGCCGCTGCGGCCGTCGGCATCCGCCAGATCGTGCCCGTCGCCGCCGCCCATAGCCTCGAAACCATCGCGGGGGCAACCGGCGTAGCGCAGATGTTCCAGATGACCTTCGTGGGCAAGATCGATTCCGTCCTCGCCATGATCGAGCGCGCCCGGAAGGCCGGCTACCAGCAGATCGTTGCCACCTATTCCCCCATCCGCCAATGGCGCGAGCGCATGATGGAGGATCGTTTCTCCATCGGCACGACGATGGAGGATTCCAACTATGCGCCGGGCAAGTCCGACCCCGAGATGCTGCGCGAACAGCTCGCCTTCGAACACAAGCGCTGGGGCTGGGACGAGGCGAAGGAAGTGATCCGCAATTCGCCGCTCCCCATCTTCGTCAAGGGCATCATGGAGCCGGGCGAGGCCCTGCAGTCGCTCGAAGCCGGCGCCGCCGGTCTCTACGTCTCCAACTACGGCGGTCGCAGCATCGACCGCATGCCCTCGGCCATCTCGGCGCTGCCGAAGGTGCGCGCGGCGGTCGGCAAGGACGTGCCGATCATCTTCGATAGCGGCATCCGCCGCGGTTCGGATATCGCGGCGGCCGTGGCGCTGGGCGCCAACGTCGTCGCGCTCGGCCGCGCCGTCGGCTACGGCCTCGCCGCCGATGGCGAAGCGGGCGCCCGCCGCGTGCTCGAACTGCTCAGGACCGAGTTCTGGACCACGCTGGGCCATCTCGGCTGCTCGAGCGTTTCCGAGCTCAATCCGGCCTGCATGACGGTGCCGGCCTCCTTCTGACCGGCAGAACCGGTTGGAATCCGTTCATCTATGAGGCGCTTTCGAGGCGAGCCGGGCTATCATCGGGCCCGACTCATCGAAAGTGCCGCCATGACCAACCCTGCCCGCTCGGACGAAGGCCGCGCCCGCTTTGAAAATGTGCAGCGCGCCGTCCGCCTGTCGGCCCGGCTGAGCGCGCTCGGTTTCGACGACCTGCCGACCCTGCGCGCCGCCTTTTCCGAACTCATCGGCAAGCCGGTCGACGACCGCTTCATGCTCATTCCGCCGTTCTCGACCGATTGCGGGCTCAACACCACAATCGGCGCCAACGTCTTCATCAACCAGGGCTGCCATTTCATGGATATGGGCGGCATCACCATCGGCGATGACGTGATGATCGGCCCCAAGGTCAACCTCATCTCTGCCGGCCATCCCCTCTCACCCGCCGAGCGTCGCAACGGCATCGTCGCCAAACCCATCGTTATCGGCAACAACGTCTGGATCGGCGCGGCGGCCACCATCCTCGCCGGCGTCACCATCGGCCAGAACGCCGTCATTGCCGCCGGTGCAGTCGTCAGCCGTGACGTTCCGGCCAACACTTTGGCCGCGGGCGTGCCGGCACGGGTGCTCAAGCACCTTTAGGCCAGAGGAGCGGCGGCGGGCGGGATCAGGCCCACGCGCATGTCGGTGGCGGTATAGACATGTTGGCCGTCGGCAATGACGCGGCCATCGGCGATGCCAAGCGCCAGCTTGCCGCGCCGGACCTGGCGGATGCTGACCTCGTAGCGCACCAGCCGCGTCTGCGGGGTGATATGGCCCTTGAACTTGACCTCGCCGACGCCAAGCGCGCGTCCCCTGCCGGGCGAACCCGACCAGCCCAGCCAATAGCCGACCATCTGCCACATGGCATCAAGGCCCAGGCAACCGGGCATCACAGGGTCGCCCGGGAAGTGGCAATCGAAGAACCAGAGATCCGGGGAGATATCCAGTTCACCGACGATGAGGCCATTGCCGTGCTCGCCGCCATCCAGGCTGATTTCGGTGATGCGGTCCATCATCAGCATGGGCGGAGCCGGCAGTTGCGCATTGCCGGGGCCGAAATAGCCGCCAGCGCTTGATCGCAGCAATTCCTCTTTCGAGTACGAAGCCTGAGGCGCGTGAAAATCGTGGGGGTGAAGCAAGGCGGACCTGCGAGGTCAGGTGGGCGTTTCGGGGGTGGGGGGCAGCCGCAGGGCGGCGGACATGAAGCGCCAGATGTCGTCGGTCAGCTTGCTGCGATCCGGCCGGTCGTCGCTGGCGAGCGCGCCGATCATTGCCTGGCGGATGCCGCCCATCATGAGCGCAATGGTGAGGCGGGGATCGATATCGGTAGGGAGGATGCCGGCATCCTGAGCCGACCTGAGCATGCGCTCGCCATCGGCAAGTTGCCGGTTGATGAAGCCGGTTTCGACATCCATGACTTCGGGCGCACGGCTCAGTGCCCCCACCACGACGAGCCAAGCAAGCGGATGCGAATAGTGGAAAGCAAGAACGGCATCGATGCGCTCGCGTTCGCGATCGGCCCAGTTGGTTGCCGATAGCCTGGCGCCGCCAAAGGCCGCTTCATCAAGGAGGGCATAAAAGGCTTCGACAACCGCAGCGACAAGGCCCGCTTTCGACCCGAAATGGTGGTAGGCCAGACCGACCGAAACACCGGCGCGGCGCGCCACACCCTGCATCTCGAAATGGCCGTGGCCTTCGATAAGCTCCTGCTGTGCCGCAGAAATAAGCTTTTTGCGCGTTCCATCGGTCATGCGTGTCACCCACTCGAATTGAATTCAATTCAACAGGAGGGCAGAGGGTTGTCAAGCTTGCAAGCGAGCAGGTGTGGCTGACGGGGTGTTCGTCGTTGGGACGAATGGCAGCTTGGTCACCCCAGTTCGGCGCGGTCGTGTGCGGCGGAGGTGACCCGGTTTCGGCCTTCGTTCTTGGCCTGGTAGAGCGCGTCGTCGGCGCGGCGCAGGATGTCGTCGAATGAACCTGCTCCGTCCTCGTCGCCGGTTGAGAGGCCGGCGCTGACGGTGGCGCGAAAGCCGCCTTTGGAGCCTTGCAGGATCTCGCAGGCGAAGCCCGACTTGATGGCCTCGGCGATGAAGAGCGCGCGGTTCTGGTCGATCTCCTTTATGACCAGCAGGAACTCCTCGCCGCCGATACGCGCGGCGGCGGCGCCTTCGGGCATGTGCTGGCGGACAACGTGAGCGAAGCGCCGCAGCGCCTCGTCGCCCGCCGCGTGGCCGTGCTGGTCGTTGACCGACTTGAAATGGTCGAGGTCGAAGAGCAGGGCGGCAGTGTTGCTACCCAGCGCTGCCGCCCCGAAGCGCTCGAAAATGGCGCGACGGTTGAGCAGCCCCGTGAGGGAATCAGTATTCGCCTCTTCCTGGTGCCGCCGGGCCACGCGGGCCTGGTTGAGGGCGAGGGAGAGTGCGCCGATCCCGGTGACGCCGACCAGCCCGGCAATCGAGTTGAGATCCTCGGCCCAGCCGCTCGGGGGCGCATCCAGCACCAGCGGTCCCTTCACGTAGATCATGATCGCGCAGGGAATGAACGACAGGGCAGCGAAGCTGTAAAGAGCCGAGATGCCTGTGACCCAAAGCGGAGCCTCCGAGCGCCCCTGCCAGAATTTCCATGCCGTGGTCCCCAGAATGGCGGCATTGGTCAGGTTGCCCATCATGGCCCCAAGGGCATCAAAACCGAGGAGGAAGGGGATGGAGATGGCCGAAGCCGAGGCCGTGCCGATGACGGCCATGCGGGCCTTGGGCAACCGCCGGTCGATAAAGAGGTAGGCGGCGCCGAGGAGGATCACGAAGCTGCCGGTAAGCAGCAGATTGGAGACCCAGAGCAGCGCAAAGCTGTTGCTGACCGCGTTGATCGAAAAGCTTGCGAAAGCCATGACGAGCACGCCCGCACCGGCGGCCCAGCTTAGGATGAACAGGTCCTTGCGCGCGGCCAGCCACGTGACGAGCAACGTGGTCGAAAGGGCCAGCGAGGCAAAGCCGAGTGCAAGAAGCAGCGAGGTCTGGTCGACGAACACGGGCGCTCTCAGAGACACAATGGTCGCTGCACGATAATTGAGGTGGGTGAGCAAAACCTTACATTGTGAGAAGGAATTGCGATCATGTCGGCCCGACCTGCCACTACGCGAGAGGCTTGGCTCGAGACATGGACAGGATCAGGAGGTGGTTCCGAACCGACGGCCTGTCTTTTTCAGCCCGAGTTTTGGGAACCGGTTCTGCAGGTCCGCCGGAATAACACCGGGTCCGTGAAGGCCGACGAGGTGGGTGGCGAGGCCAGCGAGCACGTTCTTCTGGTGCTGGCGGCGGGCGAACTGGCGGGCGGTGGTCCTGTGTAAATGCGTCAGCAGACGCCGCCCGGCTTCCGGCGAAAGCGCGGCGAGGACCGGCTTGAGCGCGGGTGGCACTTCGCGCGCCCGGGGCGAGAGGAAGAACGGGCCCAGCTTGAGCCGGCTCACGGGATCGAGCGCATAAAGTTCGGCAGTGAGCTGGGCGATATCGGCGCGGCGGTCGGCGGCGAGCAGGGCGCTGCCCTTGAGCACCAGCAGATAGATATGAAACTGCGAGCCGATCTCGCTGAGTTCGATGGCCCCGTCGTAAAGCCCGACGGCGCGCTCGATATCCCCCTGCAAGGCGGCGATCAGCGCCTTCATGGCAAGGGCGGCGGCGAAAGCGGTGCTGGTGCGGAACGCTTCTTCGGTGAGGTCTGCAGCCAGTTGCAAATGGCCCCGGTCGATGAAGCACAGCACCTTGGCGATCCCCAGCAGCACCAGCGGGTCGCCGTTCGTGCGTTCCAAAGCGCCCAGGGCCAGTTGCTCGATTTCATCCTCCGTCGCGTGCCACTCAGCTTCCGTGGGCGGCGACGATCCGGGCGTGGGCTGGATCAATTGCGCATAACGGTTGAGGGCGAGGAGCACGGCAAGCACGGGATCATCGGGATTTGCCGCATGAGCCTCTTCGAGCCGGGGCGCATTATGAGACCAGCTTTGGGTATCGGCCGTGACGAGCATGGCCGCATCATGGAGGCGCAGGTGCAGCGGCCGGTCGGTCGGCTTGGCAGGCTGGCCGTCAGGCAGAGCCGAATGGGCCCATATGGACTGGACCAGAGCCTTCGCGAACGCTTCGATCTCCCGGTTCTCCGTTGCTGCCGGCAGGGTCAGGCGGAAGGGCGCGATCGGCGCATTGCTGCGGCCATCCCGCAGGACCAGCGCCAGGTGAACCTGCCTGTCCTCGGGCAGCATGCTGATCTCGAGGCTGTGGACGACTTGGCCTGCGGCTCCCTGTGCGAACCGCCAATGGGGCAGGCAACGTATTTTTCTGCCGCCTATCACCGAGCCGATATGCCTGGCGAGGCGATCGATGATTGCCGGACCGGGGCCGTCGTTCTGCCCGAGGCCATAGACGGGGCC